>Ga0255336_100006_pt1 | contig 811669 bp, 755 predicted proteins | sample MeOH1_35cm_T3_17_FD_189102 | JGI IMG/M metagenome (GOLD analysis project Ga0255336, IMG submission 189102) | Sandy soil microbial communities from University of British Columbia, Vancouver, Canada - MeOH1_35cm_T3_179 | ecosystem: Engineered > Artificial ecosystem > Sand microcosm > Unclassified... | reverse complement strand
GCGGTCGGTGGCGCGGTCGGTGGCGCGGTCGGTGGCGCGGTCGATGGCGCGGTCCATGGCGCGGTCCATGGCGCGGTCGGTGGCGCGGTCGGTGGCGCGGTCCGTGGCGCGGTCGATGACGCGGTCAGTGGCGCGGTCGGTGGCGCGGTCGGTGGCGCGGTCCGTGACGCGGTCCGTGACGCGGTCGGTGACGCGGTCGGTGGCGCGGAAGATCAGGCCATTCGTAAGGCTGTGTCCCAGGTCATCTCAAACGGCTGGTACAAATATGTCGGAGGTCAGTTCTGGGTCGGCGGATGGTTTTGGAGCGGTGCATATACCAGCTTTTTTCGCGAAATTTGCAATCTGGAGCTCGCCGGTGATCTCTGGGAGCGCGGCAAGGCATATGAAGCCACGATGGAGTCGGCCTGCTGGTGGTATCCGCATCGCGATTTCATCATGGTCTGCGAGCGCCCATCGATTATCGAGCGCGAACTCACCAATCCCGAACAACCGCGTGGCTGGGGCTCGCATCGGCTGCATCGTGAAGATGGACCGGCCGTGGCCTGGGCGGATTGGTTCGGCGTCTACGCCGTCCATGGTGTTCAGATACCATTCAGCAAACGCTACATCGTAGATCAGCCGGATCTGATCACTGTCGAGGCTATCGACAAGGAAGAGAACGCGGAAATCAGGCGCGTCATGATCAACAGGTTCGGGATGGCGCGCTATCTCACCGAATCCGGCTCGATCGTCGTCCATGAGCTGCCGGAAAGCTATTCGCTGAAGGGGCTTCGCAAGGCTCGGCTGCTGCGACGCGACCAGCGAGACGATGAGCCGATCGTCGCCATCGAATGCCACAACTCGACTCCTGAGCCAGACGGTTCAATCAAAATCTACCATCTCCGCGTCGATCCCAACGCCTATGGCGGTCGCGCGTCAACGGATTGCCTGGCGGCGATGGCGTCGACATGGCGCAACGAGGATGGGTCGCTGTTTTTCAAGCGCCCCGAGGATTACGCGCCTGAGATCGAGACCTGATCGGAATAATGCGGGACCACCAGGAAAAGCAAATGGCATATCAGCGCGCATACCGCCGCCGATCGGCATCCAAGGATCTGGCCTTACCGCCATCCAGCCACAAGGTGGTCAGCCTTCATTCGCCAGCGGGATGGATGGATGGCACACCGGCCGGCAAAGGCGCCGAGGTCGTTCTCACCTTCGTCTCGATGTATCGGCGGGTGACCTATACCGCACGGACGGAGGCGGCATCTGTTGCGCTGCAGATCTTCCACCGGGTGCTCGACATTGGAGATTGGCTGCCGGCCAGTGGACCAATCGAAGTCATCGGCATGTCACGGCGTCCATTCAATCGCCGATTCTATATCGATCGGCCAGCGGCTTCAGAAGGGCAGCCTTGGGAAATCCAGGTGCGGCGCCTGACGCCCGATACCGACCAATGGACGCACAACAAGTTCTATCTGCATTCGGTGAGTGAGAAATTCTGAGGAGGCCAATATGGCGAAGACGCGACTTACCCAATGGCTGCGCGACAAAATGCTGGACAAGGCCAAAGAGCAGATGGTCGTGACAAAGGAAAAGGCAGCTCTCGACAAGGCTTACGCCAAATGCGCGCCGCTGGTCAGAAAGGTCGTGATCGCCAAGTTCCCCGTATCGGACATGGATATCCTGGCCAAATACGATCTCATCCGCATCGACGAGTGCATTAAATTGCGCCTGACCGCCGGCGGCATCGTGGGCTTCAACTTTGAACAAGCTGACGCCGTCCGTGTGCCACACCATTACGGTTGTGGCAGTCGAATCTATGAGGCCGATGAGAAGCTGACCAAGGCGCATGAGGATTGGTCGGCCGCCAAGGATGCCCTTGACGCCGCGATTGCAGCCAAGACGGCCGACTATCGCGCGCTGATCTCCGGGTCGCGATATCTCGAAGAGATCGAGGCTGTTTGGCCGGGCGCAAGCTTCATTCGACCGCTGATAGGCAGGAATCTTCCGGCGACGCTTTCTCCCGACATCATTGCCCGCGTAACCGCAGACGTTGCGGCGCAGAAGAAAGCGGCGTGATGATTCCCCGCGCTCGCAAACGTGCCCCCATGGGCGTGAAGACTGGCGATGTGATCCGCTGTGCCAGCCACCTGGCTTGGCTCCGTACCCGGCAGTGTGCCGTGGCGCGCGCGGCCGGCCATGTCTGCGAGGGCAAGATCGAGGCGGCTCACGTCCGGTCCGGAACCGACGGCGGGATCGGTATCAAGCCTTCGGATATCTATGCCCTACCTCTGTGCGCCGGGGGTCATCGAGAACAGCACTGCATCGGCGAAGCGGCCTTTGAGCGGCGCTATGGCATCGACCTCAAGCAGATCGCGGCCGAGCACGCTAAGGCCAGCCCTCACCGCAGGAAATGGGAACAATTGCATGACTGACACCGACAAGCGCAAGCTGACCTATCGCGACCGCAAGCTCCTGGCCGAGGCCTTCCCTGCCTGCTTCGTCAAGCCAGGGATCAAGGCACCGAAGCGGCCGCTCCGGATCGGCATCGAATACGAGATCCAGCGCCGCGGTGGTGTCGTTGATGCCGACGGCGTCAAAGTGGGCTGGTTCCGCCTGAAGCGGGCCCTGGCCGATTACTGCAATGGCCGGCGCTATCAAGAAGCCCTGATCCGGGATGATGTCCGGATCGATATAGATGGCAATCCGGCGGGGCCGGTAACACCAGAGGCGAAGGAACTGGCCCGCGCCCGCCTGGCGGAGATCGTCAGCGCAGCGGCGGCGAAGTCCGAGCAGGTGGCGGCATGACCGAGACACAGGAGACCATCACCGCCTGGGCCAATGAGACGTTCGGCCCGATCGCATCGATCGAGCGAGGAATCACCCGGGCCAACCTGGAAATGGCCGAGGCCCTGCACGAGTTGACCTCTGACCATGACGACTGGCGGGAGCGGCTCATCGCCGAATGTGCGGATGTCCTGATCGTCCTGGCGCGGGTCGCCTCATGCGCCATGGAAACGGTCACGATCCCGACCAGGTCGATGATCGCCTTTCCGGCCCATACCCTTGCATCCCATGCCCTTGGTGTCGCCAACACGGAACTCGCCCGGCTGTACCTGATCGCGGCCGAGGCCAACCTGCCGACGACGCGAGTCCATATCAGCTACACCTGGAACAAGGTGAAGGCGGTTATCGAGTTCCTGGGCGGAGATGCTCAGGCGGCCATCGACGCCAAGATGGCGATCAACCGCGCCAGGCAATGGCGCCGGGACGGCCAGGGCCACGCCTTCCATATCCCGGAAGGATCGGCGGCATGACGGAACTTCTGATCCAGCGCGGCGCGCAGATGGCCGGACCGAGCGACATATACCGCCGCACGTTATGGCGCACCTGGGACCCGTCGAAGCTCTCGCTCGGCTTCATCATGCTCAACCCCTCCACCGCGGATGGTGAGACGGACGACCAGACCATTCGGGTCTGCATGGGCCGGGCGCAGCGGATGGGATATGGCGGGATCAAGGTCTCCAATCTCTTCATGTTCCGCGCCACCTTCCCGATTGATCTGAAGAAGGCGGCCGATCCGATTGGTCCTGACTGGGAACAGGCCTTGCTGACGGCCGTCACCTTTCCCTGCGGAATGACGATCGCGGCCTGGGGTGATGACGGCTGGAACATGGATGGCGGCAAGACCGTGACCAAGGTGATCGAGATGGTCACCCAGGACTATGGCCGGGACCTCTATGCGCTCGCCCTGACCAAGGCGGGACAACCCAAGCACCCTGCCCGCCTGGCCTATGAGCTGCAGCCATTCGTCTGGAAAGAGCGCCGGCCGGAGCGGCCGTATAAGCCGGCATTCGGCCACCCGGTCAGGTCGGAGGGTATCCGATGAAGCGGCTGTTGAAATGGCTCTTCGATGTCGGCCGGCTGACGCAGGAGAATCACCTGCTCCGACTGTCGATCGTCCGCGCCATCAATGCGATCGACGATGACGATCCGACATTTGCAGCCCAGATCCTGGAAGATGCGGTGAGGAAGTGATGACATCATTCCGGCGGAAAATGCTCATCGAACCGCTTCTGCATGTCCTCAGCTATGCCCGCCAAATGGCGCAGCGCGACGATGCGATCGGCCACATCGATCGCATGCGGACCACTCAATGCCGAATGGTAGTAGCGCAGATTATTAAACATGTTTTGGAACTGGAGCTGCTCACTCCGAGTGAGAGATGCCATGTGCTCGCTGAGATCGAGGCTAGCGAAGGCTGGCAAGGTGGTATGCAGAAAAGCAAATCCTTTGCCTGTCTTATGATCGGCAGACTCATATTCGGCTGCCAACAGCGTGCTGAGCTCTTCCACCTCTCGAAGCTTGGCGCGCAACGGGAGCAGCTCATCTCTGATTTCGCGCCTTCGGTCAGCCTGTCGCTGCCGCCGCTCATTTTCGAAAGACTTTCTGACCTGCCAGGCAACTACCCATCCGGCAAGTCCTGCAGCCGCCAACGTCGCCAACGACTGGACGATCGCGTCCCAGCTTACAGATCCACTCATGTCTGATGCCCCCATCATCTTCAGCGGCCCCATGGTGCGCGCTCTCCTAGACGGGCGCAAGACCATGACGAGGAGGCTGGCTTTCGACAAGAAAGGCCGGCCGACTACCTGGTCGAAAATCCTGCTGGCCATGCAACAGCAGCGCGAATTGGAAGAGCGGATCAAGGCCATTCGGCCCGGCGACCGGCTTTGGGTGCGGGAGACAGTGAAGGCAGTCGAAGACGAGGATTTTGACCACTGCGTCCATTACGAGGCTGATCGCGATCTGCGTGTCGTCGCGCCGAACCATGATAGGGAATCGGAAGCTTTCGGCAATTGGTGGAACCTGCTCGCCTATCGGTCAGACGATCCAGACCTGACCGGCGGCAAGCTCGTGCCGCCCATCCACATGCCCCGCTGGGCGAGCCGTCTGACGCTGGTCGTGACCGCCACCAGGATCGAGCGGCTGCAGGATATCAGCGAGGCGGATGCGCGGGCCGAAGGCATAGCGCCCCTCCCATCCGGACGCTTCCATTGCGGCCACGACGATGAAGGGGAGATCACCTGCAAATCCGCGATCACTGCGTTTGGTTGGCTGTGGAACAGCTTGCATGGCGTTGATGCCTGGATGGCAAACCCCGAGGTCGTCGCCCTCAGCTTCACTGTCCACAAGATCAACATCGATCAGATGAAGGAGGCGACATGACCACGACTGTTCTCTGCATCTATCACGGCAACTGCCTCGACGGATTCACCGCCGCTTGGGCCGTGCGCCAGTTCTTCCGCGAGCGCCGTCAGGAGATCGATTTTTTCCCCGGCTTCTATCAGTCGTCTCCACCGGATGTCACCGGCCGCGACGTCATCTTGGTCGACTTCAGCTATAAACGGCCGATCATTGACGCCATGGCGACCCAGGCGCGCTCGCTTCTGATCATCGACCATCACAAGACGGCAGCCGAAGACTTGGCCGGCATTCAACCTGTTTTTGGGATGGGATGGGATCGCCACCAAGACAATGTGATCCAAGATGCCTGTGAGGGTCTTTCCGGCAAACTCTACTGCCTGTTCGATATGAGCCGGTCGGGTGCCGGTCTGGCCTGGGATTTCTTCTTTCCTCAAGGCCGGCCCAAGCTTATCGACATCGTCGAGGATCGCGACCTCTGGCTGTTCAAATACCCATACACCCGTGCGGTAAACGCGGCGCTGTTCTCATACCCCTACGACTTCGATGTCTGGGACAGACTCTACATCCAAGCTGGCGAGGACTTGCCAGACTTGGTGCGCCAGGGAGAGGCGATCGAACGTAAACACTTTAAGGATATCGACGAGCTGCTGAAGGTCCTCAAGCACCGCACGACAATCGCCGGCCATGACGTGCCGATCGCCAATCTCCCCTATACGCTAGTCAGCGACGCAGGCAACATCATGGCGCAAGGAGAGCCCTTCGCTGCCTGCTATTACGACAAGCCGGATTGCCGCGAATACAGCCTTCGTTCCGGACCAGACGGGCTCGATGTGCAGGCGATCGCCCGGCGCTTCGGCGGCGGCGGTCACGAACATGCCGCCGGGTTTAGGGTGCCGCATGGGACGGATGTCGCCTAATGCCCCGCCGCAAGATCCTCATCGCCGATCTGCTGTGCGGGGCTGGTTGTTCCACAACGGGCGCGCTTCGGGCGTTACTGGTGACAGCATGAGCGGCAAACCCAAACACGGCCTCAGCTATACCGCAGAATATCGCGCGTGGCAGACGATGCGCCTTCGGTGCCTCAACCCCGAGAACGAGGCCTATCCAGACTATGGCGGCCGGGGCATTACGGTCTGCGATCGATGGCTGGAATCTCCCCGTCACTTCTTTGAAGACATGGGGCCGAAGCCGTCACCAATGCATGAACTGGACCGCATCAACAACGACGGCAACTACGAGCCAGGAAATTGCCGCTGGGCGACCCGCAAGATCAACGACCGGAACCGTCGCAACAATCACTGGGTAGAGATCGCCGGAGAGCGGAAGACACTGGCCGAATGGTGTGAACTGCGTCGACTTCCTCGCAGCACCGTGCAGAAGCGGTTACGTGCCGGCTGGACTCCAGACCGCGCGCTATCCGAACCAGTTGGTCCTAGTGGCCCCAAGATGAAGGCCTGCGTTAAGGCGCTCATGGCCGACGCCGTGCCGAAGCGGCAGACGACTGGCGCGCCTGCAGAATCAGAGGAAGCAGCATGAAGATCTTCAAGGACATCATCGGCCAGCATACCGCCGTCGTCGGAAAAACTGGTTCCGGCAAGACCAGCACTGCCAAGCTGCTGGTAGAGCACGTCGTGGCCCAGGGCGCCCGCGTCTGCATCCTGGACCCGATCAAATCCGACTGGTGGGGGCTGATATCCAGTGCCGACGGCAAGCGGCCGGGGCTGCCGTTCCAGATCCTGGGCGGACCGCACGGTCATGTGCAGATCAAGGAAACGGCCGGCAAGCCGATCGGCGAGCTGGTCGCAGGCGGCGATCTCCCGCTGACCATCATCGACATGGCCGACTTCAAGCCGGGTGGCCTGCAGACCTTCTTTACCGAGTTCGCGCCGGCCCTGCTGCGGAAGATGCGCGGCATCCTCTACCTGGTCATCGAAGAGGCGCATGAATTTGCACCCAAGGAGCGGGCGGGCTTTGGCGGCGAGAACCTGACCATCCATTTTGCCAAGAAGCTGGCCACGGCCGGGCGGTCCAAGGGCATCCGCCTGATCGTCGTGACACAACGGACCCAATCCCTCCATAACGCCGTCCTGGGCAGCTGCGAGACGCTGATCGCTCACCGGCTGACGCTGCCGGCCGATCAGACGCCGGTCAAGGAATGGCTGAAGGGCAATGTGGCCAAGGACATCGCGGAGAAAGTCTCCCGGTCGCTGGCTGGCCTTAAGACCGGCGAGGGCTGGGTGATTTCCGGCGAAGCGAATATCGCCGAGCTGGTCAAGTTCCCGCGCATCAGCACCTACGACAACAGCGCGACCCCGACCGATGATGATCACCGGCACGAGGTCAAGACTGCCCCGGTCGATCCCGCCAAGCTTCGGGCACTCATCGGTGAAGCCGTGGCGGCTGCCGAAGCCGATGACCCGATCGCGCTGCGTCGCCGGATCGTGGAGCTGGAGAGGCAAGCCGGCAAGGGCGGCGTGACAGACAATCAGCTGCTGGAGGCCCAGGCCAATGGCTACCAGCGGGCCGCGAACGAAGTTAGCGCCAAGTGGCGGCAGCTTGTGGAGGCAGCGGCCACGACAGTCGCGCATAGCGTTGACCAAATGCGGCACCAGCTTCAGCAACTCGAGAGCGCTTTTACGACCCGCGCCGAAGAAGCTGTAGATGAAGCTGCACGATTTGCGGACGTAGCTCAGCCGGTAGAGCGTCGGCCTTCCAAGCCGAATGTCGCGGGTTCGAATCCCGTCGTCCGCTCCACCCCATCGATGCCGGCGAAGCGCGCGGAGGGCGTCAATGGCCCCCAGCAGCGCATCCTCGACGCCCTGGCCTGGTGGGCTTCTGTCGGCGTCGGGCAGCCATCGCGCATTCAGGTCGCCGTGATCGCCCGGTACAGCCCGAGCGGCGGTGCATTTCAGAATCCCCTGGGCGGCTTGCGTACCATGGGTCTGATCGAATACCCGGCCCGCGGCTTGGTCGAGCTGACTGATGACGGCAGGCTTGCGGCCAACTATCCCGATGCGCCGGCCACAGTGGCGGAATTCCACGCCCGGCTGCAGGGCATCCTGAACGGGCCGCAATGGCGCATCCTGGCACCGATCATCAGTGCATACCCTCGGCCGATCTCACGCGCCGAGGTCGCCGCTGCAGCCGGCTATGCGCCTGACGGCGGCGCTTTCCAGAACCCACTCGGCAGCCTGAGGACACTTGGGCTGATCGACTATCCGGCGGGCGGCATGGTGCAGGCGCAACCGGTGCTTTTCATTAATGGGCGATGACGCCCGCATTGCCGGAGGACGCCATGACCGACAACCTTCTGCGCACGATTTCCGACAACCTCGCCATCTGTCTACGCACCGGCAACAAGTGCGAAACCCTGGTGCTGGCTGCCGATGAGCTGCAGCGCGTGCACGACCTGCTGACCGGCGCGGAGCTGAAGAAGCTGTACGAGCAGGTGGATGAGCTGCGGGCTAAGGCGCATGAAGATTGGACTGCTGGTAAAGACACCCTCCCATGGAGCAGAGATGCCTTTTCTACCGTCCTCGGCCTGATCAACACCATGCTAGCTGGGCGGGAAGATGCGGAGCCGGAGTTTCGCTGCGCACCGGAAGTTCGCGAGCGGGAACACTTCAAAAATCGTTACCGGCATCTTGATCTCTCCGAGGTCTCTGATGCTTGGGGCCGTACAATCTTTAAGCATTCGCACGTGCAAGCGATATTTGATGGCTGGCTTGCCAGAGCTTCCCTCTCGCAGCCGATTGCAGCGGTGGGGAATGAGCCTGTTCTGCCGTATGATATTGCGATCAACCAGATTCGCTTTAATGCTGGCGTCAAGCTTAGCACCTTCATTGAAGCGGCGCGTCGCTGGCATACCTACGCGATGAAGGCCTACGCGATGAAGCGAAACCGCAGGTGAGTAAAATGACCAGCACTGACACGCGGCGTGATGATAGCTGCTCAGCTTATCGAGCAAACAGTCGCATATGCGCCAATGGCTTTATTCAATTACATGTATGCCGACGTCAATCTCAGTGTTTGATGTGTGGCGCGTATTCAAGGACCATACCGTATTGCATGAGAGATGAGGTGCCGAAACATATGACAAAGGATGATGGTTCACCACTGTTTTTACCAGGGGTGTCTAGTCATGACCCATCTTGAACGCTTCAACCGCGCCATGACGGTCGCCATGGTCAAGGACCAGGACATCAACATCGGCCTGTTCCTACTGTCCGGCTTCTGGTGCCTCGTCGCTCCGGCGCTCGTCTACGGCGCGCTGATGGCTATCTACGACCGTCCGGCGATGCGGGCGAAGTATTTGGGAGAGAAGTGATGTGTGAGTGCAAAGATGCCGTGAACAAGCATCTCTCCAGCAAGAATGCACGCCTCGCGGAGATTTCGATGATGAACATGGAAACGGGAAAGGTACGGCAAAGCATCGTCATAAAGACCGAGTGTGTTGACCGGTCTGCCAGGCGTTGGACAAAGGCGGTGGCGCCGACCTTCTGCCCGTTCTGTGGCGAGAAATACGTCGTGGAAGGTGCCGAATGACCAAGCAAGACAGCCAGGCGGCGTTTTATAGGTGGTTTTCTAATCGCTTTCATCGTGGATACGAGTGTGACAGCCCTGATCAATCCGACCATGATTTCTTAGCTGCATTCCAAGCCGCCCTCGCCTACGCCACCGCCCAGCAGACGGAGCAGATGTTAGCGTTCATCACTTTCACGAGGCAGAACGGACTCGATCTTCTCGCTACCCCATCTGAACTTCTCGCCGCCTTCAACGCACAGGAGCAGGGACGATGAAGGTCAAGATTGAAGATAAGGAAATACTTTTCCGGCTAGATAATGGCGCGGCTGTTTCCGTACCTAATGATGTCGCCCTATATTTAATGCTGGTCGGCTCTACAGCCCAGAGGACGCTAGATGTCGAAAATGGTGTCGAGGATGACGACATGTCGTATCAGCTCGAAGAAGCGGACTTCCGACTTTTCTTGGAAGTTATCAAATCGAGGTGTGCATCATGACCGACCTCACCGCGCAACAGATCGAAGAACTTGAGCGGCTGGAAGCGGCGCTTCGCAAGGAACCGATGGTCGTTACCGCTTCTAAAGTGCCTGTAGACGGCGAATATGACTATGCCGTTGGTATCGATATAAACGGTACAAAGCATGTCGTTGCAGAATTCTTTGGGCGCATCGCGAGTGACATTCGGCAGGACGCGAAATCTTATGCTGAATTCTTCTTGGCTTTCCGCAACGCCGCCAAGCCCCTGCTGGCGATGGTGAAGCGGTTGCAGGATATTTGCACTGCGGATGACGGGCCTTGGGTGCGCGAAGCTTTGAAGAAAGAGCGTGACGACCTGCGCCGCCAGCTTGCCGAGAGGGACGCGGAGATCGGTCGGTTGCGTGTCTCCATATCTGATCTGAGAACAAAGGGAATTTGTGCTGGCGCTGCCTTTGTGCGCAGAAATGATAGTGCGGTCGGGATGGTGAACGAAGTTTTGGGTATAGCAGACAACGCATTGGAGCCTAAGCTATGACGACTGACCGCGAGCGGGAACAGTTTGAAACGGCATGGCGCAAGAATTACGGTGCAACACTGCGTGGTAAAGAACAGGCTTGGAATCTATGGCTTGATAGAGCCGCCCTCGCGCAGTCGTCCGCGACATGCTGGCAATGCACACCGGCAGTCGAAGCATCGTGCAAGGAAACCGGCGTGTGTCAACGCGGTGTCACGCAGCCGGTCGCGGCGGCAGGGGATGAAGAATACCGAATAGAGTTACGCGTCGCGTGCGATCACATGAAAGATGCGCAAGACCGTCTAATGGCTCTAGCAGAACGCGCCGCACAGCCCGACGAGGCGCGGGATATCAGGATGATCAAGGCTGGGGCAGCATTCTTTGGCAGGAAATTGCGCGACGAAGAGGCAGCATCGATCATCGCAGCCGAGGCAGAGAAGGAGCGGACGTAATGGAAAGAATAGCGCGCGTGGCGATTCGAACACCAGATGGGTACGTATGGGGCAAAGAGCAGCCTATGCGACATCACGATTTGATCCACGATCTGTCAGAAGAAGGTTATAGCGCGGCTGATGTTTCCGATCAGGGATTTATGACTGATAGCGGTAGGTTTGTTGATCGCTCTGAAGGTTTGCGCATTGCGATTGAAGCGGGGCAGATCGTCAAAAAGAATGGCAATGAAAACGAACTCTATTCCGAGGACATGTGGTGATGCCAACCTATCTAACAGCCCCTGACGGATCACGCTGGGCCGTGGTGCCGGTGAAGGCGACGGATAAGATGGCTCATCACGGACAAGGGTACAGCGACCTGATACTCATGTCGCATCGGCGGGATGGATTGTCCAAAGCGGAGAATATCAAGGCCATCGATGAAGAAGTGAAGTGTACTGTGTGGCCTGCCATGCTCGCCGCCGCGCCGGAGTTCCCGGGCGAGACCACTGACGCCATCTACCAACGCGGCCTGCGCGAAGGTCTGGAGATGGCAGCTAAGCTGATCGAGGGCAACTGCATCATGAGCAGCGGCACGGTCGATAATCCGGTTCTGCGCCCGCGTATCGATGGCTACCAGCATGGCTGCGAATACGCCACGGCCATCCGCGCCCTCTCACCCGCCATCCAAGCGACGGGGCGGGAATGACCATCTGGCCGATTACCCAATCTGCCATGGAAGAAAAGCTGCATTGCTCCAGCCGGGCGCTGCGAGATTGGCTGCGACAGTTAAGAATTCGCTTCCCCGAGGTCGCTTTCCATAGTGGCACGACACGTCATAAGCTGTTCGAAGAGCGCCACTACAACCTTTTGATCGAGTATTTGCCATGCCTCTCCGCGCCGTTGTCCCGCCCGGCCGCACGACGTACTACCTCCGCGGCACCGTCAAGGCCGGGCAACGGTCCAGATCCGTTTTTGAGAGTACAGGCATTCGCGTTGGGTCTGCAGGCGCCCAGCAAAAGGCAAACGAAATCCGGCTTCAGCGTGAAGCAAAGATCTACCGGGAGCTGATCCATGGTGCCGATGCCGTCGTAACATGGTCAGAGGCAGCGGCGCACTATTGCGAGAAGCGTCACCTGAAACGCGTTGCACGGAACCGGGCCCTTGCCGATATGCCGGATAAAGAAGCCGAGTACGTCCTAAAGCTCACCAGCTATTTTCGGCGCAAAGCGATCGACAATATTCCGTTGGCCGACTTCTGTGACCAGGTCGGTCCTCATCTGGCGGCCTACTTCAAAGAGAAGCACATAGCCAAGGGAAACAAGCTCCCAACCATGACGCGGGAACGGGACACCTACTGCGCGGTCATGAATGAGGCTGTGCGCCAGAAGTGGGTGAGGCAGGACTTTCCTCAGCCAGATCTGCCCGAATATAGAGCCACAGAGATTCCGGTCAATAAATGGCTCTATGACGACGAGATCCGGCTGCTCATCCGTCTGGCGCCGAAGCATCTCAAGCTGTTTGTCGCCGGCATCTTCGCGACAGGCCGGCGTGGCGGCGAGGTGATTTTCATGAGCCGCCGTCGCCCCGACTATAACGATCCGGCCGGCACCGGCCTCTCTCTGGAGCCAGGGCACGAGCACTTCTACTATGGCCACACCAAGAATGGGCGTCCCATTATCGCCCCATTGCCAGACTGGTACGTTGCCATGCTGAGTGCATATCTGGCCAGTCGCACCGATAAACACGATGCCCTGATCCTGACCGAGAAGAAACAGCCCTATAAACGCCCCAAAAAGCAGCGGGGGTTCATCGTCAAGACGGCGTGGAGGTCAATGACGCGCAAGGCATCAGCAGTGCTGCTGAAGCGCTCCACGCGGGCTGCGCGCGCCGGCGACTTAATAGCGGCCGAACGATTACGGGAGCGATCCCAGATCCTGCTCGAGGTGACGCCACACTGGGGGCGCCATAACGCGGCGAGCCACGTTCTGATGCAGGGCATGTCGGAGCGCCAGGCGCAGCGGCGCGGGGGTTGGGAATCGGCGAAGATGATGCGGCGCTATGAGCACCTGTCGCCAGAGTTCAACAAGGAGATGGCCAATGCGCTCGATTTCGGTATCGGCAAGCGCAAGACTGGCGCTTCAAAATAAAGAACAAGCACTGAACAAACTGCACGGATTTTGCACCGTTTTGCACGCCAGTTCATGCCATGTTCCGCCATTTCGCGCCGTATGGAGAGGCAAGAATTTTTTGAACAACGAGCCTAAGTGCTTGAGTATCTGTGGATTAGGATGGTGGGCGGTACAGGGATTGAACCTGTGACCCCTACGATGTCAACGTAGTGCTCTCCCGCTGAGCTAACCGCCCATCCGTGCTGCCTGATTCCAGGAGAATCACCGGCAGGCAAAGGTGCCGGGCATTGCGAGACCGCCGCGGCGGAGGGCGAAATAGCACCCCTGACCGGGGATTGCAAGCGGGCGATGCAATTTTATGAATTTTCCTGGAAAATCAGCCGGAAAGCCCCGAAAAATTGGCCCACGGCCGGGCCGCCAGGCCGGCTTGGCGCTGAAGGCCCCCCGCTATCTGACCCGCACGCCCTGCCGGTCGAGTTCGAGCTGCACCCTTTCGATATTGAGCCGGGCGAGATCCTCCCCGCCGCGGATCGAAAGTGCTGCTGCCACCCCCGCCCCCTGCCCGGCCACGGCGCAGCAGGCCATGTTGCGGGTGGCGGCATGGGCGATGCGGTCGCCGCCGATCGCCCGGCCCGCCACCAGCAGGTTGCCGATTTTCCGCGGCAGCAAGGCGCGATAGGGAATCTGCATATAGCGGCCGGTCGTGGGCAGGATCAGCACGCCATAGCCGTCGATGAATTCCGGGTAGATGCCGATCGTGTCCGCGAAGCGACCCTGGTTGCGCACATCGCTTTCGGTCATGTTGTAGACGGCGTCGATCTTGCGGGTATCGCGGATGCCGATGGTCATGCCGAAATTGCGTAGCCGCGCCTGCGCGCAGCCCGGCGTGTAGCGGCGCAGCGCCTCGATCGCCAGCATCGCCTGCTTGCGGCCCTCGATCTCGAACCGCGTCATGCTGTCGGGATCGGTGCCGTCGCAGCCTGCCAAATGGACCAGATTCATATAGGTGAGTTCGCCCGTATCGTGCATGGCGCCCCAGGTGCCGGCGATGGTGTTGAGATGGGCCGGGATGACGCCGTCCTTGATCGCCTGGGCGAAGGGCTTGCCGAGGAAGGGCGAGAACATCTTGTCCTCCTTGCCCGATGTCTCGATCTGCCATTCACCGGTCGACCAGTCGCTATAGGTCTGCGGGTCCTGCCTGATGCCGGCCATGAAGGCCTTCTTGTCGACGCCCGCGAGGTGGAACATGACGGAGGCCGCCTGCATCGCCTCGACCGGCGTCTTGACGGTCGGCGCGCCGGCGCGGTGCGCGACATCCGCGTCGCCGGTGGCGTCGATCACGATCTTCGCCAGGATCGCCTCGCGCCCGGCCTTCGATTCCGTGACGATGCCCTTGATCTCGTTGCCTTCCATGATCGACGCCACGAATTGGCGGTGTAGCATCGGGCGGATGCCGGCCTCCTCGACCAGTCTATCTGCGACCAGCTTGAAGCCCTCGGAATCGAGTTCATAGGAGAGCGACTGGCTCTCCGGCACAGCCGCACCCATGGCCTTGGCGCGATCCTCGAATTCGCGGCCGATGCCGCCCGCCTCCACCGTCGCCTCATGCCGATACCAGGCGAAGCCCTCGACGCCCACTGCCGTGATATTGCCGCCGAAGCAGCCGAAGCGTTCGACCAGGGTCACCGCGACGCCGGCCCGCGCCGCCGCCAGTGCCGCCGCCAGACCGCCGGGGCCGGAGCCCACCACCAGCACATCGGTCTCATGGATGACCTCGATCTGGCGGGCGGGTTCGGTGATGACGGCGGGACGCGCGGGCATGGTGGTTACCTCTGGAGCAATCAGGCTGGACGATGAGTTGCGTGCACGATGCGTCGCGGACCCTCCCGGCGCAAGATTGACCCTCACCGAGAAGGCTCAGAAATTTGGGGTCTATGACCTGATCGGACTGGGGGCTGGAGGCGGTCGCGCCACATTTGCGCTAAGCTGGCAGACCTCCCACCAGGATGAGCGGGAACGAAGATGTGGCAGTTTTTCATGGCGATCCTGGCTGCCGCCCTGGTGCCCCTCATCGGCGGCTATCATGCCTGGCCCCGGGGCGCCTATCGCAAATGCGCCTGGCCCTTCTAATCGCTCTGCCGCTCTGCGGTCTCGCTATCTACTCGACTTGGCAGTTCGTCACGCATCCGAGTGCCATGACGAATGCGAATTTCGGCTTCGGGCCGGAATGGCAATGTACGAAACTACTGCAGACCGAGCCCGTCTGCATCAAGATGCGATGAATATTCTTCCCGTCACGCCGCCCGTATCTGCGCGATAAAGCGGTCCACTTCCGTGCGCAAATGCCCCGCCTGTTGCGCGAGGACGCCGCAAGCCTGATGCACCCGCTCGGCAGCACTTCCACTCGCCGCCACCACGCCGCTCATGCCGGCGACATCGCCCGCCACCAGCTGCGTGCCGCTGAAGGCCTGCTGGGTGCTCTGGGCGATCTCGTTGGTGGCGCTGCCCTGTTCGGCGATGGCGCTCGCCACCGACTGGGTGATCTCGTTGACCTGCTGGATGGTGGCGCCGATGCCGCGAATGGCGCCCACCGTGTCGTTGGTCGAGGTCTGGATGGCGGAGATCTGCACGCCGATCTCCTCGGTTGCTTTCGCTGTTTGCGCCGCGAGGTTCTTCACCTCGGAGGCAACCACGGCAAAGCCCTTGCCGGCCTCGCCCGCCCGCGCCGCCTCGATCGTGGCATTGAGCGCCAGCAGATTGGTCTGGGCGGCGATCTCGCTGATCAGCCGGGCAACGCCGCCGATCTTGTCCGCCGCCTCGGCCAGGGACTGCACCTGAGTATCTGCCCGCGCCGTATCGCTGACCGCCTTCCGGGCGATCTCGCTCGATGCGGCCACCTGCCGGGCGATCTCCTGCACCGAGGCCGAGAGTTCCTCGGCGGCGGCGGCCACATTCTGCACATTGCCCGCCGCCTGCTGCGAGGCTTCGGCGACCGAGGCCGAGCGGCTGGAAGTCTGCTGCACATTGTTCATCAACTGGTCGGCCAAAGCCTGCATCTCGCCAGCCGCCTTGGCGACCTGCGTCACCACATTACCCACCGCCTGGTCGAACTGATCGGCAAAGCGCCGCATCTCGGCGCGCCGTGTCGCATCGGCATTGGCGCGCTCGGCCTCGACCTCACGCTGCAGGCTATCGGCGGCCTGGCCGTTGTCCTTGAACACCTGCACCGCCTTGGCCATGGCGCCGATCTCGTCGCCGCGTTCGATGCCATAGGGCTCGACCGCCCAGTCGCGCTCGGCGAGACGGCGCATGACCTCGGTGATGGCCAGGATCGGCCGGGTGATGCCGCGGCTAACCACCCAGGCGAGGACGATCGCCGCCAGCGCGGTCGCCGCAGAAATGACGATCACCAGCCAGATGGTGTTGGCGATGGTGCCGCGCAACTGGTCGTTAGCGGCGGCGACGTCGCCGGCCACCCGCGCGCGCAATTGCGCCGAGCGATCGAGAATCTGCCCGGCCAGCTGATTGAAGCTCTGCTGCTGCAGGTGCTGGGCCTTGGTGGCGGCGCTGATCGCCGTGAAGGCCGCCTGGAACTCCGCCATCTTCTTGTCGACGGCGTCGTATTCCGCATCGAGGCCACCCATCAGCGCCCGCGTCTTCAGGCCGACCAGCTGATCGGTGAGGTTCTTGAGCTCGTCATTGGCCGCCGCTTCATCGGCCGCCGCACCTGAGCCGATAAAGGCCGTGAGCTTGGTCGAGAGCGAAGAAAAAGTGGCAAGTCCGCTGAGCGCCGACTTGATGGTGCCGAGGCTGCCGGTGCCGGCGGACTTCTCGGCCAATGCCGTGAAGGCCGTCGTCAGTTCGCCGATCTTGGCCTTCGTCGTCTCGCGGGCGGCGGCACGGTCGGCCACCACCTTATGCAGGTTGTCGAAACCGGCGACGAAGGCGGCCTGCGATTTGACCACTTCGCCGACATCATCGGCATAGGCGGTATCGGCGGTGAGATCCTTCAGCCGGGCCGCCGCGGCGCTGGTCGCCGCCATGGATTGCGTCACCGCCTGCGCCGCTGTGTCATCGGCCGTGCTCAGGTAATCCTTCAGCGCCGAGACGTCCTTGGTGAGATCGCCGTCAAGCTCCGCCGCCGCGGTCGCCGCCGCCGCGCCCGCGCTGGCCCCGTCATAGGTGCCGCCGATCCGCTGCAGGCCGGTGAAATTGATGGTCGACAAGGCCACCAGCCCGGCGATCATCAGCCCGAAGCCGATGCCGATCCGCTGCCCGATCCGAAGTGTGGCCATGATCCGTCCCCTGTCTTGCCGCTTATCAGCCGGCGAGCCTTTGAACCGGTCGCCGCCTCGACATTGAAACCGGCAAAATAGGATTCTTACCGGCGGGCGATTTTGCCATTCCTAACGGTAAAGGAACGGTAAAGGAAATATGACGGGTGTAAAATTATGCAGCAGATATGCATGGCTTGCGACTGGCGGCTGATCGGATCGCAAGATCAAGGGGCTCGCCCCAAGGTCGGATGGGCACTTTTCCTTTCTCCACTGGGGGACCTCCCCTATCATCCCGCGCCATGGATACGGAATACATTCTGACCGAATCGATCGGCCTGCTGATGGCGGCCTCCGTGGTGGCGATCATCGCGCGGCGGTTGCGCCTGCCTTATACCGTGGGGCTGGTCCTGGCCGGCATTGCCATGGCCTTCGCCCATTTCGGCGGTAATGTCAGGCTGACCCATGACCTCATCTTTGATCTGCTGTTGCCGCCGCTGCTGTTCGAGGCAGCGCTGGCCATCGAATGGCGCGAGCTGAAACGCGACGCTTTGCCAGTCCTGGTGCTGTCGATCTTCGGCGTGGTGGTTTCCGCCGCCGTCGTCACCTATGGCATGACCGCGCTGCTGCATTGGCCGCTGGCGCCGGCCCTGCTGTTCGGCGTGCTGATCTCCGCCACCGATCCCGTCGCCGTCATCGCCATGTTCAAGGATACCGGGATCGGCGGGCGGCTGCGCCTGGTGGTCGAGAGCGAGAGCCTGTTCAATGATGGCGTCGCCGCCGTCTTCTTCGTCCTCGCCCTCGGTTTCGCGCAAGCCGGTCGCGCGGCGGATAGCGGTGCCGCCCTCTCGGCCGGTGTCTTCGGCCTCGCGCTTGCCCATACGGCGCTCGGCGGCATCGCCATCGGTCTTGCTTGCGGCGGCGTCGCGATCCTGGTCATGGGGCGCTCCCGGGATCATCTCATCGAGACCTCCGTCACCACCGTCACCGCCTATGGCGCCTTCCTGGCCGCGGAACATTTCGGCGCCTCGGGCGTTCTTGCCACCGTTTCCGCCGGGCTGCTGATCGGCAATCTGGGCCGCTTCACCGGACCGCATGGAAGCCTTGCCGAGGGGCCGGATAATGGCGGCGCAACCGGTGCAGCGCGCGGCAGCGCCTATGGCAGCAAGAAGCGGCATCGCTTCAGCCTGCAGAATCTGCGAGTGCCCGAGCTCAACATGACCGATCGCGGCCGCGATTTCATCATCGCCTTCTGGGAATTCGCCGCCTTCCTCGCCAATTCGCTGATCTTCCTGCTGATCGGCCTCACCATTGCCGGCACCGCCTTCGACGCCCTCGGCTGGACGGCGCTGGTGATCGTCAATCTGCTGGTGCTGGCGGCGCGCCTCGCCAGCGTCTATCCCCTCTGCCTGCTGTTCCGGGGATCGCGCTGGCGGGTGCCGATGCGCGAGCAGCACGTCCTGTGGTGGGGCGGATTACGCGGCGCGCTCGCCTTGGCCCTGGTCCTCGCCTTGCCGCCGGACTTTCCGTTGCGCGATGAGATCGTCGTCGCCGCCTTCGCGACGGTTTCATTCTCGGTGCTGATCCAGGGCCTCACCATGCCCATGTTGCTTCGGGTGCTCGGCATCAGCCGCGAGACCGCTGGCTAGATAGAGCGCGCCGGATCACCGCTCATGCCGGTTGAACCAGGCCAGGGCGGCTGCCTTGCTGCCGGAAACCAGCCGTCCCCACTGGGTCTGACGCAGGGCGAGCTTCCGATCGGGACCCCACCAGGTCTCCGCAATCACCAGCAACGACCAGGCCGGACGACCGGCATGGGTCAGGGTCTGCGCCTCGACCTGATAGGCGTAATCCTGTCCCCAATGGCTTTGCCTTTCGCGGCGCCACTCCACGCCGTCGAAGCTCCAGCGATCGATGGTCGGATGCGGATTGCTGGCTGCCTGCAGGCGCGCCAGGAGATTAAAAAAGCGATTGTCGCTGAATCCCTTCACGCAACACCCTATGCCTTCGCGACGCCGGCGCCATAGCGCAGCACTTCCACGCGTTCCAGGGTCACAAGGCTCGCCCCCATGATCGATTCGATCGCGCTCCAGAAGGCGCGCAGCTTCGCCTCGCTGTCGACGATCTCGATGACGATCGGCAGGTCCTCTGACAGGCGCAGGATCTTCGCCGTATGCAGCCGGCTGGAATGGCCGAAGCCCATCGGCCCACGCAGTACCGTGGCGCCGGCGAGATGCGCCTCGCGGGCCTTCAGCACGATCGCCTCATAGAGCGGCTGGTGTCCGGCGCGGTCGCTTTCGCCGATGAAGATGCGCAGCAGCATGGCGTCCTTTGGCAGTTCCATCTTTTCCTCCATCAGCGATAACCCTACCGGTTCAACAAGGCGGCCATGACATGGCCGGCCCAGACCATGATCAGGCAGGCAGCCACCGAGCCAATGACATTCAATCCCGCCCGCAGCCAGTCGCCGTCCTGCGCCAGGCGCAGGGTCTGCAGGCTGAAGGACGAGAAGGTGGTGAACCCGCCCATGATCCCCACCATCATGAACTGCCGTGCCTCCGGCGAAACCATGAGACGACCATCGGGGCTCGTCAATGTGGCGATCACTCCGATCAGGAATGAGCCGGTGACATTGACGATCAGGGTGCCCCAGGGGAAGGTCTCGCCAAACCAATTGGCGGCCAGGCCGGAACACCAATAGCGCGCGACGCCGCCAAGGGCGCTGCCCACGGCAACCCAGCAGGCGATGACCGGCGACATCAGCAGCCCCCGCCAATGCCGGGCAGATGGCATTTCTTCCACCGGCCGCCGGGCCATGATCGCCAGCATGAATGGTCGTCGGATAGGAGTCGCAAGTCCATCAGGCATCTCCATGGGTTGCTGCCCTGCAGGTCGGCAGCCGGTCAAACGAGATGCGCGAGAAGGCGGAGGAGATGCCGGGGTTGCGGACAAGCCTCTCCCACCGCGTAGCGTCGCGCGGCAGGAGTCATCATCCCTTGCGGGCGGTTTTGGGGGACCCCATCCCCTTCGCGCCAGAGCATGCAGAAGGATGCGCGCGACGTCAATATGCGGAGAAGGCCGGCGAAGGGTTTCCGGAACCGCCGTCAGAGCGGCCCGCCTGACGACGAGACGCCACCAGGAATTCAGCCGTAGCGCTCTTCCAGATCGATGGTGCTTTCCCAGCCGATACGGTCGAAATTATCGCTGATCCAGCGATCGGCAGTTTCATAGCCGAGCTGATGCAGATGATCGAGGAAAGCGCGCTCGGTATTCATCTTGCTGAGCGCGCCCATCTCCGCCAGTTCCAACTCGGCACCGATCTGATGGAAGCGCACGGCGACGTAGCGGTCGTCATTCAGCGCTCCGCTTTCAACCAGCCGGGAGACAGTGGCAAAGCCGTGCATCTCCTGCACCAGGCTGGCATTGAACGTCATTTCATTGATGCGGTTGAGGATGTCGCGCGCGGTGGCCGGCACGTCAGGGCGATTCATCGGATTGATATGCACCAGCACCACATCGCTGCTGTCGCATTCATGGATCAACGGATAGATCGCCGGATTGCCGAGATAGCCACCGTCCCAATAGAACTCGCCCTCGACTTCCACTGCCTCGAACAGCAGGGGCAGGCAGGCCGAGGCCAGCACTGCCTGCGCCGTGAGTTCCGGCGTTCGGAAGATGCGCGAGCGGCAGGTCCGCACATTGGACGCGGTGACGAAAAGCTTCACATCTGGATGGGCCCGCAGTTGCGCGAAATCCACCAGCTCGCTGAGGATATCACCCAGCGGATTGAGTTTCATCGGATTGAACTGGCGCGGCGACCACAGCCGCGTCATGAAATCGACCATCATGAAGGTGGGATCATTGTCGACCGCCCATCCCTCCGACACCCCGGGAATGCCGCGGGGAATCATGCGCGGTACAGGACAGAGCCGCGAAACGCGCTGCCAGAACTCGGCCAGCGCGTCGATGGCGCCCTGGCGCTTGCCCTTGAGGAAGCCGTCGGCGAAGACCACGGCATTCATCGCGCCGGCGCTCGTTCCGCTGATGCCGTCGATATAAAGGCGCGGCTCGCTCATCAGGCGATGCATGACACCCCAGGTGAAGGCCCCATGCGATCCCCCGCCTTGCAGCGCCAGGCTGATATGCTTGACGCCCGGCTTGACAGCACGCCGCGGCCGCGGCACTTCGGCCGTATCGACAGCGCCGTCGCCTTCCCCTTCCGCTTTGTCGCCTCGCTCCGCCACGGTCGCTTCACCAACTCTTTCGATTGGCGCCATATTTGGCTTCAATGCATTGAAAATTTATGAAGAAGTGTGGTTTTCCAGGCGCCGGTCAAGGTCTTCGCCTGGCGGCGGCGACGCCTGCAGTTCCCGGTGGGCGAACCAAAGTCCCGGTATCATCGGCAGCCAGAAGGTAAAGCCGCGCAGCAGCAGCACGGCGATCAGCCCCGTTTCCACCGGCACCTGGAAGAGATGCAGCAGGGCCACACAGCTTGCCTCGAAACTGCCGAGGCCGAGCGGAACCGGCAGGACCGATCCGACCAGGGATGCCAGGACGAAACAGGCAAACACGATATCATAGCGAAGATGCGCACCGATCGCCTGCAGCATGATGGTAAAGGTGACGGCATCGATCAGGAACACCGTCAGCTGCAAGGCGGTGGTGCGGATCAGCAGCGGCCTGCTCTGCAGCAGCGCCGCGGGCGCCTCGCTCAGCATTTGCACCAGCCGCTCCAGCATCGACCAGCCGGCGTGCCAGCGCTGCAACCAGGATAGCAAACGCGCCGGCAAATGCGGCACCCCACCCCGGCGCCGCAGCCAGAAGGTGAAGCCGAGCACCGCCATGATCAGGAGGCAGAACAGGCCGGCGACAATAAGCAACGGCAGAACCAACACCGTCATATGCGGATCGCGCAGGTCGTGCTCGCTGAACAGGATAACGAAGCTCGCCGTGATGGCCAGCAGATAGCCGGCATAATAGGAGACCATGCCGACCAGCATGCAGCCCATGCCGGTCGCCTCTTCGATGCCGCGATTGACCAATCCCTTCACCACCAGCAGCGCACCGCTGAGCCCGCTGCTGGGCAGTGCCTGTTCGGCAAAGAGCTGGGCAAGGCTGAGCCGGTAGAGGGCATGAAACGGGATCGAGCGGCCATCCGCCCGCAAGACCTGGAACCAGACTCCCGCAGCCGCCCCGTAAGTCATCGCCTGGGTCAGCAGCGCCAGCAATAGCCATGACGGCTCGATATCGCGAATTACGGCCAGGAGGCGCTCGATATCGGCGATATTGAGGATGACGGCGATCACGGCGCCGATGCCGATCAGCCCGGTGAACCAGCGCGCAATATTCAGCCAGGGTAAGCGCGCCGCTTTGCGTCCCAGGTCGGGCGTAAGAGGTGTCATGACGGCCGCGATCTCTGCAGCCAGACACCGATCGGGCGGCGCGCCGCGGTGGGGCGGATCGTCGGGCCGGCGGACTGCTCGATGAGCGATGGATCAAGTCTTCCGTAACGCGCCGCCATCGCCCTCCCCCGCACCATATCCTCGAAGGCGCCAGCCGCTCCGGCCGGGCCCTGCGAATCCCTGGTCGAGGATAGCGCCCTCTTCGGGAATTGAAAGCTGTTGCGAGCGGCCGTTGCAGCGTAATTACAGCGCGTCGCGGCAATCCCGGGGGTTGCCGGATCGGTCAGGCCGGAATCGGCGCCGATGCGGGGTGATAAACGGGCCAGCCGAAGGCCTCGATCATCGCCTTGATCTGTTCGTCGTTGCCGTCGGCAGCGAAGACATTGCCCCACATCAGGCCCTGCGCCTGGCTGCTCAGCCAATGATGCAGGGAGCGGCCCTGGGTGGTGCGGCGAAAGAGGAATCCCTGCCGCTGCGCCATCCAGTAGAGCCAGATATCGTCCGCCCGGGGACAAAGCGCCAGGATCCGCTCGGTGTCGTCGACATCGGCATGCAGGCAGCCCGGCGGATAGAGCACGCCCCCGACGCCGGTCGGGAAAACCAACGCATCCGCAGCCAACGCCGGCGCTTCCCACTGCCAGTCGCGATAGGGCGCGGGACGCCCATCCGCTGCCAAGACGATGCGGTGCACCCGGTGGCAGGGAATGACCCGCTGCTGCGGATCGTAATCGGCGATCAGTTCCGCCAGCCAGCCGGGCCAGTAATAGGTGTCGTCATCGGCCGTGGCGATGAAGGCGCCCGGATAGAGGCGCCGGCTGTGGATATACTTGTTGTGCGAGCGCAGGCTGTTGTCGCAGTCGCCGATCTCCAGCCCCGCCGCGCGCAAAGCCAGAATCTCTGGCGTCAGGCTGCCTTGATGTTCCTTAGCAATCCACAGGACCACCCGGTCAGGGCGTACGGATTGCTGCAGCAGGCTTTTCAGCGTCAGCTCCAGCGTGGCATAGCGCGCCGGAAAGGATGTCAGGGAGAGAATGAGGGGCGCTGGCAGGCCATGAGATGATTGGGCGAACGTTGCATTTCGCCGCCGCATTTGCCAGCGCCAGGCGATCAGCGCCCGCAAATAGGCATCGCGGCCGTGACTGGCCAGGCGACGGAACGCCTGCCCCGCAAATTCGCGCCGCCATGACAGGCCCCGGCTCAAGCTGCGGCTCAAGCCCTGGCGCAAATCCCGGCACGAACGTTGTGTGAGGATCATCTCCCGTTCCGTCATGCGCCGCATCCAGCGGCATAATCGGTCCGACGCTTAAGCCGATTTGGGAACCGCCTGCTGATGCTGCTGGTGATACACCTGGTCCCAGGCGACAGCGCTGCGGACGATGCTGTCGATATCGCTTTCGCCTGGCTCCCAGTTCAACTGGTCCCGCGCCTTGCCGTTGGCCGCAAAAAGGATCGGCGGGTCGCCAGCACGGCGCTCCACTTCCGCGGTCGGCACGAGGCGGCCGGTTACGCCTTCGACGGCGGTAAGGATCTCCCGCACGGAAACCGCCTTGCCGGTACCGAGATTGAAGCTGTGGGAGCCCCCTTTGTCCTGCAGGAAATCGAGCGCCGCAAGATGCGCCGAAGCGAGGTCATTGACATGGATATAGTCGCGCAGGCAGGTGCCGTCCGGCGTCGGATAATCGGTGCCGAACAGGCGGAACTGGGCGAGCCGGCCGGTCGCGGCGCGGATCGCCAGGGGAATGATATGGCTTTCCGGCTCATGCGCCTCGCCGATCTCCAGGCCGGTATCGGCACCAGCGGCGTTGAAATAGCGCAACATGGCGACGCTCAACTTGCCTGTCGCGGCGACATCCATCAGCGCGTTTTCCGCCGCCATCTTCGACTGGCCATAGGGGTTGACCGGCCGGCGCGGCGCATCTTCCGTGATCGGCGTCGTCTCGGGCAGGCCGTAGACGGCGCAGGTGCTGGAAAAGACCAGCCGCCGCACGTCGCGTTCCACCATCACCTCGGCCAGGCTGACCGTGCCGCCGATATTGTTGCGATGGTATTTCAGCGGATTGCTGACGGATTCGCCCACTTGGGAATGCGCCGCGAAATGCAGTACGGCATCGACCTGATACCGGTCGAAGATACTGCGGAGGGCGGCACCGTCGCAGATATTGACGACATGCAGCGGCCCCCATTTGACCGCCCAGTCGTTGCCGCTGCTGAGATCATCGATCGTGACAGGAAGGATGCCGCGCTGATGCAGTGCCTTGCAGACATGGCTGCCGATATAGCCGGCGCCGCCGGTGACGATTACTGTTCCCTGCATAGTGCCCCTCATGTGCCCGTAACGAAGCCGCCTCGGTCGCGGCTCGGCCGGGCTGGCGTCGAAACCAGAATAACGCGGGCATGCGATCTAAGGAGAGGCCGTTACCGGTGGCCATCGCAGAAATTGCAGCCGGCGGTAATAATTTCGCGCGAGGCGGATAGTTCCCGATTCTTGGATGTTTCATATGCAGCGGCTGGTACCAGCCCGCCCGCCGAGGGCGCGCCGGTTCTGCTTCCCCGGGCAAACGCACGGCCCGCCACATAAATATGCCGACAGCGGAACTTATCCCTAATCCCACAATGTTCTGTGCGCCCCAGCGGGAACTAAACCGCCGGAATGATCGTCTATTGGCAGTCGCGGCAGCGGCGCATCGTCGCCGCAAACCGCCGGCTCACGCCACTATGGCAGGCATTCGCACAGGTCCCATTCCTAGGCTCCACCGCGGTTTAAACCAGACAGAAAGATCCCGATGCCAGGCAGTCGCTCCTCCCTCGGTCAGCTCTCGCGTCACACCTTGCTTTTGACCGCCCTGCTCCTGCCGGCCTTGGCCGGTGCCCAGATCGCCGGCATCCGGGCCGCGCGGGCCGAGGATGCGCCGAAGCAGTTGATGCTCGATCAACCGACCGGCGCCCTCACCGACAAATGCCAGCCGATCCCGGAAGCGGCGACCCTGACCCAATTGCCGTTGCGGCAAAGCTTCGCCGATAATTTCAATGGCAATTCACTCGACAAGGATGTCTGGACCAATCACTACCAGGGTCATGACTACACGGTCGAGAACCGCACCCTGGCACCGAATTCAGAACAGCAGATTTATGTCGATCGTCGTTTCATGGATGCGGGCATCGACCCCTTCGTCCTCAAGGACGGCATCCTGCATATCATGGCGAACAAGACGCCTGACGCCTATTTGGGCAAGTTCAAAGGGCTGCGCTATACCTCCGGCCTCATCACCACCCGCAACACCTTCTATCAGAACTTCGGTTATTTCGAGATCCGGGCGCGGATGACGCGCGGCCACGCCTATTGGCCGGCTTTCTGGATGATGCGGCAGCGGTCGGATTGGCCGCCGGAGATCGATATCTTCGAAACCGGTGGCGACAAGCCTGAAAGCGTCGACATGACGACCCATTGGCGCCAGGACGGCCGGGGCAAGCATGTCAGCACCCATTGCAACGTGCAGGTGCCGAACAACGACAAGGAATTCCATACCTATGGCGTGCTCTGGACCAAGGAGCGCATGGTCTATTACATCGACCGCAAGCCGATCGGCCAGTTCATCACGCCGCCGGGTCTCGACCGCCCGGATCGGCCGATGTATCTGCTCGCCAATCTCGCGGTGCAGAAGAGCGCCAACGACAAGACGCCAACACCGGCTAGCCTCGATATCGACTGGATCGCCGCCTATAAATTCTGAACCGCGGTTTCCGGACCTGCCGCGCCGCTAACCCAGCAGCGCGGCGGCCATGGTTTCGCAGGCCGCCTCGTTGAGGCAGAAAAGGGATGAATCCGCCGCCAGGCTGCTCACCAGCGCGGCCTGATATTTAGCCGGCGTCATGCTGGTAAAAAGCGTCTCGGCCGCGGTTTCCAGATCATCGCCAAGCTGGAAGCCGAGGCCGTGACGCGCCAGCCAACGCCCGGTTTCGACATTGGCGAGCGCGATCGGCACGCGCCGGCAATAGCCGCCTTCGTAGAGCCGGTTGGGCAAGAGCCAGGCGGAATTGAGGCCGGCTTCGTAGAAGTCGATCGCCCAGACGAAATGCACCTGGCCGTAGATCGCGGCCAGGTCGTCGGGATAGCGATAGGGACCGAAATAATGGAGGCCCGGCGTCGCGTCGACGATCTGCTGGAAGTCACCGCCCATCGCCTCGGTGACGCGGCCACGAATATCGACCTCAATGAGGCCGGGATGCTTGCGGGCAATGGCGGCAAGACAGAGCAGGCTGCGCCGGCAGCGTATGGCGCCGAACCAGCCGATGCGCCACGGCGGGCCGGCAGGCGGCGGCGTAGGCGGCGAGAAATCCGTTCCCGTCAGCTTCGGCGCCCTGCCCTTCGCACGCATCAGCGCCGCCGGCATCACCTTGTTCTCCCACAGCATGACGGGCGGCAGATGGCGGTAGTAGCGCCGCAGATAGTCGCGCTCGAATGCCGGCGAACTGACGATCACCCCGGCGCATTGGCGCAGCAGTGCGCCTTCAAGCCGCCGCAGCAGGCGCGCAGGCGCGCCATCGCCGATCATCAGCCGATGGATGTCGAGCAATTCATAGAACAGGGGATTGCCCGGCGCGAAACGGCGCCGCGCAGCAGCCGCGAGATACAGCATCTCCAGGTTGCGGGCGAGAATGCTGTCGCCATCCTCAAAGACCCGCCCCCAGTCACCCATATTGAGACGCGCTTTGACAACCGACAGAATGCGGGCGACGAAGCGGCCGTCCCGCGTCTCCCCCAGATCGCGCGGCCGCAACCCGGCCACCTCCTCCGGCACTTGCCGGCCGCGCCGGAAGCCCAGCAGATCGACGATCGCCCCGCCCCGCAGCAGCATGGCGACGCGGCGGGCCACGGCGGGATCGTTCAGGTCATGGACCAGATAGGAAATGCTCATTCCATATCCACAGATCGGGTGAAAGTCGGTTGATCCGGCCCGAGCCGGATCGGACGGGCGGCCCGCCGCGGCGGGAACCGGCAAAAAAGAGCATAATGCAAGACCGCATTGCAACATCTTCGATCCTCCACCGTTAGACCATCGCCAGCAGAATGCGCAGCGAGGACGCGTGGACAGCCTTTCCAATATGCCGATCGTGCCGGTGGGTGATCCGACCTGGAGCAGCCGCGGCAACAACCGCGATGCCACGGGAGCGAGTCTCCGGACGGCGGATGGGAGCTCATCCGGCCAGGCGCCGCGGACCGGTGGCCGTATCACCACGGTTACCGTCGCCATCTGCACCTTCCGGCGCGCCGCCGTCCTCGACTGCCTGCGCAGCATCGCGGCACAACAATTGCGCGACCTCAACCAGCGCGTGCTCGTCGTCGACAATGACGATGCGGATACCGCGCGGCTCGCCATCGAGACCGCCGGCCGGGAACTGGGCATCGATCTGCGCTATGTGCATGCGCCAGGGCGGAACATCTCGATCGCGCGCAATGCCTGTATCGAGAATTGCGAAACCGAATGGCTGGCTTTCATCGATGACGATGAAACGGCATCGCCGGACTGGCTGCAGAAGCTGATCGACCGCACCCGCGAAACCCCGCCTGTTGCGGCGATTTTCGGCCCCATGCAGGCAATCTACGATGAGACGGCGCCAGGCTGGCTGAAGCGCGGTGACTTCCATTCCGCCGCGGTGGTGCTGGTCGATGGCGAGATCCGCACCGGCTATGCCGGCAACAGCCTGATCGACCTGCATCATCCTGCCGTGCGCGGCCAGCTGTTCGATCTGGCACTCGGCAAATCGGGCGGTGAGGACACGGATTTCTTCGACCGTATCTACCGCAATGGCGGCCGTTTCGATTATGCGGCAGACGCCTTGGTCAGGGAGCGCCTCACCGCCGACCGGCAGTCGCTGCGATGGTTCCTGCGCCGGCGCTATCGCTCCGGCCAGACCCATGGCCGACTTCTCGCGCGCCAGCATCGCGGCCTCGGCCTTCTGACGCAGCTCGGCCTTGCCGGCGCCAAGGCGGTGATCTGTCTTGGCATGTGCGTCATCACCCTGCCCCGGCCGGTCACCTGGCGCCGCTGGCTGATGCGCGGCGTGTTACATGCCGGCGTCGTTGCCCGGCTGTTCGGGCAGCAGGAAGCGACACTCTACGGCCAGCAGGAGGTTTCTGCGTCATGACCCGTGCGGCTCGCCTCGGCCGCAATGACGGGCGGCCGGCTTGCCCGTCCCCGGTGCGGCCGCAACCGGATCTGGCCGCTTCTCGACAACTTCAAATAACTTGCAGGTAAGCGAATGAGCAGAGTCTGCGCCATCATCCCGACCTATAACCGCGCCAACTACCTGCCGATCGCGCTCGAGTCGATTTTGCGCCAGACGCGGCCGGTCGACGAAATCATCGTCGTCAATGACGGCTCGACGGACGAGACCTTGCAGGCGCTGGCGCCCTATCAGGACATGATCACCATTGTCACCCAGCCTAATGCCGGCAAGGCGACGGCGATGAATGCCGCCCTGGCGCGGACGCGGGCGGATTACATCTGGATCTTCGACGATGACGACATCGCCGCCGAGGACGGCATCCGTCCGCTCGTCGATGCGCTGGACGAGAATCCGGAACTGGATTTCGTCTATGGCATGCATCAGTACTTCATCGACGATCGCACCGAGGATTTGCGCCTTCCCGATTACTGGGGCGAACCGGGCCCCGACCGGGCGTTGATCAATTTCCTCGGCAACCTTTTTCCCTTCCAGGCCGCCACGCTGGTACGCCGCTCGACCTATGACCGTATCGGCCATTTCCGCATGGATTTCCCGCGCTGCCAGGATGTCGAGGCGATGATCCGCTTGGCGCTCTATGCGAATTCGCTTTATCTGCCGCATATGGTCTTCTACCAGCGTGTCCATGGCGGCGCCCGCTTCATCCCCGGCCGCCAGATGTCCGCCGGCGAGGCATTGACCCGCGCGGTGCAGTTCTCCCAGAAGGCCTTGCTGCTGCATCGCGACGAGATGACGGTGGACCGGGTGACGCCGTTCTTTGCCGAGAACCTGCGGCTCGACCTGAAGCGCCGCGCCGCCTATCTCAGCCGCGCCTGCATGTTCGCCCGCAGCGCGCTTTGGCAAATGGCGATTGCCGACCTGACCACCGCCGCCCGGACCTCCGCCGCGCCGGCCTTGCCGCAGGAAGTCGAGCGCGCTTTGGTCAGCGTCAACATGGCTCATATGTGGGATCTGCTGAGCCTCGACCATGCCAGCGTGCGCAAGCTCGCGCAATTGCGGCGCAGCTCCCCCTATGGCAAGACGATCGTCGAGGCGCTGGCGCGGCCGATGCTGTGGCTGACCCGCGCCGGATTCAAGGAGGGCGGCTTCAGCCTCGGCTGGCGGCGATTGCTGCTGCTCCTGCGCCTGATCGGGATCGGCGGCTGCTGCCGCATGGTGATCGAGAAATACCGGCGCCAGCCGACCGCCTGGCAATCCAAGCAGGTCGCCTAGGATATGTTGCTGGCGCAGACGATGCCCGCGATGGCCGACGCGGCGACAGCCGAGCAGAAGCGCCCGATGGCCGCAATGGTTGACGTGATCATCGCCGCTTGGAACCGTGCCGACACGATCGAGCGCGCCATTCGTTCCGTGGCTGGTGAGGATGAGGTGCGATCCGTCATCGTCGTCGACGATGCCTCAACGGACGACACTTTCGCCCGGGCGAGCGCGCTCTGCGCCGCGCTGCCCAAGCTCAAGGTGATACGCCAGCCGCGCAATGGCGGCCCCTCGGCGGCGCGCAACGCCGCATTTTCATTCGCAACGGCCGACTGGATCACCATTCTCGACGGCGATGATTACATGCAGCCCGGCCGGCTCGGCCGGCTGCTGGCGCAAAGCGATGGTGCCGATATCATCGCCGATGACCTGCTGCAGATTGCGGAGGATGCGCCGTCTACGGCGCCGGCCCGCCCGCTGCTGGAAGTGAACCGGAGCAGCGATATCGATCTCAATGAGTTCGTGCGCGGTAATATCAGCAGCCGCAGCCGGCATCGGCGGGAAATGGGCTTCCTGAAGCCCATCATACGCCGCAGCTTCCTGCAGCAACACGGACTGCAATATGACGAAGCCGTCCGCCTGGGCGAGGACTATCTGCTCTATGCCACGGCCCTGGCGCTCGGCGCCCGCCTGCGCCTGGTGCCGGCCGCGGGCTATGTCGCGGTCATGCGGGAAGGGTCGCTCAGCGGTCGCCATTCACGCCAGGACCTGGAAGCCCTGCTGCACAGCGACCGGCGTCTCGCCGCCCTGCCGCAATTGCGCCCTTTCGAGCGCCGCGTAATCGCCCGCCACTGCCGCCATATCGACGGCAAGGTACGCTGGCTGCTGGTCATCGAAGCGGTCAAGGCACGGAATTGGCGAAACCTAATCGCGGCTTTCCGTACCGCGCCGTCGACCGGGATCGAACTGATCGGCAAGCTGCTGGAACAGGCGCAGTTGCGCGCAGGCCGCAAGCTCCGCCACCTCCTGGGGCTGCGCGATGCCGCTTGACGCCAGTTCCATGACGGGCGACTTCGGCAATGGCGCCCCGCGCCTCAGCCTCATCGTCACCAGCAAGAACCTGGAAAGCTATATCGATGCCGCCCTGTGGTCGGCGCGCCGCCAAAGCCTGCGTCGGATCGAGATCATCGTCATCGATGACGGCTCCACCGACGACACCCGCCGGCGCATCGCCCAGCATATGCAGGAAGATGGGCGCCTGATCCTGCTGGATGGTCCCGGCCGCGGACCGGCCGCGGCGCGCAATCTCGGCATCCAGGCCGCGCGCGGCGACTGGATCGCCATTCTGGACGGCGACGACATCATGCATCCGCGCCGGCTGGAACTGCTGCTGGCGGAGGCGCTTGCCTGCAATGCCGACATCCTCGCCGACAACCAGATCCTGTTCTTCGAGGATGGCAGCCCCAGCGCGTTCCTGCTGGAAGGCGACGAATGGAAGGAACGGCGGCAGATCGAACTCGGCGATTACATCCGCGCGAACATCATGTTCGAGAGCAACGCGCCGCTCGGCTATCTGAAGCCGCTGTTCCGTCGTCGCCTGTTCGAAGACGCCGCCGCGCGTTACGATGAAAGCCTGCGGATCGGCGAGGACTATGACCTCGTCGCCAGGTTGCTTTGGGATGGCGCCAGATTCGCCTACGTGCCCGGCGCCTTCTATTTCTACCGCCGGCACCGGCATTCCATCTCCTTCCGCCTCGGCAGCGCCGAGATTGCCAGCCTGATAGCGGCAGCCGACCGTTTCCACGCCCGCCTGTCGGACGCACCGCAATTGCGGGCGATGTCGCAGCGCCGGCGCGATGCGCTCGTGCGCATCGGACATTTCACCCGCTGTGTCGAGCGGCTGAAGTCACGCGCCTTTGCCTCCGCCGCCCTCGACCTCTTCCGCTATCCCTCGATCTGGCCACTGCTCCGGGAGGCCGCCAAGGATGGGCTCGGCCGCCGGCTGCGCGAGCGCCTGAAAAAGAGCACCCCTGTGCAGGCAACAACCAGCCCGGCAACAACCGGCCAGGCAACCGCCCTGGCGGAAGCGACCGCGCAACCCGCCAAGAGCTTCGTCCTGCTGACGCGCGGCAAAGTTCCGCCCGCAGCCGTCCTCGCCTCGCTCGAGCAAGGCGGCTGGACGGGGCGCGTGGTGAATTGCGCTGCGATCACCCTGCCGCTTACCGCCGGTTTCATCGGCCCGGAATTGCTGGCCATGGCCATGGCGAGGGACACCCGGCTGGTGCTCTTCGATGACGCGCAGCTGCTTGACCTGGCGCCCTATCTGCTGTCGCCCGATGCGCGGCTCGCGCGGATTGACATGCAGAGCGATCGGCCCGCTGCGGCGCCGGAACCGCTATCGGCACCGCCGCCGGAAATGGCCCAGCAGATCGTGCTCACCGCCGCCGATCTTGCCAATCCGCAGGCACTGGCCCGCAGACTTTGACCTGCCAGCACGCACGGGTGAGCTGGCAGCCGGGCATGGTCAGGCGCACATGGTCAGGCGCGCCGGAAGGGCTGCGTGTAATAGCGCCAGGCGCCCACCAGCCAGTAATAGAGCTGGGTCCGGTAGGAGAAGTTGAACTCCGGCAGCAGGTCGTTGCCGCCATGCAGCCATTCCTTGACGGCCAGCCGCGCATCCCATACCGCCGGGCGGATGAGATCGATATTCTTGAAGATGTATTTGGCATAGAGCGCACCCGAGCCGATCATGTAGCTCGACATCAGCTTATAGGCCTGCTCCTGCGTCTTCCGCCCGTGATAGTGATAGACTACCATGTCCGGCACATATTCGATCGGGATGCCGGCAAGATAGCAGCGATAGACGAGGTCGGTGTCGTCGGCGCCGGAGACGCCCTTGCTGGTGAAGCGCACATCGAAGGGGCCGACGCGCTCGATCAGCGCCCTGCTCATCGTCATATTGCAGCCGATGATGCAGAGGCCCAACGTGCCGAAGCGGGCTGACTTCTGGTCGAGGCTCCAGGTCACCTTCTCCATCGAGGTCTTGACGGTGATCGGCATGTCGCTGGGATCGCCGAGCTCCACTCGCCCGCCGCGCAGCACCGGACCGCGATCCTGCGCGACATGGGCCAGCCATTCCTGCACATAGGTTTCGCTCCAGCGGCAATCATCGTCGGTGAAGGCGATCAGCTCGCCACGAGCGGCGCGCAAGCCGCAATTGCGCGCGAAGCACAGGCCGCGCTGGGTTTCGTATTGGAGGTTGACCGGCACGGCGTTGCGCGACGCCCAGCCGCGCACCCGCTCGGCCGTATCGTCGTCGGAGGCATTGTCGACGACGACGATTTCTGCCTCGACCGGCCCGGCGGCAGCGATCGCCGCCGCCACCGAATCCAGGCTGCCTTCAATGGCATGGGCCCGGTTTCGGGTGCAGATGATCACCGAAATCTTCATGACTGCCTCGCCACATAATTGAGGACCGTCTCCCATTGATCGGTCTGCAGGGTGGGATCGTTCGCCGCCCGGCGCGAATGTGCGTCGGCGGCTTCCGAGAGCTGGCGGTAGTAGCCGGCATCGTCCCACAGCCGGCGCAACGCTCCCGCCCATTCCTCGGCCGGCGCAGTGGCATCGAGCAGCAGGCCGCCCGGCCCCACTGCCTCCGGCAGGCCGCCGCGCGTCGAGGCGATAACGGGAATGCCGCTGAACTGCGCTTCGGTGGCGACACGGCCATAACCCTCCTGCCACTGGCTCGGCGCCAGCAGGATCCTGGTGCGGCGATAGATCTGCCGCATATCCTCGACCGCCGGATGCAGGGTGACGTTCTTCAAGGTGGCAAGCTGGCGATCGAGTTCGGCCCGCGCCTCCGGCGGCAGGTCCCAGGTCTGGACAAAAAGGAACGGGATATCGGGACAGAGCCGCGCCATCTCCAGTGCGACCGACAGGCCCTTATGCGGGTGCGGATTGATCAAGGTCACCATATCGCCACCTGGCTCCGTGACGTACTTCTCCCGCCGCACGATCGGATGGATGACCACCGGCGCAACGCCATAATGTTGACGATAGGTATCGGCGGTGAATTGCGAATTGGCGACACAGGGTGGGCCGCCGAGCTCGCCGAAATCGCCGAAATGGTCCTCGAATTCGACGTTCTGCAGCCACATGATCATGGGGATGCCAATCGGCTTGAAGGCAGAGGCGATTTTCACCGGCTTGCCGGCCATCACCACGACGACATCCGGATGGAAGCGCGCGGCGACCTGGTCAGCCCCCTCCCAGGGAAACCAGCCGCGCCAGGCACGATAGCCGAGGCGTCGGTCCGACACCGTCTTCGCGCCGGACAGCTTCAGTTGCAGGCGTGCGCCGAAGCCCTGCAGGCCCTTGCCGACCAGGCCGGAAAAGACCGCCACCTCATGGCCGCGCGCCGACATGCGGCGGGCCAGCGTGTCGCCACAGATCTGCATCCCGCCGGCCATTTCCGGCAGAAAAGGATGGGCCGTGGTCAACAGGATCTTCACGAAATTGGCCCTCTTTCAAACATGGTCCGCATCGCGCGCCAACAGATTGCGGAGGCAGATCGCCGGCTGCGCCTGGCTTAAACGGCCACAGACGCGCCGCGTTCCCGCCCTGCCCCGCCTAGACGCCGATTTCACGGCTGATGATGACCGGCTGCGCCGGTACTGAACGCCGATGCAGCAGGCGGCGCAAGGCGCGTCCCACAGGTCGCTCGAAGAAGCGATAGCTGGCATAGGCCAAAGCGAGGCTGGCAAAGATACCAAGCGGCACGTCAAGCCAGGGCAGCGCGGCCAGCGGCTTTTCGACTGCCTTCAAGGCGAGGCCATGCAGCAGATAGAGCGAATAGGACCAGTCGCCGATTAGCTCCAGCGGACGGAGATAGCGCCATGTCCGCTTCGAATGGCCGGCGGCAGGATCGACTGCGGCAGGATCGATAGCCGTGCCGCGTTCCATCGCCAGGGCGCCGCTGACCAGCGCAAAGGCGGGAAGACCGAGAATGATCGGCCGCCAGTTACCGGTATCGCCGCCGATATAGGCGGCCGTGGCGAAACCGAGGACGCCGAGCAGCAGCAGCCCGCCGCCCACGATCCGGCCGCGCAGCCAGCCGAGCCGCGACAAGAGGAGGCCGGCCACGAATTCCAGCAGCAGCGGATCGCTCCAGCTGCGCCAGATGGCGTTCTCCGGATGGAGGGCGAGGCCGGATAGGATGAGCGCGCCCAGCAGCAACGCCGCCATGGTGAAAGGTCGCCGCGCCACCAGGCCAAGCCAGAAGACGAGGTAGAACAGCATTTCGTAGTTCAGCGTCCAGCCGGGCACCACCAGCGGCCAGATCTCGCCGTTCGGCTGTGCGTAGGGAATGAAGAAGAGCGATTTCAGCAGCGCTGGCCCGTCGAAGGTGAAATTCGCAAAGAGGCCCGGCACGAAGGACATCAGACACATACCCAGCGTCACCGCCCAATAGAGCGGCACGATGCGAATCAGCCGATGCGCGATGAAATCACCCGGCCGCTCGCGGGTGCCGATGCTGCCCATGATGAAGCCGGAGATGACGAAGAAGATGTCAACGCCGGCATAGCCGATCGCCAGTAGGGATTGATGGAACAGCAGCACCGCCAGTGCCGCCACTGCCCGCATCACCTGGATGGAAGCAAAGCGCGGCATCAACCTGAAACCGCGGATGGGGCCGGCCGCAGGCGCAGCATGATCAAGCCTTCATTGATCATGCCCCAGACATCCTTGATGGTGCCGCGGCCGGCCCTGCTGAGCGACAGCAGCGCGACGGCACAGAGGTAAGATTCGACGCCCAGCGCGAGCAGCAGGGGAACGCCGGACAGGCCGAGATAACGCAGCCCCTCGGCGGCCAGGATGGTGAGGCCGGCGGAGATCATCAGCGGCAGCCAGCGGATCATCAGGTCGCGCAGCCGCACATGGCCGCCGCGGGTGACGACCCATAGCTGCAGCGGCAGGCGGCAGAGATATTCCTCGATCGTATAGGCGCGGGCGACACCGACGCCGCCATCGGGCAGGCCGATGAAGAAGGCGGCGACCGCCGTGCAGCTCAGGACCGCGGTCATCCACAAAATGGTCTTGCTCTGCCCTTTCGCCATCAGCAGGGTGCCAAGCGTCATGGTCATCGGCTGGAACAGCGCCACCGCACCCAGCCAGCCGAAAATCTCCGCGGTCGGCAGCCATCGCGCACCGAGCAGCAGCGTGATCACTTCCCTGGGTGCAGCGAAGGCCAGCGCGATCCCCGGCATGGCGATCAAGGTCACCAGGCCGACGAAGCGATAATAAGCATTGCGCATGCGTTCCGGCTCGCCCTGCAGGCGGCTCAGCACCGGCATCATGATGCCCATCAGGGGGCCGTAGACGCCGTAGATCGGGAACAGCAGCAGCTTATAGGCGCGGTCATAGAAGCCGAGCTGGATCGGTCCCCAGGCATGGCCGATCAGCACGTTGTCGAGGTTGCGGGCGAAGTAGTTGACGACATTGGCGCCGGTCAGATGGGCGCCGAAACGCAGCAATCCACCGGTATCCCCGCGCAAGGTCGGTCGTCCCGGACGCCAACCGGAGACCCTGCTGGCCAGCAGGCCGAACAGCGCCACCGAGGCGACGCCGGACAGCCAGAAAGACCAGTAGCTGTGCCAGATCGCAGCCGTCGTCACCGCCGTCACGAAGCTCACCACGGCGCAGGACATGTCGATCATCGCCAGTTTCTGGAACTGGAGATTGCGCTGCATCACCGCATGATGCTGGAAGACGATGCCGCCCAGGATGATCGTCACGGCAAGCGCCGCCGTCAGCGGCAGGACGCGATCATCATGGTAGAACCAGGCAACTAATGGGCTGACGGCGACAAGCACGACGGCGATCACGCAGGTGGCCGAGAAGTTCAGCCAGTAGAGGCGATTGATCAGATCCGGCGTGATATCCTTGCGCTGGATGACTGCCTGCTGCAGCCCCATATCCTGGAACAGGCCGACAAATGTGGCGATCGGCGTCACCATGGCATAGACACCGAAATCTTCCGGCTTCAGCAGGCGCGACAGCACAACGGCGGAAAGGATCTGCAGGGAAATGCGCACCACCTGCTGCATGCCGGCGGCATAGGCGCCGCGCGAGGCCGCCTGACGGTAATTGGGTGATGGGTTGGCCACGGTTTACTCTTTCAGCTCGGCGATAAAAACGGTCAGTGTGGAATGGTCGATCACGTCGTTCGCTCCGCTGGAACGCGCCGCCCGAGCAGGAATTCCCGCGCTGTCACGGTAGCGCCGGCGGCGGGCTTCGGCGTCCCGCCGGCCGGATCGGCGGTGGCGGGCCGCGGCGGGGATGCCGGCGGCGACACGGCCGCCGGCAGGCGGCGCGCCACCGGGCTCGTGGCCAGCTTGCGATCCGACCAGGCAATGCAGAGAATGATCGGCGAGAGGAAGAACTGGTAGAAGAACTCGGCCTCGACGAAGGTCAGAAACAGGTAGAAGAAGAAGATCGTGTGAAAGGCGCTCAGCAGATCCTGCGGCCGCCGCCAGCGGATCTGCAGCGAGCGAAAGGCGACCGAGGCCAGCACCGCGAGGATGATCAGCAGGCCGACCAGGCCGAGATCGACCGTGGTGTTGATATACTCGTTGTGGAAATTGAAGCCGGTCTTGTTGACGATGCCGAACATCGCCCACAGTTTCTCCGCAGGCGCATTGCCGATACGCCAGAATGCCTGATAGCCGCCGCCCAGCAGCATGTGGCTCTGGATCTGCTGGAAGGCGACATCCCAGAGATCGGTGCGGCCGGTCAGGGTGGAATCCTTGCCAAGGGCCTGCAGGATGCGGGCAAAGATTGTGTCGCTGCCGACCAGGACGATCGGCACCGGCATCGCGAAGAACAAGCTGATGACGCCGAGAATGGCGATGGTGCCGCCCTTGCGCAACATATGAAAGGTCAGGACCAGCATGACGACGCCGAACAGGCTGACGAGCGTGCCGGCGGAATGGCCGCAATAGATGCCCAGCATGGCGACGCCCATCAGGCCGAATGCCATGACTTTCTCGATGAAGGATCGGCGCGCAAAGACCAGCAGATAGCCGGCGCCGATGAACAGGATCGCGGAGCTGCTGGCGAACTGGTTCTTCGCGCCGTAAAGGCCGGCGACGCCATGCATGCTGGCGAAGCCGCCATAACGCACCACCAGCACCAGGCTCGCCATCGTGACCGTCGCCAACGCCATCAGCAGGCTGGTGAGGATGACGCGGCGATCGACCAGCCGGGCCGCGGCAATACCGATGATGATGGTGGCGCCGTATTGGATCCCGGCACGCATGGTCCAGGACGGATCGCTCGACCAGATTGCGCTGATGGTTGCGAAGCTCGGCGGTATCAGCACCAGCCAATCCCGGGCGACCGACTTCACCAGCAGCGGCATGCGCCGCACGAACATCATCAGCCACGGCGCCAGGAACAAGGCGGCCGCCGGCATGCCGTAACTCTGGTTCAACTGCAACGCCAGGAATGAGCAGAAGCAGAATATCCAGATCACGCGGCCGCGATAGAGCGCGTCATGAGGCGCGTTGACACCGTATAGCGGCACCGCCTGGTTGGCATTGGCGGCTGCGCTCTGGCCGTGCACAGGCATTACCAGTCCGGTTGCCGGTGCCGATGGGGAGGCGCCCAGTATCCGGCCCGCCGGCCCGGTCCGCGCTGCCTCGTCGCGGGGATGGGCGCCGAGAATCATTCCGCCACCACCATGCGTGAGAGGCCGGCCATGGTTTCGGCCGACAGCCGGCTGGTGTCGAGAAACTGCTGCAATCTGCGGTCAGCCCCGGCTTCATCCTGGCCGACGATCGGCGTCACCAGGCGCACAAGGAAGCCGTCGCTGCGGCCGGTCGCGATGCGGTCGCGCAGCAGGTACCATTTCACCGACCATTCGTTGACGAGATCCCGGCCCCGCTGGTCGAACCAATAATAGACCAGCTGCCGGACGTCATCATGGCCGATCAGGAGCCGGTTGACGCGCAGCCCGCTTGCCTCGCCGCCTTGCGATGGAAGCACAACAGTGCGCTTATCCATGATCAGCCAACCGCCGCCCGGAATGCAGTTGGCGGGAGAATGCGCGGCGGAGCCGACGCTTTGACTGGCCCAATAGCCGATATAGAGGTTGACCGCCGGCTGATTCGCCTGGTCCTCGGCAAAGTAGTCCGTCACGACGTAATCCGTCAGGCCCAGGGCATCGACCACATCAGCGTCAAGCACCCGCCGATGGCCGGACCAATCGCCAAGATGAAGCGGAACGATGCCGGCAAGATCAGGACGCAATGTCACCGCCGTTGTCGGTGCCGGTCCCCAATATCCGCCGCTCGCACCCAGCGCCATCACGACGAGAAACGCCGCCACCAGCGCCCCCCCGGTCCAGGCCGGACGCGACATTCGCGGCCGACCACCCAGCAAGGGGAAGCCGGCGGGGCCGAGATAGTCCAGCCGAAACCGGCCGCCGCGCGGTGGTATGCGGCGCAGCACTGCGATCTCCAGCAAGAGAACGAGGGCGCAAAGACCGAACACCACCCATCCTTCGACGACATGAATGAGGCCTTCCGCCATCTGCGGCCCCCAACGATCGGCGGTAATGCCGATCACGGCGATACGGGCCGCATTGAGCAGGATGGTGATGGGAACTGTCGAGAGAAGGACGATGACGCGCTTCCACGGCGCATCCTTCAGCAGATAGGCGGCGAGAAAGCCGAGGCTCGCCAGGGGGAAGAGATAGCGCAGGCCGCTGCAAGCTTCCGCAACCTGTAGCTTCAGCCCGCCGAGATCGATGATATTGCCGTCCTGGAACACCGGCACCCGCGCCAGTTCCAGCATCTGGACACCGAGCGTCGAGGAGACCAGCTGCATCCGCGCCGACAGGTCGACATAGAGAAAATCCGGCAGCGGCACGGCAAAAAGGAGATAGATGAAAGCCGGCGCGAGGACCCGGGTCGCGCGCCGCCCGAGGAAGCAGTCGCTCAGCCCCGCCAGTCCCAGGATGAGGCCGTAGACGGCCACCGCATTGAAGGTGGAGAGCTGGCTGACGACGAGACAGACGAAGCCGATCAGCAGCAGAGCCAGGCCGCGCCAGCTGCCGGCCGGAAGCGGCCGCTGCTCGCTGAGGTCGTGCCAGGCGAAGAGAATGGCGATGAAGGGGATGACATAGCCATGGCCGTATTCGGCGCGTTCCCAATAATGCAGCAGCGGCGCGAAGGAAGGCGAGTAGATGTAGAGGAACAGCCCCAGCGCCAGCGCGCCGGTAAGCGGCCAGAGCCACGGCGCGGCGACATCGCCCCCGGTTCCCGTTCCTTGCAGGCTCGCCTGCGGCGCAGCGACCATGGAGCGGATCTTGGCTTGCGACAGACCGGACACCTCTATCCTCGCCTGTCGCCGACCGACCGGTAAGCCGAACGACCGCGCTTCGATGTAACCGGGGCCGGAAAGGGCATGGGCCAGGAAGACGCCATCATCATCCGGCCTCACATCTGCGACAGCAGCAGCTTGGCGTCATCGAAGCCGGGATAGGTATCGCCGGCCGCTGTGGCCTTCTTCAGTTCCGCCGCCGCCTGCTCCCTGTTGCCCTGTTTCAACAGCACCGCCGCATAGTGATAGCGCATCTGCGGCGTCACGTCGGGGCTGGCCATCACCCGCCCCATGAAGCTCGCCGCGGTCTGGTACTGACCAAGCCGGTAATAGATCCAGGCTACCGTATCCAGCAGCGCCGGATTGTCGCTGGCCTGGAACCGGTCGGCCACCTGACGCGCCTTTTCCAGCGTCGACGCATCCTGGTACTGATAATCGGCAATCAGCTCGGCATAATTGTTCGCCGCCACCTGGACATCCGGGTTGCGCGATAGGATATCCTCATAGAGCGCAATCGCCTGGACGTGATCGCCCCGCTGCATGGCCATATTGGCCAGCAACAGCCGCGGACGCAGGTCTCCCGGCACGGCCGCGACGGCCTTCTGCAAAACGGCGGCGGCGTCGCTCGCCCTGTCCTGCGCCAGATAGATTTTTGCCCGTCCCAGGAAAGCGTCGGCCTGGCTGCCGATCTGCTGATCGGTCGAGGGCTGGGTCGCCGCCGCCGCGATGATGGCCGGCGACGTGCTGCCGGAAATCAGCGCGATGGCGCGGTCATATTCCTCTGCCGCCGCATCCACCTGTTTCAGCGACATATAGCAATCGGCCAGGGCCATATGGACGCTAGCTGTGTCCGACTTCAAGGTCTGGATGAATTTCACCGCCCGGTCGAGGCGACCGCGCTGGCGTTCCGCCTCGATCAGCGCGGCCAAGGCCGGCGTCATCTGGCTCGAATTCGCCTTGCCGGTCAGCACCGCGGCAAACTTCGCCACGGCGTCATCTGTCTTCGACTGCTCCAACAACCACATGCCACGCAGATAATCTGCCGTCGCCGCCTGGTCGGGCATGCGTTCCAGATGGGTGATGGCATCGTCGGCGAAATTCATATCTTTGCGGTCGAGGGCGATACGGGCCTGGCTTTCCCAACCGACCGCATAATTCGGCGCCTCGCTGGTCACCGCCTTCAGCAGCATGTCACTGCGCTTCTCATCGCCGCTGACGTGATAGAGCTGCGCCAGCCGCGCCTCGATCGCATGATTGCCGGGCTGGGCTTCCAGCACCTCCGCCAGCGTATCGGCCGCGAGGTCGACATGGCCGACCTTGACAAGCGCCTCGGCGAGCAATTGCGAGGCCTCGAGGTCCTTCGGGTGGTCGCGCAGCAGCGAACGCAGGTCGGTGATGGCCAGCTGATAGCGGCCCTCTGCATTATTGATGGCGGCCCGCAGGAACAGCGCATCCTGGTTGTTCGGACGCTTCGACAGGACGGTCGCCAGCTGCTGCTCGGCCGAAGTCTTGTCGCCTTTGCTGAAACTGATGCGCGCCAGGGCGGTGCGCGCGGTCATGACGGAATCTTCGGAATTTCCCTGCGAGACGATCTGGTTGAGGATGTCGACGGCGCGGTCGGTCTGCTCATGCCGGACATAGAGATCCGTCAGCCAGAAAAGATAGCGGTCGTTGGCCGGCTCTGCCGTAATCAGCTGGTGCAACTCCTGCTCCGCCGGCTCCATTCCCTTCTTGAGATCGAGGAAAGCAACCAGCATGCGCTTCATTTCGACATCATCCGGCATCGCGGTGATACCGTCGCGCAGGATCTGCTCGGCCCGCACAAGGTCAGGAAGATTGGTGAAATAGACCGCCGCCTCGGCCCGGAAGCCGCGCTCCTGGGGATGCAGCTGGAAAAGCTGCTGGTAGCCCTCGGCCACCTTGTCGGGCAGGTTGTGCTTCTTGAAGAGCCCGACTTTCAACATGATGAGCGAGGTGTCGGCGGGATTGAGGCCGATGCCATGGTCCAGTGCCTCGGCAGCGCTCTTCAAGTCGCCACGCGCGTCGTTGATGCCGACCTGCACGGAAATCGCCGGGATATTCTTCGGGTCGCTTTTCAGCGCCGCCGCGACTTCAGCTTCCGCCCCCTGCATGTTCTGCCGCCGCAGCATGATCGCCCCATTCAGGGCGTGGGCGCCGGCATCGTCGGGCCATGACTTCAACACCGTATCGATGCGCCGCTGAGCATCATCGAAACGCTCGGCGCCGAAATAGAAGCCGGCCAGCTTCACCAGGGCGCCGCGATGATTGGGATCCTGCTGCTCTGCCCGCGTATAGTCATTGAAGGCACCCTGCAGATCGCCCGCCGCCTCGTCAATCAGGCCGAGCTGGTAGTAGGGTTCCGCCAGCGTGGGACGGATTTTGATCGCATTGCGAAATTCCAGGCGCGCCTTGTCCGGCTGCCCTTCTGCCATCAGCTCTTCGCCGTGCTTGATGTATTTTGCCGCCCGCGAATCCGGATCGCCGCAGCCTGCCAGCATCGTCGTCGCCAGCAACCCGGCAATCGGTAAAAGTCGAAGAAAAGATCGATCCATGCCCTCCTCCTATCAGGACGCGGCCAGGATTTCCGATGCATGCGGCATGCTGGCGATTTCTTGTTTGAAGCGGTTGCGCTCGAAATCATCCGGCAAGGGCCGGAAGGGGCTGAGCCCCGTCGAGCTGCGGTCGGCCACGACGTCAACGATGGTCTCGAAATTGACATGCCGCATTTCCTCGGCGAAGGCATAGACCATCGCGAGATCGCAGAGGAGATTGAGTAGGCGCGGCACGCCGCCGGTGAAGTAGTGGGCGGCGATGCAGGCCAGATTATCGAACAGCTCCGGCCTGCCGCCGACCACCGACAGGCGATAGCGGATATAGGACGTCGTCTCCTTGTAGCCGAGCGGCTCCAGATGGTAGTGGACGGCGATGCGCTGCGCGAACTGGCGCAGTTCCGGCTGCTTCAGTACCGCCAGCAGTTCAGGCTGTCCGACCAGCACCACCTGCAGCAACTGGTCCTTCTCGTTATTCACGTTGGAGAGCATCCGCAGGTCTTCCAACATGTCGATACTCAGATTCTGCGCTTCGTCGATGACCAGCAAGGTGCGTTTCCCTTCGCCATATTGCGCGACGAGAAACTCGATGAACTGATTGTAAAGCGCAATGGTATCGAGCTGTCGATGCTCCAGGCCGTAAGCCATGGAGATCAGGCTCATGAGGTTGCCGAAGCCGCTGCTGGCATTGGTGACGACGCCGACCGTCAGTCCTTCGTGCTCGCCGCGCAAAAAGCGCCGCACAATTGTGGTTTTCCCCGCCCCGACCTCACCGGTAATGACCACGAACCCGGCCTGGGTGGTGATCCCATAGTCGAGCAGATTGAGTGCCATGCGGTGACGCCGGCTCATAAAGAGAAAATCTGCGTCCGGCAACAGCGAGAATGGCTTTCCCGTCAGGCCGAAAAACTGCTCGTACATTGCCGCTCCCGTGCCCCCGCACTCATGCCCGTTTTTTGCCGCGTTCCGCGGTATTGTTCATGCGGTTATAGCCGCGTTCGGCGGCATTATTGAGAACGGTACCGACCACCGTTGTATTGGAGAGGAGATGCATGGCCTGCCGCACTTCCTCGATCTTCGTGGCGCCTTCGCGCACCACGAGAAGAACGCCGTCGACATGCGGCAGGAAGCCGATCGCGTCGTCCTGCGCCAGAAGCGGCGGCATGTCATAGATGATGATGCGATCCGGGTAGCGCGACTTCAGTTCCTGCGCCAGCGCCGCCATCTTTGGCGTTCCCAGCGTCTCGGACGAGTTCTCCAGCCGGCTCTTGGTCGGCAGCACCACCATGCGCTCATGCGACGGCCGTACCAGGCACTGGGCTATCGGCGTATCATGGAGGAGATAGTCGCACAGCCCGAGCTGCGGCTCGATCCCAAGATAGCGATGAACGCTCGGCTGGCGGAAATCGAGATCCACCAGGCAGACCGTCTGCTTCACGTCGAGGGCGAGGCTTAGCGCCAGGTTGATGGCGATGGTGCTCTTGCCATCGCCATAGCGCGGGCTGGTGACGGCGATCGACCGCAGGTTATTGCGGGCCATGAGCTGCATCACCTTGGTCCGCAATATCCTGAACGTATCCGCCGCCGGCTCCTTCTGGCGCCGCGCTACGATGCGGTTGCGTACCAGCTCCGGCTCCACGAGATCGACCCGCCGCGTCTGTGCGGGTGCCTGGGCCGGCGCCTCACCCACCGCTTCGATCATCGGCGCCGCAGGTTCCAGCCTTGTGACCTTGTTGCCGTTCAGCTCGCCTGCGACTCTGCTGATCGTATCGCGACCGTTGATCGCCCGAATCTGATCAAGCGCATCCCGCCGCTGTTCGCGGGCCTTCATCAGCGCCTTTTCGAGCCTATCCAATGCAAATCTCCACTAAACAGATGTTCCGCCGCGATAGGTTTCTGTCATTGTCCCGCACTTCCGGCGGGTTTCGCCACCGATGCCGTCAAGCCGCAACTTTAAACCAGGCCGCCAAGGCGCTGGGCGATCGCGGCCCAGAGAACATCCAGCGGCTGGACATACTGGTCGTAGAGATCGGCGCCACCGACGACGATCACCACAGCACTAACGCCGGCGGCCAGCTGATATATCCGTCGGCGCCGGCGTTCGACCGGGGTGGCGATCCGCGGCACCGCGACCAGGGGGGGCACGCCGACGATCGCGGTCAGCTGGCGGGTGCCATGCACCGAACTGTTCAGCATCTCCATCAGATAGACCCCGGCAAAGCCGCCGAAGAAGGACATGACCAGTCCCAGGGCCAGGACGATCTTGCGCGGCGGCATGCGGGGCGAGGTCGGCAGGTCGGGGGAGTCGATCATGGTGAGGCGCTCACCCTTGCGGTCCTGCTCCAGCTGCTGGTTCATGCTGGCGGCGAGCTGCTTTTCCTTCAGCTCGCGATACCGCAATTGCGCGTTATCGTAATCCCGGTTGAGGGAAGCGAATTGACGCTCGACGGCCGGCGTTGCCGCCACCCGCGCGTCATACTCCTCCTTCTGCCGGCGCGCATCCTCCATCTGGTTCTGCAGGCTGCGGTATTGCTGGTCGAGCGACTTCATCTGATAGGTCAGCATGATATAAGCCGGGTTGTCGGCATCCCCGACCGAGCCATTGGAATTGGCCTTGCTGGATGCGTTTTTGCCCACCTGCTGTTCCAGCCCGGCAATCTGCTTCTTCAACTTGACGATATCCGGATAACCTGGCCCGTACTGGCCCTCCATGGCCGCCAGCTTGCCCTGCAGGGCCTTGAGCTGCACGGCAGGTGTGGTCAACAACTGCCCGTCATCGACAACCCGCGAATAGGGCTCGGTATTGGCAATCTGCGACTGCAGGTCGCCACGCTGCCGGTCGAGCGCCTGAAGCTGCTGGCTGAGCGTCGCCACCTGCTGCTCGGTACTGGCGGCCATCTGCATATTGAACGGCAGATCCTCCGGCCGCGTGCCCTTATGCTCCTCGCGGAAGGCGGTCATCGCCTTTTCCTGGTCGCTGAGCTGCTTTTCCAACTGTGCGATCTGGTCGGCGATGAAGGCGGAAGTGGCAGCCGCCTGGTCCCGGCGCTGCTTCAGATCGGCGTTCAGGAAGCGCGAGATCAGTTCGTTTGCAACCTCCTGGGCTATCAGCGGGTTACCGTAATCGAAGCTGATGGTGAAGGCGATGGCCGACAACTGGCGCGCATTGAGATGCTGAGCGGCACTGGGATTGGCAAGGTCGGAACTGCGCAGGTCAAGCTTGATCGCGTCCTGCATCTTCTTCACGACCTGAGCCATCGGCATATGGTCGCGCAGATCGGGATAGAGGTTGAACTTGGTGATGACCTCGATCAGGTTGGGCGTCGCGGTGATGCGATCATGGATCTGTTCGATCCGCTGGTCGATGAAGGCCTGGACCGCCGCGTTGAAGTCGGTCGGTCCGGTTGCCAGGACATCCTGCGGGATTTCCGGCTGCTCGATCTGAATGGTACCTGTCGAGCGGTATTTAGGCGGCCAGAGGAAGGCAAAGGCCACGGCCGCCAACAGGATTCCCGCCGCAGTCAGGACATAGGCAAGCCGATGACGGCGCCAGATTGTCAGGTAATCATTTAAGCCGACTGGTTCCATTTTACCCTATCCGTACTTTCGACCGCTTTGTCCGGCAACTGCCCACGCCGGCGACTGCCCTCTTCGCTGACCACCCTGCCCGCCAACCGCCTCGTGGTCGGCCGCAGCCGCTCAGCTACCAGCTGACGATGGGTGCATCCGGGCTGTAGGTGATCGTCAGGAGCACGGTATGACCCTTTGCCGTCCCGCTTTCGCCGAACTGCGTTTCCTGCCGATAACGATAGCTTGAACTCACAACTAGTTCCCGGGTCACGTTGTATTGCAGTGCCGCCGAGCCTTCGAAATAGTCTTTTAGGTGTCCATCTTTGCTCAAGCTGTAGTCTTGCGTGTGGTAGGTCAGGTTGAGGACGCCGGCCAGCCGGGGGGTGAAATTGTGCGTTTCCTTGACCGAGACGGCGGTCTGGGTGACCTGCTGGGCGGAGCTCTGCGGCACCAGCTGGCGCCGGACGGAGATGGTTGCCACATCGGGATCGCCGACTTCGCCGTAAGTCAGGGCGAAATCGTAGAAGTAGTCGTTGTCCCAGTTGCTGCCGTCACTGTCGCTCTTATTATGGATGATGTGATAGCCGACATCGGCGGTGGTGGTGAAACGATCGCTGAAGTGATGGATCCAGCCAACGTAGGGACCGACGGAATCACCCGTGCTGTCTTCGCCGCTCAGGGTATCGAAGTGAGACGCCTGCAATGCGACAAAGCCGGTATCGCGCAGGGTGAAGGAATAGAGGTATTTCGGCGAGATGCCGTAGGACTGGAAATTCGTGAACTGGTCGGTACTGTCGTAGAATGAAGCAATGTAGTTTGCATTGACGACGATCTGCTGCGCTTCAGTGATGTTGTATCCGAACTCCGGCAGGATGCTGATGCCGTAGTGGCGCACGCCGGCCACGTTGTTGCCGGAGCTTTCGATTTCACTCGTCCGCGTCGTGTCATACGCGAAGCCGCCTTGCAGCTTCATATAGTAATTATCGCCCTGGTAATTGAGCGACGTGTAGTTGTGATAATCGGTCGAATTGAAGCTGGTGAGGTTGAAGCGACCGTCGTTGACCGTGTTCTCAGAAACCAAGGTCCAGGTCGGCGTACGGCCGGTCAGGATCAGTTCCGGCGTCGAGTTCCAGCCGAACAGCGTCTTAGCGCCCTTCTTATCCAGCAATGGATTGGTGTCCATCTCGAAGAAGCCGCCGAGTTTGGTCGTCAAGGTAAAGCCGTCAGCCCGGGCTGACGTGATGGTCGCCGCCCCGGCCGCCAGGACAAAGCCCATTTGCGCCAAGGCAATCAGACACCGCTTGCATCCGTAGCCTGCCATTTCGTCGTGCATCTAAGTTGTTCTTAGAACAGGCTCGATGCCGGAACGAGCACGACATCGCCCGGTTTCAGCACGATATCCTTGTCAAGATTCTTGCCGTCGAGAATGTCCTCATAGTAGGGGAACTTGATATGCTCGTCTTTGCCGTCCTGGTTATGGCGCACGATGCTGATGCGGCTCTCGGAGGCATAGGGTGTGAGGCCGCCGGCCAAGCTCAGCGCCTGCATTACCGTCAACGGATGCGCGGCGACGAATTCACCGGGCTTCAGCACCTGGCCGATCACATCGACCGTGTTGCCCAGGGCGTTCTTGACCACCACGGTCACCGGCGCATCGGGAATCGATTTCTCCAGGCCGGCCTTGATCTCGTCCTGCAGCTGCCGCACCGTCTTACCGCGCGCCTGCAGCGTGCCGACCAAGGGGAAAGCCACGGTCCCATCCGGGAGGACCAGCGTTTCGCGGTCGAGACCCTCTTCCTTCCAGACGGTGATCTGGAGAACGTCGCCCGGATTCAACTTGTAATCTGCATCTACCGCTTCCGCGACTGAAGGGATCAAACCTGTCAGAATGATGATGGCAACCAGCGGCCGAAAGAGTTTTCTCATTTTTACCCCTTGTTTCGAGACGTCCCCACCCGACATTTATCCAATAGGGCCGTCGCGGGTGCCCCTGGCGTCCATGTCGGGTGTCGACCTGCTCAGAACCAGCCGCTTCCGGCGGCTGCGTGTCGCCATGTGCGCGGGCTGATTGTTCGAGCCACTTCATCTGTCGATAAAGCACGTCGACCGGCAATCTAACGAGAGGCCGGCTGATTGGTTCCTGTGGCGCAGCAAAACTTTTTGGCTGGCGCCAATTTATCTCAACTAATATGTGCGCCGTTTAAGAGTATAGGACTGGGGTCCGGCCACGGCATCCAACAAATGGATGAATAAATTAAATAAAACGGCCACTTCAACTGATCGACTTCAGTAATCTGGCCATGAAGCCTTTGGAAATCTCCCGCCCTGGGATCTGCGACCTGTGATCTGTCGCCTAGCCCGTCTTCCTGCTTCGACGGCCTCCGCCGGCCGGGGCGCCAAGTAAATTCCAACACCTCTCCGACCGTTTCCGCTCGACGGAGGCTGTCGACTCCATCGAGCGGTTACGGCTTGGGTCCAATCTGGAAGCGGGGTTAGGCGATGTCAGCCCGTCCGCGACGGCGAAGGCGGAACACTGCCAGGCCCAACAGGGCCACGCCGAACATCGGCAGAGCTGCTGGTACCGGCACCGCCGAAATCTGCAGATTGCCGCTGACCTTCTGGCCGGGCGCCCCCGACGTGACGTCGAGCAACAGATAGTAGGCGCCCTTCTTCAACACGTCGGCGAAATCGATAAACGAGAAGGTCGTCGCGCCGTTAGGATAGCTGGCGGTCGTCTGATCGACTTGCTTCAGCAACGCGTTCGATGAGTCGTAAAGACCGAAAGTAAAAGTCTTCAACGCCACCGCCCCGAAAGAGGAAGCGGTGAGCGACGCTGCCAAGTTCTTGGCGGCCGTGCCTAAGGAAAAATCGATATGCAGCGTACCCTGGCCGGCATCATCCAATGCGAAATCCGGCTGGCCCGCAACATCGGTGCCGAATGCCGCACTACTGGAAAGCGCGGTCAAGGTACCCAAATCCTGTGTCACCGTCGCGGCTTGCGACGCCTGGCCGAAACCAGCCAATGCACCTGCCGCTATCACCAATGCAAAGCCCAGTCTACGTATCATCATATCCCCCTTCTTCTAGGTGGCACATCGTTATGCGCAGTGCCGTTTCATCCGTCGACTGACCATGGACGGCTTGTCTTTGCGAAGGCCGCGGCCGTTGCAAAACAGTCCATCCTCCGTCACAAAACAGTCAATTAATGGAAATACCGGAACAACGTCCCAGTGACTTCAAACCGTCCCGACGCAGCCGACGCCGCTTACGCGGTCGATCTGCGTCACGGACCGGCGACCCTACCAGAAGGCGATCACTTGAAATGATAAGCGCGCCGGAAGCTGCGTCCCTTTGCTTCGGCTTCATCCACAAATAGGAGGCGGCCGAAAGAACAGCCCGGCAGATCAACTGCTGGTAATGGTCGGCAGCTCCAACGCAAAACCAGTGCGATAGTTCCGCCGGACTTCAAAATCTTTTGTTCAATGCCTATGCCTCTGGCCTGCCGCTCCAGCCAAATTACCCAGACGGTCCCTGATCCATGTCCCGCCGTACAAGCGGTGGCTGAATTTTCTTCACGCGCAGCACGCGCGGCGGATTGCAGAAGCAAGCGGCATAACAAGATGTGTGCCGAAAAAAGAGCGCGCCCGTTGTAACCAACGATCGCGCACTGCGGAGCGCTGGAGGAACCCCGCCCGACCGATTGATGTCGATTAACGGGGCCGTCTCGGCTTTACCGGAACCGACGCAGCAGAGTGGTAGTTAGGAGGCGTGTTCGAGGCGAAAAGGACCGCACGTCCCTGCCTCGGCAGTGCCGGCTCTTCCCCGCCACCGGAGGTACAGCATGTTGCTCAGCGGGCGCCAGATCCTTTCCAAAGCTCCCCATCACGATCTCGTATCGGCGCGGAAAGCCACCGAACAACGCAGCCGCAGCAAACTTCGTTAAGTTGGTGGGAACTTGCGCTCACATGCTCCGTTCGTGGACCGCTGGCTAAGAAGATCAGCCATGATTTGAAGATCAGCCATGATTTAACAGCCGGAGATCGGCATTGAGCGAACGACTGCGGCAACGCGATCGAGGTCGGAGACTGGGGCTCGCAAAGATCGAGATACCCCAGGGCAAGCTGCCACGCACCAATATTCCTTTCTCCGCGGACGTGATCATCGGTGTGATTGCCGTCCTGGACACGATCGCCATGCTGAGCGGGATCGGCGCGTCCAGCTGGGTCGCCTGGCAGGTCAATCGTGAACATGCCCTGCTCTGGCAGCTCACCGATATCGGCTTCGGCGTCGGCATTCTGTTCCTATTGGTCGCCACCGGCGGCTACGACAAATCCGCCATCGACAACCCGATCCGGCAGATCACCAAGCTGTTGCTCTACAGCTTGATCATCGGCGCTACCGAAGCCTTCCTGCTGATGACCATGCATCTCGACGGCTCCTTCGCCTGGCCGATGAGCGGTCCGATCAATATCGTTTCCGTCGCCGTCATGCTGATGTGCCTCACCCGCATCATGATGAGCAGCCTGCTGCTGACGGCGGCGCGCAACGGCACGATCAGCCGCAATGTCGCCATTGTCGGCGCCGGCGACCACGGCGCCATGCTGCTGCAGTCGATCACCCAGCGGAAGGACCCCTGGACCCGCATCATCGGCATCTTCGACGACCGCATGACCCGGACCTCCGAGAAGATCCGGCCTAGCGATATCCTGGGCACGATCGACGACCTGCTGCACCTGTCGCGCACGGAGCGCATCGACGAGATCGTCGTCGCCCTGCCCTGGGGGGCGGAAGCGCGGCTGCTGCAGATTCTCGACCGGCTGAAGGTCATTCCCGCCAATGTGCGGCTGGCGCCGGACGCGATCGGCCATCGCTTCCTCAATTCCGGCTTCGACAAGCTCGACAACGTTCCGGTCTTCAATATCTTCTCACGGCCGATCAGCGGCTGGAGCGCGCTCAGCAAATCCATCGAGGACCTTGTCCTCGGCAGCCTGCTGTTGATCGCCGTTTCGCCGATCATGCTGGCCTGCGCCGTCGCCATCAAGATCGACAGCCCGGGGCCGATCTTCTTCAAGCAGAAGCGCTATGGCTATAACAACAACCTGATCAACGTCTACAAATTCCGCTCGATGTATGTGACGCAGCTCGACGCCAATGCCAGCAAGCTCGCCACGCGCGACGACCCGCGTATCACCCGTGTCGGCCGCATCCTGCGCCGTACCAGCCTCGACGAGATTCCCCAGCTCATCAATGTCGTGCTCGGCCAGATGTCGCTCGTCGGTCCCCGACCCCATGCGACCCAGGCCAAGGCCGCCGGCAAGCTTTATGAGGAAGTGGTCAAGGAATATGCCGTCCGCCACAAGGTGAAGCCCGGCATCACCGGTTGGGCCCAGGTGATGGGATGGCGCGGGGAAACCGATACCGAGGACAAGATCATCCGTCGCGTCGAATGCGACCTCTACTATATGGAAAACTGGTCGATCCTGCTGGATATCGAAATCCTCTTCCGCACCGTTCTCGCCGTCCTCGGCGGCAGCAATGCCTATTGAGCGGAGGGCAAACTGGGCGAGGGCCGGCGAACCATGAACTACTTCCACCGAGCTGCGCGTTGCGCGGCCGATATTCCGTGACGGTTACGGCGCCGATGGATCTGCGTGCGGTCAAATCGCATCAGCCGAGGACGGCTGTCGATTCCTTTGTCAGCATCGTCATGCCCTGCTTCAATGAAGCAGGCTTCATCGCTGAGGCGATCGACAGCGTGACACCCCGCGCCGGGGACGGTGAAGATCTGCCGTTCGATTATGAAATCCTCGTCGTCGATGGCGGCAGCACGGACGGCACGGTCGACCTCGTCCTGCGCCTGGCCCGGGCCAATCCCCACATTCGCCTGATGCACAACCCGCGCCGCTTGCAATCGGCGGCGGTCAATCTCGCGGCGGATTTTGCCGACCCGCGGGCGACCATCCTGCTGCGCGCCGACAGCCATGCCACCTATCCGCCGGACTTTGTCGCGGGCTGCGTCGAGGCGCTGCGCCTGAACCAGGCCCAGTCGGTCGTCGTTACCATGCGCACGGTTGGCGTTTCTTGCTTCCAGAAGGCCGTGGCCGCCGCACAGAACAGCCTGCTCGGCAATGGCGGCTCGGCCCACCGTCGCCCCGGCCCGTCGCGCTTTGTCGATCATGGTCATCATGCCGCCTTCGACCGGGCCTTTTATCGAATGACGGGCGGTTATGATGAAACCCTGCGCGCCAACGAGGATGTCGATCTCGACATGCGGCTGCAGCGCGCGGGCGGGCGCATCTGGCTCGAAACATCTGTACCGATGCATTATTTTCCGCGCGAGACCCTGCGGGGACTGGCGCGGCAGTATTTTCACTACGGCCGTGGCCGCGCCTTTACCTATCGCAGCCATCGGTATCGGCTGAAGCTTCGGCAATTGGCCCCGGTGGTGGTGACCGCCGGCACAATTGGTGGAATCCTGCTGGCCCTGGCGCTGCATCCGCTCTTTGCTCTGGCGCCGCTCGGCTATGCCGGGCTCTGTCTCGTCTGGGGCATGATCGCGGCGGTTCGCAGCGGTGATCTCTGTCTTGCCGCTATGGGCCTTGCCGCCGCAGTCATGCATCATGCCTGGGCCATCGGCTTCTTTGCCGGTTTCCTGCAATCGCCGGGCCGCGCATCGGCCAGCGCCTAGGGATTGGCCGGCGCCTGGGGATTGGCCTTGCGGCCGCCGGCCTGGTGACCGTTACATCCGCCGCAACAGCGCTACCTGTCCGACCTCCTGGTGCCAGCCATCCCCCGCCTCACCGGCCGGCTCGGCTTCCGATTGCACTTCCACGATAACCAGCGGCGCATTGCCTGGATTGGCTAGACGGCTTGGCGTTTGCGGCGGAATAAAGATCGATTGATGGGGCTCTATGGTCAACACTTCTTCGCCGCGGGTCACACGGGCAACACCGCTGACCACCAGCCAATGCGCGCACCAACGGGGATCGCCGCCGCGATGATCTGCCCGGCGCGGCAGTTCGGCCCCCGGGCGGATGGTCAGGCCGGTGACCTGCAACCCCTCCTCCGCATGCACCAGCCAGCGCGCGCCCCAGGCTTCATCGAGGCGGCTGTGCGTGATCAGTTCGGCGCGATTTTTCTTCCGCAGCGCGGCCGCAATTTCGCGCACCGACTGCACCTGATCGAGGGACGCCACCAGTACGGCATCATCCGTGTTGATCACGGCCAGATTGCTGACGCCGACCAGCGCTGTCAGCCCGGTCGCCCCGATCGCCAGGCAATCCCGGCTGTCGTGCAGGAAGACGTCGCCGCTCGTGGTATTGCCGGCCGCGTCGCGTGAAGCCATCCGCCACAGCTCAGACCAGGAGCCGACATCGGACCAGCCGGCCTCCAGGATCACCGCGCAAGCCCTCGGGGTGTGTTCCATGACGGCATGGTCGATGGACCGGTTCGGGCTGGCGGCAAAGGCGTCGCGGTCTAGCCAGAGAAAAGTCTGGTCGCCCTGGCGGCCGGCAAGCGCCGTCTGCGCCGCCGCCAGGATATCAGGCGCCAAGCGGCGCAGTTCCTCAAGGTAGAGCCGGGCGCGCGTGACGAACATGCCGCTGTTCCAGAAATACCCGCCTTCGACGATCATCTCCCCGGCGCGCTCGGAATCCGGCTTTTCGACGAAAGAATGGATGCGATGCACCTGCTCGACCTCGGCCAAAGGCGCCCCGCATCTGATGTAGCCATAGCCGGTTTCCGGCCGCTGCGGCGTTACGGCAAAGGCAACCAGATGGTCGTGACGAGCCGCCTCCATGGCCGTCCGCAAGGCGCGGTGAAAGGCCGGCAAGTCGCTGATCGCGTGGTCGGATGGCGCAACCAGGATGATCGCATTCGGGTCGCGCTCGACCGCCAATAGCGCAGCCAGGGCGATTGCCGGGGCAGTGCCCCGCGCCGCAGGCTCCAGGATCAGGCTGACATCACCCTGCCCTATCGCCTGGACCTGCTCGGCAAGCATGAGATGCGTCGATTCATTCCCAACGACGATGGCCGGATCGAAAAGCCGGCGGTCGGCATAGCGCAGGAGCGTTTCCTGCAACAAGCTGCGCGGCCCGAGCAACGGCAGGAACTGCTTCGGATGGGCTTCCCGCGATAAAGGCCAAAGTCGATTGCCTCCGCCGCCGGCCAGGATGACCGGGATAGCTGTATCGGATGGCAAGGTCCCACTTGGATTGGCCCTGCGGCCGGATGCGGGCGGCTGCGTGTTGTCCCGCTCTGTTCCGTGATCTCCCTTTGTCATTCTCCATATCCATATTGCTGTGCGACTGGACGCAGCACCTGTCGCGGCGCCCGACCTGCGGCGGCTTGCTCTAATCGTGCAATCCAAGAGAAGCCATAAATCGTGCGTTCACCGTCGGTCCGTTGACGGCTTTGAAATCCCCTGATGCAGGCTCCGGCCGACGCCCTTGTGTCGTCTAGCGCCGTCCAATTGGCAGGCCTGGACGCAGTCCCTCAATCCAGGAACGCCGGTCATGCTGCGCCGTTCCGGGGGCTCAACGAAGTTTTTTACTCTGATGGCACATTTTGACCGCTTCGGTGTTGTTACCTATCGAGCTACGCCTGTTGGTTGCTGTCACAAAGGGGCGGCGGCGGGGTTGGCGGCTCGTGGTTCGCCAAGGGGAAGGCTTCCATGCTTCAGCCACATCGGTTTCATCCGTCGATTCTGCGTGAATGCGACATTCGGGGTGTTGTGGGCGAGACACTGAGCGCCGCCGATGCGGCGGCGGCAGGCAGCGCCCTGGTAAAGCTCGCCCGCCGCATTCGCGCCTGCGCACAGCCCTATATCGCCGTCGCCCGCGATAGCCGCCTCAGTTCACCGGAACTCGAGGCGCAGGTCATCGCCGGGATCGAGGCACAAGGCGGCCGCGTCCTCTGCCTCGGCTGCGGCCCCGCGCCCCTGCTTTATTTCGCCACCCATAGCTTGCCGATCGATGCCGCGATCATCGTCACCGCGTCACACAACCCGAAGAGCCACAACGGCTTCAAGATGCTGGTCGGCACCGAAATGGTGCATGGGGCATTGCTGAAGCAGTTGGCGGCGCTGGCTGAATCGGGTGGCGGGGAATCGGGCGGCATGGCGTCGGGGGGCATGCAGCCGGAAGGTCTCCGCACCTTCATCGATCTGGCACCGGCCTATATCGACAGGCTGGCCGCCAGCCTTGCCGGGACAGATACCAGCCATCTGTCAATCGGCTGGGATGCCGGTAATGGTGCTGCAGGAAACATCCTGCGGCAGCTTACGCAACGCCTGCCCGGATGCCATGTTCTGATCAATGCGGACCCGGATGGAAATTTTCCGGCACATCATCCCGACCCGGCGGAGCCGGCGAACTTGCGGCAGTTGCAGCACCTCGTCATCTCCCAGGAACTGGACCTCGGCATCGCCTTCGACGGTGACGGCGACCGCATCGGCGCCGTCGATGCGCAGGGCCGTATTGTCTGCGGCGATCAATTGCTGGCCATCCTCAGCCGTGATGTCCTGGCGGCGCAGCCGGGCGCCACGGTCATCGCCGATGTCAAATCCAGCCAGACCTTGTTCGACGAAATCGCCCGGCTGGGCGGCCGGCCGTTGATGTGGAAGACCGGTCATTCATTCATCAAGACCAAGATGATGGAGACAGGCGCCAAATTGGCCGGCGAGATGAGCGGGCATATCTTCTTTGCCGACGAATATTTCGGCTATGACGACGCCCTCTATGCCGCCATCCGGCTGTTGCGGACCATCGGCGGCAGCAGGCTGTCTCTGGCGCAATTGCGCGACGGTCTGGCACCGGTCGCGCATACGCCGGAATTGCGGATTCCGTGCAGCGATACGGGTAAATTCGCCGTTGTCCGACGCGTGATCGACACGCTGCAGCGCGAGGGCGCGGATATCGATCTGACCGATGGGGTGCGCGTCCGCCGCGGCGATGGCTGGTGGCTGCTGCGCGCATCAAATACCCAGGCCGCCCTCGTGGTTCGTGCCGAGGCGCCAAGCGCCGCGCAGCTCTCCCTCCTCCTCGCTGAATTGCGCACTTATCTTGCTGACGAGGCCATACCGCTGGATGCTGCGGCCGCGTGAGGCGGAGAGCCGTAGATTCAGGGCGTGGCGCGGCCAGATCGAACCCTTCTTCGGCGCCATCAACGCCGTCTGAGTCGGCGCCGGCCCGAATTGCGTGCTCTTTATATATTATCAACCATTTCTCAACCCTCCGCCGCCAAGTTAGCTTGATTGGGTGACTGGCGGGCCGCTAGCGGCGCAAGCTTGGCGCCGACCGCGTCGCGGCAAAGAGGGTTCATGGATCAGGTGACGATATCGCAGCCGCCGCAGCGCCAGGAAAACCCGCAAAGTGATCGTCAATCGGCCCCGGCCCTGACGGTCCGCCACCTTAATAAGAGCTTCAAGCAGCCGGCTGTCGATGGGCTCAGCCTCGATATCAAAGCGGGGGAATTCTACGCCCTGCTCGGCCCCAATGGCGCGGGCAAGACAACGACATTGCGGATCGTCGCCGGCCTGATGCGTCCCGATTCCGGTTCCATCGGCATCTTCGGCATCGATGCGCTGCAACAACCGGTCGCCGCCAAGCGCATCACCGCCTGGGTCAGCGACGAGCCGATGATCTATGACAAGCTGACGCCGATGGAATACCTGGTCTTTGTCGCCGGGCTTTGGGGCATCGCCCCTGCCGCCGCCGCAGCCAAGGCGCGTGACCTGATCGACTGGCTCGATCTCTCTGCGGTCGCCGATGAGCGCTGCGAGGATTTCTCCAAGGGCATGCGCCAGAAAGTGGCCCTGGCCGGCGCCCTGGTTCATGATCCCCGCCTGATCATCCTCGATGAACCCTTGACCGGGCTCGACGCGCGCGCCGCGCGGCTGGTCAAGGATGTGCTGCGAGACCGGGTGGAACAGGGCTGCACTGTGGTGATGACCACGCATATCCTGGAGGTGGCGGAACGCATGGCCGACCGCATCGGCCTGATCGCCCATGGTCGCCTCATTGCCGAGGGCACCCTTGCCGAGCTGCGCGCCCGTGTCGGCAGCGGCGAGACCAGCCTGGAGGATGTCTTCCTCACCCTGACCGCGGAAGCCGATCCGCCTTCCGCCGGAACGCAGCCGTGACCGCGATGGGCCAGATATGACAGGCCAGGCGGAAGCAGGCGCCGTTACCGAAGGAAGCCTGCCGAAGGAAGCCGGCTGCCGCCCCCGCCCCTTTGCCATGGCCCGGCTGCTGCTCGGGCATGAAGGCCGGGTCGCGCGGCGCGAACTTGCCTACCTGCTGACCGCCGGCGGTCGCTGGCGGCTGCGCTCGGTCCTGCTGATCGCGCTTATCTGCTTTGCCATCATGCATCTGATCGCCCTCGGCATGGTCGGCGGTTATGCGGAGCTTTCCACCGTCGCCGATCCCGGCGTCTATATCTCACTGACCGGAACCATCCTGCTCAGCCTGCTGCTGATCCTCTCGCAGGCGCTGGAAAAGGTGACGCGCCTCTTCTACGCGCAGGGTGATCTCGATCTCCTCGCGACCTCGCCAATATCGCTGCGCTTCATCTTCATGCTGCGGATCGGTAGCACCGCGGCAACCACCGTGGCTATGGCTTGGTTCGTCATCACCCCTTTCGTCGACATACTCGCCTGGCGGGGTGGCGCTCATTGGTTCTCGATCTTCGGCCTCGCTCTGGCCGGAGCTCTCGCCGTTAGCGGTTTCGCCTTGATTCTGACGGCGGCCCTCTTCGACACGATGGGGCCGCGCCGCACCCGGCTGATGTCGCAGATCGTCTCCGCCGTGGTCGGCTCCGCCTTCGTGATCGGCATCCAGGCAGCCGCCATTCTCTCGATCGGGCGGATGTCGCAGCAGGCCTTCTTCGATTCCGACCTGCTGCGCGCGCATGCGCCGGAAATCACCAGTTGGCTCTGGATCCCCGCCCGCGCGGCGCTGGGCGACCTGCGCGCCCTGCTGGCCTGCCTGATCACCGGCGTGGCGGCGCTGGTGGTGCCGATGGCGCTGCTCGCGCGCCATGTCGGCGGCTATGCCCTGTCGGCCAGCAGCGCGAGCTTGTCCACGCGCCGCAAGCTCAGCCGTCTCGGCTGGTTTGCCACCGCCTCGCCCCGCCTGCTGCTGTGGCGCAAGGAATGGCTGCTGCTGTGGCGCGATCCCTGGCTGGCTTCCCAGAGCCTGATGCAGCTCCTTTATCTCATTCCGCCCGCTTTGATGCTGTGGCGCTTCTATGGTCATGACCGCGGCGCGCTGATCGTGCTGGCACCGGTGCTCACCATGGCCGCCGGACAGTTGGCCGGCGGCCTCGCCTGGCTCGCAGTTTCCGGCGAAGATGCGCCAGACCTCATCGCCACCGCACCGATCTCGCCGCTGCGCGCCCTCACCGGCAAGGTGGAGGCGGTGCTGATCCTGGTCTTCCTCATCTTCGCGCCGTTCCTGCTTGGCCTTGCCAGCCTCTCGTTGGAGATGACGCTGGTGGTGGCAATCGGCATCATCGCCGCCTCGGTCTCATCGACCATGATCCAGATCTGGTTCCGGCGTCAGGCGAAGCGGCGCTATTTTAGCCGGCGCCAGACATCGTCGCGCCTGGCGACCTTTGCCGAGGCCTTCTGCGCCGTTTCCTGGGCGGCTGCCGCCGGGATATGGCTGCAAAGCCCGATCCTTGCACTGGTGCCGGCCGGCATCGCGCTGTTGATCCTCAGCGGCGCCCGCGCCATGCGGCCTGCCTGACGCTGCCGCGCGCCGCGGCCCCCGGCATCTGCAAAAATCCGATCGTGGCGATGCCATTATGGCAATTGCCTGCGGTCCGCTGCCGGCGCCTAATCGGGCATCGCCAGGATGCAGGGGCCGCCATGATTCCGACCATCGATGTCACGCCGCTCTTCGCCGGTCCCGATGCCGCACGGAATCGCGCCGACGCCGCCATCGCCCATGCCGCGGCCGAAATCGGCTTCATGCTGATCGGCAACCTGCCGCCGGATATGCCCGTCGCTCCGGCCGATCTGCAGGCGTTGAAGCGGATTTTCACCCTGCCCGCCCGGGAGATCCGGCGGCTGTGCCGGCAGAAATTCGTGCCCGGCAACCGCAACGTCTATCGCGGCTGGTTTCCGCTGCAGGAAGGGCACCAGACCTATAAGGAAGGCATCGATATGGGGCCGGATCTGGCCCATGGCATATCAGTCATCGACGCCGATGATCCCCTGCGCGAGGCGACACCCCTGCCGCCGGAGGAGGCGCTGCCGGGCTGGCGTGACGCGGCCGCGGCCTATTACCGAGCCCTGGAACAGGTCGGCCGCATGCTGATGCGCTCGCTTGCGCGCGGCCTTGGGCTCGATGAGGCTTATTTCGATGACGCATTCCGGGGCGGCGTCTCCACCTTGCGGCTGATCCATTATCCGCCGCGTCCCGCCTCCACCCTTGCGCAGATGGAGGACGCGAAATTCTGGACCGAGCATGACGGCAGGCGGGTCTATCTGACCGGCGCGCCGCATGCCGATTCCGGCCTCGTCACCTTGCTGGCCCAGGATGGCGTCGCCGGCTTGCAGGCCCACGGCCGCGACGGCGGATGGATCGACGTGCCGCCGATCGACGGCAGCCTGGTGGTCAATTTCGGCCGCCTGCTGGAGCGATGGACCGGCGGCCGCCTGAAGGCGACCCAGCATCGCGTCATCGGCCACGGGGCCGAGCGCTATTCCATTCCCTTTTTCTATGAGCCGCGTATCGATGCCGTGATCGCGCCGCTGCCCGGACCTGCCGGTGCCGGCACCGACTTCGCGCCGTTTCTCTACGGCGACCACGTCTGGGCCGCGACCACCAAATTCGTCGAGTTCCACGGCATGGAGCATCTGCGCCCGCCGCGCGGCCGATGACCAAACCATAGCCGCGCCGGATCATGCGGCGATCGACGCGTGCATTGACGGGGGTCCGCTCAGTGGAGGGCGCGGTCAGGCCGGCGGCAGGCCGGCTTCGATGATGACCCAGCTCTGCGGCAGCGGATCGCGCTCGGCGGGAATGCCATAGGCGGTGCAGAGGCGGTCGAGGCTGATCACCTCGATATCGCCATAGCCCCGCCGCTCGGCATAAAGTGCTATTTCTTCCATGCTGTCGCCCATCGGGCTGTCGCCGAACAGCCTGCGGCCGAGCCGCGCCTCGACTTTCTCGTTGAGGCTGTCTTGTCGGCGCCGGGTCCAGACGTCGAAGACCAGCCGGCTGCCCGGCGCCAGGCCCAGCACCCGCGGCTCCAGCAAGGAATCGGCGGCCTGATGCGGCAGGAAGAAGAAGACGCCTTCCATCAAGACGACACTCGGCAGCTCGCGCCGGTAGCCGGCCGCCGCGAGCTTGGCGCGCAGCAGCGGATCGCCGAGATCGGCGCCGACATGGTGCAGGCGCTGCGGTATCGGGACCCGGTGCCGGGCGAAGACCTCCAGCTTGGCGGCGATCTTGTCCGGGAAATCGACCTCATAAACGTCAAGCCCGCCGTCCAGCATTTGCGGCAGCGCCATGGCGCGGCTGTCGAAGCCGGCACCGAGGATGAGGATCTGCGGGACTTCCCGGGCGGCGCGCTGCAGGCGCTCCGTGAACCAGCGATAGCGGGCGATGTTGAAGGCGGCGTAAGCGGGATCGACCTCTTGCGCCATCGCCGCAAGGTCGCGCCCCGCCTCGTTCCAGAACAGATGGTCATAGGGGCAAAGCAGATTCTGCCCCTTGGTCAGGGGATTGTGCAGCCGCAGATCGATCAGCCCATCGGCCGTGATGCGCGGGTCGCGCTCAGCCACGGCCTCGCCGGCCTGTGCCGCTTCATGTTCCGATATCGCCATTCGTACTCGTCCCCCGCAACCGGCCAACGCCGCCGGCCGTCATCCTTACGCCATTTTGCCCATATTGTAAGAGCTCACCGCCGCGGAGGAAATCGCTGTTCATCGGAACTGTGAGCAATATCATTCGGCATCGCCATCGAAGCTGATGGCCGGCAAGATGACAGGCAATTCCCGTTCATGCGCGCGGTCGGGATGACGGTCAATCGCTATGCCCGCTTGCGCTTCGCCAGCACCGCTTCATAGGCGGCCTGCAACTGTCGGGCGACCGACGGAGGGGCTTTGCCGGCGCGCTTCCGCCCCAGATGCAGCTCGCGCAATTCATCCATGAAAGCATCCCACATCTTCTGGCCGCCTTCTTCCAGCACCTGGGCCCGGATACTGAGATCCTCGCTGACGGGTAGATGGCGCCGTCCCCAGGCGCCGATCTGGGCAAAGACCGGCACCAGTTGAATGGTCTTCTCGGTCAGGCTGTAGATCGCCTTCTGCTTGTGGCTGGGATCGTCGGCGCGGGTGATCATGCCCTGCTCGACCAGCCGTTTCAGCCGGTCGGCAAGAATATTGGAGGCGATGCCCTCTTCCGATTTCGCCAGCAATTCCCGGAAATGCCGCCGGTTTCCGAACATCATGTCGCGGATGATGATGAGGCTCCATTTGTCGCCGAACACCTCCAGGGTGAGATTGATCGGACAGCCGGAGCGATGCGCTTCTTCCATTGCCTGCCTATGACCGGGGAAGGTCGGCTCTGCGCCGCCGACGCTTCCCGCGCCGAAACCGCTTGCACTTTCGCATCGGCAATGGAATGCTGCAACCAGTTGCACTATACAATCAGTTAAGGTCCGGCACAGCGAAGGAGATGCGTCATGCGCAAAGTCGTCTTGGCAATGTTCATCAGCCTGGATGGATATATCGAGGGACCGAAGGGAGAATTCGTGCCGCCGGCCTGGTCCGACGACCTGCAGCGCCATTGGGCCGACGACAATGTCGACCGCGCCGGCCTGCTGCTCTATGGCCGGCGGAATTTCGAGTTCAATGCCGGCTTCTGGCAGCCGGCCGAGACCGACGCCAATAATCCGGCATCCTTCCGCGCCTTTGCCAGCCGCATGAACGCCCTGCCGAAGCTCTGCTTCTCGCGGACCCTGTCGACGGTCGATTGGAACGGGCGCCTTGTGCGCGACGATATCGCCGGCGAGATCGCCCGGCTGAAGCAGGAGCCGGGCAAGGATATGATGATGTTCGGCGGCGCGGATATCGCCCGCTTCTTCATCGGCCGCGATCTCTTCGACGAATACCGCATCATGGTGACCCCGACCCTGCTCGGCGACGGCAAGCGGCTGTTCGACGGCGGCTATGAGCGCCGCCAATTGCAGCACACAGACACCAGGCAGATGGATACCGGCGCCGTCATTCTCACCTATGAGCGGAAGGCATAACGGCGAGGCGATCTCTCGCCGTTACGCCCGCCTGCCGCTAGGATGCCGGAAGCAGCAGCACCTTGCCGCGGGCATGCCCCGCCGCGACGTAAGCGAGTGCCTCCGCTGCCGCCGCGAGCGGCATCTTGCGATCGATCAGCGGTTTCAGCTTTCCCGCTTCGCACAGGCCGGCGACCTGATTGAGGCGTGAGCGATCGGTCTGGTGAAAGACGAAGGAAGCCGCGACATCATATTGCCGGGCGAGCGCCTCATCCGGCGGAGTAACGATGCTGACCAACCTACCGCCGCCGCGCAGGACGGCAAAAGACCGGCGCTGCACCTCGCCGCCCATCGTATCGAGGACGACATCAACATTCCGCAAATCACCGGCAAAGTCGGCCTGCCGGTAGTCGATCGCCTGGTCGGCGCCAAGCTCGCGCAACAAAGCGAGGTTGTCTGCGGAGGCCGTAGAAATCACCTTCGCGCCGGCCTGCCGGGCAAGCTGGATGGCGCAACTGCCGACGCCGCCGGCCCCGGCATGGATCAGCACCGTCTGGCCGGGGCGCAGATCGGCCGTCTCGAACAGGGCCTGCCAGGCGGTTCCCGCTGCCGTCGGCAGGCCGGCGGCCTCATCCAGCGGCAGATTGGCCGGCGCCGGAGCAATATGGGTTACCGGCAAGACGGCAAGAGGCGCGAAGGCGCCGCCTTTGACCGGATCGGCGCGACCGATCACGCGGTCGCCGATCTGCCAGCCGGCGACCGACGTGCCGACACGCTCGATCGTGCCGGCAAGATCGCTGCCAAGCACATAAGGAAAGCCAAGCGGAAAGTAATCGGCAAGGACGCCGCTCGTCAGCTTCACGTCGAGCGGATTGACGCTGGCGGCAGCGACGCGGATCAGCACGTCCTGATCGCCCATCTGCGGCGATGCAATCTCATCCAGGGTGACGGCATCCACCGCACCATAGGCATGCAGGCGGGCGGCCTTCATTGCCCCACTCCGGTTTGCGAAGCCGCGTCCCCGGCGGCCGGCCAGGCCCCGACCTGATTGAGGAAGCCGAACCAGTCTTCGAGATGCCAAGTATGGGTGACCTTGCCCTGTTGCAGATGATGGAATTCATGGATCGCCATGGCGATCGGCCGCCCGGTGGGCGCGATGCCAAACCATTCGCCGCGATGCGTGCCGGTGATGAGGGCACGAACCGCGACCCGCTCCGCCGTGCCGATCATTTCATGGACCGTGACCCGGATATCGGGGAAGGCGGCGGCGAAGGCGCGGATCAGCGGCTTCAGCCCCGCAGGGCCGGGGCCCTGGCCGGGCGCCAGGGGAATATCCTGCCAGTCCGGCATGCATACGGCGTCAAGAAGATCCGGCTGCTGGTCGCTGAAGGCACGGTAGAATGTTTCCAGCGTGCGGCGCGTCGCCGGCGGCACGGTGATGGGGCCGGGCTCGCCATGACCGGCGGATAAGGCCTGATTGGATGTCTGCATGAGCTTTCCTCGCTGATGGCTCCGGCGCAACCGCCGGCATGAGAAAAGCTAGAGAGGAACTCATTATCTTTGAAATCGATGATTGATATATGTCATCATCCATTTCATGGATTTGCACGGAATAGATCTCAACCTGCTGGTGGCCTTCGATGCACTGATGGCCGAGCGCCATGTGACCCGTGCGGCTGCCCGCATCGGCCGCACCCAGCCGGCGATGAGCGCTGCGCTTGCGCGGCTGCGGGCCTTGTTGAAGGATGAATTATTCGTGCGTGGCGCGAAGGGGCTGCAGCCGACGCCCAGGGCCCTCGATCTCGCCGAACCGCTCTCCAAGGCGCTGGCGCAGATCCAGCAGAGCCTCTCCTTCACCCAGAGTTTCACGCCGGCAAGTTCGACGGCCAGCTTCACGCTGGGCCTTGGGGAACACCCGGCCTTTGTCCTGCTGCCGCGATTGCTCGCGACGCTGCAGCGCCTGGCGCCCGGCATCAATCTGCGCATTCGCGGCTATTCCGCCCGCGAAGACGCAGTCGACCTGCTGGATGCCGGCGAAGTGGATATGGCAATCGGCGTGCCGCCGGCGCCGGCTGGACGCATTCTCCTGCGTCCGCTGTTCGAGGAAGGTTTCGTCTGCATCCTGCGCAAGGATCATCCGGCGGCGCGCGGCAGGCTGGATCTACGCCGCTTCCTTGCGCTGACGCATCTCCTGGTCTCGCCGGAAAACGAGCGTTTCGGCCTGGTCGACGCCGCCCTCGCCAAGCTTGGCCATCGCCGGCGTCTCGGCCTCACTTTGCCGCATATGTATGCGGCACCCGCTCTCGTCGCGCAGTCCGACCTGATCGCGACGGTGATGGCAGGCGTGGCGGCGGCCTCGGGTCATGCCGGCGCGCTGAAGATCATGCCGCCGCCGCTGCAGATTGCGCCGGTTCCCTTCATGCTCGCCTGGCACCGGCGCAATGACGCACATCCGGCGCAGGCCTGGCTGCGCGACCTGATCGCCGCCGAGGCGCGCAGGCTTGGTAAACCGTCAGCTGATAAACCATCGGGGCAACCGCCCCGGCGGCGCGGCTGACTCAGCCGGCATAGCGATATTTCGGCATCCAACCGTCGGCGCCTTCCGGGAACATGTCCAGGATATGCCAGACATTGCAGAAATCGTCGCCCGGATGGAAACGCGTATCGGCCACCCGCATGATCTCGCCGCCCTTGCGCTTGAAGACCGAAAGGCCCGGCATCATCTTGCCGCCATCGCGGATATAGCCCATATCGGCGGCGAAACTGGTGCCCTGGTGCGACACCATGGGAAAACGCCAGCCGCGATCGGCGGCGAAGCGCTGTTGCTTGGCCGGCGCGTCCGGCGAGGACACCACGAAGGCGGCGCGATCCTGAAGATGCGGGAAGACGCCGTTGAAACCATCCGCCCACATGGTGCAGGCAACGCAGCCGGTGCCCATATTGTGGATGATGATCAGCGTATCCTTGTCCCCGAACAGGGATGACATCTGCACCCTGCCCTGCGGCGCTTCGAAGGCGTAATCCTGGACCGGCTCGGGCGTGACCGATGCCTGGATCTCGCGCATCTTCTTGCGCAGTTCCGCGATCTGCTGGCGATAGGCGGCCAGCTTCGCGCCATCGTCGCGATAGCTCATGCTTTTCGTTCCCTTGCTGTCCGTTTCTGGCTTTGCGTTTGACGATCCGCAGCAATTGCTCATGCGGCACCATATTGATCGCGGTGGCGCACCCAGGACATGCTGAAATCGAGAGCTGCTTCGTCGCGGCCCTTGGGCACCAGGTCGAGATAGTGATAGGCGGCATTCATCATATCGAGGCCGCGGGCATAGGTCGAATAGGTATGATAGACGGCGCCATCCTCGTCCTTGAAGAAGACGCTGATGCCCGGCAGATCCGTCATCTGCCTGGTGAACGGCATATAATTATAGACAGCCCTGCCCGAAGCCAGGTCTTCCGGCCGCAGCGAAACCTGAAAATCATAATTGAAATCGCCGTCGCCCGCGGAGAACCAGGGAAAGCTCCAGCCAAATCGCTTGGCCGCGGCCTGCAGCTTGACCAGCGGTGCGCGCGAAACCGCCACCATGGTGACATCGCGGGCGGCGAGATGCGGCTGCAGGCCGTTGAAGTTGTCGGCCCAGAAGGAGCAGCTCTTGCAGCCATTCTCCCAATCGGGCGCGAACATGAAATGATAGATGACGAGCTGGCTGCGCCCGGCGAAAATGTCCGCGAGGCTTTGCCGGCCGGCCGGCGTGTCGAACCGGTAGTCCTTGGTGACCTTCTCCCAGGGCAGGTTCCGGCGCGCCTCGCTCAAGGCGTCGCGCTCCCGCGTGAAAGCCTTTTCCCGGGCCAGTAATTGCCGCCGCGCGGCGAGCCATTCCTGCGATGAAACGATACGGTGCTCTGTCATTTGCTCCTCCTCCATGGATAGCGGATCAACCAAATTGTCCGGCGCGGCCGATCGGGCTGATCGTGACGGAATTGCCATAATTGCTGACGCAGCCTGGCGATCCGCTGGCGGTAGACCACTTCATGCGAGGGATCGCCGCCGGCCGTCGCGCCGCTCGCGATCAGCGCGCCGAGCGCGCGGTCGCAGCAACCGCTCATGGGGCACCGTACCGGTCGCGGTAGCGCACCCAGGCCATGGAGAAGTCGAGGCCGTCCTCGTCACGTCCCTTCGGCGCCAGGTCGAGATACTGGTAGGCGGCATTCATCATATCGATGCCGCGCTCATAGCAGGAATAGGTGTGGAAGACCGTCCCGGCCGCATCCTTGTAGAAGGCGCTGATGCCGGGCTTGTCCGGCAGCCGGCTGCGGTAGGGCGCATAATTGTGGATGGCGGTGCCCGCCGCCAGGTCCGCGGGGCGGAACGAGACCTGGAAGTCATAATTGAAGTCGCTGTCGCCGGCGGAAACCCAGGGAAAGCTCCAGCCGAAACGCCCTGCAAAAGCCTGTAGCTTCTCCAGGGGTGCGCGCGAGATCGCCAGCATGGTGACGTCGCGGGCAGCGAGATGGGGGATGATGTGGTCGAAGCTGTCGGCCCAGAAGGAGCAGCCATGACAGCCCTGTTCCGCCTCCGGCGCGAACATGAAGTGATAGACCATCAACTGGCTGCGCCCGGCGAAGAGATCGGCGAGACTTTGGCGGCCGTCCGGCGTGTCGAAAACATAATCCTTGGTGACCCGCACCCAGGGTAGTTCGCGTCGCGACTGGCTCAGCTCCTCGCGCAGCTTGGTGAAATCCTTTTCCATGATGAGTAGCCGTTTGCGGGCCTCGACCCATTGCTCCGGTGAGACGATGCGGTGATGGGAATCTGTCTGCTGGGACATGACGCACACTCCTCTCGCATGATATCGATATGGCTTGGCGGTCCGCGCGGCTTGGCACCGGGGCCGGGGCTGCCGTCCGGCCTCTCGAAGACGACGAACGGCGCCGCGAAATTTCAGCTCTTGAGATCCGGTCCGCGTCGCGGCTGGCTCCGCTTCGAAGCGGGCTTCTTGCTCTTGCCGGCGCGTCTGCCCGGCTCCTGATCCTGGCCAGGTCGGTGCGGTTGCCGCGAGGGCTGCTCCGCCTGCTCTTCCACGATTTCCGCCAGCGAGGCAGCCAGCAGGTCGAACTGGTCCTGCCAGTATTTGCTGTAGCGGTTGAGCCAGACGGCGGCTTCATGGATCGGCCCTGCATCCAGGCTGCAGCGGCTGATCCGCCCGGTCCGCTCCTGCTGTACCAAGCCCGCCCGCACCAATACCTGCAAATGCCGCGACACCGCCTGCAGCGAGATGTCGAAATGCGCCGCTACTTCCGAAACCAGCAGGTCCTGGCCATCCAGCCGGTCAAGGATCGCCCGCCTGACCGGATCGGCCAGCGCACCGAAGACCAGGCTGAGCCCCTCCTGCTCATCCCCTTCCGATGCCTCCACCAGCCGCAGATGCGACGCCCCGACCATGAAACCTCATCAATAATCAACCGTTATGTTGATAATCAACCATCTTGTTGAATATGAGTCAAGTCCCTTCCTTGACCCGCCGCAGCCAACTGACAAGACGGTGTCAGTTGCACCTCGCTAGGCTGCCGCCATGACCTATGCGCAGAATCTGTGGCTGTTCTTCGTCCTGCTCTTCGGCATCATCATCGTGCCGGGCATGGATATGCTTTTCGTGCTGAGCCACGCCCTGACGGGCGGGCGCCGCGCCGGTCTGGTCGCCACTACCGGCATCATGATGGGCGGCTCGGCCCATACCCTGATCGGCACCTTGGGGGTCGGCTTCATTCTGCGGCTGACGCCGGCGCTGCTGACGTTCCTGCTTTTCGCTGGTGCAGCCTATATGGCCTGGATCGGCGCCACGCTGATCCGCAGCTCCATCACCGTGAGGAGTGTCAGTGGGCCCGAGAGCCGCTCGCTTCGGGTGGCGTTTCGCCAGGGTGCCGTCACCTGCCTGCTCAATCCGAAGGCCTATCTCTTCACGCTCAGCGTCTATCCGCAATTCTTCAATGAGAAATATGGACCCATCTGGTCGCAGGCCGCAGCGATCGGCGTCATGACCGTCATGACGCAGCTTGGCATCTATGGCGGGCTCGCCTTGCTGGCGGGACGCAGCCGCGATTTTCTGTTGGGCAATCCACGCGCAACCATCGCGCTCGGGCGCGGCGCCGGCCTTGTCTTCATGATGGTCGGCGCTTTGACGGCCTGGCGCGGGTTGCTGGCCATCTGAGGGACGTCAACCTGCCCCGTCGGCCGTCATCTTATCCGCCTTCAGCTCGATCGTATTGCCCTCGGGGTCCTGCAGATAGATCGAGGGTCCTTCGCCGCCGGCGCCGTAGCGCGAGCCGGTCTCGCCGGCCGTGACGCCATATGCCGTGAGATGCGCGCGGATTTTCGCCTCGTCGAAGGGCGCGATGGCCAGGCAGAAGTGATCGACATTGCGTCCCTCCTTTCCCGGCGCGGCACCACCTATCCGGCCGAGCTTGCCGTCGAGCTCGACGAAGTCGATCAATGAGCGGCCGGCGCGCAGTTGCGTCAGCCCCAGTTCCGGCTGTTCGCGCTCAAGGAGGCAACCCAAGACGTTGCGATAGAAATCCAGCATGACCGCGCGGTCACGGATGCGCAGGACGATATGGTCCAGTCCCGCCAGGCTGAAGGGGGCGGATGATTGCGGCATGGCTGCCTCCATTATCTTTACATAAAGATATGTAGCGATTTATCTTCTCATCAAGATAAATCTCGAACGGGCCCGAATATGGCACTCGACACGGAGTCGCGATCGGCGCGGCGCAGGCAAGCAGGCCCGGTAGTATCGCGATCGGGACAAGACCGGATCGACCTGTTTCGCGCGGCCTGGGCGCGCGAATTGCCGGACCTCGATACCGAGGGCATGGCGATCATCGGGCGCGCGCGCCGCCTCACCCTCAAACTGCGCGCGGGTATCGAGGACATCTTCGCCCGCCACGGCCTCGATTCCAGCACCTTCGACGTGCTCGGCACGTTGCTGCGATCGGGTGCCCCCTATCGCCTGCGACCGACCGAACTCTACCGCTCGCTGATGGTCTCATCCGGCGGCATGACCAACCGGCTGGCGCGGCTGGAGGCGGCCGGCCTCGTCCGCCGGGTCGCGGCCGCGGATGACGCTCGCAGCCTGCTGGTGGAATTGACCAGGGATGGCCGCCGCCTGGCCGAGCGGGCCTTTCGCGCCGATATGGCCCATGAAAAGGCGCTGCTGCAGATCCTGCGGCCGGCGGAGCGCAAGCAACTGGCGGAATTGCTGCGGAAGCTCAACTTGGCCCTTGATGCTTAACAGAATGCCGGGCCTGACAGATCCGCGTGATCGACGGAACCTCTCGGGCCGGGCCGGCATTGCTTCCGATTGGCGAGGCGGAGAGCAATGACCACGGCACCGGACGTCGATCCGAAACCCTCCTTCATCCGACGGCATCCTGTGGTGACCGGCTTGCTGCTACTGCTTGCGATCGTCTTCCTCCTTCTGATCGGCGGTATCTGGTTCCTGGCGACCGCCGATTACCGCGGCTTTGCCCAGAGCTATCTCAGCAAAAAGCTTGAGCGGCCGGTTTCCATTGGCGCCCTGCAGATCAGCTGGGGCGATCCGCTGACGGTCAATCTGCGTGATCTGCGTCTCGCCAATGCGGCTTGGGGCAGCACGCCGGACATGGCAACCGTCGGCCAAGTATCGGCGGCGCTGGATATGCGCGCCTTGCTGCATGCCAAACTGCGCTTCCGCATGCTCACCGTCGATACGCCACTGATCGTCCTTGAGCGCGATCCCTCGGGACGCGGCAACTGGCTGTTCGGCGCCGCCGCCAAGGCTGCGCCGCCGGCGCAGCAGCCGGAGGCCGACCAGCCGAAATCTGATGTGACACCCGCCGGCCGTGGCGATTTTCCCGTCCTGCTGGATTTCGCCCTGTCGAACGGCAAGATCACCTACCGCACCTTCAGCGGCAATATTCTGCGGGTCGATCTGCACACGGTCACTTTGAAAACCTCGGACGAGGATCAGCCGGTCGAGATCGCCGCGACCGGCGCCTATAACGGTGCCGACCTGGCGCTGGCCGCACAGACGCATTCCTTCCGCGAGCTGCATGACACGGCGAAACCCTTCGGCGCCAAATTCACCCTCACCCGGCAAGCGGCCAGGCTGACGTTCGATGGCACCCTGATCGATCCGTTGAATGTCGATGGCGCCGACGGCATGCTCAAGATCGACGCGCCGAAGCTGAGCGACATCCTCGGCATCTTCCACACCACGCTTGGCAGCGATCCGGCGGCCGGCCTTGCCGGCCATCTGACCCGGCAAGGCGACTTCTGGCACCTTGCCGAGGCCAAGGGAGAACTCGGCGGCAACGCGCTCACCGGCAAGATCGATCTCATCGAGGGGAGGCGCGGCAAGAGCGACGACATCAAATTCGAAACCGCCTTTGACGAACTGAATCTCGATCGCCTGCTGCCGCCGGCCGACAAGAAGAAGTCTGGCGGCGCCACACAGGGCTGGCAGGACATGCCGCTCGATACGCCCGACAAATCGGCGCCGCGCCTTGCCGCGAAACTGAGCGCGGCCCAGGTCAGGTACAAATCACTCACGGCGGCGGATATGCGGATCGAAGGCAGCCTCGCGCCGGGAAGGATCGAAGTCGATTCCGCCGCCCTCGCGCTTGCCGGCATTCCCCTGCAGGCGAGGGGTTCCCTGACGGCGGCGCAGGCGGGCGGCAAGCTCACGGCCGCGCTGGACGTAAAGAACGCGGACTTCCAGGCGCTCGCCAAACTGCTGGACAGCCCGACCAGGGACCTCAGCGGCAAGCTCACCGGTGCCGTCAGTCTGACCTTGCAGGGCAAGACGATCCGCGATGGGTTGAAGGCCAGCAGCGGCGGCGCCGTCATCTCCATGATGAATGGCCGGGTCAGCCGCGATCTCCTGGAAAAGGCCTCGATCGATCTCCGCAATGTCTTCCGCAAGGGCGAAGGAAGCGCCCAGGTAAGCTGTCTGCTGGCCGTGCTGCGCCTGAAGAACGGCGTCGGCGCGCTGGCGCCGGTGCGGCTGCGCAGCAGCGAAGCGACGCTGAACGGCGAGGGCCGCGTCGACTTCCTCGCGCAAACACTGGACCTCACGCTGCAAAGCGACCGCAAATCGACGAGCTTCCTGGCGCTCGATATTCCGATCCGTCTCAGCGGTCCCTGGCAGCAGCCGAAGGTCAGCCTGCTCGGCAAGGCCGGGCGGATCAAGCTGGCCGACGATCCCACCGGCGACCTGCCGCCGGCGCTTCAGGGAATCATCGAGGCCAATAGCTGCCGGCAATGAGCCGCGGAACCCGCTAATCGATATCGGTCAGCGCCAGATAGGTCTCCGGCCGGCGGTCGCGGAAAAACTGCCATGTGTTGCGGACCTCGCGGATCATGTCGAGGTTCATGTCATGGACCAGCAGCTCGTCCTGGTCGCGGCTGGCGATCGCCTCGATCTGGCCGCGCGGATTGACGAAATAGCTCTGCCCATAGAACTCACCGATATCCCAGGGCGCTTCCGTACCGACCCGGTTGATGGCGCCGATAAAGACCCCGTTGGCAACCGCCGAGGCCGGCTGCTCCAGCTTCCACAGATATTCGGACAGGCCGGCCACCGTCGCCGAGGGGTTGACGATATACTCGGCGCCGTTGAGGGCCAAAGCGCGCCAGCCTTCCGGGAAGTGGCGGTCATAGCAGATGTAGACGCCGAGTTTGCAATAGCGCGTGTCGAAGACGGGATAATCGGAAGCCCCCGGCTTGAAGAAGAATTTCTCCCAGAAGCCCGCCACCTGCGGGATATGCGTCTTGCGGTATTTGCCGAGATAGGAACCGTCGGCATCGATGACGGCCGCCGTATTGTAATAGACGCCGGCCATCGCCTCCTCATAGATCGGCACGACGATGACCATCCGGTATTTCTCGGCCAGCTCCCGCATCAGCCGCACAGTAGGCCCGGCGGGAATGGCTTCGGCCGCCGCATACCATTTCGCATCCTGGCTGGGGCAGAAATAGGGCTGGGTGAACACCTCCTGGAAGCACAGGACCTGCACGCCCGCCTGCCCTGCCTTCTCGATCAGCGGCAGATGCGCGTCCAGCATCGCCTGGCGGATTTCCGCCGGCGAGTGCTCGGTCGAGGCCTTCAATTTCATCTGGATCAAGCCACCGCGAAGGATCGTCATGATGTTCCCTCTCCTGTCTCAGGCAGAACAGCAAGGCTGGTGATCTTGGCAACGCTGTATTTTCCTCGGCCGGAAGCGGAAAGACAATCAACTCTTTGGGTCAATTCCGGCGGGCGGGGCCCGATCGATCACGGTCGCGCGCGGAAGCGATATTGCGCCGCCGGCATCCGGCAGCACCGGCACGCTGTCGGCAAAAGCCTTCGGTCAATCCGCTGCGGCCGGATGCCGGCGATCAGCCATGTTTCGAATGCACATTGCGGCTATCCGGCGACGCGCCGGCGGCGCGCTCAGGGATTGCCGAGATGGACCACGCGCAGGTTGTTGGTCGTGCCGGCCTGGGCGAAGGGAATGCCGGCGACAACGACGATGAGGTCGTTGGGCCGCGCGAAATCCTCCGCGAGCGATATCTGCGTCGCCTTCTCCACCATGTCCTCATAGGAGTGGATATCTTCCGACAGCACGCTATGGGCGCCCCAGAGCAGGCAGAGCCGGCGCGAGACATGCTCATCCGGCGTGATCGCCAGGATCTGCGTCGGCGGGCGCTTGCGGGCAATGCGCGCGGGCGTGGTGCCGCTGGAGGTGAAGCCGACGATGGCCGGCGCATGCAGGGCTTCGGCCAGATCGGCGGCGGCGGCGGCGACGGCATGCGGCGCCGTCGTCTCCTCGCCGGTCTGCAGGGCATCGATGATCGAGCGATAGAGCTTGTGGCCCTCCGTCGCGCGGATGATGCGGTCCATCATCTCGACCGCTTCGCGCGGATATTTGCCGCTGGCGGATTCCGCCGAGAGCATGACGGCGTCGGCGCCGTCATAGATGGCGGTCGCCACATCCGAAGCCTCGGCGCGCGTCGGGGTCGGCGATGCGACCATGGAATCCAGCATCTGCGTCGCCACGATCACCGGCTTCACCGCCGTGCGACAGGCGCGCACCAGTTCCTTCTGGCGGCCCGGCACTTCCTCATGCGGGATTTCCACGCCGAGATCGCCGCGCGCCACCATGATGGCGTCGGACAGCGCGATGATGTCGTCGATCTTGTCGAGCGCCGCCGGCTTCTCGATCTTCGATACCAGGCCGGCCCGGCCATTGATCAGGCCGCGGGCTTCCAGCACATCGCTCGGCTTCTGCACGAAGGACAAGGCCACCCAATCGACACCGAGCTTCAGGCCGAAAGCCAAGTCGGCGCGGTCCTTTTCCGTCAGCGGCGACAGATCGAGAATGGTGCCCGGCAGGTTGACGCCCTTGCGGTTGGAAATGACGCCACCGGTGACCACCTCGGCTTCGATGAAATCGTCGCCGAGACCGGTCACCCGCACCCGCACGCGTCCATCGTCAATGAGAAGATTATGGCCCGGCAGAATGGCGGCGAAGATTTCCGGATGCGGCAGCGGGATCGACATCTTCTCGCCGGTACCGCCCTTCAGCACGAAGCGGATATTCTCGCCCTCGGCAACGGTGAAACCGCCGTCCTTGATCACGCCGACGCGGATCTTCGGTCCCTGCAGGTCTTGCAGGATGCCGATCGGCCGGCCGGTTTCCTTTTCCAGGGCGCGGATCGCGGCATGGACCTTGGCGTGGTCCTCATGCGTGCCATGGCTGAAATTGAGCCTGAACGTGTCCGCCCCGGCCAGGAAAAGGGCCTTCAGCACCTCCGGCGAAGCGCTGGCCGGACCCACGGTGGCGACGATTTTGGCTCGACGATGACGACGCATGCTTCACTCAGCCGCCAGGCGGCCCCCCGTAATCAGACTGACACGATCCTCGCCGCTTTAGCGGTGCACCGATCAGCTGCAATTTTAGCTGAATCGGCACGCCGCGACCGGCGAGATGCTAACGCTGTCATGTACTACAGGACGCGCCTGCCGTCGAGCCTCGACGGAGGCCTCGACGCGGGTGCCCGCCGATCCCGCTTGAGCGAGCGGCCCGATTTCGCTTATAGTTTCAAGAAGGGGTTATTCGCGATTACCCCGTGAGGCGGCAGCCTAAAGATCGCGCCCATCTTCCTGTCAGAGGAATGGACGCTCATGCCGTCGACAACTGAAATCACCGTCAGCCAGTTATCTCGTCTCATCGGCACGCCGGCCGCGCCAAGCGTGATCGATGTGCGCCTCGCCGAGGATATCTCCGCCGATCCGCGCATTCTGCCGGCCTCCTATCGCCTTGACTATCGCTCGGTTGCAGATTGGGCCGGCAAGTTCACCGGCCAAAATGTCGTCATTGTCTGCCAGCGCGGATTGAAGCTCAGCCAGGGTGTGGCAGCCTGGCTGCGTCAATACGGCGTCGGCGCCGAGACCTTGGAGGGCGGCTTCGAGGCATGGCGCGATGCCGGCGGCTTGCTGGTAGCCCCCGCCGTTCTGCCGTCGCGCAACGCCGCCGGACAGACGGTATGGGTCACGCGCAGCAGGCCCAAGATCGATCGCATCGCCTGCCCTTGGCTCATTCGCCGCTTCATCGACCCCGATGCCGCCTTTCTCTTCGTCAATGCCGCGGAAGTGCCGGCCGTCGCCGAGCATTTTCAGGCAACGCCATTCGATATCGAGGGCGTCTTCTGGAGCCATCGCGGCGAAGCCTGCACCTTCGATACGATGATCGCGGAATTCGACCTCCGGTCGAAGCCGCTGGACCATCTGGCGACCATCGTCCGCGCCGCCGACACCGCCCGGCTTGAATTGTCACCACAGGCGCCCGGACTGCTGGCGGCGTCGCTTGGATTGTCGCGCATGTATCGCGACGATCTCGAACAGCTCAATGCAAGCATGTCGCTTTATGACGCCTTCTATCGCTGGTGCCGGGACGCCGTCGGGGAGACGCATGACTGGCCGGCCGGCGCAAGAATGTCTTGAGGGGAACCGGGTTGCCGACCGAATTCGCGCCGGGCATCGCACCCGACCAGCGGATGCCCGACAAGCCGAGCTTTGCCACCGCCTTCAAGGTCTGGGGCAAGATCGGCCTGCTGAGCTTCGGCGGTCCCGCCGGGCAGATAGCCCTCATGCACAAGGAACTGGTGGAAGAGCGGCGCTGGATCGGCGAGGAGCGATTCCTGCATGCGCTCAACTACTGCATGCTGCTGCCGGGACCGGAAGCGCAGCAGCTCGCCACCTATATCGGCTGGCTGCTGCATCGCACGGCGGGCGGCTTGATGGCGGGCATCCTCTTCGTGTTGCCGGGCGCGCTGGTGATGCTGGGTCTCAGCACGCTCTATGTGCTCTACCGCGAAGTGCCGCTGATCGACGCGCTGTTTTTCGGCATCAAGGCGGCGGTGCTCGCCGTCGTCGTCGAGGCGATGTTGCGGATCGGCCGGCGCGCCTTGAAGAATCGCGCGATGCGGGTCGTGGCGGTAGCCGCCTTTCTCGGCATCTATGCGCTGCACCTGCCCTTTCCGCTGATCGTCCTGCTGGCGGGCCTGACCGGCTGGCTCGGCAGTCGCTGGGCGCCGCGGCTCTTCACCCCCGCGAACAATCACGGCGGCAAGGCAGGGCCGGAAACGACCGGAATCGTCGATGCCATGTTTGCGCGCGGGGAACTGTCGCATGCGACGCCGTCACGCCGCCGCGCCTTGATCGTGCTCGCCACCTGGCTGCCGATCTGGCTCGGCCCGGTCCTGCTGCTGTGGCTGCTGACGGGATCTTCCAGCATCTGGACGCAGCTCGGCGCCTTCTTCAGCGGCATGGCCGTCGTCACCTTCGGTGGCGCCTATGCCGTGCTAGCTTATGTGGCGCAGGCCGCCGTTACCGGCTTCGGCTGGCTGCCGCCCGGCACCATGATCGACGGTCTCGGCCTGGCCGAGACGACACCGGGGCCGCTTCTCATGGTGCTGCAATTCGTCGGCTTCGTCGCCGCCTATCGCCATCCCGGCGGCCTCGATCCGCTGCTCGCGGCTTTCTGCGGCGCAATGCTGACCACCTGGGTCACCTTCGCACCCTGTTTCCTGTGGATCTTCCTCGGCGGCCCCTATGTCGAAGCCTTGCGCGGCAACCGCGCGATCTCGGCCGCGCTCTCTGCCATTACCGCGGCCGTGGTCGGGGTGATCATGAACCTCGCTTTGTGGTTCGCGCTGCATGTGATCTTTCGCGAGATACGCCGCGTCGGCATCGCCGGAATCGGCCCCGACCTGCCGCACCTCGCCTCGATCGACTGGCGCGCCGCCCTGCTGGCGGCGGCGGCCATGATCGCCATGCTGCGCTTCAAGCTCGGCATGATGCCGACCCTGGCGGGCTGCGCCCTCGCCGGCATCGTCCTGCTGCGTCTAGCCGGCGCGTGACGCCAGCTCCTGCAGCACCGTCTCCAAGCCGACCGTCCCTTTGACGGTGGCCGCGGCGCCGCCTTCGAAATCGATCCAGCCTTCATTGAAGCCGTCCAGCATCCGCATGCGCGGCAGCGGGTTTCGCATGCCCTGACCGCGGAAGAGATCCTCCCAGCTTGCACGCGCCACCGGCTCCGCCCTGACCGGACGGCCGAGGACCTTGGCAAGGCCGGCGGCGAGGTCATTCGGGCTGACGCGCCGCGGACCTTCCAGCTCGACGACCCGTTTGCCGCGCCAGTCCTGCAGCAGCAATTCAGCGGCCGTGCGGCCGACATCGGCCGTCGCCACCATCGGGATCTTCCGGTCAAGCGGCTGCAGGAAGCTGTGGATGACGCCGTTGTCGCGCGCCGGGGCCAGGTCCCATAGCGTGTTCTCCAGGAACCAGCCGGGCCGCAGGAAGTCGATTGGCATCGGCAGCTTGCTCAACTCCTGTTCCAGCAGCGAGAGCTGGCTCAACAGATTGGTCTGCTTTGCCTGCGCGCCGATGGTGGAGAGGCAGGTCACCTTTTGCGGCCGCGCCGCCGCCAAGGCCCGCTGCACGGTATCGATCAGTTGCCGTGCCTCGGGAAAGCCAGGCTGCGGGTCGAAGACCGGCGGCAGCAGGATGAAGACACCGGCCGTATCCCTGAAGGCAGCCGTGAGGGCCGGCAGATCGGTCATGTCGGCCAGCGCGACGTCGCAGCCTTTCGCCGACCAGAAGGCGGCCTTCGCGCGGTCGCGCAAGACGGCGCGGACGGGGTGACCCGCGGCCAGCAGGGTGCGTGCGACGGCACCACCGACTTGACCGGTGATTCCGGTAATGGCGTACATGATGATCTCCATTCAGATAAAGCGGGAGCGCTGCCGATCCGGCTGCGCGGGATCGGTGGCGGAGGCTTGGAGGTTGGCGAGCTTAGGCGGCCGGCTTATCCCAGGCCGGCGCGAAGCCCGGATTGACCAGACGCTGGTTCTTCGGCAGTCCGGCAATCACCCGGCGGTCGGCATCGTCCAGCGTCAGTTTCCAGGCATCGAGATTGGCCTGCTGGCTCTCGCGCCGCTGCGCCTTCGGGATGGCGGCAACACCTTCCTGGTCGAGCAGCCATTTCAGCGCCACTTGCGCCGGCGCGGCGCCATGCTTGCGGGCGATTTCCGCCAGTTGCGGATGTTCGGCCAGGCGACCCTGCGCCAGCGGGCAATAGGCGGTAATGGCAATGTTCTTCGGCCGCAGGTAATTGCGCACCGCCGTCTGGTCGAGCAGGACGTGATATTCGATCTGGTTGCAGGCGATGGGTGCGCCGATCTCCTCAATCACCTGGCGCAGCAGCGCCACATTGAAATTACAGACGCCGATCGCGCGCACCAGCTTCCGGTCCTTGAGGCGGGCCAAGGTCTCGAAGATCGCCGGCAGGTCCATCTTCGGCGAAGGCCAATGCACCAGATAGAGATCGACGTAATCGAGACGGAGCTTCTTGAGGCTGGCATCGAAAGAACGGCGGATCGCGTCCGGCGCCAGGTTGTCATTCCAGACCTTGGTGGTGACATGCAGATCGCCACGTGCGATGCCGGCGCCGACAATGGCGGCTCCGACCGCGTCCTCATTGCCGTACATCTCCGCCGTGTCGATGTGGCGATAGCCCAGCGCCAGCGCACTTTCGACCGCCTGGCGGCAGAGCTCACCCTGCATGCGATAGGTGCCGAGACCAAGCTTCGGCAGGCGGATGCCCCGGGTTTCGATGACGGCGTTGATCGTCGTGGATGCGGCTTTCTGCGGCTGTGTCGGTGCGGACACCATGATGCTGACCTTTGCGGGACGTTTCCAGGGCAGCGGCCCGCTGGATCAGATCCCCGGTCGCCGCTTCATCAAGTTGTCCCTGTTATATCCGGCGAGGCATTGCTGACTGAAGTGCGATTTCGTCACCACATTGCTGATATGGAGGCAATAATCGGGTGGCGGGGTGATGGCGAGCCGGGACGCGAGGATCTTCGAGGACAGGGTCACAGATAGTGGAAACCCTGAAGCTGCTCGTCGATCGAGCGGGTCTGCGGCGTTTCGCGATCACCGCTATGCTTGGTCGTCACCGTCTCGACGAGGGCGACCCAGCACTCCCCTTCCGGTACCGGATGATGCAGGACGCCGCGCGGCACCACATGCAGCGACCCGCTCGGCAGGGCGACCTTGCGTCCGCCTTCATATTCCATCGTCAGATTGCCGCGCAGGATATAGAAGAGCTCGTCTTCATCGGCATGGCTGTGCCAGGTGAAGCTGCCGCGCAGCTTTGCAACCTTCACATATTGATCGTTCACCCGCGCCACCACTTTCGGTGACCAGTACTCGGTAAGGCTTTCTGCTGCCCGCAGCAGATCCACACGTTCGGGAAAGGTCATCACATCGTTACTCCAGCAACAGTTATTCCAACCACATCGGGATGATCGAGGCGACCAGCAGCAGGCCGAGCATGATGTTCAGCGCCCGCCATTGGCGCTCGCTCTGCAACAGGCGGCGCAGCAGCAGGCCTGCGGCGCACCACAAAAAAAGCGAGGCCAGCGCCGTCAGGCCGAATGTCGCGCCGAGCAGCAGGCCGAGCTGACCCGGCCCGCCGGCCAGGGCGGCAAAGGAGGCGGCGGCGCTCAGCGTCATCGCCCAGCCTTTGGGATTGAGCCAAAGCAGGCCGGCGCCGCCGATGAAACGGATCGGCCGCGCCTGCTCGGTCAGCGGTCGCGGCGCGCCGCTGCGGCTGATCTTCCAGCCCAGCCAGATGAGATAGGCCGAGCCGGCGAGCTTCATCGCGCCCTGCACTGTCGGGACCGCGAGCAATAGCCCCGCCAGTCCGGCACCGGAAGTGAGGCCGAGGGCCGCGAGGCCGCAAGCGCTTCCCAGCATGACCGGGATCGAGCGGCGGAATCCGAATTGCGCGCCCGAGGCGGTCGCGATGGTGGTCGCAGCACCTGGCGTCGCCGTTGCGACCAGGGCAAACAGAATCAACGGGATAAGGGGTTCGATCCACATGGCTTTCACATCCTCCGGCCTGCGAGGCTAAGAGGTGGCACCAGCATCAGTAAATCGAATGTTTGATATGCTTTATATTAGTAAGTATAATACCTCTCCCATGCGAAACCTCGACACCGCCCTTCTCCGGAGCTTCGTCGCCATCGCCGAAAGCGGCAGCATGACGGCAGCGGCCAATGCGCTCAACCTGACCCAGGGAGCCGTCAGCCAGCAGATCAAGCGGCTGGAAGAGGTGCTTTCGACCAGTCTGTTCGAGCGCGAGCGGCGCGGCCTCAAGTTGACCGCCGCGGGCGAACGCCTGTTCGGCAAGGCCAAGAGGCTGCTGGGTCTCAATGACGAGATCTGCGCCGATCTCGCCGCCGACACGATCAAGGGACGGCTGCGGATCGGTGTTCCCTATGACCTGGTCGAAACCCGCCTGGCGCCGGTCCTGAAGGCTTTCGCGGAGGCCTGCCCGCAAGTCGAACTGACCCTGTTCTGCAACACCTCGCCGAAATTGGCCGAGGCGCTGAACAGCGGCGAGATCGATCTGGCGCTGATCGAGGAGGCGATCGGCAACGGTGGCGGCGGTAGCGGCGAATGCCTGGGCATCGAGCGCCTGGTCTGGGTCGGCGCCAAGGGCGGCACAGCGGATCGCAAGCGGCCGCTGCCGCTTTCGCTAGTCAGCGAAACCTGCGCCTTCCGTCCCTTCGTGCTCGGCGCGCTGGCGGATAAAGGAATCGAATGGCGCACGGTGTTCGAGAACGGCATCGAAGCGACGCGCACCATTGTTCGCGCCGATCTCGCCGTCACCGCCTGGCTGACCTCGACGGTACCCGCCGACCTCGCCATTCTCGGCGCCGAGAGCGGCCTGCCTGACCTGCCGAGCTTCACCATCAATCTGCACCTGCCCCGCCATGGCACAACAAAGGCGGCGCTGGAATTCGCCCATTACCTGCGTGACGGCATGGCGGCGCCGCATATCGCACGCGACATGGCACGCGCAGCAGGCCGCCCCGCCGCCTGAACAAGCGCGGCCGGAGATATACCGAGATACCTCGAGCGGCTTTCGCCATGCTCTCATCGTTGTGATGACGTCCGATGCAGGCGGGCGGAACATCCCGCCTGAAGCCATCGTTTCGCATCATAGTCGCTGCCATCGCGCGACCTCGAAGGCGCAGCGCAAATGCGACAGCGCTTAACAGCAATCATGAAGGAGAGACGCCGTGGCAAAGTCCAGACGCGTTTCCGCTGCCGGTCTCGGCATTCTGCTCGGTCTTGCGGGATTGGGCCTCGCGGGCTGCGCGAATGAAGGCACGACACGCAATACCTCGCATCTCGATGTGACGGCGACACCCAGCGCCGATCTCTGTTCGCAGGTTTCCCCGGAACTTCAGGTCTATGGCACACCGCATACCGCGACCTATTACCGGGTCCGCCTGCGTGATCTCAGCCAGCCCGAGACGAAACACGGCGAAGCGGAAGTGTCCGTCAATCCGCAAGGCATTATTCCCGCCGGTGCCATCAAGGACGACTACACGCCGCCCTGCCCGTCGACCGGCGGGCATTCTTACCAATACGAGGTTCGCGCCGTGGACAACCTTGGCCGCGAACTCGGTGCCGGTTCTTACGTCGTTACCATGTAGTTCCTGACATCGACATCGTTCCTGCCCTCGACACGTTCTCCCTCCTGCGGCCGGCTGATGCCGGTCGCTTTCTTTTGGAGGGCACCCGATATCCCGGTCATTGATGGCGGCAGCCGGCACGGCTATCGTGGCGGAGAGTTCGACCGCCCGCCGCCTCCCCACTCGCCCGACAGGTGACCGCGATGACAGCCGCAAGCACGGGATTGCAACATAACTGGGTGACGCTGGGCAGCCACCGGCTCTGGCTGCTGCAACAAGCCAATGCCATTCTCGACTTCTTCGACGGCCGCAGCCTTAATCCGCGCGGCGGCTTTTTCGAACTCGATGACGATGGATCGCCGATGCCGGCGCATGAACACGCCGAGCGACAGATTCACGCCACGACGCGCATGACCCATTGCTTCGCCATCGCCATGCTGCTCGGCCGGCCGGGAGCCGATGCGATGGTCGATCACGGCATGCACTATCTGTGGCATGCCCATCGCGATCCCGATCAGGGCGGCTATTTCTGGGCTGTCGGCGATGCGGGACCGACCGATGCGACCAAGCAGGCCTATGGCCACGCCTTCGTGCTGCTGGCTGCGTCCAGCGCCAAGCTGGTCGGCCATCCCGACGCCGACCGCCTGCTGACCGATATCTCGACGGTGCTGGCGGAGCGGTTCTGGGAAAAGCAGCACGGGGCAGCGGCGGAGGAGTTCACCCGCGACTGGCAGGTCTTTGACCGGTATCGCGGCCAGAATTCCAACATGCATCTGACCGAGGCGCTGATGGCCGCCTTCGAGGCGACCGGCGATGGCACCTATCTCGGCATGGCCGAGAGCATCGCCGAGCTGATCATCCGACGCCATGCGGCGGCGAATGGCTGGCATCTGCCGGAGCATTTCACCACCGACTGGGCGGTCAACCGCGACTATGCCGGCAGCCCGATGTTCCGCCCCGCCGGCACGACGCCGGGCCATTCACTGGAATGGACGCGGCTGCTGCTGCAGCTCTGGCAACTGGGCGGGCGCCGGCAGGACTGGATCCCTGATGCGGCACGTGCCCTCTTCACGCGGGCGACCGAGGCCGGTTGGGACAAGGCGCAGGGCGGCTTCTATTACACGCTGGACTGGGATGCCACGCCCCGCATCGCCGACCGCTACTGGTGGCCCTGCTGCGAAGGAATCGGTGCTGCCAGCTTCCTGAATGCGATCGAAGGCAGGCAAAGCGACGAGGCCTGGTACCGCAGGATCTGGAATTTCTCCGCCCGCCACTTCATCGACCGGGAGCATGGCGGGTGGTATCCGCAGCTCGATGCCGATCTGCAGCGGAACAGCAACCCCTTTTATGGCAAGCCGGATATCTATCACTCCTTGCAGGCCTGCCTCATTCCCCTGGTCCCGACGACCGGCAGCCTGACGCGCGGATTGGCCACAGTGGGAATCGCCGGATAAGAATGGATTTTCGCACCCGGCCGGTTATCTATTCAGATGCCTCCCGTCGGGCTTGCCGCTTTTACAACCTGACAAGCGGCCAGAGCGACTCGGCGTTCATCTTTCGTTGAGATCGCGCCGCGGAGACGCGGTCAAAAATTTAACAATAACAAAGCAAAATACATTAGAACGATGAAACTCGGCCCCTTGGGGCCGCGACGTTTGGGGTATTGGAATTCCGCTACTCATACAGGACTTGATGCCCATGGCCGGGTGGCTGGTCGCCGCCTTGATGACGGCGGTTGCCCTGGTGCTGCTGTATCGGCAGTGGACCGTATCGCCCATGCTTGGCCACGTCGTCAGCGCGGGACTGGAAAGCCGCTACCGCGACGTCGTCTCGTCGATCGAGGGCATCGTCTGGGAATCCGACGCCACTACCCACCGGACCCTGTTCATCAGCGACGCGATCGAACGGGTCCTCGGCTTTTCACGCGAGTATTGGCTCAGCGAGCCCGATATCTGGAAACGCCATATGCATCCCGACGATACCGATATCGTCGTCGGCAAATTGCAGAACCTTGTTGACCGGCGCGGCGACGTCGCCGGCGATGCGGCCGAGATGGTCTACCGGATGTATAATGCACGCGGCCAGCTCGTCTGGCTGCAATCCACCGTGCGTGTCATTCGCGAAAACGGTCGTGCGAAGCTGTTTCGCGGCGTGTCGCTGGATATCACGCGGCGCAAGCTGCATGACCTGCGGGTCGCCGAAAGCGAGCGTTTCATCAAGACGATCGCCGACAACCTGCCGGCCCTCGTTACCTACTGGACCCGCGACGAGCTCTGTGCTTTCGCCAATCGGTCCGTCGCCGACTGGTTCGCCCGCGATCCGGTGGCGCTGATCGGCATCCGTATGCGCGATCACCTGGGTCCCGACCTCTACGAAAAGGACCTGCCGCATGTCCAGGCAGTGCTCGCCGGGCGGCCGCAGCAGTTTGAACGCAGCCTGACGCGGGCCGACGGATCGATCATTCAGGCTGTCGCCCAGTATGTGCCGGATATCGTCGATGGCGAGGTCGTCGGCTTTTTCGCCCTGGTATCCGATATCACCGCCGTCAAGGCCCGAGAGACCCAGCTGCGGCTGCTGGAGAAATCCATCTCCCATCTGAATGACGTCGTGCTGGTGCTGGAAACGCAGTCGCATCCGGCCGATGACGAGCCGGCGGCACCGGCCGCTTCGCCCGGCGCGCCTGCCATGCCGCGCATTGTCTATGTCAACGATGCGATGGAGCGCCAGACCGGCTATCGTCCCGACGAGGTGATCGACGGCCTGCCGCCCTTCCTGCGGGACGCGGCAGAAACCGATACGGCGCCGTTGATCGCCGCCTTGCGCGGCGACAGGCCGATACGCGCGGAACTCGCGTGCCGCCGGCGCGATGGCCGCGAGGTGATGGTAGAGGTCGATATCACGCCGATCTTCGATCAGGCGGGCCAGGCGACGCACACGATCGTCATCGAACGCGATATCACCGAACGCAAGCGGCAGGAACAGGCCAATCTCGAAGCCGTCCGCCGTCTCTCGGAAAGCGAGGCCTTTGCCGATCTCGTGCTGCAATCCATCGACGCGGTGATCATGGTCTCGGACCGGCAAGGCAAGGTGCTGCGTGCCAACCGCAAGGCCGAGCTCGTTTCCGGTTATAGCGAAGCCGAGCTGAAGAATCCCATGATCGCCGCCAGCCTGGTGCCGCCCGAGGAATATGCCGTGGTGACAGATATCCTGCGTCGCGACGACCCGGCCGCCTTCCCCATCGTCAATATCAACCACTGGATCTCGCGGACCGGTGAACGGCATCTGCTGCGCTGGGCCAACGTCGCCCTGACGGATGACAGTGGCGCCATCACCTTGCGCATCGGCATCGGCTTCGACATTACGGAGTTGCGCCAGCACGAGCAGGCGCTGATCGATGCCAAGAACCAGGCCGAAATGGCGAACCGGGCGAAGTCGAGCTTCCTGGCGACGATGAGCCACGAATTGCGCACGCCGCTCAACGCCATTATCGGGTTCTCCGATCTGATCGCACGGCAATCCTTCGGCCCGCTCGGCAGTTCCAAATACGCCGATTACGTGGATGACATCCGCAACAGCGGCAACCAGTTGCTGTCCATCATCAACGATATCCTCGACCTGTCACGGGTCGAGGCCGGCAAGCAGGAACTGTCGATCGAGAGGCTCAGCCTCGCCGATATCTGGCCGCCGATCGCCAGCGGCCTCGGCGCCGCCGCCAACCGCAAGAATATCCGTATTGCCATACCGGTGGATCTGCAGGAAATCCATTTCCTCGGCGACCGGCGGGCCTTGATGCAGATCCTCACCAACCTCGTCAGCAACGCCATAAAATTCACCGCGCCCGGCGGCGCCATCGATCTCAGCGCCGGGCGCAGTGACGACGGCGCGACGGTCTTCATCGCGATCCGCGATAATGGCCGCGGCATCCCGCGCGAACGTATCGCGGATGTCATGAAGCCCTTCGTTCAGATTGCCAATACCTATAATCGCGAAGAAGGCGGCACCGGGCTCGGCCTGGCGATCTGCAATGCCCTGGCCACATCGATGCAAGGCCGGCTGGTGATCGACAGCGAACTCGGCGCCGGCACGGTCGTGCAGGTCCATGTCCCCGCCGCCGCCCCGGCACTCGTCGGCGACGCGCATCATCCCGCTTCTTGACGAAAGTCGAGCCGGACTAAGGGACAACAAGTCGAAAAATCCGCCCTGGTTTCGCAGGGCGCAATTGCCCTCGGCCATTTTTCGCTGCAACTTTTCGCGGCACCCTATAAGGTATCTTGTCATTCAAGTAAAAGTCCGGCCGGTCCGCCGCGCCGGATGATCGTCGTACGGGATCGTCCTCATGTCCGATGTTGATGTCGTTATCGTCGGTGCCGGTGCTGCCGGCCTTGCTGCTGCCATGGCGGCACGGCAGAAGGGCTTCACTGCCGTTCTGCTGGAAGCCTCGCACCGCATCGGCGGGCGCGCTTATACCGAGGAGATGGCGCCCGGCTTCCCCTTCGATCTCGGCTGTCACTGGATGCATTCGGCAAGCCTTAATCCCTTCGTCGCCATCGCCGACCGGTTCGGCTTTCATTACCACAAGAGCAGTTCCTGGCGGCCGGCCGTGCATACGCCGCAAGGTTGGGCAAGCACGGCGGAAGAGGCTGCGATCATCGCCTTGGGGCAGGCGAATGAAGCGGCCATGAAGGCATCCGTCGCGCGCGGCGAAGATGTCGCGGTTGCCGATCTTGTCGATCACGACCATCCCTGGGCGGCCTTTCAGGCCTATTGGTTCACCCTCTATACGTCGCGCGAGATCGACCAAGTATCGGCGGCCGATGTCGTGGCCTATGCCGATACCGGCGAGAACTGGCCGGTGCAGGAAGGCTATGGCGCCCTGGTCGCGCGTTGGGCTGCGGATGTTCCCGTCACGCTCAATGCCGCCGCCACCCGCGTCAGCTGGGGCCCCGGCGGCGTCAGTGTCGAGACACCGAAGGGCACGATCCGCGGCCGTCGCCTGCTGGTGACCGTATCGACCAACATGCTGACGGCGGGCCGCATCGTTTTCGACCCGCCGCTGCCGGACTGGAAGAGCGAGGCCGCGGCGCAATTGCCGCTCGGCGTGCATAATCGCATCGGCATCAAGCTCAACCACGATCCTTTCGGCCCGGATGCGCCGCTCAATGTCACCGTCTTCTCCAAGGAAGACGAACCGCCGATGGCGATCCAGCTGCGCCCCTTCGGCCACGACTATGTCGTCGGGGTGACCGGCGGGCGGTTCGGCGAATGGCTGGAACATGCCGGCACGGCAGCCAGCATCGAGCATCTCACCAATCACCTCGTCAACGCTTTCGGCAGCGATATCCGCCGGGCCCTTTCCGAGCGGACGATCGTCACCGCCTGGGCGGGCGATCCCTGGACGCTGGGCTCGTATTCATCGGCGACGCCCGGCAATCACAAGGCGCGTGCCGAACTGGCGAGGCCGATCGACGATATCCTTTATTTCGCCGGCGAAGCGACCTCGCCGGATTTCTTCTCGACCTGCCACGGCGCCTATCTCTCCGGCTTTGCGGCGATTGATACGATAGCCAGCGCCCGCCGCTGATCCAGCCGTTGCGGCATGCGGTCAGGAAGCGGCCGCCAGCCGCTGCCGCCCGTGCGGGCGGGTGAAATCAAGGATCGGGCCCAACGGCACGATACCGACCGGATTGATGGTGCGATGGCTCTGGTAATAATGCCGCTTGATGTGATCCATGTTGACGGTCGCGGCAATGCCCGGCCATTGATAGAGATCGCGTAGATAGGCCGAGAGATTGGGGTAATCCTCGATCCGCCGCAGGTTGCAGCGGAAATGGCCGACATAGACGGCATCGAACCGGACCAGCGTCGTGAAGAGGCGGATATCGGCTTCGGACATGCGATTGCCGACCAGGAAACGCCGTTGCGCCAAGCGACCCTCCAGCCAGTCCAGGGTCTCGAACAGCGGCACCACCGCTTCTTCATAAGCGGCCTGGCTGGTGGCGAAGCCGGCCTTGTAGACGCCGTTATTGAGCGTGTCATAGACCCGCGCATTGATCGCATCGATCTCTTCCCGCGCGGCGGCCGGATAGTAATCGCCCGGCTTGGCGCCCAGGTGATCGAAGGCTGTGGTCAGCATGCGGATGATTTCCGCGCTTTCATTGTTGACGATGGTGCCGTGCTGCTTGTCCCACAGCACCGGCACGGTGACCCGGCCGGTATAATGCGGATCGGCCTTGGTATAGACTTCATGCAGCACGTGGGCATGATTGATTGAATCCGGGACGACGCCGGGCCCGTCCTTGAAAGTCCAGCCCTCTTCCAGCATCAGCCAGTTGACGACGGAGACGGAGATCATCTCCTCCAGTCCCTTCAGCGCCCGCATGATCAATGTGCGATGTGCCCAGGGGCAGGCAAGACTGACATAGAGGTGATACCGCCCGGCCTCCGCCTTGAAGCCGCCCGTGCCGCTCGGCCCCGGCGCGCCGTCGGCCGTCACCCAGTTGCGGAAGCTTGATTCCTTGCGCAGGAAGCGCCCGCCGCTGGCCGCCGTCTCATACCAGACGTCATGCCATTGGCCGTCAACCAGCTTGCCCATCCGATGCCTCTCTCTGCCGATTGTCGATCGGGGCGCGGGCCGCCTCGATCCTCAACCACCATATAGGGGGCCCTCAGGCTCTGATAGAGCCGATCTCCGTGACCAAACTGTTTACAGCGGCCGAATAATCGCTTGTGCATTGATCACCAGGCGGGCGGGCAAGCGGAGCCAGCAGATCGGCCGATGCGCCTTGCTTCACGGAATCGGTTCGACCCGGTCCCTGCTAACCGATACCTTGATGCGGCTTTCGCGGTAGAAGATCACCAGTCCGCTGCCGATGATGATGCAATTGCCAATGACGATATGCGTGGTCGGCACATCCTGCCAGACCATCCAGCCGAGCAGCGCCGCCCAGAGGATGGCGGAATATTGAAACGGGGCCAACAGCGAGGCCGGCGCGATCGCCAAGGCGCGGGTGATCAGCACGAAGCAGGCAGCGGCGACAATGCCGACCAGGAACATCAGCCCCATGTCGAGCGCGCCCGGCGTGATCCAGGTTGTGGTGCTGGCGGCAGCACCAATAAGGCCGGCGCCGATGAACTGCCAGGTGACCAGGGGTAGCCAATGGGCCTCGCTCAGCTTGCGGGTGATAACGATCGACAGGCCGAACATCGCGGCACCGAACAGGGCGATGACGGCGGCAGGCGAGAAGGCCGCACCCGTCGGCTGCAGGGCGATGACCACGCCGACGAAGCCGATCAGCACAGCCGTCCAGCGGAACAGGCGCACAGGTTCCCCCAGCAGCAAGGCCGAGAGCGCGGTGATGATCAGCGGCGCCGCCATATAATAGGTCATGACATCGGCCAGCGGCATGCTGCGGGTCGCATAATAGAAGCAGAAGGAATCCGCCGCCTGGCAGAGGATGCGGAAGAGATGCAGGCTGAGCTGCCCCTTCAGCGCCAGTGAAGAGCGCGTGAGCGCCGCGACCAGAAGCAGGATGGGAACAGCGCCGACAGCGCGCAGCAGCAGGATCTCGCCCACGCTGTAATCCGCCACCAGCCATTTGCCGAGCGCGTCATTGCAGGCGAAGAAAAAGACGCCGGCCAGGTAGAGGATGATCCCCTTGCCGGGATTGAGAGCTTGCGCGGACTGCATGGGACGGGCGTTCCGATCGGGATGAGATCTTGATCGGCCGAACCGCCGATTGCCCTGTCTTATCCGAGGCCGCCGCCGCGGAGAAGAGACAAAATCGCCGATCGCACGGGTGCCGCCGGCCTGCCGCTCGCCGAGCTTGCTTGCGCCGCAACCTTCTGCCGGGGGATGTCCGGGGTCAGAGCCGCCAGAAAGCCGCGTTGTTCAGCTTTTCGACGTCCCGACGCGTCATGCCGATATCGGCGAGCATGCGATCGTCCAGCTCCAGCAGATGCAAGCGGTCGCGCGACCCTTCCATCCATTTGCCGAAGAGGCCCATCAGGCTGGCCAGCGACCAGTTGTCAGCGAAAGAACGACGGGACCGGGTGATATCCTGGGGGATGTGAGACATGCGAAACTCCTCAGCAAATGCGTCAGCGCAACCTGTCGGTCTCCCCTTCTTGGGCGGCAAGTTAACGCCGTCGCGTTGCTACGGCATGTCATGCGGATCATAGTATTGTGTCAGCGCGGTCGGATGTGATGCGGCCTGGAGATGGCGAAAGTTTGCGCCAAATCAGCGATAGCGCCGCCGAGCCGCGGATCTCGCCGGATCGGCAGCAGCCGTGCTATCGGTCCCCTGCCCCGCTGCCGCAGATGTGGCAGCGGGGCTCGGTTGACGTGCCGCTCAGATCAGCCCGCCATTGGCGCGCAGCGTCTGGCCATTGACCCAGGCGCCATCCGGCCCCGCGAGGAACGAAACCACATTTGCGATATCCGCCGGCTCGCCCAGCCGCTCCAGCGGCGCAGCCTTGGCGAAGCGCTCGACCAGCTCGGGTGACTTGCCTTTGAAGAACAGCTCCGTTGCGATCGGCCCGGGTGCGATGGCGTTGACGGTTATTTCCCGGCCACGCAGCTCCCTGGCCAGCACTGCCGTCATCGCCTCGACGCCGGCCTTGGTCGCGGCATAGATCCCATATGTAGGCAGCAGGGTCCCGACCAGGCTGGAGGAAAAATTGATGATGCGGCCGCCCTTTCGCAGACGGCTTGCTGCCTCGCGCATCGTATTGAAGCTGCCTTTCAGGTTCACGCTGACATGCTGGTCGAAATCAGCGTCTTGCGCCTCGGCGATAGTCGAGAGGCTCATGATACCGGCATTGTTCACCAGGATGTCGACGCCGCCAAAAGCGGCCTCCGACGCATCGAACAGCCGCCGCACGGCCGCGGGATCGCTGACATCGCCCTGGGCGGTCAAGGCATGGCCGCCCTGTTCCTCGATCTTGCGGGCCACTGCCTCGGCAGCCGCCGCGGCGCCGGCATAGTTGATGACAACGGTGAATCCGTCCGCCGCCAGCCTTTGCGCCACTACGGCGCCGATGCCGCGTGAGGCCCCGGTCACGATGGCAACCTTCCGAGCTTCGGCGCGCGAACTGGTTTTGTCGACCATTTCCATCTCCTTCGACTGTCTGCCAGGCCCACCAACACGGCGAGCGGCTCTGCGACAAGAGATAGTCTGATTTGATCGAACGGATAATCTGCCGTAATTCGGCATTACAATTCGGAAAAACAGAACAATGGGCGGCAGCCGGAAACCGAGGGCGGGCCCATCCCGCCTCAAGCCGCATCCCAGTAAGGCGGGTCGCCAAAGGCCGCTCGCAGGCAATCGGCGAGGGCCCGCAATTTGGCCGAAGCGCGCCGTCCCTCGGGATGCGCCATATAGATCCACTCCGGCAAGGGCGAGACATCAAGCTGGATCTGGATCAGCGCGCCGGCGCGGATCGCATCGCCGATGATGAAGCTTGGCATCAGCGCAATGCCGAGGCCGGCGATGCATGCATCGCGCATCATATTGCCGTTATTGACCCGCAGTCCCACCTGCCCGCGCACCGAGACCGTACCGTCACCAGTGGCGAAATGCCAGTCCGCGGCGCCGCGATTGGTGTAGAAGACGCCCCGATGCCGTTCGAGATCCGCCATGGTCTTCGGCGTGCCGTAAGCCGCGATGTAATCGGGCGCCGCCACCAGGAGGCGCCGGCTGGGCGCAAGGCGCCAGGCCACGAGGCGGTTATCGGCGATAACGCCGTTGCGGACCACGGCATCGAAGCCCTCCGCCGCCGCATCGACCCGCCGGTCATTGAGATCGAGCGTCAGCTCGATGCGCGGATGCCGGCGCAGGAAGGGATAGATCGCCGGGCCGAGATGCAGATGGCCGAAGGCGACCGGCGCCGAGATGCGCAAGGGCCCGACCAGTTCGCCGCGCCGTTCGGCAAGATCGGCCATTGCCGCTTCGACATCGCGGGTGATGCGCGCGGCGCGTTCCAGAAAGGCGGCGCCATCCTCCGTCAGGCTCAGCTTGCGCGTCGTCCGGTGCAGCAGGGTTGCCCCCAGGCTGCGTTCCAGTTCCGCCACGCGCTCGCTCACCACCGACTTCGACAGGCTGAGCCGGCGCGCCGCCTCGCTGATCGAGCCCGCCTCGGCCACGGCGACGAAGGTTGCCACACCGTCCAGCTTCATTTTACCGCCCCTCCCCGGTCCCACCGCGCGACTCATCCTGGAGACCGATTGTCCGACTTTTCCGAAAGCCACTTTCGTAACTAGCAGACTAATCCGAACGATAGCTAACAACCATAATTCATTCATCGGAGCCGCCGGGCGACCGGTGCAATGATAGGCACCCGGCGGCAAGCCGCAATATCAACGAACTAACGGAGAGAGTGATGGCTCGTCTGGAGAACAAGGTCGCGATCGTTACAGGTGCCAGTTCCGGCATCGGCCGGACAACGGCCAAGCTATTCGCCGCCGAAGGCGCCAAGGTCGTGGTCGCCGCCCGCCGCACCACCGAACTGGAAAGCCTGGTGGCGGAGATTGTGGCAGCCGGCGGCTCGGCCGTGGCGCTGGCGGGCGATGTCCGCTCGGAGGATTATGCCAAGGGCCTGGTAGAGCTCGCCGTGAAGACCTATGGCAAGCTCGACATCGCCTTCAACAATGCCGGCACCCTGGGCGAAGGCGGCCCCAGCACGCAAGTGTCCGAGGCCGGCTGGAACGAGGCGATCGGCATCAACCTCACCGCCGCTTTCCTCGGCGCCAAGCATCAGATCGGCGCCATGCTGAAGAATGGCGGCGGTTCGGTGATCTTCACCTCGACCTTCGTCGGCTACAGCTTCGCCTTTCCCGGTGTTGCCGCCTATGCCGCCAGCAAGGCCGGCGTCATCGGCCTGACCCAGGCGTTGGCAGCCGAATTCGGCGCGCAGAAGGTGCGGGTCAATGCGATCCTGCCCGGCGCCGTCGATACGGCGATGTATCGCGAGATGAATGATACGGCGGAGTCGCAGCGCTTCATCACCAATCTTCATGCGCTGAAACGCGTGGCGACGCCGGAGGAACTGGCCCGCTCGGTGCTTTATCTCGCCTCCGATGACAGCAGCTTCGTCACCGGTACGGCCTCCCTGGTCGATGGCGGCGCCTCGATCACCCGCGTCTGAGCCACTCGCCTGAAGACGCCTTCGGGCGTGCTTTACAGGCGACCGGGATAAGACGAGGCAAGATACAAAGAAGCCGGGACGATCTGACGATCGCACCCGGCTTTCAGTTCGGGGAATGGATTGGGGATCAGGCGTGCGCCATGCGGGCCTTCGGCGCTTCCTCTTCCCAGCTCTCGTCATCGAGCAGAATGCCGGCTTCCTCGGCAAGCGCGTCGATATCGAACAGATCGAGACGGCCGCGCTGCAGCACCAGGATCTTCTTGCTCTTGAAATCCGAAAGGCAGCGGCAAACGGTTTCGCTGCTGAGGCCGAGCGCATCGGCGAAATGCGATTGGCCGAACGGCAGGCCGAACTGCTTGCGCGACGGCACCGTGCTGCGGCCGAGGCGCTGCACCAGTTCGAGCAGCAGATAGGCGACCCGCTCCTTGGCCGTGCGGCGGCCGATATTGGTCAGGTGATCGAAAGCCCGCGACTGGCTGGAGCAGATCGACTGCATGATTTCCATCGCCAGGCCCGGCTCTTCCAGCAACCCGGCATCGAGCTCGCCCTTGGTGAACTTGGCGAAGCTGCAGGGCGTCAGGGCCTCGACGCCGTAGGACATCGGCGCGCTCTGGCCGAAGGAGACGACATCGCCCGGCAGCACGAAGTCGATGATCTGGCGGCGGCCGTCTTCCAGCGTCTGATAGCAGAAGGCCCAGCCTTGCTGCAGGATATAGATGCTGTTCACCCGGTCACCCTGGAGGAAGACCGATTCGCCGGCCTGCAGGGGACGCGAGGGGCGGCGCGCCGAGACCTTGGCGACCACCGAAACTGTCGGTTGGGAACTGGCGTTGAGGGCGATCAGATTGCCGGGCAGGCCCGAGGAAGCTTGGCTGTCGGCCAGTCGGACGGCGGCTTTATTGCTCATCATCAACATTGTCTGTCCCCTTCGATATCCGTTTTCAATGCGGCTATCTTGGCGCGGGTCCAGGGGCAGGAATATTCGGGAGCGCTACGTACGTAATACCACGTAGGGCATACGTAGTATTACGTATGGGACCGGTCTGCAGGGCCTTCGATGGCGGCCATCAGCGCGTCGAAATCGATCGGCTTTTCCAGCAAGGCCGCGGCACCCAGGGCCGCCGCGCGGTCCTTGATGGCTTTATCGTTGCGGCCGGTAACCAGGATGACGCGGTGTGCAATGCGCCGCTGGGCCAGTTCATCCATGAGCTCCAATCCGCTCATGCCCGGAAGATGCACATCCAGAACCAGGCAACCGTTGCGGCGCAAGGCGGGGGATTTCAGGAAGTCCTCGCAGGTTTCGAAGGATTCCACAGCGAATCCTTGTACTTCCAGGAGCGTCTTCAATGAATCCCTGGCCGCGTCGTCGTCATCGACGATGACAATAATATCCTGGTTAGCCTGATCGCTGCCCATCTGCTTTTCTAAAACTGCGTCCATCATGGGGCGATTAAATATCCATCCGCAGGGGCGAACCTTGACCTAGATCATGTCAATCCGGTTTCCACCTGGAAGGTGGCAGAATAGCCCTCAATTTGGCAATGGGTTTGGTTCCGAATCTTGAAAACGAATCGGCAGAATTGCCGATGTTCTCAATTTTCCCGGTTTTCTAGCTGCAGCGCGAGGCGCACCAGGTCCGACAAACTGGCGGCGCCGAGCTTCTCCATGATGCGAGCGCGATGAAGCTCGACGGTGCGCGGACTGATATCCAGTTCCAGCGCAACCATCTTGTTCTGCATGCCGAGCGCCAGCCGGTCGAAAATATCTTTCTCGCGCGGCGTCAGCTTGGCGATGCGGCCGGATGCCTCCGCCTGCCGCTCTGTCGTTTGCTGCTGTTGCTTGAGGCTCGCCTTGGCCCGCTCGATACAGGTCAACAACTGCTCTTCGGATAGCGGCTTCTCCAGGAAATCCATCGCTCCCGACTTCATCGCCTCGACGGCGATGGCGACCTGGCCGAAGCCTGTCATCATGACGACCGGCAATCTGAGTCCGGCAGATGTCATTTCGGTCAACAGGTGTAAACCGTCCATCTCCGGCATCTGCAGATCCGCCAGGACACAACCGGGATCACCCCGTCGAACAGCGGTGAGAAAATCCGCGCCAGATGCAAAGGAGCGCACATCGAATCCGTGCGTTTCCAGCAGGATACGCAGCGATTCCCGCACCGGTTCTTCATCATCAACGATGTAGACGACAAAAGGCATGGCTATAAGCAGATTTAAACAGAGGGCTAGTCGGCTTCCGTGGGCAGCAAGAGATGGAACACGGTCCCTCCTTCGGGATTGGGCTCGTGCCACAGGCGGCCGTCATGGGCCTCGGCGATCGAGCGGCTGATGGAAAGACCGACACCCATGCCGGAGGCCTTGGTGCTGGTGAAAGGCTGGAAAACCCGATCCGCCATTTCCGGCGCGATACCGCTGCCGGTATCGGCGATGCAGAATTCGACCTCCGCCGGCCGGGTGATCGTCCGGATCGTCAGCCGCCGGCGCGGCGCGTTCTCCATCGCGTCAACGGCGTTGCGAATGAGGTTGATCAGAACCTGCTGGATCTGAATCTTGTCGATCGAAACGAGCTGGAAATCCTCGGCCCGCTCGATCTTGACGTCGATGCCGCGTTCCTTCAGCCCGACGAAGGCCAGGGCGCTGGCCTCATCGACCACGGTATTGATGTCGATCTTTTCCCGCTCCACCTCGCGCCGGGCCACGAACTGGCGGAGCTGGCGGATGATCTGCCCGGCCCGCACGGCCTGCTCGATCGATTTGCCGACGACATCGGAGGCCTTCTCGAGATCCGCGGGCCCGCGCTTCATCAGCTGCTTGGCGGCCAGGAGATAGTTGTTTATGGCGGTGAGAGGCTGGTTCAGCTCGTGCGCCAGGGCCGAGGCAAGCTCGCCCATCGCGCTCAAGCGCGACACATGCAGCAGATCGGCCTGTACCTCGTGCAGCCGGCGCGCCGTCTCCTGCTTCTCGGAGATATCGCGGATGAGGCCGGTATAGACGTGCCGGCCATCCAGCACGGCTTCGCCGACGGCCAGCTCGATGGGAAAGGTCGTCCCGTCCTTGCGCTGCGCCGCGACGACGCGGCCGATGCCGATGATGCGCTTCTCACCCGTGTCCAGGTAGCGCTCGAGATAGGAATCATGCTCCGCCCGATAGGGGGAAGGCATCAGCATTTTGACGTTTCGCCCGATCACTTCCTCGGCGTGATACTGGAACATGCGCTCAGCCGCGCTGCTGAAGAAGGTGATGGCGCCCCTTTGATCGATGGTGATGATCGCATCGGGCACCGCCTCGATCATCGACTGCAGGCGCGCCGCATGTTCGGCCGCCGTGCGTTCCACCTTGTTGCGCGCGGAGATGCTGGCGGTCAGCATCAGGATCGAGCCTGCCCGGATTGCCAGGACGACCTGCAGCCATAGCACGGCGTCGGCCTGAAGCACGCCGGAATCGGCGACAACCCCGCCTCTGCCGACCGCATCGAAGAGCTCGATCGACGACAGCACCATCATGAGCGAAACCGTTTCCGTCGCCGGCCGGCGGACCGCCACCCAGATCAGGAACGGGATCGAAAAAAGCTTGGGAAAGAAATGCGAACCGACCCACTCATATTGCGACAGCACCGTGACGAAAAGCGCCAGGCCGCCGCTGATCAGCAGGTCGAGCGAAGGTCGCCAGCGAAGATCGGTCTTGCGCATGCCGATGCAGGCGATGGCCGGCAGCGTATAGAGCAGGACAGCCATGCCGGCGGCGCCGTAATGGCTCGCCCAGCTTCCGTCCGGAAGACCTTGCGCCGCCAGATAGCGCAGCACGACGGAGATCGAGCCGGACAGGAACACGACGCCCAGTCCAACGGCGAGAAATATCTGCAGGCTGATCAGGTCATCCAGCGGCTGCGCAGACGGGCTGTAGCGGCGATAGACCATGGCGCCACCCAAGGCCACAATCACCTGGCCCAGGGCACTGAAGATCCATTGCAGGCTGCCCGGCCCGAAGGAGAAGCTGGAGAGGGCCGCGCCGCCGGCCAGGAGAACGGCCAGCTTCAGCCAATCCTGCCGAGGCAGAACGAGGAATGCGGCCCATGCCACGCCAAGCTCCGGCCGAAACACTGCGGAAGGCTCGATCGCTGCCGCGGTCCGATGCGAAACCACACTGGCGAACAGATAAAGCGCGACAGAAAGGATCAGGCGGCTGAACGGATGTTCCAGGCCGTGGTCGTGCAGGCGCGTCGCGGCTTTCGATGTTCCACCATAGCCCATTCCTGATTCCCCAATTCCTTAGCCTGTTTACGCCTGGCTGCTCGAAAATGCGAGATCCATGAGAAGAGAGAGATATAGTGAAATCGGTCGATTCCGAAACAGGATATCGACATCATACGTCGCCTGGGACAAAAATCCACCATTACAGGCAGAAATCCCCTGCGGATCGCGTCGGACGAGCCGTGCGGGACCGATCGGCCCCTGCTTGTCCGAGACCGGTTTTCGGCAGGCGGCAGGCGGTTGTCAGCATTGATGGGCGCCGTCCGATTTCAGCGAACCAGCCCGCGAGGCCGGAAGGCCCTTGCGCCAAAGCATTGCCGCCGGCTGGCTAAAGGCCGCCCCTGCGCCCGGTGGCGACCAGGCCTTCGACGGCCATGGATGCCGGCAGCGGCGGCCGTCGCGGCAACGGGCGGTCTGCGCGCCGCAGCCCGGCGGTGCGCTGCGGCGGCGGCGTCTCGCGTAGCGAGATCGGCGCGGTCGGTTGCTGCAGCAAATAGAACTCGTTGATCGGCGACATGTCGCTGACGACGAATTGCAGGATCGCCGTGCCGCCCGGCGGCACGCTGCCGCCGGTATAGGTGATGCTGTCCTCCGGCTCGAAGACGCGTTCGATATCGGTGAAATTCTGGCTCGCGGTGAAGTCCTTGGCAACGGCGGAGTTCTGCCCGAAACTCAGCCCGTCGCTATAGTCGCTGGGCCGCGTCTCCACTTCGCGCAATTCAACCCGATAGCTCTGCCAGATCTTGTCGGTGCGGTTGATGACGATCTTCGTCATCGCGAAGGCGATGGTATGGAAACTGTTGACGCGGTTGCCGAAGCGGGCGCTGAGGCCGCGGATGATGAGGACCGGCGCGTTGGGACCGGTCATCTCCTCCGTGACCGTGATGGGATCGCCGATGGTTCCCGTGCCGGTGACGCTGAGCAGGCGGAAGCCGCCGCGTTCGTCGCTGAAATGCAGGCCCTGGTCCTCGATATCCACGGCGCGTGCCGGCGCGGCACCGATCAACAGAAGACCCAGCAGGGGGATGAGGCAACCCGTCCCCCGTCGCAGATTGGTGTTCCGAGCCATGCGTGTCCCCGACAATGACGTCCCGGCCGATAGGCTTCGCGGCATGATGCCGTCTCCGGCCCCGGCACCGCAAGGGCAAGAGCAAGGGGCGCAAGCGCAGCGGCGCGCCCCTTGCTCTTGCCTGTCCTGCGCCACCCGGCCGGGGCGCATGCGGTTCTGTCGATTGACAGCCGGTGGCCATGCGGCCTATCCGATCCGGCAATCAAGAGGTGCAGCGACATGAGCTACGGACTTTATATCGGCAGGAACTTGACGTCGGATGGGATCTCCTATCTGGCGGGCTACGGCGACGAACCTTCGAGCCACTGGCTGGAGATCGTGCCGCGACGGCATCATGCGGCCGATGCCAGGATAACGGTTGGCGTGACCCCTGAAGCGGATCTGCCCGGCCTCTTGTCGGAGATTCCCCAGGTTGCCGAAACGGCGCGGCATATCCGCGTCAGCTACAGCTATTACAAGGGCGTGCCGGCGCCGCTGACCAATGGCGGCTTGAATGAATATGGCGTGGCGGTGCGCGACATCTGGTCGACCTCGCGCGATGAGCTGATCGCGATGACGCCGCCGACCCAGAGCGGCCCGAACTACAGCGATCTCGCCCGCATCGTCCTTGAGCGGGCAAAGACCGCGCGCGAGGGCGTCGACGTGATCGCCGATCTGATCGCCACCTACGGCTATGCCGATTACGGCGGCAATTCGCATCTGATCGCCGACCCGCAGGAGGCCTGGGTGGTAATCGAATGTGCCGGCGGTCAGAAGTTGTGGGCGGCCGAGCGCCTCGGCCCCGACAGCATCCGCGCCTCGCGCCCCGGCTTCATCGGCCAGATTCCAGTCGATCAGCCTGATCATCCCGATTTTCTCTATTCGCCGAACCTTGTCAGCTTTGCGACCGAGCAAGGCTGGTACGATGCCGCCGCCAGGCAGCCGTTCGATTTCAATTCCATCTACGGCGACGGCAAGGGCCGCTGGGCCGGCGTGCAATGGATCGAAGCGGAGATGGCCGCGCGCGCCGAGCGGCCCGAGAAGATCGGCTTTACCGATATCGTCTGGGCGATCCGCACTGAAAAGCTGACCGGCGACACCGCCGGCTATGGCCAGATCGTGCCGTTGATCCATTCGGATCACGTCGCCTTGCGCCATCTCTGGCACACGCAGATCGGCGCTATCGCCGCCCCCTTCGTGCCGGTCTTCATGGGCATGCATGACGTGCCGCCCGAATATTGCCAGCACCGCTATCTGACGGCGGGCGAGTCCTCACGCTTCCTCGATCTGCGCCATGCCCGCAAGGGCGACCCCGCCTCCGCTTCCCGCGTGCCGCAAGGGATCGAGGCGACCCGTTCGGCGGTGGCCGTCTTCAAACGGCTGTTCAATCTGGTAATCCAGCACCACAACGCCTTCCTGCCGGAAGTGACCGCCGTCTGGGAGGCCGCCGAGCACCGGCTGCTGCAGGCCCATCCCGGTGTGGTCGAGACCGCACACACGTTGCTCGCAGCGGGCAAGCCGGACCTCGCAGCCGATTATCTCGGCTATTACTGCCGCACCGAGCTCTTGTCTGCCCTGAATCTCGCCGAGACGCTGGCGCAAAGCCTTGAAGCACGCAGCCGGCTGCTCTTCGGCATCAATGCCGACCCGGAACCGCGTTCCGCCGAACAGATCTGGTAAGGAAAAAGCAGGCAGATCTCAGGCGTGGAACAGATGCGGCGACGATCGGCCTGTCGGCGCTGCGCCGACGACGGGCCCCGGAGCGCCATCGAGATGCCGGAGAACGGCCGCGAGAATGGCGCCGAGATCGCGCGTCGCCCGCAGCCCCCCGCTTTCATCGCGCTGCTCGGGCGCCAGCCCCGGCCATCGCGCGACGATGCGGCCACCGGCAACCGCGCCGCCCAGCAGCAAGGTGACGCTTGCTGAGCCATGATCGGTGCCACCCATCGCGTTCATGGCAACGGTGCGGCCGAATTCGCTGACCACCAGCACGCTGATGCGGCACCAGGCCCTGCCGCTCGCCGCCGCCAATGCGGTGATGCCTTCGGCCAGCCCGACAAGGGCTGTCGCGAGCCGCCCGTCATGCCTACCCTGATCCGCATGTGTGTCCCAGCCATGGCTCTCCAGCATGCTGAGGCGCGGCGCGGCGCCATCCGCAAGCCGCGAACCGAGATCACCTGCCTGCGCGATGAAGGACTGCGCCTGCGCCGTGAAGGCGGCGGGCAGACCGCCTTCATCGACCAGCGACCCCAGGCTCTCCTGCAATGACGGATTGCCATGGCAGAGATCGGCGATGAGATCGAGTTGCGCCGGATCGTATCGCCATGAGGTTGGCAAGGCGGCCCGTGCAACTGGATTGGTCGGCGCAAGGCTTTCAGCGATCAGTGCCTGGCCGGTTGCATGCGTCAGCACCGGCATCCGCCCTCGCGTTATCCCTGCTGTTGTCCCTGGTGTAGTCCCTGGCGTTATCCGTGCCGTTACCCCCGGCACCTGAAAGCCGGTGGCAGGCATGACCAGCATCTCGCCGCGCCGGAAGAAATCCCGCAGCGGCGCTAAAGCCGGATGCAGGCCGAAGCTGCCATCGAGATCGATGACGCCGCGCGCACTCGGTCCCGCCAGGGCAAGGTCGCCGCGCGCCCTGCGGTAATCGGGATCGGCATGAGGCGGCAGGGCGGCCAAGCCATCGAGCGCGCCACGGAGATTGATCACGACGAGATATGAACCCGCCGCATCGCCGCGTGCCGGGATGCCGGCCGCCAGCAGCGGCACCGCGCCCAAAGATGCCAGCAGATTGCGGCGCGTCACCCCGGTCATACCCACCTCTTCCCTTCCAGACATCGAGCGATTATTCCGCCGTGTTCTTGCCGAGGACGCCCATGGGATCCGCTGTCTTCTTGTCGTTGGGCGAGTCCGGATCGCCCGTCACATTGTAATCGGTGGCCACGGTCCCGCGCACCAGGATGCCGGCGAGATGGGGCGCAGCGAAGGAAGTGCCGGAGCAGGTATTGATGCGATTGGCGTTTGTCGCGCCGCGCGGCCAGAGCGAGATCACGTCGACGCCGGGCTCGGCGAAGTCAGGCGGATTGCGGCCATAGGCCGATCCGTATCTGGGCGATCCCGTCGGCATCGGCGGATTATTGTCGAACCAGAACTTATCGGTCCATTTACCGCTCTGCAGCGTACTTTCAACCGCCGAGACGGTGCAGAGGCGGCAACCCGTATTCGGCTGCGGATAAGAACCCGCCCCTGCCGGCATAATGAACTGTACCCAGGACGGCCGCGTGACCGAATCGACGTTGCCTGCAGCCGTCACAATGGTGAGCTGCTTATCGGCAATCAGTTTCTTCAGCCGCGCGATCAGGCCGGTCCGGCGGCCATCCGGTCCCCAGACCGTCGAAAGCTGATTCTGCGGCTGGTCCATGCCTTCCAGCCAGGACGCTCCCCAGCTCAGATTGACGATGTCGCCCGTCGCTGCATTCCGCGCGATATAGTCCAGCGCGGCGAGCGGCGGACCGGAGAGATTGATGTCCGGTGTTCCGCCGAAGATCTTCACCGGCACCACTGTCGCGCCCGGAGCCACGCCAACCAGGCTTGGCCCCGCCGCTGAACCGCTGGCGGCGATGATGCCCGCCAGCATGGTGCCATGGCCGATCCGATCGGTGAGATCCTGATCGAAAGTGCTGGCGTTCGACGCTTTGCACATCGCCGCCGGGCCGCCCACCGTGGTGTTAGACAAGGTGCAGTTCGCCGCGGCATTGGCATCGACGTGGATGAACTGGCTGGCATTGTCGAGCCCGGTATCGACAATCCAGACCTTACGCTTGTAGCTCGCCGCTTTGCCGCCACGGACGCGCTGGACACCGACCGGCATCGTGTTGGGCTTCAGGCCGGATTGGCTGAGTTCTTTGGCACGCTTGTCCGAACAATCGGTGGCGTCGAGAAGCGAGACGATCATGTCCGACGTGACGGCGATGGAGGTGCCGAGCATCCTCGCATCCTCGGGCGCGATCGCCGGCAACTGGTCGAGCGCCTTCTGTGCATCTTCGGGGGCGACCGGCAAGACGAAGGCGCCCAGCGTCTCATAAATCGCGGTTGGCTCGATCGCCTCCGCCTTGATCCCCTCCTCGGGCCTTGCATAGCGCGCCACGATTTTGCCGAAGAGCGCCGCGGTCTGCGCCACGGGCGTATCGCCCTTGATCAGGCTGGCCCCTGGATCGACCCAGACGATCGAGGTGTTGGCCACCTGGCGGACAAGGTCACGATAACTGAGATCCGCGTCCGCTCTGGCGAGAGGCGCAAGCGCCACCGTGCTGGAACATGACAACAGCAAGGCCATGGCGGACAATCTGGAGATAATCGCAGGCATGGTTCCCCCCAAAGCGTTAACCAGGGTAAGCGTCTAACCAAAGCAAGCGTCAAATCCGCGCCGGGGACTATACATGGATCGTCGCGGCCTTCATAGCCACGCCGCCGCTTGCGTCAAAACACCATCGGCTGGCGATTGAGGTCTTGCCGCCGCAATGCCTGCGGCAGCCAATTCAGTTGCACCGGCACATCGTAAAGACGGCCGGCCGCGAAACGCGGCGCCATTGGTCGCAGACCCGGCACCAGGACGCGCACCACGGGCACGCCAAGGACCGGTCGCGTGAGATCGACGGCAAGAAAAGTTAATTCATGTCGCCGGCAGATATCGTGGCAGGCCGCGAGGTCGAGCACCGCATGGCAACCGGGCGGCGCGGCGACTGAGGTTCCGGCGAGATGCGGATGGTCCCCAATCGTCGCCTCGCGCCACCACCGCAGCAGGCGGCGCACCTCTGGCGCCAGCCCCGCTTCGCCGTGGCGCCCGGCGCGCTGTTCGATCAAGTCGATATTGCAGTCGAATTGGGTTAGCTCACCGATCGCGTGCCGGGCTGCCGTTGCGGCATCGCAGCCGGCGCCGAAGCCGAGGGCAATGCGGCGGCCCTGCCCGTCATCGCTGACCGCCGCAATAACCGGCAGGCCAAGATCGTGCGTGAGATCGAGCAGAGACAGCGGGCGGCCGCGCTGAACTGTCCAGCCGGCATAGGCAAGGATCAAAGGGTCTTCGAGATCGGCTGGATCGAGTTGTGGCCGGCGCAGGCGATTGTACCACCAGATCGCCACCGCATCGCGCTCCACCAGCTCGAGAAAGGCTCGGACGGCTGCGTCTTCGCGCGTATTGCCCGCCGCAAGCCCGTTGCTATCCGCCGCCGACAGCCCCGCAATACGATCCCTGGCATGACCGAGGAAGCACAGGCCGGCGGGAACCCAGGCCCTGGCCATGCCAAGACCGGCATCTGCCGCCAGCCAATCGATGCTGGTCGCCGCATCCCACTTCGCTGACGGCACATCGCTTTCCGCGCGCGCCTCCGTCAGATGCTGCGCGTCGTCGATGAGCATGAGCTGCGGCGGCGTCACGACCAGGCCGTCCAAGGCGTCGGCGCATCCATGCCGCAAGACTTCGTCACCGCTAACCTGGGCGGCGACGCGTTCTGCGATCTCGCGCGCGCAATTCTCAACGGCGGCCTCCTTGGTCGTCCCCCAGCCGGAAGCAAAACGCCGCGTCAGATCCGCAGCTTGCAGATTGGGCACGCGCCCCGCCGCGACCATCAACGGACAGCCGGGCGCGGTCGGCAGGAGATGTATCTGATCAGGGTGAGGAGCGGAAATCATGCAACCCATGGATCAGCGTGTGTGGACATCACCCGACTGGGTGATGGCGACAGCGGCTTGCCGATGAGCCAGACCGGAATCATTAATGCCTCTCACCGTGGCGCAACATACTTATCAATGTTATCGTAGCATATCGGCGACAAGTCACGGGTCCACCATCGGCCCGACAGTACGACCGTGAGCCATGGGGATATGCCTGAGCTTCCGGTATTTTGGGGATGACACTAGTCTTTTAAACCGGAAGCTGCTGGGAGGCTGACGTGGCGCGGGCTATTTTGCGAGCCAATAGGGAACCGTGGGAAGTCGGCCAGGCCATCGTCGCGGCCTGGTTCAAGGTCTTGCAGCAGCCGGGCGGCAGGCTGACGGATGCTGACGGGGTTGAATTGAAACGCGTCTTCGAAGAGATTTTTGCGACGCCGATCAACCAGATCATCCTTGATCCCGCCGACAATAACAGCATCAACATCCTGGTGCCGCAGCCGCCGCAAGAGGTGCAAACGCAGGCCGACCTGCTGGGCTACCTGGCGAGATTCCACAACAACACGCAGCCGCATCACTTTCATGAGGAACTGGGCGACGCAATCATTTTCGGTTGCGGCAAATAAGTGACAAGATGCGTGATCGCGGAGAGCCACTGACGGATGACGTTCGCCCCATCCCTTCGGGTGGCGCGGCCGCTTTCGCGCAAAGCCATGTGTGGCGCCGGAGGATCAGGGCAATGTCGCCTGCCGCCGCGGATATAAGGCGTCATCTCGCCACTGTTCTGGCAGCCGATGCCGTCGGCTTCACCCAGCGCATGCGGGAAAATGCCAGTGCAGCCGTGACGGCGCTGTTCGAATGCCGCGCGGTGCTGACCGAGGTCATCGAGGCCTTCAACGGCTCCATCGTCGGCACGCCGGGCGACTTCTTCCTCGCCTTGATGCCGAGCGGCCTCGAAGCCGTCGAGGCCGCGGTGGAAATCCAGCGCCGCCTCGCCAGCCGCAACGACGCCATGGATGAGATCATGCAGGTGCAATATCGCATCGGCATCGGCATCGGCGATATCTACGAACATGGCAGCGACGTGCTGGGCGATGCCGTCAACGTCGCCTCGCGGCTGCAGGCGATCGCCCAGCCCGGCGGCATCCTTGCTTCCGCCGCGGTGCGCGAAGCCGTCGGCCGGCAACCCAATGTGTCCTTCGAGGATCTCGGCGACCACAACCTCAAGAATATCGCCGAGGCGGTGCGGGTCTATGCGGTCAGCGAACGGCCGGGCGCCGAGCCGGCAGAGCCCTTCGGCACCCGGCGCACCAGCCCCGCGAAGCAGGTCGATGACGGTCTCACCGAGGATCAGGCCCTCGGCCCGGTGATGGCCGACCGGCTGCCGGTCAAGCCGGTGGTGGAAATCGAGCCGTTTCGCGCTGTCGGCGGCAGCCCGGAAGACAAGCTGTTTGCCGAAGGCCTCAGCGACGAGATTCTCGCCATGCTGACGAGCCTTGGCACCTCCCTGGTCGTGCGGCAGATGGTAATGGATCCGAGTGCACCGCAGACCAGCGGCCTGGTGCGGCGCTACCGTCTGGGCGGCAGCATCCGTCTCGCCCCGGCCGGCATCCGCATCGTCGCACATCTGAGCGAGGCCAGCAGCGGCAACGCGATCTGGGCCGATCGCATCGATTATCGCATCGACCAGTCTTTCGACGCCCATGAAGTGATCGCCCGCCAGGTGGTGACGGCGCTGCAGGTTACCTTGACGGAGGGCGAGCAGGCGCAGCTCTGGAGCGGCGGCACGACGAATATCCGCGCCTGGGAGATGTTCCAGCGCGGCCACGACCTGGAGCGCCGCTTCACCCGGCACGGCCATCGCGAGGCATGCCGCTGCTATACCGAAGCCCTGCGCCAGGATCCGCATTATATCAGCGCCATCGTCGCCCTCGCCTTCTGCCATCTCGATGAGATCAGGCTTGGCTGGGCGGAGGATGAGGCGTCCGCCTTCGCCGAAGCCCAGGCGCTATACCAGCACGCGATGGCACTGCATTGCGATCACCCGGAATGCCTGGCGCTGCAAGCCTATATCGAACTGCACCAGCGCAATGATGCCGCGGCCGTCGCCGCCATGGAAAAAGCTGCCCGTCTGTCGCCGCGCAGCAGCGAATTGGCAGCCTATCTCGGCAATATCTACGACACCGTGGGGCGCTATGAGGAAGCGATCATCGCCTATCGCCGCGCCATGTGGCTGAGCCAGCATTTCCCGGCCTGGATCGCCAGCAATCTCGCCCTCACCCTCTGCGTCACCGGCCGCGCCGAGGAAGCCTGCAAGCTGGTTCTCGGCGTCGTCGCCCATCACCCCGATTATGCCCGCGCGCATCTCTGCCTCGCCATCGCCTATGCGCGTCTCGGCCGGCCCGACAAGGCGCGCATATCGGCTGCCGAGTTGATGCATCTCGATCCCCAGTTCAGCATCGACGACTGGGCCCGCAACCGGCCCTATGCCGATCCCGAGGTCATGACGGCCTTGCTGAGCGACATGCGGGCGGTCGGGTTACGCTAGCGCCGCCCATCCCGCCTGTCTCATCTTTGAAGCCGCGGGCGATCAGCCTGCCGGGATCAGTCCCGGAGAATGCCGCTCCTGCGCAGCCGCGCCTCGACGAAGTCGACAAAACGCCTGGCCTTGACGCTGGCGCGCCGTCCGGCCGGAAAGATCGCCCAGAGATCGAGCGGCGGTAGCTGCCAGTCGGTGAGGAGAGCCTTGACCTTGCCCTGCGACAATTCCGGCTCGAACATGCCTTCCGAACTGACGGCAAGGCCGAGCCCGGCAAAGACCGCCTCGCGCATCCCCTCGGCCGCCGTGAAGCGCAGGCGGTCCTGCAGGGTAACGGAGACCGAGGTGCCGAGCGTTCCTCTTCTCTGCGCAGCGCCCCGTTGCTTTCCACTCGATATGCCTTTCCCGTCCAAGGCGCTGTTCCCGATCACTTCCTTGCGCGTGAAGGTCCAATTGCCGCCGCCGCCCGCAAGCGCATAGACAATGGCAGGGTGATTGGGAAGTTCGGCCGGTAGACGGGGCTCGCCATGGGCCGCAAGATAAGCCGGCGTGGCGACCACGACGCGCCGGAGTGCCCCCAGCCGCCGCCCCACCAGCGTTGAGTCGGTGAGGTTGCCCATACGCAAGGCGACATCGATCCCCTCTTCCACCAGATCGACATTGCGGTCATCCAGCACGGCCTCGACGGCGAGAGCCGGATGATCGGCGAGGAAATCGCCGAGATGCGGCACGATCTGCAGCCGCGCGAAAGTCACCGCCGCACTGAATCGTAATCGCCCGGTGAGACCGCTATTGATATCGCGGGCGGCGAGATCTGCTTCATCCGCCGCCTCGATCGAGCGGCGCGCGTGCTCGTAATAGGTCTGGCCCGCTTCCGTCGGGGTCAGGCGGCGAGACGAGCGCAGCAGCAATTGCACGCCGAGCCGTTCCTCCAGTTGCGCGACGGTCTTGGAAACCGCCGGCTGGCCAACCCCCAGCAGCCGCGCCGCCGCCGAGAAGGAACCGGCCTCCACCACCTGGACGAAGGCTTCCATGGCCGCGAGACGATCCATATCAATATTCCTCCTTGGAATAGATAATATCGCCTCAGCCTCCCTACCTCAACCACCAGGAATGAGCGACCTTTTGTTCAACGAAGCCTGATCCACCCCAAAACACCGGCTTCGCGGCAGTTCACCGCTCACCCCGAGCAAACCGCTCAAGCCATGGAGGCTCTCATGTCACTGCAGGATAAACTCGACGCTTTCCGCACCAATTTCGAAGCCGGCGGCGCCCCGTACAATGCCCCCGCCTGGATCCACGAGCCGATGCACCGGGCCACCGACGAACTGATCGCCAGCGGCCAGGCCGACCGCGCGGCGCAAGCCGGCGACAAGGCACCGACCTTCACGCTGAAGGATGCCGAGGGCCATACCGTCTCCTCGGCCGAACTGCTGGCCCAGGGCCCGCTGGTCGTCACCTTCTATCGCGGCGTCTGGTGCCCCTATTGCAACATGGACCTGCAGGCGTTGCAGGCAAGCCTGCCGGAGCTGGAAAAATATGGCGCAAAGCTGGTCGCCGTCTCGCCCCAGGCCCCGGTCAACAGCCGCCGCTCGGCACGCGAGAACAAGGTGAGCTTTCCGATTGTGTCCGATCCGGGCAATGAAGTGGCGGCCGCTTTCGGCCTGCGCTTCAAGCTGCCGGACTACCTGATCGAACTCTATCGCGATGTCTTCAAGAATGACCTCGCCGTAGTCAATGGCGATCCCAGCTGGACCCTGCCGATGCCGGCGCGTTTCGTGATCGGCCAGGACGGCGTCATCGCTTATCGCGAAGTCAATCCGGACTACACCCGCCGCCCGGATCCCGAGGAATTGCTGCCGGTCCTGAAGCAGCTCGCCGCCGTCGCGGCTTGATCCCTAACTGGGAAAGGCCCGCTATCGATGAGGTGATAGCGGGCCTTTGTCTTGTCATTGCCTCTCCCGCCTGTCCAGCAGGCGCACATAGGAGGCCGCGAGCAGCGCCAGAAAAGCGGAGAGCTGCATCATGCAAAACATCGCGACGGCGACGTTTTTCTCCGTCAGCACAGCGCCGGTGATCGAGGACAGTGTCGCGCCGCCAGCAATGGTCATCGCACCGGCCAGGCCGGAAGCGCTGCCCGCGAGATCCGGCTTTACCGAGAGCACGCCGGCATGGGCGCTGGGATTTGTCAGGCCGTTGCCGATGCCGACCAAGATGCAGGGGCCGAACAAAGCCATCGGATGCCGAATATCGGCGAGGAACAATACGAGCCCGATCGCTGGACCGGCACAAGCGGCAAAGCGGCCGGCGAGCATCGTCCGGGTCAGCGGATACCGGCGGGCAAAACGACCGGATAGAAAACTGCCGAGCATGAAACCGGCTGTGATCATGCCCATGTAGAGGCCAAGTGTCGCCGGCGGCAGACCGAACACAGCTTTGGCCGCCAGCGGCGCACCGGCGAGGAAGGCATAGAATGTGCCCGTCGAGAAGGCCATGCAGAGTGCATAGGCCCAGAAACGGCGGGCACCGAACAATGCTGGATAGGCCCGCATCTGTTGGCGGATCGATTCCGACCTGCGCTGGTTGGTCTCGGCCAGGCCACTCCAGCACAAGGCCAACAGGACAATGGCCAGCAGAGCGAAGACCCAGAAACTGCCGCGCCAGCCGCAGGTTTCATCGAGCAGGCCGCCCAGGACCGGCGCCAGCATCGGTGCCAATGCCGATGCCATCGCCGCGTAGCCGATCCGCCCCGCCGCCTGCTCCCTGGCAGCGGTATCCCTGATCGCAGCCATCGACACCGGGTAACAGGATGAGATGACGGCCTGTAACAGGCGGAAGGCCAACAGGACCCAGATATTCGTCGCCAGCGCACAGCCCACCGACCCGACCAGGAAAGCGGAGAGGCTGAACAACACCACGCGACGTCGGCCGAAACGATCCGACAATGGTCCCATGGCCAGTTCCAGCGCAGCGGCAACGGCGGCGTATCCCGCCAGTAAAAGACTGACGAGCGCGTAATCGCTATGGAGGTCCCGGGCGATATTCGGCAAGGACGGCAGGATCAGGTTCACCGGCATCACCGAAAGCGCACATAACAGGATCAAGAGGGCTAGTCTGGACGGCGGCTCTTCGGAAGTCATCTGCATCTCACTCGGCATCTCATTGGGAAGGGATCGTTCAGGGCAAAAAAAAGCCCCCGACGTTGTCGGGGGCGCATGCGGTGTCGGCTTGGTGCCGCTACCGGACCATGCGCCAACTCCCTACGACGACAATGACTGTTTTCATGTTGGAAGGCTCCTCATTTTGTCGAACGAGGCTAAGCGAGATGCTTTCGCATTGTCAATCGCCGCCGCTGCGGCTCGATCCGGAAATAATGAAAAGCCCGCCGTCAACGAAATGACGGCGGGCCTTTTGTTTGTGTAAAGCTCAGTTGCCGTCGAAGGTATAGGCGGTCTTCACCACGGTGTAGAACTCGGCGGCATAGCGGCCCTGTTCGCGTGGGCCATAGCTTGATCCCTTGCGGCCGCCGAACGGCACATGATAGTCGACGCCCGCCGTTGGCAGGTTGACCATTACCATCCCGGCCTCACTGTTGCGCTTGAAGTGGCTGGCATATTTCAGCGAGCTGGTGCAGATGCCGGCCGACAGGCCGAACGGCGTATCATTGGCCATCGTCAAGGCCGCCTCGTAGTCCTTGACGCGGCTGACCGTCGCCACCGGGCCGAAGATCTCCTCGCGGGCGATGCGCATATGGTTGTCGACCTCGGTGAACAAGGCCGGCGCCAGATAGAAGCCCGGCGTCTGGCGGTTGAGCAACTCGCCGCCGGCATGCAGCTTGGCGCCTTCGCCTTGGCCGATGCGGATATAGTCGAGATCCTGGTCGAGCTGCGACTGGTCGACCACCGGGCCGATCTGCGTCCCCTCCTTCAAGGCGTCATCGACGACCAGCGTCTTCATCCGCTCGGTCATCGCCGCCACGAAACGATCATGGATGCCCTCGGTGACGATCAGGCGCGACGACGCCGTGCAACGCTGGCCGGTGGAGAAGAAGGCGCCGTTGACGGCGCAATCGACGGCCACCTTGAGGTCGGCATCGTCCAGCACCACCATCGGGTTCTTGCCGCCCATTTCGAGCTGCACCTTCTTCATCGGGTCGACCTCGATACAGGTCGCGGCGATGCGGCGACCGGTGGCGACCGAGCCGGTGAAGGAGATCGCCGTCACATCCTTATGGCGCAGCATCGCCTCGCCGACGACGGAGCCCTTGCCCATCACGAGATTGAAGACACCGGCCGGCACACCGGCGCGAATGATGATCTCGCTCAAGGCATGGGCGCTGCCGGGCACCAGTTCCGCCGGCTTGAAGACCACGCAATTGCCATAGGCCAAGGCCGGCGCGATCTTCCAGGCCGGGATGGCGATGGGGAAATTCCACGGCGTGATGAGGCCGATGACGCCCAGCGGCTCGCGCGTCACCTCGACATCGACCGAGGGCCGTACCGAGCCAAGCTTCTCGCCGGCCAGGCGCAGGCATTCGCCGGAGAAGAACAGGAATATCTGTCCCGCCCGCATTGTCTCGCCGATGCCCTCGGCCAGGGTCTTGCCTTCCTCGCGCGCCAGCAATCGGCCGAGTTCGTCCTTGCGGGCGATGATCTCGTCGCCGATCTTCTTCAGAATGTCGTGGCGCTGCTGGATGGTCGTGCGCGACCAGGTCGGAAAGGCCGCCTTGGCGGCGGCAATGGCGGTCTCTGCATCGGCCGCGCTGGCCTGGGGAAACTGGCCGACGATATCCGTGGTGTTGGAAGGGTTGATATTGGCGATCTCTTTGGCCGCCTTGCGCCATTCACCTGCAATATAATTCTGGGCTTGGATCATGGCGCTACCTCTTCATCATCTATGGTTACGTTGTCGCCAGGCCGCGAAATCGACCTTGGTCTGTTCATCGGTTGCTGGATAAAGCCCCAGGATCGACCGACCCTTGAGCACTTCTTCGGTGACGAAATCCTCGAACACCGTCATCTCGGCGGCTTCGACGGCGATATCATGCGCAAGATGGGCGGGAATGACAACCACGCCTTCGCCGTCACCGACCAGCACATCGCCGGGAAAGACCGCCACATCGCCGCAGGCAATCGGCTGGTTGATGTCAATCGCCTGGTGGAGGGTGAGATTGGTCGGCGCCGACGGACGCTGGTGGTAGGCCGGGATGGCGAGACGGCCAATTTCCGGCGAATCGCGGAAACCGCCATCGGTGACGATGCCGGCAACGCCACGCTTCATCAGCCGGCTGACCAGGATCGAGCCCGCCGAAGCGGCCCGCGCATCCTTGCGGCTGTCGATCACCAGCACCGCACCCGGCGGGCATTCCTCCACCGCCTTGCGCTGCGGATGGTCACGATTCTGAAACACGGTGATCGGGTTGAGGTCCTCCCGCGCCGGGATATAGCGCAAGGTATAGGCCTCCCCCACCATGGTCTCGCCCTGCGGGTTGAGCGGATGCACGTTCTGGATGAACTGGTTGCGCAGGCCGCGCTTGAACAAGGCGGTGGTCAGGGTTGCCGTGCTCACCCCCTGCAGCATCTGCCGGGTTTCGGCGCTGAGCGCGGCCTTGGGCGTTCCATTGCCTGTCGTCATGTAATTGCTCCGCCTCTGTCAGAAAATCGCCGGCTCGCCGATGGGCGCGCCGAAGTTCGTTTGCAGGAAATCGAAATCGCAGCCTTCGTTGGCTTGGCGGATATGGCGAGAGAACATCCAGCCATAGCCGCGCTCGAAACGCGGCTGCGGCGGGACCCAGGCCTTGCGCCGCGCCGCCAGCTCGACTTCCGGCACCTCCAGGGTGATCGAGCGCGCCGCGACATCCACCGCGATGATGTCGCCGTCCTTCACCAGAGCCAGCATGCCGCCGATATAGGCCTCGGGCGCCACATGCAGGATGCAGGCGCCATAGCTGGTGCCGCTCATCCGCGCATCGGAAATGCGCACCATATCCCGCACCCCCTGCTTCACCAGTTTCTTCGGAATCGGCAGCATGCCCCATTCGGGCATGCCCGGCCCGCCTTGCGGCCCGGCATTGCGCAGCACCAGCACATGATTCGGCGTCACGTCGAGATCCTCGCGATCGATCGCCGCCTTCATCGAAGGATAATCGTCGAAGACCAAAGCCGGGCCTTTGTGCTTCTGCAGATGCGGCGCACAGGCGCTCGGCTTGATGACGCAGCCATCGGGCGCCAGATTGCCCTTCAACACGGCCAGCGCGCCCGAAGCATAGATCGGGTTGTCCAGCGGGCGAATGACGTCGTCGTTATAGACCTCCGCCCCGGCGATGTTCTCACCCAGGCTGTGTCCGGTGACGGTCAGGGCTTCGAGATGGAGATGAGCCTTCATTTGCTGCATCAACGCCGGCAGCCCGCCGGCATAGTAGAAATCCTCCATCAGATACTGCTCGCCGCTGGGCCGCACATTGGCAATCACCGGCACGTGACTCGCAGTCTCGAAATCGTCAAGGCCGATCTCGACCCCGGCGCGGCGCGCCTGGGCGATGACATGGATAATGGCATTGGTGGAGCAGCCCATGGCCATGGCAACGCGGATCGCATTCTCGAAGGCCGCTCGCGTCTGGATCCTGGCGGGAGTCAGATCCTCCCAGATCATTTCGACGATGCGACGTCCCGATTCGGCGCACATGCGAATGTGATTGGCGTCGGCCGCCGGAATCGAGGAAGCCCCCGGCAGCGTCATGCCGATCGCCTCGGCGATCGCCGTCATGGTGCTGGCCGTGCCCATGGTCATGCAATGGCCGTCGCTGCGGGCGATACCCGTTTCGATATTGAACCAGTCCTTGTCGGTGATATTGCCGGCGCGTCTTTCGTCCCAGAACTTCCAGGCATCGGAGCCGGAGCCCAGAATTTTTCCCTTCCAGTTGCCGCGCAGCATCGGCCCCGCCGGCACATAGATACACGGAAGGCCGGCACTGGTGGCCCCCATCAGCAAAGCCGGCGTGGTCTTGTCGCACCCCCCCATCAGTACCGCGCCATCGATCGGATGGCTGCGCAGCAATTCCTCCACATCCATCGCCAGCATGTTGCGATAGAGCATGGTGGTCGGCTTGACATATTGCTCGGCGAGCGACAGTGCCGGCAGCTCGATCGGCAGGCCACCCGCCTGCAGAATGCCGCGCTTGATATCTTCCACCCGCTGCTTGAAATGGGCGTGACATGGATTGATGTCCGACCAGGTATTGATGATGGCGACGACGGGTTTTCCCGCCCAATCCTCCGGTGCGTAGCCCATCTGCATGAAGCGGGAGCGGTGCCCGAAGCCGCGCAGGTCGTCCGGCGCGAACCAGCGCGCACTTCGGAGTTCGGCGGGTGTCTTGCGGCGTGTGGACATGATGTGACCCAACTGTTCGGAAAGATGGAGGCGGTGAAGGCGGCGGCGTCAGCCCTGCATGCCCCAGCGGCGCACGGTGTGGCGCTCCAGGGTGCGGAAGATGACGTTCTCGACCACGAGACCGATGATGATGACGCTCAAAAGTCCGGCGAAGACGGCCGGGATATCGAGCACGTTGCGGTTCTCGAAGATGAACCAGCCGAGCCCGCCCTTGCCCGAGGAAACGCCGAAGATCAGCTCGGCGGCAATCAAGGTGCGCCAGGCGAAGGCCCAGCCGATCTTCAAGCCGGTGAGGATCGAGGGAAAGGCGGCGGGAATGAGGATGAAGGCGACGTAACGCAAACCGCTGAGGCCGTAATTGCGCCCGACCATGCGCAGGGTCTGCGACACGCTGAGGAAACCGGCATGGGTATTCAAGGCGACGACCCAGAGTACGGAATGGATCAGCACGAAAGCCAGGCTGATATTGCCGAGGCCGAACCAGATCAGCGCCAGCGGCAGCAGGGCGATGGCCGGCAACGGGTTGAACATCGCCGTCATGGTCTCGAGGAAATCGGTACCGATCCGCGTGTTGATCGCCAGCACCGTCACCGTGCCGGCGAGAGCGATGCCGGCCACATAGCCGAGCACCAGGATCTTCAGCGACGTCCAGGCCCGCTCCAGCAACACCCCGCTTTTGATATTGTCGACCAGCGAGGCAAAGGTGTCGGACAAGGTCGGGAAAGTCAGCGGGTTGTCGAGATGCCGCGCATAGAGTTCCCAGGCGATGCCGAGCAAGATGATCAGCAGGGTCTTGCGCAGGGCCGCATTGCTCCACAGCAATTCGCCCCAACCGAGCTTCCGTTCGACGATCTGCGCGGCATCGGCCGGCACTTCCGCCGCCCGCATCTGGATCGATGCCTGTTTGATCGCGTTCATTCGCGGTGTCCTTCTTCTTCGAAGAGGAGATCATGGATCTGCCGCTCCAGCCGGGCGGCGGCTGCCTCCTCGACGGCGGCGCAATCGACGTCGACGACCTCGGCTTTCACCCGGCCGGGATGCGGCGACAGCAGCAGGATGCGGTTGCCGATGCGGATCGCCTCGGCGATGGAATGCGTGACGAAAAGGACGGTGAAGCGGGTATCTTCCCAAAGCTGCAATAACTCGTCCTGCATGCGGCGGCGCGTGAGCGCATCCAAGGCGGCGAAGGGTTCGTCCATCAGCAGGATGTCCGGCTCCATCGCCATGCCGCGGGCGATGGCGACGCGCTGCTTCATGCCGCCGGAGAGGGTATGCGGGTAGGAATTGGCGAAGTCCGTCAGCCGCACCTTGTCGATATAGGAGCGGGCCCGATCCTCGGCCTCGCGACGCGACATCTTGCGGGCCTTGGAAAGCGGAAACATCACGTTCTCCAGCACCGTCTTCCAGGGCAGCAGCTGGTCGAATTCCTGGAACACCATCATGCGGTCGGCACCCGGCTTGCGCACGGTACGGTCCTTGATGCGGATCTCTCCCGCTTCCGGCCGCAGATAGCCGCCAACGGCCTTCAGCAAGGTGGACTTGCCGCAGCCGGACGGGCCAAGGAGCACGAAGCGGTCGGATTGATTGACCTTGAAGCTCACCCCTTCCGTCGCGGTGATGAGGCTGGTGGCGGTCTTGTAGCGGAGGGTCACCGCCTGGACCTCGAGAAGCGCCGTCATGCAGATTTCCTATCTGAAGCGGGGATCAGTCATCCGACCCTGCCGACCCGATGTCTCGGACCGGCAGGAATAGCGGATTGACGCTCAGCTGCCGTGCAGGCCGGCGGCTTCCGGCAGGAAGTAATCCGTCCAGGCCTTCGGTTCGGTCTTCAGGATGCCGGCCTTGAACATATGCGCGGCGAACTTCATCGAGCCGGCGGGATCGACCTGATAGGCCATCATGCCCGGCTGCTTCAGGATATCCTTGAGATCATCGAGGCTGGTCTTGTCGCCGGTGATCTCCTTGTAAATCGCCAAGGAGTCATCGGGATGCGCCTTCACGTAATCGACGGCCTCCTTCGAGGCATCCATGACAGCCTGGATCAGCTTGGGATTGGCCTCGGCGAATTTCGTCGTGGTGAAGAGGGTCGATTGCGACAGATCACCGCCGATGATGTCCTCCGAGCGCAGCACGATATGGGCGCCCGGCACCGTCTTCAGCTCCTTGTAATCGAAGGGCGGCGCAGTGAAATGGCTGGCGACTTCATGCTGCGGATTGGCAAGCGCCGCCACGGCATCGGGATGGCCGAGCTGCACGGTATTGGCGTCGAGCTTGCTCCACTGATCCGGACCGAAGGTCTGTGCCGCCGCCATCTGCAGCAGAATCGCCTGGGTGGAGACGCGCACCGTCGGCACGGCGATCTTGTCGGTCGGGCCGAAATCGCGGATCGTCTTGATCTTGGGATCGCGGCTGATCAGCAATTCCGGCTGGGCCGAATTGGTGATGATGCCCTTGACCTTGCCGTGAGTGCGGTCCCAGAGCAGCAGCATGTTGCCGACACCGCTATTGACGATATCGACATTACCGGACAGCAGCGCATCGGTGGCAGCGCCGCCGCCGGTGAAGACCACCCAGTTCACTTTCACATTCGGCACGCCGAGGGCGGCCGCGTGCTTCTCGATGAGGTGCTGCTTCTCCATCACCTGGGCCGGCAGATAGAGAATGCCGGGCTGCCGTGTAATGGCGATTTCGCTCTGCTCGTCGGCCGCGGCGATTGCGGCGAAACCCGCCAGGCTCGTCAAGGCGACGATGCCGGCGCAAATGGTCCTGAATGTCCTGATCACGTGTGAGCCTCCCGTATGATTCGTCTTGGTGATTGAAAGCCGGGTTGTTCCCGAGCCCGAGATTTTTTGGCGCCCGGATCCCACAAAAAGGTCCGGATCAGCTGCGCTGGTGGGCAGGCGGTCGAATGCCGCGTGACGAACTAAAGCACTAATGCATTAGTGCGCTACTGACAACAAGTTTGTTATGATGATAAAAGGAGAGTGTGCCAGGAAGGTGACGAAACTGGCCCATAAAGGAAAATATTCATGGTCCTGCCAGACATCGACCCGTCAATGGCCGCGCAATCGATCCGTCTCGACCGGGGCCGGCAAGCAGCACCGCAGGTCTTTGAGACTCTGCGGGAAATGATCATCGCCATGAATCTGGTCCCGGGCACGGTCCTATCGCGCACCGCCTTGATGGAGCAGTTCGGCCTCAGCCAGACGCCGATCCGCGACGCGCTTCTGAAACTCGCGGAAGAAGGCCTGGTCGATATCTTTCCGCAGCATGCGACGGTGGTCAGCGCGATCGATCTCCGCCTCGCCTTTCAAGCGCACTTCCTGCGCCGCTCGGTCGAATTGGAAGTCGCCCGGACCCTGGCGCTCACCGAGAACAAGTGGTTCCTCGAGAAGCTGCGCGCGACGCTCAACGAGCAGCAGCTGCGTCTCGATGCCCATGACATCAAAGGCTTCGCCGCCGCCGATCAGTCCTTTCACCGCCAGATGTATGAAGCAGCCGGAGCACCCGACCTGTGGTCCCTGATCCGCAGCCGCAGCGGGCATCTCGATCGGCTGCGGCAATTGCATTTGCCGGTGCCGGGCAAGATGGATGCCATCATGCGCGACCATACCGGCATCCTCGACGCGATTGCGGCCGGCCAGCCGGAAGCGGCCCAGGAAGCGGTGCGCCAACATCTCTCCGGCACCTTGATGCAGATCGCCGAGATCAAGTCACGCTTCCCGCATTATGTGAAGGAGTGACCGCGGTGCCCTGCCTCACCAGCGGAAGACGTCCGGACCTTGATCATGATGCACCGAGTGCCGAGATAAACTGCCGGGCGAGAGAGCAGCGCGGCGAGCCGCCATCGGTAACCGCCCGGCATTCATCACCCAGGTCCGATTATCCGCAGAGCGCCGCAACCATCTCCAGGGTTTCCTTCGGCCGGCGGACAAAGGGGTTCTCCTCGTCCCAGGCATAGCCGGCGAGGATCGACGTCACCATCGATCTGACCTTCTCGCCTCCCCCCGCTTGGCTGGGCCGGGGGTGATTGAAGATCACCCGCTGCAGCGCGCCGTCATACCAGCCGTTCACATAGGCGCGGAACGTATCGACGCCTTTGACCAGAGGCCGGGCGAAATCGGCGTCCCAATCCACCGCATCGCCACGAAGCTGGCGATCGATCGCCTTGGCCGCCAGGGAAGCCGATTTCAAGGCGATCGTGACACCGGATGAAAAGATCGGATCGAGAAATTCGCCGGCATTCCCCAGCAAGGCATAGCCTGGTCCGGCCAGGCTTTTCACCCGGCAGGCATAGCCGGATATCTCGCCGCCGTCATTGATCGGCTCCGCCTTCGCCAGCAGCTCGCCCATCAATCCCGCTTCGGTGATCAACTCCGCCAGCCGCTCGTTGCGGTCGCGGCCGGCGATCTCAAGATGCTGCGGCTGGCCAACCACGCCGGTGGAGCACAGGCCGTCGGCCAGGGGGATCATCCAGTACCAGATCTCCGGGTTGCGCGGATTGATGCTGATCAGGATCTTGTTGCGGTCATAGGCGGCGGGCGGGATATGGTCCCGCACATGCCGGAACAGCGCCATGCGCGGCGGCACGGAAACCGGTGTCTCCAGATCGAGCAGACGCGCCAGGACCCGGCCAAAACCGCTGGCATCGACCACGAATTTCGCCGCGACCTCGCGGCTCGCACCGGCTTCATCCCGTATCGTGAGACGCGGCGCGGCATGGTCCGGCGCAAAGGCGGTCACCGTCTGGCCGAAATGCAACTTGGCGCCGAGCCGGGCCGCCCCCCGTGCCAGGACATCGTCGAATTTGTCGCGGCGGACCTGATAGGTCGTGCCCCAGCCAGGCGAAAACTTCTCCCGGAAATCAAAACTCTCCTGGCGCCCGCCCCATTGGAACATGGCGCCGTTCTTGTGTTGAAAGCCTGTTTCGATGACGTCCTGCAGCAGTCCCGCCTCGCCCAGCCACTCCATTGCCTGAGGCAGCAGGCTCTCGCCAATGGAGAACCGGGGGAAGTGGGTCCGTTCGAAGATTTCAACGGACCAGCCCGCTTTGACCAGGAGTGCCGCGGCAACCGCGCCGGACGGCCCGGCCCCGATGATTGCTACATCTGTTGTAATCGGCAGGTTTTCAGGCATTGCAATCCACTGTTCATGTCCGGGGAAAAGTCCAGCCGACTCCTGCATGACAGGTTGTCGAAGGCTCCACGGTCACATCAAAGTCCGGCAACGGCAAGATCGAACTGAGATGCCGCGTCTGAAACGTCAGGAAAGCTGGCAATAACCGTCCCGCGCGGGGTACGGTTCCCATCGGCTCACGACCGTCACGCCGTTTGGCCAAGACGACTAAACCCATGTCAGGCCCTCAGCGTTAAGTTATCGAATCGAATAAACGCAGCCAAATCGGATCTTGGCACTGAAGCAGATCGCTTCGGCACCTTCCGCGAAGCCGTTCTCGAGGATAGGCGGGATCGGACCGGCGTCATGCCGCCGCATCATCGCGAGTGCCCGATCGTCGGTGTCTTTTGTCTTTGGTGGCAAGAAGAAAGGACCGACCGTGGCGAGGCAGCACCAGCCGCGGCAAGGCGGCCGGCGACACAGGCAGTATGGCAACAAGCGATAAACAGCCCGCGTAACCTGGCCAAACGGCGTTTCGCCTCGACAAAACCTGTGAAGCAGCCAATGCCGTAGCCATATGGTTACGAGCAACACGCTTGCTTTTCCGACACAAGGCGGTTGTAAATTGACCGACCGGGCTGATCGAGGGTCCCCTTCGCAATGCGCCAAGTCTCCGCGGACATACATTCTCCTCTTTGGGAAGATGTCTACGTCACCGACGAAATGATGGCCCGCGCGCCCAAGGCGGTTGATTATCTGCGCGAGAAGAACGCCCTGCAAAACTTGGCGTCCAGCATGGTCAATCACCCCGAGGAGGTTTTGCCGCGCTTCGTCGAACTGGCGATGAACATGACAGGCGGCATCTCCGCCGGACTTAGCCTCCTGGACGCCGCCGCCGAACCGGCTGTCTTCCATTGGCGGCATCTCTGCGGCAGCCTGTCCCGCCTCGAAGGCATCGTGACGCCGCGCAACGACAGCCCCTGCGGCGTGACCCTCGATCGCGCAGCACCGGTCGTGACCCGGCATTCGGAACGCATCTACAGCTGGATCGCAGATGCCGGCGTCGTGGTGCCGGAAGTTCTGCTGGTGCCGCTCTTCATCAGCGGCAAGACGCCGCTCGGCACTTTGTGGATCGTCTCCGACAAGCTCGGCCATTTCGACCGCGAACACGCCCGCATGGCGACGGAGCTCGCGACCTTCGTCGGCATTGCCCTCAGGATGCAGCGGACGGAAGAGCAGTTACGCAAGGCGCTTGAGGAGCAGGAAATCCTCACCACGGAAATGAACCACCGGATAAAGAATCTCTTTGCCTTGACCGACAGCATGATCTGGCTTGGCGTCCGCGGTGCCGGCAGCAAGGAAGAGATGGCGCAGGCCCTTTCAGGACGGCTGCATGCCCTCGCCAACGCCCATGATCTTGTCCTCGGCGGCATGGACGAGAATCTGCAGGCGCCGGGTCAATCGCAGTTCGGCGCGCTCATCAAGGCAATCACCGATCCCTACGAATATAGCGACAGCGACAGTCGCCGCTTCACCCGCTCCGGCCCGGCCGTGTCGTGCAACGAGCACGCCGTCAGCGGTATCGCCCTGGTGATAAACGAACTGGCGACGAATGCGGTTAAATACGGTCCCCTGCGGACCACTGCGGGACATGTCGCCGTCGAGTGGAAGGATGACGGCGAACATATCGTCTTGCTGTGGAAGGAACGTGGCGGCTTGCCGATCGACGCCCCGCCGATCCGCAAAGGCTTCGGCACCAGGCTGGTCGAATCAACCATCGTGACGCGTTTTGGCGGCACGGTGGATTATCACTGGGAGCGCGACGGCCTGCTGGCGCGTATCGCTATCCCGCGCGCGGTTCTGTCAACGGGTTGAAATGCCGTCACCGGCGGCGACCATTGCTGCGGCGGGAACACCGCTCACTCCACCGGATCGTGGCAGCAGACGCAAAGCTTGTTGCCTTCGGGATCCCGGAAATAGGCGCCGTAATAATTGGCGTGATAGTGCGGCCGCAGGCCGGGCGGTCCGGCGTCGCTGCCGCCTGCAGCGAGCGCTGCCCGATAGGTGCGATCGACAGCGGCACGGTCCGGCGCCAGCAGCGCCGTCATCTGGCCATTGCCGGGCGCAGCCGGCGCACCGTCGAAGGGCTTTCCCACCAGCAGCAGCGGCCTCGCCTGGCCGGGCTTCCGCCAGCCGGCCCAGGATTTATCCGCCTCGCGGAAGCGCAGCACCAGCCCCAGCTCCGCCGTGACGGCGGCGTAGAAGCGGTAAGCGCGCTGGAAATCATTTACGCCGATATAGATATGCGACAGCATCTCGTTCCTCTTCTTCTCCCGCCCTTGCGCCCTTGCATCTGCGTCGTGCCGCGATGCGGTGTCGATGGCAATGGCAATGGCTGAAGTCCAGCCTGCTGTCTCCACAGGCAAAGAGACATTGGCAGGATCGACAATCGCCTGATCTTTACTTGCACACTGCATAAGTATTTTGCGCGTGAATTATGGCTACCTGCAATTTATCCTTCGCGCCAAGCGACAGCATTGACAGCGACGAATATGCAGAGAGAATATCTTTCTTATGCCATCGGGACCTTGCTGGAGCGGGTCGGCCGCCAGATACAAACGACGTGCTTCACGGATGATCTGCCGCCCGTACAATGGTCGACGCTGCGCTGCCTCGCGCAGAACTCCGCAAACCGTATAACCGTCACCAGCATTGCAGCCTATTCGGGCGTTGCCCAGAGTTCAGCTTCGCGAACCGTTTCGGCGTTGGTCAAGAAAGGCCTCGTTTCCGTTGACGGCGAACGAGCCTCTGATCGCAGCCGGCGCCTGGCGCTGACCGTCGAGGGCTGGCGCCTGATGGAGCATGATCCGCTCATGGGCATCGTCGAAACCGTTGCCACGCTGCCGCAGGTGCAAAAGGCTGCGCTCCACGACAGTCTTCATATGCTGTTGAACCGGCTGTATGAGCGCGGCAATACTGAGCGCGACTGATCCCGGGCCGGCAGGCTTTCCAACAAACCTTCATCCTCGGCCCGGGCGGGCGCGGCACGCGGCGGATCGGCCGAGCACGGGCCCGAGCGCTCAGTCAGCCGGGAGGATCAGCCTGGCGTCGCCCGATGGGCCGGCACCCAGCTCCGGATGACGCTCAGCCGAAATACGGGGCCATCAGCGGGACACTGCCCGCCCCTTTGTCACCAGAGATTTCCACTCCAGCGTTTTGCGAATACCAAAGATGCATTATGCAATTAACATTCCCGGCAAAAATTAAAAACTTATCAATAAAGCGCCGCAAGGATTGACGCTGCCTGATTCGACAAATCGGCCGATTGAAAGAGCGCTTTGGCATGAAGAATTGCGATGAGCTGACCGGCAGAGCCGATACGGGCGCTTATAAATATAAATGCATATTGCAATTTAATTAAAGGACTTGGTTGCAGCGCCGACGGTATTCGAAAGGGCGCCGGATTCGCGAGCCGCGGTTCGATATGGCTCCGCCCGCATCGACGAGCGCTGGAGACCGCTTTCGGCCGAGGGGCCTGACGCCCGGATTTCGGCCGAGGGCTGAGGCCCAGACGGCATTGCAAGCCGAAGCGGGAATTGGCGGCATTGCCGCCAGTTGAGCTCACCGATGGGGCCCCGAACGGGCCTCACATAAAGGGATAATGAACGGTCTACCCCCATGAAGGCGTCAGGGACAATTCTCGTCATCGAATCCGATACTGCTCTGGCGGACAACATCGCCAGGCAGATTCGCGCGCTTGGATATGCCGTCATTCATTCGAGGACGATCGGCGAAGCCGCGGCGACGATCGGTATCGGCACGGGTGATCTGCTGCTCCTCGGCTCGGAGATCCACCAGCAGGACCACTTTGATATCCTGAGGCGCCTGCGGATATCCTCCGACATCCCGATCATCGTCACCAGCAGCAACGTCGACCTCGATTCAAAACTGCAGGTTCTCGGCCTCGGCATTGACGACTATATCGTCAAGCCCTTTGACATTCGCGAATTGAAGGTGCGGATGCACAATATTCTGCGCCGGGCTAGGCGGGCGACTTCGGCGGGCAGGTACGTCACGCTTGACGGGTTGAAGATCGATCTCGAAAGCCGGATCGTGATCGACCGGGCAGGCAACGAACAGCTCCTGACGCGCGCCGAGACCGACCTGCTGGCGCTCCTGATCCGGAATGAGGGTTCCACGCTGCCGCGCGAACAATTGCTGGATACGAAATCGCCGGAAGAAGCACCGGACAGCGCCAGGCGCGTGGACATCCTCATCAGTCGCTTGCGACGCAAGCTGGAACGCGATCCATCTCGTCCCGCATTGTTGCTCACCGTCCGCGGCATCGGTTATCGTCTCAGAAGACCCGTTCGCTAGCCCCACGCCTCTCGTCTCGCTTTCAGCTCCGACACATGTCGCCGCTGCACTTCCTGCTGGACGAAATTCGGCAAGCGGCATCGCGATCGGCGCTGCCGTACCCGCGATACAATTCAGAAACATTGCATAAGAGATTTTTAGAAGCCTGTTCATAGTCTTGGATCGGACCGAAAGGATTCGGAAGAAGGGGCGCCGCGCGGACTCGTCCGCCACGGCGCGTGCCTGCGCTGCCGCCGGCACGACCACGCCGATATGTCCGATGACGCATCGACAGTACGCATTTAACGGCGTCGCCGCGGCGCCAATCTTGGGGCTGGAGAATAAATGAAATACCTGATGAACCTTCCAATCGGACGACGGATAGCCATCGGCTTTGCATGCGTTATCATTGCGCTGGGTATAGCCATCGGATTGGCCGTCACCGGCTTGCTTTCCAGCAAGAGTTCTTTCGGCAGCTATGCGATCGTCGCCGACAATACCGCCGATACAATTCAATTGGACCGGCAACTCACCGGCCTGCGGCGCAATCTCGGCAACTACGTAAATAACGGCGACGATGCAACGCTTGCGCGCCTGAGCGAGCTCCGCAAGTCCGTTGCGCAAATGATCGACGATCTTCAGGCGACGGTGCGCAGCGCGGAACGCCAAGCGATGCTGAAACAGGCGGAAGACGCGATGAACGCGATTGCGCCGAAGATCGATCGCACCATCGAGCTTCGCGGTGCCATCCAGAAGCTGCGCGACGGAGCAATGACGCCGAACGGCGGGGCCATCGGCACCATCCTCGCCGATACCTATGGCAATGCCAAGAAGGCCGGCAACCTGGATCTGGCCGCCGCCGCGGGAGATGCGCGCAGCTATGTCCTGGCGATGCGGTTCGATATGGCGCGACTGCTCGACCGGGGCGATCTCCAGATGTTGGAGCAGCTTCCCAAGGACTTCGAGAATGCAAAGAGCGGCGTGGCCGAGGCCGTCCGTCTGGCAGCCGGCGGCGAACTGGCCGGCAAGATCGCGGATGCTTCCCAGCGGCTGGATAAATACATCGACGGCGCGAAGCAATCGGCACAGATGAATAGCGAGCTTCTGCCCCTCTTCGCCGAGGTTGACAAGGGCGTCGGCAATGTGTCGCAGATACTCGGCGCCCTGGTCAAATCGGCCAAAGCGAACCTGGCCCAGACGACGAGCGAAAACGACGCCGCTATCTTCAGAAGCATCGCGTTGAGCGGTTCCATTTCGGTGATCGCCTGCCTGGCCGGCGTGGCAATCGGCTTCGGCGTGACGCGCAGCATCACCAGGCCGGTCGCGGACATCACCGCGGCAATGGGAACGCTGGCAGGCGGGGATACGACACTGGAAATCCCCGCCCTGGAACGCAAGGATGAAGTCGGCAAGATGGCCGAAGCCGTCCAGGTCTTCAAAGAAAGCATGATCGCAAACCGCGAAATGGTGGCGCGCGAAGCCGCCGAACAGGAAGTAAGGGCCGCGAGAGCCCAGAAGATCGCCCGCCTGACTGCGGATTTCGACCGGGAAACCTCCATCGTCGTCAAGACCGTGGCCTCGGCCGCGACCGAGTTGGAGACGACGGCGACCTCCATGACCGCGACCGCCGAGGAGACCTCCCGCCAGGCGACCGCCGTGGCGGCCGCTTCCGAACAGGCATCGGCGAATGTCCAGACCGTCGCCTCGGCGGCGGAAGAGCTGGCCTCCTCGGTGTCGGAAATCAGCCGCCAAGTCGCGGAATCGACCACCATCGCCGGCAATGCCGTCTCGCATGCGGAGCGGTCCAGCCATCTCGTGAAGAAACTGTCGGACGCCGCCGAGCGGATTGGCGCGGTCGTCAGCCTCATCAATGAGATCGCCAGCCAGACCAACCTGCTCGCCCTCAATGCGACGATCGAGGCAGCCCGCGCCGGAGAGGCCGGCAAGGGCTTCGCGGTGGTGGCTTCCGAGGTGAAATCGCTGGCCAACCAGACGGCGAAGGCGACCGATGAGATCGCGACGCAGATCAACAGCATCCAGGAGGTGACGGGCGACACGGTCCAGGCAATCGAGGGCATTTCCGGCATCATTCGCCGGGTGAACGAGATCACCACCTCGATCGCCGCCGCCGTCGAGGAACAGGGTGCCGCAACAAACGAGATCGCCCGCAACGTTCAGCAGGCGGCCCAAGGAACCCAGGAAGTGTCGTCGAATATCGTCAATGTCACCACGGCAGCCCAGCATACGGGAACCGCGGCGACGCAGCTGCTCGGCGCCTCGGGCGAATTGTCGAGACAGGCCGAGCAGATGCGCGTGCATGTCGGGGAGTTTGTCGCCGCAGTCCAGTCCGCGTAAAGGCAAGGTTGCAGAGAGCGCGGCCGCCGGATGCATGGTGTTCGGCGGCCGTCTTGCTGCCACGCGACGCGCTGCGCCCGGAGCGGCTGGCACTATCGTTACTTGCTGTCGGTCCCCAAGTTGGCGAATATATCGCGGGACACGGGAGCAGCATTACATGTCGAAGCCGATCAAGATCATCAGCTGGAATCTCTGGCACCGCGGCGGCGCCCTGCTCCATGATCTGGCGGCGCTGATCGAAGCGGAACGGCCCGACCTCCTGTTCATGCAGGAAGCCAAGCAGATGCTGCGCGAGCTCGACCAGAGGGTGGGCGGCCATGTGCACTGGCAGCCGATGCAACGCCGGGTCTACGGCCTTGCCGTCTGGTCGCCGCATGAATTGCAGGACCTGCATTCGGTGCCGCTGCCGATCTCCCCCTTTCCGCTTCGGGTGCCGCCGCGCCTGGCCCAGGTCGTGACCCTGCAGGATGTGACCTTCGCCAATGTCCATCTCTCGCATGGCCAGGTGCTGAACCGCCGCCAGTTGACCACCGTCGCCCATGCCACCGCCGGGCGCACCGTCATCATCGGCGACTGCAACGCCGTCGGCAATATCTGGCTGCCGGACTTCGACGAGGTGGGGCCGCGGGCACCCACGCATAAGCTGCGCACCCGGCTGGATCGCTGCCTGGTGCGCAGTGTCGCCTGCCTGCAGGCCCGCGTGCTGGATCGCGGCCCTTCCGATCACCACCCGATCGAGGTCCTGATAAGTCCCGAGCCCGGCGCCGGGGCCGGCATCACAGATAGGGCAGCAGCAGGCGCGCTGCACGATCCCGCAGCCGGATCAAGAAGGGCCGGTTTCTGATCCGCTTGGTGGTCAGCTCGCGGTCCATGCGCTGCAGCACCTGCGCTTCGACGGCGGTGGCGAAGTCCCGGTCATAGACTTCCATGTTGATCTCGAAATTGAGCCGCATGCTGCGCACGTCCCAATTGGCGCTGCCGATCAGCGCCCATTCGCCGTCGACGGCCAGCAGTTTCGAATGGTCGAAAGGCTTCGGCGCGCGCCACAGGCGGCCGCCCGCCGCCAGCAGGGGGCCGACATGGGCGCGGGTCGCCCAATCCATCAGGAAGTGATCGGACTTGATGGGGATGACGACATCCACATTGACACCCCGCATGGCGGCCAGACAGAGGGCGGTGATCAGCCGCTCCTCGGGCAGAAAATAAGGCGTGGCGATCATGATCGAGCGCTGTGCGCTGCCGATCGCCTGCAGGAACATCATATCCATCTTCTCGATGTCGGCGTCCGGGCCGGAGGTGACGATCCGGCACTGGGCCTCGCCCCTTGGCTGCAGGCGCGGGAACCAGGCATCGCCGGAGAGAGCTTCGCCGCTGGTGAAATACCAGTCGGCGGCGAAGGCTTCGGCGATCTGCCACACCACCGGTCCGGTGACCCGGAAATGCACGTCGCGGATGGGGTGGCGCGGATTGTCCGCCAGCAGGTTGCCTTCGCTGATATTGATGCCGCCGATGAAGGCCTGCCTGCCGTCCACCAACAGGATCTTGCGGTGGTTGCGCAGATTGAGGAAGGGCATGTGCCAGGGCACCAGCGAATGCATGAAGCGCGCGGCCCTGATGCCATGCGCCTCCAGCCGGCTCAGGACCGGCGCAAAGAAATAGCCGCTGCCGACGCCGTCGATCAGCACCCGCACCTCGACGCCCCGCTGCTTGGCCGCCACCAATGCCGCGATAAAGCGCTCGCCGGCGGCGTCGGCGAAGAAGATATAGCTCATCAAGGCGATGCTGCTTTGCGCGCTGTCGATTGCCGCCAGCATTGCCGGATAGGCCTCGTCGCCGTTGCGCAGCATCTCGATGGCATTGCCCGGCACCAGCGGGCGCTGGGTGATGGCGGCGACCGCCTGTACCAGCGGCGCCAGATGATCGGTGCGGGCCGGTGCCGATGCCGCCGCGGCGTCGTGTGCCTCGGCCAACGCTCTGTTCGCGGCGGCGGCGCGGCTTTCGACCGTATCGCGCCCCTGCGCCGGACCGATGAAAGGCTGGCGGCCGCGGCTGATGCGATAGGCCTTGCGGCGCACGCGGTTGATACCGAAGACCGCATAAAGTGCGCTGCCGACGATCGGCGACAGCCAGGCAAGCCCCATCCAGCCCATCGCCGAGCCGACATCGCGCTTATGCAGCAGGACGTGAATGGTGACGGCGAGCGCGCAAATCGTATGGACGACGGTGATCGCATCGGCAATCAGCACGGACATGTCGGCGCTCATTCGAACCACCGCGGCTTCTTCTCGGCAAGACGGTTGACCATCGCATAGAGGCCCGACCGCAGCAGCGGAATATCCTCGGCCAGCAACATCAGCCCCAGCGGCAGCATCCAGAATCCGAGAACGGGCAGGAAGCCCAGCGTCCCGCCGGCCAGGAAGACCATGGCAATCGGAATCCGGCGCCAGCGCGCCCGCGGCCGCCGCAAGCCATGCACCACCGCCTCCATCCGGGGCGGCAGATGTGACAGCAGGCGCCGCAAGCGCTGTTCCGCCAGATGATCGTCCGCTGCCGCCAATTCCTCGCCCCGCCAATCCGGATCAACCGCCGCCATTCCCGAAGCCGTCCCAGAAGCCGTCCCTGAGGCCCGGGTCAGGCCGGTGCCCGGCGATGATAACGGCCGGAGGGGAAATTGCATCAGGTCATGCTCCCTGGACTGCCCTACTAGCAGCTTTGTGATCAACGGCAGCCGCCTCTGGCAGGGGGAGATGACGGCTGCCATCGCCTGCGTGCTGCATCAAAGAAGGGGCTGCCCGCCGAAAAATGTTGTTGCTTGCGACCCGGCGGTGATGCCCTTCGCGAGACAGGCATCGAGCGGTGCCGCGTCCAGATGCGCGGCTAGAAAAGCGGCCATCAGGGCGTCGCCCGCCCCCGTCGTGTCGATAACCTCGACCGGCGGCGCCGGCAATGTCGCCTGATGCATGCCGTCCCCGCTGAACACCTCCGCCCCGCGCGCGCCCCGCTTGATCACCACATGCTCGTAATGGCTTGAGAGGATCGCGCCCTGCCTGGCGGGATCCGCAGTCGCGGCGAGCAGTGCCGCTTCCTCCTCATTGGCGAAGCAGAAAGCGGCACCGCGCGTCCAGGCGAGGAAGGCCGCGGCTCCCACCTCCTGCAGGAAACCGGCGGAAGCGGGGTCGATCGTCAAGGCGATGCGCCGCTCCGCCGCCTGCTGCATCAGCGCCAGCACGGTCTGGCGCGAGGGCGACGTGAACAGCGCATAGCCGGAGACATGCAGCAGCGCCACGCCGTCGAGCAGATCGGCCGGCAGATCGGCGGACAACAGCGCCGTATTGGCGCCGCGATCGCTGAAGAAACTGCGCTGGCCGTCGGGGTCGATGATGCTGACGAGGCTGCCGGTCGGCAATACGGCATCGGCCGCGAGAACCGGCGTGATGCCGCGGCGCTGTAACGCAGCGGCGAGATGGTCGCGATCAGCCAGGCCGACTTTGGCGAGCAGCATGGCTGGAACGCCGTAATAAGCGAGCCAGGCCGCCTGATTGGCGCCCGACCCGCCCGGCAGGTGCCGGATCGCCGCGCGCCGGTCAGAGCCCGGCACAAGCGGCCCTTCCGGCTTGACGATGACATCGGTCATCACGTCACCGATCACCAGCACCCTGCCGCGCGGGCCACTTCTCGCCGCCAGGCGCGCGCGGCCATCGAGCGTCATCGACGCAGTGGCGGTCATTGTCGTGCCCTTTCCGCTGCCCGCCCCGCCGGCCCGGCACGGTTGAGCGCGGCCAGCGCCACGGCAATCTGCGCGGCAACCAGGGCGTTATTCTTCACCAGGGCGATATTGGCGGCGAGGCTCTTGCCGCCGGTCAATTCGAAGATGCGCTGCAGCAGGAACGGCGTCAGCGCCTTGCGGGTGACGCCCGCCGCTTCGGCCGCAGCGATCGCTTCGGCGATGCGCGCTTCGATGGCGGCAGCGTCCAGCGCGTCGGCGGCCGGAATCGGATTGGCGATCAGCACGCCGCCCGGCATGCCCAGCCGCCGCTGCAAGTCAATCACGGCGGCGATCTCCTCCGGCCGGTCGAAGCGGTGATCGACCTTATGGCCGCTTTCGCGCGCGAAGAAGGCGGGGAATTCGTCGGTGCCGAAGCCCAGCACCGGCACGCCGTTGGTCTCCAGCACTTCCAGCGTCTTGCCGATATCGAGGATCGATTTCGCCCCGGCGCAGACCACCGCGACCGGCGTCTTCGCAAGCTCGCTGAGATCGGCGGAGATATCGAAGGTCTCCTCGGCGCCGCGATGCACGCCGCCGATGCCGCCGGTGGCAAAGACCTGGATGCCGGCCAACGCCGCGATCTGCATGGTCGTCGCCACCGTCGTGCCGGCGATGCCGCGCCTGACCAGCAGGGCGGCAAGGTCGCGGCGCGAGGCCTTGGCGGCCTGCTGCCCTTCCCTGGCCAGCCGTTCGAGATCGCCATCGGTCAAGCCCACCATGAGATAGCCGTCCATGACGGCGATGGTTGCGGGCGTCGCACCGGCCTGCCGCACGATCGCTTCCACCTCGCGCGCCATGGCGAGATTCTGCGGATAGGGCATGCCATGGGTGATGATGGTGGATTCCAGGGCGACAACCGCCTTTGCGTCCTTCAACGCCATGGCGACATCGAATGCGGTGACGATGGGCAGGGAGGCGTCCGGCATGTTCGGCTCGTGGATCTCGGTTTCGGTCGATCTGTATTCACGCCAATCTGTATTCACGTCTATCGGCATTGACGTTTATCGATATTGACGGGGAGTCGGATGAAACCTCGCCGCATCATCGCCCGGAAGCAACAGGAAAGTTCAGCAACAGGAAAGTTCAGCAACAGGAAAGTTCGCCCGCCATACAACACCGGCCAAGGCATTTGTTTCCCGGCGCTCGCCATCACCGCCGACCCGGCCCGAAGCTCATCGCCATAGCCAATCACGCTCCAGGCTGTTTTCCGCACCGGCCGGCGTTATTTGTCCCTATGTTTTGCCGCGCACCGTTCCATATGTTTCTATGATAGCCGGTCGAACATTGTCGCGCCGGAACCGGAGGCCGTCATGGAACTCAATGCCGACTTCACGCAGCGCATCGCCATGCATGGCGCGCAAATACCCTGGGTCGCCTCGCCCATGGCCGGAGTCGACCGGCGCATGCTGGATCGCATCGGCGATGAAGTGGCGCGCGCGACCTCGATCGTGCGCTATGCGCCGCACAGCCATTTCTCGCCCCATACGCATGGCGGCGGCGAGGAATTCCTGGTGCTGGACGGCGTCTTCCAGGACGAGCACGGCGATTTTCCCGTCGGTTCTTACATCCGTAACCCGCCTACATCCTCGCATACGCCACGCTCCGAGCCCGGCTGCGTCATTTTCGTGAAGCTGTGGCAATTCAATCCCGCCGACCGAACGCAGATCCGCATCGATACCTCGGCGCGGCGCTACGCCGCGATTGCTGAACGCAAAGGCGTCGAAACCATGCCCCTCTTCGCCGATCAGGTGGAAGACGTTCGCCTGGAACGCTGGGCGCCAGGGGCGGAGATCGCACTCGACCTGCCGGGCGGCGGCGAATTCCTGGTCCTCGAAGGCGGCTTCAGGGAAGCGGGCGAAGATTTCGTGCCGCAATCCTGGCTGCGTTTGCCGGCCGGCGCCCGGCTGCGCGCCGCGGTCAGCCCCGAGGGGTGCCGGCTTTGGGTCAAGACCGGCCATCTGGCCGGCAGGATCGAAGCCCCCGCCCCCACCCCGCGGCCTGCCCAGGACCGCGGCTGAAGCTGCGCCAAGGCGCCGCACCCTGTCCGGCCGGTTATCCTTGCAAGACCTGCAATATTGCATATATTCGAAGATGTGAAGATAGAGGAGATGCAACAGACCGCCGAGGCCGTCAGCGAGTTGATGAAGACGCTCGGCAATCCGAAGCGGCTTCTGATCCTCTGCCAGTTGGCCGATGGGGAGAAATCGGTTTCCGATCTCGCGCGCGACACGGCGATGCGCGAGGCGGCGGTGTCGCAGCAACTGGCGCTGCTGCGCAAGGACGGCATCGTCCAGGCGCGACGCGAGGGCCAGAGCATGCTGTACGACCTGGCGCGAGAGGACGTGCGGAAGATCATCACCTTCCTTTACGAGACCTATTGCCAGCCTTCCGTCTGCTGAATCGGACGCGAGAGCAATGCACAAGCCGCGTCCGCGGATTTAACACAGATTCACTGGAAATTACACAGAATCTCAGTGCTTTACCGATTGCCGGGCCAATAGAGCGAAGGATGCAGATCGATGCCGAATAACAGCAGTCCCGAGGTGCGGGGTTTCTTCGATCCGGACACGTTCACCATCAGCTACGTGGTGATCGATCCGGCCACCGGTAAAGCCGCCATCATCGATTCCGTGCTCGACTTCGACCCGGCATCGGGTCGCACCAAGACCCAGTCGGCCGACCGGTTGATCGACTATGTCAAGGAACGCGGCGTCACCGTCGACTGGATCTTGGAAACCCATGTCCATGCCGACCATCTTTCCGCCGCCCCCTATCTCAAGGAGAAGCTGGGCGGCAGCCTCGGCATCGGTTTCGAAATCGTCACGATCCAGGACGTCTTCGGCAGGATCTTCAATGCCGGCACCGACTTCGCGCGCGACGGCCGGCAGTTCGATCATCTGTTCCGGGACGGCGAGACCTTCAGCCTGGGCTCCATCGCCGCCACCTGCCTGCACACGCCCGGCCATACGCCCGCCTGCATGACCTACCTGATCGGCGATGCCGGCTTCGTCGGCGACACCTTGTTCATGCCGGATTACGGCACCGCGCGCTGCGATTTTCCCGGCGGCGATGCGCGCATCCTCTACCAATCGATCCAGAAGATCTTCGCCCTGCCGGATGAAACGCGGCTCTTCATGTGCCACGACTATCTGCCCGCCAATCGCAGCGAATATCAGTGGGAAACCACTGTCGGTGCAGAGAAGCGCAACAACATCCATGTCGGCGGCGCCATCAGCGAGAGTGATTTCACCGCCATGCGCAAGGCCCGGGACGCGAAGCTCGCCATGCCGCGGCTGATCCTGCCTTCCGTGCAGGTCAATATGCGCGCCGGGCACATGCCGCCGCCGGAGAGCAACGGCGTCTCCTATCTCAAGCTTCCCGTCAACGCCATCTGATATCAGGAGCCTCCGCCGATGCAGGCCAAGCCCATCACCCCGACCCTCTCGGTCGCGCCCCAGATCATGCCGGAGGAGATGGCCGCCATCGCCGGCGCCGGCTTCCGCTCCATCATCTGCAACCGGCCGGATGGCGAAGGCGCCGATCAGCCGGCCTTCGCGGAGATCGCCGCGGCCGCCAAGTCCTTCGGCATGGAAGCCGTCTACCTGCCGATCGTCTCCGGCAAGGTCGGCGAGGCCGATGCGGCGGCCTTCGGCTCATATCTCGACCAGTTGCCGAAGCCGGTCCTCGCCTATTGCCGCACCGGCACCCGCTCCGCCACGCTATGGTCGCTCTGCGAGGGTGCGCGCGGCCGTCCCTTGCCGGAGATCCTGGCCGCCACGAAGGCGGCGGGCTATGACATGGCCGGCGTGGTGCGCCGCATCGTCAATGGCGGCAGGACGCCGACCGACATCGCCGATGCCAGCCACGACATCGTCATCATCGGCGGCGGTGCTGCCGGCATCGCCGTGGCGTCCAGCCTGCTGGCGCGCAGATCCGATCTCGATATCGCCATCATCGATCCCGCCGACATCCATTACTACCAGCCGGGCTGGACCATGGTCGGCGGCGGCGTCTTCGATGCCGTGACCACGGCGCGGACCATGGGTTCGCTGATCCCCAGCGGCGTGCGCTGGATCAAGGCGGCGGTGGCGGCCTTCGAACCCGACAAGCAGGCCGTCATCCTGGATGGCTGCCGCGTCGTGAAGTACCGGTCGCTGGTGGTGGCGCCGGGCCTCAAGCTCAATTGGGCCGGCATCGACGGGCTGCCGGAGACGCTGGGACGCAACGGCGTCACGTCGAACTATCGCTACGACCTCGCCCCCTATACCTGGGAGCTGGTGCAGAACCTGAAGCACGGGCGCGCCGTCTTCACCCAGCCGCCCATGCCGATCAAATGTGCCGGCGCGCCGCAGAAGGCGCTGTACCTGTCGGCCGATCACTGGCTGCGCAACCAGCACTTGCAGGATATCCGCATCGATTTCTACAATGCCGGCCCGGTCCTGTTCGGCGTGAAGGATTATGTCCCGGCGCTGATGAACTATATCAACCGCTACCAGGCGAAGCTGCATTTCCAGCATCGCCTGATCAAGATCGATGGGCCGAGCCGGCGCGCCTTGTTCGCCCGCACCGATGCCGACGGCGCGCAATCGACGGTCGAGACCGAGTTCGACATGATCCATGTGGTGCCGCCGCAATGCGCGCCGGATTTCGTCCGCGTCTCGCCGCTGGCCGATGCGGCGGGCTGGGTCGATGTCGACCAGGCCAGCCTGCGCCACAAGACCATCGCGGACGTTTACGCGCTGGGCGATGCCTGCAACGCCCCCAATGCCAAGACCGCCGCCGCGGCCCGCAAGCAAGCGCCGATCGTCGCCCATAATCTGCTGAAGGATCGCGGGCTGATCGCAGCGGGCGATGCCGCCTATGACGGTTATGGCTCCTGCCCGCTGACGGTCGAGCGCGGCAAGATCGTGCTGGCTGAGTTCGGCTATGGCGGCAAGCTGCTGCCGAGCTTCCCGGCCTGGCTGATCGACGGCACCAAGCCCAGCCGTCTCGCCTGGCTGCTGAAGGAGCGGATGCTGCCACCGATCTACTGGAAAGCCATGCTGAAGGGCAAGGAGTGGCTCGCCAAGCCCCAAGTGATCACCTGACATGTGATCACCTGACATGTGATCGCCTGACGCGTGATCGCCTGACGGCGGTCCCGCCCCAGACAGCCTGACCACCGTCCATCTCGGACAGCCGCGAACGCCGAAGCGCGATCGCGGAACGATGACCTGCGTTCGGAGTTCGATGCATGACCCTCGACCTGCTGCAATATGTGACCGGCGCCTTATCCGGCTCGCTGGTCGGCCTGACCCTGGGCCTCTTCGGCGGCGGCGGCTCCATTCTCGCGGTGCCGTTGATGGTCTATGCCGTGGGCGTGCCCAATCCGCATATGGCGATCGGCACCAGCGCCTTCGCCGTCGCCGCCAATGCCCTTGCCAACCTCGCCACCCATGCGCGCCATGGCAATGTCAAATGGCGTTGCGCCGGCATGTATAGCGTCGCCGGAATCATCGGCGCCTTTGCCGGATCGAGCCTCGGCAAGCTGATCGACGGACAGAAGCTGCTGATCCTGTTTGCCCTGCTGATGCTGGTGGTTGGCGGGCTGATGTTCAGGGGGCGCGGCCATCAAGGCGATGCCGGTGCCGAATGCACCATCGCCAAGGCCCCGAAGGTGCTGGGTTTCGGCGCCCTCACCGGTGCCTTCTCCGGTTTCTTCGGCATCGGCGGCGGCTTCCTCATCGTGCCGGGCCTTGTGGCCTCGACCGGCATGCCGATCCTGAAGGCGATCGGCTCCTCGCTGGTCGCCGTCGCCGCCTTCGGCCTCACCACCGCCGTCAATTATTCCGTCTCCGGCTTCGTCGACTGGCCGCTGGCCTTCGTCTTCGTCGGCGGCGGCATGGTAGGCGGTATCGGCGGCGCGGGCCTCGCCCGCCGCCTCGCCAGCAAGAAAGGCAGCCTCAACATCGCCTTCGCCATGCTGATCTTCGCCGTCGCCCTCTACATGATCTGGCGGAGCGTCGCGGCGCTCGGATTCTGAAACCTCCGTGTTCTGATGCGCCCTGTTCGCATGCCTCCTGTTCTCATGGCTCTGTGAGGTTCCTGTCAGGAAGTTGCGCCAAGAATCCCCCGAACGGTCATCACCGTGTAATACATACTTCAGATGATGCGGCCCCGTAGTGATCACAACAAGCCAGGCTCCGCCCGCGCTTGTTCAGGGGAACCGCCGCATGGCCACCGCGCCGCGAATTGCCAAGCCGATAGCTGCGAATGACGAGACGGCGCCGGAAGCCGAATCGCTTTCCTTCGAGAGCCGCATCGCCCAGGCCTTGCCCCGGCTCTCCCCGGCGGAACAGCGGGTGGCGCGTTTCTTCCTGACCCAGAAGGAATCCTTGCTGCTCGGCTCGGCGGTGGAAATCGCCGCCGCCGCTGGCGCCAGCGATGCCACCGTCGTGCGCACCGCGCGCTCGCTCGGCTTCGACGGCCTCGCCGATCTGCGCGAGGCTGTGCTTGGCGAATTGACCAGCGCCACGCCGAGCCCCAGCAACCGGCTTCGCCGCACGCTCCACGAGGCCGGCGCGGATGCGGCTGCCGCCTTGCATCATGTGCTCGGAACCCATGAAGAAAGCCTGCGGGTTCTGCGTGAGCCGCAATTCGCGCGGAGCTTCACCGGCGCCGTCGATATCCTGGCCGAAACGCCGCGCTGCCATGTCTTCGGCATCGGCCCCTCCGGCGCCATGGCCGATTACGCGACGCTGCAGTTCAACCGCATCGGCCTGCCGGCGACCGCCCTGTCGGTCAGCGGCATCGGCCTCGCCGACCGGCTGATCGGCCTGCGCTCCGGCGAGGCTTTGCTGATGATCGCCTATGCGCCGATCTATCGCGAAGTCGCCGTGGCGCTCGACCGGGCCGAGCAGTTGAAGATGCCGGTCATCCTGATCAGCGACAGTCTCGGCCCTTTTATCGGCAAGCGCGCTCGCCATGTCCTGCCGGTGCCGCGCGGACGTGCCGTCAATCTATCCATGCATGGCGCGACCCTGGTGACGATCGAAGCGCTGGCGACGGCTTTGGCGGCACGCCGCCGCGTGGATGCGCTGGCGTCACTGGAAGAACTCGGGGCGTTGCGGGGCGCCCTCGACAAGGATTGGCTGAAACGCGGTCTCGGGAGGAATGGGACCAGACGGGGATGAGCATGCAATCGTCCTGACCGCAGGGTGATGATCAAGACGGGGCGGTGCGATCAAGACGCCGAAGGAATGCCGAGGCCCGCACGGATGGCCGTGCCGGCCACGCTATTGTTTTGCCTTTCGACTGAACGCAAACGGGAGAGTGACTTCATGCTGAAACAGACTTCGATCGGCCTCGCGCTGCTGCTGGGAAGTGCAGCGGCCAGCCAGGCCTCTGCGGCCGATATCGTCATGTATGACGCCCTGGATTTCGCCGGCAATGTCGCCAAGGCTTTCACCGCCAAGACCGGCATCAGCGTCGATGTGGTCGAGCCGGGCAGCACCGGCGAGACCTTGGGCAAGATCGCCGCAGAGGGCAGCAATCCGCAATTCGACATCGTCTGGCTCGACGGCTCGGCGGTGATGGAGCGCATGGCGCAAGACCACGTGCTGCAGCCGGTTCCGGCCGATATCTACGGCAAGGTGGCCTTCACCGAGCTTGGCAAGACCCTGCTGCCGAAGAGCCATGCCTATCTGCCGACCGGCGCCAGCACCACGGCGATCGAGGTCAACACCAAGAAGGTGCCGGCCGATCAGATGCCGAAATCCTGGGCCGATCTCGAGAAATTCGCCGGCAGCGTCGCCGCCAAGGATCCCAATCTCTCGGGTCCCGCCTATCAATGGCTGGCCGGTTATTTCCAGACCGTCGGCGTCGATGCCGGCCAGAAGCAGCTGCAGGCGACCTTGACCAACAAGGCCCTGGCCGGGCTCTCCAGCGGCGGCAAGGTCAACAAGGCGGTGCTGACCGGCGACGCCAAGCTCGGCATCAATCAGGACAGCGCCATCATTGCGCAGAAGGCGGCCGGCGAACCGGTGATCGCCATCTATCCCAAGGAAGGGTCGATCGCGCTGCCCGAAGGCCTCGGCATCAGCGCGCATAGCCAGCATCTCGACGCCGTGCGCAAGTTCATCGCTTTCGTGATGAGCCCGGAAGGCCAGGCGGCGATGCAGAACGGCGACGACACCGACTTCTATTTCATCCCGTTGGTGCGCGGCGTCAAGCCGAAGGCCGGCCGCGACGAGAAGATCAAATTCGTGCTGCTGAACGAGACCACGGCCGCCGGCCATGAGACCGAGTGGAAGCAGTGGTACAAGGAAAGCTTCGTGCCGTGAGCCGTCATCCGCTGCAGAGACGGAGACGGTAATGGCGGCGACGCTTGAACATGATCTCAACCAGGAAAGGACCGCGGCGCTCGGCCGCGGTCCCCGCCTGCGTTCGCCTCTGTCCCGCTGGCAGTTGCATATAGCCCGCCTGCCGCGATCGGGCACCGCCATCGATACGCTGATCTATCTCACCTTCTTCCTGCTGATTGGCCTGCCCTTGGGCGTCGTGCTGGTGCAGGCGGTTCTGCCCGACCTCTTCGATTCTGCGGCCGCCGGCGCGCGCTTCAGCCTGGCGCCGCTGGCCCGCGTCTTCGCTTCGCCCCGGCTTGCGGTCTCCGTGCTGAATTCGCTGGAACTCGCGGCCACCGTCGCCGTCACCGCAACGGCGCTCGGCGGCCTCTTCGCCGTCATGCTGATGCGCTGCCGTTTGCCGCTGCGCGGCCTCATCGCCACGGTGCCCTGGCTGGTTTTCCTGACGCCCTCTTACCTCAAGGGCCTCGCCTGGGTGCTGCTGATGTCGCCCGGCGGCTACCTGGCGCAATTCGGCTTGCTGCCGCAAGGGCTCGACCATGTCTTCTTCGCTTTGCCCGGCCTTGTCTTCGTGCACACCCTCAGCCTCTTCCCGCTGGCGAGCTTCATCATCGGCGGCGCACTGGCCGGGCTCGGCAGCGAGTTCGAGGATGCGGCGCGTCTTGCCGGTGCGCGCCCACTGCGGATCTGGCTGCGCATCACCCTGCCGCTGCTGGCGCCGGCGCTGGCCTTGAGCGCCATCGCCACCTTTGCCGAGGTGCTGTCGGATTTCGGCCTTGCCTCCACCATCGCGCGGCTGTCGAATTTCGGCGTCCTCACCTATGGCATCTATGCGGCGGCCAGCGATTATCCGGTGGATTTTCCCATGGCGGGGTCGCAATCGCTGGTCCTGCTGTCGCTGGTGCTGGTGGTCGTGCTGGCCGACCGGCTGTTGCGGCGCCAGGCGGCGGCGCGCCTGATCTCGGGCCGCGCCAAGCCGGCCCGGCTGCATGATCTCAGGCTGTGGCGCTGGCCCCTGACCCTGGTCATGATGCTGATCGCCGGCCTCGCCCTCCTCTTGCCCCTGGCCGCCATCGCGCTGCGCGCCGTCAGCCGGTCGCTCGGCGCGGGGCTTGCCTGGGACAATTTCACCAACGCCAATATCGCCAACGCCCTTACCTGGCACAGCGCGATCAACGGCGCCCTGTTGCGCAGCCTCGGCTGTGCCGCGCTGACGGCCCTCATCACCTGCGCCTTTGCCCTGCTCCTGTCGATCCGGCTCGATCGCGCCCATCGCTTCATGCGGCCGCTGGTGATGGCGCTGTCGTTGGGCGCCGTCGCCATTCCCGGCATCGTGCTCGGCTTCGGCTATATCCTGGTCTGGAATCGCCTGCCGGGTTTTCGCGACTGGCCGCTCCCGCATTACGGCGAGGCCTCGCTGCTGGTGCTGGGCTATGTTGCGGCGGCCTTTCCTTATTGTCTCGTCATCATCGTGACCGCGGTCGGGCAGCTCGCCCCCAATCTCGCCGATGCCGCGCGGCTGTTCGGTGTCGGTGCCGGAAGGCGCCTGTTGCGCATCACCCTGCCGCTGGTCTGGCTCAGCATCGTCACGGCTTTCCTGATGACCTTCATCCGCACCGTCTTCGAATTGCCGATGTCGCAGATGCTGATTCCGCTCGCGGGACCACCCGCGCCGCCGGTCATCCTCAAACTCTTCAGCCACGATCAGGATGGCCCCGCCGCCGCCTTGTCGCTGGCGGCGATGATTGCCGCCGGCGGGTTCGCGGCCCTGTCCTGGCTGCTGGCGAAGCGCATCGCGCGCCGGCTCGGCAGCCTGCCGAACCGGCGCCAGGATACCCGTGGCGGTGACGGTATGATGGTTGAAGCAGGTGGATCATGAGAACAGCGGCCCGCATCCAATCTGTCCCGCCGATTCCGACCGTCGATGCCCCGCTACCGGCAGCGGCCAAAACCGCGACGCCGGGGACGGCTGCCCTGGCCTGCGCCGGCCTCTCGAAAAGCCTGGGCGGGCGCCAGGTGCTGAAAGAGCTCGACATCGCCGTCGCTCCGGCCGAGATCGTCTCGCTGATCGGCGCCAGCGGTTCCGGCAAGACGACGCTGCTGCGGCTGATCGCCGGGCTGGAAATGCCGGATACCGGCACCATCACGCTGGACGGCCAGACGGTCTGGAGCCGCACACGCCAAGTCCCGCCGGAGCGCCGCCGCATCGGCATGGTGTTCCAGGATTACGCGCTGTGGCCGCATATGAGTGTCGCCGGCAATCTTGTCTTCGGTCTGCAGTCGCAGGGCCTGCCGGCCACGGAGATCGCGCGGCGGGTCGATCATGCGCTGGAAGTGACGCGCCTCGCCGCCTTGCGCGAGCGCCATCCCAGCGAGCTTTCCGGCGGCCAGCAGCAGCGTGTCGCCATCGCCCGCTGCCTCGCCGCGCGGCCGGCCCTCATGCTGTTCGACGAACCGCTCAGCAATCTCGACGCCGCCTTGCGCGAGGATATGCGCGTGGAGATGATGGATCTCGTGCGCCGCGAAGGCATCACGGTGCTGTATGTGACACATGACCAGGCGGAGGCGATGGCGGTTTCCGACCGCATCGCCGTGATGCGCGCCGGCATCATCGCCCAGTTCGATACGCCACAGCGCATTTACGACGCGCCGGCCGATGCCTTCGTTGCCAGTTTCATCGGCGGTTTCTCCCTGCTGCCGGGCGCCGTCTTGAACGGGCTGTTCCGGGTCGACGGCGATGCCGAGAGGCCGGTGCAGACGACAAGCCCTCTCAACGGCGCCGCCATTCTCGTGCTGCGACCCGAAGATGCCCGGCCCGCCGCTTTGCATCCCGCAACCCGTCTGCACGGCAGCGTCGCCGCGCGCGCCTTCCAGGGCCGCTGCTGGCGCCTGGTCGTCGCCATCGGTCAGCATCGTGTCAGGCTCGACTGGCCCGAAGCGCTGCCGGTCGGTGCGACAATTGAATTTTCACTGCCGCCGGAGCGGTGTACGGTGCTGGCCGGATGACGGCGGCAACGAAGCTCGTTTCCGTGAGTTCCTGCTTCAACATGCCGGAAGATACCGAGAGCAACGCATGAATCTGACTACCATTACCTCAACCGTGACCGCCGCCTTTCTCGGCTCCTTCGTCGAGGTCGTCGAAGCCTTTACCATCGTCCTTGCCGTCGGGATTTCACGCAGCTGGCGGCCGGCCTTCATCGGCACCGGCCTCGCTTTGCTGCTGCTGGCGGCGCTGGTCCTGGTCTTCGGCCCGCTGCTGACTCTGGTGCCGCTGCATCTGCTGCAATTCGTCGTCGGCGTCCTGCTGATCCTGTTCGGCCTGCGCTGGCTGAGAAAGGCGATCCTGCGCGCGGCCGGCTATATCGCCCTGCATGACGAGGCCAAGGCCTTCGATGAAGAGACGGCGGAACTGCGCCGGCAGGCGGCGGATCGCCGGGCCGATTATCTGGCCGGCTTCGCTGCCTTCAAGGCGGTCCTGCTGGAGGGTGTGGAGGTAGTCTTCATCGTCATCGCCGTCGGCGCTGGCCATGGCATGACGCTTTACGCCAGCTATGGCGCCCTCGCCGCCTTCATCGCCGTGCTGGCGATCGGCCTTGCGGTGCACAAGCCGCTGGCCCAGGTGCCGGAGAATACCTTGAAATTCGTCGTCGGCCTGATGCTGACCAGTTTCGGCGTGTTCTGGATCGGCGAAGGCCTGGATGCGGAATGGCCGGGGGCGGATCTCTCTCTGCTCGGCATCGCCGCCATATTGGCTGTCGCCGCCTTCATCTTCACCCGCTGGCTGCGCGGGCTCGCCGCGCCTGCCGCACAGCGTAGCGCCCAGAGTGTTCAATAAATAGGGGAGCGTTCGATAATCATGCTGCGTGCAATCATCAGCGAACTCATCAGTATGTTCATCGATGACGGAGCCCTGGCCTTGCTGGCGGCGGTGCTGATCGCGGCGATCGCCGGCGCGGTGAAGCTGCTCGGCCTGCCGCCGCTCTACGGCGCCATGCTGCTCTTGGCCGGCAGTATCCTGATCCTCGCCGACAGCCTGCGCCGTGCGGCGCGGCGCCAGCGCTAGACCCGGATCTAGGCCGGCTGCTCGGCTGTCGCCAGATGCGTGCCGATCGAGGCCAGCAGCAGCTCATAGGCCCGGTCGACGATATCATCAAGCGAGATGGTCTTCGCAAACCGTGCCTTGGCGGCAGCGAGAAATTCCTCGCGGCTCGGCAGGTGGGGAAGATGTGGCAGATGCAGCGTGTTCAGCACCCCGGCGGCGCGGTCGTGGGCGCGCTGCAGCGCCTCGCGCAGCAGCAGCAGTTCAGGCGCCTGTAATGTCGCGCTGATCGCCAGGGCGATACGCTGGGCATTGAACTGCGCGGCGAGCTCTGCCGCGGCGCGGTTGATGACGCGCGCACCCAGGCGCTGCTCATTGCGCACGACCTGCTGCGGCGGCGATTTGAGATTCCAGACGATGCCGCACCAGGACAGCATCTTCAGGATGCAATAGGTCGCGTCGAATTCCCACCAGCGGAAACCTTGGCGGGCACTGCTCTGATAGGCGTGATGGTTGTTGTGCCAGCCCTCGCCCATGGTGAGCGTCGCCAGCAGCCAGTTGTTGCGTGAATCGTCGCCGGTCACGTAGCGCTTCTTGCCGCAGACATGGGCCAGCGAATTGATGCAAAAGGTCGCGTGATAGACCAGCACGGTGCTGCAGAAGAAGCCGACCACCAGGCCGGACCAGCCGGCGATCAGGAAACAGGCGACGGCCAGCAGCAGAGCGGGCAGCAGCTCGAACTTGTGCAGCCACATCAGTTCCGGATAGCGCGTGAAATCCGCCATCTTGGTCAGGTCCGCGCGATCATGTTTGCGCGCGAAGATCCAACCCACATGACTGTAGAGGAAGCCGCTTTGGCGGGGCGAATGCGCATCCTGCGGCAGATCCGAATAGAGGTGGTGATGGCGGTGCTTTTCCGCCCACCACAGCACGCTCTTCTGGGCGCTGCTCTGTGCCAGGAAAGCGAGGATGAACTGAAAGACCCGGCTGGTGGCATAGGCGCGGTGCGAGAAATAACGGTGATAGCCGGCGCCGATGCCGAACATGCGCAGCCAGTACAGGGCAAAGCAGAGTACCGCCGCCTGCCAGGTAACGCCCGTCCAGATCACCGCGATGCAGGCAAGATGGGCCAGGACGAAGGGAATGGCGGTGAGATAGAGGATCTCACCGTGCTGGCCGGTGCCTGGGGACATTTAACTGGCTTTCTTCGTCGGCGTCCTGGCCTTTTTCGGCGCGGAGGCGGCCTTCGTACCAGAGGCCTTCACGGCATCCTTCGCCGCAACCGTCCGCTTTTGCATCGCGGCCAGTTTCTGCGCGGTCTTCTTGATGTCGCTCAGCTGCTCTTCCTGTGCCTGTTGCGCCTCGCGCTCCAGCCGCATCGCCCGCAGCCGCAGGGTGTTGTTGAGAAGGCTGGCCTTCTCCGCTTCGAATTCACGCATCGCTTCCGCTGCGTCCACGGCGCGCTCCTGCTTGATCTTCAGCGCTTCGGCCTTCTTCTCCATTTCACTCAATGTCGACATGATCTCTCCTCGATAAGCGCAGGCCACCGAACCTTCGGCCATCCGCCGCCTGCGACTGTTTCCGATAGCATCACGCAGACAAGTGGCCGTCGGAAAAGAAAACCCCGCAACTGGTAATCCAGATGCGGGGCCCTGCGTCACCTACTCTGCCAGTACATCCGTGGTCAAAGCGGGCGCGTCATCAACCTTGCAGTTTAGACGGTCTGCAGATTCTCCGCGGCGGATTTGCCGGTACGGCGGTCCGCCACGACTTCGAAGGACACTTTCTGACCTTCGCTGAGGGTGCTCAAGCCAGCGCGTTCAACCGCGCTGATATGGACGAACACGTCCTGCGCGCCGTCTTCCGGCTGAATGAAGCCGAAGCCCTTTTGGTGGTTGAACCACTTAACGGTTCCCTTGCTCATGAAAAGCTCTTTCCTGGTATAGTGACTTTTGAGCCTCGCCAAGGCGAAGCCCTTCCATAGAGATCTGGAGGGAAGTTCGTCAGTCAGGCACGCGGTTCGCGGCGGGGCCAAGTCGTTCGGCCGAATCTCTTGTACCAAGATGGGGACGATAGCTCCGTTCCGCAAGGACATATTATTGATTTGCCGAACTATTTCTGGCCGAAGGCAGCTCAAGCGCGGGAAAATGGCGGCTTTCCGCCATCCAAGGGTTGCGAGACAATGGACCCGGCAACGGGCTTTCGAGAGCCGATTAATCTAAATATCAGATTAAACTGATACATTATATCTATTAGATAGATTGATATCCGCCGCGGATATTCAAGGGGCATCCTTTTCCCGTTTCGGAGTTTGCCCCATGAACCCTTCCCAGGCTGTCCCTTCCCGCTCCAGTCTCTTGCCCATCGGCCTCAGCACGACCTCACCCGCCGCACGGAAAGCGGCAACACCCGCACCTCATGCCCGTCACGCCGCCGGGCTATTGCCCGGTCTGGCGCTGACCGCCGGCATCGCCGGCCTCTCCTTCGCCCTGCGGCAATTGCCAGGCGTCGCCACCTTCAGCCCGATGATCCTCGCCATCGTGATCGGCATGGGGTTCCATAACTTGATCGGCACGCCAGGCCGGGCGCGGCCCGGCATTACCTTCTCGCTGCGCCGCATCCTGCGCTTCGCCATCATCCTGCTCGGCCTGCAGTTGACGGCGCAACAGATCGCCGAAGTCGGCTTTACCGGTGTCGCCATCATCGTCGCGACGCTGCTTGCCACCTTCGCCGTCACAAAATGGCTGGGCCGCCTGCTCGGCGTCGATCGCAAGCTGGCCGAGCTGATCGCCGCCGGCACGTCGATCTGCGGCGCCTCCGCCGTCATCGCCACCAATGCAGTGACCCAAGCGCATGACGAGGACGTGGCTTATGCCGTCGCCTGCGTCACCATCTTCGGATCGCTCTCCATGTTCCTTTATCCGGCCCTGCCGGGCCTGCTCCATCTTGCGCCGCGCGCCTATGGCCTGTGGGCCGGCGCCTCGATCCATGAGATCGCCCAGGTGGTTGCCGCCGCCTTCCAGGCCGGCCGTGACGCCGGCGATTACGGCACCATCGCCAAGCTGACCCGCGTCACCATGCTGGGCCCCGTGGTCCTCGGCCTTGGCCTGCTGGCGGCGCGGCGGCAGCCTGGCGGGAACACGCCCGACGGGAACCTGCATGTCGACGACACCGGCAAGCGCAAGGCCGCCCCCATCCCCTATTTCGTGTTCGGCTTCATCGGCCTGGTCCTCGTCAACAGCGTGGTCACGGTGCCGGCGGCGCCGAAGGCCTGGATCGTGCTCGCCACCAGCTTCCTGCTGTCGATGTCGTTGGCGGCCATGGGGCTGGAGACGGATATCCGCAAGCTGCGCGCCAAGGGGCTGCGGCCGCTGCTGCTGGGCGCTGCTTCCTGGCTGTTCATCGCCGCTTTCAGCCTTATGCTGGTGAAGCTGGCAGCCTGAGTCGCCGCTCAGCGCCGGCTGAGGGTGATGGAAATCAAGCCCCGGCGGATGTGAAGGACAAGAGATGACCCTGGAACAGCTGCGCATCTTCGCCGCCGTTGCCGAACACCAGCACGTCACCAAGGCGGCGAAATCGCTGAACCTCGCGCAATCGGCCGCCAGCGCCGCGATCGCCGCGCTGGAGGCCCGCCACGGCGCCAGGCTGTTCAACAGGGTGGGACGCGGCATCGAGCTGACCGAGGCGGGGCGCATCTTCCTCGCCGAAGCCAAGGCGGTACTGGCGCGCGTTTCTGCCGCCGAATTGACGCTTGCCGAGCTCGGCGGGTTGAAGCGCGGCAGCCTGCTGATCCAGGCCAGCCAGACCATCGCCAGCTATTGGCTGCCGCGTTATCTCGTGGCCTTCAAGCAGCGCTTTCCCGGCATCGAGACCCAGCTCGCCGTCGGCAATTCCGAGCAGGTCGCCGGCGCCGTACGCAGCGGGCTCGCCGAAATCGGTTTCGTCGAGGGTGAGATCGCCGACGAGGCGCTGTCGATCGCGCCGATCGCCCGCGATCAGCTCATTCTTGTCGTGAGCCCCGAGCATCCTTGGGCATCGATGAAGCGGCTCGACCCCGCTCGCCTCACGGAAAGCGATTGGGTGCTGCGTGAACCCGGTTCCGGCACCCGCGCCACCTTCGAAGCCGCCTTGCCGCGTTTCGGGCTGACGGCGAAATCGCTGAACGTCACCCTGGAACTGCCCTCCAACGAGGCCGTGCGCGCCGCCGTCGAATCCGGCTCTGCCGCCACCGTGCTTTCCGCCTCGGTGGTCGCCGCCGGGCTGGAGGCCGGCCTTCTGAAGCATGTCCGGCTCGACCTGCCGGAACGCGCCTTTCATGTCGTGCAGCATCGCGAGCGCCACCCCAGCGCCGCCGCCGAAGCCCTGCTGCAGATCATCCGCGGCAAGCCAGCGGCGCGCAAAGCCTGACCGCCCGCGCGGCCGCTGAAGCCGGCACCGCCGCGGTCAAATCCCGCCGCCGATGTCCCGCATCCCGCTTTCCACCATTTCGTTTCCGCGATCCGCAAGCTGCGCCGATACATGACCGGCGCATGCTGATCCATCACGCCGCATGATCCATCGCGCCACATGATCGATCCGCGCGCGGGCGCTATCCCGCCCCGTCAATCCCCGGATCGTCGATCAATCTCGCCAGGCGAATGATTCGATCCAGTTCGCGAATTGGACCGGGCGCCGCCGCGCGGCCACTTTCTCTGTGACGGCAAGCGCGGAGAAATCGCCCAGCGCTGCCGTGGAACGAAACACCGCGTATCCCCCAACGCATCACCTGGACAAGGAAGGAAATAGCCATGAACCGGATTCCCAGCATTGCCACCGCATTCTTAGGAGCTTGCCTCATGACACAGACCGCCTATGCCGCGACCGACGTCGCCAACGATCCCCATCTCGATCCGCAGGTTCGCGCCCTGCTGACGAAGCTGAACAAGGACCCGAGCCCCTTCTGGGAGCTGCCGCAGCCGAAGCCGCAGGACATTCTGACCGGCCTGCAGAACGAGACGCCGGTCGATATGTCGGGCGTCACCACGGTCGAGAAGACCGTCACCCAGGACGGGCGCACCGTTAAGCTCTACATCATGTCGCCCGAGCACGTGACCGGCACGCCCGGCGTCATCCTGTTCATTCACGGCGGCGTCTGGATCGTCGGCAATTTCGAGAACCATAAGCGCTTGCTGCGCGACCTCGTCGTCGGCTCGGGCCAGGTTGGCGTCTTCGTCGAATACAGCCCCCTGCCGGCGGCCAAGTACCCGACGCAACCGGAGGAAAGCTATGCCGCATTGAAATGGGTCGCGGCCCATGCGACGGAGTTCGGCGCGGATGGCAGCAGGATCGCCGTGGCCGGCAATTCGGTTGGCGGCAACATGGCCGCGGCCCTCGCCTTGATGGCGAAGGACCGCAACGGCCCGAAGATCAGCTACCAGGTGCTGCTGATCCCGGCGACGGATGCCAGCGTCGACACCGCCTCCTATCATGAATTCGCCACCGGTCACTTCCTCGCCCGCGACTTCATGAAATACGGCTGGGATCTTTATGCGCCCGACAAGGCCATGCGCGACCTGCCCTATGTCTCGCCGCTGCGTGCGACGATGGCGGAGCTGAAGGGCCTGCCGCCGGCACTCGTCATCACCGCGGAAAACGATCCGCTGCGCGACGAAGGCGAGGCCTATGCCCGCAAGCTCAAGCAGGCGGGCGTCAGCGTCGATGCCGTCCGCTATAACGGCACGATCCACGATTTCGTGCTGCTCAATGCCCTGCGCAACGTGCCTTCGACCCAGGCTGCCCTGCAGCAGGTCAGCGAAGGCATCCGCGACCATATCGGGCAGTAATGAGGACTGCAGGGGGAGAATGGCAGGGGAGGATGGCAGGGGGAGGATGGCCTGGCCGCCTCCCCCTTCCTCTGCCCTCTCCGCCTGGCAACCAATCTCAGGCCGGCGCTTCCGGGACCGATCCGATCTTTTCTCCCGATCAATTCGATCTGTTTCGTGAATTGGACCGCCGCGCCTCGTTCCGCCACCTTTGTTTCATCGCAGTTTGCAGAAGGACCCTAGGCCATGACGCCCCTTCCCTTCCTCTCCCGCCCCACTGACCGCCGGCTGCTGCTCCGCACGGCAGGCCTTGCCGGCCTCTCGCTGCTGGCCCTGCCGGCTTCCCTGCGGCCGGCCTTGGCACAGTCGGCGCAGACGGTCGATCTCGGCCTGGCCGGCGGCCCCAATGAACGCGACATCACCACGGCCTTTCCACAAAAGGGGGCGATGATCCTGCAGCGCACCCGGCCGCCGCTGCTGGAAACGCCTTTCGAGGTCTTCGACCAGGGCGTCTTCACACCCAATGACCGCTTCTATGTCCGCTGGCACTGGGCCGTCATCCCGACCGAGGTCGACGCGGCCGGTTTCCGGCTGAACGTGCATGGCGCCGTCAAGCAGCCGCTCTCCCTGTCGCTGAACGATCTCCAGTCCCTGCCGCGCGTCGAAATCGCGGCCGTCAACCAGTGCTCCGGCAATTCCCGCGGCCTGTTCGCGCCGCGCGTCCCCGGTGCCCAATGGACAAATGGGGCAATGGGCAACGCGCGCTGGACGGGGGTGCGCCTGAAGGATCTGCTGGACAAGGCCGGTGTCAATGCCGATGCAGTGCAGGTGCGCTTCAAGGGGCTGGACGAGCCGGTGGTCGACGGCGCGCCGCATTTCATGAAATCGCTCGATCTCGACCACGCCCGCGACGGCGAAGTCATGATCGCCTATGCCATGAACGGCGAGCAATTGCCCTTGCTCAACGGCTTCCCGCTGCGCCTCATCGTCCCCGGCTGGTATGCGACCTATTGGGTCAAGATGCTGACCGACATCGAGGTACTGAGCCAGGCCGACGACAATTATTGGACCAAGACCGCCTATCGCATCCCTGATACGCCCTTCGCCAATGTGAAGCCGGGTGAAACCGGCGTGAAGACCGTGCCGATCAACCGCATGCTGCCGCGCTCCTTCATCACCAACATCCGCGCGGGCCAGAGCATCGCGGCCGGCGCGCCGACACCCCTGCGTGGCATCGCCTTCGGCGGCGATTGCGGCGTCGCGAAAGTCGAGGTCTCGGCCGATGGCGGCCGGACCTGGCAGGTGGCCACCCTCGGCAAGGACGAGGGCAAATACGGCTTCCGTCAATGGCAGGCCAGCATCGCCCTGGCCAATAAGGGGGAAAATCGCCTGCAGGTGCGCTGCACCAACAGCAACGGCGACATTCAGCCGGCCGCCGCCAATTGGAACCCGAACGGCTTCATGCGCAACGTCATCGAGGAAGTCGCAGTCAATGCGGCTTGAGGAAGGTGAACCATGTCGACACTGAAATCCCTGCGAGCGCTCGCCTTCATCATCCCAGCCTTCGCCATTCCCGCGGCCGCCGACCTGCTGACGCCGGCCGCCACCAAGGCGGATAGCACGATCGCTTTCCAATCGGTCAATGTGACACTGCCGGACAGCGACCGCGTGTTTCCGGGTGCGGGCGCCGATCCCATCAACAACAACTGCCTCGCCTGCCATTCGGCGGACATGGTCCTCAACCAGCCGGCCATGACGCGCGCCGCCTGGCAGGCTGAGGTCAACAAGATGATCGGCAGCTACAAGGCGCCGGTCGCGCCGGAAGATGTCGCCGGCATCGTCGATTACCTCGTGAAGACCAAGGGCGCCAACTAGCGCACCTTTCCGCACGCGCTTCCCCTTGATAGCCGCGCCACATTGTTGGTGCGGCTTTCTTTTTCGCTGCGACAGCATGCAACGCCGCGATCAGCAGCGGCGGCAGCCTGACCAGCGCCCGATACAGCAATCGATCTCGGATTTCGATTCATTCCATCGAAACAGTCTAATGGAGAGATGGCTTCCGGCTGATCACATCAGTGATGTGCCTTGACGGCGCGATTGATGGGAAGAGCGACGCCACTGCTTGTGTGGCTTCTTCCAAGCGCTCGTCTTGCACATCTCAACCTCGGATCAACAAAGGAATCTGAAAATGTCTATCTATCGAAATCGCGACCGCCGCTCTGCTTCAGGCATGATGCTCATGGCCGCCGCTGTTGCCGCCATATCATGCGCCGCCTGCGTCGGCGAAGCGCAGGCAGACCCGGCCGCCGCGGATAACGATCCGACCGGCAGCGCGTCCGCGTCGGCGGCATTTTGCGACCAATCACTGCCCTCCTTGCAAGCGGCCGCTTATGGCGAACAGAGCGGCCATATGGAGGCGCTGAAGACGCTGGAGGCCTGCTATCGGCGCCTCGGCCAAAGTGATCAAGCCAACCTCGTTCGCTGGCGCATTTACCAGGAGCTAAACCGATCGGATCCACACGATGAATGAGCCGCAACCTCGAGGCGGAATCCGGATCAGTTCAGCGGGCATCTTGCCGCGGGAACTGGTCCGGATTGGCGGAAAGAAGCGCCGCGACTTGACCTTACGGATAGGAAGGCGCGGCGCCCGGCGCCTTGCCGAGATCGATGATCGCCTCGAATCCGTCCGTCATGCCGGTCGCGGGCGATTTCAGCACCAGCGCATATCCGGCCTGCCGCAGGATCGTGTCGACGATAGCAAGGCCAAGGCCGGAGCCGGAGGCCGTGGTCTGGCCGCGCGCGAACCGGTCTTTCAATTGCGCCAGCATCGCCGGCGCGATCACGGCGCCGCCATTGCTGATGCGGATGCACCGGTCGGCTCCGACCGCGATGCGGACCGGCTGGGTGGGTGCGCCATGCAGCAGCGCATTGTCGAGCAGGTTTCGCAGCACGATGGCAAAGGCATCGATATCGATCGTGGCAATCAGTTCGCCGACGCCGTCGAGATCGACGGCCAGGCGGGACTTGACCTCCGGCTTCCTGAGATAGTCGCTCAGCACAAGGTCGATAACGGGCAGCAGATCCGCGGGCTCGCTGGCCAGCGCGATGCCGCTTTCCGCGCGCGAAAGCTGCAGCAGCTTCTCCGCGAGATCGCCGATCCGTCGCAGCGATGCGATCGCCTGCCGCACCTGCTCGCGCGGCCGCGGATTTTCCGTTTCGGCGGCGAGTCGCTGCAATTGCGCCAGGGCGGCGGCGATCGGCGTGCGCAATTCATGGGCGCTGTTGGCGGCAAAGGCGCGCTCATGGTCAAGCGCCATGCGCAATCGCAGCAGCAGGCGATTGAGGCCGTGGACCAGCGGCATCAGTTCGTGCGGCAGGCCGGTTTCCGGCAGCGGGTCAAGATTGCTGCCGCTGCGGCTGCCCATTTCGGCATTGAGCGCATCGATCGGCGCTGCGCTTCGCCGCACCGCGCGCACGACCAGGATGCCGGCCAGCGGCAGCAGGGCGAAAAGCGGCAAGGCCAGCCAGACGAGACTGTCCCAGATAGCCTCGGCACGGTGCGACCGCGCCTCGCCCACCTGAATGAAGAGGTTGCCGTCGCGCGACGCCTCCGTATAGAAGTGCTGCCCGCCGACAGCCGCGAAACCCGGCCGCAGCGGCGCCGGGAATGGAGCGGCCGGCGCGTCGTGGGACCGCAGGATGACATTGCCCGCCGCATTGCGCAGCTGATACTGCAGATACTCCTTATGCGGCGCGACCGGCTGCTCTTCGCCGCTATCGACGATATCGGCGTCGTCATGATCGCGCCGATGCCCGAAGACCAGGGGCTGCAGGCGCTGCGCGGTTTCCTGCAGGGCGCTGTCGAAGACCTCGTTTATTTCATGCGTCATGACCAGCGCGGCAAAGCCCGTTGCCCCCAGCCAGAGCAGGCTGAGCCCAAGCCCCAGCGTCATGATCAGCCGGGCCGTCAGGCTCCAGGGCAGGGTGTTGCGCGACCCGGCCGGCGTCTCGACGGGTACCGATGTATCCTGCGGGGATGCCATCAGGCCACCTCGCCGATCTGATAGCCGAGGCCGCGCTTGGTGCGGATCAGCTCATGGCCGAGCTTGCGGCGCAGATTGCTGACATGCACCTCGACTGCATTGCTCTCGATCTCGGCGCCGAAGGGATACAGCGCCTCCTCGATCTGGGCCTTCGGTACGACGGCGTTGGGCCGCTGCAGCAATCGCTCCAGGATTGCCCATTCGCGGGCGGTGAGTTCCGTGGCTATGCCCTCGCGCCGCGCCTGGTGGTGGGCGAGGTCGAGCTCGACACCGCCGATGCGCAGGACCGGGCTGGGATTGCCGGCATAACGCCGGGCGACGGCGGCGACCCGTGCCCGCAATTCATCGAGATCGAACGGCTTCACCAGATAGTCGTCGGCGCCGGCATTGAGCCCGGCGATGCGATCGCGGATCTGGTCGCGCGCCGTCAGGATGATCACCGGCCGCTGATCGTTCCGGCGCCGCATCGAGGTCAAAAGATCGAGGCCCGATCCATCGGGAAGATGGAGGTCGAGCAGCACCAGGCCGTAATCGGTCGTGCCAAGAGCGGCCCCGGCATCGGCGATCGTCTGCATCCAGTCGACCGCGTGTCCGGCGGCAGCGATGTGATCCTGCACGGCACGGCCGAGAACAGGTTCATCTTCGACCAGCAACACCCGCATCAATCCCCCTCATCTGTCCTCGTTCAGGGGCGCAGCCCCGAACCATCGCGCAACACGATTGACCCTGCATCAGCATCGTCCGCAATGCTAGTCGCCCCGGCGATAACGACCCGCCCGCCGTGATTTGTCAGCGGAATCCAGCCGCCTGCGACATTTTGCCCGCTTAAGGTTGGCTTCAGGTTGCTCCGCCAAGTTTGCCCCGTCACCAGTTAACAACAACCGCAAACCGAGGTTTTAGAATGAAGAAGTGGACTTTGCTGAGCGCCCTGTTCGTCACCATCAGTGCCGCTCCGGCTTTCGCGGGCGACCTTTGCAGCGTACCGCAGGCGGAATGGCAGCCGAAAGAGGCGCTGCAGAAGAAGCTGGAAGCCGATGGCTGGGCCATCAAGACCATCAAGACCGACGAAGGCTGCTACGAGGTCTATGCCACCGACAAGAACGGCCAGCGGATGGAAAGCTATTTCGATCCGAAGACCTTTAACGTGGTCAAGCAGTAGGAGATGAAGATGGCGACGATGGTGAAAGTCTGGGATCCGCTCGTTCGCGTCTTCCATTGGAGCCTCGTCGCCAGCTTTGCGATCGCCTGGCTCACGGCGGAAGACTGGCAGTCGCTGCATCATTTCGCCGGCTATGCCGCCGGCGCCTTGATCACGGTGCGGCTGATCTGGGGCCTGCTGGGCAGCCGCTATGCCCGTTTCACGCAGTTCGTGAAATCGCCCACGGCGGTGTTGCGCTATCTGCGCGATGTCATCACCGGCCGCGAAACGCGCTATCTCGGCCATAATCCCGCGGGCGGCTTCATGATCCTGGCGCTGCTGGCCTGCATGGCGAGCCTTTGTCTCACCGGCTGGCTTTCCACCACCAATGCCTTCTGGGGCGCCGAGTGGCTGGAGGAAACGCATGAGGCCTTCGCCAATGTGATGCTGGGCCTGGTCGGCCTGCATGTGGGCGGCGTGATCCTTGCCAGCCTGCGGCATCGCGAGAGCCTGGTCAGCGCCATGATCAGCGGCCGCAAGCGCGCGCCTTCCATGTCCGATGTGGCGTGAGCCGCGTGTACTGATCCCCATTCGATGACCGCCCCGGCTTCATCCCCAAGCCCGCCGGGCGGTCATCGGATCTGTCGCGGTTCCCGTGCAGTGCCCCAATCGGCACGGGAGCCGCGATCAAAAACATCATTCCCTAAGAACTTGCGACGGCGCCGGCGGCGCCGTTTTCTTTGCCCGTATCGGCTTCTTCGCCCGTATCTGTCGACCGCCAGGGTTCAATGATCGCTGCAACCGATCGGCACGATCGCGCGCCGCTGTTGGACCGGCCGGCACATCTCGCCCAGATTGGACTCATGAGCCGCATCATTGTCGCGGCCGCCAGAAGGGAGAGATCCGATGTTGATCCGGTCACCAGCAGAGATAACCATCGCCGAAGATGCCGTAACGCTCACCGCGGCTTCCCTGCCGCGTCAGATTGACCGCATTGGTCGCCCAACGATGATCGCGAACGCCGAGGTTCCGGCGTCGGTCGGCCTGCACCCCGGCGCCGTCGCTCTCGGCCTCGGCGGCTTCGGCCTTTTCCTCGCCGCCTCCTGGCTCGGCTGGGGCAGCGGCGAAACGGCGCCGCTGGTCGCCATGGTCACCCTGGTCTTCTTGGTCTATTTCGGCCTTCTGGTCGGCCTCGGTCGGGATGCCGCGCGCCATCGGGCAATAGCCGCCGATGCGCATCAACCGCTCGGCTTCAGCCACTTCCTTGCCGGCCGCGTCGATACCTGCACCGGCTTCCTCGCCGGCCGCGCCGCCTTGATACAGATCGCCTTCACGCCGCTGCTGCTCGGCAGCCTGATGGTGATCTTCGCCGTTATCTGGCCGTTATCACACTGAGCCCTCGGCAGGAGTGCAAGAAGGGCGATAGGCCGTGCACAAGAAAATGCCGCCACCGATCTCAGCGATCGATGGCGGCATCTTTGACGCCCGGGGATGAAGGTGCCGGCGGGGGTACCGGTCTCGAGGATGAGCGTCAGATCGGTTTGCAGAAGGCGCGATCGCGCCCCGCTTCGCCAGCTTCGCGGTCAGGCCGAGGGCTGCGCTCCAGGATTGTCGGAGGCCGGACCTTGCGGCCGGTTGCGGCGTTCGGCCATGAACTGGTCGAATTCGGCCTTGTCCTTGGCCTGGCGCAGGCGCTCGAGGAACTCGAAGAACTCCTTCTGCTCTTCTTCCAGCCGGCGCAGGGTCTCGGCGCGGTAGTCATCGAAAGCGCTGTTGCCGCTGCTTTCCTGGCGGCCCCAGTTGCGGCCCCAGCCGCTGCCGCAAGCGCGCTCCTGCCAGCGCCCGCGCGCCTTGCGCATGTCATCCCAACAGCCGCGCTGCCAACCGCCATGTCTCCAGCTTGCCATGCGTCCACTCCAGAAAAGATAGATCAGGATTGCCAGCCCGACCGGCCAGCAGAAGATGAAGCCGAGGATCGTCGCGCTGATCCAGGCCGGTTTGCCGATGTCATCGAGCCTTGCCGCGATGCCCATGCTGCGCACTCCCAAGAGGTTGCACGAACAAAATGTGAATGTTAATGACATTTACATAGATAGAGAAGACCTCTGCCCCTGTCAAGGCGTCGTCCATGCAACCCTGCGCGATTTCCGGTTTCTTATATCAAGCGATGTGGAAGATGTTTCTTTACAACTGCGTAAGGGAATGCGCGCGCCCGCAGGGGCGAAAACCTCTCGTCAGTATTGGCCCGTATCTCCCGCTATCCAATTTCGGGCCGACAGGAACGCGGGGCCAATGTTGTCTAGTATCCGCCCCCGAGAGGCCGTTGCGTTTAGGGCGCCAAATCGGGTTCCGTCGCGTCCCACGACTCCCGATAGCTCATCGAGCAGCGCAGGAGACATCCTATGCGAGATTTCGGAGAACCCGTTCCGCAGCCCTGAGGTCTGCCCCCTCCCGACCTTCCGTGAACCAAGCGACAACTGGCGCCAGCAACGCCTTGGCTTCCGTCGCCTTTCCCAGCCTCGCCCAAAGCGAGGCCAAGTCCGTCGCGGTGCGTAGTTCCCAGATTTTCGATCCCTGCATGCGGCTGGTGTCGAGCGATCGCACAAAACACTCCTCCGCTTCCACCACCTTCGATGACGTCACCGCCAAAAGAACATTGCCCTTCACCCGCAGCAGCTCAGGAAGATACGAGGTATAACCCTGCATATCGATCAGCTGCGCCGTCTCCTCGATGAGCGCCAGGGCTTCCGAGAGTTGGCCGGTTGCCGCAAGCCCGCCAGCGAGGACGATTTGAAGACGCGCGGTGAAGAGCTCGTAACGCGCGGCATAGAGCTTCCCGAGATACACCTTCAGTTCGGCGACGCCGGCTTCGACATCGCCGCGGCGGATCGCGAGCTCGCTTTTGAAAGCGCGCGCGAGATGCAGGTACGGCGCGAAGGAATGCGTTTCGACCCGTGGGATATACCGGTTTAGCTGCTGTTCGGCGACATCGAGACCATCGATCCACATCGCCGCGGCAAGCGCGTTGATGACGATCGCGTGCCAGACCGGATGCTGCGTCGCTTCTGCATCCAGGAAGGCCTGGTCGACTGCCCGTCGAGCTTGTTCAGGATAGCCCTGTAGCCAAAGAGCGGTGATGCGGCCGATCTCGGCCCACCTGTGATGATCGAAACCGAAATAGACTTCCCGGCCGGCTTGAGGTTTCGCTGATGCCAATGCCGCCTGCTGCGCGACGCGTGCCTCGGTAAGATCACCTTTCAGCGTCAGCGAAATGCCGAGCAAGGTCTGGGCGAGCGCGGTTGCCGCTGCATCGTTCAGCGTCGCTGCGATTTCCGCCGAGCGCTTGGCATATTGCAGGCAAGTTCTGAACTCGCCGCTCCGCAGATGATAGAAATAGAGCGGCCCGAGGAGCCGCACTTCATTGAGATGGTCGCCTCGCGCGCCCGCAATCTCCAGACTGCGATTCAGCGCACTGACCGCAACGTCGGTGTGCCCATGCATATAGGTTACAGACAAGCCGAGAGAAGCGCGAAGGTGCATCTCCTCGCTCCCGCCCTGGTTTCCAGCGTTGAGAGATTGGAGCGCCAGTTCTGACCAGCGGTGGCATTCGGGCAGCAATCCCATGGCGAGAAGAACCGGCGCCGCGGCGACCGCGAGGCCAATTCCCACCGTGACATCGCCGTGGGGACTGAAACACCATTCAAGCGCGGCGCGGACGTTGTTGAGGGCGGCCAGATGCGGGGCGCGTTCCGTACCGGTCGACAAGGACGGCCACTCATTACCGGTCTGCTCGAGCCAGCGGCGATAATAGCTCGCATGGCGCCCAGCCAGTTCCGCCATTTCCATCTGGTCCATGCTGAGCTCAAGCGCATAGTCGCGTGTCGTATCCAAGAGGCGGTACCGCATCATGGCGCCGACAGGCCGTGCCGCGACCATCGATTTCTCGACCAGGCTGTCGATTGACCTGAAGGCCGCCGTGCGATCGAGGGCAGCGCTCGTGACTACCTCCAACGCAGCATCCAGCGTGAAATAGCCCACGAAGACTGCCAGCCGCCGCAGGACGACGCGCTCAAGGTCGGAGAGCAGCTGAAAACTCCAGTCGAGCGTCGCACGCAAGGTTTTCTGCCGGGCGGGAGCGGTCCGCAGCCCGTGCCAAGTTTGCGTCAGGCGTTGGTCAAGCAGTTCCTCAGTCTGTTCGAGGCCGTAGGACTCGACGCGCCGCGCGGCAAGCTCGATCGCCAGCGCGACGCCATCGAGCTTTCGGCAGATACGGGAGACAATGGCTGCCTGCTCGTCATTGACGTTCAGCCGCGCGCCGCTCGCCGCCGCGCGTTCCACGAAGAGCTGTGTCGCCGGAAATTGCTGTATCTGCGCTGCGGTGAATTCCTCGGCGTCTTGAGGGTATGCTAAGGCGTCGAGCCGGTAGACATGCTCGCCCTCGACCCTCAATGCCTCGCGGCTCGTCGCAAGGATATGCGTGGGAGGTGCTGCCTCGAAAATGGTTGACGCCATCGCCGCAATCGATTCCACGAGATGCTCGCAGGTGTCGAGCACCAGAAGGACGCGATGTTCCTTCAGGAAGTGAACAAGTCCCGGCATCGGGTCTTCCACACGGGCCGAGATGCCAAGCAACGACGTGATTGCCGTCGTCGCAAGCTTGGGATCCGCGATGACCCCGAAATCGACGAAGAGCACGGAGCCGCCAAAGGCCTCCGCCAGATGGTGCGCAACGGCGACGGCGACAGTCGTTTTCCCGACGCCACCGGGCCCCACGAGCGTCACGAACCGGGAAGCCTTCAATTGCGCCGATATGTCGAGGACGTCGTCGTCCCGACCGACCATCCGGCTGAGGCGCGCCGGCAGATTGGCGTGGGGGAAATGAGCCGAGGGAACACTCTCGAGGCCTTCCCTCGTGACTGGCGCCACGAAGCAGTATCCGCGTCCGGGAACGGTCGTTATGTAGCGCGCGCCGTCTTCGCCATCGCCCAGTGCTTTGCGGAGGCTCGCCATGTGGAACCGCAGGCTGCCCTCGTCGACGACGACATCGCGCCATACGCGGGCCATCAGATCTTTTTTGTTGATGACTTCGTTGGGCGTGGTCGCCAGTGCGATCAGGATGTCGAGCGCTCGACCGCCGAGCTCGACGGCGAGGCCAGCTTTCGTCAGCAGCCGCTCGCCCACGACCAATCTGAACGGACCGAAGGCCAGCTGGAGTCTATCCTCAAGGGGTGCCGGTGCCATGCCATCCTCTTTGGCGGCGGCGCTTTGTTGCGCCGAACTTGAGAGCGATCGTTCAGTTCACAGACGGACCGACAGCCATGTGAGCGTGATGAGGTGGACGGACGATACGCGAAATTGCGGATGGTCGCATCTGTCATCGCGGTCCGGGCATCGACTCCACCGGAAGTTTCCCGCGCGACGCGGCTGATTCGGCCCCTTACTTGCATCATAGAAGCCGCCCGCCCCCAGGGATGCCTCTCCCATGTGGCTAACAACGTCTAACAACGCATAACGGGCGGTTAACGGGGAACAAGCGTAGGTCTGGGTCATACAAGAGTTCTTTCGAACCGGACCCCAGACGAGGAGACCCCCAATGTTAACGAACCATGTCAGCGAGAAGATTAATCAGGACCGCCGCAAGATTCTTGGGGCTACCGCACTCGGTATAGCCTTGGCGGGCGTAGGCAATCTTCTGCCGGCGCATCTCGCCTCTGCCGACACCGGCGGCGCGGTCCGCCCCTTCCGGGTCTCCGTCCCGGAAGATGCCCTTGTCGATCTGCGCCGCCGCATCGCCGCGACGCGGTGGCCGGACCAGGAGACCGTGAACGACGACTCCCAGGGCGTCCGCCTGGCGACCGCCCGCAAGCTGGCGCAGTACTGGCAGCACCATCATGACTGGCGGAAGATCGAGGCCCGCCTCAACTCCTTCCCTCAGTTCATGACAGAGATCGACGGCCTCGATTTCCACTTCATCCACGTCCGCTCGAAGCATGAGAACGCGCTGCCCATGATCGTTACGCATGGCTGGCCGGGATCGATCATCGAGCAGCTGAAAATCGTCGAGCCCTTGACCAATCCGACGGCTTTCGGCGGCAGCGCCGAGGATGCCTTCCATCTCGTCATCCCCTCGCTGCCGGGCTATGGCTTCTCGGCGAAACCGACGGCGCCGGGCTGGACGCCGCCGCGCATCGCCAAGGCCTGGGCGACCCTAATGCAGCGCCTCGGCTATACCCGCTATGTCGCCCAGGGCGGTGACTGGGGCAATGCCGTCTCCGAGAACATGGCCCTGCAGCAGCCGGCGGGGTTGCTGGCCATCCATACCAACATGGCGGCGACCTTGCCGCCCGACGTCTCCAAGGCGCTCGGCACCGGTATCGAACCGGCGGGTCTGTCACCCGATGAGAAGCGCGCCTGGAATCAGTTGACCGATTTTTACAAGAACGGGCTCGGCTATGCGATCGAGATGAACTGCCGACCGCAAACCCTCTACGGCATCGTCGACTCGCCAGTTGGGCTCGCCGCCTGGATGCTCGACCACGACATCCGCAGCTACAGGATGATCGCCCGCAGCTTCGACGGCCAGAAGGAAGGCCTCACTCCGGATGACGTGCTCGACAACGTCACCCTTTACTGGCTGACCAACACCGCCATCTCCTCGGCGCGGCTCTATTGGGACACGGCGCAGGCCTCGACGGGCGGCGGCTTCTTCGATGCCCGCGGGCTGCAGATCCCGGTCGCCGTCAGCGCTTTTCCGGACGAGATCTATCAGGCGCCACAGAGCTGGGCCGAAAAAGCCTATCCGAAGCTCATTCACTACAACAGGCTTCCGAAGGGCGGCCATTTCGCCGCCTGGGAACAACCGAAGTTCTTCGTTGAGGAAATGCGGGCGAGCTTCAAATCCGTCCGCCAGCCGGCCTGACACCAGATCTGATCACCCGGGTGGCGCCCCAACTGCGCCACTCCTTTCCCTCAAGCATCGCATCCATGGACAGGAGACGTATCATGAAGGACAACCAGATCGTTGATTCCAGCTTCACCGCGATCTTCAACGCGCCAGTCGACCAGGTCGACATCCCCCGCTGGTGCTTCACCCTCCCCGAGCACGAATACCGCGCCTGTTCGCCGGCGCATGTCTCGGCGGGCTTCACCGTGGCGCCGGACGGCAAGCGCATGTCCATCAATGTCGAGTTCATCGGCGGCAGTTTGATGGTGCAGCATTACGTCGAGACGCTGGCCGACAAGGATCACCTGATCCTGGATTCGGACTCCGACGTCTTCACCCCGACGGGCCGCACGACCATCCATGTGACCTGGGAGCTCAGCGTCAAGGCGCTCGACGACGGTCGCTGCGAATTCACCAACCGGGTCCAATCCTTCGCGACCGAGGAGATGATGTCCTTCCTCGACCGCCAAGGCATTCCCTTCGATCAGTTCCGGACCCAGCGCCAGCCGGCCTCTATCGCTCACAATCGGGCGGAGACCCCGTTGTTTGCCGCCAGCATCGAACGTGCGGCGCTCAAGAGCGCCCGACAAGCAGTCGCGGCTGAGTAAGTCTGCAACGGAGGATGACATGACCTTCCCACCCTACGACAGCAACGTTACCGCTTTACTGGTGGTTGACCCCTATAACGACTTCATCTCCGAAGGGGGCAAGATCTGGCCGCGGATCAAGGCCGTGGCCGAAGCGAACAATTGCGTACCTCATATGCATCAGGTGCTGCAGGCGGCGCGCGATGCGAAGCTGCGGGTGTTTTTCGCGATGCATCACCGCTACCGAGACGGCGATTACGAGACCTGGCAACATGTCGCGCCCATCCAGCGCCGGGCATGGCAAGCCAAGAGCTTCGAATACGGCACCTGGGGCGGTGATTTCCGCAGCGAATTCGTGCCGCTGGAAGGCGAGGTCGTCGCTCAGGAGCATTGGTGCTCCAGCGGCTTCGCGAACACCGATCTCGACCTGCAGCTGAAGCGGCACGGCATCCATCGGCTGATCGTCATCGGCATGATCGCCCATACCTGCATCGAGGCGACCGTCCGCTATGCCGCCGAGCTCGGCTATGACGTCACCGTAATCAAGGATGCCATCGCCGATTATTCCGACGAAATGATGCACGCCGCGCTGGAGCTCAACATGCCCAACTATGCCAGCGCGATCATCACGACGAAGGAAATCGTCGGTGTCATTTCCAGAATGAATTTGTCCGCCGGCACGGCCGAGTAGCCCCTAGCCTGCTCGGACATCGGCGGGTTGCTTTCATCAGAACGTCTTTGACCCACGCATCATCATCCAGGGAGTTGGACATGAGCCAGCAATCCAAGGTTCTGTATACCGCCAAGACCCACACCACGGGCGGCCGAGACAACGGCCTTGCCCGCAGCAGCGACGGGAATCTCGATGTCCGGTTGTCGACGCCGGGCTCGACGCGCATCGGCACCAATCCGGAGCAGCTGTTCGCGGCCGGCTGGTCCGCTTGTTTCGAGGGCGCGATCGCGCTCACCGCTCAGAAGAAAAAGATCACGGTGCCGGGCGAGGTCGCGATCGACGCGGAAATCGACCTCAACTTATCCGACGAGGGTTACTCGTTGAGTGCTCGTCTCAACGTCACCATCCCGGGAATTGATCGGAAACTCGCTCAGGAACTCGTCGACGAAGCGCACAGGATTTGCCCCTATTCCAAAGCCACCCGCGGCAATATCGACGTCGCGATCAGACTCCTCTGAGAACTCGGGACCGGCTTTCCGTACCCTGAAGACGCGCTCCCGGCCGTTGGCCCTGACCACACCGCGGCGGATGCTGCGCCAGGTGGACCAGATCGATGGACGGTCCGGCAACAGGGCCATGGTCTCGATCTCGTCCGGATGGGGTAGCAGCCGTCACGCCCGCCGGCGGCGGTTCGGCCGACATGAGGGTGCGAATACGAGGTTCTATTTTCCGCCCCACGCGATTAGGCTTGGATGCGTCTTGCCGTAGCGCGGTCATCAAGCAGGGAAGCGGGGAATATGGAGATGGAACGCCAAGGTGGGCTGGTCCGAAACATGCTGGCCGTGCTGTTCGTCGGCGCGCTGATCGGCGGCAGCCTCTGGATCCTACGCCCCTTCCTGCCGGCGCTGATCTGGGCGACCCTGCTGGTGGTTTCCACCTGGCCGGCGATGCTCGCCGTGCAGGAGCGGCTCTGGGGCAAACGCGGCCTCGCGGTGATCGTCGTGACCGCTCTGCTGGTATTGCTGGTGATCATCCCGATGGCGCTGGTCGCCGCGGCGATCGTCAACAATGCCGCCGTGCTCGGCGAGCGACTGCATGTGCTGACGGTCGCGCGTGTACCTGGGCCGCCGGACTGGGTCATCGACATACCGATGGTCGGCACCAGGGTCGTCGATGAATGGCAGGCAATCGCCGCGCTGACGCCGGATGAGCTTTACGCCTATGCGGCACCCTGGGCCGCGACGGTCGGCAAGTGGCTGATCGCCAAGGCCGGCACGCTGCTGCTGTTCTTCGTTCACCTGCTGCTGACGGTGATCCTCTCCGCGCTGCTCTATTATCGCGGCGAAGCGGTCGCGGCGAGCCTCCGCCGGTTCGGGCACCGCCTGGCGGGACCGGCCGGCGAACAGGCTGTCAGGCTTGCCGGCCAAGCCATTCGCGCCGTCGCCATGGGTGTCATTGTCACGGCCCTTATCCAGACGGCGCTTGGCGGCATCGGGCTTTATCTTGCCGGCGTGCCGCTGCCGGCTTTTTTGACCGCGCTGATGCTGGTTCTCGGCATCGCGCAGATCGGTGCCGTGCCGGTCCTGGCGCTGTCGGTCGCCTGGCTCTATTGGCACCACGATACGACGCCGGCCACCATCCTGCTTCTCTGGTCGCTCTTTGTCGGCAGTATCGACAACGTCATCCGGCCGATCCTGATCAAGCGCGGCGCGCATCTGCCGCTGCTCCTGATCTTCGCCGGCGTCGCCGGCGGGTTGCTCGGCTTCGGCGTGGTCGGCCTTTTCGTCGGACCGGTCGTCCTTGCCGTCAGCTATACCTTGCTGGTCGGCTGGATTCGCGACGGCGAGGCGGCACGGCAACTCGGCCCAGCCACGACCGACGCCACAACGACTGACGCGGCCGCCAAGCCGCGCCCCGGCGAGGCGCCGCCTTTGCCCTGACGTTACGGCCCCGGATGGACCCTCGCCTATCTGCCGCCCGGTTTCTCGAAGCTCGCCCGGTCGATCCCGTAACGCTGCAGCTTGTCATAGAATGTCTTGCGGGGAATGCCCAGGGTCGCCAAGGTCGCCCGTACATCGCCGCTATGGGCAGCCAGCGCCTCGCGGATGAGCCGGGCTTCATAGGCTTCGACCCGCTGCGGCAGGGCCAAGGCCGCCTCGGGCGTGGCAGCAATCTCGGCCTCAATCTCGGGCGCATCGGCTTCGGCAAGACCAAGTGCCGCACGCTCAGCGAAATGGATGAGTTCGCGCACGTTCCCCGGCCAGTCATGATCCTGTAAGCGCCGCCGCATCGCCGGAGACACCGCCGGCAAGTCGCGGCCAAAGCGCTCCGCCGCCCGCTCCAGGAAGCAGGCGAAGAGCAGCGGGATATCCTCGCGGCGTTCGCGCAGCGGCGGAATGCGCAAGGTGACGACATTCAGCCGGTGGAACAGGTCCTCGCGGAATTCCGCGCGGCGCGACGGCTCGCCGAGATCGGATTTCGCCGCGGCCACCACCCGCAGATCGACATTGCGCACGCTATTGGTTCCAAGCGGCGTCACCTCGCGCCCCTCGAGCACGCGCAGCAGCTTGACCTGCGTGCCGATCGGCATGCTCTCGATTTCGTCGAGGAACAGCGTGCCGCCGCTGGAATGCTCGATCAGGCCGATGCGCTTCTTCTGCGCGCCGGTGAAGGCGCCCGCTTCATGGCCGAACAGCTCGCTCTCGATCACCGTCTCCGGCAAGGCGCCGCAATTGAGTGCCACGAAATGGCCTTGGGCGCGCCGCCCCAGGCGATGGATCTCGCGCGCCACCACTTCCTTGCCGGTGCCGGTCTCGCCGATGACGAGGATATCGACATCGGCATCGCCGACCGCGCGGATCGTCTCGCGCAGGCGGCGGATCGCCGGCGCCTCGCCGATCAGCGGCGATTCTCCCGCCGCCTGCGCCGCCGCCGCGCGCAAGCGGCGGTTCTCCAGAACCAGCAGCCGCTTCTCCGCGGCGCGGCGCACGCTCTGGATCAATCGATCGGCGGCGAAGGGCTTGGCGAGGAAATCATAAACGCCCTCACGCATCGCCTCGACGGCGGTGGCAATATCGCCATGGCCGGTGATCAGGATAACCGGCAGGTCCGGATCGCGCGCGCGCAGTTGCCGGAAGAGCTGCATGCCGTCGACGCGGGGCATGCGAAGATCGGTGACGACCACACCTTCGAAATCGGCGCCGATGGCATCCAGCGCTTCGGCCGCCGATGCCAGCGGCAGGGGCCGGAAGCCGGCAAGCTCAAGCGTCTGCGTATTGGCCTGGCGCAGGTCTATGTCGTCGTCGATGAAAGCCACCGTCATCGGCGCGGCTGTCACCGGCGCAACCGCCGCCGACGCCGCTGGCAGGGATGTAGTCGCCGTCATGTCGCCCTCCGCAGGACAAGCGTGAATTCGGTGCCCTGGCCGGGCTCGCTTCGGACCTCCATCCGGCCGCCGAAATCGTCGACGATGCCTTTGGAGATCAGCAGGCCGAGCCCAAGACCGCGTGGCTTTGTCGTGACGAAAGGCGTGAAGAGTGCTGCCATCACCTCCGCCGCAATACCCGGACCGTTATCCGTGACGGTCAAGCGCACTTCCCCGCCGCCCTGAACTTCCCGGCCAAGCCCTGTGACATCAATACGCAGGACCTGGTCCGCCCGCCCCTCCATCGCCTCCAGCGCGTTCTGCAGCAGGTTGACCAGGACCTGCTCCAGCCGCACCCGGTTGGCGACGACCAGCAGCGCCGGATCGGGTCTTTCGGCCAGCAACCGCGCGCCTTGCCGGCGGGCACGGATGCCGACCAGCAGCAAGGCGCCGTCGATCGCCTCCAGCAGCGAGATCGGCCCGATTTCGCCGGTCGCCTTGCGGGCATAGCCGCGCAGCTCTTCGGTGATGGAGCCGATCCGCTCCGTCAGCCCGGCGATCGCCGCCAGGTTCTGGCGCGCCGCTGCCGCATCCTGACGGTCGAGCAGGGCCGCCGCATTGTCGGCATAGCTGCGGATGGCGGCGACGGGCTGGTTCACCTCATGCGCTAGCCCTGCGGTGATCTGGCCGAGCATGGCGAGGCGGTTTGCCTGGGCAAGTTCGTCGCGCGCGACCTGCAACTTCGCTTCCACCTTCTTGCGCTCCTCGATCTCCGCCGTCAGCGCGGCATTGCTCGAGCGCAAATCCCGAGTCCGTTCCTCGACCCGCCGTTCCAGTTCGATGCGTGCTTCGACTTCGGCCGCGGCCCGGGCACCGGCGCGCTGGCGACGATAGAGCAGCAGAGCGGCAAGGCCGATGACCGGCGTCAATCCACCCAGGGTCGCGGCCCGCGCCGCATGCGACCCCAGTTCGAGCGCCGTCCGTGCCGGCATCAGCAGGTGAAGCTGCCAAGCGGTCGAGGAAATATCGCGCGTCGTCTCGAGATAGAGCCCGCCATCGCCCGATCCGACGAAGCCCTCGCCGGGCGCGTCGCGCGGATCGATCTTCTGCAGCGGCAGCAGCGCCAGCTTGGCCTCGCCGAATTGCTGGCTCTGCCGCAAGACCTTGACCGTTTCCGGCGGCAGCGGCAGTTGCGTCATGAAGCGCCAGCCGGGCTCGCTGCTGATCAGCACGATCCCGTCCGGGTCGGTGACATAGGCGACGGCCCCGGATTGCGCCCATTCGGCCTCGACCTGGTCGAATTCGACCTTGACCACGATCACGCCGAGCAGCTTGTCACCCGCATCGATGCGCCGCGAGATATAAAGGCCCGGCCGGTGGCTGACGGTTCCCATGGCGAAATGTTCCGCCCCGCCCTGCGCCACGGCGAGGGTGAAATAGGGACGGAACTCGTAATTCGATCCGACGAAACTGGTGGGCTCGCGCCAGTTGCTCGAAGCGATGGTCGTCGCCGTGCTGTCGAGCAGATAGATGACGGCCGAGCGCGTTCCCGCACTCAGCGTTTCCAGCTTCACATTCATCGCCGCCATCGCCGCGGCGTCATGGCTCTGCAGCACTGCCTTGACGTCGGGGTCCTGGGCCAGCAGCAGCGGCACGACCCGCTGCTTCTCCAGCTCGCTGCGCAGCACCGCGGTATCAAGTGCCGCCGTCTGGCCCGCCCGGACGCGCAGGGTTTCGGCGGCGCTGCCGCGTCCCCAATCGCCGGCGAGCCAAAAGGCGAGCAGCGCCACGATGATCGCGGCGAGCGTGAAGGCCAGCCATTCCAGCGATCTTCTTGCGGCGATTTGGGGCATCCGCGTTCTCTCTTTCCGCCGGCTTTCTATTGGGCAGCTTTGAGCGGAAATCCGCTCAATAGCAACCAATTTCGTGCGAATTTCCGCTCTACGACAATCGCCATGTCAGGATATCCATAAAATTCTCCTTATTTTTCAGTTTGATAATCTGGCCGCTCCATTGGCACCAAGATTGCGAATACCGGGCCAGCTGCGGGGAGTCGAAAACGCGGCTTCATAAAAATCGCCACCAAGAACCGTGGCGCCCAGGTCCCGGACAAGGGGGCCAAGGAGGGGCGTCAGCAAACGGAGGAAGCCATGCAAGCAATGCCAGTCACCCAACCTGTCACATCCAAGCGCCGGAAGCGGCCGCTTTATGCCAGCCTGTATTTCCAGGTCCTGGTCGCCATCACCATCGGCATCATCCTCGGCCATTTCGCGCCGGATATCGGCACCGCGCTGAAGCCGCTGGGTGACGCCTTCGTCAAGCTGATCAAGCTCGTCATCGCGCCCGTGATCTTCCTCACGGTCGTCACCGGCATCGCCAGCGTCACCAACCTGAAGAAGGTCGGCCGCGTCTTCCTGAAGGCGATGATCTATTTCCTGGTCTTCTCGACCCTGGCCCTGATCGTCGGCCTGATCGTCGGCAATGTGATCGAGCCCGGCGCCGGCCTCAATATCGATCCGGCAACGCTCGATCCCAAGGCGGTGGCCGAATATACCGGCAAGGTCCATGACCAGAGCGTGGTCGGCTTCCTGATGAACATCATCCCGACGACGCCGTTCAGCGCCTTCGCCTCCGGCGACATCCTGCAGGTGCTGTTCTTCTCCGTCCTGTTTGGCATCGCTTTGGCGATGCTCGGCGAGCGCGCGGCGCCGGTGATGAAGCTGGTGCAGTCGCTGTCGCAGGCGATGTTCCGCATGGTCGACATGCTGATGCGCCTGGCGCCGATCGGCGCTTTCGGCGCCATGGCCTTCACCATCGGCAAGTTCGGCATCGGCGCCGTCGCCAATCTCGCCTTCCTGATCGGTACCTTCTACCTGACCTCGATCCTGTTCGTGGTGGTGGTTCTGGGTGCTGTCTGTTTCGCTAATGGCTTCTCGATCTTCGCCCTCCTCCGCTACATCAAGGAGGAACTGCTGCTGGTCCTCGGCACCAGCTCATCGGAGGCGGCCCTGCCCAGCCTGATCGAGAAGATGGAACGCGCCGGCTGCCGTGCCTCGGTCGTGGGCCTCGTCATCCCGACCGGCTATTCCTTCAATCTCGACGGCACCAACATCTATATGACGCTGGCCTCGCTCTTCATCGCCCAGGCGACCGGGGTACATCTTTCCTTCGGCGACCAGATCCTGCTGCTGCTGGTTGCCATGCTGAGCTCGAAGGGTGCGGCCGGCATCACCGGGGCGGGTTTCATCACCCTGGCGGCGACATTATCCGTGGTTCCGTCCGTGCCGGTCGCCGGCATGGCGCTCATCCTCGGTATCGACCGCTTCATGTCGGAATGCCGCGCCCTTACCAACCTGGTCGGCAATACGGTCGCCACCATCGTCGTCGCCAAATGGGAAGGGGAACTCGACCGGCCGCGGTTGCTTGCCGCCCTCGCCGGCCGGGAGGAGGAGCCGGTCGGCTCCACGCCGGCGCCGGTGGCTGCGGAATAATCCGCGACCGAGGCAACACCAGCAAGGCTGTGCCGCCGCACATTCAAGGCGGCGCGCTACAGCCCCACGCGACAGCGGCTCCCGGCCGGCAATTCGCCGCCGGGAGCCGTCACCGTTCGGTGGGTAAGGACAGGCAGCTTACCGGGCTGCCGGCTTCTGGCTGATACCGAGCCCCTGCAGATAGACCAGCATGGCTGCCTCCAGCAGGTCCTCCGGGCTCATCGGCAGGCGCCGCCGCCCGGCATCGCCGCGGGCAAAGAGCGAGGCGATGCCATGCGACAGCGACCAGATATGCAGCGCCAGCATCAAGGCCGGCGGCCGGTCAGCCTTGGGCATGGTCTGGCACAGCGCCTCGGCGGCATCGCGCAGGATGGCGAAGGCGCGGTCGCCGGCCTGGCGCAGCTCAGGGTAATCGTCCAGCGCCAGGCCCGATTCGAACATCGCCGCGTAATAGGCGGGCTCGGTCCGGGCGAAAGCGAGATAGGCTTTGCCGATATTGCCGAAGGCCGTGAAGATATCCGGCCGGCCCTCGTTCCAAGCGGTCGAGAGGAAGGCGGCAAAGCGCTCGAAGCCTTGGCGCGCCAGATCCGCCATCAACTCGTCACGGTCGCGGAAATGCCGATAGGGTGCGGCCGGGCTGACGCCGGCGGCACGCGCGGCCTCAGCAAAGGTGAAGCCGGCCGGGCCCTTGGCGGTGATGAGGTCAAGCGCCGCCTTGATCAGCGCTTCCTTGAGATTGCCGTGATGATAGCCGCGCCGGCCGGCTTCGCCCCGCCCGCTGCCCCCGCCGCCATCCTTGTCCCTGCTCCAGCTCATGTGAACAGCTCTTACATGAAGAGACCGCCGGAAGCAGCCGAAATCGTGCGCGGCGCTACCTCCCCATGCCGCCGCCTTAACGCGCCACCCATGCGACCGATGGTCCCGGCGGTCAATCCGGCGGTGACGGTGCCTCGGCCGCGGCAGTAGGCTTGTCCCGCTATCGGCCACGTCATCAAAGCGACGCGCATCCACGCAGACTGGGTTCCACCTCACCCCGTTCTCACCGCGTTCCGCCGCCTGCCTGCCTTCCATCCCTGCCCGCCTGCCGATAGTGACCGGCGCTTCCCGCCCCCTTGCCCGCAAAGGAAACTGCAATGGTGAAAAAACCCGCCGCCAAATCCGCCGATTTCACCGCCATGGGCGTTCCCGCGTTCTGGCCGGTCAGCATGGCCGGCTCGCTGCTTGAAGCCGGCATGGAGCTTTATGCCCACAATCTCAAATTCGTCGAGGAGGAGATCAGGATCCATGACGATCTGCGGCCGCACCTGGCGACGCCCAGCAAGCCGCGGATCGACTTGCGCAGCATGACCTTGCGCGATTACGGCAGCGCGACAGGTATTCCAGCCCTGGTCGTGGCGCCCTATGCCGGCCATACCGCCATGATCGCCGATTATCACAAGGGCCAGAGCCTGGTGCAGACCCTGCTCGCCAGCGGCATTGCTCATGTCGCCCTGACCGATTGGAAATCCGCCACCGAGGATATGAAGGACCTGGAGATCGACAATTACCTGGCCGATCTGTCGGTGGCGATCGACGATCTCGGCGGCGTGGTCAATCTGATCGGCCTCTGCCAGGGCGGCTGGATCTCAGCCATGATCGCCGCCCGCTTCCCGGCCAAGGTGCGCAAGCTGGTCCTTGCCGGGGCGCCGATCGATACGCAAGCCGGCAACGGACCGCTGAAGCGCATGGTGAATGAATCTCCCCTTTCCTTCTATGAGGAGCTGTTGACGCTGGGCGGCGGTTTGATGCGCGGCAAGTTCATGCTGCAGGGCTGGAAGAACATGCATCCCGAACAGCATTACATGCAGCATCATATCGACCTCTACGAGCATATCGACGATCCTGCCTATCTGAAGAAGGAAGAGACCTTCGAAAGCTGGTATGAAAATCCGATCGACCTACCGGGCCGCTGGTATCTCCAGGTCATCAACCAGCTCTTCAAGGAGAACCGTTTCGCCAAGGGCAAATTCATCGGCCTCGGCCGGCGCCTCGATCTCAAGGACATAACCTGCCCGACCTATCTGCTGGCCGGTGCCGCCGATGACATCACCACGCCGGAACAAGTGCTGGACGCGGTCAAATACCTGGGCACGCCCAAGGAGCTGCTGCGCCAGCAGACGGTGCCCGGCGGTCATATCGGGCTTTTCATGGGTGCGCGCAACCTGAAGGAATGCTGGCCCGGCATCGCCGCCTGGATCGCAGCGCAGTAACGCCATCCGAATATGAGAGGCGGGGCGATGCGCGCATCGTCCCGCCTCGAGAGACGTTACCTGCCAGCCGCCCCTGCTTCAGCCCGCCTTGGGGAATTCCGAGGGATACATGGCGCGGCGCGCTGCCTCGTCCATCTCGGTCTTGAAGGCATGGCTGGCATCCAGGGCGCGGGCGCGCTGCACCGCCGGCCTGGCATCGACCTTCTGGAACCAGCGCTTGAGATTGGGATAATCCCCCAGCGGATCAGCGGCGCCGTGCATCACCCGCGCCGCGCGGTCGATCCAGCCCCAGGCCGACATATCGGCGATGGTGTATTCCTTGCCGACGATATAGTCGCGGCCGGCGAGATGATCCTCCAGCACCTGGTAATGCCGCTCGGCCTCGCGGCGATAGCGGTTGACGACATAGGCCGGCTTCTCTTCCGCCATCAGCTGGAAGAACACCGCCTGGCCGGAAAACGGGCCGAGGCCGCTGGAGATGAAGAACAGCCAGGACAGCAGCTCGCCGCGGTCTGCCGGCGCGCCGATGAATTTGCCGGTCTTGTCGCCGAGATAAAGCAGGATGGCGCTGGAATCGAAGACCCGCGTCTCGCGCCCACCGGGCCCCTCGGTATCGACGATGGCCGGCACCTTGCCGTTGGGGTTGATGGCGCGGAAGGCCGGCTGGTGCTGTTCCCCTTTGCGGGTATCGACCGGGATCGCTTCATAGGCGAGGCCCGCTTCCTCCAGGAACAGGGCGACCTTGGCGGGATTGGGGGTGGGATGGAAGTAGAAGCGGATCACGGATATCTCCTTCTTGATGCTGATTCTGATGGCCGGCATTGGCGCTGCAGCACTTCGGCGCTATAGATCGACCAATCGCCGGCGCGGCAGAAGCGCATGCCGCCAACTAAGTCTTATTTGGAATTCGAATGACTGACCGCTTTTTCGCCCTGCGCCTGTTCCTGCGCGTGGCCCGCACCCGCAGCTTTTCCAAAGCCGGCCGGGAATTCGGCCTGTCCCAGCCCTCGGTCTCGCGCATCCTGGCCGAATTGGAGCGCGAGGTCGGCGCCTCGCTGCTGGCCCGCACCACCCGCGCCGTCACCTTGACCGAGGCGGGCGCCGATTACCTCGCCCGCATCGAGCCGATCCTGGAAGCGCTGGAAGAGGCCGACCAGGCGGTGCGCGGCAGCGGCCATTTCCGGGGCAAGCTGCGGGTCGGCCTCTCCTCCGGCTTCGGCGCGCGCGAGGTGATTCCCCGCCTCGGCGGTTTCATGGCGCAGCACCCCGATCTGTGCATCGATCTCGTCATGAAGGACGAACGCCAGGACCTGATCGGCGAAGGCGTCGATCTGGTCTTCCGCTTCGGCGCGCTGACGGATTCATCCGCCAAGATGCTGCATATCGGGCGGACCGACCGCCTGCTGATTGCCGCCCCCGCCTATCTCCTGCGCCACGGCACGCCCGCGACGCCGGCCGATCTCGCCCACCATGCCATCATCATCGGCCCGGCGGGGGTCAAGGCGGAAGGCTGGCGCTTCGAGAAGGACGGGCGGCGTGTCTCGGTGCGGATCGACGGCCGGTTGACGGCCGGCCAGCATGAAGGCGTCATCGCCGCCACCGTCGCCGGCCTCGGCATCGCCTCGACCGCCCTCTGGGGCTGCCGCCGCGAGATCGAGGATGGCAGCGTGGTGCAGGTCCTCCCCGACTGGCGCATGGAGCCGGCCGAGGTCAACGCCATCTTCACCGCCGGCCGCGCAACGAGGCCGGCGGCCCGCGCCCTCGCCGAATATATCGCCGCGGAGCTGAAGGAATAGCGCGCGGCGCAGCTAGCGTCCCGCGACGGCGACCTGGTTATATGGACGAGGTCAGACTGATTGAATGAAGCGCTGAAATGAACTGAGCGAGACGTTTAGGGATCGACGAACTGCTGCCCTGGCACTATCATAAAAAGGGCATTAAAATATTTAGCGCGAGTTACCGGATCAGCTCCACCAAGTTGATACCTAACAGCCATCCGCTTTCTTGATGGCAGCATCGTGGCGCGCGGTAGAAGTCATGATCCTTGACAATGAATTCGGCAAGACTTCGACAAGTTTCGGCCTGATAAAAGCGCGACCGGCTGTGGCAGCGGAAGCTTTTGCGGCATGGAAAGGGATATTTACAAGTCGCACAATTGCCAAATTATTGTCAGCGACCTTATTGGCGATCTGCGTTCACATATTGACGCCTTATTTCCTCTCGTGGTGCCAACCCCGACAAGGCATCTTTTTCTGCCCACCGCCGGTGCTTGGTCGTTGTATTGTGACAACTACCTCATTGGTACGGATGCAGCTGGCCCGATGAAGGTATTGTCGAAATACCTGAACGCGGACGCGATGCGCATCGTAGCTTCGGATCAGCTTTATGAAAAGCAGACGAGACGGGTCAAGCAATATGGCGCGACCATCCTTGAATACTACTCTTCAGGAGAAACCAGGCGCACGATAGCCTGTGTCAACGACGGCGGACGATGGATTTTCGAAGCTTCGGGTAATCCATTCGAGTTCGAAAATGTTGCCATTTATGATGCCAGACCTGCGAAGGATAGATTCAACAAGGAGATATTGCTGGAGTATTTGGCAGGTCTCGGCGTGGGCCGTGTTAATGACAGCTTTTGTGTCCCGCGCGTCAACGAAGCAGCCTACCTTATCGAACGCAAGTGCGACGATTTACCATCACTTAAAGAAGTGTCCAAGAACGAGCTTCTAGCAGCATCTTTCTGAACTTCTCCTGACAGCCGCGAAGCGGAATCAGGTCCGCTGGCTAAGGGCAGCCGTTCGGTCCCGGAGGCTGACTGCACAAGCTTACTTCCCCGGCGCCCGGCCCGGGCAAGAGAGGCTGCCCTGGAGCAGCCTCTCTCCGTCCATCGAAAGGCCTTCCGTCCTCAACCGTTTTGAACGGTGGCCGCGGCCTTGCGGATGACGTCGATAACAACGGTGGGCCGGGAAAGCATGGGCACATGGCTGCTCGCTACCTCGGTGACGGCCGCCCCCATGCGCTTCGACACCCAGCGCTGGAGATCGGGATGCACGGTGCGGTCCTGCGTCGTCAGCACATACCAGCTCGGCTTCGACTTCCAGGCAATGTCGTCGACGCCCAGCTTCTGCTGATCCAGCAGGTCGAAAGCAGGCGCATAATGCGTGGCCCAGACGATCTTCTGCTCTTCCGCCGGAAGGTCTCCGGCGAAGAACTCGGTGGCTTTCGGCAGCATCCAGGCGCGCCCGTCGGCGATATCGACGCAAGAGAAGATATCCGACGGATACTTGTCGAGCTGATGCTGCACGGTCTCGCCCGCATCGGGGGCGACAGCGGCGACGTAGACTAGGCCGGCCACGCGCTCATCAACGCCGGCGGCCGTGATCGTGGCGCCGCCATAGGAATGGCCGACGAGGAGGATGGGGCCGCCGACGCGGTTGAGCGTGCGCTTGACCGCCGCCACATCTGCCTCGAACGAGGTCAGGCCATATTGGACCGCCATCACCTCATGCCCCTCCGCCAGCAAAGCTGGGATCACCTTGTTGAAGCACGAGCCATCGGCCCAGAGGCCGTGGCAGAACACGATCGCGGGCTTTGACACTTTGGACATTCTTCAGTCTCCTTCGTTGATAACGGCGCGAAGGTAAAAGTCCCTTCTATCGGCGACAAAGACCTTGTAGGCTCGACCTATGCCTCGAAAGCATAGCGAGGGAACCGATGGAATTGCGGCACCTGCGTTATTTCATTGCCGTCGCGGAGGAAGGCGGTCTGTTGAGCGCCGCCCAGCGGCGGCTCAATACCTCGCAGCCGTCCCTGAGCCGGCAGATTCGCGATCTCGAAGCAGAGATCGGCGTGGAACTGCTGGAGCGGCAGGCGCGCGGCGTGGCGCTCACGCCTGCAGGGCGTGTCTTTCTCGACCATGCACGGCTGGCTTTGCTGCAGGTCGATGCCGCGATTGATGGCGCCCGGCGGGCGGCACAGCCGGAAAGGCCCGCGCTGGCCATAGGGTTCCTGGTCGGGTTGGAAGTCACGTGGCTGCCCCACTTGTTGCGGATCATCCACCAGGAAGCGCCGGAGACCGAAGTCACGCTATGCAGCCTGTCCTCCCCGGAGCTGGCGCTCGCCTTGATGCGCGGCAAGCTCGACATGGCCTTCCTGCGCCCCGAGAAGCAGAGCTTGGGCCTCTCCTTCAAATTGTTGGCGAAGGAGCCTCTGATCGCCGTGCTGCCGGCAGGCCACCGGCTGGCATCGCGCAAGAAAATTCGGCCGCAGGATCTGGCCCGCGAAATTTACGTCAGCTCGTCGAGAACTTCTCCGGTATTGCAGTCTGTGATCGAGGACTACGCGTCGGCGGCCGGGATCACGCTCAAGGCAAAATACGAAGGCGAGAACATATCCTCGGCAATGTCGCTCGTCGCCTCCACGGGCGGCGTCACGCTAGTCCCGCTCTATGCGCAAAATATCCTGGCGCCAAACGTCGTCGCCCGGGCCTTTGAGGGCGAGCCTCCGACGGTCGATCTCACTTTGGGATATGCCGAGGCAAATTCCTCGCCCTTGCTCCGCCAAGTCTTGTCTCGCGCAGATGAATTGGTCGAAAGCGTTCAGAACCAGAGCATCATCCGATACGCTGGAGCTCTTTCATAGATTTGTCGATTCAGCGGTCGCCGCCTGTTCTTGATATCCACTTAGCATTAGGGCTCAACTGGCGCATGGAACCGGCCGAGGTCAATGCTATCTTCACCGCCGGCCGCGCGACAAGGCTGGCCGCGCGCGCCCGCGCCGACTATATCGCCGCGGTGCTGACGGAATAGCGATAAGCGGCCGGGCCTTGGGCTAAGCAGCGGCAGCCGGGCCGTAGGGCGCCTGCCAGGCCGGTAGGGCCGCGATGCCGGCATACCAGCGCTCAATCTCCTTGAACGGCGCCAGCGGCAGCTTGGCGCCCTCGCCATAGGCCAGACAGGCGGCCAGTGCGAAATCGGCCACGCTCAATCTGTTGCCGACGACGAAATCCCGGCCCTTGAGATGGCCGTCGAGCACGGCGGCGAAATTGCGGAAGAACGTGGCGGCCTGCGCGACCACGGCTTCATCCGGCGTGCCTATCCCCAAGTTCGGCTTCACCAGATTTTCGAAATAGAGCGTGCCGCCATGGCGCGAGAAGTGATTGGCGTCCCAGAACAGCCATCGCAGCACTTCGATCTGCCGCTCGTCCTGCGGCCAGAGGTCCGATTTCGCCAGCCCGGCCAGGTGGCACATGATGGCATCCGACTCCCACAGGATCTTGTCGCCGTCCTGCAGCACCGGTAGCTTGCCATTGGGATTGAGGGCGAGGAACTCCGGGCGACGATGCTCGCCGCTCTTGAGGTCGATATGGACGAAATCGATCGGCAGGTCGAGATAGCGCGCGAGCGCGCAGACCTTCCGCGGGTTCAGTGTGTCGCAGTAATAAAGCTTCATGATTGCACTCCTGTCGATGGTGTCGATTGCACGACGGCTAGATATTCGCCAAGGCGATCGAAGCTTTGGCTCCAGCCGCCGTGATGCCCGTCGCGCGCGGCGCTGCTTTCGAAGAAAGCCTGATGGAAGACCATCTTGGTCTTGCTCCCGATGGCGCTGAAGGTGACGGTGATGACGGTCTCCGGGCTGCTGCTGCCATCGGCATGTTCCCAGGCATGGGTCATCACCAGCCGTTCCGGCGCCACGATCTCGCGATAGCTGCCGTGCAGCCAGTGATCGGCGCCGTCCGGGGCATGCAGGCAGACGCGATAGCTTCCACCGGGCCGCAGATCGAATTTGTCCGATGTGGAAGAAAAACCGCGCGGGCCGGACCAGCGCGCGAGATGCTGCGGCTCGGTCCAGGCGGCGAAGACCAGGTCGCGCGGCGCATCGAAGATGCGGATGATCGTGAGTTCGCGATCATCCGTCGCGATCGCATTATTTCTTTTTTGCAACATGGCGTTTTGAACCTCCCTTTCGCGGCTGCTTGGTTTGGAGCTCGACGAGATAGTGATCGAGTTGATCGAAGCTTTGTTCCCAGAAGCGGCGGTAATGCGCCACCCAGCCATCGACCTCCTTCAACCGCGCGAGGTCGAGGCGGCGTGGGCGCAATTGCCCGGTCTTGCTGCGCAGCACCAGCCCCGCCTTCTCCAGCACCTTCAGATGCTTCGAGATGGCCGGCTGGCTGAGCGCAAAGGGCTCCGCAAGTTCGCTGACGCTGGCTTCGCCGCTGGCAAGGCGCGCCAGCATGGCGCGGCGGGTGGGATCTGCCAAAGCGGCGAAGGTGATGCTGAGCGGATCGCTGGCCGGGGCTGGCATATTACATATCCATATAGTTATATTTCTATTTGGATATATATTGGCGCGCACCGAGAGTCAACCCGGATGGGATAAGCGGGGGAAACAGGCCGTCAGCGATTTACGTGATCAGATTCGTGCCGCTTCCTTATTAGTCTTATTCTTTCCGCCGTCTTCCAGCACACATCGCTTTGCAAAAAAAGCACTTTTCATGCGGATGATTTCAATCATCGATCCGCAGGGTTGATCCGGCAGCCGCATGTTGAGGGAACCCCGGCTGCACCAGCGTGCTTGAATCTGAATGCCGAAGCCTTCATTCAGTTCCGCGCCGCAAATGGCCACGACGGACGTTCTCGAAACGGCTTTCATCCGTGCGGGCGACAAGTTCGACCAGACGGCCTTGTTTCTTCATGGTTGGCCCGATGACGCCACGACATGGACCTCTGTAATCGATCGGTTATCCGGCGCCCGCATTCGTATGATCGCTCCGTGGCTCAGGGGCTTCGGTGGAACGCGCTTTCGCTCGGATTTGACCTGCCGGGATGGCCGCATAGCGGCGTTGACACAGGATTCGCTCGATCTGATGAATGCTCTTAATATCGAGCGATTCTCCGTGGTCGGTCATGATTGGGGCGCGCGTGTTGCGTATGCTTTGGCGGCTATCGCGCCTGACCGTGTGGATTCCATCGCGACTCTCTCGCTCGGCTATGCCCCGCGCGGAGCCTTTTCAGTGCCGCCCTTTCAGCAATCTCGCGCCTGGTGGTACCAATGGTTCATGTCGGTCGACGGTGGCGCGCATGCAGTGGCCAAGGACCCAAAAGGGTTCGCGCGCTTCCTATGGGAGACATGGAGTCCTCCAGGTTGGTTCGATGACGCCACATTCGAGATGGTCGCGAAGAGCTTCGACAATCCCGATTGGCTTGCGATCACGCTAAGCAATTATCGTGGACGTTGGCGTGACGAGCCCCGTGATCCGCGATATGACAGACTGTACGAAGAGATCGCGCGAGCCGAGAGAATCAACGTTCCCACGCTGATGATCCAGGGCGCAGAAGATGGCACGGTGTTGCCCGACAGCACTGAAAATGAGGATCAATATTTTACCGGCGGCTATCGCCGCATCGTGCTTGACGGCGTCGGCCATTTTCCAACGCGTGAGGCACCCGGCGCCGTTGCAAATGCAATTCGGGAACATATTGCGTCGGTGTTATAGCGACTTTCAGGAGGGGCCTTATGCAATGAGTGCGACGCCACCGGAAGTCAGGAACGTAGATGAGCGGCACTGGTCGATTGATGATCGCCGTCCAGATGCTGTGGCTGCCGGCCGGCATCGCTCCCGGCCGGCTCCGCATCGCAGCCACCTAGCGCACGTTCAATGTCCTACTCGCTTGGCGATCGTCGCCGTTGTCTTCGGCGCGCTGCCATGACGCGTTTGCACGCGGTCACGGCAGCCCAGAGCCGCTAAGACCGGCTCAGCCGCGCCCAATCGGCATAGAGGCGACGATCGGCGGGTTCGATATGGCCGTCTTCGAACTCGTTGAGGATGCCGTAATCTTCGATCGAGACACATTGCGCGACGACGCCATTGGCCTTCAGCGGAAAGATGCCGACCGCGATCTCCTTGCCCTTCGGATTGTCGCCGGCCCAGGGATAGCTCCACAAGCGCGGCCGGCCGGTGCGGCTGGCCTCTTCGTAGAAGTCCAGCAGGGTCCGGACGCTGGCCCCATAATCGCCGGACAGGAATTCATCCAGATAGCGGCCGGTGAGATTGATGCCGGTCACCTCATCGATCCGGGTGCCGCTGAGGCGGTAGCGCAGGCGAAAGGGCGAGAATTCGAAATCGCACAGCAGCAGATAGGGCAGCAACCGGGCGACATCCTCGATCCTGAACAGGCTGCGCTCAGGCGTCTCGCCGCCCGCGAGACCGCGCCAATATTCTGAGAGTTGCAGGATATTCATCGGAATTTGTTGCATATTTTCTAATTTCCGGGCTGCGCTCGCCGGTCTGCCGGCAATCCCCTGGGCACCGCGGCGCGCTTAATATTCACATAACATAGCATGTAACCTCCCCCGCCTGACCAGAGCCCGATGCCAGGAAGCCGATAGGCGCCGGCGGCGGATCCGGCGGTCAGGGGAAACCCGGCCGCCCGGCCCGGATCAGGACGGAAAATTCCAGCGACTGGTCGGCCGCCCGCGCCGCATCATTGATATGGGCGCGGCGCTTCAATTCCTCGAAGGGCAAGCCGTCGCTCGCGATGAGCCCTTGATCATAGGCATATTCGTCGCCTTTTCCGTTCAGCAGCAGGCGCCAGTTCCAGACCGGCAACCTGCCCGCGGCGGCTGCCGTATGGATGCGGATATTGGTCGTGCAGTTGCTGGTGAGCGCGTTGTAGAAGGCCGGACGCTCATGCAGCTCGTTGACGCTTTTCAGAAAAGCGAGAAGCACCGCCCGCGCCGCCTCGGGGCGGGTCGTTGTGCGGTAGAGATAAACCTCCTCGCCCTTGCGGTAGTTGGTGCGCAGACGGATCACGTCGCGCTCATCGGCCAGCACATAGATCAGCTCATATTGGCGAAAGAAGCCGCGGATCGCGGAATAGCTCTCCCCCACTTCCTTGCGCGTTTCGACGGAGATCGCGAGATGCTGGCCGTCGGCGAACTGGAAGCTGAGGATCGGATGGGCGATCCAGGGCGAGCCCCAGAAGGTGATGAAGAGATCGACCCCCTGCAGTTGCGACAGATTGTAATGCCGCGTCTGCCATTGCGGCGTGAAATCCGTCTCGGTGCGGTACTCGATATTACGGACATTGTGGATGGTGATCTCGTCGCCCGCGATATCGGCCCAGGCGGTGCGGTCGACATCCGGCTGCCAGTTACGGACATCCGAGGGCATCAATGTCAGCCACCAGGCAAGCACGGCGACGAAACCGCCAAGGCCCGCCACTGCGCCGATGCGAAAACGCCGCGTGAGGATGAAGGCCACCAGCAGGATCGCCAGATAGAGCCCCGAACCGACCAGTTGCCAGCCCGGCGGCAGATCGAAGAACAATGCCGCGACCGCCCAGATATTGATCGCGACCAGGACCAGCCAGAACAAGCCCAGCGCCATTCCGCGCGCCAGGCGCATCAGCCGGAGGCGAACAGGATTACGCATCGACGGGCGGGTCATTTCAGCACGTAGCCGGGCGGCAGGTTGCGCCAGGGGATGCCCTTCAGCGCGAGCTGTTCGCCATAAGCGAATTCGTGATTCATCTCCGCCTTGTCGAATTGCTCCGTCGTCAACGCCTTGTAGTCGTCCGGGATGGCAATGAAGTTGAATTCCAGCTTGTCATGGATGCTGGACAGATACAGCCGCCACAAATCATTGATGCCGGAGACCTTCAGCATCGAGCCGATCGCCCTGAGCGTGATATTGGTGAGGTTGCGCTTGACCGGCTCGGGGTCGGGCGTGACCCAGCCGTTGCGGATGATATAAAGCCGCTGCACCAGCTTGCCGGTGAAATCGGGATGAGCCGTGGCGATGACGCTCGGCAGATCGGCGACATTGCCGATGGAGAAGGACTGGAAGAAGACCCCGCCGTCGACATGCATCTCATCATAGCGGTGGCCGTCAACCATGACATCCAGCAGTACCGGCGGAAACACCGTCGGAATCGAGGCCGAGGCCACCATGACCTGCCGGAACAGCTTCAGACGGGCGGGGTTCTTACTGCTGGCGATGGCCCCGAGATCCCAGATCACCGGCTGTTCCGCATCGAGATTGGTGGTGGCGATATAGAGACGGCGGCCCTTGGCATGTTCGACCGCGATCGCATCCAATATCTTCTCGTCGATATACCTCGCGACCAGTTTGTGCAGCGGTGCGGAATCGGTCACCGACTCCGCCCAGATCAGCGACATCAAGGACCGCCGGAGAAAAATGTGGTTGGCATCGATGGTGGTATAGGAGAGCTTGAGCGGCTCGTCATAGGCGGAGCCGAGAAAGGCGAAGGGTGCGATCAGCGCACCCGTGCTGACGCCCGTCACCACCTTGAAGCGCGGTCGCCCGCCCGCCTTGCTCCAGCCGTTCAACAGCCCGGCGCCGAAGGCCCCATCCGAACCGCCGCCCGACACCGACAGATAATTATAGACACGGGTGCCATCCGCCAGGGTGTCGTAATTGTCGGGCGTCTCGTTTTGGAAGGAATTGATGACGGTCTGGCGAGCGCCCGCGGGATCACCGAAGGGAAGGATACGGATGCCAGTATAGCCCGGCATGACGGCCTCCTTCACCGAGCCGGGCGGCGCCGGCTGGCGCAGCAGGCTGCTGCAGCCCGCCATCGTCACACATAGGAGCAGCGCCGACAGGATGGTCATGAGGCCGCCGCCGAAGCGCAACCTGTATCCCACGCGCATCATGCCCTCCCCGTTCTCCGGTCCGCCGCTTCGGCCCGCGCCTTTGTGGCCTGCGCAACTTTCGGCCTGCACAACTTTCGGCCCGCGCGTCTTCAATCTGGGCATCCGCCCCGTCCCGGCGAGAGACAGATATCTTCGCGCTGGTCCCAGCCGTCACGATACGTAGCTGCATTCGACCGCAGATTGATCTGCATCAACGGTGACGCGTAGCGATCACGCCGCATCGACCGGAAAACGCTGATGGGCCGCAGCCGGCAGCCCGTAGCGCAGTTAGGCAGTTACGATTGTAGCTCGAAAAGGCCGGGCTGAAACCTGTTCGTCACAGCACCTTCATAGCTTCTGATCGGGGACTTTATGAACGGCCGGCATGCATCGCTTGGCGGGGGCCTTACGCGGCCCAGCCGCCCGAACGGTAAGCGGCGCGCGGCGCCGGTCGAAGGGGAATCACATGCTGGACCTCATCAGCCTCGGGATATTAGTCCTGCTGGCCGGCCTGCTGATCTGGTGGAGTCTGCGCACGGCACGGTTCAAAGGCTGGGCGCTGAGATGGCTCGGCACCGGCCTCGGCCTGCTGCTCGCCCTCGCCGTCTCGATCGCGAGCGTCCTCGCGGCCATCGGCCTGGTGAAGGCGAATGCCCGCACCGCTCCGGTACCGATGCTGGACGCAGCAGACACAATGGACCAGATACGGCGCGGCCAGGCGATCGCCGACAGTTTTTGCGGCGCCTGCCACAGTGTGACCGGCCCGCTGACCGGCGGACTCGATATCGGCAAGGATTTTCCATTGCCGGTCGGCTCCTTCGTTTCATCGAATCTGACGCCGGCGGGGCGCCTGAAGCATTGGTCCGATGGCGAGATCTTCCGCGCCCTCCGCAATAGCGTCGATGCCGAGGGCCACTGGCTTACGGTGATGTCCTATACCAATGCCGGCAGGCTCAGCGATGCGGATATCCTGTCGGTGATCGCCTATCTGCGCAGCCTGCCTGCAGCCGGCGAGGAAAGCGTCATGCCGGCGGACCGGTTCAATCTCCTGGGATTGATCATGCTGGGCGCCGGCCTGCTGCCGACCGGCAAGCCGGTTTCCACCGAGACCATCATCGCCCCACCGAAAGCCCCCACCGAGGCCTGGGGCGCCTATCTGCTCTCTTATCAGGATTGCCGCGAATGTCACGGCGCCACGCTCACCGGCGGCGTGCCGGGACAGATGGCGCCGTTAGGTCCGAACCTCGCTGTGGTGAAGCAATGGCAGTTGACGGAATTCGTCGCCACCCTGCGCAGTGGCGTCGATCCCGGCGGCCACATCCTCGGTCCGGAGATGCCCTGGCAACCGATCGGCAAGATGGATGACGTCGACCTGCAGGCGATTTATCAATACCTGGTCCACATGCCGGACGACAGCGATACGCCGATCAATTGAGCGGGCGCCGGCGACTCTATTCCGCCGCCTTGGTCGCCGGCCTGGTGACCATCTCCGAATGGCGCCCATCGACGCTGAGCGGAATCTCGCCGGCGATGGTGACGCGGCGCATGGTGCGGTTCTGGCCGTCGTAATCATTGAGCGCGTAATGCTGGGTCGCCTGATTGTCCCAGATGGCGACATCATGGGGACGCCAGTTCCAGCGCACGGTATTTTCCAGCCGCGTCACATGATTCTGCAGCAATTGGAACAGCAGGTTCGAATCCGCCTGGTTATGGCCGACGAAACGCTGGATGAAATAGCCGAGGACGAGCGACTTCTCGCCGGTTTCCGGATGAATGCGCACCACCGGATGCTGGCATTCATAGAGCGCCGCGGCGAAGACCTTCTCGTAATGCGCCTTTTCCGCCGCCGTGCCGTGAGAATGCTGGGCGGCATAGTCGAACTTGTTGCTGTGCAGGGCCCAGAGGCCCTCCGCCAATTCCTTCAGTTGCGACGAGAGGTCGTGGTAGGCCGCAACCGTATTCGCCCAGACCGTGTCGCCGCCATAGGCGGGAATGGTGACGGCCCGCAGGACCGAGTAGCGCGGATAGGCATCGACGAAGGTGACGTCGGTGTGCCACTGGTCGGCCTTGCCGTTGCCGGCGGCGGCGTCGAGTTCCAGGATGCCCATGGTGCCGGTCCGCACCTTCTCGGTCGGATGCGGCACCAGGTCGCCCAGCAGGCCCGCGAAGGCCTCCTGCTGCGCATCGTCGAGCTGCGTCTGGTCACGGAAGAAGATCACGCGATAGGTCAGCAGGGCCTGACGGATCGCCGCCACCTCGCCCGGCGTCAGATGGCCGCCGATCTTGATGTCACGGATCTCGGCGCCGATACGCCCGGACAGGCGGCGGATATTGAGGGGCGACACGGTCGCGCCGATCGTCGAGACATTGCTCATGTTTCTCTCCCGGTCATGATGGTCCGTTCTTGCTCTTGCGGCGGCGGGGATATGGTTGCAGGAACAGGACTTGCCGCGCCGTTTCCTCGATGAAACAGCCAAAGGGCCGGCCGGCTTTTGATTGCCGGCGTCAGGCCGCGGCGCATTTGATCAAATGGCGATAATTTTGTGCCGCATCATCCCTTGCCTTGCGACGGCGACGCGGTCGCGGCAGAGTTCAATGGTATCGATTGCCGAAAGCCCGGCGGTCCGCAACCGGAATGGAAAGAATCATGACGCGTTTTAACGGCAAGCGGATTCTGGTGACGGGCGGCGCGCGCGGCATCGGCGCGGCCACCGCCCTCGCCTTTCTCGGCGAAGGCGCGCGCGTAGCCATCGGGGCCACGACACGAAGCTCATACGATGCCTTTCTCGCCCGGCACGGCCACCATGCGGCGCATATCGTGCCGGCGATCGGCGACATCGGCACACAGCAGAAGGCCGCCGCCATGGTTCATCAGGCGGTCGCTGAACTGGGTGGTCTCGACGTGCTGGTGAACGCCGCCGGCGTCTTCGCCGAAGTGCCGATCGAGGCGGTGGACCAGGCGCATTGGGACCAGACCATCAATACCAACCTTGCCGGCACCTTCTTCTGCGCGCAGGCGGCCCTCCCGGCGCTCAAGACCAGCAAGGGCAATATCGTCAACCTTGCCTCGGATGCCGGGTTGATCGGCTACCCCCTCGGCGCAGTCTATTCCGCGTCAAAGGCCGCGGTGGTCAATCTCACCCGCGCCATGGTCCTGGAACTCGCACAACAGATCCGCATCAATTGCGTCTGTCCGGGCAATGTCGATACTGAGATGATCCATCGGGCAGCCCGCGCCAGCGGAGATGCGGCCTGCTATCTGGCAAAGGCCGATGACCGCTCGCCGATGAAACGGATGGCGCGGCCAGAGGAGGTCGCGGACGCTATCCTCTATCTCGCCTCGGCCCAGGCCAGCTTCGTCAACGGCGCAATCCTGTCGGTCGATGGCGGCGGGGTCTGCGGCTTCTAGCGGCCGCTATCCCTACACTGCGCCCATCGCGCCATCACCGGCTGCGCATTGTCGCTGCCCGCGGGGCGGCGGCAACGAGGCTGTTGCCAGCGCTGCACAATCCGGACCCGCGGCTTCAGCTGGCGATAACGACCTCTTCGGCCGGCGCGGCGGCGTTGAGCCGGTAGACATCGGCCACGTCGATGATCAGCACGCTGTCATCCGAACGATTGCGTCGCTGCAGGCGGTTGAGCACGGCCCGCTGAATGATCTGCGTGCGGGATTCGTAAAGCTTCACGAGTTCCGCCCTGGAAGAGACGGCGTCACCCGCACCGACGACCAGCGCCGCGCGCGTCACGCCGCAGAGGATCAACTTCTCACCGAAGTGGCAACGGAAGCGCATGACATCCTTTTCGACGTCATAGGCCGAGAAACTATCGAAGGTAACCATTATTGCACTTTCAAGATTGGGTTGCGGAATCGCCGCAAGCGATGAGGCATGAAAGACCTGCGGGCGCATCGTCACGATTGGCGCTTCCGGCAGACCGTCTATGTTCCGGCGATCCCTTTGCAATCGGCGGCAGTCAGCGTATAGGCTTCGCGCCCATGTCGGGTATAGATCCGTTCCGCTACCGCGCAGAAGCGCTCGCGGTTCCGATCGAAGGCATCGAGTACCGCTGCCTCGTTGGGCTGCGTCCAGGAATTGGTCTGGCAAAAAATATCCGCGCCCACAAAGAAGGTGATTTCCAGGACCGCGTCATGCGCCCAGAACCGCACACGATTGCGTGTCCGGTCATAGCTGCGGCACTGGTTAGGGAAAGTGAGGGGCATGGACTACACTACCACCTCCACTGCTTGGTGTCCGATTTAATTTGGCGCGCAGCCTGCCCGCGGCGAGGCGGCTCAGCTTACCCTTAAGCCGGCTTACCCCTAAGCCGGTGTCGCGAGCGTCAGGGACAGCACGGACAGGAAATGCAATGCGACGCCGGCGAAGACGAAGCCATGCCAGATCACGTCGGCCCATTGTCCTCGCCCACGCCAATACATGACGGCGCCGATGCTGTAGGCGACACCGCCGGCGACGAGCAGGCCAAGGGCGAGCGATGGCGTATTGCGGACAAGTGCCGGCAGGGTCGCAAGAAACAGCCAGCCGAAGGCCAGATAGAACAGCACGAAGAATGTCTCATGCCGCTCGCCCAGCAGCAATTTAAGGCCGATGCCGGCGATGGCCATCGCCCAAACCCAAACCGACAGCGAAATACCGAAGGGGCCGGCGACACCGAAAATGACGAAGGGCGTATAGGTGCCGGCGATCAGCAGAAAAATCGCACTATGGTCGAGGAGCCGCAGAAGCCGCCGCAAGGGGCGCTGCCGGTTGATGTCGTAAAGCAGCGAGCAGAGGCAGGAAGCGACTAGGCTGGCGCCATATGTAACGCCAGATCCCGTCAATAAAGGGTGATGCAGATGGAAGGCGGCCAGGATCGCGAAGGTCGCCAATACGCCGAGGCTGAACACGGCCATCGCCGCCAGCAGCCGCCGATTGAGAATGGTGATAGCGGCTTCCATTGGCCCCTCCGCAGTTGCCCTGGCCTGACAGCGTCCAGGCCCGGCGCAGATCAAGCCGTTCGGTGATCACGGTTGCCGCATACGATGCACGGCAAGCGTCATCAGCAAGAACGCCACGAACATGGCGACCGGCGGCGCGAGAGCATGCATCAAGCATCTTTCTGCCGATCCGGTCCGGATCGACCTGTTCGGTCGGCGCCGCCAACAAACGATCCAAGGCGATGACGGAAGCCGCGACGCGCGGCTATGGCGTCTGCCCTCAGACGGCTTCGATCTCGCTTTCGCGCACGACCCGTTCGTGTCCGTCCTTGGCGCTCTGGACGCGATACTGCCGGTCATCGGTTTCGGTCGGCAGCAATCGGGTCACCTTGTAAGTGCCGCGCACGTTGGTGGCGTATTTCATGCCGCCGGCAAAGTGGACCGTCTGCCCGACCTTGTATTTGTGATATGCCAAGACACCGTCCTTTTCCGATCTCGGTGCAGCGCGATTATTTTGCACGATCTTGTCCTCTTCTAAACCAGTTGCGGCATGCCGCGTTCCGCGGCCAACCGTGCCGCCCGTCATGAAACCAGTGCCGTGCCCGATCGGCACGCGCTGAAAAGCCACGCGCCGAAAGCGGCGTCAGGTAGGCTCGTTGTCGTTGCCGCTGGGCTCTGCGCCAAGCAGGTGATCGAAATCCTCCAGCACGGCGGCGATCAGCTTGCCGCGACGCGGATCCATGCCTTCCGGCGTCCGACCAAAGAACTCGAGGAGATACCGCGTCTTCTCGGCGGCCTCCGCCCAGCTCTTTGCCGGGACGGCCGCCAAGAAATGTTCCAGTTCGTCCTGCCGCTCTTTCAGGGTCAATTGATCCCTCTCGACGCCTTTGCGACTCCGGCGACGCTCCGTCTCTTGCTGCGCAGCCATGCCGCGATGCTTGTCCAGATCTGTCGGCTCGTCGGTCATTACGCTGCTCTCCTGTCCTGCTTCGGCTGGGGCTGAGGCTGGTTTGATCAAAGGCCGGCGCGGCAGATGGATATAGCCCTCGGAGGCGCCGCTTCGCCTCGGCCCGTTGCAACGAGATCTGCAGCCATGCCGCCCTCCTTGCATCGCGAAAGATCCATAGAGGCGGCGGCCAGCCCGGCACCGGAGACAGAGAGCAAAAAAGGCAATATCCGAGACGCCATCGGCAGGTGACGCTATCTGCCAGGGCACCCGGTCATCGGCCCTTATCGGCCACAAGAAAGATTGGGCCGCAGAGAGGCAGGCCAAGCGCCGAAAAGCGCAATCGGATTGACAGAAGCGATGCGCCTAGACCTGTCGCCGCAAATCTGCCTCGTCCGAAGCGGCGTCTGGCGCAAGAATTGGTTCACCATCGCATGCCTGTTGCAGTGACGCAATCGAATTCGGGGTAAGCGACAGCCCTTCCACATCCCTAAATCGCTTCTTGGAGGCAGCCGAGACCCCGGCAGGCGGCTCTTGGGCCGGCAATACGCCGCCGATGCCGCGATGCCGTCAGCCCCTTGCCCGGTCGAGGGCGGCATGATCGAATACCGGACGCATGACCGGGCAAACGATCGTCAGCGCGGCTCATTCATGAATCAATCACCGATGAGAAAGCCACCGGAACGCGCCGCCATCGCGATGGCGGCGGCCAGCAAAGAAGGAGAGTGTTAATGCCACGCTATCAGATCGGCGTTGTCGTCGGCAGCCTGCGCAAGGAATCCTTCAACCGCAAGCTCGCCCAGGGGCTGGAAAAGCTGGACCGCTCCAGCCTGGCGCCCGCCGAATTCAGCTTCAAGCATCTCGAGATCAGCGATCTGCCGCTCTATAACCAGGATAACGATGGCCATCCGACCGCCGCCGTCACACGGCTGAAGGCGGAGATCGCCGCCTCGCAAGGCATTCTCTTCGTCACGGCGGAATACAACCGCTCGATCCCTGGCGTTCTCAAGAACGCCATCGACCATGCCTCGCGGCCCTATGGCCAGAATGCCTGGGCCGGCAAGCCGGCCGGTGTCATCGGCGTTTCGGTCGGCGCCATCGGCACGGCGCTGGCGCAGCAGCATCTGCGCAATGTCCTTGCCTATCTCGACATGCCGGTCCTGGCCCAGCCCGAAGCCTTCATCCAGAACAAGGAAGGCCTGTTCAATGCCGATGGCAGTATCGGCGACGGCAGCAAGGCCTTCCTGCAGGGCTGGCTGGAAAAATATTTGAAGCTGGTGACGGAGCATGCAAAATAAGCGATCTGAGTAGAACCGCCCCGGGCCGCCAGATGCGTCCCGGATGAATTATCAGACACGTCGCCTGTCGAACACTTCCCACATGTTCACCCCTGTTGCTTGCCGCGTGATCGCAGCGAAGCGCAGCAGATGAACCAAGTCGTCGGAGGATGAGATGGCACAAAGTCACGCGAAGACGTCCAGCCCGCAGCTGACGCCCGCCGGCGAGCTGGCGCAATACGGTTTCACCTATCCCAATGAGAGCGCCGAATACCGCCGCGCGCGCAAGGATCTGCTGGCGGCGGAGATCGAATTGCGCCGGCAGATCGAGCGCGTCGCGGAGCAGCGCCGCGCCTTGCCGACGGGCGGCGTCATTCCGGAGGATTATGCCCTGACCGGCGAGGCCGGTCCGCTGCGCTTCTCCGATCTCTTCGGCCGGCACGACACGCTGGTCGTCTATAACTGGATGTACGGGCCGCAGCGTCAGCGCCCCTGCCCCATGTGCACCTCGCTGCTCAGCGCCTGGGATGGCGAGGTGCCGGATATCGAACAGCGCGCCGCCTTCGCCGTCTTCGCGAAATCGCCGATCGAGCGCCTAGCGGCCTTCAAGAAGGAACGCGGCTGGCGCCACCTGAAGCTCTATTCATCGGCCGGCAGCAATTTCAACCGCGATTACCACGCCGATGGCCCCAATGGCGAAGACGACCCGGCGCTCAACGTCTTTACCCGGCGCGACGGCAAGATCCACCACTTCTGGGGTGCCGAGATGACCGGCAAGACCGCCGATCCCGGCCAGGATCCGCGCGGCGCACCCGACCTGATGCCGATCTGGACCATTCTCGACCTGACGCCCGAGGGCCGCGGCACGGACTGGTATCCGAAGCTGAGCTACGGAACGTAGGCGGCGATCCCTTCGCGACGCGAAGACTGCCGCAGGCTAGCTCACCTTCGCCCCCATCGGCGCAATCGGGATGATGTCGTCGGGCCAGACCTTGCCGTTCTGGCCGACATGCTCGGCCATCAGCAGTCGCGTGACGATACCGTCCTTGTGCATGGGCAGGACGATATATTCAACATCGATGCGCCCGGCATTGTCGACAGTCGGCCAGTCATATTCGCCGGCCAATGGCAGGCAGGTCGAAGCGACGTAAGCGAGGTTCTGCTCGATCTGTTCGACCGCGTCCTCGGGCATATCGAGCTCGTGGAGAAAGTAGCCGGTGAAATCGAAGCCGGCCACGTTCACGCCATGGGTGCCGACGAGCCTGTACTTCACGCGGAACGGACGCGCGAAGACGTCGGCGATGATGATATAGCGCAAGGCCGCCGGCGGCAGGCCGAGCGGATCGAAATCGGCGATGGCCGGCGCCGACCGGTCGCCCCGCAAGCTCTGCCAGTAATCGAAAATCGCGCCGAGATGAGGCGAGGAGATATTGTCCCTGGCCGGAGAAAACAGACGAATCATCTTCACTTGCCGCTCCTGAATGCGCGCACCGAGAGCCCTCGCCGGCAACGCTAAGACGAAATGCCGGTAGAAAGCCAGCCAGAGTATTCTCTTATGCATTGCAGAGATCGCACGGTCTTCTCTCATGCACGGGTCTTCATGCGCGCAAGCCTGCCGCCGCGCGCATCATGCAATCCAAACCGCATACGGAAGGTGATATGCGGCGGGTGATAGGTGCCCCCTGGCGGGCAAAGCTGCAGAGCAGCATGTTGCACCGCGCGCCTTTGCCTTTCGCAATCGAGGCGGAAGCGACCGTCCGAGCGCACATTCCTGCGCGCTTGCTTTCGGAGCGGAACATCATCCGGCCGGCAGGTTGGCCGATACATTCCCTCATGTCATGGCGGATTGACAATTAGGCGACGTGCCGCTGCCGGCCGCTTCGCATACGCTCGTAATCGCAAGTGAGAATGACGCGCCGGCAAGGCGCGCGATGCGGCATTGCCGGTGGCGCCATCAGCGATCGGAATGCCGGCCGGACGGCCAGGTAAAGGGGCGACCGGGCATAGGGAAGAGACGGGCCTTGGGAAGAGACGGGCATGACAGGGGGAGCCGTGTGTCGATCGCTGGCGTATCAACAATAGAGCAGGCAGGAGAGCTGGCTGCGTGTCTGCAGGGCTGCGATCCCTGCCGCGCACTGCAACCGATATCCGGCGGCGGATCGTCCGATGCGGCGTGAGCGTCTCGACACCGCCTTGCTGTTGCTGCCGGCCAGCCTGTTCCTGCTGATCTGGTTCGTGGTGCCGCTGAGCCGCCTGCTGTCGCTGGCTTTCGTCAGCGAAAACGGCGTCTTCGACAATTTCGCGGTGCTGCTGAGCAGCAACGTCTATCTGCAGGTACTCGGCAATACGCTGCTGATATCCGGGCTGGTCACGGTGATCACCCTGCTTCTGGCCTGGCCGGTCGCCTATGTGCTGACGCGGCTGAAGGGCCTGCTTTTCGTGCTGACGCTCTATGGCGTGCTGTTTCCGCTCTGGATCTCCGTCCTGGTCCGGACCTTTTCCTGGATGCTGCTGCTGGAGCGCGGCGGGCCGGTCAATCGCCTGCTGATGGCCGCCGGCATCATCGATCACCCCTTGGCCCTGCTGTTCAACGAGACCGGCGTCCTCATCGGCATGGTCCATGTGCTGCTGCCTTATGCCATCCTGCCGCTCTATTCCGCCATGAACCGCATCGACACGCGGCTGCTGATGGCGAGCGACGGCCTTGGCGCCGGCGTCATGGATACGTTCCGCCGGGTCTATCTGCCGCTTTGCCTGCCGGGCCTCTTCGGCGGCGGCACCTTCGTGCTGCTGCTGTCGCTGGGCTTCTTCATCACCCCGGCGCTGCTGGGCGGGGCCAATTCCATGACGCTCTCCATGCTGATCTCCAGCTTCGTCACCGACCGCCTGGCCTGGTCGCTGGCGGCCGCCGGATCGATGCTGCTGCTGCTGATCGTTCTGGTGCTGCTCGGCCTCACCATGCGGCTGCTGCCGATGGAAAAGGGGATGTTCGCGAAATGAGCCGCCGGTTCTCGACATCGCGTGGCGAACGCCAGCTGAGCGGCACGCCCATCGCCTGGCGCTGGAGCGCGCAGATCGGCGCCAATCTGGTGCTCGCCTTCCTGGTGCTGCCGATCCTCGCCGTCATCCCCACCTCCTTCAATGAGGCGAGCTTCATCAGCCTGCCGCCGGCCAGCTGGTCGCTGCGCTGGTACGGCAATTTCTTCGCCGATCCGGAATGGCGCAGCTCGCTGCTGGTCAGCCTGCATGTGGCGGTGATGGCGACGGCCGCCGCGCTGGCGCTGGGCCTGCCGGCGGCGCTCGGCCTGCAGCGGGCGGGGCCGCTGTTCCGCCCGGCTTTGACCGGCCTCTTCCTGGCGCCGATGATCGTGCCGGTGATCGTCAGCGCCGTCGCCATCTATCGCACGGCGCTGGATGTCGGCCTCAACGGCACGCGCATCGGCATGTCGCTCAGCCATGCGGCCCTGGCCTTGCCCTTCGTCATTATCAATATCGGCGTCTCGCTGCGCCATGTCGACCGGCGCTGGCAGCAGGCGGCGGCCGGGCTTGGCGCAAGCTCCTGGACGGTGTTCCGCACCATCACCTTGCCGAATATCATTCCCGGCCTGGTCGGCGGCGGCGTCTTCGCCTTCATCACCTCCTTCGACGAGGTGGTGGTGGCGGTCTTCATGGCCGGCTACGGCGCCAAGACCCTGCCGGTCAAGATCTGGGAATCGATCCGCCTGGAATTCACCCCCGTCGTCGCCGTCGCCGCCAGTTTCATGATCCTGCTCGCCGCCCTGCTCTTCATTCTCGCGCGCCTGATCGATGCGCGCCGGCAACGGGCGGCGAAGACCAGCGACACGGCCGGCGATGGCATTCCCGGCGAGACCGGCACGAGCGAACAAGGAGTTTCTGCATGACGGGCAATGGCCTGCCCCTGTGCTTTCGCGGCGCCGCCAAGCATTACGGCGCGCAGATCGCCCTGCATCCGATCGATCTCGATGTCGAGGCCGGCGAGTTCCTGACCCTGCTCGGCCCCTCGGGCTCCGGCAAGACCACGCTCCTCAACCTGATCGCCGGCTATCTCGCCCCCAGCGCCGGGCGGCTTTTCATCGGCGAGCGCGAGGTGACGAACCTGCCGGCCCGCCAGCGCAATATCGGCATGGTGTTCCAGAACTACGCGCTGTTTCCGCATATGACCGTTGCCGAGAATGTCGGCTATGGCCTTGCCGTGCGCCGCCGCCCCAAGGAAGAGATCGCGCGACGGGTCGAGGCGGCGCTGGCGATGGTGGAGCTTGCCGGCTATGGCGCGCGCGCCATCCAGCAGCTTTCCGGCGGCCAGCAGCAGCGCGTGGCGCTGGCCCGCGCGCTGGTGATCGAGCCCGATGTGCTGCTGATGGACGAGCCGCTGGGCGCCCTCGACCGCCAGCTGCGGCGTAGCGTGCAGCTGGAGTTGCGCCGCCGCCATGAGGAGCGCCGGCGCACCACGCTCTATGTCACCCACGACCAGGAAGAGGCGCTGATCCTCTCCGACCGGGTCGCCGTGATGCGCGCCGGCCGCATCGAGCAGATCGGGCCGGTGACAGAACTCTACCGCAACCCGGTCAACAGCTTCGTCGCCAGCTTCATCGGCGAATCCAATCTGTTGCCGGCGCGGCTCATCGCCCAGGACAGCGGCCAGATACGGATCGAGGTCGCGGCCCTGCGCCATACCCTGACGCTGCCGGCGACCGCCGCGCCGATGAAAGCCGGCCTGGCCGACATGCCGCTGCAATTGCTGCTGCGGCCGGAGCACCTTGTGCTGGACGATGCCGGGCCATTGGCGGCGCGGGTTGAAGAGGCCGTCTATCTGGGCGAGCTGACAGCCTTGCGCCTGCGGCTCGAAAGCGGCGCCGACCTCTGGCTGCGCCGCCTCACCGACCGACCTATCGCGCGCGGCATGGAGCTGCGGGTGAACTGGCAGCCGGAGCATGTCCGGCTGGTGCCGCAATCATGATTCATAATGAAGTCCTGGGAGGGAGCAAACCATGAAACGTCGTACATTCGTCTTATCCGGATTGGGCTCGGCGGCCGCTTTGGGCGTCAGCGCCGTCCTGCCGCGCTGGGCCCGCGCCGATAGCCGGCCCTTCACCTTCACGTCCTGGGGCGGCGCCCTGTCGGCGGCAGAGAAATCTGCCTTCATGGATCCCTTCGCCGCCGCCAAGGGCATCACCATCAACAACACCTCGCCGACCGAGACCGCCAAGATCATGGCCATGGTGCAGGCGAAGGCGGTGGAATGGGATCTCGTCGATGTCGGCGGCCGCACCGTCTGGCAGGGTGCCAAGGACGGCTTCCTCGAGCAGCTCGATCTCGACAAGATCCCCAATGCCAAGGCCCTGCCGGCGGGCATGGTGGCGCCCCATGGCATCGCCACCTCGGCGGGTGCGACGATCTTCGGCTGGTCGACCAAGGCTTTCCCCGCCGATGCCGGGCCGCAATCCTGGGCCGATTTCTGGGACGTCAAGCGCTTCCCCGGGCCGCGCGGCCTCTACAAGCTGTTCTACTACAATTACGAGGCCGCCCTGCTGGCGGCCGGCGTCAAGCGCGAGGAGGTCTATCCGGTCACCGAGGAGAAGGCCAAGATGGCGCTCGCCAAGGTGAAGGAGCTGAAGCCGAACGTCACTGTCTGGTGGGGCGCCGGCGCGCAGCCGCCGCAACTGCTCTCGACCGGTGAACTGGCCCTGTCCTCGGCCTGGAGCGGCCGCATGCTGGCCGCCGCGAAAGAGAACGCGCCGATCGGCTTCACCTATAAGGACGGCATTGCCTGGGCCAATTGGTGGGTGATCCCGAAGGGTTCGCCCTATCGCGATCTCGCCCATGAGGTGCTCAATTACGCGCTGGGCGAGGAGCCGCAGAGCCGGCTCCTGGAACTCAAGACCTATGGTCCGGTGCTTGGTTCCGCCGCCGCCAAGGCGGATGCGGCGACGCAGAAGATCCTGGTCATGTCCCCCGACAACATCAAGGACATGCTGATCCTCAACGAGCAGGAATCCGACAAGTATTCGCGCAGCTATGAAGAGGCCTGGAACCAGCTGATGCTCGGCTGAGGCGTTCCGGCCTGAAAGCACGGCCCGGTCCGTCGCTGCGGCGATAGACCGGGCCTTTTCATTTGCTCTTCTTCCTGGCTTTGGGCCCCGGCTTCTTTCCGCTGCCCTGCGGCGCCGGCTCCAGCATTTCCACGGGGTCGCTGGCCGGAAAGGTCTCGGCCAGCGCCTCGTCGAGCAATTCCTCCGCATGCTTGCGGCGCGATTCGGTTTTTGCGGCACCGGCTTTTGCAACACCGGCTTTTGCAGCACTGGCCGGCTTTGCGGGTCGGCTCATGACGCCTTCTCCTTTATCCGATGATGGCGAATTCTAGCGGAACGCCGCCCTCACGGCATCGTCACCGTGACCTTCAGGCTGGAATACCAGGCGGCGACATTGGCCATGTCGTCGTCGCTGAGGCTCTGCACGATGATCGACATCTGGTCCTGCTGGCGGGCGCCCGATTTGAAGGCCTTCAGCTGCTTGATGATATAGCCGGGATTGTCGCCGGCAAGGTTGGGCGCGTCGGGATTCTTGGCGATGCCGTCCAGGCCGTGGCAGGCGGCGCAGACGGTTGCGACTTTTTTCTTGCCGGCGCCGGCATCGGCGGCCCTGGCCGGGCCGGCAATCACCGCCGCGACGACCAGGGCCGCGCCGACCAGGGCGATCGATACGGACAAGACTATCGCGGGCAGGATGACGGAGGGCGGCCGATCCGGCGGGATGCGGGCGGCGGAGTCCTGGGCGGAATGAGATGCGGCAGATTGCTTGAGGTGTCGCGCCATGGGCGGTTGATCCTTCCCCTTTATCAAGCGGGCCACGGTTGGCTGCCGTGGCCCGCTCTGTTGCGGCTGCGCCGGCTTCGACTGATTGCCGGCGTTACACTGCTTTCCCCCTACTTGGTATAGGAGATGCGGTAGATGGCGCCGGCGAAATCGTCGGAAACCAGGATCGATCCGTCGCGCAGTTGCGCGAGGGCGACCGGGCGGCCGATATATTCGCCATCATCGGTCAGCCAGCCGGCGGCAAACTCCTCCTGCTTGCCGGCCGTGCCGTCATCCTTCAACGGGGTGAAGAGGATGCGCGCACCTGCAGGCGTGGTACGGTTCCAGGAACCGTGCTGGGCGGTGAAGACGCCGTGCTTGTAACGATCGGGGAACTTGCTGCCGGTATAGAACAGCATGCCGAGATCGGCGGCATGGGCCGTGGTCTCGACCACCGGGAAGATGACGCCGGCCGGCGGCTCGACATTCTTGTATTCATTGGTGCGGGTATGACCGCCGCCATACCAGGGGAAGCCGAAATTCTGCCCCTGCTTGGTGACATGGTTCAGCTCGCCGGGCGGGATGTCGTCGCCCATGCCGTCGACCTGGTTGTCATTGCTCCACAGATCGCCGGTCTTGGGATCGAAATCGAAGCCGACCGGATTGCGCATGCCGTCGGCAAAGACCTCACGGCCGGTACCATCCTGGTTCACGCGGATGATGCCGCCGATGCCGTATTTCTTGAAGGTATCGAGCTTTTCCGGCGGCGGCACGTTGAAGGGCTGGCCCAACTGGACATAGAGCTTCTTGTCGGGGCCGACGGCGCAGACCCGCGCCGTGTGATTATAGCTTTCGTCGGCGCCGGGAATGAGCTCGCCGTCCTTCACCACGTCGCCGGTGGCGACATCGGGGCTTTCATAGAAGAATTCCGCCGCCGGAAACACCCGGATGCGGTTGCGCTCGGCGATATAAAGGAAGCCGTCCTTGGAGAAGCACACACCATTGGGAATGACGAAAGTGAGAGATGGAGCGAAACGCTTCACCTCGTCGGCGGTGCCATCCTTGTTGCGGTCGGTCACCGCCCAGACGGCATCCTTCCTGGTGCCGACGAAGGTGACCACGCCTTGCGGGCCGACCGCCATATGCCGGGCATCGGGCACGATGGCGTAGAGATTGATCTTGAAACCGTCCGGCAGCTTGATGCGTTCGAGATTCTTCTTCAGCTGATCGGCATAATCGCCGGTCTGCGGCACCGGCTGAAAGGCCGCCATGGGCGTGGTGGTGGCCTGCATGTTTTCCAGCTTCTGCATGTTCTCGGTCGGGGCCGGTGCGGCGGGCGTGGTCGATTGGGCATAAGCAGCATTGGTCAGAGTCATGCCGGCAAGCGTCACCGCCCCGGCCGCAAGCGCGGCGGTGGCAATAACGGTCGCGGCAACGGATGAGAGCAACAAAGTCTTCACTCTTGCCTCCTGTTTTTCTGAGCCTTGGGATGCTTTGCGGATGTCAGAGCCTCCCCCCTTTTTGACGACGTCCAGGCATGCGGGTCTTGTAATGCCCATCCATGCGGGACGCTCAAAAATAGCATGAAGTATGACGCAAGGCGCGCGGAGTCTGCGCTTGAAGCATCAGAAAGCGCTGCGAGACGCGTGTTAACGGGATCGGCTTAACAAACTTGATCCAAAGACCAATATTGAATCGGCGATCAAGCCGGCCGCGCGGCGTCAATCACCGGGAAAAGTTTACGCGCCATAACCTGCCTTGATCCAGGTTAGCTTGCTTGCATCCGCGCGATTACCGGGCAGCCCGTTGCGGCGAAAGAAGAATCACCGGCGACACCGCCGAAGACCGAGGCCGATCGACCGAACGAGAAGTGCGGATGACGCGTTCGAACCCGGATGGAGCCTCATCAGCCGGTCGGCGGCTGACCGGCGTAAACCGCCAATTGCGCGGCGAAAGCGCGCTGGTAGGCGGGCCGCTTTTCGCCCCGGGCAACATAGGCGGCGAGGTTCGGAAATTCCTCCAGAAGGCCCGATGATTTCAACCGGAGCAACACCGACACCATCATCAGGTCGCCGGCGCTGAACGCGCCATCGAGCCAGTCGGCTGCGCCCAGGCGGCGGGAAAGCTGGTCCAGCCGGTCGCGAACGCGCCCCTCGACCAGGGGCAGGCGCGCCTCATACCAGGGCTTGTCGCGCTCCAGGAGCCTGGCGGTCGCCAGTTCAAGGATCGGCGGCTCCACCGTATTGAGTGCCGCAAACATCCAGGTGATCGCGCGCGCCCGGGCATCGGCATCATGCGGCAGCAGGCCCGCATGACGCGCGGCGATATGGAACACGATCGACCCTGTCTCGAACAATGCAAGATCGCCTTCCTCATAGGTCGGAATCTGGCCGAAAGGATGAAGCGCCAGATGCGCGGCTTCCTTCATCGCACGGAATGAAACAAGGCGGACCTCGTAGGGCTGGCCCACTTCTTCCAGCGCCCAGCGAACGCGCGTATCGCGCGCCAGCCCCTTGCCGCCGTCGGGTGAGCGTTCAAAAGCGGTAATGGTGATAGTCATCGTGAGGCTCCTCCCTGGCCGGATCATCCCCCTTGGCCGGATCAAATGTCCCGATCCTAGTTGGCGGGCATCTTGCGCGGCGCCATGTAGCGGAGATAGGCGATAATGTTGTCGATCTCGGGATCGCTGAGCGCGGTCTTGTCGAAGGCCGGCATGCGTTGCGCGGGCCAATGCCGGAGCGCGGCGGGATTGCGGATATAGCGGTGCAGCGCCTCCGGCTTGAAATACTCGGTGGGATTCATCGGCAGATTGAGGTCGGGCCCGATATCGGCGCTGCCCGCACCGTTCAGGCGGTGGCAGGTCAGGCACTGGGCGACGAACAGCCCCTGCCCCGCGCGGATCGGATCGGTCGCCGGAACCGAGGCGGCAACGGCAAGGCCCGGCCATCTCTTTGCCGGCGCTTCCTTCGCCTCCAGCCGGATCACCTGATAGGGCCATTGCTCGCTGCGGATATCGGCCACCCGCCGGCCCAGCCAGACGAGGCGATAGGGGCCGGGATTGACCTTGTTGTCCGGCAGGACGGGCCACGGTTGCTGCGGGTCCTCGATCGCGAGATAGGCCACGGCCTTGGCGGCATCGGTGTTGCGGACGAGATCCAGCGGCAGCTGCGCGACGAAGCCGTCCGACGCCACCGTCTCGATCACGCTGTCGGGCGGAATCTTCGCCCCGGCGAGAAGGCCGGCCAGCGGAATTGCCTTATAGGTCATGGGCGTCGCATAGCCATCGCCGCTTTCGATGACGATCCGGCGCAGATCCGAACGATGCAGCAGCTCCTGCCGGCCGAGCTTCAGATGGGTATCGCCGATATCGATCTCCAGCAGGGTATCGGCGCGGGCAGCGGCGGAAAGGCCCAGCGCGGCAACAAGCAGGGAAAGCCAGAACCCGAGACGGAGGATGAGCCCGACGGCATGGCCCTTCCCGGCACCGGACCAGCTGGGATCGCGGCGCGCCTGCGGCTTCCTTCCCGCCATCATGGCTTTCCGCGTCATGCGATCGGCGGTCATCGGCTGCACCTGGCTCATTCCCGGCATCCCTCTCTCGTTATTCCTGCGATCGACCGATTCCATAAAGGGGGTCTGGTCCGGAGGATAGCCTTCCCATATATCTTTGGCTTGATGATCTTTGGAGCGCCTAATGACCGCTGTATTCGTCTTCCTGACCCTGGCCGCAATCGCCTTCGACCTCTGGCTCGACCGGCGGCAGATCGCTTATGTCAGGAAGCACGAGGCCGCCCTTCCGGCGGCTTTCTCCGGCAAGGTGACGCTCGACCAGCATCGCCGCGCCTCCGCCTATACGATCGCCAAGGCGAAGCTCGAAAGCGCCTATCTCGCTGCGAACGGCCTCTTCGTCCTGCTGATGGCCTATGCAGGCGGCTTTGCCCTGCTCTATCACCTGATATCGGCCCGGCTGGCGTCAACCGAATTCGCTTCCGCTGCAACCGCCGGCTATCTCGGCTCGCTGGCCCTGGCCGGCTGTTTCCTTATCCTCTCCGGTCTCGTCGACCTGCCGTTCGACCTCTACAAGAACTTCGTCATCGAGGAACGCTTCGGCTTCAACCGCATGACCGTCCGCACCTATGTGACGGACAAGGTGAAGGCAGCCTGCCTCGCCGCCGTGATCGGCGCGCCGCTGGTCTGGATCATCGATTTCGCTATGAGGCATGCCGGTGGGCTCTGGTGGCTCTATGCCTGGGCGATCCTCATGGTGTTCAATGTCGGGGCGATCTTCGCCCTCAAATTCATCGCCCCCCTGTTCAACAAATATGAGCCGCTCGACGCCGGCCTGCTGCGCGCCAGGCTGGAAGCCATGCTGACGAAATGCGGCTTCCGCTCGAACGGCATCTTCAAGGTCGACGGCAGCAAGCGGTCGACCCATGCCAACGCCTATTTCACCGGCTTCGGCGCGGTGAAGCGCATCGTCCTCTTCGATACCCTGCTGGAAAAGCTCGACACGGATGAGATCGAGGCAGTGATCGCCCATGAGCTCGGTCACTTCAAGCACGGCCATATCCGCAAGCGGCTGCTGATGATGGCGGTGGTTTCCTTCGCCATGCTGGGTCTGCTCGGCTGGCTTTCCGGCGAGGACTGGTTCTATGGGATCTTCTCGCTGGACGGCTCGCTTTTCGCCGAGATGCCGGTCGGCCTGCTGCTGCTGTTCATGATGGTGGCGCCGGCCGTCACCGGCTGGTTCCGGGTCGGCTTCAATCACCTGTCACGCCGTGACGAATTCGAGGCCGATGCCTTCGCGGCCAGGATGAGCGACGGCGCGCATCTGGCGCAGGCGCTGCTGAAGCTGCAGCAGAACAATGCGGCGACGCTGACGCCAGATCCCATCTACTCGGCCGTGCATCACAGCCACCCGACCATCGAGGAGCGGATCGGCCGCCTGGGCGCGTTTCCCGCCCCGGGTGCATGAAACGCGTCGCGAGGGCCGCATAGACAAACGCTCTATAGTGAGACGACGGGCTGTTGCAGCAGCCTAGTTCTCGCCCGAAGCCCTCGCCAGACGCCGGGCCCCTGCCATGGACATCAGACTCTTCGTCAGCTCTGCTGGCGTCGCGCAAGGCGTGATGCCGAGCGGGCGCTGCACGATCCAGGAAAGTCATTGTCCCGGCCCTCTCTCTGATCGATGCCTAGCCGATGGCGTAATGATGCGCCAGGCGATGCGCGGCATGGCTCATACCGCCCATCGGCCCTTATCAGGCTGCACGTTGTGGCAGGAAATCATAGAGGGCAGCGACGATAGCCTCGGGCGCGTCATCCTGGACGATATGCCCAGCGCCGGGGATGACCTTGAGAATTGAATTTGAAATCTTGGCGGCCAGCTTCCGTCCGTGCTCGACGGATATCCACTTATCGTCTTCGCCCCACAGGATCATGACGGGGCAGCGGATCTCATGATAACGGGATTCGATTTCGTCAGTGTAGCGTTCATCCATCTGGGCAATCTGCCGATAGAAAGCGTGCTGCCCCTTTTCGCCGAACCAGGGCCGGGTGTAGGTCGACATATTATCGGTCGTCAGGGGTTTTTTGCCCGAGGTCGCAATATAAGCGGGGACAATTGCCTGATGTACATAAGCGGGCAGGCCGGCGAAGGCGGCTTCGTGCTGCCGGGCATGGCGAATGAGCGGCGTACCCCAGGGCGCAACCGCGACAGGGTCGATCAGCGTTAAAGAACGATAATTGCGTTTATCGAGGAGATGCGAGCGCAGAACGGTCGCCCCGCCGAAATCATGGCCGACGACATCCGGCTCATCGAGCCTCCAATGCTCCAGCAATGACGTGAACACCTTGTTCTGTATGCCAAGCGAGACATCCTGACCTTCGGCCATATCGGACTGGCCATAGCCGAGCAGATCATAAAAATAGACCCGATGGCGATCCGCGAAATAGGGAATGATCTTGCGCCACACGGCTGAGCTGAACGGCGTGCCGTGGACGAAAACGAGCGGCGACCCCTTGCCGACCACTCCGTAACGAACAGTTTGCCCCGCATAGTCGAATGTCTCGGTGAGCTGCAATTCGGTGTCATGTGCCATGGCCTATCTAACCTCTTGTTATGCTCATTCAGGTTAGGTAAACTTATCTCGCCGACATGAGCAATGGAAAAAATGTCATGCGGCCATGCCGAAAACCGACAGCAGCGGGCTGATGGCCCTCTGGTGAAGGGCGCGCGGCTACGCGGCAGTTGCAAGCGGCAAAGATATCGACTACCTGGCAAGCCGGAGACTGCAGAAGAAGCAAGATATGCGGGATTGGCCCTCCAACACATTTGTCGGCGGTCACGTCGCCCTCGACTTCCTCAACACCGGGGGTGGCGACACGAAAGCGCGCGACGTCGAACGGCTGGCCTCTTACGAAGATCTCCTGTCGTGGTCGACAGCTGCCGGCATCATCGATGACAGCGAATACGAGGCCCTCGCGAGCGCCGCGGAAAAATCGCCTCATACCGCCAAGCGATCTCTCACTGAGCTAGTAATCCAGCGCGAAAGTCTCTATCGATATGTATCGGCCTCGATCGATGGCATGCCAGTCGCGGAACTTGATCGCCGACAGATCGAAGAGAGTTTTCACAAGGCTTCGGCCCAGGCCCAGCTCCTCGCAAGCAGCGGACAACTTGCCGAATGGAAGATAGGCTTAAAGAAGGCGGGGCTTTCGCTCATCAGATTTAGATTGGACCTGGCGGCCTCAGGCTTGATCACAGATCCGGCCAGCGCGGATATCCGCCAATGCGAAATGTGCAGCTGGTTCTTCCTCGACTCGTCGGCCTCGAAGCGGCGACGCTGGTGTTCCATGGCTGTCTGTGGGAACCGGGCGAAGGGGCAGCGTCACTATCATCGCAACAGAGAAAGCCGGATGTAATTCAGCGTCAAACGCCACGATAGCTGCCCCTTGCCAGGCAGCATGACATGAAGGCTAACAATTAATAGAAGGCGTGCCCTGACTGACGCTGGCGAAGAAAACGCTGCTCGCGGAGTTAGCTCCTTATCGATTGTTTCAATCGTATCTGAGACAATGGATCGCTCGGCGAATGCGATCTATCTTTACCACAAAGGAGCTACTTTTGAGCCTAACTACGCCCAGCCCTGGGCGATCTCGTCGACGCGCAGCAGCAGCATGGCAAGGCCCGGTTCCCTGACCAGGCCGGCCGCTTCCTCCGGCTTGAACCAGCCGCACTGGCGCTGCTTCATCTCCGGCCATTTCTTGCACTGCTTTTCAACGCGCAGCAGGAAGACCTGGACGCTAGCCGGCTTGTCTTCGCCGGATTTCAGTTTCTTGAAATAGGTGAAGAAGCCGAGCGGCAGGTCGGAGGCGACGGCGCCTTTAATGCCCGCCTCTTCATAGGCTTCCTTGACCGCGGCATCGGCGGGCGTCAGCCCCTTGTCGACATAACCTTTCGGAATGAGCCAGCGGCCGGTGTCACGCGAGGTCACCAGCAGGATGCGCAGCTCGCCATCCATCATCGTATAGGGGATTGCCCCGGCCTGTTGCAGAACCTGTTCCATACGCGTCGTTTCCATTACCACGATCAGGCCTTCCGCCCCGTCGCCCTATCGGACGTTCCTTCGGCCTGATCACCGGTCCCCAAATCGATTCTCGCGCCAGCTCCGTTAAGATTTTGGGCTGACTTCATATTACATATATATGACAACCAACCGAGTCGCGCTTTCACAATTAACTGATAGTTGTGAATATTCTCTTAAATCCTGCGTTTTTTTGACCGATTCGGCCTCGATTTGCCTCAACTGCTTGTGAAGTTGTTACCCGGCCGGTGGCCGCCTCATGGCAATGTCGGCGAATTGAGTTCTATTTCCTGAGGCTGTCGGAGGATTTTCCTCCTTTAAACTGCCGCTTTTCCGCCGGCGAACCTGCCTCACCCGACGCGTGGGCCGCGCTGCCGCAGGACGGGGGCGGAGGTCGATTGCTGGCGATCGGTGCTGGGGGAGCGGCCGAAGGTCTGGCGATAGACGCGGGAGAAATGCTCCAGCGAGGTGAAGCCGCTGCCGACCGCCACTTCGGTGACGCTGAGATCGGTCTGCTGCAGCAGCTTATGCGCCTTGGAGAGCCGCAGCAGCAGATAGTGCCGCATCACCGTAGTGCCGAGATGACGCTGGAAATGCCGCTGCAACTGGCGCGGCGAGAGATCGACCGCCGCGGCGAGCGCGGCACAGCTCAGCGGCTCCTCGATCGTCTCTTGCATCAGCACCAGGGCCTTGGCCACCGCCTGGTTGGCCACCGCTTCCTTGTCGGTATCGGGAGCACCCTGCTCCTGGTTGGCCGGCCGCTGCCGGCTGACCAGCAGATGCTGCGCCACCTCGTCGGCCAGGCGCCGGTCGCCCTGCTGCGCGATCCACCGCAGCATCAGGTCAAGGATCGCGCTGGCGCCGGCGCAGGTCATGCGGCCGCGCCCGAAGGTATAAAGCTGCGGCACCGCCTCGACGCCGGGATAGCGCTCGCGAAACCCGTCGAGATTGTCCCAATGCACGGCGGCCTGATGCCCATCGAGCAGCCCCGCCGCCGCCAGGATCTCACTGCCGGTCTCGATGGCGCCGAGTTCCACGCCGAAACGCGCCATGCGCCTGAGCCAGGCGGTGACGCGGTGGTCCTCGGCGTGACGCTTCACATCGAAGCTCGCCACCACCAGGACGGTCTGGAACTCGGCATTCTCCGTGAGCGCCCCATCGACCGGCACCCGCATGCCGTTGCTGGCTTGGACAGAGAGGCCGTCGACCGACAGGATCGACCATTCGAAGAGCCGCTGCTGCTGCAGCCAGTTGGCGACGAAAAGCGGCTCGACAATGGCGGCGAGGCCAAGATTGGAGAAGTCCGGCAGGATGACGATGCCGAGGCGATGCGGCCCCCCGGCGCTGACTTGACGCGCGTCCATGGCTGCAACTGCACCTGAATTGCGTTTACGCAACTTGATCGAAGACGCCAATTTTTCGTCTCTTTTCGTCAATAGATAGGACATGAAGCGCCGCGACCGCCCGCCGCAGCATGAAATTTTTCCATTTAGTCAGATTGTTAGACGACGTGCCGAAACTGATGAAAGACGACATTGCGGCGACGCAATGCATCGGGCCGGCGGGGCTCGATCGGCGAAAACTGATCGAGAAGAAGTGAAGTCGTGTGAGGTGGTTACCCCTCACCCCAACCCTCTCCCCACTGCATGGGGCGAGGGAGCTTTCGGATAGACCGTCGCCCCTCTCCCTCGCCCCGCTCTTGCGGGGAGAGGGCTGGGGTGAGGGGCTGGGTTGGGTGAGAGGCACTACCGCGGCGAAGGATTGCTACACCCGCTGTCACCCTCGGGCTTGACCCGAGGGTCCATCGGAGAGGCAAGCCGGCAGCGTCAACCATGGACCCTCGGGTCAAGCCCGAGGGTGACAAAGTGTATAGCGAATGCGGTGGCGCGCCTGCCGAGCGCCACACGGAAGACGAACAAGACCACGAGGGAGAGAACCGCGATGTTGCCGACCAAGAAGACCAGCTGGGATGATGCCCGTGATCCCGACACCACCTATTCGATGCCCTCGCGCTTCTTCTTCGATCCGAAGATCCTCGAAGAAGAGAAGCACGGCATCTTCTACAAGGCCTGGCACCTGGTCGGCCACGTCAACGAGTTCAAGGAACCGGGCAGCTATCTGACGCAGGAGATTTTCGACCAGAGCGTCGTCGTCATCAGCGGCCGCGACGGCGAGATCCGCGCCTTCCACAATGTCTGCCAGCATCGCGGCAACCGCCTGCTGGAGGAACGCCGCGGCAAGCTGCCGGCGATCATCCGCTGCCCTTATCACTCCTGGGCCTATGGCTTCGACGGCGCCCTGCGCGCGGCACCCCATAGCGACTGCCTCGCCAATTTCGACAAGGCCGGCCATGGGCTGAAGCCGGTGAAGATCGAGATCTATGCCAGCTTCGTCTATATCAATCTCGACCCCGATGCCGCCTCGGTCGCCGAACTGGGCGCCGCCGATAACGGTGGCAATGATGCAGAGACCGAGATGCGCCGCTTCCTGCCCGATCTCGACAATCTGAAGCTGATCGAAGAGGTCGATGTCATCGTCCCGGCCAACTGGAAGGTGATCCAGGAGAACTCGATCGAGGGCTATCACTTCGATCTCTCCGGCCCGGTGCACAAGCATCTCGCCTCGCTGATCGACTACAAATCCTACCGCCTGACGCCGCATAACACCTGGTGGACCTATATGGCGCCGCCGGCACCGGGCGTCACCAAGGCCTATGGCGTGGCGCTGGAAGGAGCGACCTGGCAGACTGACTGGTTCTTCAATATCGGCCTCTGGCCCAATACGACGCTCTACTGCTTCCCCTTCACCGACATGGTGGGCAGCTTCATCATGATCCCGCTGGAAGCGGAGAAATCGCTGCTGCGCTTCGGCTATTACGGCCCCGATCACCGCGCCACGCCGGAACTCACCAAGGCCGCGGTCGACTGGATGAACAAGGAGCTGGGGCCGGAGGACATCGCGCTCAACATCAGCAACCAGAAGGGCCTGCACAGCTTCGGCTACGACCAGGGCCGCTATCTGGTGGATGCCGGCCGCAGCAATCAGAGCGAACATCTGGTGCGGCATTTCCACAAGCTCTGCTACCAGGCGATCCGGCCGGAGGGCGGCAATCCGACCGCCTCGAAATCCACACGGGCGGCGGCCGAGTGAGCGCCAGTATTGCAAAGAAACCATGATCATGAATAACGCAGCGCATTACGATTACGTCATCGTCGGTGCGGGATCGGCCGGCTGCGTGCTGGCCACCCGCCTGACGGAGGATAGCGAGGTGCGGGTCCTGCTGCTGGAGGCAGGCCCGCGCGACAAAAGCTGGAAGATCGATATGCCCTCCGGCATGGGCCAGCTGCTTTCCTCGACGCAGTTCAACTGGAACTACGTCTCCGACCCGGAGCCGCATCTCGACAATCGTCGCCTGACCCATCCGCGCGGCCGCGTGCTGGGCGGCTCGTCATCCATCAACGGCATGGTCTATATCCGGGGCCATGCCCGCGATTACGACCAGTGGTCCCAGGCCGGCAATCGAGGCTGGTCCTATGCCGATCTGCTGCCCTATTTCAAACGGGCGGAAAAGCATGAGAACGGCGCCACGAAATATCATGGCGGGGACGGGCCGCTCTTCGTCACCAGCCCCAAGATTGAACGCTCGCCGCTCTGCCAGGCCTTCATCCGGGCCGGCATCGAGGCCGGCTATCCCTTCGCCCCCGATGTCAACGGCTATCGCCAGGAAGGCTTCGGCCCGATCGACCGCACGACGCGCGACGGCAAGCGCTGGAGTGCGGCACGCGGTTATCTCTCGCAGGCGCTTGGCCGCTCCAATCTGACGGTCGCGACCGGGGCGCTGGCGCAGCGCATCCTGCTGGAAGGCAACCGCGCCAGGGGCATCGACTATACGGTGAAGGGGCAGACGCACCGCGCCTATGCCGAGCGCGAGGTGATCCTTTCGGGCGGCGCCATCAATTCGCCCCAGTTGCTGCAGCTTTCCGGCATCGGCGCGCCGGATCACCTGCGCGGACTGGGCATCGAGGTGAAGCATGCACTGCCCGGCGTGGGCGAAAATCTCAACGACCATCCCGATGTCGTCATCCAGCACCGCTGCAAGCAGCCGGTGACGTTATTCCCGGTCAGCCGGGGCCCGCGCAAATATCTGACCGGCCTGCAATGGTTCCTCAACCGCAGAGGACATGCCGCCACCAATCACTTCGAGGCCGGGGCCTTCATCCGCAGCCAGCCCGGCATCGAGCATCCCGACCTGCAATTGACCTTCATGCCGCTGGCGGTCATCCCCGGCTCGGTCGATACCGTGCCGGAGCACGCCTTCCAGGTGCATCTCGACCTGATGCGGCCAAAGAGCCTGGGCCATGTGAAGATCCGCAGCGACAATGCCAAGGACCCGCCGGCGATCCGCTTCAACTACATGAAGGATCCCCGCGACCGCGCCGATATGCGGGCCGGCGTGCGCCTGACGCGCGAGGTCCTGGCGCAAAAATCGATGCAGCCTTTCGCCGGCGACGAACTCTTCCCCGGCATCGACGTCAAATCCGATGACGCGCTGGACGCCTGGGCCAGGAAGGCGATCGAGACCTGCTATCATCCGGTCGGCACCTGCAAGATGGGCCGCACCGGCGACGGGCTCGCGGTGGTCGATGACCAGTTGAAGGTGCATGGCCTCGACGGCCTGCGCGTGGTCGACGCCTCGATCATGCCGGTCATCGTCAGCGGCAACACCAACGCCCCCACCATCATGATTGCCGAGAAGGCCAGCGACTTGATCCGCGGGCATCCGCCCTTGCCGGCCGATCCGGCGCCGGTCTGGGTCCATCAGAACTGGGAACGGGCGCAGAGATAGAAGCACCGTGAAGGCCCCCTCACCCTAACCCTCTCCCCGCAAGCGGGGCGAGGGAACTGGATGGCAAGTTCTCCCTCGCCCCTCTGGGGAAAGGGTCGGGGTGAGGGGCAACGTGGCGAGTCGCGACCGGGTGCAATGCCTAGCCACCCACTGGCCGCATGCGCGCCGCGAGAAAAGCGCCGACCTGGACCGCAACCGCCGGCGCTAGGATCGATCGAAACGAAGAGGCACGACCGCGCCGGAAGCCGCGGCGATACGGGAGAAGAACATGACCATTCAACAGCAGAATGCCAATGCCTTGATCGACCCCGCCGCCTTGCAGCAGGCGCGCATCGATCTCGCCGCAACCTTCCGCTGGTTCGCCCGGCTCAACATGCATGAATCGGTCGCCAATCATTTCAGCCTTGCCGTCTCCGCCGATGGCAGCCGCTTCCTGATGAATCCGCGCGGAAGGCATTTCAGCCGCATCAAGGCCAGCGATCTCATCCTGCTCGATGCCCGCGACGCCACCACCATGAGCCGGCCGGACGCGCCCGATCCCACCGCGTGGTATATCCATGGCCGCCTGCATGCCCTGCTGCCGCAAGCGCGCTGCGTCATGCATCTGCATCCGAAATATGCCACGGCGCTGGCTGCCCTCGAAGACAACGACATGCCGCCCATCGACCAGAACACCATGCGCTTCTATCAGCGCATCGCCAGCGACGACGCCTTCGGCGGCATGGCGCTCTCCGACGAGGAAGGCGACCGTCTCGCCCGCTGCCTCGGCGACAAAAGCGTTCTCCTGATGGGCAACCACGGCGTCATGACCGTCGGCGCCAGCGTCGCGGAGGCTTTCGATACGATGTATTACTTCGAACGCGCCTGCGAGACGCTGCTGACGGCTTACGCCACCGGCAAGAAGCTGCGCATCGTCGCCGATAACCTCGCCAAGCTCACCGCCAGCCAGTGGGACGATTACAAGCAGCTCTCCTTCGATCATCTGGACGAAGTGAAAGCCATCCTCGACAAGGAAGAGCCGGAATACCGGATGTGAGGGCGAGGCTTTCGCCGCGCTGATGATCGTCCGGCCGGATTTGGTCGCTTACCGGCGATCCGGGGCAGCGGCTCGGCCTCTGTAATCGCGGCTATGAAGTGCAACGCCACGGCTCAACGGCCGACGGCGATTCCGCCCGGCCCATGCCGGCAGCGATATGATCAGTTGCCGCTCGGCGTCGCGCCGATCGCATGGTCGAGATCGGTCTCCGTCACCCGCTTCACCTGCGCCGCGAGCAGCTGTCCCTGTGCATCGAAGGGCAGGATGAACAGCCAGTCATAAATATCCTCCGGCCATTTTCCGGCGGGCAGCAGGGTCCTCGGATCGGCGCCGAAGGCTGCCAACATCTTGTCGAGCTTGCCGTGATGCCAGGCGATCAGCACCACCGCACCATGGGACTCGTTCTGCAGCGCCTGGACGACCCCGGCATAATCCTTATCCTTGAAGCGCTGGTCGAGCGGCAAGCCGAGGGCGGCCGCGACCGGCTTCAAGGTCAGGCCCGGCCGTAGGCTCTCCCTGGAATCTGCGGTGGCGATCAGGGTCTGCGGCCGCAAGCTCCGACCGTCGACGGTCAGGTTCTGGAAATAACCGGCATAGGCCGCCGCCCGCTTCTCGCCCATCGGCGCCAGGCCCGGACCGTCATCAGGTTTCTCCGCATGGCGCACGATCAGCACGGTCGTGTTGGCGAGGCCGGCCGCGGCACTGGCCGGCGCAATTTCGGCCAGGAAAGACAAGCTCAGCATGGAGGCGGCCAGGAGCAGCCGGCGGCGGGAAAGCATAGGACGTCCTCGGGAATGACGCGCGGGATGCAGATCGGCAGTCCTGATCCGCGTCGCTACTTTAACAGAGCCGTCGCCGGCTTTGATAGCGGATCGCGGTCCGCCTCAGCGGCAATGCAGCACTTCTCTTGCTGTCCTATCAACGCGTGTGAAAACTGTCTTGCCAGCGAAGCAAGTGCCCTTAGCCGCCAATCTTCCTCTCTACGCCAGCCGGGCCATCCTGGCCGTCGCGTGCCGTGACTCTGGCGAGCCATTGTTCTCCACATGCAGATTCAAGGCCGGCCTTCACGCACAAGGCTATCATTGGCGGGACGGAATGGGACGCGATGCACAAGCTCTTTCACACGCCAGACGCCTCCGCAGCATTTGAACGGGATCGACGGTGCTACTTGGACGACCGGTTAGGTGGGCGGTCCTCTCAGCCGCAATGCTGCGCTTGATACATATCAACGCAGGCCAGAAACCATTTCATTAAACATCTATGCGAAGATGTGGGATCAGCGGCCGTCGATCTTCCCTGGAAGGATAAGGATTGACTGAGCAATCGAGCAGCGCTTGCGGCAAAGTTGATGCCTGGTCGCCAACCAGGACTGTCATCCATACCGGCTTGCTGAGCCTGCTGGTTTTCGCGACGGCCTATACCAGCATTGAGCTGACGCGCCAGAATGGCCCTGTCGCCGCAATCTGGATACCCGACGCCATCATCCTGGCTTCTGTCATCCGCTCATCCGGCCACACCGCCTATGCGCTGCTGGCAGCGGGTTATGTTGGCAATGTCTGCGCCGATCTCGTGGCGGGCGATCCCTATGCGCTGGCCTTGGGACTCAGCTTCTGCAATACGCTTATTATCGTGATGGGATGGTGGACCTTTCGGCGGGCGGGCAAGCGGGAAAGCGATATCTCCGACCCGCAAACGCTGCTCGCATTCATTTTGACCTGCGGCTGCCTCGCGCCGGCGGCAGGTGCCATGCTTGCCGGAACGGTCCTGCATATCGTTACCGGTGCATCCTTCTTCACGGTCTCTATCACCTGGCTGATGAGTGATGCCGTCGGCATCCTCTGTATCACCCCGCTCCTGTTGTCCTGCCAACGCGCTCTCCCGCGCAGCATCGCAAAACGGCGCTTGGCGGCGAACACGGCCATTATCGGCGCGGCCGTCGCAGCGGCAATCATCGCGCTTTTCAATGGCAGCCATGCTTTCGCCTTTCTGGTGATACCGATTGTGCTGTTGCCCGCCTTTCGCATCGGTTTCATGGGTGCCGCGATGACCAGTTGTCTGCTGTCGCTCGTCGCAGTCGCCATGACTTGGCTAGGATATGGGCCGTTCAAGTTGCAAACGGGCCTGAGCGCCCCGGAAGATGCGCTGATCCTGCACGCCTTCATCCTCGCCATCGTCTTGATCGCCTTACCCGTGGCTGCAGGGCTCTCGGCCCGCCTTCGCATCGAAGAGCAACTCGCACATAGCCGCGAGGACCTGATGCGCACCATCGACAACATGCCGGCGATGATCGCGTCATGGGACCGGAACCTGCGAAACCGGTTCTGCAACCGGGCTTATGTTAGCTGGTTCGGCCTGACGCCGGAAGAAATCATGAAAGGCATGCATATCAAGGATGTTATCGGCCCGCGGCTGTTCAATCTCAATCTCCCTTACATGCAGGGGGCGCTCGCCGGCGAAGCGCAGAGCTTCGAACGGGAGATTGTCGACACAACCGGCAAACGGCGTGTCAGCCAGGCGCATTATATTCCGGCTATACGCGACGGCAAGGTCGACGGCTTTTATGCGCTGGTCTTCGACATATCCAGGCTCAAGGAAGTCGAAGCGGCGCTGCAGGTCACGAAGAGTCGGGCTGAGACCGCAAACCGCGCGAAGACCAGCTTCCTCTCGATGATGAGCCACGAATTGCGGACGCCCTTGAATGCAATCCTTGGCTATACCGAGATGGTGGCGACGGGCCTCGCCGGACCCGTCAACGACAAACAGGCGGAATATCTCGGCAACGTGACGACCAGCGCCAACCATCTGCTGGGCCTTATCAGCCAGGTGCTCGAGATCAGCATGATCGAATCAGGAAAGGTCACGGTGGCATGCGAGCCGATTGCCACCGGTCCCTTGATCGATGCGGCTGTCGCCGGGCTCGATTTCCTGGCGAAAAAGGCCGGCGTCAGCCTGGTCAGGAAGAGCGCCGATCTGCCGCCGATCCTGGCCGATGCCACGCGCCTCCGGCAGGCATTGCTCAATCTGGGGTCCAACGCCATCAAGTATAATCGGCCGGGAGGGCGTGTCGACTTCATAGCCGAGCGCGTCGGCGAGAAAACCCTTCGCCTCATCGTCAGCGATACCGGCCGCGGCATCGCACTGGCCCGTCAACCCGAGCTGTTCAAGGAGTTCAGCCGTCTCGGCGCTGAAGCAAGCACGATCGAGGGCATCGGCATCGGACTCGCACTCACGAAGCAGCTGGTCGAGGCCATGCACGGTGCGATCGGCTTCTCCAGTATTGAAGGCGAAGGCAGCCAGTTCTGGATCGACCTGCCGATCGCCGCGCAAGAAGCGGCTGTAACCTCCGCCTAACGTCCCTACATTCGCCGCGACCAATATCACCTGGTCGTGTGAACGCGGCGCGCATGGCGAGGAAAGAGACTTGCCAGCTGTGGCCATGTAATATCAGGAAGCTTGCCGGCTACATTTGGCAATCCGGCGCGCTTCGGCTTTGGTATCCGCCGGTGCCACCGCGATGGGGAAAGAGCAATGGCGACAGCCTGGCCGATGCATTCCTGCAACCGCTGGATCAACGCATCGATCCTCAGAGACGAGCGGCGGCCTTTCGCTTCACGGCTTCGCTTCACGGCGGCAAGCAGGATTGCCACCCTCCCGCGGACCACCGCCCAGGCTACTTGAGGCAAAAATTCACGTCAAAACTTTAGCTTACCTCCCGATACCCTCGGTCCGGGTTGATGCCGCGCCTTTGCCCTGTACCGGTATCACCGCCTCTCGCACCACCGCCAAGGCGCAACGCACGCGGCCCCGTCATGTCCGGTGCCGTCTGGTTTTTGCCCCGCGTCTGTGTTTGGCTGCTTGCTGCCTAGAGAGAAGAAAACGCAGAAATAGGAAAGGGAAACGCCGATGAGCTCTTCGACCAACCTGATCACCATTCCCGCCCGCCGCGGCAAGGCCGCGCGCCTGAAGGCCGGGCAGCAGATCCGCGTCGTCAATACCCATGGCAAGCAGGTGGTGGATACCTGGGCCTTCAATGCCGCCGATCTCGGTGAATTCATGTCGATGGAGCACAGCCGCGCCACTATGCTGACCGTGTTTCCGAAGGTGGGCGACACCTTCCTGACAAATCATCGGCGGCCGATCCTCACCATCACCGAGGATACGACGCCCGGCATCCATGACACGCTGATCGCCGCCTGCGACAGCTATCGCTATAAGCAGCTCGGCGTCGCCGGCTATCACGAAAGCTGCACGGAGAATCTGGCGCTGGCCTTGAAGGAACTCGGCCTCACCCCGCCGGAAACCCCGAGCCCTCTCAATCTCTTCATGAACATTCCGGTGAAGCCCGATGGCGCGCTCTCCTTCGAGCCGCCGGTCAGCGAGGCCGGGCAATACATCACGCTCCGCGCCGAGATGGACCTCGTCGTGGTCTTCTCCGCCTGCCCGCAGGATGTGTTGCCGATCAACGGCCTCAATCCGACCGAGGCACATTTCTGCGTGCTGTGAGCCGGTAACCGGCTGGCGAAGATCATAGCCGCCGCGTCTTATCAGCCCTCAACAAAGTCTTAGACACGATCGGAGCGCCGCGGCAATAAGCTAGCGCCACAGACTTCTGTTCAAGCGGCAAGAACACATCCACCGATCGCCGCGCAAGCAAGCTTACCATGTTAGGGACATTCAATGAAAAAGACCTTGATGGCAACAACGGCGCTGCTGGGCGCCGGCGCTTTTACGACAGCTGCGTCATCGACACCGGCTGTCGCCGCCGACGGGATCAAATTATACCTGGGAGGATTCTTCCAAACCGCGGTCCTCTACAACATTGACGACCACAAGCAGGGCGACCTCGGCCATAATCGCTACGCCGACGGCGTGTTCAGCGACGCCGAGATCTACTTCCTCGGCAAGACGACCCTGGATAACGGCTTGACCGTTGGCACCCGCGTCGAACTGGAAGGCGAGCAATCCAACGACCAGATCGACGCCGCCTATGTCTATTTCCAGGGCGGCTTCGGCGAGGTGCGCATCGGGTCGCAGCTTGGTGCGCTCGAGGCGATGTGCGTGACGCCCGTCGGCGGCACCGCGAATTTCGGCGCCTTTTCGCAAGACCAGGTCATCAACAATGCCTTCGGCGGCTTCTCGGCTGGTATCTGCGAAGGTGTCGACAGCTATCTCGGCAACGAGCACAGCCAGAAGATCGTCTACATCTCGCCGGATTTCGGCGGCTTCCAGCTCGGCGTCTCCTGGGCGCCCAATGGCGGCCATGAATCAAGCGAGGTCACCGGCTTCCATAGCGGCATGCCGAACTCGGCCGATTTCGAGCAGCGCAATGTCATCGACGTCTATGGCGCCTATAATCATGACTTCAGCAACTGGAGCCTGGCATGGGTGCCGGCGGCAGCTGGGCGGTATCGGAAGCCGGCCCCGACCGCAGCGGCACCAAGGGTGCCTTCTATCAGACGGCAATGAACCTTACCTTCGGCAACTTCTCGGTCGGCGGTGCGTTCCAGTATTATAAGAACGGCCTCATCTTCGCCCAGAGCTCGGCCAATCCGGGAACCGGCGGCACGGTCGACAGCGTCAATCCAAATCAGGATATGTGGGTCGCGGGCGGCGGCATGGCCTACAAGATCGACGCGACGACCATCGGCCTGCAATACAGCTACAGCGATCTCGAAGGCCTGACAACCTCGGGTGCCAACCGCTACATCAATACCCTGGCCCTGACCGGCAAATACGATCTCGGCCCCGGCATCAGCCTTGACGGCACCATCCAATATGTCCGTGCCACCGGCCAGTCAGGCGATGGCGCGCATGGCGGCTATGACTCGCTGGGCATCGGCATCGGCAGCGCCTTCACTTTCTGACCTCCTCCTCTGCCCCGACTGCATCCTCCTGCAGAAATGGCGATTGCTGCCGCGCGGATAGCCTCCGCGCGGTTCATTCTCCGGCCGCGGCCTCACCGGCGCCGCGGCCGCTTTTCGTTCCGGGCGATCCGATCGGTGAGGAAGTCGAGAAAGGCGCGGATGCGGGCGGCCATGTAATCATGGCTGACGAAAAGCGCGTGAAAGGGCACGGTGTCGCCGGCGCTGAACCTCTCCAGCACCGGCACCAGGGTGCCGGCTGCTATATCGCCCTCCACATCGAAGCGGGCCAACCTGGCGAGACCGACGCCGCGCAGCGCCATCTGCCGCATGGTGAGGCCGTTATTGACCATGAGATTGCCGCTGATCGCTTTCATGAAAGCCTTGCCGGAGGCCGGGTCGCGAAACGGCCATTCGACCTGCGTCCGGCGGAAGTTGAAAATCAGGCAGTTCTGCCGGTCGAGATCGGCAGGTGTCTTCGGCGTGCCGTACCGCTTCAGATAATCGGGCGCGGCGACGATGACGCGCGGGCTTTCCATCACCTTGCGCGCGGTCAGGCTGGAATCACGCAGGGGGCCGGTGCGGATGGCGATATCGGCACGTTCTTCGATGAGATCGATGATGCTGTCGGAGAGCGAAAGATCGAGCTTCACTTCCGGATAGCGCTTCAGGAAGTCCGGCACCAGCGGCACGACGCATCGGACGCCGAAGCCGACCGACACATTGAGGCGGAGAAGGCCGCGCGGCACGGCGGCGGCACCGCCCGCCACGACCCGCTCGGTATCCTCGATCTCAGCGAGGATACGACGGGCCCGCTGGAGATAGGCATCGCCCTCGGGCGTCAATTGCAGCGCCCGTGTCGTGCGTACCAGGAGGCGCGTCCCCAGCCGTTCTTCCAGGCGCGTGACCAGCTTGCTGACCGCCGAAGGCGAAAGGCCGAGCTGGCGTCCCGCCGCCGAGAAATTACCAAGATCGACAGCGGCAGCGAAGACTTCCATTTCTCCCGCGCGGTTATCCATCATGCCCCCCTCACCCATGCCGGCACCCGAAAGCCGGGCGCCGCGCGATGCCGGTATCAAGAAGCGCGATACTAGAAGGAGACGGATCGCCACGGCAAATCAATGACGTGACGACAGAGGTGATGGCCCCCCCGGAACATTCCGCGCCGCTTCGGGTTTCAAGCCATATCTCTCCCGATCCTTCCTCAAAAAGCTGATGCGGGTGGCGACATGGCGCAGTTGGTAAGCGACTTCATCGTTGAACGGCTCCATGCCTGGGGCGTACGCAGGATCTTCGGCTATCCCGGCGACGGCATCAACGGCGTCTTCGGCGCGCTCAACCGGGCCAAGGGCAGGATCGAATTCATCCAGGCCCGCCACGAAGAGATGGCGGCCTTCATGGCCAGCGCCCATGCCAAGTTCACCGGCGAGCTGGGGGTCTGTATCGCTACTTCCGGTCCCGGCGCGTCGCATCTCCTCACCGGGCTCTATGACGCGCGCCTCGATCACATGCCCGTCCTTGCGATCGCCGGGCAACAGGCGCGCAATGCGCTTGGTGGCCATTATCAGCAGGAGGTCGATCTCGTCAGCATGTTCAAGGACGTGGCCGGTGCCTTCGTGCAACAAGCCTCGTCGCCCGCCCAGCTGCGTCACCTGGTCGACCGGGCGATCCGGACCGCATTGGGCGAGCGCAGGGTCACCGCCCTCGTCCTGCCCAATGACCTGCAGGAGATGCCGTATCGCGACCCGCCGCCGAAGCATGGAACGGTGCATTCCGGAATTGGCTTCAGCAAGCCCCGGACGATCCCCTATCCCGCCGATCTTCAGCGCGCCGCCGATATCCTGAATGCGGGACAGAAGGTTGCGATTCTGGTCGGGGCCGGCGCGCTGGCGGCGACCGAAGAGGTCATTTCCGTCGCCGAGCGCTTGCATGCGGGTGCCGCGAAAGCGCTGCTCGGTAAGGCCGCCCTGCCGGATGACCTGCGCTGGGTCACCGGCTCGATCGGCCTGCTTGGAACCGAGCCCAGCTACAAGCTGATGCAGGAATGCGATACGCTGCTCATGATCGGCTCGGGGTTTCCCTATGCGGAATTCCTGCCGCGCGAAGGCCAGGCGCGCGGCGTGCAGATCGATCTCGCCCCCGACATGCTGTCGCTGCGCTATCCGATGGAAGTCAACCTCGTCGGTGATGCGGCCGAGACGCTGCGCGCGCTCCTGCCGCTGCTCGAGCAGAAAAAGGATGACGGCTGGCGGCGCCGGATCGCCGACAATGTCGCTGCCTGGTGGAAGACCCTGGAGGACAGGGCGATGCAGCCGGCCAAGCCGGTCAATCCGCAGCGCGTCACCTGGGAATTGTCGCCGCGATTGCCGGATGGCGTGATCTTGACCAGCGATTCCGGTTCCTGCGCGAACTGGTATGCGCGCGACCTCAAGATCCGCCGCGGCATGATGGCCTCGCTCTCCGGCGGCCTCGCTTCCATGGGTGCGGCAGTCCCTTATGCCATCGCCGCGAAATTCGCCCATCCGACGCGGCCTGTCATCGCTCTGGTCGGCGACGGCGCGATGCAGATGAACAATCTCGCGGAAACCATCACCATCGCGAAATACTGGCGGCAATGGCCGGACCATCGCCTGATCATCTGCGTCTTCAACAACGAGGACCTCAACCAGGTCACCTGGGAACAGCGCGTGATGGCGGGCGACCCGAAATTCGACGCCTCGCAGAAGATCCCGGATGTGCCCTATCACCGCTTCGCCGAGCTGATCGGCCTGCACGGGATTTTCGTCGACCGGCCGGAGGACGTGGGCCCCGCCTGGGATGCCGCTTTGGCCGCCGACCGTCCGGTCATCCTGGAGGTCAAGACCGACCCCGAAGTGCCGCCGCTCCCGCCGCATATCACCTTCGAGCAGGCAAAGCACCTGGCGGCGGCGTTGATCAAGGGCGATCCGCATGAGGGCAGCGTCATCGCCGGCGCCGCGCGGCAGGTGCTGAGCTCCATCCTGCCGGGCCAGTGACCACCACGCCGCAAAGAGCGCCCGCCTCCCTTCCCAGCCATATATGATTTGAATTCATAGGCGTTCTTCCATTGCTGCGTCTTATCGCGCCGGCCCGCCTTGCGCATATTCCACCCATGGAAGAAGCGGGCCTCGCTTTTCCCGTCACCAGCACCCGCGACGGCCGGACCGCCCGGCGCCGCCAACCTCATGCGCCCGGCACGGACGGGCGGGATGGATGATCATGCCCCTGGCTCTCTTTGCCCTGACCATCGCGGCCTATGCGATCGGCACCACGGAATTCGTCATCGTCGGCCTGCTGCCGACGGTGGCTTCGGACCTTCACATCACCTTGCCGCTGGCCGGCCTCATTGTCAGCGTCTACGCCCTCGGCGTCACCTTCGGGGCGCCGGTCATCACCGCCTTGACCGGGCATCTCGGCCGCAAGAAACTGCTGCTGGGGCTGATGGGGCTTTTCATCATCGGCCATGCGGTCTCGGCGCTCAGCACCGGCTATGCGATGCTGCTGGCGGCGCGGGTCATCTCCGCCTTCGCCCATGGCGTCTTCTTCTCGGTCGGATCGACCATCGCCGCCGATCTGGTGCCGGAGAACCGCCGCGCTTCGGCGATTGCCATGATGTTCATGGGCTTGACCGTTGCCATCGTGACCGGCGTGCCGCTCGGCACCTTCATCGGCCAGCATTTCGGCTGGCGCATGACCTTCTGGGCGGTGACTGCTTTGGGCGCGCTCGCCTTCACCGCCATCGCCGCCCTGCTGCCCGCGCATCTCAGCAAGGCGGCACCCGCCAGCCTGCTTGACCAGGTCCGCGTGCTCGGCAGCGGCAGGCTGTTGCTGGTCTTCGCCATGACGGCTCTCGGTTATGGCGGCACTTTCGTCACCTTCACCTATCTCGCCGTTATCCTGGAGCAGATCACCGGCTTTGCCGCCGGCCATATCAGCCTGATCCTGGTGCTCTATGGCATCGCCATCGCCATCGGCAATATCGCCGGCGGCCGCTTCGCCGACCGCAACCCGGTGAAGGCGCTGATCGGGCTCTTTGCCCTGCAGGCGGCGGTGCTGGCGGTGTTCAGCTTCACCGCGGTAGCACCTGTCTGGACGCTGGCGACCCTGGCGGCGATGGGCTTCCTTTCGTTTGCCAATGTGCCCGGATTGCAGCTCTATGTGGTGCAGCTTGCCAAGCAGCACCGGCCAGCCGGCGTCGATGTCGCCTCGGCCCTCAACATCGCCGCCTTCAATCTCGGCATCGCGCTCGGCGCCTGGATCGGCGGATTGGTGGTCGCCTCGCCGCTCGGCCTCGGCGCGACACCCTGGGTCGGGGCGATCCTGGTGGCGGCGGCCCTGCTGCTGACGATCTGGAGCGGCGTGCTGGACCGTCGCCAGCCGGCAGCGGTGCTGCAGACGGCGTAGAGAAGGCAAGAGCAGCAAGCAGGCCTTGCCGCTTTGCCATGTCAGGAGCCCCTTCTCCGGGAGCCCTTTCTCCGGGAGCCCTTTCTCCGGGAGCCCTTTCTCCGGGAGCCCTTTCTCCGGGAGCCCTTTCTCCAAGCCTCCTTCCCCCGGGCTCCTTTCTACTGTCATGCCCGGGCTTGACCCGGGCATCCATGCCGGCAACCACGCGCTGCGTCGATCATGGACCCTCGGGTCAAGCCCGAGGGTGACAACAGAGTTGACGGCGACCGTCAGACCTCCAGGGCGAAGACCCGCAGGCGGTGGCCGTCGGGATCGAGGACCACGAAGCTATAGCCGAAATCGAGCGCCGTCGGCTTCTGGATGACGCGGAGATCCTTGGCGCTCCACTCCGCGTAGAGCGCGTCGACCTCGGTGCGGCTTTCGACGGTGAAACCGACCTCGCCGCCGCCGCCGAGCGGAGCGCCGGCGGGCAGCGCGGCAGGCTCAACGGTATGGCGCGACCATAAGCCGAGCTTCAGGCCGGAAGGCAGAACGAAGAGCACGAAGGTCGGCCCCGCCTCCACCGGCTGCGCGCCCAGGAGATCGGCGTAGAAACGCCCGCTGGCCTTCGGATTATCGACATAGAGCAGGATATATCTGGCAGTCGGCATATGAATGCTCCCTCATGATCCGCCGTGACGGCTGGCCGCAATCTGCGGCAGGCCTGTGCCAGATTCTGTCAGCAGCGCCGGGCAAAGGCCTGCAGCGCCTCCACCACTTTCTCGATGTCGTAAGGCTTGGCGAAATAACGGCTGCCTTCCGGCAGGCTGTGGCGATGCGGAATGACTTTCCCCGAGGTGATCAGCAGCTCGATCCAAGGCCATCGTCGGCGGATGATCTCCGCCAGGGCCAGACCATCCATCGAGCCACGCAGATGGATATCGGTGAAGACGACGCCGATATTCTCACGGCTTTCCAGCACGGCCATCGCCGCATCGGCATCATTGGCCTCGATGGACGCAAGCCCGGCCGCCTCCGCCACATCGGCAGCCAAGGCGCAGAGGGCCGGTTCATCCTCGACAATCAGAACAACAGGGGCGCCAGGGGTTTGATCGAGGGGAGGCAAAGAGGCTTGCTGCATCTCGCTATTTTTATTAAATCACACACAAATTCTGACCCGTATTACCGGGCCGCATTGTCTCCGGACACGTTAAACCGCGACCTTGCGTTTTGTTCCGCGCTCCAACTCATTTTTTGCGTCTTTCCGCCCAACCGCTCGGCCGCGCCCTGCAGTGGATTAACACCCCGCCGGTCAGCAGCGATATCACAACATTGCCAACAACTTTCATACTATCTTCTGCTCAATTTTTATTATTAACTCTGAAGGGCAACTGGCAAGCCGGGCAAATAAAAAGCCGATAATCCACGCGAACTGGATGGCATGTCCTTAGTGCTCTACGAACTGCGGGTGAAATAGGTGGCTAGAACACGCTTGAGCGCCCCTATCAATCAGGCAACCGGCGGAGAGACCGTCGAGATACGACAGGCAAGTCAGATGACCGCCGACACGGCAACCGTCATTGCATTGCGGCTGCAGACGCGACGGCTGGAAGCGCTCAATCGCATTGCCAGGACAATCGCTTCCGACTTCGACCTCGAATGCGTCATGCAGACCGTGACGGACGAGGCCACCGCCGCCATCGGCGCCAAATACGGCGCCTTCTTCTACAACGTCGTCAACGCCGCGGGCGAGAGCTATGTGCTCTATACGCTTTCCGGCGCGTCGCGCGACGCCTTCGACAAGATCGGCCTGCCGCGCAACACCGCCCTCTTCGCGCCGACCTTCACCGGCACCGCGGTCATCCGCTCGGACGATATCCGCAGCGATCCGCGCTATGGCCATAACGCGCCGCATTTCGGCATGCCGCAGGGGCACGTGCCGGTGGCGAGCTATCTCGCTGTTCCGGTCGTCTCGCGATCGGGTGAAGTTCTGGGCGGGCTGTTCTTCGGTCATGACGAGGCCGGCATGTTCAGCGCCGAAGGCCAGGAACTGGCGGAAGCCATCGCCGCCCATGCCGCCACCGCCATCGACAATGCCCGGCTGCTCCGGGCCGCGAAGGAAGACACCGCGACCCGTAACCGAGCACAGGAATCCGCCTCCTGGCTGGCGGCGATCGTTCAATCTTCGGATGACGCGATCCTCAGCAAGGATCTCAATGGCATCATAACCAGCTGGAACGATGGCGCGGAGCGGCTCTACGGCTATACCAGCAGCGAGGTGATCGGCAAGCCGGTCTCGATCCTCATTCCCGAGGACCGGCAGGACGAGGAACCGCGCATCCTCGAACGGCTCCGCCGCGGCGAACGCATCGAACATTACGAAACCGTGCGCCGCCGCAAGGATGGCAGCCTCCTAGATATTTCGCTCACGGTTTCGCCGGTGCGCAATCCGGACGGCGCCATTATCGGGGCATCGAAGATCGCCCGCGACATCACCGACCGCAAACGCGCCGAAGAGCAGCAATCGCTGTTGATCCGTGAAATGAACCACCGGATCAAGAACCTCTTCACCCTGGCGACCGGGGTCGTCACCTTGAGTGCGAGGACGGCGGAAACGCCGGCGGCGCTGGCGGCGGCGATCCGCGAGCGGCTGATGGCTCTGGCCCGCACCCACGACCTCATCCTGCCGCAACTCGCCGCGACGGACCCGCAGGTAAAGACGGCGACGACGCTGGCTGCGCTGCTTGAATCGATCCTGCTTCCCTATCGCGACGGGGCCATCGACCGGATGTGGATCAAGGGCGGGGAGGATATCATCGTCGGCGCCCATGCGCTTGCCAACCTCGCCTTGCTGCTGCATGAGTTCGCCACCAATGCTGCGAAATACGGCGCGCTCTCTCTTCCCGAGGGACAGCTCACCATCGAGATCGCGCATAAAGACGGCGAAGTCGAGCTGATCTGGACGGAACGCAATGGTCCCGCCATCGCCGCAGCACCTGATACGCTGGGCTTCGGCAGCCGCCTCGAACGCGGCGTGCAAAACCAGTTGAAGGCCCGCGTCGAGCGCGACTGGCAGCCACACGGACTCGTCATCCGCTTCACTGTCCCCTACGCCGCACTGGCCAGCTGAAGCCGAGATGCGGCCTAGCTCTGCGGCAATCTGAACCGATCGAAAGGGATCTCCGCCACGGCCGTGATCTCAACCATCAGCTCGGGGCGATAGAGCCGCATCACCTGAACGGTCGTCGTCACCGGAAAAGGCGCGGCGAAATAGTCGCGCCGAATGTCGCCCGCCTGCATGAAGGCTTCCATATCGGTGACATATTGGGTGAGCGATAGAACATCGGCGATCTCGCCGCCGAGCGAGGCCAGGGCGATCTTGATATTTTCCAGCACCTGCCGCAGCTGGGCGCGCATATCGCCGGCGCCGACGATCGCGCCATCACGATCCAGCGCCACTTGGCCCTTGAGATGCACGATGCGGCCCTCACCCTGAATCCGCAGCTGCGAGAACGGCCCGAAGGGCTGCCAGAGGCCGGGCGGGTTATAGGCGGTCGCCATGATCTACAAAGTCTCCTGATACCGCGTCACGAAGTTACCCACCAAGAAACTAGAGTGTATCCAGGTGATGCACCGCCTCTTTCACTTGATACAGAAGTACATCGGTGGGAGGGTTGGCACCCAGGTAGGACTCATGATCTAAAAGCCACTCTTGCGGGTCGGTACCGGCCGGCACCATGCATGGAATGAGCTCCGGCATCATATTGAAGTCATTTAGCATGTCGTCCATTTGCCGTTTCACGCGACTGAGCGTCTGATCAAGCTGAGGACGCGTCCACTGCCCGCCGGCACCAGTGCGCCCGGCGGCGTCGGGCACGATCTGTGTGACAGACATAAGAGCGTAGCTGTCGACCATCAACAGTGCCGACGGATGACCTTGGCCAGCTGCAATGGACTGAAGTTGCGCCGCCTTGTCTGCATCCATCGGCACACCATCCCCACGCTGATAAAGTATCCCGAGGTCAAACCCGGCCAAGCCATAGCCGCGATCGACTGCCTGCTGAAAGAGCTTCGCGGCATCCGAAAAATCAGTCGCCTGCGCGCCGCCCTCTATGTCGATAATGCCGGCACAAGCCGCAGCCACTGAATTGCCATGCGCGGCAGCGTCGCGGAAATGAATCAGCGCTGACTGATAGGCGTTTGTCCGGGCAAAGACATCTCTTTGCCCCCCACTTCGCAGCGCAAAAGGCTGAACGAGCTGGACGGCCGCGATGACGTCGGCATTCTGTCGTTCAGTTCGGATGACCGCGGTGTCAATCAACCTACGCACGCTCTCCGTCACTGGCTGATCAGTGGTGCTTCCGTCCGTGCCTGCTCCGGCTCCTGCCTTAGGCTCCGGCGACTGGCAGGCAGTCAAAAGCAGCAAGTCCGCCACCAGCATTGTTAGAACGAGCCACCGGGCTCGCCCAAATCTCATAGGTCCCACAGCCTTCCCCCTTCGTGCTCATTCGGCTGGCCTGGATATTAGAAAGAAAACGGTCCTAAGGTCGAGCCTTGCGCAAAGCCAAGGACGGAATCCGGCTTGACTCCATACCGGCTGGTCGGTAAATTACAAACCAACCAGTCGGTATCTATGAAGAGGCGGCGCTGTGGCACCCGATGCACGGAACAAGGATGCGCGTAACAGGCTGCTCGATGCGGCCCTGCAGGTGATCCGCAGCAAGGGCTATGCGGCGACGCGGGTGGAGGATATCTGCGCCGCGGCGGGCCTGAGCAAGGGCGCCTTCTTCCATTATTTCGCCAGCAAGGAAGAACTGGCCATCGCCGCCGCCGAATATTTCGAAACCATGGCGGAGGGATTGTTCGCCCAGGCGCCGTTCCAGCGGGAGCCGGACCCGGCGCGGCGCTTCCTCGGCTATATCGATTTCCGCCGCGAGATCATTGCCGGCGAACTGCCCGATTTCACCTGCCTGCTCGGCACCATGGTGCAGGAGATCTATGAGACCGCCCCGGCCATCGTCCAGGCCTGCGACACGCAGATGAGCGCGCATGTGGCGACGCTGGTACCGGATATCGCCGCCGCCAAGGCCGCGCATGCGCCGCAAGCCGGTTGGAGTGCCGAAAGCCTCGCCCTTTTCACCCAGGCGGTGATCCAGGGCGCCTTCATCCTCGCCAAGGCCAAGCATAATCCCGCTGTGGCCAAGGAATGCATCGACCATCTGCGGCGCTATGTCGAGAGCGAGTTGCATCTTGCGCCGCAGAAAAGCACGCAGGAAAGCTCACTGAAAAGCGAGCCGAAGAGCGGTGCCGCAAAGGCCGGCGCCAAGAAGGCGAGACGGGCCGTAACGCCCGGCTGATCCTTCACCAAGACCGCATGAACCGAGATTTCCCGGTTGCGTTCTTTCCCTGAAAGAGCGCGATCTGCCAGGCCTTTTCGCCGCCCAGGATCATGGCGGAAGGCCCTGCTTTCACCACGCGTCCCATCCCAAGAAAACGAAAGAGGAGATACCCATGAGCACAGCAACGATCGATCCCAGGTTGGACCTCGTTCTCGACCGCGTCGTGCAGGCGCCGCGCGCGAAAATCTGGCGGGCCTGGACCGAGCCGGCATTGCTCAAGCAATGGTTCTGCCCCCTGCCCTGGACGGTCAGCGAGATGGAGGTCGACCTCCGGCCGGGCGGCATCTTCCGCGCGGTCATGCAATCGCCCGAGGGCGAGGCACATCCCATGCTGGGCTGCCTGCTGGAGGTGGTACCGCAGCAGAAGCTGGTCTTCACCGATACACTGCTGGCCGGCTTCCGCCCCGCCGCCAAACCCTTCTTTACCGCCGTGCTCACCCTGGCCGATGAAGCCGGCGGCACGCGCTACATCGCCCGCGCGTTGCATAAGGACGAGGCCGATCGCAAGACCCATGAGGAGATGGGCTTCCATACCGGCTGGGGCATTTGCCTCGACCAGTTGGTGAAGCTCGCCGGCCAGATCTGATCAACGCAACTCATAGAGACAGGGAACATCAGCATGTGGACAGAAAACAAGATCCTGCCCTTCCTCTGGTTCGATGGAAACGGCGAGGAAGCCGTCCAGCACTACATCTCCATCTTCAAGGATGGACGCATCCTCGACACGCTGCGTTGGGGCCAGACCAACCCGGAACTCACCGGCAAGGTCCTCACCCAGACTTTCGAGATTCAAGGACAGCGCTTCGTCGCCCTCAATGGCGGGCCGCAGTTCAAATTCACCGAAGCGGTCTCGTTCCTGGTCGCCTGCAAGGACCAGGCCGAGATCGATTACTATTGGGAGAAGCTGGGCGAAGGCGGCGAATACGGTCCCTGCGGCTGGCTCAAGGACAAATTCGGTCTCTCCTGGCAGATAGCCCCCAATGCCCTGCATGACATGCTGCAAGATAAGGATCCCGCCAAGGCAGCCCGCGCCATGCAGGCGATGATGCAGATGTCCAAGATCGATCTCGCCACGATCGAGGCGGCCTATAACGGATAGGATGCGCTGCGTCCCAAGCGCCTGTCGCGACGGGGAGCCGGCTGCAGTTCCCCGTTGCGATCTTCAGACACGATGCCTGGCAAGAAAACCAAGCATCAGCCGGGCGATCTCATCGACTTTTTCGTCGAGCGCGAAATGGCCGGCATCAAGGAGATGCAGCTCCGCCTCTGGCAGGTCGCGTTTATAGCCCTCGGCACCCGGCGCGATGAATGACGGATCATAGCGCCCCCACATCACCAGGGTCGCCGGCTTGTGCTGGCGCAGCCAGGCCTGCCATGCTGGATAGGAAGCGACATTGGTCCGGTAGTCATAGAGGAGAGCCGCCTGGATCTCGCGCTCGCCGGGCCGCGACAGGATGGCATATTCATCCATCCAGCTATCGGGATTGTAGCGCTCAGGATGGGGGCTGCCGGCAATATGGCGCTGCCTTGCCGCCTCCAGCGAGGTGAAGGCATCGACCACCTCGGCATGCGCTTGTGGGTCCGCCCAGTATTTGGCGATGCCGGCCCATTTGGCGCCGAGCCCCTCCCGATAGGCATTGGCGTTCTGGACGACAAGCGCGATGAGGCGCTCGGGATGGCGGAGCATGATGCGGAAGCCGACCGGGCCGCCGTAATCCTGCAGGTAGAACACATAGCGGTTGATGCCGAGTTGCTCCAGCAACGCATTCGTCGTCTCGGCCAGATGGTCGAAGGTATAGCTGTAACTCGACGGCGGCGGCGCATCGCTCTGGCCGAAGCCGGGATAATCAGGCGCGATCAGGTGATACTTGCCGGCCAGCAATGGGATCAGCGTGTCGTATTGCCGCGAGGATGACGGAAAGCCATGCAGCAGCACGATGGTCGGCGCATCCTTTGGCCCGGCCTCGCGATAGAAGATGCCGATGCCATCGACCGTGGCGCGGTGATAGGTGATGGTCGATGAATCCGACGGCAAGGATGTCGCCGCCTCGCTCGCGGCAAAGGGCAACATCATGGCGGCAGCCAGGATGGCAAGGCGCTTCATAGAACCCTCTCACAATTCAGTGGCACGCGCCCGGCGATGGTAAGCATCCGTCGCGAGACCGGGCAAGCCCCCCAATGGTATCGGGTCTCTCACCGCGACGGCGGCATCATCATGAAGAGGGCCTGCGCCGGCTTGCTGGCAGAGGTGTTGCGGAAGGTATGCGGACGGCGCGGATCGAAGGTCATGGCATCGCCGGCGCGCAATACCGTCTCTTCATCCTCGACGACAATGATGACGCTGCCATTCAGTACCAGGACGAATTCCTCCTCGCAGCGGAGCGTATAGAGCCCCGCCCCGCCGCCACCGCCCGGCGCGATCTCGCTGAGGATTGCCTGGCCCCTGGCAGCACTGCTGGGGCTCAGCAGATAGTCCTGGATGCCGCTGCCGCCGAATTTGATCGGCACGCGTTCGTCCTTGCGCACCACCGCCGAGCCGACGGACGAAAAGAGGCTGCCGACCGGCAGGTTGAGGACATCGCAGAGCCGGACCAGCGAGGCGACCGAGGGCGAGGCCTTGTCGCGCTCGACATCGCTGAGGAAGCCCTTGGTCATCTCCGCCGCAGCCGCGACATCGTCCAGGGTCAGATCCAGCGATTGCCGCCGCGCCCGCAGCAGGGCGCCGATCGCCGGACCGCTTTTCATCGGCTCGCTCTTGGCGACGCGTCTCTTTGTCTGTGGCGGCATCCTGCCCTCATCCGTTCCGCAATTGTCGGTTCCGCAACCGGGATATCCGTTCTGCGCATGTACTGTATAAACGAACTTTGTTGACTGGCAACGAAATCTCGCCACAGTAGCCGCAACGCATAAAACCATCCGAGGGAGACGGACATGGCCGATGACGATCTGCAGGCGGCGGCGAAGAGCAGCCAGAGCTGGTACTGGTGGGGTATCCCGACCCTGTTCCGCTGCCCTTGGAACGAAGATCCGGCGGCCTGCGATATTGCGCTCGTCGGCGTGCCGCACAGCACCGGCAACGGCTCGACCGAGCGCGACCAGCATCTCGGTCCCCGCGCCGTCCGCCATGTCTCCGGCTATTACCGCCGCGCCCATGGCGTCCATAACATCGCGCCTTTCGAGATGGCGCGGGTGCACGACCTCGGCGACGTGCCCCTGCCCGAGGCGATGAACAACGAGGCCTGTGTCCGCGATATCGAAGCCTATTACCGCCGCCTCGACGCGGCCGGCACCCATCCCGTCTCGATCGGCGGCGACCATTCCATCACCGGCCCGATCCTGAAGGCGATCGCCGGACCCGGCCGGCGCCTCTCCGGCGGCAAGCCGGTGGCGCTGATCCATTTCGATGCCCATACCGATTCCTACGAGAATATGCCGCATTGGCTGGGCGCCAAGCGCTCGGCGGCGCATTGGGCCGCCTATACCGTGCGCGAGGATTCGGTCGACAGTTCCAAGAGCGTGCAGATCGGCATCCGCGGCCACCCGAATACCGTCATGCATGGCAAGGTCGGCAGCGCCAGCACGGCGCTTGGCTACCGGGTCATCAAGATGTCGGAATTCGAAGAGCTCGGCGTCGAAAAGACCGTCGCGCTGATCCGCGAGCGGGTCGGCGACAGCCCGGCCTATGTCACCTTCGACCTCGATTGCCTCGACCCCACGGTGGCGCCCGGCGTCTCCAACCTGGAGCCCGGCTTTGATGGCATGACGATGCGCGAGGCGACCGGCATCCTGCAGGGGCTGTTCGGCCTCAATATCATCGGCGGCGATGTCGTCTGCCTGATGCCGACCAAGGACAGCCCGAACCAGATCACCGCCCAGGTGGCGATGGTGGTGATGTTCGAGATCATCTCGCTGATCGCACCGAAGATCGCGGCAGGAAAATAGCCGTCGCCGGATCGCGCCAGCTGTTGCCTCAGGTGATTGCTTGCGCCGGTGACTGCGGGCCGGCGCCGTGCGTCGATTCGACGGGGGCGTAGCGGAGAACCGGGGCGTTTTCAGCATACCATTTGTCCCGGTCGGCCAGGACATAGGGGCAGACGTGATGGATCGTGACGCTGCGCCAGCCTTGCGGCCCCCAGCGCTGCGGCCCGCCTTGCAGAATTTCTGCAAGGAAAGCCCTGGCATCCTCGCCGTTGAAATAGCCCAGCACCCGGTTCCTGTCATCGAGCGCTACCAGAGTGCTGTTCAGCCTTCGTGTCAGATCCATTTGTCACTCCTTCGAACGATGCCGATGCGAAATTATATCGTATAACGATATAATTTGTGCCGATATCCTGCGGATGCAAGCCCCCTTGATGAAAGCCGGGCGGGCGAAAGTTTGATCCGCCTGCGACGCCATGCAAAAAGGTGCGTTCCAGCGAACGCACCTTTTCGCATTCTACGCCCCGGCAGAGATACCGGAACGTGTCGGTTCTTCCGACCTTAGAGCCAGATTCACGTTTTAAGTGGAAGCCTACCTGCTGCCACTTAAAACAATCGCGCTCTAGACGCCCGGAAGATGCTGACGCCGACGGCGCATCTGGATGATCATCAGACCGACCAGGGCCGCTCCGAACATCGGCAGCGAGGCCGGGACCGGTACTGCGGCAATGTTGATATTGCCGTTGATGATCTGGCCGGCATTGCCTGCCGTTACCGTCAAGAGCAGGTAATAGGTGCCGGTCTTCAGCAGGTTGGCGAAATCGATAAAGGAAAAGGTTGTTCCGCTTCCTGTATAGATCGCGCTGCTCTGATCGACCTGCTTCAACAAGGTATTGGTGGAATCATACAGCCCGAAGGTGAAGTCCTTCAGGCCGATGCCCATCGCCGCCGAGGCGGTGATGGAGGTCGCGGTGTTCAGGGAATCGTTGCCCAAGGCGAAGTTGACCTTGAACGTGCCCTGTCCCGAACCGTCGAGTCTGAAATCCGGCTGGGAAACCGGATTGTAGCCGTAAGAAGCCGAAGGATGAGCGGTATCGAGGGTGCCGATATCCTCCGTTACGATGGCGGCTTGAGCCGCACTGCCGAGGCTGAACAGCAGCCCTGCCACCGCGACAATCGCTAAGCCAAGTTTTCGCATGTCACTCCTCACTCCCCTCTCTAGGTGCCAGTGTTGCGTGTACTTAACGAATATTTACATGGGTATTGAAGCATTAACGATTTTATAGAGTCATTAATACTTTTTTAACCATGCAGGACATCCTTGCGCGAGCTCTGGCCAAGGGTCAAATCACAGCTCCGGGATTCCAGGGGACTTCACAGAAATGTCCCAGCTTTTATCCAATTCGTTCGCATTTACCGCACAGATTTACTTCAAACGGGCGATTCTATTCCGCGCTGTTCTGAAGAAAGCGCCGTCGCAAGCGGCCACCGGAACGGACCGGAAAAGGCGTGTGAGCAATCGGCCTGGCGGGAAGAATTACAACGTCGTTTTACAGCATTAGGCCATAGTATTAACACATGTTAGGCTGACTTAACCATTTCCGCCCGCCCTCTTCCTGAAAGGCCCCTACTTGATCGGCATCAAGACGCCGCGCCGGGCCACCGTTTAGGCTGCAGCCACGCCTCGATAACGGACGCCCGCTCATGGATCTTCTCGAAGCCATCTATTCCCGGCGCGCAACGCGCTCCTTCACGGAAAAGCCCGTCGCCGAAGCGATGCTGCGCAAGCTGATCGAGGCCGCCATACAGGCGCCGAGCGCGGTCAACCAGCAGCCCTGGTCCTTCTGCGTCATTCGCGACCGGAATTTGCTGGCGCATATTTCCGGCGAGGCCAAGGCGCATATGCTGCGCACCTCAGCCGCCGCCCTCTCGCATCACTTCCAGGAAATGCTGAGCGATCCGGCCTTCGATATCTTCTATCACGCGCCAGTGCTGGTGCTGATTTCCGCCACCGCCGACAGTCCCTGGGCGGTGACCGACTGTTCCCTGGCAGCGGAGAACCTGATGCTGGCTGCGCGCAATTTCGATCTCGGCAGTTGCTGGATCGGCTTTGCCCAGGGTTGGCTCGCCACGGCCGAGGGCAAGGCGGCGCTCGGCCTGCCTGTCTACCACGTACCGGTGGCGCCGATCATCCTCGGCCATCCCAAGACCCAGCCGCCGGTCGTACCCCGCAAGGAGCCCGAGATCCGCTGGATCGGCCGTTGAGCCGCTGATGGAAAGACAACCCGTCGCGGAGAGCCGCAGCTCTCCGCGCGCCCTCCGGGCGAAGCTGGATTTTAGCCGCGCTGCTTGCTGAAGGCCTCGAAGGCCTTGGCGTAATCGGGATGCCAGCGCGAGAGCGGCGGGCGGTTTTCGACGATATCGCCGGCCGCCCACAGGATGCGCTTCTCGTCCAGTTCACGCGGCACGTCATTATCTGGGCAGAGGATATAGAAATCGCCCTGCCCCAGCCGCGCCATCATGAAATCGACGGTCTGTTCCGGCGTCCAGGCGCCGGCCGGCTTGTCGCTGCGGCCGCGCGCGGTCAAGCCGGTGAAGACGAAGCCTGGAATAAGCAGATGCGCGCTCACCCGGCAATCCGGGGTATTGCGCAATTCATGTTGCAGCGCCTCGGTGAAGGCCTTCACCCCGGCCTTGGAGACGTTATAGGCGGGATCGCCCGGCGGCGTCGTGATGCCCTGCTTCGAGCCGGTATTGATGATCATGCCCTGATGACCCGCAGCTCCCTGGCTTCGCGCCACCATGGCGGGCAGGAAGACCTGGGTGCCGTTGATGACACCCCAGAGATTGACGGCGAGGATCTGCTGCCAGTCTTCGGTCGGGCCGTAGATATTGCTGCCCGGCTGGATGCCGGCATTGTTCATCAGCACCCCGACCTCGCCGAAACGTTCGCGCACGGTCGCTTCCAGCATCTGCACCTCGGCCAGCCGGCTGACATTGACCTCAAGCGCCAGAACATCCTCGGCGCCCTGCCGCGCCAGCGTGGCGATCTCCTCCGCAGCGGCGGCAAGGCGGTCGGTTCCCAGATCGGCGATGCAGACGCGCAGCCCGAGGCCGGCGAATTTCTTGGCGGCGGCAAGGCCGATGCCCGAAGCGCCGCCGGTAATGACGGCAACGGAACCTGCAGCGAAGGCTGGATGAGCCATGTTGATCTCCCGGAATGAGCTGCGGATATGGAACGGATACAGAAACCCGGCGGAACAAGGGTATTGCGAAGCGCTGGAACCGGCCGAAGGCGGGTGGCCGGACGGAGAGCCTGGCCGTCTCCGACTGCCGGCTCAAGGGTCGTTGCCGCCCCGCACTGGTCTTGCCGTTACTATAACAGTGGAATTATGCGATTGGATTATACAATTTGCCGCGGCGTCCGCCGTTAGGCGCTCCAGAACAGGGCATTGCGGACAGGGCATCACGGAACAGGAATGTTCACCGTGATCGCTGCCCGGGACGGCAAGGCAGCCCTCAGCGGGCGGCAGGAACTTCCTCGGTGACCACCTCGAAGCGGGCCAGTTGCGACATGCCGAAGCTGGTACTCAGCGCCACATCAGTCGCGTCGCGGCCGGTCGCCATGAGGATCCGGCCGATCCGCGGCGTATTATGCCGGGCGTCGACGGTGTACCAGCGCCCACCGAGATAGACCTCGAACCAGGCACTGAAATCCATCGGCTCGGGCACCGGCGGGATGCCGATATCACCGAGATAGCCGGTGCAATAGCGCGCCGGGATATTCATGCAGCGGCACAGCGTGATGGCAAGATGGGCGAAGTCGCGGCAGACACCGGTCCGCTCCAGATAGCCGTCATGCGCGGTCCGCAGGATATTCGCCTTCATATAGTCGAAGGCGATGTGCTGGTGAACGAAGTCGCAGATCGCCTGAACGCGGCGCCAGCCGAGCGGCGTCGACGTGAATTGTGCCCAGGCGAAATCGCTGAGACGGTCGGTGTCGCAATAGCGGCTGCCAAGCAGGAAAACCAGCACCTCGTCCGGCAGATCCTTGATGTCATGCTGCAGGGCGCCTTCCGGGACGATATCAGGCTGGCCATTGTCGTAGATCTCGAAAGCGGTCGATATCGTGGTCAGGCCTGCCGGCGCGACGATCCGGCTGCAGCTATTGCCGAAGCCGTCGATATAGTCGCGCATCTCGACCGGGCGGTCGAAGGTCAGCACCTGTTCGGTCAGAAGATCGGCGCGGCGCGACGGATGTATATTGAGCACCAGCAGCATCGGCGTCGGCTGCGTGCAATGATATCCGATAGTGAAGCCGGCCTGTATTTTCATAAGGTCTCCATCTCCGAGCGAATTCCTGCCGGACCCGGAAGATTCCCTGCTGGTACCGCGTAACCGTCCATCAACGCCGATCACCGCCCCCGGTTCCGCAGGCCCGTCGCTTACGCACAATTCTCATCGCGGCTCCCCGCGCCGGCTTCTTGCAACCGCACCGACATGCCTCGTCGTCTTCGAGGCACGATTATATGTTCAGGTGACACCATGGCAGCGGCGACAGACAATAAAGAGACTATCCGAGCGGTCTGCTCAATTTTGCCGCTGTGGCATCCCGGGGGCCGCTTCCGGGCAAAAGGTGTACGCCGCGATCCGCGTCAACTCATCCAGATCGAACGGCTTTCTCAGCCGCGGCATGTGGCGCAGATCAGCCGGGACAATCTCGACGTCGTCATAGCCGGTGAGAAAGAGGAAAGGCACACCCCGCTTCGCCAGGGAAACCGCGATCGGGAAACAATAGTCCCCGCCAAAATTGATATCCAAAAAGGCGCCATCCAACTGTTCGTCACGGCTCAGGGCGAGACCGCGCTCGACGTTCGGCGCCGGTCCGATGACTGTGCAACCGATGGTTTCCAATAGATCGCAAAGAAGGTCGGCGAAGATCACGCGCCCGACCAGAACCGCGCCGGTGCGCCACAGCGGCTCCGGCTTGAACGGCTCCGGCTTGAGTGGCTCCGGCTTGAGCGCATCCATCATCTCCCTCTCCCCTCTCGGTTGATTCTCGGATCCGGCCGGCCCCGGCCTTCCATCTGGCGTTTGAAACATCGCCAGCAGGCCGGGCACCCGGCGCTTCGTCCTTGCTTGCGAATCCTCGCCGTTGTCTGCCGCCGCGCGAAGGCGCTGACACATGCAAGACATTGTACTTGACCGTAGCGCGTCGCAGGGTGCATTTTTGCCAACCATCCTCTCATCTTGGTTGCCTTCCGGCAACGTCGCTATCCCTTGCAGCGCAAAGCTTTCGCGCCGCATCCGCAACAGATCGACTCTTCTTCCGCCACCGCATGCCGGTCTAGGCGTGCAATAACGCGAGGGTTTTGAAATGGCAGCGCAGACCTCCCCGGTTTGGTTCATCACGGGTTGTTCGACCGGCTTCGGCCATGAACTGGCGAAGCTTACCCTGGCGCGGGGCTTCCGCGCCGTCGTTACCGCCCGCGACAAGGCGCGCGTCGCCGAACTGGCAGCAAGCGGCGGCGAGCGGGCTCTGGCGCTTGATCTCGACGTGACCGATGCCGCCGGCATCGCCGCCGCGGTGAAGGCGGCAGAAGCAAAATTCGGCCGCATCGATGTTCTCGTCAACAATGCGGGCTATGGCTATCAGGCGGCGATCGAAGAGGGCGTCGAGGCCGAGATCCGCGCGCAGTTCGAGGCCAATGTCTTCGGCCTCTTCGCCCTGACGCGCGCGGTCCTGCCGGTCATGCGGGCGCAACGCAGCGGCCATATCATCAGCATCACCTCCGTCGCCGGCTATCTCGGCCTGCCCGGGTCAGGCTATTACGCGGCCAGCAAGCACGCAGTCGAAGGCTTCTCCGACGCGCTGGCGGCAGAGACCAAGCCGCTCGGCATCAGGGTGACCTGCGTCGCCCCCGGACCGTTCCGCACCGACTGGGCCGGCCGCTCGCTGAAGCAGACACCGAACCGCATCGCCGACTATGCCGAGACCGCCGGCGCCCGCATGCAGCGCACCGCCGGCTATAGCGGCAGTCAGCCGGGCGATCCGGCGCGGGCGGCCGCGGCCATGATCCAGATCACCGAGAGCAGGGAGCCGCCGCGTCACCTCGTGCTCGGCGCTTTCGGCCTCGAGACCGTGACCAATCATCTGCGCGCGACATTGGCGGAAATCGAAGCCTGGCGCGATGTCGGCCTCGCCACCGACTTTCCGAAGGGGTGAGATCGCACTGCGATAAGCTCACTCGCGGGCGAGATGGCGCTGTACAACTACGGGCGCTGCGACAGCCAGAAGCCCGGCCCGGCATACCAGACGCCGGATCGCTGCTTGCCGTTCGGCGTGCCGCGATGCAGGGAGCGGATCGCAAGGTTCCGCCGTCCCTGCAGGCGGAAGCGCCGGTCCAATCTTCTGGCCGCCGCCGTGTCGCGATTGCCGATGCAATGGATGAAGCCGCAGGGACCTAGAGAGCGCGCCTCGAAATCATCGCCGCGGCGGATCGCCCGCAATGCGAAGCCCCAGCCCTTGGCTCCCGTCAGGGGCATGATCAGCCGTCCGTTGTCGCGCAGCCGGTCGAGCCAGAGCCTGGCGGGATGGGTCGATCCGGCGAAGGCGATGACGAGATCCACCGGGCCGGGATCATGCAGGGTGCCGTCGCCATGGATCACCTCGACCTGTGGCCAGCCGGCAAGATTCCGGCGCGTCCGCGCGGCGAGATCGGCGTCATATTCGACGGCGATCACTTTTCCCTGCGGGCCCACCAGTTCGGCCAGGATGGCGCTGTAATAGCCGGTGCCCGTCCCCACCTGCATGATGCGCTCACCCGGCGCGATCAGCGCATGATCCAGCAGTCGCGCCCAGAGGCCGGGCCCGCCGTTATTGATGCCGCGCTGCTGATCGATGCTCACCAGCACATTGTGATAGAGCCGGCGCGGATCGTCATCCGGCGTCATATAAGTGCCATGGGGGCTGGTTAACGGCAGGATCATCCAGGGGCCGGGATCGAAGAAATGTTCGCGCGGCACCCGTGCGAAGGCCTCGACCACCGCATCGCTGGACCGCACCGGGGCGGCCGTACGCAGTTCCTCAGCGAAGAAACGCCGGCAGATCGCAATATCGGGTAAGGACATCAGCCTGTCTCCCAAAGTCAAAGGGCGGTGCCGCACAGCGCTGCGGGCTAGGCACCGACCGGTCGGCAGGCTAGCATCCCGAGGCACTGTCGGGCAAAGATCGGCCCGGCAATCATTCCGACAAGCTCGACGAGGTGAGCCATGATCCGGTCCGAGAAGGTTGAGTTTCCAGGCGCCCACGGCGTCCTGCTGGCGGGCCGGCTCGACCGGCCGGCGGGCGATCCCATCGCCTATGCGCTGTTCGCCCATTGCTTCACCTGCTCGAAGGATGTCTTTGCCGCCCAGCGCATCTGCAGCTCTCTCGCCGAACACGGCGTCGCCGTGCTGCGCTTTGACTTCACCGGCCTCGGCAACAGCCAGGGCGATTTCGCCAATACCAGTTTCTCCTCCAATGTCGAGGACCTGGTGGCGGCGGCGAATTTCCTGCGCGACCAATATCAGGCGCCGAAGCTGCTGATCGGCCACAGCCTCGGCGGCGCAGCCGTGCCGCTGGCGGCCAGCCGGATACCCGAATGCATCGGCGTCGCCACGATCAACGCGCCCTTCGATCCCGCCCATGCCAGGCACCTCTTCGCCGAGGCGATCGCCGATATCGAGGAAAAAGGCGCCGCGCGCGTCACCCTGGCCGGCCGCAGCTTCACCATCAGCCGTAATTTCCTGCACGACCTGCAAAGCCAGAGGCCGCGCGAGACCCTGCACAATCTCGGCCGCGCCCTGCTGATCTTCCATGCCACAGAAGACAATACGGTCAACATCGACAATGCGCGTGAAATCTACCAGGCGGCGCGCCATCCCAAGAGCTTCGTCGCCCTGGACGGCGCCGACCACCTGATCACGCGGCGCGAGGACGCGATCTATATCGCCGGCATGCTGGCGGCCTGGTCCTCGCGTTATCTGGCGGCAAGCGAAGGCGCCACGATCGCCCGCGTCACCGCTTCGCAAGGCGAGCCCGGCCTGGTTGTCGTGACGGGCGCTGGCGAGGGCCTGTTCCCGCAGTTGATCTCCGCCAGCGGCCATGCCCTGCGTGCCGACGAGCCGGTCTCGGCCGGCGGCACGGATAGCGGCCCCGGCCCCTATGACCTGCTGCTCTCGGCGCTGGGTGCGTGCACCGCGATGACGCTGCGCATGTATGCCGCGCGCAAGCAATGGCCGCTGGAGAACGTGCAGGTGAGCTTGCAGCACAGCAAGATCCACGCCGAGGATTGCGCCGAATGCGAGAAGGCCGACCGCAAGATCGACCTCATCACCCGGCGCATCCGCCTCGACGGCGCGCTGGATCAGGAACAGCGCCAGCGCCTGCTGGAGATCGCCGACAAGTGCCCGGTCCACCGCACCCTGACCTCGGAGATCCGCATCGAGACCGCGCTGGATCTTGCCGGCTGACGCCGGCAATCCGCCCCTTCAGTAGACCGGCTTGCGGCGCAAGGCCGCGTCGATGCTGACCGGGCCGGGGCCGGCGAAGACCAGATAGAGGAAGATGAAGCAATAGAGGATCGCGGCATCGCCGCCGTTCAGCGCCGGAAAGAAGCCGCGCGGGAAATGCGCCATGAAATAGGCGAAGGCCATCTCGCCGGAGATGATGAAGGCGGCGGGGCGCGTGAACAATCCCAGCGCGACCAGCAGGCCGCCCGCCGTCTCCAGGATGCCCGCGAACCAGGCCAGCGTGAAACTGTCCGGCATGTGGTCGCTGGCCGGAAAGCCGAATAGCTTCTGGGTGCCGTGTTCGAGGAAAATCAACCCGGCAACCAGCCGCAGGATCGACAGCATAAGCGGCGCATGACGGGCAAGGCCCGTTCCCCTGGCAGAGCTGGACATGGCGAATTCCCTATATGGCGATTGAACGGCAACCGAGAATAGAGACGCAGGTTGCGGACGGTCAATTCGCTTTTCGGCCATGCCGTCATGATGCTGCGGGCTGCGGCCTCGCCGGCTGCAACCGCACGACGAGGCGCTATCGCGCGCTGCCGATGAGATCGATCTCGAACGGCGTTGTCTGATAGATCTCGTTGATCCAGTTGGAGAAGAACAGATGGGCGTGCGGCCGCCAGCGGTTGAGCGGCGTCAAAGCCATATCGTCATTAGGGAAATAATTGGCGGGCAGCCGGATCGGCACCTCGGCCTTGATGTCGCGGAAATATTCATCCGCCAGCGAATGCGCGTCATATTCGAGATGGTCAAGCACGAAGAGGCGGCGGAACTTCCGGTCCTCGATGATGCAGGCCCCCTTATCGTCGGAATGGGTGAGCAAGGTGAGCTCCGGCCGCGCGACGATGTCTTCCACCTTGATTTCCGCCCAGCGCGAGATCGGGATGGAGAAATCCTCAGCGAAGCCGTTGAGATAGGGCGACGAAGGCTGCAGGATGTTCTGCCGGTAGAGCCCGAAGGCCTTCTCCGGCAGTTGATGCTTCGGCACGCCGTAGAAATAATGGAGTGCCGCCATCGCCCCCCAGCAGACATTCAGCGTCGAATGCACGTTGGTCCGGGTCCAGGCGAAAATGCGCTCCATCTCCGGCCAATAGGTGACGTCCTCGAAGGGAATCGTCTCGACCGGCGCCCCAGTGATGATGAAGCCGTCGAACTTCCGCTCCTGCGCGCTCTCCCAGGTTTCGTAGAAGGCCAGCAGATGTTCTTCCGAAGTGTTCTTCGCCTTATGATTGCCGATCCGCAACAGCGACAGCTCGACCTGCAGCGGCGAGGCGCCCAGCAGGCGCGCCATCTGCAGCTCGGTGGTGATCTTGTTGGGCATGAGATTGAGCAGCCCGATCTGCAGCGGCCGTATGTCCTGACGGACCGCCTCGGTCTCGGTCATCACGCGCACGCCCTCTTTGACCAGCGTCTCGATGGCGGGCAATTTGTCTGGGATTTTGATCGGCATAAGGGACACCAAAGGAAAGAAAATCATCGCCTTGGGTCCGCATGCGGCCCTTTAGCGATTTATTTAACGTGGCTGCAAGCCGGCCGGCCAAATCACCACGTGGTCTACTATGGGCGATGTCTATAGCGAAACCGCTCGCCGGTGTCCAGTTCTCGGTGTCCAGCTCTGGCATCGGTGCGCCGGCACCGGATCGGCAGCATAGGAAAGCCCTTCCGCCGATCGCCCCGCGATGCTGACGGCCGTATCTGACCCGGATCAGGACGGCCCCGATCTAGACGGCTTGGGCGATCATTTCGGTCGGCGCGAGCAAGCCCTGTTCCAGCAGCTTGACCATGTTCGCGACCTTTTGCGACGCGGTTTCCCCCATCAGGATATGCAGGCCGAGCAGCGGCGGCTGGGCGCTGGCGGCGGCGCGGGCCTGCATCTGGCGGAAGAAGTCGAGGGCGAAATCGCGGCGGCTGCGCGTCTTGTGAACGGTAAATCCCGCTGCCTCCAGAAGCTGCCGATAGGTCGCGGCGCTTTCGACGAAGCTGGTTTCGCCGCTCGATGCCCATGGCAGCGGAAAGGTCATTGCGCCGTCCGCCTCGCGCATGACGTCGTAGACACCGATGAAGCCGCCCGGTTTCAACACGCGGCGGACGCCCCTGAACAGCTTCGCCTTGTCTTCGATATTCATGCCGACATGCAGCATGTAGGCGCCGTCAAAATGAGCAGCGCCATGCGGCAGATCGAGGGCGCTGCCATGTTGATAGCTGACCTTGTCGCCCAGGCCGACATATTCCGCCAGCATCCCGGCCGCTTCGACATAGTCCTTCGTCAAATCGATGCCGGCGACGCGGCAATCCCATTCATCGGCGAAATAGCGCGAGGCGCCGCCGAGGCCAGAGCCGATATCAAGCAGCTTCATCTCCGGCTTCAGTTCCAGTTGCGCCGCGAAATCGACCGTCGCCTGCCGTCCGCCGATATGGAATTCATCGACCGGCGCCAGGTCGGCCGGGACCAGCTGGCCGATATCCTTGCCAGCCGCCACCAATGCCCGCAGGATCGTCCGCTGCAGCGCATCCTGTGCATAATGCCGGGCGACATCTTGCTCGTATTCCATGCTGCAATCCTTCAGCTGCCAGGGTGTCTGTCGAGGGAATGCCGGTCGAACGCGTATCAGCCGAGAATATGGGCAGGAGCGTGGCGGGTCTGCCAGCCGTGAGCCGGCTGCCGGCAAGCGCCCTTGTTCATTGTCAGTTCTTTAAAAAGTCCGTCGCTTGTCCGCAGCAAGGGCGGCACCGTAGGCTTTGAGATATTTCATGCCAGTATCGCACATCGGCGTGACAATGACAGCCCCGGGCTCCAATGTGGCGGCCAATCGCAAGGCGGCCACCACATTGGCCCCGGTCGAGGTGCCGGCGAAAAGGCCTTCCTCGCGCGCCAGCCGCATCGCCATCGCCCGCGCCTCCGCCGTGGAGACCCGCTCGATCACATCGGCGATGCCAGACTGCCAGAGCGGCACCACGAAGCCGGCGCCGACGCCATCGATCTTATGGGCACCCGGCGCGCCACCCGAGAGAACCGGCGATTCTTCCGGCTCGACCGCGACCAGCCTGATGCCGTCATGCCGGCGGCGCAGGCCCTCGCCGATGCCGCGCAGGGAGGCGGCCGTTCCGACACTCTGAACGAAGGCCGCGACCTCGCCATCCGTCTGCGTCCAGATCTCATCCGCCATGCGGTGATAGGCTGCCAGCTGGTCGCGGTTCTTCATCTGGTCGGTCCAGAAGGCGCCGGTCTCGGCGGCGACTACGCCGGCCGCGGCGATCATGTCGCGGGTCAGCTTCTCCGTCATGCGGCCGCCGTCGCTGCGGATGATCTGCAGCCCCGCCCCCAACAGCCGCATGTGATCGAGCTTCTCCTGCGCGAAGGCGTCGGAGGTCACGATATGGAGCGGATGGTTCTTCACCGCGCAGACCAGCGCCAGCGAAACGCCGGTACTGCCGCCGGTATATTCCACCACCGCGCCGCCCGGTTTCAGCCGGCCATCCGCCTCCGCCGCCTCGATCATGGCGAGGGCCATGCGGTCCTTCATGCTGCCGGTCGGGTTGTCGCTTTCGAGCTTCAGCAGGATACGCGCGCCCCCCGCCGGCACGATGTTGCGCAGCGGCAGCAGCGCGGTTTTGCCGATCCGGTCTAGAATGCTCCGCGGTAAAGACGACATCATGCTCCCCTCCCTCTGGTTCATACCGGTCCGCTGGAGATCCGGTATTTACTTGTAGATACAATTATTGTATATACAAATAAAAATGAGGAGTCCAATGCCGCCACCCAAGACGCTGCGCAGCACCGCCAAGAAAGTGATCGAGAACTGCGCCGGCTGGAACAGCCGGCTCGCCGCCCGGCGCATCACCCAGTTCCTTGATCGCGAGATAGCGCCTTGCGGCCTCAGCATCGCCCAGCTCGGCCTGATGACGCAGATCGCCGCCGCGGATGACGATACATTGGGCGCCCTGGCGCAACGCAGCGGCCTCGACCAGTCGACCCTGTCGCGCAACCTGCGCCTCCTGGAAAATGAAGGCCTGGTCGAGATCGCCATGGTTGAGAATGACCTGCGCCGTCGCGCCGCCTGGCTGACCGAAACCGGCGCCAGGCGTCTGGAGGCGGCCCTGCCGCTGTGGCAGAAGGCCCAGGCCAAGCTCGCGAAGCATCTCTCCGCCGATCTCGCGCGGCGTCTGGCCGACCAGGCCGAAACGCTGACGGCCGCCTGAACGCCTAGCCGTCCGCGGACGCTTAGCCGGCGCGTGCCGGCGTTGGATCTGAGGCCGGCTGTTTGACTGTCACTGCCCTAAACTGGCGATTGCGTCCCGTCGAGCATCGCGCGGACGGTACGGGCGAGATCGGCAACGGACTCCACCAGCTGGTCTGCGCCGGCCGTTTCAAGTTCATCCCGGTTGCCGTAGCCCCAGAGCACGCCAAGACCGCGCATGCCGACCGCATGGGCGCCGGCAATATCGTGCCGGCGATCCCCGACCATCAGGCTGCGGGACGGCGAGAGGCGATGTTCAGACAGAATATGGGCGAGCAGTTCGGGCTTGTGATCCAGCTCGCCGCCCGGCATTGATCCATGGATGCCGTCGAAATATGTAGCAAAGCGCAGATAGTCCAGAATGCGGTTTGCGAAAGCCGCCCGTTTCGATGTTGCGAGATAGATTCGCAAGCCGGTCCGCTTCATCTCTTCAAGCGAGTTGCCAATGCCCGGATAAGGCACGCTGCCGAGATACCCCGCTTCGCCGTAATGCCGGCGATAGGCAGCGACCCCTTCGCCGACCCGGTCGTCGCCGTATGATTGCAGCAAACCTTGCATGATATCTTCGAGCGGCGGCCCGATCATATGCCTGATATCGAGGGTGTCATCCGGCTCATGCCCCAGGGCACGCAGCGCCGCAAGGCAGCTTGCCAAAATACCCGGATATGAATCGATCAAGGTGCCGTCGAGGTCGAGAAGAACGGAGTACGTCATTATCCGAAGATAGCAGCCGGAGGCGAAGACCTACAAGTTCGTTCCGCGGAAGCGCGACCCTGCCTCGTAGAGGCCGGAATGAGGCGCGCGGTGCGCCGCGGCAGGCCTCGTATTCCGCGCCGAATTGACGCTGCAGCAATCTCTCTTCCGCCGCAATTCGGACCATGAGCGGCACCAAGGCGAGCGGAAGACGGCATGAAAGGAAAGGTGCTAATTGCGCAGAAAGAAGCGCCAGCGCTGCTTGGGATTATCCTGCGGCCAGACCTCCGCGCGGATCAGCCGCAGCGGGCCCTTTTCCGTGAGATCTTCGGCGGAGACGCGGCGGATCGCCGCCGCAGCGGTGGTTGCCTCGACCTCGCGGATCGGCGGACCGTCCGGCTGCCCGTCCTGATACATCTGAATGACAAAGATTCGCATGTCCCAGCCTCCCCGCTATTGCTGCCTTCCAGAGATCGCCACTTTCCTGAGATCGCCGCTTGCCGAGATCATCACCTCCCTTTCGCCAGGAATTCGACATCGGGGCGCAGTCTAGCATCAAGGCAGTGGGCGCGACGTAAAGGTTCTGTGAGCCGGGCTGCGCGCCGGATGTATTTCAGCCAGGTGACCGATATAGGCATCACCGATATGGCGATGCTTGTGGCAGGACTCAAGCGCGGCGCTCGAAAGCGGGCCGATAGGCGAAGAGGCCGGCGACACCGCCCGTCATGAGGAAAAGAACGGCCTCTCCTTGCCGGTAGGCACCGGCGCGCAATGCCGCGAGAAGGCCGGCGAAGGCCTTGCCGCCATAGACCGGATCGAGCAGCAGCCCCTCCGTCCGGGCCATCAGGTGGACCGCCTCGAACATTGCTTCGGTCGGCATGCCATAGCCTGTGCCCAATTGCTCGCCGGCGACATCGATGGCGTCAAGGCCGATGGATGCATCCTTCTGCAGCAGCGCCAGCGTCGCCCCCGCCAGCTCATGCGTCTTGCCGCGTGTTGCCTCAGCCGGCGTCAGCACGGCGAAGGACTGCACCCGCCTCGGGTCCATTGCCATGGCGGCAAAGCCGGCGACGAGACCGGCATGGGTGCCGGAACTGCCGTTAGGGATGACGATGCGGTCGAAGGTCTCCTCCAGTGCCGCCTCCTGCGCCACGATCTCCGCCGCGCAAGCGGCATAGCCGAGACAGCCGATCGGCGTGGACCCGCCCGTGCCGGCGAGATAAGGCCGGCGGCCGGCGCGCCGCAGATGGCTTGCGCGTTCCGCCGCGAAGGCCGCCGCATCCGCCTCGCCCGCCAGCTCATGGATGGTCGCGCCGAACAGGCCATCGAGCAGGATATTGCCGTTGCGGCGGTATTCCTCGTCCTCGCGCGGCACGTTGGGGCGAAGGACCAGCTCGCAGGCGAGGCCGGCGCGGGCCGCGACCGCGGCGCTGAGGCGCGCATGGTTTGACTGCATGCCGCCGGTGGTGATGAAGGTGTCACAGCCGCTCGCCAGCGCCTCACCCATCAGGAATTCCAGCTTGCGCAGCTTGTTGCCGCCGCCGCCGATCCCCATGAGATCGTCGCGCTTGACGAAAAGGCGGATATCGCCCGCGTCGCTGGCCAGCGCCTGTTCGAGACGGTGGAGACGCTGGATCGGCGTCACCGCGTCCAGCAAGGGCGTGCGGCTGAACCTCGATAAATCGGCTAGAACGTCGCTGGCCATGAAGAACACCTCCGCTTGCAAAGCCGCAACGCCGCGCGATGCGGAGCGTCGCAGTCGTGACAGGATGCGCGATTTAGCGATCGAAGCCAATCTCCGACACCGGCATCTGCACAGATCTGCATATCCCAATAGGTTAAAACGTTCTCCGGGCGTTGCATGAATCCTGCGTCACGATGCGCGCAGCGGGCACAAAGCTTCTCGGCCGCGCCCAGGCTGCCGGCTTGGCGTCGACATGGACGGCACCGGCCTCTTCTCCCTGGTCGGGGCGCTCGCCTGGCCAGGCGACCAGCCCTCGCTTGAGCCGCGCGCCGATCATCTGTTTGAGGTGATCGCCGGCGCAATCCTTACGAAGCAGTCGGGCACGGATGCCAAAAGGGTTGATGCCAGGAAGGATGCCAAGGCGACGCCCCGTACCGGCCATTGAGATTTCCCGATTTGCGCCGATCATATCTTTCGCCGGCCGCTTGCTCATCTGCGCAATCCGTCTGTAGCATCCGCCTCTGGCCTGAGACACGTCGGCCGGTTAGGCTGGCGCGATAATATCGTATGGCAGGATCGTTGCGCATCGGCGTGGCGACACGCCCTTCAGCATTGACAGGAGTCCCGGATGTCAGACCAGGCACGCGCCCTCGCCCAGCTTTTGATCCGCAATTTCGACACGGCTCCCTTGCAGCATGAGACCCGCGACCCGCTCTATGAGTCGCGCAGCGCGCGTCTTGGCACGAGCACCGCGGCAAAGAAGCTCGGCGCCTCGGTCGATATCGTCGCCCCGGGCAAACGCTCCTGCCCCTATCACTTCCATTACGGCCAGGAGGAGATGTTCATCGTGCTGGAAGGCAACGGCACGTTGCGCGTCGCCGGCGAGATGCTGCCGATCCGCCAGGGCGACGTCATGTTCATCCCCGCTGGTCCGGAATATCCACACCAGATCATCAACACCTCGGACGCGCCGCTGAAATATCTCTCGATCAGCACGCGGGAATCGCCGGACCTCTGCGAATATCCAGATTCCGGCAAATACGCCGCCTTCGCCACCAGCGAGAGCGGCAAGCGCATCCATGTCGTCCAGCGCGCCGAGCAGAGCGTCGATTACTGGGATGGGGAACCGTAAGGGCTCTCCCGCCTCCCTGCTTCATCGATCGACATACGCTGCTTCTCGTTTCGTCACTGTCACCCTCGGACTTGATCCGAGGGTCCACGGATACGCGCGCGCAGTCGTTACCGTGGATGCCCGGATCAAGTCCGGGCATGACAATTGAGCCTATCCATGAACACTCTGACTTGGATACATGGAGGACACTCTCACGCGTCTACGCGATCCAGCGCGCGGAGGCACAGCGTCGACTATTGGATGGGGAGCCGTAAGGGCTCTCCCGCCTCCCTGCTTCATCGATCGACATACGCTGCTTCTCGTTTCGTCACTGTCACCCTCGGACTTGATCCGAGGGTCCACGGATACATTTGCACAGTCGTTACCGTGGATGCCCGGATCAAGTCCGGGCATGACAATTGGGCCTATCCATGAACACTCTGACTTGGATAGATGGAGGACACTCTCACGCGTCTACGCGATCCAGCGCGCGGAGGCACAGCGTCGACTATTGGATGGGGAGCCGTAAGGGCTCTCCCGCCTCCCTGCTTCATCGATAGACATACGTTGCTTCTCGTTTCGTCACTGTCACCCTCGGACTTGATCCGAGGGTCCACGGATACATTTGCACAGTCGTTACCGTGGATGCCCGGATCAAGTCCGGGCATGACAATTGAGCCTATTCATGAACACTCTGACTTGGATACATGGAGGACACCCTGACCCGAATGTCCATCACACCAGATCGCGCTTGATCTTCTTCTGCCAGCTGCGCTCAAACACCAGCTTGCCCTGCTCATGGGCTTCGAGATGCATGTCGATGACGAAATGCGTCTTGGTGCAGCTCATGCTGCCCCAGCTATGGTGGCGGATGGTCGTGTCCTTGCGCTCGATCTCGACGTAATTGTCGGTCGTCACCCGGGCCGACAGAGGATCGCCGTCGGTGATGGTGTAGATGGCGTTGCCTTCCGAGGTCACGGTATAGCCGATATCGGTGAATGTCTTCTTGTAGGTCCAGCGCGGAAAGTCGACCTGCATCTCGCCGGTCAGCAGATCGCGCTTGATGCGCCGGCGGGTCTTCGCCCGCAGCGCATGATCCTCGTAAGGCGTGGGCGCCGCCATCTCCGCGGGCGCGAAGGCCGGCAGCTTCGCATCCTGCCGGCGCAGCGGCCGCACCGGCAGGTTGAGATAGCTGTCGCCGCTATGCAGCGTCAGCGTGGCCGGTTCCGGCGAAGGCCAGGCGATCGGCCAATAGGTGGTGGAGATGGAAACGGCGATGCGATGGCCCTTCTTGAAGCCATGGGCGATGTCGTCGAGATCGACCACCGCCTCATAGATCTTGCCGGGCCGCAAGGGCGTCGGCTTCTCATGGCTCTCGCGATGGGTGAGGTTGAGAAGGCCTACCGTCACGCGCTGCGAAGCGCCGTCGGGCGCCACATCGTTCAGCCGCACGCTGACCAGCGCCAGTTCCTTGTCGCAGCTGAATTTGATGCGGAGCTGCGGCGCGCCGAGGATCTCCGTGCGCTCGCGCAGGGGGGCGGAGACGAAGACCAGCGAGCCGCCGTCATCCTCGCGCTGGTCGGTCGGCCAATCGGCCTCGCCGCCATAGCGGCCGACTTCGCCCGCACCCAGGCCGACCCAGAGCGGCGAGCAGACCGTCAGCTTGAGGCTCGGCCGCTTGCGCCCGCCAAGCTCGCCAGGGCGCGAGGCCTGCTGGTTGCCGTCGGCATTGAGGCGCCATATCTGCCAGTCGAGGCGCGGCGAGGGCCATTGCTCTTCCGCCACCCAGCGGCCCGGCCGCTCGGTATAGCAGGTCTGCGGCGCCTGGCTCTCCTGCATCCAGACCCGGTACATCGGCTCGTCCATGATGCCGGTGTCGCGGCCCTTCATCCAATGATCGAACCAGCGGATCACCTCTTGCAGCCAGCCGATCGGCTGGCCCACCGTCACGTCATGGGGGTAGGAATGCGCCCAGGGGCCGATCAGGCCCTTGCGCGGCACGTCCAGCCCTGCCAGGAGACGCGGGATCGATTCCGAATAATTGTCGGCCCAGCCATTGACCGCATAGACCGGGATCTTGATCCTTGCGAAATCCTCGCAGACCGAGCCCTGCTGCCAATAGGCGTCGCGGCGCTGATGCTTGGCCCAGGTGAGGATCCAGGGCTCGTTGGCTTTCAGACGCTCCAGCCACATCGCCCGCCAGCGCTCGCCGTGGAATTCCGGATCGGGCGGCAGGTCGTTATTCGCCATCATGGTCGACGACCAGTCGAAATTGTCCTTCGACATGCAGCCGCCGACGTAATGCACATCGGTCGCGTAGCGATCATCCGTGGAGCCGATGGTGACGATAGTCTTCAGCGCCGGCGGCTGCAGCGCGGCGATCTGCAAGCCGTTGAAGCCGCCCCAGGAGATGCCGATCATGCCCACACCGCCGTCGCACCAGGGCTGGGCGGCGGCCCAGGCGATCGCCGCGACACCGTCCTGCTGCTCCTGCGGCGTGTATTCGTCGGTGATGATCCCTTCGCTATCGCCGGAGCCGCGGATGTCGAGGCGCAGGCAGGCATAGCCATGGCCCGCCAGATATTCATGCTTGCTGTTGTCGCCGGCGCGGGTCCCTTCCCGCTTGCGATAGGGCACGTATTCGATGATCGCCGGCACGGGATCGCGCTCGGCATCCTCGGGCAACCAGAGCTTGGCGGCGAGGCGCACGCCGTCCGACATGGGGATGAAGACATTCTCCACCACCCGCACCCGCCGTGGAAACCGCTTCACTACCTTGGTCATGTCTCCCCCGTCTGCCTTCGCCGGCCGCAGGCATCAAGCTGTATACAGCTATTCTGGCAAAATCAAGATGGCGGGCGGCCCGCGTTCGACCTGCACGGAAGCATAACGCATCGGGTGAACTGTCGGAGCGACTAGGATCAGGGACCAGGCTCAGTGATCAAGGCTCGACGGCCAAGGCGTAACGGTGAAGGACGTAACGGGCGATATCGCCTCGTCATTCACCCATGACGGTCATTCAATCATGATGTTCGTGGACGGCGCCGACGATCATGGCGACCGCGAGGAAACCGATGATGCCGGCAAAGATCATCGCCAGGAGACCGGCATTCAGCGCCCAGCAGGCCACCATCCAGACCACGGCATTGGCGGCGCAGGCGATCAGGCGGAGCAGCGTGACCGAAGGCCGTCCGATATGACGCGCAACATTCTTCGCCGTCGCCGCAGACAGCTTGCGTGCCGGTAGTTCGACCTTCATGGAAGTCCCTTCCCCAACGTCCCCCAAAGCCATCAGGCAGGTTATCGAGCGGTTGGGGCAGAAACCGGCCTGTCTTGCTCGGACCGTTTCCCACGACCCGCCACGTGCAGCCCCCCGACCGTGACTCATTTTATCGCAAATTGTCGGTAATTGTGAGCCGCAATCTCTCAAAAATTGCAAAAAGGCTCGAAAGACATACTCGTCCGCATGTCCAAGCCCTGTCCGGTCTCGCCCTGCTCAAGCCAAGCGGCCGGACGGGAGGCCGGTTGGCCCGGTTTCCCGTCCCTTGCGTTTCCCCTCCCTTGCGTCAGGCCGCGTCACATCCCGCCGCAATCGAGGCCGATCAGCCGGTCCGCCAACCGCTTCTGATCGTCGCTGAGGACCTTGTAGAGCTGCGCGACCGTCGGCTGCATCGCCTTCATGGCACTCAGCATGCTCTCCATCCCCTGGATGCGCGCATTCATGCGATCGACGGCAGTACCCTGGGCCATCGCCTTGAACATCTCTTGATGGGTGTCACGCATCAGGCTGACACGGCCGCGAACCGCCTCGGCATAGGCGTTCCACGCGTCGTTCTCAGCCGCGGTGATGCCGAGTTCCGCGCGCAGATAAGCGAGCCGCCCTTCAACCACCGCCTCCATGCGCGGCCAACCGGCGGCGGCACCCTTGCCGGCATCGCCCGTATTCGCGCCGCCCGCCTGGCGGTTGCCCATCATGCCCGGCCCCATCATGCCCTGATAGCCGTAGCCCTGACCGCCGGCGCCGTTCCAACCCATCATGCCCTGGCCCATCATGCCCTGGCCCATCATCCCCGGGTAGCCGCCCATCATCGGACCGGCCATATATTGCCCACCCGGCCCCATCATCATCTGGCCCATCATCCCCGGCCCCATCATGTAGCCGCCCATGCCCATTACCGGGCATCCGCCGCCCATCATGCCGATGGCGGGATAGTCGTCGTGATCGTCCTCCGCCATCGCAGGAGAAAGCAGCGCCGCAGCGACGATGCCGCCCATCGCCATGCGTTTGAACCATCCACTCATGATAGATCTCCATTCTGTGCAAGCCTGCAATCCTCACAGCCTAGGCAGGCCGAAACGACGGCACCTTGACCTGCATCAACGTCCCGCCATTCGGCGGATCGATCGGCCGCACAAGGATCTATCAGAAAGCTTTCCGGCGGCGCCCCGACGCGCGCCAGTCGAGCAGGATGACGGCGACCATCGCCAGATCGAAGGCCACCAGGCCGGAGAGCGGCCAGCTCCAGTCACGCGACAGGCGGAACAGCATATAGGCGATGAAGATTGCAAAGAACGCGATGGCGACCGGATAGGCCCAGTACTTGCCGCGCAAGAGCAGGCCGGCAAGACCGGTCTTCACCGCGCCATGCAACAGCAGATAGGCGCCTGCCAATACCTGCGTTTCGTGACCGAGATGCGCGGCCCAATCATTCAGGGCGTTGGCGATGGGATCATGCGGATCCTCGGCCAATTCCGCCGCCGTCAAGGCATGGACCAGGCCGTCGACGGCGCCGGTCTGCGACAGCAGCAGCGCCAGCCCGCCGCCCAGTTCCAGCACACCGTTCATCCCCTTCAAGATGACCATCAGGTTGAACACGCGGTGCGTAGCCCCGGCATGGCTGCGGGCAATAGCGGCGGGGCGATCGTTGCCCGCGGCGCTGTCCTGCGACGATTCGGAATGCATGCCAGGGTTCATGTCCAAGACCTCACTTATCCGATCCTCAAATCAGCTTCGCCTTGATAGCGTGCCAACGGCAAGCGGGCCATACCGCGTCGATCGTCTGTAACGCCCCGTCCACCTTCGCCTGCCCACTTTCGCCTGTCCGCCGGCTCCTATCCGCCGGCACGGGGAAAAATAATGCCTGCCGCCGCTCACCTCACGGCGAGTTCCAGGCCGTGCAGCGCCGCAACCTTGACAGGTTGTGTTTGTCATGAAAAACTACCGTTAAAGTTGAGGATCATCGTATGCATTGCTCTCCCTACAACGCGGTGCAGCCGGCGCGATTGGCTGCCTTGGCCCTGTCGGCATGTCTCGCCGGCTGCAGCGTCACGGTCGATACGCTCGGCATCATCGGCAATGACCCGAAACTTTATCGCGGCGCCAGCACCGGTTATTCAGATATGACCGGCACCATCAAGATGGCGACCGCGGATGGCAGCAACCGCTGCACCGGCGATTTCCAATATGTGACGATGAAAGCCGGCTATGGCAGCCTGACCTGCAGCGACGGCAGATCGGCGCAGATCCAGTTCACCGCCCTCAACATGACAACCGGCTACGGGACCGGCTTCACCAGCGACGGCCAGACGGTCAGCTTCGTCTATGGCATGAAGGATGCCGAAGCGGCGCAGTATCTGCGGAATGCCCAGGTGGCCGGACGGCTGGAGGGGGCCGCCGGCGCCGGATTCTTCATCAACGCGCAAGGCGACCTCCTCACCACCGCCGATGTCGTGCATGGCTGCATGTCCGCGATCACCCTGCGGACGCCCGCGGGCGATACCATGACGGCGAATATCGTCGCCCTGGACACGGATCTCGACCTGGCGGCATTGCACGCATCGCGCGGCCCCGCCACCCTGCCGCATTGGGCGACGAGCGCCTCCCAGACGGGCGATCCGGTCATCGCCTATCGCTTTCCGCCGGCAGGGCAATTGTCCGGCGACAGCGATGCTGTCGTCACGGGCAAGCTGACCGCCCTCAACCGCGCCAACAGCAATCCCAGCCACCTGCAGATGACCACACCGGCTCAGGCGGCGGATAACGGCGGCCCGCTGGTCGACGCAAGCGGCCAGGTTGTCGGTGTGGTCTCGGGCTGGCTCAGCGACAAGCAGGGCTGGGCGACCACGGACACCGGCGCGCAGGCCGTCAATTTCGCCATCAAGGGCGACATCGCGAAGACCTTCCTCAACAATCACGGCATCGATATCGCCACGCCGGAATCTGCCGGCGATACCGCTTCTGTGGCGGATATGGGCGCGATCCTGCAGGGCTATGTCGTCCAGTTGAGCTGCCAGACCGCCAGCTAGGCCCGGCACCGCCGCCTAGCCGCGGAGCCTCAACAGGCTGTCCCCACGCGCCGCGGCGCAACCGCTGGCCCCGTCGCGGTGTTGATCCGCCGTTGCGCTTGCCTCAACGCTGCAAGGACGGCAAGCTGGAACATCCGGCGCAGGTCCGGTAGCAGCGAGAGCGAGAGGACAAATGGATCTGGCGACAATCCGCGAGCACAGCCGCAAGCTATCGTCGCGTTACCGCATTACCGATGGGCGCAAGTTCCGCTTGAGCGACATCGACCCCGACGACATCGCCCATCTCAAGAAATCCGACAAGCAGGATGCGACTGAAGCGCTGACCATCGGCATCGAGGCGCTGACATCATTGCAGGATAAGCTCTACGCCCAGCATCGCTGGGGCGTTCTCATCATCCTGCAAGGCATCGATGCCGCGGGCAAGGACGGCGTCATCAAGCATGTGATGTCCGGCATCAATCCGCAGGGCTGCAACGTATTCTCCTTCAAGGCGCCCTCGACCGAGGAGCTGGAGCACGACTACCTCTGGCGCTGCCTGCGCCACCTGCCGCGGCGCGGCCATATCGGCATTTTCAACCGCTCCTATTACGAAGAAGTCGTCGTCGTTCGGGTGCACCAGGAATTGCTCGCAAAGCAGAACCTGCCGCCGGCGGTCAACGGCAAGCATATCTGGCGCCAGCGCTTTCAGGAGATCAACAACCTTGAGCGCTATCTCGCCAATAACGGCTTCCTGGTGCTGAAATTCTTCCTGCATATCTCCAGGGAAGAGCAGAAGAAACGCTTCATGGCGCGGCTCGATGATCCCAACAAGAACTGGAAATTCTCGCTGAGCGATGCCAGCGAACGGCAGCATTGGGCGGATTACGTCAAGGCCTATGAAAAGATGATCCGCGCCACCTCGACCGAATATGCGCCCTGGCATGTGATCCCGGCCGACAACAAATGGTTCACCCATGTCACCGTCGCCGCCACCATCATCCATGCCCTGAACGGCCTGGACCTCGCTTATCCCACGGTCGACGAGGCCAAGCTGACGGAGCTCGCCAAGGTGCGACAGACCCTGCTGGAAGAATGAGCCGGCCGGGCCTGTCCTCTCCCCCTGGCAAATGTCGCGCTTGCCGGCTGGCGCATTCCCCGTTATCACCGGCAAAAACCTGGCGGCACAGGACCGGCCGGCAGTGATAGCATCAGCAGAGAGGGCAACGGGATGACGGCGGCAGGTAATGACGAGGAAACGTTGGCCGCCCCTATAGCGGCCGCGGGTGCAACGGCGGGCGAGGGATCCCCGCAGCGTCGCGCGGTAGAGCTGCCCCGCGCCTATCGCCTGCTCAACCACGGGCCGGTGGTCCTCGTCAGCAGCGCCCATGGCGGGCGGCGAAATGTGATGGCGGCATCCTGGTCCATGCCGGTGGACTTCGATCCGCCCAAGGTCGCGGTCGTCATCGACAAGAGCACGCTGACCCGCGAGCTGGTCGAGGCGTCGGGCAGCTTTGCCCTCAACATCCCCTTGCGGCCGCTGGCCCGCGCGACGGAGATCGTCGGCACCGATTCCGGTCGCGAGATCGACAAGTTCGCGGCACTCGACCTTGGGACCTTCCCCGCCGACAAGATTGCCGCGCCGCTGCTGGCCGGCTGCGCCGGCTGGCTGGAATGCAAAGTCATCGAAGAGCCGCATAACCAGGAAGCCTATGACCTGTTCCTGGCCGAGGTGGTCGCCGCCTCCGCCGACCCCGCCCTGTTCAGCAACGGCCGCTGGCATTTCCCGCCCGCCTCGCCGCGCACCCTGCACTACATCGCCGGCGGCGCCTTTTTCGAAACCGGCGAAGCCTTCACCGTCGCCGGCGAGATTGTCTGAGCACGACAGCACCGCGCGGAGATATCGGCGGCAGCGATGTCGTTTGCGGCGCAACATCGTCAGTGCATGACATGCCGATCGGCCTGCTAGACGTGGCGATCGACGGCTTCGCGTGTCCGCTGCAATGACGCTTGCGGCAGCTCTGCTTTCTCTTGAATGTCGGTTCAAATCGATGGACTATCATTCGACACAAGTGAAAATCCGCGCTGATTAGCGGCATGTGCAACCAGGGAACAGGGAGCTTCGGGATAGATGGCCAAACGTGACCAGCGTCGACAGGAACTGATAAACGCCACCATCTCCGTCGTCGCCGCTCACGGCTATTCCGAAACCACCGTCAGCCGGGTCGCCAAGGAAGCCGGGCTGTCGCTCGGCCTCATGCATTTCTATTTCAAGTCCAAGGACCATCTGTTCGAAGAGACCCTGCGGCATCTGTCCGAGGAATACGACCTGGTATGGCAGGCAGCGATCCGTGAGTTCGACGGCAGTGCGCCGCGGCGGCTGATTGGCATGATCTACGCCTTCTTCGACAGGAAGGTCTTCTCGCATGAGCGGCTAGCCGTCTGGTTTGCCTTCTGGGCGGATGCGAAACTGCGCGACCGCTTCCGCCGGGATGTGGTCAAGACCGAACAGCGCTATAGCCGCGCCATCATGCAGACGGTGCGCGAGATCAGCGCCGAGACCAAGCTGGACAAGGCCCATGGCGACCTGATCGCCACCAGCCTGATATCCATGATCGACGGGTTCTGGCTGCAATTCATGATCAACCCGCAAGCGGCGACGCGCAACCGGGCGATCAGCAGCTGCCTCAGCTTCCTGCGCCTGACCCTGCCCGATCTTGCCGCGGTCTGGGACGCGGAAGCAAAGAGCATCGCCCAGAAGCGGCCGCGCAAGAAGATTTCGGCCGCCGCCTGATTTAGATCGGAGCACGGCATGCTTCGATCTGAAACGATCGCGCTCTATCTCATTGAAGAGAGGCGGATTCGCGCTTTACGCGGAACTGCAAAGCGATTCCGCGCAAAGACAGTCCGACTCTAGGCGACGACCAGCCGGTCGCGGCCGAAGGCCGGCTCGTCCGCGAGCTCATCGATGATCGCCTGATCGCCATCGATCATGCGGGCGGTGCGATGGCCGTCATAGACCGCATGGGCAATCAGCGCCGGCGCCTTGCAATCACCGATGCGCTGAATGCTGGCGATGCCTGCCCCGGCATTGGCGACCGGTTCCGAGATCAGTGCGTGCCACAGCGCGTCGTTCGGCTCGCGCGACGTGACCGGCACGAAGCCGCCGCAGGGAATCGCGCGTCGCCGCCCGGTGAAAACGCAGGCGAGCTCTGCATGGGCGCTCGACGGATCAGCGCCCAGGACCGCCTCCACCGACTGGCTGACGATGATCTCGACCCCGAGCTCGATCAGCCGCGCCTGGCTGCGCGCCTGCTCCGCAGTGTAGCGGCTCCAGAAGCCGACCAGGCCGGCTGTCGTCACATAGGTGACGGCATGGCCCTCGCGCGCGAGCAATTCGGCGATCACCGCCGCCATGACGTAATGATCGTCGTCATAGACGATGACCGGCCGCGACTTTCCCTGCGGCCGCTGTCCGGCCATGATATCGTCCGGCGTCAGGGTCAGCGCACCCTCCAGCGCGGCATTGCCGCCCGGCGCTTGGCGCCCCATGCCGTCGCGGCGCCAGGTGCTGCCGGTTGCCAGCAGCACGTGGCGCGCGCCGACCTCGCGTATACCCGCCACCGACATGCGGCTCTCGCGAAAGATTTCCACGTTGTCGAGTTTGCCAAGCTGATGCTGGCGATAATCGCGCACGCGCGCCCATTCGCCGAGGCCCGGCAAGCGACTTTCCAGAGCGACGCGACCGCCAAGCTCGCGCCGCGCCTCCGCCAGCATCACCTGATGGCCACGCCGGCCTAGCGTCAAGGCCGCTTCCAATCCAGCCGGCCCCGCCCCCACCACCAGCACGCGCTCCGGCTGATGGGCGCGCTCGATCCGCTCCGGATGCCAGCCGCGCCGCCATTCCTCACCCATGGTCGGGTTCTGCGTGCAGCGCAGCGGCACGCTTTGGCTGTTGCTGGCATAACAGATATTGCAGCCGATACATTCGCGTATATCGTCCAGCCGGCCTTCGGCGATCTTCTGCGGCAGGAAGGGATCGGCGATGGATGGTCGTGCGGCGCCGATCAAATCGACGATACCGCGCTTCAGCTGGCCCAGCATGGTTTCCGGCGAGGTGAAGCGGCCGACGCTGACAACCGGCCGCTGCACGATGCCGCGCACATGGGCCACCAGCGGCTCCAGCGAGGCTTCCTTGATGAAGCGCGAGGCGCCCATCTCGTGGGAATAGTCGACGATGGTGACATCGAAGAGGTCCGGCGCATCCTTCAGCAGTTCGAACATCACCCGCCGCTCGCCGTCGGGATGCGCCTGTGTCTTCGGGTCTTCGCCCGGCGTCGCCTCGGTGTCCACCTCGATGCGAACCGCCACCGCACAGCGGTCGCCGATCGCCTCCTTGGTCTCGTCGATCAGTTCCCGCACCAGCCGCACGCGGTTTTCCAGGCTGCCGCTATAGCCGTCGAGCGTGCGATTGAGGCGGTCATCGAGGAATTGCGACAGCAGGTAGGTATGGCTGGCATAGACATAGACGATATCGAAACCCGCTTCCCGTGCCCGCAAGGCAGCGGCGCGGTGCGCCCGGCGATAGTCGCGGAGATCGGCCTGATCCATGCGGCGGGACTGCACCGGCGCCTTCTCCGCCGGCAGGCTCTGCGGCCCCATCGGCGCCAGCCGGCTGTACAGATTGGCGGAGCGCAGGCCGCCATGCCACAGCTCGACACCCGCCAGTGATCCGTGACGATGGACGCCCTCCGCCAGCATCGCCAGGTTGCGCACGTCGCCCTGGTCCCAGAGCGAGGCATAGGGCGACGGATGATCGTCGCTGGTGGGATGGATGGAGCAATATTCAGTACAGACGACGCCCCAGCCGCCTTCGGCCTTGGCCGCCCGCATGACCGCGAGGGTCTGCGGCAGGCCGTAGCCCATACCCGTGCAATGCGGCACCTGATAGAAGCGGTTGGGCGCCGTGACGGGGCCGATCCGCAACGGCGCGAAGAGCGGATCGAAGCGCGGGTCGCGCGGCATCTGCGTATTCCCTAGACTTGCTGATTTACGTCTCGCGACCCTTATTCGGTAGCGGCAATTTCCGACGCGAGCCGCACACCGGTATCGGTCAGGACCCGCAAGGCACCGGGCGGCAGGTAGGCCTGCACGCTGCTGCCGGGTGCAAAAGGTATCTCTTCGCCATCATTATGCATCAACGCCTGAATCGTGTGGCCGGTCGCCAGCTTGACGATGAGTTGCACGGCGTTGCCGAGATAGACCCAGCGCTCGACCTGGCCGGGAATGCGATTCTCGCCGCCCGGCGCATTGCCCGGCTCCAGCCGCACGCGCTCCGGTCGGATCGTCGCCTTGGTATTGCCGCCCGGCGCCTGACCGTGGCCTGCCAGCAATTCATACTGGCCGATACGGATGCGCGTGCCGCTGCCGTTGATGGTGCCGCCGCCGGCCGCATGCGCCTCCATCAGATTGGAGACGCCGAGGAAGTCGGCGACGAAGACCGTGGCCGGCGCCTCATACATCTCCTGCGGCGAGGCGATCTGCTCGATATGGCCGTTCGACATGATGGCGATCCGGTCGCTCATGGTGAGCGCCTCTTCCTGGTCATGCGTCACATAGACGAAGGTGATGCCGACCTGCTGCTGCAAGGTCTTCAGCTCAACCTGCAACTGCTTACGCAGCCGCGCATCAAGCGCGCCCAGCGGCTCATCGAGCAGCAGCACGGAAGGCTTCAGCACCAAAGCGCGGGCCAACGCGACGCGTTGCTGCTGCCCGCCGGACATCTGGATCGGCTTACGCTTGGCGAACTGGGTCAGCTGCACCAGTTCCAGCGCCTCAGCGACGCGCCGATCAACTTCCCTCGCCTCGATCTTCTGGCGGCGCAGGCCAAAGGCGACGTTATCGAAGACATTGAGATGCGGGAACAGGGCATAGCTCTGGAACACAGTGTTCACATGGCGGCGATGCGGCGGCGTCGCCGTCATGTCGACGCCGTCCAGCAGGATCTGGCCGGAAGTCGGACGCTCGAAGCCGGCGATCATCCGCAAGGTCGTTGTCTTGCCGCAACCGGAGGACCCCAGCAGCGAAAAGAACTCGCCGCCCGGGATATGAAGATTGATTTGGTTGACGGCCCGCATCGGCCCGAAAGCTTTGACCAGATCGATCAGCTCGACTTCGCCACCGCTCACATTCGCTTCCTTCCCTGTCGCATTATCGTTCATCGGCAGGGCGGCATAGCGCCCCATCGCCGCTTGCGGCGCCGCTTCTCCGGCGGCCTGCCGCTCGCCCGTCTTATTCCCCGAAACCCGCATATCCAAACCCTCTGATCCTTGAACCCGGCGCCCCGCCATGCCGGTCGGCATGACGCCGCGCCTACATATCGAAGCCACCCATCGCCTGGCCAAGGCCGCCGCCCCCCTGGCCCGGCTTGCGCTCGCCGCGCGTCATCCAGCGCTGCACCAGGTAAGCGATGCCGATCGCCGCCAAGGTCATCGCCACCAGGATCGCCGCCAGCGCATTGATCGAGGGGAAAGGTGCCGCCCGCGTCGAGTTGTAGATGCGGATCGGCACGGTATCGCAATCGGCGCCGCAGGAGAGCCATTGGCTGATGACGAAATCGTCGATCGAGATGGCAAAGACCATCATCAGGCTGGAAAAGATCGCCGGCGACAGCAGCGGGAAGACCACAAGATAGAGCGTCTGGAAGGGAGTGGCGCCAAGATCCGCCGCCGCCTCTTCATATTGCTTGCCGATCGAGAACAGGCGGCCGCGGACGATCACCACCACGTAAGAGAGGGAGAAGGTCACGTGGCCGAGGACCTGTGCCGTGGTGCCGGGCGTAATCCAGTCATAGAGGTAGAGGAACACCATCGAGAGGGCGACCCCCATCATCAGCTCCGGCGTCACTAGCGGGAACAGCATGATGAAGTTCGACGCGCTGGCAAGATAGCCGCGCCAGCGCGCCAGCCCGAGTGCGAGCAAGACGCCGAGCGGCGTCGCGATCAGCATGTCGAGCCCGGCCAGCTTCAGGCTCTGCATCAAGGCCTGGATCAGGGTCGGATCGGTCCAGACCGAATGGGCGGGATCGCTGTAATACCATTTGGTGAGATTGAAGCCCTGCCAGGTGGTGACCGAGCGGCCGTCGTTGAAAGAGAACTGGATGGCGACGATCACCGGCACGATGGAGATCAGGATATAGAGCCAGGTGATCACCATCAGCGAGCGCGGCGTACCCCAGGGATTGAAGAGCCAGCTGCGGAACTTCTGCGTCGCCGTCGGCTGGATGCCGCGCTTCGCCGCTGGAAGGCCGCCAGTGCGTGTCACATTCGTCATGACGCCATCTCCCTCTGCGCCTTGGCGATCGAGATCATGTAATAGGCCATGAGGACGGCGAGGAAGGCCGACAGGATCAGCGTCAGCGCTGCCCCCACCGCCGGCTGCGGTCCGCCATGGAAGAAGATGTCGATCTGGTTGCCGAGCATGCTGGTGGTCGGCGAGCCGGAGACGATATTCGGCGTGTAATAATCACCGAACATCGGCAAGGCGATGATGACGCTCGCGCCCAGGATGCCGTGCTTTGACAGCGGCAGCGTCACATGGGTGAAGGCCTCCATCGGGCTCGCGCCGAGGTCGCGCGCCGCTTCAAGCACACTGCGGTCGATCCGGTCGAGAGCCGCGAGCAGCGGCAGGATCAGGTAGGGTATGTATCCATAGATAAGCCCCAATACGACCGAAACGGGATTGCCGTCGAGCCAGTTGGGCGGCGTCGCGACGATATGGGTCCAGAGCAGGATCTTGTTGATATAGCCGCTGGGCGAGAAAAGATTGATCCAGGCCAGCATGCGCATCATGTAGCTGACCCAGAACGGCAGCACGATAAGTGCGATCAGCCAGGATTTGCTGCGCCTGGCGTGGCGGGAAATATAATAGGCGACGGGATAGCCGATCAGCAAAGAGCCGGTCAGCGCGAGACCGACATAGATCGCCGTACGGATGAAGACGGTCCAATAGGTCTGGCCGGGCAGGAACTGCCGCAGCGTGTCGAGCATGGCATCATATTGCCAATCGGCGGGGTTCCAGGTCGGAATAGGATTCTGAAAGACCGGATCGACGCCGCCGAAAGCGACACCGATCAAGGCATAAAACGGCACGAGAAACAGCAGTATCAACCATACCACCCCGGGTACGGCGAAGACGGGCCAAAGCCATCTCGGATACATTCTATATTCGCCTCACTCAACCCGCGCGGGCCAGGCCGCGCATCCCTCACCTAGTCCAGTCCGGCTGTTACGCGCTAAAAAGCGCCAGCCTTCCGGCGGTCCGCCACTGTCCCAGGATGACAGACCGCCGGAAATGCTCACCTCGGGTCAGGCACCCGAATTGAACTTGGCATAGGCGCTCTGCCAGAGCTTCTGCCCGGCCGGTGTCAACGAGCAATGCTGCAGCGAATTCGCGCCCAGGTCGTCCGGCGATAGGATCGCGGTCCGCAGTGTCTCAGGGATCGTGCCGTTTTTGATCAGGTCGTCGGCATTGATCTTGTTCTGCGGCGGCTGATAGGCGGTGAAGCCGACGAAGTTGTCATAGGCAACCTGCTCATCCAGCAGGTGGTTGAGCCAGAGATGGCCCAGCACCGGCTTCTGGCTATGCGCCAGGAGCACCCAGGTATCATTCTGCACCGGGCTCTTGCCGACACTGCCGGCCCAGTATTGCAGGACATTTGGATCAGTCCCTTTGGCAAGATAATTGATGGCGCAGCTGATGAGATCGCCGGACCAGCTTTGATGCAGGTACGAGCTGGCGTCACCCAATTGCTGATATTCCTTGATGTCGATCTTAGGATGGCAGATCGGCACCATCTTCTGCAATTCGGCGAGAGACGCGTTGATAACCTCCGGGTCTTCCGTATTGAGGTCGTACTGGCCCTTATACATCATGCCGAGCGACAAAGCCTCGCGCGAGTCATCGAGCACGCCGACATAGCCGGTATAGGCCTGGGCATTCCAGAAGATCGACCAGGGATTATCGAGCTTATGGATGTCTTCCTTGACCTTGTCGCTGCGCCAGCCGATGCCGGTCGTATAGACCACATAAGGCACGCTGTATTGCGCACCCTGGTCGTAATAGGGATCCTGCAATTGCGGCCAGATATTGGTGGCCAGGTTCGGGATATAGTCCTTGTTGAGCGGCCGCAGCAGCTTGCCCGCCACCATCTGCGCCATGCGGTCCGGCGTCAGGTTGGTCGAGTCCGGCTTCACCTGGCCGGTCGCCATGCGGGTGATCGCCTGGTCCATGCTGTCGAAGGTGGTGAGCTCGACCTTGACATTGTACTTCTTGGCGAAGCTGTCCATCACCTTCTGATCGACATAGTCCTGGTAGTTGTAGATCTTGAAGGTACCGCTTTCCGGCTTCAGGCCGCTCTTGATCGGATCACCATGCAGCGGCAGCTTGACAGGCATATTGGGTCGCGCGAGCGGAATGCCGCCGGGACCTGGTTTCTTCCCGGCTTCGTCGGCGAAGGCGGCCGGTCCGATCAACGGCCAGGCCGCAGATCCCAAGGCGGCGACGCCGCCGATGCCCAAAGCCCGCAGCGCCTGACGCCGTGATAACCGCCCCAGCGCGAATTCGCTGAGGATACCCTGCATTTCGCTATCCGTTTTTTTCATGCTCGTCTCCCAGGCTCACGCAGCAGGACAGGCCCCGCCGCGCTAAACTCATCGGCATGGAAGACAAGCGGTGCAACGCTAACGCCGGGTCACAGAAACCGCCGCCGGATCGTTATCAGTCACACGAATTTCGCCGTCAGTCACGCCTACCCTTGGCCGCCGTCGACGCAGTGACATCGCGCAGAGAATTCCGCCGCTGCTCGGCGGCGACATAACTTTCATCGGCCCGATCGGCCGATGGCATCCGCCTTCCGGTCCAGCTGATGCCGAAATGGCGCTTCCCTGACGTGATATCGACCACCGCTTTGAGACGGGGATTTCTTTATGATTGGTAAAAATGAAATCACAAACCGATCCTCGCGACAATACGGAATCGGTAACGGATTGTATCATTATTCAATTTTGTTGAATGCGGGTTCAAAGTTCGGCGCTTGCCGCCGGCAGGCTTGGAGATCGCCGCCCCCCTGGCGGCGAGTCATGGCCCAATGATTCCCGGGAATGCTGACAAGCCGCGCCGCTTGCATGCGCATCATCCGGCAGCAATGCGCAGGCGGCGGGTTCGGCTCGGACAGCATTCCAACATACAGCCGGCGATACGGAATAACGACCTGCACCTCACCGGGTATCGCCCCCCTATGCTCCACGGCCCGGCCCGGGACGGGATATCCGCTTGATTTCAAAGCCGCCAAGCCACAAGCGCGAAACGCCACCTGGTCGCCGCGCACCGTTCCAGTTTCATTATCGGCGGAAGCTTATCATCCCTTGGGGGACTGCCGCCCGCTCATGCGATAGATCCGATCGATCGCCTCGATTTTGGCCATGTTGCACGCATTGGCCAGGCGGTACCGATTAAGCAGCCCCAGGAGATCGACATCCGTCGCGATATCGCCTGGCGACCAGGCCGGCTCCTCGCAGGGATGCAGCAGACTGTCCGGCAGCTCACGATAGACGGCAACGGTTTCGATCACCGGCGGCAGAGGAGCCAATTCAGCCGCCGGTTTGCTTGCGCAGGCTGACAAGCACGTCGGTAACGATAGGGCCAAGAGGCCGCACTTGATCCGGATGAGCATGGGCTCTCGCTTTCAATGCGTCGATCTGATCCGACAAAACGCTGATTTTCCTGGCCTGGGTTGCAGCGAGCTCATCTGCAACCCGCTCGGCTCCGGCAAGATCCGCAGCCTGACGCGACAATTGTGCGGCCTGATCATCGATGATCCTCTGCATGCGCGCATCCGCGCCTGCCCACCTTTTTGCGTCGGCTTGCGCAAGCTCCTCATCATGCCGTGCGGCGGCGAGTGCCGCCCTGACGGCGTCCGGTCGTGCAGCCAATAGCGCCGCACCGCTGCATGGATCAGCTCGTCATATTTGTTGGTAAAGACGAGATCAGCCGCGCACGAAGGCCGAGGCCAAAAGGCAAAGGCCAGCAATGCGCTGGTTCATGCCTTCGAGGAAGGCTTCGTCTTCCGAGAGACGGAAATCCGCCCCATTGCCGTTGAGGTCGGCGAAATCCTTGTCGACGATGCCGTAGGTTTCCAGCATGCCGCAGGTATCGGTGATCCGCGCCGTGGTCGATTTCTGCGATTGCGCGCCCCTGATAGAGCAGGCGCCAGGTCACTTGCGGCAGGCCGGTGCGGATCGTGGTCAGATGGCCGGCCGGCAGATTGCCTTCCACCCAGACCATGTCGTCCAGGACTTCATTGGTTTGAGAGAATGTCGATGACATCCGCGATCTTGTCGTCTGCGGCCATTGGCACATCCGCTGCTGTCGATGCGGCCATGCCGGTCATGGCTGGCGAGTCAGAGGCGGCTCCCTCATCTCACCGCGCCTGGGAGCAGCGCGGCCGATCGGAGGAGGCACCATCGCAATCCGCTCCGCCCCGGCGAATGCCGGCGGGGATGGCAGGGCGGGTCGGGATGAGGGAGCCCGGCAGCGCCCGTTGCCGGCGCCGCCATTCGAGTGAACTGAGATCAGCTGCAACCCGCCTCGGTCTTGCCTGCCGGCAAGAGGTCTTTCGCCGGCAGGCAAGACAGGTCAGGCGACCGTCACTGGCCGAGCAGGGTCTTGCCGACCGCCGCCGTGCTGCCCATGCCCTGACCATTGGTCAGAATGGTGCTGGCGGCGCCCGCCGCAGCCAAGGCGCGCGAGCGTGAATCGGTGCGCGCCTTGATCACGGCCGCATCCTGCTCCTGCGGGACTGGCGGCGGCGGCGGCGGAGGCGGAGGCGGAGGCGGAGGCGGAGGCGGTTTCGGCGCGGAGCCACCCATGCACATGCGGGTTCCTTTCGGCTGGAAGCAATGTTGTGATGTTGTGTATTTCTCAATAGTAGCGGGTCGATGACTTAAAATCAACAACATTTATTAGCGTAGACATTTCCGCAACGAACGCCGCCGGAGAGGAAGCAGCGTAAGAGTGCGCGACGGGGATCGGGCGATGATCAAGGCTCAGCCCGCGACGACGCGGAAAAGCGGTCGCGCCGTCCCCCTCACAACGGCGCCGGCCCGCAATGTCAGCTTGTCGTTACGAATGGATGACACAAATCTGTCTGCATGAAGCGATCGCGTTTGGATGGTGCATCCGCCGCGGCAGTCGGCCGACCGCGGGATTGTCTGTCACCGTGAGCGGCATTAGCCTGCAACACGCCTCCTTGCGAAATTTGGCCGAGAGCGGGAAGACAGGATGAGTTGCCAGCGCCACGAGGAAATCATGCGGAAGAATGCCAAATTTCAGTGCCGTCTTTCATCCGTCCCCGTTTCATCCACGCCGGTTTCCTCCTCGCCGATCTCGACGCGCCGCCCCTTGCGGGCCCGCTTGGCGGCGACGGTTATAGCTATGGCGGTGGCCTGGTTCGCTGTCGGCCTTCCGGCGGATCTGACCGGCATAGCCGTCATACCGCACAGCTTGCGGTTATCGCGCGCCGAAGCGGCGGACAATCTGCCGCCGATCGACGCAGCGCTGGCCGCGCAGGTATCGGATAAGGCGCATAAGGACTGGAACCCCGACGCGGAGTTGATTGAGATTACCGCCACCACGACCGCTGATGGCGCCGCCGACACCACTGTTTCAATCCCGGTTTCGTTCTTTTTCCGGGCTGACGGCAAGGGCTATCAGCTGACGCTCAGCCGTTATGGAACGATCCTCGGCGCGCGCGCACCCTTGCCGCCAACCGCCACTGCCGCCCTGCCCGTTCAATTCATCAGCCTGAAGGACGCACTGGCTCTTGCCCGCGCCAAGGGCTTCAGCCAAACTGGCCCCCTGCATCCGGTGTTGCAATCCCTAACCAGCACTGACGGCTTGCAAAGGATCGGCTGGCTCTTCGCCACGCCGGGCGATCCATTGAGCAAGCAGATTTTTGTCAGCGCGGAAGGCCACCAGGTCGGCAGCGTCCAGCAATTGTTCGGCAGCTTGCGCCAATAGCCATAGCTGTCCCTCGATTGCTGCAACCAACATACAAAGATTGCGGCGATGTCCGATCAGTAAGCGGCAATTGATGATGCAGTGAAACGGAACGCATCATGTCGCCCGCCGACTTTCCAGACGACGATTTTCCAGACGACGACTTTCCCGACAACGTCATCCCGCTGCGCCCACGCCGCCCATCCGAGGCAGACAAAACCCGCGACGGTCATGCCGACCGGAAGATGGCCTCCCCAGCCGCAACGCCGGTGCCGGCAAAAGGCCACCGGACTGTCCCCTCGTCACGCACCGAGATGGGCGGCAAGGCGAAGCTGTATCCGATCTCCGAACATATACGCCCCACAGCGCTTCCCCAGGCTGATCCCCAGGCGAAGCCAAGAAGCGCCTTGAATCATTCCCGCCTGGTGCGGAACAACGGCGGTGAAGAGGCTGTTTCTCCTCCTGAGGCGCCCTCGGCGACACCGCTGCGTGCGAAATCGAAGGCTGTCTCGGGCGCGGTCGCAGAGCGTCGCCCGGCCGCCGACAGGGTGAATGCGCCGCAAGAGAGCGGCGGGCCAACGGATAAAGCGCGGCAAACTGGTTCCATGGGCGCAAGCGCAGTTGGTCGGCGATTGCCTGGCGTGGCCGCGGCATCCCGACCGACGGGTCTTCCGGCGACACCACCAGGTGAGGCAGGACCGATCATGGCAGTAAAGATGCAAGCAACGAAAAACCCGGCTGAAGGCGGAGAAACTGCCCCGGTTGCAGCGGCACCGACCGCGGCACCGGTGGCGGCAGGGCCGGAAACGGCAGGATCGATGGAAACGAAATCGATGGAAGCGAAACGGGCCGAACCGCCTGTTCTCGCCCCCTCCGCTCTCCCCATCCCCACTCTCTCCGTCCCCACTCTCGCCATCCCGGCGGCAGCGGAAGGGACACCGCAGCCCCCAGCGCCTTTCAGCTGGCGCCGGACTGCGCTGATTCTAGGTGCCAGCTTCGCGCTGGGCATCGCCATTGCCTGGGGTGCAATCGCCATCGGCGCCCATGTCGTCGGCCTGTGGCCGCACGGCTTCGCCTTCTACGCAATGCTGGTTGGTGGCGGCGTCACCATGCTGCTCACCGCCGCCTTGATGACGGCCGTCTTCTACAGCGACAGCAGCGGGCATGATGAGCGCGTCCAACAGTTCCGCCCGAACGGGCGGATGCGATCAGATGGGGAGAAGCGGGACGGCTAGGCCTAGTGGTGCTGCGAACGCAGCGGCGTCCCGAGAGAGTCGAGCGCGATGCGGGCACCCAGCAACATGTCGACATGCTCCCCGTCTTCGGCCAAAGGCAGGGTGAGATGGCCATACTGGATGAAGTCGCGTTCGGGATTGTTCAGGCTGGCGATGCCGAAATCGGGCTGTTTGGTGTCGATCACCCTGACCAGGCGCTGATGCAGCTCGGCATAGCGGGGCGCATAGGCGACCTCATCCAGGAAGCGCCCGGAAATCTCCTTGCCGAGCAGCCCGACAAAATGCGTGCCGATCAGCCGGACCCGAAAGCGATAGCCTTCAGTTAAAGTGACGATATCGTAGAGGACCAGGTAAGGCAGCAGTCCCGGCAACTCCTCCGGTCGTATCTGTCCCCTTCCTGGTAACCGCCCCTCCCCGCACCTTGCCGACCAATAGTCGAACAATTGCCGAAACCGCGGGTCCAGCTCGGTCGCTTGGCCGATCCGCTCGTTATCCGCCTCCCCAGCCGTCGGGTCGAAGATCTCAGTCCGCGACATGGCTTGCTCCCGATGAATCCCGTTGCGAGGAACCGAACCGCATGGCCGGCTGCGGCACTCTTGTGCACCGGATGGCGCAGAAGCGCAGGCCAGCAGCCCCTTTTTCATCCGCTTAATTTCCTATGAACAGAGTGGCGCGAAACCAGGCGCCGGACAATATAGGAATAGGAACGGATTAAGGGACAGTTACTTGATATGCAACAATCGACAGGAATTTCAACCGCCCGCCGTGCTTCCGCGGGGCCGCCGCCTCTCCGGGCTAGGCGCCAAAAGGCATAAAGCGGCCGGGAAAGCGATCTATGTCAAAGCGGGGTGTCGGCATCCTTTCATACTAGGTACAGGACCCACAATCCGCTTCGTGGCCTAAGGAGAGAGGATGACGGAGAAACCGAGGCAGGGCCTTGAAGGGCACAGGATGGCGCCCTCCACCCCGAACACTGCGGAAGGCGCTGTTGCCGCCTCACGCCCGCCCGCCAGCCAGCCGGCCGATTCCCTGCAAACGGAAATCCTGGCGGCGCTGTGCGATGGCGACCTGCTGCGCGCCTGGATGTCGCAATCCCGGACCGCGGCGGAAGCAGGATCGCCTTCGCCCGATGCGAAGCCGCGCCATATCGAAACCCACTGCTCGCATATCTTCCTGATCGGTGATCGCGCCTTCAAGATGAAGCGGCCGATCATCTTCTCTTATCTCGACTACAGCACGCTCGAAGCCCGCGAACGCTGCATCAGGGCCGAGCTCGACCTCAATCGCCGGACGGCGCCGCAACTCTATCTCGCCTGCCACAAGATCGTGCGGGGCGCCGATGGCCGGCTCACTTTGGCGCCGCCAACCGATCCGGCGCCGGCGCTCGACTGGATCTTGGAGATGCGCCGCTTCCCCGACGATGCTCTGCTGGCCGATCGCGCCGACCAGGGCCGGCTGACGACGATGCAGATGCGCGATCTCGCCGACGCCATCCATGACCTTCACAAGGGAGCAGCGCGGCGGCCGAACCACGGCGGCGCCACCGAGATGGCGCGTGTGCTTGACGAATGCATCGACAATCTGCGCCTGCGCATTCCGCCGCTGGACCCTCAGGCCGTCGAAACCCTCGCCCGCGCCCTCGATGCGCAATTCGTCAGCCGTCTTGGCCTGCTCGACAAGCGCCGTCGGCTCGGCGCCGTCCGGCAATGTCATGGCGACCTGCATCTCGGCAATATCTGCCTGATCGACGAGAAGCCGGTTCTCTTCGACTGTATCGACTTCAGCGACATGCTGGCCTGCACCGACATCGCCTACGACATCGCGTTCCTGCTGATGGATCTCTGCCAGCGTCGGCGGGTCGATTTCGCCAGTCTCGTGCTCAACCGTTGGCTCGATCGCAACGGCGACACCAGTTCGCTCGCCCTGTTGCCGTTCTTCCAGGCGCTGCGCGCGGCGATCCGCGCGCATATCGTCGCCACCACCCATCGTGATGAATTGGCGCGCTCATATCTCGCCAATGCCTTCGCCCATCTGCAGATGGGCAAGCCGAGGCTGATCGCCATCGGCGGCCTGAGCGGCAGCGGCAAATCCACCCTGGCGATGGCGCTGGCGCCCGAATTTCAACCCCTGCCCGGCGCCCGCATCATCCGCAGCGACACCTTGCGTAAGCGCCTCGCCGGCGTCGCCCCGGAGACGCGCCTGCCCGCCAGCAGCTACAGCCAGGAAACCTCCGACCAGGTCTATGCCGCCATGCGTTCCGAAGCGCGGCTGGTGCTCTCCGCCGGTTATACCGCGATCCTCGATGCCGCCTTCCTGCGGCCAACCGAACGCGACGCCATCGCCGCCTTGGCCGGCGAATGGGGCGTGCCGTTCCATGGCCTCTGGCTCGATGTGCCGCCCGATGTCCTCAAGGCGCGCCTCGCCGCCCGCCATGGCGATGCTTCCGATGCCGATACGGCGGTGCTCGCCCAGCAGATGTCGCACGATCTCGGCCCTATCGCCTGGCAGCGCATCGCCGCCGCGGGCGACAAGGTGCAGGACCTGGCCACCCTCCGCCTTGCCCTCGCCCTTTCGTAAACGTCGGTGATTTGTTTAGTAAACATTGCTAAACAACAATGATTTAGCGAAAGATGGTTGACGCTGCCGGCGAATAACGCCCAATATCCCGCTAGATAAGCTCGTCACAAGGCGCGGGAAAGAAAAATACGTGTTTAATAAACAGGCTTGCCGTCAGCTTCGCCGCTGATGAAAGAGCCGGCACGACGCATTCAACCAGGGGAGGCTTCCATGCCCAATCGTCGCTATCTGCTGAAACTTTTGTCCGGCGCGGCGCTCGCCGGCATGACGCTGGGAACCGCCTTCCTGGCGCCTTCCGCGCGCGCCGAAGACGCCAAACCCGTCGTCGCACTCCTGCCCGGCGTGGTCGATCCCTTCTATTTCACCATGCATCGCGGCGCGCAGAAGGCGGCGGATGAAGAAGGCATCGACCTCCTGTTCCAGATTCCGAAGGCCTGGAACACCGCCGACCAGGTTCCGATCCTGAAAGCCATCATCGCCAAGAAGCCGGCCGTGCTGCTGGTTTCGCCGGTCGACAAGACGCAGCTGATCGAGCCCTTGAAGGAAGCCGCCGATGCCGGCATCAAGGTGGTGACCGTCGATACCTATATCGGCGACGGCAAGTACCAGACCGGCAACGGCAATGCCGACTTCCCGCTTTCCTATGTCGCCTCCGACAATACCGAAGGCGGCCGCATCGCCGCCGATTCGCTCGCCAAGGCGATCGGCGACAAGGGCACCGTCTATGTCGAGAACAACAAGCCCGGCATTTCCTCGACCGACCAGCGCATGGAAGGCTTCATCGAGGAGATGAAGAAGCACCCCAATATCAAGGTGCTGAAGACCCAATATAATGAGGACGACGCCAACAAGGCGACGGCGCATGTCGCCGCCGTGCTGGCGCGCGACCCGGATCTCGACGGCATCTTCGGCGCCAATACCTTCTCCGGCATGGGTGCTGCCGAAGGCGTCAAGAAGGCCGGCAAGACCGGCAAGATCAAGGTCGTGGTGTTCGACGCCGTGCCCGGCATCGACAATTCGCTCAAGAGCGGCCTCGTCGATATCGCCATCGCCCAGAAGCCGGCCGATATGGGCTATATCGGCGTCAAATTCGCTTCCGACCTGATCAAGGGCAAGACGATCCCGACCTGGAAGGGCACCGATTTCGTCGTCATGGACAAGTCGAACATCGATGACCCCGAGGTGCGGAAATACATCTACTCGAACTGAGAGAGTTCGACGGGATGAGGGGTGGCGGCTGTGACGCTGAATTTCCACACCAGCGCGCAACCATCGCCCCTCTCTCCCCAGCCCTCTCCCCGGCTGTCGGCATAGGCCGACATTTGTCGGCAGGCGGGGCAAGGGAGAGCCCGTTCACCCTCGCCCCTCTGGGGAGAGGGTCGGGGTGAGGGGCAAACCACCGAAGGCTTAGTCCTCCCTTCTGTCACCCTCGGGCTCGACCACGTCGGCGTAGGCCGACATCCGTCGGAGGGGTCCATGGGAGAGGCAATCGCTGTGGTCGCAATGGATGCCCCGATCAAGTCCGGGCATGACAGGGAGAAGAGAAATTGTTGCTTCGTGGCAACAGAGAACTCGCCCCATGGAAGAACTCGCCCGTGGCCAGAACACCGCATACCACCACGATACTTTGGAGACCAGCCTCGATGGCCGACGCCACGCTTGATGACCGATTGGGTCGCATCACCTTGCTGACCCGGCTTTGGCCCTGGCTGTTTCTGATCTCGCTGCTGGTCTTCTTCGAGGCCTGGGCGCAGATCGAAGTCGGCCGCAGCTTCCTTTTCAGCGCCTATAACGTCCAGGCGATCCTGCTGGCCGCCAGCGCGCCGCTGCTGCTGGCCTTGGGGCAGACCTTCGTCATCATTACCGCCGGCATCGATCTCTCGGTCGGCTTCGTCATGGGCCTCGCCGCCGTTACCGTGGCGCAGGTCGCGCTGCTCGGCGGCAACACGGCGCTGGCCTTGGCGCTCGGTGTCGTCGTCACCGTCATCGTCTGCCTGTTCTCCGGCTGGGTCAGCGGCACTTTGGTGGCCCGCATGGGGGTTCCCGCCTTCATCGGCACGCTCGGCATGTATGGCATTTCCCGCGGCGCCGGCTTCCTCACCGCCGGCAGCGGCATGACCGTCTCGATCGACAATCCGATCCTCGCCTGGCTCGGCGACGGCTGGACGCCGATCGTCGTCACCGCCATCCTGTTGCTGGCCCTTCATTTCGTGCTGTCGCAGACCCGCTTCGGCCAGCATACCTATGCGATCGGCGGTTCGCTGCAATCGGCGGCCCGTGCCGGCATCAACGTCAAGCGGCACCTCACTTACATCTATATGCTTTCGGGCTTCTGTGCGGCCGTCGGCGGCATCATCTATACGGCGCGCTATTCGGCGGGCGCCGCCAATGCCGGCGAATCCATGCTGCTCGATTCCATCGCCGCCGTGGTCATCGGCGGGGCTAGCCTGTTCGGCGGCACCGGCAACGTGATCGGTACGCTGATCGGTTCGCTGATCATCGCCGTCATCCAGTTCGGCCTGATCTTCATCGATATCGACGCCTTCTGGCAATTCATCGCCGTCGGCGCCGTCATCATCCTCTCGGTGCTGATCGACCAATATAAAGACCGTCTCGCGAGGTCCGCATGAGCGCCCCCCTTCTGGAAGTCGAAAACATCTCCATCCATTTCGGCGGCGTGCAGGCGTTGAAGGATGTCTCGCTGTCCTTGTATCCGGGTGAGGTCCTGGCGCTCGCCGGCGACAATGGCGCCGGCAAGTCGACCCTGATCAAGATCATCTCCGGCGTCTATCGGCCGAGTTCCGGCACGGTGCGCTTCAACGGCGAAGAGGTTGAACTGCGCGAGCCGCAGGACGCGCGGGCACAGGGCATCGAGACGATCTACCAGGATCTCTCGCTCGCCGACAACCTCGATGTCGGCAGCAACATCTTCCTCGGCCGCGAACCGATGCGCCGCATCCTCGGCCTGCCCGTGGTGGACCGGCCGCAGATGAGGAAGGTCGCGCGCGAAGTCCTGGCGAAGCTCGATATCGTGGTGCCGGAACGCAAGCTTGGCGGCCCGGTGCGCGTGCTCTCGGGCGGCCAGCGCCAGGCCATCGCCATCGGCCGCGCGCTCTACTGGAACGCCCGCATCCTGATCATGGACGAGCCCACCGCCGCACTCGGCGTGCCGGAACAACGCAAGGTGATGGAAGTGATCAAGGGGCTGCGTGCGCAAGGCGTCGCCGTCATCCTCATCTCGCACAACCTGCACGACATCTTCTCGGTTGCCGACCGCATCGTGGTCCTGCGCCGCGGCGAGATGGTCGGTGTGCGCAAGGCCGACGAAACCGATGGCGATCAAATCGTCCATCTCATGGTCGGCGACGAATACGCCGCCACGCGCGCCGGCGCCTGAAGCATGCGGCGACTGGCGGGCCAAGGGGCATGACATCCATGAACGCCGGCACGACGGTCTGGCGCTTGCGCTGGCCGCATGGCGAGGCCGAGTTGCAGTCCCTCGGCGGCATGCTCGCACCCCTGAGCTTCAAACTGTCCGATGGACGGACGTTCCAGCCGCTGCAGATCGCCCCCTGGTGCGAGGAGCCGCAATCCGCTTCCCTGCCCGGCATCCTCAGGCGGCTGCGCGGCGAATGGCCCTGCGTGCCTTTCGGGCGCGACGACCGCCCGGCCGATCTGCCGGCGGCCTGGGCCACGATCTCCGCCGAGGATGGCGAAAGGCGCTGGGGTCATGGCTACGGCGCGCATCATCACTGGCATCTGGTCGGGCAAGGCGTGGATTTCATCCGCATCGCCATCGATTATCCGCCCGCCTCTCCGGTCGAGCGCCTCGAGCGCGAGATCCGCGCCGATCCTGACTTCGCCGCGCTCGACATAACGCTCACCATCATTGCCCGCCGCGACGTCACCCTGCCCATCGCCCTCCATCCCACCTTCAGACTGCCGCAAGAGCCCGGCAGCGTGGTGCTTGAGCAGATCGGCTTCGACCGGGCGATCAGCTATCCGGTTCCGGCCGAGCCCGGCATTTCCCGTCTTGCCTCCGATACGGCAAGCGATGATCTCGCGGTCATGCCCGGCGCCGGCGGATCGCTTGATCTCACCAGGCTTCCCCTCGCCCTCGCGACCGAGGAATTGCTGCAATTGAAGAATTGCCGCAGCCCGATCGTTCTGCACTATCGCGCGGAGCATGCACATATCGGCCTGTCCTGGGATCAGGCCGCGCTGCCGGACGTCATGCTCTGGCTCAGCAATGGCGGCCGCACCGCCGAGCCATGGCGCGGCCGCCACTATGCCCTCGGCATCGAACCGGTGAACGGCCCCTTCGACCTCGGCCAGACGGCGATGGCACCGGCGGACCATCCGCTGGCGGAACGCCACGGCATCGCGCTCACATCAGACCGGCCGTGCGTCATACGCGCCCGGCTGGCGGCTTGGTAGGGCGGGCAATGGCGGCGAAGCGCAGCAAATCCGACAGTGGAGCGCGTGACGGTGGAGCGCGTGACAATGAAGCGCGTGAGGGCGGGGGCGCCAACGTCACCATCCGCGACATCGCCCGCAGCGCCGGCGTCTCGGTCGGCACCGTCTCGCGGGCACTGAAGAACCAGCCCGGCCTCACCGAGGAAACGCGCCGCCAGATCGAAGCCGCCGCCGACCAGCTCGGCTATGACCGCAGCAAGCTGCAGCGCAGCCGCATCCGCCGCGTCGCCTTCCTGCTGCATCGCCAGCACAACACGCTGGCGAGTTCGCCCTTCTTCTCGCCGATCCTGCATGGTGCCGAGGAAGCCTGCCGGCGCGAAGGCATTGCCCTCTCCTTCCTCTCGCTGGGTCCCGCCGATCCCATTGCCGACCAGCTACGCCTGCATCATCCCGATGCCCTGCTCTGCGCCGGATTTTTCGAGGCGGAACTGCTGGCGGTGCTGCGCCAAGGCGGCAAGCCCATCGCGCTGATCGACGCCAAGGCGCGCGGCTTCATCTCGGTCAATCCCGACCACCGGGGCGGCGCCTATCGCGCCACCTGTCATCTGATCGAACGCGGGTGCCGGCGCATCGCCTATCTCGGCGGCTGGCCGGCCCATTACAGCATCCGCGAACGCGCCCAGGGCTATCGCCAGGCCCTTTTCGACCATGGCATTCTCGCTGATCCGCAACTGGAAACCTTCTTCCAGCCGGGCACCGATCTTGAACAGGGCGCGCAGGAGGCGATGCATTATCTCCTTTCCCTGCCGCAGCCGCCGGACGCCGTCTTCGCTTTCAACGACAGCACGGCGCTGATCGCCATGCATGCCGCCCAGGAACGCGGGTTGCGGGTGCCGCGTGATATCGCCTTCGTCGGCTTCGATGACATCACCGCGGCGGCTCTCGCCCGCCCGCCGCTCACCACCTTGCGCATCGACAAGGAACAATTGGGTGCCGAGGGCCTGCGCCTGCTGCTGCGAACAGCGGCCGACGAGATCACCGATCATGTGCTGCCGGTGCAGTTGATCGAACGCGAGAGCTCGGCCATCCAGCCGCAGCCGGCCGCCAAGAGCGCTGCTTCCCGCAACGCGACACGGCGCGGCGACGGCAGGACCGCCGGCAAGCCGGCGCGGCCGGGGCGCAAGGCTTAGGCCGCAGCTGCGCGCCTCCTCGCCGCGCTGTTCAAAAGAACCGGCATGCGGCATAACAGAATGATGATGCCGTCCCGCTGCGGGCCGCTGTGGATTGAACGTGAAAGCAGGATCATGCCGCTCGATACCTATCTCGCCTGGATGCGCAACGACGCTTTGCCCTTCTGGCTCGATACCGGGTTCGATTCGGGTCGCGGTCTCTTCTATGAGAAACTGCATCTCGACGGCACGCCCGATGCGGCGGCAGAACTGCGCACGCGCGTCCAGGCACGCCAGATCTACACCTATGCCCATGCCGCCCTGCTCGGCCTTTCACCGGCGGATATCAGCCTGGCACGGGCAAAAGCCGCCGCCGACAGGCTGCATGCGCTGGCCTGGGCGCCGGACGGTAGGCCCGGCTGGGTTCATCGGCTGACGGCGGATGGCCGCATCGCCGACGACCGGCGGGATCTCTATGATCACGCCTTCATGCTGCTCGGCTTCACCTGGCTCGCCAAGGCGACCGGCGAGGCGCGCTATGCCGGCTGGGTCGACGAGACGCTGGATTACGTCGACCGGGAACTCACATCGTTTCAAGGCGGGTGGAAAGAGAGCGACCACGACGAGCTGCCGCGCCGCCAGAACCCGCATATGCATCTGCTTGAGGCGAGCCTCGCCCTCTTCGAGACCACGGGCGAGATGCGTCACCTCACCCGCGCCGATGCCATCGTCGCGCTGTTCACGCGGCATTTCTTCGATCGCGAGGCCGGCGTGCTGCGCGAATATTTCGGACCGGGTTGGGAACAGGACCCGCGCTACGGCTCACACCGCATCGAGGCCGGTCATCACATGGAATGGTGCTGGCTGCTGCGAACCCATGCGCATCACCGCGATATCGATGTCGATCATGTCTGCGAACGGCTTTTCACCGCGGCGCGACGGTTCGGCCTGGACCGGGCCAGCGGCTTTCTGGTCGACGAAACGGACGACCAGGGGCACGTCCTGGCGGCGAAGCGGCGCCTCTGGCCGCAGACCGAATATCTGCGGACGCTGATCATCCAGGGGGTTTCGCTCGGCGACCCCACCCTGACCCGCGCGGCGCATGACCTTGCCGACCGCCTGCTCGCCACCTATCTGGCGCAGACGCCGCGCGGGACCTGGCGCGACCAGTTCGATCTGGCCGGCGCATCGGTTACGGATCATATCCCAGCCAGCACGCTCTATCATCTTTTCACCGCGGCAGCGCAGGCACATCACCTTCTGACGCAGCTATAGATCCGGCATCGCGCCGTCATTCATCCTCGAAGCCGCCCTGCGCCGCGTTCTGGTGGCAGGCCGTGCAATTGCCTTTGCTCTTGACCTTAGGGTGGCTGAAGATCGAATCAGGAATTTCGCTGTGCCGGCGGATCCAGTACGGCGTATCGCTGATCCGCAGCGGCGTCGCCGCATCCGGCAGGCCCATGAGGAAACGCGTGTCCTGCCCCGGCGCATCGGCCGCATGGCTGACAAGATAATCCAGGATCGTCTTGCGAGTGGCCGCATCCAGGTTGGCATTCTCGCCGAAATGATTGTCGAGGCCCTTCATCAGTGCCTGCCAGGAACGCGCCGGCAGGAATTGCGGCAGATAGGCCATGTGGCAGGCGCCGCATTCCTTGGCCGTCGTGGCCTCTGCATCGGTCGCGGCCGGCCGTGCCGGCGAAGCGCTGAGGATGAGGATCAATGCGACGATCGCGGCACCCGTAATCGCGGTTCCCGCGGTCACTGCGCCGATGCCGGTAAAATGCCGATATGTCATGTGTCGATCCTCTGCTGCGTTATCGCGCCGGTTTAAGGGTCTGCCGCGGCCTTAAGCGGCGGCTATAGCCCCACCATGTAGGTAATGAAGTCGCCCTTCTCGCGCGGCGTGCAGGCGCGGCCGAGCACCGTGTCGCAATTGCGGGCGAACCATTTCTCCGTCTTGTTGATATCGCCGAAGCGATCCGGTGTGCGCGACAGCGCCATCGGGTTGATCTCCTTGCCGGCCCTTGTGCGGCCCATCTGCCGCGGATCGGTGGTATGGCAGGTCGAACAGGAGGGCGTATCGCCATGCCCGGTCGTCGATTGCGCGAGGAAGAAGGCCTTGCCGCGATCGGCGGAAAAGCCGCTGAAACCGGCATCGGCCGCCTTCGCCTGCTGGGCATACTGATCGAGCACTTGCTGTTGCGCCGTACCCGCCGCCATCGCCAGCCCTGTCGGCACGGTCAGCGACAGAAGGATAAAGACGCCACGTCGCATGCGCCGCGGCATAAGCCGGCTGATGATCATGGTCTGGCCTCCGTGGAAGTGGGTGTGTGGGGAACGAGAATGGCTTGCGGATCGAAACGGCTGGTGCCGGCATCGCGGTGGCAGGCGTTGCAGGCGCCCTTGGCGCCCACCGCCGGCGACTTGAAAAGTGCCTCCGGCAGCTCACGATGCAGGCGTTGCCAGAAAGGTGCAGCGGTGATTCGCAGCGGATCAGCGGGGTCGCGCTGACGGAACAGATGCGCCGGCCGGGTGTCCCAGTTCTCCGCCGCATTGGCCGTCAGATAATCGCGGATATGCGTTGCCGTCGCCGCATCGAGGCCGGCATTCTCGCCGAAATGCCCATCGAGCCCCGCCATCATCGATATCCAGACGGCGGCCGGAGCGAGGCTCGGCGGATAGGCGAAATGACAGGCGCCGCATTCCTTGAGGTAGACAGGATCAAGCGCCGCCGGCGGCACGCCGCGTCCCGGCAGGCGCGCCAAAGCGATGGTCGCCGGGATGATTGCCGCCGCCAGCACCAGCAGCACGATCGCCGCCATGCCCGGCCGCGCGGCCAGCTGTGGCTCCGGCGTCGCGGCGCCGGGAATCGGCTTGCGGCCGGTGATCATCGCCGCCGCCAGATTGATCTTCTCGCGCCGGCTTTCGAAGACGACACCGGCCAGATGCGCGCCCACCATGCAGAGAAGGGCAATCGCCAGGACCTGATGCAGATCGCGGATCAGCAGGCCGAGATCGAAGGAGATCAGGAAGGCCAAGGGTCCCTGCTTGACGACGCCGCCAAGCGCCACGACACCCGTCAGCACCGTCAGCGCGATCACCAGCAGCAGCGCATAGACCATCGCCGCGCCGAGGGGATTATGCCCTGCTTCCGGATGATGACGGGGCTGCGCCACGCGCCCCGGGCCGGCGAGGCGATGTCTCGCTTGGCGATATTCGGCAATGATCGCCGTTATGTGCTGCTGCATGGCTGCCGGCGAGAGCGGAAAAGAGCGGAACCGGGCATAGCGCGATCCCAGCCATCCCCAGACCAGGCGGAAGATCACCAGCGCGCCGGCGGTGATGCCGGCGATGAGATGCAGATTGAGCCAGTTGCGCGGACCGAGGAAACCGGTATAGGCCGCCAGCGCGAAGCTGATCACCAGCGCCCAGTGGAACAGGCGCACGCCGATATCCCAGACCATGAGACCCGATTTGCCCTGCGCTAGGCCATGGCCGCCGCGTTTCATCGCGCCGGCGCCGTTGGCCAGAATTGCTTCGGCAATGCCACTGCCTCACCCTCGACGCTGCGGCGGCTGTCAACGTGCCACGAGATCGGCACAGCCGCCCAATGACGCCCCCGTCTGTAATCCGGCCCCATATGCTCGCGTCTTTCATGTCTACGTGTTCGACGCGAAGCACGCTCACACTGGGCCAGTTACCTTGCAAATCGATAACAGCCAGAGGATGCGCGAAGCAGGACGCTTGCAGCAGGACCGCTGCGACAGCCGCAATACAGCCGCAGCGGGAAGAGATTGCCCGTCGCGCAGGGCGATATATCAAGCTTTTGAGGCGAATTTTCGCGACCGGAAATTTCCTGGCAATAGGCCGTCTCGCGCCGCCTTCCTCACACCAGAATAGGCATTCAATCAAACTTTAAGCATCTCAACTTGACGGAGATCGGCTTTCCCGATGAATTGCCGAAAGACACCTTGCTGCCCGCCCTTTGCGGCGACCGGCGGCAACCTAGACGATTATTGACTGAATATCTCGGTGCCGGCTTCCACGAGCGGCGCCGCTGAGGTCGGCCAACCAACGAAGCCGGCCCGATTGGGGTGAGACATTAGTCATGAAGAAGTTCTTTCTGCTGCTTGCGATCATCCTGCTGGTATTGGGTGCCGGCGGCTGGTTCTTCGTCCCGTCCGCCATGCTGCGATCCCCGCATCGTTTCGATCACGGCGCCGAAGCCATCTATGAAAAGCTGGAGCAGTTGGCCCTCAATAAGGCGGCGACCGATCTCTACGATGAATTACAGATGGCGGCCGAACAGCAGCTCAGCCTCGATCACCGCAACAAGGTGGGGATGCGGGCGCTGGATATCGCCGCCAGCAACGACCAGCATATCGCCGCCGCCGCCTTCGTCGTCGCCGGCGCCAATATCAACGATGCCGACGCCAACGGCGACACGGTGCTGCATATCGCCGTCCGCCATCATGCCCTGCATGTGCTGAAGGAACTGCGCCGCTTCATGCCCGACCTGGGGCGCCGCAACAAGGCCGGCCTCACCCCGTTGGATCTCGCGCGCCAGCTCAATGACGATGCCGCCGCCGCGATCCTCAGCGCGCCCTTCTCGCAGACCTGAAACGCTCCTGGCTTTCCTGACGCAGCGTCGCGCGAGACCCGCTCAGGTTTTCGGAAACAGCGCGGCGAAAGCCGGCCGGCCACAGACACCCTGCACCCGCCGATACTCTTCCGGCGTGTCGATGGCGATCTGGCGCTGGTCGCGCATCGCGGCATAGCTTCCGATGGCCCCGCCGACCGCCTGACGAAACGCAGTCCGCAAGCGCGCCGCCGCCGCCGCTTCGTCCCGGCCGAGCACGGAATAGGTGGCAACCTTGTCGATCGCTTCCTGCAACGCGCGCCGCAATTCCGGCTGCAACTGGCGATCGAGGTTCACATGCTTCTCCTCATGTTCGCGGACGGCACGATAGGGGCAGCTTCCCGGCCGCAGCTCGGCGGCGAGATAGACGCGGACCTCGTCGGTCAGATGAACGGTCAGGTGATTGGCCCAGGCGCAGACCTCGCCATCCGGCATTGTCGCCGCTTTCGCATCGCCCCCGAATTGGCCGCCGAGTTTCACATGGGTGATGCCGAAGGTGACGGCGCTGCGCTCCATCGCCGGTCCCCGGCCATCCGTCTCCTCATGCGACAATTCCTGCAGGCTGCGCGAGGCATCATCGATCGGCCCGACGAAAGCGATATCGATCGATACGGTCGGCGGCGGCACCTGGTGGCAGGCGTTATCGGCGACCACATCCTTCTCCTGGCCGGTCACGCAGCCTGCCAGCAGCATCGCGATCAGCAGCAGGCCGGCCAGGGCGATCGTCAATCGCATCATCTCTTCCGCCTTGCGTAGCAGCACCGCCCGATTAACGCACGACAGACTAACGCGCGGCACGGGCGGTTAGTTGCCGACGAGATCCCCGCCGGCGAGATGCTGGGCCGACGAAACCCTGCCGGCGGCGCCTCTCCGCCAAGGCTATTGCCCCGGCAGCCGCCCTGCCCCTATCGTCATACCATGAATACCGTGACCGATCATATGATCCGCAAGGCCGTCCCTGCCGACCTTCCCGCCATCGTGGCGCTGCTGGCCGATGACCCGCTGGGTGCCGCGCGCGAAGCCCCGGGGCCGCCGCTCGATCCGTGCTATGGCGAAGCCTTCGCGGCGATCGCGCGCGATCCCAACCAGTTGCTGGCGGTCGTCGATGACGGCGGCACGGTGATCGGCTGCCTGCAGATCACCTTCATTCCCGGCCTGTCACGCCGCGGCATGCTGCGCGGCCAGATCGAGAGCGTGCGCGTCGCCGCGGCCCGGCGCAAGAGCGGGCTCGGCCGCCTCATGCTCGTTTGGGCGATCGCCGAATGCCGCCGGCGCGGCTGCGGCCTGGTGCAGCTCACCACCGACAAGAGCCGCGCCGATGCCCAGCGCTTCTACCATTCCCTCGGATTCACGGCCAGCCATGAGGGCATGAAGCTGGCGCTTTAGTACCCTTCCCTGCGCCCATGGCCGGACCTGCTTGCGGGTCCGCCCCTCATCTGTCGCGTTGCCGCTGTTCCCTGTTGCGGGGATTCTTCGCTTGTATTCGAGACAGGCCAAAGCAATGATGCCCCGAAAGGTCATTCCGAATGGGAATGGGTATGCATATCCCCCGCCGTTTCTTGCCGTCGATCCCCCTGCTCACCGCGTTTGAGACAGTGGCGCGCACCAACAACATCTCGGCCGCGGCACGCGAGTTATCGCTGACACAAAGTGCCGTCAGCCGCCAGATCAAGGCGCTCGAGGAACAGCTCGGCGCCGATCTCTTCTATCGCGACAAGCAATCGATCCGCCTCACTTTGGCCGGCGACAGCTATGCGCGCGACATCCGCGACGCGCTGCGCCGCATCAGCACGGCCTCGCTGAACTTCCGCGCCAATCCTGCCGGCGGCACGCTCAATCTCGCTGTCCTGCCGACCTTCGGCGCGCGCTGGCTGGCCCCGCGCCTGCCGCGTTTCGTGGCCCGCCATGCCGATGTCGTGCTCAATCTGGTCAGTCGGCATAGCACCGTCGATTTTCATGCCGAGCCGATCGACGCCGCGATTGATTTCGGCCATCGCGAGTTGCGCAGCGCCGACACGGCGGTCGAGACGGCGGATATCTGCGGCGAGGAGGTGCTGCCGGTCTGCGCGCCCCGGATGAAACGGCAATACAAATTCCGCAAGCCGGCCGACCTGCGGGCCGCGCCGCTGCTCCATCTCATCGGCCGGCCAGACGCCTGGGAACGCTGGTTGGCGGCCCAGGCGGCACCGGCCGAGGGCATCCATGGCATGATGTTCGACCAGTTCGAGACCATCATCCATGGCGCCGTCGCCGGTCTCGGCCTTGCCCTGCTGCCGCGCTTCCTGATCACCGCCGAGCTGCAGCGTCGCGAACTGGTCGCCGCTCTCGACCGGCCGCTGACGAGTCCGGAACGCTATTACCTGATCTGGCCGACCGAAAGAGCCGCCTATCCGCCGCTCGTCACCTTCCGGAACTGGCTGCGGCGGGAAACGGCGGACCAGGGCGAAGCCTGACCGCCGGCTCCATCGTAATTCATCCACGCAGCGACCGCGCCGCCACGACGCCTTGCATGGAACGCCGATGACAAAGATAAAGCCTGACCTCGCCGGCGTGCCTGAGACCATGCTCTGGACATTGCATAACCGCGCCAGCGAGGCGATGAAGCCGCGCGGCCTGATCCGCGATCCGGAGGCCATCCGCATCTATCAGGCGCTCGACTATGATTTCGAGCGCCATTTCGGCCGGGCAGACGGCACCCATGCGGTACGCGCCGCCGAGATCGACACCATCCTCAGGCAATGGATAGGCCGGCATCCCGAAGGCTGGGTGATCGCGCTTGGCGAAGGATTGGAGACGCAGTTCAGCCGGGTCGATAACGGCCATCTCCATTGGCTCTCGGTCGACTTGCCCGAAGCGATGCGGCTGCGCGACCTGCTGCTTCCTTTGCGGCCGCGCGAACAGCGTTTCACCGGCAGCGCCCTCGATAGCGCCTGGATGCAAGCGGTCCCGGCGGCCGTCATCGGCAGTGAGATCTGCATCATCGCCCAGGGGCTTTTCATGTATCTCGACGGCGATGCGATTCGCCATCTGCTGACGGATATCGCGGCGCGCTTTCCGGGTTGCCTGCTGATCTTCGACAGCATTCCCCATTGGCTCTCACGCCTAACCCAGCGTCCGGGCGGTTTTCGCCGCACGCCGCATTACACCGTGCCGCCGATGCCTTGGGGCATTGATTGCAACGAGGTGGCGCCGACATTGCGCCAATGGCAGGTGAGCGACGAGAGCGAAACGAAGCCCTATCGCCTGCCGCGCGGCATCCCGCGACTGACGGCCTTTCTCTTCTCGCTGTTCCCGCGCCTGCGGCCGCAGGTCCCCGCCGTCACCGCGGCGGTGCTGCGTCCGCGCGATCGCGATCAATGAGGGCGCCGGCACAGCGTTGCTGATTCCGGGCAAACCGAATCAGGGCAGGCCCAGCTTCTGCATGAAGGCTTCGACCTTGTCGGTATAGGCGCCCGGCTCTCCCAGGGTGACGTTGATCTGCTGATGCGAGAGGTCCTCCGGCAGAACGCTTGCCTGCCCGCCCAGCGATACGGCCTTGGCGGCGAAAGCCTTGGCCGGCCCGCAGGAAGCCAGGCGCCGGGTGGAACAGACCAGCAGCAGCGGCATCGGCTTTTGCGCCAGCTGATCGATCGGCGAGACCTGGCGCCAGAACGCGGGATCCTTGCCGAAGGCCGCGTCATAGAATTTCGCATGCCGCTTTGCCATGATTGCCGGCACGTCATAGGCGGCGCTGTCGAGCGCGACGGTCCCCAGCCAGGGCTTGGCGCCGGCGGCCATCGCGATCTTCGGATCGGCGGCCAGCAGCGCAACCAGATGGGCGCCGGCGGAATGCCCCATCAGCACGATGCGCGCCGCATCGCCATGCCAGGCGGCCGCCTCGGCCTGGACCTTGGCGATGGCGGCGGCCACATCCGCCGCCTGCTGCGCCGGGTCGGCGGCCGGCACCAGGCGGTTGTTGACCGAGACGAAGATATAGTTTCTGCCGAGCCAGTAATTGGCCTTGGCGCTGACCACGCCGGGCGAGGCCTTGTCGCCGAACGCCCAGGCGCCGCCATGCACCATGACCAGGATCGGCAGAGGCGACGCCGCGCCGGCGGCATCGGCCGGACGGTAGACATCGATCCGCTGCCGGGAATCGCCGCCATAGGCGACATCGCGCAGGACCTCCGTGCCGGGCGGCAGCTTCTCGCTGGCGGCGGTCTGGGTCGATGCCGGGCTGTTGTTGCTGCCTGACTGCCCAGCCGGCACCCGCGACTGCTGGCGCCCGACTACATCTTTGCAACCTTGCGACAGGTCGTCCGCATGCTGGCGCAGGCAGGTCAGGATGGCGCCGTTGCCGGGCTCCATGCCGGCGCAGAAGCGCCGGTAATCGGCGCGGCAAGCCTGCACCAAGGCGCGCAAATCCGACGTGCCGGCTTCCTGCGCCGCCGCGGCGGCGACGCCGATCACCGCCGCGACGAGCAATCCCGCGGCCAGGTCTCGAAACAAGCTACGCATCGATCTCCTCTGAATTCCAGGTCACGTCTTGCCCAGGTCATGTCTTGCATTACGCCTGCCGGCCGATCAGACCGGCCGGCCGAACAAGGTCTTCATTGCCCGCCACGCAGATCCGGCACGCCGCATCGCCGCGATCAGTTCCACCCATCCCCCGAGCGCGATGGCGATGGGATTGTAACTGCGCGGCCGGCCCAATGTCCCATATTGCAGCGGTTCATTCTGTCGCACCTCCGCGAAAGTACGGAACAGCCGGTCGAAGAGGATGAGAATGCCGCCGAAATTGCGGTCGAGGCAGGACGCATTGGTGGCATGGTGCACACGGTGGTGATTCGGCGTGTTGAGTACCCACTCCAACGGCCCCAGACGATTGACGACCGTGGTGTGGAGGAGCAGTTGATAGCTGAGGTTGAGCCCGACGGCCAGCACCACCGCCGGCAACGGAAATCCGATCAGCGCCGGCACCAGGAACATCAGCCAGTTGGCGGTGAGGAAATTCGTCCAGCCCAGGCGATAGGCCGCGCTGAGATTGAAGCGGGTGGAGGAATGATGCACCGAATGCGTCGCCCAGAAGGCGGCGATGCGATGGCTGGCGCGATGGGCCCAGTAATAGAGGAAATCGACCAGCAGGATCAGCAGCAGCCAGGGCACGATGCCGCGCATTTCGATCGCGAACTGCCGATGCCCGGCCGCAAAAAGGTAGATCGGCGCCAGCAGAGGCGCGACCGCCAGCCGCGTCAGATTCTGGCCGATGACGACGCCGAGCGTAGCGAAGCTTTCCTTGAGATCGTATGGCGCGCGGCGCAATTGCCGGCCGCGGCGCAAATCGCGCGCCGTTACGAACCAGAGCCAGCAAAATTCCAGCGCCACCAGCGCCAGCGTGATCACCAGCCGGCCGCGATGATGCGTGAAGTCGAGTGCAGATAGATCCATCATCTGTCCTTCCATCGGGATCGGCTGGCCACCGGGATCGGCTGACCATCGGGATCGGCTGAGCCATCCGGCAGTAGCTGGGGAACAACCGGCCGGGCCGGGTGAAGCGCGCCCTACTGCACCGTTACCCAGCCGCTGCGGGTCACCGAACTGCCGTTGGGGCCGGTGGTCGTGGCGCTGCTGTTGCAAGTGCCATTCGCGCAGGAGCCGCCGCCCGTTGTCGTCACCGTCTTGCCGTTGGGGCCCGTGAGCGTCTTGTTGCGGGTCCAGCCGCCGTCGCCGGTCGTCTGCACCGAGCCGCTGCTGGTGACGCTAGTGCCGTTGGGGCCGGTCGTCGTGCTGCTATGGGTCCAGGCATTCCCGCCGCTCTCCTGGGTCGAACTCGTCTTGCTCCAGCTCTGGCCATTGCTGCCGGTTGCCGTCACGGTCCGGCTGCAGCCCGCCCCTTGCGCGCAATTGCCGCTGACGCTGGTGGTGACGCTATTGCCGTTAGCGCCGGTGGTGGTGCCGTTCCGCGTCCAGTCGCCATCGCCGGTCTTCTGCACCGTGCTCTGGCTGTTCCAGCTCCTGCCGTTCGGACCCGTGCCGCTGGCATCGTGCTGCAGGCCGCCATTGCCGGTGGCGGTCGTGCCGGAGGATTTCGACCAGCTCCTGCCGCCGGACGTGCTGCCCGTCACCGACTTGCTGCAGCCCGTACCGGGCAGGCAACTGGCCTGGAAGCTGCGCGTCGCCGTGGCGCCATTGCTGCCGGTCCAGGTGCTGCTGCCGCTGGCGGCGCCACCGTTCTGCAGGAGCCGCGGCCGCGCTTCGCCCTGCTCGGCCAGTACCGCCACCAGCAACAGCGCGAAGCTCACCGCCACGGCCGCCTTGGCGGCAATCCGCTTGCCGGTCGCCGGTATTGTTGCGTCGGCCGGCGGTGCCTGGACCGCCCGACCGAGTGCCGGCGCCTGAACAACCGGCAGCACGTCGCCAATCCTCGACGTCTCATCGATGTCTGTTTGCTGCGGCAAGACCATTCGCCGCAAGAATGCCTGGTTCGTCATATCCGTACCCCCTTGTTGTTGGCTCCGATCGCCTTGCGCCGCGACCAGCCGGTGCGCCGCCCGCGCGGAATACCCGTCGGGCGCCGCTATTGCTGGCGGAAGCTGCGCAAACGCGCCCGTATCTCCTCGCGCGTAATCTCTCCGTCGCCATTGGTGTCGAGCTTCGCGAGCTTCGCCAGGTGGGCATTGACGAATTCGTCCTGGCTGACTGTGCCGTCGTGATTGGCATCCAGCGACTGATATTCCTGGTCCAGCATCTTGGTCGCCTCGGCGATGGAAATTGCACCGTCACCGTCGCTGTCGGCACCACGCAGCGACTGGAAGTCCTGCGCATAGGCCGCCTGAATCAGCGGCACCGCCGTGATGACCGTCAAACCGGCGATGATCAGTAGTCGCCCCAGCACCATCATGCTCTCCTGTCGTTTCTGCGGGTGGCCAAGCCGCCCTTCCGGTTCTGGCACCGGCCGTCGCTTGGCTGGGATCAAGATGGCATTGCTCTGCTACCTGCTGATTGCCCGCCGGTTTCCAAATATTACGATTTGTAACGGCGCTTGAGCTGCCCTCCGGGATCGGGCAAAACTGAGGCCGATAAGCAGCGCCAGGAGGGGCCGGGATCGCGCCACCGGCCCAGGCGCCCGCAGCGACCGGCCGGCGAAGAGAGTAATGGACCTGGGCAGGCATATTCTTCTGGTGGAAGACGACCGCGAGATCGGCGGGCTGGTCAGTGGCCTGCTGGAACGCGAAGGCTTCACCCCGCGCCATGTCCGCTCCGGCAGGGAGATGGACCTCGCCCTGGCCGAGGCGCTGCGCGACAATCGGCCGGTCGATCTCGTCATTCTCGATCTCATGCTGCCGGGCGAGGACGGGCTTTCCATCTGCCGCCGGCTGCGGGTCGCCGGCAGTCTGCCGATCCTCATGCTGACCGCCAAGAAAGACGATATCGACCGCATCATCGGCCTCGAAATGGGCGCCGACGATTATCTACCGAAGCCATTCAATCCGCGTGAGCTGCTGGCCCGCATCCGCGCCATCCTGCGCCGCGCCGCGCCGGCAAGCGCTTTGCCGCCGCCGGCGCTTCCGCCATCCGCACCGGCGGCAGCGCCGGCCGCACCCGGTCCCGGCAGCCTGCCGCCGGCGGAGATCTTTGCTTTTGCCGGCTTCCGCTTCGATCTCGGCGCGCGGCGGCTCAGCCGGGGCGCGACAGAGATCGACCTCTCGACCGGCGATTATGAGATCCTGGTCGCGCTGGTGCGTCATCCACAGCGCGTGCTCAGCCGCGATCAGCTGCTCGATCTCGCCAAGGGACGCGCCTGGGAAGCCTATGACCGCTCGGTCGACGTGGCGCTTTCCCGCCTGCGCCGCAAGATCGAGGACGACCCGGCGCAGCCTTCCATCATCAAGACCATCCGCAATGCGGGCTACATGCTGGCCGTGCCGGTGGAACGGCTCTGACCGCCATGCGCGGAATCGGCCTTCGCATCACCATCATCATGAGCGTGTCGCTGGTCGTGCTGCTGCTGGCGACCATGGCGGTCTTCATCATCCAGCATCGCGGCGAGTCGCCGAGTTTTCGCCTGCCGTTGCCCGGCCAGGTCGGCGCCATCGCCGAGATGGTCGAAGAAGTGCCGGCCGACCGGCTGCCGACGCTGCTGACGGCGGTCAATTCCGACAATCTCTTCGCCACCGTGCAGGATGCCCCGCCACCCGCTTCCGGCAGCGCCCCCGCACCCGGCATCACCTGGCTGCTGCGGCGCTATATTACCGCCAGCAGCGGCCGCCAGATCCAGGCGATGTTCCAGCGCCCGGACAGCACGCAGAGCATCGGCCTGCAGCGCGACAGCGAGAGTGGCGAAGCCGTCTCCACCACCATGCCGCTGCGCCTCGTCGTCACCTTGAGGAACGGCCGCTATCTGGTGCTGGAAACCCGGCGCGCCGATCTCTCGCGCTTCACCGGCATTCGCCTCGGCCTTGCCCTGCTGGTAATCACGATCGTGATCAGCAGCTCAACGCTGCTGCTGCTGCGTCGCCAGGTGAGGCCGATCGAACAGCTCGCGAGCCAGGTGGAGCTGGTGGGCGCGGAGAAGCCCGGCGCCATCCCCGGCGCGCTCGATCCCGCCCAGCTGCCGGCCAAAGCCGGCCGCGAAACCCGCCAGCTCGCCGCCGCCATCCAGCGCATGCAGCAGCGCATTGCCGCCCTGCTCGCCGGCCGCAGCCGCATGCTGGCCTCGATCGGCCATGATCTCGGCACCTATCTCACCCGCCTCAGGCTGCGCAGCGAATTCATCGCCGATGGGACCCAGCGCGCGGCGGCGATCCGCGATATCGAGGACATGGATGCGCTGATCTCCGATACGCTGGTGCTGGCCGAGGTCGAGCAGAACCGCGAGCCGGTCCAGCCCTGCGATCTCGTTGCCCTGGTCCGCCGCCAGGTGGCCGGCTTCGAAAGCGCCTCTGCGTTGGGTATCGATGGACAGGAGGGCCGCTCGCCCCTGCGCTTCCATTGCGCCCTGGAGACACTGGAATTGCCGCTGCGCCCCGTCGCCATCGGCAGGGCGGTCGGCAATCTCATCGGCAACGCCCTGCGCTACGGCACGGAGGCCGACGTCACCTTGCGCCGCGACGGCGACGAGGCGGTGCTGCTGGTGGAGGATCGCGGACCCGGCATCCCCGCGGCGGATCGCGAGATCGTGCTGGAAGCCTTTCACCGTCGCGACAGCGCCCGCAACCTCGACCGGCGCGGCTTCGGCCTCGGCCTTGCCATCGTCAATGACATCCTGCACCAGCATCGCGGCACGCTGGCCTTTTCCGACCGGCCCGGCGGCGGCCTCACCGTGACCGTAACGCTGCCGGTCCGGCCATCGGCGTAGCCGGCAGCGCTTTTCATCGCCAATGTTACAAGCGTAGCTTGCCGCCCCCGTTCAGAAATACGGGCGTAACGGCGTTCGGCGATAAGGCCTTTGGTCGCATTATCGGTTCGATTGCACGCGTGGCACAAACAATCGGACAGCAGACAATCGGACTATCGCGGATCGGACAAATGCAGGCATGAAATACAGCAGACAGGACTTGATCCTCAAAGGGCGGGTCGGCGGTCGTTTCCGGCACCTCACCTGCCTCGTCTTAGCCCCGAACGCCTGAAGCGGGTCTGTGATGCCGTCTTCAGTGCCTGAGCCGCCGCTCGATGCCGCAAGCGCCGTCTTCAAGGAAATGATGGCGGAGACGACGTCCTTTCTTGCCGCGTTCCTCGATCAGTTGCCCCAAGCGCCGGCGTCAAATCCCTCCGCCGCCGAGGCGCACGCCTTTCTCGCCGACCCGCGCAACCGAGCCTTGCCGGCGGAACACGGGCGCCCGCTGAGCGAGCTCCTCGCCACCATCGGCGCGGCGGCAGAGATCGGGCTCAATACCGCGGGCGGCGGATATCTCGCCTTCATTCCCGGCAGCGGCCTGGTGACCGCCGCGATGGCCGATCTCATCTCCGGCGTCCTCAACCGCTACACCGGCATCGCCGCCGGCGCCCCTGCCCTGGTCGCCCTTGAACTCGATGTCATCCGCTGGCTTGCCCGGCTGATGGGGATGCCCGATGACGCCGGCGGCATCTTGACCTCGGGTGCCTCCATCGCGAATTTGTCGGCGCTGCTCTGTGCGAAGACAGCCTGCCTGCCGGATGATTTCCGCGCCGGCACCATCTATGCGACGGATCAGGCGCATCATTGCATTGCCAAGGCCCTGCGCCTGGCCGGCTTCCCGAAAGACGCGCTCCGGCTGGTTCCCGCCGATGAGCGGCTGCGGATGGATGCAAACGCCCTCCGCCTGATGATCGCCGCCGACCGCGCCCGGGGGCGTCAGCCCTTCTGCATCGTGGCGAATGCCGGCACCACCAATACCGGCGCCATCGATCCGCTCGATACGCTCGCCGATATCGCCCGGGCGCATCGGCTGTGGTTTCATGTCGACGCCGCCTATGGCGGCTTCTTCCGCCTGACGGATCGCGGCCGGCAGAAGATGAGCGGCATCGAACGGGCCGACAGCGTGGTGCTGGATCCCCATAAAGGATTGTTTCTGCCCTTTGGGACGGGTTGCCTGCTGGTCAGGGACAGCACCGCGCTGCATCGCGCCCATGCCGGCGACGATGCCGCCTATCTGCAGGACCTGGACGACGCGCTGGTCAATTTCGCCGATCACAGCCTGGAACTGACCCGCCCGAACCGCGGGCTTCGCCTCTGGCTGCCCTTGCACCTGCATGGCGTGGCCGCCTTCCGCTCAATGCTGGATGAGAAGATCGACCTGGCGGAGCAAGCCTATCGCGCCTTGTGCGGCATTCCGCAGATCGCCGTCTTCGGTGCGCCCGACCTCTCGATCCTCGCCTTCCGTTGCCGCTTGCCGCACGGCGCGGCCGATGCCGAGGACCGTGCGACCATGGAACTGACACGGCAGGTCAATGCCGAGGGCCGCGTCTTTCTCTCGACGACGCGGATCGGCGGGCGGGCCATGGCGCGGATCGCCGTGCTCAACCACCGCACCAGGACGGCCGATATCCTGGCCGCCGTCGACGCGATCGGTCGGGCGGCCGCCGCTTTGCCGCCAGATGCGGCCGGTTCTTCGACAACCGCATCATCCGATCGGTAGCGCCAGCCGGTCGGTCGCTGCAGCAGTGCCTGCTGCACCGGCATAACGATACCCTCGCCTTTCCGGATTCCTTGCCAGCGATGGCCTTATCGTGGCCGTCACCAGCCTCCCTTTGCCTTTCCGCGGCCCGTCCTTGCAATTATGGATCGATTGCTCCATATTTACGTTATGGAACGTATGATCCATAATTTGAAATCGTCCCGTCGCATTGCCTGAAATGCAATGAACAGAGGCCAAGCCATGGCAAGACCACGCGAATTTGACGAGGAGATGGTCCTGGAAGCTGCCGGGAAGGCGTTCTGGAGTCATGGCTACGAGGCGACCTCGACACGCGATCTGGCGGCCGTCACCGGACTTACCGCCTCCAGCCTCTATGCCGCTTTCGGCGATAAGGAGACACTGTTCCGCCGCGCCCTTGACCATTATCTCGCGGGCACGCTGCATGCGCGCATGCAGCGGCTTGAATCCGGCCCCTCGCCGGCGGCAGCGATCACCGGCTTCTTTCACGAGATCATCGAACGGAGCGTCGGCGATCGCGAGATGCGCGGTTGCATGCTCGTCAATGCCGCAGTCGAAGCTTCGCCCGGCGACAGCGGGTTTCGCGACGCGCTGGGTGATGAACTGGGCCACATCGAGGCCTTCTTTCGCCGCTGCCTTCTGCAGGCGCAGCAGCAGGGTGAGATTCCGCACCTGGAAAGCAGCAGTGACGAGGCAAGCCATCTGTTGGCGGTCTTGCTCGGCATTCGCGTCCTTGCCCGGATCAAGCCGGAGCGCAAGCTGCTGACCGCGGCTGCGCGCCAGGCGCTGAAGCAACTGCATCTGCCACCGCTCCCCGCCACGAAAACGACCCGGCCGGCGCGAAAGCCGTAACGCCGCGATCGCTTCCCCGATTCCTTCCCCTCGTCCCAACCCATCCCAGGAAGTCCCCGCCATGACCAAACGCACTTTCCTCGTCACCGGCGCCAGCAAGGGCATCGGCCGCGCCTTGTCGGAACGTCTCGCCGCCGCCGGCCATCATGTGGTCGGCATCGCCCGCGGGGCCGATCCCGGCTTCCCCGGCACCCTCGTCTCGCTCGACCTCAATGACAGCAAGACGGCAGGCGAGGCCTTCGTCGAACTTGCGCGACAGCATGATTTCGACGGCATCGTCAACAATGTGGGCTTGGCGAAATTGCAGCGTGTCGAGGAGATCGACCTCACCGACCTCGACAACATCATGCGCCTCAACCTGCATCCCACCGTCCAGACTACCCAGGCCCTGCTGCCCGGCCTCAAAGCCAAGGGCTGGGGCCGCATCATCAATATTTCCAGCCTCACCGTCCTCGGCATTGCCCAGCGCAGCGCCTACGCCGCCTCCAAGGCCGCCGTCAACACCTTCACCCGCATCTGGGCGCTGGAACTGGCGGAGACCGGCATCACCGTCAATAGCGTCGCGCCGGGACCGATCGAGACGGAACTCTTCCGCAAGAACACGCCGAGCGGCAGCGAGGCGGAGCAGCGATTCCTCTCACTCATTCCCATGCGTCGCCTGGGACGGCCGGAAGAGATCGCCGCCGCCATCGCCTTCCTGCTGTCCGACGAAGCCAGCTACATCACCGGCCAGACCATCTTCGTCGACGGCGGCGGCTCGGTCGGCAGGGCGGCGGCCTAAGACACGCGGCGCCGCCCTGCCGCCGTATCCGTTTCGCCGACATCATTTTCTCCCGGCGCCATTTTCTCCCGGCAAAGGAGGAATGGCGCTATACTGCGCCGGTGCCGATACCCATCTATCCCGGGTTCAGCGCATCATGGCCGCGCCTTGACCGGCGCGGCATCATCGCAGGCAGCCTTTTGGTTCATCGTGGAGCGGCATCATGCCGGCTTCTGCAGCAGCGATTTTGGCGGAAGACAAGGCGACCCTGCCGGAGGCGCCACGCCGGCATCGCATGGCCGCCGGCATCGCGGCATCGCTCGGTCTGCATCTCCTCGTCCTGCTGCTGATCGTCGGCGGCCTGCTCCAACCGCCGCCACCGCCGGTCCCTGACGACCTCGCCCTTCCGGTCGCGCTCGTGCGCCTTGGCGCCGGCACTCCGGCCTCCATGCATAGCCCCGCGACCGCGCATAACCCGCAAGCGAAGCCGCCGGCGCAGCGGCCGGCTCCGCCTGACTCGCCCGCTTCACCGCCCATCTCCGCACCGCCCGTCTCCGCACCCGCCTCGCCACCCGCGCCGGCCGCCGCGCAGCGGGCATTGGCCGCCGCCATGACGCGGCCGCGCAACGCGACGCCGCAACCGGTTGTGAAGGCAAAGACGGGGATGCCGATCGACAGCCGGCGCGCCGCGACGCCGGCGGATCCGCTTGCCGCGCGGCTGCAGCAATTGGCGCACCTGAAATCGACCGCGCTGCCGCAGCCGCCTGCCGCGAGCGCTGCTCCTGCCGGAGGTCCCGCCGAGCCCGCCGTCACCGCTGACGGCCTCGGCGTCGACGGCGCGCCCTCACCGCGCGCCACGGCCAGTGTCCGGGACTTCCTGCGCGCCCAGGTGATCCGTCACTGGAACCTGAAGAGGCAACCGTCACAGACGGCGGACTGGACCGTCTCGATCCATCTGCAATTGCGCCGCGACGGCTCCGTCGCCCTGGTGGAGATCGTCGACCCGGCGCGCTATCGCCTCAACCGCCCCTATTACGAATTCGCGCTCAGCGCCCGCAATGCCGTGCTGCTGGCCGCGCCGCTGGCGATCCCGCCGGGACAGTACGATCTCGTCAGCGATGTGGTGCTGCCCTTCAGCGCCAAGGATGTGCTGCAATAGGCGATGCGCCCCCCGGGGCGAGCTTATGGTCGCGTCACGGCAATGTCCGCGCCACCCGGAAGCCGGCATAATTCGACCAGTCGGAATCGGTCCCCAATGTATCGGCGCCGATGCGGCTCGCCGCCCGCACGAAGATCGGCACATTACTCCAGGAACCGCCGCGCAGCACATGCTTGCGGCAATCCCCCTGCAGCCAGGCACTGCCGTCATCCGGCGCGCCGACATAATTCTCGTGCCAGCAATCCTCGACCCATTGCCAGACATTGCCCAGCATGTCGTAGAGACCGAAGGCGTTGGGACCGAAACTGCCGACCGGCGCCAGCAGCCGGCCGTCCCATGCGCTGCCGCAGCCGTCGCAATTGGCGTGATCGCTGCCGATGGCGGCTCCCCACCAGCGCGCGGCCCGGGTGCCGGCGCGCGCAGCATATTCCCATTCTGCCTCGGTCGGCAGGCGATAGGGCCCGTCATCCAGTCTTCCGTGTCGAGAGATCGCCGCTGAAGGCAGGCCGCGGACCTTGCCGTTCAACCAGGCGATATAGGCTTTTGCATCCCGCCAGTTGAGACAGCTCGCCGGCCACAGCCGCGGGTCGCTGATACCCGGCGCATAAGCGAGTCCATGGCCCGGCGAATGCCAGCCCAGATTGAGCCGCGGATCGCACGGCAACGGTTGATAGCCGGTCTCGCGCAGGAAGGTCAGGAACTCTTCGCTGGTGACATCGTGCTGGCCGAGGGCGAAGGCACGGATCGTCACGCGATGTTGCGGTCCCTCAGAATCGAAGCGGCCCGGTTCGCCCCGCGGACTGCCCATGACAAAATCGCCGCTGGGGATCGCCACCATGACGGGACAGACGGTGCATTCGCGGAATTGCCGATCGATCTGCTCGGCCTGCAATCGGTTGGCCCCGCCCAGCGCGGCGACGATCAGCGGGCCGGCCGCCAGCAGCACCAGCGCCGCAAGACGCCGCATGCCCTGCCATGCGGTCCTCCGGCCCGAAATAGCTTGTCTTGAAAGAATCCGCTGTGGAAGAAGATGTGCCGACGGCGATCGATTTCGCCCAACCGAGGAAGAGGCCTGCCGCATGACGCTCCGCACCGTCCCAGCGTGGCGGCCATCGACAGCTTGAGGATCGCCCCCAACGACGCTGCCATCTGCCGGCCGACGCTCGCCTTTGCCGATAATGCAAAGCGGAGACAGGCCCCTCTCTCCGCCCATCGACACCGCTCCGGACAGGTTCCCGAGGGCATCGATCCGTCGGACTATATGGCTTCGGCGCCTGCTTGTGAAGCTGCGGATGGGCGGATCGAGGCAGGATGCGCGCCGGGCGACGCGCTACTGCATATATTTGCCGCCGTTGATCGACAGGGTCTCGCCGGTGATGAAGGCGGCATTGTCGCTTGCCAGGAAAGCGACACCGGCGGCGATCTCTTCCGGCTTGCCGAGCCGCGAAACCGGCACGGTGGCGACGATCTTCTCCAGGATATCGGCCCGCACCGCGGCCACCATCGCCGTATCGGTATAGCCGGGCGCGATCACGTTGACGGTGATGCCGCGCGCCGCCCCTTCCAGGGCCAACGCCTTGCTGAAGCCGATGATGCCGGCCTTGGCCGCGGCATAATTGGTCTGGCCGAATTGCCCGGACAGCGCGTTGATCGAACTGACATTGATGATACGGCCGAAGCGACGCTCGCGCATCGGCTCGACCACCGCCCGGCACATGTTGAAACAGCCGCCGAGATCGATATCGATCACCGAGCGCCACTGCTCCTTGGTCATCTTGTGCAGGATCGCATCCTGGGTGATGCCCGCGTTGTTGACCAGGATATCGATGGGGCCCAGATCCTTCGCCACCTGGACGGCCCCGCGCTGGCAGGCATCGAAATCCGATACATCCCATTCATAGACGGGCATGCCGGTCTCTTGATGGAAACTTGCTGCCGCATCGCCATTGCCAAAATAATTGGCGGCGACCTTGCAGCCGGCCTGTGCCAAAGCCTTGCAGGTCGCGGCGCCGATGCCGCTGACGCCGCCGGTGACGAGCGCAACGCGTGTCATGAAAAGATTTCCTGTCTGCGGGGAACGAGGACGAAGGGAACGGAACTCAGGCTTCGATGATCACCTTCAAGGCCTGGCTCTTCGACGCATGCTCGAAGGTGTCATAGGCATCGAGAATGCGATCGAGCGGGAAGCGGTGTGTGATCAGCTTGGTGGGATCGATCTTGCGCGACTGCACGGTCTTCAGCAGCATCGGCGTGCTGACGGTATCGACCAGCCGCGTGGTGATGGTGATGTTCTTGGCCCAGAGCCGTTCCAGATGCAGGTCGACCTTCATGCCATGCACGCCGACATTGGCGATTGTGCCGCCCGGCGCGATGATATCCTCGCAGGTGATGAAGGAGGCCGGCACGCCGACCGCCTCGATCGCCGTATCGACGCCACGCCCCTCGGTCATCTTCAGCACGGTTTCGACGGCCTTGCCGTCGGCGCCGTTGATCACCGCGGTGGCGCCGAAGCGCTTGGCGACATCGAGCCGGTTATCGTCAAGATCGATCATGATGATCTCGGCCGGGGAATAGAACTGCGCCGTCAGCAAAGCGGCAAGGCCGATCGGCCCGGCGCCGACGATGGCGACCGAACTGCCGGGTGATACCTTGCCGTTGAGCACGCCGCATTCGAAGCCGGTCGGCAGAATGTCGCTCAGCATCACCAGCGCCGCCTCATCGACGCCTTCCGGCAGGCGGTAGAGGCTGGTATCGGCATGGGGAATGCGCACATATTCCGCCTGGGTGCCGTCGATCTCGTTACCGAGGATCCAGCCGCCGGTGGTGCAATGCGAATACATGCCGCGCCGGCAATACTCGCAGCGGCCGCAGGCGGTGATGCAGGAAATCAGCACGCGGTCGCCGGGCTGAAAGGTCGTTACCCCCGCCCCCACCGTCTCGACCACGCCAATGCCTTCATGGCCCAGGATGCGGCCCGGCGCGCAGGTCGGCACGTCGCCCTTGAGGATGTGAAGATCGGTGCCGCAGATCGTCGTCTTGACGATCTTGACGACGGCATCGCCGGCTGCCTGGATTTCCGGCTTCGGCCGCTCCTCGACCGCCTTGCGGCCGCGGGCCTGATATACGAGCGCTTTCATCTCGCCTCCTGAAGAAGCTGGGGGGACCTCCACCGCGATGCGGGCGGATCCGCTTGACTGATGGCGCAACTCTATACCGGCCGGCCGCGGGGCCTTTGACCTGTGTCAAGAAAGCGGGAAAGACCGCCTTGTCGCGACAATGTCATATCGTCGCGTGTCACCTTCATGAAAGTGTCGTTGTCAGGAAATCTGCGCCTCGGCGCGCCGGCAACCGCTCGGCTGCGGCTTTGCCGGTTCAGGCCACCTTGGCGGCCTGCTGCGACCAGTTGTCCTGCTTCACCGCGCGGTAGATCGCGAAGGCGCCGGGCAGGTCCTTGGCGACATGCACCAGCTTCGAGGCGCTGGTCCATTGCTCGGCGAATCCACTGACCTTGCCATAAGAGTTGTCGAGCACGACATGGGGTATCTGCAGCAGCAGCGCAATGATATGCGCGTGCAGCCGATCGGTCAGGACGAAGCGCCCGGAGGAAAGCAACTGCGCTCCGCGCCGCAGCTGGCAGTTGGCGAGCGCATTGAAGAACTGGTACTTGCGCTCCATCGCCGAGAGGAAGGGGTTGAGCGGCATCGAGGAAACCTTGTTCAAGGTGCGCGCATGGCGGCGCAGCCGGACCCAGTCGCCGATCACGGCTTCCGGCGGGAAGTCCACCGCCGCGGCCGAGGCCTCGTTGCGCTCGCGGTCGGTACGCATCAGGCAGAAGAGATCGGTCGACGGCTTCACCGGCCGGGCCAGCGGCCCGAGATACAGCGCGGAATCTGGACAAAGCTCGACCGGACAATCGAAGTTGTTGACGGCTATCTCATAGCTGCGCCGGTCGCGCACGAAGAGATGGAACTTGCCGTGCCGCTCGATCGCCGCGGCGGTGCGCTTCAGCGCCTCTTCGCTGCCGAAATGCAGCGATTGCGGCAGCTGGATGATCTGCCGGTCGGGGAACTGCGCCAGCAGGGTTTCGCGGAACGCCTGGTGCGCCGGCCAGATATCGCCGAAATTGCCGCCGCCGTGAATCAGGATCGGCCCTTCCGGCACCGTCCGCCGCAGTTCTTCCGCCACATAATCGCCGAAGGTGCAGACATAGGACGGCCTGACGCCGCGCGCCGCCAGATAGGCGACCTCGCCCAGCCAGATGGCGCTGTCGCCGACATTGTCGTGTTTCGGGAAATCGACCAGTGCGAAAGATGCGAGATCCGGCAGCACCTGGCCCAGCATCGTCTCGATGCGATCCTCGAGGCTGGCGATCAAGGTTATCTCCTCGACATCCTGCATGCCGCGCTGTTGGAAGATGTTCCGCATCATATGGGCCCTCGCTTGACCGGACAGGATGACACGCCCGGTCGCACCCATTGCAGGCCCCCAGCAATCATGTCATCGGCGCGATATCCCGCGCAGCACCCTGAACGATCCCGGGCCGGCAAAGTTCCGCAGGTGCGAGAAACTATTCGGGCCTGCAAAACCGAAACGGCATCACGATGGCCCTGGGCTGTCTCGGCAGGAACCGCTGCCGCGCAGGCTTTGGCGCCCGCACCGCCCTCATGCGAATTCCGACTTGACCTGCGCTTTCTTCATCTCCGCCCGGGCGCGCATGGCGCCGAGCAGGCGGCGGCCGAGATGGATGCCGGGCCGCTCCACCCAGAGATGCAACATCCAGGCGCCGGCATAGACCAAGGGTACGACGATCGCGGCCGTGGCAAGGAACAGCGCCGCAGCCGATGCCGGATGCAGCAGCGTGATGATCGCCTGCATCACCGGCAGCATGACGAGCAGATGCAGCAGGTAGACGCCGTAGGAGCTGTCGCCGAGGAATGTGGCGAAGCGACCGCCGAGCATGGCCGAGAGCGCCGGAGCGATGCGGTGCAACCCGGCCCAGCGCGGCAGGCGATGGCAATCCGCGAGGATCGCCAGGCTCGCCAGGCAGGCGAGGCGGATCTCCGGCGCGAGGCCGAAGGCCGGCGCGCCGCGCACCGGCGTCAGGCAGATCACCGCGGCCACCGCCAGCAGCAGCAGGCGTTGCCATCCGACCGCCGGCAGCGAGGCCGCGACCAGCATGCCTGCGAGGAAGATCGGCAGCTTCAGCGCCAGCATCGACGGTTCCTGGAAGGCGGTGAAATAGCCGGGAAAGGCCTGCGACAGCAGATGGCAGGCCAAGGCGGCGCCGATCGCCGTGGCGATGAAGCCGAAGCGCGCGACCAGCAGCATCAGGAAGGGAAAGGCGGCGTAGAAGGCCATTTCCAGGCCGATGCTCCAATCCGGCAAGGCAGTGCGGAAGCTGTAGGCCGGGCTGAAGCCGAAAACGAAGCTGAGATGCATGGCGAGATTCTGCCAGCCGTCATCGAGATAGCGCGCATGTGCCGTGCCGGCGCCGGGCACGGCCGTGGCGATGACCCCGCGCGCCTCGCCCAAAGCGGGGCCGGCAAGAAGTGCGGCGATCAGCAGCAGGTAATAGAGCGGCGCGATGCGGAAGAAACGCCGCGTCCAGAACGTCATCCAGGTCGAGACGGCATGCCAGGGCTCGCGCGCGCGCCGTTCCAGATAATGATAGGCCATCAGGAAGCCGGACAGCATCATGAAGAGATCGACCGCGAGATCCGGCGAATGCACCAGCGGGATGCGCCAGCCGGACAGCAGGCTGGCATGGCCCAGCAGCACCACAGCGCGGCCAGGCCGCGCAAGCCGTCAAGGCACTCGATCCGCGCCGTCTTCATCCGCTGCTGTCGCTCCCGTCATTCGACTTCACCCGCGCTCCCCCTCCCGGCAGGACGGAACCGAAGCGCCGGAGGCAGTGCTGGCAGCAATGCCCCAGTCAGCAACGCCCGACCAGCAACAGCCCAGCCAACAACGCCCCGGCGGCGCATAAGGTCCCGGCGCGGCGATCAAATCTCGTGCGGCCGCTGAATTCACCGGGAGATGAACTCATGGGAGATGCCGCCATCGCGCGCCGGTGGCGATTGTCCGGCTCGGTGCCACTTTCGCCCGCCGCGCGCTGGTTTTTCCGGATGTGAGGTTTCCAAGTTAAGCGAAGGCCGCCCGTTTCCCGCATTGCCGGAGCAACCGGGCAGATTGGCTATATTCAAACGAATATTTCGCTGCTAGATATCGCGGCGGGAACCGGGCGCGGCCTCAGGCAATCGCGCCTTCTCCCTTCGCGGGCAGCAGACATATCGTCAGGTGCGAAACATGATCGGTATTTCACGCGTATCGGGCCGTCATCGCCATGCCGCCGGATCGAAGATACGGCTCCGCCCTACGCGGCTTTACCTTGCGCGCTTTCATATGATCGTTCCCCGCTCGGCGCTTGCGGGCGCGGCGCTCTTTGCCCTGTTGCCGAGCCTGCTGTTGCCGATGGGCAGTGGTCGCGCCGCCGCCGATGAGGCTCGGGCCTTCGTCGACGATGCCGGCCGGCAGGTCACGCTGCCGAAGACGGTCAACAAGGTCTTCGTCGCCGGCCCGCCGGCGGCACTTCTGCTTTATACGCTGGCGCCGGAAAAATTGATGGGCTGGAGCCAGCCGCTCGGCGAGACGGCCAAATCCTATATCGCCGCCCCCTATCGCGCGCTGCCGGTCTATGGCCGGCTGACCGGCCGTGGCCAGACGGTCGACGCGGCGACATTGCAGCGCCTGCATCCCGACCTCATCCTGGACGTGGGCGACGTCGATGCCGGCTATGCGGCGCTGGCCGACAAGGTGCAGCAGCAGACCGGCATTCCCTATGTGCTGCTGAACGGCCATCTCGACCACAGCGCCCTCACCTATCGCCGCCTCGGCTCCATGCTGGGGGTCGAGGCGCGGGGCGAGCAATTGGCGCTTTATGCCGAGCATGTCCTGCAGGCCCTGCCGGCCGCCATCGCCGAGCTGCGCGCCGATAGCGGCAGGACCGCCAAGCCCCGCCTCTATTACGGCCGCGGCGATGACGGGCTGCAATCGGCGGGCAAGAACAATATCAATCTCGAACTGATCGATCTCGTGGGCGCCGAAAACGCCATGGCCTCTCTTCTGCCCGGCAAGCTCTCGCAGACGACGATGGCCGAGGTCGCGGCGGCACAACCCGCTGTCATCCTCGCCCAGCAGGCGCGCTTTGCCGAGACGATCGCCATGTCACCCGATTGGCGAAAGCTGCCGGCCGTCGCCGCGCACCGCGTCTATCTCCAGCCGCTCGACCCCTTCGGCTGGGTCGACGATCCGCCCGGCGTCAATCGCCTGCTCGGGGCGCAATGGCTGGCGCTGCAGCTTTATCCCGGCTTGCACTGGAGCGATCTGCAGGCGACGGTGAGCACGTTCTATGCGCTCTTCTACCATGTCAGGCTTGACCAGGCGCAGCTTGACGCCCTGCTGCAGCATGCGGCGGCCCGCAGTTGACGCGCAGTTGAATGAAACAAGCGGAGGGCAGCCGGTCATCGCCGTCATCAAGGCTTCCGATGTCATGATCGGCATCGATTGAAGCTCTGCTGCCGCTCCCTGCGACTTTGTGACAAGATACTGGCAGCGCGCCGCCATTCGACCGAACAGGAGATATCGATGACGCAGGTCTGGCTGATTACCGGCAGCTCGCGTGGCCTCGGCCGCGCCCTTGCCGACGCGGTCCTGGCGGCAGGCCATTCACTCGTCGCCACCGCGCGCGATCCGGCCCGGCTGGACGACCTTGCGGGACGATACGGCACCCGGCTTCGGCGCGTGGCGCTTGACGTCACCGATGCCGAAGCCGCCGAGCAGGCGATCGCGACGGCGGCTACTGCTTTCGGCCGGCTCGACGTGCTGGTCAACAATGCCGGCTACGGCAATATCGGTTCCATCGAGGATACCAGCCTCGATGACATCCGCGCCCAGATCGAAACCAATCTCTTCGGCGTCATCAACGTCACCAAGGCGGCGATCCCGCTGCTGCGGCAACAGCGCAGTGGCCACATCATCCAGCTCTCCTCGGTCGGCGGCCGGATCGGCGCCATGGGCCGGGCCGCCTATTCCGCCGCGAAATGGGGTGTCGAGGGCTTTTCAGAGGTATTGGCAAAAGAGCTGGAACCGCTCGGCATCAAGGTGACGATCGTCGAGCCCGGCGGCTTTCGCACCGACTTTGCCGGCGCCTCAACCACCATCACTGCGGGCCGGCCGGAATATGACGCCACCGTCGGGGCCGCAGCACGGTTCCAGCGGGATTATAATGGCAAGCAGCCTGGCGATCCGGCGAGGGCCGCCGCCGCCCTTCTGCAGATCGCGGCGCTGGCGCAACCGCCCTTGCGATTGCCGCTCGGCAGCGACGCCGCCTTCGCCATTGAGCAGGCGGATCTGGCCAGGCTCGAAAGTGATCGCAATTGGCGCCCGCTCAGCCTTTCGACCGATTTTTCAACCTGAGATGGCTCCATATCCTGTTGTGCGGGTATCGCCGCGTATCGGTGCTGCGTCTCAAGCTCACATGGTCGTATAAGGTTTGCTCATCGACCGCGTCGCGATCCGCATGCCCCCAGGCCGCGCAGTCTGACCGATCAAAATCAAGTGTTCAACGCTCGGTCACGATTAGTTTTGTGTTACGACGATGAAGGCGCGCGCAAAATGTCGGCCAACTGCATCTGTTGCCCATGCCCCCATCCAGATGCGGGTCTTATCGGATAGGACAAAGGTAGACCAAATTGACCTCGCTGGTTTCACATGCTGAGCGAACGGGAATAGCGAGGTTTTATTCTTAATGGTGAGCGCCAGCGCCAGCGAAACGGAGCCCAGTCCTTTGTCCCAGGAGATGGATATCCTCCTGGTGGAGGACGAAGTTCTTAATCGGTGGCTTTTCGCCGAAGAGCTTCGCGCCGCCGGCTTTCGTGTCATCGAGGCGGGTTCCGCCGACGAAGCCTGGGCCTATCTCATGACCGGCGGAAAGGCCGACCTCGTCTTTTCCGACATCGTCATGCCCGGCGACATGGACGGCCGGGAGCTGTGCAAGCGGCTGAACGATAAATTTCCCGCGATCAAGATCGTCCTCACTTCCGGCAACTCCGGCCCGATGAGCGACGTTAAATACGAGCGCTTCCTGCAGAAGCCCTATCATTTCGATCACGCGATATGGATCATTCGTAAAGCGTTGAGGACTTAAGCGCCCGTGACACAACCGACAATTCTTATCGTGGAGGCGGATATCCTGATCCGCCATCCCCTGGCGCAGTATTTGCGCGAATGCGGCTATCAGGTGCTGGAAGCGATCGACGCAACGGAAGCGCATGCGCTGTTCGGCGCGCGGGAGGCTTCCATCGACATCGCCATGATCGATGCCAATGCCCATGCCGAGGCGGCCTTCGAGCTTGTGCGCTGGATCCGCCAGACCGCACCGGAGGTCGAGATCGTCATGGTCGGCTCCGTCGAGAAGGCGGTCAAGGAAGCGGCAGGGCTGTGCGAAGACGGCCCCGCCTTGACCAAGCCCTATCATCATCAGGCGGTGCTCGATCTTATCCAGCGCCGGCTGGCCGCGCGCAAACGCCGTCAAGACGGCGATAAATAGAAGCCTGCAGAGAAAAGGAATTGCGGCTGCTCGCGCTTTGTCCCGGCCGGAAAGAGGCATGGCGGCAAGGCGCCAAGCTGCCCGGATTGCCGCTGCGCGCCGTCTAGAGTCGGATCGCGCTCTACCGCGGCGCGCGCCCCTCGATCCACAGCAGCAGCGAATCCAGCGCCGGGCATAGGGACTGTCCCCAGTCGGTCAGGCTGTATTCGACCTTCGGCGGCACGGTCGGATGCACCAGGCGGCGCACCAGCCCGTCCGCTTCCATCTGGCGCAACTGCTGCGCCAGCATCTTCTGCGAGATCGCCGGAATCGCGCGCTCCAATTCGGAGAAGCGCTTGATCCTGCCACCGAACAGATTGAACAGGATGAGCAGCTTCCACCGCCCTTCCAGAATCTGCAGCGCCTGCGTGACACCCTCGGCCGCTAAAACCGGCGTATAGGCGGGGCGCGCCGGGGCGAGCTCACTTGCGGGTAAGGGGCTTACTTTTTTGTGCGTTCTTGTCATGGCGGCAGCTTATTCGCATCTTCCGGCGGAGGCAATTGCACGCCCCTTCTGACCGGATCGCAAAGAGGATCTCCATGCCGCTCGACCTTCCATCCTGCATCGCCCGCTATTTCGCCACCGAGAATATCCGCCGGGAAAACGTGCCGGATCCGGGTGCCTTGGCCGACTGCTTCGCCGAGGACGCCGTGATACGCGACGAGGGGCGGGAAATGACAGGCCTCGCCGCCATCGCCGCCTGGAAAGCCGCTTCCCAGCAAAAATACCGGTACAGTATCGAACCGCTCGAAAGCGTCGCGCGCGACGGCAAGGTCATCGTCACCGGCAAGGTCACGGGCAATTTTCCCGGCAGCCCGGTCGATCTGCATTTCGCCTTCACGCTGCAGGGCGACCGCATCGCCGCGCTGGAGATCGGCTGATGGACACGACCACCGCATTCTCCGCCGATCCGCAGGAATTCGCCGGCCGGCGCGTGCTGGTGACCGGCGGCACCAAAGGCATGGGCGAGGCGATCGTCCGGCGGCTGCGACGCGGCGGCGCCAAGGTGGCGACCACGGCGCGCGGGCCTCTGCCGGAGCGGCAGTCGCCGGATCTCTTCATCCGGGCCGACATCAGCAGTGCTGACGGCGTCGCGCGGGTGGTCGATGCCGTCACCGGCGCCTTCGGCGGCCTCGATATCCTGGTCAACAATGTCGGCGGCTCTTCCGCGCCGGCCGGCGGCGTTCTCGCTCTCAACGACGATGACTGGCAACGCGCCCTCGACGCCAATCTCTTCGGCGCAGTGCGGCTCGACCGTGGCTTCCTGCCGGCGATGCAGCGCCAGGGCCGTGGCGTCATCCTCCACATCTCGTCGATCCAGCGGCGCCTGCCGCTATTCGAAGCGACGCTGGCCTATGCCGCCGCCAAGGCGGCCCTGACCACCTATAGCAAGGGCCTGTCGAAAGAGGTCGGGCCGCAGGGCATCCGTGTCAACAGCATCGCGCCGGGCTTCATCGAAACCACCGCCGCGACAGCGCTGATCGCCCGGCTCGCATCTCAAGCCGACAGCGACGAGGAAACCGCCCGCAACGCGCTGATGGCATCGCTGGGCGGCATTCCGCTCGGCCGTCCGGGCCGGCCCGAGGAAGTCGCCGAACTGGTGGCCTTTCTCGCTTCCGATCGCGCGGCCTCGATCCATGGCGGCGAATATGTCATCGATGGCGGCACCGTGCCGGCAGTCTGAGCGAAGCGCGACCCGGCCTCAGCCAAGCCCGACGTGCTTGGCGCCCCGGCGGAACAGGGCCGCGGCATCGGCCGGGAACTGGAAGGTCTGCAGGAAGTCATCAACGCGGTAATGCGGCAAGGTCTTGTGGATGGCGGCAGCGAAGGCCCGCCCCTCCTCCACCCGTCCGGCGAGACCCAGGCAATGCGCCGCGATCGCCAGGATGATGACATGGGCGTTGGGGCGGGTCGCCGCCTTCAGCGCCCATTCCGCCGCTTCCTCGAATTGGCCGAGCCGCACATGCGACATCGCCCGCGCGCCCAGCATGCCGAACAGCAGCGGATCGAACGGGCTAAGATGGCGCGAATGGTCAGACGCGCGGATCGCCGCCCGGGGATTGCCGGATTGCGACTGCACGAAGGAAAGCGCGTAGTGGCCGAGCGCGAAATTCGGGCTGAGATCGACCGCGCGTTCCAGTTCAGCGAGCGAATCGGTCTGCCGTCCGCGCAGCCACAGCGCCCGGCCCATGGCCCAATGCGCCGCCGGATTGTGCTCGTCGACCATCAGGCTCTGGCTGGCGGTCTCGAAGGCGCGGTCGGTTTCCTGCTTGCGGTCGGCCCAATGCTGGAACGCGTTCTGCCAATGGGTGAAGGAAAGGCCGGCATGGGCGCGGGCGAAGGTCGGGTCGAGCCCGACTGCCTGCTGGAAGAAATGCTGCGCCTGCTCGTTGTCGCTGCGGGTGAAACGATACATGTGCCAGAGGCCACGGTGATAGGCCGACCAGGCGTCCAGCGAATTGGGCGGCAGCAGCACCGCGCGGTTGCGCTCCACCATCTCGATTTCGTTGGCGATGGAGGCGACGATGCGGTTGCCCATCTCGTCGAGCACGAGAAAGGCCTTGTCCAGCTTGTGATCGAAGACCTCGGCCCAGACGATCCGCGCGGTGCGGGCCTCGACCAGTTCGATCGAGATGGTGACGCGGCCATGCGCTTGGCGCACGCTGCCGGTGGCGATGTAATCGACGTTCAGCCGTCGCGCTGCCTCATCCGGCGTCACGCCCTGCTCCGCCAAGGCGAAGACCGAGCCGCGCGCGATGATGAAAAGGTTTCGCAGCTTGGCAAGGCGGGTGATGATGTCATGCGTCAGGCCGTCGGCCAATCCGCCCCGCGCCCCGCCCGCCCCCGCTCCACCCGTCCGCACCCCACCCGCCCTCACCTCGCCCGTCTGCCCCTCTTCGGCAAACGGCATCACCGCCAGTGATGCCCGCTGCGCTATACGTGGCGCCACGATGAGGTCGGGCTTGTCGCCGTCCGATGCCGGATGCGCCTCGGCCGTCAGATGCACGGCAGCCTCGGCCCGGGCAACCGACAGCCCGGTCGCGCGTCGCTCGCGCAGACTGCGCCAGGCCGCGCGCAGCGGCAGCACATCAAGACCCTCGGCTTCGAACAGGCGCGCAGTGGCGGCGAGATGCTCCTCGCCCGCCGCGATCTGCCCGCGCTGTGCCAGGGCCGCCAGCAAGGCGATATGCGGCCGGTCCTCGAAGGAAGCCACCGCGATCCATTTCTCGAGATAAGTCAGGGCCGCGTCGTCGCCCGCCGGCAGCGTCGCGACGAGATGTTCCAGGATGGCGGCGTGGGCGGCGCGGAAATGGCGCCTTTGTGCCAGCAGCCAGTTGTCGAAATGGGGACTGCGATCGATCTCCAGCCCCTCCAGGAAATCACCGACCACATGCATTACCAGCAGGCGCAGCCGCTCCGGCGGCAATGTCTCGATACCCGCCGCACAGGCCGCTTCCAGGTCATGCACATCCACCTGCCAGCCGGCAAGGTCCAGCGCCACCATCTCACCGGAGGTCACAACTCTTTGGCGGTGCGGATCGTCGACCACGCGCCGCAATTTGCTGAGGCACCAGCGCAGCTCGCCGCGCGGATCGTTGGGCACGTCCCAGAGCAGCTCGCACAGCCGGCTGCGGCTGACCGGATGCGGGGCCAGGGCAAGATAGGCGAAGAGCGCGCGCAGCTTGCGCGATGCCGCGAGTTCCTGCACGACGCCGTCGCGGCTGATCGTCAGCGGCCCGAACATGCGCACGTGAACGGCGGATTGCCTTCCGTCGTCATCCGTTCCTGCGGATTCCACGTGCGTTTCCACGCCTGCTCCCACGATGCCCTCACTGCCGCCAATTTATCATCGGAATCAATGTCATGCATCCGCCGCCCAGGCGCCGGTGGCGATAGCCCGCTCGCCGGAAGTTAACGCCTCGCTCCGGTCGGATGCGGCCGAGAGATAGATTAGGCCGAGGGATTATAGGGGATGGGCGCGTCCACAAGACAGCACCTTCCGCAAAACAGCAGTCAAGTCGTCAAGACCAACCCGTTATCGCAGCAGGAGATCAGCCATGTCGTCGCCAACCACAACCGGAACCACGCCAATCAGGACAACCAAGGGACGTGGCCGACTTTTCGACAGCATTCTCGATACGGTCGGCGATACCCCGGTGATCCGCATCAACAATCTCGGCCTCGATCATGCGACGCTTTACGTCAAGGCCGAATTCTTCAATCCCGGCGCCTCGGTCAAGGATCGCCTCGCCCTCAATATCATCGAACAGGCGGAACGCAGCGGCGCGCTCAAACCCGGCCAGACGGTGGTCGAGGCGACCAGCGGCAATACCGGTATCGGCCTCGCCATGGTCTGCGCCCAGAAGGGCTATCCCCTGGTCGTCACCATGGCCGACAGTTTCTCGATCGAGCGCCGCAAGCTGATGCGCATGCTGGGGGCGAAGGTGGTGCTGACGCCGCGTGCGCAAAAGGGTTTCGGCATGTACCGGAAGGCGGTGGAACTGGCCGAGGCCAATGGCTGGTTCCTCGCCCGCCAGTTCGAGACCGCGGCCAATGCGGCCATTCACGAGGCAACCACGGGGCGCGAGATCGTCAACGATTTCGCCGGCAAGCGGCTTGACTATTTCGTCACCGGCTACGGTACCGGCGGCACCGTCGCCGGCGTCGCCCGCGTGCTGCGCCGGGAGCGGCCGGAGACGCGCATCGTGCTGACGGAACCCGCCAATGCCCAGCTGATCGCCAGCGGCCGGCCGCAGGAACGGGCGCAGGGCGGTGCGCCCAGCGCCAGCCATCCGGCCTTCGAGCCGCATCCGATCCAGGGCTGGACGCCGGATTTCATCCCACAGGTCCTGCAAGAGGCGATCGACAGCAAATTCTACGACGAACTCATCCCGGTGGCCGGCGCCGAGGGTATGAAATGGACCAAGACACTGGCGCAGAAGGAAGGCATCTTCACCGGCATTTCCGGCGGCGCCACCTTTGCCGTTGCCCGCCAGGTGGCCGAGCGCGCCCCGGCCGGTTCCGTCATCCTCTGCATGCTGCCCGATACCGGCGAGCGCTATCTGTCGACGCCGCTCTTCGACGAGATCCAGGCGGAGATGAATGAAGAAGAGCTCGCCCTGTCGCGCTCGACGCCCGGATTCCAGTTCGCCGCCGAATGAACCAGGACAGACGCGACATGAACGAAGTACGCAAGGCGGCCTTGGCCGCAAGCGAAGTAAGCAAGACGGCCATCGCCGCAACAAAATCAAACAAGGCACCCCTGGCCGCCGGGGATGCGCTGCCGGCGGAAGAGACGCTCGATCCCGGCGACTGGTCGGCGGTACAGGCGCTGTCGCATCAAGCCATCGACGACGCCGTCGCCTATTTGCGCGATGTCCGCCACCGTCCCGCCTGGCAGGAGATGCCGGCGGCGGTCGCCTCCTTCTATGACGCCGTCCTGCCGCAAACGCCGACGCCCTTGCCGGACATCTATCGCGATATCGGCGAGAAGCTGATGCCCTATCCCATGGGCAATATCCATCCGCGCTTCTGGGCCTGGTATATGGGCTCGGGCAATTTCACCGGCGCGCTTGCCGATTTCCTTGCCGCCATCCAGGGTTCCAATCTCGGCGGCGGCAATCACGCCGCCGCCGCCATGGACCGCCAGGTGGTGAACTGGTGCAAGGAGATGATGGGCTTTCCCGCCACGGCCAGCGGCACGCTGGTCAGCGGCGGATCGATGGCCAATCTCATCGGCCTTGCCGTCGCCCGCAATGCCAAGGCCGGCATCGATGTGCGCGAAGAGGGTGTCGCGGCGATCAGGAAGCCGCTGCGCTACTACGCCTCCGACCAGGTTCATAGCTGCCACCGCAAGGCGCTGGAAGCGCTCGGCCTCGGCAACCGCGCCTTGCGGCGCATCGCCACCGGCGCCGATCTGCGCATCGACTTGAAGGCGCTCCGCCGCGCCATCGCCGAGGACCGGGCCGCCGACCTGCAGCCGGCCTGTCTGATCGCGACGGCCGGCACGGTCAATACCGGTGCCATCGACGACCTGCCGGCACTGGCCGATCTCGCGGTGGAAGAAAAGCTCTGGCTGCATGTCGACGGCTGCATCGGCGCGCTGATCGCCATCGCGCCGCGAAACGCGGCCCTCGTCGCCGGCATCGAGCGCGCGGATTCCCTGGCGCTCGATCCGCATAAATGGCTGCATGCACCCTTCGAGATCGGCTGCGCCCTGGTGCGCGACGCCGCACTGCATCGCCATACCTTCGCCGTGACGCCGGAATATCTGGAATCCTCGCCGCGCGGCCTTGCCTCCGGCGAATGGCTGCATGAATACGGGCTGCAGACCAGCCGCGGCTTCCGCGCCTTGAAGGTCTGGATGGCGCTGAAGGAACACGGCGTCCGGAAGTTCGGCCGCCTGATCGACCAGAACATCGCCCAGGCCCGTTATATCGCCGGCCTCGTCAAGGCGGAGGCTCTGCTGGAACTGGTGGCGCCCGTTGCGATCAACATCGTCTGCTTCCGCTTCCAGCCCGGCGTCATCGACGGCGAGGCGTTGAAGCGGCTCAATATCGAGATCATGCTGCGCCTGCAGGAACAGGGCATCGCCATCCTGTCCGACACCACGGTGCAGGGCCAGCATTGCCTGCGCGTGGCGATCAACAATCATCGCACCCGGCGCACCGACCTCGACCTGCTGGTCCGCGAGACGGTGCGGATCGGCAAGGAGGTCTTCACCACCCGTGCGGAAACCCGATCTTGATTCCTGCCGGCTGATATGCGCGGATCAGCCTCCACCTGCCATGGCCATCGGCCCATTGTGCTGCGCATATCCCTCCGACGGAGATCGACCGCCGGCTTGCCGGAAGGTACAAAGGGTGTTTAGCTCGGCACCATATCGCAGCGAAGGAGAAGGCCCTTGGCCCTGCGCATCGTGCAACTCGGCAAACCGCGCCACAAGGATGAGGGATTGCGCCTCGGCACCGTGCGCCGTCCGCCGCGCGGCGTGCCGAAAGCCGAGTTCGCCAAGCGCGACTATTATGACGTCTGGCTGCCGCAGCTCTCGCCCAGCCCCGATCTGGTGAAGCAGGCTTTGGCGGCGCAGGCCGATGACGATGCCAAAGGCTGGGCGGCTTTCACCCGGCATTTCCGCACCGAGATGAGCGAGGGCGATGCGGCGCGGCTGCTCGACATGCTGGCGGCACTCTCTCACCAGACCAATTTCTCGCTCGGCTGCTATTGCGAGGATGAGCGCCATTGCCATCGCTCGATGCTGCGCGAGCTGCTGAAGGAGCGTGGCGCGCGCATCGCCTAGCGCCGGATCTGCCAGGGTCGGATCTACCAGGGGCGGGGCGGACCGGACGAGCCGACGGCCGCGATCAGCCGGCTCTTTGCCTGTCTGCCTGGACCTGCGCATCCTCCCGGTTGAGCGCGGCAATGACCTCCAGGCAGAAGTCGATGAAGGCCCGCACCTTGACGGGCCGGTGCTGGCGCGAGGGATGAATGGCATAGAGCGGGAACAGCTCGTCCGTCCAATCGGGAAACAGCAGGACGAGACGCCCGCTTTTCACCAGATGCATCTGGCCTAGTTCCAGGATCTGGGCGATTCCGGCCCCCGCCTCCAGGGCGCCGACCATGGTGCCGGTATCGGAAACCAGCAACCGCGCCTTGACATTGACCGGCAGCACTTCCGCGCCGCGCCGGAACTCCCATTCATAGGCCCGGCCATGCGCCGCATCCCAGAAATCGATACAGGCATGCTGCTCGACCTCGCGCGGATGCTTGGGCCGTCCATGCGCGGCGACATAGCCCGGCGAGGCGACGGTCAGGATACGCGTCTCGACCAGCTTGCGCGCGAAGAACGAACCGACCGGCGGATCGCCGAAGCGCAAGGCCAGATCGAACCCGTCCGCCACCAGGTCGCCCACCGCATCGCGCATGATCAGTTCAAGCGAAAGATCCGGATAGCGGGCGAGGAAATCCGCAAGATGCGCCGACAGCACGATGCGCGAGAAGAAGGGATCGATATTGACCCTGAGCCTTCCGCGCACATTGCTGCTGGAGCCGGCGGCGTCGATCGCCGCCTCCTCGATGCCGGCGAGATGCGGCCCGACGCTTTCATAGAAGCGCCGACCCTCATCGGTCAGGGTCATCGAGCGCGTGGTCCGCTGCAGCAGGCGCACACCGACCCGCGCTTCCAGCCGCGACAAGGCGCGGCTGACGCCGGAAGGCGACAGGCCCAGCGTCTCGGCCGCCCGCACGATCGTCCCCGCCTCCACCACCGCCATCAGCACGGTCACCCCGGCCAGCAATCTGCCGTCGTAAGGCATCTCATCCCTGATTTTCAGTCACGATTGGGCTGACACAATGGCGCTCAAAGCACAGTCAGCGCAATGGCATATTACACGTGAAGCGCGGGACGCCCCGCCGCTTGTCGGTGCCGCTCATCTGTCACCATGGCGCTTGACCTGCTGGTCTACGGCCGCGAGTCAACGACATGATGGAAAGCTCTAACCGCAGTTGCGATTTCAATCGATCGGCATGTCATCGCTAATGCCGGCGTAGATGCCGCGTTGGAGCATGCGCAACGCCCGTTGGAAAAGACGCTGAGCGACGTAGTGACCGCCGCTTCACTCAGCCCAGGGGTCAAGGTCCGTGTCCAAGACAGCACGGAGTGCAGCACGTAATTTTGCCGCATTCTTGACCCCGAACGCGCCTTCGAACTGGTTCTGCGCGGACTGCCATAGCGGCAACGCTTGTTCGAGCTTGCTCAATCCCGCCTCCGTGATCTGGACCATCCGCGCGCGTTGGTCGTGTTCATCCGGCCGTACGGTCAGCAGCCCGTCACGTTCCAGCGGCTTGAGATTTGCCGCTAATGTTGTTCGGTCCATCGCGATCGCGTCGGCAAGTGCCGAGATTGAGGCGCGCTCTGCCAATGCGAGCTTCCGGAGGATCGTAAACTGTGTCGTCCGGAGGCCCGAAGGGGCGAGCATGCGGTCGTACGAGGCCGAGAGATAGCGCGCCGCCCGTCGGCTCGCGGAGCTATTGCATTGGCCATCCATCGCGCTGAGCGCGCTTCGTAGTCCCGCGTCTGGCTGCTTTTTGGCGCGCAAACTGTCTCCGGTCGCTATGTCAATTCCGTCTGCCGCCAGAATAGGCGAACCTGCTCGTATCGGCAAGACGGGGTTGCCGGCCGGAAAATACGAGTATATACTCCTTTTTATTCGACCAGCAAAAATTGGAGATTTCTTCATGCCCGTTTTCGACGCTCATGTGCCAAAGGGCCGTTTCACGCCTGATCAGAAGCGGTTGCTCGCTGACGCGCTGACCCAATCGCTCGTTCAGGCGCTCCAACTTCCCGAAGGCGACAGGTTTATCTCGATCACCGAGCACGGTGACGGTGAGCTGCACCTGCATCCGACCTACATGGACATGCAGCGCACCGACAACGCCATGATCATAAGTGTACTTTTGGGGCCCCATCATCCACTTGAGAACAAACGGAGGCTCGCCGCGTCGATCAACAAATTGGTTGTCGAGGCGCTGGGGGTATCGCCTGACGACATCTTCGTGGCAATCATTCCTGTCCCGCGGGAGAACTTTTCATTCGGGCGGGGTGAGCTGCAGCTGGCGCAGTAGAAATCGCCTTAAAGTCCCGGCTGCTTGAGCCGATCCCGATCGTCCTGCAGAAGCAAAGGTGGCAACTCGATCCTCGTGTCGTTCCGCCAGCCGCTCGCGCAGGCGAAAATTATCTCGGTGAGGCAGCAATGCGTATTTGATCGGCGGATTTATCGTAATCCTCCGCGTGTCTACGAGACCTGGAGATCGGGGCGCGCCGGACCCGAAGCCACTGCTCCCGGCAATCAAGCCGCTGCGCCGCATGTTCGTGGCTGATTCGCTGTCACTCTTCCGATGGCTTGCCTCTGACGGCGTCCTCGACCACTCTATATCATATTGAAAAGCGACGGATTCCCGTTTTAGATCTAGGCGCCTTAGGATGCGATCCAGCATCATCGGGCGGCATTAGACTGGTCCTTCCGCGTGTTGCGTTCGCTTAGAAGCAACCGGCGAGAAATAGGCGACCTCCAAGGGGAGAAACACCATGAGTCTCGATTTTCTCATCACCACGCTGATCGTCGTGGTCTCGCCGGGCACCGGTGTCCTCTATACCCTGGCGGCCGGCTTGACGCGGGGGCCGAAGGCCAGCATGGTCGCGGCGCTCGGCTGCACCCTCGGCATCGTGCCGCATATGGCGGCTGCCGTGCTCGGCCTCGCCGCCTTGCTGCACGCAAGCGCGCTCGCCTTCCACACGCTGAAATATGCCGGCGTCGCCTATCTGCTCTACATGGCCTGGCAGACGCTGAAGGAGCACGGGGCGCTGCGCGTCGATACCGCGAACAGCCCGCGCTCGAGCGCCAAGGTGATCGTGCAGGCAATCCTGATCAACATCCTCAATCCGAAGCTGTCGATCTTCTTCTTCGCCTTCCTGCCGCAATTCATCGACGCGCATGAGGCGCATCCCCTGCCCCGGATGCTGGAACTGAGCGGCGTCTTCATGGCCGTCACCTTCATGGTCTTCGTGCTCTACGGCCTTTTCGCCGCGGCGGTGCGCAACCACATCATCGCCCGCCCCCGCATCCTGACCTGGATGCGCCGCAGCTTCGCCGCCGCCTTCGTGGCTTTGGGCGCCAAGCTGGCCTTGGCGGAGAGATGAAACAAGGCATCAAGTTGACCGTGCTCGACGCTAGAGACTCTGTTTCCGTCGATGGCCGTCGCGGATGTCAGGCCACGCCAAGAAAACGCGCCAGCTTGCCCAAGGTCTGATAGCCGAACTCCACGGCGCCGAAGCCGATCACCGCATCGCGCTGCTCCCTGGTGGGGTGGAGTTGGCGCATGGTCAATACGGTCTTTCCGTCGCTTTGCGCATCGAAGGTAATAATGACATGGAAGCGCGCGGGATCTTCATCCTTGTCCGAGCCGTGCTCGATCTCGATCAGCCGCGGCGCTTCAATCCGCAGGAACACCATTCGGTTGTCGTAACGCGTGCCGTCAGGCCCCGTATAGAGGAAGCGCCAGCGCCCGCCGACGCGGAGGTCGCATTCCAGCGATTGAACCTCGAAGCCGTCGGGGCCGAACCACTGCACGATCTGCGCCGGATCGGTCCATGCCTGGAACACGCGCTCGCGCGGTGCGGCGATCACGCGGCTCAGCACGACCTCCCGATCGAGCGCCCAGGTTCTGAGCGGGTCAGCATGCATGCCGTCACTTTTCATGCCCTCACTTTTCATGCCCTCACTTTTCATGATTGCCACCCTTCGTCTCAGTTGTTGCAAGGAATCGTTCCAGACGGTCGAAGCGCGCCTCCCAGGCGGCGCGGGTATGGTCGAACCAGCGGGCGGTCTCGGCGAGACGCTCGGCATTCAGCCGACACGGACGCTTCTGCCCGTCGCGTCCGCGGGCGATGAGGCCGGCGCGCTCCAGCGCCTTCAGATGCTGCGACACGGCCGGCAGGCTCATCGCGAAGGGTGCGGCGATCTCCTGCACCGTCAGGTCGCCCTCGCTCGCCAGTCGGCTCAGGATAGCCAGCCGGGTCGGGTCGCCAAGCGCCGCGAATGCCTGCGCAAGGTTCTGAGAAGCCTGCATATTTTCGAACCGCTCGACATTTAAGTATTTACTTAAATAACAGCGACCACCCCCTCCGTCAAGCGAAAGGGCCGCATCGCGGCACGATGCAGCCCTCGGCCTCGAACCGCGTCCTGGCCGTTCAGGCCCCGGCCGGACGCACCAGGATATAGCCCTGATGCAGGATCTCTTCGCCGCGCGATAGCGATGCCGTGCGAACGGCGCCACAAGCGCGGAAGCCCAGTTTCACCAGCACATTGGCGGAAGCGGCATTATCCGCGGCATGGCCCGAGTGCAATTTCGCGAGCCCCACTTTGGCGAAGGCGAAGTTCACCACGGCCCGCGCCGCCTCGCTGGCATATCCGCGTCCCCAGCTCGATTTCTCGAACCAGTAACCAAGCTCGCCCTCGCCGCCGGAAATCTCGTCGATATCGACGACGCCGATCATGCGCCCCTGCAGGTCGATCGCGAAACGATAGGCCTCGCCCGCGTCCCACTCCCGCCCATGATCGGCGAACCACCTGGCGATTGCATCGCGGTCGGGCGGAAACGGCGCCATGCGCAACATGCGCGTGACCTCCCAGTCGGATTGGATCTCGACGGCGCGGCCGGCATCGGCGGGAACGGTCGGCCGCAGCACAAGGCGATCCGTTGATATCCGGCAAGGAGCGATCGGAGAAGGATTCATGCGGGTTGTTCCGGCAAAGACATGAGTTTCCGCTTTCTTTGCAGACCTCTTTGCGGCCGCGTTACCTCCCCGCTTCCGGCGCCTGGCTGTCGGCTTGCGTGATCAGCCGGGCGCTGCGCTGGTTGCGGGCATGGATCCACAGCCAGTTGATGGCGACATTGAGGCGGCTGCGCACGCCAATCAGGAAATAGATATGGGCGATGCCCCAGATCCACCAGGCGAGGGCACCCTTCAGCTTGATCCAGCCGAAATCGATGATCGCCTTGCGCTTGCCGATCTGCGCCAGGCTGCCCTGATGATGATAGCGGAAGGGTCCCTTCGGCGGCCGGCCGGCCAGCCGCGCCTTGATCGCCTGGGCGACATAGCGGCCCTGCTGCTTGGCCGCCGGGGCGATGCCGGGGACCGGCTTGCCGTCGGGGCCAGCCAGGCTTGCCGTGTCGCCGATGACGAAGATCTCGGGATGGCCGGGTACGGTCAGGTCCGGCAGAACCTGCAAGCGCCCCGCCCGGTCGGCCGGCGCCCGCAGCCATTCGGCGACCGGCGAGGCCCGCACGCCCGCCGCCCAGATGACGGTGCCGGCCGGCAGCGTCTGCTTGCCGCGCATGACGCCTTCGGCGGAGCAAGCCGTCACGTTCTCGCCCAGCAGCACCTCGACGCCGATATGCTCCAGCGAGCGCCTGGCATAGTCGGAGAGATCGCGCGGATAGGTGCCGAGGATGCGGTCGCTGCCTTCGATCAGCACGACGCGCGCCTGCTGCGTATCTATATGGCGGAAGTCGCCGGTCAGCGTGTCGCGCGCCAGCTCGGCGATGGTGCCGGCCAGTTCCACGCCGGTCGGCCCGCCGCCGACGATGACGAAGGTCAGCAAGGCCGCGCGCCTCTGCGGATCGGTTTCGTATTCGGCGCGCTCGAAAGCCAGCAGGATGCGGCGCCTGATGCGCGTCGCATCCTCGATGGTCTTCAGGCCCGGCGCATAGGGTTCCCAATCGTCATGGCCGAAATAGGCATGCCGCGCCCCCATCGCCGCGACCAGCGTGTCATACGGAACCGCCTCGCCGCCTTGCAGCAGGACGTTGCGCGCCTCGGCATCGATGCCGGTCACCGTGGCGAGGCGCGTCTCGACATCGGCGCGGCCCTTCATCAGGCCGCGGACCGGCCAGGCGATCTCCGACGTCGCCAGCGAAGCGGTGGCAACCTGATACAGCAAGGGCTGGAAGATATGATGGTTGCGCTGGTCGATCAGCGTGATCGAGGTGCCCGATCCGGCCAGGTGCTGGGCGGCGCTGAGCCCGCCGAAACCGGCGCCGATGATGACGACGCAATGGCGTTGCTGTGCCGCCACGGCCCCTCCTCCAGACTTTGGTTCATGATGCGCTCAACACCAAACCGGCATTGCCTGTTCCGGCAGGCCGTTCCGCCTGGGACATCAGGCCGCAGCATCGCGCGCGAACCGTTTCGGCGGCGTGCGATGCTGCATTGGCGATGGCGCGCTTGCTGTGATGGATTTCCGTCGTCAGGCGATGGTATCGACCACCCCGCCATCGACGCGCAGCGCCGCGCCGGTCGTGGCCGAGGCCTGCAGCGAGCAGGCATAGACGACCATGTTGGCGACCTCTTCCACCGTGGCGATGCGCTGGATGATCGAGCTGGAGCGATGCGCCTTGACGAATTCGGTGCCGATTTCCGCGGCGGATTTTCCGGTCTTCTTCACCTCTTCCTTTAGCATCTCCTCGACGCCTTCCGAGAGGGTCGGTCCGGGCAGCACGGCATTCACCGTGACGCCGGTGCCGGCGAGGCGCTTTGCGAGGCCGCGCGAGACGGCGAGATTGGCGGTCTTGGTCATGCCGTAATGCACCATCTCGACCGGGATGTTGATGCCGGATTCAGAAGAGATGAAGACGATGCGGCCCCATTTCCGTGCGACCATGCCGGGCGCATAGGCGCGCGACACGCGCACGCCGGACATGACGTTGATCTCGTAAAAGCGCATCCATTCCGAGTCCGGCACTTCGAAGAAATCCTGCGGGTTGAAGATGCCGACATTGTTGACGAGGATATCGGCCTGCGGCTCGGCCTTGACCAGGGAATCGCAGCCGGCCGCCGTGCCGAGATCGGCGGCGACACCGCGCAGCCGCTTCTCCGCGCCCGGCACCGCCTTGGCGATGGCGGCGATCGCCTGGTCCACCGCCGCCTGCTTGCGGCCATTGACCACCACGGTCGCGCCCGATTCGGCCAGCCCCTTGGCGATGGCAAAGCCAATGCCGACGGTCGAGCCGGTGACGATGGCGGTCTTGCCGGTAAGATCGATTTTCATAAGCGGGTCCTTTCCTGTTGGACAGCGCGCCTTGCGCTTGGCGCTGCCCTCAACCACGAGAAACTGTCATGTCGAATCCCCGTCCTAATCGACGAGTGTCGAGCAGCCGATTGCGTCTTGCACGCGGCAAACGAGATGGGAGCGCCATTACGCCATATCCAGCCCCCGCGCGCCAGGGGCGACAAACCCCCATGAGGCGCAGGGGTTTGCACACCAGGCCAGGCGATGGAGCCGCTGCCGATTCCTGGCTGAGCTTCAGACTTGGCGGACGATGGCGCCGATCGCATTGACGACAAGACGCGCGGCGGTCAGTGCGGTCAGGCCATCAATGTCGGCCGGGGGGTAGAACTCGACCAGGTCGAAACCCACGAGCCTCGCCCGCTTGCCGACACCGGCGATCAGGTCGATCGCCTGCGTATAGCTGAGGCCGCCAGGGGTTCGCGCCGCCACACCCGGCATGATGCCGGGATCGAGCCCGTCGCAATCAAGCGTGATGACGACCCGCACCCCTTCCGGAATATGCCGGAGTCCCGCCTCGACACCCTCGGCATGGACCTCGCGGGCGGTCACCAGATGGCTGCCATAATGCTTGGCCGCCTCGACTTCGGCGCGCCTTGCGCTGCCGACGCTGCGCATACCGACCTGCACCATGCCGGCGACATGCGGCATCTCGCTCACCCGGCGCATCGGGCTCGAATACCCGTAGCGCTCGCCATGCACCTCATCGCGCCAGTCGATATGGGCGTCGATCTGCAGGACCCAGACCGGCCCGTGATCCGCGAAGCCGGCGAGGAAGGGCGTCACCACGGAATCATCGCCGCCGAGCAGGATCGGCACCGCCGACGCCAGCACCGCGCGCGTCTTCGCCTCGATCCGGGCGCGGTTGCCGGCATTGTCATGCAGCGCGGTGGCGATATCGCCGGCATCGACACAGCAGACCGGCCCGCCGTCGAACAGCGGCCCGCCGAGATCGAAATCCCAGTGCTCGATGAATGCCGCATCCTCCTCGCTCGCCGCCCGGATCGCATCGGCCGCCAGAGCGAAACCGCTGCTGTCCTGGCCGGGATAGGTGCTGCCATGTCCTGCACCGAAGATCACCGCCCGCGGCGCGTTGCCATCGGCAAGGCGATCAGGAAAACCGAGAAAGCGTGGTGAGGCGGTCATGGTGATGGTCCCAGTCGTTTGCGGTCTCGGCGAGAAGAAACCTGGAATTCAGCAGATTCTTTCAGCCTTCTCGAAACTTCAACAGAAGCATCTATTCGCCGCTACCCCTGACGAAAGGCACCCGTTTTAGCAAACTCTTCGAGTTCGAGCGGGCAGTAGCCCATCATCGTGTCGACTAGTTCCGGGCGATCCCGCTCATGCCCGATGACGACCCATTTCCGATAAGCGACGGCATCACCGGCCCGCCCATTCATGTAGTTCAGGATGCCGGGTCGATCGGCGGCTGGTATTGCGAAGCTCATCGCCCGCCCTAAGCAATCGGCAGTCTTCTGGTTCTCCCCACGCGCCACATATGCATTCGCGATGGCTTCATCGAGGGTTGCGGCTTGTTTCGGCGGAGATGCCGGCTGGGCGGCGCAGCCTGCCAGCAAAAAACAAAACACCAATCCCCTTGAGCCCATTCTTCTTTGATCCATTCTCATCCGGCCTTTCGCCGATGTTCGGAGTTGCAGTATTCGCGGGGAATCCCCGCCGTTCCGCGCCCTATTTCGGCATCGGCGATGGCGCCGCGGACCGCTCAGCCTGCAGAACGGCGATCTTTGTTTTCAATTCGCTTAGCTGCCGGTCATATCGCGCTGCCAAAAGGAAGACGGCCATGAACGGAGCCAGATCGGTCATTGAAGGGGGCTTTCATATAGAAGACCACCCCGTAGACACAGACAAATGCCCAGACCACTGAAAGCGTGGCGCTATGCCGTTCCATGAGGCGTGCAAGCATAAATTCCCCCGATCTTTCCCCAAAGCTCACGTCCGATAATATCCGCCATCGGACATGGCGTAGATGCTGCCGATATTAGAAGGGGCGGTCAATGAACTCGGGCGGGGAAACCCCGCCGTTCCGCGCCTAATTTGGCACCGGCGACGGCGAAGCGGCCTTCAGCTGCGCCCGCAGGACGACGATCTCGGCTTTCAGTAGTGCCTGGTTTCGTTCGGAGCGAATGACCAAGCCGAGCACGGCGAAAGCCAAAATTCCGGCGGCGGCATCCGTTCGCCCAAATCCTGCATTCATGACAGCAAAGATGGTGCACAGGACGATACCCCACCGGCTCGTGAGCCAGCCGGTCCATTGATAAACGACCTCTAACATAGAGAATCCTCCCAAACTCACGTCGGATATTTCCCATTATCGGACGTGACTAGATGCTGCCCAAAACCAAAAGAAGGTCAAGGAACTCCGCTGGTTATTCGGATATGTAGCCTCTTCAGAAGGAGGGTGGCTCGGCCCAGCTGACCGCAGACGGCGAGACAAGTATGGATACTGAAACCCAAGTAGATCGGCCACCAGTCTGTCCTCCCCTCAATTAACCAACTTGTTCCCCCGCAACCTCTCCGCCGCGAAGTCGATGAAGCTCCGCACCTTGGCCGGCACATGGCGGCCGCCGGGATGGACGAGGTGAATGGGCAGCGGTTCTTCCTCGTAATCGGCGAGCACGATCTTCAGCTTCCCGTCTTGCGCCGCCGGCCCCACTTGGTAGGACAAGGGCCGCGCCAGGCCCCAACCGGCGATGGCGGCGGCGATCGCTGCCTCGTTGGTGTTGCTGTAGAGGCGTGGCGCCACCGTCACCACCGTCTTCTCGTCGCGGCCGAAACGCCAGTCGAGCGAGGCCCAGGCATTGGTGACGGAGACGATGTTGTGGCGCGCGAGATCGGCCGGCGTCTTCGGCTGGCCGTATTTCTTGAAATAGCCGGGCGCCCCCACCACCACGCGCCGCACCGTTCCCACCCGCGTCGCGCTGAGGCTTGAATCGGCGAGATGACCGATGCGCACGGCAAGATCGATGCCCTCGTCGATGATGTTGACGATGCGGTCGAGGAACACGGCCCGCACCGTCATCGCCGGATAGAGGTTGAGATAGTCGGTGAGGAGCGGCAGCACATACATGTTGCCGAACATGACCGGGGCGGTGATGACGAGCGTGCCGGTCGGGGTCGCCTTGGCGCCGCCCGCCGCCGCTTCCGCCTCGGCGATGTCGCCGAGAATGCGCCGGCAATCTTCCAGATAACGCGTGCCGGCCTCGGTCAGCTTCACCCGTCTTGTCGTGCGAATGAGAAGCTGGGCGCCGATCATCTCCTCCAGCCCGGCGATCACCCGCGTCACCGCCGGCGGGCTCAGATTGAGCTGCCGCCCGGCCTCGGCGAAGCTGCCGCCGTCAGCCACCTTCACGAAGACCCGCATCGCCTGCCAGCGATCCATGACTTTCTCCCATACCACCCGATTGCGGTTATCAGCCGCCTGCCCTCAATTATTCCATTCTACGGAATAGTCACTTGCCGACAAGTGACCTTCTGTTTTCGGGGAGAAATAATCATTCTGACTGTGACAGGGAGAGAGCCCAGCTTCCGCACTTCTCCCCGGCCCCGCAACCATCCAGATGCAACCCAGGAGACCCTCGTCATGAAGCTCTATTTCTTCCCCCTCTCCGGCCATGCCCACCGCGCGCACCTGTTCCTGTCCTTGATCGGCGCGCCGCATGAGGTGGTTACTGTCGATCTGAAGAACGGCCAGCATAAGACGCCGGAATATCTCAACATGAACCGCTTCGGCCAAGTGCCGGTGCTGGAAGACGAGGGCAAATACATCGCCGATTCCAATGCCATCATGGTCTATGCCGCGAAGAAATTTGGCAAGACCGATTGGCTGCCGGAAGATCCGGCGGGTGCCGCCGCGGTGCAGCGCTGGCTCTCCGTCGCCGCCGGCCAGCTCGCCTTCGGTCCGGCCGCCGCGCGCCTGATCACGGTCTTCGGCGCCAAGTTCAATCCGGAAGAAGTCATCGCCCGCGCCCATGCCTTGCTGAAGGTGATCGAGACGGAACTGACCGGCCGCAGCTGGCTCGCCGCCGATCATCCGACCATCGCCGACGTGGCGCTCTACAGCTATATCGCCCGTGCCCCCGAGGGGAATGTCGATCTCGCCGCCTATCCGCAGGTCCGTGCCTGGCTCGGCCGCATCGAAGGGCTGAAGGGTTTCGTCCCCTTCCAGGAAACGGCCGCCGGCCTTTCGGCCAAGAAGTGACAGCAATGCAGTGAAGGGGCGGCCGGCGGGTGCCGGCCGCCCATCAGCCTCGTTTCCCGGAAAGGGATCTCGCCATGGTCGCAGCTCTGCCCCCCGCATCATCCGCAGCACTCCCCGCCTCGCCGTGGCATGAGGGCGAGATCACCCTGCAGCGCGCCGCCGGCGTCGACGAGCGCATGGATGGGGTCGGCCGCCGCGTCATTCGCGATTATCTCCTCGACCAGCACCGCGACTTCTATGCGCTGCTGCCCTTCGTCGTCTTAGGCGCGGTGGATGCTGCGGGCGACGCCTGGGCGACTTTGCGCGCCGGACCGAAAGGCTTCCTGCAGGCGCCGGATGAGCATCACCTGCATCTTGACCTTGCCCGCGACCCCGCCGATCCCGCCGATGCCGGCTTCGAGGACGGCAAGGGCGTCGGCCTGCTCGGCATCGAGTTGCAGAGCCGGCGGCGCAACCGCCTCAACGGCACGATCAGCCGGAGCGGTGCCGCAAGCGGCTTCGATATCCTCGTCACGCAGAGCTTCGGCAACTGCCCGCAATATATCCAGCAGCGCGACTTCACGCCGAGCCGCGACCCGCAGCGCTTCACCGACAAGCCGGCGCGGATCGCCGACCGCCTCGACGCCCATGCCCGCGCCGTCATCGCCGCGGCCGATACCTTCTTCATCGCTTCCTATGCGGATACCGATACCGGCCGCCAGGTCGACGTCTCGCATCGCGGCGGCCGCGCCGGCTTCGTGCGCATCGACGATGACGGCACCCTCACCATTCCCGATTTCGCCGGCAACCTGTTCTTCGCGACACTCGGCAACATCCTTCTCAACGGCAAGGCCGGCCTGGTCTTCGCCGATTTCGAGAGCGGCGACCTGCTGCAGCTGACCGGCACCGCCGAGGTCATCCTGGATTCGCCCGAGATCGCCGCCTTCCAGGGCGCCGAGCGTTTGCTGCGCGTGACCCCGCGGCGCGTCGTCTATCGGCCCGATGCCCTGCCCTTGCGCTGGTCGCTGCTGCCCGACGGCTGGTCGCCGAATTCGCTGATGACCGGCAGCTGGGACGAGGCCGCGACGCGCCTTCAGGCGGCGGAGCTCGCCAAGGCCTGGCGGCCGTTCCGCGTCGCCCGGATCGTCGACGAAAGCAGCGTCATCCGCTCCTTCCACCTGGAACCGGTCGACGGCGCCGGAATCATCCCGCATCAGGCCGGCCAGCACCTGCCGATCCGGGTGACGCCTCTCGGCTCGGACAAGCCGGTCTTACGCACCTACACGCTCTCGGTGGCGCCCTCCGACAGCGCCTATCGCCTCAGCATCAAGCGCGAGGGTGTCGTCTCGCGGCATCTCCATGACAATGTCAAGGTCGGCGACATCATCGAGGCGCGCGCGCCCGCCGGCGATTTCACCATCGACGCCGTGGAAACCCGGCCGGCGGTGCTGATGGCGGCCGGCATCGGCGTGACGCCGATGCTCGCCATGCTGCGCCACATCGTTTATGAGGGGCTGCGCAAGCGCCGCATCCGTCCGACCTGGTTCTTCTATGCCGCGCGCAGCAAGGCGGAGCGTGCTTTCGATGCGGAGATCGCTTCGCTGGTCGAGGCCGCCCAGGGCATGGTGCATCTGGTCCGCGTGCTCAGCGATCCCGCCACTGCAGCGGCCGAGGATTATGACGTCGCCGGCCGCATCGACATGGCCCTCTTGAAGGCGGCCCTGCCCTTCAACGATTACGACTTCTATCTCTGCGGCCCCGCCCCCTTCATGCAGAGCGTCTATGACGGGCTGCGCGGCCTCAGCATCGCCGATGCCCGCATCCATGCCGAGGCCTTTGGCCCTGCCTCGCTCAACCGCAAGCCGGATGCGGCGGCGCAACTGCCGGCCCATCTCACCCATGCGCCGGCAACCGCCAGCGTGAAGGTGGTCTTCGCCGGCGCCGGAAAGGAAGCGCGCTGGGAACCGGGCGGCGGCAGCTTGCTGGAACTCGCCGAAGCGCGCGGGCTGCAGCCGGAATTCAGCTGCCGCGGCGGCACCTGCGGCACCTGCAGGACCCGCATCCTCGAAGGCGCCGTCGCATACACGAAGAAGCCGACCGCCTCCGTCGCCCCCGATGAAGCCCTCATCTGCTGCGCCGTGCCCGCCGCAGCCGAAGACGGCGGCGGCGAGCGCCTGCAGCTCGACCTGTGAGGGAGCGGCCGCGGCGGCGCCTCAACCGCGCCGCTGCGCCCTCATCTCCCGCGTCACCGCGGGCTTGACCCGAGGGTCCGTGCCGGCAAACCGAAGAAAGATACGCGCGAAACTATCCAGCCAGTGCCGCATCATGGCGCCTGGCATCGCCATGGATTGCCGGGTCGAGCCCGGCAATGACAAGAAGGGGAGAAGTTGCCCCCATACGCCAGCCACTCTTTCACTGTCACCCTCGAACTTGATCCGAGGGTCCATGCCGGCAAGCGAAGAAAGATACGCGCGAAACTATCCAGCCAATGCCGCATCAGGGCGCCTGGCATCGCCATGGATTGCCGGGTCGAGCCCGGCAATGACAGAAGGAGAGAAGTTGCCCCGTGCGCCAACCACTCCCTCACTGTCACCCTCGGACTTGATCCGAGGGTCCATGCCGGCCAACCGAAGAAAGATATTCGCGAAACTATCCAGCCAGTGCCCCATCATGGCGCCTGGCGTCGCCATGGATTGCCGGGTCGGGCCCGGCAATGACAGAAGGGGAGAAGTTGCCGCGTGCGCCAACCACTCCCTCACTGTCACCCTCGGGCTTGACCCGAGGGTCCATGCCGGCAAGCGAAGAAAGATATTCGCGAGACTATCCAGCCAGTGCCCCATCATGGCGCCTGGCATCGCCATGGATTGCCGGGTCGGGCCCGGCAATGACAAGAAGGGGAGAAGTTGCCCCCATACACCAGCCACTCCCTCACTGTCACCCTCGGACTTGATCCGAGGGTCCATGCCGGCAACCGAAGAAAGATGCTCGCGAAACTATCCAGCCCGCGCCCCCATCAAATCGCCTGGCATCGCCATGGATTGCCGGATCAAGTCCGGCAATGACAGAAGGAGAGAAGTTGCCCCGTGCGCCAGCCACTCCCTCACTGTCACCCTCGGACTTGATCCGAGGGTCCATGCCGGCAAACCGAAGAAAGATATTCGCGAAACTATCCAGCCAGTGCCCCATCATGGCGCCTGGCACCGCCATGGATTGCCGGATCAAGTCCGGCAATGACAGAAGGAGAGAAGTTGCCCCGTGCGCCAACCACTCCCTCACTGTCACCCTCGGACTTGGTCCGAGGGTCCATGCCGGCAAGCGAAGAAAGATATTCGCGAGACTATCCAGCCAGTGCCCCATCATGGCGCCTGGCATCGCCATGGATTGCCGGGTCGGGCCCGGCAATGACAAGAAGGGGAGAAGTTGCCCCCATACGCCAGCCACTCCCTCACTGTCACCCTCGGACTTGATCCGAGGGTCCATGGTACAGCCGTCGCGGCGCCATCCCCCTTGCACTCAACCGGATAACAGTGGGCTTGACCCGAGGGTCCATGCCGGCAACCTGCAACCGCCGGACGGCATTGGCCGAAATCCATGACGCCAGCGAAACAAAGCCCGATCAAAGCCGCGTCAAAGGTTGACGGCCAGCTCCAGGCGCACGAAGCTGTGCGACCTCATCCAGGCGAACGAGAGAGGCACATGCAGGACGATGATCTGGCCAGATTTGCAGCAGAGGGCGCGGCACCTCTGCCGCAACCGGACACCGCGGACCATCTGGCCCATGACGGCGCCCGCATCTGGTATGCAAGCTATGGCGCAGCCGCTGCAAAGCCGGTGATCCTGCTGCATGGCGGGCTCGGCCATAGCGGCAATTGGGGCCACCAGGTACCGGCGCTCGTTCAAGCCGGCTATCGCGTCCTCGTGATCGACAGCCGCGGCCATGGCCGCAGCACGCGCGACGCCCGCCCCTATAGCTATGAATTGATGGCGTCGGACGTGATTGCCGTGATGGATGCGCTGGCGATCGAGCGGGCCGCCTTCATCGGCTGGAGCGACGGCGCCTGCATCTCGCTGGTGCTGGCCGCACAGCGCCCGGAACGCAGCGCGGGCGTCTTCTTCTTTGCCTGCAACATGGATCCCAGCGGCACCAAGCCCTTCGACGAGAGCAATCCGCTGATCGGCCGCTGCTTCAGCCGCCACGCCAAGGACTATGCGGTACTTTCCGCGACGCCCGACCAGTTCCAGAACTTCGTGGGCGCCGTCGATGAAATGATGAAGACCCAGCCCAACTACACCGCCGCCGATCTCGCCAAGATCCAGGTTCCCGTCACCATCGCGCTCGGCGAGCATGACGAATTCATCAAGCCCGACCACGCCGACTACCTCGCTCGTTCGATCCCTGGCGCCCGGCGCCTCACCCTCCCCGGGGTCAGCCATTTCGCCCCGCTGCAGCGACCGGCGCTGTTCAACGATGCGGTGCTGACATTTCTGGACAGGGTGATTGGCTCATAGAGCGATAGCTTACTCGTCCGACGACAACGGCTTCCGGTAATAAACCACCCGCGCAGTCTCCGTGAAACCCAGTGCGCCATGCATCCGCTGCGATATGCGATTGCCGATAGCGGCATCGGACGCAAATTCGGTACAGCCGCGCGCCGCCGCCCAGGCCTCGATGGCCGCGCATAATCGTCGCGCGACCCCCTGCCGTCGAAAAGCGGGCTTCACATAAATGCCTTCGAGAAATGCAACAGGCGATGTTACGCAGCCATTGACATAGTCGTGGCGCAGGCACGCCTCGGCAAAGCCGATCGCCTCGCCACTGTTATTGCGCATGACAAAGACGGCAGCGGCATGCGGCATATCGCGCAGAAGCTGGCGCGCCTCCGCTTCGTTGCGGCCGCCGTCGATATGCGGCCACAATTCCGTCCGTAACTGCATCCAGCCGCCTATGGTATCTTCGCTTGGCGATTCAACCTGCATGATGCCTCCCCAGTCGCGGCCGCGCTCTAGAATATCTGCCGCGCCTTCGACCGCGGATCATCCACCAATGTGCCGCTATGCAGGACGCCGTCCATCGCTCTTTGCCGCCAGGCGCGCGTTGAATCGTAATATGCCTTCCGCGGATCGATCTCTGTCAGCAGGAGGCCCGGTTGTTCCGGCTCCAGCCGGCCGGTGACGACACCGTCCGGCCGCACCACGAAAGCCGGCCAACAGGAACGCGGCGCCGATGAGTTTGAGCAACTGATCCACAGATGATTGTCAGCCGCTGCCGCCGGCACTGCCGATAGCTGGGTAATCCCCGCGATCGTTGTGGCGCAATTCAGCACATGATTTTCCATCCCGACCGCCCTTTCCATCGCCGCGAAACGTGACGGGGCGATATTTCCACTATGGAAGGAGTGCAGAATCACCTGCGCGCCCCGCCGCTGATAGTCGCGATAGAGTTCGGGATAGCGATATTCATGGCAGATCAGCGTCCCGATGCAAACATCCTTGACCGAGAACACGCAAACATGGTCGCCCGGCGTGTAATGCGCCAGATCGCCCTCGCCTTCCGTTTCGTCGCCCGCACAAAAACGCTTGTCATAGCGATCGATCAAACGGCCCTGCCCGTCGATCACGTAGAGCGCATTATGCGGCTTATGTGTGCCGGACAGAGGATGCGCCGAGCCGAAGACCGCCCAGATTCCCGCCCGGCCGATATGCGCCGCTACCGCGGCAGTCTCCTTGCGCAAGGCAGCCCAGTCATAGCCCGCATAGCTTGCGAGATCGTGCCCCGCATAACCCGCTAGGCAGGCTTCGGGAAAATGAATGAGATCGGCGCCAAGGAGAGCCGCCTCGTCGATCTGACGCATCATCTGCGCCGCATTTCGTGCGGGATCGGCGCTGGTGGCGAACTGGCTGGTAGCGAGTATGAGAGACACGTTCGACACTGTAAGCGATAAACTGTGGATGAACGGCAGTTCGGAGAAAACCTTGATGTTTCGCTGATGCGTTCTGCCTGGGTGAGATTGTGGTTTATCTCGATGCCTGGCGCAACATGGCATCAAACCGGCTATCAATTGCAAGCTATGCCGTATCGGCCAACTTCGACCAGCGCCGTGGTCGACGGCATGAAGGCGAAGTCGCTGACCGGTGCCCAATCTCAATCGTTGTCTCGCCGCCTTGCGCCGCATCCAGGAACAGATGGCACCTAAGAGGCCAACCGCCGACCGTCCATGAGAAGAGAATCTTCGCCGGCCGGGCAGGCCGAAAAAGCGGCCCGCCGGGCAAAACGCACCGCCCGCAAACCGGCACATTGCGATGGATCAATGTTTCCTTTACGACTGGCAGCTAGGTTAATTGGCAGTAAAGAGTCCGTCCACGCGCACAGGAAGTGCAGCCCGGGATGCCACCGACAGTGGAAACCGAGGTTAGTGAAGGAAAGCTGCGCAGTGCCATACCCTGCTGTGCCTACCCCCCCGGCAAATTGGTATGACCCGCTCGTTCTTGGGCGCCGAAAAATCGCCTTTCCCGTGGCCATGCTGCTTTTCGCCTTGCTCTATTTCGCCGCGGCGCGTCTCGGCCTGCTGCTGGCGACCGTGCAGCAGAGCGCCTCGCCGGTCTGGCCTGCTTCCGGCCTCGCCGTCGCCGCCCTGGTCCTGTTCGGCCGGCGCTTCTGGCCGGCCGTGGCGCTGGGCGCCTTCACCGTCAATCTGGTGACCAGCGGCCTTGTTTCAGCCTTGCCGATCTCCGCCGGCAACACCGCCGAAGCCCTGCTCGGCGCCTGGATCATCGCGCGCGTCAATGCCATCCAGGTGGAGCAGTTCCCGATCGCCCGCACCGCCGGCTTCGTCCTGGCGGCGCTGGTGGCGCCCCTGCCCAGCATGCTCATGGGGGTTGGCGGGCTGGCGCTGGCCGGCACCCTTCCGCCCGGGCAGAGCGGCGTGGTCGGCCTCACCTGGTGGACCGGCGATGCGCTCGGCATCCTGCTGATCGCGGCCGCGCTGCTGGCGCCGCGCAACGCGGCCAAGCCGGCCGACGCGCCCAGACCAGCTGTTGCGGGGCTCTGGCAGCATCGGCAGGACCGCATCGTCATCCTGCTGCTGACCGGCGCGCCCATCTGCTACCTGCCCTTCCTCGATCCCTCGCTGCGGGCGGGGATCTTCCTGATCTTTCCCCTGGTGCTGCTGGCAGGACACTGGTTCGGCGCCCGGGGCAGCACCTGGCTGGCGCTGGGCACCGCCGTTATCTGGCTCGGCGGCACGGCGCTCGGCAAAGGGCCTTTCGTCGATATCTCCCTCAATGACAGCCTGCTCAACATGCAGGCCATGCTGGCGGCCCTGGCGCTCGCCGGCATGGTCTTTTCCGAACGCATCAGCGCGCGCTCGGCCATTCCCGGCATCGTCTTCCTGATCGGCTGCGCCATCTGCGCCGGCATCTTCCTCACCATCGACCAGCGCCAGCGCCAGGCCGATGACCGGCGCTTCACCGATCTCATCGGCCAGGCCGAGGCGGAGATCCGCGAAACCATGCAGGATTATGTCGCGCAGTTGCGCGGCGGCGCCGGCCTGTATGCAGCCTCGTCTTCGGTCAGCCGCGACGACTGGCGCGCTTATGTCGACCGGCTGGACATCGCCGATGCCGATCCCGGCCTTTACGGCCTCGGCGTCGTGCTGCCGGTCGCCCCGGCCGATCTCGCTGCCTTCACCGCCGCCGCCAGGGCGGACGGGGCGAAGGATTTCACGCTGAAGCAGGTGCCCGGCATCGCGCCTGAGGACGCCGCTTTTCCCCAGCACTTCGTCATCCTCTATGCCGAGCCGGAAACCCGCAACGCCGCCGCGATCGGCCTCGATATCGCCAGCGAGCCGAACCGGCGGGCGGCCGCCTTGCAGGCGCGCGACAGCGGCGAGCCGGTGATCACCGCCCCTATCAGCCTGATCCAGGATCAGCGCCGCCAGCCCGGCTTCCTCATCTTTCTGCCGTTCTACGCGGCCGGCGCACCGGGCGCATCGCCCGAGACGGCTGCCGGCAGCGCGCGGCCAGACTTCAAGGGATGGATCTACGCCCCCTTCACGGCGGAGTCCTTCTTCACCCGGGCGCTGGGCGCCTATGTCCGGGAACTGCGCATGCGGATCTACGAAGGCCCGGCGATGCAGCCCGAGAAACTCGTCTTCGCCGGCCTTGAAGATCGCAGCCGCGGCCCGGCATCGGAAACGCCGCCGTCCCAGCCCCCGTTCCAATTGGAGCGGCAGAGCTCCGTCACGCTGCATAGCCAGGTCTTCACCATCGGCTGGGCGCGCGGCGCCGGCTTCGCCACCGACGGGAAACGGATCGCGATTTTCTTCGGCGCCGGCCTGCTTGCCTTCTTCACCCTGCTGGCGGCGCTGATCAGCACGCTGCTCGCCTTGCGTGACCGGGCGACGGCGCTGGCGCGGGAAATGACCGCCGCCTTGCGCGCCAGCAACGAGCGCTTTGAACTGGCCGTCAAGGGCAGCCGCGACGGCATCTGGGACTGGAACCTAGAAAGCGGCGAATACTGGACGGCGCCGCGCTGCAGCGAGATGCGCGGCTATGACGACGGCGGCCTGCCGCCGCATCACGATGCCTGGGAGGAGCTGATCCTGCCGCATGACCGGCAGATCAGCCGCCGCGAATTCGCCAAGCTGATCGACGGCGCCGGCGACAGCGTCGACTTCATCCGCCGCGAGCGTCACAAGAATGGCGAGCTGCTGCACATCCATGTCCGCGCCGTGCCGGTGCGCGATGCCGCGGGACGCACCACGCGGCTGATCGGCGTCCATTCGGACGTGACGCCGCTGCTGAAGGCCGAGGCGCAATTGCGCGCCGCCATCGGCGTGATGGAAAGCGGCTTCGCGCTGTTCGACGCCAATGACCGCTTGGTGCTCTGCAATGACGGCTTCATCGATGAGGGCACACGGGCGCGCTTCGGCAATCCGATCGGCCATAGCTTCGAGGAGATATTCGGCGCTTTCGCCGAGGCCGAGCTGACGGCGGTCGATGCGATCAAGGACCGTGCCGCCTGGAAGGCCTGGCGCCTGGAGCAGCACCGCAATCCCCCGGCCGAGCCGCTGGAGATCCAGTGGACCAACGGGCATTGGAGCAGGGTGACGGAACGGCGCACCGCGGATGGCGGCTATGTCGGGCTATGGACCGACATCACCGCCCTCAAGCAGGCGGAAGCCCGCCTGCGCGACGCCATCGAGAGCATCAACGAAAGCTTCGTCCTGCTTGATCGCGACCTGCGCATCGTCATGCTCAACAGCGAGGCGCAACGGATGTACGCCGCTTCGGCGCCGGTCTTCGCGGTCGGTACCCTGATGGAGGACGTGCTGCGATACGGCGCCAGCCACGGTGAATATCCCGGCATCGAGACGCCGGAACAGGTCGAGGCCTTCGTCCGCGACTGGATGACGATCTTCGCCTCGCGCGAGGCTTTCGTGGGCGAGGGCCGCCTCGCCAATGGCGGCTGCATCCTGGTCAGCCATCACGCCACATCGGATGGCGGCTTCGTCAATGTCTATACCGACATCACCGCGCAGAAGCGGCGCGAGGAGGATCTTTCGGCGGCCAAGGCGCAGCTGGAAGCCCAGGCCCGCTCCCTCACCCGGCTGGCGACGGAGCGTGACCGCCTGCGCCAGATCGCCGAGACCGCCAATATGGGCAAGTCGCGCTTCCTCGCCAACATGTCGCATGAATTGCGCACGCCGCTGAACGGCATCCTCGGCTTCTCCGATATCATCCGCAAGGAGATGTTCGGCCGCATCGATCCGCCGGTCTATAAGGAATATGCAGCGTTCATTCATGACGGCGGCAGCTATCTCCTGTCGCTGATCAACGACATCCTCGATCTTTCCAAGATCGAGGCGGGACAGCGGGAACTGCAGGTCGAACAGGTATCGACGGACGAGCTGGTGGCGCAATCGACCAAGCTGGTTGCAGCCATCGCGGCCGAGCGCAGCGTCGAACTGATCCTGCCGGACGGCGATACCTGTCCCATCCTGCATGGCGACGAGCGCGCCCTGCGGCAGATCCTGCTCAACCTGCTCTCCAATGCCGTCAAGTTCACCCCTGCCGGCGGCACGGTCACGCTGGATATCCGTCATGCCGGGGCAGCCGGCGCCGCGATCATCGTCGCCGATAGCGGTATCGGCATGACGGCGGAGGAACTGCAACGGGCGCTGCAGCCCTACGGCCAGATCGTCACCATCTGGTCGAAGGATATGCAGGGCACGGGACTTGGCCTGCCGCTGGTCAAATCGCTGGCCGAATTGCATGGCGGCGAATTGCTGGTGAAGAGCACGAAGGGCCAGGGCACGACGGTGACCGTGCGGCTGCCCTGGTCGCCCGACCTGCCGGTGCCCCCGGCGCAACCGCTGCCGGCGAACCCGGCAGTCGAAACGGCGATGCCGGAAAATGCGATGCCCGCAGACGCAATCCCGGGAAACGCCAATCCGGCCGCCGCGACCGGCATGGCGGTGGAATCCCCCGGCGCCGCTGCGGCCGCCCCCGCCGATCCGTCGCCGGCGCATGGGCTGCGCATCCTGGTGGCCGATGACAGCAATCTCAACCAGCGCCTCGCTTCCGTGCTGCTGCAGCGGCAGCAGCATCGCGTCGAATGCGTCTCCGACGGCGTCGAAGCGGTCGAGCGCGCGGCGGCCGGCGATCTCGACCTCATCCTGATGGACGGCCAGATGCCGAAGATGAGCGGCCTCGACGCGGCGCGGCAAATCCGCGCGCTGGACGGCGACGCGGCCAAGGTCATGATCATCGGCCTCACCGCCGATCTCGACATTATCGGCCGCGACGACTATCTCGCCGCCGGCATGGACGAGGTCCTTGAAAAACCGCTCGATGCCGCCAAGCTTGCCGCTGCCGTCACCCTCGCCCAGCGACAGCACTAAACACTGGCCCAGCGACAGCACTAGGACCGTTGCGCAGCGGTACTGGGCGCCGCATAAATCCGCCTCATCTCCGCTTCACGCCGAACCCGGCGCAATTGCTGCCGGGCAACGGGATGCCGCGACGTGCCGGAATGAGATATTCCAATGCCTGCAGCCGGATCGGCCTAGACCGCAGCCACGACGACATGCGCCTGAATTTTGGCGGCAACCGCGCCGCTGCCATGTCTGTCTGCAATCGCGGAGGCGGCATAGTCGGTTGCGGCTAGCAGTTTTCCCGCGTCTCTGGCCTCGATCTCGTTGCGGAGCAGCGTTCCCTGGCAATAGGCAATGGCGGGAAGGCGCGGCGAGGATGCACGGCTTTGTTCGGCTTTCGTCTCGATCGCCACATGGGAGAAGCCCGCATCCTCCAGCTCGCGGCGGATCAGCGCCGTATCGTGGTAGCCGTGCGGCGTGCGTGCCAGGAAGCGTGGCGGGTCGTTCGGGAAGATCCTGGCGAGGGCCTTCGTCACATCATCCGCAAATTCATTCTCCTCGATGCGATCCCATACGTTGAACAAGAAATGTCCTCCGGGCTTCAGAACCCGCCTGGCTTCGCGATAGGCAGATGGACGGTCGGGAAAGAACATCGCGCCGAACTGACAACAAACGAGATCGAAGGCGGTGTCTTCGAACGGCAGCGCCAGAGCATCCGCTTGGCGCCATTCGATGCGATTGTCGGGCGCTTGTCGCGAAGCGGCGTAGTCGAGCATCGGCTGGTTGAGGTCGGTTACAATATAGCTTGCCTCGGGAGACAGTTTCGGCGCCAACGCCCGGGTGACAACCCCGGTCCCCGCGGCGATCTCCAAGACACTGCCTGGCGACAAGGACGCCGCGCGCTGCGCAAGATCCGCGGCGAATGCCGCGAAAATCAGCGGCACCATATAGCGGTCGTAGTTTTCCGGAATGGAGCCGGCGAACACCTTGTCGGATTCCAGCATTGCTATCACCCGCCGTCCGTTTTGATGGCGCCCAATACTAGCATACAATTCCCCCCGCCGGACCCGTTTCCGGCAGATGCCCATCTGAGTCCGCGCGCCGGGCCGGCCCGGTCGCCGGCGCAAAGACCTCCGTGATCCACTCGATCACCGCGCTGACGCGTGGCTGGGCACGCAGGTCGCGATGCACCATCAGCCACAACTCCCGCACCCGGCTGCGCCCATCGCCATCCAGCCGGCGAAGGCCTGCTTGCCTTGCCCCGACCGCGAGCGGAAGGAAGGATTTGCCATGCCCGGCACGGATTGAAGCCAGCAGGGTCTCGGCATCATTGACGAAGAGATGCGCGCTGCCGCCCATCTCGGCGATCCATTTGACCTGCGGCAGCTCCTTCATTCCGGGCTCATAGCCGATCCATGGCAGTGCGGCGGGATCGCGGTCCGCCGGCCCGTAGAGGCCATAGGCGATATCGGCGATCTTGCGCGTCAGGCAGCGACCGCCACCCTTTCGCCTTTCGGCCAGCGGGCGCGCAAGACGTAACGCGATATCCGCCTCGCGGTCATCGAGACTGAGCGCACGCGGCTCGGCCACGAATTCCAGGCGGATTTCCGGATGCCGTTGCGTCACGCGCGGCAGCGCCGGAACCAGGATATGATTGATGAGAAGCGGCACCGCCGTCAGGCGCACGGAACCGGCCATCCGCTGGTCCTGGCCGGTGATGGCGTCGATCACCGTTTCATACGCGGCTTCGATCCAGCCGGCCTTCTCGGCGACCCGCCGGCCGGCGGCGGTCGGTTCCAGTCCGCCGCGCCTGCGTTCGAAGAGCCGCGCCGCGAAACGCTGCTCCGCCTGGGCCAGGCGGCGGATGGCGGTACTTTCATTGACGCCGAGGCGCCGCGCCGCTGCGCTGAAAGAGCCCGTGCGTACCAGGGCGAGAATAATCCGCAGATCGTCCCAATCGGTTTTCATCACGGCACCTCCCACTGGTTTCACATTCTGCAGCCGGTCAGCGCGGGCAACAAGGGCTGTACAGCCGCATCGCCGGCGTCACCGGACGGATTGCGCGGCTCAGGCGGCTTTGCCGGAAATACCGGCGTTTTTGCCAGAACCACGCGACCGCGCGCCACGCTATGCTCCCCTTCCAAAGGAGACAGACATGGCAAGGACCATCCCGGAAGTCTCCGCCGCGGAAGCGGCGGCTGCGCAACAGGCGCCGGCGCGGAAGCTTTATTGCGTCCTGTTCGAGGACGACGACGACTTTTCCGACATGCGTGCGCGCCATATGCCGGCCCATCGCGCCTTTCTCGCCCGCCATCCCGGCATCATCGCTGCCGGACCTCTGGGCGATGCGGCAACCGGCATGGCGGCCGGCGGGATGTGGCTGGTTGGCGGCGGAAGCGCCGATGAAATCACGGCCTTGGTGCGGGAAGACCCCTTCTGGCCGACCGGGTTGCGAAAATCCGTCCGCATCCTGGAATGGCGGCTGGTCCATGCGCTCGGGGAGAGCGGGCTTGCAACCTTGCCCGCCGGGACGATCGGCGCGTCTCAGTAATCCGAGCCGACCTGTCGGCGCCGTATCTGCGCCGCCTGGCGCCAGTGCCACAGCCGCGCCGGCAGGCCGATATAGGTTGCGGAAAACAGATGAAACGGCAATTCCGCGATCAGGTTGATGTAGCGGCGGGGCACCAGCGCGGGTTCCCGCGCCGAGACGCCGTGCACCGCCTGCGGCGTGTTCACGAAGCAGATCATCGTGTTGGCGGCATAGGCGACGCGCAGCCGGTGCTCGATATCGCCCGGCAGGATCATGCGATAGGTGAGAAAGCGCGGCCGGCGCTTCCAGGCATAGAGATCAAGATCGCCGCCTTGCGTCTCATCCGCCGCGTCGCGCAGATAGAACAGGCCGGAAAAGATCGTCTGCCGCTTGTCGACATGCGGCGTCTTGACCGAGCTGCGTTCGGTACCGGGCGTGTTCATGACGAACTGGCAATCGAGCCTGATATCGGCGGACTCGTCGCGGCCGCGGAGGCCGACGCGCAGCTCCTCCAGCGGGCGGCCGAAGCGCTGCTCGATCTGCGGATAGGTGTTGCGGATGAAAGGACCGAAGACCCTGACGATCTCCGCCCAGAAATCGGCGGAGGTATGGAAGGCGAAGAAGTCCCGCCACTCGCTACCGATCCGGGGATTGCGCAGGATGTCGATCGCCGACAGCCGCACTGCGGCGTTTCCCGCATCGATCCTGCGGCCGGCGAGGATGGTTTCCAGCGAGGGAAAGCTGTCTTGCAGGATGGCGTAATTGCCTTCCGGCAAGGCCCCGCGGCGCAGGAGATGGGCGAAAGGCTCACGGGCGATGTCGCCGGGATCACTGCTGCCGAGCAGATTGTGCTGCCCCGGCGCGATGGCCGGCGGGGTCCTGGCGAGCGACCAGGAACTGGCCGGCATTTCCGTTCTGAAAGACAAAGGCCCGATATCGGCCATGCTTCCCCCTCACCCCTATCCCGGCACCCTGCCCGAGGCGCGATCGCCCTGCGGTCCTGTGCCGCCCGTCGCCTGCGATCCTGCTTCCGTGCCAGCTTGTTGACGCCGTCCCGCGTCAATTCTGGCGTCCAGGCTATCACGCCAAGGCCAACGTGCAATCAGCACAATGGTTCCCCTTTGGCGCAAAGCAGCACTTTTTCGCGCCCAGCCGCGACGTTGCCGCCCCTTGATCGCCGCCGAGGCTTTTGTTTTGATGGGCCACCATCCGATTGACCAACAGGCGATTGACCCCAGGCCCGTAATGCGCGTTTCCTTATCCGCTTTTTCAACCCCGACCTTTGCAACCCCGACTCTTGCAATCCTGGCCCTGGCCACCCTCCTGCTTACCGCCTGTTCGGGCAAGTCCGGCGAGACGCCGCCGCCGATGCCGGCGGGTTCCGATACCTGTGGGGTCAGCGCCCTGCAGGCTCATGTCGGCGAGGCGCTCGACGTCACCCTGATGCAGTTCTTCGAAGCGGCGGTGCCGTCGCATCGCGTGCGGGTGCTGAAGCCGGGTACCGCCGCGACCGATGACGTCGTGCCGGAACGCGCCAATATCACCACCGACGACAAGAACATCATCACCGCCATCACCTGCGGCTGAGCGGGCGGGCCGGCTGTTTTCGTCAGTGCGTCATCAGCAGCGGCAGCGTCGTATTCTTCAGCATGTGGCGTGTCAGCCCGCCCAGCAGGAACTGGCGCGTGCGGCTGTGGCCGTAGGCGCCCATGGCGATCAGGCTCACATTTTCCGCGATGGCTGTTTCGGTCAGGGCTTCGCCGATGGGCTTGGTGCGCCTGACATCCACTTGCCGCGCGGTGATGCCATGGCAGGCCAGGTATTGGATCAATTGCCAGACGCTGGTCGGATCGCAATGGGCGTCCGGGTAGCAGAAAATGGAGATACGCCCGGCCAGGCGCAGGAACCTGATCGCCTGGGCCAGGACATGGCTGATCTGCAGGCTGCCGTCCCAGGCGATCAGGACATGCTGCAGGATTTCCGCCGGCGGGTCTCGGGGAACCACCAGGGTCAGCCGCCCGGTGGCGGAAATGGCGGTGTCGAAAATCTGCTGCGATGATCCGGCCTCGCGGCGCGGCTTCACGCAGATGATCAGGTCGCTCAAGCGGCCGAGCAGCGTCAGCGCCTCGGTGGGATCATCGACCAGCTCCTTGAAGGAAAGCTGGAACGGGATTCCCACCACGTGTTCGTCGGTGATGGAATAGCCATGTTGCCGCGCCCAGAATTCCAGATTCTCGCGGATATTCGCTTCCGTCGTCTCCGCCGCGACTTCCTCATCCCGCTCGCTCACACCGTCAGCGGCGGCGTCCTCCAGCCCGACAATCGGCATGGCGGACACCGCCGGCCGGAAATAGACCACCTGCAGGCAGGCGTGACCGCCCTTGACGATCTGCTGTGCCATATCGAACAGGCGGTTGTCGAACGGGCTGTCATAGAGCGGGATGAGCACCTTGCCGATATCCATAACGCGGCTCCCTCGAAGATCAGGTGAATATCGCGGTGATCGCAGCCCTGATATCGACCGCCCTCATATCCGCCTCTTTCGCATCCGCCATGCTCATGCCGATCCATGCATGGATCGATCTGCGTGGCGGGTTAGATTGCCGCAAGCCCGTTCGGCCTTGGAGTCGGATCGTTTATCTTACACGGAATCGCTTCGCGGTTCCGCGTAAAACGGGAATCCGCCTCAACTCACGATGACGCCGTCACGACATCGCCGGCCGTTCGCCGAGCGGTGAATCCGCACCCTCCGTTTCGCCGTCGCGCGCCAAAGCCAGTTCCAGCTCATTCGGATCGACGGTCATCGTCTGCCGGATGTCCGGTCGGTCGCTTGTGGCATGCAAATGTATCTGCGTCGAAACCCGCCGATAGGCCAGGAACGAAACGTCTTCCATCAGCTCGTCGTCGGTCTCGATCTGATACGTGCCGGCAGGTTGCCGCTCATCAAGCCCGCTGAGGACAAAGGGGTAGCGGAAGATCACATTTCGGGTCGTTGTGCGTATGGTCATGACGTTCTCCTCTGGGGTCAAGTTGAATTGGGATCAGGGCCGCGTATTGAGATGCAGGATCGGGCGCCCCGGCTCTTTATCCGCGCTTGGTTGCGCCTGCATTGCTTCCGGTGCGTCACCCGGCCCGCCCTTGTCGGGCAGCGCCCCGCCGCTCTGGACCGGGTTGGGCTGGACCGCACTGGGCTGCACCGGACTGGGCTGCACCGGACTGGGCTGTACCGGACTGGGCGGGGCTGCCCGGACCGGCGCCACTTGCGGCGGGTCCTGAAAAGCGAATCTGTTCGTTGGGTATGAATGCGTGGTCTTCATGAATGTCTCGTCGAAATGTTAATGAATGAAACGAATACGCCAAGCTGAGCAGGACCGGGGCCACGGACCGGGCCACGGACTGGCGCCACGGATCGGCGCCTTTCTATTCCGCGGGCGCTCGCAGGTTCGCGCCATTGCCCGCCGATGCCAGGCGCGAGAGAAGCTGGAACTGTTCCTGTTGCGTCCGCAACAGGTCTGCAAGATGCGTTGAGCGCATCTCATCCAGTTTGTCGTGCAGTGCCATGATCTCGATCTCGGCCTTGAGATTGATCTCATAATCCAGACCCGCGGCGACACGGTCGCGTGCCGCCTGCCGGTTCTGCGACATCATGATGATGGGTGCTTGCAATGCCGCCAGCATCGACAGGATCAAGTTGAGAAAGATATAGGGATAGGGATCGAAGGCACCGAATCCGCCCGCCAGAACGATGCTGTTGAGCACGACCCAGATCACCAGCGTCGCGAGGAACAGGCAAATGAATGTCCAGGAGCCGCCGAACGTGGCGACCCGGTCCGCCAAGCGGTCGCCGAATGTGCGATGTTCCTCGAAGGCGTGGTTGACGTCGCGGCTGACCTGCGCTCGCTTTGCCAGCCAGGCGACAACCCGTCGTTCACGCTCAGATAGCTGATCGACACCGGTCGCCAGAAGCTGCTCGGCGAACTGACGCACCTGCTCGTTCATGATCATTCGCTTTCCTTCGGAAGCAGCGACAGCGCCGCCATTCAGGACCACGCGGGCAGATACCGGTTTCGGCAAATCTTCACGCCGCGGAAAGGCTTCGCATTCGACATGATCGATCTTGTCCGGTCCCTATGCATGGAAGCGCAGGAATGCCAAGACCACGACGACGACAAAAATCGCGGTCGGAATGACGATCGGCGGCGTGAAGTATTTCATTGAGATCACCTTTCCCAAGCGAGCGTCTCACCGGGCCGTGCGTCAGTGATCATGCCGTGCCGTTTGAAACGCCGCCCTGCGAGCCCGCTCGGCTCGGCTGATATGAAGGCCTGCAAGGATGAAGGCGCTAGTTTGAATGCTCATCCGCGCTCTTGGTGATGGCGTGGCCGGCGGCAGAGATATCCTTTCCGGCGCCGGCGGTCGTATTGCAGGCAGCCAGCAGCATAAGCAGTGCAAAGCTGACAGCCGTCATTTTCGTGAGATTGCATGCCCTGAAACGATACATGGGGCGCTCCTTTGGCCAGGTCATGGCCTTTCCGAACCCGCCGCGCCCAGGATCGGGCGCAATCGAGATCGGTGTCACAGTCGAATGCTCTATCAGGCAAATACTGGGGGGACGCGTCGAACGACCAGGAGAAGCCAGGTTATTATTGATTGATTATTTTTGGCGTCTTCATACACATGGCCCCGAATTTTCAAGATACAAGGCGGGTGCCAAAATAAAGGCGCCCGGGCTGACTGCACGCACGACTACCGCTCGGCTATACTACCGCTCGGCTATGCCCGCTCGGTATGCCGTCCGGCCATGTTCGGGGCGCGATCGGTATCTAAAAGGCTCGCCGGTTGCTGCTGCGCGCATCGCTGACGTAACGCGGTTCATAGATACCGCCCTCACGGGCGGCTCTGCGCCAGGGCCGCGCCCGGTTGAGCCAGAGATCGAGGTCCGGCGCGTTCTTGTCCATCTCATGCACGACCAGCATCGAGCGGCCCGGCATGCCGCCCGCGGCATAGTGCCCGGTCGGCGCGATCAATCCGCTCGGCAGGCCGTCCTCCCCGCCGCGGCTGCATTGCGCCGGGGTGGAGAGGCTGAGCCAATAGAGGTTCATCGCCGCATGCGCCTGCGCGGTGACGCCCATCATCGGGTCGCTGGCATAGGCCGAAAACAGCATGCAATCGACATCGGCGCGCTCATAGGCAGCAAAGAGATCGGCAAAGCGGATCTCGATGCAAAGCGCGCAGCCGAAGCGGAAATCATCGACAGCAAAAACCGTCGCCTCGCTGCCGGGCGTATACCAATCCGTGATCTCGCTATGTGAGCAGCGCCGCTTGTCATAGCGCGCGGCGAGCCTTCCTTGATCAGAGATGACGTAGAGACTGTTATGCGGCCGGTTGGGTGGCGTCAGCGGGTGATTGGCGCCAAGCACCATCCAGATGCCCAGCCGGCCGGCCAGTGCCGCGGTTTCTTCCAGCTCCGCGCGCAACCCCGCCCAATCGACATCTTTCCAGTCCTTGATCTGCGCCTTCACATAGCCGGAGAGGGCACCTTCCGGAAAATGCACCAGCCGCGCGCCCGCCTGCGCCGCCTGCTTTGCCAGGCTGCGGATCAGGCGCCCATTGGCGCCGATATCGGCCGAGATCTCGCTCTGCGCCGTGGCGATCTTCAGTTTTCCGGCCGTCATCTTTCCATCGCATCGCTGTCATCGGCCCGCGCACCTCGCTGCCGGCCGCCGGTTCCAGGATTCCACGATTCGGCCTCCCAATGAAATCGCGGCGCCGGTCGCTGATTTGCCAGTCGCCAAATTTTTCCGGCCGGTGGAATAACCGCCGCACGGCGGCGTCGATGCCTATGTCGGACAACCTGTTGGACAAATTGCACCGGATAACGAACGAGGGACTTATCCATGACTTCAGCCGATCTCAAAAAGGCCCGCCCTACCAGACGCTTGGCCCTGCTTGTCGCGGGCTTCCTGGGGGCCTGGGCCAGCACCAATCTGGCCGGCATTGCCGCCGCCAGCCCCGCCACGGATATGATGACCCAGCGCATCGCCGCCATCGGCGCCGGCGACGTCGCCGGCCTCGCCGCCGCCTATGCTCCCCAGGCAACCTTGCAATGGGTCGGCGGGCCGCTCGACGGGATCTACGGCGATGCAGGCGCCATCAACACGGTCTGGAGCAAATTCGCCAAGGCCCAGGGGATCGACGGACAGCACAAGCTGCAAACCCGGATCGTCAATCTCAGCGAGGCCGGCAATCCCCAGGGCAGCACGGTCGCCGCCGATATGGTTCTGACCGGCGCCAAGCCGCTGAAGGTCCATTACGTGACGGTGTGGCGCAACAACAAGCTGGTCGACGAGATCTGGCAGATCAATCCGCAGGCGAGCTACTGAGCCGGGTTTCATGAGTTCCCCGAAGCCCGCGGCGAGGAATGCTTCCTGCGGCGCGGACCATCGATGCCGGTGTGCTGTTATCGCGCGTCGGCATTGATGGCCGCACTCCCGACGAAAGACCGCGCCGCCTCTCGGCCTTATCGCGCCGCCTGCATCAATAGCAATCACCGGCGGAACGCCGCCGCGCTTTATCACGAAGGATCAGATCATGCATCACCCGCTTCCGCCGCAAACCTCCCGCCGCCGGCTCGCCGCCCTGCTCTCGAGCGTGGCCTTCGCGGGCGTGGCTTGCGCGAGCCTGCTTGCGGCCGGGGCCATCGCGCCCGCCCTTGCCGATGACGCAGCACCCGGCTATGCGCCGAACAGCGTCGTCGAGCCCAACGTGCCGGTCAGCCATCACGACCGCGTCTATGCCGCCGAGCAGTTTTCCAACACCGTCTCAGTGATCGACCCGGCCGACAACAAGCTGCTCGGCCTGATCCGCCTCGGCGATCCGCAGCCGATGAACTTCTCGCCGCTCTATCGCGGCCAGGTGCTGGTGCATGGCATGGGCATCTCGCCCGACCGCCATACCCTGGCGGTGGTGTCGATCGGTTCCAATTCCGTCACCTTCATCGACACGCAAAGCAACAAGGTACTGGCGACCACCTATGTCGGCCGCTCGCCGCACGAGGCCTTCTATACGCCGGACGGCAAGGAAGTCTGGGTGACGGTGCGCGGCGAGGATTACGTTTCGGTGCTGGATGGCAAGAGCTTCGCGGAGACCGGCCGCATCAAGCTGCCGAACGGTCCCGGCATGACCATGTTCTCGCCCGACGGCAAATACGGCTATGTCTGCTCCAGCTTCGAACCGGTGACGACAATCTTCGACGTCGCCAGCAAGCAGAAGGTCGGCGAGGTGAAACAGGATTCGCCCTTCTGCCCGAATATCGCCGTGACGCCGGAAGGAGACCAGGTCTGGTTCACCCTGAAGGATGTCGGCAAAGTCCAGGTCTTCAACGGCAGGCCGCCCTTCAACATGCTGGCGGATATCGCCACCGGCCCCATTACCAACCATGTCAATATCGCCGCGACGCCGCGGGGCAGCTTCGCCTATGTCACCATCGGCGGGCTTCGCGAGGTCAAGGTCTTCGATACCAAGGACTTCCATCTGGTGGCGACGGTGCCGGTCGCCGACATGCCGCATGGCGTCTGGCCCTCGGGCGACGGCAGCCGCGTCTATGTCGGCAACGAGAACAGCGACCTGATGATGGCGATCGATACGGCCACCAACAAGGTCGTCGCCAGCGTGCCGATCGGCCAGGCGCCGCAGGCCATCATCTACGCGCCGAATGCGGTCGACGATCCCGCCACATCGGTTGCCAATCTGCAGCCGCTCGGCACCGCCGGCCAATCGGCGCAGCTCGCACTCAACGGCAGCGACGGCAAGTCGGCAACCCGCGTGACGCTCTACAGCCAGGGCATCACCCAGGTGCTGCAGGCGGCGGCGACCGGCCTCAAGCCCGCCAGCACCTATGTGCTCGCTCTGGCGAGCGATCCCAAAGGCGGCGGCATGCTGGAGCCTTTGGCCCAGTTCAAGGCCAATCCGGCGGGCGCCGCCATCGTCAATGCGGTCGGGCCGATCCGCCAGGTGATCAAATCCGATGCGGCTGATCAGCGCCGCTATCTGGTGATCGCGCCCATCGAGGGTGACAAGACGGGTGCGCCGGTGCAGGTCCAGGCGGCCCTGCCCTAAGGAAGATTGGGGGCGCGGCTGCCCGCTGCGCCCTCTCAGGTTGCGAAAGGAACGTGGCGATGAAGAACGCTGACAGGATGGAAGACCGGCATGGCGCGCATGAACGGCCGGGCCACGTCGAGCGACCACATCCCGACGACCCGATCTTCGCCGCCTTCGGCATCGGGCCGGTAGAGGCCGAAGCGGCGCAGATCGCTGCGACGCCGCCGTCGTCACGCCGGGTCCTGCGCTCGGCCCTGGCTGCCGGCCTCGCCCTCTTCGGCCTGGCCGGCGGCTTCCTGCTGTGGCGGGAATCGGCGATGACGGCCCATGCCGAAGCCCTGAAGGCCGTGGCAGCACCCGCCACCGCGACACCGGCCGGCGATGCCTTCAACACCGCCATGAGCAAGGCGATGATGGACATGCATATGGCGATGGATCTGCCTTATACCGGCAATGCCGATCGCGACTTCGCCCGCATGATGATCCCGCATCACCAGGGCGCCATCGACATGGCGCAGCTGGAGATGGCCTATGGCAAGGACCCGCGCCTGCGCCGCCTTGCCGAGGAGATCATTGTCACCCAGCAGCAGGAAATTGCAGTCATGCAGCTGGTGCTGCAAGATATCGACGCCGGCCAGCAGTCGACGCCGGGTATGACCGGTGGCGCGGCGATGCAGATGACGGGAACCCATGCGATGGACGGGATGAAGATGGATATGCCGCCGGCGGCCCCCGGCCCCGGTAGCCAGGACACGGGTGGCCAGGGCACGGGCGACCAGCGCACCGGCGACCAGGGCGCAGGCAACCAGGGCACGGCGGTGCCATGACGCGGGAACCGACGATGCTGGATCTGCTGGCCGATCACATCCCGGCCTTGCGGCGCTATGCCTATGTCCTGTCGCGGGACGGCCGCGATGCCGACGACCTGGTGCAGGAATCCCTGCTGCGCGCGGTCGACCGGCTGCGGGTGCGGAGCGATGTCGTCAACATGAAGTCCTGGCTCTTCACCATCATGCACAATATTTTCGTCAGCCGCCTGCGCAAGAACCATGTGCGCCGCTTCGACATCTCGCTGGAGGCGGATGACGGATTGCAGCCGGGCACGCCCGCGACCCAGGAGGATGCGCTGCGCTGGCGCGACCTGATGCGCAGTTTCGAAACCCTGGCCGACGACCAGCGCCAGGTGCTGCTGCTGGTGGCGGTGGAGGGGCTCGGCTATGCGGAGGTCGCGGCCGTGCTCGATATTCCCATCGGCACGGTGATGTCGCGCCTCAGCCGCGGACGCGAGAAATTACGGCAGATGATGGATGGCGGCGACCGGCCGGATACGCGGCCCGAGTTACGGAGAGTGAAATGAGAGAGATCGAACGCGCGATCGGCGATGACGATCTGCAGGCCTATATCGACGATTGCCTGGACCCGGCGCGCCTGCCGGAGATCGAGGCGCATCTTGCCGCGCATCCCGAGGTGGCGCGACGGGTCGAAGCTTATCGCCGCCAGCGCCACGACCTGCGCCAGGCCTTCGCCGAAGCGATGCCGCCGCGCCCCGAAGCCGATCAGGCGCTGCTGCGTCGTGTCGAGGCCCATGTGCAGGGCCGCCGCCAGCGCCACCTGCTGGCGGCGGTGGCGATGATCGCCGTCGTCATCGGCGCCGGTCTCGGCGGCGGTTCCGGCTGGCTGCTGCGCGACCTCGCCGCGACGCGCGCCGGCAACGAACTGGCGGCTGCAGATGCGGGCGGCGAGGTTCTCGGCGGCGCGGGCCTCAACGGCATCGCCGCTCTGGCGGATGAGGCGGGTGCCGCCCATGTCGTCTTCTCCGCCGATCACAAGCGGCCGGTGGAACTTGACGCCGCGCATGAGGCCGACCTGACGAAATGGCTTTCCAACCGCCTCGCCCATCCGGTGGCGCCGGTCGATCTCGCCGCCGCCGGCTTCCGCTTCATGGGGGGCCGCCTGGTCGCCACCGGTCACGGCCCGGCCGCCCTCTTCATGTATGACGACGACAAGGGCACGCGCCTGTCGCTGCTGATCCGGCCGATGGCCAAGGCCGATATGCAGGCGCCGCTTGAAGCGGTGAAGGCGCATGGCGTCGACGGCTATGCCTGGGCCCAGCACGGCATCGGCTTCAGCCTGGTTGGCGGCGCCGACGACAGCCGCCTGCAAGAATTGGCGGCCGAAGCGCAGCGCCAGAGCACCGGAATATAAAGCGCGGCAATATCAGCGCCGGATATCGAGCCACGCGATAAGAAAGCGCACGGCAGCTATCTGACGAGCGGGAACGGAACGCTGCGAAGAATGCCGGGCAGCGACGCAACAAGAAAACGGCCGACAAATTCGACGCCGCCGAGGCACAGCCGGCGCAGGGTTCGGCAATTTACCGCGTATCACTTCAGCATCTTGCTTAAGCCTCCTCCAATCTCGGTCATTCCCCCGGCCGAGCTGCGGCTTAAGCCCTTCCCGCGGCCTCACCCCTACCGGCTGTCCCCATCCGGAATCGAGGCCGACGGCAGATGGACCGGGTGGTTCCGCGCAGCCACCCGGTCCATCTTCTTTTTCAGCCGCAACGCCGCACCGCGAAGCCCGGTAGTGGCTCACGCCATCTCCATATAGTCCTTCCAGGATATGCGCTCCATGCCGCGCGGCGTGTCGCGGCCGCTCGCCAGTTCCGGCGCATGCGCCTCGTTGCCGATATCCTGCTTGGCGAGATTGGCCCAGTCGTGCTCGAAGATCGCCGTGAAGTAAGCTGCCAGCGCCTTGTCCTTGAACAGCAGGCTGGCATCGCGGTTGAGGGTGATGCCGAGCTGCGAGATGTTCTGGCTGCCGATCATCACCCGCTTGCCGTCGACGATGACGCCCTTGGTGTGGCAGTTGCGCTGCACTTTCACCCGGCGCATGTCGAAGCCGCGATCCTGCAACGCCTGCAGGTTCTCGCGGGCCTTGCTGCTGTCGATGATGCGGAAGATGACGCGCACATCGAGCCCGGCATTCTGCTTGGCGATGACGGCATCCAGCAAGGCGGCGAGATCGGCCTGCTGGTCGCTCGCTGCATTGAAGGTCTGGTTCTGGATCAGCAGGCTCTGCTCCGCCTTGTTGACCAGTTTCAGCAGCGCCTGCTTGTAATTGTCGGGCGTCAGCAGCGGCTGGACGGTGAAGACGCGCTCGGCATCGAAGGGGGCGAAATACTGGAACGGCGCCGCGCGCTCCTCCAGGGCCGGCAGCAGCATGGCGCCCGGCACCAGAATATCCGGCATGGCGATTTCCGGCGTGGCCAGGGCCGCATTGGCCGTGAAGTCGTTCTCGATATAGGTCTCGAAGGTCCTGGCGAGCGCGGCATGCTCCACCACCACATGCCATTCGCGGTTATATTTGGTGAGCCAGGTGCGGCTTGGCGGCTGCTCCGCCAGCGGATCGGCCTCCGGCTGGTTGGAGCTCTGCCAATTGCCGCTCGACAGCCAGAAGGCCGCGCTGTCCCTGACCGCCACCTTGATGTGATACGAGGTCGCGACCCAGCCGTTCTTGATGCCGACCTTGACCCAGGCTGATTCGAACCGGTCGCCGAGAGCCTGCTTCAGCGCCGCCACCATCTCGTCATCGGGCAGGTCGTTCGCCTTGGTGCCGCTGCCCTCGTCGCTGCCGGCCTGGATCGCCAGGGTCATCTTGTCGAAGCCCCGCGCCTCGCCCATCTGCGTGACCGCGTCGCGGATATGCGGCGCGCCGAAATCATACATGCCGACCACCAGGCGCTGCCGCGTGCCGGCGAGGAAGTCCTTCAACAGCGGCCAGCCGTGATCGGGGCTGACGCTGGCGGTGACCTTCATCTTGGCTTCCACCGTGTTCAGCTTCGCCCCGGCCGGCGGGTGATAGAGGATCTCTTCCGTCGCCACCGTGGCCTGGCGCAGCATCTCAGCGGGCGCGGCCTTCGCCTGGCTGGCGAAGAGATCGTCGATCGTGGGGTTGATCACCTCCACGGGCATGCCCTTGAAGGCGCCGGGCAGCGGCGTCGCGCCGCTGTCGCGCAGCTCCCTCGGCGCCAGGCGCTTGCCGACCTTGACGACGATCGCCCGCTGGCGCGTGATCCAGCCGTCCTTGAAGACGTAGCCCGCCGCGACCGACAGCACATCCGGCCGCGTTCCAAGGCTAGCCTTGGCCTCGGCGAGGATGCTCTCGAAATCATCGGCCCGTCCCGGACCGCCGCCGATCACCGCGCCGCCGATCACCGCCGCACCGATTCCGCCGGACAGCCCCGGCAAGCCGATGCTGACGGTGAGCGGAATCGTCCAGGTGGCGGCGCCCCCGTTCAGAACAGGACCGCCCAGAACCGGGCCGCTCATAACCGCACCACCTTGAACCGCACCGCCCGGAACGGCGGCGGGGATCGTCGGCGCGGCGACCGGCGGGGTCACGGCGGTTTCACGCTGCGGCATGATCGCGACCGGCGCCGCCGCCAGCATCTCGTCGATATAGGCCGCCGGGGCACCGCCGCCGGACCTGGCGCGCAGATCGGCGATCACCTGGCTGATGCGTACGCCTTCATTGGAGATCCATTTGACCTTGTCCTCGCCCATCTCGCTGGTCCAGCGCGCGCCGTCGAGGGCGAGGATATTGCCCTGCGCATCGCGCGCCGGCACGCCGGAATGATGCAGCCCCACCACTTCCCATCGGTCATTATAGACCGGTGAGCCGGACGACCCCGGCGCGGTATCGGTCTGATAGGTGAGGAACTGCGCGCTGACATCGACCAGCTGGTTCTCGCGCAAAGCAAGCTGCTTGTAGCCGCCTTCGGGATGCTGGATGATGTTCAGCCATTGCGCGGCGATCGCCTTGCCCTCCTCCTCCATCATCGCGTTGAAGCCGAAATCGCCCAGCGCGCGACCCGGCCCCAGCACGGTGGCCTCGGCCAGCCCGGCAACCGCCACGACCGCGTAATCGAGATCCTGGCTGGTGACGAAGAAATCGCCGGGACGCAGCGAAAAGAGTGCGGAGGGCGCAGGATTGCCGTCGGCGCCGAGCTGATAATTGAACTCCGCCCGCGAGGCGGCGGCCGTCGCCGCATCCTGCAGCACGTGATGGTTGGTGATCAGCAGGCGCGGCGAGATCATGAAGCCGGTGCCGTAGCCCATCGGCGCGCCGCCGCTGACATCCACCCAGACCCGCGCCACGGTGCGCGACACCGCGAGGCCGCGTTCGAGAAAGGCGACGCCCATCAGGTCGCTGGTGCCGATCACGCGTTCCAGCGCATCCGGCTCGCGCTGGCCGATGCTCTCGCAGGTGGCGAGCTTCGGCCGCGCCGTCCCCGCGATCATGCCCTCGATATCGGCCCCGCCGAGGCCGCGGCGCAGGAAGAACTTGCGCACCCGCTCCGGCGTGTCCACCGCGAAGAGATCGCCTTGGCTGATCTTGTAGAGGTTGCGCTGCCGCTGCGCCGCCCGGTCCTGATAGCGTTTCAGCGTCGCCGCGAGCTGATAGGTGTTGATCTGCATGCTCCCCTCCATTTCAGCGAAATAAGACAGAAGTGCGTGATCGGGCTGCGGCGCAAGCGACGCCGAAGGAGCGCAATCCTAGAGCGCGATTGTTTCAGATGGAAGACTGCAGGCTTAGTCTGAGCTCAGATCGTCCTCTATTTTGTTGAAGCGATCCAGCTCTCGGAGAAATGCCGCCGAAAGACAGCTTAATGTCCGTAAAGCCGATCGACCATGAAAGCGCCACAAAAAGCGCGGCCGGTTGCCGCGTGATCTTGCGAGATACTCATATCGCTGTATGCCAGCGGCTGCAAAAAGGCCGGTGTCGGCGAAGACACGCCCCACCCACACCGGCCTCACTCAATCAGCAGCGTCGAAGCACTCAGATGCCCTGGCCGCCGGAGACCTCGATCCGCTGCGCGTTGACCCAGCGGTTGTCGTCGGAGAGCAGGCGCGCGATCATCGGCCCGATATCGTCCGGCAGGCCGGCGCGGCCGAGCGCCGTCATCTCCGCGAACAGCTTGTTGATATCGGGATTGTCGCGCACCGCGCCGCCGCCGAAATCGGTTTCGATCGCGCCCGGTGCCACCGTGTTGACCGCGATGCCGCGGCCGCCCAGTTCCTTGGCCATGTAGCGGGTGAGAACCTCCACCGCGCCCTTGACCGCGGCATAGGCGGCATAGCCGGTGAAACATGTGCGGGTCAGGCCGGAGGAGAGGTTGACGATGCGGCCGCCATCGGCGATCAGCGGCAGCAATGTCTGCGTGAGGAAATAGACGCCCTTGAAATGCACATTCGCCAGATCGTCGAACTGCGCCTCGGTGGTCTCGGCGATCGGCGCGTAGATGCCGTGGCCGGCATTGTTGACGAGATGATCGAATGTCTCGCGCTGCCAGGTCTCGCGCAACGCCAGGCGCAGCCGCTCGGCGAAAGCGGCGAAGCCCGCGGCCTTGCTCAGATCGAGTTGGAAGGCGACCGCCTTGCGGCCCATGGCCTTGATCTCGGCGACTGCCGTCTGCGCCTCATCCGCGCGGGTTTGATAGGTCAGGATGACATCGCCGCCCTGGCGGGCGATGCTGAGGGCGGTGTTGCGGCCGAGGCCGCGGCTGGCTCCGGTGACGATGGCGATCTTGGTCATGCTTCAGCTCCTGTTGTGATGCCGGATCTGATATGCGGCCGACCGCCTTTTCGTCCTTACCGGAACCTCGGCATTCTTTGCCTAATCCTCCAAGACGGTAGGCGCAGTGCCGGCGGATCGGATATGATCGCACCATGACCGATACGCTCGTCGATGCCGTCCGCCGCCATGCGGAGACCCATGCCGACCCGGCAGGCATCTCCGCAACGCCGATCCCCGGCCTCACCACCGTGCGCGCCACGGCGCCCAGCGGCCTCGTCTATGCGATTTCCCGTCCGCTCGTCTGCCTCGTGCTGCAGGGGAGCAAGCAGGTGGTCATGGGGACCGAGAGTTTCGCCTTTGGCGCCGGCGATTCACTGCTGATCACCGCCGATGTGCCGACCGTCAGCCAGATCACGCGCGCCAGCCCCGCTGCGCCCTATCTCTCTCTGGTCTACGAACTTGAGCCCGCCGTCATCGCCGATCTCGCGGTGGAGATGCGGGCCGCCCCCGTCGCCGCGGGTACGGCCGTGCGGGTCGAGCCGACGGATGCCGAGGTCGCCGATGCCGCGCTGCGGCTGATGAAGCTTTTCGCGCGCCCGGCGGCGGTGCCGGTATTACATGAATCGCTGGTGCGCGAGCTGCACTACTGGCTGCTGGCGGGGCGGCATGGAACAGCGATCCGCCGTCTCGGCTGGCCGGACAGCCATGCGCAGCGCATCGCGCGGGCCGTCAGCCTGCTGCGGAAAGACTTCGCGCGGCCGCTGCGCGTCGAGCAACTGGCGGCCGTCGCAGGCATGAGCCCCTCCTCCTTCCATCAGCACTTCCGCACCGTGACCTCGCTCTCGCCGCTGCAATTCCAGAAGCAGTTGCGGCTGATCGAGGCGCGGCGCCTGATGCGCGCGGAAGGCATGACGGCGGGCAGCGCCGCCTTCGCGGTCGGCTATGAAAGCGTCTCGCAATTCACCCGGGAATACGGCCGGCTGTTCGGCCTGCCGCCGCTGCGCGATACCGAGGCGGCGCGGGATTGGGCGAAAGCCGCGTCATAACGCATTCCCGCCGGCTTCAATCTCACAGCATCTTGCGATAGACGAGGAAACCGGAATTCTCGGCGAGCGTGTCATAGAGCCGCCGGGCCGTGGCATTGCTTTCATGGGTCTGCCAATAGACCCGTGCGGCACCGGCCGCCGTGGCGGCGGCATAGACCGCCTCGATCAGCAAGCGGCCGATCCCTTGGCCCCGCACCGTCTCCGCCGTGAAGAGATCGGAGAGATAGCAGCTGGGCGCAATCTGCGCGGTGGCGGGGTGGAACAGATAATGCGCGAGGCCGACCAGTTCGCCGCCGCCATCGTCCTGCGCGCCGCGTTCCGCCACCAGCGCGTGGATCGGTTGAGCCGGATCGAGGAAGCGCGCCCAGGTGGCCGCCGTCACCGCCGGCGCCAATGCCGTCGCGCCGACGCGGCCATAAAACGCGCTATAGCCGTCCCACAGCGGTTTCCAGCCATCGTAATCCGCCGCCGTCACCGGCCGGATCGATATCGCCGCGTCCATTACCCGATTCCCCCGCTCGCTTCCCTCGTCCAGACCTACTCGGTATGGCCGAGCGCGCTGGGCGGCGGTGAATTGCGCACCGAGGCGGCGCTTTCCTTGGCCTGGCTGTCGGTCGCGGCCTCGCTCTTATGCGGCGCGTGTTCGGCGGCACCTTGCGCCGGCGTCTCCGCCTGCGCCGCATCGGCCAGGGCCTCCTGCCGCAGCGGATGCGTCAGGATGAGATATTGCGACGGCGCCGCCAGCTTGACGCCAAGCTCGGCAAAGCGCTTCACCATGCGGCGGTTGAATTCGCGCTGCACGCCCCAGCGCCCGGCATCGCTGCAGACGATCTGGCCGGCCAGCGTGACGGCGCCCGGCTGCACGTCGTCCACGCCCCAGAACTGCAGGTCGCTGCGCATCATGCGGCGGTAATCGTCATCCGCCCGCATGTCCTTGGCGATCTGCTTCAGGATCTCGCCTACCGCATCGACATCCTCGCTGTCGGCGATGGTGACGCGCACCGCCGCATTGCCGACGCCGCGGTTGACGTTGGTGACGGTGCCGACCGAGCTGAAGGGGATGATATGCACCGCGCCATCGCCGGCCCTCAGCCGGATGGTGCGGATCGACAGCTTCTCCACCGTGCCGGTGAGGCCCGAGGCGGTGATGGTGTCGCCGACCTGCATGGCGTTCTCCAGCAGCAGGAAGATGCCGGTGATGAAATCCTGCACCAGTTTCTGCGAACCGAAGCCGATGGCGACGCCGACGATGCTGGCGCCAGCCAGCAGCGGCGCGATATTGACGCCGATCTCGCTGAGGATGGTCAGGATGACCACGATCGAGACGATGATCAGCAGCACCGTGCGCATGATCGGCACCAGGGTGCGCAATCGCGCCGCATGCAGGTAGTCGCCGCTATGGTCGAGGCGCATCATGTGCCGGTCGATGGCGAGGTTGCTGCCTTCCCAGACGCCGACCGCCAATGCGGCCGCCACCGCCACGGTGACGACGGCGGAAACCAGGCGGCTGCCGACCTCGTCGCCATGGAACCAGGCGAAGGCGTCGAGCCCCCAGGCCTGCAGCAGGGCGATGATGCCGATCGCCGTCACCAGCAGGGTGATGGCGCTGCGCAGCAGCGGGTAATAGCGGTTGGCGCGCTGCTTGAGGCCGGGAAAGCGCCGTTCCATCTCGTCGTCGATCCGGAACAGCCGGTCGAAGGCGGCATGCAGCAGCAGGGTGACGATGCGCGCCGCCACCAGGATGCCGATCAGGACCAGCACCATATCGGCCAGCTTGGTGAAGCCGTGGCGTATCTCCATCGCCCAGACCAGCCACAGCGCCAGCGCCAGGAAGATGGCGAAGATATGCCACAGCGAGGCCAGGCGGTTGAGCAGCGCCGCGATCGGCCCGACGCGTCCCGGCCGCGCATGCAGCCATTGGGCGACGGTATGCCGGCATTGCAGGATGACGATGACGACATAGACGTCGACGATCAGCGTCACCACCTTCAGCAGCGCCTCATGCCCGGCGCGCGACAGGCCCAGCAGCAGCGCCATCTCGGCCAGGGCCGCGCCGAACAGGCCGGTGCCGGCAATGCGGAAGACCCAGACCTCGATATAGGCGGCGGTGCCGTCGCGCAGCGGCAGCAGGCGCAGTCCCGGCGAGCGCGACATGACGAAGAGCTGGGTGACGCAGCTCACCGCGCGCACCAGCACATAGGCATTGACCGCGGCGATGCCGGCGAGGCGCACCGATTTGGGATCGCCGAGATCGGTGCCGAGCAGGCTGTTGCCGGCCACGGCGAAGACCACCACCGGCACCAGGCTCAGCAGGAAATGCAGCAGCGCCCAGGGCACGCGCCGCAGCCACAACCAGCCGCGCGGCGTCTTGCGCGGCAGGCCGCTGGCATCGCGCGGCACGATCACCGTCGTATTGCCCGAAGCCTCCAGCGCGCCGGGGTCGATGTCGCTGGGCGTGGTTTCAGCCGCATCGGCCTCAACCGGCGTATCGGGCGCATCGGGGTTGAAGGCGTCCTCGCTGCTGGCGCCCTCGGCACCCAAGGCGGCCAGGTCATGCAGATAGGCGGCGCGACGCTCGATCAGATAGAGCGGCCGGCGCAGCAGGAAGCGCAGGCAATATTCCGCCACCACGGCGCAGCCGATCACCACGGCCAGGCGCCAGGCGGCGTTGAACAGCATGTTGCGGGCGCGCGGATCGCTCAGGCTCTGCACCAGCCAGGTCCAGATGCGCGGCAGATCGGCGACATTGCGCACGGCATCGCCGATCGCCGTGGTGGCGTCGTCCAGCCATTCCGCCAGCTGCTCCAGCAATTGCGCGCCGAGGCTGTCGGCCGGCAGGGCCGCGGCGGCAGCCACAGCCGCACCCGGTGTCGCTGGGGGTGTGGCCGGCGGTGTCGCTGCGGGTGCGGTGGCTGCGGCCGGAGCGGCGGGCGCGGCCGGCGGCGGGGTTGCCGGCTTGGGCGCTGCCGGTGCTGCCTGAGAAGACGGCTGGGAAGACTGCTGCGGCGTCGCCTGCGACAGCGTCGGCGCGGCATTGCCGCTGCTTCCGGCTGCGGTTCCCGCCGGCGCATTGGCGGCCGGCGTGTTAGCGATGGTCTGCAGCACCTGGATCAGTTGATTGCGCTTGTCGTCGTTCTGCAGCACGTCCAGCGTCTGGCGCGCCTGCGCGGCGTTGATATTGCCGGCATTGGTATTGCCGGCGGTCGGACTCGCCGGAGCGGGAAGCGCCGCGCCGCTGCTCTCCTGCGCCTGCGCCGTGATTACAGGGTTGACGCCGGTCACCGCTGTCAGGGCCATCATCAGGCAGAGCATCAGCAAGGAGAGCGTCAGGCGCCGCACCGTCGCGGCAGGCAAGGTTACGCCAGGCTTACGCATCATCAACATCCAGTTCCGGTAACGATCGATCGCGACGACGGCCGCGCGCCCCAAGGCGATAGCCCAGCCGCCCGCAACAGTCCAGCCGGCTCGACGGCGGATGCGCCCAGACCGCCCCATCGCTACGGAAAAGGCCGCCGGATCGGGCCGGAACCGGGCTTTGAATTGAAACATGGAAACCGCGCCCGTAAAGGCGGCGGCAACCCGAAACCGCCGGCCGCAAGCCCTGGCGGCGGCGGGAACGGGCTTAACCTTTCCGGCCGGAGAATGATCCCTGCCGCCATCACGTTTCAGTGATGCCGCCACAGCCATGCCGCGCGCATCGAAACCGGGTTGGCACCATCACGTGCCGGATGTCGCCCGCTGCCACCCGCCGATGCCGCGCGCCAATGTCGAGCGACGACACGCGCCTGTCATGGCACGAGCCTGTCCTAGGACGAGCCTGTCCTAGCATGCGCCTGTCCTAGCATGCGCCTGTCCTCCTGCCACGAGCCTGTCCTGGCATGAGCCTGCCCTGCCACCTGCCGGCCATGCGCACCGCCGCCCCGTCCCATCTGTCATGCCCGGGCTTGACCCGGGCATCCATGGTGGCCACCCCTCGCTGCCGCCACCATGGACCCTCGGGTCGCGCCCGAGGGTGACAATCCGGTTGGGGCGACAGAGCTGGTGGCGCGGAGCAGATTTGATGACAACAGAACCGGCGACGCGGAGCAGAACTGACAACGGAGGAGACAAGAGACAGGTGCCGGCTGCGACTTACGGCGCCACGCCGCCGGCCATGCGCGCCGCCGACGATGCGCGCCGCCACCCCGTCCCTTCTGTCATGCCCGGGCTTGACCCGGGCATCCATGGCAGCCACCCCTCGCCGCCGCCGCCATGGACCCTCGGGTCGAGCCCGAGGGTGACAATCCGGTTGGGCGACAGAGCTGGTGGCGCGGAGCAGATTTGATGACAACAGAACTCGTGACGCGGAGCAGAACTGACAACGGGGGAGACAAGAGACAGGAGCCGGCTGCGACTTACGGCGCCACCCCGCCGGCCATACGCCCCGCCGGCCATGCGCGCCGCCGGCCCGTCCCATCTGTCATGCCCGGGCTTGACCCGGGCATCCATGGCGGCCACCCCTCGCTGCCGCCACCATGGACCCTCGGGTCGAGCCCGAGGGTGACAATCCGGTTGGGGCGACAGAGCGGTGGCGCGCAGCGGATTTGATGGCAACAGAACCGGCGACGCGGGGCAGAACTGACAACGGGCGAGACAAGAGACAGGTGCCGGCTGCGACTTGCGGCGCCACCCCGCCGGCCATACGCCCCGCCGGCCCGTCCCATCTGTCATGCCCGGGCTTGACCCGGGCATCCATGGCGGCCACCCCTCGCTGCCGCCACCATGGACCCTCGGGTCGAGCCCGAGGGTGACAATCCGGTTGGGGCGACAGAGCGGTGGCGCGCAGCGGATTTGATGGCAACAGAACCGGCGACGCGGGGCAGAACTGACAACGGGCGAGACAAGAGACAGGTGCCGGCTGCGACTTGCGGCGCCACCCCGCCGGCCATACGCCCCGCCGGCCCGTCCCATCTGTCATGCCCGGGCTTGACCCGGGCATCCATGGCGGCCACCCCTCGCTGCCGCCACCATGGACCCTCGGGTCGAGCCCGAGGGTGACAATCCGGTTGGGGCGACAGAGCTGGTGGCGCGGAGCAGATTTGATGACAACAGAACCGGCGACGCGGAGCAGAACTGACAACGGGCGAGACAAGAGACAGGTGCCGGCTGCGACTTACGGCGCCACCCCGCCGGCCATGCGCACCGCCGCCCCGTCCCATCTGTCATGCCCGGGCTTGACCCGGGCATCCATGGCGACAATCGCGCGCTGCCGCCGCCGTGGACCCTCGGGTCGAGCCCGAGGGTGACAATCCGGTTGGGGCGACAAGAGAGGGTGACAAGAAACAGGTGCCAGCTGCGACTTGCGACGGCTGCCTTACCAGATATCGCTGACCGGCTGCTCGCCCCGCCATTCCGCCAGGCGCAGGCGCACCGAGACATGCGTCTCCTGCGGCAGGTCATCGGTCGCGAACCAGCCGATCTCGACGATCTCCAGCCAGTCCATCACCTGCGCCGTGCCGGCGATGCCGCTATCGCCGTCCACCACGAAGAGGATCGGATAATCCACCATGCCGAACCAGTCCTGGCGATAAATCTGCTGCAAACGCGGCGGCGCGGTCAGGGTCAGGCCCGTTTCTTCCAGCAATTCACGGGCAAGCCCGGCCAGCGGCGCCTCGCCGCGCTTCAGCCCGCCGCCGGGCAGGAACCAGCCGGGCCGGTAGCTGTGGCGCACCAGCAGCACCTCGCTGCCGGCGCCGGCCGCCGCCGTCCGGACGATCAGCCCGCAGACACCGATCGATTGCTGGCCGAGCCGATGGCGCAAACGGTTGCGCATCCACATGGCCGGCGGATAGATCGCCGCCAGCAGCCGATGGCGCCAGTTGCGGCCGGCCGGCATCCCCGCAGGCGCGATCGTACCGTGATCGGCTTTCGCCGCACGGATCGCACCGGCTTCCGCCGTCAGGGTCGGACGCGCCTCCGCCGCCGGGGCGGCGCGATCCGCCGGATCATCCGGCTCACTCGTCTTGATGCTCTGCATGCCCGCTTGTCTCTGCCGCCTGTTCCAGCCCGCTTGCCGCCTGCCCCGCCATAACGGATGACGGCGCCGTTGGTTCAACCGACCCGCCGCTGCTTCTTCAATTGCAGCAGGGCGTTATAAACCTCGCGCAAGCCGCGATGCATGACCTTGTCGCGGCGCATGACCAAGGCGATGCGGCGATAGAGGCGCGGGCTCAGCGATTGCCAGCGCAAGAGCGGCCTGCCGTCGCCGGCGGCCAGGCTCGACCGGCCGCCCCGTCCTTCGTTAGCGCGTCCTTCATTAGCGCGTCCATCATTACCCCGGCCGTCGCCACCCCGCCCCTCGCCGCTCTTCCCCGGGACGGCGATGCGCGGCACCACGGCGCAGCCCAATCCGGCGCCGACCAGTTCCTTGATGGTCTCGACGCTGCCCAATTGCATCACCGGCTTCGGCGTCTGGCCGTGGCGGCGGAACCAGTCGGAGATCACCCGGTGCGACTGGCTGTTCGGCTCATCCAGCAGCATCGGCAATTTGGCGAGCGCCGCCGGCGTCACCCGGGCGGGCAGCAGATTGGCGTCCGCCGCCTCGATGGCGACGAATTCGTCATCCGCGACCGGCGTCACCGAGAAGCTGCGGCCGGTGACCGGCACCACCACCAGGCCGAGATCGAGGCTGTTCTCCGCCAGGGCCTTCAGCGTGTCGACGGTGTTGCCGGTATTGACGCTGATCTCCAGGGTCGGGAAACGCTGTTTGAGGTCGCGCAGGATCGGCGGCAGCATATAAAGAAGTGCAGTGCTGCCGGTGCCGAGCCGCACCCGGCCGAGCGCGCCGCTCGCCTGCTGCGCCATGGCGTCGAGTGCGGCCGTCACCGCCGCATCGATGTTGCGGGCATGGATCAGCAGCGCAGTGCCGGCCTCGGTTGGCGTCGCGCGCCGCCCCACCCGTTCCAGCAGCCGCAGGCCGAGCTTCTCCTCCAACTGCCGCACCTGCTGGCTGACGGCAGGCTGGGTCAGGTTGAGGCGGCTGGCGGCGGCGGAGAAGCTGCCATGCTCGATCACCTGGGTGAAGGCCGCCAACTGGTCCAGATTGAGTCCGCGCATGGGTCCGGAATCCATCTCAAAGTTTTGCTTATACATCGCATCAAAAGGCAAATCTTCCCTGATAGCAATAGAAACGGCATAGTTGTGCTCATGGAACCGGCTGATCGGTTCCGGGTGGAAGAGCGGCGATCTCGACAAGGCAATATCGCACGACGCATACCGCACGGTGGGCACCGCAACCGGTGGCGTCGAACGATAAGTGCTGTGCCAATCGAACCGGTAACGACAATCCCGTCGTTCACGCTCCCGGCCTGTGCCTGCCCGACCTCCGCGGTCGCGGCGCGCGGCCCATGAGGGGGAGCGGACATGACATCGGTCACAGCTTTGGAACCGGCGTCATGCGATGATCCGGTCGTCACGCGTTGGGGTGCCGCCAGGCGGAAGCATCATGAGCATTTTCTGGAGAACCAATCCCATCGCCCTCTTGGCGCAGTTCCTGCTCGATCTCACCCTGTCGGCGCGTTCCCGCCGCCGCCAGGTTTCCGCCCTGCGCCATCTCGACGATCGGCTGCTCAAGGATATCGGGTTGACGCGGCGCGACGTGCTGCTGTTGCAGCAGGGTTTTGCCTCGGAAGACGCCCCCTTCCTGCCGGGCCGCGCCATGGCCATGGGCCAACCCATGCTGCGCCGGCCCGCCCTGCACCAGCCGCAAGGCCACGGGCCGGTGCCTCGATGACCCGGATATCGGCCGCCAATCTCTGGATGAACAGTGCATCGCTTGCGGAAGTGCTGATGATTGCGCCCCGCCGCAAGCGTAATGCGCCGCGCGACCGGATAGCGGACACCGCTGCGGTGACGGAGCTGCCGGCGCGCGGCGATCGGGCAATGCATGCCTGCGTCAAGCCGGTCCGCTTCTATCCGGCCGGCATCGATGTCGCCAGCGGGTGAAGGGCGGCGGCTGAACATCGGCCGAGACGCAGAATCCGCAGGCTTGCGCCGAAGAGTTCCACAGCAGAGCGAGTTCCCTGTCTCGCTCCGGCCGCGCATGACCCGGCACCGCATCCCACGAGGGTGCTACGCCGATGTCCTGCGCGGCCGCTCCTCGTGCCTTGCGCCGCATCACCACGCGCTGACACACCCCATTGCCGCCAACCCTGTTGTCACCCTCGGGCTCGACCCGAGGGTCCATGGTGGAGGCAGCGCGCCGCCGCCGCCATGGATGCCCGGATCAAGTCCGGGCATGACAGGAAAGCGAGGTCAACCGAAGTCGATGCCCACTGCATCGATCTTCCCACGGCCGATCCCCCTCCTGCACCCCCATCACCGCGCGCTGTAACTAGCCCATTCTCGCCCACTTAGTTGTCACCCTCGGGCTTGACCCGAGGGTCCATCGCGGAGGCAGCGCGCCGCCGCCGCCATGGATGCCCGGATCAAGTCCGGGCATGACAGGAGGTGAGACCATCCGAACGCTGATGCCCGCGCCGCCGATACCTCCCATGGGCGCTCTCCCCCGCCTGCACCGCCATCACCACGCGCTGACACACCCCATTTTCCGCCAACCCTGTTGTCACCCTCGGGCTCGACCCGAGGGTCCATCGCGGAGGCAGCGCGCCGCTGCCGCCATGGATGCCCGGATCAAGTCCGGGCATGACAGATAAAAGTGGCCTGCCAGCGCCGCCACGGCAATGCAGCGCTTTTGCCTCGACGCTGTTCCGCGCTACAGTCCGCTATCGCCGCTGACGCAAGGTTGCCATGCCCGCCGCCTCCCTCGATCCCGGCCCCCTCGACCTCGGTCCCGCGGGCACGTCGCTTGCGCCCTCCGCCGACCTGCCCGGTCGCCAGGGTCTGAGCGCGGTGGAGGCCGCCGCGCGGCTGAAGCGCGACGGCTACAACGAATTGCCGCAGCCCGACCGCCGCACGCCGCTGCGCATCATCGGCGAGGTGCTGCGCGAGCCGATGCTGGCGCTGCTGCTGGCAGGCGGCGGCATCTATATGCTGCTCGGCAGCCTGGACGAGGCGCTCATCCTGCTCGGCTTCGCCACGTTCTCCGTGGTGGTGACGGTGGTGCAGGAGACGCGCACCGAACGCGTGCTGGAAGCCCTGCGCGATCTCACCAGCCCGCGCGCCCTGGTCATCCGCGACGGGCAACGCGCGCGCATCGCCGGGCGCGAGGTGGTGCGCGGCGATCTCATCGTGCTCTCGGAGGGAGACCGCGTGCCGGCCGATGCGCTGCTCATCGAGGCGCAGGACCTGCAGGCCGATGAATCGTTGCTGACCGGCGAATCCGTGCCGGTGCGCAAGCATGCGGCCGCCGCCCTCGCTCAATCCGCCGCCCTGCGCGACGGGCGCGGGCCAGTGCATCCCGAATCCGCGCATTCCGATCCCACGCATTCCCAATCCGCGCAGCCTGACTCCATGCAGGCCGACCGCACGCAGCCTGATCCCGCGCTGCGGCCGGGCGGCGACGACCTGCCGACGGTCTATTCCGGCTCGCTGGTGGTGCGCGGCAGCGGCATCGCCGAGGTGAGGGCGACCGGCTCGCGCAGCGAAATCGGCAAGATCGGCGAGAGCCTCGGCCGGCTGGAGACCGAGCCGCCGCGCCTGCAGCAGCAGACCCAGCGCCTGGTGCGCGTCTTCGCCGTCTTCGGCCTCGCCGTCAGCCTGCTCGCCGTGCTGCTCTTCGGCCTGCTGCGCGGCGGCTGGCTCGATGCCATCCTGGCCGGCATCACCATCGGCATGTCGATGCTGCCCGAGGAATTTCCCGTCGTCCTCACCGTCTTTATGGCGATGGGCGCGTGGCGCATCTCGCGCGCCCGCGTGCTGACGCGCCGCGCCGCCGCCATCGAGACCCTGGGCTCGGCGACGGTGCTCTGCACCGACAAGACCGGAACCCTGACTGAGAACCGCATGACCATCGCCGAATTGCGGCCGGCGATCGGCAGCGGCTTCGGCAAGACCCTGCGCCGCGACGCGGCGGCGGCGGCCGGCGCCTTGCCGGAGGAATGTCATGCCCTGGTGGAGTTCGGCATCCTCGCCAGTGCGCGCGATCCCTTCGATCCGATGGAGAAGGCGTTTCACGATCTCGGCCGTAGCTTCCTCGCCGAGACGGAGCATCTGCACGGCGCCGACTGGCAGCTCCGCCATGCCTATGCCCTGCGGCCCGATCTTCTCGCCATGGCGCATCTCTGGCAGCGCCCCGATGCTGCAACCGGCGCGGGACAGGAAGCGGATGCGCTGGCCGACCTCGTGGTGGCCGCCAAGGGTGCGCCGGAGGCGATCGCCGATCTGTGCCGCCTCGCCCCCGAGGCGCGCGCCGCGATGACCCAGGCGGTGAACGCGATGGCGGCCGGCGGCATGCGCGTGCTCGGCGTCGCTCGCGCCAGCTTCGCCGTCACCGATCCTGCCGGCGACGGCGAAGCCATCTCCTATCCCCCGTCGCAGCGCGATTTCGACTACAGCTTCCTCGGCCTCGTCGGCCTCACCGATCCGCTGCGCGCCAGCGTGCCCGCCGCGGTCGCCGAGTGCCGCTCCGCCGGCATCAGGGTGATCATGATCACCGGCGATTATCCCGCCACCGCCCATGCCATCGCCCGCCAGGCCGGCATCATCGTCGATGGCGATGCGGGGAGCAACGTGGGTGGCGACCCGGATATCCTGAGCGGCGAGGAACTGGCGCGCCTCAACGACACCGATCTCGCCCGCCGCCTGCGCCACATATCGATCTGCGCCCGTATCATGCCGGAGCAGAAGCTGCGCATCGTCGAGGCGCTGAAGGCCAATGGCGAGGTGGTGGCGATGACCGGCGACGGCGTCAACGACGCGCCCTCGCTGAAGGCGGCGCATATCGGCATCGCCATGGGGGCGCGCGGCACCGATGTAGCGCGCGAGGCTTCGTCGATCGTGCTGCTGGATGACGATTTCGGCTCGGTGGTGGCGGCGGTACGGCTCGGCCGGCGGATCTATGACAATCTCAGGAAGGCGATCGGCTTCATCCTCGCGGTGCATGTGCCGATCGCCGGGCTGGCGCTGCTGCCCCTGCTCTTCGGCCTGCCGCTGATTTTCGGCCCGGTCCATATCGCCTTCCTGGAAATGGTGATCGACCCCGTCTGCTCGCTGGTCTTCGAGGCGGAGGTGGAGGAGCGCAACGTCATGCGCCGCCCGCCGCGCCCGCCGTCGCAGCCCCTCTTCACCCGCGCCCTGACCGCCTGGAGCCTACTGCAGGGCGTCGTCGTTCTCGCCCTGGTCGCCGCCATCTATCTCATGGGCCTCGGCTATTTCAGCGGCCTTTTCAGCGGCGCCGCGCTCGATATGGCCACCGCGCCGGCCTCGTCTCCGATCCCCGGCATGCCGGAGACGGAAGTGCGCGCCCTCACCTTCTTCAGCCTGGTGCTGTCGATCGTCGGCCTGATCCTGGTCAACCGTTCCTTCAGCGCCTCCATGCTGACCGCTTTGCGCCGGCCCAATCCGGCGCTGGGCCTCGTCCTGCTTGCCGTCGCCGCCATGCTGGGCCTGACCCTGGGCTGGCCGGCCGCGCGCGATCTCTTCCGCTTCGGGCCGCTGCATGCCGACGATCTCGCCCTCACCATCGGCGCCGGCCTCGCCGTCTTCGCCCTGCTGGAACTGTTGAAGGCGCTCTGGCGCAAGCGGCTGGCCTTCTGAGCGGGTGCGGGCAACCAGGACGCAGCCGCTCCCCATCCAGCCTCTCGCTCAGGTGTCACCATTGTTCCTCCCCGCTGTTCCTCCCCGTATGTCCCCCTCGGGCTCGACCCGAGGGTCCATGGCAGAGGCAGCGCACAAGGGTAGCGCGTCGTCCTCGCCATGGATGCCCGGATCAAGTCCGGGCATGACAGGAGAGCGAGGTCAACCGAAGTCGATGCCCGCGCCCTTGCCCACGCCACCGATCCTCCCCTGGCCGATCTCCCTCCTGCACCGCCATCACCGCGCGCTGTAAACCACGCTCTGCAACTAGCCCATTTCTCGCCCACTCAGTTGTCACCCTCGGGCTCGACCCGAGGGTCCATCGTGGAGGCAGCGCGTCGCCGTCGGCATGGATGCCCGGATCAAGTCCGGGCATGACAGGAAAGCGAGGTCAATCGAAGTCGATGCCCACGCCATTGCCCACCTCACCGACACCTCCCGCGGCCGATCGCCCTCCTGCACCGCCATTACCACGCGCTGTAAACCACGCGCTGACACGCCCCATTTGCCGCCCACTCAGTTGTCACCCTCGGGCTCGACCCGAGGGTCCATCGTGGAGGCAGCGCGTCGCCGTCGGCATGGATGCCCGGATCAAGTCCGGGCATGACAGGAAGTGAGACCATCCGAACGCTGATGCCCGCGCCATTGCCCGCGCCACCGGTCCTCCCCTGGCCGACCTCCCTCCTGCACCGCCATCACCACGCGCTGTAAACCACGCGCTGACACACCCCATTTGCCGCCAACTCAGTTGTCACCCTCGGGCTTGACCCGAGGGTCCATCGTGGAGGCAGCGCGTCGCCGTCGCCATGGATGCCCGGATCAAGTCCGGGCATGACAGGAGAGCGAGGTCAACAGAAGTCGATGCCCGCGCCCTTGCCCACGCCGCCGATACCTCCCATGGCCGATCTCCCTCCTGCACCGCCATCACCACGCGCTGTAAACCACGCGCTGACACACCCCATTTGCCGCCAACTCAGTTGTCACCCTCGGGCTCGACCCGAGGGTCCATCGTGGAGGCAGCGCGTCGCCGTCGCCATGGATGCCCGGATCAAGTCCGGGCATGACAGGAAAGCGAGGTCAACCGAAGTCGATGCCCGCGCCCTTGCCCACGCCGCCGATCCCTCTCATGGCCGATCGCCCTCCTGCACCGCCATCACCACGCGCTGTAAACCACGCGCTGACACACCCCATTTGCCGCCAACTCAGTTGTCACCCTCGGGCTCGACCCGAGGGTCCATCGCGGAGGCAGCGCGTCGCCGTCGGCATGGATGCCCGGATCAAGTCCGGGCATGACAGCAAGTGAGACCATCCGAAGGCTGATGCCCGCGCCATTGCCCGCGCCGCCGATCCCTCTCATGGCCGATCGCCCTCCTGCACCGCCATCACCGCGCTGTAACTAGCCCATTTCTCGCCCACTTAGTTGTCACCCTCGGGCTTGACCCGAGGGTCCACAGCGGCGGCAGCGCGTCGCCGTCGCCATGGATGCCCGGATCAAGTCCGGGCATGACAGGAGAGCTTGGGGTTCGTGACCGCATCGCCCGGCACCCGCCGCGATCATCCGTCCTTTTCTTCTTTCCTTGTCGAACGATGCCGGCTTGTTGATGCAGGTCACCCTGCCCCGGCCTTGACAGTGCGGGTGCATAGGCCGCTATGATCCGCGGATGAATCAGCCTCTCCCGACAAAAGTGCCTGCGGCAGCGTCGCTGCCGACGCTTCTCATCATCGACATGCAGCAGGGCATGGCGCGGGCCGAGGCCGGACGGCGCAATAATCCGGAGGCGGAGGCCAATATCGCCCGCCTGCTGGCGGCCTGGCGCGCGGCCAAGGGCATCATCGTCCATATCCGCCATATCTCGCGCAGCCCCGGCTCGCTTTTCTGGCCGGGACAGAGCAGCGTTGATTTCCAGCCGGCCTTGGCGCCGCTGGACGACGAGCATGTGGTGGAAAAGAACGTGCCCGACGCTTTCGTCCAGAGCGGCCTCGAACGCTGGCTGCATCAGCGCAGCGTCACCGATCTCGTCATTACCGGCGTCAGCACCAACAACTCGGTGGAGGCGACCGCCCGCAGCGCCGGCAATCTCGGCTTCAAGACTCGCGTCGTCGCCGATGCCTGCTTCTGCTTCGATAAGGTCGATTATGCCGGCACCAGGCGCTCTGCCGCCGAGGTGCATGCCATGTCGCTCGCCAATCTGCAGGGCGAGTATGCCGAGATCGTCGATACGGTGACGATGCTGCGCCTCGCCGACCCTAACGCGCCCCTTCCTCCCGCTCCGCCGGCGGTCACCGGCCGTCCCACGGTCATGGCCCATGCCGGCATCAGCACCATCGGCGACGACAAGATGTGATGGCGGGCCGAAACCTATCGCGGTTGCCAAGCTCGCTTGTCATCTTTATGACAGGCACACCGCAACCGACCCGATCAGATCCGGCCCGACCATCATGCGCCTCATCATCTTCGACATCGACGGCACGCTGCTCGACAGCCGGGCGATGATCTTGGCGGGCCACGCCCAGGCCTTCGGCAAGCACGGGCTCAGCGCGCCGGATGAAGCCGCCATCATGGCCCTGGTCGGCCTGTCGCAGCGCGAGACCTTCGTCGCCCTGGCCGGCGAGCACGGGCCGGTCGACAGCCTGATCGCCGCCTATCAGGAGGCGGTCTGGGCCTTCCGCGCCAGCGGCCAACATGCAGAGACGCTGTTTCCGGGCGCCGCCGAGCTGGTGGCCGACCTCGCCGCGCGGCCGGATCTGCGCCTGGCGCTTGCCACCGGCAAGGGACGGCGCGGCACCGATCTCATCATCGAGCAGCATGGCTGGCGGGATGTCTTCCACAGCTCGCATACCAGCGACGAGAATCCCTCGAAGCCGGACCCGACCATGCTTCATCGCGCCATGGAGATCGCCGGCGCAAGGCCGCAAGATAGCGTGATGATCGGCGATTCACCCTTCGACATGCAGATGGCGGTCGCCGCCGGCGTGACGCCGCTCGGTGTCGCTTGGGGTCATCAGCCGCCGGCGCGCTTGATGCAAGCCGGCGCCAAGGCGGTGGCGACGGATTTCGCCGATCTCGCGCGTCTGCTGGATCTTCCGCCACGAGACTAGCCTGCGGTCGCCGCGGGCCATGCCGGCACCGTCAGGCTGCCGTCATCGACGCGGCATTATCCGACCAGCATTATCCGGCCGGCATTATCCGGCCAGCATTATCCGACCGGCCTCACTCATAGCGGCTCCGGTGCCGCAGATTATCCGGCAGCGCGCTGCCTTCCTGCAGCAGGCGCTGCATCTTGTCGAGATGTATCCGCAGCCGCGAGGGCAAAGGATCATAGAGGCGCGTCAGGCTCAAGGCGGCCAGGCGATCGCGCAGCCAGGGATCGTCCGACGGCGCTGCCTGCAACATCACCTGCCGCCGCATCTCCAGGCGCGCGGCAGCGGCCTCCGCCTCGGTTTCTGCGCGCCGGTCGCGCGTTTGCCCGTCATCGTCTTTGTCCGCATCTCCGTGGGCGTCTGCGTCGTGAAACCGGTCGGTCTCATGCGCAACGTCTTCCGCCTCGAAGCGGCCATGCGCATCCGTCGTTGCAGCCATCGTCATGGGTTGGTTCTCCTGATCGGCGACACCCCGTATCAGCACAGACGCGGTGTCCGCGCAGGTTATTCCCAGGAAAGACGCGCGATGAAATGACGGATGCAGACGGCCACGCGCAAGCTTCTTTGCCTCCGGCACGGAACCGGTATCAAAGGCCTCAGCGACGCCGGCGAAAACTGCTGAACTGGAAATGCTGCACGCTGCCCCGGGGCGTCGCGTGGTCGTGCCGGCAACTCGTCAGCAGGGTAAAATCCGCACCGAGTAGCCGGGCCAAGCTTGCCGCATCATACCGCTGGACCGGCAGATTGCTGCAGCGCTCCGGCCCGTCCGGCGCGAAAGTGCCGATGATCGCGACGCCGCCCGGCCGCAAGGCGGCAAGGAGCGTTGCGCGATAGGCGGCCTGATCGGCGGGATCGGTGAGGAAATGCAAAGCGGCGCGGTCGTGCCACAGATCGTATTGCCGCTCCGGGCGCCAGCGGGTCACATCGGCGCTCACCCAGGTGACGCGATCGGCAAGCTGCCGGAGATCCGCATCCGCCTGCAGGCGCCGCTGCGCCACCGCGAGGGCCGCAGCCGAGATATCCAGCACCGTCACGCTGCGATATCCGTCGCGCAGCAGCGCATCCACCAGGCGCGCACCGCCGCCGCCGATATCGACGGCATCGGTGTCAGCCTTGACCGGTCCGAAGCCGGCCGCGGCGATGAGCTGCAGCGACAGCGCCGGGCTCTCCTCGAACCAGCTCACCTGCGTCTCGCTCTTGTCTTGATACACGCGCTGCCAATGCGCGGCGCGCTCCGCCGATGCTCCGGGCGCCGGCTCAAGTGTCGCGCCTGTCTTTGCGGCTTCCTCGCCCGTCTTCTTCGTCATCGCTTGCGCAAGCCTGTCTGCCGGAGAATACCGGTCCGGCAATATCCACGGTCATCGTCACAGTCTAGGCTTGCACCCCGCCGCCGCCAAGCGCGGCAAATGCAAGCAAGGCTGCAGCCCCCGACAGGATTCTCCCCCCGGACAGGATTCTCTCCCGACGGGATTCTCCTCGGGAGGGATTCAGCCTTGAACTAGGACGATAGGCCTTCGAAAGAATCCGGAGATTGGACAGGCTTCATCCCTTCGGCAGGAATCGCGCCCGCATGAAGTCGACATAGTCCTGGTCGGTCCTCTCGCGCCGCGCCTTGACGAAGCCGCGCGCATCGTCGCCGACCGGATAGCGCAGGCGATTGGTGCCGTCGCTCGCCGCCGCCAGGATCGCCGCGGCCACGTCGGCGGCACTCATCATGCGCTGGGCACGCATCTCGTCGAAGGCGGCATGGGTGGCGGCGACGAAGCGATCGTAGTCGGCAAAGACCGAGCGCCGCGGCGTCGATGCCGGAATCGGCCGCCTGCGCCTTCACCTCCTCCGTCACCCGCGCGCCGAAGGCCGTGCTGCTGACGCCGCCATGCGGCTCGATCAGCTTGATGCCGATATTCTGCGAGGCAAGCTCATAGGCCAGCGCCTCGGTGAAGCCCTCCAAGGCGAATTTGCTGGCGCAATACATCGACATCAGCGGCAGGGTGAAGATGCCGGCGCCGGAACCGACATTGATGATGAGGCCGGCCTTGTTGCGCCGGAAATGCGGCAGGATCGCCCGCGTCACCGCCATGACGCCGAAGAGGTTGACGTCGAACTGCTCGCGGATCTTCGCCGGCGAGGTGCCCTCGAACAGGCCGAACAGGCTGAAGCCCGCATTGTTGACGAGGAGATCGATTTTTCCAAAGCGTTCGATGCCGGCGGCGATGGCGGTGGCGATACCGGCCTCATCCTGCACATCGAGCGACAGTGTCAGTACCTGGGGCAGATGCGCCAGCGGCTCCAGCGCCGCCCTCCGCCGCGCCGTCGCAACGACGTTCCAACCCTTCGCCGCAAACAGCCGCGCCGTCGCGGCGCCGATGCCCGAAGAGCAACCGGTGATGAGAACCGTCCGTGTCATGGTGATCCTTCCTGATGGAATTGCGCGCAGCCGTCACTGCCGACTTTGCCCGCGCCGATATGCGTCTCGAACTCTCGCGTCATGCCCGGACTTGATCCGGGCATCCACGTCAACCGCCCCACGCTGCTACTGCCATGGACCCTCGGGTCAAGCCCGAGGGTGACAATCGGAGGTGACAAGCCCGGGGGGATAAGCCCGTGGATGACAAGCCGCGGGATGACAAGCCCGGGGGATGACAGGTCCGGGGTGATAAGCCCGTGGATGACAAGCCGGAGGACGACAAGCCGGGGGATGACAGGTCCGGGGGATGACAGGTCCGGGAGTGAAAACGGCTATGGGCCACGGGCGACGGGCCGGTCGGACGATAGACAGCGGGGAGAAGAACTGCCCGCGATGCCGATCACCCGCTGTCCTCAATTTTCCTGCCTCAATTTTCCTGCCTCAATTTTACCGTCCTCATCTTTACTGTCATGCCCGGACTTGATCCGGGCATCCACGTCAACCGCCCCACGCTGCTGCCGCCACGGACCCTCGGGTCAAGCCCGAGGGTGACAATCGGGTGTGACAAGCCCGGGGGATAAGCCCGTGGATGACAAGCCGGGGGATGACAAGCCGGGGGATGACAGGTCCGGGGGTGAAAACGGCTATGGGCGACGGGCCGGTCGGACGATAGACAGCGGGGAGAAGAGCTGCCCGCGATGCCGATCAACCGCTGTCCTCAAATTTCCTGCCTCAATTTTCCTGCCTCAATTTTACCGTCCTCATCTTTACTGTCCTCATCTTTACTGTCATGCCCGGACTTGATCCGGGCATCCACGCCAACCGCCCCACGCTGCTGCCGCCATGGACCCTCGGGTCAAGCCCGAGGGTGACAATCCCGAAGGTGCGAAGCCCAGGGTGACAAGCCCTGGGATGACAGGCCCGGGATGACAGGCCGAGGGGCGATCACGGCTGTGGCTCGGCTTCTATCTAGCCATCGCCGATTGATGCGATAATCCGCATATTTTCGTACGGCCTGATGCAGGATTTCGTACAATGGCAAACGGTTCCCGCGCGGCGGGATGCTATCCACACCAGGAAGACTGCCGAGATGACGAAACGACACGCGCCGCGCCCTGCCCAGAAACCGACCGCGAAACCAACTGGGCCACGGGTCCCCGCAACCAAGACCGCCATGGCAAAGCCATATGCGGCATTGCGGCCGAGCCTGGTTGAGCTCGATGCGGTGATGGCGGTCGCCGCGCAGCGCAACTTCCGCCGTGCCGCCGCCGAGCTTGGCATGTCGCCCTCGGCGCTGAGCCATGCCGTCGCCGCCCTGGAGCAGCGCCTGGGCCTGCGTCTCTTCCATCGCACCACCCGCAGCGTCGCCCTGACCGAGGCCGGCGCGCGCTTCCTCGAGCGGCTGCGGCCGGCGCTGGCCGCGGTCGATGCGGCGATGGAGACGGTGAACGATTTCCGCGCCCGGCCCGCCGGCACGCTGCGCATCAACAGTTCGGAGGGGGCCGCACGCCGCCTTCTCGCCCCCGTCATGCTGGAATATCTGCGCCGCTATCCGGAGATGCAGCTGGAACTTGTCGCCGAGGGGCGGATGATCGATATCGTCGCCGAGGGCTTCGATGCCGGCATCCGCATCGCCGCGGCGGTGCCGCAGGACATGATCGCCATTCCCTGCTCGCCGCCGGTGCGTTTCACCGTGGTCGGCGCACCGGACTATTTCAAGCGCCACGGCAAGCCGCGCAGCCCCGCCGATCTCCTCGCCCATGCCTGCATCCGCCGCCGCATGCCGAGCGGCGCCCTCGCCCCCTGGGAATTCGAGAAACAGGGCAAGGCGCTCGCCATCGACGTGCGCGGCCCGCTCACCCTCGACAGCGCCGAGCTGATGGTGGAGGCGGCGCTGGCCGGCGCCGGGCTTGCCTGGGTCAGCGAATGGTCGGTTGCCGACCACCTGAAGGCGCGCCGCCTCGTCCCCGTGCTGAGCGACTGGTCGCCGGCGGAACCGGGGCTCTGCCTCTATTACCCCGGCCACCGCCATGTGCCGGCGGGCCTGCGCGCTTTCGTCGATCTGGTGAAAGAGCTGATGAAGAAGCGCTAGCTGCCGTCCCGCGCCGGCGCCTCTTCCAGGCGATGCGCGTCCGCCGCCGTCAGCGTGAGGCCGTAGACCTCGCGCAGCGCCTTGACATGCCCGAGCGTCTGCCGGCTGAACGGTGCGCGGCCCTCCAACGCATGCAGCATGACGCCTTCGATCAAATCGCCCAGCGATATGTCGTGAATTTCCGCGATCGCCTTCATCACCTTGAGCAGGCGGGTTTCCAGTCGCACGCCGGTCTGTACGCGCTGGACGACGGGCCTCTCCGCGATGGGCTTCTCCGCGATGGGCCTCTCCGCGATGCGCCTTTCCGTGGCCGGCTTCTGCCCGACAGGTTTCCGGCCGGCTGGCTTGTGCTCCGCTGGCTTCTGGCCCGCCTTTCGACCGCCGCTACGCTTCTCTCGCTTGACCGCCATCCGGCACATCCTTTCCCACCGCTGCCGCCCTTTACGCTTGATTTGGTACAAATGTACCAATATACCACCGTCTCATGGAGTTCAAGCCAGGCAGCGAATGAGCAATGCAATGACACGAGCCCCTTCCGCCGGCGCCGAGGAGCCGGCGCCCTTGCCCTCGACCGACGGTTTCGAGCGCGGCCTGATCGATCCGGCCGATTTCACCCACCGCGAACATCTCCGCATGGGCTATGAGCTGCTGCGCCGCCACGACTTCCCGGAGGCACTGCAGCGTTATTGCCGGGGGCTGAAAATCCTGGTCGCGCGCGCCAAGGCCGAGGACAAGTTCAACCTGACGATCACCGTTGCGTTCCTCGCACTGATCGCCGAGCGGATGGAAAGCGGTGAAGCGCCTGACTTCGACAGCTTCGCCGATGCCAATCCGGCGCTTTTCGATCCCGGCATCCTCCGGCGCTTCTACACGCCGGCCCGCCTCGACACTGCAATCGCCAAGCGCACCTTCCTGCTGCCGGACCTGGCACAGGCTGGGACGCCAGGCTGATCTCAGCACCCCTACCGGGCGAACAGGAACGGATAGATGGTGAACATCAGCTCGATCAGGATCAGGGCCAGGATGTACCATTCGACGCGCAGGCTGCTGCGGCTCTGCACCAGGCCCAGCAGCGTCTCCACCGTGCGGGAGATGACGTCGAGCTTGCGGTCCAGCACGCGGCTGCGCTCGCGCAGCTCGTACCATTCCGCAAGGCGCAGATAGAGCCCCTCCAGCTCGGGATGATCCCAGAGCAGGTCCGGCTTCTCGCCCGTCTCCACGCGCCCCACCATGCGGTGCTGGATCGCCAGGACATTGCCGATCTGGCGCAAGAGGGCGGTGCCGGCGGCACCGGTGCGGCCCTGTTCCCGCAAGGTCAGGGCCAGCGGGTCGATGCGGTCGAAGATATCGGCGATCCGCGTCTCGTAATGCGCCAGGATCAGGCTCTTCGCCAGCACATCGGCCACTAGTTGCAGCCGCTCGGTATTGGCCTGTTTCAGCAGGATGGTGCCGCCGCCGACCGCGCCCTCGTCGCCGTCGCTGCCGGCGCGCAGCCGCGCCTCCTCCATCTCGCGGGCCGGGAAGGCGGCGATGACGAAGGGTGCGATCCGCTCCAGCAAGGCGGCCTCGGCGGCCGGGGATGCGTTGAAGATGACGACGACGCCATAGCGGAACAGGACGGCGACGCCGCCTTCCGGCAGGCGCAGGGCCAGCGGCGTCTTCGCCAGCGGCTCCTTGCTTTCAAGCGAGCGCGTATCCAGCCGCTCGCCCAGCAGGAAGGCCCGCGCCGACATCGTCTCGGACGGCGTATCGGAAGATGGCTTCGCGCTTTCTGTCATTATCCGACCTGTCCCGTCATCCGTGCTCTATCACGCGCGCCGATAGGTGCAAGAGCCACCGGCGTGACGCTGATGGCAGCATCGCCCGCCCGGCACAGCCCGGCGTTGATTCAAATCAACCCGCCGGCCGGGTGCCCGCCGGCTGGTATCGCCGCTTTAAATATCGCCAGGTGCCTGGGCCTGTGCGATCATGCAAGGGAGTGCGATGGGGGATCCGATCTGACATGCGATCTGAAGGGAGACCTGCCATGACTGCAAGCATTGCCGAGGTGCTGGATTTCGTCATTCACCACCGCCCGGGCCTGGATGAGCGCGACCTTTCCAACGCCCTCTACGGCTCGCCGAGCTACGCGCATCAGGTCGAAACCGAATGCAGCCGCCTGGTGACCAGCGGCCAGGTCAATCGCCGCGCCCGCCCCGATGGCGGCCATGCCTATTACCCCGGCATCGCCGCGCCGGCGGAGCTGGGACGCTAGACAGCGCGGCAGACACGCGGCGACCGTGACGCGGCAACCACCGTGACGCGGGATATCGAAGCGATGTGGCGGCAGGCCGGGGGCCAGAGCCTCCGCGTCAAGCGCCGAAGCGGCGCGCGAGCTGCTCCAGCGACTGCCGCGTGCCCGCCTCGTTGTCTTCCGGCCGCAGACCCGGCGGCAGGTTCTCGAAGTGAAAGCCCACCTCCGTTCCGCCGGCGACCGCATCGAAGGTCACGGTGATGATCATCTCGCCGCGCAAGGCCGGATCGTCGCTGTGGAAGGTGACGGCTTCGACGATGCGGCTGGGCGGCGACAATTCCAGGAAACGGACGCTGACCATGTCCTCGCCCGCCGCCGTCTTGCCGCGCGGCTCGCCGCTATGCGGCGCAGCTTCCTGCGGCGGATAGAACAGCGACATGCGATAGCCGCCGCCCGGCCGCGCATCGAAGCTGTGGATCTTGCCGGTCATCTCGCCCGGCGGCAGCCAGTCGGCCAGCGCGACCGGGTCCATGAAGGCCGCGTAGATTGCCTCGGGCGCGGCGGCGATGATCCGCGCCGTGCGTGTGGTTGCGCCGCGGCCCACCGCTTTCACGTCGCCGCCTTCATGTCACTGCCGGCGGCACGTCATCCGCCGCATCTTGGGCCGCCGGCAGATAGCCGCCGAGCTCGAAATAGACCATCACGATGTTCACCGTCGCGTCATCATTGGAAAGCGGCAGCATCAGCGTCTCCACATCCTGCAGGTAGCCGCTTCGCGAGACCGCCGCTTCCCAGTCATAGACCAGGCCGCGCTCATCGATCACCAGTCGGTAATTCTCCAGGATCGCCTCCAGCGAGGAACCGTGATAGCCCTCCTCCACCGTCAGCCCGGTGACATCGCGCTGCTTCAATTCGACCGAACGGGTGCCGACCAGGCGATAGGTCAGGCGCCGCGGCTCATGCTGCACATCCACCAGCACGATTCCCGGCAGCCATTCGCGCATCTCCAGCGGATCGAAATCCTCCCGCCGCGGCATTCGCCTGCCCTGCCGTTTGCTATCCCAGAAGCGATAGAAGGAAGCGATGCGCGGCGCACAGCGATCCAGGAAATCAGTCGTCGTCATCCGCAGATAATGCCGGCCCTGATCCGGTGTCGCGAAATCATTCATGGCATCTCAATTCCCATCATCACACCGTCCCTCTTCACTTCCATCGAGTCCCCCGCCGCCCTGCTCGCGCGGCGAAGGCGCCAATGGCCGGCGCCTCGCATCGCGTGAGCCGCTAACCCGGCACGCGTCATTCTAAGCGGCGGAGGCGAGAGCGGAAAGGGTCATCGGGTGCGCGTCGCTTTCGGTCCGGCCAACGCATGTTGCGGGCTCACGCGTTCAGCTCATCGGCCGCCGCAATCACCTCCGACACGATGGCGCGCACATCGTCATCGGTCGTCCGGTGATTGACGAAGCAGGCGCGCAAGGCAAACTTGCCGTGAACCGTCGCATTGGAAAGGTAGACGCGCCCCCGGCTTATAACGCGTCTCAGAAGGGTCTCGTTGTCCTTCCTCCGGTGGCGGAAGCAGACGGCGCTGAGCGGGACAGGCGCCAACAGTTCCAGGTCTGGATGTGACCTGATCGCCTCCGCCAGCAACTGGGCATGCCTGATATCGGCGGCGATGGCCTCGCGGAAGGCCTTGCGACCGTGATATTGCAATGACAGCCAGAGCTTCAGGGCCCGGAAGCGCCGGGACAGCTCAAGCGATTCCTCGAAGAAGGCGAAGGATTCCACCTGGTCGTCGCTGAATATTCGCACATAGTCGTCACTGTTGGCGAAGGTCATGCGCGCGATATCCGGGTGACGATAGAGCAGGCAGCCACAATCGATGGGCTGATAGAGCCATTTATGGGCATCCAGCGACAGAGAATCCGCCAGAGACAATTGGGGAAACGTCTCTGCCATGGCAAGCGCCGCCAACGCGCCATAGGCGCCGTCGATATGCAGCCAGAGTCCCTCCCGCCGGCAGATTGCGGAAATCTCGTCCAGCGGATCGAGCGCACCGGAGACAACCGTTCCTATCGTGGCGACGACAGCAATCGGGGTTTTCCCAGCCGCGCGGTCGGCGCGAATCGCGGCTTCAAGGGCGTCGGAGCGCATCCTGAAGTGTTCGTCAACGGGGATCAGGCGCAGATTTTTCTTGCCGATGCCAAGGAGGGCTGTCGCCTTTGGAATGGACATATGGACCTGTTCGGAGGCATAGACGACTGCCGTGCCGAGCGCTCCTGTTTCGTTGGCAGGCGCCTTTGCCTCACGCGCCATCGCCAGCCCCATCAGGTTGGCGGAAGAGCCGCCACCGCACAGGCTCCCGGTGAAACCGGCGCAGCCGATGGCCTCCGCAAGCCATCCAACGACGATACGCTCTATGGTTATCGCCGCCGGTGCCGACCGCCACGCCGTCACATTCTGGTTGAGGACGGCCGCGAGCCAGTCGCCGACCGCGCCGACCGGCTCGCCGGAACCGGCGACATAGCCGAAGAAGCCGCCGGTCGAAGGGCGCACATGTTCGGTGATTTGATCGAAGTCATGCAGGACCTCTCGTCCCCGCCCCTCCTCGGCCCAGGGCCGGGAAAAGAGCTCTGTCGTTTGTTTGCCACTTGTCTTCGGATAGGTTGGACGCTGCGGCAACGACGCCCAATAGGCTTTGGCGATGTCCGCCGCTTCATCCACCAACCGAGATAAGTCGCGGTCGGAAATCTGCAGCCCGCTCATAACGTTTCCTTTCCCGTTGTCTCTTTCCTGTTGTCTCGTCCGCAGCCTTGGCAGGGTTCATGAGCCAACCTTCCATGGACTCGTTTCTTCCATCGGAATTTATCATATCGGCGCCGGCCGATGAGCGATGGGCAACGGCATGTCTCCTCAAGGATATCGGCACTGGCGTTCGTCATCGAAGTTATGCCCGCCCGCCGATTGTCACAACAATCCCAACGAAACCGTCGGAATTTTAAGCGCGACATAATTTCAAGGCCTTATCGGCAATACCGCGACATCCATGGATATGGTTACCGCCGTAACCTCTTCATCGCGGTCTGAAACCGCGGCGTAGCGAAGCGGCACCTAGCTTGGCTGCCCCGGCCCGTCCCGTCGATCCATCCCATCGACGCGAGGACCGGTACGCGCCCGTCACGCCATCCCGTGACGACGCTTAAAGCTAGGAGAATTAAATGGAACGCATGTTCGTGACCATCTCGGCCCATCCCGCGGCCTGCGCCGCCGGCTTGCTTGGCATGTTCTGCCTCGCCGTCTTTCCCCTGTTCCGTTCACGCCAAGCCATGCTGCTGATTTATATCTGCAACAATTTCGCCTTCATCCTGCATTACGGCCTTCTGCAGAATTGGACCGCCGCGGCGATGAACCTCGTCCTCGCGCTGCAGACGGTGATCGCATTGCATATCGCGGCGGCGCGCTATCGCTGGGTCTATTACGCGCTGATGCCGGTGCTGGCCGCCATGGTCGCCGCCACCTGGGCGGGCACCCCGTCTCTCCTCGCCGGCATGGCGGCCATGTTCTCGACCTTCGGCCGCATGCAGCGCGGCGAATTTCCGCTGCGCCTGCTGATGCTGATGGCGATGCCCTTCTGGGTCGCGCATGACATCCTGGTCGCTTCCATGCCGGGCCTCATCGCCGATCTCCTCAGCATCGCCACCGGCCTCGTCATGCTCTATCGGCGCTGCCTCCGCGAAACGGCCGGCACCTATACCCTGCGCCGCGCCGCCGGCTTCTGAGCGGCGCCGGAACGCCGGGGATGGCTTTCATCCCCGGCGGCTTCCTGCCGACGATCGCGCACTATCATATTGAAGGAAGCCGGATTACGCTTCGGGTCGCAGCCGTCGGGATTGGGGCCAAAGCGATCCGACTCTAGACCAAAGTAGCATCGGCCGGCACCTTCGCCGCGGCTAGAATGGTGCCGCCATCCGTCATTGCGCCGGCTCAAGGCGCGCTGCAATCAGGGGCTATCCGGGGAGGACAGAATGCGCGGTGTCGGTGAGAACAGATTTGGTGCGAACAGATTTGTATGGGTGGGCGGCCTGGCGCTTGCCGGCTTGCTGCTTGCCGGTCTCTGTGTCAGCCAGTCGGCCCTGGCGGCTTCCGGCACCCGGTTCTGGAACCTCACCAAGAATACCGTCAACCTGCTGCAGCTCGCCCCTGCCGGCAGCTCCGCCTATGGCGAGAATCTCTGCCTCGCCGATAACGACAAATCGGTCGATTCCGATGAGCGGCTGAAGATCTCCGGCGTCAAATCCGGCCGCTATGATGTGAAGCTGGGCGATACCGCCGGCCGGCAATGCACGGTCAAGAATGTCGATATCACCGAAGGCAAGGTCTTCTCGATCGAGGAGAAGCAGCTCACCGACTGCCGGCAATAGCGGCCGGCCCTCGCCCGCCTCGTCCCGTCACGCCTCGTCCCGTCACGACTCGTCCCGTCACGCCTCATCCCTTCCCTGCTCGTCCTTCCCCGGCCGTCAGGCCTTGCGCCAGACGATCAGCGTGCCGGCATTGCCGGGATGCGGGCTGACGATATCGATATCGATCGCCTCGATGACGATACGCCCCGCCGCCTCATGGCGGCGCAGCAGCTCGACCAGGTTGCGGTTGAAGCCGGTCTTGCGGCAGCGCCGCGCCGTCGCCGTGCGGCGCGTCAGCGCCGGAATGCCGAGACGCTCCAGCAGCGCGTCGATGCGGGCGCCAAGGCCGTTGCGGCGGAACTGCCAGCCGACCGGCTCGATGTGAATGGCGCGATCGAAACCGGGCACCGCCAGCATGCGCTCGATCAGGCTGTCCGGCAGTTCGGTGATCTGCTCGATTGAGAAGATGCTGTAGAGCACGGTCTTCGGCGGCGCGCCGGCAGCAGCAGCAGCGGCGCCGTCAAGCCGGCTGAAATCGGCATCGTAATAGTCGAAGGGCAGGCAGGTCAGATGGAAGCGCGGCTCCGCACCCGCCAGCAGCCTGGTGATGGCCTGGCCGTTATCGGTGTATTCCAGCGCGTAATAGGCGGCGTCGCGCGGCCCGCCCGCCAGCCAGAAGCTGGAGATGATGGCGCCCCAGCCGGAACCCATCTCGACAATGCGCTGGGCATCCGCCGGCACGTATTGGCGCAGCAGTTCCACCACCACCGAGGTATAATAGGCGATCTGCGAAACGCCCGGCACGCGCGGCGACAGGTCGAAGCCGCCCATTTGCGGCAGGTAGCCGCGCCAGTCCTTATGCGCATGCACGCCACGGGCATGCAGGCAGCGGCCGAGAAGGCGCGCCAGGTTCTGCCCCTCCTCGCGCGCCACCTGCTCGGCGACCGCGAGATAGCTGCCCCAGGCGGCCTCGTATTTCTTCTTCACCTTGGTGATCGTCTCGCTCGGCGCCATCCCGTTCCCCCTCGCCTTCCCGCGCGTCATCCTTCCGGGTCATCGCAGGTGTCGCATCTCCGGCCTGCCGAGGCAAGACGCAACATCGCGCCGCGCCAGGCCTTGGTTTCCCGGGCTTGCTTACGGGGCGAAACGGCCCGCAGGTAGCTCCCAGGGCGACGGCTCCCCGAGCGGCGGCTCCCAGGGCGGCGGCTCCCAAGGGCGGCGGCTCACACCAAATGGTGAAGCGGCTCACTTTTTGGCGATGGAACATCGGCCGCCACTTTCGATTGCCATCCCATGACCGGACTCTCCCGGCTATGCACGCGCCGCGTTCCAGGCGCTGCGGTTCCGCGATGTAACAGGGGCAGTGGCCGAGCGGGTTCATGAACGATGTCGGCGCCGGCCGGCGATGTTTTGCAGGAGCAAGATCAGATGAAACAGACAACCCGCCTTTCCCCCGCCCGTTCGACCACCGCATCACGGGATGCCACACCACCGTATGCTGCGCCGTTCCGTGCCGCGTCGCTGCTTGCCGGCCCGCTTCTCGTGGCGGCGCTGGGTTTGGCCTCTGTTCCGGCGGCCCAGGCGCAGAACACCACTCCGACCGCCGTGCAGGGTCCCAATGGCGAGGTGCCGGCGCCGGATAAGAAGCCGACCCCGCCGCTGACCTTCCCGCCCAGTTCCGCTTGCGCCTTCCACGGCAAGCCCGATTGCGAGGCGAAGATCCGCGCCGATGCGATCGAGAACAAGCAGTTCGGCCGCACCGGCGTGAAGGGTGGTGCCCCGGCGACCAGCAGCGGTGAATCCTTCGGCAGCAACGCGACGACCGGCGTCACGCCGCTGGGCGGCCTCTCATCGGGCAGCAGCTCGATGGGCCGGCCTTCGTCGGCCGGTTCCAGCGAGAGCCTCGGCGGCATGAGCAGCGGCAGCTCGACCAACCCGCAAACGATCGGCAATACCTCGGCCGGCACGCCCAGTCCCAGCGGCACCGGCAATGGCGCGCCGCACCTTAACAATTCCGGCGGCTCGGTCGGCGGCAGCGTGCCGGCCGGCGGCGGCTCCTCAGCCGGCACGCCGGGCAGCCTCTAGCGGCAGCCGAGGGGACGGGACAGTCGCCGGGGATGTGCGCGCCTGGAATGCGGGTGCCTGAAATGCGGGTGCCCGGAATGCGGGCCTCGATGACGGCGGGCGCGCCTAGCTCAGCTTGGCGGCGATCTTCTTTGCCTCGACGAAAATCTTGTCGCGCGGCAGCTCGGCCTCGCCCGGATGGACATGGGTGACGAACCAGCCCTGGCCGCGATGCTCGACCTCGATATCGGCGGTCTTCTCGCAGCCCTTCACCTTGCGCAGATCGGCAAGGATGCGGGCCTTGGCCTCGGTGTCGGTGGCGATCGCCTTCTTCATGTCTTCCTCCCCGGATGCCCTCTGGTTGCACCGGCTTGTCCCGGTTTATCGCTTCGGCCCATGCTGCGCCCGTTGGCCGGCGAATACAACAAGCCGGCTAGGCCGGCGACGATGGCGGGGAAGGTAAACATGACGACAACAGCCGCGCCGTAAGCGTCCGGACACTTACGCGCAATCAGCCGATCTCTCAGAAACGCTTCTTCCTGCGTCACTTATCCAGCTTGATCGAAACCATGGCGTTTCCGACGACTGGGATCGCCAGAGCGACGTTTCTTCCGAAGGAGATTTTCTCTTCAGTCGCAAGCCGGTAATATTTCAGGTTATTGCGGTAGTTCCACGCGATATAGCCGAGTATCAGCCCCCAGCTCGCGAAGAAGAGCGTTGCGGAAAGGCCTGTGGTGAGAACGCTGTTGCCGATATCCACTGCGAGTTGGTGAAAGAAGCGCCGCACATAGACGAGAAGAACGAAGCCCACCGCGAATACGATGATCCCTGTCCGGACCTTGCTTTTATAAGTGGGATATAGAGAACCGACGTTGCTCATCTGCTGCCTCAAATTATGGATTAGCACCCGGTCTCGACCGCCTTGCTATGATTGCGCGGTTTTAGGGCTTCAGCATGAAGCAGCCTATCACTAAGAGCGACCAGGTAACCTTGGACTGTCGTATATGTCGGGTAAGGCAAACCAGATATCTTCTACAGAAGGCCTATTATGTGTTGAAGAGAATTCCCTGGCGATGTTACGCGACATCTCTTCAATCGTAGTCCCATATTTGTCCGTAGGCCGCCAGCTATAGTTACCGTCGTCAGGACGATGACCGAATACGGGCTTTGCGCCGTAACGGAGCAGTGCAGCGGCTATTTGTATGACATACTTTTGCATATGACTCTCCGGAACCCTGTAATCACCCCTCAACGCAGGCAAAATCTGCCACAAACCAACAGCGTCACCGTGCAACTGATACTGCCAGTTTTTAATGCGATTATTAATCGCTTGGTCAATGTCAGAGGCCCTCATCAAAACTTTATCCCTGATATGTAAGCGTCCGGACGCTTACTAGCTGGCCGCCTCAGCGGCTCTGGTTACGCCCCCTGCTATGATACCAACGCCGTGTAAAAATGAGTGAGCCACCAACACCGCCTGCTAAATCGCTCCAGCTGCTTCCCTACCTACGGCCAGCACCTTGCCCGGCCGTTTCATTTCAGCCAAGGATATGTCGAAACGGAGCGTTGTACATAGGTGCGAGATGGCGACATTCATTCTGATACCCGGCGGATGGCAGGGCGGTTGGACTTTCGAGAAGGTCGCGCCTCTGCTCACCGCACGGGGCCATGAGGTTCAGGCTCTGACACTTGCCGGCCTGGGCGCGGTTCCGGCGCCGGCGGCCAATCTGGCCTTTCACATCGGCGAGGCGGTCCAGGCGATCAGGAAGGTTTCGGGCGATCTCGTTCTGGTCGGCCAGTCTTACGGCGGCATGGTCGTCACCGGCGCCGCCGATATCGAACCCGCGAGAGTCAGCGCGCTGGTCTATGCCGATGCCTATGTGCCTGAGACCGGCCAGTCCGTGTGGTCGCTGACCAGTCCCCGCTTCCGCGAAGCCTTCATCGCCGGCGCGACGGCCGACGGATTGACCTGCGCCCCGCCGGCCAATCTCGACCCGCGATGCCGCCCGCATCCGATCGGCACCTTTCTCCAGGCGATCGACCTGTCGGGGCGTTGGCGCGAGGTTGCGCGAAAGATCTATATCGGCGCCCATGGCTGGGAGGGAAGCCCGTTCCGCGACCTCTATGATCGCCTGAGCGCCGACCCGGCATGGCAGACCATCGCGCTCGATTGCGGGCATAACATCGCGCGCCTGGAACCGCAGGCCCTGGCCGAGATATTGCTGGCCCAGGTTTGACGACCGCTTCCGCGCCGGCTCTGTCTCGCCGACCTTGTCGCGGCGGGAGGGCTGTGTTTGAAAGGGCTTGGTCCCGTGCAGCGGATACCGCACGCCGCGCCAGGCAGGCGCGTCTCAGTCGGGTTTGCGCGCATCGGCAGTGGAGATATCTTCGGGGGTGGAGACATCTTCCGGGACTTGATCTTCGGCACCGTCGCCGCGTGAGCGGTCGAGCTTGCGCTGCAGGCTGCGTTCCTGGCGCTCGAGCTGCTTGCGCTCGCTCTTTTCCTGCTTGGCACGCCGCCGATCGTTGCGATGCATGTTGTAGTTCGGAGGCATCGCCACTGTCGGTTATCCCTTTTATCGGCCCCGTTGAATTTATCGGCCCCGTCGTAGCGGCAGCTCTGTATCTGCGGGCTCTGTCATAATGCAGTAGAGACGGATTCGGGGTTCAGGTCAAAGCACGTCATCAGTCGACTGAAATCGATCCGGCGCTAGGAAAGTTCGCTTTCGCGCACGACACGTTCATGGCCATCGGTCTCGCTCTTGATGCGATACTGATAGTCGCGCGTATCGCTCGGCAGGAGACGGACGACTTCATAATAGCCGCGGGCCTTGGGCGTGTGCTGCAGGCCGGCGGCGAAGTGCACGCTCTGGCCGATCTTAAACTTGTGTAACGGATTCATGTGCGGCCCTGCCTTTCCGAGGGTGCGCCATTGGCGCAGGGGCGGTGCTTGCCGCCGGGAAGCCGGATATCGGGCCGAAATACCGGGCCGAAGCAGAAGGCTCGGGCGCAGTTTGGGCGCAGTCCGCCGATTTTGCGCATCCTTCGATGCGCGAAAATCGGCATCATGCGCCGATATCCGCCAAGTAAAGAAAACCGGGGCCCGGCCGAAAACGACCGGGCCCCGCTTCCTGGCGATTAGCCGGTGGTTTTAGGCCAGCTGCAGATTGGCAGCGGCGCTCTTGCCACGCTCGGAGACGACCTCGTAGCTGACCTTCTGGCCTTCGCTGAGCGAGGACAGGCCGGCGCGCTCCAGCGCGGTGATGTGCACGAAAACGTCCTTGCTGCCGTCGGTCGGCTGAATGAAGCCGAAACCCTTCTGCGTATTGAAAAACTTGACTGTACCGATGGCCATGTTGGCTCTCCTGATAAAAGCATCAATGCTTGTGAGGTCCGGCCCAATAGCGGACCGGACTGATATCCGAACTAAGCGTTGACTTGGAGAACCCTATGAAGGGCAGCGAGCAAGACATGCCAAATATCGAATGACTTACATATGGCAGTCGGCGGGCAATAAAACAAGGAAATACGTGAAATACCCGCCGGCGCAGGATCGCAGCCCCGGCAATCAGCCCGGGCGCAGCCCGCACCAGCCCTGCACCCCCGTCACCGGCAACCCCATACCCCGCCGCCCTCACTCCTGGCGCAGCCCCATGCGGAAGGCGCCCCAGTGGCGGCCGTTGACCTGGATCGGCGCCGACAGGTCCTTCATCAGCACGAATTTGCCGCCGCCCATGTCGCGCCGATAGGTCTGCAGCAGGAAGGGCTTGGTGCTGGCGGCCACCTTCTGCACGGCGCGATCGTTGAACAGCCGCCGGTTGCGGCAGTTGGCGGCATTCCAGACCGGATCGCTGCCCTGCGGATGGCTGTAATCCGGGTTATGCGTCGGCAGGTAGCCGCCCTTGGCCCAGGCGACGCTGAAGGCGATGCGCGGATCGGCCTTCTGGACAGGGTCCTGGATCGGCGGCAGCAGGCGGTCGGTCAGCGCCACGTAATCGGCCAGGTATTGTTTGGGATTGGTGCCGGGGATCTCGCGGTAATTCTCGTCGAAGAGCTGCGCCTCGGTGATCTCGCCGCGCCGGATCGCCGCCTCGAAGGCCTGCGAGATCGTCTGCGCGGTTTCCAGCACGATCCTGATCAGCGGCGTATCGGGCGTGTCGACGCCGCTCTCGGCGATGAACTCGATCAGCGTCTCGCTCTGCTTCAGCAGGCGCTCGACCCGCCCGTCGGCCTGCTTCAGCGCGGCCGATGACAGCTCCACACCGGCGACCAGGTCGTCGAGCTCGGCGATCACCGTATCGCAATGGCCGAGATTCGCGGCGGCGGTGCCGGCGATGGCGTTGATCTCGCGGTTGGCGGCGGCAAAGCCGTCATGCACCCGTGCGATGACACCTTCGATCTGTGCAGCACCGGCGCCCGCCTGCCTGGCTTGGCTGGTCGCCGCGCCGCTTTCCTCGATCAGGCTGCCGATCTGGCTGGTGAGATCGTGCACGGTATCGCCGATCTGCCGCGTCGCCTTGCGCGTCTGCTCGGCCAGGCTCTTCACCTCGCCCGCGACCACGCCGAAGCCGCGCCCGGCATCGCCCGCCCGCGCCGCCTCGATGGTGGCGTTGAGCGCCAGCAGATTGGTCTGCTTGGCGATGGTCTCGATGGTGCCGGAAAAGCCCGCCACCTGTTCCAGCACCGCCTGGATGGTGCCGAGCCGCCCCTCGATGCGGCCGACGGCGGCGATCAGCGCGCCGATGTCATGGACCGCCCCGGCGACGATGCCGCGTGACTGGGCGATCTCACCATCGGCGGCGCCGGCGGCGGCTTGCGCCTCGCGCGCGGCGCGGTCGATGTCGCGGTTGGTCGCCACCATGGCGCCGGCGGTCTGCTGCAGGCCGCGGAACTGATCGGCCTGGTGGGCGACGCGTCCGCTCACCTCCTCGATATTGCCGGCGATATCCGCCATCTCGACGCCAAGCCCGCCGATGCGGTCGGCCAGCGCTGCAACCAGCCGCACCGGGTCGGCAGCCGGCTGGGCGTCGCGCGCCCGATGCGGGCGGTCCGGCGCCGCGCCCGATGCCGGCTCAACCGGTCGCAGGCTGGGATCTCGCAGGCTGGGATCTCTGTGCTCGGTCTTTGGCAAATCCGCGGCCCCGGTTGGATTGAAAGCGACATAATGTGCGGACAAAACGCCGGCGGCGACAATCGGACCAAAGTAGGAGAGCACTCGCATGCCGGGCGCCGAATGTTGGGCACCGAATGCCGGGCGCCGGCCGCCCTCACAACGAGCACGCCCTCTCGGCCAGCATGCCCTGACGGCCAGCATGCCCCCTCGGCCAGCACGCAGGGGCGGCGCGCCGTCCCCGCTAGGCCATCGCGGCGATCGTCTCGGCGGTCGAGAGAACCGCATGGGCGAGGAACCGGTAATTGACCATCGCCGCCTGATAGCCGTCGCCCCAGGCCGGATGGCGCGGCCCGGCGGTGGCGTCCTTGACGACGGCGACCTCGAAGCCCTGCTCGATGAAATCGCGCAGATGCGATTCCACGCACATATTGGCCAGCATGCCGCCGAGCAGGATGCGACTGATCCCCCGCTTGCGCAATTGCAGGACGAGGTCGTTGGTCTGCGGCCCGAAGACCTTGTGCGGGCTGACGATCACGGTCTTGCCGTCCTCGATATAGGGCTTGAAGCGCGCCAGCCAATCCGCGCCCGACCCCGTGAAGCCTTCCATTGTGAAGGCGCCCTTGCGGGCGAAGGTGCCGGTCTTGAACTCGTCGCTCTCCAGCGGCCCGTTGAACTTCCAGCCGCTATCGGTGGGATAGAAGAAGTGCGGCGAGATGAAGACCTCGTATCCCTTCGCCTTCGCCGCCTGGAACAGCAGCTCCATGTTCTCGACCGTACGGTTCTCGGTGACGCTGGCGCCGACCGCGCCCCAATTGGCGCCGGTCTCGCTCAGCACATCGTTCTGCGGATCGATCATGACGAGGGCGGTATCGCGGTTTTGAAACTTCATCGCTAGCGGTTCCTTCGGTTGCGGCGCGGCCCCTGTTGCCGCCCCGGTTGCGACATGACTCTTTTGCGAGATGGCCCGTTCGGCAATGCGGGCGGCGGGCGTTCACGCCTGGCGTCTATCGGATAATCTTCGTGGGATAATCTTCGCTGGATGGTCTTGCGCAATGATCTTGCGCGATAGTCGTCACGCGGCAATCGTCCGGCCGGGCAACGCGCGCCGCCAGCCGCGTTGAACCGCCCCTGATCCTGTCGGCAAATCCGGATGACGCGAATAGCACACGCCGACCCGATTAATGCCGGCCGAGGCGATGGCGCCATCCGATGGTCTTCCACTATGGACCAATGTCCGGCAACTGCGAAAGACGAATAAGGCGGTCATCGAGATTTAATCGATGCCTCCCATTAACGCACGGATATAGGCAGGCCGGCGCCAATCATCGGCGGCCCGTCGCCGCGCCGTCGCCGTGGTTGAGCGCGCGGCGACGGCGCGGCAGGTTGAGCAGTGCGCGGGCGCGGTGGGCGGCGGCGGTATAGCATCCCGCCATCACCAGCTCGACCAGGGCGATGACGGCCAGCAGCAGGCCGATATCGCCGGGCAGCAGCGCTAGATAGAAGATCGGCATTTTCGGATTGCTGAGATTGAGCAGGAAGCCGGTGCGGAACACCCAGGCGATGCAGCCTGGCGATGCAGCCTGGCGATGCAGCCCGGCAATGCCGCCGGCGTAACGGCGGCCGTCCGGCGCCACAGGGTGATGCCGCCATAAACCAGATAGGCCGCGCGGAAGGCGAGACCGTATCCGGCGTCATGCGGCTCTCCCGCGATAATGGCCGCTCCGCTGCGCGCTCGCGCCAGCCCGCGCGCACCATCCCTCGCGCACCGTCCCTCGCGTACCGCCCCTGGCGTCATCGGAGGCATCATCCGGCGGGGCGCGGCGGCACTTTAAGCGAAGCTCACACCGATACGGCATGGAGGATACCAACGGGGCGTGTTGCCGGCAGATTATTTTGCAGCGCAAAATTTTTTCAGCAGGGCGGGGATATTTTTCATTATCGCGCGTTTCGTCCTCCGTGGGTACCGCGTGGCGCTGCCGCCTCGGGCCTGCGGCCAAGACTGCGCACAACGAATTCGCATTGGTCCATCAGTATCCGGCACGTCGTCCCATTGCCCGCCCGTGCGGCGGCCAAGCGGCAGAGGGCGTGCCGGCTGTCAAGAAACCTGCGCTCGGCAATCTGGAGGTAGCTGATGATCCGGCTCAAGCGATCGGTTGCGACCCGGCGCGCGCGCAGCGCCGCGGCCACGCTCGGTATCGGCCTGCTCGGCACGATCCTGTTGGGCAATGCCGCCATGGCCAAGCGCGTCCTGGCGGCGGAGATGGATGACGCGGCCCCGCCCCTCTCCACCGCGCTGCCGGCTGGCCCGTCGGTTTCGCTGCCGCTGCCGCAGCCGATGTCACTGCCAATGTCGCTGCCGGCCGCCGATGCGCAGGTGCCGATCAGCGCGGCCGATTTCAGCCGGCCGATCTTCGCCGGCGATCAGGCCGACGACACCGCCGCCTTCACGGACGGCGCGACAGGCAACCAGCCGTTTGGAAGCAGCGCGTGGTTTGGCGGCCATTCGCTGGGCGACGCGCCGCAAGACCAGGCAGGCAACGCACCGGGCAACGCACCCGCCGGCGACGCTCGGCCGGGTGACGGTGCGGCAAGCGGCACGGGAGGCACCACGGGGGGCGCCGTTCTCGGCGACCGGCTGTTCGGCCTGCGCCCCGCTTCCGGCTTCGGCGGCGATGCCGCGCCAACCGACTTGTCTCGCCCCGATCTGTCGCGCCCTGCTTTGGCCCAGCCGCGGCTGATATCGGGAAGTGCGGGCGGCGGCGGGCAGCCGGTCATGTCGCCGGCCGATATCGCCGCCCAGTTGATCCCCGGCCGTCCCGATCAATTGGAATTGCTGGCCGACCTGCGGCTGCCGCTCGCTATGGGTGAGCCCGCGACTTTCACCGGATCTCGCTTCGCCGGAGCTGATGCCGATGCCGCCGGCGCAGCGATTGCGGCCGATGGCCCGAACGCCGCGGCCGGTGGTTCGAGCGGTGGCGCGATCATCGCCCGGGTGCCGCTGCCGGCCGCCCTGCCGCTGTTCGGCGGCGCGCTGCTGGCCCTGGCGCTGGTCAACTGGCGCGGCCGCCGCCGTGCCCGCGCCGACCGCACCGCGCGCTATCGTTCGGCCGCGACCTGATCCCCACACACACCTGATCCGCACACACCTGATCCGCACGCACCTGATCCGCACGCACCTGATCCCCGCGCACCTGACCCTCGCGCACCTCTCTCGCACACCTGTCGCACGCCCTGCGACAAATCGCGCCTCATACCCCGATCTGCCGATTCCGTGTTGTTCCTGACCGACCCGCATTTTAAGCTTCGCGGATAAGAGCACAGATGATGCTCGGAGCTTGTCTCCTGCGGGCCTTGCGTGGCCCGGTTGTCTTTACGGGCCCTGCGCGGCCCGGTGCGTATGTATCCAGCGGGGAAACCGACGTCGTCCATTGCTGCGGGCTGGTGCCTGCCGGCGATGCGGAGGCATGGTCATCCGGCCGCTGCAGGCTTGTCATGCGCGGCGGCGGCGTCCCAGCAGATCCGACCGGCCGATCCAACCGGCGGATCCGAGAGGAAAGGACGTCATGCTTTATTCCCTGGTCATCACCCTTTGCGCGATCAGCGCGCCCGATCGCTGCGACACCTATGAGCAGCCGCTGGACCAGCTCTCGCTCAATCCCAGCATGGCCTTCATCCAGGCCCAGGGCTATCTCGCCGACTGGCTGCAGGACCATCCCGGCCAGCGTCTGCAGCGCTGGCGCCTGGAGCCCGGCCGCAAGACCTGAGGAGACGCCCCGCCCGACCCGCCGACCCGCTCGCTCTCAGAGCTGCGTCTTCGGCGCCGCGTCTTGCGCGGGCGTCTCGCCGAGCCGCTTCAATAATTCCTGCTCCTTGCGGAAGGCTTCCGGGACGCTGCCGTACTTCAGCGACTGGCGGCAATCCGCCAGCGCCTTCTGCAGGTCGCCCAGTTCCATATAGGCATAGCAGCGATTGTTATAGGCGAGCGCCACCGTATTCTCGCTGCTGAGATCGGGATCGAAAAGATAGGGATAGCCGTTGAGCAGCTCGAGTGCGCCCTGGTTGTCCTTGCGGGCGAAATAGATCATCGACATGTCGATGGCCGCATCGCCGCGAAAGCCGTTATGCGATCCGGCGACCAGGGCGTAATCCTTCAGCGCTTCGTCCTTGCGGCCGAGCTCGTCATAGGCGCGGGCGCGCCAGAAGAAGGTCGAAAGGTTGTCGGGATGGCGGGCGAGCGCGGCGTTGCAGGAATCGAGAGCCGCCGCATAGGCCTGCAGCCGGCCGAAGGCGAAGCAGTCCACATGGTCCCTGCTGTTGGAACCGCCGAGCGCCACGGCCGCCTGCCCGGCGGCGATCGTCGCCGGATATTGCGAGAGATCGGCATAGGCCTCGCCCATCAGCACATAGATGCCCGCCATCGCCTGGTCCTTTTCCATCTCCCCCGGAAAGGTCGCGGCGGCGATATCCTTCAGCGCATCGCCGGCCTTGGCGATGGCATTCTCGTAATAGCCCTTCTGCAGCCAGGAACGCGCCAGCAATTTGTCGATCATGTAGTCGTTGCGGCCGGGATTGTCCTGCTTCAGCTGGGTGTCGCTATGCATGGCGGTCGCCGCCAGTTGCAGCAGGGCGCCGGAATAGGTATCGGCGGTCCAGTCCGACAGGATCTGGGTGAAGATCGGCTCGATGGCGAGGCCGAAGCGGTAATGCCCGGCCGGTGACGGATCGGCGGTATCGTAAAGCTGCAAGGCGTCATGGACCCCGGCCATCAGCGCCGGCGTCGCCAGATCGGGCAGCCGCTCGGCCACGCAGTCCTGCGGCTTCGGCGCCTTCCAGCAGCCATGGGCAGTCAGCTGCAGATAACGGCCGTAGAGGTCGAGATAGAGCAGCTTCACGGGTGACTGCGCCGGCGCGGGGCCGGCAAAGTGGTCGACGAAGTCGCGCATCTGCGTCGTCGAGCCGCCCCATCGCGGCTCCAGCGTATCGAGCATGATGGTGTAGAGCGGATAATAGCCGGGATAGCGGGCGATTGCGTCCTCGAAGGCATCGAACAACCGCTTCGACAGCCCGCCGCCATGCAGGATGCGCAAGCGCAGGAAATAGGCATAGGGATTGCCCTGGTCGATGCGGATCGCCGTCTCGGCATCGTCGAGTGCGGCATTCATCTCGCGCCCGAAGCTGCGCATATCCTCGGCCGGCACCTTGTTGGCGAAATCGGATCCGCGCAGTAACCAGCCCCGGCGATAATGGTAATGCGCGCGCAGCACCACCGGCAGCGGCGCGCCCGGTTGCGCGGCGACCCAGCTATCCAGGTGCCGGACGAAATCGGGATCGACGAGATCGGGATAATCCTCGGCCAGATCCTTGAACGGCTGGTAGTCCCAGCCCGCGACGGCGCTGTCCGCGAAAGCCGCCTGGGCGATCGCGGCCGCGGCGGCGAAATCCTCCTTCTTGACGGCGTCGCGCAGATGCGTCGCCCGCTCCGATATCAGCTCAGCCTTGCGCGGCGGGATATTGAGCTTGGCGTATTCGGCGGCGGCTTGCGCCCTGGCCGTGACGGAAGGATCGGCGGCGGGTGAAGTGACCGCCGATGAAGCAGCGGGGGATGAAGCGGCTATCTCCGGCGCAAGTTGCCGGTCACGGCCGAAGAGCACGGCCCCGGCAATGCCGAGCGAAGCGATCGCCACGAGAACGCTGATGCCGGCGACGATATTGGCGCGCGATAAGCCCACGATCGCATCCCCTCGAACCATCCTTCGACAACCCTGCCCGGTCCGGAACCACACCGCGTCACCGCAGACCATCGTATGCAGCGACACGCCTCCCCGGCCCCGGGTCGATTATCCGTAGCGGCGAATGGATAATTTCCGGTGAAGAAAAGGCGCGCTGCCGTCATCTGGTCTTCACGTCCGGTAACGGAAATTATCGGACGTGACTTGTGGGAAAGATCAGGGGGATTCATGTACGAAAAGTACATTCGGCCGAATCTTGCGACTTCATGGGTGCTCTACTACATCGGTATGGCGCTACTTCTATCCTTCGCGCCATCGCGTTGGCCCGGCCTGTCCATGCTCCGGATGGGCGTCTTCATCTTGTCAGTGCGTTATCGGCAGCGGCTTATACCCTATGCGAGACAGCGAAACTCAACGACATCGAGCCGCAGTCCTGGCTATCGGATGTCCTAGGTCGCATCGCCGAGCACAAAATCAACCGCGTCGACGAGTTACTGTGACCTGCCGCTGAACTATGCCCCAGTAGCGATTAGAGCCTGCCGGTTTGATACGCCGTCTGGCGCGGTGGTAGCGTAAGCACTCACATTGTTGGAAGTGGGTACGGGCCGAACGCGGAATTGAATCAAATATTGGGGCCCATTATTTTCACCGGGTTAGGCCTCGGTGCAAATCTAACGCTAAGTCCACCGCCGGCGCTTTGACCCGCTAAAATCGGAGACGGTCCAATGACGAAAGCGAGAATTGTGTCCGGCGTTTGGTTGATTATTTGGACACTGGCCTTATTTATTGGTTCTAAGCTTTATTCGGGTGTTATTGCTCAACAAGTGTCGGACTATCCCAGGTCAGAACAGTTCTATTTCTACATCCTGTTTCCCTGCGTGTTCCTTACTTCAAACATGCTTCTTATTGTTTTTGCCCGTAAATTGCACTGGCTAGTTTTGGCGGCCTCCTTCTTCATTCAGTTCGTAGCATTTTTGGCATTCTTTTTTTATGGAAGCGGCGGCGTCTAGTCGTAAGCGTCCGTCCGCGGCCGGACGTGTGTGGACGCCCCACAGGATGCAAGCAGTTTTTGGGCTCGTTTGGGCGTGTGATCAGGTGCGGTGTAACCGTACGGCCCATCGCCCTCACCCGCAGAATGCACTCTTCGCGGGCTCCGACGGCGGCGGCGAGCACTGGGCCATCATCGCTTACGCTGATCGAGACCTGCAAGCTCAATGGCGTCGAGCCCCACACCTGACCGATGTCATCACCAAGATTGTCAATAGGCACTCCAACAGCCAAATCGACAATCTTTTGCCATGGGCCTATGCTCAAACCTTCAGATTAAAATCCGTCGCTTGATGGCGCTGCTTTCATTTGGGCCGCATATCCTTGGGGGAACATGAGATGATGCAGCTTTTGTCATCGCTTGATGAGGCGGACTGGATCGAAAAGGGGCTGTCTCCGGCAAATCCCTGGGTAGCGGATGGAACATGGAAGGGTTCGCCCGTATCTCGCTTCGTTCCGCCAATATTTTCGGCCTATGCGAAGCTGTTTCACCCGATTTACGAGGACCTCTCTGTATTTGACCGGCAGATCAGTTGGGATCGGTTGGAATCGGCGGAGCCCGGCGATTTGTCGCCTATGCTCGAGATTGTCGCCAAGCATAGTACCCTAGTCTACGGCGGTCCTGAAACGTCGGCACCATTGCACCCCATCTCCTGGCGGGAACTCGCGGAGCGATATGGATTGCACTACACGCCCACACTCAACGTGTCGTCATTCAGCCGACGATTTCCCGGCGGCAGTTGGCCGCGCTACCTCGTTGGGCCGAGAGAAGGTCACCTCGAAGATCGCACACGTGACGCGCTCGCAGATATTCTTGCGACAGAGGACAACAGTGCCGAATGCTTTTTCTATTTTGGGACCCTCGCCACCACGAACTGGGAGGGATCGTTGCTTTATCGCGGCTCACTTCTGAACATCGCGGCATTCTCGGCAATGACTGACCAGGTCAATTCGACACCAACCTATTGGTTTCCGCCCGACCATGCCTGGTTGGTCAGCAGTGACTACGATTCATCCTTCACCCTGATCGGTGGGTCGGAGAGCTTGATCGATCGTTTGATTGGCAGCGACGTGCTCGAATGTGTTCGTGTAGCGCCGGATATGCGCATGGACTCCGGCGGCGACACCCCTAACATGCGTGAGAATTGACCATCATGAATGCCCCTGAAGCGGGTCCCGAAACAGCGCTTACCTTGCTTTCTCCAAGCGGTCTTGTTCTGTAGCCGTCCGGCCCCGGCCGCTAACGCCCCCGCCGCACGGCAAGCTGAGGGGCTCGTATCAAGTGGAAAACTCTTGACTTAACTTTGCTTGTATTTCGAGAAATGTCTTGCGTGTATTACCGATTCCGTCTGTAAGCCTACGGCCCGGACTACGGTCAGTGAGTTTCGAACTCCGGTCGAAGGTTGACCAGAGCGGTGGCTACTAACTCACTGCGCTGAATCAGTTCGGCGGTGCGGGTGAGCCCCATATGTCCAGTGGCCACTCTTAAAAGATAAGCGGCGATCTCTTCAGCGGTTGCTCTTTCGTCCATCAGCATGGCGTACGCCCTGTTAGCGTAGGCATCATATTCATCAGGAGGGCAGATATGGTTGATTCCAATCGGATCCCATTCTCGCAGGAATAGTTCTCTGACTCGGGTTCGATTTTCTCTGGATTGATACTTATTCCGCCCGTGTGCCACTGGATCACGCAGCCTCCATGGTATCGGGAATGGCCCTTCGCCAACTCCAAAGTAGGAGTTCGTCAAGCCGGGATGCGGAATGATCGTTAATCCGATGAAGGACATCGGCGAGCCATCTTCGCACACACACTCCAGTTCCGACAGGCGGCTCAGACCGGGTGGTTACGATGAAACCAACCATGGCTACCCTGATGATCACGCCGATCCGCATCATCATACCACAGAGTGGCGACCGGGTTACGATGGAGAAAACGGCAAAGAAAATGGACCCTTTGATGGTCAGTACTGATTGAGCTAATGTCTGCTCTAGAGCGCGTAAGGACCTATCCAATGACGAAGACTTTTGACGAGACGATTGCTGCCGCGAAAGAGACGCTCGGAGATTTCTCATTACATGAGTTCAATATAGTGAAGCAGTTCGATCTGTTGATTTGTAATGGAGATGAGCCAATCTTCGATCTCACGTTGCGCTTGACGGCATCAGGAAATCGCGCCCTTACAATCCTGTGTAAGGAAATCTATTCACTCTCCATCAATCAGTTTAGTTTCGGTTTTTTGCAAATCACAGGACTTGAGGTAATAGATATCTCTTCACGGCAGTGGGAGCGGAAAAACTGGGAGGTCAAAGATTATGAAAGCGGACGGCTGCATTTCTACTGTAACTCTGTCGCAATCGCGTCTGTAAATGACAAGCGGATTTAAGCCGGTGGCCTGCGCCCATGGGGTGATCCGCGTAAGTGTTAGGGCATGACGCTCTTGAAGCTCACTCATATCATTAGCTCTGGCCTCCGGTGGTCCAGCATTGGGGGCAAGCTCAGGGCAGAAGCGGCGCGCTACCGCGCCCGGAACGAAATAGTCATTCGGGCTTTTCCGAGTTCCTACGCCGCCGCCGAATTGCTGCTCCAATTGTTGCAAGGCCGAGGCCAGCGGGGAGAATTAGCGACATGATCGTCGATTCAGATTTGGTTACATAGCGAACGCCTGTGTAGAGCTTTTCTTTTACGACGAAGCCCAAGGCATCATTTCTGCTCCTCGGACGTGAGCCGTCTAAGTAGGAAGCATAGAGCAAGCTCAAGCAAAACAGAGTGATGCCGAGTGTTATTAAAATCTTCTCCAATAATTTTATTCGTTCCGTCGTCATCATTTACCTCGGCTGGCAAGGTATTCTAACTCATTTCTAGCAGCTTCCAAGATTTACGACCTTGGTGTTTGTCACTCCCGTGTAGGCACCGGCTCCAGTTCCAGCTCCAGCTCCTAAGGTAACGCTCCCTCCGAGAACGGGTGTCGTTCCGTCTGCGCCATACCCTGTATAGACCTCTCCGCCGACATCGGCGCCAGCGCCTATATCGACGCTCGTATTTACACCCCACCAAGATCGCAGATCGTCGCACCGGTGGATGCACCGAGACCGTCGTGATGGTGCTGGATAAGTACAAAGGAGCGCCGGAGAAGATCGGGCCAAAGATTTTCAAGGCGCTTGCTTTGCGCCACAGCCTCACGGGTGATGAGCGGCTGACGATGGATGACATCTGATACCGGAGCTGCGCTGCCGAATCCCCGAACGCCTGATCGACTTTACGCCGCTGCTCGGCGTCGGCTTGCGTCATCTGGTGGCGTTGGGCGGTCTCAGTGCGGTGCTCGATAAAGAGCCGGTGAAGCAAGTTCGCGTCAAGTACAGCATGGAGGATCAAGTCATTCTCTACCAGCTGATGACCGAGTTTGCCGCGAAACAGCCGCGCGTGATCATCGCCGCGCTGGAATGCGCAAGTCGCTGTCGACTGGAACCGATACAGGAATCAGCGCGGCCAAAAAGCAGCCGCCTAAGGTAAATTCGCAAGCGCTTCGCCGGCCGCGTCTATCGATGCGGCCGGCGTTTCTATGAGCGCGAATCCTACCGCTCGATGTCTCGGTCGCGCCGCCGCCCCTTGCCGAGATTGAGCTGCGGATGCAAGGACAGCGTATCCGCCAGGAGTACGCGGCGCCGCAGCTTGATAGCTTGGATTACTGGCTCCAGACCCAACTCACCCGGATCTCCGGCAAGTCAGCGCTGGCCGACGCCATTCGCTATGGTCTCGCGAGGCTACAGCGATTGCGCCCCTTTCTCGATGACGGCCGCCTGAGCATCGACAACAATCCTGCAGAACGGGGTATTCCCCACATACTAGCGTTAACTGTCCGCTCGCATTGCCGTTATGTTAAAAGATGGTTCCAGGCCGCCGTGGCTTCTATCAGCGGGATCCCATTGAAAATTTCTAACAAAATCGATGGCGGACACCTCTTGTTGATTATCTATAGACCAATCATATACGAACGGAGTTGGTATAGTTGGGCCGGGCCGTGTAGCCAACCAAACGTCGACGCCGAGAACCACGTACCCGCCGCTTAAAAGATAACCCAAAACCTCGATGGCCTCTTTTTTTCTCCAAGCGAACTCAGCTCCAGCCCGATAAGCCACCTTCATTAGCTCGGCCGGCAACACTGCTTCCCATTTAATATCAGATCCCATTCTTTTCTATTCCACGATAATTCCTGGCGGGATTTCTTCAATAATTGGTACCTCTGGATCAACAGGTGGAACGACGGGCGCTGTTGTTGGGGCGGGCCTCATCTGCGCACCAGGAACGTCCCCGCTTTCGCTCCAGTTGCTCGATCACATGGTTCAGGACTTCAGACTTTGAACCAAAGCGATGCCGTCTGAGATTAGCAAGTTGCAGCTTGAGCTTCTCGATCAGCAGGTCCGTGACCTAATCCCCATGAGCATCGAGGTGAACTATCTTCAACCTTGACGGCCCGCTAATCAGCGTCCTTGAAGAGGCAGTCATTTGGACATACTTGTCGGATCGGGTAGGCCACCTTCAAATCTAGGATGCAGCCATAGCGCAACCAACTCGGAGTTAACGTCGGTTTGAACAACTATTTCTGGGCTGAGGCTCGACGAAGTTGCGGGCGCTACGCCACTGCTGATCACTACCCATCCCGTAGCGGGATCGTAGCTGACTGGGTAGTCCATGTCAGCGTTGACCTTCACCGAAACGCCCGCCAGTTGGGGACGATCTGACGCCACAATCATCGCACCAGCACGTGATCGTGGGGGCTCCAATTTGGCCAAGTGCCATCTTGGGTATGGGCAATATCCCCAGACCGAAATCAGTCTATTGCGCTCATCGATCTCAAGGCTCACTTGATTGAGAACTACAGAGGTAAAACCGTTGCAGCGGGGTTCACAATCAAACGCAAAGTCCTGGATATGATACAGTAGTCTACCGGAAAAAGGTTCCGGACTGCCGGTGTCAGTGCTAAAGCGCATGCTAGTGGCTCGTGAAAAGGAAATGGTAGATTAGACCGATGGCCGGGCTCACTACTAGGTCCCAAGTGCCCGGTGACCTTCACCGCATGTCCATCTGGACAACAAACGGCATAAAAGGTGGAACCTTTGTCTGGACCCCGCTGTACGCCTTCGTGAAACACCGCGCTTTGTCTGTATCCAAATCGGAGAACACATGCTCGACCACCGCATAGGGGCCGCCAGCAGGGTGCGTGATGACCAGCATGAGGTTGACTGGTTCCGTTCCCATTGAGTAGCAACCGCTCTTCTCATCGATCTGGAAGTGGTTGTTGAACGGGGCGAACTCAGTTGCATAAACCTGGTACTCGGCCTTGCTCCTGGACTGCTCCCAGACCTTTCGTGCCTCTGCATAGCTCCCAACCGGGCTCCCAGCGAGTGCTCCGACGGGAGCAAACGCCACCATCAGGGCAACTACTCGATATGCACACATTTTCATGCTACTTCGCGGCTCGCTCCTAGACCGTTCTCTTGCTTGCAGCGCAATGACGCTTCACAACAACCCTAATCAACGAGAGTGCGCAAGCTAGAAGGCTGAATCCGATTGAGAGATGAATGTTCCGATAGATGGCGTCATGTTCGACTTGAGTGATATAAACCGTCGATCCATGGCTCTCTAAGAGATAGATCCTCCCAGCTTCTGGGATAGGCACGGAAGAATCATGCGTTGCATGTTCCGTCCACAGATATATCGAAAAGAACCAGAAATAGAGCCCGGCAACACCAGACGCTGCTGTAAGCAGCCGCAAAATTAGCTGTGTCACTTGAAGCGGGTTCATAGAAAGCGGCCTCATATGGTAAGCGTACGATCCTGGCTGCCTATCAATCGCCAACCGTCCTCGTAATCTTGGTAATCCTACCGTCAGTAAACTCTATTTTGATTTCTTCTATCTGAATGCTATTGGCAGCTTTTGAGCGCGCGTACTTTTTCGGGATTTCCGCGTCTGCTGTCTCAGGAGAACACCGAGGCGCGCATGATGACGCGTAATCAGCAACGTTCAACAGGAGCCTGTAGGCCTGACGCTGAACGGATATTCCGTTATAAGCGTCATCCAATGCCATGGATCGATCAAATATCCTGAAGCACGCAACGGCCAAGACAACTACCAAAATAGCAGCGAGCACTTTCCAAACCATCGTAGGCGTCCCTAGGTCTCTACTTGCTAATGATAATGCCAGGGCAGCAGCTCGTCGACGCGGTTGATTTTATGCTCAGCGATCCGGCGCAAGTTTTTCGATATCCACCTGGCGCAGGGCTCCGCCATCGCCAAGGAAGCGCTCAAGCGCATTGCCGAACTCTACAGGGTCGAGGATGGCCGCCTCGGCATCGACAACAATCCTGCAGAACGGGGTATGCGGGGCATAGCGGTCGGAAGGAAAAATTGGCTTTTCGCCGGATCGGAGGCTGGCGGCCGAGCTGCCGCGGCTGCCTATACGCTCATCGAGACGGCGAAGCTCAATAATGTCGATCCACAGGCTTGGCTCACCAACGTCCTTAGCCGCATTGCCGAGCATAGGATTAATCGCGTCGACGAGCTGCTGCCCTGGCATTATCATCGGCAAGCAGAGACCTAAGGACGCTTACGATGAGCCAGCGATGAAGCTTTTTGCAGAATTCCGTTTGCCGAGAAAAATAACAACTGTTTGCGGTATCGTAGGAATCTTGTTGGCGACTATGGCGACGGCCGAGCAGACAGCAGCAGATGACTCCACGCGTGGCATCCTGCCATCTGCTGATGAGATGATCCAATATGCAGAGCACCATCTGTCAACCAAGGAAGAACTGGGTATAAGTCAGTATGGCTCAATAGTGGATCCTTTAATTCCTGTTTGGCGTGATGATTTAAATATCCTGATCATTTCCTCAAATGATCCTGAGAAGCCATCGGCGCCGGAAGCGACAACTTTGGATATGCTGGATTACTACGCCCAGGCGGCAAATCTGAAGACTACCCAAGCGTCGGCTACGCCGAATGTGATTGTTCTGAATGAAGACGATCCAATAAGCGCAGTTTTGTCGGGGCGCCATTCAGAGATTTATAACGTGGTGTTCGGTGGGCGCAATAACGTCCAGCTCGCACTCCAGAACGTCAGGATCTACGCCTGCATTGTGAATAATGTACTCCGGCCCGACGGCACAATTGCTTACGCGCTGATCTTTATCGACAAGCGAGTTCCGGAAGGTTTAGCTGCGAAATGTGTAGCAGACCTCATCCCAACAGCTTTCGGTATTAAGCACATCGTCAAGGGCGACATCAATCAACGCTCAAGCAACCCAAGATACATGCTTTTGAATTTCGCGATGATTGGCGCCGTTTCGCGTATCTACCGTCAGAATGGCGCAGTCGGTGGTTTGACTCCGGAAAACCTCTCATCAACGATTCATGATATTGCGGCGGGTAACTGATGTCTGACAATTACTGGAAAAATTGGTCTATTATGAGCGTACGGTCCAGACCGGACGCTCACTAAGCAATCAAGTTCAATCGTTCTCAGAACAATCAGGGGAAAAAAATGGGTGCCGCAAGAACTGCAGGCTGATCGTGACGGCGCGGGAGATACGGGCGATGACGGTGGTTCCGGCGCGTCTGGACGCTGACCTCAGGTCTCTGCTTGCCGATGATAATGCCAGGGCAGCAGCTCGTCGACGCGATTGATCTTATGTGTTATTCGGCGCGGGGGTTGGACGCTGATCGGCACGCTAAGTCGTTGCCATGCCCACAAACTGGAGGGTCCCCATTCGAAGCCGGATCACATCAGGTCTCCTAGACACAAGGACCCTAACTTCCCAGGGGCTGCCGGGTTCAATATAGGCCGTCTGGAAACCGATATTGGCGATCCACTTTCGCAAGGTCGTCGCGACAAAGTTGAATTTTGAGGTAACGAGATGCGCTCTTCAAACTTCGGTGCCCTAGTGGGCATTTTGTGCGGCAATCTATTGATCGTGGCGCCGGTCAATGCTGGGGATAACCCCAATATTCGTCCTCCTCTGCTTGAACGCTCGGCGGTGATGGCGATCGCAGACATGATTTCTTTGTCGTTTAGTAAAATTCCGGCTGAGCCGCCAGTATTCTGTGTCGGAGCGGCACTGGATCCTAACGCGAGTAATCTGGAACCCGCCGACATCAGCGACAAAATGCTGGATGAAGTGAGGTCGCTCGTTGGCGACCGGCCAACAATTATTCAACTTTCCAAGTGTCATTTCGACCAGGTAGGGCAGTTCGTTACAAGTTCTGGCGCCGATGCACGCCAGATCACGTATAGCGATATCGACGTCGTTCTCGCGAATGGTTTTCGTGTCACTAAAAAGGAGATGCCTGCGCTTGGCCCGCGCCCATCCCTAAATGCCAACAGAGATACGCCTGCTGTTCAATGGCTTTGGTTGCAAAAATATCAATTACCGAGTGGGAAACTGAGCATCGACGGGATTGGTGTGATCCAAGACCGATCAGTAGCGGAGCTCGATTACGATTTCTCGGAGCGCGGGGATGCTGTTTCCATCGTTAGCCGTAAGGCCGTACGGACAATTCAATAGCTGTACGAATACACCTACCAGCAAGGACCGCAAAATGCTGGGCAATGGCAATCAACGAAAGGCGGCCACCGGCTGACGCTTGCTTAGCCACCACCTTTGCCGCGAAAGAAATACGGACGCAATTTCCTCCTCAGAATACCCCTGTGGGCCACGCGTGGGGCTCAGGTCAGTGGCATCGGCCTGCGTCGTATCAATGTATCGGCTGGCGTTAGATTATAAGGACTGGCAGTCTCCCCCATTTTTCTTTCCTCAAGCCTTACAGATGTTGTTGAGTACCAGGCGCTGAATTTCGGGAATGCTTTCCAATTGCGATCGTTTAATGCGATAGCTGCCTAAGCGAGTTCGCCTCCCAAAGAGGTGGAGAAGAACCTCCTCATAGTCTTCGCAAGTTTCAAATGTGACCGTGCAGATACCCTGAGAGTTGTCGCAGATGATGGCGGCCTCATCTCGTTGCTCCCGTGGCAAGTATGCAAAGAGCGAAAGCGGCACCCTTTCGCAAGACGCTTGTCAGAACTTAGCGACCGCATATCACGACGCAACGCAGTTGCTCGCTAACTACAGCTCCTTCAAGGTGGACGTGGGTAACACTCCTGCTGCTCAGAATATCCTCACCAAAGTGATGTGAGGGGTCAAGTTGCGGCGCTGAATTACAAGCATGCCGACCGGGCGTCCAAACCCCACGCCGCTTGACATTCAGAGCTCCGAACTGGTCGTGGAAGCCCGGATATAGAAGACGTCGAGATGCTCGTTACTGCGGCTTGGGACTAACCAAAAGCGTCTTGCTTAGCACTCCGACTGTCTGTGATAGTTACTCAACTTTTATCCGAGTTCCATATCCGATGCTGTCGAATTGCCGCTCCAATGACCCCGAGGCCAACACCCATTGCGGGAAGCCAAGTCATTATCATCTTTTCGCGTTCGGTTAAAAAGTGATCGCCCGTAAACAGCTTCGTCCTCGCAACAAAGCCCAGGGCGTCGTTTTTGCTTCTTGGACGGTAGCCATCAAGGTAGCTCCCATAAAGCAAGCCAGAACAAAAGACTATAACGCCGAGAGCCGTAAAGAACGTTTCGAGTGATTTTGTTCGTCGTTTCCTACTGACCGGCATAGGCTTGCACCCCAGAATTGACGCAGTCTACCACTTTGCAATACCGGTGTCTGTCACTCCTGCATATCCACCAGCACCAACACCAGCACCAAAGGTACCACTCCCTCTGAGAACTGGCGCGACATTATCTCCGCGTAGCCGTCCGGCCCGGGCCGCCTTCCGTTTCCCTAAGCCCTGCCTGAGACTGTCAATATCCACTCTCTTGGGCGTGAGTGAGCGTCCGCGCAGGTTGTCATCATTGGCGAAGCAAGCTTCCGATTATACCGGTTCGGTCCATTTGCCAGCCCGAATGACCGTTGAGAAATGCCCCACTGTCAACGGGCGGTACTTTCCATCAAATCCAAACTTTGCCATCCAATAGCGTGCCAGCGCTTCTGTCTCGTCGGGAAAATACGCATTGAAATCGAAGCCTTCGAGTAAGACGCCACAAGACGCCGTGACTGCAGCCAGCATTTCGCAGGCATCATCGCCCGCAATCTGAAGATCGTGATAGATCCTGGTCGAGGGCATAATTTCCACTCGGCTCGCAACTATTTTCAAGATTATCGCGACCAGTCGGGGATCTAATGAATAGAAGCGGTTCCGCCAATCTTGAAAGCTCCAACCATCTCTCGTATCGGAAACGTCGAATTGGAATCCACATGATGGACAGATCTCGTGTGATCCAAAGCCTCGTTTGTCGTAAGCTGCCTTGTAAGACCGTCAAAATGACAGACTGGGCAAATGCTCTTGGCGGTATCGGACACCTGCTTAGCTACCTGTCTTTATTAAGATAATCGTCAAAGGCCTTGCCGATGATAATGCCAGGGCAGCAACTCGTCGACGCGATTGATTTTATGTTCAGCAATGCGGCTGAGGACATCGGTAAGCCAAGCCTGTGGATCGATGTTGTTGAGCTCGGCTGTCTCGATCAGCGTATAGGCAGCCGCCGCCGCCCGGCCACCCGCTTCCGACCCCGCGAAAAGCCAATTTTTTCGGCCGAGGGCTATGCCCCGCATACCCCGTTCTGCAGGATTGTTGTCGATGGCCAGGCGACCATCCTCGAGATAGGGGCGCAATCGCTGTAGTCGCGAAAGGCCGTAGCGGATGGCATCGGCCAGCGCTGACTTGCCGGAGATCCGCGTGAGCTGGGTTCGGAGCCAGTGTTCCAGGCTATCAAGCCGCGGCGCCGCATGCTCGTCGCGGACTGGTCGTCGCTCCTCAGGTTGTTTGCCTCTGATAGCATCCTCGATCCGGTAGAGCTCGGCAATGCGCTGCAAGGCCTCCTTGGCGATGGCAGAGCCCTGCGCCAGTGTAAATCGGCTTCGAGATGGAACCCTGTCTCCAATTGCATTTGACGGCTTGTGACCACAGCAAGAACTTCATTTTGAATGGGATCCCGCCCGGCGCCGGTCGAGACCCCAGAAATCCCGCGATTTCGAGCGACAAATCAGGTAGATAGCGGAGGTCGCGCGAGGGGGTATCATTCGGCTCCGAATAACGGTGAGCAGCCCAAGGGGATCAATATTCGCTATGGGGTTTCCCTGAACGTATGCATAGACGTTGGCTGAAATGTCACCACTATGGCTGGCCCGCAGGCCGCGCGTCATTCAGATAGCTCTGTGACATCGGGATGACGCTGCGGGAAAGCTCGCGGGCGATCATCCAGCCGGGGCGCTCCGCGGACTCGCAGGAGGCGGAACGCAGCCGCAGCACGAAGCCCTGCGTCAGCGGCCGGTCCCAGTTGAAGACGACGCAGCGCTCGCCCGCGGGGCCGCGCATCTCACCGGCCGCCTGCGCGGCGTAGTTGCCGTATTGGCTGCCGGTGCCATTGCCCACACTCGGCGGCAGGGTGGCAGGCGGCAGCGCGGCGGGCGATATCCTGCCGGTGGCGGCGCAGCCGGACAAGGCGGCCGCGACCGAGATGAGACCGATCGACAGCGCCGCCATCGACACAACACGACCCGCGACCCGCAGCTTCATCGGCTTCCCCCAACCTGCTTCCGCCACGCTGGTTAAAAGGCGAATGCGGCGTTTTTGCGGCCCCGGCGGCGCTCGCTCGGGCGGTCGTCGCGACCGGGCTTGGCCCGGTCCTGGCCGCGGCCGGACTTGATCTGGCGCAAGCCGGCCGGCGCGATTGCTGCCAAACTGCCTCTCTACCGGACTGCCCGTGTCTGCTGCGCTGCCGGTGTCTGCTGCGCTGCCCGCGCGCCGGAATGCCCGCCTGCCAAACGCGGCGGAAGGCGCGCCGGGCAACGCATGGATGCTGCCATCGCAGCCAGCGCGCGACTATCGCCCGGTAGCGATCGCGGCTGCCGGTCGCCGGCGGCGCGATGCCGCGATCGGTTATTGCAAGCGTGCAATCTTAAATAAGGGGAGGCCTGACATGACTTTGCTTCGTTCACCCGCAATCTGGCTGCTCGTCCTGTTCGCCGTATCCGGCTGCGCCTCGACCGAGGTGAGCCAGCGCCAATACTATCAGGGCCAGCAATTGCCGCGGCCCGCGCGCATCCTGGTCTACGACTTCACCGCCGACGCCACTAAGGTGCCGCCGGAATCGGTCTTCGCCGCCAGCGGCGCCGTCTCGCATAACGCCCCCACCGCGCAGGAACTCGACATGACCACGCAGCTCGGGGCCGAGGTGGCGAAGCAGGTCACGGCGCAGTTGCAGGAGGCGGGCCTGCCCGCCGTGCGGGCGGCCGGGCAGCCGGCGCCGCAGGTCAATGATGTCGTCATCCGGGGCTACTTCGTCTCGGCCGATGAGGGCAGCACGGCGAAGCGCATGCTGGTCGGCTTCGGCTCCGGCAATGCCGAGCTGACGACGGCGGTCGAAGGCTTCCAGATGACGGCGCACGGCCTGCGCCAGCTCGGCAGCGGCACGATCGATTCCGGCGGCAACAAGACGCCGGGCGTCATCCTGCCGCTGGCGATCATGGCGGCCACCGCCAGCCCCATCGGCCTCGTCGTCGGCGGCAGCATGAAGCTGGCCGGCGAAGCGACCGGCAACGCCACCATCGAAGGCAACGCGCGGCGCACCGCCGATGTGGTCTCCGACCAGCTGATCGCCGCGGCGAAACGGCAGGGCTGGCTCTGAGGCAGCGGACGGCAATGATTTCGCAGCGGTGATCTCAAGGCGGCTGCGCGGGCAAGGGCAACGGGACGGGAAGGAAAATGGCCGCGCAACTGCCGATGATCAAGGACTTCCTGCTGGTCTTCACGGCGCTGTTCTCCATCGTCAATCCCATCGGATCGGCGTTCCTGTTTCTCGAAGCGACGCTGAGCCGGACGCCGCAGCGGCGCAACGACCTGGCGAAGAAGGTCGCCCTCTATGCCTTTCTCGTCATGGTCACCTCGATCTTTGTCGGCGCCTATGTCCTGAAGTTCTTCGGCATTTCGATTGCGGCGCTGCGCCTGGCCGGCGGCCTGGTCGTCTGCACCACCGCCTGGCAGATGCTGAACGGCATCGACCTCAGCGATCCCGGCAATGGAGCGCACGCGCCGGGGCAGGAATCGGGGCAGGCATCGGGACAGGAAGACGGCGACGGCGAACGCGATATCGCCTTCGTGCCCCTGACCATGCCGATGACGGCCGGACCCGGCACCATCTCCGTGGCGATCGCGCTCGGCGCCAATCGCCCGATCGGCGACTTCCAGCTGGCGCAATTCGCCCTTTCCGCCGGCGCCGCCGCCCTGCTGATCTCGATCGCCATCCTGCTCTGCTATCGCGGCGCCGGCCGCATGATCACCTATCTCGGCAAATCAGGCGCGCAGACCCTCTCCAAGCTCGCCGCCTTCCTGCTGCTCTGCGTGGGCATGCAGATCGGCCTCAACGGGATCGCGGAGTTCATCGGGCGGTGAGCGCGGATATTGAGGCGCCGGGCCTCTTTGGGACCGCTTCCAGGAACCGGCCTTAATTCCAGGTATTGGCGTTTTTCGGGAAACCGGGACGCTGTACGCGGACGACGCAGAAGCGCTGCCCGGTCGGCGCCTCCATCACCACCCAGCGCTCGAGGCGCTCCACCACCTTCGCGCCCAGCCTGCCCAGGCGCTCCACTTCGGCAGGGATGTCGTCGGTCTCGATGTCCAGGTGCACGCGGCTCGGATGGTTCACGCGCTGGATCTGCACGATCGGCTCGTCGGGCGGGGTCTCCAGCATGCGATAGTTTCCGCGGCTGCCCGGATGATCCCCGTCCACCGGGCGACCAAGCGCCTCAGCCCAGAAGCGAGCAGCCTCGTCCACATCGGACGTCTTGCAGTCGATCAAGACGGCGCATAAGCGAGAGCGATGCATCGCGTGCCCCTCCTGTAACCAGGGTCGATTTCAGTATTAGAGGATCGTAACGATGATCAGTCAATGCCTCCCGGAGCGCAAGCGAAGGCGCCCGGAGCGCTAGAGACAACTCTTCCTGAAGCGCAAGCGACGATGCTTCCCGAAGCGCTTGCGGCACATGCCGCTCATGCGCCCGAGGCGAGCGGCAGCCTCCGTCTATTGGAGGCTCCCTATTGGAGGCTCTCTGCCGGTTTGGGCGCCATCATGTCCTTGAAGACCCAGGTGGGAATATCGCCTGAGTTGGTTGGCGTGTCGCGCCATGGGCTGGCCTGCAGGCCGAGGGTGCGGCCCGCGTCGAAAGCCGCGCGCATCTGGCTGGGGTCGAAGGCGAGCGGATCATTGCCGACATTCACCTTGTCCGGAATCTCGACCGTATTGAAGGCGTAGCCCAGCAGCCGCGTCCCGAAATAGGACCGGGTCAGCGCCGTCTGCATGGATTGCTCCATCATCACGCTGATCGTCGTCGCCGCGATCTTGCCGAGCGCCCGGATCAAGGCCTTGGGCGGCTCCGTGACCTTGCCGTTATTGATCAGGTAGAGGTTGCCCGGGCCATAGAGCGGCGGATTAGGTTTGCGCGTTCCCCCCATCCCCGGAATGACCAGATTCGACCGGGCGGCCCCGTCGACGAACAGGTGCCCGTCTATTTCCACCGGCGGAAAGACGATGGGGAACGAGGCGGAAGCCAGCAGGACATCGCGATAGAGCTGCAACTGCCCCGCCTTGGCGATCATCGTCATGTTCCAGACCCAGGTCTGGCCGTAATCGATATTGGTGGTGCCCACGAACAGCATGCGGTTCTCGTCATAGGCCGCGGCCACGCGCTTCAAGGTATCGGCCGTCACATACTTGGCGATCATGGCCCGCAAAGGTGCGGTGTCCTTGAGCGAGTCGGCGGAGAGCAGGCTGAAGAGTCCCCTGTCCTCGTAGATGTCGGCGCTGGTGACCTTCGTATACATCTCCTCCAGCGTCGCATCATCGGCGGGCGTGCCGAGAAAGGCGTGGGTGGCCAGCAACGCACCGGTGCTGACCCCGCCGACGACATCGAATTGCGGCCGCTTGCCGCTTTCGCGCCAGCCGACGAGGAAGCCGGCGCCGAAGGCGCCGTTCTGGCCGCCGCCGGAGAGCGACAGAAGGTTCAGCGCATGGCCGCGCTTGCGCTCAAGGTAGCGGATCATATTGTCGCCGGGGACCGCCGTCACCGCGGCATAGATGCTCGAGGGCTTGCTGGGATCGAGCGGCTCGTAGCCATTGGGGAGCGTCGCGTATTGCGGCGCCCGCAGGGAGAGTGTGCGCTCCGGCGGCGACGCGCAGGCCGCCAGAAGAAGCACGGCGAGACAGGCTTGAAAACCCCGGAACCGTTTGCGTCCCATGCATCCCCCCAGCCTGGCAGAAGCGCCGCTAGACGGCGAAACGCCAGGCGCCCGCTTTTCCCGGCACCCGCTTTGCCAGGTGCCCACTTTGCCCGGCACCCGCTTTGCCAGATTCTCGCATTGCCGGATAATCGGCTTGTCCCGGTTGTTCCGCCAATATCGCATATGGCGCTTTATCCTGTCGCAAGTCGTCACCTTTGGCAACGTCGCCTTTGCTGCAGGAACAGGTGGCGAGGGAACTGAGCATCGTGTCCATCGGCGTCGAGCTCCGGTCCGCAGATCCGGCCGGGCAGGCGAAGGCGATCTAGGCGAGCCTCACAACGCGCATCAAGCCGAAGGAAGCAAAACCCCGCATGGCGCCGGTGAAGCCGGGCCCGCCGGCGCTTCAATTCCCGTATTCATCCGGCGCGGAAATCATGTATCCCATATGTGCCGCCCTCGCCCTCCGGCAGGTTGAGCCGGCGGCCGGTATCCGTCTTGACCCGTACCGGGGCATAGAGGGTTTTCAAAATGGCCGTTTTGCAGACCGCGCGGCTGACGCTCAGCCCCTGCCGCCCGGGTGACCGCGCTGACTTCATCGCGCTGGAGCTTGATCCGGCGGTCATGCGCTATCTCAACGGCGGGCAGGCCGTCGATCATGCGCGGGCCGATCCGGACGATGCGGCCTTCCTCATGCCGCGCGGAACCGAGCCTCACGTCTGGACCGCGCGCCGCGCAGCCGGTGGCGAAGCAGGTCACGGCGCCTTCGTCGGCTGGTTCTGTCTGTGGCCGGAGAGCGAGACCCTGGCGGAACTCGGATACCGCCTGCGCCGCATGGACTGGGGCCAGGGATTGGCCTCGGAGGGGGCATCGGCGCTGGTCGATTGGGGGTTCGGCAGCGCCGGCTATGACAAGGTCGTGGCCTGCACCCTGGCGGTGAATCATGGATCGCGCCGGGTGATGGAAAAGATCGGCATGCGCCACACCCGCACGGTCCCCGTCGCGTCCGACCCCTTCCCCGGCACCGAACAGGGCGAAGTCTGGTACGAGCTGACGCGCGCGGCATGGCAGGGCGCAAGGCAGGCTGGCGGCGTCAGGCCGGAGGCCGGAAGCGCGCCCGGCGCATGATGAGAACGCTGCAGGCATGTGTTCGACGGTGACGGTGCCGGGCCGGACTCGATATGCCTCAAACTCGCGGGCCAACCTGTGGCCACCTCCCGCACCGCCGGGCCGCATCACGCCCGCACCCGCGACGACCGGATCGGCATAGGTGAGCGCCGGGGCATCAGCGAGGCCGGGCGAGGCGAGGTCGGGCGAGGCGAGGCCGCGCGCTTTCATCTGCTCCCTCTTTTCCAGCCGGATCTTGTCCCTTGCATTGAAGCCCTAGGCGATGGCAGCCAGATCGGCTGCGCTTGTCGGCACAGTGTCCCGCCTTGATGAGGCCGAGCCCTTCGGTCCGCGCGTCGACTGCACCCGGTGGCCTCTCGACCGCGCTGCCACAGGATCGGCGACGCCGGTACCGAGGCCGCGTTCCGCAGGCATATGGATGCTCGCATCTCAGCCGGCTTGCACCAGTGGCGGCAGGTTGTCTTCATCGCGCAGATGCTTTCAGCAGGCACGACGATGATGAGCAACATCGCGCTCGGAATGAAGCATCGGCGGCACAGAAATATTTCTAATTATTTCCGGAAACATTTCGACTTGATCCGGAATCAGGAAACCGCTGCGGCACAGGCATTACTTGCACGCATCATCTTGGAGAACGCCGGAGGATCGGAGCGATGATTCTTACATAGGTCATTTCCCCTTCATCGCATCTCAGCCTAAAATTTCCGCGCGACGAACGTTCCATCGATGACGATGCCGTGAAGAGCGCATCCTTGATCGGATGCACCGCGTTATCCGCCTGCTGAGTGATCTGACGGCGGTGATCAGGCACTTCCACAACAACCAGCGCTGCATTCGACGATGCCGCCATTCGGCTGAGGGATAATGGACAAATCGCACCGGCATGCTGCCGCGAGCAATCGGGAGCTCGACCTGGCCGCCAGCCAGCAAATCATCCTCGTCATGGAACAGCTGTTGCAGGTGGGTCCGCTGACGGCGGAAAGCAGGTTCATCGACCTGACATCCGACGTCAAGAAAGCCTTCGCCTTCCTGCGGGCGTTTCAACGCCTGTTCGATTTCGAGCTGCCGCTCTCGGCCTTTTTTGATGCGCCGACGATACGGGACCTGGCCCATATTGCGCTGACCAGGGTAACGCCGGCGCAGTCGCGTTTGGTGCTGCTGCGGACCGGCGCCGCCGGCATGCCGCCTCTCTTCCTGGTGCCTGGCCTGGGCGGCGTCATCTTCGAAATGCTGGAGCTTGCAAAACAGCTGGATTATGCGGGGGCCATTTATGGGCTCGCCGCGCCCGGCCTCGACGGCGTCGATCCGCCCTGCACGCGTGTCGCCCGGATGAGCGAGGAGAATTTCCGCCTGGCTCAAACGGCCTGCCTGCGGGGACCCTATCGGTTTCTCGGTTATTCCTTCGGCGGCGTGGTGGCCTTTGAGATGGCAAGGGTTGCGGCGGGATCGGGAGCCGAGGTCGATTTCCTCGGCGCCCTGGATTCCAACTTCGTCGAGCGGTCATGGCCTTTCACGGTCTGGCTGCGCCATATGATGCGGCGGGCAAGCCCCTCCAATCGAAAAACATCCTGGGCCGCGGCCGGGATGTCCAGCCCCGACCAGGCGCCCCTCCCTGAGGAGGCGATGCGCGGCGCCGATCGCAAGAGAGAAATATCCGGCACGACCGGCCCCGCAGGCGCGGTGAGGAATGCCCTTCGGCGGGTCAAAGGCAAGATCGCGCACCGCTATTTCTCGGCACCCTCCTCCGCGGCCTATCTGAAGGCGGATCCCTATTACATCGCCGACCTGCCGCCGAATTTCCAGCGCGTCCGCGATGCCTCGATCGAGATGGCCGGCTCTTACCGGATGGGATATCACGATTGCGAGCTCTATCTTTTCCGGGCTCAGTCCGGCGATGCGCTGTCTTGCGATCCCCTTCTGACATGGCCCCGCGTCGTCAGGCGCATCATCCTGCGGCCGGTCCCCGGCAATCACGCGACGATGCTGCGGCAGCCCCACGTGCAGGACGTCGCAAGGGAGGTGTCGCGCTGCCTGGCGGAGGTCGAGGCAGCGCGCCGGATGAAGCTGCGATAGCGGAAGGGACCGCTGGGGATCGCCTCGATACGGCTTGCGCGGCAGCCTCGACCTATCACGCGATCCGCACCAGATCGTGCCCGGTCAGATCGGCCCTGGCCGGATTGACGCCATCCGTCGTTGTCTCGTTTCTCGGGCTTCGGCGACGCTGCCTTCGACGCCCCCCGCCTTCAGCGGCGCGCCGTCGCACGGCCGCCATAGACGGCGAGGAAGGCCTCGACCGAGGCATCGGCATGGCGCTGCAGCTCGGCGGCCGAGCGCGCCTTCGCCTTGCCGGTGAACATGGCTTCGTTCATCGGGATCCACAGCAGCATGCCGAAGAGGTGGCTGGCGGCGAGGATGGGATCGGGGGTCGCGAGCAGGCCGCGTTTGGTCAGCGTCTGGAAACAGGCGGCGGCCGATTCCAGCATGCGCTCGAAGCCCTTCTCATACCAGTCGCGGCCGAATTGCGGCATCCTGTCCGCATTGGCGATGATGAGGCGCCGCAGCTTCAGCAGCTCCTCATCCAGCAGCATCGCGATCAGGCGGCGCGCCAGCTTCTGCAGCCCGCCCTTGACGAATTCCGTATCGGAGAGCAGCGAGGTCACGAGATCGATGACGTCGTTGGTCTCGCTCGCCGTCGCGCGCACGACGGCGCCGAACAACGTCTCCTTGTCCTTGAAATGCTTGTAGAGCGTCTGCTTGGAGGCGGCGGCGCGCGTCGCGATCTCCTCCATGCTGGTGCCGTCATAGCCCGTGGCGACGAAGGCGGCGGTGGCGGCCTGGATGATGTCGCGTTCCTTGCGCGCGGACCGGCTCTCGCTCTCCGGCTCTTCCCGCCTGCCGCCGACGCTGGCGCTCTCGTCCCGGTTCCTGTCCCCGCCCCCGCCCCCGCGCGGAGGCCGGGGCTGATGCTGATGGCGATGCTGATGCTCGGCCGCGCGCCCGGCCTTGGTCCCGCCCGGGGCCTGGCGCCCGGCTTTGCTCTGGCTCATGTCGCCTCTGATTCAGTACTGGACGGTACCGTACCATGAGTGCTACAGGAAGTCATAGTACTAGACCGTCTAGTACCATTTCCAGACGGCAAAAAGCCAACGCAAACAGGGATATGGACCGATGACCCAGATGATTTTCGTCAACCTGCCGGTGCGCGATCTGCAAGCCGCGACCAGGTTCTACCTGGCGATCGGCGGCACGCTGAACCCGCAATTCTCCGGCGAGCAGTCAAGCTCGATCATGTTTTCCGACGCGATCGGCGTCATGCTGCTGACCCACGACCATTACCGCCAGTTCACCGCCCGGCCGATCGGCGATGCCAAGCGCGAGAGCCAGGCGCTGCTGGCCCTCACCGCTTCGAGCAAGGATGAGGTCGACGCCACGATCGCGCAGGGTGTCGCCGCGGGCGGCCGCGCCGACCCCAATCCGCTGCAGGATCTCGGCTTCATGTACAACCGCCATATCGAAGACCCGGACGGCAATGTCTGGGAGTTCATCTGGATGAACCCGGCGGCGATGCAGTGAGCTGTAAGCTGGAGCGATCCTCAGCGCGGATGGGGCGGAGGGTCGCGATGGTGGAGTAAGCTGGAACGATGTCGCGTGGGTTAAAAAGCTATCTCCTGCGAATGGGCGCTGTACTGCTTGTGCCACTCGGTCTCGGGATGACGTGATGATCAATTCGCCGACGCGGACCTGTCTGGACACGGAAACGCTTTCGCACAGGTCTAACATCAGCCACCACGCCAGCAATGCAGACCGGTTGCTAGGACTGCCCGCTAGACAGGATCATCAGCGTCCATCATATCGCCGATAGCTGGCAGAACTTCGATCGCCTGAAGCTGATCCTGGATTGCCGGTGGCCGGACGGGTCCCGCTGGACGCGAGAAGGTGTCTGAATACCCTTGGATGCTGCCTCTCAGCACGAGCTTTAGCTTTCGTCCGCCTCAACAACACCGTTTCTTTTTGCTGCCAATATACATTGAGCTAGTCCGCCAGATTTATCATCGGCATAAATTGTAACACTCGTTCGAGCACGGCTGGCTGCCAAATATAAGTTGGCACCGAACCTCGCTCTGTTAAGTGAAGTCTGTTTACCGAAATCATCAAGCTCGTTAACGTCGGCTACAACAACGTGATCAAATTGAACACCGGCAACGTATTCAGGCATACTAAAAACAACTCGCGCGCCCGAATATTGGAGCTTGCTCAAAGTATCTCGACTATCGATGACATAAAGTTGCTTGGCATATCTGCTCGCAGTCGAAATAGTATCAAACGTTCTAGTACTAAGAGTGAGAAGTGCCACTCTTCCTCTGCCGGAGGCTTTAAATAGTTCTTGTGCCGTAGCGATAGCTGAATCGTATTCGGTCAGCTGGTCTGGCAAAGAATATGCACGAGGTTTTTCACCCGTTCCGGCCATAGAAGTCACGCTTCCAGGCAACCACTCTTCGGAGAGATCTTGCTCGGGGAATGCTTGATTAATGAAGCTAAGAAAGGCAGCGATTTCCTCTGTATAACGAAATACTTCACTAAATTCGAAATCACGCAGAGATACTGCTTGCCCAGGAGAAAGCCTAGTCAACGCGCGCTCTTCACCTGCGACAGCGTCGAGAAAAAGCGCTCTCGGAGATTGCCGAGGATCAAGGGCCATCAATATTCGTGGCAGTTCTCCTTCAGCATCTCTAAGCAAGGGAACGAATGCGGCTTTCTCCAATCGGTTAAAAAGATGGTATTCGTCAACAAAGATTGCATCATATCCCTTGAGCGATCGACGTGCGTCCCACCGAAAGCTATCGAGATACCCAAGAAAATCAGCGATAAGTTGATCTACACTGATCAGCCTTTCTCTCCGCAACCTCGATCGGTATCTGTCATAGAGATCCAGAACAACTTCTCGATCTCCGGACTCATCCAGCACCATCAGCGATTTAGGGCGCCGACTTTCTTTTACGTAAGCGTCCCTTTTTTCACGGTTATCTCGCACTCCATCAGCATCCAGAACGCTACCCAGTTCTATCATCAAATCCCAACAAAATTCTTCGTGCTCCCTTGTGCCAACTGGCGCATCGAGACGACCTTGAAATTCCTTAGAACACGAACGCCTTTTCGTCATCCAGATGCCTTGAGAATAGGCCGCAGCCTCTTCTGATAAGATCATAAGCTGGAGACTTTTCCCCTCATGTGCATCATAAGAGATTGGATTTAAGTCGCCGAGATCCTCTGCAAGTTCGCCAAGAGCAAGCCCGAGAAGCGTATCAATAGAAATCCGCTTCTTCTCGCTTTGCGGCATCGCAAGAAGGTCGTTTTCATCCAGCGCACTTGCATACTGGGCCGCTAGCTCCGCAGCACTATTGTTGTGAGTTAAGAATAGGAAGCGATACTCTTGGTCTTTGGCATTTTTCTTTTGTGCCTCCCACAGCAGTTTCGTAACCATTGCAAGCGTCTTGCCGGTACCAGCAGCACCTTTAAGACGAATTGGCTGAATCATTTCGGCATCGACAAATTCACGCTGCTTCTTTGTTAGCTTTGCGTTGTAGAGGAAGCTAAGCTTCCAACCTCGTGTCACAGCATTGACTTTCTCGGCGCCTCTGAGGTCTCCGAGAAGGACATTGGCTACTGTCAACGCCGACCCGGCCTTTTTTTGCGGTAGCATAGCTAGCGCTTGGGTCGAATTTTCGAGCGCGAAATGTAAGAGATCATAGTCAGGGTTTAGAGCGTCAAAGTCTTTCTGCTCAGAAGTGACATCAAATATATAAGCGCAAGGTGCGTCATTTAATCGTCGCCAAAGCACGAGACGGCGTCTGTCTCGCCGCGCCATCGCCGTTGCCTGAAAGGTGACAAACTTCCCCCCTGAGAATGGACGCCAGTAGGAGGGTAACTCACCACCACCTTGCAAAACCAAAACGCCCGCATCTATAGCTCTTCTTAGCACCTCGAGCTTAGCGTCGTCGTTTTGAAAGCATTCGAGCAACTTACCTGGAGATATTTTTATAACAATAGAGGGGCTAGAAGTTGTCTCGTCTGAACGAAAAACATAAACGACGTCGCCTAGGAGTATAGAGCTCAGCCCTCCATCACCGCCTCCAATTTCGAGATTTTTACTCCAATTATCGGTCAGCGCAATTCCGCTTTGAAAGCGTACCGCGGCAGGCAAGCTAAAAACTAAGGCCTTAGGCATGGGAGTTACTCATTTCCGTCCAAGTTGATTTACGCTATTTTTTCCAAGGCACTTCCATGTCGAGCCTGATGTTCATCTGGCAAACCTATTCTTTGAAATAGAAACGCGAACTGCTGCGCAACCGCATATTTATATGTCCGAGAAAGTCGGCCAAATCGATAAGCGAGCTTCGTCGAGCTTCTTAGCGCTGACATCGAGTCCCCAACCCTATCGCGACGGATAATGCCAATCTGATCGAGCAATACGTAATATCCCTCGTCGCTGGCGGAATCCCGAAAACAACTGATAAAAAAAATCTCGTTCGGCGTTTTATTCAGTTCGCTCTTAGCTTTTTTTAACAGGTCACTACGTTCTTTCCCTAGGAACTCGACCAGATGCGAGAGGCAAGGGGTATCCAACGGTGTAGCCATAACGGTTACGAGCTTCAACACACCCTCTATGTGCGTCTTACTTTTTGCTCGTTCCTTTGCATCGACGATTGATAAATCGTCGCATATATCATCAGAACTGGAACGCCGGACCCAATCGACAATGTCATCTTGAGAGAATAGAGAGATGGCTGCCTGTTTTATTTGTCGTAAACGATTAATTTTCTGAGTTAGTTCTTCAAGGTGTTTCTTAAACTGCTTGGCAAGCTGAGTACGCGCCCAGAAAATATCTATATAATCAATTTGCGATATAATTCTCAGATAAGCGAGATCTTGCTCAGAACGCCCATTCGCCAGATCACAGTCTGCAGTAATTACTACGCCGAACCGTTGCAGGGGTGGCAGTTGCGCCCAATCCCAAAATCCTAGAATGTCGCCTTGCCGCACGGGCCAGCCCGGATGAAAATCGGAATCTAATTGCAATTTGTTCCTCGGATCATTCGGCGTTTATGCTAGTTGCAGCATTACTATAATCCTATCTATAATTATTGGAAAAGCAAATAGCGGTATACTTTGGTCATGCTCAAAGCAGTATGAATTAGTACTCGCACGTTTGTTCAGGGCTGAAGAATTCTATCCCTAGAAAATCAGCTCAATACGGCTCAAACTCGCTCACCAACCGTCTCCCCGCCAGCGAACCTTGTCGCACCCGCGCCCGCCACAACCGGATATGCACAGGTGAGCGCCGGCGCATCCGCCAAATTCAGCGATGCCAGTCCTCGCGCTTTCATCCGCTTGCTCTTCCCCAACTGGATCTCGTGCCTGGCATCGAAGCCGAGACGCAGTGGAACGAGAACTGAACCTGAACTTACGAGATCGGCGATCTCAGCTAGGCGGCTTCTATATTGGTGCGGCGCGCGCACCAGCCTTCGGGCAGATCGACAAGTTCCGCCAGTGACGGATCGAGCAGAAACATCTGCTGAAGCCCCGCAACTGCCGCATCGTCGACGGAAGAGGGCTGGCCATCGAGGAATTGCCAGCCGCCATCATCTGCATCATGAGAGACAAACAGCACCGCTCTCTCACGCCCGAGAATCCGATGCAAGGTGATGACGGCGAAGTCGGCTGCCACGGTTGCCCTCTGTCATTGAGGCCAGCGCTGTCTCACAGCGCCGGCTCTTTTTCCAGTTACCTCGCCTGCACTGTGGAGCGTCCTCAATACGGCTCAAACTCGCTCACCAACCGGCCACCTACTCCGCCTACTCCGCCTCGCCCGCCGGCAAACCGTGTCGCCCCCGCACCCGCCACAACCGGATATGCATAGGTGAGCGCCAGCGCATCGGCGAGGTCCGGTGACGCCAGCCCCCGCGCCTTCATCTGCTCCTTCTTCTCCAACTGGATCTCGTCCCTGGCATTGAAGCCGTATTCGACGGCGGTCAGATCCGTCGCGAGATCGGCGAGGTCGGGCAGCGCCAGGCCGGCTTTCAGCGCCTGGCGGAGCTGGCCGTAGAGTTCGGCGCGCTTGTTGGCGTAGCGCTCGTGCTCACCCGTGAAGCTGAGCCCGTCGGCCTTGGCGCCGAATTGCACGCCGATCACGTCGAGGCCGAGCTGGCGCAGGCGGTCGACGACGCCGGCACCCACACCGCCCTCATCGACGAAGACCGCATCGGCGCGCAGGCGCCGCGCTTCCTCCGCGACGCGGCCGGCGAGGGTCATGGTGTCCACGTTGCGCAGGCGGATCGGCGGCACGCTGCGGGCGTCGCGGCCCTTGCGCGCGAAGATGACGCTCTCGTCATCGCCGAAGCGCGCGACATCGACGCCGAGGACGAGGGCATCGTGGCGGAACACCTGCACGGGTGTCACCTGCGCCGCGGCGATGAGGTCGCTGCCGATGAACTGCATGGAGCCGGCGCGCGGGAACTGGCCCTTCACGCGCACGCGCACGAAATCGCTGTCCTCGCCATAATCCGTGACCCATTGCGCGAGCTGCGCCTTGTTGGTGATCCTGACATTGCGACTATCGATCTGGCGGTGGCGCCAGCGGTGGCGGAAGCGCTGGAAGCAGTCGCGGAATCTGCCGGCGTTGCGCGTCGGGTTGCCGAAGGCGCACCACAATATCTCCGTGTCGCGGTCGGTCAGCGCGCCCTCTGTCGTCTCCCAGATCGCATCGGGAATGCTTGATGCCTCGTCGAAGATGACGATGATGCGCTTGCCCTGGTTGTGCAGGCCCGCGAAGGCCTCCGTGTTGCGCTCCGACCAGGGCACCATGTCGATGCGCCAGGTCTTCTCATGCCCCGGCTGCGCTGCGTAGAGGGCAGTGGCGCTCAAGGTGAACCAGTCGCGGCAGATGAGGAGGCGATGCCATTTCGCAAGCTCCGCCCAGGTCTTGGTGCGGAGCTGGCTCTCGGTATTCGCCGTGACGACGCCGCGCGTCTCCTCATGCGTCGCCATCGCCCAGAGCAGCAGCCAGGCCACCAGCGCCGATTTGCCGATGCCGTGGCCGGAGGCGATCGCCAGTTGCACGGGGGCGAGCTGGAGGACGCGCGAGAGCGCCTCGCTTGGCGTGAGTGCATTCTGGCCGAGTGCGCCGTGATGGAGCGCGCCCTGAGCGAGCGCGCCATGATCGAGCGTACACTGATCGAGCGCCGCGCCGATCTCCGCCAGCACGTCGCGCTGCCATTCATCCGGTCCGTCACAGGCGGCCAGCGGCGTCCCCGCCTCGCCCCAGGGAAAGGCATAGAGCACGAAGCCCAAAGGATCGCGTGCGAAGCCGGCGATATCGGCGATCAGCATCTCGGTGGGGGTGGGCATGGGTGCCTTCGTTGTTGGTGAAATGGCGCGGTTGTCTCGTCTTCCTGTCATCCCCGGGCGGAACGGCTGGCGGCATCCGCAAAGCAGTCATCAGCCCTTCCCGCCTGTGACCTTCCCTCCCCCTTGTCACCCTCGGACTTGATCCGAGGGTCCATGGCAACCACCGCACCCGCCTCCGCCATGGATGCCCGGATCAAGTCCGGGCATGACAGCGGGGTGGTGCTGCCGAGCATCCCCCGCCCGCTTCCTCTTCCTTGTCACCCCCTCCTCCTGTCACCCTCGGACTTGATCCGAGGGTCCATGTCAGCCATCGCACATGCCTCCGCCATGGATGCCCGGATCAAGTCCGGGCATGACAACGGGGGTAGAAGCGTGCCGGGGCTAATCGTTCTCTTCGTCATCCACTGCCCTCTCCCCTGTCACCCTCTCCCCCTTGTCACCCCCCTCCTCCTGTCACCCTCGGACTTGATCCGAGGGTCCATGTCGGCCACCGCACCCGCCTCCACCATGGATGCCCGGATCAAGTCCGGGCATGACAGCGAAGGGTGTTTTGGCGTTAGACTTCTCCGGCTTCGGCCTCATGACGCCGCCTGGGGATTATCTTGGTACGATGATGCGGGACGCTTTCGTTTACATGCTGGCCAGCAGGCCGCTCGGCACGATCTATATCGGCGTGACCGGCGATCTGGTGCGGCGCTGCGCCGAACATCGCGCTGGCACGATCGACGGGTTCACGAACCGTTATGAAATCAAGCGTCTCGTCTGGTTTGAATCGACGCCGAACATCTCCGCCGCGATCCAGCGCGAGAAGACGCTGAAGCACTGGCCGCGCACCTGGAAAGTCGCTTTGATCGAGAAGAACAATCCGCATTGGGATGACCTGTTTCACTCGATTGCCCGATAAGACTGATCCCCCCGAACCGCGCCCCCACCTTCTTTCCGTCACCCTCTCCCGGTGTCACCCTCGGACTTGATCCGAGGGTCCATGGCAGCCATCGCACCCGCCTCCACCATGGATGCCCGGATCAAGTCCGGGCATGACAGAGAGGTTTAGTCGGCGGCGGCATCCTCGCCGGCGTCGGCCACGACTTCCCCGGTGTTTGTCCCCTCGATCACGTCGTACCCGCTTCCTCTCCCCTGTCACCCTCCCCCGTGTCACCCTCTCCTCTTGTCACCCTCTCCTCTTGTCACCCTCTCCTCTTGTCACCCTCGGACTTGATCCGAGGGTCCATGGCAGCCACCGCACCCGCCTCCGCCATGGATGCCCGGATCAAGTCCGGGCATGACAGAGAGGTTTAGTCGGCGGCGGCATCCTCGCCGGCGTCGGCCACAATTTCCCCGGTGTTTGTCCCCTCGATCACGTCGTACCCGCTTCCTCTGCCTTGTCACCCTCTCCCCTGTCACCCTCTCCCCTGTCACCCTCGGACTTGATCCGAGGGTCCATGGCAGCCACCGCACCCGCCTCCGCCATGGATGCCCGGATCAAGTCCGGGCATGACAGAGAGGTTTAGTCGGCGGCGGCATCCTCGCCGGCGTCGGCCACAATTTCCCCGGTGTTTGTCCCCTCGATCACCTCGCCCCGGATCACCTCGCCCCGGATCACCTCGCCCTGGATCACCTCGCCCCGGATCACGCGGGCCTCTTGCGCCGCTTCCGGTGCGCCTAGCGCGCGGCTGCGGGTGCGGGCGGCTTCGATGGCGGCGGCGAGGTCGGATGAAACGCCGAGTTCGACGCGGTCCTTGAAGAGGCCGAGATAGCGGCCGAGCAGTTCCAGCGCCTTGGTCTTGTCCCAGCGCTTGATCTTGCGCAGCTCCAGCACCATGTCGCCGCCCGCCATTTCGGCCGCATCGCCATCCCCTCCCTGCGCGTCGCCGGCAAGCGTATCGCCGGCCAGCACGTTGCCAGCCTGCGCGTCGCCGGCTTGCGCGTCACCGGGCAGCGCGTCACCGGGCAGCGCGTCATCCGGCGGTGCCGCGGTTGCATCGCCGGCGGCGGCGGCCATCAAGCGGGACTGCACGGCCGATCGGCCGCGCCGAGCAGCCTCGCCGGAAGCTTTGCCGGCGGAAGCTTTACTGCTGGGCGGTTTGCCGGCGGGCGACCTGCCTGCCGGCCGCGCGGCGGAGCGCCGGCCGCCGGCGACCGCCAGCACTTCCAGGGCGGCGATGCTGGCGGCGCTGGCATCGTCCAGTTCATGCACCGGCTTCAGCTTGCCCTCGGGGGTGAAGAGATCGCGCGGATCGGCAAAGGCGAGCTTCGCCAATTCGCCGATCACCCGTTCCATGGTGACCTCGCTTCGGCGCCGCATCTCCGCCTGGCGCGCCGCGATGATCGCCGCCACATCGGGCCGGCGCAGGAAGCGCGTCAAATCGCCATTGTTGCAGTGCGCCTCCCTGTAGCCAGCCTCGCGCGCCGCATGGGTGACGACGCCGCAGCGAAGATAAGCCTCGATGAAATTGCGCTGGCGAAGCGTGTAAGAATGGACTGGCGCGTTCCGTTCGCGCTCCGCCCGTTCCACCGCGCGCTTCGCCCGGCGCCGCGCATTGCGACGCTGACGCTGCGCCTCCGTCGGCGGCTTGCACTGAGGCTCAGGCCCGGCGGGAATGTCATCTGCGGCCGGCGCCGCGCGATCTGCGGCCTGCGGCTCGGGCGATGCCGGCGACGCGGGCGATGCCGCCGGCGCGTCGGGTCCGGCCAGGTCGGCGATCACGGCGAGGTCGGCGATCACGGCCGGGCCGGAAACGGCGGGCGCGGCCAGGCTCTCGGCCGGGTCTGCCGCAGCGGGGGCAACGGGTGGTTTGTTGATCCATGTCATGATGGAAGTTTAACAGATTGTTGTGTTTATAACAACACGTCCGGTGAAAGCGCCCGCCCAGCCCCTCCTCTGCCCTGCCGGTCCTCCGCGGCGCGCCGGCACCTGCGGCGACCCGCGCAACCGGACCGAAACCGCCGCCGCAACTCGCGGCGAAACCTGGGTTTTCCCTTTATTTTCTTTTCCTTATTAAAAGAAGAGAAGAAGAAGGGACGCTTCGCCATCGTCACAACCCCTATGAGGAAGACCCTATGAGGAAGATCAGGCGGTCATCGCCTTTCCGGTCATGCCCTAAAGAGACATTGTTTTAAGCGCAACCATGTCACCGGCGGAATCCCTGGCTGGCGGTGTTGCGCCGGGGCACCGGTGGGAGCGCTGGCCGCCGGGGCGCGCGGGCGATTGCACCTGTCATACCGGTGTTTTAGGAATCCCGCGTATAACAGAGACCACTGAATCGGGGGTACGAGATGACGGGTGGCGTGACGGGCGGCATGATGCGACCTCGTTGGCGGCGGGCGGTGCTGCCGCTGCTGCTGGCTGCGGCCCTGCAGCTCTCGGCCGCGCCTGCCGCCATGGCGCAGCAGGATAGCGGCAGCCAGGATGCGCCGGGTGCCGATGCGCCGGCCGTGGCGCAGCCGGATAACAGCCAGCCCGACACCGTGCAGATTCCTGTCTTCGCCCATTTCTGGCAGCGCTTCCGCGCGGCGGCCAAGGCGAACGACCTGGCGGCGCTGAAGGCGATGACGCATCTGCCTTTCCAATACGGCGGCGAGACCTATGGCGCGGCGCAATTCGCCGAACTTGCCCGCCGCCTGTTCGACGCCAAGGCGCGGCAATGCCTGCAGCGCGAGGCGCCGCTGCATGACCAGGATGTCTATGAAGTCTTCTGCGGCGAGGCGATCTATGTGTTCGGCGCCGATCCCATCCTCGATCCCGTCCTCGCCAATGCCCCGGACGGCAGCGGCTGGCGCCTGCTGGAACTCGGCGTCAACGACTGAGGCCCCCGATCACGGCCGCATAAAGCCGCCGCGCGGATCATCCCGGCAGCACGATAGCCGGGACGATCCGCGCGGGATGATGAGCCTGCGACGCGATGATGATCCGCCGCCGGCAGATCAGGCCGCGGCGGCATGCTCCGGCTTGCCGGTCTTCAGGCGCGCACCCGAATAGGAGCGCGTGGTCGGCGTCGGCAGGCCGTTGGATTTGATCTCCGCCATCACCGCCTGCTTGCGCGCGGCCAGCTCCTGGCCCAGGGCCTCGACATCCAGCCCCGCCGCCTTGGCCTGGGCGAACATGCCCTCCGCCCGCTTCTCCTCTTCCTTGACGTGATGCTTGATCATCTCGGAAAGCACTTTCACTTTCGCGTCATAGAACTCCGACGTGGCATCGCCGGCGAGGATCTCGGCGATCAGCACCTTCGCGCCGTCATGCTCGACATAGGCCTCGTTGAGCACGTTCTCCTCGATCTCGCCCTCGCAGGCGGGATAGAAGATCTCCTCCTCGATGATCGTATGGACGATCAGCTCGGTGCAAATCGTCTTGGCGAGCTTCTCCTTGCTCGCCTTCCCTTTGGCGGATTCGAATTCCGCGAACAGCTCTTCGACCTTGCGGTGGTCCGCCTTCAAGAGAGCAATCGCGTCAAGCTCGGCCAACTTCGCCATCTTCATTCCTCCGGTTCAGGTATCAACTCTGCCTGTCGGAAAGTGCCCGCGCGGACATTGGTTCCGTTCCGGTTGATTGAACGAATTGATTGAACGAATTGATCGGACGAAGCGAACCGCGACAGGCCGTAAGCCGGCGCGGTATCGGCGGAAGAGCGCTGTTGTCTCGTTGTCAGGTCCAAGACAGCAAAAGGTCAGTCGGATTTATACGAACAGAAGACGCTCAACCTGCGCGGTTCCCAGTCTTTTTTTAGTTGCGGGATCGTTGCCTTCGCCGCGGCGGCACTACACGCAATCGTGACGGAACTAAAGGCGGTTATTTCTGCTCTAATGCGGGGGTTACGTGCAATCGCCGCCGCCGGCCGGGGGAACGCGCCCTGGAATACCCTGCACCCTGGACTACTCCGGGGAATGCCCTGGAGGCGGAAATCCACAGGAGAAGACTCATGAAGCGCCAGCTGTTGCTGTTAGCCGCCAGCTTCCTTATCGGAAGCTCGCCGGCCTGGGCCGAAGACGGCAAGTTCGTCGTGCTGTTCCCGCTTGGAAAAGCCACGCTCGACTCTACGGCAGAAGCAACCATTTCTTCGGCGAAACAGGAATTCGACCGCACCGGCTCGGCCCATGTCGCGATTGTCGGTCATACCGACACGTCGGGCAGCGCGGATTTCAACCAGCGGCTCTCCGAGCGCCGCGCGAAGGTGGTGACCGACGCGCTGGTCAAGCTGGGCGTGCCGCAATCGGCCATCTCGGCCTCCGCGGTGGGTGAAAGCGACCTTGCAGTGGAGACCGGCCCGAACGTGCGCGAAGCCCAGAACCGGCGTACCGAGATCAACATCGTCGCGCCGCCACCCGTGGCAGCCGCGCCGGCGCCCGCACCCGAGACACCGGTCGCCGCAGCGCCGCCGCCTGCCTCGCCGCCGCCGGAAGAAAAACGTTGGATGTTCAGCGCCGGCGGCTTCTACGGCTACAGCTTCAAGGATGGGGATAACGGGCATAGCCAGCTCGCCGGCATCAATCTCGGGCTTGACTACAAAGTGACGAGCTGGATGACGGTCGGTCTCGAGCAAGCCGGCTTCTACCACTTCGACACCGGCGATAACGGCTTTGGCGGACGAACTGTCGTCGGGCCCGATTTCTACTTCGGCGACCTCTTGGGCATGGACTTGCCCGTTGCGCCTTATGTCGGCGCCAATATCGGCTATATCTATGGCGCCGGCATCGATGATGCGGGCATCGCCGGACCGGAGCTTGGCCTCAAGGTGGGCATGTTCGACATGAAGGTGGCCTACGACATGCCGTTCAACCGGAATCCCGATCAGGGTATCATCAACACGACGATCGGCGTTTCCTTCGACTTCTAGCCGGGGCGTCGAAAATCACGGGGAGTGGCGCATTCAATCAGAACATGCGCCACTCCCTCTTTGTAAGCCCGCACGGTTTCCTAACTGCGCGACCTATCCAGATAAACTCGCCAGATAGGCGGCAATATCATCGACCTCTTGAGCCGACAGGTTGACGTTCGGCATCGACGGATGTGATGAGGTCAACCACTGTCGCAGCCAGGCTTTATCGGTTCCGTGCGTTCGCGCGATGTTGCGGAATGACGCTGTCGCATCGGCCTGCGTCGCGGCGTCATCAACCGCATGGCATCCGCTGCACCATTGACGAGCCAAACGCAGCCCCGCATCGCGGTTCCCATTTGCCCAAACGGGTCCGCTGCTCGCCAGGAGCGCCAAAAGGGATGACACGAGCAGAAACATGCCCGGTCGCCAAACCCCTACATTTGTCAAAGCCCGCTTCATAGCCCCCCGCTTGATCGAGAACGCGTTGGATTGAGCAATCTGATCAGGGATTCGTCAGTGAACGCCTATCCAGGCAGAGAGTAAATCCATCCTTCCAATGCCGGGAACCATGCGTCTGGAGTTAGCGCAAGGTGCGCACCGTATGCTGACGTCAACTCGATCAGGCGGTGACGAGTGCGCCCAGCTTGCTGCGCAGCATGTCGGTGGTCAAAGCCTGCGCAGCGGCCAGGGCCACCGCCTGTTCCTCGATCACCGCCAGCATCTCGAAGGCCTCGCCGATCTCCGCCGCCGCCTTGCGCGAAGCTGCCGCCTGGTTCTTGCTTTCGTTGAAGAGCAGGATGACGGCGCTGTCGAGGCCGCCGGCAATCCGGTTTTGCGCCGCGACCGTACCGTCGTCGCTGCGGGCGCCGGCAGGATGCCGCGATGGTGGTGCGGCTGATGACCTGGCTTTCGGCGTCACGCCCGGAGCCACGCGCGGCGTCACATCTGGCGGCGCATCCGGCGGCGCGCGGCGCGCGGCCTCATCGCGGCGGGGCTCCCCCGGCGTCGGGAAAGGGCGGTGCAGCCGGCTCGCCATCAGGTCGATCAGCCGGGCGATGCAATCGATCGCTGCCGATTGCCGGGAAATCAGCAGGATCACCTGCTTGAGATCCTGCAGCTCCGCCGGCGCCGGCAGCCCGGCGGCGGCGCCCGCCTGCTCCATGCCCTCCAGCGCGTCGAGCCGCCGGAAAGCATGCTTCTGCCCGGTGGCGATGTCACGCATCTGCCTGACCGCGACGATCACCGCATCCAGCCGCATCTGAAAGGAGCGCAGCAGCTCCAAGGTGAGGCCGTCTCTCGGAATCGAGCTCGGATCGAGCTTGTTCATCGAGGCGCTCAGCCGGCCGCGGAATGGCCGATCGAGGCAATGAAGGCTTCCATCTGCTGGCGCAGCTTCTCCGTGCTGTCGGCGATCTCCTCGACATCGGTGGCGACCACCCGCGAGGAATCCGACGAAACCTGGATCGACCCCGCGACATTCTGGATGCGCGACGAGACCGCCTGGGTCCCGTGCGAGGCGGCATCGACGCTGCGGGCGATTTCCTTGGTCGCCGCGCCTTGCTGCTCGACCGCGGCGGCGATGGCGCCGGCGGCGTCGCTGATGCGGTCGATGATGCCGACGATGCGGTCGGTGGCGAGGGCGCATTTTGCCGTCTCGCTCTGGATCGCGCCGATCTGCTGGGCGATCTCCTCGGTCGCCCGCGCCGTCTGGCCGGCCAGGTTCTTGACCTCGGAAGCGACGACGGTGAAGCCCTTGCCCATTTCACCGGCCCGCGCCGCCTCGATCGTCGCATTGAGCGCCAGCAGGTTGGTCTGGCTGGCGACCTCGTTGATCAGCTGCACCACATGGCCGATGCGCTCGGCCGCCGCCGACAGCGCGTCCACCGCCGCCTTGCTGGCGCTGGCCTCGCTCACCGCCGCGCGCGCGACGTCGCTGGCGCTGCTGGTCTGGCGCTGGATCTCGCTGATCGAGGCATTCAGCTCTTCGGCCGCAGCCGCCACCTCTTGCACGCTGCCGGAGGCGGTGGCCGCCTCGTCGGTGACGCTCTGCGCATCGCCCGCCGCCATCCGCGCGGCATCGAGCAGATTGCTGGAGGCGCTGCGCGCCGATTGGGTGGAACTGCGCAGCTCCTCGACCAGGCTGAGGACGGATTGCCGGAAATTGTCGCCGAGCCCGCCCAGCTCCCGCTGGTGGCGCACCTGCAATTCGTCGAAATAGGTGGAGACGGCAATATCCATATCCAGCATCGCGAGCTTCAGGATCGCGTGGCTGACGGCGGCGATGCGCTCGCTGGCGCGCTCCAGGTGCAGGCGCGAATTGTAGTGCGCCGCCACCGCCTGCAGCAGATGGCCGAGCGTCAGGTTATAGGCGGCGATATACCAGCGCGGCTCCAGCCCGATTCGCGCATGGGTGCGGCCGATCAGCAGGGCAGAGGTAAGGTAGCTCTCGCTGATCGTGCCGGAGAACAGGTTCTGCCAGTGCGCGACCTGCGCCTGCTTGGCATGGGCCAGCACGCTTTCATTGGGGAACAGCCGCATCAGGTTGGGCCAGGCCCGCAAATGCCGGTAGAAAGCTTCAACCGCCGGCGGCAGCACCTGCTGAAGCTGCGGGCGGAAATCGGCGATCAGCGCCAGGCAGGCGGCGTCGATGCCCATGAAGCGCAGCCGCTCCATCATATGCTCGGGAAGGTGCTGCGGCAGGTCGCGCGATTGCGTTTCGCCTGCCCCATTCAAGCCGTTCGGATTCACACCGCCCGGACTCCCCGCGACCGCCGTCACCCGCTTCATCGCCCCGCTCCGCCCAGTTGTATCGATCATTTCAGTACCGTGCCGGGCGCCGCCCGGTTCCATCGGCTGGTCAGATTAGCCGCCCGGCCATGGCGGCGATTTGATCCGTATCAAGCGGCGGCGATTTCCGCGCCGGGCCCCAAAAAATACGCGGCGCCGCTGGGAGCGGGCCGCGCGAGGTGGGGAAGAATTTCTCAGGTCTTTCAATAACAGGCGGTCATCGGGCAAATCCGGCCGAGCCCTGCGGCAGCCGATCAGGACTGCGGGGCATCGAGCCGGAAATACTCCAGCATCCAACGCGGCATGGTGGCGGCGCGGCGATTGCGGGCGGCGCGGCGATCGCGCATCGGTGGATTTGTCGCCGCGGCCGGTGGGTTGGGCCGAACGGCTGCATCCAGCGTGTCGAGTTCGCGCCGCATATCATCGAGGATCTGCTGCATGCTCTCGACGCCCATGCTTTCGACGCCAGAGAACGTCCCGGCGGCGGCAGCGCCTTCCAGGCGGCGCGCTGTGCGGCCGAGGACAAGGCTGGGATGGCCGGCATCGACGGAATGCAGGCGGGGCCGCCAGGCGATGATTTCCGCGCCCGCTTCCTGGCACGATTCCTTCCGCCGCGTGTCGCCGCAAGACGCCGGAGCGCGCTGCAATTCAGTGCGCTGCAGTTCAGCCCGGTGGCGCCAGGCCGCGAGGTCGATCACCTCGCAGCGCTGTTCGGCAGCCGCCCAGCGCGCGCCTCTGTTGCTGTTGCAGTTGCTCTCGTTGCCATGCATCGCCTTGATCTCCCGCGCGGCACAGATGCCGCGAAACCGTCATCGCCGCGACCCGGGCCGTGGCACTTCTCTGCCGAGGAGATAGCATTGCGGCCCGCCTATGGCGAAGCCGCAGGGGTATAGGCGCGGATGCGAAAGTATCTGCGTCCTAAGCGAAAGGCTGGAGCCGCCTAACCTTTGGTATAGGCCACGCGCAAAACGCTGCACGGCGGCGCCACGCGCCACGCCTTCTATACCAACGGATAGGCCGGTTATCCGTTTGCAGCGCTGCGATCTTGCGCCGGCCGCGATATCTATCAATCGACATCTCGCCAGCGACCGCGGCGATGTCGGCACGATCGGCGCGGATCGGCGGAACGGAATAACTGGGGGCCTCTCCTCGTTGTTGTTTGGCTCTCGCCTGTTATCCGGTTCTCGTCGAGGGTCGATATCGGCGGCCGCAAGGTGAAGCCGGGTTCGCGCCGGCACGCGGCGATGCGGCGGCGGGCGCGGATGGTACCGCAAACAGGCAAGTGAGGGAGACGCCGATGGAAGACAGCACTACCGGAAAAGCCGCGCCGCCGCTCGCGCAGGCACCTCTCCCGCAGGCACCGCTCTCCGCGCCGATACACGTCCAGGCAGTCCAACTGCAGGCCGTCGGGCGACGGGCAGCTGACGACGCAACCCCGGCGGCGCTTGCCGATAACGCCGCGCTGCGCCACGAATTGACACAGCTGGAACTGGCCTGCTCGCGCCTCAAGGGCCATCCCAGCCTGTTGCAGATGCTGGAGCTCGTCGAGCTCAGCCCCGGCCATGCCCATCTCCTGCTTCGCTATGCCGAGCAGCTGGCAACGCTGATGCGCACGGTCGAGCGCTATACCGCGCAACTGGAGCAGCTCGCCGCCGTCGATGTCGATGCGGTCGCCGCCCTGATCATCGCCAAGCGTACCGTGGCGGAACTCGATGAGGCCGTGACACCGGTCATTGCCGCCTTGCGCCACCAGGCCCTGACCCTGGTCGAACGGGCGGAATCCTCCCCCACCGGCCAGTTGCATTGATCGACAGGCGTGGGTTGCCACCGAAAATCGCAGCGTCTCCGGCTGCTGACGCCGCACGGTTGTCTGGTCTCTCGCCGCACCGTGGCGTCATGTCATGCCGGTCGCCCGAGGGCGTGGATGTTCCGACAACGGGATGTCCACGCCTGAGGTGCGGCGCCTCGATCCCCGCTGCGCGCCCTTCTATACCTTTGGATAGGGCGACTAGACCAATCGCCGCATGAATCGCGACGAAGCCTTTCTTATCTTCACATCAGCAACGAGCCGCAGGCGGAGATGCGCCTGCGCAATGCCGGCACGGCAAAAGCGGGCTAAAGATGTGGAGCAAGATGATGGATCAGATGTTTCCCGCCACGGTCGCAGCCCGACCGGACCGACGGTGAGCGCCATGCTGCACCAAAGCGAGACCCCGCATGCGACGGCCGACCGGCCGCTCGGTTCCGAGGGGCTCGGGGAAAAGGGACCGGATATGGCATCAAATCAGCCGCAAACCGACGCCACGGTCTCTGCCGCAGAGAACTATCGGCAGTTGCAGCGGCATTACGATACATTCCTCGCCGTCTATGATATGCTGATGAATCATCATGGCATCTTTCTCCTGCGGCAGGCAGTCTTCGACGAGACGCATCCGCAGCGCGCGCCCTACCATATCGGCGAGGATCAGGCCGAATGGGTCACCGGTGCGACCTATTATTATGCCGGCCAGCTGCGCGAGATGCTGCAGGAGCTTGAGCGACATGCCACGGAAGTGGCGCAACACGCCGCAGCACCGGCGATACCGGCCGAACCGGTCGCGACGGGCGATTATCTCACCAAGGCCTGGATGCTGTCCGAGAGCGAGCAGTTGCTGTTGCGGGCGCGGTTGGAAGTGAGGGAATTGCTGGCCCGGATACCCGCGCAGCAGCAGAATAATGTCCGGCCGGGAGATGACCTGGCAAAGAAAACTTAACGGATCCGCCGGATGATCGGCCGGAGATGCGGCCGTATGCAACGCGGAGAGAGCCGATACCGACCGCCAGGCGAACCTGCGCGAGGGGACCGGCGAGAGCCCGGACACTGAGATGAGATTCGGCAGGTACCCGATCAAGATGCGGAGCGAGGTGGCCATCTGGGCGGCCATTTTCTCGATGATGCTGACGCTCGCCCTGACCTGGATCAGCGTCGTCAATGTCACCAGCTATATCGAGCGTGAAAGCCATGAGGACATGGCGATCATCGTCAACGATTACGGCCAAGCCTTCGATCATCGCATGTCGCAGAACTTCCGCATGGTGGAGATGGCCGCCGCCTTCGATGTCCTGCGCCTGCCCGACAGCCCGCTCGCGGCGAAGCGCACCGTGCTCGCCAATCTGCAGATGGTGGTTCCCGATTGCGTCTGGGCCGGCATCATCGGCACCGACGGCATCGTCCAGATCAGTGGCGACGGCCGTGGCGAAGGACAGGATGTGAGCCGAGAGACATGGTTCACCGGCGGCTTGCGCCAGGCGCTGACCGGCAGCCTGCGCCAGCCCCTGCTCAGCAATCCGCGCGGGCGCCCGATCACACCCGGCCATCTGATGGTGAACGACGATCGGCGGGTGATTGATTTCGCCCGGCCCCTGCGCGACCCGCTCGGCAACGTGATCGGAGTCCTCAATGTCGCCATCTCGGCAAAGGTGGCGGTGGAATTCCGCGAGATGCTGCTGAACAACCGCACCGCCACCCTCGGCATCGACGTCATCGTCACCGATGCGGCGGGCCACGTCCTGCTGGGCCCGGCCGGGCTGATGGGGCAGACGCTCTCCTTCGCCGCCGGCAATCCGGCGGAACAGGCGGCGGGGAGCCCCGCCGGCCGGCCCGGCTATGGCAAGGAGGCGATGACCAGCGCCATGCATGTCTATATCCCGCGCTGGCCCGACGGCGGCGACTATATCAGCGCCGTCGGCACCGGCACCGGCTATCAGGATTTCCCGGGGCTGCATTGGAACGTGGTGGTGCGCCAGCCGCGCGATATCGCCTATGCGCCGGCCTACCGGATGCGAACCAGGCTGATCGTCGTCGGCGTCGTGCTGGCGATCATCTTTGCCGGAGTCGGATGGCTGGTCGCCGATCGCATCACCGATTCGATCCGCCGACTGACGCACCATGCCCTGCGCCTGGAAAAGGGCGAACGCGGCACCTCCTTCCCCACTGGCAATGGCAATGCCGAGGTCGTCGTCCTGGGCGAGACCCTCGATCATCTGGTCAGTGCCCTGCTGCAGCGCGAGCAGGAATTGCTGGATCTCAATGCCAACCTGGAACAGCGCATTGCCGACCGCACCGCGCTGCTGGCCGCCAGCAACCGTCACCTGGAAAGCGAAATGGCGCAGCGCCAGGCGGTCGAGAAAGAGCGCGAGATGCTGATCGGCCAATTGCGCGACCAGGCCGAGCACGATCCCCTGACCGGCACCCTCAACCGCCGCGCCTTCATCACCATGGCCGAGCGTGACAGCCGTCGTCTGCGGCGCGAAAACGGGCATTTCGCCGCCATCATGGTCGACATCGACCACTTCAAGCGGGTCAATGACAGTTACGGCCACAGCGTCGGCGACGAGGTCATCAAGGGGATCGCCGCCATGGCGCGGCAGACCCTGCGCGACAGCGATCTGCTGTGCCGCTATGGCGGCGAGGAATTCGCCATCCTCATCGCCGATCCCGGCGCGGACAATGCCGTGGCGGTCGCAGAGCGCCTGCGCCAGAACATCGCCGCATTGCGCTTCCCCGTCCCGGCGCCAGAAGACGAAGCGGCGGCGGCGCAACCGCCGGGCGCGCCGTCACCGGAGGAAGCCGGCTTCTTTCAGGTGACGATCAGCCTCGGCGTCGCCATCTGCGCCGTGCTGGACCTGCCCGACGGCAGCGTCGAAACCCTGCTCCAGCGCGCCGACGAGGCGCTCTATATCGCCAAACGCTCTGGCCGCAACCGGACCGCGATCGGCGACCATCTGGTCGACGGGAGCGACAGCGAGCCGGGGCGGCCCGACCGCACCCCGCCGCAGGCCGTCAGCCGCGGCTAGAGCGCGATCGCTGAAACACCGCCGGCTTCAGCTCGGCCAGGCGGAGCCGAGGATGATGCTGCAGAAGTTCTGCCGCTGGTAGGTCGGGTCCTTCAGCGCCAGCACATCGGCCTTCACATTGCCGAAGGTGGTCAGCGGCTTCTTGATCGTGCCCTGGGCGAAGGCATCGATGATGCTTTCCTTGAAATGATCGCCGCGCGGGTGGTGCGCGCAGACATGGTGGCGCTGCTGCTCGGTGAAGTCATCATAGGCGATCCCCAGCACATCCATTTCCACGCCGGCGGTGACGAGAGCGATGGTCGGGCGCATATGTTCGGGAACGCCCGGCGTGGTGTGCAGGGCGATGGCGGTCCAGACGTCCTCGATATCGCGCTCGGGGATCTTATAGCTCTGCAGGAAGTCGCGGGCGGCATTGGCGCCGTCGACTTCGAAGCGCAGATCCTTGCTGGCATAGGCACCGGTCAGACCCATGTCGTGGAACATGGCGCCGATATAGAGCAGTTCCGGATCGTATTTCAGCTTGCGCCGCTCGCCGGTCAGCGCGCCCCAGAAGAAGACGCGGCGCGAATGGTGGTACAGCAGGTCGTTCTCGGTATCGCGCACCAGCTGCGTGGCGGCACGGGCCATGGCGCTGTCGGGCGCGCGGATGCCGGCGACGGTCTCGGTCATGTGAAATCTCCTCGTTGAAGACGGGTTTCCGCTTGGCGTTGCGGCGTTTCAAGGAGAGATCATCGCGTCTTTCGGGGACTTCCTTCAACGCGGCCGGTCCGTCACATCCTGCCAAGAAGACGCGCGATCCTGCCGCCGACGCCCTTTCCGAGGGCAACCTATCGAGGTTCCATATCTAGCCCAGCGCCGTCCGGTTACGCGCGCGGCTGGAAGCCGCCGCCGTATTCTTCGCCTCGATCTCCTGCGCCTCGACCTCCTTCGCCTCGATCAGGGCGCGGATGCGCTCGGCATCCGCCGCGGTCGCCGGATTGTAGATGACCATGCCGAGATCGGGCCGGCCATCGACGGCGAAGGCCGAGTATTCGAAGGCGATCGGCCCCAGGACCGGATGGCGCAGATGCTTGATGCCCTCGCCATAGCTGCGCACGTCGTTATCGCGCCACATCGCCGCGAATTCCGGGCTGACGCGGCACAGCTCTTCGACCAGCGGCTCCGCCTTCGCCCCGGCCCGCACCACATCCGCCCTGAAGGCCGCGACCACGAAACGCGCCACACTGTCCCAATCGAATTGCGCGGCACGGACGCGGGGATCGCAGAAGATCAGGCGCAGCACATTGCGCTGCTTCGGCGGCAGCGATCCGTAATCCGTCAGCATGACGCTGGCCGCGCGGTTCCAGGCGACGACATCCCAGAGGGCGGTGCGGATCAGCGCCGGGCTCGGCTCCAGCGCGTCGAGCACCCGCTGCAAGCGCGGCGTCACGCCTTCGCTTGATGCCTGATAGCGGATTTCCGGCAAGCGGCCGAGACCGAGCAGGAAGAGATGCTCGCGCTCGACATCCGTCAGCATGAGCGCGCGGGCGATGCGGTCGAGCACATCGGCGGAAGGCGCGCCGCCGCGCCCCTGCTCCAGCCAGGTGTACCAGGTGGGGCTGATATTGGCGCGCTGGGCCACCTCCTCGCGCCGCAGACCCGGCGTGCGCCGGCGCCCGGACAGGCCGAAGGAAGCAGGGTCGAGCTTCGCGCGACGGTCCTTCAGATAGGTTCCCAGCAGATTTTCACCCATGCGGTGTCACTCCGATGCGCTGCCATGCCAGGGAACGCCATGCCGGGGATCGCCATGCCGGGGAATGCCTCCCGCTCTCGTCCCGGCTGCTATCCGGCCATCCCGCCCGGCGCATCCTGTTAGTCATTATACTACGATAAAGTCACTACTTTACCAGGATAGCGTAGCCGCCACAGATTGTCCCGGTTGCACTGAACAACCCGCAAGAAAACCGGAGACTTCCCATGCGTGTCTTTGTTACCGGCGCGACCGGCTTCGTCGGCTCCGCTGTCGTCCAGGAACTGATCGCCGCCGGCCATGACGTGCTCGGCCTCGCCCGCTCGGATGAAGCTGCGGCCGCGCTGGCCGCCACGGGGGCCAAGATCCATCGCGGCTCGCTCGAGGATCCGGAGAGCCTGCGCCAGGGTGCGGCCGCGGCGGATGCCGTCATCCATACCGGCTTCAACCACGACTTCTCGCAATTCGCCGCCAATTGCGAGCTGGACCGCCGCGCCATCGCTGCTTTGGGCGACGCGCTCAAGGGCTCCGGCCGATCGCTGCTCGTCACCTCGGGCCTGGCCCATCTGGCGAGCGGCCGCGCCGCGGTCGAGAGCGATACGCCGCCTGCCCCGTCCGCCTCTTATCCGCGCGCTTCGGAAGCGGCGGCTGCCGCCCTGGCGGCACAAGGCATCAAGGCCTCGACCGTGCGGCTGCCGGCCTCGGTGCATGGCGCCGGCGATCATGGCTTCGTGCCGATCCTCATTCGCCTGGCGCGCGAGAAGGGCGTCTCCGCCTATATCGGCGACGGACAGAACCGCTGGCCCGCCGTGCATCGCTTCGATGCGGCGCGTCTCTACCGGCTGGCGATCGAGCATGGCGCCGCGCACGGGCCCTATCATGCCGTCGCCGAGGAAGGTATCCCGTTCAGGGAGATCGCGGGCGTGATCGGCCGGCGGCTGGGCATCCCCGTCGCCAGCAAGACGCAGGAGCAAGCGGCCGAGCATTTCGGCTGGTTCGCAACCTTCGCGGCGATGGACATGGCGGCGTCCAGCGCCCATAGCCGCAAGCTGCTCGGCTGGACGCCGAGGGAGCCCGGCCTCCTCAGCGATATCGAGCAGGCAGGCTATTTCGCGGCGTGAACCCCGCGATAGCCTCGCGCATTCCGTCATTGCCGGGCTTGACCCGGCAATCCATCCGGGCGGCGGCGTGCCGCCTCCGCCATGGACCCTCGGGTCGAGCCCGAGGGTGACAACAAAGGTGGCGACACGCAGAGGGGTGACAGGTAGAGGGGTGACGCGCAGAGGGGGGACGCGCAGGGGGGTGGCAGGCAGAGGGGTGACGCGCCCGGCGCTTCGTTCAGCCGATATCGCTGGCAGCGAGATAGATGGCGGCCAGCGCCTCGATGCCGTGCTGGTCTTCGGCGTCGAAGCGCGATGGGATCGGGGCGTCGAGGTCGAGCACGCCGATGACCAGGCCGTCCTTCAGCAGCGGCACCACCAGTTCCGAGCGCGAGGCGGCGTCGCAGGCGATGTGGTCGGGAAAGGCATGCACGTCCTCGATCCTGAGGCTCCGGCGCATCTCTGCGGCGGCGCCGCAGACGCCGCGGCCCTTGGCGATGCGGACACAGGCGGGCTTGCCCTGGAACGGCCCCAGCACCAGCTCGCCCTCGGCGCGCATGAAATAGAAACCGGCCCAGTTGAGGTCCGGCAACGTCGTGAAGATCAGCGCCGCGGTATTGGCGGCATTGGCGATGGCGTCGCGCTCATCGCCAAGAAGCGCGCGCAACTGCCCGGCCAACTCCGCATAGAAGGCCGGCTTGTCCTCGGTATCGATGCTCTCGGCTGCGAACATGATCTCGCCTCGCATGATGGTTGGCGGGGATTGCGGCCCGCGCCGGCAACGACGCCGGGCGAGCGGAGCCACGATCTCCGACCGGTTTTAGCCCGCCCGGGCCGCGCCGGCAACCATTCGCGCGGCGGGGTACCGCCGGCTCAACCCTGCCAGCGGCGGAAGATCACGCTGGCATTGACGCCGCCGAAGCCGAAGCCGTTGGAAAGCGCCACCTCCATTGCCATCGGCCGCGCCGCCTTGGCGACGAGATCGAGGCCCTCGGCGGCGGGATCGGGATTGTCGAGATTGAGGGTCGGCGGCGCCACCTGGTCGCGCAAGGCGAGGATGGTGAAGATCGCCTCGATGCCGCCGGCCGCCCCCAGCAGATGGCCGGTCGCCGATTTGGTGGCGCTGACGGCGACTTTGCCATCCGTGCCGAAGACCGATTTGATGGCGGCGATCTCGCCGCGGTCGCCGACCGGCGTCGAGGTGGAATGGGCGTTGAGATGCCGGATATCGGCGGGCGCGATGCCGGCCTGGCGGATGGCGATGCGCATCGCCCGCGCCGCACCGCTGCCGTCCTCCGGCCCCGCCGTCATGTGATAGGCATCCGCACTGGTGCCATAGCCGATCAGCTCGGCGATCGGCTTCGCCCCGCGCGCCAAGGCATGGTCCAGCGTCTCGATCACCAGCATGCCGGCGCCCTCGCCCATGACGAAGCCGTCGCGCGCCTGGTCGAAGGGGCGCGAGGCAAGCTGCGGCGTCTCGTTGAAACCGGTGGAGAGTGCGCGCGCCGCGGCGAAACCGCCGAGGCTCACCTGATGGATCGCCGCCTCGCTGCCACCACACAGCGCGATATCCGCCTCGCCGGAGCGGATGAGGCGCGCGGCATCGCCGATCGCCTGCACGCTGGCGGCGCAGGCGGTGGGCGGGCCGCCGAGCGGTCCCTTGAGGCCATGGCGGATCGAGACCTGGCCGGCCGCGAGATTGATGAGGAAGCTCGGCACGGTGAAGGGCGAAAGGCGGCGCGGGCCCCGCTGATCGGTGATGCGCACCGCCTCGGCGATGGCCGGGAAGCCGCCGATGCCGGAGGCGATGATGGTCGCGCTGCGCTCCTGCGCCGCTTCCTCCGTCGGATGCCAGCCGGCCTGATCCAGCGCCTCCTGCGCCGCGGCGAGGGCGAAGAGGATGAAGCGGTCCATCTTCTTCTGCTCCTTGGGCGGCGCCGCCTTGTCGGGATCGAAACCCGCCTCGGCGTCGTCGGCAATGGCCGGCACCTGGCCGCCGATCTTCACCGGCAGATCGGCCGTCACCTCTTCCGGCAGGGTGCGGATGCCGGATTGCCCGGCCAGCAGGCGCTGCCAGATGGTTTCAGTGCCGCAGCCCAGCGGCGAGACGGCGCCAAGGCCGGTGACGACGATGCGAGGTGAAGTCACGATGTTGCTCTCTTTCTTTGTCTGGTTTTGCCGCCGGCGGCGCCTGTCCGCTGTGGCGTCCTGGTGGCTTGCGCCTTGATGGCTGTGATGCCGGGCGCCGCCGGGCAGCTCGCCGTCGCGCGACGTGCCGCAACCAGTTCGACGCGGGCGATGGCGTCTGGCGGAGCCGCCGGCCCCGTGCGGAGCATCACCTGGTCGAGCGTGACGGGCTCGCCGCTGCGGCGATCCACCACCACCGGATCGACAAGGCGGCCGCTCGCACGATGCGCAAGCTCGACGGCGATGCCTTCAGGTGTTTCGTATTTGTTGCCCCAGCGATAAAGCAGCAGCAACAGCGGGAAAAGCTCCCGCCCCTTCTCCGTCGCGACATATTCATAGCGCGCTGGACGCTGCTGGTAGAGGCGGCGCGCGAGGATGCCGTGTTCGGTCAGATGCTGCAGGCGGCGCGCAAGGATATTGGTGGAGATGCCGAGGCTCTCTTTGAACTCGTCAAAGCGCCGCAGGCCCTGGAAGACGTCGCGCAGAATGAGCAAGCTCCACCACTCGCCGACACAGGCAAGCGCTCGGGCGGCCGGGCAGAACATCGCGGCGAGATCGGTCCGTTGCATGACGGACTGAGATATAGGGAAGTCACTTCAATAACGCAAGTAACTGATAGGCATCCCGGGCTTGAACGGCGGATCGGGAGCAACAATATAGAGGAGCATGAGCAACAATGCTCATGCTCCTCGTCAATTACTCAGCGAGTGCGAACGAGGAAAGCGAAGCTTTCACCGTTATGCCTGTAAACCAATTTGCCGGTCCGCCAGTGTTTAAAACACTTGCAAAAGACCCAGCGAAATCCTTTCGGTGCCGGCTTAAACGAGCTCATAGAATGTCCTTAGGCTCGAAGTCTCTTGACACCGGCGACCTTACGGCGAAAATTCGCCTGCTAGCTCGGGTCAGTCCCGGCCTTCCTTTGGATGACTTACGTTGTCCGTGGAAGATTTTAGAGCCCGGTGCAGTTGCAGCTGCATCGGGCTTTACTTATGCGAGCCCCCCTCGTCATCCGTAAGAATCAGATCAATTTGCGCCTTGAGGCGCAGTTTATCTTCCAGAAAGAAAGGCGACGGAATTTCAATCCAAGCCTTACGTCCCCCAGCTAACCGAACTGGAATTCTATCAAAGGCGCCCTCCCCCTCAATGTCTCGCGGACCTTGAATATCTCTCTGCTTACTTTTGCTGGTCGGGCTGATTGAAGACATACTTTGACTCGCGCCCTCGTCATCTTCGTCGAGGCGTCGGTCAACCTGGGTGTCATCGTCTGCAGCATTTTTCTGAGCAAAGTACTCGGCCCAATCGACAGATTTTTTAAAGACCTGGACAACCGACTCTGCCGCAGTCGGAATAAATCCTTTTTGTATCAAGTCGTAGCGGATCGTAGAGTCTGACGGAAGTTCGTCGCTATACTTTGTCAACAAGTCGTTGAAGAGCGGAACAGATCTCAGCCACTTGACAGCTAATTCTCGCTTTATGTCTTCGCGAGGCGCGAACTTATAGTCCTCAAGATCTTTCGAGGCAGCGACCTTACTGTCTTGGCGATTCTCAAGCAGCCCGTAGTAACGGAGCGACGCAATCGCTGAAATTGCAGCGCCATTTGAAGCATCCTTGTAACCCAGATGCTGCGCAATGATGTCTGGGGCGGTTCCGTGCTTCCCTTCTTTGTCATAGACTCGCAGGGCGCGTTCCAGAGCCTCACCCAACGGCAGGGATGGCGCTCGAGGACTTCTCTTTCTAATCGTCACGGCCACGCTGGCCTCCGCGAATCGTTGATCCACAGAGAACATAAGCTCGCGTCGAAGTTAATTCAAGGCGCTTAGCGCTTGATTAGCGCAAACGTTTAAACGTTTGCGCGATAGTAGCGCGAGAAATGATAAAAAATATCATATTTTTCAATATAATAGATAATTTTATTTTAGCGCCCTGACAAGAAGGCGCTATATAAAAATTATGAGGAAGCTTACATCTCCTTCACCGCTTATTGCCAGAGCAACCAGCTACATCTGCTGACCATCCGTCATCCATAGACTTGGGGGTGCGATGGCCATTTCGCCGGTTACACGGTAACTTCCGGTGACCACAATAGTCCGGTCACGGCTAAGGCGGCACCCGGACTTACTGGAGCATCGCCCCCTCACCCCGCCACCCGGATCTCCACCTCATGCCGTACGGGGAAGTTCATCGACGACGCGATGAAGCAGTCGCGGCCTGCGTCCTCATGCAGCTGCGCGGCGAGTGCGAGATCGCTGCCGGCGGCGACGGTAACGATGGGATGCAAGGTCACTTCGGTGAAATGCCCGCCCGTCCCTTCCTGGCGCATGGTGCCGGTGGCGCAGTCCTCATAGGCGGTGACGACGAGGCCCTTGCGCGCGGCCTCGGAGAGATAGCTCAGCATGTGGCAGCTGCTGAGCGCCGCCAGCAGCAGCTCCTCGGGATTGTATTTCGCCGGATCGCCGCGGAAGGCGGGATCGGCCGAAAGATCGAGCAGCGGCTTGTTGCCGGCCTGGAATGTGTGGCTGCGCGAATAGGCGCGATAGCTGGTGGTGCCGCCCTCGGCGGCACCTGTCCAGATCGCCTGCGCCGCATAATGATGATCGTGGTCCATGTTCATCCTTCTAGTGAATGGTTTTATTGATGGTCGGCAAGCCGTACGCGGCGCCGTTCTTCTGGGGCGTCGCGGCGGATTGAGCCGCGCCCGCCGCCTCAGCAGCGCCAGAACGGCTTATCGATCTCCTGCTCGATGTCGGCGCGGCTGAGGCCGATATCCTTCAGCATGGCGTCGTCGAGCCGCGCCAGATCGCGGCGGGTCTTCAAGGCCCGGTGCCGGCAGCCATACCAGTCGAAGCCGCGATCGAGCAGGCCTCCAATCCAGCTATTGCCGTCGCGCAGCATATGCCACAGGCGATGGGTGAATGAACGCCGATGCAAAGCAAGATGGTCGAGATCGGATGAGGCGGAGCAGAAATCGCTCGGCGGCATGGCGGGCTCCCTATGTCGGTCGGCCTGGATCAGCTTAGGTCGGTCGCCAGCGGCGGCGCGGCGTCACGCAATCGCGGTGCCGGATCACCCTGGACGCGGCAATGCTATATCCGCATAATTGCCGTGAAAATCCGAATGTATGCGAGAGGGAACTGCAAAAATGCAGGGCATGAACTGGAATGATCTGCGCTACATCCTGGCGATCGGCCGCGCCAGTTCGCTGGCGGCGGCGGCGCGGCAGATCGCGGTCGACGAGACCACGGTCGGCCGGCGGTTGACGGCGATCGAGGCAAGCCTGGGGGCGCGGCTCTTCGCCAAGGTGCCGGGCGGCAAACTGCTGCCGACGGAAGCAGGCGAGGTGGCGATGACGCATGCGGAGCGCATCGAGCAGGAGATGAACCGGCTGCAGCTTTCAATCGCCGGGCAGGACGCGGCGGTGAGCGGCACCGTGCGCCTCACCTCCGTCGCCGTGCTGGTCAACCATCTGCTGCTGCCGGCCTTGCCCGACCTCAGCGCCGCGCATCCGGGGCTGCGGCTGGAGATGCTGGCGGATCTGCGCTATTTCAGCCTGATGAAGCGAGAGGCCGATATCGCGCTGCGCCTCGGCCGCCCCAACCAGGATACCGGTGCGGCCGTTCTCACCCGCCATATCGGCACGCTGGAATACGATGCCTATGCGCCCGCCGATTGCTCGGCGCGCGCGGCGGCGGCCCTGCCCTGGGTCAGCTATGACGAGAGCATGACGCAGTTGCCGCAGGCGAAATGGATGGCGGCGGTGGCGGCGCGGGAAGCCAGCAGCGGCGAGGGTGAGCGCCTGGCGCCGATCGCGCTCAACGACCCCGAGGGCATTCGCGAGGCCGTTCGCCTCGGCCTCGGCAAATCACTGCTGCCGACGGCGTTGATCAAGGGCGACAAGCGTTTCCGGCGCTTGAGGAACAGCGACTGGCCGCCGATGCCGAACCGCGAGATCTGGCTGCTCACCCATCCCGACCAGCGCCGCCTCGCCCGCATCGAAGCGGTGATCGACTGGCTCGACGCGACCATGAAGGCGCGCGGCATGGCGGCGTGAGGGAGCGAGGCGACGTGGCGAGGTTCGATAATGAACAGCGAGGCAGCCATGCCCCGAAGAGCAAGAAGAGCGCAGTCAAAAGGAAGAGGAAGGAAGCGGCATGACGCCGGGCAACATCGCATCCGCCGGCAAACAGCCGGCATCATCCACCACCCTGCCCCGCATCGCGCTGATCGGCGATCATAATCCGGCCATCATCGCCCATCGCGGCATCGCCCTGTCGCTGGAGGAACGCGCGCGGGGCGACTGGCTGGACACCGGGACGCTGCCCGCCGAAGTCGGGGCGATGCGCCGGCGGCTCGCCGGCTATCATGGAATCTGGTGCGTGCCCGGCAGCCCCTATCGCAAGATGGAGGCGGCGCTGGCCGCGATCCGGGTCGCGCGCGAGGACGGCATCCCCTTCCTCGGCACCTGCGGCGGCTTCCAGCATGCGGTGATCGAATTCGCCCGCAACGCGCTGGGCGCGCATGCCGCGGATCACCTGGAGAGCAATCCGGCGACGGCGCTGCCGGTGATCGCACCGCTGGCCTGCTCACTGGTGGGCATGACCGGCAGCGTGCGCTTCCGGCCCGGCTCACGCCTCGCGGCAGCGGCCGGCAGCGCCGAGAGCCATGAAGGCTATCACTGCTCCTATGGCATCAATCCCGCCTATCGCCCGCTCTTCGACCGGAGCGCATTGCATTTCACCGCTTTCGATGCCGATGGCGAGGTGCGCGGGCTTGAACTCGTCGGCCACCCGTTCTTCCTCGCCACCTTGTTCCAGCCGGAACGCGCCGCCCTGCCGCAAGATCCGGCAACCGCCGGCAAGGGCCAGGTGCATCCGCTGGTGCTGGCCTTCATCGATGCGGCCAAAAATTTCGCCGCCGGGCAAGCAGCACTTGCCTGAAGCGGGCCGCGGCCCGCTGCGATCGGTAAGGTTACGATCCGCCGGGCTGCGATCAGCCGGGGATCAGTGCAATGGCTTGGAAGCGCCGGACAGGGCGCGGATCAGGTCGGCGCGGGCGACAATGCCGACCAGCCGGCCTTCGCGCACCACCGGCACCCGCTTGATATGATGGCGTTCGAGAAGTGCTGCGATCTCCTCGATGCGCGTGTCTTCCGTGACGGTGACAACGGGCTTCTTCATGACGTCGCCCACCATCGGCTCGTTGCTCTTGAGATAGTCGAGGAATTCCGAGGCGAGATCCTCGCCCTCGGCCAGCATCTCCAGCCACCACATGCGGTTTGGCGTGCGCCCCTGGATCTCGCGCCCGAGAAGATCGGCCTCGCTGACCATGCCGACAACCGCGCCACTGGCCTCGACAACCGGGGCGGCGCTGATGCCCTTATCGAGCAGCAATTTCGCGACCACGCGGGTCGACATGTCGGGGCGGACGAAGAGCACGTCTTTCGTCATGATCTCACCCGCCGTCACGGGTGGTAGCCATACATTGGTCATCCCTGCTCTCCTGCATGGATTCGCGACGATGCCCGAAGAGGAACGCCGGTGATCCATGCCAATCTAGGCCGGCGGCGTCCGCATATCTTGACCTAGATCAAACCCGGCGCCGGGCGATGCCGCATGGCATGGACCGGACCAACGGCCGAGGATCAGAAGGCGGCGCCCAGCGCTGTCGCCTGGTGCAAGATCTGTTGCGGCCCCTCGCCGCCTTCGATAGCGCCATAGAGCAGTTCCAGGCGATGCTCGGCGATGTCGCAGTAGTCCAGGATGCCGGTATCGAGGCCGATCGACATGGCGCGGTCGTAATCACGCTTGGCATAGGCCGGCACATCGGCCCCCGCCACCGCCAGCATCCAGACCCGGCGATGCGGATAGGTGGCGCCGCCGCCATAGGCCCAGCCGAAATTCCAGACGCGGTCGATCCAGCCCTTGAGGATTGCCGGCATCGACCACCACCAGACCGGAAAGACCATCACCGTCGCCTCGTTGCGCTCGATGCGCGCCATCTCCCGGCATACCGCCGGGGAGTAGAGCTTCTTCGGATCATTCCAGTCGGGTTCGTCTTCCGCGCGCAGCACGGGATCGAACCCCTCGGCGACGAGATCAACCCAGTCGATCGCATGGCCCTTCGCGCTTGCCGCCGCGGCGAAGGCCTCGGCCACCGCACCGCTCAGCGAATTGCGCCGCGGATGGGCGAAAACCAGGAGCGTCTTCATTGCTTCCCCCGAAATTGGTCCGCCTCAGTCGACGGTCCCGCCTATTCAACCGGAGCCGTCACCGGGTGTCGAGCCTTCCGCGGGAAAGGTCTTTCGCATGGCAGGGCTTGCAGGCGACAGGGTTATGATACCGGCCGCACCGCCGCTCCCTTGCTTGCCGGCCGCCTGCCTGCCGGTCGCTTGCTTGTCGGCCGCTTGCTTGTCGGTGGGCGGAATGATGCCTATGCTGGCCCCCCAATCACGCGAGAGAGTCGATGGCGTCAAACGGATTACGCGGTCTCATCATGTCCTGCCTGCTGCTGTCGCTGCCGGCTGTGATGGTAACGGCGAGAGCTTCGGCGGATGAGCAGGCGCCTGCTGCTGATCCCGCACCCGCCAGCGACGCGCCTGCCGCCGATACGCCCGCAGGCACAGCCCCGGCCAATGCGGACCTCGCCGCCTGTCTCGATGCTTTCAAGCAGCAGGATGTGGACCTCATGGCATCGACCTGCAGCAAGGCGCTGGATGGCGGCAAGCTGTCCAATGAAGAGCGCGCCACGGCCCTGACCACGCGCGGCATCGCCGAGGATGCCAAGCGCCAGCCGGACAAGGCCTATGCCGATTTCGACGCCGCGCTCGCCTTGATGCCGAACAGCGCCACCGCCTATGTCAATCGCGGCATCGCCTCCATGGCGCGGCACGATGCCGATGCGGCGCTGGCGGATTTCAGCCGCGCCGTGGCGCTCGATCCGTCCTCGGCGGTTGCCTATTTCCAGCGCGGCCTCGCCTTGGAGGCGCGCGGCGCCAATGCGACGGCGGTGGGCGATTTCAGCAAGGCGATCGAGCTCAAGGCGGATTTCGCCGATGCCTATCGCGAGCGCGGCATCGCCGCCGTCGGCGCCGGCGATTACGATGCCGCCCTGCGCGATCTCGACCAGGCGATCGCGATGCAGCCGGATGATGCCGCCGCCTATGACGGACGCGGCAGCGCACGTCTCGGCCGCAAGGAATACGACAAGGCGATCGCCGATTTCACCCAGGCGATCAAGCGCGCGCCCGACAATCCTGGTGCCTATGGCAACCGCGCCAGCGCCTATGGCTATAAAGGCGATCTCAAGAATGCGCTGCTGGATTTCCGCGCCGCCTATCGGCTCGATCCCAAGGACCCCACTGTCCTCGACAGCCTGTGTTATTTCCTGGCGCTGACCGGCAAGGCCGATGAAGGCATCGCCTATTGCGACCAGCTGGTCGCCGCCGTGCCGGGCCGCGCCGATGCCTATGGCAGCCGCGCTTATGCCAAGCTGCGCCTCGGCCAGTTCCAGGCCGCGGCGGAAGATGCCAACAAGGCCCTGGTGATCGCGCCCAATCGCGCCGATCTGCTGTTCACCCGCGCCTATGCCGAGGAGCGGATGGGCGACATCACCAATGCCAGCAAGGATTATCGCACCGCGCGGGCCGGCGATCCGGGCATCGACGCCACGATGCAATCGAGCGGCCTGGTGCCCGGCAGCAAGACCATCGCGCCGAAATGGTGAGGCGCCCCCGCGCGGGATACGGAAGTGCCAAGATGTGGAAACGCCGGGGCGAAAGCTGCATTCTCGCGCCGTGACCTCCTGACGCCATTCCCCTCATGCCATTAAGGGGACTGGCCGCGGCTGGGCGGCGAGCGAGGGGCGGCAACGGAATTCTCACAAGATATGGTGCAGTCGGCGATATTCCTCCTGCCCGAGCGGAACCGCCGCGGTGTACAATCCGGTAAAACCGCGCGACCACCTCGAGATGATCCCGGTATGTCATCCCCGGTCTGCAATCCTGCTGGGCAGGGACCGGATTTGCGCTATGATGATGGCCCCCTCAGTTGTCGACAGAGGTTAACTTGGCCTTCGACATGTCATTGGCCGGCAATACGGCAATCAGCGAAACGACAGAGACGATTCTGGAAACGGAACGGCTGGTGCTGCGGCATCTCGATGTCGGCGATGCCGCGTTCGTTGTCAGCCTGCTGAACGAGCCTGCCTTCCTGCAATATATTGGCGATCGCCAGGTGCGCAGCATCGATGACGCGGTGGGTTATATCCTGAAGGGTCCGACGGAGAGCTACCGCCGGCATGGTTTCGGCCTCGATCTCGTGCAGTTGAAATCGGACGGCAGCAAGATCGGCATTTGCGGCCTGATCAAGCGGGATTACCTGCCCCATCCCGATATCGGCTATGCCTTCCAGGAAAAGTACTGGTTCAAGGGCTATGGCGTGGAGGCCGCGTCCGGCGTGCTGCAGCATGCTCGGCTGGTCCTGGGCCTGCCCCGCATCCTCGCCATCACCGCCGAGGAGAATGTCGCCTCGATCCGCGTGCTGGAGAAGATCGGTCTCGGCTTCGAGAAGCATTTCGAGCAGCCGGGCTATCCCGCCCCCAGCCGGCTCTACAGCATCGATTTCGATCGGCCGCTTTACGCGTCGGCGCATCACTGATCTGCCGCCGATCGATCCGCAAAGGAAGCGGCGGCGCGCACCGGCGGTTGCCAGTCATCGCGCCGCCACTCTGCAGCCTGTCAAGCGAGGCTAAAGTGATCCGGCTCTAGGGATTGACGGTGGGTGCCGGCGCGACGGCGCCCGCGGACTGGTCATCGCCGACATCATGCGTCGCCGGATCATCGGCGAGGCCGGCTGCGGCTGTGCCGCTGTCGTCATTGACATCATGGGTGGCAGGATCGTCATTGGCGCCGGCCAGGCCGCCGTGATCGTCATTGGCGTCATTCGCATCGTGACCATTGGCGTCATGACTGCCGGCGCCGTGCGAACCGCCGGTGTCGCCGCCGCCTGAATGATCGCCGCCGCTGCTGTCGCCGCCGTGATCACCTCCACTATCGCCGCCACCGTCACCGCCGCCATGGCCACCGCCGCCGTCACCGCCGCCATGACCGCCATCCTCGGCGAAGGCTTGCGCCACATGCGGCAGGCCCTTGGCGTCGAAGCGCAAAGGCAGTGCCGTGACGGCGATCAGCGCCGTACCGATCAGCAGCAGCCGGCGAAGGCCGCCTTGCCGGGTGAGCACCCGGAGCGGTCGATGCGGACGGCCGGTGGTTTTGAATGCGACTTCGATCATCAGGTCACCCCTCACAGGCATCGACGTCAAAGCATTGACGCGGACGCTATTGCATATGCTGCGCGACATGACGTGCCGGTCCTTCCGGCAGTATGGAGCCATCCGGCTGGCCCGGCCCGTCAAGAGCGCGCGAGTTTCATTCTATGATGACCTGCCGCCGGCGAGGGAAGCAGGTCATGCAATGAATAACCCGCGTAACGAAAGAATTATTCCGGCCGGCTTACAAAAAGATTACCAGCACGGCGCATCGACCAAGCGCTGATAGCGCTGTCGGGTTTCATTTCCCAGGAATGGGGCTGCGCAGGATGCGAACGCGCATGGGATCGGCACATAGGGGCCGGCCACGCCCGCCGATGCGGCACCAGGCCGCACCTCAGCGAGCGTAAGGAGCGATTAATCCGTATCGCTCGTCAGCATCAGCTGCCAGGAGCCATCGCTCTTGAAATAGGCGAGGGTATCGGCGTCGCTTTGCGCCGCGATCGCCGCGGCCAGCTTTTTCTCTTCAAGGCCTCGCAGCTTCAGAAGAATGTACCTTTGCAGTTCATCTTTCTCCGTCCGGAGCAAGGCATCGAACTTCTTTATGTTTTCTGTCGCGATGAAGACGTCCATTGGGTTGCCTCGCTTTCATGTTGGAGGCGGGAACCAGCGTCTGAGGAAGGCCGGTTGGCAAACAATCGATGCCGATCGGAGACTGCGTCGTAAGGCTGCGCCATACAAATGAGGCGTTGCATCCTCTTCTCCGACTGCGGGCATGCTAGGCTCTTGACTGGCAAACAGCAAGTTGACTCTGACAGCGAGACTGCAGGGGTGAAAGACCGCCTTTGGGCCGATCGAGGGGCATTTGTCGCCTTCGGCGTCATCGACGGCCCGATTAAATGTCCCCCGACCGCCAGGGCGCGCCAAAGACGGCTTGACTCAAGGCTGCAGGTGGTTTGCCAGACCGAGGACGACCATTGGTGTGGTTGCCCGCCGCGCCCACCCAAGCGCTCCCCGGCATATGCGAGTGCTCCACCGGCATATGCAGGAACCGTCCTCTGCCGGCCCTGATGAGTGGCCCCGCCCTAGCTCACCGTCCAGGTGGCCTCCGCGACGCGCAGGAAATTGCCGCCGAGGATGGCGATCACCTCGTCATCCTTGTAGCCCCGCTGCGACAGGGCATCGGCGATCTCGGGCAGGCGCTCCGGCGGGATGCAGCCGAAAGTGCCGCTGCCATAGCCGGCTTCGCGCGGCCACCATTTCTCCCGCCGCTCGCCCGGCGGCAGGTCGCTATGGCCGGGGGTCTTGGAATCGAAGGCGTAGTCGATGCCGATGCCGATATGCCGCGTGCCGATATGTTCGGCGAGATAGTCGATATGCCGGATGAAGGCGGAAGTCTCCACCGACTTCCCGAGAAAGAGCCCGATGCCGTTGACGCCGACCACGCCGTCGGTCCTGGCGCAGGCCTTGATGCGCTCGTCATCGATGTTGCGGCGGTGATCGACCAGGGCCTGCACATTGGCATGCGAGAAGATGACCGGCTTCGTCGATATCTCCATGATCTCCAGCGCGGTCGCGCGGCCGCTATGCGAACAATCCATCAGCATGCCGAGGCGGTTGATTTCACGCACCACCTCGCGACCAAGATCGGTGAGGCCGCGCTCAACGTCATGGCAGCCGCCGGCGATGGAGTTGTTGAGGTTATAGGCGAGATGGATCTGCTTCACGCCGAGATCGCGATAGAGCCGCAGCATGGCGAGATCGTCTTCCAGCATCATCGAGCCTTCGAGATCGAAGGCGACGGCGAGCTTGCCCTCCTGCTTGGCGCGGCGCACATCGGCCACGTCCTGCACAAGGATATAGTGCTCGCTGTGGCGGATCAGCCAGTCGCGGAAGCCGGCGATCACCCGCACGACCTGGCCGAGCGGGTTGAAATCCATGCCGACATTGACGGAAACGAAGGTCGCGCCGGCCTCGCGGTGCCGCTGCAGCGGCGACATATCCCCATTGTATTCCAACGGCAGGCAGGCATGTGCGTCCCAGACGATTGCCGATTGATACAAGGCGTTCCGCCCACTGGTCATGCGATCAACTCCCACGATCGGCCATCAGGCCCGGGTTGCGGCCATCAGGCCTGGGTTTGCGGCAGGGGACATCCGGGGGATGGTCCAGGATTCGCGGGGCGTGGCGCCGCCTTGCGGAACACCCGTCCCGCGAACGAGGACGACCTTAGCGCAGTTTCCCGCCGCGCGAAAAGAGCGGATGTCGCGCGGGCGGCGGCGCGGGGCCGCGAAGCTCAGGCGGGATGCCGCCGGCCGGCGGCCGCTTCCGACAGGAAATCGCAGGCGATCAGCAGGCGCGTCACCTCGCCATCATCACCGATCAGCGGCATGACGGCGGATTCGCACTGAAATACCTGGCTGAGCGGCCCGATATAAGGCGGCCGCGACAGGAATGGCCGGCGCTGTCGCGTCACGTCGGTGCAAGCTTGCCAGACCTCGGATCCAGGTCCCTGCCCGTCGACCTCCGACACGCATTTGCCGGTGTAATTGCCGCGCGAATGACGCAACACCACCTCGCCGATGACGCGATAGCGGAAGTCCAGCCGCGACGTGACGGCGTGTTCGTTCGCGATGGCCGGTTTGTTCGCCTGGCCGTTCACGCGCTCCGTCAGGAAGCCCGTCGCCGGGGCGGATGCAGGATCGGACGCGGCGCCAGCCTCGCGCACGACTTCCAGCAGCACCAGATAAGGCAGCAGGTGGGGAATCTCCGCCGCGTCGAGATGGCGCCGCAACATCGGCGCATCCTCCCCGGCCCGCTTGCTGAGCCAATAGCCGACCGCCCGCCGCACGATCGGCGAGACCAATTCATCGAAGCTCAGCAGACGTGTCCGCTGCAGACCGTGAATTTCCGCTTGCAGGAGAGGACGCGGCGCACAGCCTCGATCAAGGGAAGCCGGCTTTGCCGCAGCGGCGATCGTTGTCGCCCGATCATTAATCATGGTCGTGCCCCCTGTGCCGTCCATGTAAACATCATCGTATGCAGGAACACGAAAATTGAAAAGATGGTTTCAAAGAAGTTGAGACGAACCTGCCGAAAATCCTCCGGATGTGTGACCTGCTTGCGTCACACCTGCGACAACCGTCACACGCGGTTGTCAGGTCGCCGGCGGCGCACATGACAATCGTAGCCAATCAGCCTCTTTCCCGCCCGGCCTGATCCTTTCATCATTCGTGTTGCGGCGCAAAGCGTGGCCGCAGATGCGAAGAGCGTTGCCGCAAGGCAGCGCCGCTTCATCAAAGCGACACCGCTCTCTGTCATGTCTTGGAGCGATGTCAATGCCCGGTTAGGGTGAACCCGCCGCGTCCGTTCCGGCCGTGCGAGGCTGGCGGCATGCGGGACCTGTGGAAGAGGAGAGACGATGTTGCAGCGGAAGAGAATGCGCTGGTGGCAGGCGGGATTGGCGGTTGCCCTCTCCGGCCTCGCCCTTGCAAGTCCCTGGTCGGCACGTCCGGCGCGCGCCGATGCCGACGCCTTGTGGAACAAGGTGGTGCAGGTCTGCGTGAAAAGCGATCCCGCCACCGACAAGGCCAATCCCTGCGACGTGGTGAACCATGCCGGCGACTACGTGCTGGTCAAGGATATCTGCGGCCCGACGCAATATCTGCTGCTGCCGATCCGCCGGCTGACCGGCATCGAGAGCGACGCCCTCATCCCCACGCCGAATAACCGCGTGCCGAATTATTTCGCCGCCGCCTGGCAGAACCGTGGCCCTGTCGCCACCCGCGCCGGCCGCGACCTCGCCCCGGAGGATTATGCCCTCGCCCTCAACTCGATCGACCGGCGCAGCCAGAACCAGCTTCACATCCATATCGATCTCGCCCGGCCCGATCTGCGCGCCGCCCTGCTGCCCTATCAGCATGACCCGGTCGGTTCCTGGTCGCTGTTCCGCTACCAGGGCCATGATTATCACCTGACGCGCCTGACCGATCTTGCGCGCCAGAACCCGGTCGAGATCGTGCGCGCCCGTGTTACCGCCGCGATGGGCGTCATGCGCCATCAGTCGATCGGCCTGGTCGGCGCCACCTTCGACGACAAGACAACCGGCTTCTATCTGCTCAACAGCGAATTCGACGGTACCCCGGACGGCAGCGGCTGGGCCGAGGAATTGGAGATCGATCACCCGCGCGACGACTGCAAGTATCGCCGCAGCCCCGCCCCCTGATCCTCCGCCTGCCGGCTCGCCCCTTCCAGATCCGCCTCTCTTCTATGAGATAGAGGGCGATTGACGTTTCAAGTGGAAGCCGACCCGCTTCGACTTAAAGCGATCTCGCCCTAGCGGCGACTTCGGCAGCGGTATCGAGCGGAAAGCGCAGCGTGACCTCGGTGCCCCGGCCCGCTTCGCTGGTGACCGCAATCTCGACACCCGGCATCAGATCGGCAAGCCGCTTGCAGATGGCAAGGCCGAGCCCGGTGCCGTCGCCGCGCCGGGCGAGCGAGCTGTTGCCCTGCCAGAAGGGATCGAAGATATGCCGCATCTGCGCCTCGGAGATGCCGATGCCGCTGTCGCGCACGATGATGCAGCCGCTGTTCCCGTCCCGCTTCTCCGCCCTCACCGTGACACTGCCGCCGGCGCCGGTGAACTTGATGGCGTTGGTCAGCAGGTTGAACATGATCTGGCGCATGGCCCGCGGATCGGCGCGGCAGACCGGCTGCCAATCGGGATGCATCACGTCCAGCTTCACCTGCTTCTCGCGGGCATGGGGCGCCACCAGCCGGCCGCAGGTTTCGATCACCTCGGTCATGTCGACGGGGCCGAGCTCAATGGTCATGGCGCCGACATCGATCTTGGAAAGATCGAGAAGGTCGTCGATGATGGCCAGCAGATGTCGCCCGGCGGCATTGATGTCGAGCGCATATTCCCGGTACTTCGCCGGGTTGTCGCCGAGCCGCTGGTGCCCCGCGACATCTGAATAGCCGATGATGGCATTCAGCGGCGTCCGCAATTCATGGCTCATATTGGCGAGAAATTGCGACTTGCTGCGATTGGCAAGCTCCGCCTGGTTCTTCGCCTGCACCAAATCGTGCTCGCGCCGGCGCTGCTCGGTGATGTCATGGCCGATCGACACCACGCCGATGATCCGGCCGTCGGGATCGCGGATCTCGCCGTTGATGAAATGCACCAGCAGCCTTTCGCCGCTCTTGGTGATCCAGTGGCTCTCCAGCTCGCGCGGAAAAGGCTCCGGCGCCTCGGTGTCGATGGCATGCAGCACCTTCTCCCGCTCCTCATCCGGTATCAGGCGATGCCAGGAAGCGGGATCGGCCAGTTCGTCCAGCTGATAGCCGCTGACCTCGGCGCAGTAGCGGTTGACGCGCAGGATATGGCCGTGGCCGTCAGTGACGACGATCAAGGCGCGGCTGCATTCCAGCACGCGGTCGGAGAGCATCATCTCATAGCCAAGATGCCGCTCGCTGTCGCGCAGGTCGCGCTCGCTGCGGCTGCGCTCATGCAGCAGGCGCTCGAAGGCCGCGGCGAGCTGCCCGATCTCGTCGCGCCGCGTCAGGTCGAAGGTGACGTTCTCGCCGCGGCTCATGGCCTCGACCAGGCGCTGCAACTGGCGCAGCGGCTCCAGGATGAAGCGGGAGAGGAAGGCGGCGGCGATGACGGAAAGGACGAGGCCGAGGCTGATCAGCAGGGCCGGCATATTGAAAGTCGTAAGCGGCTGCCCGTGCAGGCGGATGGTCTCGGTGACCGCCATGATGACGAAGGGAAAGACGCCGACCAGGAAAAAGGCGATGAGGACCTTGGCGAAGATCGGCATGTCGCGCAGGCGGGCCTGCCAGGCCGGCAGGGCAGCCTTTTCCTCTGATCGGGGCGGTTCAAATCCGGACATCGCGCTTCACGCCGTCAGTTCCAGCCATGCCTGATGATGAGGCCCGTCTCTTCCATCATGCAACTGCCATAGCGCAGCAAGGGCGCGCCCAGCAGGAAGGCCGGCACCGCATTGCCGAACCACCAGGCCCAGGCGAAGGCCGGAAAACCGTCCCAGCCGAGCCGGCCGGCCAGCACCAGCACCATCGGCCCCATCAGCGCGCTGGCGAGATTGGGCAGCAGGCAGCCCCAGAACGCGAAGAACACCAGGCCGCGCCAGCCCGGTATCACCGGCCGCATGGCAAAATGCCGGAAGGCCCAGAAGGGAATGAGGCCCTGCAGCGCATTGGCGGGGATGAAGCCGAAGACCTGCACCAGGTCGCCGCCGATCAGGACGTTGCTGAGCATCGGGAAAATCACCGCGGCAACCAGCCCGCCCCATAGCCCGAACCAGATCCCGCCGCAGACCTGCACCACGATGGCCGGCCAGAAGGCGGTGATGCCCATGCCGAGCGGCACCGACACGGCCCCCAGCGTGCCGAGTATGACGCCGAGGCCGATCAGCCCGCCTGTTATCCAGAAATGTCTGCTGGCGAGCGGCCATGCGCGGCACTGCTGGTTCATTTTTCCTTTCTCGCCGGCCCCACCTGGCTGGCCACGAATTGGCGTTATCGCATCAAGCACTCATGAAGAAGAATCGTCGCACGCAAAGATTAAGGCGGCCTGAATGAGTCGCGCCGGACCGCGCCCGGAACATGGCAGTGGGCAACATTGGCAGGCCGGAGAGACTGCCGGTTAAGCACTGGCAGGCTGGAGAGACGGGGGCCGGTTGGAGATTGGTTCGTGAAGGCGGCGCGGGAACTGCCAACAGGAATTTAGGCAGCAGGCCTGATCATCGACCTTTGTTGTTTTATTATCAATTGATGTGATATAATCAACGACAAGGCAATGTCACATCAAAGCCTGCGGCGATGGCGGCAGGCAACGCCCTTGCATTGCCGCCCCTCGCACCGGAAGGCAGATAATGACGGATCGCGCAACAGTACCGCTGCAGCAGCCGGCACGCGCCGAAGCCCCCCTCGATCCTGCCGCGCCCGGCTCAGCCCCCGCCGATACGCGCCCGGCGCAGCTGGCCAAGGATGACGGCCTGAAGGTCCCTGAGGGCAGCCCTTCGGCGGCACCGCCGAGCGGCGAGGACGAAGCTGCGCGCGCGGCACCCGCCCCGGCTTCCGCTCCGGCACCCGGCGCGGCCGATCCCTTGCCGTCCGGCGCCTCCGGCCGGGTCGCGCCTTTCGGCAATATTGCGCCGCCCGCACCGCCGCCTGATCTGCAGCAGCGCCTTGACGAAGCCGCGAAGATCGCCGATCCGCATCTGCGCCAGGCGGTGGAAGCCAATATCCGCCTGCTGACCCAGCGCGAGCGGACGGCCTTCACCGACCAGCAGCGCGCGGCAAAGGCGCAGGCAAAGGGCATTATCGACCAGGGCGGCGACCTCGGCTCGATCCCGGCCAAGGTGCTGCTGCAAATCGATCAAAGCGGGCGGCAGGCATTGCATGATTACGCCGCGGCGCATGGCAATCCGCGCACTGACCCCGTCACTTATTATGCGCTGAAGAACCAGGCCCTCGACGATCCCGCCGCCTTCCAGGGCGTCGATCTCGGCGATCACATGGCAAGGCTGGATGCCAAGGATTATGGCGAGCTGACGCAGCTGCAGACCAGCCTGCGCAACGGCCAGCCGCCCGCCGACCTGCCGCTGCAGCAGGTCTACAAGGCCAATACCGACCGCATGCTGCAGCAGCTCGGCCTGCCGAGCGTGCCGGCGATCTCCGCACCGGCAAACGATGCGGCGCAGGGTCCTCAGAGGCAAGACACCACAACCCCGCCCATCGATCCCCAAAGTCTGCAAGCGGCGACGCAACTGCGCCGTGACGTCGACCAGGCTCTCGCCGCCCATCAAGTCGTGCAGGGTCGACCTGCGACACCCGCCGAGCAACAGCAATTCCTCGATCAGGCAGTGATCAGTCGCTATGGGACGCGCTATCGCATGAACCGGATGACAACGGTCGGAACCAGTGGCAGCATCGACGTGCAGAACCCGCTCCGGACGGTCTCTGATCATCTGTCTCCATCCGCTGTCGTGCCAATAACAGCGACACAACAAGCAGATGCAGGCGCCGAGCAGTCGACCGCCGGGCAGCGATCAGAGCTGGACCCCAGCACGGCGCCGACAACCTCCGCTTCGTCCATTGAGATGCCAGATGACACTGATGCTGCTAGGAAACGAAACATTCTAGCTGGCAGCGGCGGTCGATTTGTGGTCTCCGATAACCCAAAGGCGAACGAGAATTGGCCTCTTGTTGAAGCTCCTGAAGATATAAAAGTCCTACAATTCGATCGGCAAATCGAGGCTGCCGCTGGAAAAACCGGCGTCGATGCCGACCTCATTCGGGCCATCATGTATATGGAAACAAGCCATGGCGGCTACGACCGGACCGCAGATGAGTTGGGGATGAATAAATCTATCCTACCGATGAACGTGAATGTGACCTATTGGGGCGATCATTTTGGTACCCGTGAACAACTGCATGATCCCTATCTCAACGTACTTGCTGGCGCGAGGATGTTGCGGGCAATTGAGAACAATGTGCCACCGGGAACTGATATCGCAAAGATCGCGACACTATATAACAATCACCGCGCCCGCTACGTCTCTGACTATGGTGCGCGTGTCGCCAAGATCTATCGGCAGAAGCTGTGGCTGCATCAACCTGCACCGCGCTGGCCGCGTGTACCGCAATTGTTCAAACGGGCACCGCAATAGGATACTGAATCCGCTTGTTTTCGTAATTGCGGGATCGCCATTATTTTACCGTATTTGCTAGTAATAGTAGCGCATGCAGCTATCAAAGCGGAGAGTTGGAGTAAAACGAACGACTGATGGAATAGCCGCTATGCCAATTGCATCTGCAGATAATATGGCCATTCGAACGCGCAGGCGTACAAAGGGCCGAGCCATGTGGTGTGGTCACACAGCTTGAGATTCCTGTAACAGGTTCGCACCGAAACGAGATCGACATTGTCGGCAAAGCCGGCAATGCGCCGGCCAGTGCAGGTTCGTATGTGCATATAGACGAGTTCGACACAGCAACCGGTAACGGCAACAGGCAAACAAGATGATTCTCCAACAATTTATGTGGGCCCTTAGCCTGTTTGTATTCACGGCCTTCGATTCCAAGGAGGCGGCGACGCGCATCGCCTGGACCGAGCTGGGGAAATACTGCCAGGAGGAGAAGATCGATTGCTCCGACGCGAAAATGGAGACGCCGAAGAAAGACGGATTGGGCTGGTTCTTCGACTTTGTCATCTCGGCAAAGCCGGAGCATCTCGTGACAATGAAGGTCGGTCCTTTCGGGAACTTCGAACTCTGGCGATCTAAAGAGCAATAGAAATATCCGCTGCGCCGAAACAGGCCACAGGGAAGGCTATAAGGGTTGGCCGGTGGTTGCATCCAGCGACGGGACGATCCTGCGTGCAGACGCCGCCGATGCGCACGGCTACGGAAGCCAGATCGTCATCGGCCGCGGGAATGACATCCATACGCAATACGGGGGCTTGAAGGCACAGGCAATCAGGGGGCAAGGGCGGCAAATCTGTGATGACTTCCAGGTTGCTGCATGATAATGTTTCACAACTAAAGATTTTTAATAAAGTCACCGCTGGAGACCAGATCGGCGTCATCGGAAGAACCGGCAATGTCCCGCCAAACGCGGATTCCCATCTGCATTATGAAATCAGGGTCGGCTCCCCCGCCGCCAGCACCGTCGGTGGCAAGGCGGTCGATCCGGCGCGCCATCTGCCGCGCTATCCCCAGCGTCGCTCGATGTCATCGAGCTGAAGCGGGCGGGTGTTCAGGCCCGGCATGGCCTTCGGATGAACGCCGGTCACGCGGCTCGGTCCTCTACGCTGACTTCATGTCGTGCGCAGATCGTCGTCATCCGCCACGCATGAAGTCGCTGTCGGAAGATGGCAAAGTTCTGGCGAAGTGAAGGGGCATGGAATGCAACCGGTAAAGATCGACAAAAAGAAATTCTTCCCTCACCCCAGCTATGACTTTAGCAAGGATTCGGTTCAAGAATTCGTGGATCTCGGCTATTTCCCGGTCTGGCTCTGCATCTTCGATCACTGGCTAAGCGCCGAAGAGGCCGAGACCCCGCTCATGTTCTATCGGTTGGCGCGGGAACACGGCATGCTTGAAGAATATATGGTGGGCGAGCGGAAATTTTTATCCTTCTATCATGCCCTGGCCAAAGATGGCGTCTATATCGCGCAAGGCGGCAAAGTCTTTCAAGCCGATGCCGACGACCCTGACTTTCGCAAGGTCGTCCGGACAAGCCTGCGCGAGAAAAAAGCGGGTGATTTGATGGACGTCTATTTTATTGGCCCTGCCCTTCGTGTTCTGGGCGGCTTTGACCGCACCGATCTGCTGTTGCTGCGAAGCCGGGACGGCCTTCCGGCGCTGTACACGATGGCCGAGCAGCACGGACTTCATCTGCTGCGGAAAGAGAAATATGAATAGGCGGTGGTGGCCGGAACGAGCATCTGCTTTGGAAGATGCCACACTAAGACTGCAAGGCCGCCTCACTTTTGACGCGAATGGCGACTGGACTCTCAGCCGGACATCCAAGGGGCACGGATGAGGCCATCGATGAGGCCTATGGCCCGATTGATCGACACATCGGTGGTTCGGCGGGGGAATGGCTGACAAGCATCGGGCGTGGGACAAACGGCAAGCCTTTTCTGATCGAGATCCACGGCGCGCAACCGGTAACGGCAACAAGCAAACACGATGATTCTCCAACAATTTATGTGGGCCCTTAGCCTGTTTGTATTCACGGCCTTCGATTCCAAGGAGGCGGCGACGCGCATCGCCTGGACCGAGTTGGGGAAATACTGCCAGGAAGAGCAGATCGATTGCTCCAATGCGAAAATGGAGACGCCGAAGAAAGACGGATTGGGCTGGTTCTTCGACTTTGTCATCTCGGCAAAGCCGGAGCATCTCGTGACAATGAAGATCGGTCCTTTCGGGAACTTCGAACTCTGGCGATCTAAAGAGCAATAGAAATATCCGCTGCGCCGAAACAGGCCACTCGCCGCTCGCCGTCGCGCGCTATGGCCGCGATTGCCCGACCGATCCCGTCGATCTGCCGGATGTCCCCTATTCCCTCGGCGCCGCGCCGCTGCAAGCCGCCGCCGCCCTGCGGGCCAGCGCCAAGGCCGTTCATGCCTGCCCGGACGATCCGGCGCGGGACTGCGATGGACCGACCGATGACCCGGAGGCTTACCGCGAATTCATCGACGCGGACGGCGTTCGTTATCTGGTCAATCTCGACGGCATCATTGTGCAGAAGGAACTGCGCGCCTTGCAGCGCTATCGCCGCCCGCTGATGGCCGGCCTGCAGCCCGGCGACCCGCGTGACGTTGTTTTGCGGAAGCTGGCTGCCTCACCGGCCGGCATCGCCATCGTCGCGCCGGATGCACCGGTCAGCGAGCCGGCCGACAGAGCCATCCTCACCCATTATTGCCTGCGCAGCTCCAATGGCAGCGTCTGGGCCTACGAGCTGGATTTCGATCAGGCCGGTCGCCTCAGCGGCATCAAGCAGGATGCTGGACCGCTGCCGGAACAATAGGAAATGGATACCCGAACCAACAGCCAAGGAAATAATCCCGCGACACATGCAGCGGCCCCCATTCGGCAACCGTCATTGCGGCGCCGGATGGTCTATGCATCGGCCTGGGCATTGCCGGTTGGCGCGGCGCATTTCGCCTATTTCCTCTATCTCGCAGAGCGCGCTGCCGGCGCCTCCGCCGCCACGGCGGGCCAGGGCATAGCAAGGGCAACGCTCATCGCGGCGATGATGGTGGCGGCAATCGCGTTTGCCGGCGCCGCCATCATCGCCTTGCTGGGCATGGACCGCAGACTGGACCGGCGCAGTTTCATCGGCGCCTTGATTGCCGCGCTGGTATTGAGCGGCATTCCGCTGGTCTTCGTCCTGAACGAGGCCTTCTACATGAATCCCGAAGAGGCCTATTTCGACCCCGAGACCGGCGCGCTCCATCTCGTGGAAATCTTCAACCTCGCCTATCCCTGGATATTCCTCGTGTCCTTCCCGGCGGCGATCGTCATTCTGGCGGCGTTGATCCTGGACAAGCGCACAAAACAACGCATACGCGCCCTGGGGCGCGACGTCATATAGATCCTGGCCGGTCATCACCGGCCCCGCTGCGACGCCACCTTCGCCGCAATGGCACCTTGCCAGCGCCGCAATTTTGCCAAGAGCGGCAGCTATCTCATTGACCAGAAGCGACAGGCACGACAGGCAAGGCGGCAGTGAAGATCAGGCATTCCCCTTATCCCGACGCGCAAGGCGTCCTGGCAGCGGCGAAGCTCGCTCTGGCGGTTGCGATGCTGCACTTCGTCTATGGCCTCTATCTCGGCTATTCCGGCGATTTCGATTTCAGCCCGACAATCGCCTTCGGTTTCGTCCTGCCATCCGCGCTATCGCCCGCCTTCTTCCTCGCTTTGGGCGGTTTCCTCGTCAGCTTCGCCATCGATCTCGCCCGCCGGGCGCCGGTCATTCATCGGCGTGCCTGCTGGGGCACGCTGATCATGGCAGGGATGATCGGCTGGCTGGCCGGCGGCTTCATGGTCGACGCCGCCCTGGATCATAATCCGCAAGGCGCGTTCTACGACCCCGCCCGCGGCATCGTTGCCTATGGCTATCTGTCGGCGATCTTCTACGGCTGGTTCCTGTGTGTCTTTCTGCCGATCACGCTGATATCGCTGGGCCTGCAGCTGGTCCTCGGATGGACCCGGCAGCGGAGCTGTCCCCCCGGCTTGCAGCAATAAAGCAGCGGCCGGAACCATCGTCACATGCTAGAGTGCCAATGCCGGCATGACGAATGCCGGTGCTGGGGATCACCGAGTAAGAGCAAGCTTCGCCTCCGATGCAGACGCCGATACCGAAACCTGCCACACCGAAGGTCGCTCGGCTGCATCGTTATTGGCTATCCCTGGCGCGAGAGGCGGCCCCGGTCGGGGCGATCGGCCTGGGCGATCAATGCGCGTCTCCCCTCTCGCCGCCACCCCCGCCGCGCCATCTGCTCGACCCGGCGGCGATTGTCGACATCCTGCCTTATCTGCTGCTGTCGGAATTCGAGACCGCGCCGTTTCGTGTTCGCTATCGCCTGACCGGCACGCGCATCGATGAAGCCAGCGGGGGCAACCTCACCGGCACCTATCTCGACGAGATCGACGGCGGCGCCAGCGCGGCGGTCTTCGGCCCCATGATGGAAAACTACCGCCGCATCTGGCAGACCGGCGAACCGGTGATCGACTTCTATGAATGGACCACGCAGAACGGCCGCAAGATGGTGATCTGCTATGGCCTCTTCCCGCTCACGGTCGACGGCGAGATCCGCCAGGCGATCGCCATCGAGGAATACGACCCCTCGCAGACTCTCGATCCGCCCGTGCCGCTTCACCACGGCTGAACCGAAGGACTACCTGTTCGCGGAATCGCTCGGCGGCGTATCGGTGGCGGCCATCTCCGCCTTGTCGACCAGCAGATAGCAGCGATCGGGCTCGCCGCTGTTATTGTCGTCGAAGAAATAGGCGAGGCTGTGGCGGGTGATGACGGTGTGGTTGATGGTGTGCGAGAATTTCACGCCGAGGAAGCTCTGTCCCACCTGCACCGCGTGGTCAGGGTCATAGGTCAGGGTCAGGCTGTCCGGCGTCGAGACATAGCTGCCCTTGACCAGTTCGGGGATCGCAAAGAAAGTTTCCGCCTGGGCGAAGCTGCCGGTGATGACCACGGGCTTCGGGCCTTTGTTGACGAAAACGCCGTCATCCTCGTCCTGGCGCGTCACCTCGATCGGCTGCCGCTGGTCGAGCTTGCGCAAGCCATCGGGGTCAAGCTGCCGGAAGCCGAACAGCGCATCCGTCACCGGCAGGGTTCCCCGACCGGCCAATTGCAGCGCATAGACCTTGTCGATGAAATGATCGATCGAGGGCGTGATGCCGCTGATCCGCTTGCAGGTCGCCGCCTCAGCCGGGGCGGCGAGGCCGAGATCGGCCACGATGACGCCGGCGACAAGCCCGGCCGGCAACAGGCAGGCCATTGCCCGCCGCGATCGCGCGGCGCCGCGTTCCCGCGCATACCGGGAGGCGCCTTCATTGGGAATGCTCTTGCCGGCACGGCCGGCGCGGCCCGTTCTGCGATCCAGTTGCACGAATCGACCTCCCATCCACTCCTCCGGCGTCTACGCGCCGGTTGATCCATTGGCGGATCCGAGCGCGCTGATTTGGTAAAGCAGAGCGATAACGTGATGATTTGATCTGGTCGACGCGGGGAAGCCATCCCGCATCGCGACAAATATAATAAAAATTACTATTAATGTCGCCCCTGTCGCGGAGCTGACACGAAGCTTTAATCTTTATGAACAATCCGCGGCGAGCAATCCGGCTCAGCGCGCGGGGGCGCGGCGGAAGACCAGGCTGAAATTATTGGCCGGCATGTCGATCACCTGCGGCGGGTCGAACCCGGCCCCCGCGCCGAGCGCGATGACGGCCTCCATGTCGCGCAGGCCCCAGGCGGGATTGCGCCGGCGCAGCTCGGCATCGAAGGCGGCATTGCTGGCGGCGGTATGGGCGCCGCCACGCCGGTAGGGCCCATAAAGATAGAGCGGCGCTTGCGGCGGCAGGAGCGCAGCCGCGCCCCGCATCAAGCCGATGGTGGATTCCCAGGGCGAGATGTGAACCATGTTGATGCTGACCAGGGCATCGGCCGCGGTCAGCGGCCAGATCGGCTCGGCCGCATCGAGGGCGATCGGCGGCAGAAGGTTGGCGAGGCCGGCAACCGCGCGCCAGGCGGCGATGCTGTCGCGCGCCCGGGGATCCGGATCGCTCGGCTGAAAACTGAGCGCCGGGAAAGCGGCGGCGAAATGCATCGCATGCTCGCCGCTGCCGCTCGCCACCTCCAGCACCAGGCCGGTCGCGGGAAGCACCTCGCGCAGCACCGCGCAAATCGGATCGCGGTTGCGGGCGGCGGCCGGCGCATATTGACGGGCATCATTCATCATCCTGAGGCGCAGTCTAGCCGCTCCGCCGGCCAAGCGACAATGCCTGCCGGGCCGCTGCCCCGGCTTTGTACCCATTCGGCTGGGCCTGTGGCGCCGAGGCTGGCACCGGCGCGATACGCGACGCGACGGCCTGATCCCTTATAACGTGATGCGGGTGCCGAACCCGCGCGCCAGCGCTGCGCGATAGGCAAGATCCGCCGCGACCATGTCCTCCATGGCGATGCCCATGGCCTTGTAGAGCGTGACATCGGCCTCGCTGCTGCGCCCCTTTGCCTGCCCGAGCAGCATGTCGCCCATGGTCGTGCCGCAGGCCGGGGACAGACCGGCAAGCTCGGCGCAGCCGACCGGCGGCGCCCGGAAGGCATCCGGGGTTTCGACAAAAAGCCGGACGCGGCCGCCTGCCACATCCCTCAGCAGGTCTCGCGGCAGTTCACCCCGCGGCGGCGCGTAACCGACCGAGGTCACATGCGTGCCGGGGCGCAACCAGGCAGCGTCGATGACGGGCTCATATGAATGGGTGGCAAGGCAGACCACATCCGCATCGCGGATCGCCGCTTCGAGATCGTCGACCGCCTGCGCCCTGGGGTCGAGCCGCGCCAGGGCTTCTGCGTCCTCGCGGTGCAGGGAGGCGATGCGGATCTCGTCGAAGGGACGCGCCAGCGGCAGCAGGCGCAGATGTTCCCGCCCCTGCACACCCCCGCCCACCAGGGTGACGATCCGCGCATCGGCCCGCGCCAGCGCGCGGACCGAGAGAATGGCGGAAGCGGCGGTCCGCAGGCCGGTGATATAGGTGCCGTCCATGACACAGACCGGCAAGCCGGTGGCCGCATCGAACAGCGTGATCAGCGCCAGATGATTGGGCAGGCCGCGATCGAGATTGCCTTCGAAGACGTTGACGGTCTTCACGCTGATATTCATGCCCTCCGTCCAGGCCGGCATGGCAAGCGAGAAGCCCGCACCCGGCACGATGATCTCCGGCCGCGCCGGACTTTGCACCCTGCCCTCGGCCAAAGCGCGAAAGCCGGCGGCGAGCGCATCCAGCAGCGCGGCCGGATCGATCAGCTGCTGCACATCGCTTTCGCTGAGGCAGAGCAGCGGCAGGGCACCTTTAGCGATCCGCGCCGCACCGACCCGCTGGTTGTTTGCTTTTTGACTGGTTTCGCTCGCCTTGCCCATCTTGCCTCGCCGCTTTCCGATTGCCGCCTGCTGCGGATCATTGATACGTTTCGGGCATGACAGGCTCTCTCTACAAATGACTTTTCCGGCGAGGCTATAACTTGGTGTTATCGGCGATGGCACAGCATCGGCTGCCCTCCCTGACCGCCCTGCGGGTCTTCGAGACCCTGGCGCGGCAGTTGAGCTTCACCCGGGCGGCACGCGAACTCGGCGTGACCCAGGCGGCCGTCAGCCGCCAGATCAAGGCCCTGGAACAGGAACTGGCGGTGCAACTGGTGCGGCGCGGCGCCCAGCGCAACGAGCTGACCGATGCCGGCGAGATCCTGTTCGCCGGCGTCTACAAGGCGATGCAGGCGATCGAACAATCGGTGGGACAGATCACCGGCTCCGGCACGCGGGAGATCCTCAATGTCAGTGTCGCGCCCTTCTTCTCGGCGGCCTGGCTGACGCCGCGCCTGATGTCCTTCATCGCCGATCATCCCGAGATCGATCTCAGGCTGCATCATTCCTATCATCCGGCCGATCACCGGCGCGAAGGGATCGACCTCGGCATCAACTGGGGTGCCGGCGACTGGCCCGGCGTCGTCAAAGAGAAGGTGCTGGACGGATCGCTCATTCCCGTTGCCAGCCCGGCTTTGCTGGCGCGTCTCGGCAAGCGCCTGCAGCCGAAGCATTGCTTCGCGACGACCCTGCTCTACGAATTCGATCTGCAGCACTGGCAGCTGTGGTTCGCCGCCATGGGCGAAAGCTGGAACAGCGCGGCAAAGACCCTGCGCCTCAGCGATTCCCACGCCCTGCGCCGCGCCGCCATCGACGGCCACGGCATCGCCCTGTTCTTTGCCGCTCTGGTGGCCGAAGATATCGCCGAAGGCCGGCTGGTGCAGCCTTTCGCCACGGCGATCCATCCCGGCCATGACTACTACCTCAATTATCCGCAAGACCTCGAGCTGACCCGCAAGAGCAAACTTTTCCGCCGCTGGCTGCAAGCCGAGATCGCCAAGGCGTGACGTCTCACGCCCATGGGCCTCACACCAGGCAGGCTTCAAGCCCGACGGCGCAGCCCCTTTGTGGTCATCAGCGGCAGATCGGGAATCTCACCGACCTTGGAGCCGTCGAGTTCCAGGCCGCGCTGGTGCGAATCCGAGAAGTCGGCGCCGCGCAGATCGGCGCTCCTCAGCCCGACATCGGTCAGATTGGCCTCACGGAAATCCGCCGCCAGCAGATGCGCGCCGCCGAGCCGCGTGCCGTGCAGCTTGGCGCCGCTGAAATCCGCCACCGCGAGATTGGTGTTGGAGAGATCGATCCGGGTGAGGTCGCTCTGGCTGAAATCGGCGCGGAAGCCGGACTTGCCCAGCGTCATCACCCATTCGTCATGCTCGACCAGGATGCGCTCGATCTCCTCATGGCCGAGCTTGCGGAAGGCCGGCGCCGTGGTGGTGGTGAGGTCGATCTTCTGCCTCGCCGCGTCATCGAGAATGGCACCGGTGAAATCGGCATCGACCATGAAGGCGCCGGCGACTTCGATATCCTTGACCTCGGCATGCTTGAGATTGGCACCGCGCAGATCGGCCTGGGTGAGCGTCGTCTCCTGCAGCTTGGCGCCCTGCATGTCGACGCCCTTCATCTTCGCCTCGGCGAAGCTCGCCCGCGTCAGGTCGGCGTTCTTGAACGAGACCATGCGCTCCTCGGCCCGGCCGAGATCGAGCCGCAGGTCGCTGCGCTCCAGGAAGGCGTTGATCAGCTGCGCCTCTTCAAAGGAGGTGCTCCGCAGATCGGCCTTGCTGAAATCGGAATTGATCAGCACGGCATTGTCGAATTTCGAGCCGCGCAGGATGGCGCCGACGAATTTGACGCCGCGCCCTTCGATGTTGCGCAGGTTGCAGTTGATGAAGATGGCTTCGCTGAAATTGAGATGGCTGAGATCGAGGCCGCCGAGGTCGCAATTCTCGAACATGGCGCGGCGGCCGTCGCGGCGGCCCTGGAGATAGCCGGCATGAAGTTCGTGAACCCGCTTCAAGGCCTCGCGGGTCAGTTTGAAGCCGCTTTTCAAGCCGCCGTCCTTGGCGGGAGTCTTCTTCGGTGATCGCATTCGACTGTCCTCGCCGCGGCGAACGCCGGGCATGATCGGTGGCGGCATGAAAACCACGAAGGAGGCCTGCATACAATCGCCAATGTGCATTTTCGGCGAAGTATCGTTTCGAACACATAATGTATTTTAGCGACCTCGCGCCGCGCCCCGCGGAAGCAAAGGCTTCCCGCGAGAGCTGCAACAAAGCTGCAACCCAGGGCCGACAAATCCGCATCGTCCGCGCGCGCAAACAACACATGCGCCACATATCACCCCTGCGCCTTCCTGTCGCACGCTGACATCACGCGACGTCTCATCTAATCGACCCATGGATTGCCGGGCTTGATCCACTGCTGTCCGGTTAAGTAGCTGCGGTGGCATCTCGCCTGTCGCCCCCTCTCCCCAACCCTCCCCCGCGAGGGGGGAGGGAGCCAAACGCGTTTGTCTTGCTAATCGAGCATCGCTGTTATTGGCGGAAGAAAAGAGTCCGGTTGGCTCAACTCAAACCAATCACAGAGGCCGGGGCGGCAATGTTCCCTCCCCCCTCGCGGGGGAGGGTCAGGGAGAGGGGGTGGGCGATGGCTATCGCAAATGGAGCCTTGTTTCATCTTCGTCAGAAAACACCCGATCGTCCCGAAGACCTTTGCTCGATATGCTCAAGCACTTAACCGGACAGCAGTGGACTTGATCCGTGCATCCATCTCAACCGCCCCAAGCTGCTGCCGCCATGGACCCTCGGGTCAAGCCCGAGGGTGACAACAGCGAAGAGTAACAAGCCTGAGGGCGACAACAGCGAAGAGTGACAAGCCTGAGGGCGACAATGGCGAAGAGTGACAAGCCTGAGGGCGACAACAGCGAAGAGTGACAAGCCTGAGGGCGACAACAGCGAAGAGTGACAAGCCTGAGGGCGAAATGGCTGCGGGCGACAATGGCTGCGGGCCGCAGGCGACGGTCGGACCATGGACAGCGGGAAGAAGGGCTGCCACCGATGCCGATCACCCGCTGTCCTCAATTTTGCTGTCATGCCCGGACTTGATCCGGGCATCCATGCCGAGGCGTGCCGTGATCGACCAGGCTGGCGCCGGCGGCGGGCTTTGCTATAGTGCGGCTTCACCGACAGCCGATGGATTGGCATGACCAGCAGCACCTCCCTTCTCCGCCGATATCCCGCCTTCCGCCACGGACAGCTTCGCGCCACCTTGCTGTCGCTGCTGACTGCAAGCGTCCTCATTCTCGGCGACTGCGCCGCTGCGCGCGCCGCCGAGCAGGCGCTGGCCGTCACGCATATCCCCGCCGACCAGTTCCCGACCCTGAAGACCAAAGTCTTCAACAGCAACTTCGCGCTGGACGGCGCATCGGGCAATGCGGTGATGCGCTCGCGCTACAGCAACGATGACGGCTCGGACGGCGAGAAGATCTATATCTTCGGCTATCAGCTCGACCTCACGGCGGCCTATGGGCAGAACGGCGTGACGGCGGTGACGCTGGACCTGGCGAAAGCCCCTGCATTTGCCCAGTCGCCGAAGCTGCCCGACGGCACCCAGGTCTATGTCGTGAACGATTCCGGCGGCGATGGCGGCATCGACATCGCGGCGGCGGCGATCGTCGACGGCAAGCTGACCTTCACCTTCACGGCGCCGGTGCGCGCCGGCAAGACGCCGGGCAGCGGCGATCATTCGCTGTGGTTCGGCCTGATCAGCACCCTGAAGGCGGCCCATGGAACCGTGTCGCTGACGACTTTGGGCCAGGGGGCGCCGCCGCCCGCCGCCCCATCCCTCGCCGCCGGCGGCAAGCCCGCCGACAACCAACAACCCGGCAGTTCCGCCGCGACCGACAGCGCCGCTGGGCCGGGCATCGACGTCTTCCTGCCGGTCGGGGAAACACCGGCAGAGTGATCCTCGGCTACTGTGCGACCCCGGGCTGCTGCGCCAGGGCCTCGCAGAAATCCTCCAGCAGCGGGGTCGCGCCGGTACCCCGCTTGCCGACCGCGATCACGGCTGCAAGGTCGGCCCGTTCCTTCAGCAGCTCTTCGGTGATGTCGAAGCCGAGCTTGCGATAGCTTTCGAACTGCGATTCGCCGAACCATTGATCCGAGGTGGGCTCATGCGGGAAGGCCTCGTGCGCCAGCGCATAGGCCCGCACCCCCGCACTTTCCCGCCCCCGGAAGCTCGGCTTGATATAGACGACATAGCCGTCGGCCTCCGCGCCGTCGCCGTCGCGGTAATCGGCCTCGTTATAGCCGATGCGGCCGATGCACCAGGGCTTGTTGTCCTGGACCTCGCCGGCCAGCGCCTCCTCCACCGAGAGCCGCCGCTTCAGCTCGCATAGTTTCGGGAAGGTGATGCGGACGCCGAGATCGATCTCGATCTTGCGCACGGCATTGCCGAGATCTTCCAGCGTGCAGGCCGGATCGCAGCCGGCGTCGCTGACGATGATCAAGCGGCATCGCCGCCGCACCATCTCATAGAGCCCCAGATTCTCGAAATGGCCGCCATCGGAAAGGTAGACGAAGTCCTTGTCCTCGGTGGTGAGGCCGAAAGCTTCGGCGGCGATCCATTTGATCGCCGAGCGGGGGCCGTCGAGATCGGCCTTCTGCTTCGACGGATTGCCCAGCCACCAGCCGAGCCGCACATTCAGCAGCGTCATGATGAGCGTGATCAGCGGCGAACTGTGATAGCCCATATTGGGGCTGGCGGCGGCACCGGAGATCGCCATCGCCGTGCCGAGCGAGATGCCGTCCTCCTCGCCCTTGCCGTAAAAGCGGCTGTCGCGATAGCCCAGCAGGGCGGAGCCGCTGTGCAGCGGACTGACGGTGAAGGATTCGCCCTTGCGCTCCTGCCAGGCGAGATTGCTGGTCCCGACCAGATTGAGCGTCATGTTGACAACGTGGAACAGGCGGCGCCGGCCGTCCAGGGAAACCGCGGCGTCCCTCAGCTCATGCATCGGCAGATTGTCGAGGATGGCGAAGCCGGTGAAAAGATTGGGCTTGCGGTCGAGATTGGTGGCGCCGAGAAACTCGCGGATCAGGCGGTTGCGATAGAGCGCATGCAGCGAGAAGCGGTTGATGTTGACGACGATCGAGGCGACCGTCACCAGGAGGCCGGCGCCGATGAGCCCGGCCAACAGCCAGGCCAGTTCCTTTCCCCAGCCGGCGCCGATCTTGACCAGCAGCAGGTCGCTGGCGAGCAGCGATTTGCCAAGCAGCATCTGGTCGAGCCCGGTGGACAGGAAGACGATCAGCGAGATCAGGAAGATCAGCGCGGCGATGGTGAGGCCGTTCTCGGCGATGATGCGGGTGATGGGCGATCGGTTGTCGCTGGTCTTGTCACGGCCGCCGGTCAGCGAACTGCTGCCCAGCAGGGCGGTCACCACGGCCGATATGCCGCCGATCGGCGCCAGGTAGTCGCCGATCGTCTTCACCGCGCCCTTCGCCTTGTCGACCCAGCCGAAATAAGCGGTCCAACTGGTGTTGCCGTCCTCGCCGGTCGGCAGCAGCAAGACCGAGCCGCCATAGACCAGCAGAACGGTGACAAGCCAGCCCAGCGCCACCAGCAGATACCAGCCCGCCGCGCGGCCCAGCCATTCGCGATCGCTGTCGGAGCTTTTAGCGAAGCTGCCGAGCCCGGTGAAGACCGCTTCGCCGGTCAATTGCGCCAGCACCAGCCACGGCAGGCCCAGGGCCACCGCGGCGAAGAGCCTGACCTTCCAGGCGAGATCGGCGGGAACCGCCGCGTCCGTCGCGCCCGGCGGGCAGAGCTGCGCCTGACGCACGGTGATATCCACCAGATCGGGAACCAGGTGGTAATCCGCCTGGCAGGGTGGCGGCGTCGGCACCGACAGGATATGCGGCGCCAGCAGCAGCAGATAGGCGCCGAGGCCGAGCAGGACGCCATAGACGATGCCGCCGGCGGCGAATTGCAATCCGTCCACCACCAATTGCCGCCGCGGCGACATCATTTCATTGGGCGCCGCGCGAACCGACTTCGGCCGCAGCATGAAGAGACGCAGGCGCTTCCACGGCAGCGCGCAGACCCAGCCGGCGCTGTAGATCGCAAAGCCGATGGCGGCACCGCCGATGACGCACCCGATCTTCAACGCCGACAATGCTGCCGCCTCGCCGGCGCCGGCGTCGACGAAGCGCTCCGGCCCGAGATCGGCCCACCGCAGCAGCGCGGCAAAGGCGGGGGACAGGAAGAAGCCCGCCCAGCCGATGGCGGCCAGCACGACAGGCAGCAGGACGCGGCCGAGGAACACTTTCTGGTCGATGCCTTTTTCCGCATAGGTCGGCCGGTTCACGGTCACATTGCGCAGCGCATAGATCATGAAGGCGACGGCGAGGACCGCCGCCGCGACCGGCAGGACAAGCGGCGTGCCGCCGGCAGGCGGCACGGTCTCGAAGTCACGCGCAAAATACGCGGCCAAGGCGGCGAAAAGCTTGAGCAGCAGCAGCGGCAGGCAGATCGCCGGCAGCAGGATCAGCCAGTTGAGGAAGAGATTGCGGAAATAGAGCGCGATCGCCGCCCAGCTGTCGGCCGACAGCACCCCGAGCTTCGGGGTGAGAAAATTGCTGTAGCGGCGCAGATTCTCGATCTCCACCGGCTCCTGCGACGGCAGCGGCCGGGCGACCAGTCTCGGCTGCACCTCGCCATAGCCCGCGCGGCGCAGCCAGGCGGAAAGCCAGCTGCCGATATAGCCGCCGCCGCTGACGGTCGAGAGGAAATCCATCTGCCCCAGCAAGGCCTGCTGCGGCAGGCTGGGCTGGCTGGTATTCCGGCGCGGATAGGTGGCCAAAGCCTGCAGCACGCCAAGGGCGAAGGAGCCGCTGCGGATGCCGCCGCCCGAGAGGCACAGGGCCGATCTGTTGAGCCGGCCGAGCCGGCGGTTGAACTCGCCGCGCAACTGCAGCCGCAGCGTCTGATAGCCGCGCCTCAGTTCGTCCCGCGCCGTCTCCTTCGCGTTGAATTCGCGCTGAAGCTGTTCGCGCACCGCCTCGCCGGCCGGCGCGATGGCCTTGCTGCGCCGATCGTCGAGGCGCAGCCGGTCGATCTCGGCGTCAAGCGCATCCTTCGCGCGCTGGTAATCGCTCTTGGCCTGGCGGATCGCCTCGCGGGTTTCCGCCAGCGGACCGACCAAGGGCGATGCCGCACCGAATTGGTGCCGCACTTCGGCGAGGAGGATGCTGACCTCGCTCAGCTCGTCGCCGTCCGGCGTTACCGCTTGCTGAACCATCTCGCTCCCCCTCGCTATCCGCCGCCCGGCAAATGTCGGGCGCCGATCTCGATGCCGGTACGCCGTCGCCGCGTGCCCGTCCGGCCGCGCCGTTTTCCACTTTGTGTCTTAAGTCCCCTCTACCCGCTTGCCGGGCGCCGCTTGCGCGTTGAAGCCGCTTGCGTCTTGAAGCCGGGCACGCGCCGAAACCACCTGCGCGCTTTCAGAACCGCCCTGGATGGCCGCGCCGGCGCATGCTCCGCCGATATTGCTCGCTGCCGCGGAATGATGACACGCCCGCGGGCGCATGGCTCCGGCAAGTTCTTTATTGAGCCGTGCGACACGCGCCGCACGCAAGCGTTTTCTCGCGCAATCATTGTTAACGGGCCTCGCCGCGCAGCGGAGAATTTCTCCGCCTATACATCCAGCTGAGAGCTGCACATGCAGCCGCACGCGCAATGCAGTCGCAAAGCGCGTCATGGCCACAGCCGCATTTCCCCATGTTGATGATGCAAGCGCCAAGGCGCGGCGACGTGCTTCGCTCTGCCAGCCTCGCTCTGCCGGTCTCGCCCCGGCAGCATCGCCCTGGCAGCCTTGCTCTGGCAGCCTCGCGAGCTCAGCCGCGCCGCTTCACCCCCGCCGATCGGCGCGGATCATCGCGGCGCCCTTTTCGGCGATCATCAGCACCGGCGCATTGGTGTTGCCGGAGGTGATGGTCGGCATGATCGAGGCGTCGATCACGCGCAGGCCCTCGACGCCGTGCACGCGCAGCCGCTCATCCACCACGGCTTTCTCGTCGCCGCCCATGCGGGCGGTGCCGACCGGATGGAAGATGGTGGTGCCGATGGCACCGGCCGCCTCTGCCAGTTCCGCGTCGCTCATTAAGGAGGGACCCGGCAGGTATTCCTGCGGCTGATAGGGCTGCATCGGCGCGGCGGCCAGGATGCGCCGCGTCAGGCGGATGGCGGAGGCCGCCACGCGCCGGTCGCCCTCGGTCGAGAGATAGTTCGGCCGGATCGACGGCGCCGCGCGGAAGTCCGCCTTCACCGCATGGCTGGCGCCGCGGCTCTCCGGCCGCAGATGGCACACACTGGCGGTGATCGCGGGAAAGGCGTGCAGCGGCTCGCCGAATCTCTCCAGCGACAAAGGCTGCACATGATATTCGAGATCGGCCGTCTCCAGCGCCGGATCGGATTTTGCGAAGGCGCCCAACTGGCTGGGCGCCATCGACATCGGCCCGCGCCGCTGCAGCGCATATTCCAGCGCGATCTTCGCCTTGCCGCGCAGATTGCCGGCGCGCTGGTTCAAGGTCAGGGCGTTCGCTATCTTGAAGATCATCCTGAGCTGCAGATGGTCCTGCAGGTTCTCGCCCACACCCGGCAGGTCACGCAGCGGATCGATCCCCAGTTCCTTCAGCCGCGCCGCCTGGCCGATCCCCGACAGCTCCAGCAGTTGCGGCGAGCCGATGGCACCTGCGGCCAGGATCACCTCGCCGCGCGCCTGCGCCTTGGCCGGGCGGCCCGCCATGGCCAGCGCCACGCCGGATGCGCGCCGGTTCTCGAACAGGATGCGGGAGGCATGGGCATGGGTGACGATGCGCAGATTGGGCCGGCGCCGCGCCGGCTTGAGGAAAGCCTTGGCGGCATTGACGCGAATGCCGCCTTTCTGCGTCACCTGGAAATAGGCGATGCCGGTATTGTCGCCGCGATTGAAATCCTGCACCCGGGGAATGCCGGCCGCCACCGCCGCATCGCGGAAGGAATCCAGGATCGGCCAATGCAGGCGCTGCTTCTCGATCCTGAGTTCGCCGCCGCGCCCATGCAGCGGGTCGTCATCGCGGCTGTCATCGGCGGCGAAATCCTCGTGCTGCTTGAAGAAGGGCAGCACGTCATCCCAGGCCCAGCCGGCATTGCCGAGCTGGCGCCAGTGATCGTAGTCGCGCGCCTGGCCGCGCATATAGATCATGCCGTTGATCGAAGAGCAGCCGCCCAGCACCTTGCCGCGCGGATAGTAGATCGAGCGGCCATTGAGGCCGGGCTCCGCCTCGGTCTTGAAGCACCAGTCGGTGCGCGGATTGTTGATGCAATAGAGATAGCCGACCGGGATATGGATCCAGACATAATTGTCGCGCCCGCCCGCCTCCAGCAGCAGCACGGTAACGTCGGGATCGGCCGACAGCCGGTTGGCCAGCAGGCATCCCGCCGTGCCGGCCCCGATGATGATGTAATCATAGCTGCCGAGATCGAGCTCGCTGTCGCCGGTCATGGAGGGAACCTGTCGTCAAATCACATAATGGCGATGATTTGAGCCGAAAGCCCCCGGGATGACAATGGCCTCAAACGGGCCTAGGCTATGCCTTCTTTCCCGATCAGGCCGGCAGCCCGCATGACGAAACCTGACGACCTCGACCGCTTCGTTTCCGCCCAAGACCCGATCTTCGATCAGGTCCGCGCCGAGCTGCGCGCGGGACAGAAGCGCAGCCACTGGATGTGGTTCATCTTTCCCCAGATCGCCGGCCTCGGCCTCAGCGCCATGTCGCGGAAATACGCCATCGCCGACCTCGCCGAAGCCACAGCCTATCTCGGCCATCCTGTGCTTGGGCACCGGCTGCGGGAATGCTGCAACCTGGTCCAGGCGGTGCAGGATCGCTCGCTGGAGGAGATCTTCGGTGCGATCGATGCCGTCAAGTTCCGCTCCTGCATGACGCTCTTCGCCCGGCTGCCCGATACCGATCCGATCTTCGAGGCGGCGCTGGCGAAATATTGCGGCGGAAAACCGGACCCGGAGACACTGGCGATCCTGCAGGGGCCTTGAGCCGCGGAAGGTTCGCTCCGCTCCGCTTTTTGTGTGGCTGCCCGCCCTGATTGCGAAACCGTCGCTGACAGCGGGGAAGCTATTGGCGCGCAGTGATCTGTCGCAAGGCGCAGCGGCAATGTGAGCTGCTCCATTCTTCGCTTCCCCCCTCTCCCCGACCCTCCCCCGCGAGGGGGGAGGGAGCCCAGCGCGTTCATCGTCGGCAGCGTGTCATGTCTCGCACAGCAAATAGGCATGAAGCGGTCAATCGAGAACCAACAAGCGCCGCTAGCTCCCTCCCCCCCTCGCGGGGGAGGGCTTGGGAGAGGGGGAGTGGCACACCGATGTCGATCAGTTTTTGCCCGACGCCGCAGCTGCTGGCGATTGACGCAGACCCCGCCCCTACTCCGCCGCCGCGCCGGCTTTGCTCTTCTCTTCGCTACCCGCTTCGCCCGGATCGAGGAAGCCGCCGGACTGGCGGTGCCAGAGCCGGGCATAGGTACCGCCTTGCTGCAGCAGCTCGGCATGGCTGCCGCTTTCCACGATGCGGCCGTGATCGAGCACGATCAACCGGTCCATGCGGGCGATGGTGGAAAGGCGGTGCGCGATGGCGATCACCGTGCGGCCCTGCATCAGGTCGTCGAGCTGTTCCTGGATCGCCGCCTCGATCTCCGAATCCAAAGCCGAGGTCGCTTCGTCCAGCACCAGGATGGGTGCGTTCTTCAAGATCACGCGGGCGATGGCGATGCGCTGGCGCTGGCCGCCGGAAAGCTTCACGCCGCGCTCGCCGACATGCGCCTCGAACCCCTTGCGGCCCATCCAGTCCTCGAGCTTGGAGATGAAGTCGGTCGCCTGGGCGCGATCGGCGGCGGCGAGTATCTCCGCCTCGCCGGCCGAGGGCCGGCCATAGCGGATGTTGTCGCGGATCGACCGGTGCAGCAGCGAGGTATCCTGCGTCACCATGGCGATCTGCGCGCGCAAGGACTCCTGCGTCAGCCGGGAAATGTCCTGGCCGTCGATCTCGATCTTGCCGCTTTCGATCTCGTAGAAACGCAGCAAGAGGTTGACCAGCGTCGACTTGCCGGCGCCCGAAGCACCGACCAGCCCCACCCGCTCGCCCGGCGCAATGGCGAGGTCGATACCGTGCAGCACGCCGCGCTGCGTGCCATAGCCGAAATGCACGCCCTGGAAGCGGATGGCGCCCTGCGTCACCGCGAGCGTGCCGGCGTCGGGCCGGTCGGGCATCTGTCGCGGCACGGCGATCGACTTCATGCCGTCCAGCACCACGCCGATATTCTCGAAGATGCCGGTCACGTTGAAGGCGACCCAGCCGGAGATATTGACCATCTGCCAGGACAAGGGCAGCGTCATGGCGAGGATGCCGAGATCGATGCTGCCCTTTAACCAGAGCGCGATGCCGGTGATGCCGGTCGCCAGCAGCAGCAGGGCATTGAGCGAGGCCAGCATCATCGAGAAGAAGGAGTTGTTGCGCGTCTGGTCGCGGAACATGGTGGTGTGCTGGTCGACCGCCTCGCGGACGAAATCGTCCTCGTCGCGCGGCTTGGCGAAAAGCTTGACGGTGAGGATATTCGTATAGCTGTCGACCACGCGCCCTGTCAGCAGCGAGCGCATCTCCGACATCGCCCGTGAGCGGTCGCGCAGCCGCGGCACGAAAAAGCGCAGGAGGGCGATATAAAATACGAACCAGATGCCGATCGGCAAGGTCAGGCGCCAATCGCTGCGCGCCAGCAGGACCAGGGCCGAAAGGCCATAGACGATGATGTACCAGACGGCGCCGGTGATCTGCACCAGGCTCTCACGCAGGGCCGGGCCGGTCTGCATGACGCGGTTGGCGATGCGGCCGGCGAAATCGTTCTGGAAATAGCTCCAGCTCTGGCGCACTACGTGATAATGGCTCTGCCAGCGGACCAGATTGGTGAGGCTGGGCGCCACCGCCTGGTTGACGACGAGGTTCTGCAAGGCGACGCCGATCGGCCGCGCCACCACCAGCACGATCGCCATGGCGAGCAGGACCGGCCAGGCGTCCTGCAGCAGGCGCGACGGATCATGCGCCGTCAGCAGGCTGACCGTCTTGCCGATGAAGACGGGGATGAGCGCATCGAGCCCGGCCACCAGCAGGCCGCAGAAGAACAGCGCCACCAGCAGCCCCTTGGCCTGGCGCGCGTAATGCCAGTAGAAGGCGAGCAGGGTCGGCGGCGGCGTCTGATCCAGGATAGCGGGATCGCGCGGCGTCGCAGTCGGTTGCAAGATGTTTTCAAACAGGCTGAACAGCGACATCGAACTTTCCTGGGAACTTCCCGGGGGGACTTCCCGGCATGTCTATGGGAATTATGCACCGCTCCGCTACCCACAGACTTGATACGGGCAGCCGGGCATCAGCAGGCGAGCGCTTATCCGCAACCACCATCCAACGGACAGCATAACGCCGCACACGGCACGACAGGCAGGCCATGGGGCTCTTCTGGCGAGACACTGGCTGCCGGCGAGACGCTGACTGCGGCATTCGGGCCGCACGCCCGAGTCGGCACGGCAAGCCGGCATAAACCGGATGCGAACGGTAACGCCGCCCGGCAGATCGGGCAAGGCAGGCGGCGGAGACGCCGATCAGGATTGCGTGAGAAGCATGCCGCGTGCCGGCGAGCCGCGGCGGAGGCACGCCGCCGCTATTGCGGCGGCGTATTCTCCGTCGGCATGCCATCCGTCGGCACGTTTTCCATCGGCGTGGTGCCCGTGGAGCCGGGTTCGCCGCGCGGCGTCGTCTCATGCAACGGGGCCGAGCGCTTCTTGCCGCCGAGGATCGGCGTGCATTTGGCGAGCTGATCCACATTCTGCGTGCAGCAGAACGCCTTGCCGCCGGTACCGCACATCAGGGCCTTCGGCGTCTCGTCATAATTTTGCGTGTTGATGCAATCATAGGCGGAATCGGATTGCAGGACCGGCAGGCTGGTTATTTCATCGGCGTTACAGATATGCAGATTGCCGCCCTGGCCGCCTTCCATCGGCGTGCCGTTCATCTGGGCGCTGTTGCTCTGGCCGGCCTTGGGCTGCGGGGCGTTATTCTGGGCCGGCAGCGGCTGGCTGTTGACGGCCTGATCGGCAGAAGCGCTGCCGAGGCAAAGGACGGCCCCGGCCGCGCCGGCGATCTGAATCGCGGCGGCAACGGCCAGAACCCTGACATATCGGGAAAAGCGCTCCTCGAACATGGAAGACCTCCACAGCGCGACGGATGTGATCGCAGATGCCGCCACGTTAGTGTCGGCGATGACGGCTGGCAAGCCCGCTAGCCAGACCCGATAGCAAAGCCCCCTAGCCAAGCCAGGCGGCGGCTTGCGGCGACAGCAGGCTGACCGCAGGCGATATTGTCTCGCGCGACGCCGATCGGCCGCCACGCGGGCCGGCAGAAAAAACTTCCCATCAGGGCCCTGGTCCTTTAAATCGGCCCTGGGGTCGATCAAAATGCGGGCGATCAAAATGCGGGCGATCAAGATATCCGCCAGGTGGCCAACCGACGCATCCTCCGGAGTTCTTTTCACGATCATGCCGAAGCAGCCGCAAGGCTTTGCCGCTTTCGAAAATTCCAACCAGGCGCATATGCCCTCGACGCGCAGCCTGTTCGCCTATTGGCGCGCCAGCCACCGCAATGGCCTGCCGCCCCGGCGCACCGAGATCGATCCCGCCGCCATCAAGCCGATCCTGCCTTTCATCCTGCTGGGCGATATCGAGACCGCGCCCTTCCGCGTGCTGTTCCGCCTGATCGGCACGGCGGTGGCGGATTTCAGCCGGCGCGATTTCACCGGAAAATATCTCGATGAACTCGGCTATAGCGCGCGCGACAGCATCGAATGGGCGGACTGCTATCGCTATATCCATGCCCGTCATATCGGCGTCATCGGCGTCAATGAGCTGCACCTCGCCGACGGCACCCATACCAGCTATGAATTCGCCATCCTGCCCTTGCTGCGCGGCGAAGACCCGGCCGGCAGTTTCATCGCCATCGAGGCCTATGAGCATCTCGACCAATTGGTCATCCCCGATCTCAATCCGGTGACCGCGCGGCGGTGAGGCGCCGTCGCGGCGGCGGCAACAGTGTCAGCCCTGCTGCGGCAGCAGCAGCTTCAACGTTGCCGGATCCAGCTGGCCGGTCGCCGGCAGGCCATTCGCCGCCTGGAACCGCCGCACCGCCTCGATCGTCTTGCCGGCGGCGAGGCCGTCGATCTGCCCGGCATAGAAGCCGCGCCGCTTCAATTCGACCTGTGCCGCGATCACCTGGTCGACCAGGCTGGGCGGCACGGCAACCTGCTGGCGCGCCTTGATGAGCGCGATGTCGCGCTCGGCGGCGAGCTGGTTCGCCATCAGGCCGATTGATTGCTGCAGCAATCCCGGCACGCCCGGCTGGCCGAGACAAGCCAGGGCAAATTGTGAATGCCCGTCGGGAATCGAGCCCGGCGCGCGATCAAGCGCCGTGATGCAGGCGGTCAGCAGCGCATTCGGGCTGGGCGAGGTCAGATAGGTCTGAACGATTTCCGCCTGGATCCAGGCGCGATCGACAGCGCCTTGCGACGCATCGCTTTTGGCGCCATTGCCCTGGACCGCAGAAGCGGTGGCGACGGTCTTGGTATCGGCGCCGCCGGAAAGGGCCTCGGGCGCTGCGCCGGCATCGGCGGATGGATCGGCGGCCGTATTGTCCGCACCTGCGCCGCCTGCACCCCTCCCGTCATTTGCCGCGGCGTCATTTGCAGCACCGCCGGTTGCCGCATTCGCCGCGGTGTTCTTGCCGGCAGCCGATCCTTCCAGCGTCGCCGTCGAATGCGCTTCCGACGTGCCGCCCAGGGTCGCCAGCTGGCGGCCGTAATTGCCGGCGATCAGCTCCGATCCCAGCATGGTCACCATGGTGTCGCCGTAGCGGCTCAGCACCAGCGAATAGCTGATCGGGGAAAGCGTGCCGTTGGCATAGGCCTCGCAGGCGCGGAAGAGGCCGTCGCGCAGCAGCTGGATGGTCGGCAGCCGCTCGGTCAATTGCGCCAAGGCCTCGCTGCGCGAGGTGGCGATCGCATTGGCGAGCTTGGCCTGCAGGTCCGCCGGCATATTGCCCGGCTGGCCCGTCACATCGAGCGAGATGCCGGAACTGAAAGCGGTCTCGATCGCCTTCGCCACATCGGGGCTCGGTTCGGCGCAATTGATCTGATGCGGCTTGAAGCGGCCGGTGCTGTCGACCGTCCCGACGATCGGCGTCGCCGTGACCAGCCGCGCCCCGGCATCGGTCGCGAGTGCCTGCGAACTGCCGAGCGCGTGACGCTCAACCTGAAAATCGCCGGCGCCGCAGGCGCTCAGCGTCGCCGCCGCGAGAACCGCGCCGCAGATCTTGAAGCCTCTCATCCCTTCCCCCTGCATCACACCTTGGACCGGTCAGCCGCCGCAAGCACCTGGCTGCCACAGCCTTTCTGCCGGCTGCGGTCACATGCCGACACCACAACATGCCGGTCGTGAACGCTCAGGTCACAAACGCTCTGGTCACGCGCTCGGCACATCTGCGCGCAGGCGACAGCGCTCTGCAAGCGCATGCGCAAATCATGACGGGCTCTGCAAATCCAGGCGTCCGATCCTACTGCGAGCGATCGGCGTTCTTGGCGGTGTTCAGCGTCTTGTCGCGGTCTATCGGCAGAGGCGGTTCATCTCCTCCTGCCACGTCCCCTTGCCACGGTCGTCCCGCCGGCAATGCCGTCTCCGACCGGTCCGATGCTCTGCTTTCACGCTTGGGCTATTGACGGGAATGCTATCATTCGCCAGCAGATGCGTGCAATCGTTTCATCATCTTCGCATCAAAGTAATCATTACTAATGCGGCGCCCCGCCTGCCGGGGCGGCATCACACGCGGTAATGTCGCTGCACGATATTGCGCGGACATGGAATAATCGCCGCGCCCATGCGGTCAAGCCTTTCGACGCGCATAACCTTATTCGCGCTTCACCCGAGGTGGTCGTCTTGCCACGGCGGCAATGATTGCGGCGACGGCCGGAAGCCGTGGTCGGTAACGCACTTCGTACCGATCTTTCGAGTGTCCAGCTTTTTCGAGTGCCCAGCTTTTTCGAATGCCCAGCTTTTTCGAATGTCTGACTTTTTTAAGTGTCCAGGCCGGATCGCTTCCGAACCGGCTTCATCTCTGCAAGGAGGAACGACATGACACGCGCAACATCGATCGGCATCTTCACCACCATCCTGCTGGCTTCCTGCATCGGTGCCGCGATGCCGGCCTCGGCCGAAGATTACGGGCCCTTCAAACCGGCCGACAGCTCCCTTGGCAAGGTGCTGACCGACGCCAAGGGCATGACGCTCTACACCTTCGACAAGGACGCGCCGGGCAAATCCAACTGCAACGGGCAATGTGCCGAATACTGGCCGCCCGCCGCCGCCACGGCCAGCGACAAGCCGGTCGGCGACCTCACCATCATCAAGCGCGATGACGGCTCGCTGCAATGGGCCGATAGCGGCAAGCCGCTCTATACGTTCAAGAACGATGCCAAGCCCGGCGACGCGCTGGGCGACAAGAAGAACAATGTCTGGCATGCCGTGATGGAATAGCGGCGGCCGCAAGCCTGCAGCCACGCGGCAGCCGGCCGGCGGGACCGGCTGCCGCGTGGCATCCGATCCTCATCCCTGATCCGACCGCGTCGCCCGATAGTCGGCAGGCGAGCATTGATAGGCCTTCTTGAAGGCGCGATAGAAGGTCGACAGGCTGTCGAAGCCATTGTGGAAGGCGATATCGGCGACGCTGCGGTGAAGATCCGCGGCACTTTCCAGGCTGCGCCGGCATTGTTCCAGGCGTCGCGCCAGGACATAGCGCATGAAACTGGTCTCCATGCCGCCGAACAGGTGATGGAGCTGCCGGACCGAAACGCCGATGGCAGCGGCAACGGCGAGCGGTGTCAAGGCTGCGTCATGCAGATGGTCTTCGATATATTGCTTCGCCGCCTGCAGCCGGGCGGCGCGCAGCCCGCTGCCCGCGATGGCCGCACCCTCGGATGCCGGCGCGGCGGCCAGCGCCACCAGTTCATAGACGTGGTCCACATAAGTCCTCTGCAGCGCCGGACTGTCCTGCAGCAACGCCGTCGGCATATTGTCCAGGTAATGCGCCAGCAGCTTCAAGGCGGGTGATCCCGCCGGTATCCGCTGCATCAAGGCGGCCTGGCTATCGGCCATCAGCGGCGCCAGCGCCATACGCGGCAATGCCAGCGTCAGCACCTGCGCCGCGGCCGGCCGCAAGACCGTGCAAGACTCGGCGGTCGACATCAGCACGGCATCGCCCTCCCGGCAGACCACCTCCCTGCCCCGCTGGCTGACGGCGCAGGCACCGCCACGGACGATATTGAGGACGAGATGGTCCGCGCCGTCCAGCAGCTCTCGGGTGCGGCGCGAGACGGCGCCCGAGCTGTTGGCCGACACGACATTCAGGCCCGGCAGGCAATGCAGGCTGGCCGCGATGAAGAAGCGCTCGCCCGGCAGCGGATCGATCTCGACGCGAAAGAGCTTGCGGGCGAAGAAATCGCGCCAGGCGGCGAGGCGCTCCCGCTCCGGCGTGTCATCGCTGCTGAGATGGCTGACGATCATGCGTGCCGTCGAGCGCGTTCGCGGCGCCTTCTCTGCCCGGCGCGCGCGGCGTCGCTGTGCGATCGACAGTTCGCCGCCGGCAATCCGACTCCTGACACGCTATCCCCCGTCCCCGCCTGTCGTCGCCCGCCCGCCATCGACCGCCTGTCGTCGCCTGGCTATCATCGCCGGCCTCTTTCCCGGCGGCGTGGCCACGCGGGCCGCAGGCGAGTACAATCAGCAGCCATCCTTCCGTCAAGCGCGGGTTACGTCATATGCGCCGATACCTCGATGAAGCGTGACGGGCGTCACGCTGCCTGCCGGGCAGCCGGCTCGGAAGGCGACGATTTCCCAGCGGCAATGGAATGCGGTGCGGCGACAGGCGTTATCGGTGCGATCCGCCCGTTACCCGCGGTGCCGGAGAAAAGTCAAAAAGAACACAGGTGGAGCTTCATATGCTGATGATACTGCTGGCCTCGGCCGGCCTGCTGGCGGCCGCGCCGCATCCGAACGCAGCGGAAGGATCCGCGTCGGATCGGCTGCAGCCGCTCATTTTCGTCGATCAGCCCAGCACGGGCGCGATCATCATCGACGAGGTGGCGCGCCGCATCATCCACGACTATTACCAGCGCAACCTGCAGGCCTATCAGGCCGGCGGATATAGCGACGGCAACGCGCATGGCAAGAAGAACAAGGGGCTGCCGCCCGGCCTCGCTAAGAAAAGCACCCTGCCGCCGGGACTGCAGAAGCAGCTGGAGCGCAACGGCCAATTGCCGCCCGGCCTGCAATATCGCGGCCTGCCGCATGATCTGCTGGTGCAGCTGCCGGCCGTGGCGCCCGGCTACCGCTATATCATCCTTGATGACCGCGTCATGCTGATTCGCGCGGCCACCAATGTGATCATGGATCTCCTGCAGGTGCCTGGACTGTAACCGGCGCAAAGAAACGGCCCGGTTCAGAGAACCGGGCCGCGAGTCGGAGTTGCCACTCCCAATCTTGCCGGCGCCTTATCTCTCCGATGAGCGACGGCCGGCCTCCACCGTCCTTACTTATCCGCCAGCAGGCCGTCGACCGCCGTCTTGGTTTCGGCCGAAACCGGGGTCTTGTTGGCCGCCGCATTCAGCGCATCCTGCGCCGTCGCCTCTGCGCTCTGCGTGGTTGCGTCGGCTGCCGCCGCGTCGTCGGCAGCTTGCTGAGCTGCAGCGGCAGCCGCGTCGGCGGCCGCTTGGGCTGCTGCCAAAGCGTCCTGTGCCGCCTGATCGGTGGGATTGGCGAGAGCGTTCGCCTGGGCCGCGGCAAGATCCGCCTGGGCCTGCTCATTCGCGGCCGCGGCGGCGGCGGCAGCCGCATCGGCATCGGCGGCAGCGGCGGCGGCAGCCTGGGCCGCGGCGTTTGCCTCCTTATAAGCCTCGATCTTGCCGACGCGCGAATTCGGCGCCGCATTGGCAAGAGCCGTCGCGGAAGCGTGCGCGGCGTTCAACGCGCCGAGCGCGCTCGCCGTCGCGCCATGCGCGGCATTGGCGCTCTTGCCGGAGCCTTTGCCGCCGCTGGCGCCGGCGGCGCCATTGCCCGCCCCGCTGCCATTGCCGGAACCGTCGCCGCCGGACTGGCCGGCGCCGTTTCCACTGCCGCCATTGCCGCCGTTGCCATTGCCACCATTGCCGTTGCCGCCGTTACCGTGGCCGCCGCCATTGCCGCCGCCGTGACCGCCACCATTGCCGCCGCCATTGCCGGCAGCGAAAGCCTTGCTGCCTTTCAGCAGGTGATGCGAATCAAGCGTCAGGGGGACGGCGACCATGAAGGATGCCGCCAGGATGGTCGCCAGGGGCCATGCCAGCGCCCGGGCGCGCGCGTTCTTGTTGGTCAACACTTTTTCCTGTGACGTCATTGCACTGAACCTCTCATTGCTTTTCAACAGCGATGCCCACGACGCGAGGCCTTGGGATCGGACCGATATCGCGATGCCGATATCGAGCGCCTTCACCTTGCGCCACACGGGCGCCGTCGCTCGATCTATCGCTGGAAAGAGTAAGCGAGAGGGCTGTGATAAAGGTGTGAAAACCGCTGATTCCAATGGGGAATATTTTTCGCGGGCGACGGAATATGCGCCGCCATCATTCGTTAGGAAGGCGCACAGTCTCTCTTCATGATGCAAGGCATAGATCGATCGCGCCGCGCCCGCCCGGGACGCGAACTGCGTCATCGCATTCCAGACGGACAGCGCGCCTCATCCCCTGGCCCTGTCATGCGCGCGAGCCTGTTGCGCGGGAACAGCCGCAGCCCCAGGCAGTTGATACCGCAGTCCGGTGTCCTTCATGCGAGGGGGAACGTCATGACGATCTATTCAGGCGGCTGCCTCTGCGGCCAAGCGCGGTTCACGGCAAGCGGCGAGGCTTCGCGGATCGGGATTTGCCATTGCTTTACCTGCCGGAAATCCGGCGGTTCGATCTTCGGCGCCTTTGCCATCTATCCCACCGACGCCGTCGCGGTGAGCGGCCTGGTATCGGCCGTGCATTCCTCCGCCAGCGGCCGGCGTTTCCGCTGCGTTTCCTGCGGCAGCCCGGTCTATGAGCGCGATGAGAATTCCGACGAGATCGAACTTCCCCTCGGCGCTTTCGACGATATCGGCATTTTCATCCCGACCTACGAATCCTGGACCATCCGCAGGGAACACTGGCTGCCCGCCCTGCCCAGCATCCGGCAGTCGAACGAGACGGATCGCCAGGCCTGAGGGTGCCTCGCCGGGCAGTTTCAGAAAGGAATCCCGCGCTGCGACCCATTTCCGCGTGCGCATCGCCGTCGCAGGAGCGTCAGCGGACGGGAAGCTGCACCCCTTCCCCCACCAGCACGAAGCGCGTGCCATGGGCGCGCGCGATTACCATGCCGAGCACGGCGCGATGCGCGCCCATGCAGGGCAGGCCCAGGCGCTGCGCCGCCGCGTCATCGGGTGCGAGGCTGATCTCCACTTCCGCCGGCGATCCCTGGCCCTGGCTGAAAGTGACGAACTGCCGCATCGCCTGTTCCGCCATGACCGAGATCTGGCGGTAGAGCAGCCGCAACTGCGCGACGATATTGTCCGAGCAGGCTTGCGCCCCCGACGACCAGGCGGCGACGGCTGCCGGATCGGCTTCGAGATAGCGCGCGGCCTCGTCGGCAGAGAGGCCGCAGCGTTCGCACAGAAGCGCAAAGACGGTCGGGCTGCGATCGGTCATGTCCTGGTTCTTCCGATGATGGGTGATGCGTATAAGATCGGACGATGCCGCGCGGTCATGCCGGCAGCGGAAAACTGAGCGTCACCGTGGTGCCCTGCTGGAGCCGGCTGGCCAAAGCGAGCCTGCCATGCTGCAATTCCATCAGCCGCTTGCAGATCGAGAGGCCGAGACCGCTGCCTTTCTGCACCGGCGTCGTCTCGCCCCCGGTTTCCTTGCCTGCGGTTTCCTTGCCGCCGGTATAGCCGCTGGCGCCGACGCCGCTCTCGCTATGCCCGAAAGGTTCCAGCACGCGCTCGATCTGCTCCGGCGGAATGCCGATGCCGGTATCGCTGATAGCGAGATGCAGCTCGTTACCCGAGATATCGGCCGCAGCGCCAACCGCGGCCCCCGGCTGCACCACAGCGGCGATGCGGATCTGCCCGCCGTTGGGGGTGAATTTGATGGCGTTGCTGAGCAGGTTGATGAGGATCTGCTGGAACGCCCGGGCGTCGATATCGAGGGCCGGCAGGTCGGGCGGCAGATCCAGGGTCAGCGCCAGGTTCTTGCGAGCGAGCTGGGCAGAGACGATATCCACGCTGGCATGAATGAGCGGCGCCGGGTCCTGGCGGGCGATCTTCAGCTCAAGCCGCCCGGCCTCGATTTTCGAGAGATCGAGAATGTCGTTGATGAGCGTCAGCAGCCAGCTGCCGCTCTCATAGATGTTCTGGGCATATTCCGCGTAGCGCGGCGGATCGTTGCCGAAGAGCTGGCCCTTGATGACCTCAGAAAAGCCGAGGATGCTGTTGAGCGGCGTGCGCAATTCATGGCTCATGCGCGCAAGGAAGTCTGACTTCGCCCGGTTCGACGCCTCCGCCGCCTGCTTGGCGCGCTGCAGATCGGCCTCCATCTGCCGGCGCTCGCTGAGGTCATGCATGGTGGAAACAAAGAGGCGATGATCCTCGAACCAGCATTCCGTGGTGCGCAGCTCAACCCAGAAGATCTCGCCGTTGCTGCGCCGCGCCTGTACATGTCTGGCCAGGCCGAGCACATGGCTGACCCCGGTAGCGCGATAGCGCTTGATATGGTCGTCATGCTGGGCCGCATCCGCCTCGGCCATCAAGAGCGAGATGTTTCCGCCGAGCACGGCGGCGGCGGCATAGCCGAAAGTCCTTTCCGCCGCGCGGTTGAAGGATCGTATCTGTCCCCGCTCATCGGTCGTCACCACCATCTCGGCGATGTCATCCAGGATCGCCTGAAGGAAGACGGATTTGTCGACCATGCGGGGCGCCGCTGCGCCCTCGGTTGACGGTGAGCCGCCGGTTGACAGCGGCTGCGGCGCCGTGTCGCCGCCGATATAGCGCGGCTGGTGCACGGCGGTGACGTTTTCATAGACCAGCAGCGCCCAGCGCGGTGGCGACTGCCCGGCCGTCTGGGACGCGGTGGCTGCGGTTCCGGCGATGCGGTTGCTGCCTTCGCGCAATTGCAGCGGACGGACGAGCAGACGGAACCAGCGCCTTTCCAGAACGGAGAGCGCATCCTCGATCGCCTCCTGCTGATCGGGACCGGCCACCCCGCCCGGCATGGCTGGCGCCGCGGCATCGCGATCGGCGCCGGCTTTGCCCTGATCGCCGATCTGCATCGGCCGGTGGCAGCGGTGATCGGGGCTGGTGAATTCCTCGGCGCGTCCCTTGAGGACCGCGCGCACGCCTTGGGCAATCGCCATCGCCATCAGATCAAGTGGCGGCGGCACCTGGCTCAGGATGGTGAAGAAATTATGGCCGACATAGAAATCCGCGGCGCCGCCATTGGCGCGGGCGAAATCGCGCCAGGCGCGGTTAACGTAGCGGATCACGCCGATGGGGTCGATCAGCGCCGCCTCTGACGGCATGGCGTCGAAAGCCGCCATCGCCAGATCGTCCAGCGCCAATGATGACCCGGACACTGATGATGACCCGGACACCGATGACGAACCAGAAGCCGGGAGCGCGTCCGGCTCTTGCGATGACGACGCACCCTCGGCCGGCGTCACGGTCGAGGCCGCCGGTTTGTCGCTTGTCGCAGTCGGATGCCGCGTTGCCATTGCTGATATTTCTCTCGCGGCTTTTGCCGTTGCACCGACCGGAAGCAGCGATCCGCTCTCGCGTTCCGGAACACCGGCCCCGCCGGCTTCCCCGCCATTTTCTTTGCTTGCCGCTTCCGCCTCCCTGCCGTCGTCCCCGGGGGATAATGAAACGTCCTGTTAGCTTCAAGGATGGATGCCGCTTTAGCAAGCCGGATTATGCAAGAGATGGGTTTTGCCAGCATTCGTTGTCCCGGCATGCCATCGCCGCCCACTGTATCGCCCCAGGGAGCAGCGAGGCCAATGGCGAAGCGCCAATCGGCCGGGAGCAGATTTTATTCCCTTAACGCCGGCAGCGGGGCCGGAACCGGCCGGCCGCATCGCGTTTTAACTCTCCCGGCCAGTCCTCCTGGCCAGTCCCCCCTGGGCAGTCCCTATGGGCAATCCCCGGCGGCACAAAAATTTGGTAAAATTTTACCATGATGAAGCCTCTCTCCACTTATCCGCAGCTTACGGCTCGGCACCGCCCGGGTCGCGGCCCGGGGCGCGAATTGCGCGGATTTCTTCTGCCGTTCTGTTGCGCCGCCGCTTTGCTGATCACCAGCGCTTCCGCCCCGGCGATTGCCGATCAGCGCGACAGCCGCCTGCCTGAACTGTTCCGCCAGTTGCAGCAGGCAAAATCGCCGGTCGAGGCAATGACGGTCGAAGGCGTCATCTGGGCGATCTGGGCGGAGAGCGGCGATAAGGAACTGGACCGCTTGCTGGCCGAGGGCACCGCGGCGATGTCGGTCGACGATTACGCAACGGCGCTCGCCGATTTCGATGCCCTGACCCAGCGCGCACCGCAATTTGCCGAGGGCTGGAACAAACGCGCCACCTTGCTGTACCTGATCGGCGACCTGCAGGCATCGCTGGAGGATATCGACCGCGTCCTCAAGCTGGAGCCGCGGCATTTCGGGGCGCTGGCGGGACTGGGGCTGGTCAATCTCGGCCTCGACCGCGAGGAGGCTGCGCGCGACGCCTTTGCACAGGTGCTGAAGATCGACCCCATGAATCTCGCCGCCAAGGCTAATTTGAAGGCTGTACAACAACAGCTCGACGACAAGTCGATCTGAGCAATGTAAGCGCTTTCAACGCCGTGCAATCGCACTGCAGCATGCCAGCCTTGCTGCTTCTCCCTTCCCGGTTCAATCATTCCCACTTGAATCATTCGCTGCGCACCAGCAAGCTATCGATTAGGCGTGACCATACTTGGCGCGCCCGAAGCCCGGACGAAGATGACGGCCCCTGCGGTCACCAACAGATGGCGAAAGACATGATATCGGGGCCAGGCCCGCTCCACGGATACCGCGCCTTTTCCTTCAGGCTGACGACAGCCTGCTTCCGCTCAGCCGACACCTCGGCGCCAACCAGCCCCCTCAGCATTGCATGACGATCAAGCGACGCCTGCTTCTGCTGCTTCTGCCGCTGTCGGCGGTCATCCTGGCCCTGGCCCTGGCGGGCGGCTGGGCGCTCTACCGTGTCGATCTCGGCGCTACACGCATCTATCACGAGCGCGTGGTGACATTGCGCAGCCTCACCATCATTTCCGATCTTTACGATGACACCATCCATAATGCGATCCAGCGCTTCATCGACGAGCGCGACCCGCTGACCGATACGATGGTGGCGATATCGGCAGCCCGTGACCGCGCCTTCGCCCTGTGGATGGGGCATCGTGACGCGCCGATGAGCGCCACGGCCAGGCAGCTGGCCCAGGAGATCGAAGCCGCCATGCGCGATATCGACCTCGATATCGACGCCCTGAAGACCGGCCTCGCGGCACCGCTATCCACCGGCGGCGCGGCCGTCGACCGGAAGGCGGCGCTGCTGCGCATCAATACCGAGATCGCGCCGAACCTCGACCGGCTGTCGCGGCTATTTTCCAGCCTGGCCGACCAGGAGCTCTCCGGTGCGGAGCAGGATTATGAGACGGCACATCGCTATTTCGCCTGGGGGCTGCTGGGCGTCCTGACAGCAGCCTTGGTCGCGGTCGCCAGCCTTGGCCTGGCGGTGCTGATCGTCGCCCGCCACGTCACCCGCCCGTTGGGAGAGGCCCTGCAGGCCGAGGTCCTGCAGGAACTTGCCCAGCAAGATGCCACGTCCGCCGGCGCAGGACAGGTCGCCGGGATGGAAGCCGAGCCGCGGCCAGCGGAACCCTATCGCGACGAGATCAGCGCAGTGGTCGAAACCCTGCGGCGCTTCCGCCGCAACATCAGCGACCTCGCGACGCAGCAGGAAGAACAGGCGCACCAGGCCAATATCTTCCGCGCGCAGCTCGAGGCGATCTTCCGCCACGCGCCGGTCGGCGTCTACATAAAGGACCTGGAAGGCCATATCCTGGTGGTGAGCGACGCGGCGGCGGAACTCTGGGGCCATAGCCATGACGAGATGATCGGCAAGCTGGACACCACCTGGTCGACGCCGGAAGAGCGCGCCATGATCCAGGCAACCAACCGGCAAGTGGTGGAAACCGGCGCGCCGGTCACCATCGAATATCGCGGCCAGACGCCCAATACCTATGACTGGTTGCTGACCGTCAAATTTCCCGTCCGTGACGAGGCCGGCAAGATCATCTCGATCGGCGGCTTCGACATGGATATCTCCGAAAGCAAGCGGCAGCTCGAAGATCTGCGGCTGGCCTCGGCCCATCTGCAGAATGTGAAGCGCCTGGCGCGCATGTATTACTGGTCGCGGCGCATCGACGCCGTCACCGGCGCCACCAAGGACTATCATGTAGATGCCGAATTCAGCGAGCTGACCGGCTATCGCGAGGTCGCCGAGGATGCCGTCGCCTATGCCAATCAGGTCATCCATCCCGGCGACCGTGCCCAGATGATCGCCGTCTACCGCGATTTCGAGGCCGGCAAGTTCGACGATTATCAGGTGGAATATCGCATCCTGCGGCCGGACGGCCGCATCCTGCATGTCCGCGCCTGGGTCGAGCGCATGCGCGATCCCGCCAGCGGCGACATCCTGATCGCCGGCGTGGTCAAGGATATCAGCGGCGAGAAGCAGCGCGAGGCGCAGTTGCTGGCCGCCAAGGCGGAGGCGGAGGCATCGGACCGGGCCAAGAGCGAGTTCCTCACCAATATGAGCCATGAATTGCGGACACCGCTCAACGCCGTGATCGGCTATTCGGACTTGCTGCGCATGAACACCCTGGTCCAGGCCGACGCCCAGCTCGCCAGCTATGTCGAAGCGGTCAATGAAAGCGGCCGCAGCCTGCTGGAGATCATCAACGCCATCCTGGATATGTCGCGGCTGGAAAGCAGCGATCTCAAGCTGCAGGAGATCGCCTTCCCGCTGTCCGAGGCGATCGTCGAGATCGAGCGGCTGATCACGATGCGGGTCCAGGGCAAGAATATCGCGCTGCATTTTCCCCGCATCGGCGAGACGGCGGCGGGCATCGAGGGCGACCTTCTGGACGCCAATCTGAAGATCCGCGCCGAACCGCGCTGCTTCCGCCAGATCCTGATGAATGTCCTGTCGAATGCGGTGAAGTTCACCGCCGGCGGCGGCAGCGTCAGCCTGTCGCTTACGCTACGCCCCGAAGGCGACCTTGCCATCGAGATCGCCGATACCGGCATCGGCATGGATGCCAATCTGGTGCGCCTTCTCACCGTGCCCTTCACCCAGGCGGGTTCGGCCTGGACCCGCAAGAAGGGCGGCATCGGCCTCGGCCTCGCCATCGCGAAAAAGCTGCTCGACCTGCATCAAGGCAAGTTCGAGGCGGAAAGCCGCCCCGGCATCGGCACCCGCATCACCCTGGTTTTTCCGGCGGCGCGGCTGCTCTGGCCGCGACACGAGGATGGCGGCAGCCCCAGGGACATGGTGGCTGAGCGGCCCCGGCCGCAGGCACAGTCATCTTAGGGCCCGCAGGCACAGTCATCTTAAGGCCGCGGGCCCGATCAGCTGGAGCCCTGTCGCGGCGGGTGGCGGGCGACGACACGGTTCGCCCGCAACCCGCACGCTTAGTTATCGCGCCGCGGCGTTATTCGCCGTCATAGCCGGTTGGTCCGCCGACCGCCTTATCGTAATTGTCCCGCATATAGCCGGCTGCAATGGTGGCAATGCGCTTCAGCATGTCATTGTCGGTGGCGCCGATGCTCCAGGCACCGCCCATCGCCGCCGCGCGCTGGAAGAATTGCGGCTCGGCGATCACCTTCTTGCTGTCCGCATCGGTCAGGCGCAGCTTGACCACCACGGCGGAGCTGCCCGCCAGGGCACCGGCGAAGAAGCGCGTTCCGCCATCGACGAATTTCAGATCCTGCACATAGGGCGCAATCTGCAGCTTGCGGCCGCCGGTTCCGCTCTTCTCCCAAGGACCGGTCACGGCTTTCAATTCGGTCTGCAGATTGCCCGCGACATGCGAATAGGCCGCCGTTTCCTTCTTCGCCTCCGCCGAGCCGTCGGCCGGCAGCAGCTCGAAATGGTCGAAATGCGCCAGCGGCTCGGCTGGCGGCGGATTTTGCGTCGAGGACGCGGCGATGTGCGTGACGCAGCCCGCCATCAGCAGGAGCGCCGACAGCAAGGCCCCGCAACGCGCGGCAATGGCGCCGGCACGGCGCTCCGGCCGGCGAATCAAATCAGACATTGTTCCCCCAAGGATTTTCCAAATGCGGCGGGATTCCCCGCGGGCCGCATGCCCGGCATCAGCCCCCGCCGCCAGCGTCGGCAACTTAGTCATTTAATCCTCGGCCAGCAAGGGGTTGGCGGCAACCGATGGAGGGTCGATTGATGCGGCCGTCGGCTGGCGGCTGTCGGCAGGCGGCGAGCGGCTGGCGGCGGATCGGGGTTTGTGATTTCCTATGAAAGGGCAATCGCTCCGGAAACTGAGTTGCGGGAGGTAGGCTATGGCGAACGTATACGTTGAGGCTCGCCCCAAGGGCCGTCCTGAAGGAACCGCGATCGAGGATTATGTGGTCGAAGACCATGCGGACCACGTGCTCGGCACCTTCGGCACGCAGCGGGAAGCGATCGACTGGGCAAGAAGCAAGGGACATGCGCCATTGGTCGCGCGCGTCCGGCATCTGAACGACAAGAAGAAGCCGGATCACTGGCGCGCGGCCTGAAGCCTCCAGCGCAAGCATCTATCGGACAAGGCGGCGCGATTTGCGCGCAATGAGAAGCCGTTTGCGCGCAATGATAAGACAGCGGCGGGGACCGTCGTTAATCTCCCCGCCCGGCCGCCTGTACGTCCCCATGGCGGCCGTGCGACGGGGGATGCGGGCTAAAGGAGAGATTCCCGGTCTTCATCCCCCTTCCATCGCGCCCTGTTCATGACGCCCGTTCATCGCGTCGCCGCCGCTGCCGGCGAACCGGCGCCCGGTCCCTCGCCTGACCTCGTTTCTGCCTGAACCGGCGGCAGCCGGCGGTCATGCCGTCCCGGAGGCGGAAAGTTTGACAGCGACGGGTTGGTCTTTGTTAAACTGGTTCAGGAAGACAAACCTGCCCCGCCCTTCCTGATCGACGGCCATCGGCGCATATCACGCTCCGCCTGCCTTGATGATGCGGCGGGCGCCTGGAGGGCAGCATGTATCGATCGGTCACCTCATGAAGTTCCTGCGCGCCGAGGCACCGCAATTCAGCCTGGCCGAGATCGAAGCCGCCGTTGCGCGCGATTTCGGCCTGAGCGGCAAGTTGGTGCCGCTCTACAGCGAACGCGACCAGAATTTCCGCCTGACCGATATGCGCCAGCGCGACTGGACCGTGAAGGTCGCCAATGCCGAGGAAGACCCCGGCGTCATCGCCTGCCAGATCGGCGCCTTCGCCCATATCGCCAGGGTCGATCCCGGCTTGCCGGTGCCGCATCCGCGCGCCGCCGCCAATGGCGGCCATGTGACCGAGATCCGCGATGCCGGCGGCACGACCTATCGGCTATACGTGCTCTCCTATCTGCCGGGCGAGATCGTCGAGAATGTGAAGCGCCCGCCGGATATGCCGGCCCGCGCCGGGCAGATGCTGGCGCGGCTGGGCCGGGCGCTCAAGGACTACCAGCACCCCGCCGCGCATGGCCGCAACCTGCTGTGGGACCTGCGCCAGGCGCCGCGTTTCCTGCCCGAGGTCGCGCGCCTGGAACGGCCGGAGGACCGAGCCCTTGCCACCAAGGTGCTGACCCATCTGCGCGACCAGGCGCTGCCGCGCCTCGGCGAGCTGCGCCAGCAGATGATCCATGGCGACGTCAACGAGCATAACCTGCTGGTCAATCCGGCCGCCGCCTATGAGATCACCGGCATCATCGATTTCGGCGACATCATCCACGCCGCCTTGGTGCAGGACATCGCCGATCTCGCCGCCGATTTCATGCTGCCCGGCGAAACACTGGAGACGCTGTGCCAGGCGGTCGCCGGCTATCATGCGGTGACGCCGCTGACGCCGGCGGAGATCGACCTGATCTTCGACCTCTCCAGCGCCAGGCTGTTGCTGGCGCCGCTGATCAACCGCTGGCGCCAGCAGGAGACGCCGGAGGCCCCGGGCTATATCCAGGCCTATACCGAGACCTGCCTCGCCTCCTGCCATGACTTGCAGCGGATCGGCCGCGAGGCAGCGACGCGCCTGCTGCGCCAGGTCTGCGGGCTGCCGACTGCCCCGGCGGCGGCTGTCGAAGCGACGGCGCCGATCGCGCCGGCCGCCGCCACCATTCTGCGCCGCCGGCGCCAGGTGCTGGGTTCCAGCCTCGCCCTCTTCTACGATCCGCCGCTGCATCTGGTGAAGGGCGAAGGTGTGTGGCTGAGCGATGCCGCCGGAAGGCGCTATCTCGACTGCTACAACAACGTGCCGCATGTCGGCCACTGCCACCCTTATGTGGCGGAGGCCATCATCAACCAGGTCCGCCAGCTCAATACCAACACCCGCTATCTCGGCGAGCAGGTGGTTGAATATAGCGAGCGCCTGGCGCGGTCCCTGGGCGGGCTCGGCCCCGACGGCAAATCCACCGGCAATCAATTGTCGGTCTGCGCCTTCGTCAATTCCGGCAGCGAGGCCAATGACATCGCCTGGCGCATGGCGCGGGCCTGGAGCGGCGCTTCCGGCGGGCTCACCATGGAATATGCCTATCACGGCATCACCGAGGCGATCGACGCCTTCTCGCCGGCCAACAGCACGACCGGCAGCATCGCGCCGCATATCCGCACGCTGGTGGCGCCCGATCCCTATCGCGGCCCCTATCGCGGCGAGACGGCCAGCCAGCCCAATCTCGCCGCCCTCTATGCCGCCGGCGCCGACCAGGCGATCGCCTCGCTGGCCCGCGCCGGGATGAAGCCCGCCGCCTTCATGGTCGATTCCGCCTTCATGACCAATGGCGTCCTCGAGGTGATGCCGGGCTATCTGGAACAGGTCTTCGCCAAGGTGCGTGCCGCCGGCGGGTTATGCATCGCCGATGAGGTGCAATCCGGCTTCGGCCGCATGGGCGGATCGATGTGGGGCCATCGTCATCACGGCGTCACGCCCGATATCGTCACCATCGGCAAGCCGGCCGGCAACGGCCATCCGCTGGGCGTCGTCATCACGCGCCCGGAAATCATGGAGCGCTTCCTGGCGGCCTCCAGCTTCTTCTCCACCTTCGGCGGCAACAACGTTTCCAGCGCCGCCGGCCTTGCCGTGCTCGACGTCATCGAGCACGAACGGCTGGTGGAGAACGCCGCCCATACCGGCGCCTATTTCAAGCGCGGCCTCGCCAAGCTGATGGAGAAGCATGAGCTGATCGGCGCCGTGCGCGGCACCGGCCTTGCCATCGGCGTCGAACTGGTGCTGGACCGCGAGAGCCGGCTGCCGGCCCGCCACCAGACCCAGCGCCTGCTCAATCTCATGCGCGACGAAGGCGTCCTGATCGGCAGCGAAGGCATCCTTGGCAATATCCTGAAGATCCGCCCGCCCATCGTCTTCCAGAAGGATCACGCGGATATCGCCGTGACCGCGCTCGACCACGCTTTGGCGCGGCTGTGAGGGCTGTGAAGGGGAACCGGCGACAAGGCGCCGGTTCCATCGTTGCTATCCAGGCAAAGGGCGGCGTCCGGCCGCTCGGCGATTGACGCTCGCGTCGCGGCACCGGACAGCCGACTGCGCGCTCACACTTTCTGCAGCAGGTGATGGGCCCGGTGCCATTCCTCCAGGGACTGGTCCGGATAGGCGTCGAACGTGTCGTCGCCCCGCTTCGCCTGCACCTCGACCCAATTCGCCTTCGAGCCCAGCATCATATGCACATGCTGCGGCGGCACCGGCAGCTCGCTGTCGATGCAACTGGCAAACGGATGGACGAGGTCAGGCCATTGCGGATCATAGACCCAAAGCGCGGTGCCGCATTTGGTGCAGAAGCGGCGCTCGCCGGAACTCTTGTGGCCGTCGATCGTGGCGTGGAAGACGCCGATATGCTTTTCGCCGGTGACCTTCAGCGTCTCCGCCTTGGCGCCGAGATTGATGGCATAGCCGCCGCCGCCCGCCGTCTTGCGGCAGATCGAGCAATAGCAGCGCAGGAACGGCACGGGCGCATAGGCCGCCACGGTGAACTTGACAGCGCCGCAATAGCAGGAACCTTCCAATTTCATCTTCGTCTCCTTCCGCTGGGACAAACTCGTCAGAAATATGGAGTGTCGGAAATGGCCGCCATCGCCGGGGATGATGGGGCCGCGACAGAGGCCTAGGGATGCCACCATAGCATGATGGTGAATCAAGGATGAAGATTCATGGGAACGCTGTCGGCGGCGGCGCCATCACGGGCAAAAAAATGCAATGCCGCTGCTGATAGCGGCATCATCCGCTTGACGGGTCATCGGTTCCCCGCCCTAGCATGCAGACAGGGCTATGACGGCTCGCGCGGCATCGATGCGGCTGATTGGGCAGCTCTTGCGATCTGCAGCGGGTGACGATCGAAAAATGGGGGAGCGAAGCGAGCGATGAAGCAGGCGATCAGGCGTCGGGCATTCTTGCGCATGGCAGCGGGACAGCTCGCCGGGCTTGGCCTTTTCAGTCTGGCTTGGCGCAACCCGGCACAGGCCGCAGAGGTGGTGAAGCTCGGCATCGGCGAATGGCCGCCTTATTTCGCCCAGGACCTCAAGCATAACGGCATCTTCGCCTATATCGTCAGCGAAGCCTTCGCCGCCGTGGGCTATCGGGTCGAATACGTCTATCTGCCCTGGAAGCGCGCTTTGACCGAAGCGCAGGACGGTGCGCTGGAGGGATCGCCGGGCTGGAAGATGACCGATGAGCGGCGCGCCTATTTCCTGTTCAGCGATCCGGTAATCACCTCGACCTCGGTCCTGTTCCACCTGAAGTCGACGCCTTTCACCTGGTCCACGATCGGCGATCTCAAGGACCGGCGCATCGGCGTTACCGCCGGCTATTCCTATGGCCCCGCTTTCGACGCCGCTGTGGCCGATAAGCGCCTGACGGTGGAGACCGCGCGCGACGATGCGATCGCTTTCAAGATGCTGCTGGCCAAGCGCACAGATATCGTGGCGATGAACCGCGATGTCGGCCTCGACATCCTCAGCCGCAGCCTCAGCCCCGCCGACGCCGCGCGCATCACCTTCGATCCCAAGCCGGTCGACGAGCAGCCCTCCTTCCTCGCCATTTCCAAGGCAAGCCCGCGGGCCACGCAACTGATCGCCGATTTCAACCGCGGCCTCGCCATGATCCGCGACCGCGGCCTGCTCGATCAGGTCAAGCGAGATCTCGCGGCCGGGCTGTTCTATTGAAAGCTCAGCTAGATCGGCCCCAGCGGCTCGCCGGGGCCGGCTTCCGCCATGCTGTGCAGGTCGCGGCAATGGCCGATCCAATCGGCGGCATCGCGCACCATGACGTATTTGACGCGCGTCACCGTCATCTCGCGGAACCAGTCGACGATATCGCCCCAAGGGTCGTTTATCTTGGCGAGGCCGGAGACGAAGGCGACCACCGTGCCGATTTCCGTCTGTCCCTCGATGACGAACCAGCCGCCGATCGCCAAGGCGCCGATGACGCCCAGGTGATACATCAGGTTCATCAGGAAGTTCATGCTGAACTTCAGCTTGTAGATGCCCATGTTGAGGCGATAGACGCGGTCGACCCTGCTGTCCTGCTCGCTGCCGAAGCCCGACTGGATGACGCCGGCCGCCGGCGCGGCGGCGCTGCCGATGACACCGCCACTGACCGCGCGCAGCACTGAGATGCGCCGCTTGGCGCGGCGGTTGATGGCGCGCTGCATCAGCGGCACGAAGAGGAACTGCGGCGCGAAGATCAGCAGATTGAGCAGCGCCATCTGGGCGTCGATGAAGGTCAGGTAGCCGAAGACGCTGACCAGGATGCCGCCCTGCAGCAGCGGCTGCATGACGCTGATGCCGATGAATCCGCCGACCGGTTCGACCTCGCTCAGCAGCAGCGAGGTCTCGATGCCTTCGATCCTGGCGCGGACGCAGATATCGCAGGCGGCGGTATCGTGGTTGGGGGGAATGGCGTCGATCGGCTCGGCAAGGCCAGTACCCGGCACCGTGGCGGCACTGAGCTTGGCGATCCGGTGGCGCAGATGGCGCACGGCATTCTCGCTGACCCAGCTGCTATAGATGTTGAGAACCAGCTTGATCAGCCCCTCGCTCAGAACGAGTGCCAGATAAAGCAGCGCCAGCGTCAGCACGGGACGGTAAGTGCCGCCCTTGACGAGATCGTTGACGATCCGGCGCTGCACTTCCAGCGGCACGGTGCCGACCAGGAACAGCGCGACCGACAGGAGGCACAGCCCCAGCTGATGCCAGCCGCTGCTTTCCCAGATGAAGCGGCGCAGCGAACGGGGGAGCAGCAGCCCGCTGATGGCATCGCCGGCTGAGGTGACGGCACTCTCCAGCTGAGCGGCAACCTGCGCCAGCGCCCGCGCACCATTGCCAGTATCGCCGGCAGGCTGTGGCTGCAGCTCCATCTTGTTCCCCGACGCGCCCGTCAGCATCTTACCCTGCCCGCCCAAATGCGCCTGCCCTCTCCGCGCTCTATTGCGCCGGTCGGTTTCCGGCAACACATCGCCATTTTGACAATAATCTTACGCTGCCGTGGCAATCGTCTTGATGCAAATCAAGCCAGCCGGCGAGGCTACCCGCCCAGGCTCCCCCGTGAGGCTATGCGGTCAGGCGCCCATCCGTGGTGCGGCCAGCTTTGGTCTCGCAGAAGACGCGGGCGGCATGTCGGACGATGCCTGGTTGACAGCATGGCGAACCCCGCCACATGATTTCCCGTCAATCCGGCGCGAGACCGGAAGATGCGGGGAACCGAACCTTACCGACTCTGGGACAGCCATGCGGCTGGAGCAGGGTCGGCAACCCTCTTCACTAAAGCTCGGGAACCCGCAGATGCATAAAGCGAAATCCGCCCTCCCAGCAGCCCTGTCACGCGCCATGCTCGTCCTTCTGGTCGTGCTCGGTACCATCTTGTTCAGCACCGTGGCCGCCATGCCGGCCGAGGCCCATAGCCTCGGCACCTGGTGTGCCGTCAAGGCATCTCAGTAGACGCCCCTGGTCAGTAGAGGCCCCCTGGTCAGTAGACACCCCAGGGCACCGAGGGGCCGATCGCGGTGATGAAGCGCAACTGGTCGCCGCGCAGTTCGACGGCGGTCAGCCGGCCGGTCATGAAGGCGCCGGTATCGACGCCGATGCGGTTGTGCTTGACCTCCGGCTGGTCGCTGATCGTATGGCCATGCACGACGATGAAAGGACCGGTGTAATCGGCGTAATCGCCGTCCTCGGCGAATTCGAACCGGCCGGGATGGGTCAGGAAGGGACCGCGCACCCAGAGCGGATCGCTGTCCATGGCGCCGAAGCGGAAGCGGCCCCAATGCGGTGCGAGCTGCGCGGCAAGGTCGATGGCGGGATGCAGCCCGCCATGGATGAAGAAGTAATCGCCCTCGCGGTGATGGTTGGGCAGGTCGCGGAAACGCGCCAGCAGCTCCGGCCCCAGCCGCTCGATCAGGCGGGCATGGAAATGCCAGGGGTCATCGACCACCGCATGCGGGTCGTTGAAGCCAAGCTCGCGCGCCACCGCCGTGCCGCAATTGTAGTCGAACCAGGCGGCGACCACCTCGTTCATGTCCTCGGCGGCATGGGGGTCGCCGCGCGCCGCCTCGTCCAGCGCGGCTTCGGCGGCGGCCAGGCAGCGATACATGAACTGCTCATGATTGCCGGCCAGGGTGACGGTTTCGACACCCTCGACACCTTTCAGCACCCGTTCGAGGCAGGCCAATGGCTGCGGCCCGCGATCGACATAGTCGCCGAGATGGACGATCATCGGTTCCCCGAGATCCTCTGCGGCGATGATCTCGCCGATCCGGTCATGCAGGACGGTCAGCAGATCCAACCGGCCATGCACATCGCCGATGGCGAAAATCGGCCGCGCGGCCTTTCCGGGCGCGGGCTGCCAGGCGGCGGTCTGTGAAGCAAGCGGTAGAATGGAAGACGACATCGAGGGCAAATCACCTGGCTGAACCGGAGAAAGCGGATCGTGGCGGAACGCGCCACCCCCCGCTTCATGGGATTCATCGACGGAATTCATCCACGGGGGCCGATCCGCAGGGGCTGACAGCAACTTAAGGCCTGCGACCGGCCTTTTCCAGTCATAGCCGCCTCCGGGACGAAGAGACCTGCCATGCGCTTGTCGCCGGCCTTCCCCAGGCTGGGCTAAAACCCGATCGTTTTGTCGACGGGTTGAGATTGTTGTCGCTCAGTCGTCGCGACCAGAAATTCCTCGGCGTTCCTTGGTGGGCGAAGGCCATCCGTTCTGCCCGCGAAGTAGCGCCGGGTAAGATCGGCTGCCGAAACGTGCCGTGCTTCCCTGAATCCGGCTTCGCCGGCCAGGGCCACGATCTCCGATGGCATGAAGAAGCTGAGGAAAGGCGTCCCGCTTGCGCGCGCCCCCTTCTCCGCCATCTCGAGGCCGGGACGCACCTCCGGGTCCGCCAACGCCAGCGGGAGCAGGAACGTCATGGCGAGCGTCGATCCCGGCGCGAATGCCGCGACCTGGCGCAATGCGGCCGCATTCGCATCCCTGGTGAAATACATACTGACCCCCGTGGAAACCACGATGGCCGGCTCGCTATCATCGAAGCCAGCGTTCACGAGGCCGTCCCGCCAGGACCCGCCCGCCGCGAAATCAACCGGCACGAAGCGGAGCCAGTCCGGGATCGTGAAGCCAAGCTCAGTCAGCCGCTGGCGCTTCCATGCCTGCGGGCCTGGCCGATCAATCTCGAACACCCTGAGGCGGGAGGCGATCTCCGGCCTCCGCTGGGCAAAGCTGTCGAGGCCGGCGCCGAGAATGACGTACTGGGCGACGCCACAGCCAGCCTGCTCAACCACCAAATCCTCGACGAAACGGGCACGAGCGACGATTGAAGCGCGGAAGGGCCGCGTGAACTGTGGATCCATGTCCCCTCGCTGGTGCCAATCCGCGCCCGGAGCGAGCAGCTTGAGCCCGACCTCGTCCTCCAGCACATGCGGAGCAGGATCGATCCTTACATGGAGCGCACGCCACAAGGCAGTTCGAGCTGCGGTGCTGTCCGGTGCTGGATCTTGCTCGTCGCTCATGACCATGAATTCACTTGCTCATATTGCTCGGCCTCAAACCCGCCGGGCCGCCATCGGCGCCGGAACCCAGCGCATCATTGCGGCTCGGAAATCGAATGCACCTCGCCCTTGCCCGTCACCTCCATGAATCCGGCGCCGAAAGGATAGATGGTGAGACACAGCAGGCCCTGATGCTCGTCGCGGGTGCAGGATTTGTCGTCGACCACATTCCATTCCGCCTGATAGCTGCCGGTGAAGATGCCGGCATAGTTATACCTGCCGCTGACGGTATGGCCGGCGAGATCCCAATGCGTCGTGCCGGTCAGCGGCCGGCCATAGGAGGTGAAGCGATAGGTCTTGCCGTCAAGCAGCTGGACGATCTGCGCCGTGGTCAACGGCTTCACCGCCGGCACCGGCGGCGGATCGCTGGCCGCCAGCGCAGCGGCGGAAAGCGGAAGTTGCAGGGGCCCAGACAATGTCAGGAGCGCTGTCAGGAGAAGCGCCTGCGAACCGCGCCGCAGCTGCCCCGGCTCTGCTGACCGCGCCGGGGCCGACCGCATCAGGTTGCCATCCGTCGCTGCGCGCTCCGCCGGCGATCCCAATTTGCATGCCTGTTGCGCCGCCATTCCCCGTAGCCCGGTCCATTACATTATCAGAGGACAGAAACATCACCGGGGCGGAAAATCCATAGCCGGCGGCCTGTCCCCTCGCCAGTATCTTGCCGCCTGTCTTGCCGCCGGCCTAGCCATGAAAAAATGCAGAGTGTTGCATGACGGAACGACGCTACTGCACTGCGGCATTGATCGCTATAGTAACACAATCGCTCGCAACTCGTTCCGGCGCGTCGGTGGAAGCCGGCGTGCGACGGGAAGCCGGGGCGAGCTGCTTCAATCTTCACTGCAATCGGTTGGTCCTTCGGGTACCCGCCACGGGTCCGGCTTCGGCCGCGCTGGCGGGCAGCTAATTCCACACATCGCCGAGATGAAAAATCGGCACGGCTCGTGCGCGTCAGCGGCGGTTCCGCCTGCTGCCTGTGCCTATCGTCCCGTCGTCGATCGAGCATCACCGGTCTTTCAGCTTTATCCCGCGCGGCCGGCATCGATCGCGCCGCCAGAGGAAACGCGCCGGCAACGGCGCCAAAGGAAACGTGATGGATCATGGATCTGACAGGGGCTGTTCGGAAGGAATGACGGACATGCTTGCTGATAACGGACCCGCTGCGGCGGAAACCGCGGCGGGAGAGACGAGGCTTGGCGGGACGAAGCTTGGCGAGACGCGGCCCGACGCTGCTACCGCAGGGCGCGGTTCTCTGGGCTGGACCCTGGCGGCGACCAGCCTCGGCCTCATCGTCGTGATGATCGACATCACCATCGTCAATGTCGGCCTGCCGCATATCGGCGCGCAATTGGGCGCGGCGGTGGGCGGGCTGCAATGGGTGGTCGACGCCTATACGCTGGCTTTTGCCGGCCTGCTGCTGTCAGCCGGGGTGGTCGGCGACCGGCTCGGCTCGCGCGCGACCTACGTGCTGGGCATCATCCTCTTCGGCCTCTCCTCGCTCGGCTGCGGCATCGCGCCCAATACCCTGACGCTCGTCATCGCCCGCGTGATGCAGGGCGCCAGCGCCGCCATGATCATGCCGACTTCGCTGGCCCTGCTCTCGCATGCCTGCGGCGACGACCACCGGATGCGGACCCGCGCCATCGGCTGGTGGAGCTCGACCGGCGGCGCTGCCGTCGCGGCCGGGCCGCTGATCGGCGGCTTCCTGATCGATGCCTTCGGCTGGCGCAGCATCTTCCTCGTCAACCTGCCGCTTTGCGCCGCCACCTTGTGGTTCGTCTGGCGCCATGTGGCCGAAAGCGCCCTGCACAAGCCGGGCAGCTTCGACTGGCTGGGGCAGATCCTGGCGATCGTCACGCTGACCAGCGTGACCGGCGCCGTCATCGAAGCCGGCTCGCGCGGCTGGGGCGATCCATTGGTGGTCGAATGCTTCGCCGTCGCCTTCATCGGCCTGATGGCTTTCCTGGTCATCGAGCGCCGGCATCCGCATCCCATGCTGCCGCTGGGCTTCTTCCGGCGCTCGACCTTCTCGGCGGCAAGCTGCATCGGCGTCGTCATCAACCTGACCTTCTACGGCCTGATCTTCGTGCTCAGCCTTTATTTCCAGCAGGTCCGGCATTACTCGCCGGCCGAAACGGGGCTGGCCTTCCTGCCGCTGACCGGCATCTTCGTGCTGTCGAACATCGCCAGCGGCTGGCTCGCCGCGCATCTCGGCTTTCGCCTGCCGATCACCGGCGGGCTGATTGTCGGCTCGGCCGGCTTCGCCCTGCTCTACGATGTCAGCGCGACGACGCCCTTCGTCTATATGGCGATCGCGCTTGCCCTCATTCCGATCGGCACCGGCGTCACCGTGCCGGCGATGACCGCCTCGGTCCTCGCCAGCATCGAGCGCCAGCGCGCCGGCACCGCCTCGGCGGTGCTCAACACCGCCCGCCAGGTCGGTGGCGCGATGGGTGTTGCGCTGTTCGGCGGCCTGATCGCCCGCAGCGATATCACCAGCGGCCTGCAGGATGTCTTCCGGCTCTCCACCGCCATGCTGCTCATCGCCGCCGTCATCTCCTGGATCTGGGTCAAGGCCCGGCCGCAGCATGACGTCGATATGAGCGCCGCCGCCGGCGGCCATTAAAAAAACGAAAATGGCGATACCGCCGCGGCGCAAGACACCCGCCAAGGCAGTCCCGCGGCGATCGGCTGGTCCTTTCCGACATGCGGCCGGCGGTCTCAGATAGACAAAGGGAACAGATAACAAAAAGACGGCCACCGGCGCCTGCCGATGGCCGTCTTGATCCGCAGCAGAGGGCGGGGAAGCTGCTGCGGGTGGGGTCCTTCAGGCGGCGCGGATATCGCGCAGGAAGCTGTCAACCTCGCTGCGCAGGGTATCGCCGTTGCGCGCCAGCTCGCCCGCCGCGTTGAGCACGTCGCCGGCGGCATGGCCGGTCTCGGCGGCCGCCTGGGTGACATTGCCGATATTGGCCGAGACTTCCGATGTGCCCTGGGCCGCCTGCTGCACGTTGCGGGAGATCTCCTGCGTGGCCGCACCCTGCTCCTCCACCGCCGAAGCGATGGCGGTCGAGACCTCGTTGACGCGGCGGATGGTATCGGCAATTTCCCGGATCGCCTCGGCCGAGGTCGACGAGGCGTCCTGGATTGCGCGGATCTGGGCATCAATCTCATCGGTCGCCCGCGCCGTCTGGGTCGCCAGGGTCTTCACTTCGGAGGCGACGACCGCGAAGCCCTTGCCGGCCTCGCCGGCCCGCGCCGCCTCGATGGTGGCGTTCAAGGCCAGCAGATTGGTCTGCGAGGCGATATCGTTGATGAGACCCACCACTTCGCCGATCTTCTGCGCGGCTTCCGCCAGGCTCTTCACCTTGGCGTCGGTTTCCGATGCCTGGGCCACGGCCTGGTTGATGATGCGGCCGGCTTCGGTGACCTGGCTGGCGATCTCATGGATCGAGGCCGACAATTCCTCGGTCGCCGAGGCGACTGTCTGCACATTCTGCGTGGTCTGCGATGAGGCCGCCGCCACCGCCGAAGACTGGCGCGAGGTCTCCTCCGCCGTCGCCGTCATCGATTGCGCCGTCGACTGCAATTCGGTCGCCGAGCTGCTGACCGTGGCGACGACGCCGGAGATCGCCTGCTCGAAGCGCGCGACCGCCGTCTCGACCGTCTGGGCGCGCTTCAACTGGCGCTCCTGCTCGACCTGCTGCGCCGTCCGCATCCGCTCGCCTTCCGCCAGCTTGTCGCGGAACACCTGCAGCGTCTTCGCCATCATGCCGACTTCGTCGCGGCGCTCGGTGCCGGCAATCTCAATATCCAGTTCGCCGTTGCTGAGCTGCTGCATCGAGCCGTTGACGGCGGCGATCGGCGCGACGATGCCGGTCCTGGAAACCAGCAGCGAAATGATCACGCCGATGACGACGCCGACGACGCCGACCGCAATCGACAGATAGATCGTGCGCGTCGCCATGCTGTCCGTCTCCGCGACAACCTTATCCGTCGCTGCACTCTTGTCCTCGACGAATTTCGCCACCTTGGCGATGATCGCATTGATGGGATCGCGCACTTCCTTATGATAGAGATCGACCGCCTGCGCGTTCTGATTGGCGCTGGCAAGCGAGATGACCTCGCTCATCGACCCTTTCAGCTTGTCGACTTCGGCAATCATGCTCTGGATCATCGGCGCGTCCTGCGGCTGGGCCGCCGCCGCCTTGTCCATGAATTCGTGGAATTTCGCCAGGTCCTGGGGATAGGCGTCGGACATCCTCTTGATCTCGACCGGGTCCGTCTCGGCAATCGTGCCGTAGAGATCGGCCAGTATCGTCATGGTGCGGCGATTGGCGCGCGCGAGGAGATAGACTTCAGTCTGCGGACCACGGATCACCGCGCCGTAATCGCCGCTCATGGCGCTCATGCGATAGGCGGAAAAGGCGAGTGCGATACCGGTCAGCACGGCCAGCACGCCGACCGCGCACAGGATCTTGGTGCCGATCTTCAGGTTCTTCATGGTCTCTCTCTCCATATGCGCCAGGAACCCGGCCCGCTAAGGCGGAGCCCCAGCGAGGCATCATCGGAACCGAATATGCAAAGAGAGACTGAAGGCGGCCAGACCGGCAGCGGTACAGCAGTAAGATCAGAAGTACAGCCGGACTAGACCAAGGTATAGACGCCAGGCAGAAATACCTAGAACGCGATGCCGGGCGGCGATCCGAGCGCTTGGTTATCCTGATTGGCGACGCGAAAAGACGGCCACCGGCGCCTGCCGATGGCCGTCCTTATCCGCGGCAGGAGGTGGAAGTTCCTGCAAACGCCCAAGTTCAGGCGGCGCGGATCTCGTTGAGGAAATTGTCGACCTCGCTGCGCAGCACGTCGCCGTTACGGGCGAGACCGCCGGCCGCACTCAGCAACTCGCCGGCCGCCTGGCCCGTCTCCGTCGCCGCCTGGGTGACATTGCTGATATTGACCGATACTTCCGCGGTGCCTTGCGCCGCCTGCTGGACGTTGCGGGAAATCTCCTGCGTCGCCGCGCTCTGCTCCTCGACCGCCGATGCGATCGTCGTCGATACCTCGTTGACGCGGCGGACGGTTTCGGCGATCTCCCGGATCGCCGCGGCAGAGCTGTTCGAGGCTTCCTGGATGGCGCGAATCTGCGCGTCGATCTCGTCCGTCGCCCGCGCCGTCTGGGTGGCCAGGGTCTTGACCTCCGAGGCGACCACGGCGAAACCCTTGCCCGCCTCGCCGGCGCGCGCCGCCTCGATTGTCGCGTTCAGCGCCAGCAGGTTGGTCTGCGAAGCGATGTCGTTGATCAGGCTGACCACGTCGCCGATCTTCTGCGCCGCTTCGGAGAGGCTCTTGACCTTGGCATCCGTCTCCTGCGCCTGGACGACGGCGTGATTGATGATGCGGCTGGCTTCGTTGATCTGCCCGCCGATCTCGCGGATCGAGGCCGACAGTTCCTCCGTCGCCGAGGCGACGGTCTGCACATTCTGCGTCGTCTGCTCGGAGGCCGCCGCCACCGCCGTCGACTGGCGCGAGGTTTCCTCGGCCGTCGCCGTCATCGATTGCGCCGTCGACTGCAACTGGGTCGCCGAGCCGCTGACCGTCGCGACGACACCGGCGATCGCCGTCTCGAAGCGGGCGACCGCCGCCTCCACCAGTTGCGCCCGCTTGAGCTGGCGTTCCTGCTCCGCCTGCTGGGCGAGACGCAGGCGTTCGCCTTCGGCCAGCTTGTCGCGGAACACCTGCAGCGTCTTCGCCATCATGCCCACTTCGTCACCGCGATCGGTGCCGGGAATGTCGACATCGAGTTCGCCCGTGCTGAGATGCCGCATGGCCCCGTTGACGCCGCCGATCGGCGCGACGATGCCGGCACGGGCGATGTAAAGCGCGATTATGATGCCGAAGGCAATGCCGATCGTCGTCACGCCAGCGGTGATATAGACGGTCGCATGGGCCTCGGCATCGGCGCCTTTCGCCAGGGCTTGCGTCTGCTTCGTGTTCTCCGCGACATAGCCCACCATCTTCTTGCTGAGCGCATCCATCTGCGCGCGGATGCCGGTGTGATAGACCTCGATCGCCTTGTCCTTCTGACCGGCGGCGGCGAAGGTCATCACCTGGTTCATGGCATCAGCCATGCTGTCGAAATCGGCGCGTACGCCCTCGATCGCGTCCCTATCGTCCTGGCCGGCCGTCGCGGCCGTGTCGAGAAAGCTCTTGAAGGTCTTCACATCCTCGGGGAACTGCGTTGCCAGGGACTTGATCTCGTCGGCCGAGGTCTCGGCGATGACACCGTAGAGATCGCCCTTGATGGCGGCGAGGAAGCGGTTGGCGCGGGTTATGAAGAGCGTCTCCGTCACCTGCCCGTCCAATATGCCGTTATAGGCCGTGTTGATCGACGACATGCGGATGGCGGCAAAAGTCATGGCGAGGCCGCTGATCACCGCCAGCAGCAGAACCACGCTCACGATCTTCGAGCCGATCTTGAGATTCTTCATTTTTTTCCCCGACTTCAGCTGCGTCGATGTTCTTGTTCATGATGGCCACGGGCCATCCGCCACAGCTCCCACACTGAATACAGTATTATTCAAAGAGGTATTAAAAGTGCCTTAATTTCCCGCGCACGTCCTCTGCCGTCGCGCGCGACGGTGCGACGTGATGCACCGACAGCGATATCAGGCGCGAGACTGGGTCTTCAGGAGGGCAATCTCGTCGGCAACGAGTTGCTGTAGCCGCCAGAGGTAACGGTCGCGAATACCGTGGGCGTGGAGATTGAGGATGGTGTGATAGAGATAGCTGGCACCCGAGCCGAAATGGCCGCAGGCGCGGGCCAGGATATGCGCCACCTGCTCCGGCGCCTTGTCGACAAAAGCGGGATAATCGGCATCGACCGCCCAGAAGGTAAGCGCCTTGATGCGCGTCCCATTATGGTTGACCGGCAGCCAGCGCATGCATTTAAGGCCGCCCGGGCGGCTGATCTCACGCCGCAGCATCTCTTCGATCTGGGCTGTGATGTTCGTCTTTGGCAAACGATAGGCCACGCCCCGGCAGCTGCCGCCGCGCCGCAAGGCCAGCATCAGCCCGGGTTGCTGCGGCGTGCCGCGCCAGCGCCGGATCTCCAGGCAGAAAGAGCGATGCCACCCATGGGCTGTGCCGACCAGATGTTCCTCGGCGGTAAAAGCCGGCTTCCAGATCAATGACCCATAGGCGAAGACCCAGAGCGGTCCATCGGCCACCTGCTGCGCGAGATGCCGCGCGGCCTCGGCGTAATCATGATCGTCCATATAACGTTCGCTGGGATCGGGCCCGGGATCGGCTTCAATTCTCTCGCAGAGGGCGACAAGCTCCTGGGTGAGCTTGAGGTCGAAAGCCATCGCAAATCCCTGCTCGCCATCCGGCCGACATCGCGGTTTGCCGGGTATCGGGACATGTCAGCCGAAACGCCCGGCCTGCGAAGCGTCGCCCGCTTCGGAACGGTTATAATGCGTCGCCCGGCTGGGTACCTGCGATATTTTTCGACAAGAGCTGTGAGCCGGCCGCGCAGGAAAGATGCCGATCGGCCGGGACGACGGCAGGACTCAACTGCCGTCGTCCGATCCGGAGGCGGGGTCTGACGTCCTGCCTCGTCCGCTACATGGCGCGGACGGTGACCAGGAACTGGTCGACCCGCTGTTCGAGTTCGGCCGCCTGATGCGCCAGTTCCTGCGACACGGTGAGCACCGTCGCCGAGGAACGGCCGGTTTCATCGGCCGCCTGGGTGACGCCGCTGATATTGCTGGAGACCTCGCGCGTGGCCGCCGACTGCTCCTCGACCGCGCCGGAGATCGAGGTGCTGATCTCGCTGACCTTGGTGATGATATTGGCGATCTCGCGGATCGCGCTGGCGGTCGCCTGGCTCGATTCCTGGATGCCCTTGATCTGCTGCTCGATCTCTTCCGTCGCCTTGCTGGTCTGCGTCGCCAGGGATTTCACTTCCGAGGCGACGACCGCGAAGCCCTTGCCGGCCTCGCCGGCGCGCGCCGCCTCGATCGTCGCATTGAGCGCCAGCAGATTAGTCTGCGAGGCGATGTCGTTGATCATCTGGGTCACCGCGCCGATCTTCTCGGCGGCGCCCACCAGATCGGCGACCATCTGCTCGGATTTCTGGGCGCCGCTCACCGCCGTGCCGATCACGGCATTGGCGTCGGTGATCTGGCGCGAGATCTCGTTGACCGAGGCCGCCAGCTCTTCCGTGGCCGCGGAGACGGTGGAGGATTGCTGATTGGTCTGCTCCGCCACCGCTGCCAGCGATTGCGCGGTTCCCTGCATGTTGCTGGCGGAACCCGCCACCTGCTGCACCATCGCCTTCACATTGCGCTCGAAATCATTGGCGAGCGCGCGGTTCTCTTCCTTGCGCTTGGAGAGATCGGTGGCGAATTTGACGACCTTGTAGGGCCGGCCATTGGCATCCAGGATCGGGTTATAGCTGGCCTCGATCCAGCATTCCTTGCCGCCCTTGCCGATCCGCTTGAACTGGCCGGCCTGGAATTCGCCCTTGCGCAGGTTCTGCCAGAACTGCTGGTAGGCGCCGCTGTCGCGATAGGACGGCTCGACGAACATGCTGTGATGCTTGCCCTTGATTTCCGCCAGGCTGTAGCCGAGCACGGCGAGGAAATTCTCGTTGGCGTCAATCACCGTGCCGTCCAGTTCGAACTGGATGACGGCCTGGGAGCGGCCGATCGCCGCCACCTGTCCCTGCAGATCGGCCTCGGCCATCTTCTGCGCAGTGATATCGGTAGCAATCTTGATGACCTTGTAGGGTTTGCCGCCGGCACCCATGACCGGGTTGTAGGACGCTTCGATCCAGACTTCCTTGCCGCCCTTGCCGATCCGCTTGAAACGCTCGGCGGCATAGTCGCCGGCGCGCAGCTTCTCCCAGAACTGGCGATAGGCCGCGCTGTCGCGATAGGCGGCTTCGACGAACATGCTGTGATGCTTGCCCTGGATCTCGGCCAGGCTGTAGCCCAGCGCCTTCAGGAAGTTCTCGTTGGCGGTGATGATGGTGCCGTCGAGCTTGAATTCGATGATCGCCTGGGAACGCCCCAACGCGGTCAGGATATTGGCGGCATCGCCGCCGAAAAGACGCAGGGACATCACATGGCTCCTTGGGAAGAAATAAGCCGCTGCATCTGCCAATCCATCACAGCATTGACCGCAGCGGCCGTAATCTTGTTTCGCAACGCAACCGCCCGACTGCCATGCCGGATTTTCCTTGCGGTCGGCATCGCTGAAGGACGGTCTGACAAGGCCAATATGATCGAAGACCCAAAGGCGGCACAGGCGGCAGCCGTATAACGGCACCGCGCGGATGTATAAAACCGGCTAGACGATGGTATAGCCCCCCGGCTCAGGCAAACCGCGCGCAAGGCGCGGGATTTGCCTGAGCCGGGGGCATCGGACTTCCCCATTGGAGCGACGAGGGTGATCTCGTCGAATAGGCGCACTGACATAAGCGTTTCTCCTTGCCGCTCGTTTCTCGATATGGTTGTCGCGGCAGCGTCATTCTGACGCAGGAATCATAATTTTTAGTAAATTGAACGTGTAAATTGTTCTTCAAAAACAACTAATTAACTCACACTTTGAATTGGGTAGGACTGCCTAAAACGGATGTAGACATAGGTTTACGATGACAAACCCGGGGTAGGAGACGACCGCTTGCCGACTGTCGTCCTGATGCCGGCGCGTGATTCTATCGCGCCGGCCTAAGCGGCTCGATCGGCGCCGGCTGCGGCATCACCGGCCGGAATGCCGGTTCCCGATAAGGCCGCTCGGCAAGCCAGGCGATACAGCGCGGAACCGCGGGCCGGACTGACCGCTTGACGATCGGCGAAGCCTGCGCATGATCTGCCCGCCGCGGCGCGATCGCCTGGCGACACGGTAGTACGTGGCGGCACGCTGCTGCATCATTTTGGCTGCATCATTTGTCAGGACGCGATGGAACTGCCCGCCGCCTTGCGCCATGCCGTCGACCGCGCCCTGGAAGGCGTTGCCCTCAGCGACCTCACCCGCGCGGCGGAGCGCCTGTCGCAGCGCTATCGCGGCGAGATCCGCGACGGCCGCCTGCATGTCGATGATGATCTCGCCGCGCAGGCCTATCTCGCGGCCCGCCTGCCGGCGACCTATGCCGCCATCCGCGCCGCTTTGGCCATGGTGGAGGAGCGCCTGCCGGATTTCGCGCCGCACGGCCTGCTGGATCTCGGCGCCGGCCCCGGCACGGCACTGTGGGCGGCGCTGGATTGCTGGCCGCATCTCAGCGCCGCCGTCCTGGTGGAAGGCAGTTCCGCCATCCGCAAGCAGGGCGAGGCGCTGATCGACCAGGCCTTGCCGGCGGCGGCCAGCGGCCAGACCGGCATCGCCTGGGCCGTCGCCGATCTCGCCCATCTCGGCGAAGACAGCCAGATCTGCGGCAATGCCGGCGGTGACCTGATCACCCTCTGCTATGTGCTGGATGAACTGGCGCCGGAAGCGCGAAGCCGGCTGATCGACTGGGCCTGGGCGCATTGCGACGGCTTGCTGCTGATCGTCGAACCGGGCACGCCGGCCGGCTGGCATCGCATCCTGACGGCGCGCGACCAGTTGCTTGCCGCCGGCGCCGATATCATCGCCCCCTGCCCGCATGCGCGCCGCTGCCCGCTCTTGCCGCCGCCGACAGCCGCGGCGGCGGCCAGCACGATGGCGCCCGGCGACACCACATCCTGGTGTCATTTTTCGCGCCGCGTCGCACGTTCGCGCCTGCACCGTCTGGCCAAGCAGGCCGAGGTGCCCTGGGAAGATGAGAAGTTCATCTTCCTCGCTGCGGCAAGGCCCGCCATCAGCAAGACAGGAACGGCAGCGCCGCGACCCGCGCGCATCATCGGCGCGCCATGGCAAAGCGGCGGCCAGGTGCAGTTGCGGCTCTGCGATGCTGCGGGCCGCTATCGCGAGATGGCGCTCAGCCGGCGCGACGGCGATCGCTACAAACGCGCACGGCGTCTTGATTGGGGCGATTGTTTCGACACCGACGCGCCTGATACGAAGACGGAAGGCCAGCCTGTATAAGGCTCTGCCGCGCTCGCGATCCGGTTCGGCATGGCCAGCTTTCGGCGAAATGTCGGTTTCCGCGCATCCCCATGAATGCAACATCGCTAGCCAAATGCTGTGCTCGCCATTAACATCGCTCGTCATGCGCATATGCGTTACACGCTAGGCTGAGCAGTTGGGGGATCAATGAGCGCTATGCCGTCAGCGGCGGGAAGCCCGTTGCTGGAATCGCCAAGTCTGACGATTTCCGCGACGCCGACCGAGGGGAAGCTGCTTGAACTGCTGGCGCAGTGGCAGGCCTGGCCGAAGCAGGACGGCCTGCCGGGCCGCGACCAGTTCGAGCCCGCGGACATGCCGCATCTGTTGCCCCATCTCTGCCTTGTCGAGTACGACCGCCATGCCAATCCCTATCGGCATTACGATGTGCTGTTCCGCTATATCGGCACGCGGATCGGCGAGGACTTCAACATGTCCCACAGCACCCGCCGCCATATGTCGGATTTCGGCGCCAGCTTCGCGCAGCGCTGGTATCCGGTCTTCGACCGCGTGGTCACCACGCGCCGCCCCTTCGCCGTCCATGGCGTGCCCTACCTGATCGACAAGACCTATCTGCGTTTCGAACTGGTGTTCCTGCCGTTGATGCGGGGGGACGCCGCCATGCCCGCCGATGCATCCGATCGCGGCGGTGCGCCTGCCAAGGTCTCCTTCGCCTTGTTCGGCGGCATCTTCGGCCCCAATCTGGCAGGCCCGCAATCGGATGATGAACTGGCAGCCCATATGACGGCCGGCGCCGCACCGATCGGCGGGGATTGCGATCGCTGACCGGCGGTTCGGGCGCAGCACCTCGGCGGCCGATATCAGGTGCCATCGGGGTCATCGATGCGGTTGCATCCGGCCGATGTTACATCCGTAGCCGCAAATTTCTTGCTCCGGGAAATGATCGCTCGCCATATTGCGGCGCATGGTAACTCTCGCCCCGTCACCGACCGCCCCGTCACCAAGCACCGCACCTCTCGCCGCCCGGCTGCTCGCCGACATCCGGCAATTGGCGCCCGGCATCAGCGCCCGCGCCGCGGAGATCGAATCCGCACGGCGCATTCCCCCTGATCTCGTCGAGCGGCTGCGATCGATCGGCGTGTTTCGCATGTTCACGCCGCAGCGCCTCGGCGGCCTGGAACTTGAGCTGCCGGCGGCATTGGAAGTGATCAGGACGCTCGGCCGCATCGATGGCTCGCTCGGCTGGGCGGCGATGATCGGCAGCGGCTCGGCGCTTTTTGCTTCCCTGCTGCCGCGTGAAACCTATGAGGCGATCTATCGGCACGGTCCGGATGCGATCGTCGCCGGCGCCGCCGTCGCCGCCGGCAAGGCCGAAGCGACGGAAAACGGCTGGCGCGTCTCTGGACGCTGGCCCTTCGCCAGCGGCTGCCAGCATGCCGACTGGATTTTCGGCCTCTGCGTCATGACGGCGGAAGGCAAGCCCCTGCCTGGTCACCTGGCCAGTCCCCTGGTCAATCCCCTGGCCAATTCCCTGTCCGGCCCGGGCAAAGCCGACGCCACGCGCACCGAGGGGCCGCATACTGAGGGGCCTCCCGTGATCAAAGGCGTCTTTCTGCCGGCGCGGGACTGGCGGATCGAAGATACCTGGCAGGCCGCCGGCCTCAAAGGCACCGGCAGCCATCACGTGGCGCTGCACGATAAACTGGTTCCGACGGCACATTTCTTCGACGCCGAAACCGACATTCCCTGCGAGCCAGGCCCGCTGTATCAGGCCGTGCTGCATCTTCTGCCGTTCTTGATCGGCGCCATCAATGTCGGCATGGCCGAAGGGGCGCTGGATGAAATCGTGGCGCTTGCCAATACCGGCCGGCAGCAGGTGCGGGTTCCCGTCGCCATGCGGCAGTCGGAGATTTTCCAGTCCGAGATTGGTCGCATCGCCGCCGAACTGCAGGCGGCGCGCGCTCTTCTCCAGGTGCAGGCGGATAACCATTGGCGCCATGCGCTTGACCGGACGCTGAAAACCGAAGCCCTGCTGATACAAGGCAGGCAGGCCGCGGCCTGGATTGCAGCAACCTGCGTCCGCATCGCCGATGCCTGCTTCATGCTGGGCGGCGGTGCCGCGCTTTACGAGAGCTCGCCGCTGCAACGGCGGCTGCGCGATCTGCATGCGGCCCAGCAGCATGCCATCGTGCATCCGCGCCATTATGTCAGCGCCGGCAAGATCCTACTCGACATCCCCCTCGCCGGCTGAGAAGCGGCGGTCTCAGGACAGCAGGCCGCTCGAGCGGGCGAGCGAGGCCGCCTCGGCGCGGCTGGCGACACCCAGCGCACGCAAGGTGCGATGAACGTGCAATTTCGCCGTCGCCTCGCTGATGCCGAGACGCTTGGCGATCTCCTTGTTGGTGGCGCCGACGGCAAGATGCTCCAGCACCTGATGCTGTCGCCGCGTCAGCAAGGGGCCCGGCGCCTCGGCGCTGCCGAGCTTGCCCATGGCCGGCGTGCCCGCCACCAGTCCACCCACCGGACGGCCCGTCATCAGCGGAACGAAATCGAGGCCGATCAGGTCGAGCGGCGACATTGCCAGCATCTGCTGCGTGAAGGAGTCGCCAAGATGCAGCGTCAGGTCGCTGATGACCGAAACGATGGTCGCGGTGCCGGCCACCGAGATCTGGCATTGCCGCGCCGAGATCCAGCGCAAGGCCCCGTTCGCCTTGATGGCAAGCACCAGCAGCGGATCGACCGGATGGCCGCGGCGCCACAGGTCCACCCGTTCGCGCATGAAGGGGCGATGGGGCTCGCTGATGATCTGGCCGATGCGCATGCGCAGCAGTTCACCGGTGCTATGCGCGGTGATATCGGCCGCCGTCTTGTTGGCGTAGATGACGCGCTCGTCCTGGATCATCAGCACGCCGACCGGCAGCTTCTCCAGCAGCGGGTGTCCCCAGCCGCAGGTCGCCAGGAAGGCGCAGCCGTCATCGCCGCTGCCGAGAGCGACGAGTTCCGGCGACACGTAGCGGTTGCCGCCCAGCACGAATTCCACGGCGGCGACGAAGCGCGCCGGCATCATGTCGCGCGCGATGAGCCCATCGCAGCCGATATCGATCCAGCGCTGCGCATCGGTCGTGGCCAGGTGGCCATAGACCGCGACGAAGATGCCGGGATTGGCCGTCCGCGCCTCGATCACCAGCGAGGTGCCGCCGAAATCCGCCGCGTGATCGAGGAACAGCAGCAGATCGATGTCGGGATGGCTGTGCAGGATATCCAGGGCCTGGCCGAGGGTGAAGGCCGACAAGACGGTCACGTCGGGAATGCGCGCCGCCAGCGTTTGCCGCAAGGCTTCCTGCTCGATGGTCGGCGGGCAAAGATGCAGAATCTTCCGTGCCGGGGCGACTGGCAAGGCATTCAACTCCTTCTTGGACATGACGCAATTCTCATCCACAGCGAGGCTTCGGCTTCAACGCCTATTCGGGCCGCGACCCCGGCCCTGCGGCCTTCGATTATCAGCCGCCAATCATCGAAATTTCTCACGCGCCCCACAATTGAGCGCTCTCAATCGCCTCGCTGCCGTCCCCCGACGATCAGACCAGAATAGATAGGGGGATGGAATGCCCTTGGCAAGAACATCGGATATGTACGCGCTCCGTGCAGATAAACCTGAAACTAATCACTGCGGGCGCTTCGTTATACGCGGTGTACGCCGCCATTAGCTATTGCCTTCGATAAACAGCAGTTGATTATTGAATCAAAATGGACGCTTCGCCGATTAAGTATGATTTTTGCCGATCGCCGCATCGGCAAGAGATCGGACAGCGATAACAACGCCAAGGGTACCGCGCCGCGTAATAAGAACCATTGAATGCATCTGGCGGCCATGGCCGTTTCAGTCTGGGGGGCAACGTATTGTCAAACGCGCAGCATGTTGAACATCTCGATGAACGCCTGAAACTGCTGGACTTCAATGACGACGACCGCCACGCCCTGCGGGCCTTCTGGCCCATCGTCGAGCAGAACCTGCCGCCTCTCCTGGATGCCTTCTATGCCCGGGTCACGGCCATCCCGCACCTCTCCGCCATGGTCGCCGGCCAGACCCAGCGCTTGAAACAGGCGCAGACGGAACACTGGCGCGAGCTCTTCACCGGAAATTTCAGCAGCAGCTATTTCGCCAGCGCGACGACCGTCGGCCGCACCCATAACCGCATCGGCCTCGATCCGTTCTGGTATGTCGCCGGCTATGGCCCATTGATGATCGCGCTAACAGAACTGGCGCAGAAAACCGACAGCCAGCGCGGCTGGAACGGGTTGAAGCTGAACGGCGCCAAATCGCGGCAAGGAAAGCTCGCCGCCGGCACCATGAAGATGCTGCTGATCGACATCGGTGTCGCCGTCCTCGCCTATCAACAGGCGCTGATCGAGGACCGCCTGCAGCGCCAGCGCGCGCTGGAAAGCGAGATCGGCAGTTTCGACGGCGAGATGCAGCAATTGCTGCAGGACCTGCAGGCAGCGGCGACGCGGATCGAGGCGACGGCGCGCGATCTCAGCGGCAGCGCTGGAGAGACCGATGGCCGCGTCAACAGCATCGTCCAGGCCTCCGCCGGCGCCGCGAAGGATGTCGCCATGGCGGCCTCGGCGGCCGAGCAACTGGCGGGATCGATCAGCGAGATCAGCCGGCAAGTGACGGAATCGACCCGCATCACCGCCCAGGCCTCCGCCGCCATGGAAACCTCCGACAGCCTGTCGCGCTCGCTGCAGAAGGCGGCGACTCATATCGGCTCGGTGCTGGACCTGATCAACGAGATCGCCTCCCAGACCAATCTGCTCGCGCTGAACGCAACCATCGAAGCGGCGCGCGCCGGCGCTGCCGGCAAGGGCTTCACCGTGGTCGCTTCCGAGGTCAAGGGCCTCGCTTCGCAGACCGCCGGGGCGACCGGCGAGATCGAGACCCAGGTCGCCAGCATCCAGCAGGCGGCGGACCAGTCGGTTTCGGCCATTCAGATGCTGTCAAGCATCGTCAGCCAGCTGCGCGACGTCGCCCAGGGCATCGCCGCCGCCGTGGAAGAGCAGCAGCTGGCGACCGGCGAGATCGCGCGCAGTGTGCAGCAGGCGGCCGATCATACCAATCATGTCGCCAACAATATGAGCGAGGTGGCGCAGGCCGTTGCCTTGACCAGCCGCGTCGCCGTTTCCATGCGCCAGACCGCCGACGATCTGCAGCAGCGCACCAGCGGGCTTGGCACCAGCATGCGCCGATTCTTCGATCGCGTGCGCGACGAGCCGGCGGCGATGTAGCGGGGACGGAAGGGCGCATGAAGCCACCTCAGCAGCAGGTACCGGACGACGCCCTGCCGGAAAGCTTCTTCGCAGCCCTGGTCGCCTCCCTGTCGGAGGCCATCGTGGTGATGGATGAGCAATCGGTGATCCGCTATTTCTCGCCGGGCGCCAGCCAGCTCTTCGGCTATCAACCCGATGAGGTCGTCGGCAAGCGGGTCGAAAAGCTGATGGTGGACGAGATCGCCGCCCAGCATGCCGGCTATGTACGGCGCTATATCGAGACGCGCCAGCCGCATATCGTCGGCCGCTCGCGCGAGGTGACCGGCCGCGCCAAGAACGGCCGCTCCCTGCCGCTCGATCTGCGCGTCGTGCCGCTGCAGATGGTGGGCCGGCGCTATTTCCTCGGCAGTCTGCGGGATGTCTCCGAACGCAAGCAGCGGGAATCAGCCCTTGCCGCCCTCACCGAGGAGCTAGCCGAACGCAACATGCGCATCGATGCGGCGCTGTCGCATATCGACGAGGGAGTCTGCCTCTACGACACCAACCTGAACCTCGTCATCTTCAACCAGCGCTATCTCGATCTCCTCGGCCTGCCGCCCGATGTCGTGCGGCCCGGCCTGTCGCTCTACGCGCTGCTCGATCTCAAGGTCGGCCTGGGACTGATCCGCGACGGCGAGGTGGCGCAGCTGGCCGAGCGCCGGGTCGCCATGGCGACGGCCCGCCGACCCAGCGCCCTGACCCTGCGCCTCGCTTCCGGCAATGTCATCCGCATCTCGCACCGCCCGCTGCCCGACGGCCGCTCGATCGCAACCTATGCCGATATCACCGAGCATGAGCGGGCGGCGGAAAGCCTGCGCGAAGCGGTGCACCGCGCCGAACAGGCAAGCCAGGCGAAGTCCAACTTCCTCGCCAATATGAGCCATGAGCTGCGCACGCCGCTGAACGCCATCATCGGCCTGTCGGAGGCCCTGGCGCTGGGCTATCGCGGCGGGCTGAATGCGCAGCAGACCGATTACCTGCGCGACATCCATGCCGCCGGCACGCATCTGCTCGGCATCATCAACGAGGTGCTGGACCTCGCCAAGATCGAGGCCGGCCAGTTCCATATGACGGAAGAGATCATCAGCCTCGACGATGTCCTGCGCCGCGCCCTGCAGGTGGTGGGCAGTCTGGCGCGGGCGGCCGGCATCCGCCTCTACCTGCAGCATCAGGACGGTCCGGCGCCGGGCCAAGCCGCAGCCGCGGCGGATGAGGTGGCGGCGCCGATCGATCCCGGGAGCTTGATCGATCCCGCGGCATTGCGCTTTCGCGGCGATCTGCAGGCGCTGAGCCAGGCGTTGATCAATCTGCTGTCGAATGCGATCAAATTCACCCCGCGCGACGGCCATATCCGGCTGCATTGGCAACTCGACCGTATCCAGGGCCTGCGCATCCATGTCAGCGACAGCGGCATCGGCATGAGCAGCGCCGATATCGAAGTCGCCCTGACACCCTTCGGCCAGATCGACAATGTCTATAGCCGCGGCCGCCAGGGAACCGGCCTCGGCCTGCCGCTGGCGAAATACCTGACCGAGGCCCATGGCGGGCAACTCTCGCTGGCGAGCGAGCTGGGCCACGGCACCTGCGTCACCATGCAATTGCCCTTCGACCGCATCGTCGAGCCGCTGCCGGCGCGGGATGACCTGCCGCAGGGTACGGCTAGCGACAGCGGCGGGCGGCGCGCCCTCCTCCGCCGACTGTCGCGGCGGTGAGCGCGGTGCTCAGCCGCCCCGGCGAATAAATGCCCTCAGCTGCGCTCCCGCCCGCCGCGCAGATCGCTCGGCGTCATGCCATAGAGGCACCGGAAGACCCGATAGAAGGTGGCGAGATTGTCGAAGCCGGGCAACGAGGAACGGATTGCCGAGCGAACCGACGAGCCATCCTGCTGCACCTTAATCGGATTTTGTAACGAGAGCTTGCAGAGCCTCTGTCTCTCGCGCCCATCGCCTTTCCTGCCGCCACCAATAGATAATGGCAAAAAGCGGAAAATGCAGGGTCAGGACCAGCGGGCGATAAGGTCCCCAATCAGCCCAAACGACTGGAAACTGGAGTTGAAAATTGTACCAGCTCCATTGGCCATCTATGCAATTGACGCTCCAACTGAACACGCCCCAAAGGATCGCAACTCGCCAGAGCCAGCGCCATCGAGGTAGAGGGTGACGCCAAGTTTGGACCAGCGTCCAGATGACAAAGGCAATATTGATGACACCAAGGCCAAGCGCCGTCAGACCCAGCCCGCTCAGCCGGCCTAGCCTGAAGGCATACATGTCCTCAAGTGACGCCGGCAGGATACTGACGCTGATGTCGGTGATGATCGGGTCCTGGTCATCGATATGGAAGCGTATCTGCACCAGACGCCATGCATTCTGGTAGTCGTATTCGAACTGCAGCTCGTATTTTGTCGTATGCTCCGGCGTCGTGGGCGAAGTGGGCCCGATCAGCAGCTTCTCCTGGGTATAAGTGGCACCGACTAGAATCACCTTCACCGGTGCTTCATGCGGGAACAGGGATGCCATCTGCTCCAGCCGGGGCCTTATCGGCCGATTTTGATAGATAGGGTCAAATTGAGAAACGATGTTGTCGAACGCGCCATGGACGAGCTGGTCGGCGACCTGGCGGCCTGCTTTGCCGCCCGGACCCGCGTCGATGCTGTCCAGGATCTTGCGATCCATGCACCCCGACAAGAGAGTAACCATGGCAATGAGAAGCAGTGCACGGCACATGTTCAGCATTGTACCGGCGCATGGTCCGACGTCGTTCCCCAACAGCAAATCCGCCCCCTATTTTCTGCCCAGAGTAGGCGAAAGACGGCGATGGGTAAATCGCCCTAGAGACCGGAATGTATCTACAAAGAAGCACCTGTCCCCAAGGAGACAGGTGCTGATGGAGGTAGGTCAGGCCGTGCGGGGCCCGGCGATTATGGTGGCCGCCCGTCTCAGCGCGCCGCCGTCCAGCCCTTGTATTCGTTGATGTTGTCGGCGGTGATCAGCACCGGATCCAGCAGCACCGTGGTCTCGGCCGGCTTGTTGCCGGCGAGGACCTGGACGCCCATCTCCAGCGCCTTGCCGGCCATGGTGAAAGGATCCTGCGAGGCCGAGGCCTTGATCATGGAATTGCCGCTCTTCAGCTCTTTCTCGATATCCGGGGCACCGTCGACCGCGGTGATGAAGAATTCCGTGCGATTGAGCTGGCGGGCCGCCAGTTCGACGCCGATCGCCGTCGGATCATTGATGGCGAAGACCGCATCCACTTTCTGGAAGCGGGTCAGCAGCGACTGGCCGACGGCAAGGCCGCCATCGCGCGAGCCCTTGGCGTCCTGATCCGAAGAGAGGACGTTGATGCCGGGATTCTTGGCGAAGACCTCCTTGCAGCCCTTGACGCGATCGACCACCGAGGTGACCTGCGGCCCGTTGACGATGAGGACATCGCCCTTGCCGCCCGGCAGATGATCGACGATGTACTGGCAGGCCAGCTCGCCGGCCTTGACGTTGTTGGTCATGACGGTGACATCGGCCCCCTTGGCGCCGACATCGAAGGCGGCGACCACGGCGCCGGCCTTATGGGCGCGTTCGATCGCCGGGGCGATGGCATTGGGATCGACTGCGTTCAGCATGATCACATTGGTGCCGGCGGCGATGAAATTATCCATCTGCGTCGACTGCTTGCCGAGATCGTAATCGGAAGATACCGAAGTCACCTGCACATCCGGGCTGATTTTCTTCGCCGCGGCGGTGATGCCGTTGATGGTGGCGACGAAGAAGGGATTGCCGAGCGAGCCGACGGAAATGCCGACCAGCTTCAGATCGGCGGCATTCGCCGCGGTAGCACCCATGCCGGCAGCCGAGGCAGCCAGCGACAGCATGGTGAGTCCAAGAAGTGATCTCTTGAAGCTCATGTTGAAGTCCTCCCCATTCATTGTGACGGATCGTTTCATCTTCCGTCGCGCAACCCGGATGGGCCGGGCTCCCCTCCCGGATGGGCCGGGTCCCACGCTTAAGGCGTTGTGTTGCGGCAGGATTGCGGCGTCAGGTCCGCGCGCCCTGCTGGATGCGATAGCGGTCGAGGGCGACGGCGGCGATGATGACGAGGCCCTTGATGATGTATTGCCAGATGTCGGACACGCCGCAGAGGATCAGGCCGTTGGTCAGGACGGCGATGATGAGGGCGCCGATCAAGGTTCCCCAGATCGAGCCGATGCCGCCGACGAAGCTGGTGCCGCCGAGAATGACGGCGGCGATGGCGTCGAGCTCATAGGAAACGCCGAGCTGCGAGCCGTTGGCGGCGAACAGACGTGCCGCCGACATGACGCCGCCGAGCCCCGCCAGCAGGCCCGACATGGCATAGACGAAGAGCAGGATCTTCCAGACATTGATGCCGGCGAGCCTGGCCGCATCGGGATTGCCGCCGACCGCATAGATGCGTGTTCCCAGCACCGTGCGGCGCAAGACCACCCAGGACAGGAAGACCACCAGGAAGGCGATAATGACGAGCCAGGGCACGCCGAGCAGCGTGCCGTTGCCGATGAAGGCGAAAGGCAGGTCGGAATTGAAGACGGTGGTGTCGGCGCCCAGCAGCCGCGCCACGCCGCGCACTGCCGTCAGGGAGCCCAGGGTGACGATGAAGGGCGGCAGGCGCAGGAAAGAGATGAAGGCACCGTTAAGCACGCCGCAGAGAAGCCCCATGCCGAGCCCGGCGAGGATGCCGAGCATGCCGTAATCCGGAATCAGCGAGACGATCATGGTCGCCATCGCCGTCACCGCCACGATCGACCCCACCGAAAGATCGATGCCGCCGGTCAGAATGACGAAGGTCATGCCGGCCGCCAGCACCGTATTGATCGAGGCCTGCTGCATGACGATGACGATATTGTTCCAGTGCAGGAAGCGGCCCGACAGGAACTCGAAGCCGATGCCGAGGATGATCAACACCGGCAGCATGCCCGCTACCTGCAGCACCTGGCGCATCCGCTGCTTCTGCAGGTTGACGCCGGCCGCGCCGATATTCTGACGCTGATCGATGCTGTCCGTCATGATGTGACCTCGGAAGGAAAGAATGCATCCAATTCCCTCCCCCCTCGCGGGGGAGGGTTAGGGAGAGGGGGTCTTTGGTTGATAGCGCGCGGAGCATTCCCCCTCACCCTGTCCCTCTCCCGCGAGGGGAGAGGGGACGCTGCCGCCGATAACCTTCTCACTTGTCCTCGACGCAGCACCTTGTCGACTTTTGCAGGCACGCAATACTGGCCGCAACAGGCGCGGTGAGCTCCCTCTCCCCTCGCGGGAGAGGGTTGGGGTGAGGGGGCAACTGGCAGGTCGGCGCTCATCATCTTACTATCCATCGTCTTACTATCCGTCATCCCCCGCCCCTCACGCAGCCTGGCCATTGGCAGCGGCGCCGGTGGCGTGGGACATGATTTCTTCCTGCATCGCCGCCATGTCGGGCTGTGCCGTGACTTCGCCGGCGACGAGGCCGTTGCGGATGACGAGGACGCGGTCGCAGATGCCGGCGACTTCCGGGAGGTCGCTGGAGATGACGATGACGCCCACGCCTTCATGGGCGAGCGCGTCGATCAGGCGATAGATCTCCGACTTCGCACCGATATCGACGCCGCGGGTCGGCTCGTCGAGGATCAGCACCTTGGGCTTGGCTTCCAGCAGCCGCGCCAGCAGCACCTTCTGCTGATTGCCGCCGGACAGCGAGCCGGTATTGATGCCGGCATCGGGGGCGCGGATCGAGAGATCGCTCATCGCCTTGGCCGCCCGCTGCCGCGCCATCTTGGAATTGGTGAGGCCGCCCGGCAGCGCGTCGCGGCCGGCAACGCCGATCGAGACATTGTCGCGGATGGTCATATTGAGGAAGAGGCCGAGCGCCTTGCGGTCCTCGGTCAGATAGGCGATGCCGGCATCCATCGCCTCGCGCGGCTGCCTGGGACGGAAACGCCTACCGTCCAGTTCCAGCTCGCCCGACGCCGCCGGATCGGCGCCGAAGATGAGCCGCGCCAGTTCCGTGCGCCCTGCCCCGACCAACCCCGCCAGACCCAGCACCTCGCCCTCATAGAGATCGAAGGAGCAGCCATGGACGCGCCGGCCATCGGCATAATCGCGCACCGAGAAGATCTTGCGGCGCCCATCCAACGGCGCCTTGTGCTGTTTCTTGTAGAAGGACGAGAGATCGCGCCCCACCATCATGCGGACGAGCTGCGCGGCCGAGAGCTGCGTGCGGTCGAGCGTGCCGACCAGGGCGCCGTCGCGCAGCACGCTGACCCGGTCCGCCAGTTCGTACACCTCTTCCATGCGATGGCTGATATAGATGACGGCGATGCCCTCGGCCTTCAATTGCCGGATGATGGCAAAAAGCTGCTCTGTCTCGCGCCCCGACAACGAGGTGGTCGGCTCGTCCATGACCAGGATGCGCGAATGCGCCTGAAGTGCGCGGGCGATCTCCACCAATTGGCGCTGGCCGAGCGAGAGTTCCGCCACCTTGGTGCGCGGCGAGAAATCCGTGCCAAGCTTTTGCAGCAGCGGCCAGGATGCCTGTTCCATGGCGCGGCGGTCGATCAGCGCGCCCTTCGACAGCTCGCTGCCGAGGAAGATGTTCTCCGCCACCGAGAGATTGGGCGCCAGCGACAATTCCTGATAGATGACGGAAACGCCGAGGCGGCGCGCCGTCAGCGGCCCGTCGATCTGCACGGCCTCACCCTTGATGCGAATTTCGCCGCCGGGATCGGCCTGATAGGCGCCGGAGAGGATCTTCATCAGCGTCGATTTGCCGGCACCGTTCTCGCCCATCAGCGCATGGATCTCGCCGCCATAGGCCGCGAAGGAGACGTCGCTCAAGGCCCGCATGCCGGCGAAGGTCTTGCGGATGCTGCGCATCTCCAGCAGCGGCGCGCCGGCCGGCTGTTGCCCCGCCTGGGTGCCGGTGTCGGTGCCGCCTGCATTTGCGCTTGGAGAAGTCATACGCCTGGAGCCTCCCATCTTTCAGACCGTCCAGCGTGGACGGCGATCAGCGACCCGTTGACCGGGCCAGCCTGCTTTCTTCCGGTTGATCTTCCTTGCTTCCGCCCGCAGCGTTCCCGCCCGGCGCCACGCGCTGCCACAAGGGGGCGAGCGCCGCCGACAGCTCGCGATAGACGCCGTAGCGCGCGTCAAGCCGGCGGCGCAAGGCGGGCTGCGGCAGCACCGTATGCGAGACGCCGGTCATCGCCGCGCAGGCGGCGGCGAGATCGCGATGCTTGCCGGTGACGACGCTGGCCTGGATGGCAATGCCGAGCGCACCCAGCTCCGTCGCGCGCGGCTTCTCCAGCGGCAGGTCCAGGCTGGCGGCGAAGATTTCCGACCAGACGGCGCTGCGCGCGGCACCGCCGGCAAAGCGTGCCTTGGCCGGGCGCGGCCGCGCCGTCAGCAGGCGCTCCAGATGGCGCCGGTGCTCGAAGGCGACACCTTCATAGACCGCCCGCACCATATGGCCGAAACCGTGCCAAGCGGAGAAGCCGATCAGGCTGCCGCGCGCCGCCGCGTCGTCGATGGCGCCGTTGAGATAGGGCAGGAAATAGACCGGCGGATCATCGGCCGAGGTGGCCGCCACCGCCGCGTTGCAATCCTCATAGGGATTGCCTTCGCCCGCGCCGGGGACGGGCGCCACATGGCCGCGCACGAAGGTATCGACGAACCATTCCAGCGTGCTGGCCGAGGTCGGGCTGCCTTCGATGGCGAGATATTCGCCCGGCACCGCGCCATGGCCGCAGATCACCAGCGAGCCATCGGTGACCGGCTTTTCGATGAACGACTGATGCAGGCCCCAGGTGCCGGAAACAACCACCACGGTCTCGCTGTCGGTGACGCCGCTGCCATACATGATGGCGAGGTTGTCGCAGCAGCCAGCGCTGACCGGGATGCCGGGCCGGAGCCCCATCGCCGCGGCTGCCTCCGCTGTCAGCCCGCCGGCGACGGTCATGCTCTCCAGCACCGGCGGCATCAGCCGCAGGCAATCTTCGAGGCCGAGGATTTCGAACAGCCGCGGATCGATGGCGCGTTGGCTGCCGGGAATCTGCCCGGAGGTGGAAAGATCTGAAACTTCCGCCGCGCGGATGCCGGTTAGGCGATAGCGCAGATAGTCCTTGCACATCAGCAGCGCGGCACTTTCGTGCAGCACCTCCGGCCGGTGCCGCTGGAACCAGGCCAGCAGCGGGCCGGGCTTGCCGGCCCAGGCATGCTGCCAGGTGAACTGAAGCTGCGCCGCGTCGCGGCCCTCGCGCTGCCAATCGGCAATGATCCCGGCAGCGCGGATATCGGAGGCGAGAATGCCCGGATAGGTCGGTCGGCCGGCTTCGTCGATCAGGTAGAAGCCGTTGCCATAGCCGGTGACGCCGATGGCGGCGATATCTTCCGCGCCAACCCCCGCCATCGCCATGGCGCGCCGGGTATTGTCGCACAAGGCGCGCCACATCTCTTCCGGGTCGCGCTCGTTGCAGCCGGGGGCCGGATGGCTGGCGCGCAAGGTGGTGCCGGCGACGCCGCATTCCCGGCCATCGGCAGAGATCACCGCCACCTTGACGGCGGTGCCACCTGCATCGATCCCAAGAAGAAACTCCGCCATCCGCCTGCCCCGCTCCCTTTCGGCCTTTTCGGCCCCTTATTTCAGCCGCGCGCATCCTGCGCAGTCTGCCCCTTGCGGGCCGTGCCGGAACTGCCGGTCATCAAACACCCGGCCCGCTCTGGCGTTCCCGATGCAACCGGGCCGTGCCTCAACCATGCACCAGATCGCGCAGGGTCTTCGCCATGCCGGCCACATCCTCGCGCTGCCAGACATTGCGGCCGTAAATGACGCCGCGCGCCCCGCCGGCGATGGCGCCCTCGGTAAAGTCCTTCACCGCCTTGGCATCGGTCGCCTTGCCGCCCAGCACCATGACGGGAATCGGGCAGCCATCGGTCAGCTGCTTCATGCCCGCGACCGAGCCCGGATATTGCGTCTTGATGAGATCGGCGCCGAGTTCGGCGGCGATGCGGCAGATGCGGGCAAGCTTCGCCGCGTCGGTCTGGTCGCTGTTGCGCTGGCCCCAGAGCACCGCCTCGACGATCAGCGGCAGGCCGATCGCATGGCAGCTTTCCACCGCGAGACGCACGGCCTCGAGGTTGCGCGCGAAATTCTGCGGATCGTCGAAGCCGTCAATGAGGCACATCACCGCCGCATCGGCCCCCAGCGCCGCCGCCAGTTGCGGGTCGACCGCCGCCTCGTAAAGCTCGCTGCCGCCGACACGGAACTCCGCCACCAGCGGCAGATCGATCCGCGCGACGATGGCGGGCGCGCCATGAAAGCCGAAAAGATCACCCGCCTGCTTGATCAGGCCGGGGCCGATCAGCACCGCCTCCGGCCCCGCCTCGATGATCTTGCCCAGGGTGGCGCGGGCATCGACGCCGAAAGGCGCCGGTCCTTCCAGCAAGGTGCGGTCGAAAGCCACCATGAAACTGCGCTGGCTCTCGCGATTGAACAGCCGGCCGAGCCGCGGATGGAGGCTGCGGGAAAATGAGGCGGCGCGGTGAGCCATGACAAACGATCCTTCAGAATTTACAGATTCGAAACTTCATGATCGAAAGATTTGCACCCATGTTAGCGCAAATCAAGCCGATAAACCCTTGTTGCATCGCAATAATTTTCCGCAACGCAACATAACGCGCTTTTGATTTCGAAAGAAAATTCCGCTAGAACTCCAAGATTCCCAAAGCGAAAGGCCGCCGGATGGAAGATCGCAATACCGCGCCACTGGATCCGAAAACCGCAACCGAAGCCGCCCCGGACAATCGCGGCACCGACGACCGGCGCCAGCACATGTTGGGCTTCATCCGCGCCAAGGATTTTGTCCGGGTGCAGGATCTTGCGCGCGAGTTTCGCGTCTCCGAAGTGACGATCCGCAGCGATCTCGACATCCTCGCCCGCGACGGCAGCGTCAGGCGGGTTCATGGCGGCGTGGTCGCCCTGCTCGCCAGCCGCAAGGAAACCGCCTTCGAGGAACGCGCCGACAGCTTCGCCCAGGAGAAGCGCCTGATCGCCAAGGCGGCGGTCGACATGGTGACCTCCGGCGACAGCATCGTTCTCGATGCCGGCACCACCACCATGGCGATCGCCCATGCGCTCGCCGATCGCAGCGATCTCGAAGGTCTCACCGTCTTCACGCCGGGGCTCAACGTGGCGCTCGCTCTGGAGCGCGCCATCCCGCGCATCCAGGTGGTGGTGACGGGCGGCACCCTGCGGCCGCAGCAGCATTCGCTGGTCGAGCCGCTGAACACCCTCATCCTGCAGCGGGTGCGCGCCACCATCGCCTTCCTGGGCTGCAACGGCTTCGACCATCAGCGCGGCATCATGGCGGCGAGCCTGCCCGATGCGATGCTGAAGCAGGCGATCATCGCCGCCGCGCGCCGCATCATCGTCGTCACCGATGCCAGCAAGTTCACCCAGAGCGCCGTCGTCAGCTTCTGCGCCTATGACGAGGTCGACACCATCCTCACCGCCGGCCAGGTAGATGCCGACGCCCTCGCCGTGGTGCGCGATGCCGGCGTGCATGTGCAGGTAGCGGGGGAATAGCGCAGGATGTTTAGGTTCGTCAGGGCGGTTGGGCTCGTGAGGGGGGCAGCGGCTTAAGTCGCACGACAGACGACGCTCATCTCGCTGTCACCCTCGGACTTGATCCGAGGGTCCATGGTGAGGCCAGGCGCAGTTGCCAACATGGATGCCCGGCCGACGAATGTCGGCCTAGGCCGAGGGGGATCAAGCCCGGGCATGACAGAGAAGAAGCTTAACCTCGACGTTGCCTGGCCGGCTCTCGCAATATCAACCTGTGCGCCGCGTTTAAAGCTCGACGCTGCATGGCGACGGCGCTACCATCGCCCGTGACAGTCGCCTAGATACGGTTGCATGAATGACGGCCGGATCAAGGCCGCGCTCAAGACCAAGTCCGCCTGTTCCATCGCATCGGCGCTGCCAGCAGCGCCCGCCGCTTTCGATCGCAACGGCCGCAGCGGCCGACCAGAACAAGCCGCCTGAAGCGGCGCATCAGGGTTTCGAAGCAACATAGCCGGGGAGGCAAGCATGGGTGACGTGACGCCGACGCAACAAGCGGCCAATTGGTTATCGACTTTCGGTGACGCGCTGGCGCGCGGCGATATTCCCGCCGCCGTGGCGATGTTCGCCGATGAATGCTACTGGCGCGATCTCGTCACCTTCACCTGGAACATCAAGACCTGCGAGAGCCGCGAAGATATCAGCGCCATGCTGCAGGCGGTGCTCGCCAAGGTGAAGCCCGGCAACTGGCAGGTCGAGGGCGAGGCGACGACAGCCAACGGCGTCACCGAGGCCTGGTTCACTTTCGAAACCGCTGTCGCCCGCGGCCGCGGCCTGCTGCGCCTCAAGGGCGACAAAGCCTGGACGCTCCTCACCAGCATGACGGAGCTGAAGGGCTTCGAGGAAAAGAAAGGCGCGACCCGGCCGATGGGGGCGGAACACGGCGTCATCCGCGAACGCAAGAGCTGGCTGGAACGCAAGCAGCAGGAAGAGGCGGAGCTTGGCTATACCCGGCAGCCTTATTGCCTGATCATCGGCGGCGGCCAGGGCGGCATCGCGCTGGGCGCCCGGTTGAAGCGCCTCAACGTGCCCACCATCATCGTCGAGAAGAATGCGAAGCCCGGCGATTCCTGGCGCAAGCGCTACAAGTCGCTCTGCCTGCATGATCCCGTCTGGTACGACCACCTGCCCTATCTGCCCTTCCCCGATCACTGGCCGGTCTTCTCGCCCAAGGACAAGATCGGCGACTGGCTGGAAATGTATACCAAGGTGATGGAGCTGGATTACTGGGGCTCCAGCGAATGCAAGAGCGCGCAATATGACGCCGCCAAGGGCGAATGGACGGTGGTGGTCGAGCGCGAGGGCAAGCCCGTCACCTTGCGCCCGAAGCAGCTGGTGCTGGCGACCGGCATGTCGGCGATGCCCAATCTGGTGCAATACCCAGGCGCCGAGGACTTCAAGGGTGAACAGCATCATTCCAGCAAGCATCCCGGCGGCGACCAGTATCGCGGCAAGAAATGCATCGTCATCGGCTCCAACAACTCGGCGCATGATATCTGCGCCGATCTCTGGGAACACGGCGCCGATGTCACCATGGTGCAGCGCTCCTCGACCCATATCGCCAGGTCCGACACGCTGATGGATCTCGCCTTGGGCGGGCTCTATTCGGAACAGGCGGTGAAGAACGGCATCACCACCGACAAGGCCGATCTCATCTTCGCCTCGGTGCCCTACAAGATCATGCATACCTTCCACATCCCGGTTTACCAGGAGATGGCGAAGCGCGATGCCGATCTCTATGCGCGCCTGAAGAAGGTCGGCTTCATGCTGGATTTCGGCGAGGACGGATCGGGCCTGTTCATGAAATATCTGCGCCGCGGTTCCGGCTATTACATCGATGTCGGCGCCTCGGACCTGATCGCCGACGGCAAGATCAGGCTGAAGAGCGGCGTCAAGGTCGAGCGCATCAAGCCGCAATCGGTGGTCTTCAGCGACGGCAGCGAATTGCCGGCCGATCTCATCGTCTATGCCACCGGCTACAGCTCGATGAACGGCTGGGCGGCACAGTTGATCTCCAAGGAGTCGGCCGACAAGGTCGGCAAATGCTGGGGCCTCGGCTCCAATACCACCAAGGATCCCGGTCCCTGGGAGGGCGAATTGCGCAACATGTGGAAGCCCACACAGCAGCCGGGCCTGTGGTTCCATGGCGGCAACCTGCACCAGTCGCGCCATTACTCGCAGTTCCTCTCGCTGCAGCTCAAGGCCCGCATGGAGAACATCCCGACGCCGGTCTATGGCATGACGCCGGTGCATCATCTGAGCTAGGCGAGGCGCGCCGTCGTTCAGAATTAGAGCGCCGAAGCGGATGGCAAGTTGCCCTCGGCCAGATGCGTTCTCTCGCGCGTGGCGGAAGCATGGATTGCCGGATCAAGTCCGGCAATGACAGGGATGTTTATGGTTGCCCCTGTGTAAGAAGCACTTCTTTACTGTACGATCCACTTCTTCGCTGTACGATCCACTTCTTCACTGCACGATCCACTTCTTCACGATCCACTTCTTCACTGTCACCCTCGGACTTGATCCGAGGGTCCATGGCGACAACTGCCGGAACGTCATCCGTCTTGCACTCAACCGGCCAGCAGTCGGCGTGGTCCGCGAGCCCAGGGTGATGCGTTCTGTCGCGCGTGCCGGAAGCATGGATTGCCGGATCAAGTCCGGCAATGACAGGGGTGTTTAGGGTTGTCCCTGTGTACGAAGTACTTCTTCACTGCACGATCCACTTCTTCACTGCACGATCCGCTTCTTCACTGTCACCCTCGGACTTGATCCGAGGGTCCATGGCGACAACTGCCGGAACGTCGTCCATCTTGCACTTAACCGGGCAGCAGTCGGCTTGGTCCGCGAGCCCAGGGTGATGCGTTCTGTCGCGCGTGCCGGAAGCATGGATTGCCGGATCAAGTCCGGCAATGACAGGGGTGTTTAGGGTTGTCCCTGTGTACGAAGTACTTCTTCACTGCACGATCCACTTCTTCACTGCACGATCCGCTTCTTCACTGTCACCCTCGGACTTGATCCGAGGGTCCATGGCGACAACTGCCGGAACGTCGTCCATCTTGCACTTAACCGGGCAGCAGTCGGCTTGGTCCGCGAGCCCAGGGTGATGCGTTCTGTCGCGCGTGCCGGAAGCATGGATTGCCGGATCAAGTCCGGCAATGACAGGGGTGTTTAGGGTTGTCCCTGTGTACGAAGTACTTCTTCACTGCACGATCCACTTCTTCACTGCACGATCCGCTTCTTCACTGTCACCCTCGGACTTGATCCGAGGGTCCATGGCGACAACTGCCGGAACGTCGTCCATCTTGCACTTAACCGGGCAGCAGGCGGCTTGATCCGAGGGTGCATGGTGGAGGCGATATGGCGACACCCGCTTTGCGCTCAACCGGACAACCATGGCGCAAGCCCGCCGAGGCAGAAATTGCCCTTTCGCTGAAATAATCTTAAGCTCGCTTCGGCGGGTCCGATCACCGCCCGCTGTCGTGTCGGCCAGTGAAGGAGTACCGCATTGAAGCGTATTTCTGTTGCCGGGCTCCGCCCCCGCGGCGCCGATGGCATTGTTCTTGCCTATCGTGCGGGCCTGTTCGCCTTGCTGCTGGCAGCGGGCCTGGATCTTGGTGCCAGCCGAGCCATGGCCGACGACCAGCTGGTTCCCGGCGGCGAATTGCCGCCGGCGGAACTGAGCGCCGCCGACAAGGCAGCCGTCGACAAGATGGTGCTGCCGGTGCCGAAGCCAAGCTTCGGCGATTTCGATGCCCTGAAAGAGCGTCGCATGGTGCGCATCCTGGTGGCCAATAGCCGCACGCTCTATTTCCTCGATAAGGGCCGCGAACTTGGCATCGACAAGGAATTCGCCACCGCTTTCGAGCAGGAACTGAACAAGAAATACAAGACCAAGGCCCTGAAGATCCGCGTGGGCCTGATCCCCGTGCCGCGCGACAAGCTGCTCTCCGCGCTGAATGCGGGGCTCGGCGATATCGCCGCCGGGGCGCAGACCATCACGCCGGAACGTCAGCAACTGGTGGATTTCTCCGCACCGATCGCCAGCGGCGTCAAGGAAGTGGTGGTGACCGGGCCGGCCGCGCCGGAGATAAAGAGCTTGGACGATCTTGCCGGCAAGCCGCTGCTGGTCCGCAAATCCAGCAGCTATTACAGCCATCTGGGTGCGATCAACGAACAGCTCACGGCCCGCAAGCTGGCGCCGATCGACCTGCAGCCTGCCGATGAAGACCTGGAGGACGAGGACCTGCTGGAAATGACCGAGGCCGGTCTGCTGCCCTATGTGGTGGTCGACCGCTACAAGGGCCTCTTCTGGTCGCAGGTCTACAAGAAGCTGAAGGTGCGCGAGGACCTCATCGTCAACCAGGGCGGCGACATCGCCTGGGCGATCCGCAAGAACAGTCCGCTGCTGAAGGCTGAGATCGACGATTTCATGAAGTCGCACAAGGTCGGCACCAGTTTCGGCAATACCGTGGTGCAACGCTACCTGAAACGCACCAAGGAACTGCACAACGCCACCAGCGACGCGGAGATGGCGAAGTTTCAGAAAGTGGTCGGCTTCTTCCAGAAATACAGCGCGCAATACAAGTTCAATGACCTGATGATGGTCGCCCAGGGCTATCAGGAATCGCAGCTCGACCAGTCGCGCCGCAGTCCGCGCGGCGCCGTCGGCGTCATGCAGCTTCTGCCGACCACCGCCGCCGATCCGCTTGTCGGCGTCAACGGCATCGACAAGGACGCGGAAAAGAACATCCTCGCCGGCGTCAAATACATGGCGGTGCTGCGCGACAAATACCTGTCCGACCCGGCGATTGGCGACAAGAGCAAGGTGCTGATGACCTTCGCGGCCTATAACGCCGGCCCGGGCAATCTCAACAAATTCCGCCGCCTCGCCGAGAAATCCGGCCTCGATCCCAATATCTGGTTCGACAATGTGGAGATCGCCGCCTCCCGCATCGTCGGCCAGGAGACGGTGCAATATGTCAGCAATATCTATAAATACTACGTCGCCTATGAATTGATCGCCCAACGCCAGGCCCGCAAGGCCGCCGCCAAGGCCGATACAGCCGTGGACACGGCGACGCCCATCTCGGCCGCGCCGGAGACCCTTCCCGATCCAGTTGCAGCCGGCTCAACCGGGCAAACCACGACGCCCTGATAAACAATGCCCTGATAAACGATGCCCCGACGACATGATGCCTGGCAGTACGCCCCATCTCCGTCATGCCTTGCCATCGGCCTGCCGTGCATGGCATGAGATTGCCGATATGAGCGACAGGTTCCGGCAATATCGCCACGGCGCCCGCCCCACAATACCGGAGTACCAGATGAATCGATTGAAAGAATGCAGCGAGGGGCAGCCTCGGTCCGGCGCGATCGGTATCGCGGCGCTCCTCTTCACATCCCTTCTGCTGCTCGCCGGCTGCTCGGACGGCGGCACTCAAGACCAGACTCTGCTGGATCATTCGGGCGCCAGGCCCGATTCAATTTACCGCCACCACCACAACACGCACTGATCACACGCGTACTGATCACAGGCACTGAGCCGCATGGGGCATTGCCGTCGCCGGCGCATTTCCCGCTTGCCGCGACCGTTCCGCCCGAGCGATCCATTCCCTGGGCCGGCATCCACGATGCGCGGCTCAATCCGGGACGCGCGATCCGATCGTTATCCCCAGATCGTTATTCCCGATTGGATATTTCGCTTTGCTAGTAGGGACTTTCGCACCTGAATGGAGGAGCTGCAATGCGCAATATGAATGGACGGCCATCAGGCGGCTGAGCTTGCCAAGGGCAAAACTCCCTGTCTAGAATCGCCGCCCGAATGACCTGAATGGCGCAACCGCGATTTCATGCCGACTTACCCATCACCGATTTCAGTCGGCCCGATTTCAGCCGGCAATTCAGGCCGTGCCGCCGGCTTTGCTGCGGCGGCCCTGTCAGGGGGAGCCCTGTCTGGGGCGGCCCTGTCTGGGGCGGCGTCATTTTGCCGCCCGCACGATAGTCATATAATCCGCGATCTTTTAATCCGATCACTCATCCCTGGGGGAAATACCGAATGAGATATGAGAGTCCGACCTCCTTCAAGGCAGCGGCCGAGCTGCTGGCAAAGGAAAAGGGCCAGGCTTTCGTCCTGGCAGGCGGCACCGATTTGCTGGTGCGCATGCGAACCGGCTTCATCGAGCCGGATCTGGTGGTTGATATCAAGCGCATCAACGGCTCGAAGGAAATCAAGAAGACCGAATCGGGCTTCCGGATCGGCGCCGCCGTCTCGGGCGCGGAACTGGGCGAGCATGGCGCGCTGAAGAAGGCCTGGCCGGGGGTGGTCGAGGCCGCCAATCTCATCGGTTCGAAGCAGGTGCAGGGCCGCTGCACCGTGACCGGCAATCTCTGCAACGCCTCGCCGGCCGCCGACAGCGTGCCGGCTCTGGTGGCGGCCGGCGCCAAGGCGCTGATCGTCGGCCCCAAGGGCAAGCGCAAGGTGGCGGTCGAGGAAATCCCCATCGGCCCCGGCAAGACTTCGCTGAAGAAGGGCGAGATCATCGAGGCGATCGTGCTGCCGAAGCGCGACGGCAAGTCGGGTGACGCCTATCTGCGCTTCATCCCGCGGACCGAAATGGACATCGCTGTGGTCGGTGTCGGCGTTAACATCACGCTCGACGGCAAGGGTGTCGTCACCAAGGCGCGCGTCGCCCTGGGCGCCGTCGCCCCCACCGTCCGCCTGGTCCCGGCCGCCGCCAAGGCGCTGATCGGCACCAAGATGGAGAAGGAAGCGCTCGACAAGATGGCGGCGGCCTGCGAAGCGGCCTGCAGCCCGATCGACGACAAGCGCGGCACGCGCGAATTCCGCATCAAGGTCGCCGGCGTGCTCGCGCGCCGCGCCGCCGTCCTCGCGCGCAAGCGCGCCGGCGGCAAGTAATTGGGAGTTATCTGAATGTCCGGCATGAAAGTTCATACCAAGATCAACGGCGATCCCGTCGAGTTCATGTGCGAGCCCGATGAATCGCTGCTCGATGTGCTGCGCAACCGCTTGGGTCTCACCGGCGCCAAGGAAGGCTGCAGCACCGGCGATTGCGGCGCCTGCTCGGTGACCGTCGACGGCCGCCTCACCTGCTCTTGCCTGGTGCTGGGCGTCGAGGCCGAAGGCCACGATATCGGCACCATCGAGGGCATGGCCGATGGCGAGACGCTGCATCCGCTGCAGAAGAAGTTCATCGAGCATGCCGCCCTGCAATGCGGCATCTGCACCCCCGGCTTCCTGATCGCGGCGAAGTCGCTGCTCGAGAAGAACCCGGACCCGACCGAGACGGAAATCCGCTTCGGCCTCGCCGGCAACCTCTGCCGCTGCACCGGCTATGACAAGATCGTCCGCGCCGTGCAGGATGCCGCCAAGGAAATGCGGAAAACCACGGCGAAGGCGGCCACGAAGGCTGCCGGCAAGACCGCTGCCAAGAAGCGTGTCGCCGCCGCGAAATCGCGCAACACCCAGAAGAAGAGGGCCTGACCATGCCGCTCGACAATCCCAACTCTCTGAAGCGCAGCTTTGACGTCGTTGGCACCCGCCCCAACCGCCCGGACGGCATCGACAAGGTGACCGGCCGCGCCAAGTTCGGCGCCGATGCCTCGGCCCCGGGCCAGCTGGTGGGACGCATCCTGCGTTCGCCGCATGCCCATGCCCGCATCCGGAAGATCGACACCTCCAAGGCCGAGAAGCTGGCGGGCGTGAAGGCAATCGTCACCCGTGACGACTTCCCCGACCATACCGATGGCGACAGCGCGCTCTATGACACGATGTGCAACGTGATGGCGCGCGAGAAGGCCTTCTACGAGGGCCATGCCGTCGCCGCCGTCGCCGCCACCTCGGCCTCGATCGCCCGCCAGGCACTGAAGCTGATCAAGGTCGATTACGAAGTCCTGCCGCATGTGACGGATGTCGACGAGGCGATGAAGCCGAACGCGCCGCTGCTGCATGACGACATGTTCACCGACGGCGTCGATCCGAAGCCGAAGAAGCCCTCCAACATCGCCCGCCGCTTCGAATTCGGCCATGGCGATGTCGAGGAAGGCTTCAAGAAGGCCGATATCATCGTCGAGCGCAGCTTCAAGACCGAGGCCACGCACCAAGGCTATATCGAGCCGCATGCGGCGCTGGCCAGCATGTCGCCCGATGGCAGCGCGGAATTGTGGTGCTGCACGCAAGGGCATTACATGGTGCGCGACGTCTGCTCGCGCATCCTCGGCATCGACATCTCGCGCTTGCGCGTGACGCAGTCGGAGATCGGCGGCGGCTTCGGCGGCAAGACCACGGTCTTCATCGAGCCGGTGGCCCTGGCGCTTTCGCGTAAGGCCAACCGCCCGGTCAAGGTGGTGATGACCCGCGAGGAAGTCTTCAAGGCTTCCGGCCCGACCTCCTCGACCTCGATCGACATCAAGATCGGCGTCACCAAGGACGGCATCATCACCGCCGCCGATGGCACCTTCCGCTATCAGGGCGGCCCGTTCCAGGGCTGCTCGCCGGCGGAATTCGGCTGCATGAGCGCGTTTGCCCAGTTCCATCTGGAGAATGTGCGGGCAATTGCCTATGACGTCGTCTGCAACCGGCCGAAGACCATCTCCTATCGCGCCCCCGGCGCGCCGATGGCCAACTTCGCGGTCGAAAGCGTCATCGAGGAACTGGCGCATAAGCTCGGCATGAAGCCGATCGACTTCCGCATCAAGAACGCGGCGCGCGAAGGCACCAAGTCGTCCTATGGCCCGGTCTATGGCCCGATCGGCCTCGGCGCCACCCTGGAAGCGGCCAAGCATCATCCGCATTTCAAGGCGCCGCTCGGCCCCAACCAGGGCCGTGGCATGGCGGCGGGCTTCTGGTTCAATTTCGGCGGCCAGTCCTGCGTCTCGCTCAACATCCCGATCGACGGCTCGGTCACGGTCTCCGTGGGCTCGCCGGATATCGGCGGCTCCCGCGCCTCGATGTGCATGATGGTGGCCGAGGAACTCGGCATCCCCTATGAGCAGGTGCGGGCGATCATCGCCGACACCAGTGCCCTCGGCTACAACGACGTGACCGATGGCAGCCGCACGACCTTCGCGACCGGCATGGCCTGCATCATGGCGGCGCGCGACGCGATCCGGAAGCTCTGCCAGCGGGCAGCCGCGACCTGGGGCATCCCGGAAGAGGCGGTCACCTGGGAGAACGGCTATGCCAAGCCGGCCGGCGCCAATGCCGGCAACTTCGCGCCGCTCTCGCTGAAGGAAATCGCCGCGGCCTCGCCCGGCACCGGCGGCCCGATCGCCGGCCATTACGAGTATTCCGCCGAAGGGGCCGGGGTCAGCTTCGCCACGCATATCTGCGATGTCGAGGTCGACCAGGAAACCGGCGCCACCAAGATCGTGCGCTATACCGTGATCCAGGATGCCGGCAAGGCGGTGCATCCCGCCTATGTCGAGGGTCAGTTCCAGGGCGGCGCCGTGCAGGGCATCGGCTGGGCGCTGAACGAGGCCTATATCTATGGCAAGGACGGTCGCTTGCAGAACGCGGGCTTCCTCGACTACCGCATCCCGGTCTGCTCGGACCTGCCGATGATCGACACCCAGATCCTGGAAATCCCCAATCCCGGCCATCCTTACGGTGTCCGCGGCGTGGGCGAGACCTCGATCGTGCCGCCGCTGGCGGCGATCGCCAATGCCGTGGCGGCGGCGACCGGTGTGCGCTTCACCGAGCTGCCGATGTCCCCGCCCGTCGTGTTGAAGGGCATCGAGGATGCGAAGGGCTCGGCCAAGAGCAAGGCCGCCTGAGCGAAGAGGACTGAGAGACATCCATGGCCACTGTCGTTCTCTGGGGATCGTTGAAGCCGCATACCGGCGGCAAATCGACCGTGGAGATCGAGGCCAGGAATGTCGGCGAATTGCTGGCCCGGCTAGGCGAGACCTATCCGGGCCTGCAAAGCCAGATCAAACGCGGCGTCTCCGTCTCCATCGACGGCCTCATCTACCGCGAAGGCTGGCTGGAACCGCTGAAGCCCGACAGCGAAGTCTATCTCCTGCCGCGCATGACGGGCGGGTAAGTTCGTCGTCGCTGACTGATTAAAGCACCATCACAAGTGCTTTTGACTTCGATGCCTAAATTGGCGAATGCTGCGCGTCTAGGCTTGAGCTGTTGACGTCGAAACTGCTGCTTCCAGAAGAGGCCGGGCGAATCCCGTTAACCGATCGGCAAATAACGGACCGATGATTGCTAAGCCTTTCGCTAAATGTGACTTCAACGGTCAAGCGATGACTTTGATATTTTAGCAGATCATCTATCACTACATCAGGGATGGCGACATCAATCGTAGATTGGCCATTTTTCATAAGTCCCTGCAATCTACCGAGCGATAGGCTTTCTGATTTCAGCAGAGTTGTATGCTGAGTAGAAAAAGGGTCTGCGTCTCGAACCAGAAAGAAAATTCGTGGTTCAAGCACATCAACAGTTACGTCACTTTGTAGAGTGAGAAAGTATTTTCCATCTTTGAAAGTCGGTTCTTCGCTTATATCAATTACCGGTCCTGCGAGATAATAGAGTACTCGAAGCGCCAGGGCCCCAAGCACCAATTGCATCGCAGTAAAAAGAGGCTGTAGGGCTGGTTCCTGGCTCCATCCAAACACGAAAGGAATAAAGGCGGCGGCGACAATTAGTATGACGAAGCCGATTATTAGGAAATTTCGGGAAATTTTGCCGTTATTTTTCGATTTCATAGTGTCCCTCAAACTGGTTCGGGCAAAAAATCCTACAATAATCTAAAGAAAGAATTACCAGGGGTCGCTCTACGCTTGTTTTTTAACTTTCTGTCATTTGTCCGTTGTCAGGCTAACCCATGTTGGACGGATACAGGTGATAGCCAGCAACGATTGGTAACAATGATGTTGCTGCTAGCCGATAATAAAAGCGTCTAACGCATACGTCGTTCGCTGAATTTCTGATGCAAAGCTACAAAACAAACGTCAGTGAATCCTCGACAAACACTAAATGGCCGTCTTGTAATTGTCCCAGCTACGCATAGGCTCGCAACCATGACCGAACCCACCATCGACCGTGAAACCATGGGCAAGCTGTCGAAGGCGCTCGCCTTCATCTGCGGCGCCGACCATGCCTGCACCAAGGCCATGAAGGAGGCTGCCGAAAACGGCAAGCCGGCCGATATCAAGCGCGCCCGCGCCCTTTTCATCAAGCTGAAGCCGGGCGAGCGCCAGGCGGCCTTGAATATGCTGCAGGATTGAGGGCGCGGTTTCAGCGCCGCGCGCGCAGGATGAAATCCGCCACCTGTTCGCCGATCATGATGGAAGGCGCGTTGGTGTTGCCGCTGGTGATCCGCGGCATGATGGAGGCATCCGCCACGCGCAACCCGTCCAATCCGCGCAGTTTGAGATCGCCGTCGACGACGGCGGCATCGTCATTGCCCATGCGGCAGCTGCCGACCGGGTGGCACATATTGACGGCCTGCTTGCGGATGCAATCGGCCCATTCCCGGTCGCTCATCACCGATGCGCCCGGCGAGACTTCCTCGATGATGGTCTCGCGGATCGGCGACTGCGCATAGATCTCGCGCGCCACCCGGCAGGCCTTGGTCAGGGTCCGCACATCTTCCTCGGAACCGAGCAGACGGTATTCGATGACGGGCGTGTCGTTGGCATCGGCACTGCGCAGGCGGACCGAGCCGCGACCGCTCGGCCGGCACAGGCTGACCGCCGTGGTGACGGAGGAGGCAGGCACGAACTTGACGCCGTCATCCAGCACGATATAGCCGGCGGGCATGAAGCTCATCTGATAATCGGGAACCTCATCCGCACCCGCTATCGAGCCGTGATGCGTCGAGCCGTGTGTCGAGCCATAGAGCGTGACGTGGCACATGCCCGAGGCGGCGGGGCCGGAGCGGCTGACCAGCCATTCAAGCCCGGCCCGCATCATGCCGAGCGGCCCCAAGGTATCGTTCCAGGTCTTTTCCCGCACCTTCGCGCTGATCCACATGCAGGGATGGTCCTGCAGCCCCTGCCCGACCGCCGGCTGGTCGAGGACCGGCGTGATGCCAAGCGATTTCAGATGGTCCGCCGGGCCGATGCCGGAGAGCATCAGCAGCTTCGGCGAATTGATGCCGCCGGCCGAGAGGATCACCTCGCGCCCGGCATAGGCGACATGCTCCACGCCGCCGCGCTGATAGACGACGCCGCGCACCCTGCCGCCCTCGACGACGAGGCGCTTGGCCGTGCTGGCCGTCGATATCGTCAGGTTCTTCCGCCCCGCCGCGCGCTTGAGATAGCCGAAACGCGTGCTTTGCCGCCGGCCGCGCGCGGCACTGGTCGGGCACGGCATGACGCCGCTCCAGGTCCGGGTGAGGTCGGTGGTATTCGCGGGCAGTCCATAGGCAAGCGCGCTGTCGAGGAACTTCCGCGCCACCGCATGCATCGGCGCCGGCGGTTCGATCGCCAGCATCTTCTCGATCCTCTCATAGGCGCGATTGACCGCGGCGAGCGTCCAGTTCGGACCGGCGGCCTGTTCCCAGGCGGCGAAATCCGATTTGAGGCCTTTCACATAGACCATGCCGTTGATCGAACTGCCGCCGCCGAGCCCGCGCCCGCAGGTCAGCATCTCACGCCGGCCGTTGCGCGTGGGGTCGGGCTCGATCTCCATCAGCCAGTGATAACGCGGACTGCCCTTGACGAAATAGATGCCGTTCGGGATTTGCAGGAAAGGTGCCGCGCCGGCGCCGCCCGCCTCGATCAGCAGAACGGAAATGTCCGGCTGCTCGGACAAACGCGCGGCGGCGACGGCCCCCGCCGATCCGCCGCCCACGACGATATAATCGTATTCCTGCATCCCCCGCGCCCCGGTTTTCCCGTGTTCTGGTGTTTCCCCGCGGGCAATCTCTCGCTGTTATGCGGGCATGTCAACTTGCGCCGGCACGCCAGCGACGCATCCGCTTGGATGCAGAGAGAGGTTTCGGGGAAAGCCGCCAATGATAGCGCGATCTTCAGCTTTGCCGGTTCGCGCCGGTCCGCGTTGCAAGCACATGCGCCGTCACATCCTCGACGCTGTGAAGGATATAGATCAGCTGCCGCAGCTCGTCGAAGACGGGGCTGTTGACCGGCTGCCAATAGCGCTCGACGAAACGGCCTTCCGTGTTCCTGACGTCATAGCGCTGGATCGCCATCCGGTGCTGGACGCCGCTTTGCGCCACCCGCTGTATCGAGGCAAAGAGATTGCTGACGCCGTTAGCATCTCGATCGGCGGGATTATCGGGAAAGGCATCGAAGAGAAAACGGCCCGAGAGATTCGTCCGCTCCGTCAGCGTCGCCACCACATAGGGCTTGTTGGCATCGACGATGCGCAGGCCCGGCCGCGGGTCGAGCACCAGCAAGGGCTGTTCCGAGGCTTCGAACTCCGCCTCGAAGGCGGAGAGACTGGGATCGCGGCGCAGATTCTTCTCCGCCAGGGGCACCAGGGGATAGGGACAGGCGCCGAGCGAGGAGGCGACCAGCAAAGCGAGATCGCGCTGCGCCGCGGTCATCAGGCCCTGCAGCGTCTGGCGTGCCTCGGCCCGTTTCTCCTCCCGCAGCAACCGCTCGAAACGGGCAATGTTCTGCTCAAGAATAAAACGCTGCATCGCCTCGCATCCGTCAGCCCGGCCGGAACATGTCGGCTTTCTTCCGACGACGCTTAAATCTAGGGATGTTTCGAGGTGACGGATATCAAAAACAACACGGCCGCACCGCTTTCCGACGGTGTTAGGACAATTCGGCCAGAACGTGCTCTCCGATAGGCGCTGAAGCTCACAACAAGATGAAATATCCATGAAGAGTGCGCGCGCAGCTTAACCGGCCATCAACGGACCCGCTCGCGCGCGAGGCGTCCGCGCCCCAGGCGGACCGTCACGCCGCCTGCGCCGATCCCAGCTGCCGCGAGACCAGCCTGGCATAGAGCCCGCCTTGCGCCATCAACTGCTCATGGCTGCCGGTTTCCATGACGCGGCCATGATCCATGACGACGATGAGATCGGCGTTGCGGATGGTCGAGAGGCGATGGGCGATGACGATGGTGGTGCGGTCTGCCTGCAACAGATCGAGCGCCTGGCGCACCGCCTGTTCGCTGATGGCGTCGAGATGCGAGGTCGCCTCATCGAGGATCAGCACCGGCGCATCCTTGAGGAACGCGCGCGCGATGGCGACGCGCTGGCGCTGGCCGCCGGAGAGGCTGGTGCCGCGCTCGCCGACGGGTGCATCCAATCCATCCGGCAGGGCTTCGACCAGATCCGCGAGGGCAGCGTGGCGGATCGCCGCCGCGAGGTCGATCTCGCTCGCTTCCGGCCGGGCGATCATGATGTTATGACGCAGGCTGTCATTGAAGAGATAAGTGTCCTGCGCCACCAGCGCGATGCGGCGGCGGAGATCGTCGAGCTTGTAATCGCGCAGGTCATGGCCGTCGAGGCGGATGCTGCCCTGGTCCGCATCCCAGAAGCGCATCAGCAATTGCGCCGTCGTCGTCTTGCCCGCGCCCGACATGCCGACCAGGGCCACGGTCCTGCCAGCCGGAATGGTAAGCGAGACATCGCTGAGCGCCAGGCGGTTCTGGCCGGGATAGGCGAAGCTCACCTTGTCCAGCACCAGTTCGGCGGCGCCGCTGCCGGCATTGAAGGCTTTCGAGCGGCGCGCTTCATCCGCGACACCGGGACCGTCGAGCACCGGCACCGGCTCGTTGAAGAGGCCGTAGAGCCGCCGCGTGGCGCCCAAGGTATCGGCAAGCTGGCGCCCCACCTGGGCGATCTCCGAGACCGGCAGGAAGGCCGCCATGGCGAGGATGGTGAGCAGCGGCAGCAGGCCGACATCCGCCTTTCCCTCTTGCGCAAGATAGGCGCCCGTCACCACCACGGCGAGACCGCCGAGGCCGGTGAAGATCTCCAGCAGGCTCGCCTGCAAAGTGAGCTCGCGGAAGAACGGCAGGCGCAAAGTGATCTGCCGGTCCGAGAGACGATCGAGCCGGCTACCGAAGGCAGCTTCCTGCCGGAAGGCGACGATCTCGCCGAGGCCCTGCACGCCATCGACCGCCACGGCGCCGAACTCGCCGGTCGCCTCGCGCGCCGCCGAACCCAGGCGGTCGCTGCGCCTCCTCATCAGGAACGGACACAAGGCGACGAGCGCGAGGAAGGGCAGTAGCGACAGCGCGATCCAGGGGCTGACCGCCCCCAGCACGGCGAGCACCGCCGCCGGCACCAGCACGGCGACGAAGGCCGGCGCCACGGTATGGGCGAAGAAATATTCCACCAGCTCGACGTCGTTGGTGACGAGGGCCATGAGATCGCCGGTGCGCCGCCTGGTGAGATAGGCAGGCGCCAGTTGGTCGAGCTTGCGGAAGATGGCGATCCGCATCTCCGCCAGCAGGCGGAAGGCCATGTCATGAGCAACCCAGCTTTCCAACCAATGGACCAGGCCGGACAAGGGCGCCAGCGCCGCCAGCGCCCAGAGCCAGGCGCTGTAGTCGGCGCCATTCTTCAAGTCGCGCAACGCAAGCGCGCTGCACACGCCGATGCCGATGAAGAAGAGGACGCGCAAGACGCCGAACAGGAAGGTCAGGGCCAGCCTGCCCTTCCAGGGCATGACGAGGCGCATCAGCTCCGTGACCAGCTGCCACCAGGTCAGGCCCTCGGCCTTGATGATGCCTTCCGTCACCTGTTTCATCGCCAGTGGCGCGCCGACGATGCCTTCGGGCCGCGGCGCCTGTTCGGCTTCCGTGGCCGCCCCATCGATAAGATCGCTATCTGCATCTGCCGTCGATACGGCGCCGCTATCCTTGACCTGTTCCGCCATCAGCCTTGCATAGATGCCGCCCTGCTGCATCAGCATCACATGGGTGCCGCTTTCGGCGACGCGGCCTTGATCCAGCACCAGGATGCGGTCGCAATCGATGATGCTGGAGAGGCGATGGGCGAGGATCAGCGTGGTGCGGCCCTGCATCAGCCGGTCGAGCGCCGCCTGGATGACGGCCTCGTTCTCGGCATCCACCGCCGACAGCGCTTCGTCCAGCACCAGGATCGGCGCATCGCGCAACAGCGCGCGGGCAATGGCGACACGCTGGCGCTGGCCGCCGGAAAGCTTGATCCCCTTCTCGCCGATCAGCGTGCCATAGCCCTGGGGCAGGCCGGCGATGAAGTCGTGGATATTGGCGGCGCGGGCAGCGGCAACCACCTCCTCGTCACTGGCCTCCGGGCGCCCCATGCGGATGTTCTCCTCGACCGTGCCGTGAAACAGGAAGGTGTCCTGATTGACGACGGCGATCATCTCGCGGATCTCGGCGAAGCTGAGGCTCCGCAGGTCGCGCCCGCCGAGGGTGACGCGGCCCTGATCGGGATCGTAGAAGCGCAGCAGCAGGCGCACGATCGAGGACTTGCCGCCGCCCGAACCGCCGACGATGCCGATACGCTCGCCGGAGTGGATCGCGAAATCGAGGCCGTCATGGATATCGCGCCGGGTGCCGGGATAGCGGAAGCGCACCTGTTCGAAGGCGATGCTTGACGACAGTTGCGGGCGCAGCGCCGGCTGCGGCGCGTCTTGCATCTTCGCATCCTGCACCAGCGGCTGCGCATCAAGGATCTGATAGATGCCCTGGGCCGCCGACATGCCGACCATGCCCTGGTGCAGCACGCTGCGCAGCTCGCGCATCGGCCGGTAGACCTCGACGCCCAGCATGAGGATGACGAGCAGGCCGGAAAGCGGCATGAGGCCGGCCTCTACCCGCCAGGCGCCCAGCGCCAGGGCCGAAGCGGCGCCGCAGGCGATCGCTGAATCGGTGATGCCGCGTCCGGCCGAATTGGTGGCCAGCACCCACATGGTGCGGCGGAACAGGGTCTCTGCCTCGCGCTGCAGTTTCTCGGCGCGCGACCGGCTCTGTCCGAAGGCCTTCAAGGTGGCGATGCCCTGGACGGAATCGAGGAACTCGGCGGCGAAGCTGGCATAGGCTTCCTGGCGCCGGAGCGAGGCGGCGGCGTCCTTCTTGTGCCACAGCGCCGGGGCGAAGAGGGCGACCAGGGCGAAGGCCAGCATGACGAGCGCGACCGGCAGATCGATCCAGGCGATCGCGAGGAAGATCAGCGGCGGCGTCAGCAAAGCGATGAGGAATTGCGGCAGGAACTGGCCGAAATAAGTCTCCAGCTGCTCGACGCCGTCGATCAGCGACAGCGTCAGCGCGCCCGAACGCTGCCGTGCGATGGTGCCGGGGCCGAGGGCGGCGATCTTGTCATAGATGGTGCGGCGCAAAGTCTTCTGCACCCGCGCCGCCGTCTCATGCGCCATCATGCTGCGCAGATGCTCGGCAATGCCGCGCAGCACCATCAGCGCCGCGATGCCGATGATCGGCCAAGCGAGATCGCCGAGGCTGCGCCCGGCGAAGACCGCGCCGATCAGCCAGCCGAGCAAGGCCAGCCGCGCCACGCCGACGCCCACAGATATGAGGCCGACCGCGACGGCGGCGGCGATGCGGCCGCGCACCGCGTGGGTGAAACTCAGCAGGCGCCGTTCGAAATGCATGATGTCGTTTCCGATCCCGTTATTGTGTTATCGACCCAGCGCCCGGCTTTCGCTTGATTCGTCCGTCCGGTTGGAACGCGCCACTCGACTGCCGAACGTCCTCACCTCGTATGCGCGTCTCAGTCCGGTCCCGAAAGCCCCTCACCCCAACCCTCTCCCCGCTCTCGCGGGGCGAGGGAGACATACGCCAGCACGCATCCAGCTCCGTGGAAGAGAGCTGCCCCCTCGCCCCTCCGGGGAGAGGGTCGGGGTGAGGGGCAATGCGTTCCGGATCTCAGCGACGAGCCTCGAACCGTTGCAAACCGTTCTCAAGCGCCATCCTACGCCGAACGAATTTGTCCGCCATTCGACAAATAGGAAAAGCTGCCGTAAATTTTTGTTCAGGCAAGGACGCATCGTTTTCCGCTAGAAGCGGATGCGCGGCGGCTGAGGAGCAAACCGAATGAATGCGGACTGGGATGATCTCCGGGTGTTCCTGACGCTGGCGCGCGAGGGCAGCCTGACGGCGGCGGCGAAGAAGCTGGATGTCAGCCATCCCACCATCGCCCGGCGGGTGAAATCGCTGGAGGAGGCGATCGGGGCGCGGCTGTTCGACCGCCTGCCCGACCGCTTCGTCATCACACCGGCCGGCGAGGACTTGCTGGCCGACGCCCAGGCGATGGAACGTGCCGCCGAATCCATCCATCGCCGCAGCGCCAATCTCGGCGACACCGCCCATGGCGTGGTGCGCATCTCTGCCGGCGAGGCGATGACCGGCTATCTCGCCGGCAACCTGCCGCGCCTGCGCGACAATCTGAACTGCATCGAATTCGAACTTACCTCGAGCCATCTGCTCGCCAATCTCTCGCGCCGCGAGGCCGATCTGATGGTGCGCGAGGCTGTGCCGGACCTCGCCAGCATCGTCACCCGCAAGCTCGGCACCGCCGCCTATGCCATCTATGGCCGCGCCGGCGCGGTGCCGGAGAAGATGAGCGCCGCACGATTGCGCGAGATGACCTGGATCGGCTTCGACGATGATCACGCCTATATGCCGGGCCAGGCCTGGATCCGCGATCTGCTGGCTGGGACCGGCACGTCGGATGGAAATGGAAACGGCAATGGGTGCCGGCGTCCGATGATCCGCATGAACAACTGGCTCGTCGTGCAGCAGGCCTTGCGGGCCGGCGCCGGCATCAGCCTGCTGCCTTGCTATCTCGGCGATGCGGACCGCGAGCTTGCCCGCATCGGCTTCGAGCGCAAGAACGCCCTCGCGCCGGAAGTCAGCGCCGAGCAGTATCTTCTCGTGCACAATGATTTGCGCAACCTGCCCAGGGTCCGCGCCGTGATGGATGCCATCATCCGCCTCTTCCAGCAGGACAAGGCGCTGCTGGCGGGCGAAAGCCGTTGAGGCCGGTCACCGCGAACAACACTGCCGACGCGTGCCGATCACCGGCGGCGCGCCGGTCATCACTATCGCGTCAATTCACCCAGGACGCGTGAATCGCCTTCCACGCTCAGCGTCTCCACCAGCCGCGCATGGCTGCCGTCCGAGAGCTGGAAGCGGGTGAAGCGAAAGCGGCCCGGTCGGATGCGCAGGCGGCGCGAGCGATTGGCGCCGGTATGGCCTTCGATGGCCGGCGGCGCCGGCTGATACCAGCCATGCGCGCCAAGGCTATCTTCCGCCGCGCGCAATTCATCCGAGGCGTAGCGCCACAGCGACTGTCCCATCAACGCGCCACGCCCGCCCTGCCAGTCGCACCTCCGCGACGCCGACAAGGCCAGCAGGCGGTGGGTGAGGTCGCAGATGAGATGCACCGGGCGGGGCGACTGGGTGACAAGCCGCGCCAGCTCATGATCGGCGGCGCTGTCAAGCCGCGCCGCCAGCAGCGCGCGAATGGCGGCCTGCTCTTCCCGCGTCGGCACGAGGCGGCCGTTCTCCCAGCGTGACACGGTTGCCTGGGAAACGCGCAGCAGCTCCGCCGCCCGCATCTGCTTCACCCGGCGCAAAGCGCGCCAGATGCGCAGCGAGCGGCCGAGTTCGGCGCCGCCACCGGTCACGGGCAGCAAGGTCGGTTTGAATGTCATGTCAGGCACTTGCATCATCCTGTCCTCGATTGCCGCGGCTGCTCTATAACGCATAAGCGGCTGGCATCCAGGCCGTGGCCGCATGGACCCTCGGATCAAGTCCGAGGGTGACAGTGAGGAAAAGGAACGCCTCAATGTCGATTTCCTACTCCTTTGTCATTGCCGGGCTTGACCCGGCAATCCCCCCCTTTGTCATTGCCGGGCTTGATCCGGCAATCCCTCCTTTGTCATTGCCGGGCTTGATCCGGCAATCCCTCCTTTGTCATTGCCGGGCTTGATCCGGCAATCCCTCCTTTGTCATTGCCGAGCTTGATCCGGCAATCCCTCCTTTGTCATTGCCGGGCTTGACCCGGCAATCCATGGCTAGGCCGCTCTGGATGCCCGCAACGTCAAATAAAAGCCGCTCTTCATGTGAATAATTTATTCCGTGCCGGGGGCGGCTTGCCATGGCAAAAAGGGCGGGATTTAATCAATTCTGCTTTTCCCGCATTTTGGACCACGATTATGCGTATCGCCCCGACAGCCCACCCTGGCCGCCCCGCTCTGGCCGCGCCTGACCTGGCAAGCTCCGCCGCGCCGCGCAGCACCGGTTCCGCCCGCCGCTTCACGGTGGCGATCGATGGCGACGACACGCTCTGGCACAACGAGACCCTGTTCCAGGACACGCACGCCGAATTCCGCCAGTTGCTGGCCCGCCATGTCGACAGATCCGCGGCCGAGATCGACGAGAAGCTGCTCGCGATCCAGCGGCGCAATCTCGCCATCTACGGCTATGGCATCAAATGCTTCGTCCTCTCAATGATCGAGACGGCGATCGAAATCACCGATGAGCGCATACCGGCGAGCGACATCAAGATCCTGCTGGATTTCGGCCGCCGCATGCTGACCCATCCGGTCGCACTGATCGACGGCGTGCTCGATGTCATCGCCGCATTGAAGGCGGACGGCCACACCGTCTGGCTGGTGACCAAGGGCGACCTCTTCGACCAGGAGGCGAAGATCGCCCGCTCCGGCATCGCCGATCTCTTCCAACATATCGAGATCGTCTCGGAGAAGGACGAGGCCAGCTATCGGCGCCTCCTCTACCGCCAGGGCGTGGCGCCCGAGGATTTCGTCATGGCCGGCAATTCCGTGCGCTCCGATGTGGTGCCGGTGCTCGCCATCGGCGGCCATGCCTTCCACGTGCCCTATCATGTCACCTGGGCGCATGAGCTGATGCATCCCGATCCCAGCGGCGAGATCGTCATGCTGGAGGATCTCCGCGAACTGCCGGGGAAGATCCGGGAAATGGCGGGTGGTCAATGATGGCGGAGATTAGCAGCGCGGTCGATGACGGAATGGGTGAACAAATTTTTCTGCCACTGGAAGCAGAGGCATCGGGACGTATGCTCGCCTATGCTTTCCTTCTTTTTTTCATGTCGCCCATTTTTATCTTTGTTTTTTATACAGTGTTTTTGAGCCCAGATAACATCTTTTACGCGACCAATGGGGCCGGCATTGGTTCAAGAATTTGGCTCGGCTTCCTGGGAACTTTTGGGTTGCTAGTCGGCGCACTCTCCCCATGGGGGGCTGCGATATATCTTCGTGACTTTCTACGTACCGAGCCAATTCTCGTGATTGGCATCGATAGCATCAAGGATGCACGCATCTCCGACACACCAATCCGTTGGGATGAGGTGAGCTATTATGATTGGACGGCTACTAAATACGGGCCTCAAGCAATACAGCTCTATCTGAAAAAGGAGATACGGAAGAAGTGGCGGCCCCTGGGTAGTTGGGCGCGGCGGCGCGCAAAGCGAAAGGGGCTCGGCGAGGACATGGTAGGTATACCAATCATAGGCATGTCACCACGGCCACGAACGATACTTCGTGTTATTGAGCAGCTGACCGCACGTCACGGGATCAAGATTCGCCCAACTTGGTACAATAAGGGACGCTAATTCCCACCTCGCACGCCTCCCGCTTGCCACCCCCGCACCGAGAATGATGAAGATGGCAGCCAGCAGGATCCGCCAGCTTTCCCCGACACCGCCCGCGGCCGTGAATATATTTCCGAGCTAGTCGATCTACCTCTGTGCCATTTCGTCGCTTTGCATTCGCTGCGACGATTCGCCAAGGTACATTAAGGGGAGTATCCGGCATGGGGCTTGGGGAGCTGAGGCGGCTGCGGCGGCATCGGTTCGCGATCGGGGCGATCGCGGCTTATCTGATGCTGCTCAACCTGCTGGTCGCCGCCCTCACCGGGATCGCGCCGCCGGCTGAAGACCCGCTACAGGGTGCCACCTACGCCTTCATCTGCTCTCAGCACGGCGTTCGGGCCGGCGGCGACGAAACGCCGTCCAAATCAGGCTCGCACAACCAGGAATGCCCGCTTTGCGGCACCGCCTGCCCGATGGGCGGCTGCGCGCCGGTGCCGCCGGTCGCGGCCTTGCTGCCGGCCAAGCTGCCGTTGCTGCTCGCCGTCGACCTTACCCGCGTGCTGCCGGCGGACCGCCGCCCGGCACAGTCGCACTATCCCTCCGATCGCGCTGCGCAGGCGCCTCCCGCCCAGGCCTAGGTTTCCCTTTTCCATCGTCGAACCCATCAACTGCCGCACCCCGCGCGGCGGCAACAATCTTCATTGGGATATACTTATGGTCCAAACTCTCATCCGGCCAGGCGAAGGCTTGGCTTCAGAACGCTCGTCCGCTGTGACCGGCCTCTATCGCGCCGTCTGGCGCTGGCATTTCTATGCCGGCCTATTCGTTGGGCCCTTCCTCCTCGTACTCGCCGTGACCGGCCTCGTCATGGTCTACGGCAACTCGATCGAAACCTTCCTCGGCAAGAAATATCATGTCGCCCCGGGCGGCGAGCGGCTCAGCGTGGTGCAGCAGTCGCTCGCCGCACAGGCGGCCCTCCCCGGCGGCATGGTGACGATGTTCGTCAGCCCCGCCACAGCCGACCGCGCCAACGTCTTCCTGGTCAATGCCAATAAGGTCGATTACGTCGTCTCGGTCGATCCCCATGACGGCAAGGTGCTCGGCACCGTCGCCAAGAACGAGACCTGGTTCTACTGGGCCGACAAGATTCACGGCACGCTGATGATCGGCGATCTCGGCGACCGACTGCAGGAGATCGCCGCCGGCCTCGGCATCGTCCTTATCCTCAGCGGCCTCTATCTCTGGTGGCCGCGCAATGGCAAGGGCTTTGCCCAGGTATTGGCCCCCAATCTTGCCGCTCGCGGGCGGCGCCTCGTCAAGGAACTGCATGTCACGGCGGGGTTCTACATCTCCGTCGTGCTGCTGTTCTTCCTTATTTCCGGCCTCGCCTGGACCGGCATCTGGGGGGCGAGGATCGTGCAGGCCTGGAGCAGCTTCCCGGCGGCGAAGTGGGACAATGTCCCGCTCTCCGACAAGACCCATGCCAGCCTCAACCACGGGCCGCTAAAGGAAGTGCCCTGGGCACTGGAGGAGACGCCGCTGCCCGCCTCCGGCTCAGCCGCCGGTGCGCCTGGCATTCCCACAGGCGAGCCGATCAATCTCGACACGGTGGCGGCCTTCGCCAAGACCATCGGCTTCACCGGGCAGTTCCGCGTCAACCTGCCGAGCGGCGATGGCGGAGTCTATACCGTCTCCGCCGATTCCATGGACGCGGATACCAATGACCCGATGGGCGACCACACGGTGCATCTCGACCAGTATACCGGCAAGATTCTGGCCGACATCCGCTTTGCGGATTACAGCCTGGCCGGCAAGGCAATGGCAGTCGGCATCGCGCTGCATGAAGGCACCATGGGGCTGTGGAACATCGTTCTCAACACCGTCTATTGCCTGACGGTGATCTTCATGGTCGTCTCCGGCATCGTCATGTGGTGGCTGCGGCGGCCGCAAGCTGCGCTCGGCGCGCCGCGCTATCCGCGCGACTATCGCATCCCGCGCGGCATTCTTGTCATCGCCATCGCGGTGTCGCTGGCCTTTCCACTGACGGGGATCGCCATCGTCGTCTTTGCTTTGATCGACTTCCTGTTGCCGAAACGCTTCAAGGAAGCGAGATTCCAGTACAACTGACGCGTTGCATGCCGTAGTGACGGGCGGTCAGGCCTTGCGCCTGATCCCCGTCGCCACGGCGGCGCCGAGGATGATCAGAATAGCGGCGGCGAGGATCTGCCAGCTTGTTTCAGCCCGGCCCGTCGCGATCAGCAGCAGGGTCGAGAGCAGCGGCGAAAGGTAAGAGAGTGAGCCCAGCAGCGAGAGCCGGCCATGCTTGGTGGCATGGTCCCAGGCGAGGAACGCCAAGCCAGTGGGGCCGATGCCAAGACCGATGATCGCCAGCCATTGCGTCAGATTGGGCGCCACCGTCGCCTCGATGCCCGCCTTCGCCAGCAGCAGGTGACATGCACCGCCGGCAAGGGCGATGGCGCCGCAGACGCCGATCAGCATCTCGCTCGGCGTCGCCGCGAAACGACGGTTGATAACGGAATAGCCGGACCAGGTGAAGGCGCAGCCGAAGGCCGCGAGATAACCCCAGATATTGCCGTCGACGGCGACACCGTTGCGCGCGGCGATCAGCTTCTTCGCCAGCAGCAGGGCGGTGCCGCCGAGGCCCAGCACGGCGCCGCCGAGATGGCGCCAGCGCAGATGCTCGCCCGGAAGGCAGGCGGCGAAGAGCACGATCAGCAGCGGCCAGAGATAGGCGATGAGGCTGGCCTCCGCCGGCGGCGTCGCCGAGAGCGCGAAGAAATAGAGCGCATGATAGAGGAAAATGCCGATGAAGGCGGTGAGCCAGGCGGCAGGCGCCTGGATCAGCAGGCGAAAGCCGCCACCACCCCGCAAGGCCAGCAGAGCGACGCCGCCGATACAGGCGGTGCCGAAACTGAGCGCCAGCAATTCGAAAGGCGGGATGGCGCCACCGACCCCGCCCGCATCCTGCGTCATCGCCGTCAGCAGGGCCAGCGCCGCCCAGAGCAGGATGGCGATGACGCCGATAAGCGTCGCCCGGCCGCTCGCCCTTTGATGCGGGGCCTGCGCCGTAACTGTCGCTGTGCTTGCCGTTGTCGAAGCCTGCTCGCTGACCATTTCCCGCCCCATCCTCGCCATTCTCGCGGCCCGGCCGAGCCTGCGATGTGAGCTTGGCCATAGCATGGGCGCGTCAGGCGGTCTTGACAAAAGCTCCCGCAGATTTGGCAAAAGCGGCGGGATGCGCCGCAGCTTTCCGTGCGATCGGCAAGGCGCCCTAGCGGCGATGCCTTTTACGGAAGGCGGCCGGTGTCGTGCCGTGGCGGCGCTGCATCAGGCGGGTGAGCGAAGCCTGGTCGCTCTGGCCGCAACGCAAGGCGATCTCGGCGATCGGCAGGCTGCTGCCGGCCAGCAGCCGCTCCGCTTCACGCAGCCGGACATCGTTGAGCCAGGCATGCGGCGTCATGCCGAGATGCTGGCGGAACAAGATGAAGAAACGCGTTTCGCTGAGCCCGGCCGCGCGGGCAATGGCGGCAACCGACAGCTTCTCGCCATAGCGGAGCTGCACGAAGTCGAGCGCGCGGCGCAAAGCCGCTGGCAGGCTATTCCCCGCCCCTGATCGAAGCCCCGGCCTTGATGGAAAGCGGGCCTGAGCCAAGCTATCGAGCAGCAGGAAGCCCCAGCTGTCGCCGAGTTTCCGCCAGCGCGCGGCGTCTGCGGCCTGCGTGGCCGAGCCGGCAACCCGGTCGAGATAAGCGAGCAGATCGTGCTGGGGGACGGTCAGCGCGAAGAACGGCGCCGCGGAAAGCGCATCGGCGTCAATAGCATCCGCCCCGCCTTCATCGTCGACCAGATCGAGGACGAAGAACTCGTCGCCCGCCCCCGCCTGGTATTCGTGATCGATGCCGGCCGCCACGAAAGCGCCCTGCGCCGCGCTGACGGCGCCGCCCTTGCCGGCGATATCCATCGCCAGCCGGCCGCGGCGCGGCAGGACGATCTGGTTGAAGTTATGCGCGTGACAGGCGATCTCCGTCCCGTAACTGCGCAAGGAAAGCTGTGGCATGGCATCACTTCCGAAAGCTGGCGCCGGTTATAGCAAAGACGCGAGCACAGCGACAAATCATCGGATGACAAATCATCAAAGCTGACGCGCCAAGCGTGGCCATATCCAGGGTGCGTGACGGCGGAAGCCCCGCCGAAGCGCTCACCCCTGCCAGAATTTCGCCAGCGCCTTGAGCGGTCCGCCCTTCTCAGGCTTTACCGGCTTCGATGCGCCTGGCTTGGCCGGCGCCTGCTTCATCTGGCTGGCTTCCATGACGAAGGTCAGGATGTGATGCATGGCGCCATAGGCGATCTTGTCCGCCTCAACCGGCAGGTCGAGTACCTGCGCGCGGGTGGTGGCGACACGCACCGCCAGCGGCAGGCCGGCGGGCGACAGCAGGACGCGCAGCGGGTCGTTCGGCGTCACCGGCGAGACGATCGCCTCGATCTCGCTGCCCTTCAATCCTTCGACCGACAAGCCGTTCTTCCACAGCACGCGCTGCGTCGTGATCAGGGTCCAGCTATGATCATCACGCCAGCTGAGCAGAACCGGCGTCTCTTCCGGCGCCAGCTTGGCCGCTTGCCGCACATGCTGCTGCTGATCGGCCGGGAAGGTGCGGAAGTCGGCGGTGGCGCGGGTCGGTCCGCCGCGGCGATTGAAACGGCTCAACAGCGTTTCTTGTACTTTCTCTCGGTCTGACATCACTCTACTGCCTGATACGCTGGTTCCTTGGCCGACGACGCGGCGCGGTGCCGGCATATTGCCATAGGCCTGCATTCTTCGGCGAGCCCGAAGATGGCAAGCCGGGCGGCACCTTGCCCGCAACCGCAGGCGCGCATCCCGGTGATGCTTTAACCTTGGCTTAACCAAAAGAGGACGCGATCTAACGCCCGCTTCATCGCGGGGAATGCACCGGATAACGGTGCATTGCGGCCACAGGCGTGCACGGCGATGCGACAGATGCGCGCAAGGCCGCTCCGGCAGCGCAAGCGCGCCGTGTAATCGTTCAGGTAAGTCCGTTGCCGATAGGTCTTTTGGCAGGTCTTTTGGCGAAGCGCATCGCACAGGAACCCCGTCCACAGGAATCCCGTCATTGTGAGGACAGGGCGCGCGCAGTTGCGATATCAGCATCTTGGAAATCGATGCCGGCATTCTCATGTAGATATCATGGGCTGTGCATTCGCCTGCGACTCAACGAGCGCTTGCCAGGGTGCCCCGCCTGTGTTGCACTTGCTGACCACGAACTTCGAAGGGGACGCGACTTCCGCAGCTTTGATTGACGGTAGCTTCGCCACATCAGTGCCGTTTCGTTCCATGACCGGGCGGCGCCGGTGTATTCGTGAACACGCTTTTCGACATGAGGTTAATTCATGCAAAAGCCGTTGCAGATTGCTTTCAAGAATCTCGATAGATCGGAACATCTCGAAGACCTGATACGCGAACGGGTCGATAAAATCGAACAATTCTATCCCCGCCTCATCGGTTGCCGCGTGGTACTGGAACGGCCGGCCCGCAGCGCCACCGCCAAGGCCTCGCTCGGCATCTCGGTCGAGCTCGATGTGCCTGGCAGGCCGAGGATCATCGCCAAGCGCGAGGACGATCGGCGCGATGCCAAGGGCGATAGCCTGAAATTGATCCACCAGGCCTTCGATGCCGCGCAGCGCCAGCTCGAGGATATGGCGCGGGTCGTCAGTCGCGATGTGAAGCCGCATGAAAGCAATGGCGAGACCGGCTGCATCATGCAGATCGAGAAGCTGGAGGATCACGGCTTCGTGGAAATGGCGCAGGGTGACAGCCTCTATTTCACCCGCGACGCCGTGGCCGATAACCGCTTCGACGAACTCGAGCCGGGGATGGTGGTCCATGTCACCCGCGCCGTGCGCGAGAGTTCCATGGGACCGGCGGCCAGTTCCATCCGCCTGCAGACAGGCGCGCAAAGCTTGTCGTAACGAACCTCACGGCGCGCGGGTCACAAGCCCGGCATCGACGAGGGAAACATCGATAAGGGAATCAAGCGAAAGGCCGGCAAGGGTTGCCGGCCTTTTACCGTTGCGCGCGGAACCGACCGGCGCGGCAGGGACCTCGTTTCATATACCGGCGATAGATTTCGGTGGCCGATCGCAACGGGCCGGCCGGACCGCCGTTGCCTGCTGCCCGGGCTTCATATCTCATTCCTGGAACCAGGCGGCCGCAGAGGCCTGCAATTGTGGATTGGCCAAGGCCGGCAGCACGCCCGTCAGCGCGAGGAACAGAACGCAGGCCGCCGTCTCAATCGCCAGCCGCCGTGCAACCGATTTGGTGATTTCAAAGAACCTACGCATTTCACAATCCTCCCATTCGATCTTTTCCGAAGCGCGCAATCACTGCGCCTGCACCGCAACTGAGCATTGCCGGCGTTTTTCCCAGTGAGGGGAATCACAGCCGGCCCTCACAGACCTGCCTTTCAGGCGTCCATCTCCTTTCATCAGTGGTGCCGATCACGGCCTGTTAACTATTGGCCGTTAAGCTTTGCACTTTTCCGCCATCCGGCAGGCGGAGTCGTTAATTTTTGCAAGAACAGGCCGGGGGAGTTCCGCATGAATATCGGCGACATTCTGGTGGCCAAGGGCCTGGTGACGAGGGATCAGGTCGAAGCGGCGCTGGAACATCAGAAGGAACATGGCGGCCGCATCGGCTTAAGCCTGATTGCCCTTGGCGCCCTGACCCAGGAGCAGCTCGACAGCGTCATCAACGACGCGCCTGGCGCCCCCCTCACCATCGAGGAGACCGGGCTCGACAGCCTGTTCCTGATGAACCTGATGATCAAGGGCATGTACCGGGAAAGCATCGAGCTGCCCTCGCGCCTTGCCGAGCAGATGAAGATCCCCGGCGTCATGATCAACAAGCTGCTGCAGGAGGCAAAGGACCGCAAGCTGGTGGAGGCCCTGGGCGCCGTCGGCGGCAGCACCGGCGCCCTGGCGGAAATGCGCCATGCGCTCACCCGCGCCGGCCATGACTGGGCGGTCGAGGCCTCGGAGAAGAGCCAGTATTTCGGACCCGCCCCGGTCACGCTGGAGGCCTTCAAGGACCGCATCATGCGCCAGCGCATCACCAATGAGGTGGTGAGCCGCGACCAGTTGATCGAAGCCTTCAACGGGCTGGTCATTCCCGACCGCTTCCTCAGCCGCCTCGGCCCTGCCATCAATTCCGGCAACCCGATCCTGATCTATGGTCCCGCCGGCAACGGCAAGACCACGGTTGCGGAAATCGTCGGCAAGATCTTCCAGGACGTCGTCTATGTGCCCTATTGCGTGGAGATCGACGGCGAAATTCTGAAGGTCTACGATCCCACCATCCATCAGACGGTCGAAGGCACGACCGGCTTGCCCGGCGAAAGCAGCGTGCGGCGCGGGCCGATCGATACCCGCTGGGTGCCCTGCTTCCGGCCGATGGTGATCACCGGCGGCGAACTGGCGATCGAATCCTTCGACCTCAAATTCAACCCGATCGCCAAGTTCTATGAAGCGCCTTTGCACATCAAGGCGCTGAACGGCACCTTCCTGATCGACGATTTCGGCCGCCAGCGCGCCAAGCCCGAAGACATCCTCAACCGCTGGATCGTGCCGATGAACAGCAAGGTCGATTACCTGACCCTGCATACCGGCAAGACAGTACAGATCCCCTTCGACGAGATGATCATCTTCTCGACCAACCTGCATCCCAACGACCTGATGGACCCGGCCTTCCAGCGCCGCATCAGCTATAAGCTGGAAACCGTGGAGCCGCCGGAAGACCTGTTCCGCCGCGTCTTTGCCGATATGGCGGCGAAAAAGGGCCTGCATCTGACCGATGAGATCTACGAGCAGGTGACCAAGGTGATCCGCGCCCATGATGCGCCGCTTGCCTATTTCCAGCCGAAATTCATCGTCGAGCAGGTGCTCGCCACCTGCAAGTTCGAGGGCATGGAGCCGCAATTCACGCCGGAAAACGTCGATGACGCGCTCAGTAATCTCTTCGTTAAGACCGCCAGCAAGATGTTCGGCGTGAAGCGCTGAAGCACGCAAGACGGGCATGACGACCGGGCGGCAGCCGCGCCCGCAGCCGCTTCATCCAGCACCGGGCGCAAATCCGCTTCCGTCGCCAGCCGCCTGCAGCTAGAGTGCGTCGGCGGTCTGTCCGCACCTCCGCTTGCGGTCCGTCCCGTTCGGCCGGCGCCGGCCGCTTTCGCTTCATCACGTCATCGGCAGCAACGATCATGAAAGCCATCCTCACCGGACATAGCCGCGGCCTCGGCGCCGCCATTGCCACCGAACTGCTCGGCCACGGCATCCCGACGCTCGGCCTCGCGCGCCGCGGCAACGAGGAACTCGCCGCGGCCCATGGCAGCCTGCTCACCCAGGTGGAAATCGATCTCGCGGATGACGCGGCCCTGGCGGACTGGCTGGCCGGCGATGCCCTCACCCGCTTCCTTGACGATACCGTCACGATCCTGCTGATCAACAATGCCGGCACCGTGCAGCCGATCGGCCGCAGCGAGATGCAGGATCCGGTGGTAATCGCCCGGGCGGTCAGCCTTAACGTCGCTGCACCCCTGATGCTGTTTGCCGCCCTCGCAGCGGCACGCGGCAAGGCGGAACTGCGCGCCATCCACATCTCCAGCGGCGCCGGGCGCAAGGCCTATGCCGGCTGGAATATCTATTGCGCCACCAAGGCGGCGCTCGACCATCACGCGCGCGCCGTCGCCGAGGACAACAAGGCGGGCGACAACAGCGCAGGGGACAACGGCGCCGGCATCAAGATCTGCAGCCTGGCGCCAGGCGTCATCGACACCGACATGCAGGCGCAGATCCGCAGCAGCACGCCGGAAGAATTCCCGCTGCATGCCGATTTCGTCGCCATGAAAGATGACGGCGCGCTCTCGAAGCCGGCCGATACCGCCCATAAGCTGGTGCGCTATCTGCTCAGCAACCCCTTCGGCGACGAAGCGGTGGCGGATCTGCGGCAGATCACATTCTGAGAGCGGTGGATTCTGCGAAGGCGATGCAGGCGAAATGATGCAGGCGAAGGCGCGGATCGTCATCCTGAATGGTGTCGGCAGCGTCGGCAAAAGTTCCATTGCCCAGGCGCTGCAGCGGATCGCGGGCGCCCCTTATCTGCATGTCGAGATGGATGCCTTCCTCGACATGCTGCCGCAAGGCTACCTCGATCATCCCGACGGCCTGACCTTCACGCCGCTGCAGCAAGAGGGCAAGCCGGCGATCGCCATCCGATCGGGGCCGGTGGCCGCGCGGGTCTTCCGCGGCATGCGCCACGCGATCGCCGCCATGGCCGCGCAGGGCAATAACCTGATCGTCGACGATGTCATGCTGGATGGCGAGATGGAGGAATACACGCACCTGCTCGCCGGGCATGAGCTCTATCGCGTCGGCATCTTCGCACCGCTCGACGTGATCGAGGCACGCGAGCGGGCCCGCGGCGACCGGATGATCGGCCTCGCCCGCTGGCAATATGACCGTGTGCATCGCGACACAAGCTACGATCTCGAAATCCCGACAGCCGATCGGACGCCGATGGATTGCGCGCAGATGATCAAAGAGCGATTCCGCCTATAACCGCCCCTGTAACCGCCCGCGGCAAAGCCGAATAAAGGTCAGCGCCGCTCCGGCGGAATGTCGCGCAGCCTGGCGCTGAAGCCGGCGATCTCGTCAGGATGATGCGCAAGATGGCGGCGCCAGGTCGAGGCCGGATCATGCGCCAGGCACGTTTGCGGCCGCCACGCCGTGCTGGGGCGGATCGGCCGCGGCACGAAGCCGCCGCCGCAATTGGGGCAGACATTATGCAGCTTCGTTTCCACGCAATCGGCGCAGAAGGTGCATTCATAGCTGCAGATCCGCGCCGCGCCCGCCCACGGCGGCAGATCCTTGTCGCAATATTCGCAATTGGGGCGCAGTTCCAACGCCATGATGGGACCTCATCCGCTCGAGGCGCCCAGTCTAGCAATCCGGCGCCGGCTGCAAATGACAAGCCGCGCGCAAAAACCGCCAGGATTTTCTGTGGGAACAAGCTATCGGATATGCAGGGATTCTATCAGGCGCGCGTCTAGTTCACGCGGCGGCGCATCGAGGCCGATGCGGAGGGCGGCGATACCGGCGTCTCCGGCCCCGGCGGCAAGCGGCGTATCTCATTCTGGATGGCGATATTGGCGCTGCCATAATCTTCTAGAACGATGCATTGCCGCACGGCGCCATGGACGATGAAAGGGAAGATGGCGAATTCGACCTGCACCATCTGGTTCCGTTCGTCGGGCCAGAGGAATGTGCCGAAGCTCGGCTGGCCGCTATGGCGGCAGCCGCGATAATGCTCGGTGATGGTGTCGATGGCGGGCTGGGTCAGGGCGCCGCCGAATTCATCGAGATAGCGCCCGGTAATGTCGACACAGGCGATGTCCTCGAATTTCGTGCCCGAATGGCGGAAACGCACGCGAAAGGGGCTGTCCTCGAAATCGGCGAAGATGAGATAGGGGATCAGGTCAAGGACATGCGACGGATCGAACAGGGAGGAATCAGGCGTTTCTCCGGCAGCAAGACCCTGCCAGTATTCGAGGAAGCGATCGAAACTACGCGGCAATTTCGCCAATTGCTGATTCCGTTTCCCGACCTGCCACCCCGCGCGGGGTGACCTGGAAGTTGCTCTTCACACATTCGGACTTCCATCCTAGTCAGGATTCCTGTCACTGCCAATCGTCTAAATTCGGTCAGCTCACACCAGAATGCCAAAAACTCTATGTTTTTCACAACGATAGCGTTATCAGTCAGGAACCTTACGCCGCCTCTGGTTGTCTTTTCCGGCCGCCCGTTTCGCAGCCGGCCGTCGCGGTTTCCGCCGCCCTGGGCCTGGCGCGCGGCAGAAAAATTTTCGCGCGCCGGAGGTGCGGTCGCGAAAACTGAAACTGGGCGCATGGAATCGTCGGCCCGGCCGGCGCCGGCGGGAGGAAGGGCGCGAGGGCGCGGCAACTGAAAGCTAGTCGAAAGCTTGCGGCGTGGAGAGTGACCGCAAGACCACCAGATCAGCCGGAAGACGATTGCGCCATAGCGATCACAGTCGGGGCGATCACGGCCGGGGCAGCGACCTCGACCGAAAGAGGGTCGATAACGACAAGAAATCACCCATCGGCCGGTCGCAAGGATCGGCCGCAGCATAGTGCGGAGGAGAAATGACTGTGCAAGCCATCACCCATCATCGTGCCGATTCCAAACCGGCGGCGCGGCCAACACGCAGCCCGAAGCGCGCGGCGCTGTTGAGCGCGGCCCTCATCACTGGCCTGATCGGCGCCATCGCCGGCAGCCAGGCGGCATCGGCGGAAGACAAGATCACCATCATCGTCGGTGGTCTCGAGAAGCAGATCTATCTGCCGGCCATGCTGACCCAGCAGCTCGGCTACTTCAAGGAACAGGGCCTCGATGTCGAACTGCTCAACAGCAAGGCGGGCGTCGAGGCGGAGAATGAGCTGCTCGCCGGCGCCGTCCAGGGCGTGGTCGGCTTCTACGACCACACTGTCGACCTGCAGGCCAAGGGCAAATATATCGAAAGCATCGTCCAGTTCAGCCAGGCGCCGGGCGAGGTCGAGATGGTCTCGACCAAATACGCCGACAAGGTGAAGTCGCCGGCCGATTTCAAGGGCCAGACTTTGGGCGTCACCGGCCTCGGCTCTTCGACCGCCTTCCTGACGCAGTATCTCGCCTCGCGCGGCGGCCTCGGCAATGGCGACTACACGTTGCTGCCGGTCGGTGCGGGCAATACCTTCATCGCCGCCATGAAGCAGGACCAGATCGCCGCCGGCATGACGACGGAGCCCACCATCGGCACCCTGCTGAAGCAGGGCACCGCGCAGGTGCTGATCGACATGCGCACACCGGACAAGACCAAGGAAGCCCTCGGCGGGCCATATCCGGCCGCGTCCTTCTATGTGCAGAGCGATTGGCTCGCCAGCCACAAGGACGAGGCGCAGAAGCTCGCCAATGCCTTCGTCAAGACCATGCATTACATCGCCAGCCACAGCGCCGAGGACATCGCCGCGAAGATGCCGAAGGACTATTATGCCGGCGACAAGGAGGTCTATGTGAAGGGCCTCGCCGAAGGCAAGGCACAGTTCACCCCGGACGGACGCATGCCGGACCAAGGTCCGGAGACCGTGCTGAAGGTGCTCTCCAGCTTCAGCAAGAACGTCCAGGGCAAGCAGATCGATCTCTCCAAGACCTTTACGACGGAATATGTCGACGCCGCCGCGAAGGTCGTGGGATCGGCGCAGTAAAAATATCAACGACGCCTTCGCCTATATTCCCTCTCCCCGCCGGGGAGAGGGACAGGGTGAGGGGCAATGCGGCGCAAGACATCTCCTTTGATGCTCCTGCACGCATCTCGAGCCTTGCGCTCCGTCGATCACCAACCTCGACAGTCCCATCCGTATCAACCAAAGCCCCCTCGCCCTAACCCTCTCCCCTAAGGGACAAGGGAATTGAAGCAAGAGCGGGAGAAAGAGGCAGCTAACATGGCCGCAGCTTCATCTACCACCTCACCCGCCATCGAGCTGATCGATGTCACGCGGCGCTTCGTGACGCCGAGCGGCGCCATGCTGACCGCCTTGCGTGATTTCAACATGTCGGTGGCGCAGGGCGAGTTCGCCTGCGTGGTCGGACCGACCGGCTGCGGCAAATCGACGACGCTGAACCTCGTCACCGGCCTTGCCCCGGCCAGCGCCGGCCAGGTGCGTGTCATGGGCCAGCCCGTCAACGGCGTCAGCCGCGATATCGGCTTCGTCTTCCAGACCGACGCCCTCTTCCCCTGGCGCAACGTCATCGACAATGTTGCCGCCGGGCCGCTGTTCCGCGGCATGGCGAAGAAGCAGGCCTATGCCCGCGCCCGCGACTGGCTGGCGCGTGTCGGCCTCGCCAAATTCGAAGGCCATTACCCGCACCAGCTCTCGGGCGGCATGAGGAAGCGCGTGGCGCTGGCCCAGACCTTCATCAACGAACCGAAGATCCTGCTGATGGACGAGCCTTTCAGCGCCCTTGACGTGCAGACCCGCTCCGCCATGCAGGACGAATTGCTGGAATTGTGGTCGGGCACCGGCGCCTCGGTGGTCTTCGTCACGCATGATCTCGAGGAAGCCGTGGCATTGGCCGACAAGGTCTATGTGCTGACGGCGGGTCCGGCGACGGTGAAGACCGTGCATGACATCAGGCTGCCGCGGCCGCGCGTCATGTCGGAGATCCGCTACGAAGCCGATTTCATCGAAGCCTGCAAGCGGATCTGGGACGATCTGCGCGAGGAAGTGCAGCTCGGCCAGCAGCAGATGCTGCGGGCAAGCTGAGCCAGCGCGACCGGAGGAGAGATATCCATGGCTACCACCCTGTCCAACGCAACCGCCGCCACCACGAGCGATCCCCGGATCGGCACCAGCGCCGCCGAGGTCGAGGCGCGCACCCGCCGCGCCCGGCATCGCCGCCACGTGCTGGTGATCACCCTGCGCATCGCCTTGCTGGTCGTCTTCCTGGCGCTTTGGGAGCTGACCACGCGGCTCGGCTGGATCGATCCCTTCTTCTTCGCCATGCCCTCGGGCATCGCCGATCAGATCTGGGTCTGGATCACCGAAGGCACCTCGCAGGGACCGCTCTGGGAGCAGATCGTCGTCACCCTGGAAGAAACATTGCTCGGCTTCCTGATCGGCGCGGTCGGCGGTGTCATCGCCGGCGTCATCCTCGGCCGCAACCGGCTGCTGGCCGATATCTTCAGCATCTATATCAAGATCGCCAATTCGGTGCCGCGCGTGGTGCTGGGCTCGGTCTTCATCATCGCCCTTGGCCTCGGCATGGCCTCGAAAGTGGCGCTGGCGGTCGTCATGGTTTTCTTCGTCGTCTTCGCCAACGCCTTCCAGGGTGTGCGCGAGGCTGACCGCGCCATGATCGCCAATGCCCAGATCCTCGGCGCCTCGCCGATGCAGATCACCCGCCATGTGGTGCTGCCCTCGGCGATGAGCTGGATCCTGGCCAGCCTCCATGTCAGCTTCGGCTTTGCCCTGGTCGGCGCCGTGGTCGGCGAATTCCTCGGCGCCAAGAAGGGCATGGGCCTCTTGATCTCGACCGCCCAGGGCGCTTTCAACGCCAATGGCGTCTTCGCCGCCATGATCATTCTCGCCGCTCTGGCGCTGGTGGTCGAATTCATCATCACCCGGATCGAGAACCGCCTGGTGAAGTGGCGCCCGCAGCCGCTGAACGAGACGCATTGACCTTACCGCAAGGGTAACCCCCGCACCCTCTCTGGCGACGGAGAGGGTGTTTTGCATGGAAGATCGCCATACGGGTATTTCCCGGGCCTCGCGCACGCCTTGCTAGTCTGCTAATATAGCAGCAGTGGATAGACCGCCTATCCGCGGCGCAGCGCACGGCCGTGACCGGACCCAAGTGGCAGTGGCTGCGACGCAGCCCAGCCGTCCGTCGACCGATCCCGGCAAAACCGCCTGACAAAGATGTATCATGATCGTCGTTCGGTCAGCGGGACGACGAGGCCGGAACCATTCCGACGATACATGCTGGGGTGAACGGTGCCGCCTGCGCCGCGCCCGACAACATGATGGAGATAGTCCATGTCGCACCGCAGATACGTCTACCGAACGTTCTATGCGCTTGGCATCGCCTCATCGCTGATCGCCTGCGCGCAACAAATGGACCGTCCGCAGCCCGCCGCCGTCTCCGGGCCCCCGGTCATGGTGGTGCAGGCCGCCGCAGGCAGAATACTGACAACGCCGTCAGGCATGGCGGTTTACACCTTCGACAAGGATACCCTCGGCACATCCAACTGTTATGACGCCTGTGCTCTTTATTGGTCTCCCGTTCTCGCCCGCGGCGGCGAACAGCCCACAGGCAACCTCAGCGTGAAGGCGCGCAAGGACGGCACGATCCAATGGGCGCAACGCGGCATGCCCCTCTACACCTTTGCCCAGGACAAACGTCCAGGCGACATGAAAGGCGACAATTATGAGAGCACCTGGCATGTCGCCCGTTGATCTCTGGAGATGACACGGGAGATGACACGGGCGAGGTTTCATCGGAAGGGGTCGGTCTCGTGATGGCAAATCTGTTTGCAGAGACGAGAGCGGACCAGCCAAGCGATCTGGATCGGCCGGCCGAGGACATGCCGCTGCCGACCGATATTCGGACGCTCCTGTTGCTGGGCATCTTCATTTTGCTGATGCTCTATACCCTCTACATCGCCCGCGACGTGCTGGTGCCGATCCTGATTGCCTTCATTCTCAATCTGCTGCTGCAACCCGCCATGCGCATTTGCACCCGCTTTCGCTTGCCCCGGCCGATTGCGGCTCTTCTTATCATCTTCGTCGTGTTCAGCGTCCTTGGCGGGATCAGCGTCAGCATCTCGTCGCCCGCATCGGAATGGATAGCCAAGGTTCCAGAAAGCCTGACGCGACTGGAGCAGCGCCTCTACGTTTTGAAAGCGCCGCTCGAGCAGCTGCAAGACGCCACCAAGCGGGTGGAAAATCTGGCGCAGGGCCCGCAAAAGGACATGACCGTCTCCGTCAAAGGCCCGCCGCTCAGCAGCCTGCTGCTGCTGGACACACAAAGCTTCCTCGCCGGCCTGGCTGTCACCATCGTTCTGCTGTTCTTCCTGCTTTCCGCCGGAGACCTGTTTCTGCGGCGCCTGGTTGAGGTCCTGCCCAAGCTCAGCAACAAGAAACGGCTCGTCGATATATCGCAGGAAATCGCCCGCAACATTGCGGGCTACCTTCTGACCATTACGGCGATGAACGCCACGGTCGGCGTGCTGACCGGTTTGGCCGCCTATCTGTTCGGCCTTGATGCGCCCATTCTCTGGGGCGTCGTTGCTTTCCTGCTGAACTACCTGCCGATTTTCGGACCACTGCTGGGATGCGGTATGCTGTTGCTGGTTGGCGTGGTCACCTTCGATACGTTCTGGCAAGCTTCGCTGCCGGCCGCGAGCTACCTGGTCATTCACATCATCGAAGGCGAGACAATCACGCCCATGATGCTGGCCCGGCGTTTCATCCTCAATCCTGTCCTGGTGATCATCTCGATCGTCTTCTGGTATTGGATGTGGGGTGTCCCCGGCGCATTCCTGGCGGTTCCGATGCTGGCGACCGTCAAGATTATCTGTGACCGCGTCCGTCCGCTCGCTGCCTTCGGGCATTTCCTGGGCGCTACCGCCCGCAGTTGAGCAGAGATATCGGCGCTCCTGGCTTAACCTCGCACCGTGTCATCGGTGACCTGGCTTGCCCTCTGATCCCGGATCACACGAAGAAGTGTCAGCCTGGCCTCAATATACTGCCGAATACCGTCGAATACTGCCGATTGCGCCTTGCAAGCGGGAAACGATCTCTCATGTGAGTCTAGCAGCGCCTTTCTGCTGCAGTCCCGGAAGGAACCCAGATGTCCCAGGTCAATCAACCCGGCAAAGCGGCCGCCAATGGTAATCAGAGCAACGGCAAGGCAAAGAATGCCGGTTCGAGCGGCGGCAAGCCGGCCGACCCGCTGCCCAAGCCGAAGGCGACCACCCTGCCGATGAAGAAGTAGACCGCCCAAAAAGGGAGAGCGGCGCTCTCCCTTTTGCGTTGCGCGTATCTTCGAAGACCTGCAGCCAGTCGTGACACGGAGGATATCTTGGCCAAATCCACGCAAAGCCGCAACCTCGGCCGATTGCGGAAGACCGCAATCAAATCTGCAATCGCCCTGCGCAAAGGGCAGGAAAGCGCGGAGGCATCGCTCCAGGTCATCCGTAAGCGGACGGAGCTCGGCATCGCCGCCCAGGTCAACCCTGCGACCGCGGATCATGCCGAATTCAGCAGAATGGCGCCCGAGAAGGTCAGTGCACTCTTATCTACCAGCATGATCTTCAGCGAGAAATCGGCGCAGCTGTGTTATCAGATATGGCGCCATGTCACGCAAGAAATGACGCGAGCGACACGCCATACGCAGGCAATGATGGCGATGACCGATCCAGCTGCCGCGATAACGGCCCAGACGTCTTATATCGTCGAGGCGGCGGAGCGCATGTTCAACGTCTCTCTGTTCCTGACCAGCGCCGGGGCAACCTTGGTCGAAGCCTCCGGCTCGCCATCGCATCGCATCGTCATGGCAAATGCCAGGCGGCTGGGGTGACCTTGCCGGTGGCACCTTGATTGACATCGGAACGACGCCCCCGAGATGGTAGATCGTTCCGTCGCGTTCATTGGATCATCGCCTCGCGGATACTCGCGTAGGCCAAAACCAGTCAGTCGCATGACCTATGCGGCGAATCTTTCCAGCCGGTAAGGCGTCAAGAGCGGCTCTTCCAATTTACCAAGTATCGCCCCGGCAACGCTTGCGCCGATCACCGGCGCCAGGGTGATGCCGGAATGGGTGACGGCGACACTGAGCCCGTCGATGCCGGGCGCGCGGCCGACGGCCGGAAAGCCATCGGCCGGCGTCGGGCGATAACCCAGCGTGAAATGATCGAGCCCGAAACGGCGATGCGGCGTGAAGAAGTCGCCCATCGCGGCAACCAGCTCCCTGGCTGCCGCCTCGGCTACGGCGGGGGTGGCGTCTTCCGGCAGGTCGCCGCCACCGAAATCAGCCCCCGCGATCAGCCGCTCGTCCGGCTGCTGGCGGATATGCATCTGCGGCGCCATCGCGAGGCCGTTGAGCAGCTTCGGCTGGGGATCGGTGACGACAAGCAGGCCCGGCGGCGCCGAAAGCGGCAGCTTGGCGCCGAGCGGGGCAAGCAGATCGGGCGTCGCCGTGCCGGCGGCGATGACGATCTCATCGGCAGCGATGCGGTCCTGATCGGTAACGATACCGATCGCGCGGCTGCCCTGCATCTCGATCGCCGCGACTTTGCCCCCGGTGACGATCTCGGCCCCCAGCGCCCGGGCTGCCGCCAGCAAAGCCTGCGCGGCGGCGACCGGTTCCACCGATCCCTCTTCCGGCACATGCACGGCGGCTTCCGGCGGCATCGCCAGTTGCGGCTCGATCCGCAGTACTTCGCCGCGCGTGACGGCGCGGATGTCATAGCCCCAGGCGCGATGCTGCGTGACGTATTGCTGTAGTTCCGCCGCCGGCGCGTCCCAGAGCAGACCACCGCACCAATTGACCGCAAGCCCCGGCAGCGTCCGCCCCAGTTCATGCCACAGCTTCATCGATTGATGGCGCAACCGGAAATAGGGTTCCGGATTGCCCCAGCTGGCATTGATCCAGGCCCAGGAATGCCGCGTGGCGATGCCGCCGCCCGTCTCCCCAGCCTCCACCACCGTCACCCGCGCCCCGCCGCGCTGCAGGTGATAGGCGATGGAGGCGCCGATGATGCCGGCGCCGACGACGATGACATTGGGATGGGCAGTCATGATGGTTCCTCTGGGGGACGGGACTTCTCTTCAAGTCTATTGGTCTTATCGATCACGCACGCGGATGTAAATTGTTGCGTCTTCTCTCTAGGCACTGACCGATCGAGAACCCGGTAAATCTAGTCGGGATGGAGAGCAGGACAGCTGAGGTTTGGCATTGTTGGCACCAGCCGCGAGAGATAAGATTCCTTAACCCATCATCTAGGATCGGCTTTGATGCGTTACGATCTCACGCAAATAGTATTGGTGAATGAATCGCGCGCCGAAGAGCGCGCAGGAGATGTCAGCCTGTTCATCGGAATGAAGATGGCCGCAAGCTCGTTGGAGGCTGTAGATGTGCGGAACAATGAATACAGAGCGTATTGTCTGGACGGGTCAAGATTAAAGCTGACAGAAGATGGCCTGCATGTGTCAATCGAATTGACGAACGGCGAGAGAAACGAGCAGCTCATCCGCAGCCTATTAGAACAGGCTGCCGCCTTTGTGATTGCTGCGCACTCCAAGCGCGGAAACCGGCATAAATTTCATTCCGTCGATCTCCCCAAACTATCTATAGACGAGCTAGTCGACATCGTTGGAGTGAAGAAATGGTGAGTCCGGCCTGACCACCACCACCGTCACCTGCGCCCCGCCACAGATGACAACGGATGCCCCCTCTCCCCAACCCTCCCCCGCGAGGGGGGAGGGAGCGCAACGCGTTGGCGGTTGCAATCGGCGCAAGTCAACCTCCTCCGTAAGCAGGCGTGATGCAGTGATACCCGGCGTCAGAAACCATCGCGCTCTGCTCCCTCCCCCCCTCGCGGGGGAGGGTTGGGGAGAGGGGGGCCTCGGAACTGTGCGTCGACGCTGATCATCGCCACAGCACAGCCCCTCACTGCCGCAACGCCAATCTCACCTCGACCACCAGCCCCGTCCCTTTTGCCGGGTCGCGCAGCGTGATGGAGCCGCCGGCGGCGTCGACCACTTCCTTGACAATGGCGAGGCCGAGGCCGCTGCCTTCGGTGGGATGTTCGGGCGTGGCGTTTTCCTGCCGGCGATAGAAGCGTTCGAAGACCTGTTCGCGCTCCGCCGGCGGAATGCCGGGACCGGTATCCTGGACGCGCAGCACGGCGTCCTCGCCATCCTGGTCGAGCACCACGCTGACGCTGCCGCCCGGCGGCGTGTAGCGCAGCGCGTTGTCGACCAGGTTGACCAGCATCTCCCGTAGCATGGTCTCATCGCCGCTGACGACCGGCGCCGCGACTTCATCGAGGCCGAGGTCGATACGGCGTTCGACCGCCAGGGCCGACAGCGATTCCAGCACCTGGCGCGCGAGAGCGGCGAGATCGACGGCATCGTGGCGCGGCCGCCTGCTGCCCGGTGAGGCGCGCGAGAGGGTCAGCAACTGCCCGGCCAAGTGCGCGAGGCGCCGGGTGCCGGTCTGGATCGCGCCCAGGGCCGTCGCCCGCTCGCCCGCCTCTTCCGCGCGCAGGGCGTAGGTCGCCTGCATGTTGAGCACGGTCAGGGGGGTGCGCAATTGATGCGCGGCATTGGCGATGAAGCGGCGCTGCGCCGCCATCTGTTTCTTCACCCGCTCCATGTGATGATTCATCGCCGCCACCAGTGGCCGCAGCTCACTCTGCACGCTTTCCAGCGCATAGGGCTCCAGCTGATCCGGCTCGCGGTCGCGCACCTCGTCGCGCAGCCGCATCAGCGGTCCCAGGCCGCGGGCAAGGCCGATGATGCCGAGGGCGCCCGCCGCCGCCAGCAGCAGCACCTGCTGGCCGAGGGCGTCGAGCCAGAGCCTGCGCACCGTGGCGCCATGGGCGAGCAGCGTCACGCCGACCATGACCCGTACCGCCGGCACCGCCGGGCTGCCGACCACGGCGTGATCGATCGCCACCAGATGCAACGGCTGGCCGCGATAACGGCCGGTATAGGGCGTGCCGCCGATCGCCGCGAAGCCGGCCGAGGCGGCACCGTTGGCGGCAGCGGATGGGGCCGAGGTCGCCGCCGGGGGCCGGTCCGCCGGCACGCCAGGCCGGCCGGGCGGCAACGGCAGATCGGCATAGCCGGCCAGCAGCCGGCCCTGCTCGGCGCTGTCCGCGGCCGTCTCCACCCGGTAATAGACCCGGTCGCCATAGCCGGTATCGAACATCTCCAGCGCGACCGGCGGGATCAGCGCCTCGACCACGTTATTGTTGACCTGGGTCTGTTCGGCGATGGCGGTGGCGGAGGCCAGCAGCATGCGATCGGTGATGAGATCCGCCATATCGAGCGCCGAGCGGTAGGTGGTCCAGATATTGACCGCCACCACCACCGCCAAGGGCAAGGTCAGCCAGACCAGCAGTTCCAGCCGCAGGCTGCGCAGTCGTTTCACGGCGCGCCTCCCATCAGGCCGCGCCTTCAGCCGGCGGCATCGTCATGCGACAGCAGATAGCCGAGGCCGCGCAGGGTGGCAATGCGGACATTGCTACCTTCCAGCTTCTTGCGCAGGCGATAGACATAGATCTCGATGGCGCTGGGATCGGTCTCGTCGTCGAAATCGAAAATCGCCTCGGAGAGCTTCTGCTTGCTGACGGTCTGGCCGGACTTGAACAGCAACTGCTCCAGCACCGCATGCTCGCGCGGCGTCAACGCCAGCACCTCGCCCTTGAGATGGAACTGCCGTGCCTTGGCGTCGAAACTGAGATCGCCGAGGCGCACTTCCGGCGAGCTGCGATCGGCGGCGCGGCGCAGCTGCACGCGAATGCGCGCCTCCAGCTCCGCCATCTCGAAAGGCTTGGCGAGATAATCGTCGGCCCCGGCATCGAGCCCGGCGACGCGGCCGTCGAGGCTGGCATTGGCGGTCAGGATGATCACGGGTACATTGACGCCGCGCCCGCGCAGGCGCTTCAGCACCTGCATGCCGCCCATATTGGGCAGCGAGAGATCGAGGATGACGAGCGCATATTCCTGCACGCTGAGCAGATGGTCGGCATCTTCGCCATCGGCGACGCAATCGACGGTATAGCCGTTCTGCCGCAGCAGCCGGCCGAGCCAGTCGGAGAGCTGGGGATTATCCTCGACCAGCAGCAGCCGCATCGCCGGCCTCCGTCTGCGCGCCTGCTAGACCGCCGCGATGCTCAGCGCAGCACATGCGGCAGAAGGCCGGTCAAGCCGATAAAGATCAGATAAAGCGCCACGATGATATTAAGCAGCCGCGGCATGACGAGGATGAGAATGCCGGCCAGCAGGGCGACGATCGGCTGAATAGCGATGATGCTTAGGGTCATGTTCCGGTAACCTCATGTTCGATAAAGATTCTGATGGCTGCCGATGCGACGTTTGAGGCAATCTCGACCCGTCACGAGGCGACTCGCAGCAGTTCCGATTTATACCGGAAGGGGCGACAAAAAGCATAGGTGTGGCGCCGGTGGTTAGGCGCGTTGTTTTCCGCCTGCCGGCAACACGCTCCGCTCGCTTTGATCGATATCAAGGCCGCCTTGACGGCAGAACGTTAATTTTGTCCGATCCCGGCTTCGGCCGGGTTCCGTGCGGCATCCGTCGCACGCGGCCCAGCTTCCAGTCGAGAGGAATAGAATGCGCGGCAGCCGGCTCCTGATCGTGGCTCTCCTTCTTGCCGGTCTTGTCCTGGCGGCGGGTTGGCGTTATGGCGGCTGGTTCCAGGGCGGCGACGGCCAGCTTACCCTCTATGGCAATGTCGATATCCGCCAGGTCGATCTTGCTTTCGACGCCGAAGGCCGGTTGCAGAAGATGAACGTCCAGGAAGGCGATCATGTCGCGGCAGGCCAGGAACTCGGCACCCTCGACGCCACCACCTATCAAAGCCTCTATGACCTCTCGGTCGCCCGCGCCGAGGCGCAGCGCCAGGCTGTCATCAAGCTGAAGGCCGGCAGCCGGCCGGAGGAGATCGCCCGCGACAAGGCCAATGTCACCGCCTATGAGGCGGTGCTTTTCAACGCCCAGCGCACTATGGACCGGCGCCAGACGCTGCTCGGCCAGGGCTTCGCCGCCCAGCAGCAATATGAAGAGGCGCAGGCGACCGCGCGCCAGACCCAGAGCCTGCTGGATGCGGCGCGCCAGACCCTGCGCCTGTCGGAAATCGGTCCGCGCGTCGAGGATATCGCCGCGGCCGAGGCGCAGTTACGCGCCGCCGAGGCCAGTACCGCCATCGCCAAGGACCGGCTGGACCATTGCCGCCTGGTGGCGCCGAGCGACGGCATCATCCTGTCCCGCAATGTCGAGCCCGGCGCCGTCATCCTGCCGACCACCGCCGCCTATACGCTGGCGCTGACCAGCGAGATCTGGATCCGGAGCTTCCTGCCGGAAACCGCCCTCACCCATGTGCAGCCGGGTGATGTCTTCATCATCACCGTCGACGGCGCGCCGCACAAACAATACCGCGCCAAGGTAGGTTTCATCTCGCCCACCGCCGAATTCACCCCGAAGACCGTGGAGACGCCGGAGCTGCGCACGCAGCTTGTCTATCGCATCCGCCTGAAGGTGCAGGGCGACGCGCCGGACCTGCGCCAGGGCATGCCCGTCACCCTCCGCCCGGAAAAGCCGGTGCCGGTCGGCTGAGCCGGCACGGCAGGCAATACCCATGGCGATCGGTCCCAGCCCGGCAGCAACCGGCTCCGCAGCAACGCATGGCGCGGGGCTCGCCACGCCGGCGATCACGATTCGCGATCTCTGCAAGACCTTCCCGCGCGGCCGCGAGCGGGTGACGGCGCTCGATCATCTCAGCGTCGAGGTCGCCGCCGGCGGCATCACCGGCCTGGTCGGGCCCGACGGCGCCGGCAAGACCACCCTGCTGCGGCTGATCGCCGGGCTGATGACGCCCGATAGCGGCAGCATCCGGATGCTCGACCATGAGGTTCCCGCCGAAATGGACGAGATCCGCGCCCAGGTCGGCTACATGCCGCAACGTTTCGGTCTTTACGAAGATCTCACCGTGACGGAGAACCTCACCCTCTTCGGCGCCCTGCACGATCTGCCGGCTGAACAATACGCGCAACGTCAGGCGGAGCTGCTGCGCTTCACCGGGCTCGCCGATTTCACCGCCCGCCTCGCCGGCAACCTGTCCGGCGGCATGAAACAGAAGCTCGGCCTCGCCTGCGCCCTGCTGGCTCAGCCGCGCGTCCTGCTGCTCGACGAGCCATCGGTCGGCGTCGACCCGATCTCGCGCCGCGAATTATGGCACCTGGTCAAGGATCTGGCGGGGGCCGGCACCACCGTCATCTGGAGCACCGCCTATCTCGACGAGGCGGAGAAATGCGACGCCGTGATCGTGCTGCAGGAGGGCAAGCTGCTGGCCGACGGCGCACCCGCCGCCTTGGTCAAGGCGGCGGGAACCACGGCCCTGCTGCTGCCGGTCGCTGCCGACGAGCGTCGCCGGCGCCAGCGCCAGCTGCTGGCCTATCCCGCCGTGCATGACGCAACGCTGCTCGGCAGCCATCTGCGCATCGTCTGCCGCGACGGTGATGCCGGCGGCGGCCTGTCGCAGCAGGAACTGGCGGGCGCCCAGCCGGCACCGGCGCGGCTGGAAGATGCCGTGGTGACGGTGCTGCGCGAACGCATGTCGAGCCCGCACGGCAATCAGCAGGCGGCCGCGGCGCCGGTTGCCGCCCTCAATCACGCCATCCTCGCCAAGCCTGCGGGCATCGCGCCTGGCGCAACTGGCAATGGCAAAACGGGCAACGGCGAAAAGGATAATGGCGAAACGGTGATCGTGGTCGATCACCTGTCGCGCCGCTTCGGTTCCTTCACGGCAGTCGACGATGTCAGCTTCAGCGTCCGGCGCGGCGAGGTCTTCGGCCTGCTCGGCCCCAACGGCGCCGGCAAATCCACGACCTTTCGCATTCTCTGCGGCCTGCTGCCCGCCACCAGCGGCAGCGCCACCGTCGCCGGCATCGATCTTGGCCGGGCGCGGGCCGATGCCCGCCAGCGCATCGGCTATATGGCGCAGCGCTTCTCGCTCTATGGCGATCTCAGCTGCCGCGAAAATCTGCGCTTCATGGCCGGCGCCTATGGGCTCGACCGCCGCCGCTTCGCCCGCCGGCTGGATTGGGCGGTCGCCGCCTTCGACCTTGCCGAGATCCTGGATGCCGTCTGCAGCACCTTGTCTCTCGGCCACAAGCAGCGCCTGTCGCTGGCCGCCGCCGTCCTGCACGAGCCGGACCTGCTGTTCCTCGACGAGCCCACTTCCGGTGTCGATCCGCTGGCCCGGCGCGATTTCTGGCTGCGCATCGGCCTCTTCGTCGAAAGCGGCATGACCGTTCTCGTCACCTCGCATTTCATGGACGAGGCGGAGAATTGCGACCGCATCGCCATCGTCAATCGCGGCAAGCTGCTGGCGCTCGACACGCCGGGCAACCTGCGCGCCGCCAGCGTGACGCCGACCCTGCCCGATCCCTCGCTGGATGACGCCTTCGTGGCGATCGTGCAACGTTCCGAGGACGGTACCGGCAATGAAAGGGCGGCCGCTGGAAAGGCGGGCGACGGAATGAAGGGGGCCAGGCCATGAGCGGGTATCTGCGCCCCAGGCGGCTCTTCGCCCTCCTCGGCAAGGAATTCGTGCAGATCCTGCGCGATCCCTCGGCGATCATGATCGCCTTCGTGATGCCCGTCATCCTGCTGCTGCTCAACGGCTATGGCTTGTCGCTGGATGCGATGAACGTCTCCTTCGGCGTCGTCATGGAGGCGCAGACGCCCCGCACCATCAGCCTCTACCGCGCCTTCGTCGATACGCCTTATATCGCCGCCCATCCCTATTACACCGCCGATGCGGCGGAGAGCGCCTTGATGAACGGCGATATCAAAGGCTATATCGTGGTGCGCGCCGAGACCGTGCGCAATCTTGACAGCGCGCTGAAGCCGCAGCCCTATCTGGTGGTGGTGGACGGCGTCGACGCCAATACCGCGCGCATCGTCGAGGGCTATGCGGCGGGCGTGCTGGGCGGCTGGTACCAGCGCGAAGCCAGCAACAACAGCCTTCTCATCAGCAGCCCTGGCGTCGTGCTGGAGCATCGCTACTGGTTCAATCCGGAACTGCGCAGCACCTCCTTCATCGTGCCGGGCCTGATCGCGGTGGTGATGACCCTGGTCGGCGCCTTGCTGACTGCGATGATCGTGTCGCGCGAATGGGAACGCGGCACCATGGAATCGTTGATGGCTTCGCCGGCCAGCATCCTCGAGGTCATGCTGTCGAAATTGCTGTCGAATTTCGTGCTCGGCATGATGGCCATGGCGGTCGCCGTCTTCCTCGGCCTCTTCCTGTTCCACGTCCCCTTCCGCGGCTCGTTCCTGATCCTGACCCTGGTCAGCGCCCTCTTCCTGATCAGCGCCCTTGCCCTCGGCCTGCTGATCTCGACCATCGCCCGCAACCAGTTCGTCGCGGCGCAGATCACCTTCATCACCACCTATATGCCGGCGCTGATGCTGTCCGGCCTGCTGTTCGACATCGCCAGCATGCCGCTCTGGGTGCAGGATCTGACGCATATCGTCGCCGCCCGCTATTTCGTCGCCTGCCTGCAGACATTGTTCCTGGCCGGCGACGTCTCGGCGATCCTGCTGCCCAACGCCGTCATCCTGTTCTGCTTCGCACTCGGCTTCTCGCTGATCACGCTGAAGCGCATGAAGCGCAACCTGGAGGGCTGAATGCGCCGCATCATCGCCCTCATCGTCAAGGAAATGCTGCTGCTCTGGAAAGACCGGCGGATGCGCTTTGTGATCATCCTGCCGCCGCTGATCCAGGTGGTGATCTTCGCCCATGCCGCCACGTTCGAGGTGCGGCATGTGCCGCTCGCCGTGTGGAACGAGGACCAGACGGAGGATTCGCGCGAATTCGTGCGCCGCTTCACCGACAGCGACGCCTTCGACCTGGTGGCCAATCTCGACAACCCGCAAGCCGTCACCGACTGGATCAACGCCCAGCGCGCCGGGGCGGTGCTGCATATCGATGCCAGGTTCAGCGCCGATCTCGCCTCCTCCCGGCCGGCGAAGGTGCAGATGATCATCGACGGCAGGCGCTCCAACGTGGCGCTGATCGTGCAGAACTATGCCGCCACCATCGTGGAGAGCTATAACCGCGAACGGCTCGGCGCCGCCGGCAGCACTGCTTTGGCCGGCCCGCGCCTGGAAGTGCGCGCCTGGTTCAACCCCAACCTCGAGAGCCAGTGGTACATCCTGCCGGCGCTCAACGCCTTGCTGGTGATGGTGATGGCGATGCTGATCACCGCTCTGTCGGTGGCACGCGAGCGCGAGCTCGGCACCTTCGACCAGTTGCTGGTGACACCGCTGCGGCCGCTTGAAATCCTGATCGGCAAGGTGACGCCCTCGCTGATCATCGCGCTGGGCGAGGCCTTCGGCATTCTCGCCGTCGCCGTCTTCGCCTTCGACGTGCCGTTCCGCGGTTCGCTCGCCTGGTTCGGCGTCAGCTTCGTCGTCTTCCTGCTCTCGGCGATCGGCATCGGCCTGGCGATCTCTGCCGTCGCCAAGACGCAGCAGCAGGCGATTCTCGCGGTCTTCATCTTCCTCGCCCCGGCCATCATTCTCTCCGGCATGGCAACGCCAATCGACAACATGCCCGACTGGTGCCAGAAATTGTCGCTGATCAATCCGACGCGCTATATGGTCGAATTGATCCGCAGCCTCTATCTGCGCGACCCCGCCCCGGCTTTGATCATCCAGCAGCTCTGGCCGATGCTGTTGATCGGCGCCATCACCCTCAGCTTCGCGACACTGCTGTTTCGCCGCCGTCTCGGCTGAAAACGCGCACCGGTCACGACAACTTGATGCGGGTCTTCGGGCGCTGCCCGGCGGAACCATGAAGGCGAAGGCCGGTTGCTCATGCAGGCGCCCATCCGGAACGCGCCATTACCTTCAAGGAGAACGACATGAACAACGACCGTATCGAAGGCAACTGGAAGCAGTTCAAGGGCAAGGTGAAGGAGCAATGGGGCAAGCTGACCGACGACGACATGAAGGTCCTCGAAGGCAATCGCGACCAGCTCGTCGGCCGGGTGCAGGAACGCTACGGCATCGCCCGCGACGAAGCTGAGAAGCAGATCGAGCGGTTCCGCTCCAGCAATCGCGATCTCTTCAGCTAAGCGCTGATATCCGGGCCGGGCCGACGAGGCCGGCTGATCGACTTGGGAAGCGGCCGCCTTGCGGCCGCTTCCTGCTTTCGGTGCCACCACATCCCGCAGATCGCATCCTGCGTCTGCGCAGTTTGCCCCGCCTCCGGCGCCGCATCCGCGCAGCGACTAACGGTGTATGCCGCATCGCGAGGGATCACAAAATAGTGTTGCGCGATCTACATCCCCTGATGTTAGCCATGGCCAAAAAGGCTGGCCCTGAAGATCAGGCATGCAAGGATAGGACCTCGTCCCTCGGCGTATCTCCCAGAACCCGCCGGGCGGACGCCGGGAATGGCAGGTAGGCTATCGGCGAAGCCGGTCTTGTCGACGGTCGCTGACGTTTTCCCCTCAGCGGCACGGCATCGACCTGCTTACCGCTCCGTTCCCCGATCGGCCCGGAGGTCGCGACGCTTCCCAGCAAAGCGCCGTACGAGGTGGATACCCCCTGGAAGTGGCCCCCAAGCTTCCAGCACCTCAATGCCTCCGGGCCCGATCCTATCGGGGACCCGGCAAAAGAAACCCGCACAGCATGCTGCGAGATCATTTTGCGAGATGCCGGGCGGCTTTATACAGCCGCCGCGATCGCGCCTCGGCCGGCCGATTGATTGCGCCCGCCCTATTGATGCCACCCCATTGACGCCAGCCGCGCGTGGTGCCGAAATAGCCGGGCGCAGTCGGTGCCGGCGCCGCCTCAAGCCGCCCGTTGCCGATACTGCGTGGGGGATTCTATGAGCATCATAAAATAGTATGCCTTGCTGGCTTGAACTTGATCGCGTCACGATGCCCCTGGTGCGTCGCTTGCACGATGTCTGGTCGCAGAAACGCCCCGGCGGCAGGCTGCCGAGGCGAGCCGATTTCGACCCGGTGGAACTCAAGGCGCTGCTGCCCAACCTGATGATCGTCGAACCCGAGCCGGCACCGTTCCGGCTCCGCTATCGCCTGGTGGGCACGAAGATCGCGCGGGTCTCCGGCTTCGACTTCACGGGCCGTTATCTCGATGAGATCCTGCCGCCCGGATTACCCGACGACTGGCACCATTATTACCGCATTTCCTATGACAGCGGCCGGCCGGTTTACGGGTTGATCAACGCCCCAACCCGCGATGGCGAGACCTTTGTCTATGAGTTCGGCATCTTCCCGCTGCGCCTCGCCGGCGATACGGTCGAGCAGTTCTTCAGCATCGAGGATTTCGGCGACCGTGAGCCCTATTCAAATCAGTTGATCGGCGAAAGGCGGCGGGGCGGCGACAGGCGGGGCGGGCACGACGGCGGGCCCGAGGCAAGGACGGCGCAGGCAGAAACGCCCCAGGCCTGAGCCGGCGCGGTCTTTCGGTTCTTGCCAAACGGCGGCCTTGCGACATCCAGAATCGACGAGAGAGGGCGGCCAGGCATTCCATGCAACAACACATCGATATCCTGCACGAGCTTGCCCTCTGGCTGACCCACCGTGTGCGCAGCGGTGCCAGGCTGGAGGAACTGTTTCCAGATTTCAGCCACAAAATCGCGCGATCCGGCCTGCCGCTCTGGCGCAGCCAATTGGGCCTCGAGGTGCTGCACCCGGAGGCATCCGGCTGGATGCTGGTCTGGCAGGACGAAGCCCTGGCGATCCGCGACCGCAAGCGCAGTGAAGTCCTGGGCAAGCAGATCTATCTCAATAGCCCGACCTGGGTCGTCGATGAAACCGGGCGGCCTTATCGCCAGCGCCTGGAGGACGGACCGCAATCCATGGAATTGCTGGAAGAATTGCGGCTGCAAGGGGCCACCGATTACGTGATGTTTCCCCTGCCGTTTCTCGACCATCAGCGGACCGCCGTGATGTCGTTCGCCACGCAACAGACCGGCGGCTTCAGCGAAAGGGAGATCGCGACCTTGCGCCTGGCGGCGGATCTCTTCAGCCCCTATGCGGAGCGCCATGTCCTGCGCCGCATCACGGTCGACCTGCTGGACACCTATATCGGCCATCGCAGCGGCCGGCGCATCACCGACGGCCAGATCGAACTGGGCCAGATCGACCACATCGAGGCCGCCATCTGGCTCACCGACCTGCGCGGCTTCACCCGCTATTCCGAAGAGGCGCCGATCGCCGAGGTCATCGGCGCCCTGAATGCCTGGCTGGGGCCGATGGTGAAGGTGATCGAGAGCCATGGCGGCGAGGTGCTGAAATTCATCGGCGATGCCGTCCTTGCAAGCTTCGCCGCCGCCGATCACGGCGGCGGTGGAAATGCCTGCCGCCAAGCGCTGGCGGCCGCCGAGGCCTTCTGCGCGGCGATCGACGGTCTCAATGAGCAACGGGGCAAAGCCGGCCTGCGCAGGCTCGATTTCGGCCTTGGCCTGCATGTCGGCGAGGTGGCCTATGGCAATATCGGCGCCGCGACCCGCCTGGATTTCACGGTGATCGGCCCAGCCGTCAACCGCGCCGCGCGCCTGCAGGAATTGACCAAGCAGTTGGGCGAGCGGGTCGTCATCTCCGCCGATTTCGCCGCCGATGCGGGCCTCGATCTGCGCGACCTCGGCCTGCACGCTTTGCGCGACGTCGCCGGCACGCAGCGCGTTTTTGCGCCGAGGCGATTAGATCCTGCTTTAACGGCGGGCGATCAGCAGGCCTAGCAGCAGGCCCACACCCCCGGCGATCGAAGCGGCCGACCACGGATTTTCGTGGACATATTCGGATGAGGCCGCGCCGGCCGCCCGCAGCTTCTGCCCGGCGCCCCGCTTCACCTGGCCCGCCAGCTCCTTCGCTTGGCCGACTTTCGCCACGGCTTCGTCCCGCAGTTCCCGCAGTACCTCGACTGAAGCGGTCCCCGAGGCAACGAGGCCGTCGAACTTCGTCACCAGGTCGCGAAACTCGCCGACAACCTGCTCGACCGATTCATTCGCCGCCTGGACCGTCTCTTTGACACTTCCGGTATCCGCCATCGGTTATTCCTCGCTCTTATGGGTTTGCTCTATCGCAGCCGTGGCGCCGCCCGCTGGGACAGCGCCACTTGGGGGCAGCCGCCACTTCGTTCAAATCAGCTCGTTCAAATCATCAAGGCGCGGTCTTCGAGCTCTTGGTTGCCATTCTCGCCGCACCGTAGGTCTTCCCTTCCCGTTAAGCATGATTGGGTCCTACAACAAGCAGCAACCTCTCGGCTTGTTCCCGGCACGCGAAGGCGTCGTTCCCGGGCGATTGTTCACGGAAGTTTGTGCGCCGGAAAAAGAAACCGGCAGGCGGGCGATGCGGTGACGCCGTTAATGGAGAGCAGCATGAGGCATCGGGTCTTGAGGAGATGGAGCGGATGGCCCGCCTGGCGGACAAGATCCAGAATGCGCTGGATGAAGCGCGCACCATGATTCTGGGCATTCAGGTGCTGATCGGCTTCAGTTTCCGCGCACCTTTTGAACAAGCCTATGGGCACCTGTCCGACCTCGCCAAAGCGGTCGCGACCGGCTCTACCTTGCTGCTGCTTATAACCTTCGTGGTGCTTCTGCTGCCCTCGACCACGCATCGCCTGGCGGAACAGGGTGCCGATACGCCGCGCCTGCACCGGCTGACGACCCTCTATGTGGCGGCGGGGCTCGCCCTCTTCGCCCTGGCCGTAGCAGGCAGCCTGTACCCGCCCCTCTCCCTCGCCACCCCGACGCCGATCGCCGCCGGCGGCGCGTCCGCCATCGCCGCACTCTGTCTGATCCTATGGTTCGGCCTTGGCCTGCGCGACCGGCGGAGGGATTCCTTCGGCGCGCGGCAGGCAACAGCGCGAAGGCCGCACGACGGCCGTGAACAGGAAAAACCCGAGGCGAAAAAATCGGAGCAAGCGATGTCACAAAAGCCAGGAACCGACATCACGGAAAAGATCAAGCATGTCCTGACGGAAGCACGCGTCATCCTGCCCGGCGCCCAGGCGCTGCTCGGCTTCTCCCTGGCCGCCGTGTTCACCAGCAAATTCGCCGATCTCGGCAGCGTCCAGCAGGCCGCGCATCTGGCCGGTACGCTGCTGGATATGATCGCCGTCGCCCTCCTGATCCTGCCCGCCGCCTATCACCGCCTGGCGGAACATGGCGAAGAAACCGAGGCTTTCCACCGCTTTGCCGGGCGCGTCGTGCTGCTGGCGCTGCTTCCCCTTGTCACCGCGATGGGCTGCGAGCTGTTCGTCATCCTGTCGATGAATGCGAGCGGGCTTCTCATTCCACTGGCCGTTGCAGCCGCCATGACCGCCTTGATGCTGGCGCTGCTTTTCGGCCTGCCCTTGCTGATGCGCGGCGGCGCTGGGCAGGACCGCCCTTCAGCCGCCGGCTGAGGCTGCCGGCTCCAGCGACTCCTGCCCGGCCTGACGAGTTGATCCAAAGCAAAATCATGCCCGCACCGGCCGGCTAAAGTGCATTTCCGGAAGAGCTTGTACGCGGAATACGCGATCTGAGGTAGGCTGGCCCTTGTCGCGAACGAAGCGCCACATCCGGCGTATCGGACCGGGCGCATCGAAGCGGGGCGCATCGAAGCGGACCAAGTTGAAACGGCCAGGACATAGCAGCGAGAGCGAGCGGCGCAGATCATGGGCGAGGGAAATCCGTCGGAACTCTTCTGGCAATGGCCTATCAGCGAACTGCCGCGGCGGCTCAACCTTGCCGGCAATGCGCTGGGCGGGCTCACCGGCGCCGAGGCGGCGGAGCGCCAGCGGCTATACGGCCCCAACCGGCTGCAAGACAAGCCACGCTTCTCGCTGGCACGCAAATTCGCCGGCCGCTTTCGCAACCCGCTTGTCCTGATCCTGCTCGCCGCTGCGGCGATCTCGGCACTGACCGGCGATGTCAGCAGTTGCATCATCATCTCCGTCATCGTCGGCATCAGCGTGTTGCTGGACAGCCTGCAGGAATTTCGCGCCGAGCAGGCGGCGGAAAAGCTGCGCGTCTCCGTTTCCTTGAAGGAACAGGCGCTGCGCGACGGCAAGGCCGTGACCTTGCCCGCCACCGAGATTGTGCCGGGCGACATCGTATTGCTGGCAGCCGGCGACATGGTGCCGGCCGATGGTCGCATCGTCGAAGCACGCGATTTCTTCGTCAATGAGGCCCTGCTCACCGGCGAATCCTATCCGGCCGAGAAACAGCCGGTACCGGCCGGCATTGCCACCGATGCCATCGCCGAAGCGACCAATGCCGCCTTCATGGGAACCTCGGTGGTCAGCGGCAGCGCACATCTGCTGGTCTGCGCCACCGGCAAGTCGACACAGTTGGGCGAGATCAGCAGCGCCCTGCGGCATACGCCGCCCGCAGCGGCGCTGGAACAAGGGACCTATGACTTCGGCCTGCTGATCGTGCGCATCACCGGCCTCCTCGTGCTTTTCGTCCTGCTGATCAATCTGGCTTTCCATCGCCCGCTGCTGGAAAGTTTCCTCTTCGCCCTTGCCCTGGCGGTCGGCCTGACGCCGGAATTGCTACCGATGATCGTCTCCGTGACCCTTGCCCAGGGTGCGATGCGCATGGCCAAGGAGAAGGTCATCGTCAAGCGCCTGGCGGCGATCCATGACCTCGGCAGCATGGACGTGCTCTGCACCGACAAGACCGGCACCCTGACCGAAGCCAAGATCCAGCTCATCAAGGAACTGACGCTGTCGGGTGCCGAGAGCCAGCGTGTGGTCGATCTCGCCTGGCTCAACAGCCATTTCGAAAGCGGCCTGCGCAGCCCGCTGGATGATGCCATTCTCGATCATGCGCCGGAAGCCTCCTCGCCCCTTGCACGCGACGGCTGGAACAAGCTTGATGAGGTGCCGTTCGGTTTCGAGCGGCGCCGTGTTTCCGTTCTCATCGAACGGGCAGGCAGGCGATTGCTCATCGTCAAGGGCGCGCCGGAAGACGTCCTGAAGCACTCGAACCGCTACGAGGAAGCCGGCGAAGGCGATCTGCACCCGCTCGACGATGCCGCCCATGCCAAAGCGCAGGCGGTGTTCGACGCCCTCGGTCGCGACGGCTTCCGGGTACTGGGCGTCGCCTGGCGGGAAGTTGCCGCGGACCGTGACCATGCCGATGTCAGCGACGAAAGCGAGCTGGTCTTCGCCGGGTTTGCCGCCTTTCTCGATCCGCCGAAGGAAAGTGCCGGGCGCACCATCATTGCCTTGGGTAAGGCGGGCATCACCGTGAAGATCCTCACCGGCGACAACGAGCTGGTGACGCAGCATGTCTGCGCCGATCTTGGCATCCCGGTTGCCGGCCTGCTGACCGGCGCCGATCTCGCCGCGATGAGCGACGAGGCGCTCAGTGCACGGGTCGAGGATACCGATCTCTTCTGCCGGGTGACGCCGGTGCAGAAAAACCGCATCCTGCTGGCCTTGAAGCGCCGGGGGCATGTGGTTGGTTACATGGGTGACGGCATCAACGACGCACCCTCGCTGCACAGCGCCGATGTCGGCATCTCGGTCGACAGCGCCGTCGATGTCGCCAAGGATGCCGCCGATATCATCCTGCTTGATCGCGATCTCGGCGTCTTGGCGCGGGGTGTGCGCGAAGGCCGGCGCACCTTCGGCAATATCATGAAATACGTGATGATGGGGACCAGTTCCAATTTCGGCAACATGTTCTCCATGGCCGGCGCGGTGGTGATGTTGCCTTTCCTGCCGATGCTGCCGATCCAGGTGCTGCTCAACAACCTCCTCTACGATCTTTCCGAAGTGCCGATCCCGCTGGATGAGGTCGATGAGGAAATGATGGCGACGCCGCATCACTGGGATATCGGCTTCATCCGCCGCTTCATGCTGCTGCTGGGGCCGGTCAGCTCACTGTTCGATTTCCTGACCTTCGGCCTGCTGCTGTTCGTCTTCCATGCCAGTGAGAAGATGTTCCAGACCGGCTGGTTCATCGAGAGCCTGGCAACCCAGGTATTTGTGATCTTCGTTATCCGCACGCGTGGCAACCCGTTCCGCAGCCGCCCGAGCCGCCTGCTCACCGCCTGTTCGCTCGGCGTCGTCGCCATCGCCATCGCCCTGCCCTATTCGCCGCTCGGCCCCTGGCTGGGATTCGTGCCGCTGCCCTGGCATTTCCTCGCCGCCCTGGCCGGCATGGTCGCGGTCTATCTCTGCCTCGCCGAGCTCGCCAAGCGCTGGTTCTATCGCCATCTGCCGCCTGCCGCCCAGGTCCGCGCCGCCGTGCTGCGGCCCAATCTGCCGATGATGCGGCACTGAAGACGGATAAAGGGCGGCCCGCGCCAGTAAACTCCGGCAATGCCCGACATTGACTTCATAGCGTCATAAAGCCTGCCTATAAGGCTCAGCGACGCCGGATCGGCATCCAAGGCCGCTCCATGTTGATTGTTGTCATAAGAGTAGACCATCCATGTCCCGCACCATCCACCTGATCCGCCACGGCCAGTCGACCTTCAACGCGCATTTCGAGGCGACCGGCGAAGACCCCATCCATATCGATGCGCGATTGACCGAACTCGGCCATCGGCAGGCAGCGGAAGCGGGCGAGCGGCTGGCTGGCACGGCCTATGACGTGGTGATCGCCACGCCGCTGACGCGGGCGATCCAGACCGCCCAGGGCATCTTTGGCACGCGGGCACCCATCATCATCAGCCCGTTACACCGCGAATGGCTGAGTCACAGTTGCGATGTCGGCCGCAGCGCGCGGGAGCTGGCGGCGGATTTTCCCACGCTCGACTTCGCCCATCTCAACGATCCCTGGTGGCATCATTTCGAACCCTTCAACCGGCACGGTTTCTCGCCGGAACCGGAACATGCCCTGCTCGACCGCGTCGGCGCCTTCAAGGAGATGATCGCCGCCCGCAGCGAGGCGCGGATCGCCGTGGTCGGCCATGGCGATTTCTTTCGCCGCCTGATTGGCCGGCATCTGATGAATTGCGAATTGGCGCCCTGGAATCCGGCAATCTGAGCGGGGATATCCGCTCCCTCTCCTTCAGATATCTTGCCCGATTCGAGCTGGCCCGACTCGCCCTTGCCAACCCTGCGTCGCGCCATATCGCCGGCGGGTGGATCCCTGCGGCCATCCACCTCCGGTCAAGGTCACGCCGCAGAGATCCGTTCAACAATCGCAACTCAATGCGACGCGCCTCTATAGAACAACAGTCGCACTGTCATATGTCTCCGCCGTGACTCTTGCATGACAGCGCCGGCGCGGCGGCGGAACCGGATGGAGCATTGGCGTGTCGGCCCATGGCGCGCGCCCTGCTGCGACGCCCCGTGCGATTGTCACGCGCGCGCTCCTCTGCCAGTATCGCCGCCCGCGCCCGCAAGGCCGCTGATCCAGTTGGATTGTCAAGACGATGACCGGTGAATAACCGCCCGATGGCCAACCTCAATATCCGTTCCCAGCCGACGCCGAAACAACGGCGCCTCATCCTTGCCGGGCTCTTTGCCAGTATTTTCACCTTCGGCACGGCGTTCGGCGGCCTGGTCCCGTGGATGGCGCTGGTGCTGGAGGGGCGCGGCACGGCCAGCATTTGGATCGGCCTCGTTGCCGCCGCCAATTCCATCGGCGTCGCGGTTGCAGCCCCCTTCGTGGCGCGGGTGGTACGGCGCTTCGGCACCGCACCCTGCATGCTGGCAAGCGCGCTCGTCACCCTCATTACCATCGTGCTGCTGCCGGTCTATACCAGCGTGCCGGCCTGGTTCGCGCTGCGGCTGATCGGCGGCGTGGCCAGTGCCGCGCCCTGGATCGTCAGCGAGACCTGGATCAACCTGGTCGCCGGCGAAACGCATCGCAACCGCATCTTCGCCATGTACGGCGCCATCATCGCGGTCGGCTTCGCCACCGGTCCCATCATCCTGACCCTGGCCGGGACCGAGGGGCCGGCCGCCATCTCCTGCTTCATCGGCCTCAGCATCGCCTCGTCCGCCCCGATCATCCTGCTGAAGCGCTTCATGCCGCCGCTGGACGACGAGCCCGATCACAATGTTCTCGGCGTCTTCCGCGCCGTGCCCGCGCTGCTTGCCGCCGCTTTTCTCTCCGGCGCCCTGGATGCGGCGCTGTTCAGCTTCCTGCCGCTTTGGGGACTGCAGACCGGCCTCGACCGGCAATATGCCCTGACATTGCTCAGCATCTTCATCGCCGGCAATATCCTGCTGCAATTTCCCCTGGGCTGGCTCGCCGATCACATCGGGCCGCGGCGGGTGATGCTCGGCTGCTCGTTCCTCTGCCTGCTGGGTCCCGTCAGCGTGATGTTCAGCCTCGGCCAGCCAGTCCTGCTGGCAGCGCTGTTCTTCCTCTGGGGCGGATCGGTCTGGGGCGCCTATACGGTGGCGCTGGCGGCCATGGGACGTTACTTCACCGGCAGCGCGCTCGCCGTCGCCAATGCCGCTTTCGTCATGGTCTATACGCTGGCGAACGTGGTCGGCCCGCCGCTTGCCGGCCTGGCCTTCGATACCTGGCGCCCGCATGGGCTGATGATCCTCAGCCTCGGCGTGGCGGTGATCTTCGCGCTCATCGCGCCATGGCCGATCCGCATCGCTGAACGGGCGGAACGCTGAGCGGCGGCGGAGCGCCGAGCATAGTTAAGAGGCATTCCGCCGATAGCGCTCGCCTTTGCCCAGCATGACGCCCTGCTGACCAGCGATGCCAAGTTCCAGGCTTTCGGCGATGCGCTGGGCCCGTTCCAGGAAATGTGCGGCGGCTTTCGGCGGGCAGACCCGCAGCGCCGTCTCCTTGAAGATAGCCAGCCAGCGGTCGAAATGGTCGGCATGAATCGGCAGAGACAGATGCTTTTGCATCGGCTGGCCATGATAGCTGCCGCTCATCAGGGCGACCGAGGACCAGAAGGCCATCATGCGCTGCAGATGCGGCTCCCAGTCGCGAATCCGCGCTGCGAAGATCGGCCCGATCAGCGGGTCTGCCTGGACATCGGCATAGAAACTGCGCACCAGATGCTCGATCATGGCCTCGTCGATGCCGGTCTCCGCCCGGATGGCGGCGACAATGGCGCCCCGCCGGTCGGGCTCGTCACGCGCGGGCAGAACCCGCAGCTCAGCCGCACGATCCGCCTCAGGACGGCGATTTTCGGACATTTGTCGCTCCTTAACCGGCGATGCCGCCAGGATATACCGCTTCGGATTTAATAAATCCTTATTACAGGTATTTTCAATACCTCTTATAAGGCCGCGACATTCGGTCCGGGCGTGCGCCGTCCGGGGGGCCTGGCGTCAATGTCGATCGGGGTGGGTCAGCCGACGGCGGCGGTATCGGCAAGCAGTAGCCGCATGCGGCGCAGACTGCCCGGCTTCGCCACCAGATCGGCCAGGGAATAGGTGTCGAGGGTCGACAGGAAGGCGTGCAGCGCCTCCTCCAGCGGCCCGCGCAGGCCGCAGGCGGGCGCCACCACGCAGCGGTTATTCTCCCGGTTGAAACATTCGACGATATCGAAGCCGTCCTCGGTCGCCCGCACCAGCTCGCCCAGCATGATCTCCCCCGCCGGCCGCGCCAGTCGCAAGCCGCCGCCACGGCCGCGCAGGCTTTCGACGAAACCGGCCTGGGCCAGGGTCTGCGTCACCTTCATCAGGTGGTTGCGGGAGATGTCATATCGGCGCGCGATCTCCTCGATCGTATGCAGCTGCTCGGGCTCCATGGCCAACAGCATCAGCAGCCGGAGTGAATAATCTGTGTGCAAGGTAAGGCGCATAAAAAAACTGTCCTGTCACGGACCCGCCGTTGCGCGGGTCGAGGAGAATACAAAGTACGACCCCGCAATTCGGAAAAACAGATCATTTACCAAAAATGACGTTGTATGGATAATCCTCTGGATCTCCACCGGCAGCAATACGTCTCATACCTTGCGTGGTGAAGTGCCTGTCAAGCGGACGATAGCCGATTTTCTCCATGAACGGGACCAATTCTTGATTTTGTGTTTTGTTGGTCTCTACTTGAATCGTCTTAGGTGATTTTTCGCCAGTCAGAACACCGAGCATGCCGTTTAGAATTGGTATTTCATTGCCGTCGACGTCGATTTTTATGTGATCGGGTGCGAGCAGGCCATGCTGGGAAATAAGGTCATCGAGTGAAAAACTCACTTTCGGCTCAGCGAGTTCCGCTTCGAATTGCTCGCCCATATAGTCAGTGAGTTGATTAACCTGACTGTGACCTCGTGCAACACCGAGGTCCATGTAATTGAAGTTCACCAACTCCGATTTATTATGCAGCGCAATACAGCACGGTAAGACAATCCCTTGTAGATCGTTGCGTTTCACATTTCGGAGCAATTGCGCGAAATTTGCCGCATGCGGCTCGAAAGCGTAAACCCGGCCCGTCCGACCAACCTGCTTACCCGCCATCAGTGTATAGACACCGATGTTCGCGCCGATGTCGTAAAATACTTCGCCCGGCCTGACCTTGTTGCGTATCCAAGCATTTGTTCCAGGCTCCTTTAGCAGAGCCTCGGAGGATCGCCGCAACTCGCGCCGGCTACCGCATTCGAAGATGTAGGACCTGTCACCATCCAAGACCTCGACACTCAGCCGGCTTAATTCCGATAACCGCCCGACGAAACGACCTCGCCATTTTGAAAACGCCGAGAGCTTTCCGTTCACCACGATGCGCATCTGCCTCGCCTTTTTCTAGTTGTTGTCGTTATCGCGATTGGACAAAGCTATATCTATACATCGGGTGGTTGTCGAGGTCCGCCAGCCTTGTCCCAGGTCATCCCACCGCATCACGATACAGCTGTTATAGTTATGGTTACTGATCGCACCCTGACGGCGATTTGTTACATTGGTATCGCGCAAGCTTTCCTTGCCCATAGAACAGAATTGCTCGCTTTACCCTACCGACCGAATAGAGATTATTGATCTCATCAGAATTCGAGAATACCGCACCGCGCATCTGGCCGTTGAAGGGTCAGTGCCGAAAGGCTGAAAGCTGAAAAGCCGTTCGGTCAACGGGAACGGCTTGCCCGGCGGGATGAAAGAGGAGCAGGCGATGAGCGGCAGCAACCCAACGCAGCGATCGAGACGCGGCCAGTTGAAGCTGGGCGCCTTCATGTATCCGGCCGGCCATCACGTTGCGGCCTGGCGCCATCCCGATGTCTCCGCCGCCGCCACCACCGATTTCGCCTATCGCGTCGATTTCGCGCGCAAGGCGGAAGCGGCGAAGTTCGATCTCATCTTCCTCGCCGATGGCGCCGGCGTCGGCGATCATCGCACCAATGTGCTGAGCCGCAGCGATGAATGGTCGATCGGCTTCGAGCCGGTGACCTTACTCTCGGCACTTTCCGTGGTGACCGAGCGCATCGGCCTGGTTGCGACCGCTTCGACCACCTTCCAGGAGCCCTATAACCTCGCCCGCTTCTTCGCCTCGCTCGACCAACTGAGCCAGGGCCGCGCCGGCTGGAACCTCGTCACCTCTTCCGCCGAGCTGGAAGCGAAGAACTTCTCCTCGCTGCCACATCTCGCCCATGCCGACCGCTACGGCCGCGCCAATGAGTTCATCGACGTGGTGCTGGGACTGTGGAATTCCTGGGAGGACGACGCTTTCCTGCGCGACAAGGAAAGCGGTCGCTTCTTCGATCCGGAAAAACTGCATCTCCTCAACCATGTCGGTCGGCATTTCAGCGTGCGCGGCCCCCTGAATGTCGCGCGCTCGCCGCAAGGCCATCCGGTGGTGGTGCAGGCCGGTTCCTCGGAAGCCGGACAGGAGCTGGCAGCGCGGACGGCGGAAGTCGTCTTCACCGCGCAGCGCACGCTGGCGGACGCGCAGAAATTCTATGCCGAGCTTAAGGGCCGGCTGGCGAAATACGGCCGCGAGGCCGACGACCTCAAGATCATGCCGGGCGTCTTCCCGGTGGTCGGCCGCAGCGAAGCGGAAGCCCAGGACAAGTTCGAGCAATTGCAGGACCTGATCCATCCCGAGATCGGCCTTGCCTTGCTCTCCAACTACATCGGCAATTTCGACCTGTCGGTCTATCCGCTCGACGGACCGCTGCCGGATCTGCCGGTGACCAATGCCAGCCTCAGCCGCCAGCAATTGCTGGTCGATCTCGCGCGGCGCGAGAATCTCAGCATCCGCCAGCTCTATCTCCGCGTCGCCGGGGCGCGTGGCCACTGGCAGCTGGTGGGCACGGCCGAGCAGATCGCCGACCAGCTGGAAGAGCGCTTCCTCAATTACGGCGCCGACGGCTTCAACGTCATGCCGCCAACGGTGCCCGGCGGGCTCGATGATTTCATCGAGCTGGTGATCCCCGAATTGCGCCGCCGCGGCCTGTTCCGCAGCGAATACGAGGGCAAGACACTGCGCGAGAATCTCGGCCTCAAATTACCCGCCCATCGGGCGCACCGCCAGGACCGCACCGGTGCGGCAAGCATTGCCGCGGCCGAATAGAACATCCCAACCAGCGACGACAGGAGACATTCCAATGAGTGCACAGCTTCAGGAAAAGACCACCGCAAAAACCCGCGCTTTGCCCTTCGAGGTGAAACGCATCGCCGGCCGCATCGGCGCCGAGATCAGCGGCATCAAATTGAGCGGCGATCTCAGCCCCGAGGTCTATAAGGCCCTCCGCTCGACGCTGCTGGAACACCGCGTGATCTTCTTCCGCGACCAGCAGCATCTCGACGACGCCGAGCAGGAACGCTTCGCCCGGCTGTTCGGCGAGCTGGTGGCGCATCCGACCGAGAGGGTGCGCAACGGCTCGACCGCCATCCTGGAACTCGATACCGGCAATGGCAACGGCAAGGCCGATCAGTGGCATACCGACGTCACCTTCGTCGATGCCTATCCGCAGATCTCCATCTTGCGCTCGGTGCAGGTGCCTGAATATGGCGGCGACACGGTCTGGGCCAATACCGTCGCCGCGTATGAATACCTGCCGGCGGAATTGAAGGAACTCGCCGACCGGCTCTGGGCGGTGCACAGCAACCAGTACGACTATGCCGCCCAGCGCCCGCATGCCAGCGAGGCCGAGAAGAAGCATTACGAGAGCACTTTCGCCTCGACCGTCTATGAGACCGAGCATCCGGTCGTCCGCATCCATCCGGAGACCGGCGAGAAATCGCTCGTCCTCGGCTATTTCATCCAGAAATTCGTCGGCCAGAACCATGTGGATTCGGCAAAACTGTTCGAGATCCTGCAGGGCCATGTGACGCGGCTGGAGAACACCGTGCGCTGGCGCTGGCAGGCGGGCGATGTGGTGATCTGGGACAACCGCGCGACGCAGCATATCGCTATCAATGATTACGGCGACCAGCGCCGCATCGTGCGACGTTCGACGATTGCCGGCGACGTGCCGGTCGGCGTCGACGGCAAGCACAGCCGCATCCGCAGCAAGGTCGTGCCGCTGCGTCCGCAGGCGGCGGAGTGAGATCGGGCCGCACCCGATCGAGACCTGAAATGACTGACTTAGCGCAACCTGTATCCCCCTCTCCACTGTCACCCTCGGACTTGATCCGAGGGTCCATGGGCGAACCCCGCACGGTCGCTATCATGGATGCCCGGCCGACGCATGTCGGCCTCGGCCGACAGATCAAGTCCGGGCATGACAAGGGAGGTGAGAGCGTGGAGCTGTTCATCGCTTCCCGCCTCACCCCACCCCTCTCCCGCGAGGGGAGAGGGAGTTCACCGAGCGTTGTCGCTGATCTGGTCTCTCTGGATAGTAAGAAGAACAGGCAGTCGGCCACAGTGCTCCCTCCCCCCTCGCGGGGGAGGGTTGGGGAGAGGGGGCGTGGGCGACTGACGACCCGATGTAGCTACGCGCGCTGCTGATCCGGCGCGCCCCCGACAAAGAACGAAACAACCAACAGCAATAGAGACAACCGGCCGTCGCACTCCGCGGGGCCGCAACGAAGGAACTTTGACAGATGAAGCGCAGTTTCCTCGCCGTCCTCCTGGGCGGCATTCTTTCCATCGGCAGCCTGGCGGCAAGCCCGGCCTTCGCCGACCAGACGGTGATCCGCGTCGGCTATCCCGGCGTCGGCGTCGACAACCAGCCCTATGGCTATGGTGATTCCGTCTCGCTGGCCCGCGTCGGCAATTACCTTGAAGACGCGTTCAAGAACGACCCCAATATCAAGGTCGAGTGGACCTTCTTCCGCGGCGCGGGACCGGAACTGAACGAGGCCTTGGCCGCGCATCAGCTCGATATCGCCGCCGGCCTGGGAGATCTGCCCTCGATCGTCGGCCGCGCCCGCGGCTTGAAGACCAAGTTCCTGCTGCCCGCCAGTGAACACGGCTCGCTCTATCTCGCCGTCTCGCCGAAATCCAACGTCAACTCGATCGACGATCTCAAAGGCAAGAAGGTCGCGCAGTTCCGCGGCACCAATCTGCAGATCGCCACCGACGCGGTCCTGGAAGCGCATCACTTGACCGAGAAGGATGTGAAGTTCGTCAGCCTGACCACGGCCGATGGCCTGGCCGCCCTCACCTCCGGCAATGTCGACGGCTCTTTCGGCGGCGAGGAATATCTCGATCTGCAGAAGCGCGGCATCGTCAAGATCGTCTATGCCAGCAAGAAGGACCTGCCGATCTTCGGTACCAACTCGGCCGTCTTCGTCACCGAGGATTTCGAACAGGCACATCCCGATCTGACCCAACGCGTCGTCACGGCCTTCGTCAAGGCGGCCGCCTGGGGCTCGACCGAGGCCAACCGCCAGCAGGTCTTTGCCGCCTGGGCCAAGGCCGGCGTGCCAGTGGAAAGCTTCGCCGAGGATTTCGAAGGCCAGACGCTCGCCCGCCGCAATACGGCGGTGATCGATGACTTCATCAAGGCCCGCTACCAGGACAAGGCGGACAAGGCCAAGCAATATGGCCTGATCAAGAAGGATATCGATCTCAACAGCTGGTTCGAGCCGAAATATCTCGAGACCGCGCTGAAGCAGCTGAAGCTGGAGAATTTCTGGCCGCGTTATGACGCCGACGGCAAGAAGATCGCCGACGGTACGGTGGAAAGCCAGAAGCAGGCCGCCGCGCAGTAGGCGCCAGCCCTCCGGATCGAAAGGAGCCGATATCATGGCCCGTGCCCCGCATTTCTCTTCGCTCTCCCTGCAGACCCTCGCCTTGCAGAATGCGGCGGCACTCGCCGCCGACCAGCATACGGCGTTGCTGCTCGGCGGCTTTCATCCGGCGCCGGCCGGCGATGCCCTCGCCGTTGCGCCGGTGCGGCAGGAGCAATGGGACAGCGCGGCGCGGGTGCATGATATACGGAGCCATGATGCGCGGAACGAGGAGGTCGCCGCGGCCGCCGATACGCGGTCTGGCTGCCGCCTCGATCGCATCAATGCCCTGATCAGCGATTGGGTCGGCGCGCATGGCGGCAAGCTGCTGCTCGGCCTCGCCTTCCCGCTGGTCCTTTTCACCGCCTGGCAGGGATCGTCACTCTATGGCTGGCTGCCGGATCAGATCCTGCCGGCGCCGGCGCTGGTCTGGCAGGTGCTGCAGGAACGTATGGCCGATGGCAGCCTGTGGGACGATACCGGCATCAGCCTGCTGCGCGTGCTGCGTGGCTTCGCCCTCGGTGCCGCCGCCGGCCTGGTGCTCGGCGGCGTGATGGCGGCCTCGCGCCGCCTGCACGATTATCTCAATCCGCTGTTTCTCGCCGTCAGCCAGGTGCCCACCCTCGGCTGGGTGCCGCTGCTGATCCTGCTGATCGGCATCGACGAGGGGTTGAAGAACACGCTGGTCGCCCTCTCCGTCTTCATCCCGGTGACGCTCGGCACCTATCAGGGCATCCGTGACGTGCCGCACGCCTACCGTGAAGTCGGCGCGGTCTTCACCTTCAGCGGCAGCCAGATGCTGCGCACCATCGTCCTGCCGGCCGCCGTGCCGGCGATCTTCACCGGCCTGCGGGAAGGCCTCTCCAATGGCTGGCAGACCCTGGTCGCCGTCGAGCTCCTGGCCTCGACCGAGGGCCTCGGCTATCAGATGGCTTATGGCCGCCAGCTCTTCCAGCTGGAACTCGTCATCGCCGCCATGCTGGTGATCGGCTTGATCGGCTTCCTGTTCGATCTCCTGCTCGGTCGCATCGAGACCCATCTGCAGCGCTGGAAGGTGGCGGCATGAGCGCGCAGGCGAAAACGCGCCTCGCCCGCGTCTGGCGCGCCCTCGCCCTGCCGCTGGCTGTGCTGGCGGCCTGGGAGGCAGGTTCGCATTCCGGCTTGGTCGCCCCGCATCTGTTGCCGCCGCTGGAAGATATCGCCGCGCGGGGCTGGAACGAAAGCCGCAACGGCGATCTGCTGACGGCGCTTTCCGCCAGCCTCGGTCGCGATCTTGCCGGCTTTGTGCTCGGCGCCGCGATCGGCACGGCTTCCGGGCTGGTGCTCGGTTTCTCGCGCTTCGCCCAAAACCTGCTCGGTCCCACCTTGCGGGTGCATCGGCAGATCGCGCTTTTCGCCTGGGTGCCGCTGATCGCCGTCTGGTTCGGCGCCGGCGAGCCCGGCAAGATCGCCTTCATCGCCCTCGCCGCCTTCCAGCCCAGCCTGATCAATACCTGGCGCGGCGCACAGGACATACCGCATCGCTATCGCGAGCTTGCCGCCGTGCTGACCTTCAGCCGGCTCGACTTCCTGCGCCTGGTGGCGATTCCCGCCATGCTGCCCGCCATCTTCACCGGCCTCAAATCGGCCTTGATCTATGCCTGGCAGGCGACCATCGGCGCCGAGCTTTTCCTGACCATCGCCCCCGGTATCGGCGGCGTCATGATGCAGGGCCGGCAATTGTTCCAGATGGACCTGGTGCTGCTCACCATCCTGCTGCTGGGCCTGGTCGGCGCCGGCTTCAATGCGCTCGCCGGATTGAGCGAAACCCTGTTGCTGCGACGGAGGCTGTCATGACCGATCTGCATCTCGCCAATCATCTGCATGCCGTCGATACGGCTTCTCCCGCCGATGAAGAAAGCGCCCGGGAAAGGACGGCACCCGGCAGCGCCGCGCTGCGCCTCTCGCGCGTCGGGAAGAGCTTTCAGGTGGCCGGCCGCCGCGTCGAAGCCCTTTCGGATATCTCGCTCGATATCGCCGAGGGCGAGTTCGTCAGCATCGTCGGCGCCTCCGGCTGCGGCAAATCCACCTTGCTGCGCCTGATCCTCGGCCTCGACCGCGCCGATCAGGGATCGATCCTGCTGGACGGCCAGCCGGTCCGCAAACCCGGCCTCGATCGCGGCATCGTCTTCCAGGAACACCGCCTGCTGCCCTGGCTCAGCGTCGAGGCGAATGTCGCCGTGGCACTGCGCCGCAGCAAGCTCAGTCCGCGCCAGAAGCGCGACACGGTGCGATCGCATCTGCAACTGGTCGGGCTGGAGAAATTCGCCGAGGCTTATCCGGCGCAGCTCTCCGGCGGCATGCAGCAGCGCGTCGCCATCGCCCGCGCCCTCGTCAACCGGCCCCGCTTCCTGCTGCTCGACGAGCCCTTGGGCGCGCTGGACGCCCTCACCCGCCTGCGTCTCCAGGACGAGCTGAAGCGCATCGTGCGGCATGAGGGCATCACCGCCATCCTCGTCACGCATGACGTCGACGAGGCGGTCTATCTCGGCGACCGCATCGTCATCATGCAGCCGCATCCCGGCCGCATCGCCGGCATCCTGCCGGTGATCCTGCCGCATCCCGCCGAGGGCGGCCGCAACCGCTCGGACGCCGGCTTCCTGCGCCTGCGCGACCATGTGCTGGGGCAGCTCGGCGTCGGCCGCGAGGATGCGGCGATCCAGGCGGCGGAGTAGGAGACCGCTCCGCTCCACCTTTTTCTTCTGTCACCCTCGGACTTGATCCGAGGGTCCATGGCCGATGGCGAATGAGATGCAACCATGGATGCCCAACCGGCGAATCTAGGCCTATGCCGACTGATCACGTCCGGGCATGACAATTGAGGAATATCTGCTTGGGCCTTCAATGGCCCCCCTCTCCCCCACCCTCCCCCGCGAGGGGGGAGGGAGCCCAGCGAGCTTGTCGCGAAAATCTATCGAGATAACAATGCCTGCTAAGCTCGATGACTCTCAGACGCGGCGTTCCCTCCCCCCTCGCGGGGGAGGGTTAGGGAGAGGGGGGCGCAGTTCTCACGCGGACAAATAGGGCGATCGGACTGTCACGCCTTCGCCGCCAGCGATTCCAATATCTCCAGCGCTTCCTCGGCGCGGTCGACCGGGACGAAGAGGTGGTCGTGGTAGAAGGCAGAGACGGGATTGCAGCCCATGCCGGCAGTGGCGAGATGGCTGGTGATGACGGCGAGGAAGCCGACTGCATCCAGGGACGAATGCACGTCGAGCGTGATCATGCGCGAACGGAAGACGGGATCGAGGCCGAAAGCGGCCGCCTCTTCCTCCGTGATGATCATGGTGAGGCCCTCTTCCTCGCGGAAGCTCATCACCGGCTCGATGCGCAGGCGGTCGGAACCGGGCGGCAAGGTGACGAAGACATAGATCCCTTCGCGCAGGACCGGCCGCATGCCGCCCAGCAAGGCCGCGAGATTGGTCTCGCCGATATTCTGCTTATCGCTCATTTGGTATCGCCCATGGTCCGCCCCGACTGCTGCATCAGATCGTCGCGCCGTCAGATCGTCACTTCGATCTCGCCCAGCCGCTTGGTCAGTTTCGGGTTCTCGCGATAGTCGATCGGCACCACGATCAGCGACGGTCCCTTGTGATCGATTGCCTTGCGCAAGGCGGGGGCGAGATCCTTGGCATTGGTGACATGCTGTCCCTGCCAGCCGAAAGCCTTGGCGAGATCGAGCCAGTTCGGATTGCCGAAGCCTAGGTCGGTATGCTTGCCGAACTCGTTATCCTGCTTCCAGGCGATGAGGCCGTAGCCGCCATCCTCCCAGACCATGACGGTGATATCGGCGTTGAGGCGCCGCGCCGTTTCCATCTCCTGCACATTCATCAGGAAGTCGCCGTCGCCGCAGATGGCGAAGACCTTGTTTTCCGGCTGCACCAGATGGGCGGCGATCGATCCCGGCAGCGGCAGGCCCATGGAGCAGAAGCCGTTGGGGATGATGCAGGTATTGGGCTCGTCGCAATGGTAATAGCGGGCGATCCACATCTTATGCGCGCCGACGCCGGAGAGCAGCACGTCCTTCGGCCCCAGAGCCTCGCGCACATCCCACAGCGCCTTCTGCGGCCGGATGCTGCCCTCGGTCGCGTCATCCTTATGGGCCGCGAGATCGCTCATCATCATCTGCCGCCAGTATTGCTGGCGCGGCAGGTCATAGCGCTGCAGCCCGACGGCGTTGAGGGCATCGGTCAGCAGCGAGAGGTTGGTGGCAATCTCGCCGGTCAGCTCGACATGGGCCTGGTACTGACCGTCGATCTCCGCCGGCAGGGTATCGATGTCGATGATCTTCTTGTCGCCCTTGGGATTCCACAGGCGCGGCGGGTATTCGACGAGATCGTAGCCGATGGTAATGACGAGATCCGCCTCCTCCACCGCGAAAGCCGGGAAGTCCTTCTGCTGCAGGCCGATCGTATAAAGGCAATAGGGCGAATGGCGCTCGACCGCGCCTTTGCCCATGAAGGTGCTGATGACGCCGATGCCCGTGGCTTCGACCAGCCGCCGCAATTGCGGCGTCGCCCGCCGGCGCATCATGCCGTTGCCGGCGATGATGATCGGCTGCTTGGCGTTGCGGATCAGCTCCACCGCCTCGGTCAAGCTCTTCTCGTCGGCCTGCGGGCGGCGATAGCGATGCGGCTCGATGGGATTGGCCGCGGTCTCCATCTTGGCGATGTCCTCGGCCAGCTCCAGCAGCACGGCACCCGGCTTCTCCGAGCGTGTCAGGCGGATCGCCTTGCGCACCATTTCCGGAATCGCGTCCGGATGGCGGATGCTGGCGGCCCATTTCGTCACCGGCCGGTACATCTCCACCACGTCCATGATCTGGTGGCTTTCCTTATGCTGGCGATTGGTCGAGCCCTGCCCGGTGATGACGAGGACCGGCGCGCGGTCCATATTGGCGTCTGCCACACCGGTGATGAGATTGGTGGCGCCCGGCCCCAGCGTGCCGAGACAGACTGCCGGGTCGCCGGTCAGGCGACCATGCACCTCCGCCATGAAAGCGGCACCCTGCTCATGCCGCGTCAGCACGAAGCGGATGGAGGAGCTCTGCAGCGACATCATGAAATCGGCATTTTCCTCACCAGGCACGCCGAAGATGTATTTGACGCCTTCGCGTTCGAGACAGCGGACGAGGAGATCTGAGGCTTTCATGGGCAGTACTCCGGATGACAGGCGGCTTCGCGGATCGAAACGAGCGAGTCCGGCATCGATGGAATGCCGGCGCGGCCGGATATCCGGCCTGCCAGGGAGCCTAAAGCGCGATCGCATCCGATGGAAGCAAATTGCGGGCGCCTCATGGCTGGCTTGCGCGGATCACGCGTCCCGCGCAACGGCCTTGACGGGAGGCGCCCCCGCCTTGCCCCCGCGAGGCAGGCCAGGAGGATCACCGTAACGCTGGCGGTCGCCGGCATCACCCTTCTCGAAAAGGCGGCTATGCCCCACCGCCGATGGCTGGCCCAAGGGCGGTCATTTTTCGCCGCAGGAAGTCGCGCTGGGCTGAATCGCCGGCGAGTTCGATCGCCCTGGCATAGGCTGCCCGCGCTTCCGCGCGCTGCTGCAGACAGGCGAGCAGATGCGCCGCCGTTGCCCAATAAGGTTGGTAGGTTTCCACCAGGTCGGCGGGGATCGCCTGCAGCGCCCGCCAGCCGGCGGCTGCATCCTGCGCCTCGGCGATGGCGGCGGCGCGGCCGACCAGCGCGCCGATGCTGGGGGCAAGAGCGGCCAGCCCATCATAAAGCCAGGCGATGGCCGGCCAATCCGTCTTGCCGGTGAAGGCGCGGGCGCAATGCAGCGACTGGATCGCCGCCTCGAGCTGATAGCGGCCGGGTTTGGCCTGCCGCTCGGCGCGGCGCAGAAGCGCGTTCGCCTCGCCGATCAGCGGCAGCGACCAGTGCGTGACATCCTGCTCCGAGAGAGGAACGTAGCCCCCCGCCGGATCCCGCCGCGCCGAACGGCGCGCGGCGCTGAACAGCATCAGGGCAACGAGGCCCAGCACTTCCGCTTCATCGGGCATCAGCTGCAGCAGCAGGCGGCCAAGATCGATCGCCTCGGCGGCGAGGCCTGCGCGCTCCCCCCCGCCGCCGCCGGATCTTCCCAGCCGCTGCCATAGGCGGCATAGACCGCCTCGAGCACGGCGCCGAGACGTTCCGGCAGATCGCGCGGCCGGGGCAGGTCGAAACCGATGCCGGCATCGCGGATTTTCGCCTTGGCGCGGCTGAGGCGCTGGCCCATCGCCGCCGGGTGCATCAGGAAGGCGGCGGCGATGCGGGCGGCGTCGAGGCCCAGTACGACCTGCAACATCAGCGGCGTGCGGGCCCCGGCATCGATCGCCGGATGGGCACAGATGAAAAGCAGCTTCAACCGCTCATCGGGAAAGCTCATCTCGCCGCTCGCCATTTCCTGCGCTTCCTCCACCATGGCCAAGAGGTCAGGCTGGGCGCCGGCCTGGACCGCGCGATGCCGCGCCTGATCGGCAAGCCGCCGGCGCGCCACCGTCAGCAGCCAGGCCTCGGGCCTTTGCGGCACGCCCTGCCCCGGCCAGCTTTCCAAGGCCAGCCGGCAGGCATCGGCCAGCGCGTCTTCCGCCGCCGGCAGGTCGCGCGACCGCGCTGCCAGGAAAGCCAGCAGACGCGCCGCCGAGTCACGCAGCGCGCGTTCCACCGCTTGATGCGTATCATTCCGGGGATCATTCCGGGGCCCATCCGGCGCAGTGTCGCTCAATATCGCCATCCGCCGCTCAACCGCGATTCACAGGACCATCTCCTGCCCCGCCGTAACGGCGGGGCAATGGCCCGCCGGTCCTGCCGCCGCGCCGGCGGGCTCGGCCGTCGCCGAGATCGTCCAATGCGGCCGCAACTCAACTTCTCCCGTCAGGACGCCGGGACAGCGCCACATCCAGGCGACGGCATCGGCGATATCGGGCACATCGATGACGATGACACCCCCCAACTGCTCCTTCGTTTCCGCATAGGGACCGTCCTCCACCAGACGGCGGCCATTGCGCAGGCGCAGGGTAACGGCGCGCGCCGGTTCTTGCAGGCCGGCGCCGCCGACCAGCACGCCGGCTGCGCGCAAGGCATCGAAATAAGACGCCCAGGTTTCCCAGAACGCCGCGCGCTCCGACGGATCGGCACGACGCGCGAATTCCGCGGCTGAGCGATAGACCAGAAGGCTGTATTGCATGCTTGGCTCCTGCTGTGATGGCGATGATGTCTTGCGCCGAACCGGTGCGACCCGACAGGTGCGACCGGCCGCTGCGCGCGGATCTTCCGCAGGGATCGGCCGCGCCCGCCGGATGGCGGCGCGGCCGATCCGCAGGGGTGTTCAATCCTGCTTCATCGGCGGCAGATTCGGCCTGATCTCCAGCGCGCCGGTGCCGGCGGCGGGACATTTCGCGGCCCAGTCGAGGGCGGCGTCGAGATCGGCGACCTCGATCATGAAGAAGCCACCGAGCTGCTCCTTGGTATCGGCATAGGGGCCGTCCTGCACCAGCCGCCTGCCCTCGCGCAGCTTCACCGTCGTCGCCGTGTCGGGCGGCATCAGCCCGGAACCGCCGCGCATGATGCCGGCTGCGCGCAGGCCCTCGAAATATTTCATCCAGCTGCCGAAATGCGCCTCGCGCCGGGCCGGATCGCTGCGCCTGGCGAAATCCTCGGCGGTCTCGTAGATGAAGATGCTGTAATTCATGGGATGCTCCCCTCCTCGCCTGGGTCGGTGAACGGGCATGGCCCGGCCGCAGCCGCAGCGATAGCCCGGGCAACGGTTGTCACCGTTGCCGTGACCATGACGATTGAGCGGAAGCTATTTCGACAGCCGCCGCAAATTATTTTTGCGGCGGCGGGAGGAGGCAGGCGGGATCAGCGTCCAGGCTGCTCGCGGCGGATATCCTTGGCCCAGCAGAAGCCAAGCACGCCGCCCTTCATATAAGGCAGCAACAGGATCGACATGATCGCCGTCACCGGCAGCCAGATCGCGGCGCTCAGCCAGAGCGGCGGCGCGAAAGCGCGCTCGACCGCCATATAGATCGGCACGATGACATGGCCGGTCAGCACCAGCGTCAGATATGGCGGAGCGTCATCCGAGGGATAAATGGAATTGTCGCTGCCACAGACCTCGCATTTCTCGCTGACCTTCAGGAAGCTGCGGAACAGCCGGCCCTTGCCGCAATTGGGGCAGCGCAGGCGGAGGCCCCGCTTGATGCCGAGGCCGGCGGACCGGCCGGCGACTGCTGATTTGCTGCTCATGGCATCTCCTTTCGGGCGTCTGGCCCTCATCCGGGCGGGTCGATCACGGCCCGCCGGCCCCATTGACCGCATCACCCGATAAATTGAATGCAGTCATTTGTAATTGTATGTATATACGATAGATCGGGTTTCAAGGCCAGTGCCAACATGACGCAGCCGGCAGGACATGACGGGCGCCAGGCCGGCAGAGCGGAGGCTCGCCGGCCTAGCGAGACGGATCGGCTTCGCCGGCATCGCCTTTCGGCGGCTGCGGCTGCATGCAGCTTTTCGGCAAGGTCACGGTGACGGCGGTGAAGATGCCGGGTTCGCTCGTGATCAGCAAAGTCCCGCCCTGCAGTTCGACGAAGGCCTTGGCCAACGGCAGGCCGAGCCCGCTGCCCTCATATCTGCGGGCGAGGTCGTTATCGATCTGGCGGAACGGCTCCACTGCCAGGCGCATTTCGGCCTCCGTCATGCCGATCCCGGTGTCGTAGACCTGCAGCAGGATATCGCCGGAGGGATCCTGCCAGACTTTCAGGATCACCTTGCCACCGGCCGGGGTGAACTTGACGGCATTCGACAGCAGATTGAGCAGCGCCTGCTTGAGGCGCATCTGGTCGACATGCACCACCGGCAATTGATCCGGGAGTTCCATCTGCAGTGACAGGCCCGCTTGCTCGGCCGGCAATTCCATCAGCCGCACGCAGGCGGCGCACAGCGCCGGCAGCCAGACCTCCTCGGCGCGCAAAGTGATCTGCCCCGCTTCGATCTTGGCGAGATCGAGCACCTCGTTGATGATCTTCAGGAGATGCCGGCCGCTGTCGTAGATGTCGCGCACATAGCCGCGATAGGTGGGATTGTCGATCGGTCCCATCAGCTCGCCCAGCATGACATCGGAAAAGCCGATGATGGCATTCAGCGGCGTGCGCAATTCGTGGCTCATATTGGCGAGGAAGCGCGTCTTGATGCGATCCGCCGCCACCGCCTCGTTGCGCGCCGCTGTCAGGTCGACGGTCAGCTTGCCGAGCCGGCTGGCCTGGGCCTGCAATTCGCTGCGGGTCGCCTCCAATTCATGTACCCGTTCCTGCAGCTCCGCCTGGTTGGCGCGCAGGGATTGCTCAACTTCGTGCAGCGCGCGTTCGTGACGATCACGCTCGATCGCCAGGCGCACCAGCCGTGCCATGGAGGAGATGATATGCCAGTCCGCCGCGTCCGGCGCGCGTGGCTCGCGATAATAGAGCGCGAAGGTGGCGACCACCTGGCCGTCCTCGGTGAGGACCGGCAGCGACCAGCAGGCCCGCAGGTCCGCTGCCAGGGCGAAATCGCGGTAATCGGCCCAGCGCGGATCGGTGGTGATGTCAGTCACCACCACCGGCTGCTTCAGAAAGACGGCGCTGCCGCAGGAGCCGACATTCGGTCCGATGGCAACGCCCTCGATGGCGCTGCAGTAACGCGGCGACAGATGCGGCGCGGCGCCGAGATGGAGATGCCCATCCCGCACCAGCAGGATCGAGCTCAGTGCCGGCGCCGCCACGTCATCGACCACTTCGGTCAGGCGATCGAAGACCTGCTGCAGCGGCAGGCCGCGGGCGATCATGTCGAGAATGTCGTTCTGCCCGGCCAGCAGACGCAGCATCCGCGCATCCGGCTGCCCTGGCAGGATGGCCGGGGCAGGCAACTCGCCGCCGCCCGCCGCGGCGTCCTTCATGCCCTCACATTCGGGCTTACCCGACGTCATTTCACCCATTCCACCATCCTTCTGCCTCAGCGCAACCTGCGGCCGCCGTCCTGTCAATACCAATCGAGCCGTATCGAGCCTTCCCCACCATCACTAACTTGCCACATATTCACGTATCGTTACTTTTCCGGCCTTCATCCTACCGGAGGCGCAGCCGAAAGGGTCCGCGACACCCCGGGCATTGTCTGCAATACCGGTCATTGAATGCAATCAATATTTATTGTATGGATATAGGGAAGTTATCCGGAACGGTTCTAAAAGGGCGGTGATGCGAAAAAGCAGCTCGGGCTGGCTGCCGCGCCTCCAGGGGCGCCAAGGCCCGCTCTATCTCATGATCGCCGATGCGCTGGAGGAGGATATCGCCGGCGGCAGAGTCCAGCCGGGCGACCGGCTGCCGGCGCAGCGTGATCTGGCGGCGCGCCTGGACATCGATTTCACCACGGTGGGCCGCGCCTTCGCCGAAGCCAGGCGCCGCGGCCTGATCGAGGCGACCGTCGGCCGCGGCAGCTTTGCCCGCCGCCCCCTCCCCGCCGAAGACAGCGACAGCCCGGCCGCCGTCGATATGACGATGAACCTGCCGCCGCAGCCCGCCAGCCTCGATCTCAAGGACCGCATCCAGCGTGGTATCGGCGCCGTCCTCAACCGGCCGGGCTTTGCCGATCTGCTCACCTACCGCGACGCCGCCGGCGCGCCGGCCGATCGCGCGGCCGGCCTGGCCTGGCTGGCGCCGCGCCTGATGGAGCCATTTCCCGCAGCGACACTCGATACCGCTCCCGGCAGCCGCTCGGCCGAGATGCCACCGCTCGACCACCTGCCGCCCGACCGCCTGCTGGTCGCCAGCGGCGTGCAGACGGCGATCGCCGCCACGCTGACGACGCTGGCGAAGTCGGGAGATCTCATTCTATCGGAGGCGCTCACCTATCCCGGCCTGCTGCTGGCGGCCCGGCAGTTCGGCTTGCGGCTGCATGGCCTGCCGCTCGACGAATACGGTCTTCTGCCGGAAGCGCTCGAGGCCGCCTGCCGGCACCTGCAGCCGAAGGCGCTCTACTGCGTGCCGGTGCTGCACAGCCCGACGACAGCGACCATGACGGTCGAGCGCCGTCGCGCCGTCGCCGAGATCGCCATGCGCCATCGCCTGCCGATCATCGAGGACGACACCTATGGCCTGCTGGCGCGCCAGGCGCCGCCGCCGCTCGCCCGTTTCGCGCCCGACCTCACTTTCTATATCGGCGGCCTGGCCAAGGTGCTGACCCCGGCCCTGCGCGTCGCCTATCTGCTGGCGCCGGATGACGCCTTCGCGCGGCGCCTCGGCACGGCCCTCCGCGCCCTGACCGGCATGGCGCCGCCATTGATGGTCGCCCTCGCCAGCGAATGGATTCGCAGCGGCGAGGCGCTGGAGATCCTGACCGCCTTGCGCCAGGAGGCGATGGCTCGCCAGCGCCTGGCGGCCGACCTGCTGCCGCCCGACCTGGTGCAGACCGCGCCGGAGGCCCATCACCTCTGGCTGAAGCTGCCGGCCAATTGGTCGCGCGCCGCCTTCGTCAGCCGGCTGCAGAGCCAGCATCTCGCGCTGGTGCCGAGCGATGCCTTCCTGGCGCCGGGCGAGGGTTCCGCCGCCGCGGCGCCGGAAGCCGTGCGCCTGTGCCTCGGCTCCGCCCCGGACCAGCGCCTGCTGCATCACGCCTTGTCGATCCTCGCCGCGACCCTGCGCGAAAACACGACCGCCGCCCTGCCGACCATGGTGGTGTGAGCGCGGTTTCCGACGCAGGAGTTTCACTTGCGCAGCCGCCCTGGTTCTTATACCTAAATAATAAGATAAAATGCCGCTCAACGAATGGCGGCTCAGCCTGGGGGAATCATGTCTATCACTGGATACCGCTGCCTCTCGCAGGCGGCTCTTGCTGCTCTGTGCCTTGGCCTTGCTGGCTGCGCCACGCCTCAGCCGCGCCAGTCGGCAAGCAACGACGAAATCGTCATTGGCGTTGCCGGTCCGATGAGCGGCGATCTAAGTGACTTTGGCGAGCAGGAGCGATGGGGCGCCAAGACGGCGGTCGCCGACATCAACGCCGCCGGCGGCCTCTTGGGCAAGCGCCTGCGCCCGGAAATCGGCGATGATCGCTGCGATCCCGGCAAAGCGCGGGAAGTTGCAAACGATATGGTAGAGATGCATGCCGCACTCGTGGTCGGCCATTTCTGTTCCGGCTCTTCGATACCCGCTTCGAGCATCTATGCCGCGCATCAAATCGTCCAGATCACGCCAAGCTCGACAAATCCGAGGCTGACCGAAGAGGGCTCGGCCAATGGTTGGACCACCTTGTTCCGTGTCATCAGCCCGGATGATCGTCAGGCGATCTTTGCCGCCAATTGGGTTAGCAAGAAATATCCCCACGGTCGGATTGCAGTTCTGAATGACGGCAGCAGCTATGGTGGAATCGTCAGCGACCGATTTTTAGAGACATTGAAAGCCGCTGGCATCACGCCGGTCTACACCAGCACCTATCAGCAGCGCACGAGCGATTTCAGCGATATCGTTACCGGATTTCAGAAGAACCAGCCTGACCTCGTTTATATTGGTGGCTATCACAACGATTTCGCCCTGATCGTGAAGCAGGCGCGGGCTGCCGGAATCAAGGCCGAGTTCGCTGGTGCCGACGCACTCAACACCAGCGAGTTTGCCAGCATTGCCGGTAGCGCGACCAACGGTGTCCGCTTTACGGACCAAGCATCGGCAGTCGACACAGCGGCGGCGAGCAAAGTCACTCGCGAAATTCGCGCGGAAGGCTACGAACCGGAAGGTTACACCCTGGCAAGCTATGCCGCTGTACAGGCCTGGGCAGCGGGCGTGACGCGCGCCGGTACGACCGATAGCCTCAAGGTAGCTGCGGCCATGCGCTCGACGCCAGTTGAAACAGTACTTGGCAAACTGAGCTGGGACAGCAAGGGCGACATAGAACAGATGCGCTATGCCTGGTTCATCTGGCACGGCGATCGCTACGCGCAGGAATATGGCAACTGATCAAACGCTGCATTGACGGTGAACAGCCGGACGCCTCGTGCGGCCGGCTGTTTTGTTTGCGGGCCGATCCGGTCAGGCAACAAATGGAAAACTGTGCCGCCGTTCCCACCGCCCCGTGGCGTTGTCGAACAAGGCAAGAGATGTGGCGCGAGCGGTGATCGGCAGGTGGCCGGCAGCGGCGGCGGTAAAATCGCGCTCGATCTGCTGCAGCGATACAGCGTCACGCGGCCAGGCTACAGAGAGATGCGGCACGATATCGGCGTGTCGGCCGGCATAAGGCGGCGTTTCCGGAAAGCGGCGCCAGACTGCCTGCGTCAGTCGGCGAAAAGGTGCGCCCGGGTCAGCCGCGAGATAGAGCACCCCGTCATCGAACTGGCTGATCTCCGCCAGCCGATAGTCGATCGGCGCCTGGGCTGCGCAGACCCGTGACAAACGTGCACAGACGGACGCGTCGATCTGATCGGGGGCAGGAAGGGATATAAAATCGTGATATGCGCCGGCGCCCCGAGGGCAGCGGAGGGCTCGTAGCGTTCACGGAAAGGTCCGACCAGCGTTTCCGCCTCCGGCGCCACGACCATCAATACCGTTTCCGGCTGTGCCATCCGCTTCTCGTCTCAACAGGCCGGCGACAGGAACCGTCTTATTGAGACAGAGCTTGCGCGACAATGCAACGCGGACAAGCCCCCCTATCGTCGCCCTGCCGCTAGCCGCGTTTCTGCGAACCGGCCATTGCCTGTATGAATTGCGTCAGCGATGTGATGACCACGGCATTTCCTTCGCGCAGTTCACGCAGGTCATAGGCGAGATTGGCGATGGTGCCGAGGCCGATCTTGCCCTCGGCAAAATCGCGGCGCAGCAGGTCGTTGAGGATCTGGGCTTCCACCGAGACATGGTGCTCGATGCCGGCCGCCACCGAATTGCCGAATTGCTCGCCGGCATCGGCCGGACGCAGGTGGTAATTGGCGAGGACGCGCGGCACGACCGTCATATCGTAACGCGACAGCAGGCGCATATAGAAATCCCAGTCGCCGAGGACCGGCAGTTCCGCGCGGTAGAGGCCCAGCTCCTCATGCAGGCGCGCGCGGTAGAGGAAGGAGATCGGCGGGATGAAGTTGCGCGACGCCATGCGGAACAGGGTGACGTTGCGCAGCCAGTTGTTGAAGGGCCGCGCAACCTTGGTGGCGATGCTGCCGTCGAAGACGACCTCGTCGACATATTGCGTGTGGCAGACGACGCCGCCGACGGCATCCGGCTGACGGTCGAGGCTGGCGACCATGGTTTCCAGGAAAGCCGGCTGCCAGGTGTCGTCGTCATCGTGAACCACGAGAAGGTCGCCGCGCGCGGCTTTCACGCCGGCATTGGCCGCCGCCCAGCGCCCCTGCGAGACGGCATGATGGACGACCGATACCTTGTCGCGGACGACATCCGGAATCTGGCCGAGAAGCTGTTCCAGCGCGACGGCGTCACCGCCGTCATTGACGATGACGATTTCCCAATCCGTGAAACCCTGCTGCTGAACGCTGAGCAGGCTGCGCGCGAGAAAGACCAGCCGGTCCTTCGTGCGCGTGATGATCGATACCCGCGGCATGATCGGTATCAGCTCGCCATCATCACGGTTGACTCTTGGCGGGCATCGGGCGGCACCGTCTCGGCCATCTCCGCGGCGCGCTTGTCGAGGATGAGCAGTGTCTTTTCCGCGGCCAGATTCGGTAGCCGATAGGTAACCGTATGGCTCAAGGTCAGACCGAGTGCCGTTGCAACCGCGCGATAGGCCTCGACCGAACGCCAGCGCACATGGCGGGCGTCGCTGGCCGTGCCGGGGAAATGTTCGAGGATCAGCAGCCGGCCGCCGGGTTTCAGATTGCGCTCCAGCGCCGCAAGCCCGCGCTGCCACAGATCGTCATCGACAATATGAAAGAGCACGTCGAGGCAAAGGATGGCATCGACCGGCGGCACCGTCACCTGGTCGAAGGGCTTGGCGATGAAAGTGCCGGCCGGTATCCGCGCCTGCGCCTGGGCAACGGCCGTCTCGGAGAAATCGGCGCCGATCACCTGGAAGCCGAGATCGGCGCAAAGCGCGCTGATGACGCCGGTGCCGCAGCCGGCATCGAACAGCACCCGCCCCCGCGGTTCGGGAAATTTCGACAGCAGGGCGGCGCGCAGATAATCGGCGTTGGCCGAATAATCCTGGAAGTTCTGCGCCTCGCTCATGCCGATATGACCGACGCTGCGGATCGACCCCTTGAGTGCGGCATGACGCGCCTCCCAATAGCCGCGCGGATCGAAGTTCTCGGCGGCGGCTCCGCCGAGCAGGCGCCGGACGGCCTCCTCCTGGCGCGGGACCGAATAGCGGTCGAGCACGAAGCCGCGATAGGCGTTCGGCCGGGTCTGGCGGATAAGCTCGACCGCCTGATCGACGGTTGCGAACAATGTCTCCGCCGGCCAGGTCTTGGCGGCACCGGGATAGTTATGCACCACCGGCCAGCAGCCGCTCGCCATCGCCTCGCCGATATTCATGCCGAAGCTTTCGTAGAGCGTGGTCGAGAGCAACACGCCCTTGTCGCGATACCAGGCGTCGATATCGGCGATCCGGCCGTAGAAGGTGATCTTGCCTTTCAGCTCCATCTCATCCATGAGATGGCGCAAATAGCGCGCGGTACGGGGGCAGTTCGGCTCGCCGGCGACATGCAGGTGATAATTCGGATCGATATCAAGCAGGCGGCGCAGGATCTGCAGCGCCAGCATGGGGTTCTTCTTCATGGCGATATCGCCGACCCAGGCGATGCGGTACGGGTCACCCGGCCTGTCGCCTGGCAGGAAGCGGGCGCAGTCGATACCATTGGAGATGACGCAGGTATCGACACGGCGCGGCAGGTCCGGCATCTGCTTCAGGAGTTCGTCGCGGATATCCGCGCTGACGAAGATCAGATGATCGACGGCCTCCCACTTGACGTGATGCGGCAGCCGCCCGTCGATCACCTCGGTCGAATGCAGGCGGACGATGACCTTCTTGCCATGGGCGCGCATGTTGAACTTGTTGGTGGCCCAGACGGCCGGTTCCAGGCACCATTCCAGCCAGACGATATCGGCCCAGGAAATCGCCTCGATCAGCACCGCCTCCTGGTGCGAATGGACGAAGCGGATGTCGTAATCCGGCTCCAGGAAGGCGACGATGTCCCGCAGAAACGAGATCTCCTGCGGCTTCAGGGCGTCGATGAAGGCAATGCGCGGGCGGCGTCCGAACGGCCCAGCCTGCAAAGGCGCCATCCCCGGCGCGCCGGCTGAGGGCGGCGACTGACGGGGCGGCGAATGCCGGGCCGGTTGATCGGTCATGCCGGTCGCCTCATCATGCTTATCCTTCCATCATCCGCCAAAGCCATCCGCCAGGGCGCTGTCCAGGTTGGTACGGCGATCGACGCTTTTCCGGGCGGAAAACCTTCGCTCTGCCGGCGCTCCTTGCCGGTAAAAGACCGCCCGGTTTCGGCCGCCCCCGCGTAGAAACCCATGACCGCGCGATGACCGCCGGTCCGGCTGGCAGCGGAGGCAGAATGCGCGAGGAAGCGGGCGGCATCGGCGGCCGGGACACTGCGGATGCGGGCTATTCGGCTGGCTCCCCCGCCAGAGACCCTCTCGCCGGAGACCCCTTCGCCCGAGACCCCTTCGTTGAGGACCGCCGGCGGGAAGCGGGTCACGGGGCCGATCGTGCCGCGGGCTCGTCCGCGCCGAGGCCTGCCGACAGGCTGGTCCTGATCGGTGCGCCGCGCGCCGGCCTGTCGCTGCTGGCTGAGATCGCCGGACAGCATGGCTGGCGGGACCAGCGGCAGACGGAGGTCCTGGAGACCCTCGCCGCGGATGCCGGGTCGCTGCCGGCAGGTTCCTGTCTCATCGGCGCCATACCCCATGCCGAAGCCGCCATCGCCGCGCTGGCCGGCTTTCGCAAGCTGCTGGTGATACGGGAATTGCGCAGCACGCTGACTTCAGCGCTGCGGCTCGAGCGGCAGTTGCGCCGCTGGCCGCACTTGACGCCGGTCTGGCAGTTGCCGACCGACGAGCTGCAGATGAGCCGCTTCCTGCAGCAACACGGCTCGTTTCTGTTCGGGCAGTTCCTATCCGTCATCTCCTGGCTGACGGAGCCTGACGTCGTCACCCTCCGCTTCGAGAGGCTGCGCCAGCCGGATGCCGCTTTGGCCGCGCGTCTTGCGATGCTGTTGCGCCGGGACGCAGGCAAATCCGGCCATGAATTCACGGCACCTGCGGCGGCGATGAATAGTAACAGACATCCCGTCGTCGCACGCCGGTCCGGCGAGGCCGGAGACTTTCGCAGCTTCTGGAGCGACGAGGCGGAGCTTCTCTTCACCGCCTTCGGCGGCTGCCAGCTGAACAAGGCACTCGGCTACGACCTCGCATCTGGGACGGATGATCATGCAGCTCACTAATGCCATGCAGAGCGCCCGGCCGCGCGCCGCCTTCGGCCAGGGCCAAGGTCAGATCCAGGGCCAGGGCCAGGGCCTGAGCCAGCCTGGGGCACCGGTCCTCTCGCTTGAAGCGATGATGCACTGCAATTTCCTGTTTCTCGGGGACAGCCACATCGCCTATTTCCGCCAGGCCATGCAGATCCTCGGCTTCCTCTCCTGGCAGTACCAGTTCTGTGAGGCCGGCGTCGCCACCGGTATCGACAATGGCGGCCGGCAGAGCGCCACCAACGCCTTCGAAATCTTTCACCGTTTCCTGCGCGACAAGAACCGTCAATCGACGGTGGTGCTGCAATTGGGCGAAGCGGTATGCAGCTTCGTCATCTGGCACCGCGCCATGCTCTATGGCGAGGCGGTCTCCGACCAGCTGCGTGCCTCGATCTCGGCCTATGTCACCTTCATCCACGACATCCGCCGCGCCGGCTTCATCGATATCGTCATCACCGGCGCGACCTTGCCGACGATCCGCGAGGGCGAGGTGGCCGGGGCTGCCGCCGCCATGCGGCGCGAGGTGACGGCGACGCTGGCGGAGCGCACCAAGCTGACGCTGGACTACAACAGGGCGCTACAGACCAATGCGCGGGAACTGGGATTACGTTACCTCGATATCAGCGCCGATCTCATCGACCCCGCCACCAAGACGGTGCGCAGCGCCTATCTCAATCCCGATCCTTGCGATCATCATCTCGATTACAACGCCGCCGGCCAGCTCTGGGCCGACCGGCTGCGCCTGATGATCGCCGCTGAAAGCAGCCGACGGCGCCTGCCGGCGGCGTAGGAAGGCAGGGCCCGACGGCCTATTTCAAGACATAGGTGAAATCATATTCCGAGCCCTTGGCGTCGCGGGCATGGAGCAGCATCTCGCCGCGCTCGGTGGCATAGGCGCCCGTGCCCCCGGTCACCGCCAGGATGGAATCCGCATCATCGAGGAACGGGCCCTCGACGGTGATGTGACCGCGCGCCAGGGCAATCGTCCAGAAGCATTCCCAGGCCTTGCCGACGACGGTGCGGATGCAATAGCCGTTATCGACGCCGATCTTGGTCTGGTTGGCGCCGTCATAGATGTCATTGGAAAAGGTCAAGATATCGCCGGCGCTGTCGCCCTTGGCGCCGAGATCCGTCACCGTATCCGAGGCGGCGCGTTCGACGACATGGAGCTGCATCGCCGCGGAAGCCGACACGGCGGGCGATGCCGATGCGGCAAGCAGCACCACCGCCGCAAGGCCGGTCAGCGCTTTCGCGCCCGATCGCAAGACACCTGATCGCAAAACAAAGGAGTCTCTCATCTCACCCTCCGGTTTCACCTGTTACAGATGACAGGTTAGACCCCGGCGGCTGGGTTGGCGAGGGGCGGGACGATCACAACTTCCTCTATGCGCCCGTCGGCCGCGCATATGAGCGCAGCCTGGACGCGGGACCGCTGCCCTCGCCGCCCCTTACCTTTCCTTCAGATAGTCATAGGCGACGCGGCCATAAGGCAGGGTGAGATCGGCGATATAATGATGGGCACCGATCACCTTGCGCACCGGCAGATCGGCAACCGGCGCATTGACATGCGGTACCAGATGCAGCCGCGCCGGACCCATCCAGGAGCCTTTCACGGTAATATCGGTCAGGTTGATCGCCACGAGCTGGCAGATCGCCGGCTCGCCATCGACGCCGGGAATGAGCTTAAGGTTGATCTGCGTCTTGGTCAGCATCGCCAGGGTGCGCTCGCCATTGCCGGCCATGCTCTCATGCTTGTAGCCCATGCTGCCCATGGCGACGAGCTGCCCCGCATATTCCAGCGTACCGGTCAGCGTGTCCTTGACGATCTCCAGCTTGGGGTTGGCGTATTTCTTGGGGAAGCCCCAGATCTCGCGGCCGGCGACGATGGGCGGATCATCGTCGAGATACATCTGGCTGACGAAGCCCACCGCTTCGCCGCCGAGCTTCGCCGGGATGACAAGGCCGGTCTCGGTATAGCTGCCGAAGCCGGTGCTGTCCGGCATCCTGATCCATTCGTAATGCACCAGGTTGTCGCCGACCGGCTCCAGCGGTTCCGGCAATTGCGCACGGATCGCCGCCGGATCGGTCTCATAGGTGATGGTCATGTATTCGCGATTGATGAAGCGATAAGGCCCCGCCGGATAGCTGGGTCCGGCCAGCGGCATCGAGGGCAGGTTGAGCACGTCGTCCTTGCGCATGATCCCATCCAGATTGCTGATGCAGATGCAAGCAACGGCCGGCGGGCCTTGTGAGCGGTTGATCTTGATGCCGGTGCGATGATTGCGGACTGCGACTGCCCCCGCCACGAAATGGTCGGGGCCAAGCGCGCATTCGTCAAGCAAAATCCGGCGATGCTTTTGTGACGGCGCGCCACGATACCGCCACAGCCGCATCATCCTTACATCGCGCAGGGGTTAAGACGGCTACGACGTTGTTACAGCTCGCAACGGCACCATGGGCCCTCGGATCAAGTCCGAGGGTGACAAGCGGAGATGAACGCGAGAGATGATCCGGGAAGAGATGATCGGCGCGGATGCGAAGCCCGGCGCGGACAGGGGGGCGAAACTATACTCCGCGTAAACCACAGCCACTCCTGTCACCCTCGGACTTGATCCGAGGGTCCATGGCGGCAGCCGCACAAGCGTTGCCATGGATGTCCGACCAAGTCAGGCCGTGAGAACGAGAGCCCGGACGGCATTGCGTGCCCCTCAGGCGCGCTTCAGCCCGACACCGACATAGTGATGCAGCAGGGCGGGATCGTCGCGCAGCGCTTGCGGCGCCACGGTTTCGCGCGACTGGCCGTTCTCGATGAAGGCGATGCGGTCGGCGACGGTGAGGGCTGCGGCCACGCGCTGCTCGACCAGGATGGTGGCGACGCCCGCCGCTTTCAGGGCCCGCACCGTCTCCAGGATGGCGGCGATCATGCTGGGCATCAGCCCCTCGGTCGGCTCGTCCAGCAGCAATACTTTCGGCTCCAGGCAAAGGGCGCGCGCCATGGCCAGCATCTGCTGCTCGCCGCCGCTCAAGGTGCCGGCGCGCTGATGCATGCGCTCCTGCAATCGGGGAAACAGGCGATGGATGCGCTCCAGCGTCTCCGGCCCGCGATCCCGCGTCATCAGGCCGATGCGGAGGTTTTCCTCGACCGTCATCTCGGCGAAGAGCCGCCGCCCCTGCGGCACATAGCCGATGCCTTGCTTCGGCACCTGATGCGGCGCCAAGGCGGTGAGATCGGTACCGTCCAGGGTGATCCGCCCGCCCCTGGCATTGACCAGCCCCATGATCGCCTTCATCAGCGTGGTCTTGCCGGCGCCGTTGCGGCCGAGCAGGCAAAGGATTTCGCCCGCTTCCAGCCGCAGCGAGAAATCCCGCAGCACCTGGACATTGCCGTAGAAGCAGTTGATGGCCTCGACGTTCAGCATCATGTCCCCAAATAAGCGCGCTGCACCTCGGCATCGGCCATGATCTCGGCCGGGCTGCCTTCGGCGAGGATATTGCCCTCGCTCATCACGGTGATGCGATGCGCCAGTTCCATCACCACATCCATGTTGTGCTCGATCAGCAAAATCGTGGTCTCGCCGGCGAGGTCGCGCACCAGGCGGCAGAAATCGACGATCTCCGCTTCCGAGAGGCCCTGGGTCGGCTCGTCGAGGATCAGCAGCTTCGGGCGCAGGGCAAGGCCCATGGCAACTTCCAGCAGGCGCTGATGCCCGTAAGAGAGATTGCCGGCCAGTTCGTCACGGCGACCGTCGAGGCCGACGCGCCGCAGCGCCGTCATCACCGGCATCTCCAGCCCGGCCGTGTCGAAGGCGCTGCGCAGGCCGTGCTCCAGCGTCAGGCTGCGCTCGGCGGCGAGCGCCACATTGTCAAAGCAGGATAAGTTGCGGAAGACGCTGGTGATCTGGAAGGTATAGACGATGCCGCGGGCGACCCGGTCCCAGGGCTTCAGCCGCGTGATATCGGCGCCCTGGAAGAAGATGCGGCCCGCACTCGGCGCGACACGGCCGCAGATCATGCTGACTAGCGTCGTTTTGCCGGCGCCGTTGGGGCCGATGATGGCGCGGATCTCGCCGGCTTCCAGCGCAAGATCGACGCTGCCCACCGCGGTCAAGCCACCGAAATGCCGGCCGAGGCCTTTCGTGGCGAGGAAACTCACGGCAACCACCGCAGCTTGTGTTGCCGCAGGCTGCCCAGCAGGCCCCTGGGGAAGAACAGCACCAGCAGGATCAGGATCGCGCCGACGATGATCAGGTAGCTGGAGGTCACTTCGGAGGACTTGTCGACCAGATAGAACATCAGCCCGGTGCCGATCAGCGGCCCCAGCAGCGTGCCGGTGCCGCCCAGCAGCACCCAGAGCAGCGCGAAGATCGAATACTGGATCGAGGCGAAAGTGGCGCCGACATAGGCGAAGAGCAAGGCATAGGCGGCACCCGCCATGGCCGAGAGCGTGCCCGACACGGTCACGGCGGCAAGCTTATAGCGATAGGCGTTATAGCCCAGCATCCTGGTGCGCTCCTCGTTCTCGCGGATGGCGACGAAGACGCGGCCGATCGGCGAGCGGATGAGGAAGAGGCAGAAGATCAGCGCCACGGCGAAAATCGCGAGCGCGACATTATAGGCGGTGTGGGGCGCCGCGAGATCGAGCGCACCACCGGGCAAAGCCAGTTGCCGCTCGCCTGCCTCCAGCACGAAGCCCTCGTCGCCGCGCGTCACATCGTTGAACAGCAGGATGGTCAGATAGCCTGCCTGGGCGAACATCATGGTGACGATCATGAAGGCGACGCCGCTGGTGCGCAACGCCACGAGGCCGATGACGCAGGCGAAGGCGCCGCCGGCGAGCGTGCCGGTGATGAAGGCGGTGAGCGGATTGAGCCCCAGGAAATGCGCGCCGAGACCGGCGCCATAGAGGCCGGCGGCGAAGAACATGGCATGGCCGAGGCTGAGCAGGCCGGTATAGCCGAAGAGCATGTTATAGCCGAGGGCATAGACCGCCAGCACCATGATGCGGGTGAAGGCGCTGAGATGATAGGCCGGCAGCAGGAATTGCGCGAGGAAGAGCACGGCGATGACGCCGAGATGCAGCGCCATGATCCTGCCGCCCTCGGCCTTCCGTGTCGGTGCCATGCGATTCATGCCTTGGCCCCGAACAATCCGCCCGGACGCCAGACCAGCACCAGCGCGACCAGCAGGGTGGCGAGGATCTTGCCGAGCGTCGGGGCGAAGAAGACCGAGACCATGCCGTCGCTGATGCCGATGATGAAGGCGGCGATCAAGGTGCCGCGCAGGCTGCCGAGCCCGCCGATGATGACGACGATGAAGCTTTGCAGCAGCGGATCGAGGCCCATCAGGTAATGCGCCTGGCGGATCGGCACCACCAGCACGCCCGCCACCGCCGCCAGCATGGCGCCCAAGGCGAAGACCGCGGCATAGACCCGGTCGACCGGCACGCCGAAAGCCGTCGCCGTCTCGCGGTCGAACTGCGTTGCCCGCATGATGAGGCCGAATTTCGTGCGCGTGATGCCGTACCAGGTGGCGAGCAGCAGCAGCGCCGCGACGGCCATGACGACCAGCTTGTAGCCGGAATAGCCGAACCAGGGAAAGCGCACGCGGAAGTCGACCAGCGGCGCCACCGCATGGGCATCCGGCCCATAGGTCATCAGCGTCGCCTGCTGGATGATGTAGAGGAGGCCGATGGTGGCGACGATGGTCGCCTCCGGCTGGTAATCGAGGCGCTGCAGCACCAGCCGGTCCGCCGCCACCGCCACCGCCCCGACAATCAGCGGGCTGCCGATGATCGCCAGCAGGAAGCCGAGTGTCGTATGGTCGCCGGCGAGCGCACTGAAGGCCGAGGCCAGCACGGCGCCCAGCATGAAGAACTCGCCATGGGCGACATTGACCACGCGCATGACGCCGAAGACCAGAGACAGGCCGAGCGCGGTCAAGGCCAGCACGAAGGCCGAGACGCTGCCTTCCAGAAAAGCGAGCAGAAGATGGGGACCGAGGCTCATGTCGGCACGCTCATGACCGGCGCCTTCAATGATGCGAGGAGGGAACGGGAAGCTGGCCGGCAACGGCCGACCGGCTTCCGGACAAGACGGAGGATCAATCCGCGCTTACAGCGGCTTCGTCGTGTAATCGGCCTCCGGCTCATAGGTGCCGTCGGCGATCTCGGTGCGATGCGCCACCTTCAGCCGCCCCTTCTCCACCTTGGAGATATATTGATGGCCGAAGCATTGGTGGATCTTCCCGACGAAGGTCTTGTCGCCTTGCGGATGCTCGTTTCCTTCGGCGAAGCTGGTCATGCTTTCGAGGGCCTCGATCAGCTTGGCCTTGTCGGCCGGGCTCGGCGATTGATAGCCGCTCTGCTCCACCGCCTGCTTGATGACATGGAGCGTCTCCCAGCAGCCGAACATATGCGAATAAGTGGAGATCTCCTTCGGATTCGCGATGCTGGCGCCGTTGTCGTCGACGCCCACCTTGCCGCGATAGAACTTGTCGAATGCCGTCGGATGGCCATCGGCATAGCGCGGGAAGGCTTCCCAGAAATAGCTGCCTTCGAGGAATTCCAGGCCCGGGCTGGCGAGATCGACGGCCTCCAGCGAATCGATGAAGCCGAAGAGCTGCGGATGCGATGACCCGTAGAACTCGCCCATCTCCTTGACGAAGGTCAGCACGCCCGGCCCCACCATGACGTGATAGATCACGTCCGTGTCGTTGGGGATTTGCGGGAAATATTTGGTGAAGGAGGATTCGGTCGCCGGGATCGGCAGCAGGGTCGTGACCTTGCCGCCCTGCTTCTCGATCGCCGCGCTGAAATAATCGCGGTGATCATAGCCGAAGGCGTAATCCGGGAAGATCATCGTGACCTTCTTGCCGAGATTCTGGCTGACCCAGGGCGCCATCGAGATCACCTGCGCGCGGACATCGGTGATGCCGGGCTGGAAGACATAGCGGTTGAGCTTGCCCGAGGCCACGTGATGGCCTTCGCTGACGACGAAATAGGGCATCTTCAGCTCGCCGGCACGGGGCGCCGAACCGATCACCACATGCGAGAACAGCGTGCCGAAGACGAAATCCACCTTATGCTCGGTGGCGAATTTCTCCACCACCTCGGCGCCGCGCTTGGGATCGGTGCCGTCATCCTCGGCGATCATCTGGATCTGCCGGCCGGCGATGCCGCCGGATTCGTTGATCAGCTTGACGGCGGCGGTGCTCACCTGCTCGTACCAGCGGCCATAGGCTGCGCCGATGCCGGTGCGATGCACCTGGAAACCGATCTTGATCGGCTCGCTGCTATTGGCCTGGATATAGCGGGTGAAGCCCGGCATCAGCCCGGTTCCCGCCGCGAGGCCGGCAGCAGCGCCCAGGCCCTGCAGCGCCCGGCGGCGCGTCACCAGCCCGGCCGGTGTGACGAGCGTCGAAGCCTTCGCCTGCGATGGCGTTTGTTGTTTCTTCCCAGTCATTTACTCCCCCTGATCTCGAGTTGTCGTTGCTTGCGGAACCCTGATGTGAGGCGCGCCCCTCCCCTGGAGCGTCTATTTGTGTACAAATAATAGACACGGCGCATAAGGAAACTCAACAGCGAGAATCCGGATTCGCGGGCCAGCAGAGCAGCATCGGCCGCGCCTGTCTCGCTTCAGCGCGACGCCGATCCATCGCGATCTCACCGGAACGCGATTCCCGGCAGCGATGTCAGCTGGCGGATCAGGAGGACGGGTCAGCCGGCATGCGGGGTGGCGAGCAGCCAGAGGCCGAACAAGGTATAGAAGATCATCAGCACGGCGAGCGGCGCCTCGCGGACGCGGACGGCGCGCCCCTCGCCCCAGAGACGGCGGCCGATGAGATGCGCCAGGGCCACGGCGAGAATATGGCCAAGCACGATCACCGCCGCCTCGATGTTCCAGATCAGCCGAACCGAATGATAGTCGCTCAGCATCGCCGTGGTGACGTGATAGCCGGCGGTGCCGAAGAGATCCCAGTCGCGCTCGAAGGGATCTGAGATCGCCACCCAGACATCCTGGATATTGACGAGAAAGTCCGTCAGGTAATGGGCGATGTGATAGGCGATGGAAATCGGCATGATCGAAATGACGAGAGCGCCGGCCGCCGCGGCCGTCGACAGGCGCGCCTGGTCGCCGCCCATCGCGCGGGCAAGTTTGCCGCCGAGCCAGATTGCAGCGAAATAGAGGCCCGCCAGCGAGGCCCAGCTTGCGGCCAGGCCCAGCGTCATGAAGCCGATGACGGCGCTGCGGCCGGGAAATTCCAGCGGATTGACCCCGCCGATGCCGAGCCACCAGAAAGTGCTGCCGAGCCCGTCGAAGGTGACGGCGGCAAGCGCCAGCAGGATGAAGAGGACGCCGCTGACCGGCAGCGGCGCTGCGCCCAGCAGACCGGCGCCGGGCCAGGCGAGCCGGCAGCGCCGCAGGCCGGCCCTCTCTTGCGTCATCACGTCCTGTGTCGTCACACCCTGTGTCACTACGAACGGCGAAAGCCGCGCGATCAGGCTGAAGAAGATCGAGAAAGGCTCCGCACGGCCGAGCCAGGCTTGCGCACCGAAACAGGCGATGCCGGCGATGGTCCACAGGCTGTAGCAGGTCGCGGCCTCGGCCAGGCGGGTCGGATCGGCGGGCGCCGGATAGACCAGCTCGAACCAGGCGAAGATCAAGAAGGCAATGCTGGCCGGCCAATAGCCGAGCCATTCCGGATAGCGCCATAAGGGCGAGGTGTCGCCGCGGTCCAGCAGCCGACCTAGCAGCGCCGCCGGCACGACCCAGGGATTGAGCCAGGACCAGACATCGCCCAGCACCGCCTGCAGCACGACGAGGCCGACCCACCAGAGGGTCCAGATGCCGAGCGGCAGCAGATTGTCCAGGGGATCGGTGTTGCCGAAATAGCCGATCAGCAGCAACAGGATCAGCAGCAGGGTGGCGAGGGTATTGGCGAGACCGCGCGCGATCCGCATCCGGTTGCCCGCAGGCAGCATGGCCAGCGTCAACCGCGCTTCGGCGAACCATCGCAGGCGGTCGCCCGGCACCAGCGCAATCAGCAGGAAACTTGCCGCCACCGCCGCCGTACCGCCCAGCAGGTAATAACCGGTCGGCAGCAACAGGACGAAACCGCCCTCGCCGGTATGGGCCAGCGCCTGGCCGCAGGTGAAGATCATCGCCGGCAACACCGCCAGCACGGCGCCGCATCGTCTCAGCCTCGACGGATGGCTTGCAGTCGATCTCAACTCGAACAGGTGCTCTTTCCCCTGAAGCGCTCTTTCCCCTGACAGCCGCAACCGCCCGATCGGCGCGAGGGCGAACAGATCGTGGCATAGGCTGCATGCCGAATCCACGGCAAAGGCCCTGCCGGCCGCAGCCTGCGAGAAATCGGCGCCCGGCCGCCCCAGCGCGGCGGCCGCATGATGCCGGAATGTTTCTACCGGCGATGGCCGCATGCCGGGCGGGATGATCGCCCTCTATCTTGCTGAGGAGAGACGGATTCACGTTCCAGACAAATTCGCGAAGCGATCCCGTCTAGAACGATCCGGTTTTAGCCTTGCGCCGCATTATGCCGCTTGCCGAACAGCATGGTCACGTTGATGCGGCGGTTCTCATAGCCCTCGCGGAAATTGACCGTGCCGGTCTCATGGAAGAGATCCGAATTGAACATGACGGCGCGGTTCTGCCGATGCGGCACGTTGATCGCCTCTGCCCCGCTCTCGGCAATGAAGCGGCGGATCACGGCCTCATCCTTGTTATAGGTGTTGAAGTCCCAGTCGAGCGGCGCCTCCTTGTCCCAGACCTTGAGGCCGCCGCCATCGGGATCGAGATTGGCCTCGTCCGGCGTGATCCAGAAATTGACATTCACGGCGGCGAAATCGGCGTGGATGGGAATGCCGGCCAGCTTGTGGTCGTATTTGAAGGCCCACATCTTGGCGACCGGATGGCCGTCGAAAATCGACGGCAACGATCGCGCCAGTTCATGGGCGATCTGCACCAGCAGCGGGCAGCAGAAGCCGCCCTCGATGAAGCTGCCGACATAGCCATTGGCGAAACGGAACTCGTTCCAGATCGTCGAAGTGAGGCAGAAGCGCCGCAGGGCGGCAAGCGCCGTCGGCGTCAGCAAGCCGTCGAACCAGGTAATGCCGGGGCCACGCCGGCGGTAATCCGCTTCGATTGCCCGCCAGTCCAGGTCCGGATTGACGGCCGGCCCGGCAATCGCCGTATCGGCGTCCCACAGCAGCAGGCGATTATAATGAGGCGCCAAGCGTGTCTGCGCCGCCGCCGGCAGTTCCACCGTGACCTCGCCCGGTTTCGCCGCCGGCAGGCCGTCCAGCGCGCGTTGCAGATCGGCGATTATCTGCGCAGCTTCCTCACCGATCAGCCCCTGCCCCTGCAGATAGCGCAGCTGCTCGATATCGTGGCGCAGCTTCACCGGGGTGGTGCGACGGAAATAGGTCGGGTTGCGCTGAGCCGTCGCGCCGGGCGCGAAACGCAGCCGGGTCGCGGTATGGAAGGCCCGCATCGCCTCTTCGGCCCGGTCCATGTCGAGCAGCAGATTGCCAAGATTGTGGTACACATCGGCGAAATCCGGATGCAGCGCGATGGCGCGCCGGTAATGCTTGAGGACGAGATCATAGTCGCCGCTATCGCGCAGCAACCGGCCGAGATTGAAATGGGTGATGGCCGATTTCTCGTCGAGCTTGAGGACCTGTTCGAAAGCCTGTCGCGCGGCCTTCGTCCGGCCATCCTTGGCCAGGGCCGTGGCGAGATTGCCGAGGATGCCCACATGGCGCGGCAGAATCGCATGGGCGCTTTGCAGGCGCTCGATCGCCCTCCCCAGCGTCTCCTGCTGTTCGTCGAGGATCGCCAGCTGCAGCCAGGCTTCCGGCATCTCGCGGTCGAGCTCGATCGCCTTTTCGAGATGTGGCCTTGCCTTTACCGGCTCATCGAGCCGGGCCAGCGCCTGCCCCATCGCCATCTGCGCTGCGGCATGATCCGGCACCTGGCGCAACAGCAGTTCCAGCTCGCGCCGTCCCCGCAGCAGTTCGCCGCCTTCCAGCCAGAATCGCGCCAGCAGGAAACGGGCATCGGTATTGCGCGGATCGCGCTTGAGTACCGCCTCGACCCGCCGCCGCGCGCCCGTCAGGTCGCCGGCATGGAAGGCTATGATCGCCGCTTCAAGCGTATTGGGTGAGGATTGCGGCTGCAGCGCCATCAGGAAGTCCGTCGGTCGTGATCATCGTCGTTCGTGCGGCGCATCATAGAGCCGCCTCACGCATCCGTCGATATCCCGCCGATCGGGCCGCAGTGTCTCCCACTCCACCTGATACTGCCGTCACCTTGCCGCCCCCCCTCACCCCGACCCTCACCCCGCAAGCGGGGCGAGGGAGTTAGGGGCGTCGAGCGGAAAGATAGTGACCTGTCCTGGCCCCCTTCAACTTGTGGCGAAGAAGCAGTGGAAAAGCATCGGCTCAATCCACCTCCCTCGCCCCACGCCAGTGGGGAGAGGGTTAGGGTGAGGGGTATTCACAGACCAGATGTCAGCCGACCCGCTCGATGGCGATCGCCGTCGCTTCGCCGCCGCCGATGCAGAGCGAGGCGATGCCGCGCTTGAGGCCGTGACTCTGCAGGCCATGCAGCAGGGTCACGATGATGCGCGCACCGGTGGCGCCGATCGGGTGCCCCAGCGCACAGGCGCCGCCATTGATGTTGATCTTCTCTGCCGGAATGGAAAGATCGCGCATCGCCGCCATCGGCACCACGGCGAAGGCCTCGTTGATCTCGACCAGATCGACTTGCGCCATCGACCAGCCGGTCTTCTCCAGCAGCTTGCGGATCGCCGGGATCGGCGCGGTGGTGAACCAGGCGGGATCCTGCGAATGGGTGGCATGGCCCTTGATCGTGGCGAGGACCGGCAGGCCTTCGCGCTCGGCAACCGAGCGCCGGGTCAGGACCAGCGCCGCGGCACCGTCCGCATTGGCCGAGGAACTGGCCGCCGTCACCGTGCCGTCCTTGGCGAAAGCAGGTTTCAGGGTCGGGATCTTCTCGGGCGAGACCTTGCCGGGGATCTCGTCATCGGCAACCATTTGCGTGCCGCCCTTGACGGCGATCTCGACCGGCGCGATCTCGGCCTTGAAGAGGCCCTCCTTCACCGCCTTCTGGGCGCGGGTCAGGGTGCGGATCGCATAATCGTCCTGATCCTTGCGGCTGAACTGATAGCTTTGTGCCGTCGCCTCGCCGAAGCTGCCCATGGGCCGCCCGCCCTCATAGGCGTCCTCAAGACCATCGAGCATCATGTGGTCGAAAATCCTGTCATGGCCGGCGCGATAGCCGGCGCGTGCCTTCTGCAGCAGATAGGGCGCGGCGCTCATATTCTCCATGCCGCCGCTGACCACGATGTCGGCGGAACCCGCCAGCAGCAGGTCATGGCCCAGCATGGTCGCCTTCATGCCGGAGCCGCAGACTTTGTTGACGGTGGTGGCGCCGGTCGCATCGGGCAGGCCGGCATAGCGCATCGCCTGGCGCGCCGGCGCCTGGCCATGCCCCGCCGGCAGCACGCAGCCCATCAGCACTTCATCGACCTTCTCCGGCTTCAGGCCGGCGCGCGCGAGGGCGGCGCGGATGACATGGGCGCCGAGCAAGGGGGCCGCCGTCCCGGCAAGCTCGCCCATGAAGCGGCCCAAAGGTGTGCGCACCGCCGCGGCGATGACGACCGGATCGGAATTTCTATCGGACATGAGGGGGCTCCTTTACAGCCGGATGAGGGCAGCGGGATAGCGATACTCGCCTGGAATGCCGGGGACCGGCAACATCCTATCCGCGCTCGATGAACATTCGCTGTCCACCGGTAGGCACAATGCGAAAGAGGTCTTTAAGGATCGCCGCGAGACGACGGCAACCCTTTATATGATAGCTATCATACTATATGGTGGGGGACCGGCGCGAAGGTCAAGCGCCTCGTTGCCCCGACAATACCGGTCAAGAAGAAACGATGCGTTACAGCAAGGAACATAAAGCGGAGACCCGGCAGCAGATCCTGGTCCAGGCGGCGCGGCATTTCCTGCAGGATGGCATCGCCGGCACCGGCATTGCCGGATTGATGGCGGAAGCCGGCCTTACCCATGGCGGCTTCTATGCCCATTTCAAGAGCAAGGATGATCTGGTCTCCGCCGCCATCACCAGCGGCTTCGGCCATACCCGCGCCGCCTTGGCGCGCGAGGCGGAGAAGGCCGGGCTGGAAGGCATCATCCGCCTCTATCTCAGCCGGCGCCACCGCGACACGCCGGGCAAAGGCTGCATCGCCGCCCTGCTGAGCCAGGAGATCGCGCGCCTGCCGAAGAAGGTACGAGCGACCTTCACCGCCGAGGTCGCCGAGCTGCTGCAGCTGATCGCGGAGCTGCTGCCAGTGCCGGAGGGCCGCAAGCGGCTCAGCCGGGAAGAGCGGCAGGACCGCGCCATCATGATTCTCAGCAGCATGATGGGCAGCCTGCAACTGGCGCGCGCCGTGACCGATCCGGCGCAATCGGACCGCATCCTTGCCTGCGGGACCGAGGCGGCTTTGCAACTTGCCCAATGCACCTGACGCTGGGCGGGGCGGCACCTGCCTTGCGTTCGGCGGCAAGCGCCGTAAGCTGGCCTCGCGTGGCAATAGCAGCAAGTGCAGGCGGCAGCGGATAAAGGCATGCGCATTCGAGAAATTTCCGAAAAGACCATCCCCCTCTCCCGCTATGCCGATCCGGCGCTGTCCTCGGGCGGGTTGACGACCAGCCTGGCGAAGATCGTGGTCGACCGCGCGGGCGGCGGCGCGCCGGTGACCGGTTGCGGCTTCGCCTCGATCGGGCGCTTCGCCCAGGGCGGATTGATCCGCGAACGTTTCGCGCCGCGGCTGCTGGCGGCGACAGCGGCGGAGATTGCCACGGAGGCCGGGGACAATCTCGATCCCCACCGCTGCTGGCAGGTGATGATGCGCGACGAGAAGCCGGGCGGCCATGGCGAGCGTTGCATCGCCGTGGGCGCATTGGACATGGCGGTCTGGGATGCGGCAGCGAAGATCGCCGGCCAGCCGCTCTGGATGTTTCTGGCGGCGCGCCTCGGCCGCCGGCTTGAGACGGCGCCCGCCGTCGATCTTTATGCTTCCGGCGGCTATGCCTATCCCAAAGACGATCTCGATCGCCTCGGCGAGGAGATCCGCTTCTTCCTCGACCAGGGCTATCGCCGGGTGAAGATCAAGATCGGCAGCGCCGGTGATACCGCGCCCGGCATGGATCAGGATCTGCGCCGCATCGATGCCGTGCTGAAGCTGCTGCCCTCATCGCGATGCCTCGCTGTCGATGCGATGAACCGCTATGGCGCCGCAGCGGCGCTGCAGACGGCGGATCGCCTTGCCGGCTATGACCTGCTCTGGGTCGAGGATATCTGCGATCCGCATGATTTCGACACCCAAGGCAAGATCGCCGCACGGCTGCCGATGCCGCTCGCCGCCGGCGAGCCGCTGTTCTCGGCGGCTGAGGCGAAGCTGCTGTTTCGTCATGGCGGCTTGCAGCCGGATCGCGACATCCTGCTGTTCGATCCGGCGCATTGCTATGGGCTCACCCATTATCTGGAAATCATTGCCGCAGCCGAACAGTCCGGCTGGCCGCGCAGCGCCTTCTGGCCGCATGGCGGGCACCTTTTCTCGCTGCAGCTCGCGGCAGCGCTGGGGCTCGGCGGCAGCGAAGTCAATCCACGCGCCTTCCCGCCGATCGGCGGCTTGAGCGACGGCCAGTATCCGCGCGCCGGCCGGGCATCGCCGCCCGACCTGCCCGGCATCGGCATCGAGAGCCGCGCCGCCTTCGCCCGGCTCTTCAGCGCGTTCTGATCTTTGCCACGTTCTCAGCGCGAGAGCCGACGGCGGCGTCAGGAAGCCGCGAGGAAGAGCAGCGAAGCCTTGCTCTTTTGCAGGATCTTTTGCGATCCGGCGCCGAAATAGAGCGTATCGCCGGGGCGGCGGTTGACGCCCATGACGATGAGGTTGTAAGCGCCGCGCTTGGCCTCCTGCAGGATCGCCTCTTCCGGGGCGATATCGGCGCGGATCGCCGTCCACATGTCGGTATTGTGGCGTTCCGCCAGAGCGACGAGATCCTTGAGGAACGCCTCTTCCTGCGAGGTACCGAGTTCGACCTCCAGGCTGCGGCCGGCGCGGTTACGGCGGCGGCGCGTCCCGTTCTTCTGCGTTGCCTGCGCCTTGCCGTCCTCCGTGCCCGCTTCCGGCGCGCGCTTGACGTAGAGCGCCGTCAGCCGCGCGTTATTGGCCCGGGCGATGGCGACGGCAAGCTCGGCGGCACGGGTGGAAACCGGGCCGCCGGTCACCGGCAGCAGGATCTTGAAACCGCTGGTCGAGGGACGTTCGCGATGATCGCCGCGCGTCACCACCACGGCCAGCGGTCCGTCGAACCCGCCAGCGATACGCGAGATATCGGCATTGAAGCCGCCCTCGGCATCGATCATGTCGTCGAGGCCGATCAACAGCAAATCATAGCCCTTGTCGGCCTCCTTGGCGACGGCGCGCTCGGCTTCCATATGCGGCGCCCGGGTCGATTTGACGGCGACATCGTCCGGCCGCATCTCCTCGGTCTTTTCGGCCGCCGCCGCCGTCTTCGCCGCCCCGTCCTTCACTTCCTTTTCGAACGTGTCGTGCTTGGCGGCGGCGAGCTGCTGCGCGGCGCGGCCACGCGGCGGGGCGAGATCGCGGGCCGGCGTATTGCCTTCGAGATGCAGCACAGTGGTCGGAATGCCGCGGGCGCCGGCGACCACGCCGGTCAAGCGCGACACGAAGCGGCCGGCCGGACTGTCATCGACCGCCAGCAGCAAGCGCTCCACCTGGGGCAGGAAGCCGCGCGCATCCGCTTCCTCGCGTTCCAGCCGCGCCTTTTCCTCTTCGCCCATCGGCAGGCGCGCCAGCGCCCAGCGCAGCATCGGCGGCATCGCCATGGTGGTAATGACCGCCATGGCGACGATGACGGTGAAGAGATTCTGATTGAGCAGCCCCATCGAGAGGCCGATTGTCGCCACGATCACCTCGGTCGAGCCGCGGGCATTCATGCCGCAGGCGAGCGCCAGCGATTCACCGCGCTTCAGTCCGCCCAGGGTACCGCCGACAAAGGCGCCGGCAAATTTGCCGAAGGTGGCGATCAGCACGATAACGACCGTCAGCAGCAGCAGGTCCGGCTGCTGCAGAACGGTGAGATCGGCGGTGAGGCCGGCAAGGCCGAAGAAGATCGGCGCGAACAGGGCGGTGATCAGGCCGCGCAACTGCTGATCGATATGGCGGGTCATGATCGGCGATTCGCCGACCAGGATGCCGGCGACGAAGGCGCCGAGCACGGTATGAACGCCGATCGCCTGGGTGACCAGGGCCATCGCCGCCATGATCACCAGGATGAGGCTGATGACGGGCAATTCGCTGACGAAGTTGTCGTTGGTCCAGCGGATGAGATGGAAGACGATCGGCCGGCCGATGCTGAGGCTGACCACCAGGAAAGCCAGCGTGCCGATGATGCCTTGCGCCAGCGAGCCGATATCCAGCGCGCCGTGGCTGGCGAGAGAGAAGATGACGGCGATAATGATCCAGCCGATCGTGTCGTCAATCACCGCCGAAGCAAGGATGATCTGGCCGATATTGCGACGCAGGAAATTCATTTCCCGCACCACCATGGCGACGATCTTGACCGAAGAGATCGACAGCGCCGTGCCCAGCAACAGGGAAACCATCAGGCGCTGCGCCGGATTGGGCAAAAGATGCTCAGGCAGGAATTCGCCGAGCGCGAAGCCGCTGATGAAAGGCAGCAGGATGCCGGCGACCGAGACGCTGAAGGCGGCGCGGCCGATGCGGCGCACCAGCTTGAGATCGGTCTCCATCCCCGCCAACAGCAACAGCATGAGGACGCCGACCTGGGCGATGCCGTCGATCATGGATTTCTGTTCCGGCTTGTCCGGGAACAGAAAATGCTGGGCCTCGGGCCATAACAGGCCAAGGACGGAGGGACCCAGGATGATGCCGGCCAGCAATTGACCGATCACTGTCGGCTGGCCGATGCGCTGCATCACCTCGCCGAGCAACCGCCCGCTGAGCACCAGCAGTCCCATCTGCAGGATGAGGATGGTTTCCGAACCGCCCTTGCCACCCCCCGCCGCCGCCAGGACATGACCGGACGGCAGCAGGCAGAAACCAAATGCCAGCACAGCGATGGCCAGGGAGTCTCGTCTCTGCCAGATCTGCCAGAGCAATCCCCGCCGTCCGCGATCTGCCATATACCCAACCCCCACCACTGCCAATCGGCCTTGCACTTCCGACCGATGCGGCCCGTTGCTCAACACGCTGAGCCGGTTCCCGCTCCGTCGGCCTTCATAACAACGCCGTGAAGCGCCGCCCGCCCGAATCGGCCGGACAGGCACGGTTCAGGCCGGGTGTGCTGTCGTTCAGGTTCGGCCCTGCCGATGACGGTGGTTATGACAAATTCGGCAGAAAATCGCAAATCCCGGTGTGAGATGAGCAGCACTGTGTGAAAGGGCCGCGCAGCTAGCTGTCGGCCATGACGATCGGCCTCCGGCGATGGGTCGCGTTAGAGCAAGATCCGGGAGCGAGCAGGAGGGCGTGGGGAGGCGCCGGCTTTATTCGGCCGCCGGCAGTTTTTCGGTCATGCGCTGGGGATTGGCCAGCAGCGCGATCGCTTCCTCATTCGATTGCGGATGGCCGATCAGGAAGCCCTGCGCCTGGTCGCATTGTTCGGCGCGCAACAGGGCGAGTTGCTGCGGGGTTTCCACGCCTTCCGCCGTCACCGTGATGCGCAATGACCGGCCGAGGGCGATGACCGCGCGCACGATCGCCATGGAATCGCTGCTGCCCTCCAGCTCGGAGATGAAGCTGCGGTCGATCTTGATCTTGTCGAAAGGGAAGCGCTGCAGATAGCTCAAGCTGGAATAGCCGGTACCGAAATCGTCAAGCGACAGGCGCAGGCCCGCCGCCTTCAGCGCGCTGAGGGTCGCCAGCACGCGCTCGGTATCGTCGATCAGCACGCCTTCGGTGATTTCCAGCTCCAGGCGCTGCGGCGGCAAGCCGGTCTCTTCCAGCACGGAAAGGACCTCGCGGACGATGTCGTTCTGGCGGAACTGTGCCGGCGACAGGTTGACGGCGACGATGGTATCGGCGGGCCAGCTCATCGCATCGCGACAGGCGCGGCGCAGGACCCATCGGCCGAGCGGCAGGATCAGGCCGCTTTCCTCCGCCAGGGGAATGAAGTGGGCCGGCGGAATACAGCCGCGCTCCGCATGGTTCCAGCGCACCAGGGCTTCGAAGCCCAGCACCTTGACGCTCTGGCAATCGACCAGCGGCTGGTAATGCAGGTCGAGCTGCTGATTGGCAACCGCCTGCCGCAACTCGCGCTCCAGCCAGCGCCGCTCCTGCAGCCGCACATCCATCTCCGCTTCGAAGAAGCGATAGACGCCGCGTCCGCCTGCCTTGGCGCGGTAAAGCGCGGTATCCGCGGCGCGCAGCAGTTCCTCATCATCCTCGCCGTCACCGGGATAGAGCGCGATGCCAAGGCTGGTGCTGATCATCACCTGATGGCCGCCGATATCGAACGGCTGGGCCAGCACTTTCACCAGCCGGTCCGCCAGGATCGCCGGTCCGTCGGGATGGGCGACACCGACCTGGATGATGGCAAATTCGTCACCGCTGAGCCGCGCCACAGTATCGTCGGCGCGCACGCTCCTGGTCAGGCGCTGCGCGACCTGACGCAGCAATTCATCGCCGACATCATGGCCGCTGATATCGTTCACGTTCTTGAAGCGGTCGAGATCGAGACACAGCACCGCCGCCGTCGAGGCACCGCGCTTGCTGCGCGCCACCGCCTGGGTCAAGCGATCCTGGAACAAGGTGCGGTTGGGCAGGCCGGTCAGCGAATCATGATTGGCCATGAAACGGATGCGTTCCTCCGCCGCCTTGCGATCGCTGATGTCGCGCACGGCGACGACGCGCAACCCCGCCTCGCCCTGCAGGCCACGGCTGAGATATTCGACCGGGAAGAGATGCCCGTCGGCATGGCGCAGATTGATCTCTATCGGGTGCTCACCGGCCGGATGCTCGCTTCCCGTGTGCTCGCCGGTGGCATCCGGCGCTTGCACTTGCTGCTCCGTCGATCGCACGGCCTCGATGCTGGCCGCCACCTGCGTCTGGCCGCTCTCGGCGACGACCTCGAGCACATGGTGGCCGATGATCTGCCGCGCCGTGCGGCCGAGCATGTTGCAGATCGCCGCATTGGCATCGACGATCCATCCGTCGCGATGCAGGACGACGCCTTCGAAGGTGGCGTCGGCCAGTTGCCGCAGCCGCGCGGCCTCGCGCCGGTGGACGGTCACCAGACGCTGGTCGACGAGCGCCGCCACGAAGCCCGCGAGCAGGAAAAGGAAGGTAGCCACGGTCAGGACGCCGGCCATGCCGAGCGGCGAAAGGACCAGCCCGACGGATGCGCCGGTCGCGTCGAGCGGCATCGGATGGTCGAATTGCAGGCTGGCGGTTGCCATCGTGATGGCCTGCAGACCGACCAGGCCGACCGTCATCACGATCGCCGCCAGTATGCGATGCAGGAGATCATTGCGCCGCATCAGAAAGAAGGCCGCCGCCATGCCGCTTGCAACGACGACGGCCATCGCAGCGGTGACGGCAAGGCCGCCGAACCGGAAACTCCCCGGCGCCTGCAGGGCGACCAGCCCGGCATAATGCAGGGCCGCGAGCCCTCCCCCGAGGATTGCCCCGCCCGCAAGCGCCCTGCCGGCTGGTATGCCGTGGGTTGATATGCCGGGGGTTGGTACGCCGGCGGTTGGCGCCGCATCACGCGCAGCGGTTCGCATCAGGCCGAGCCCGATCGCCGCGAGGATGATCGCCAGCAGCATAGCCAGCGCGGCCTGCGGGAGATCGTGGCGCAGTTGCCAGGCGGCCATGAATTCAAGCTGGATCAGGAGATGCGCCGACCAGATGCCGATCGCAAAGACCACCGCCGCGGCGGCCACCCAGCCGGCCCGACCGCGCCGGCCGGCATCACCCGCCCGGCCGAGCAGGCTGAACGCCGTAACCGCCGTGAGCAAGCAAAGCACGGCCCCGAGCAGCGAAAGGCGCCAGTCCTGCTGTTGCGACAAGTAAGCGGCGTTCAAGAGCATTCAGGAATCCGGGCGATGGATGCGCGTCGGCATTCCGCCCGATATGGGCGGACACTCGATCATCCGGGTGAGATCTTATCAGGAGGTTAACGACCCCACATCACAGTGTAAGGGGTGGGATTGCCCGGGCCGAACATGGGCGGCTCCACAGGAAGAAATTCCGATTGAATCGCAATAGGATATCGTCGGCTCGCCAGCGCGACAGGCATTCGCCGCAAAATGAAACCGCGCGGACGCTTTTTCCCCGTGGGCCGATTCGCGGATCCTTTTTCATTGGCCTTCCGCCCCGCCTTCCTGAACGGCGCCGATGCTGGCGGCGACGACGCAGCCGATGCCCAGGCATTGCAGGGGCGAGAGCAATTCCCCGAGAACGACAAACCCGATGACAGCCCCGATGGCCGGCTCGGCGCTCATCAGCACGCCGAAGGCCCGGGTGGAAAGCCGGCGCAGGGCACTCATTTCCAATGCGAAGGGCAGCAGCGGGACCAGGATGGCAAGGCCTGCCATCTCCAGGCCGGCGCCGACCGTCAGGCTGTCGCGCAGCTCCCCGAAGCCGAAAGGCAGACTGGCCAGGGTGGCGAAAATGAAGGACATGGCGAGGCCGTCATGACCGGTGAAGACCCGCCCGACCCGCTTGCTCGCCAGGATATAGCTGGCCCAGCCGCCACCCGCCAGGACGGCGAAGCCGGCGCCGACCGGGTCGACCGTCCAGCCGTGGCTGTCACGTACCAGCAGGCCGATGCCCGCCGCCGCCAGCAGCGGCCAGAGTAGATGGCGCCGGCGCCGCATGCCCGCCGTGGCAACGCTGAGCGGACCGAGAAACTCGATCGCCGAGGCAAGGCCCAGTGGAATGCGCTGCAAGGACAGGAAATAGAAAATCGCCGTCGCCGTCATGGCGAGGCCAAGCAGAAGTGCCGCCAGCCATTGCCGCCGGCCATAATGCCGCAGGCGCGGCCGCACCATCAACGTCAGCAGCAGCGCGGCCCAGGCGAGGCGGATGGTCGTCGTCCCGATCGGGCCCAATTGCGCCATCATCGGCTTGCTGAGGCCACTGCCGAGCTGGACGCTGAACATGGCGGTGACTGCCATCGCCGGCGCGATCAGCAGATTGAAACCGGCACCAGTCCGGCTGTCCGACGTCGCCTCCCTCCCCTCAGGCAAACCAGTCTCCCGCAGCAAGCAATCTCGCCGGCCAAATCGGCCGATCCATTGAAGGCAGCCTAGCAATCGCGGCCTGCCCTGGCCACTCGGGTTGGCGCGGGCGGGGCATGCGCGCGCTGCGCAAGGCGGTGATGCGGCACTCGCTGACGTGAATGGGGGAGCGCAACAGCGGGATGCTGGCAGCTTCTTCCGTCAGCCTTCCATCACTTCCTTCAACCGCACGAGGTCGCGCCGCACCCAGTCGGCGTCACGGTCGAAGAGCTCATCGCTCATCTCCGGCTGGCGGAACAGCGTGAAGGTCACTTCGCTGCCGCCGGCATTGGCGACGACACGCAGCGGCACGGCGATCACCCTTCCGTCCGGCAGAAAGACCCAGTGATCGACCACCCCATAGTCGTTGCGCGGCGAGAAGCGGACGCGGATATCGCCCTCCGGCCCAGCGGCCGTCCAATCAAGCGCCTCTTCCCCCGCAAGCGCCTCAGCGCCTGCGGCGGACAGACGCTGCAAGCCGCCGGCAAGGCCGGAAGCCCAGCGGGGAAAATTCTCCGGGCGATGCAGGAAGTCATAAACGACGGCCGGATCGCGATCGATCCAGATGCTGAGATAGAGCGAGGGCAGGCCCTGGGGCATGGCGGCACCTTTGCCGAAGCGCGGAACGGGTGGGTGAAGCGGCTGCAGATGCTACGTGAAGGAGACGATAGGGTCCAGATGAGCCAGGTTCCAGCGACAGCGGCGGCCGGTTCATTGCGTCAATTGCTGATCTGGCCGAAATAAGCGTCGATCTGGCTTTTGACGATGGTATCGAATTCGCCGCTGGCTTTCAGCATGGCGAGGCCGCGATTGAAATCGGCAAGGATGCGGTCGGCGCCGGGCCGCTGGCGGGAGACAATCAGGTTATGGGTCGTCAAGGCGATGACGGGCGCCAGCGGCTTCACCGCATCCTGCCGCCCGAACAGTTGCAATGCCGTGGCCCGCGCCTGGATATCGATGCAGATCACCGCGTCGACGCGGTGCAGTTGCAGCATCTTGAAGCATTGCTCCATGCCAGGCGGCCGCTCCAGCGTGATCGCCTGCCGCGCCACCAACTGCTGGATCACCTCCGACATGTAATAGCCATGGGGTGAGCAGAGCGTCTTGCCGGCGAGATCGCCGACGGCATTCGCCGTCATCGTGCTGTCGGCCAGAACATAGGGCCGGCTCAACTGGACATAGATGTCGTCGGAATAGAGGAAGTCCTTTTCCCGTTCAGTCGTGCGCGCATAGGGGAAGGTGGCGTCGAATTCGAGGCGGCGGGTTTCCGCATAGCCGCGCGCCCAGGGCTCGAAATCGATGGTGACCTTGTCGCCGACTTTGGCGAAAGCGGCGCGGACGATCTGGCTCTGCATGCCGCCCAGGGGCAGATGCGGATCGGTGAAGGGCTTGTAATCCGGCCCCGTCACCAGATGCAGGGCGAGGCCGTCATCGGCCGCCGCAGCCGGAGCGACGAGAGGCCACCCGCCCAGCATCGCGGCAAGGACGATGACCGCCATCGCCGCCCTGCGACGCCAGGAAAACGCCGCCGGTTGGCCTGCTGTAGCTGCACAGCGTCGCCACCCGTTCCAGATCGGCCCGTTCCAGATCGATTCGAGAGCCGATACCGCTTGATTGCGCTCCCCCATGCCGACCTCCCGCGCGCGCCGCGCGATCACTCCCGACCATTCGCCATGTCGCCGAGCCGCCCCGTCCATCGCCGAACCTGACACGAAGCCCGCCGGGCTCGCAACCGTCGCGCATTACCCGGTCCCCGGGAAGCGGTCCCGAAGGCGGCGCGCAATGGACGGATCGCTGCCGGCCAATCGCAAGGCTGCTTTTCGGCAAATCGCCTTGCCATCCCCGAATGTTGCGATTATAACAATATATATGCCTTCGCAAAAGCGATGGAATCCACCGACCCCGTGCTAACCACGCGCAAACCGGCGGAATGACGCGAAACGGAACGATGCCACAGTCGGAGGCAGGATATGTCACGCCCGGTGTATTGCAAATTTAGCAACGAAGACCTGGAAGCCGCGGCCATGGTGAGCCGCGCCTATCGGCGGCAGTTCCGCCTCAGCCGCCTGCAACTCGCGGTCATGCTGGATACCAATGCCGCCCGTATCGCCGATATCGAGAATTGCCGCGACCCGCAATCGGACTGGCTGGTCGATGCCGTCTTCGCCCTGGCTGAAGATCTCGCGTGAGGACCGTGGCGGCGCATCGCCCCGAAATCCCTGAGCGGGCGGCGCGACTGCCGCGCTGCGCCGCGATGGCGACCTTGCCGGTGGCGAAGGACGCGGCGCTGCTGCGACGGGACAGCAACAAGAACGCCCTGTGGGAGCTTCATGACCGCCTGACGGGCCGCGCCCTCGACAGCATCGATGCGTGATGAGCATCCCCCGCGCCACCGCACCAGATTCCGCGTCCCGACCTGACGCGCACCGAGCTGATGCCCGCCGCGCCCGCAGCCAGGGCATCGATACGCAGGCCCTGCGCCAGGCGGCGAGCCTGGTCGCGGTGATCGGCGCCCGCGTCAAGCTGGCGCGACGCGGCAGCGAATGGATCGGGCTCTGTCCGTTCCATGCGGAAAGAACGCCCTCCTTCAGCGTCAACGAGGCAAAAGGCTTCTATCACTGCTTCGGCTGCGGCGCGCATGGCGATGTCATTCGCTTCGTCGCCGATTTCCACGGCCTCGACTTTCGCGCCGCCTGCGCCGTCCTCGGCGCTGCCGATGCGACAGTGCCCGTCAACCGCGATGGCCGCGCTGCGCCCGGCCATCTGGCGCCCTATGCCGGTGATCCCCATATTGATGATCCCTATGCCGGGCTGGTGCCGGCGGACCCGCCGCTTGATACGACGGGGGCAGAGCTGCGCGCCGGCGCCGAATTGCGCTGCTGGAATCCGAGAAACCCCACACGGCCCTGGGTCACCTACCGCCCCAGCGCCCTTTATCCCTATCGCCGCGCCGATGGCAGTCTGATCGGTTACGTGCTGCGGATCGACTTGCCGGCGCGCGACGGTCCGGGCAGCGCCGATGCCCCCCGCCGGCGCAAGATCACGCCCGCCATCCGCTATGCCCTGCTGCCGCCGACCGCTGCGCAAGCGGGTCGCGAAGCTGCGCCAGCGGCCGCCTGGTGCCACTGGTCGTTCGACAAGCCGCGCCCACTTTATCGCCTGCCCGATCTTGCGGCGCAGCCCAGGCATCAGGTGCTGGTGGTGGAAGGCGAAAAGGCGGCGGAGGCGGCTCAGCGCCTGGTCGGCCCGCTGCCCATCGTCGTCACCACCTGGCCGGGCGGAGCCAAGGCGATGCATCACGCGGACTGGTCGCCGCTGGCGGGACGCATCGTGCTGCTCTGGGGCGACGCCGACGCGGCCGGCGAAGGCGCCATGCTGGGACAGGAGGCACGTGACGGGAAGCAGGCCGCTGGTGTCGCCCAGCTCTGCCACGCGGCCGGGGCGCGGCAGATCCGCTATCTGCCCTGGGATCGCAGCCGGCCGCGCGGCTGGGATGCCGCCGACGCCGAAAGCGAAGGCTGGGGCACCGCCGATCTGCTCGCCTGCCTCACCGCCAATCTGCGCGACTGGCAGGCTGAGGCGGCGCCAGAAACAGCGGCGGCGGAGACGCGGGCACGAGAAGCCTCGGCGGCAGAAGGACCGGAAAGACCCGTAAGAACCGCGCAGCCTGCCGGAGATATGGCGCCGCCCTTCCGCGTTCTCGGCCATCATCGCGGCAGCTATTTCTACCTGTCTTTGGCGACCCGGCAGGTGGTCGCCTTGAGCCCCGCCGCGCATAGCCGGCCGCATCTCCTCACCCTGGCGCCGCTCGCTTATTGGTCGGCGCATTATCCCGGCCGCAACGGCTTCGATCTCGAAGCGGCCAGCGATGCCCTGATCACCGCCGCACATCGCGCCGGCTTGTTCACGCCGGATCGCCTGCGCGGTCGCGGTGCCTGGCGCGACCGCAACCGGGTCGTCATGCATACCGGCCGGCATCTTTATGTCGATGGACAGCCGCAGGCGCCCGGTTATCTCGGCGGTGATCCCCGGGGTGATCAGGGCAGCGATTACATCTATGAAGCCGCCCCCGATCTCGGCGTCCAGATGGGTGGCGTGCAGATAGGCGGCACGACGGATGCAGGCATGGATGCAGGCGTGCCACCGCCGCTGCCGCCGGCCGCCGGCACCGCAGAGGCCAACCGCCTGGTGCAGGTCTGCCGCCGCCTCACCTGGGAAAACGACCTCAGCGGTGATCTGCTGGCCGGCTGGTGCGTCATCGCCCTGCTCTGCGGCGTGCTCGACTGGCGACCGCATCTGTGGATCACCGGCCCGGCCCAGGCCGGCAAATCCACGGTCATCAAGGAGATCATCCGCCGGGTGGTCGGCGTCTTCGCGCTCTATGTCGACGGCAAGACCACGGAGGCCGGCATCCGGCAATTGCTCGGCGCCGATGCCAGGCCCGTCATCCTCGACGAGCTGGAAAGCGAAGACACGGCCGCCGCCCTGCGCGTGCAGCAGATCCTCGACATGGCGCGCGTCTCCTCCAGCGGCGGCACGGTGGTGAAGGGTTCGACCGGCGGCAAACCGCTGACTTATACCCTGCGCGCCTGCATCTGCTTTTCCTCGATCAATACCGCGGTTGCGCATTACGCCGACGAGACCCGCATCAGCAAGCTGGTCCTGCGCCGCAACGAAGCGCCCGATGCCGACCGCCAGTATCGCGACCTGATGCGCGATATCGATGCCTGGTTCACGCCGGATTATGCCGCGCGGCTGCTGTCCCGCTCGCTGACCCATCTCGACGTGCTGCTCGCCAATGCGCGCACCTTCACCCATGCCGCCGCGCGGGTGCTGCAGTCGCGCCGCGCCGCCGATCAGATCGGCACCATGCTGGCCGGGCTCTTCCTCTGCCACAGCGATGCGGCGATCTCGGTCGACGATGCGGAAGCCTGGATCAAGGCGCGCGACTGGCACGATCATACGGCGATCGGCGCCGCCGGCGACGAGGCGCGCCTGCTGGAACGCCTCGCCACGCGGCGCCTCAAGGTGCCGGTGGCGGGCGGCCAGCGCGAGGTCACCATCGGCCAGGCGATCCTCGCGGTGCATGACCAGCCCGAGACCTATGGCGACTGGGCGGCGGAACTGGGCGCGCACGGCATCCGCATCGACGGCGCCGATATGCTGATCGCCAACAATGCGAGCCCGCTGAAGCGCCTGCTGGAGGGAACACCCTGGGCCGCCGACTGGCTGCGTCCCCTGCGGATGCGGCCCGGCGCCAGCGCTGCGCCCAATACCTATTTCAGCCCCGGCCTGAAGAGCCGCGCCACCCGCCTGCCGGTCAGCCTGCTGGGAATGGAAGGCTAAGCGGCAGCAGGCCTGCCGCGCCGCGGCACCGGGGTGCTTGCCGCATTCACCGAATCTTGACGGGCGCTCCGCCCGGCGCGGTACAAGATGACCTTAAGTCCGGCGAACCGCGTCGGACCCGGTTCATGCGGCGGGTCAGGGAACCGTCCCAGCTTTCGCGTGTTCTCGTGCGGCTTTCGTTTGGCGGCGGTCGCATTCATGATGGCTCCGCTCCACCGCCATGCTACGATTCGGCCGGATTTCTTCGTAACGATCATCGATATGGATATTATGCGTCTTCGTCCTGTTGCTTACGCTCTGAGCGCTTCGGTCTGGCTGACAGGATGCGGAACGACGGGCGACAACACCTTCATGGCTGGAATGCCCGGCATGGCAGGAATGACCGCCCCCGCTCCGGCGGCCAGCGAGGCGAAGACCTCGCCCTTGATGATGGTCGGGCTGATGGCGCAGGCCGACAAGAATGGGGGCGACAGGAATAAAGACAGCTACGCGGCGCTCTTCCCGTTCTACGCCGAGATCTGCGCCCTTTCCGAAATCAACAAGAAGCCGGGCTTCGGCGTTGAATTCGCCAGCGGCTTCGGCGGCCATTCGGTGCTCTATCTCAACGGTGTCTGCCGCGTCGAGGATGCCGGCTATCCCACCATCAAGCTTTGCGACCGCGACGTGGCGCGCCAGGGCGTCGGGCTCAGCGTCAACGACCATTACAAGAACGCCAATTGGGTGGCCGTGCCGGGCAAGGACTTCCTGTTTTATGGAACGCTGACGCCGACGGATACGGTGACGCCGGCCGGCTATCAACGCACCCAGGCCAAGGCGATGCATATGGGCATCCTGGACGGCATCGAGTTCCACAAGCGCTATTTCGCGGACATGCCGGCCGGCACCTCGAAGCGCGACCATATGTACGAACTGTCGATCTCCACCGATTACGCGGTCAATTTCGGCCGCGACCGCTATTGCGCGCGGGTGCCGATGCAGCGCGAGCAGATGCAGCGGATGGTCGCCTATCTCAACAAGCTCAACGAGCCTTATCGCGACCGCAAACAGGTCTTCCATTGGAATGTGCTGGGCAACAACTGCTCGCATATGACCCATAACGCCCTCGCCGCCGCCGGTATCTGGGACGAGATCGGCGTCGATCAGCCCTTCTTCATCGCAGCTTTCGATTTTCCGGTGCCGAAGAACGAATTCGTCAATCTGATGCAGCGCACCAACGATCTCGACCTCGACGATGTGGCGGCGCTCTATCGCGACACCGGCCTGCGCCGCAACCTGATGCTGCATGACACGCTGCCGCTGCGCGCCGGCGCCTTGGCGGATGCGGCGCCGGTGATGCCGAAGAACATGATCTACGAGACGCATCCGCGGCTGATCTTCTATGATCCGCTCGGGCGCTATCAGCGCGCCTTCGAAGCGATGATGAGCGATCCGCGCTATCTCGACCTGCATGCCAATCTGGACTATTTCGCCGGCCTCTATCAGCGGGTTTCCGCGCAGCGCAAGCCGGTCTCCTGGTATCTCGACCATCATAAAATTGGTCCCCAGGAAGCCGAGGATTTCCGCGCCTTCTACGAGCGCTATTACGACTATATCGAGCGCCAGAGCACGACCATCGAAAGCCAGATCGCCATGCTGAACGGCACGCCCGCCGATGGCCGCCCGCTGGTGGTCGGAGCGTCCAGCGGCACCCTGCCCGGCATTCCCACCTCCGACATCGTGGCCCCCGCCGCTTCCGCACCCTGACGGTTGCGGTGATGGACTGGGGCGACGACCTGCTGATTGCACATCAGTTGCTCCGGGGAGAGCCAATTCTCCGCATGATTTGCGGAGAATGTACAAGTCATTCGGCGGCTGACCGAGCCGGCCTTTTCAGCCCGCCTCCTGCCCGCTAAACTCGCGCGATCCCGCCATGTCCCCATCCGGAGTCGCCATGCTGAAATTCTATTACGCCAAGAACACCTGCGCGCTGGCGAGCCGCATCGCCCTGGAAGAGGCCGGCCTGGCCTATGAGCTCGTCATGCTGGATTTCGCCAGCAATCAGCAGCGCTCGCCTGACTATCTGAAGGTCAACCCCAAGGGCCGGGTGCCGGCGCTGGCGACCGAACACGGCGTCATCACCGAGACGCCGGCCATCCTCGCCTTCATCGCCCAGAGCGCACCGGCGGCGAAACTGGCCCCGCTCAACGATGCCTTCGCCTTCGCCGAGATCCAGGCCTTCACCAATTATCTCTGCAGCACCGTGCATGTCGCCCATGCCCATAACCGACGCGGCACGCGCTGGGCGAATGAGCCCGCCTCGATCGAGGACATGAAGCGCAAGGTGCCGGAAACCATGGCCGCCTGTTTCGATATCATCGAGCACGGCATGTATAAGGGTCCCTGGGTGATGGGCGAGAGCTACACCATCGCCGATCCCTATCTTTTCACCATCGCCACCTGGCTGGAGGGCGACGGCGTCGATACCAGCCGCTTCCCCAAGGTGATCGATCACCGCCGCCGCATGGCGGAGCGGCCCGCCGTCAAGCGGGCGCTGCAAGGCTAGCGGCCCGAAACCGCCACGGCAGGCGGCATGAGACTCAAAGCAAGGCGGTGACCGCCACCGAGGCGACCAGCAGCAGGGCGAAGGCAATATTGAGGACACGGCTGCTGGCCGGATCATGGAAGAAGCGCGTCAAGGCCGCTCCGGCGTTGAGCCAGGCGAGATTGACGGCGATGATGATCAGCGTCAGCACCACCGTCTTCAGGACCGCATCGAGGCCGAGCCGGTCGCGGATCAGCACGAAGCCGGAAAACAGCGCCGCCATCGCGACATAGCCCTTTGGATTGACCAAGGACAGCAGGATGCCGCCGGGAAGGCTGGGCGGCCGCTGCGCGTGGTCCGCCGCGGTTACGGCATCTGCACCGATCGGCGGGGCGGTGGCGATGCGCCAGGCGAGATAAAGGAAATAGATCGCCGCCCCCACCGTGACGATAGGCGCGGCGCCCGGTATCGCGAGGATGAGGCCGGCCATGCCGGTGGCGATGATCGCCATGACCAGGACCATGCCGATCACCAGCCCGCAGAGATAGCCGAGGCCCGGCCGCGTGCCGAAAGCCGCACCGGTCGCGGCGAGGCTGAGCGTTGCCGGACCGGGACTGCCGGCCAAGGCCAGGCCGGCCAGGATGAAGGCCAGAACGCCGTCCATTTCCGCACCTGTTGCCGCGGGCCCATGCGGCGCCGCACCGGGGCCTGCCGCATTGCGGCCCCTATCCCCCCACGCATCCGCCCCTGCATCCGCCGATTGACGATCCTGGCTGTCTTCTATGACCGCTTTCCGGGAATTGTCTTGGATGATCGTGCGCGATCTGCCGGGACGCGCTGCACGAAGCCTCTTCCCAAAGCGGCAAAAAACGCCAATATGAAGGCTGTGGAGCAACGCGGTCCTGATCGGGAGTGACGTTGACCGCGACCCGAAACCGCCCCGCCGGGGTGAGAAGAGGATGACATGACAGCCCAACACGAAACGGCGCTGCGCGTAGCGCTCGTCCAGGCCAATCCCACCGTCGGCGATTTCGCCGGCAATCTCGACAAGCTCCTGACCTATTGCCGTCAGAATCGCGATGCCGATCTGATCGTCTTTCCGGAATGCTATCTCAGCGGCTATCCGCTGGAAGACCTGGTCCTGCGCCAGGATTTCCTCACCGTCCTGCACCGCCACACCGCCATGCTGGCCGAGCGCATCGCCGCCGAGAAGCTACCCACCGTTCTGGTCGGCCTGCCGCTGAACGGCACCGACCTCCCCTTCAATGCCGCGCATCTGATCAGCCAGGAAGGCATCGTTCACAGCATCCTCAAGAATGAGCTGCCGAACGAGGATGTCTTCGATGAGCGGCGCATCTTCGACCATGGCCATAACCCGAAGCCGATGCCCTTCGGCGACTGGCGCCTCGGCGCGATGATCTGCGAGGACATGTGGCACGGCAATGTCACGCGCGCCCTGGTGGACGAGTTGATCGACTGCCTGATCGTCATCAACGGCTCGCCCTATGAGATCGACAAGCTGCCGGTCCGACTGAACCACGCCCGCGAGCGGGTGCGGCGCGCGGGCAAGCCGCTGCTCTATCTCAACATGGTCGGCGGGCAGGATGAGCTGGTGCTGGATGGCGGCAGCTTCGCGCTGGACCGTCACGGCAAGGTCGTCGCGCAGCTGCCGGCCTTCCATGAAGCGGTGATGCGCGTCACCCTGCGCAAGCGCGAGGGCGTGGTCGAGATCGCGCCCGACGATGCGGCCAATGCCGTCACCGAATATCCCGAACGACTGGAGGCGATCTATACCGCCTGCGTGCTCGGCCTGCGCGACTATATCGAGAAGAACCGCTTTCCCCATGTCATGCTCGGCGTTTCCGGCGGCCTCGATTCCGCGCTGGTCGCCGCCATGGCGGTGGACGCCATCGGCAAGGACCGCGTCTACGGCTTCATGCTGCCGGCGCGCTTCACCGGCTCGCTCAGCCTCGACCTCGCCCGCGATCTCTTCGCCCGGCTCGGCTGCCGCCATCACACCATCGCCATCGAGGCGCCGCATCGCGCGGTGGAGGCGCAGCTGGCGGATGTCACTGCACAGCAGCTCTTCAAGGCGGCGCGGCCGGAAGACCTCGGCCTTGCCGCCGAGAACCTGCAGCCGCGCCTGCGCGGCATGCTGCTGATGGCGATCTCCAACGCCTATGGCGGCCTCGTCCTTTCAACCGGCAACAAGTCGGAAATGTCGGTCGGCTATGCGACGCTCTATGGCGACATGTGCGGCGGCTTCAATCCGATCAAGGATCTCTACAAGACCACCGCTTTCGAACTCTGCCGCTGGCGCAACCGCGTCAAGCCCGACTGGGTGCTGGGCGGCACGGAGCCGATCCCGGAAGCGATCATCAGCCGGCCGCCGACGGCGGAGCTGCGCCCCGACCAGACCGACGAAAGTGCGCTTGGCTCCTATGACCATCTCGACACGGTGCTGCGCCTGCTGATCGAAGGCCAGCATTCGCCGATCCGCACCCGCGAACTCGCCTCCGCCCGGCTCGGCCATGAGGTCAGCCAGGATTACGTGGAGAAGGTGGCGCGGCTGGTGAAACGCGCGGAATACAAGCGCCGCCAGGCGCCGCCGGGCGTCAAGCTGACCAGCAAATCCTTCGGCAAGGGCTGGCGTTATCCGATCACCAATCGCGCCGAGCTGTGAGGGAACGGCGATGCAATTCGTCGATCTCGGTAAGCGGGCCTATGACCATTCCTTCAAGATCGATCCGGTCATCCGCAGCCTGCTGGATACGGATTTCTACAAGTTCCTGATGCTGCTGCTGATCTGGCAGAAGCATCGCGACGTGCCGGTCACTTTCTCCATCAACAACCGCACCAAGATCGTGCGGCTGGCGGAGCTGGTTCCCGAGAGCGAATTGCGTGCGCAGCTCGATCATGTGCGGGAACTGTCGTTCCGGAAATCGGAGCTGATCTGGCTCGCCGGCAACACCTTCTATGGCCGCAAGGGCATCTTCCCCGGCGATTTCATCGACTGGCTGGGGCAGTTGCGCCTGCCCGACTACCACCTCGCCCGGGAAGACGGGCAATACCGGCTGGATTTCAGCGGCGGCTGGGCCGAGGTCACCCTGTGGGAGATCTATGCCCTTGCCATCATCAACGAGCTGAAGGCGCGCGCGGTCCTGCGCAAGCTGGGGCGCCTGGAACTCGACATCCTCTATGCGCGCGCCAAGACCAAGGCCTGGAACAAGATCGCCCGCCTGGCCAGGCTCGAGGACCTCAACATCACCGAATTCGGCACAAGGCGACGGCATGGCTTCCTGTGGCAGCATTGGATCGACCTCGCCATGATCGAGGGGTTGGGCGCGCGCTTCACCGGCACTTCCAACGCCTATCTCGCCATGCAGCTCGACCTCGAGGCCAAGGGCACCAACGCCCATGAGCTGCCGATGGTCTATGCCGCCATGGCCGGCGAGGATGACGCCGCCGTCAAGCGCGCCCCCTACCAGGTGCTGGAGGACTGGCAGCAGCTTTATCCGGACGCCCTGCGCGTCATGCTGCCCGATACCTATGGCACCACGCAGTTCCTGGAATCGGCGCCCGACTGGATGGCGGGCTGGGCGGGTGCCCGCATCGACAGCAAGAACCCGATCATCGGCGGCGAGGAAATGATCGCCTGGTGGCAGTCGCGCGGCGAAGACCCGCGCCAGAAGCTGCTGCTCTTCTCCGACGGCATCGATATCGACGAGATCGAGGTCTTGCATGCGCGCTTCCACAAGCGCGTGCGCCTCGCCTTCGGCTGGGGCACCAAGCTCACCAATGATTTCGCCGGCTGCCTTGCCCATGACAGCCCGCTGCTCGATCCGATCTCGCTGGTCTGCAAAGTGAGCCATGCCGCCGGCCGCAGCGCGGTCAAGCTCTCCGACAATTTCGACAAGGCCTCCGGCAGCCCGGCGGAGATCGCCCGCTACCGGCGCCTGTTCGGCGATCGCGGCATCGAGCGCCGCGAGATCGTGGTCTGACGGAAGGGACGCAATCATGGCGCGCGCAAAATCCTCGCCCCGCCCGGCCGATGCGGTGACTGACCGCACCGGCCTCATCGTTGCCGATTTCCAGACCCTGCATTGGGGCCATGTGCGGCTGCTGACGCAGATGCTGGGCAGCGTCGATCTCGGCATCGTCGCCCTCGGCTCCACGCAATTGCACGGCATCGGCGGCCATCCCTTCACCTTCGACCAGAAGAAGGAGATGGTGCAGGCGCTGTTCGGCGATGCGTTCCGCTTCCTGCCGCTGCAGGATATCGATGCCAGCCTGGAGACCGGCGACTGGCTGGCTTACGTGATGGGCCGCATCCGCTCGGCGGGGCTGCCGGAGCCGACCGATTACTTCACCGGCTCGGAGATCGATGCGCGCTATTACACCGCGCATTTCGCCTCCCTCGGCGATCCCGCGCATCCCAGCGCGGATACCATGACCTATCGCAATCCGCAAAGCGGCCGCCAGCTGCATATCCTCGACCGCCGCGCGACCGCGGTCAAATCCGGCCGCGAGATCCGCTTCCTGATCGAGAACCGCGACGCGGCCTGGCGTCAATATGTGCCGCCTTTGCTCTGGCGCTATATCGAGCAGAATTATCCGCCGCATCTGCGCACCGCCATCCGCGTCGAGGCGACCCCGCCCGACAACGTTCCCGTCGGCACGCGCTGTATCCTCAATACCACCGGCGAGGTGCTGGCCCTGCGCGACGACGGCAAATGGCGGCCTCTCGCCAAGACCGATGAGAAGGCGGCGGATTTCCAGCGGCGACGGAGCTAGAGGCGCTTCAGCGCTCTCGCGCTTCCGCATCGGCCCGCTGCCATGTCGCCGCCATCAACAGCAATCCGATGCCGGTCCAGGCGGCGCCGATCGCCTTCAAAGCCAGAGCGGCGGCAAGGCTGCCGCCGATCACGCCGCCAAGCGCGGCGAAGCTCAAGGCATTGCCTTCCGGCAACATCACAGAGACCAGCTGCAGCATGCCGAGCAGGGTGAGCAAGGCGCGGGCGAAGAAGCCGGCGAGCGTGATCCATGCACAGGAACGGGCAGCCGGGCTGAGCAAGCCGCGAAGGCCGAGACGGATCAGCCCCGCCATCATCAGGATGCAGGCGAGCAGCCAGGCGCCCTGGCTGACCAGATAGCCGAGATCCGCCCGGTTCAGCGCAAAGAGCGCCGCTTCGACGACGGCGATCAGGACGGTGATCGACAGCAAGGGGATGCGGTGGCGCGATGCGGCGTTTGCCGTCAGGCGCTCGGTGAGAGAGGCCAGCAGCAAGGCGGAGAGGCCGACCAGGACGCAGACCGGCAGCAGAAGGAATGAGGCGTCGAGGGCGGCGGTAACCGGCGAGGCCGGCGCGCTGCCGGCCGCCACGAATGTGGGCAGCAGAACCAGCGCGAAGATCAGGGCATTCAGCAGATGGAAACTGGCGCAGGCACCGAGCCAGAGCGGCGGCGGCGTCTCAGCCGGCAAAACCTCCACCGATCGCGCATCAGGCGATGGCGCAGCAGCCGATGGCGCACCATCGACTGAAGCCGTTTCCGCCATCGACTCTTCGACTGGCGACCGTTCGACCGGCGACGGGATTGGCGGCGCTTCGCCGGGCGCGTCCGCCGGTGCGATCGCGGCGGGCGATGCTTGCGCTGGGTGTGGCACTGAGCGTGACCCTGGCTGGAGTGGCGCTTGATCTGGCGCCTCGGCCGGCCGTTTCACGCCGCGCGACGCGCGACCGAAGCGCCATCGCATCAGCAAGGCGATGATGCCGACCGCGAAATTGATCGCCATCGACGCAAAGGCCGGCTCGCGCAGCAGCAATCCCGCCGGCTCCATGCTCGAAACATCCATGCCCGCGCCCCTTCCCCGGCCATGCGATAGGCCCTGCCGGTCAACGTGACACCAAGGCCGGCCGGGAGGCAAGGACGGATAGGCTGATCCGTAGATGATATGCGCCGCCGCAGTCCCGAATCCGGGCTAAACGTGGCCGTAGAAGTCGCGATGCGCGACAATGGAGAAGGCATAGTCGAGCAGGGTCGACCAGCTGAAGACCGGCATATCGAGTTCGCGCTGGATCGCGCGGGCAAAAGGCTGGAAGCCGGTGCATTCCAACACCAGCGCCCGCATATCCGCGTGCCGCGCCGCAAAGTCCTTGGCCACCGCCACCAGATCGGCCTCGGCCTTGGCGTAATCGGCCGTCGGCACGGCGGGGCGCAGATCGCGGGTCCACAAGCTGTCGAATTCGGGGCACTTGCCGTCATCCTTGGCGCCCTCAACGACATAGTTGGAGCCGATCTGGACGCCGACCGAGGTCAAGTGCCGGTCGTGCAGGCGATCGCCCTCGGCGACGAGAATGCCCACCTTGGCCTGCGGCCCCACCACCTGCTGGGCGAGCGGCACCTGGAGCAGGCTCGAGGCGAAGACGGGGATGCTGACCGCCGCCGCGAGTTCACGCTGGAACCAGGCGAAATAGCCGCATTCGGCCGCGATCGCCCTGCAGCCCATGCGCTCCAGCCGGCGGGCGGCGCGGATCACCGGTTCCAGCAGGCTGTCCTTTTCCACCCCACGCACCAGCCCGGCGATATCGACGCCCTCGGCGATCTCGTACTGGATCGGAAAGGGATAGGCGCTGGCGTTCCGGACATCGCCCGGAAAGCCCGGATAGACCTCGTCCAGGATGATGATGCCGAGCCCCATGCCGTAGCAGGCGTGGTTGCGCCTGGCGAAAATCCGCCGAATTCCCGGGTCCCGTGCCGACATGCCTCAGCCTCCAGCCTCATCTGCATCTTTTCCATATTCTGTGTCATGATGAGATCGTGGAAAAATAAAGCTTTGTTATAGGCGCACGCCCGATGCTTATAGATATCGATGCCCCCCTAGCGATCGATGCTCCCCGGCGGCAGGAAATCTCGGTCCGCCGGGTCCGCAGCCTCCTCGCTGTCGTCACGCATAACTCATTCTCGAAAGCCGCGCAGGAACTCGGGCTGACCCAGCCGGCCGTCACCCAGCATGTGCAGCAGCTGGAACGGCAGCTCGGCGTCTCGCTGCTGGCACGTGACCCGACGGGCTTCCGCCTGTCGCCGGCGGGTGCCGCCCTGCTGCCCGCCTTTCGCCGCCTGATGGCGAGCAACGGCGCCATTCTCGATCAGCTGAATTCGCTGAGCCAGGGCACGTCGCAGATTTTACGCGTGGCAAGCCCCGCATCCTTCGCCGCCCTGCATATCGCGCCGGCCTTTCAACAAGTGCGCGCCCGTTTTCCCGGACATGTCCTTGATGTCTCGGAAATCGACGACGACGTCGCCTTCAACATGATCCGCTCGGGGGATATCGACTTCGGCATATCGAGCGTCTTCGTGCCCTCGCCCGGTCTGTCCTTCGAGCCGCTGCATCAGGACGGCGCCTGCGTCGTCGTGTCCGCTGAAAATGACTTGGCGCGTGTCCCGGCGATATCCGATGAGGCCTTGCTGTCGCAGCCGATCGTCCGCTTTCCCATCGGCACAACCTCGGATCAATGGCTGTCGATCATCCTGGAACGCAATCAGGCGCGGCCGATGGTGGTGGCGGAGGTTCGCCAGCTGCTGACCGGATTGCAGATGGTGCGGCTCAATCTCGGCGTGGCGCTGATGCCAGAGGATGCGGCGCGGGCCTGCAGTCTGCCCGGCCTGGTCATCGTCCCGCTGGCGGATCGCAGGATGACGCGGACGCTGGGCCTGGTCCGCAGCGACGCCCATCACCCAACTGCGCTGGAGACCGCTTTGCTCGATGTCCTCGCCAGCGCCAGGACGTGAAAATCTCTAATCGCCGTCCGCAGGCTTGTCCACGGCGGCATCGATCATCGCTTCGGCAATGACGGCGACCTGGCCGGCCGGGCCGCCATCGCCAAAGAGCTGGCCGGAGGCATAGGCGCCCTCGATCAGCAGCACCAGCCCGTCGCCCAGCAAATCGGGATTCTTCGCCCCCATATCGGCCGCCATCTGGCGCAGGCGGCGGCGCAGCTCATGCTTGTTGCGGGCGGCGACGATGCGGGCCGGATGCTCCGGCGCGGGATATTCGACGGCGGCATTGGTCAGGCCGCAGCCGCGATAGCCATTCTTGCTCGCCCGCTCCGCCAGGCCCCGCAGATAATCCAGCAACTGCTCCCGCACATTGCCGGGATGACGTGACGCCGGATCGTCGAACCGGTTCCAGAATTCGCAGTCATATTCCGTCAGATAGGCGGCGGCGAGCTCATCCTTGGAGGCGAAGCTGCGATAGAGGCTGGGCTTGGTGACACCCGCCCGGCTGACGATCTCGTCAACCCCAACCGCGCGGATGCCCTGGCGGTAGAACAATTCCCGCGCCGTGCGCTTGATGCGCTCGGCCGCCTTCAAGGGGCGTTCCGGGGCAGGCTTCTCGGTTTCAGCCGGGTCGATCGATGCCATCTTGTCCAACGGATAACCTTCTTCTTTCAACTGCTTGCTCCTCAAAGCCGCCGGCCGGGAACCGGAGGCCCGGCCATAAAACAGGGCGAAAATACGTCCGGAGCAACTTTCTGCTTGACGATGTTACTGACCGGTACGTATTTATGCAAGCCGAAACGTACCGGTCAGTAACATCCGATTCCGAAACCTCCGATTCCAACCGACCCGCCATCGCCGCCAAAGAGAAAAACTGTGTCAGACAGCGCCAGCAAGACAGAGACTTCCGCCCCTGCCAGCCATCCGGCCACGGCGCCGCTTCAGGCCGGCAACCAGGCGGCCTTCCTGCGCCGCCCCTTCGGCCAAAAATATGCCTATGTGGTCGGCGGCGTCATCTTCGCCTGCCTGCTGATCGCCGCCGGCCTGCGCGGCGCGCCGGGCGTGCTGCTGCGGCCGCTGGAGAATGCTTTCGGCTGGGATACGGCGACCATTTCCTCCTCGGCAGCACTCGGCATCTTCTTCTACGGCATGGTCGGCCCCTTCGCGGCCGCGCTGATGGAGAGCATCGGCCTGCGCCGCACGCTGATGGGGGCGCTAGCCTTGATGGCCGCTTCCGTCGGCGCCAGCCTGATGATGACTGCGCCCTGGCAGCTGATGGTGACCTGGGGCTTCTTCTCCGGCATCGGCAGCGGCTGCGTCGCCGTGGTGCTGGGCGCCGTCGTGGTCAATCGCTGGTTCGCCACAAGGCGGGGCCTGATGATGGGCCTGCTGACCGCCAGCACGGCCACCGGCAACCTGATCTTCACGCCGGTCCTTGCCTATATCGCCGATCATGGCGGCTGGCAGCCGGTGGTGACGGTGATCGCCATTGCCTGCGCCGCCTTGATCCCCCTGGTCTTCGTGCTGGTGCCGGAGCGGCCGAGTTCGATCGGCCAGTTGCCGCTCGGCGCGCATCCCGACACACCGATCATCGCCCACCGCCGTGGCGGCGCGATGCTCAACGCCGCCTTCGGCGCCCTGGGCCGCGCCATCCATAAGCCGGCCTTCTGGTTCCTGTTCATCACCTTCTTCATCTGCGGCTTCACCACCAACGGCCTGGTCGGCACGCATCTGATCGCGCTTTGCAACGACCATGGCATCGCCGAAAGCAAGGCGGCGAGCCTGCTGGCGCTGATGGGCTTCTTCGATCTCTTCGGCACCACGCTCTCCGGCTGGCTGACCGACCGCTTCGACAGCCGCAAGCTGCTCTTCATGTATTACGGCTTGCGGGGCCTCAGCCTGATCTACCTGCCCTTTTCCGATTTCTCGATCTACAGCCTGACGATCTTCGGGGTCTTCTACGGCCTGGACTGGATCGCCACCGTGCCGCCGACCCTGCGTCTTGCCACCGAGAATTTCGGCGAGCGCGACGCCGCAGTGGTGTTCGGCTGGATCGCCGCCGGCCACCAGATGGGTGCCGCCTGCGCCAGCTATCTCGGGGGCTATCTGCGCACCGTGCAGGGCGACTATCTCGACGCCTTCGTCATCGCCGGCCTGACCGGTGTCGCTGCGGCCCTGGTTGCCTTGCTGATCCGCGGCGGGCGTGGCGAACCGGCGCTGGCCGGCTGAGCAGAGCCATCAGCCGCCGGGCCGCGCGCATCGCGATGACGATGGCCCGGTACACGACTGGCCGATACGTTGCGAGGGCGGTCTTTCTGTCTGACGGATGACCCCGGATCGTCAGCCTGCCGGCAGCTTGTGCGGCAGATCACTGTCTGCGCGAGGTCTCGGCGTGACGAGCCGCACAGGCGGCAAAAAAATGCACTGACGAAGTCGTGATTTAAGTTTCACCTCCTTGCCTAACTGTCGCCACGATCCCTATCTATTATCCACCACAGTGATCCGGTGATGATCGATCGCGCGAGCACTGCCCAGGCGGTGAGTATTCGACGATCGACAGCATCGCGACAGATGCGCCGGCGGCGCCGGGGGAGTTCGCGGGAAGATCCGTTCCGCGCGGATGCCAGTGCCGCCAAGCCAGACGAGGTTCGAGATGACAAAGACGTGGCAGGAGACGGAAGCCCGCAACGCAGACGGCGTCCATAACGCCGACAGTCATGGCGTCATTGCCGACCGCATCATCGAGCGCGCCAAGGTCGCCAATGACCGCCTGGGGCCGGTCGTGCTGGCCAGCCTCATGTCTAGCGCCCCTGTCTGTACCGCGCCAGCCCATGCCGCCCAAGGTGCCGCGCAGCAATCGGCGGAAAGCATCGCCAAACTGCGTGAGCCATCGGTCGATGAATTGCTCGGCGATCCGATGATGTCGGCGCTGTGGCGCGCTTACGCGATCAACGAGACGGATGTACGTCAGTTGGTGACGGAGGTCACCGAGCGGCTGAAATCCCATGGCGAGCTGCATCGTCGCGCCGAAGCTCTGGTGGCACGCTGCGCCTGAAGACGACGCCGCGTCGCGCGACGCGGCGCAGGGGCATCGCCGGGCAGCACTTCCATGAATCTTATGCCGGAAGTCGGAGGATGCCGCTTGGCGTTTTGCGGGCGGCACAAACTCAGCGGCCGGTACGGCGCGGCGCTCTGCCATCCTCCCGGCCTAGGCCCTTCCCCCGGCCCTCCTCCTGGACAGGGCCCTCCTCCCGGACAGGGATGCTCGGCCGGTTCGTCAGGATCGCGCTTGCGATGACGTCAAAGAGATGATCGGCGCGCGGCGCGAGCGCGGGTTGATCGCCCAGCCATGCAAGCGCCCCGACCAAGGCGAAGAGATCGGTGCCGTCCATGTCGGTTCGCGCCACGCCGGCGGCCTGGGCGCGGTCGAGCAGCCGGGTGCCTGCCGCGCGCATCGTGACGCAGGATTCATGCAGGGCAGAATCTGGGTCGGCGATGGCCGCCATCATCGATTCCGTGACCCCGCGATAGTTGCGCGCAAAGGTGACTGTCTCGCGAAGCCATGACACCAGGGCCTCGTCCGGTACGTTCGACGTTCCGAGTTCGTTTGCCTTCGCCGCCAGCTCGTCGAACCATGTATGGAGCAATGCCTCGAGCAGCGACTCCCGGGTCGGAAAGTGGCGGTACAGGGTACCGAGCCCGACACCGGCCTTGCGCGCGACGTCGCGCAGCGATGCATCGGCACCTTGCTCGGCTACGACATGGCGCGCGACGGCAAGAAGCTTGTCATAATTCTTTTTCGCGTCGGCTCTCATTATGCTCCCTTGACAAGCGGAGCACTGCTCCGAATATATGGAGCAGTGCTCCGATCTGGATATCATGATTTCGAAGAGGGACAAAGAGATGCCGGCAAACACGATGAAGGCGATTCGCCAACATGAATTCGGCGGTCCTGAGGTGCTGCGTTACGAAGATGCGCCGATCCCCGCATTGAAGGCGGGCGAAGTGCTCGTGCGCGTTCACGCGATCGGCGTCAATCCTCCCGACTGGTACCTGCGCGACGGCTATAAGGCGCTTCCCCCCGAGTGGCAGCCGCAGGTCTCCTTCCCCATCATTCTGGGGACGGATGTGTCGGGCGTCATCGAGGCGGTCGCCGATGATGTCCAGGACTTCTCCGTCGGAGACGAAGTTTACTCCATGGTTCGCTTCTTCAGCGTCGGGGAAAGCAAGGCCTATGCGGAATATGTCAGCGTGCCGGCCGCGCAGGTTGCGCGCAAGCCAGCCGGCATCGATCACCTGCATGCTGCCGGGGCGCCGATGTCCCTGCTCACCGCGTGGCAGTTCATGATTGAACTGGGGCACAATGAACCGAACCCGCTTCAGCCGAACAGGCATAAGCCGGTGCCGCTCGACGGCAAGACCGTCCTCGTAAACGGCGCCGCGGGCGGCGTGGGGCATTTCGCGGTGCAAATAGCGAAACTGAGAGGCGCGCATACCATCGCCGTGGCATCGGGCAAGCATGAATCACTTCTGCGCGAACTCGGTGCCAACGAATTCATCGATTACGCCAAAACGCCGCCTGAGGACGTTGCGCATGACGTCGATCTCGTCATCGACGCTGTCGGCGGTCCGTCCACCGGTCGTTTCCTGCGCACGCTGAAGCGCGGCGGTGCGTTGTTCCCGGTGTACCCCTTAGGGTTTTCCGGTGCGAAGGACGCCGAGGAGCTCGGCGTCACGGTCTCGGCAACCCAGGTCCGTTCGAGCGGGGCTCAGCTGGCGGAAGTCGCGCGCTTGCTTGATGACGGGACGATCCGCGTCGTCCTGGACAGCACCTATCCGCTTGCCGATGCGCGCAAGGCACACGAACGAGCCGCCAGAGGTCACATCCAAGGCAAGATCGTGCTCACGGTCGACTGAGGGTCGCGCAAACCCGGCGCCGTTTTCAAGCAAGGCCAAGCGGCATGATCCGCTGACAGCATGTGACGGATTGATGCGGGCGCGTTCCGGCGCGGCGGATATGCGGCGAGGCCGGAGCAATTCGACGGTGCACCAATTCCGCAGGGAACCGGATGGACACTGCTTTGTTAGTTTCAGCAGACTGGTTGAACTGGGTCCGTGACCACCCACTGATCATGGATTTCCCTTACCACGTATGAAGCCTCCCTTGAATGTCTAACTGCCATTTGGCGTCACGGCCGGATTTTCAATCCGGCCGTTTTCTTTTCCGCCGCCGTTCTTTTTATCCGGCCTGTTCTGTGATGCAGCGGTTGTTTGGTGCAGCCGGAGCGGCATATCGGCCCCCTGTCCAAGAGGTTTTTTCCATCGCCGCCGGGAACCGTCGGAGGGCTCAGGGGTTATAATGCCTAAGGGCGTTGAGACACCCTCCTGCTCTACCGTGCGATCCCCCAATCGTTGGTGGACGTCTCGACGCCCCCTCCCAGATTTCTCGTCATCGTCTCCCGAGATGCGACAGCCGCGGTGCAGTTCTCGATACTGCACTGCGGCATAGCTCTGCGTTCACAGATAAATCACTGTCGCAGAGTCGCTATCGCCGGGCAGCTGCGCTATGATCCAAAAACAAGCAGGACGATGGCGATGGAGCGGCGGCCGGCTTGTCAGCCCCGCTTGATAGGCAGCTATCCGCAAGCTTCTCAGCAAGCGTCGCCGTAACGCGATATTCACGCACCGGATATCGGCGGGCAGAATATCGACGGACCCGGTATTGACTGGCCGGATATTGACTGACTGGGGTCGATAGCAGCGCAGGTTGTTACGCCAGCGTCAGTATCAGCAACTAGCATGCGGGTGCATGCAGCGGCCGAACATGAGCGCCGCGAAACTGCAGCAGACATCAGCCCCGTTCCTCGCCGGCCCATTGCGGGGAACAGCCAAATGAGTGAAATGAAGCGGAGGTCACGATGCAGAAAAGGCCGGCACGTCTCCAGCGCAACGTCTTGAGCGGCGAACCTGAACTGACGTCCTTGCTCGGCGACCCCGTCATGCAGAGTCTCTGGCGCGCCGACCATATCGACCCGGAAGAAGCCAGGCGGCTTTTTGCCGACACGACCGAGCGGTTGTATCGGCGCGGCCACGCTGCGCGATCCGGCACGATGCGGCGGCAACCAGCCGAGCCGGCCTCTGCGGAGGACGACCAAAACTATGCTTTGGCCTGAATCCGCGACAGTGCGGCTCAGTTGATCATGACGGAATGCAGGTCTTGGGCGAGTGCCTGCCCGGCGGGGGGCAGCACGATATGCACCACCGTGCCCTTGCCAAGCTCGCTGTCGATGCGAATGCCCCCGCCCTGCAACTCGACCAGCGCCCGCACCAAGGCGAGGCCCAGCCCGGCCCCCTGGTATTTCCGCTCATAGACATTATCGAGCTGGGCGAAAGGCGTCGCCAGCTTGTCGATATCGGTCGCGGCAATGCCGATCCCCGTATCGGCGACGGCAAATTCCACCGAACCGTCGTCCAGCCGCTGGCTGGACAACACGATCCTGCCGCCGGCCGGCGTGAATTTGATGGCGTTGCCCAGCAGATGGCCGATCACCCGCCGCAGCACGGCCTCGTCGGCGACCAGGTGCGGCACCTCCGTCCGGTGCGTGACTTCCAGGCTGAGGTTGGCCGCCTCGATCTGCGGATGATAGAGCGCGGCCACTTCCTGCAGCAGGATGTCGCCGTCGACCTCGCCGAGATCGAGCCGCACATGGCCGGCATCGATGCGGGTGAGATCCAGAATCTGGCTGATGACATTCAGCAGATGCTGGCCGCTATTGTGGATGTCGCCGGCATAATGCCGATAGCGCTCGTTGCCGACCGGCCCCAGCAGCTCCTGTTTGATCACTTCCGACATGCCGATGATGGCGTTGAGCGGGGTGCGCAGCTCATGGCTCATATTGGCGAGGAACTGGGTCTTGGCGTAATTGGCGAGCTCGGCCTGGCTCTTGGCGGCGCGCAGGGCCTGGTCGGCGAGCACGCCGGCTGTCACGTCCCGCGACACGCCGCGATAGCCGAGGAACCGGCCCTCGCGATCGAACAGCGGCATGCCGCTGACGCTGATATAGACCGGGCTGCTGTCGCGCCGGCTGCTACGGTAGATGAAATCGCGGAACGGCTTATGCGTCTCGAGCATCGCCTGATAGTGCCGCCACTTCTCCGCGTCGGCCACGGTGTCGGTCGGCGATTCGCCGCGCCGCCGCCCCAGCATCACCTCGATGCCGTGGAGATCGAAATCGGCAATGCGGTCGGAAATATAGGTGAAGCGATGTTCCTGGTCGGTTTCCCAGAACCAGTCCGACGCGGTCTCGCCAAAATCGCGGAACCGCTGCTCGCTGTCGCGTAGCTGCGCTTCGACCGCCTCGCGCCGCGAAATATCCTGGGCAAGCCGCGCATTGACGTCGCGTAGGCCGTTATAGGCGTCCTGCAGGCTGCTGAAGAGGCTGTTGAAGGCATGGACGACGTCGTCAAGCTCGTCCGCCTGCGGCTTGGCCGAACGGTCGAGCCGCAGGGCCGGCGTCTGCGCCTGAAGATCATAGCCGCGGACATAATTGGCGATGGCGACAAGGTGGCGCGTGATCAGGCGATGGCAGAGGAAAAGAATGCAATAGGAGGTCAGGAAGGTCTTGGCTGCCTGGCTCGCCAGGATCACCAGCACCTGGGCCAGCAAGGTCTGGTACAGATCGTCGAGCGTCGCTTCCAGATAGAGCGTGCCGATCACCTGGGTTTCGCCCTCGACCTGATAGGTGATGGGGATTTCGCGCCGGATGTCGGAATCGCTGCCGCGCTGCCCTGCCGTCACCACCAGCGCGTCCGCCGCCGTGCTGGTCTCGCGCACTTCCACCGCCCGCATGTCCGGCAAGCGCAGGATGCCGTCGATCTCCAATTGCAACTGCGTGCGGTCGAGATGCCAGAGGCTGTCGCCCATGCTGTCCAGATAGGAACGGCGGATTTCATCGAGACGCCGTTCGATGACGCTGACGCCGCGCTGATAGTCGAAATAGATCTGCAACGAGGTGAGGATCAGTGTCACCAGCGAGCTGAAGATGAGCACGCCCAGCAGGAGACGCCGGCCGATGCCGGATCCCAGGATGCCGCGCCGCGACACCGGTCCAGCCGCAACCGGCGCGGCACCGGCGCCGCGCCGGCCGGCGGGCGACGCCACGGCGTCGAATGCGTCATGCGATGCGGCAGATGTGGCTTGCGAGATATGCGACAACGGCTCAGGCGCGAAAGACGCTTGAGCAGCTCCGCCCTGCCCGGAATGGGCGCGAGATGCGGAGAGATCATCGCCATTGCCAGCCATGTGAACCGCTGCCCCCTGCGGGTCGAACAATGTTTCGACCGGGATGAGACCGGATCTCCCAATTCCGATCCTCCCGTTCCGATGGCATCACATCGCCTGGCCACGCCATCGGCGCGGGCAAACCGGATGCCTTCGGACCGGAAATTCTGTCCCGACCGTCCCCGGCATTGGCGGCTGCTGTTCGCGACCGCCGATGTCGGATACGAAAATATTGATATCCCGCGAGGATCGTATCACGAAGCCGGGGGCTTTCCACTGGCTATCGTAATAATTCTTAAGGTGGAAATTCCCAGCCGCTACGCACACCTCATATATTCATATGCAGGTCGACGCGAGACGGCGGTTCGCTGCGGCATCGCCGGCAAGCCGGAAGCAGACCGGCCGGCGGCGCGCCGCCGGCTGTATCTGCCACCTCGTCCTCAGGCATGGCGGCCCGGCATCGCCAGCATCGTCACTTGCCGCATTTCCAGACGCCGCTGATCTGCTGGTTGCAGGTTGTGCCGCGGCTGCCGACCCAGCCGCCGCCCAAGGCCTGGGTAAAGCTTTCGCCGGTGCTGTCGGTATAGCCGCCGCCCATGTTCTGCTGCACCGAATAGCCGTCGCTGCGCTGCCAGCCGCCATTGACGGTCTGGCCCCAGCTTCGACCATTTTGATCGCTATAGGTGCCGCCCGGATTCTGCGTCCAGGTATTCCCATAGCCGTCGATCGAACCGCCATTTGCCGCCCGGCCGTTGCAGTCCATCTGCCAGGGCAGGCAATCCGCCTGGGCCGCGGCACCGGCCCCCAGCGTGAACAAGGAAATCAGGCCGGCAGCCACCAGACCGGTCACGTTGCAGCCACCCCGGCGGCGCGCCCTCTTGTGCTGGCCGATAACGGATAGGGGGCGATCGCCCCGGACGCTTTCAACCCGAATGCCGACGATAACAGACATGCTGTTCTCCTGCTGAAACAACGCCGCTGCTGGCGGCGATCAGGCATATCCCGGCGCATTCCGATCGACCGGCGAAGGTGCAAACTGTGCGAGCCAGGCCGGACTGATATGCGAATTACATTTTATGATTGTTTTTCTGATTTAAAAAACACGTTTTCGTTACGTTCTCCGCGGCAACAGCCGGATTCATGGGTTTTCAGACCCAAGACCGCTTGACTCGAGCGGCGATTACGTAATAAACATAATGCGTATGTAATGGAACAAAACAGAAACATAAAAGCTCGAAGCCGTTCGGAGGTCAAGGCGCCATGCCGTCACGATCGCGCGATCCGCCACCGATTGCAGCTTCGGCTACATTGAGATAAAATCAACACTCGTCCAGATGAGTCAGGGCGGGCGGATTCCACCGATCAGCAGGATGGTCTGATGCAGCAGGGGCAGGATTTGCAAAGCGAGACGAACCAGGATGCCACAGGCCCATCCGGGGGCTGGCCGGCGGCCGGCAGCGATCAACCACCATTGCCCGCCGCGCCACAGGCCCTGGCGGAAAAATCGGCCGCCGAAAGATTCGCGCTGGAAAAGTTCACCGTGGAAACGCGGTTGATCGAATTGGGCAGTGCGCTCGCCATGGCGCAGCAGCTCTTTAAGTCGCTGGAACGGGATTTCTATCTCGCCGCCTTCGGCCGTTACGAGGAATGAGCCCCGCATAGCCGAAGGCGATCGGCGGGCGGCTCAGTCGTCGAAACGCAGGACGATCTTGCCGAAGGCGCCGCGCTGCAGATGATCGAGTGCCGCCGGCAGATCGGTCGCGGCATAGACTTGGTCGATGACCGGCTTCAACTGCAGCCGGTCGACGGCGCGGACAAGATCTTCCAAGGCGCGGCGATGGCCAACGAAGATGCCCTTGACGGTGATATCCTTCACCAGCAGCGGAAAAGCCGGCACGAGATATTCGATGGCATCGATGATGCCGATCGCCGACAGACGTCCGCCCAGCCGCAGGGCCGTCATCGACTGGGTAAGATCGCCGGCGGCCAATTCCAGCAGGTGATCGACGCCGCGCCCGCCGGTCAGCCGCAAGGCCTCTTCGCCCCAGGCGGGGTGCCGGTGACGATCGATCCCCTGCAGTTTCGCGCTGTCGCCGAGCAGGCCGCGCAGCCGCGCCAACTTCTCGCCGCTGCTGGAGGTGGCGATGACCTCGGCGCCATGGGCGACGGCGATCTGTGCCCCGAACAGCGACACGCCGCCGGTGCCCTGCACCAGGACGGTTTCGCCCGCTTTCAGGCGACCATGCTCGATCAGCGCAAACCAGGCGGTGAGGCCGGCGACGGGCAGCGTGCTGGCCTCGACCGCATCAAGGCTCGAAGGTGCCGCAACAAGCCAGTCCTGCGGCATGGCGACATAGGCGCTGAGGACGCCCGGCAAAGGCGCGCCCAAAGCGAGGCCGTAATTGCCCTTGATCGCCTGCAGCTCGCCATCCTGCCAGCCGGTGGTGAAATGACTGATCACCCGGTCGCCCGCCTTGAAGCGGGTGACGCCCGGTCCGGTCGCCGTCACATGGCCGGCGAGATCCGAACCCGGGGTGAAGGGAAAGCTGAGCGTCGAGCCCATGCCGTTCTCGATCACCAGCCGGTCGCGATAGTTCAGCGATACCGCCTCGACCTTCACCAGCACCTCGCCCGGCCCGGCCTGGGGCACCGCCACCTCCGCCCAGCTCAAATTGGCGCGGCCGAAGCCCGACATCACCCAGCTGCGCATCTTCTCTTTGGCCATCTCTTGGTCCTTTCCGCTGTTAGCCGCGGCGCCGGTCGCGCCGAGAGTGCCGACCGGGCCATGGAAAGGATTTACGCGGCCGCATTCATCCGCAGTAGCGGTGCTTTGTCGTCTTACTGTAGAATTTATGGAACCAATCGGAGCAGCTCCAAATGGAGGCCAGATGATGAGTGATCGTCTCGGCGGCATCGCCGCCTTCGTCCAGGCGGCCGAAAGCGGCAGCTTCGCGCTGGCCGCCGACCGTCTCAACCTCACCCGCTCGGCCGTGGGCAAGAGCATCGCCCGGCTGGAACAGCGCCTGGGCGCGCGCCTGTTTCATCGCACCACGCGCAGCCTCAATCTCACCGAAGACGGTCAGGTCTTCTATGAAAGCTGCCTGCGCGCGCTGAAGGAATTGGAGGCGGCGGAAGCCGCTCTCGAATCCGGGCGCCAATGCGCCACCGGCAAGCTGCGGGTCAGCATGGCCACCGTGTTCGGCCGGCATTGTGTGGCGCCCATCCTGCTCGATCTCGCCGCCCAGCATCCGGGCCTTGATCTCGATCTTTCCTTCAGCGACCGGCCGGTCGACCTGATCGAAGACGGTTTCGATCTCGCCGTGCGCGGCGGCACTGTTCCCGACCAGAGCGGCCTGATGATGCGTCGCCTCGGTGAGCAGCGCATGATCGTCGTCGCTTCGCCCGCCTATCTCGCGCGTCGCGGCACGCCGAAGACGCTCGCCGATCTGGCCGCCCATGAAGGTGTCGTCTATGGCCGCGCCAACCAGACGAAATGCTGGATGTTCCGCGGACCGGAAGGCCGAACCATCGAACAGGCGATCCATTGCCGCCTGCGGCTCGACGATGTCGAGGCCCTGGCGGATGCCGCCCTCAGCGGCGCCGGCCTCGGCTGGCTGCCCTGCTGGCTGATCGCCCCGCATGTCAAAAGCGGCGCCCTCATCCCGGTCCTCTCGCCCGACCTCGCGATCGGCTATCCGATGTATGCGGTCTGGCCGCAAACGCCGCACCTGCCCCTGCGCACGCGCCTCGCCATCGACGCCCTGGCGGCCAAGCTGCCGCAGCTCTTGTCGGAACGGATGGAAGAAACCAAGGATAAGCGCGCCGCGCGGCGGACTGCCGGCTGAGCTGACAGCAACGAACCAACGAGCTGACGGCGGCGGACTATCCGAACCCCTTCACGCTGCGCGCATGGGCTTCCTGGGCGGAGCGCAGATTGGCTTCGATGAAGGCCTTGGCGTGGCGCGCGAGATCATAGCCGTCATCCCAGAGATTGCGCCAGATGGCGAGGATGCCGGAGAGCTGGGGATTGACCACGGCGGAGGAAAAGGATTCGAAGGTGATCGGCCCCTGATACCCGGCCTGCGCCAAACCGCGGAAGATCTTGTCGAAATCCACCGAGCCGGCGCCGAGATAGCCGCGATTGCTCTCGCCGATATGGAAATAGCCGAGATGCTCGCCGGTCTGGCGGATCGCCGCTTCGATATCGGCCTCCTCGATATTCATATGATAGGTATCGAGATGGACCTTGCAATTGGGCGCTCCCACCTGCTTGCAGAACTCCACCGCCTGGGCCGCGGTGTTGAGCACGTTGCTTTCGTAGCGGTTCACCACTTCCAGGCCGATGGTGATATCGCTTTTCGCCGCCTCGGCGCAGATGCGCTGCAGCACCTCGACCGAATTCACCATGCCGCTTGCGGTCGGCGGCCGCGCATATTTCTGAAAGCCCGAATAGAGGATGCCGCACATATGCGTGGCGCCGAGATCGCGCCCGACCGTGAGCGCCTCGCGTAACCGCCGCTCGCCATTGCGCACCCGTTCCGGATCGTCGCTGGAAATATCGCAGGCATCATCGAGGCCGAGTGAAATCGTGATGCCGAGCTTGTTGCGCTCCGCCACCTGCCGGGTGAATTTCGCGTCGATCGAAGACGGATCGAGGGCCGGAATCTCGATGATGTCATAGCCCAGCGCCGCCGTCTGCTCGATCGCGCGGCTGCATTCGTCGTGGCTCCAGTTGCCGACCCAGACCAATGCATGTACGCCGAGCTTGTTCATCTGACACTCCCGATGGCAGTTTGTCCGCTTAACCCGTCTTCGGCGCTTGGCGGCGCGTTCCCTATCCTTCGCGCCAGCATGCTAACGGCAATCTGACGACAAGCAAACTGTCATAGGCTGCGCGGCACGGCGGTACCAGGCAGCAACGTGGGAAAGCAGCATCCGCCGCTGCCGACGGCCATCTGACGCTTGAAAGACCCCGCCGCCTTGGGGCAACATCACCGCCCCACCCGCCTCCCAGAGCACCCGATCGATGCAATCCCCCCGGACGACCGACCTGCCGCCGCCTCCAGCGACGGATCAATTCAACCTGCCGGGCGGCGATACGGCGGACGACCACGACCCGGCGGCACTGCCACTTCACAGCCGGCCGATCGGCCTGATCCTGGCCGCCATCGGGTGGAGCCTGATCACCGCGGCGCTCACCTATCTGCTTGCGAAGCCCTTTCTGCCGCCGATGCCCAAGGTCAGCGACGCCACCGAGGCCAGCAACGCCGCAGTCGCCACCATCCTCATCCCCAACATCATCCATTCGCTGATTGCCTCGCTGCTGTTCCTCGCGGCCGCTTTGGTGCTGGCCTGGCTGAGCGGCCGCAGCCAGTTGCGGGCGACGATACGGCAGCATCGGCCGGCGCCGGGAAATGCCGCCGTCGCGGCGCGGCGCGGCGCGATTCGCACCGGCCTCGGCGATCGCGCGCTGGGATCGCCGGCCGTGCTGGCCGGGCTCGCGTTGATCGTGATCGCCTATGCCGCCCTGCTCAGCTATCTGCAGTTCCGCAATTCCGACGATTTCTTCGGCGCGGTATTCCGCGCCGGCACGGGGTGGCGGCTGACGGCCTTCCTGGTGCTCGGCCTGCTCGCGCCCCTCGCCGAGGAAATGCTGTTCCGCGGCTGGCTATGGACCGGCCTCCGGCGCAGTTGGCCGGGCTTCGCCTGCACGCTGGCGACAGGCCTGATCTGGATACTGACGCATTTCGCCGAAGGTCCGGTGAAGATGGCGATCCTCGCTCCCGTCGCCCTCCTGCTCGGCCTCGCCCGGCAATCCAGTGCCAGCTGGCGGGGGCCGCTGCTGCTGCATCTTGCCCTCAATATCGCCAGCCTGGTGGCCCCCTTCCTGTTGCGCTGAGGAAGCCGGCATCCGTCCGGCCGCCGGGGAATGCAGGCCGGAACGCAGCTTCATCAAGTGGCTTGCCAAATGTTGTTATTTCGACAACAATCACCGCATGAAACTGCTCGAGATCGATGACCAATTTTTCCGCGAGGCGCTGCGGGCGGCTGATAAGAGCCAGCGCGAAATGGCCCGCTTCATGGGCCTTGACCCCGCTGCCATCACCCTGATGCTGCAGGGCCGCCGCGCCATGCAATTGAGTGAGGCGCAACAGATCGCCGAGTTTCTCGGCATCGCCGTCGAAGACGTGCTGCGTCATGCCGGATTGCAACTGAGCGGCGAGAGCGGCGGCGGCGCAAAACCGGCCGTGGTGCCGCTGATCGGCATGATCGGCGCGGATGGCGAGATCAAGCTGGACGGCAAGCCGGCCGGCAAGACCGTCGACGCGCCGGCCAAGCTGCCGGCCGAAGCCGCCGCCTTGCGCGCCAGCGAGGATGTGTTCCCGCCGGTGGTGATGCGCGGCGCCCTGATCTATTTCAAGCCGAGCAATGTGGTGGAGCCCAGCGCCATCGGGCGGCTCGCCGTGGTGCGGCTGGGCAACCGCAGCACCCGCCTGCGCCACGTAGCGCCGGGCTTCGACTTCGACCGCTTCACCCTGACCGACAGACAAGGCGTGCAGGAGAACGTACCCTTGCTCGCGGCGACGCCGGTGCTGTGGATCAAGCCATGACGGCGCATCGATGCCAGCGCCGCTCAATGATGAGCGCCGCCCGATGACGGAAGCCACCGCCGCGCCGCGCAGCATCACCGGCATCGCCAGCTATCACGCGCATATCTATTACGACCGGCAGAGCAGAAGCGACGCGGAGATCCTGCGCCGGCAGATCGCCGAGCGCTTCGCCGTGCGGGTCGGCGCCTGGCATGACGAATTGGTCGGCCCGCATCGGCAATCGATGTATCAGATCGCTTTCGGCACCGGGATCTTTGCCCGCCTGGTGCCCTGGCTGATGCTGAACCGGCGCGGCCTCAGCATCCTGATCCACCCCAATACCGACCGGCCGCGTGACGACCACCTGGTGCGGTCGCTGTGGCTGGGCACGCCGCTGGCGATCAGTGGCGAGGTGCTCGACGACATGCTGAAGCCGGGTGAGACGCCGGAAGACCTGCCGCCCAACACCACGCCGGACCGCGCCGATATCTGACCGCCTGGGCGGGAGACCGCAAGGCGGGTCCCGTTCCCGGGGCGCCGACCCTCAGGCGCGGATGGTCTTGAGAAAGCCCGCCACCTGATCCTGCAGGCGCGTGCCGTCGCGGCCGAGCTGTTGCGCCGCGGCCAGGACCTCCTGCGCCATCTGCGTCGTCGAGCGTGAGGCCTCGGTGACGATGCCGATGCTGCTGGCGACATGGCTGGTGCCGTCGGCGGCCTCATGCAGGTTGCGCGAGATTTCCTGCGTCGCCGCGCCCTGCTGCTCGACAGCAGCGGCGATCGCCACGGCGATCTCGTTGACCCGCGTGATGGTGGCGGAAATCTCCTGGATCGCCGTCGCCGAGCTTTCCGTCGCCTGCTGGATGGCGCGGATCTGGTTGCCGATCTCGTCGGTCGCATTCGCCGTCTGGTTGGCCAGCGCCTTGACCTCGGAGGCGACCACCGCAAAGCCCTTGCCGGCTTCGCCCGCGCGCGCCGCCTCGATCGTCGCGTTGAGGGCCAGGAGATTGGTCTGGCTGGCGATGTCGTTGATGAGATTGACCACCTCGCCGATCTTGCCGGCGGCCGCGTTCAAGGCCTGCATCTTGGCGTTGGTATCGGTCGCCTGCGACACCGCCGTGCCGATGATCTGCGTCGATTCCGCGACCCGGCTGCTGATCTCGTGGATCGAGGCGCTGAGTTCCTCCGTGGCGGACGCGACCGTCTGGATGTTTTGCGAGGCCGAAGCCGAGACGGAGGCGACCTCGCCGGATTGCTGCGAGGTGCGCTCGGCCGTGCCCGTCATGTTCTGCGCTGTGCTCTGCAACTGCCCGGCCGCCGCCGTCACCGTATCGACGACCCCGCCGACATTCTTTTCGAACTGGCTGGCGAGGCCCAGCATGGCGCTGCGCTGCTGTTCCGCGTTCCGGCGATCGGTCTCCGCCTTCTCGTCGCGCATGCGCTCGGTTTCGATCATGTTGTCCTTGAAGACCTGCAGGGCGGCCGCCATCTCGCCGACCTCATCCGCGCGCTCCTTGGCCGGGATGCCGGTCGTCATATCGCCGCCCGCCAGCCGCTCCATCGCCGAGGTCATCTTCCGCACCGGAGTGCAAACCAGGCGGGCGAGGCCGACGAAAATACCGATATTGATCAGAACGCCGGCCACCGAGATGACGACCGTGATCAGCGTCGCGGTGCGGCCGCGGACATCGAAGTCGAGATCCGCCTGCTTGGCGATCGCCACCTGGGCATCGCGCAGCTTTTCAAGATTGTCGCTCATCTTGCTGACCATCTCGTCGCATTTGCCGTCGAGATCCCGCATCGCGTCGGTCAGGTCCCTGGTCTGCTGCAGCTGCGGCAGCATCTGCTTCTCGAAAATGTCGACCAGGCCGCGATAGCCATCCGTCGCCGCCTGCAGTGTCTGCTGCTCGCCGCCGTCGAGCCCGGCAAGCTCCGCCAGCCGGGCTTCGACCTGCGTCTTCTTTTCCGCCCAGTCCTTGGCCGTCGCCGCCAGGTCGCGATTGATTTCCGCATCGGCGATGATGCGATAAAGCTCCGCCCCGGAAGCCGCGGCCTCGCTCAATTGCGTGGCGCCGATGCCGCTGACCGCGCCGACATCCTGCAGGGCGCGGAATTCGGTCGATGAATAATAGCCCCACCCCGCCAGCCCCAGCGTCAAGCCGACATTGACGACAGCCGCGATCATCATCTTCTGCGATAGTCTGAGAACCATGTATCCACTCCCCCCGAGGCTTTGCGGACGCGATCGATTGCCGGCTTCTTATTGTGCGTCGCCGCCCCTGCGCGCACATAGCCTGGTATGCAAATCGGCGTCCGGAGCATTAGGCCTAAACAACCTTAAATTGGTATTAAAAACGCCCTGCTTTCGTCGCGAATTATCCTACCACGCATGTGGTAACTTACGGATTTTTTTGACAGATTCCGCGCCGAACGCGATTTTTCAATATCCTATTAATACCTCGTTCCTATAAAGGTCCGGCTTGGATCTTCTGTGTCGACGGCCCGTGGTCTCGTCCGGTGGAATCTGCGCGAGAAAGACCACGATATCGGTTCCGCATGCTGTCGCTCGTCACTGCCATGATCGTGTCGATCGTCGCCGCCCTCCTGGTGGCGGGGGCATGCTTTTATCTTGCGAAGGTCAGCCGAATGCGCGCGCTGCGCCTGTGGGGCGTCGGCTTCATCGCCAATGCCGCGCGCTATGCCTGCGGGCTCGCCGTCATCGGCGGCTGGCTGAACTGGCCGGTGATCAGCGAGCTTTGGCTGCTCGTCACCGTGCTGTGCTATTGGCTCGGCAGCCGTATCGAATTGCGCCGCCCCTTGCATTTGCCCTTGCTGGGCGTGCTGATCGCTGGCCTTCTCGGCTGGATTCTGATCAGCCCCGCTTTGCCCATCTCGCGCCTCGCCTATCTCATCCCGGTCTATATGGCGCCGGCTGCGATCCTGTGCTTTGCCGGCATCGGCTGCCTGCGGCGGCGCGATGCCAACGGCGATCATGACCATACCGCCGTCGGCCTGCTGTTCGTGCTGCGCGGCCTGCATCTTGGCGATTATCCGTTCCTCGGCGACATCGACTGGTTCGCACCCTACGGCTTTGCCGTCGGCGCCAGCCTCGATCTTGCGCTCGGCATCGCCTTGCTGGTGACGGCCCATCGCGACGCAACCCTGGCGGCGGAACAGCGCGCGCAGATGCTGACCGAGGAAAACCGCCGGCGCCAGGAATCGGAAAACGCGCTGATGGAGGCCAATGACCGGCTGGCGCGCCAGGCCGTCGACCTGGAGCGCCTGGCCGATCTCTATGCCGTGCAGAAGGAAGAAGCGCTGATGGCGAGCCGCGCGAAGAGCAACTTCCTCGCCAATATGAGCCATGAACTGCGCACGCCCTTGAACGCCGTCATCGGCTTCTCCGACCTGCTCGCCAGCCGCGACCGGCAGTTGGACGACGCCACGCGCATCTCCTTTGCCGACGACATCCTGACCAGCAGCCGGCGGCTGCTGCACAAGATCAACGATATTCTCGACTTCGCCAGCCTCGATGCGCAGAACTATCACGCCAAGCTGGCGCCGGTCGTGGTGCCGGAGTTGATCGAAACCTGCCTGCGCGACGTCGCAGCCCGGGCGGAGGCGCGGCGCATCACATTGCATACCGATTTTGCCAGCGATCTGCCGTCCATCGATCTCGATGCCGGCGCGACGCGCAAGGCGCTGGTGCATATCCTCGACAATGCGATCCGCTACACGCCGGCCGGCGGCATCGTGCGTATCTACGTGCTGCAATTGCAGCGCCGGCAGATCAGCATCGCAATCCAGGACGGCGGCCCCGGCATCAGCCGCGAGGATCTTGCCCAGGTGCTCAACCCGTTCTGGCTGGCCGAGCCGACCCTGACCAAGCGGCATGGCGGCATGGGATTAGGCCTGCCCCTCAGCCGCCGCCTCATCGAATTGCAGGGCGGGCAGCTCGATATCGCCAGCCATATCGGCGCCGGCACCCGCGTCACCTTGCGCTTCCCGCTGCATAATGCCGGGCATAATGCCGGTGCGGCGCCCGCGACCGCGGGCTCCATGCGGGCAGCAGACGATGCGCTCACCAGCCGCGCTGTCGGCTGAAACGGCCATCCTCCGGTCGGCATTCCGCGGACCGCACCAGCCGGACGGCATGCCGATCGCGATTCATTGAAATCAGGAAAAGCAGGAAGAGCCAGGTTCGTTAGCGGCGTCGTCAGCGTTCCGGCGCAAGGCAGGAATGCCAGGGACTCGCGCGATCAGGCGGCGCTGCCGCAAACGACCACGGCGGCACCCTCCGCCAGCGCATTGCGATAGCTGTCCTGCAGGGCGGTATCGGTGTCGAAAGCGTCGGTCTTATCGGAAACCACGATGAGCAGCGACAGCGTGGCCTTGCGCCAACCGGCATGCCGCATCAGTTTTTCGATCGCGACGGGATCCGCCTCATGGCCTTTGGGTTGCCGCATGAAAAGGATGAGATCGTGCCGTTCACCAGCGGGATAGCCGAGCGGGTGACGGTCGCTTGAGACAGCACTTCCCTGGAAGACGCTGACATCGAAAGGGCGGTCGATGGGCTGTAAGACACACATTTGAAAATTTCCACTCCCGCTTCAAGATTTAACATCGCCCCGCGGCAGCACCAAGGCGATTTGCCATCGAAGTGTCACGCGGCGGACGATTTATGGCGCCTATGGCGTTTGCGCCACAGCGCCTTCGAAGACTCACGGAATGATTTCCCGCGACATGCCTGAATGCGACGCATTTGACTGTGCAAGTGTCGAGGGACATTGACCGCACCGCTCGATCGCCGTCGATCATCGGCCGCCCGACATCCGGGGCCACTGCACGAACGAGGCAGCATCCTGCCGGGGTTCATGGAGTCGCGCAGCGGCCGCCCCACGATGACCGCGCGCATCCGCCCGCAACCTCGCCCGGCCGCCTCTCCCATGTAACGGGGCGGATGGCGCGCGGGCACAACACATTCCCGCGACCGCGCATTCCTGCGACGGCGATCACAGTCGTGGCACCACGGCGCGCCGGATGCGCACAGCCCGATTGTCCCGGCCCGCGACGATTGATAAATTGAATACCAACACAACCCGAAACTGACCGAGGTCCAAGATGCCACGTCACCTTTCCCTCGCCCGGCCGCGGCGGGAAATCCATCAGCCGCAGGGCGGCGCTGCCTTGGTTTACCTCCGCAATGCCCTCGGCTGCCCGACCCGCCTGGTCCGGCTGGCGCTCGCGGCGCTGTGCCTGATCGTCTCGCCGCCGCTCACCGCCGGCGCCGCGGAGCAGTCGCCGCATGCTTTCCTGCAGGCAATCTATCAGCAGTATATCGGCGCCAATGCGGCCGGCGCGACGCTTGACGAGGACGCCGATTGGCGGCGCTATTTCACCCCGGACCTGGCGCAGATCATTATCGATGACTACGCCAAGGCGGCGCAGAGCGGCGATATTCCGAACCTGGACGGCGATCCCTTCGTCGATGCCCAGGACTGGTCGATCAGCAAGGTCCAGATCGACGTCGACGACAAGGCGACCGACAAGACCGTCGGCAAGGTGAGCTTCACCAATCTCGGCAAGGCGATGACCCTCACCTTCGATCTGGTCAAGATCGACGGTTCCTGGAAGATCAACGATATCCACGGGCCGGACGGCAGCTTGCGCGACATCTTCAAGCAATAGGCCCGGCCCGACTGACAGGTCGAAACCGTTGTCGCCGGCGATCCGGCGCGTCCCAAGGATTTGGTTCGCCTTCAGGCGGAAGCCTGGTCCTTCCCGCTTGCCAGGCCCGCGGCCAGCGGCGCGGACAGGACGTGCCGTGCGGCGGGCATGACCAGGGTGACGGTGGTTCCCGCGCCCGGAACGGAAGCGATTTCCAGCCGCCCCTGATGCAGTTCGATCAGCGCGCTGGCCAGCGGCAGGCCAAGGCCTGATCCTTCATGACGGCGGTCAAGCCCGCCGTCGATCTGCATGAAGGGTGTCAGCGCCTTCGGAATATCGGCTGCCGACATGCCGATTCCGGTATCGCTGACAGCGATGGCGACATCGCCGTCTTCACGCAGGGTGGCGATGACATCGATATGACCGCCCGCCGGCGTGAACTTGATGGCATTTCCCACCAGATTGAGCAGCGCCTGTTTCAGTTTGCGCTCATCGGCATGCAAACGGCCGATCTGCGGTGCAATATCCATGGTCAGGCCGAGATGGGCGCTGCGGGCAGCTTCGCGGGTCAGCAATTCGCAGGAATGGACGATATCGCGCAGCTCAACCAGCGTCTCATGCAGCTCCATGCGGCCGGATTCGATGCGCGCGATATCCAGCAGATCATTGATCAGGCGCAGCAGGTGGCGCCCCGCGTCATTGATGGAACGGGCGTAATCGACATAGCGCTCGTTGCCCACCATGCCGAAGAGCTGATCGCGAATGACTTCGGAAAAGCCCAGAATGGCATTCAACGGCGTCCGCAATTCGTGGCTCATATTAGCAAGGAAGGTCGTCTTCGTCCTGTTGGCGATCTCCGCCTGTTCCTTGGCCAGCCGCAGCGACGAGATCGCCGCCATCTCGCTGGTGATGTCGATACCGGTGCCGCGATAGCCGCAGAACACGCCGTTGCCGTCGAAAACCGGCCTGCCGCTGGTGGAGATATGGCGCTCGCCGCCATCAGGCAAAGGCAGGCGGTAACGAAAGTCGCGGAACGGCTGGCGCGCCGCCAGCACCGCTAGATGTTCCCGCCAATGCGGCTCCTCGGGCGATCCGCCGGCCACCTCGATCCGCGCCCTGCCGATCGCATCCTCGGGCTTCAGGCCGAAGACATTGCTGCCGCGCGCCGACAGATAGCTGAGCTTCAGCTCGGCATCCATTTCCCAGAACCAGTCCGAGGCCGTCTCGGCAAAGTCGCGGAAGCGGCCTTCGCTGAGCTCCAGCTCGCGATCGGTCTGGATGATCTTGCGATACATCCGCCAGATGATGACGCTGCCGATCAGCCAGAGCAGCAGGCTGGCGCCGATGAGGACGATCGCCACGACGCGGCTGGCAAGCCGGGCGACCACGCCGACATTGGCGGCAAAGCTGACCTCGATCTCGGTCAGGCTGCGATCTATCTGGTCGACCGCCCGGAGGGCGTTCTGTATCGCCCGCTGCACATCGTCGCGCGCCGCCTCCGGCGTGACCGCCGCCCGGCGCTGGACAAGATCGTGGATCAGATGGCCCAGCCGATCGAGATTGACAATCTGACGATCGCCCGCCCGCCAGTCCCGCAAAGCCGGCGCGAAGTAAGCCGTATCGCCGAACCAGCGGAAGACAAGAGCGATGCCCTTGATATCCTGCGGATCGTTGCCGCCCTGCAGCATCCCCGCATAGGCTGCCTGCAGATCCGGCGGATCGCGCTCCAGCGCCTGGCGCGCCGCATAATCGCCGAGCGGCTTGCGCATGAAATCGATGAAGTCGGCGAAATCGGCGGCCTCGCCGTTGCGCACATAGCGGTGCAGGCTGATCACCGCCGATTTCTGGCCCTGGGCATAGTGGCTCTGGCCGTTGACATAGGCGCGGGCAATATCGACAGCCTCGATCGCCGCGAGGCCGAGCCCCAGGATCGCCATCTGCACCGCGAGTACCGTCGTGCAGATAAGGACAAACCGCGTCGATTGCCGTTGCGTGCGGACTGACCTGAACATGGAACTAGTTGAGCGCCGGCATCCCTAATTTACCGCTAACGGTGGCCCTCGCCTGGGTGGCGGCGCCCGGGCCGCCGCACAGAATTGTTGATGTAATATCTATTTCCTATATAATTGCTAAATTATCAATAATCTAAATGCCACGGGAGAGCCATGGCCGAACTTTTCCTGAGCGTGCAGGGGCTACGCATCCATGCCGGATTTTATCGCCGAAGCGGCGAATGGCGTCTCGACCCGGTCGATACCTATGTGGTCGACGGGCGCGGCCAACTGGTCTGGGAAATCGACGACACCGATCGCCTGGGTGAGCTTGATGCCGAAGGGCGCTTCCGCTCCCTGCGATGCCTGGCGGAGATGGCGGCGAATGACGAGGTCACGGTCGATTGGGAAACGAACAGCGCCGCAGGTTCCCTCAGACGCGATCCGGATTGAAGTCGAAAGCCGCGCGGCATCCGTCTTCGCCCTGATCCTTTGGGCGCGGGATGAAGACGAGCAATGCGCTGAAACTGGAAGATGATTATCCGAAACCGGAGGGAGTGACGCCGCCATGATGCCCTTCTTGCTGAGCCTCAACCGGCTTCTCGATCAGTCCGCCGAGAGAACGCCAGGCCCCGAGAAAACACCCAATTCGCAGTCGGAAAGCGCTGTTACGGCGACGGCCTGGCCCGGTAACGGCGCCGAGGCAGCTTCCTCAGACGCCGGTACGGATGAATTGGAATGCCGCGGCGGCCTCAGCCAGCAGGTTCAACCCGCCTGCTTCAGCCGCCCGGGACCTTGACGCTTACGCGCGGCGGTGGCTGCGCTCGGCGAGATCGGCGCGATCCAGCATGGCGCTGATCATTTCCGCGAGATGCTCGTTCTCCTGCAACACCACATCGAGATAATGCGCCTGCTGGTCGGCCGAGAGATGCGGATTGCCCTGCAGGGCGCGGACCGAGTCGCGGATCGCGTTCAGCGGATCCTTAAGCCTTGCCGCTACCAGCGGCAGCTCGTTTTCATTCGCCAACTGGTCAGGCGCCTTGAACAAGCGATCCAGGCCGCGCAGCCAACCTGAGTGATTGCCATTCGCCTTGGGGAACTGTCCGGCGGGTTCGCCGGCTGTTTGCGGGGCTTGGGCGCCCCCGGGCACGGCAGAATTCGAATTGACGCTGGAACCGGACTCAGCGCGCGCGAGCCACCGGTTCTCTTCTCCCGTATAGGGCCACATGGAAGAACTCCTTCAACATACTAAAACGCCTCCCAAGTGCCGTCGGGCTTACATCCCGATATTGCAGTGCACGATAAAAATATCGGTGATTTACCTCGCCGTTTCAATGAAATTTTGCAATGCAAAATGAAATCTGCCGCATCGCAGCAATGCAATTTCGGCAGGCCATCGGGCGGAAATGCCGCAGGCCCCGGGCGGGGCGGAAACAATGCCTGGATCGGGCAAGTTAGCGAAAAATTTGCCGCAAACTTACCCGGTCTTCGCCGACAGAAAGACGCCGGGTTTCGCGATCCTCTAAAGCAACCTCGAAAGGGCTCACTCTTCGCGGCCGAGCCGTACCCGGTCCTGATGTTCTGCGCGCTCACGGTCCGTCTTCGGCTCCGGCGTCCGGTTCCGATCCTTGTCATCTCGCTTTCTTGCTTTCGAGGATCCGACAACTGCTTGTCCTGGCTCTCCCGCCTCTGCCTTGTTTCCCTTGTTCATCGCGCTCTCCTTGCGTTGTCTGTTATCTCAGACGAAACAGCCCGGCTTGAAAGCCGGGCTGCTTGTCATTTCGCATTATGAGCCGCCACCCGAGCCCCCGGAGCCGCCCGAACCGCCGGAACCAGAGCTACCCGAGCCGGAACTTCCAGAGCCGGAACCGCTGGAACCCGCGCTCCCGTTCGAGCTGCCTGTGCCGTTGCCGGAGCCACTATCCGGCGTGCTCGAGCGGTTGTTTCCGCTCGACGTCCCACCGCTACCGTTTCGCTGTGCGTTCGACCCGGCATTCGGATTCTGGCCCGACTGGGTATCGATATCGGGACCGGTGTTGTTGTTGTTCGGGCTGGTGCTGGGATTGCTGCCGCTGTCGTCCTGCTTCGTCGGCGGACAATCGACACCGGAACATGAGCCGCCGGTGTCGGCCGCATAGGCGGCAATGGTGCCAGCGAAGAAAAGCGCGCTTGCGCCGAGAATGAGTGTACGTTTCATACAGGTCTCCTGAGATTGTTATGTTGAGGGAAGCAGCCGGGGTGCCGCCTGTTCCTGGCGGCGCGCGTCACGTAAGCTTGAGCGAGCCTCTCCGCGTCGAAGTTGCTGGCGGCAGCCCATCCTCTTTAAGAGCGTCTCGGATCGCACCGCGCCTTATCCGCGGGCGGTTGCATGAGTCGCGGCCGCGAAGCGCATCCGGTCCGCAGCGGCTGGTCTTCCATGCGGGCAGAGGGAGAGTCGTCGCAGCCCCGCCGGCGAATGCATTCCTGCACGAGCTGCGCCTGTCGCTGCGTCTCCTTCAGATGCTCGCCTGATCTGCGATTTCAGCATCGTCTCGGCCTGCTCCTCCATCGCATGAGCACCTCGAAGCCATTCCATGAGCCGTTCCGCTGCCTGCGTCATTCGCGCCTTCCTGAGAATCCAAAAAAAGGAGGAGAGGTTTCCCTCTCCCCCTCCTTTGCAATCGCACCCCGTCTTAGGACTCGCCGCCCTTGCGGCCGGCTTCCGATGCGCGTTGCGGATCGTTCTTGAAATTGCCGCCGCTTGCCTGGCCACCTTTATGACCGGCTTCGCTCGCGCGTTCGGGATCGTTCTTGAAATTGCCGCCACTGGCTTGGCCGCCCTGGCTCGCAATATCCTTCTGCTTGTTTTCGTCCATCGAACCGAAGCCACGTTTCTCGTTCGCCATTTGCTTTCTCCTTTCTGTTCAAATCGAGCAACACACGCATCTGACGCTGATCTCACGCTGGCGCATGTCACTCTGGAAGAAGGGACGGATGATCATATCGTTCCGCCCCGCGCCGTGATCTTTAAGAACGCCGTGCTATTTCTCGGGCACGGCGAACTCGCTGATACGGCCAGCACCCGGACCGGCGCCCAGCTCGGCGCCCGTCACCGGATCCGCAGTTACGTTCGAGGCGGTGCGGGCGGCGAGCGACTTATCAAGGACGATATCGTCCTCGCTCAACTCGACGCTGGGCATGCCGTCGCCACCATCGACGGCCGCCTGTTCCTCGCGGTCGGAGACATAATCCCACAGCTCGCCATCGTTCCATGGCCCCCGGGCGTCGCCCTCGCCTTGCGACATGTTGTAATAGATGCTGGTAAAGGGCTCCGTGCCGGCCCGCTTGCCCGGCGGGAAGTTCGGCTGAATGGAATAGAGCGCCTTCTCGAATGACTTCTGATGCGCGATTTCGCGCGTCATCAGGAAGCCCAGCGCCTCCTTCACACCCGGGTCGTCGCTGACGTTGATCAGGCGTTCGTAGACGATTTTCGCTCGGGCCTCCGCCGCGATGTTCGAGCGCAGGTCGCATGTGGGATCGCCGATGCTGTCGACGTAAGCCGCCGTCCAAGGCACACCACCGGAATTGACGAGCGCGGGAGCTCCGCCGTAAAGCAGCGAGGTCAGATGGCTTTCTCCACCATGGAATACGTCGCTCAGCAGCTCGCCCGTCTCCACCCCCTCCGCCATCTTGCCTTTGACCCCTTTGTTCAGCATGACGATGATATTGCCGATGACTTCCAGGTGGCTGAGTTCTTCGGTCGCGATGTCATGCAGCATATCCTTGCGGCCCGGATCGTTTTCGGCCAAGGCCTGCGTGAAATAGCGCATCGCGGCCGCAAGCTCTCCCTGCGGCCCGCCGAACTGTTCGAGCATGAGAGATGCCAGACGCGGATCCGGCTCAGCGACACGGACCGTATACATCAGCTTTTTGTTGTGCATGTACATGCGGGCTCTCCATCAAAAAAACAGCAAGACGCAGGCGGCGCCAGGACCAGTGAGTCGTTTCAGGTTTGAAGCGAGCCTCGCCATTCTTGCTAAGCAGGGACTGGCCGCGCTGTTCCGCGCCGAACGAATAATCGACGCTTTCGCTCGATCGGATATAGAACTGAAAAATAGAGCGCCACGAGGGCGCTCATAGTTTCGGGAGACTTCATGAATCAATGGCAGCATCAAGCGGCCTTCGGGGTAATCGACCCGCAGGCCGATGGTTCCATCGACATGCGGCCTATCGCATGCGGAAATCTCGCTCGATTTCCGCCCATTTCTGCAGATCGATGATCTCTTCGAAAGTCTGCATATCCAGACTGGCGCCTGGATCAAGCTGTTCGCCGCGCATCAAGGCAGCCAGGGCTTCTCGTATCGCATAGGCGGCGCGGAAGATGACGGTGGTCGGATAAAGCACCATGGCGTAACCCATTTCGGCCATTCTCGCGGGAGATAGCCAGGGCGTCTTGCCGCCGCGCTCTAGGATCGTCGTTGCCAGCGGAACGCCCTGCAATGCGCGGCCGACGATCTCGAGATCGGCCTCGCTGCCGATCCCTTCGACATAGACGCCGTCGGCACCGGCATCGCGATACTGCTTTGCCCTGGCGATCGCGTCGGCGATACCGTGGGGCTCGGCAGCATCGGTCCTGGCAATGAAGAAAATATCCCGCCCCTGTTTGGCTGCTGTTGCGGCGCGGACCTTCTGAACCATCTGTTCCACGGGGATAACCTGTTTGCCGCTCATGTGGCCGCATTTCTTCGGCGCAAGCTGGTCCTCGATGAAGATCGCCGAGACACCGCGGTCGGCAAAGGTATCGACGGTGTGCCAGACATTCTTTTCGTCGCCGTAGCCGTCATCGCAATCCACCAGCACCGGCAGATCGGTCGCCTTGTAGATGCTTTCAACCAGGCTGGTCTTTTCGGCGAAATGCGTGAGGTCGATATCGGGCAATCCGTGCCGCGCGCCGATAACGGCGAATCCGCCGATCTGATACGCAGCGAAGCCGGCCTTTTTGATGAGCCGCGCCGTCAGCGCGTCATGCGCAACGGGCAATAGCAGGGGATGATGGCGTCCGAGCAGGTCCCGCCAACTGTCACGCTGTGCCATGATTGACCTCCGCCCAAATCAATTCATGTCGCGGGCGCTGGTTCCGCCGCGACCGGCAAGGGCGCAACGGCCTCAGCCATATGGCGAGATCGCGATGCGGCAGCCGGTTGCGTCGGAAAGACGCGGCCTAGAAAAGGCTTCCCTGCACGGCGAGGATCTCATCAAAGGAATCGTCGAGGTGAACCAGGATGGAATCGGCGATCGGCTGAAGCTGGCGGGTCAGATAGTGGTGGTAGTCGATTTTCGATTGCCGGCATTCCAAGGGCTCCGGCCCGTTCACCGTCATCACGTAATTGATCCAGCCGCCGCCCTGATACTGGCGCGGGCGGCCGATGCTGTCGTTATACGCATCGGCGATGCGGGCGGCGCGCACCTGCGGCGGCACGTTGCGCGTATAGTCGTTGAGACGGCGTCGCAGGCGCTTGCGATAGACGAGAAGCTCGTCGAGCGCGCCACTGGATGTTTTCTCCACATAATCCTTGACGAAATCGGCATAGGGTTCCGCCTTGAAGATCCGCCGATAGAGGCCCTGCTGGAACTGCTGCGCCAGCGGCGTCCAATCGCTGCGTGCGGTTTCCAGCCCGCGATAGACGATCTCCTCATTGCCCTCCAGATCGATCATCAGCCCGGCATAGCGTTTCTTGCTGCCTTCGTCGGTGCCGCGGATGGTCGGCATGAAAAAGCGGTGATAGTGGGTGTCGAATTCCAGCTCCAGCCAGCTCTCCAGCCCGTATCGGTCCCGCAGAGTGTCGCGCCACCATTGATTGACCTTGTCAACCAGGCGCTGGCCGACCGCGACGGCCTCTTCCTCGCTGTGCCGCCGTTTCAGCCAGACGAAGATTGAATCGGTGTCGCCATAGATCGCGTCATAGCCCTCTGCCTCGACCAGCCGGCGTGTCTCGCGCATCATTTCATGGCCGCGCAAGGTGACGGAGGAGACCAGCTTCGGATTGAAGAAGCGGCAGCCCGGCGCGCCGAGGACGCCGCAGAAGGAATTCATCAGCAGCTTCAGCGCCTGCGAGAGCGGCTCGTTCTGCTGGCGCTTGGCGACGTCGCGGCGCTGCCAGATCTGCGTGACGATGGTCGGCAGCGGATGCTTCTCGCGGGAAAACACCGTGCCATTGACGCCGGGCACCGTGGTCCTGGGATCGGCCGCATGCATGCCTTCGACCAGCCCGACGGGATCGACCAGGAAGGTCCTTATGATGGAGGCATAGAGGCTCTTATAGTCGAGGACCAGGACCGAGTCATAGAGGCCGGGCTGCGAATCCATGACGAAGCCGCCGGGGAACGGACTTTCCGGCACCTCTCCCAGATTGGGCGCCACATAGCCCTCGCGATGCATGCGCGGCAGGTAGTGATGGCTGAAGGCGGCGATGGAGCCGCCGACATGATCCGCCTGCAGGCCGGTCGCCGCGGCCCGCTCGACCATGAACTGCAGCAGCCGCGCCTTGGCGAAGATCCGCGTCACCAACTCGCAGTCGCGCAGGTTATAGGTCGCCAGCGCCGGCTTATCCTCCCTGAAGCGGCGCTCGATCTCGGCCATCCGGCTATAGGGGTCGTCGATCGATTTTCCTTCGCCGAGCAGGGACTGGGAGACATGCTCCAGGCTGAAGGAGGAGAAGCTCCACATCGCCGATTTCAGCGCGTCGATCCCGTCGATGACGATACGGCCGGGCAAAGGTGCGAAAAAATATCCCCGCTTGACGCCGTGCTCGCGCCATTCGACCGCCTTACCGTCGCGGCCGATCGCCAGCGGGATACCGAACCTGTCGGCATGCTCCTGCAGGATGCGGAGATCGAACTGGATGATGTTCCAGCCGACGATGACGTCCGGGTCGTGGATGCGGAACCACTGCACCAGCCGCTCGATGATCTCTTTCGGGCTGGCGCAGTAATCGAGTGCGAAATCCCGCGCGACATCCTCGCCCGCCGCCGGGCCGAGCATATAGACCTGCCGCTGGCCGCATCCTTCCAGCGCCACGGAATAGAGACTGCCGCGCGCGCTGGTCTCGATATCGAGCGACACCATCTTGAGTTCGGGCCGGTAGTCATCGACCGGCTTCAGCTTGCAGTCGTAGATCGCCGTGCCTTCCGCCCGGCCGCCTTCGATCTCCACGGAAGCGGTGATGAAGCGCTCCATGAGGAAGCGATCCGGCGGCCTGATATCCGCCTCATAGAGCTTGATCTCCCGCTGCTGGAAAATCTTCTCGATCCTGGAGAGCTGGCGATACTGATCGGCATAGATGCCGAGGACCGGCTTCTGCTGGAAAGTCTTCAGCGGCAATTCCTGTATCGAGACGCCGGTCATCCCCGCCAGCGCCGCCTCGATCGCCGGGCGTTCCTCGGCCAGAGCGAAGGCGGTGGAGCGTTGATGGGTCAGGCATACCCGCCGCGCGCCCGCCTCCGTCGCCAGCCAAAGGTCGATTTCGGTACCGCCCGGGGTATCGCGCCAATGCCGCGTCAGGATCAGGCCGTATTGGGGGATCGCGCTCACATCAGGCTTTCACGGTCTCACAGGAAACGATCCCGCCACATCCTGCACCCGCGCCGGCACTTCAGCCGGATCGCGGGCGGCCCGATGGCCGGAATGAGATCGTCTATGCTCCCAGCCGCCTGTCAGTTGCAACTGACTTGTCGACAGGCAACTGCCAGCCGATGTCAGCAGGCGTTTCCGCCGATGCGAGGTTCTTCTGCGAAGGGGATGCGGGCGGCCCGCGTAACGCCGCCGTGACTACAGCGCGATCGGCAGCGGCAGATCGGGCTCGTTTTCAGGCTCGGCCATGGCCGTCTTCTGATGCTGGCCCAGAAGATGCACCGCGTGCAGACGAAGCGTAACGCCGGCGCCGAAGCTGCGCAGCCAGTATTGGTGGATGGAGAAGCTGACGCTGGCATCCCAGCCATCCGGCTCGATATCGAGACCGCTGAACGGATCGCCGAGGGCGTCAAACAAGGGGATCCGGGTCGCAACCTCGTGAATCGGTTCCGGCGCGCCGTGGAACGGCACCTCATGGGATGGTGCCCCGTAGGACGGCGTCCCATGAGACGGCACCGGCCCTGTTTGTAGCGTTTCGCCTCGCGCGGCCCTGGAGAAGGGGTTGAGCTTGGGCACCATCTTCCGGCGGCCGGGCTCCCCGAGGCCGTTTCCGGCAGCAGCCGCGGCGGCCGGCTCACGCAGCACCGTCGGCAGGCGGAAGGTGAACAGGAAATTCTCCGTCTCCAGCCCGCCGTCGCTGGGGGCCGCCTGCCAATACGGATTTTCCTTGAAAGGCTTATTTACCTGTTGCTCGACCGGCAGGTTTTCATGCATGGCGCGCGCCCGTGCAACGACATCCTCCTGAGCCGGGGCGATCGTCTGGCGCAACTTATAGGCGTAGAGCGGCGAGAGAATGAGCCGCACCGACCATTCGCCTTCCGGATGAAACATGGTGTTGGGGCGCAGCAGGAAGCTCGCGGAGAGCAAGCCCACGGGGCTTTGATAGATCCGACCATTCAGCCACGGCACGTTGTACATAGCAAACCTGCCCCAAATAGCGCGACCTGAAACCGTGATATCGCAGTGCAGCGGGGGGCGTCAAATACAGGTATTTTAGGGAAATCACATACAGATCAATGTGATGGCACCTCACCCCCACATGCACATTTTCCTAATACTGCGATCCCAGGCGCGGGCCGCGCAGGCCCATCTGGCAGCGGAAATTGCGCTACCCGCCGCCGGGCGAGGCCGCTATGGTCGCCGGCCGGAAGACGGGGTGATGATGAAAACGCAAAATCTGGGGATGATCGCCATTCTGGCGGGGCTCATGGCCTTCGCCCCCATGTCCATCGACATGTACCTGCCGGCGATGCCCGAATTGACCAAGGCCTTCGGCACCGATACCGCCCGGGTACAGAACACGGTGGCGAGCTTTTTCCTGGGCTTCGCCATCGGCCAGGCCTTCTTCGGCCCGATCACCGATCGCTTCGGCCGCAAGAAACCGCTTTATGTCAGCTTGACGCTGTTCGCCCTGGTGTCGCTCGGCTGCATCTTCGCCCCCGATATCGATGCCTTCATCATCCTGCGCTTTCTGCAGGCGCTCGCCGCCTGCGCCGGCGTGGTGATCGGCCGGGCCGTGGTGCGCGACGTCTTCGAAAGCCACGAGGCGGTCAAGGTGCTGGGCATCCTCACCCTGATCTTCGGCCTCGCCCCCGTGCTCGCACCCATGATCGGCGGCTATCTGCTGCTGTATTTCGGCTGGTGGGCCATCTTCCTGGTGCTGGCGCTGTTCGGGCTGGCCTCGCTCTTCTGCGTCATCTTCTTCCTGCCGGAAACGCATCGGCCGCAAGACGCCCGCCCGCTGGCCCTGCGATCGATCCTCACCACCTATGGCCATCTGCTCGGCCAGCGCCGCTATCTCGGCTACGCGCTGTGCGGCGGCTTCGGCTCGGCCGGCATGTTCGCCTACATCACCGGCTCGCCCTATGTCTTCATGGAACTCTTCGGCGTATTGCCGCAGCATTACGGCTGGTTCTTCGGCGCCAACGCCCTGGGGCTTGTTCTCAGCGCGCAAGTGAACGGCTGGCTGCATCGCTTCGTCGGTTCCGACACCATCCTCAAGGCCGTGGTGAGCCTGCAGGCGCTCGCCGGCATCGTGCTTGCCGCCGATGCCATGACCGGCTTTGCCGGGCTTTGGGGCATCGCCGCGCCCCTCTTCGTCTTCGTCGCCAGCCTCGGCTTCGTCAGTCCCAACACGACGGTGATGGCGATGGAGCCGTTCAGGCAGATCGCCGGCGCCGCCTCCGCCCTGCTCGGCAGCCTGCAGTTCATCCTGGCCTTCGCGGCGTCCTCCGCCGTCTCCGCCATCACCATTGCCGGCGCGCTTCCCATGGCCGGGGTGATCGCCACCTGCGGCATCCTCAGCCTGGTCGTGCTGCTGACCCTGGTGCGCAAGCCCCTATCCGCACAAACCCCGTCCGCCCAAGCGTGACGAGGAACCGAGCGATCGCGACAACGCGGCCGCGCGGTTCAATCCGGCCGGACGATATGCCAGGTACCCTCGACGCCTTCGCCGCGGATATCGCCGGGCTTCTTGTCCTGGTTATAGGTATAGAGCGGCATGCCGTCCTTGGCCCATTGCTTGCTGCCGTCCGGCCGGCTGATGACGGTCAGATGCCCCGTCGGCTGCGCCCCGTCCTGCGCCATCAGGGGCGGCCAGGCAGCGGCACAAAGGCCGGTGCAATTGGATGCGCCGGGATCATCCTCATCATAGGTGTAGAGCGTCATGCCATGCTGATCGGTGAGCACGGCGCCTGCCGCCGAATTCACGCTCATGGCCGGGGCCGGTTCGCCGGCGGGCTTGGCGCCCGTGCTGGCACAGCCCGCCAGCAGCGTGGCGGCCGCCAGGGCCATCAGGGGAACCCCAACCGCATGTGCGAATCCCCGGCCCACTCCTTGGGCGATCCAATGAGCTGAACGCATCGAAACCTCCTTTGCTATTTACCCGCCGTCACTGAGCGCATCGCCGGGATGACTGTCGCGGCCGCAGATCGCAGAACCGCCCTCGGCAGCCATAACGTTTGGGAAACGCTGCGGTTGCATCATACCGCAGCGCATGGCCGGCTGTCGTGGAACTTGCCGCTACAGATCGGATGCATGACCGCGCGACACCGGCCGGATAATGGACCCCGGTGAGGGATCTTTATTCCCCTGCCGGCAGCCGGCCCTACAGCCAGCCGCGGCGGCGGAAATACCAGAAGGGCAGGACGGCCGACAGGATCATCAGCAGGATGGCGAAGGGATAGCCGAATTCCCAGTTCAGTTCCGGCAGGGTGTGGAAGTTCATCCCGTAGATGCTGGCGATCAGGGTCGGCGGCAGGAAGGCGACCGAGGCCACCGTGAAGATCTTCACGATGTTGTTCTGTTCGATATTGATCAGGCCCAGCGTCGCATCGAGCAGGAAGGTCACCTTGTTGGCGATGAAGTTGCTGTGCTCGGTAATCGAGGCGATATCGCGCACCAGCGATTTCAGCCGCGTCTTGCCGTCCTTCTTCAAGCGCGACTGGGTCGAGAGGAACAGCAGCAGCCGGTTGAGGCCGAGCAGGCTTTCCTTGGCCTTGGTCGACAGATCGCCGGCATGGCCAAGCTGACGCAGCATGGCCTCGAAATCGTCGCTCGCCCCCTTGCGCTTGCCCTTGTGGAAGATGCTGCGCGAAACCGATTCCAGATTGAGCGTGGTCGCCTCCATGATATCGGCGAGGCGGTCGACGATCTGTTCCAGCAGGCCGAGCAGCACGATCTCCGGGCTGTGGATCAGCTGTGGCAGGCGCTCGGCGCGGCGGGCGAAAGCCTGCAGCGGCAGCGGATTCGCATAGCGCAAAGTCACCAGCGCGTTGCGCGTCAGGATGAAGGTGACAGCGGTGGTGGCGGGCGTGTCGGTGGCGGCGCCGTGCAAGACCGGCGCGGTCATGAACAGCACGCCATTTTCCTCATAGAGCCGGCTGGAAAGCTCGATCTCCTCCATTTCGGCCCGGGTCGGGATTTCCAGCGACAGGCTCTGTTCGACGCTGGCGATTTCTTCGGGCGTCGGACTGATCAGATCGATCCAGATCGGCGGCGTCTGCAGATCGCGGCTCTCGGCGCGCTGCCGCGCTTCAATATCCGCCGCCTCATGCGCAGGGTCGTTGGGATCGATCAGCGCCTCAATGGCATCATCCAGCGGGATCTGCTTGGCTGTCTGGGAACGGAATTTGCTGAGCACCATGTGACCCACCGATAATATGCATGACCAGCGCGCGGCGCCGGGAAATCACGGTCGGAGGGTGCTGGCGCGTCGGGCGGCCGAGCCGCCGGTCGGGAGGCGCTCAGGCGCGGGGCGCGATCGCCACCATCCGCTGGACGGAAACAATCGATCGCAATCGACCCGGAGGCTCGCTTGTGGTCATTCGCTGCTCCCTTTGCCGAGATTGCCACCTGCACTCTCTGCTTCCTACGCCCGGCCTCGCAGAGTGTCAATCGAGCGGCACGGTCAGCTGCGGCCGGACACCCGATCGATATCGTCGCCCGACCGGCCGGTTCCGAAGCGCCGGAATGAAAAGGCGCCCATCGAACCGAAAATGACACTTTGATGACATGGTCGACGGCGGCCACGACCATGGGTTGTGGGGCTGAGCTGAGGCGGATTGCGCCTTACGCCGTGGCAGGGATGCGAAGCGGCTTAGACCGTCGCCGCCGGCCGCGGCAACAGTGCCGTGCAGTCGACGGCCCGTTTCGGCTTGCCGAAATGCCAGCCCTGACCGTAATCGCAACCGCAGGCGCGGCAGAGCTGGTGGTCGTTCTCGTCCTCGATGCCCTCGGCCACGACCTTGAGGTCGAAAAGACGCGCCAATTGCACGATCGCCTCCACCATCCGCACCCCGGAACGGTCGCTGCGCATGGATTTGATGAAGGCCTGATCGATCTTCAGTACGTCGATCGGCAGGCCTTGCAGCAGGCTCAGCGACGAATAGCCGGTGCCGAAATCGTCCAGCAGCACGCGGCAGCCGATCTCGCGCAACCGCCGCAGCATTTCGCGGCTGGCGGCGATATCCTGGGTGATGGCGCTTTCGGTCAGCTCCAGGCGGAGATTGCCGGGCTTCAGGTTCTGCTCCATCACCAGCTGCTGCACGGTCACCGGCAGCAGGTCGGGATCGTCCAGCTGCCGGCTGGAAACATTGACGCTGACGAAGAGGTCCGGCGAGGCGCCGCTATCGATCCACTCACGCACCTGACGGATCGCCTCATGCAGCACCCAGGAGCCGATGGCGACGATGAGCCCGGTCTGCTCCGCCATGGGGATGAACTCATTGGGCGGAACGCGGCCGCGTGTCGGATGCTCCCAGCGCAGCAAAGCTTCGAAGCCGGCCACGCGGTCAGTGCTGAAATCGATGATCGGCTGATAGTGCAGATAGAGTTCGTTGCGCCGCAGGGCGAGATGCAGGTCGGCCTCCAGCCGCAGACGCTCCTTGGATCGCTGCTGCGAATCGGGATCGAACACCGCTTCCTGGCCGCTGCCCTGCAGCCGCGCCTTGTTGAGGGCGGCGGTGGCGTGTTTCAGCAATTCCTCCGCGTCGCGATGATCCGGCGTCCCCTCCGCCATGCCGACGGAGAGCGTGGCGACGACATTCTCTTCGCCGACCAGCATCGGCTCCTCGGCGGCGCTGCGCAGGCGGCGGGCGACGCGCAGCAGATCGACATCGTCGCGCATCACGTCGACCATGACGCAGAGCGTGTTCTCGTTGATCACGGTCAGCGTATCGGTGGCGCGCAGCGACTTGGCGATGCGCTCCGCCATCAAGCGCTGCGACTGGTCGCAGAAGGCCTGGCCATAAGCCGCGCGCATCGCCTCATAGCGGTCGCTTTGCAGCAGGATGATGCCGAAACTGTCGGTCTTGCGGCGCCGGCAGCGCTGGATCGCCTGATTGACTCTGTCATAGAGCACGAGGCGGTTCGGCAGCCCGGTCATCGGATCGGTCATCTTGCGCTCGCTGATATCGATCAGCGAGCCGGCGACCCGCGTCACCTTGCCGAACTGGTCATGCAGCGAGGCGCCGCGGATCAGGAACCAGCGATAGGAGTGGTTGCGGTGCTGCATGCGGCATTCGACGCGGAACTGCAGCGAAATGCCTTCGAGATGGTTGCGCAGCTCGCGCCGCACCGTGTGGATGTCATCGGCATGAACCAGGTTGATCCAGTCGTCGATGCTGGCCGGTCGATCGTCATGGCCGCAGCCCAGCAGTTCCAGCAGGCGCGGCGAGAAGTACAGGCTGTCGGTGTCGATCTGCCAGTCCCATATGCCGTCGCCGGCGCCGACCACGACGAGGTCGAAGCGCTCCCGCTGCCGCCGGGCTTCCTGGGCACTATGATGAAGCCGCATCTGCTGGCGCAGGCGCGCCAGGGCGAGCTTGAGATTGAGCGGCACGGCGATGCAGTCATTGGCGCCGCGGCTGAGAGCCGCGACCATCGCCTCCTCCGCCTCCGAGGCGACCGCCAGCATCACCGCCAGCGCCGCGAAGCGCTCCTCGCCGCGCAGACGCAACAGCAGATTCTCGGCGGCGATATCGCCGGTGGCGTTGATCACCGCCAGCGTCGGATCGAACGGCGCATCTTCCAAATCGGCGATCAGGCTATCCGCATCGGCGTGCAGCACGACGTCCTCGCCGCTCTGTCGCAAAGCAGCGACCAGTTCGGCAAGCGCACCGGTGTCGTCGGCAATCAATATCCGCTCTCGCGCCATAGCGCTTGCAGCCTTCCGCCTGGCAGTCTCTATACGTCCCGAAGTTCGGATACGTCGCCCCGATTTGGCAGCCCGATCATGGTTGAGCGGGCTCCGGCCACGCGCAATTCGCCCCTATGCCATGGTTAAAGCAAGCCTAGGCAGCAAATCTTAACAGATACTTACTGTCCTCTCCTGGCAATCGCAAGCTAGGAAAGCCATGACAGCCGCGGGCGGCGCCTGCAAGCGACGCCGGTCACAACTGCGATCGAGCATGGCGAACGGATCAGCCGCGGCCCGAACGGCCAGCGGCGGTACGCGGGAAACCCGGCCGGGAGACCTTGCGGCCGCGGCTACATCGCCTGGAAGACGCGGACCCGGTTGCGGCCGGCATTCTTCGCGTCATAGAGCGCAAGATCGGCCCGCTGCAAAGCGAGGTCCAGGGTGATCGTCGGCGTGACTGCCGCGACGCCGATACTGAGGCTGAAGCCGATCGGCCCGTCCTCGGTCTCAAGCCGCTGCCGCCGCACGGCATGACGGAAACGCTCGGCCGCCACCAGCGCCGCGGCGAGATCCGCATGCGGCAGCAGGATGGCGAATTCCTCGCCGCCCAAGCGGCCGAAGACGGATTCCGGCCGCAACAGCCGTCGAATCGCCTCCACCACCGCGCAGATGGCGCGATCGCCCGTCTCATGCCCATAGGTGTCATTGATGCGCTTGAAGCGGTCGATATCCGCCATCAGCAGCGAGAGGGGCTGATCATAGCGCGCCGCGCGGGCGACTTCCCGCTCCGCCAGCGCCAGGAACTGCCGGCGATTGTGGATGCCGGTCAGCGGATCGGTGATCGCCTGCTGCTGCAATTCCTGCATGGCACGGCGCGTTTCCAGTTCATCGATCACCATGGCCGCAAGGTCTTCCAGCAGGCGCTGCTGGTCGAGACCGATGCTGCGCGGCTGGCGATCGAGCACGCAGAGCGTGCCGATATTATGCCCCTGCCAGTTGCGCAAGGGCGCCGCGGCGTAGAAGCGGAGATAAGGCGCGCCGGAGACCATGGGGTTGCTGAAGAAGCGCGGATCGCAGAGCGCGTTTTCCACCACCGTCACGCCGGACTGGCGGATGGCATGGTGACACAGGGCGAGCTGGCGCGGCACATCGGTGATCGAAAGCCCATAGGAGGCCTTCACCCATTGCCGCGTCTCATCCACCAGCGAGATCAGCGCGATCGGCGTTTCCATCACCTGCGCAGCGATACGCGCGATGCGGTCGAAACGCGGCTCGGCCGGGGTATCGATGATATTATAGCTGCGCAGTGCCGCCAGGCGCTGCGCCTCGCGATGGGCCGGGCCGCCTGCAGCCTGAAGACGGCCCTCACCGCTGCGATGATCGCTCATGTCGGGCCGCCTTGTCGAAGGTGGAGACACTAGCATGTCGGCGATGTCGAAATTCTGACGATCGGAAAGCAAGGTCATTTGTCATCCTCCGGCCATGCGGCATCCATCGCCGCCAACTGGCACGACGAGAAAAAAGGACGGGTCGGGGAAAAGCAGCGGTACGCAACAACCGCGCGATGCGACACGCATGGATTCATGCGCGCCTCACACACTGAATGGCCTGATCTCGGAACGGGAATCGACATTGAACTCGATTGACATTGCCTGTCGTAAAACCGTCGCGAAGATGGGGCTTTCTTAACCTGAGGTTTTTCCCAGCCGCGCCGACGGGCTGCTGCGATAACACGGGACCGCAAGGGTGGTTCCAGGCAATCGTTTTCCGAAGCGCGGTCTTATCCGAGGTAAACATCCAATTTGATGAGCATTTTATCCTTCTGCACGAAAACCACCCGGCGACATTCGGCCCATTGCGTCCTGGTGGTCTTACCCGGCGGTCTTAACGGCCGCTACTGCACCAGATCCCAATAAGGCTGTCCGCCGAATCGCACCGCGAGAAAATCGATGAAGGCGCGCACTTTGGGCGAGAGATGCCGTGCATGCGGATAGACCGCATAAAGCCCGCCGTCCTGCGGCGTATACTCGGTCAGGACGGAAACCAGGGTCGCCGCCTGCAGGTCGCGGCCGATGATGAAGCTCGGCAGATAGACAAGGCCGAGTCCCTTCAGCGCCGCCTCCCGCAGGGCATCGCCGTTATCCGCCCGCAACCGGCCGCTGACCTCGACCGGCCAGGCGCTGCCGTCCGGCCGCAGGAAACGCCATTCATCGGCCACCGCCAGATTGCTGTAGCAAAGGCAGACATGTTGTTTCAGATCCTCGGGCGTCTGTGGCACGCCATGTTTCTTGAAATAATCGGGACTGCCGCAAACCACCCGGCGGATCGGCGCCAGCTTGCGGGCGATCAGGCTGGAATCGCCGAGCCGCCCCAGCCGCACGGCGAGATCGACACCCTCTTCCACCAGATCGACATAGCGGTCATTCATGGTGAGATCGATTTCGACCTCGGGATAGAGGGCGAGGAAGTCCGGCACCGCCGGCGCCAGATGCAGATAGCCGAAACTCATCGGCGCATTGATGCGCAAGCGTCCCCGCGGCGCCGTCTGCAGGTTGCTGACCGCGGCATTGGCCTCGGCGATATCCTCCAGGATGCGCACCACCTGGGCATGGTAGCCGCGTCCCTCTTCTGTCAGGGCCAGCGAGCGCGTGGTGCGGTGGAAGAGCCGGGCGCCGAGTTCCCCCTCCAGCGCCGCGACCTGGCGGCTGACCAGGGATTTCGAGCTGCGCAGGCGTTGCGCGGCGGCAGAGAAGGAACCTGTTTCCACCACCGCGACGAAAGCTTCCATGGTCCCCAGACGATCCATCGCCTTGCGGCCTTCCTCTTTGATTGTTGCGTAATAAGCGACAATATTGTTCCGATATACTAGATTGTCGCGAATGCCCTCTCAAGCCTAAATAGGCCTCACCAGACATTCAGGCCGCTTCCGCCAGCCGGACGGCCCCAAGGAGGAGAGGACATCATGACCACTATCGCGACCACCAGCCCGAAGCCGATCATTCCCTTCGTCGGTTCGATCACCACCGCCCTCGCGCCGCTCGGCGAACCGCTGGTGCGGGTTGCCGCCGGCCTGTTCCTGATGCCGCATGGCGCCCAGAAGCTGTTCGGCCTGTTCGGCGGTTACGGGCTGGAGGCCAGCGGCCAGTTCTTCCAGGCCAAGCTCGGCCTGCCGCCCGTCATGGCGATGCTGGCCGGCCTGATCGAATTCTTCGGCGGATTGTGCCTGGCGCTCGGCCTGCTGACCCGCCCGGCCGCCGCTCTGATCACCGGCATGATGCTGGTCGCCGTGTTCGGCGTGCATCTGCCCAACGGCTTCTTCTGGACCGATGGCGGTTTTGAATATCCGGCGCTCTGGGGCCTTGTCGCCATCAGCTTCGTGATCCGCGGCGGCGGCCGCTATTCGCTCGACGCCGCGATCGGCCGCGAGTTCTGAGACCGCTTCGAGATTGCCTGACGTGACGCAATTGAACCTGACAGCCCGAAGTCAGTCTGCCGGCGGATGCCCTTCCAGTCACCGGGAACGGCATCCGCTCCCCAATCGAAAGGAGATCACCATGAGCATCATCCGCCGCCCCTCGGCCGAACGCGGCCGCGAGAAGATCAGCTGGCTCGACAGCCGCCACAGCTTCTCCTTCGCCAATTACTACGACCCGGCGCATATGGGCTTCCGCAATCTGCGGGTGATCAATGATGACCGCGTCAGCCCCGATGCCGGCTTCGCCCCCCATGGCCATCGCGACATGGAGATCATCAGCTATGTGGTCGAGGGCGCCCTGGCGCATGAGGACTCGACCGGCGGCAAGGGCGTGATCCGCCGCGGCGACGTCCAGGCGATGTCGGCCGGCACGGGTGTGCGCCACAGCGAATACAATGGCTCGCAGAATGAGGCGGTGCGCTTCCTGCAGATCTGGATCATCCCGAGCCAGGCCGGCCTGCCGGCGAAATACCGCCAGGCGCATTATCCGGATGAGAGCAAGACCAACCGGCTGCGCTTGCTGGTCGAACAGGATAACGACGCCATCACCGGCGATGGCGACGACGGCCAGGCGCTCGGCATCAACCAGGACGTCAAGCTCTATGGCAGCATCCTGGAGCCCGGCGTCACCCTCAGCCACAGCCTCGCCAAGGGCCGCGGCGCCTGGGTGCAGGTGGTGAATGGCGACATCACCGTCAACGGGCAGAAGCTGGAAAGCGGCGATGGCGCGGCGATCGAGGATGTCGCCGAGATCAAGATCGAGGCGGCAGAGAAAAGCGAATTCCTGCTCTTCGACCTGGCCTGACGCCTCATCGTTCATACGCTATTCCTTTGACCGGGCGGGCGGCGCGAAGCTTCCCGCCCGTTTTCATAAGCATGTATGGACTGCTCCCTGCGGCATGTCGTGGCCCGGCCGATTGCCGCCGGTCCCGGGCGATCCCACCGCCACCTGGCTTGCGACGCTGCCAGGATGAAGCCGGCGACCAGTTTTACGCTGATCCGATTGCGCTCATCCGATTGCAATGGCCCGATTGCATTGGTCCGATTGCAATGTCCGGGGATTGCTGTAATTCCTAGGGCCGGAGCATCACCGCAGCACAGAGGAGAGCGTCATGCCATCGTCATCGGAACATACCGGTTCCTGCCTCTGCGGCGGCGTCGCCTATCGCATCACCGGGAAGATGCGCGACATCCTTGCCTGCCATTGCTCGCAATGCGCCAAGACCAGCGGCTCCTTCTTCATGGCCACGGCCTGCGCGCCGGGCGATCTCGCGCTCGACAGGCAGGAAACCCTGCGCTGGTACCGCTCCTCGCCGCATGCCGAGCGCGGCTTCTGCGGCATTTGTGGCAGCAACCTGTTCTGGAAGCCGGATCACGGGCGGCATATCAGCATCACCGCCGGAACGCTCAATTCACCGACCGGGCTGCGCGTGGCCGAGCAATGGCATGTGGCGGACAAGTCCGACTATTATGACATCCTGCCCGGCATCCCCGAGGGCGAAAGCGGAAACAGCTAGCCGCGCCGTCCGTCAATCGGCCGCCCATCAAAGAGCTTGCCTGACACTGTGCTTCCGCCGATTCTGACGGAGAAGCCGCAGAGGTAGCCGCATCATGTCCGTCCAATCGAAGAATCTTCAGCTGTGGCTCGCGTTCATCGTCATCGGTGCGCTGGCCGGGATCGGCTATAATCTGCTGTTTCGCGGCGGTGATCGCGTTCTCGTCGCCGTGATCTATGGCGTAGCGATCTGCTGCTGCGCCCTGGGTTATGAGCGCGGCCTGGTGCTGGGCGGGTTGCGCCGGCGGCTGCGGCGGCTGCCGAGCCTCGCTTATATCCTGGCGTCGGAACTGGTCCTCGCCGGCCTGGTCGCGGTCGGCACGGCGATCGGCGGCAGTTTCGCCTGGCTGATCGGGCAAATGCGCGACGCCAGCTGGACCGAGTCAATTGCCATGCGGCTGGATGCGACCATCTACAGCCTGATCATCATCGCCGGTTTCGTCTTTGTCGTGCGGATGCGCGATCTGATCGGCGCCGACGTGTTCCGCAACCTGTTGCTGGGCCGCTATCATCGCCCGACCCGAGAGGAGCGCCTGTTTCTTTTCGTCGACGTCACCGGTTCGACCGCCTATGCGGAAAGCCATGGCGATCTGCGCGCGCAGGAATATCTCGGCGCCATCTTCGCCGCCTTCGCTGACCCGGTGCGGCGCCATCGCGGCGTCATCGACGATTACATCGGCGATCTCGCGATCATCAGCTGGCCGCTGCGGCAAGGCGTGGATCAGGCACGCTGCCTGCTCTGCCTGATCGACATATACCGGCAGTTCGCCGGGGAGGCCGCTGCGTGGCGCAAGGATTTCGGCCAGGTGCCGCGCTTTCGTGCCGCCTTGCACGGCGGTCCGATCGTCACCGCGGAAATCGGCATCGACCGTCACAAGATCGCCTATTTCGGCGACGTCGTGAACACCACCGCCCGGCTGGAGGCATTGTCCCGCAGCCTGGATGAGCCGGTACTGATTTCCGACGAGATATTGAGTCGCCTGCAGCCCCTGCCACCCTCAATTCAGGCAAGGAAGCTGGGGGAGCGCGCAATCCGCGGCCGGGACCAGAGCCTCGCCATCTCGGCGCTGACCATCGATCTCGCAGACACCGCGCCATCCCGCGCCGTGCGGCGGCCGGGGCAGATGCCTCTGGCCCATACGCGTTAGGCCACGCAGAGCTTGCCGGCGCGGAGACTCGGACGGCATCCCCAAATCCGCCCTGGAAAGCCATCGTTAACATCGGGTTTAACGCATCCGGGACGATAGACGCGGATTCCTCGGGCCACAAAAAATACCAGATTTTTATGCCAGATGTCCTAAATCGACCGACTTGCGCGAGATAGAGTGACCGACGTTAGTAATCGCTAAATTTCTTCTCGTAGAATGCCTTTTTGCCAGGGATAACTGGCGGAAGCGCCCGGATGTCATTTGCGGAATCGCGAGTCGGAACGTGATACATGAACAACCGCCCAACCACGCGGAGAGTTTGACGGCCCTGCAATCCACAGTGGTCGACCAGGTCGCTATCGTCGCCGTTACCGACGCCGAAGGAACCATCCTCTCCGTCAATGACCGGTTCCTCGAAGTCAGCGGGTACAATCGGCATGAACTGATCGGCAGCAATCACCGCATTGTCAATTCCGGCCTGCATCCCCGCGAATTCTGGACCGGCATCTATCGCACGATTTCGGCCGGCCGCATCTGGCGCGGCGAGATCCGCAATCGGGCGAAGAACGGCAGCTACTACTGGGTCGACACCCATATCATCCCCAGCTTCGACGCGCAGGGGCGGATCGAAAGCTATACCGCCGTCCGTTTCGAGATCACCCAGCGCAAACAGGCGGAAGAGGCCTATCGCAAGATCGCCACGCTGCAGGCCGCCATCCTCGATCATGGCGGCTTCGCCGTGATCAGCACCGGGCTCGACGGCACCATCGAACTCTTCAACCGGGCGGCGGAACAGATGCTGGGCTATCGCTCGGAAGACGTCATCGGCAAGGCCAATCCCGGCATTTTCCATGACCCCGGAGAAATTGCCGAACGCGCCCGCCGGTTCTCCGCCGAACTGGGAATTCCGGTACGGCCGGATTTCGAGACCTTCATCATCCGCTCGCAGCGCGGCCTGTCGAACGAATTCGAATGGACCTATCGCCACAAGGACGGGCGGCACTTTCCCGTGCTGCTCTCCGTCACGGCCTTGCGCGATGCCGAGGGCATGGTGACGGGCTATCTCGGCATGGCCGCCGATATCAGCGACCGGCGGGAGCGCGAGCAGGCGCTGCGCAGCGCGCAGGTCGAATTGAAGCAGCAATATGAAGAACTGATCATGGCGAAGGACCGTCTCGAAGTAGAGGCGGCACGGCAGGTCACGCTGCTGGAGGAACTGGCGCTTGCCAAGGACCGGGCCACCGCCGCGACCGAGGCAAAATCGGGCTTCCTGGCGACGATGAGCCACGAGATACGCACCCCGATGAACGGCATCATCGGCGTTCTCAATATGCTGCAATCGACAAGCCTCAGCGCCGAACAGGCGAAGCTGGTGGAGATCGCGCTGCGCTCCAGCCACGACCTGGTGCAGATCACCTCGGATATTCTCGACTATTCGAAGCTGGAGGCCAACAAGACCGAGATCGAGCAGGCGGATTTCGAATTGGGTGCGCTGATCGAGGATGTCACGACGCTGCTGATGCCCTCGGCCGTGGGCAAGGGCCTGCGCCTCGTCAGCGAAGTCGACGCCGCGCTGCCGCGCTACCTGACCGGTGACGCCTTCCGCATCCGACAGATCCTGCTGAACTTCCTCTCCAATGCCATCAAATTCACGACCAAAGGCTGCGTCTCCTTGCGGATCGACATCGCGGATCACCCGGACGGCCATGTGGTGCTGTCGCTCAAGGTGAGGGATACCGGCATCGGCCTCGACGCAGCGGCGCGCGACCGCCTCTTCGCCCGCTTCACCCAGGCGGATATGTCGACCAGCCGGCGTTTCGGCGGCACCGGCCTTGGTCTTGCCATCTGCAAGCAATTGACCGACCTGATGAACGGCCGCATCGGCGTCGACAGCATACCGGGCAAAGGCAGCACCTTCTGGGTGGATCTGCCGTTGCGCGCGGCCAATGCGCCGATGCCGGTGCCGGGCGACAAGGCTGCGCACAAGCTGCCGCCGCTCAAGCTGCTGGTGGCCGAGGACAACAGCACCAACCAGCTGATCATCCGCACGATCCTGGAATCGCTCGGCCATCGGGTGACGTTGGTCGATGACGGCCGCGCCGCCGTCGAGACGGTGCAGGGCGGCGATTTCGACATGGTCCTGATGGATGTGCAGATGCCGGTGATGGACGGGCCGACAGCCACGGGGGAAATCCGCCGCCTGGCCGGCCAGGCCGGCCAGATCCCCATCATTGCCCTCACCGCCAATGCGATGTCAGGCGACCGCGAGAGCTATGTTGCGGTCGGCATGAACGACTATGTCAGTAAGCCCATCGATCCCAAGCGCCTGCTGGAAGCGCTCGCCCGCCAAAGCGACGGCTTGCGACGCTTGCGCCAGCAGCGCGAGGAATAGGCGCCGGCGGCCTTAAACCGTGAACGGGCTCCGCCATATCGAATAGAGCTATTCCCGGACCACCTTGTAGCCGTCGTGGTTCAGCATGTTGATGACGCTGTCCTTGCCGGCGAGATGGCCGGCTCCGACGGCGATGAAGGCCGTGCCCTGCCCGGCCAGCATTTCTTCGATGCGCTTTGTCCAGGCGACATTGCGGTCGAGAAAAACGGCCTTGTAAAGCGAGGGCGTCTGGTCGCGCATATCGGCAGAGACTTCCTTGTCGATCGCAGCCGTATCGCCCCGCAGCCAGTCATCGATCAGCTTGCCGATATAGGCCGGCCCTTCCTCGATTTCGTCCAATGTCTGGCTGAGCAAAGCAAGTTCGTCCTGCGGCGGCAGATCGGCGAAAATGCGGATCTGCTGCTCCGGCGTCTCGAAGGCGTGGATCGGCTTCCCCGCCGCCGTCGCCGCCGCGCGCAGGCTGCGGTCGATTCCATTGTCGGGATCGAAGCCCGCCTGGATCAGCGGCACGACCGAGAGGGTGATGGCGGCGAGCCAGGGGCGCGTCTGGTCGATCTGCATCAAGTTGAGCTTGGCGGCCTGCGTCGCCTTGGCAAGTTTCTGCCGCTGCGGCGGCGTCAGCTTCGCCGAGAGCGGATGCTGCGGATCGAGGCCGTAGCGGCTGACCAGCTGCGCCATCGCCGCCTGGTCCTCGTCCCCGGTCTCCTCCACCCAGAGCGCGCTGCTGCCGGCGAAGGCCTTGTCGATCTTGGCGTTGTGCCAATTGGCGCCGGGCTTCATGGCATGCACGGTACCGAAGAGATAGATCGTGCTGTCGGCATCGCGCAAAACCCAGAGGGCGGGATCGGCGAAGGCCGATCGCTCAAAGATGCCGAAGGTAAGCAGGACCAGCAGGGCGCCTTGCCAAAGGCGCGTCGAGAGAGCCGCCAGCACTGCCATCATTATATCGACTCCCCTTACGTCAACGCCCGATGCCGCTTCCCGGTATTCTTGCGAGAGCCGCGGCCTCTGTGGGCAGCATGCTGGCATAGAACCAAGCCGGCGTCAGCTCAATCCGCTGGCCAGTTCCGGCTGCGATGCGAGGTGGTTGCGATGCGCCGTCACTCCGCCGCCGGATTGCTGCCGAACAGGCGCTCATAATGCTTGCGCTGGCGCTGGGCGCCGATCACGGCATTGCGCAGCAGCACAGAGACGGTGACCGGACCGACGCCGCCGGGAACCGGCGTGATCCAGCCGCAGACCGGCAGGACCGAGTCATAGTCGACATCGCCCACCACCCTGGTGCCGCCATCGGGCAGCGTCACCTGGTTGATGCCGATATCGATCACCGCGGCACCCGGCTTCACCATATTGCCGGTGATGAGGCCAGGCTTGCCGACGGCGACGAAAAGGGCGTCGGCGCGGCGGCTATGGACCGCGAGGTTGCGCGTCATGTGATGGCAGACGGTGACCGTGGCCCCTTCCGACATCAGCAGGAAGGCGATTGGCTTGCCGACGATTTCCGAATGGCCGACGACCACGACTTCGAGGCCCGGCAAATTGAGGCCGGTGCGTTTCAGCAGTTCGACCGAGGCCATGGCGGTGCAGGGCCCGAGTTCGACCTCGTTATAGACGATATTGCCGATCGAGGCCGGATGCATGCCCTCGACATCCTTCAAGGGATGGATGGCGGCTTGCAGCAGCTTGATCGACAAATGGTGCGGCACCGGGCGCTGCAGAATGATGCCGGTCACGCGCGGATCGGCATTCATCGCCGAAATCGCCGCCAGCATCTGGTCCTGGGTGATCTCGGCCGGGAAGTGATGTTCCTCGAACAACAGGCCGGCCTTTTCGGCGGAGCGCTTCTGGTTGCGGACATAGAGCCCGACGGCATCGACATCGCCGATGGTGATGGAGTTCAGCTTCGGCCCCCAGCCCGCCTGCTTCAGGTCTTCGACCTGTTCGGCCAGTTCGGCCAGGATGCCGTTGGCGACCTTGCGGCCGTCGATGATCTGATTATCCACCATTTACCCGCACTTCCTCTTCCCGCCTGCCCCGTCGCCGATTCCGAGTCCGTTCGCCGGCGCGGCGCCAGCTTAGCCGGCATTCCTTACCAATTATGACGCCGCCCGGCCACTCCCCGGCAGGCGGCGGAACGTCACGCCTTCTTCTTGCCGATGCGATGCAACGCCATGACGAAGCCGCCCGCCGCCAGCCCCCAGAAAGCGGAGCCGATGCCGCCGATCGACATGCCGGAAGCCGTGGCGATGAAGGTGATCACCGCCGCCTCGCGATCCGCCTGGTTCTGCAGCGCGCCGCTCAGCGCCGAACCGAAGGCGCCGAACAATGCAAGCCCCGCCACCGCCTCGATCAAAAGCGGCGGCGACACACTGATAAAGCTTGCCGCGAAGCCGGCGAAGATACCGAAAGCGACATAGACCAGACCGGCAACGACCGCCGCGATATAACGCTTCCTGGGATCGGGATGCGCCTCGGGCGCCGCGCAGAGGGCCGCGGTGATCGCCGCCAGATTGACGGCATAGCCGCCGAAGGGAACCGACAGCAGGGAAGCGATGCCGGTCGCGGTGAAAAGCGGCCCCGGTTCCGGGTGATAATCGAAGGCGCGCAGGACGGCGAGGCCGGGAATGTTCTGCGAGGCCATGGTGACGATGAAGAGCGGCAAGGCGATGCTGACCATCGCGTTCCAATTGAAGCTTGGCGTCACCAGTTCCATATGCGGCCAGAGCGAGCCGCCGGCGGCGACATCGGGAATGCCGTTGACGACGAGGGCGATGACCGCAACCACCACGGCGGCCGGCACGGCGTAGAGCCGCTTCCAGCGCGCCACCAGCGCCCAGGCCAGCACCACCGGCAAAGCGAGGTTCGGCATCTGCGCAATGGCATGAAAGGGCGCCACGCAAAGCACGAAGAGCACACCGGCCAGCATGGCATTGGCAAGCACCGCCGGAATGCTGGCGACCAGCCTGCCGAAAGGCTTCCACAGGCCGGCGACAATGATGAGCAGGCTGGAGGCGATGAAGGCGCCGCAGGCCGCCGCGAAACCGCCTTCCACAACGCCGGTGGAGGCGAGCAGGGCGGCACCCGGCGTCGACCAGGCGATGCTGATCGGCATGCGCTTGCGCCAGGCGAGCACCACCGCACAGAGGCCCATGGCGGTGCCGACGGCGATCAGGCCCGAGGTCGCCTGGCCCGGCGTCGCGCCAACGCCCTTCAATCCCTGCAGCACCACGGTGAAGGAGCTGGCATAGCCGACGAAAGCCGTCAGCAGCCCCGCCATCACCGCCGGCCAGATGCCGACCGGTGCCGGTGTCGTTATTCCCGCTGTCGTCGTCCCCTCACCCGCCGTCATGATCTTCCGCCCGATTTATCTTGTTCGTCATTGTCGCTTCGCCCTCTTCTCCCTCGCCCCTCTGGGGAGAGGGCCGGGGTGAGGGGCAACGCATCCACTATTGCATGAAATTATGATCGGTTCTCCGGCGGGACAAAACTGCCAACACCCATCAGCCTTGCCCCCTCACCCTAACCCTCTCCCCGCAAGCGGGGCGAGGGAATGAATATCTACCCCCACAGCGCCGCGTCGCAGGGATGCATGAAGCTGCCGTCGAAGCGGAAGCCGTGTTCCCGGTCCTTGGCCAGCAGCAGCGGACCGTCGAGATCGACATAGCTCGCCTGCTGGCCGATCAGGAAGGCCGGCGCCATGCCGAGCGACGTCGCCACCATGCAGCCGACCATGATACGGAAGCCCTGCTTCTCCGCCGCCTGCGCCATTTTCAGCGCCTCGGTGAGACCGCCCGTCTTGTCGAGCTTGATATTGACCGCCTGATACTTGCCGGCGAGGGCCGCCAGGGTCGTACTGTCATGGCAGGCCTCGTCGGCGCAGACGGGGATCGGCTTCTCGACATCGCGCAGGGCTTCGTCATCGCCGGCCGGCAAGGGCTGTTCGATCAGGATGACGTTGAGCTCGCGCAGCTTCGGTGCGAGGCTGCGGTAATCCTCGATCGACCAGCCTTCATTGGCATCGATGATCAGCTTAGATTGCGGCGCGGCACGGCTCACCGCCCGCACGCGATCGAGATCATCGGCACCGCTCAGCTTCAGTTTCAACAAGGGTCGGTGCAGATTCTGCGCCGCCGCCTGCGCCATCTCATCAGGTGCCGCAAGGCTCAGCGTATAGGCGGTCATCAGGTCGCGCGGCTGCTTCAATCCGGCAAGCTTCCAGACCGGCTTGCCGCTCGCTTTCGCCTCAAGGTCCCAGAGCGCGCAATCGACGGCATTGCGGGCCGCACCCGGCGGCAACAGCTTTTGCAGCTTGTCGCGATCGGCGCCGTCCTCCAGCGCCACGCGATGGCGCTCGATCTCGGCGATGACGCCCTCGATGCTCTCGCCGTAGCGGCCATAGGGCACGCATTCGCCGCGCCCCGTGAATTTGCCCTCGGCAAGCTCGACAACTACCACCTCGGCCGAGGTCTTGCTGCCGCGCGAGATGGTGAAGGTGCCGGCGATCGGCCAGCTTTCATGACGGATGGCGAGCTTGCGACTCATGCCGCGGCTCCGGCGGCCGGGCCGAGCAGGCGATCGACGATGGCGGCCACACCGCTGCGCACGGGATCGACCGTCGGCAGGCCGAATTCCGCCTCGGTGCGGCGCAGCAGGTCGAGCGCCGCCGCCTCATCCAGCGCCGCCGTGTTGATGGCGATGCCGACGCATTGCACGGCGGGGTTGGTGAGCTTCGCCGCCTTGAGATTGGCCTCCATGCAGACACGAAGATCGGGCAGCGGGAAAGTCGGCAGGCCGCGCATATGGGTGCGGGTCGGCTCATGGCACAGGACCAGCGCATCCGGCTGCGCGCCATGCAGCAGGCCGAGGCTGACCCCGGCATAGGAGGCATGGAACAGCGAGCCCTGGCCCTCGATCAGATCCCAATGATCGGAATCATTGGCCGGGCTCAGCCATTCGACCGCGCCGGAGATGAAATCGGCGACCACCGCATCGATCGACACGCCGGAGCCGGCGATGAAGATGCCGGTCTGGCCGGTCGCGCGGAAATCCGCCTTGATGCCGCGCGCCTTCATCTCCCGCTCCAGCGCCAGCGTCGTATACATCTTGCCGACCGAGCAATCGGTCCCCACGGCGAGCAGGCGCTTGCCGCTGCGCTTGACCCCGGTCGCGACGGAGAAATGCTGGGTCGGATGGCGCACGTCGAAAAGCTGCCGGCCGAACCGCGCCGCGGCCTCGCGCAGCTGCGGATAATCGGCGAGGCGCTGATGCAGGCCGGAGGCGAGATCGAGGCCGCGCTCCAGCGCCTGCGCCAGCAGCGCCACCCATTCCGGCGACAGCACGCCGCCGCGATTGGCGACGCCGACGATCACCGTCTTCACGCCGGCCTTGACCGCCGCATCGAGATCCATTTCCGGCAATCCGAGATCGGCCTGGCAACCGTCTAGACGCAGTTGGCCGGCGCACCATTCCCGCCGCCAATGAACGATGCCTTGGGCGGTCTTTGCCGCCAATTGATCCGGCGCATTGCCGAGAAACATCAGATAGGGTGCTTCGATCTGCACGATGACCCCCGCTTGATCATGGTGATGACCGGATTGACACGCCGGCCCTGAAATCGGCCGGATGTTAGCCGATGAATCCGGCCTTGTCTTCCGTTGCGGGTATGGCAGTTTCCGCGCCTTTCCGGCGCGGGAAAGCCGGCATGAGCGGGCCGCTCCGGGTCGGTTTCATCAGAACCGGGTGGTCAGCTCCGTCAGCCAGGCAGGCGACCAGGTGACCAATTGCGCCTCGATCTGCCGGTCGCGGCCGCTCAGGATGAGAAGCGCGACAAGAATGAGCAGGAAGCCGAGAAGGGATTTGCCGACCCGGCCGGCCCACAGCCCCGACCGGCGCCATCTGTGCGCCGCGTCACCATCGCGTTCCGATCCGCGCAGATGACCGAGGATGAGGCCGAGCGCCAGCAGCGGCAAGCTGGCGCCGATGCCGAAGACCAGCATCATCGCCGCGACGGCCGCCAGATCCTGGCGTTGCGCGGCAAGCGTGGCGGCGGCGCCGAGCGTCGGTCCGACGCAAGGGGTCCAGATCACGCCCAGCAGTAGCCCAAGCGCCAATTGGCCGCCAAACCCGACCGGGCGGTAATCCTGGGCGCGGCGCCGCAGGTCGGCGCCGAGCGCCCGGCCGGGCAGGTAGCCGAAGACGATGACGGCGCGCGCCTGCCAGGCGGGAAACAGCATCGCCAGGCCGAACAGCAGCAGCAGCACGGCGCCGAGGCGGCGGAACAGGTCGGCATCGATGCCGAGCGAGAAGCCGATCGTGGCGACGAACAGGCCGACCACCACGAAGGACAAGGCGAGGCCGATCGCCAGCGCCACGGCGCCGAAGCGATGCGCGGCCAGCGCGCTGCCGAAGACGATCGGCAGCAGCGGCAGTACGCAAGGCGACAGCACGGTCAGAATGCCGGCCAGCAGGCCGAAGCCATAGGCGGCGAGATCGAAAGGAGAGCCGGGCATCAGAAGCGAAGGTCCGGATCGCGTATTCGGCGCGGCGGCTCAGCCGGTCATGACTGTTTCGCCTGCAGCAGCAGATGGCGGATCGCCTCGGGATCGGTGATGCCGGTGGCGCGGCCCTTTTCGGTCTTGCCGTTGAAGACGATCAAGGTGCTTTGCTGCTGCACGCCGAATTCACGCAACACGTCTTTCTGGCTGTCGAAATCGACGGTGAAGACGGTCAGGTCGCCGAGTTCCGCCGAATGTTCCAGCTGAGCGAGAATCGGCCGCTGCCGGGCGCAGGTCGGACACCAGCCGGCATTGACGTGAACGAGGATCGGCTTGCCCGCCTGCTGCGCCGCACGGAAGGCCGAATCGGTGAAGGCCACCGGCTCGGCCGCGTAAGCCGGCGTCGACAGCGTGGCATGCATCAATTCCCCCCAACGCATAGCCGCCGTCCCGTCGAACAGCGTCGGGGCGATGCCGAGCACGATGCCCAGTCCCATCCAAGCGAGATTGCGCGAAAGCTTCCCTGCCATGTTCGTCTCCTGCCCTTGCGGCGCCGTCCTGCCGGTCTGCCCGCGTTTACTTTCTTGCCCGTTTACTTTCTCGTGCCGCCGGCAACCGGCTTCAGGCGAAACCGGTCCGGCGAATCGGGCCCTGTTGCTGCCCAGTATATTCGCCGCAGCCGGCGGAATGGTTACAGCGACCGCGGCTATTGGTTACCGCTGTAACACCGCCCGTCCGGCCGCAATTATGGCCCGTCGAGAGCGTCGGCGCCGCTCGGCGATCCCGTCCGGCATGGGGAGCGCTTGTGAGAGAGGCTGCCTCCTGCCTATGATCCGCCCCGCGACTTCTTGCTTGGCCGAACCGAAGACTGATGACCGTGACGCATCCCATCCCGCAAACGCCGGAAATGCACCGCCGTATCCTGGCGATCGCCCTGCCCGCCATTTGCGCCAATCTGACGACCGTCCTGCCGGGGCTGGTGGATACCGCCTTCATCGGCCGCACGGCCGATCCCGGATCACTAGGCGGCGTCGCCATCGGCACCAGTTTATGCGGCTTCGTGCTCTGGGCCTTCAGCTTCCTGCGCATGGGAACCGCCGGCTTCACCGCCCAGGCCTATGGCGCCGGCGACAACGGCGAATTGCAGGCCGTGTTCCGCCGCAGCCTGGTTCTCGCCGTCTTCTTCGGCGCCGTGCTGCTGATGCTGATGGTGCCGATCAACCATCTCGGCCTGATGTTCTACGGCCCCAGCCCGCTGGTCGGCGACTATGCCGGCCGCTATGTCACCTTCCGCCTGTTCAGCGCGCCTTTCGACCTTCTTCTCTATGTCGTCCTCGGCTGGCTGCTCGGCACCCAGCGCACGGTCATCGCCATGGCGCTGCAGATTTTCCTCAACCTGCTCAACATCCTGCTGTGCATGCTGTTCGTCCTCGCTTTGGGCATGGGCGTGGACGGCGCCGCGATCGCCACCGCGCTTGCCCAGACGGCGACGGCGCTGCTGGCGCTGGGTGTCGCCGTTGCGCTGCAGCGGCAGGTGCCGGCGCGGCGCCCGAGCTGGATGACGGTGCTGGAGCCGCGGCGCCTCATCGAGGTGATGGCGGTCAACCGCGACATCTTCATCCGCACCTTTGCCCTGATGTTCGTCTTCACCTGTTTCGTGCGGCTGGGTGCGCGCTTCGGCGACATCACCCTCGCCGCCAATCATGTCCTCTTCGGCATGGTGGCGATGATCGCCCAGGGCCTCGACGGCTTCGCCCAGGCGGCAGAAACCCTGACCGGCCAGGCGATCGGTGCGCGCGATATCCATGGCCTGCGCCGCGCCACCCGGCTGTCGGCCTATTGGGCGGGCGGCCTCGCGGTGCTGATGAGCCTCATCCTGCTGCCGCTCGGGCCGCATCTGCTGGCGCTCTTCAGCCGCAGCACGGAGGTATTGGCGGCGGCGCAGAATTTCTTTCCCTGGGTTGCGGCAACGCCGGTCGTCGCCGTCGCCTGTTTCCAGCTCGACGGCATCTATATCGGCGCGACACGCGGCCGCGACATGCGCAACGGCATGCTGATGGCAACCCTGGTCGCCACGGTGATCGAGCTGGTCGCGGCACCGCTCTTCGGCAATCAAGGCCTGTGGTTCGCGCTGATGAGCTTCTTCGTCCTGCGCGCGGTGCCGCTCGCCCTCTGGTACCACCGCATTCCGCGGCTGGTTGCGGTGCCCGCCGCAGCGCCGTCGGCGCCGGCCCCCGGCCAATCGGCAGTGTAGTCCTGAAACCGTTTCATTTCAGGTATTTACGGCCGAACATCCGCTCATCTGGCCAGCTTGCTGCGAATATGGCAGATTGCCGCCGACTCAGCCGGGCGCCCATCCAAGGCCGCTCTCCGGCAGCAGATTGAGGAGACCGCCATGCCGAGCTTCGATATCGTCTCGAAGACCGATCTCGCCGAGGTCGAGAACGCCGTCCAGGGCGCCGTGCGCGAAATCGGCACCCGCTTCGATTTCAAGGGCGCCAAGCATTGCACCATCGAACGCAAGGAGGCCGTCATCACCATCCATGCCGATGACGAGCTGAAGCTGAAGCAGATGCAGGAATTGCTGAAGGTCTATATCACCCGCCGCAAGCTCGATGCCGGGGCGCTGGAATTCAAGGACCCGCAGCGCGCGACCGGTGGCTCCGAGCGCCAGGAAGTGATCGTCAAGCAGGGCATCGACCAGACGCTCGCGAAGAAGATCGTCAAGGAGATCAAGGACAGCAAGCTGAAGGTCCAGGTCTCGATCCAGGGCGAGGAACTGCGCGTCACCGGCAAGAAGAAGGATGATCTGCAGGAAGCGATCGCCTTCGTCCGCGCCATGAAGATCGAGCAGCCGCTGCAATACGTCAATTTCCGCGACTGATACAGAGCTGCGGGAGCGCCGCCCATGCGCCGGAAGGGCGATCCCGCCGATGATGATTTTCTCACCCGATTCCTCGCCGGCAACGAACAGGCCGAGCCGGCCGGGACTGCAAGGAGCCATGACCAGATGCCGCCGAAGATCAATCCCCTGAAGCTCAACCCGCTGCAATTGAAGACCCTGACGCTGTTCCAGGAACTGGCGAAGATGGAGGGCTATGGCACGCCGGCGGAACAGGAGGGCCATACGATGATCAGCCGCCTGCCGCATCCGCATGGCGATCATTTCCATCTCGGCGGCTATATCGTGCGCTCGCAGGACGCTTCCGGCCTCGCCAATGAATCCGCCTGGGCCGCCTTGCAGCGCAAGGGGCTGATCCAGTCGCATTTCCCGTTGGGCTGCGTGCTGACACCGGCCGGCGCCGCCTATGAGACGGGGCTGAAGGACCAGATCCTGCACGAGGCCCATCACCATTGATCGCGATCGGCGTCAGGCCACCGATCATCTCCGCCATCGTTGCGCTGACTTGAGGAACCCGGCCATGTCCCGGAAACAAGGCCTGCTGATCGCTTTCGCCGTCGCCGTCATCCTGGCCGTGGCCTTGTACCTCGCGCGGGGCGCCGGCACGGATGCAGCCAGCCTGCTGCCGGCGGTGATCGGCACGGCCCTCGGCCTTTTCATCTTCCCCGGCATCCTGCCTTGCCTCGTCTGGGCTTTCCTGAAGTTCCGCAAGGAGCGGCTGCGCCCGGTCCTGGCCGGCTGGATCGCGCTGCAGATTCTTTTCGCCGTCGCCAACTATTACTTCGACATCCGGCCGGTGGCGGGGGGATGACCGGCGCGGCCTATCATCTGCGCCCGGCGCGTCCCGACGAGGTCGGCGTCGTCCGCGCCATCGAACAGGCGGCGGCCCAGCGCTTTCGCGGCACCGATTTCGACTGGGTCGCCAATGCCGGGGCGGGATCCGTCGCCGATGTCACGGCCTCGATCGCCGCGCAGCAGGTGCTGGTGATGACCCCGGCCGGTGGCGCCGACGCGGGACAGCCGGTCGCCTTCGTGCAGTTCGCGATCGTCGATGGCGGCGCCTATATCGAGGAAATCGATGTCCTGCCCACCCATGCCGGCCATCGCCTGGCCGCGCGGCTGATCGATGCGGTCGACGTCTGGGCCCGCTCGCAGGGGTTGCCGATCCTGACCCTCAGCACCTTCAGCACCATTCCCTGGAACGCCCCCTATTACCGGCGCCTCGGTTTCCGCGACATGGGCCATCTCGGCCCCGGCCTTGCCGCCATTCGCGAGCGGCACCGCGCGCTCGGCCTCAAGGACGAGCAGCGCGCCTTTCTCTGGCGGCCGGTCGCCCGCTGAGAGCCCGCGCAAGGCTGTTTCCGGCGAGCGGCGAGCCCGAGCGGGGCGTCACCGCCACGGCATGATTGAGCGCGGCGCCAATTCGCGCTAAGCACGGCGTCATGCGCTTGTGGCAGAACAGATCATGACCCCGAAAACCCTGCTCATTCTCGGCGGCACTACCGAGGGCTACAAGCTGGCGGAAGCCGCGGTGGCGCTGCCGGGCCTGCGCGTGATCTCGTCGCTGGCGGGGCGCGTCGGCACGCCGCGCCTGCCGGCGGGCGAGGTGCGGATCGGCGGCTATGGCGGCCCGGCCGGCCTGGCCGATTACCTGCACCGGGAGAAGATCGACGCCGTCATCGACGCCACCCATCCCTTCGCCGCGCGCATGGGATGGAATGCCGCCGAAGCCTGCGGCAAAACCGGCACCGCCTTGCTGCGCCTGGAACGGCCGGCCTGGCAGCCGGTCGAAGGAGACCGCTGGACGCAGGTCGATAGCTGGCCGGAAGCTTCCGCCGCGTTGCGGGACGATGATCGCATGCAGCCGGCCAGGCGCGTCTTCCTCGCCCTCGGCCGCCAGGAATTGGCGCATTTCACCGGCCTTGATGAGATCTGGTTCCTGATCCGCTCAGTCGAGGCGCCGGACCCGTCGCTGCATTTCGCCCAGTCGCAACTGCTGCTGGCGCGCGGGCCGTTCCGCTATGAAGACGAGCTGGCCCTGCTCAAGCAGCACCGCATCGATACCATCATCTGCAAGAACAGCGGCGGCGAGGCCACCGACGGCAAGCTGACCGCCGCCCGCGAGCTTGGCATTCGCGTGGTGATGCTGCGCCGCCCGCGTCGGCCCGAGCTGCCAAGTGCGCCCGACATTCCTGCTGCGATGCAATGGTTGCAAGAACAGGGGCTGCAGGAACGGCCGCGACCGGACAAGGTTCCTCCTTCCCGCTGAAGAAGCCTTTTCCACACGGAGAAATCCGGGCGAGGCGCGTTTCGCGCGCCAAGTTGATGCAAATCAATATGGCCGGGCGGTTCGGCGCTACAGTTCAATCGGTTCCTTTGGCCGATCGGCAGTCTGCCGAAAGATCGCTGGAACCGCAGAAGACGTTGATGGCGCGTTGAAGGTGATTGGTGAATGCGGTTTCCATGGAATCGGCTTCACACGCCATCACGCTCTTCGGCATCGTGCCGAAGCGCATGTCAGCGATCGCGCTCGCCTTCCGGCTTGGTGCCGTACCAGCGCGGCGTGTAGGTCCAGCTGCCGCCACCGACTTTCGGGAAGCTCCGCGTCAGGCTGGAGCCAATGATGACGACGGTGCGCATATCCACCATCTCCGGCGTCAGTTCGCCCAATCTCACCACCCGCAAATTCTCCGCCGGCCGGCCGATATCGCGGCCGAGCACGACCTCTGTCTCCGGCGCGCGGTGGCGGCGGATGATATCCAGCGCCTCGGCCAGCTGGTGCGGCCGCGCCTTGGAGATCGGGTTGTAGAAGGCCATGGCGAGATCGGCCGCCGCCGCGTGATCGAGGCGCTTGGCGATGATCTCCCAGGGCTTGAGATTATCCGAGAGCGAGAGGATGCAAAAATCATGGCCGAGCGGCGCCCCGGCCCGTGACGCCGCGGCCAGCGCCGCCGAGATGCCGGGCAGGATGGCGAGATCGACGCCGTGCCAGATGGGATTGTCGCTGTCATGCAGGGCCTCGACCACTGCCGCCGCCATGGCGAAGACGCCGGGATCGCCGGATGAGACCATCACCACGTGGCGGCCTTGCGCCGCCAGCTCGAAAGCGTGGCGCGCGCGCATCATCTCTTCGCGGTTATCGGTCGCGTGCAGCTTCTGCTCCGGCCGGAAGCCGCCGATCGCATCGGCCGCCATGCGCACATAGGTCTCATAGCCGAGCACATCCTGGGCCTGCTGCAATTCCGTCTTCACCAGCGGCGCCATCAGGCCGATCTCGCCCGGGCCGATGCCGACCACGGCGAGCCGGCCCCGCGCGCGGCCGATTGCGCGGGGATCGACCGGTGCCGCGGCAATTGCCAGCGCCAGGCCGGATGCCGCATGCACAGCCGTCGGTATTTCGATTGCCGCACGCCCGATGGCAGGTGCGTCGGCAGAGCCCTGCATGAACCGCAACGGCAAACCGAGCTGCGCCGCCGCCTGATGCAGATGGCCCGCCGTGATCTCGGCTTCCGCCGCCGCCAGGCAGGCGAGCGAAGCGCGGGCGAGCTTATGCTCGGCAAGCAGCGCTTCGATCCGGGCGACCAGTTCATTTGCCGTATCGGCGGCACCCGCCGTCACCGCGACGACGATATTGCGCGGATGGAAGACGAGTTCGTCGGCGCCGGCCTCGCGGTCCTGTTCCGTCACCGTGATCTGCAGGCGGCCCTCTTCGGCAAGCGGTATCTTCGCCTCGGCCAGCCAGGGGGCCTCGCCAGCGAGCCTCGCCTGATCGCCGGCCAGCAGGTTGGAGATGAAGGTCTTGCCATCCGCCATGTTGCGCAGGCTGTAACCCTCTGGAGGATTGATGAGGCAGGTGCCGAAGCGCAATTCGCCGGTCGTGGTGATGGCGGGTGCCACCTCCAAGATCGCGGCGATCTGGCGGGCGAGCACGTTAACGCCGCGCAGGCCGCCCAGCAGCGGCACCACGGCGCTGCCGTCTTCCGCCACGGCGAGGACCGGCGGTTCAGCGCGCTTGTTCTGCAGCAGCGGCGACAAGGCGCGGATGATGATGCCGGCAGCGCACAAGGCGATCAGCGGCGTGTCCAGCTCGTAAAGCTCACGCAGCGTGGTGCCGAAATTCTCGTAAACGACATCAGCACCGCCAGCTTTTGCATCGTTCACCCGGCCGGCGAGGCCATAGACGGTGGCGCCGGGCAAGGCCGCCTGGATGCGCCGCGCCGTTGCCAGGCTGGCGGCACCCAGGATCAGGATGGCAGGCGCTGCGGTCGGTGCCGCCATCTCAGCTGTTCCACTTCTTGCCGGGCACCAGCACGATCGAGAAATAGGGTGAAGCGCCCTCTTCCACCTCGGCCAGCGGCACGATCCTTTGCGCGCCCATGGTGGCGCGCTCGACATAGAGCGCGCGATCGCCGAGCCCGAGCTGGTTGATGACGTTGCGCACCTTCGGCAGGTTCTTGCCAAGCTTCATGATGGCGGCCGCCTCGCTTTCCAGCAGCTTGACGCGCAGATCCTCGGCCGAGAGCACGCCGGAGAGGATGTTGAGGTTCTGGTTGCGATAGACCAGCGGCGCCCCCAGCACCGAAGCAGCGGCGAGAACCGAGCAGACGCCCGGCACCACTTCCGTCTCATAGCGCGCATGCAGGCGATCGAAGATATACATGAAGGAGCCGTAGAAGAACGGATCGCCCTCGCAGATCACCGCGACATCGCGCCCCGCATCGAGATGCAGCGCCACTTCCTCGCTGGCCTGGTCGTAGAAGTCGCTGACGATCTTCTCGTAATCCAGATGCGCCGGCAGGATCTCCGTCGTCACCGGATAGATCAGCGGCAGAGTCACCTGATCGTCGCGCAGATATTCTTCGACGATGCTGAAGGCATTGCCCTTCTTGCCCTTGGCGGCGAGATAGGCGACGACCGGTGCCGCCTTCAGATGGCGCAGGGCCTTCAGGGTCAGCAATTCCGGATCGCCGGGACCGACACCGAGACCGAAGAGCCGGCCCTTCACTTGAGCAGTCATGTTATTCCTTCTCCGTCGCCAGGGCATTGACCGCGGCGGCGGCCATGGCGCTGCCGCCACGACGGCCGCGCACGATGACATAGGGAACGCCGCGGCTATTGGCGGCGAGTTCATCTTTGGATTCGGCCGCGCCGACGAAGCCGACCGGGCAGCCGATGATGAGGGCGGGCTTCGGCGCACCATCGTCCAGCATCTCCAGCAGTCGATAGAGCGCGGTCGGCGCATTGCCGATCGCCACCACGCTGCCGGCGAGATGCGGCAGCCAGAGGTCGAGCGCCGCCGCCGAGCGGGTATTGCCGATCTTCGCCGCGAGGTCCGGCACCGATGGATCGTTGAGCGTGCAGATCACCTGATTATTCGCGGGGAGGCGCGAGCGGGTGACGCCATCCGCCACCATGCGGCAATCGGCGAGGATCGGCGCACCAGCGGCAAGGGCGGCGCGGCCAGAGGCGCCGGCCCCTGCCGAGAAGCCGATATCCGCGATCACATCCACCATGCCGCTGGCATGGGCGACGCGCACGGCGAGCTTTTCGAGATCGGCCGGAATGCGGCCGAGATCGGCCTCGGCGCGGATGATGGCGAAGGAGCGGCGATAGATCTCCTGCCCGTCGCGGATATAGTCCAGCATCAGGTGGTCATCCTTTGATGATCATATGTCGAGGAAACGAAACCGCTATGCATGGCCGGCTTTCTCGTCGGCGAGCCTGGCCAGCAGATCGGCGGCTTCGAGAAGGGTGATATTGGCGGCCTGCAAGGTGCCGAAGCGCGACGGCGCACCCGCCTGCCGGCGATAGAGATCGTAATGGCCGGGCGACACGCCGACCAGGGTCGCAGGCTCGGCGCGCAAGGCGGCACAGGATTTGCCGCAGCCGCTGAGATGCACAGGGAAAGCCGTCTTGCGTGCCGCCAGCAGGGCCGCAAGCTCCGCACCATCGCTCTGTGTGGCCGCCAGCGCAGAACCGCAGCCGGCGGAGCCGGCGCAGGCGATCATCTGCGCGAAAGGCGCCGTCGCATCCGTGACGAGGCCGCGCGTGTCGAGCTCCCGCATCACATCCGCGGCGCGTTCCACGGCAACGCCCGGCAGGATGATGCTCTGCCAGGGCGTGAAACGCAGGGTTCCGTCACCGTGGCAGCGCGCGAGTGCCGCAATGGCGGTCAATTGCGCGGGCAGAAGGCGGCCAAGCGATGGCGTGGCGCCGAGGGAGACATGGTTGCTTGCCCGCTCGGCAATCATGCCGAGATGGCTGCCCCGCGATACCGGTGCGCGCCGCCAGTCGGCCAATGCCACATCACGCCGCAGGGGAAAACTCAGCCGCGCCCGCAACCGGTCGATGAAGGCATCGCCGGCCAGTTCCGCCGGCACTTGCTTCATGCGGTTGATGCCGGCCTGCGAATGGCTGATTTCGAGGAAGAGATCGAGCGCCGCGCAGATGAGATCATGCGCCTTGTCCAAAGGCGCCGCCGCCAAGGCGCGGTCGCCGGCCAGTGTTGTCTCGTCGCCGGCAACCGGCATGCAGCTCGCGAGACCCAGCGCCACCTCATCCGGCGAGATCACCGCCAGCCAGAGATCATGCGGATGATGCAGCATGGCGACGTTTTCGCCGGCATCGAGCTGGATGGCGAATTTCGGCGAGAGCGCGTGATAGCGACGCTCGCCTTGCAGGGTCGTGAGCAGCCGTTCCGCCAGAGGCAGGATATCGATGATCTGTTGCGGGTCACGGCCGGCCAGCGGGCTCACCATGACATTGCGCACGTCGTCGCTGCCGAGCATCGCCGGATCGTCGATCGCGCAGCTTGCGGTATCCCCGGTTGCCGGCTGGGGCCCGAGCCCGGCGGCCACCAGCGCCTCGACCAGAGGCAGCTCGTTTTCCGGCCGCACGGCGCGGATCTGGAAATTGGCGCGGTTGGTGAGTTCGATGGCGGCGGTGCTGAAGCTGCTTGCGGCCGCGGCGATCGCATCCGCCTGCGCCGCGCTCAAGCGACCGGCCGCCAGCTTCACCCGGCAGATGCCGCCATCCAGGGCGGGCGCCAGGCGGAACAGGCCCGGACAGGCCGAGCGGCGATCCGTCGGATCGCTCAACCGGCTTTCGATCTTGCTGCTCCGGGCCTGATTTTCGACCGATCGACGCTCTGTCACGTGAGTCACCGAAACGCGGCATCGGCTGGGAGCGGGCGCCGGCGATACGGAACCGCAGCGGCGCACCTCGGCACCGGAACGCCCCGTCCGATGCCGTCACAGGCGACAATTCTTGTCGGCAGGTCTCCTGGCTCCGCGGCTTCGAGCGCCGGACCGGTTTCCGACCGGATCAAGTGCTCGGGACCCGCCTTCGCCTTCCCGGTCGGCGATTCCGGGTCGCTTTCCAGTGGCCTCGATTAGGCGGGCTCGCCGCTGACAGTTGCGGGGGCAGCCACGTCTGGAAAACCTGTTGCGGCAAGCAGTTAAGCGCCGGCAGTCTTCCGCGGTGTTCCCTCTTCGGCCCCGGCGGCAGGCCCCGAAAACGGGGCTTCCCGGCAGGGCACCGACAAGCCCGGGTGTTCTACACGACCGCCCCAGGGGGTGAAAGGCCTTTCTCCGCCATGAACTTAGGCAGAAACGACGCAGGGCGGTCCGCCGCACCTGCCCCCTTGTTCCGGCGGAATTCCTTCCGTATCAAGGCGCTGCTTGTTGAATTTTGCGACGGCGACCGGTCACAACTTTCGACAGCACGGATTTCGGCAGATCGGATCGCATCATGACGGCGTGGTTGACGGTAATCGGCATCGGCGAAGACGGGCTGGAAGGGCTTGGCGGCGAAGCACGCCGGGCGCTGGGCGCGGCCGAGGTCATCTTCGGCGGCAAGCGCCACCTCGCCTTCCTGACACCGGATATCAAAGCCGAACGCATCGCCTGGCCGAGCCCCTTCAGCGCCGCCGAACAGCTTCTGCTCGCCCGGCGCGGCCGCCGGGCTTGCGTGCTGGCGAGTGGCGATCCGATGTTCTACGGCATCGGTGCGACGCTCACCCGCTGGGTGCAGCCGAAGGAGATGCATGTCATCCCCGCTCCCTCGTCCTATGCCCTGGCTGCCGCGCGCCTTGCCTGGCCGCTGCAGGAAGTGACGACGCTCAGCATCCATGGCCGGCCGCTGGAGATCCTCAACGCCCATCTCTTTCCCGGCGCAAGGCTGCTCATCCTCAGCAATGACGGCGGCAGTCCGGCGGCGATCGCACGGCTTCTCTGTGCACGCGGCTTCGAGTTGAGCGAAGTGACGGCGCTGGAACATCTGGGCGGTCCGCAGGAGCAGCGCTACGACAGCCTCGCCCGCGACTGGAAGATCGAGCGTGCCGCGGATCTCAATATCGTCGCCGTCACCTGCCGCAGCGAAACGGGTGCGCGGAGCTACAGCCCGCTGGCCGGCCTGGCCGACGACGCCTATGAGACCGATGGGCAATTGACCAAGCGCGATGTCCGCGCGGTGACGCTGGCGCATCTCGCGCCGCTGCCCGGCCAATTGCTGTGGGATGTCGGGGCGGGCAGCGGCTCGATCGGCATCGAATGGATGCGCAGCCATCCCAGCTGCCGCTGCATCGCCGTCGAGGCCGATGCCGGGCGTCAGCAAATCATCCGCCGCAACGCCAACGCGCTCGGCGTGCCCGGCCTGCAGCTCATCGCCGGCGAGGCGCCCGCCGCCCTGCACGGGCTGGAAGCGCCGGATGCCGTCTTCATCGGCGGCGGCGTCACCGATAACGGCGTGCTGCAGCATTGCTGGGAAGCGCTCCGCACCGGCGGGCGCCTCGTCGCCAATGCCGTCACCCTGCAGAGCGAGAGCCTGCTGATCAACTGGCGCCAGCATATCGGCGGCAGCCTCACCCGGCTCACCGTCGAACATGCAAAGCCGCTCGGCGGTTTCGACACCTGGCGCAGCGCCCTGCCGGTAACGATCCTGAGCGCGGTGAAGGATCGCTGAGGCGGCTGCCGCTCTACCGCTCGGCCAGGAATTTGTGCTGAGGCCGTTTTACCGCCTTCAGCGTGGAAAGTTGATATCGCTGCTGCTCCGATCTTCAGTTGCCCCCTCACCCCAACCCTCTCCCGCGAGGGGAGAGGGAGCGCAGCGAAACCATTGCACATATTGCGCCAAGCAACCTTGGCATTCGACTATAGCTTTTGTGCGCCTCACTCAAATTTCGGCAATGCAAATAGGACAACACGGCCGCGTCCCCTCTCCCCTCGCGGGAGAGGGACAGGGTGAGGGGGCGATCCAGCTCGATCTATGGGGACGATGCTCGGCTGACCGCGCCTACAGATTCCGCTCCATCGTGCGGATGAAGACGGCGATGGTGCAGCCGGTGTCCGTGCGGCTATTATGGATCGTGCCTTGCTTCAGCAGGACGAAATCGCCGGTGCGATAGACATAGCCGTCATGGTCGATCAGCTCGCCCTCGATCACGTAGAAGGATTCATGGCAGGTGTGTTCATGCGGCTGGCTATGGCTGCCCGGCTCCATGCGATAGATGTGAAAGCCGGTTCCCGGCGGAAAGGTATCGTCGAACTGCAGATAGCTCTGGCCGGGAATGACCGCGCCATCGGTTTCGAAAGGCGTGAAACGCGCTGTCCGGATATTGGCGACCAGCCGGTCCTCGTTCCTTACCGGTACCATCGTCATGCTCATCCCACTCTCCCGCTACCATCGCAGCCGCGCGGCTGATGGCCGAGCCTAGCATCAGCCCTGCCTGTTCCTCCACTGCGTATCCTCATCATGACCGAGGATGGCGATGATCGCCGGCTCCGCGCCGGTCATGCGCAAGACGTAGGTGGTGCGGACCCTTACCAGATCGCCGCCATCCTTGTGCTTCAGGTGCCAGTGCACATGCGCAAGAACAAAAGCCGCCGACAATTCCTGGATGGCGAGGTCCGCCAGGATCACCTTGTCGAAACCCTGGCCGGCATAGAAACCGACGAAATCCCGCATATCATCAACCATCTCCTGGCGGCTGGCGAAGACATAGCCGCCATCCTCGGTCGATATCTGGGCGGGAAAATGGAAATGGTCGATGATGCCCTCTGTATTCAGCGCCGTGAAGGCCGCGTTATAGCTGGCGAAGAAGGCGCGAATTCTGTCGGTAGCAGAGTATGCAATGGTCATCGAGGTACTCAGTTATGGAACGGCAGCGTGGCGACGACCTGCTGCGCGGCGGTCATCCGCCCCTCTTATACCGGGAATGCTGCATGATCAATGATCCCCCGGCAACTTCATCGCCGCGAAGCGCAAGCCCACATACCGGACGCCGACGCCTGCCGCTCCTTTACTGATCTATGTAAATGACGCATCGCCTGTTCTGAAACATTCTTTCCCGCTTGACCCAACGATGCCGGGCGTATCGCTCCGCTTCCCGCGGAATGCCGCCGCAGCCTTGCGGCATCGGATGCGAAAGGCGCAGTATGGAGATCATGACCACAACCATCGGCCTTATCTCCGATACGCATGGCTTGTTGCGTCCCCAGGCGATTGAAGCCCTGGCCGGCAGCGATGCCATCCTGCATGCCGGCGATATCGGCGATCCCGCCATCCTCGACCGGCTGGCGGAGATCGCGCCGGTCACCGCCGTGCGCGGCAATAACGACATGGCGGCATGGGCGCGGCGCATCCCCGAGAGGGCCACCGTCACCATCGGTGGCATTGCCTGCCATATACTGCACGATCTCGGCCTGCTCGACATCGACCCGGTTGCCGCCGGCATCCAGGTGGTGATGAGCGGCCATTCGCATCGCCCGCTGGCGAAGCGCGAGAACGGCGTCCTTTTCATCAATCCCGGCAGCGCCGGGCCGCGCCGCTTCACCTTGCCGATCGCCGTTGGCAGGTTGTTGATTAGCGATGAGATCGTGCGAGAAGAATTGATAGAATTGTCTATCTAGAAAAGCGCCTATCCCGTGACGCAACGTGTCACGGCGCGAATACGCCAGAGTGCGCCTTCCATGCGGGCATAGGGAATCGCGACGCCATGTTTCACCGAATCTGCCAATGCCACGCGAATAAAGCCGCATGATTCGTAGAAGCCGACCGCATTCATTGATGCATTTACCCGGACCATATCCGCGCCCCTCTTAGAGATGGCCGTGACGCAGGCCACCAATAGAGACTTGCCAATGCCCCGTCCCTGATCGTCGGGGCGTACAAAGAGCGAGCATATCCTTTGCTCCCGCCAGGACGAAAAACCAATGACACGTGACTGATTCTCGGCAATCAAGAACTGCTCGCCTTCGGCAATAGCTTGCAGATAGCCGTCAGGCGATCGCCCATCGAGCCAAGCAGCCGTTTGCGCCTCGGAATAATAGGCCCGCATTGTCGTGACGGTGCAAGCCGTGTGAATCTCTTGCATCGAGACGGCGTCGTCGTGCACCGCCAGGCGGATAATCATGTATCCCTCCTTGATGCGTGCATCAGACGATAGTTGAGTTGCCTTGACAATCTAGAAAGCGGCCGCCGCTGCATAAACTGCAGCTGGCCGTGAAAATGTGACCTGCCGCGAAGGGCAATCGCCCAGCCCCTTGCGGGAGCCGGGCGATGCAGCCCACGACCTCAGACCTGCGCCATGCCGCCGTCGGCGAAGACTTCCGCGGCATTGACGAAACTGCTGTCGTCGGAAGCTAGAAAGGTCGCGACCTTGGCGATTTCGTCGACATCGGCGACGCGGCCGCTCGGCACTAGGCTTGAGAGGTAGGTCAACAGCCCTGCGCCCTGGCCCTCCGGCACCAGGCCCAGCAGGCCAGGCGTGTTGACCGGGCCGGGGCTCAGCGTGTTGACGCGGATCTTGCGCTCCTTGAGATCGAGCGCCCAGCTGCGGGCGAAATTGCGCACCGCCGCCTTAGTGGCGCTGTAGACGCTGAAAGCAGCCGTGCCCATCGAGCCGGTGGTGGAACCGGTGAGGATCACCGAGGCACCATCACGCAGCAACGGCAGCGCCTTCTGCACGGTAAAGAGCAGCCCCTTCACATTGACCGCGAAGGTCTTGTCGAAATGCTCTTCGGTGATGGCGCCTAAGGGGGCGAATTCGCCGCCGCCGGCATTGGCGAACAGCACGTCGATCTGGCTATGGCGCTGCTGGACGGTGTCATAGAGCTTGTCGATATCAGCGAGCTTGGCGACGTCGCTCTGCACGCCGGTCGCATTCTTGCCGATCGCCTTGACCGCGGCGTCGAGCTCGCCCTGGCGGCGCCCGGTGATATAGACCTGCGCACCTTCGGCCACGAAACGCTTGGCTGTGGCGAGGCCGATGCCGGTGGTGCCGCCCGTCACGACCGCAATCTTACCCTGCAATTTGCCGCTCATTTCCTGTCTCTCCGTTCATTGAGGTTCGTCATCTTGAAGCGGCTTGCTTGCGGCCCCTTCACGATTATGAAGTTAGGATTGGAACGAGACCTCTTGTAGCGGGCCAGATTTGCACGATACGTTCCATATATAGAACGATAGGACATGCGCGATGCAGGATATGAATGAGCTTTTCTTCTTCGCCGAGGTGGTGGCCCATGGCGGCTTCGCGGCCGCCGGCCGGGCCTTGCGCCAGCCGAAGTCCAAGCTCAGCCGGCACGTCGCCCAGCTGGAACGGCGCCTCGGCGTGCGACTGATCGAAAGGTCGTCGCGACGCTTCCGCGTGACTGAAATCGGCCGCGCCTATTACGACCACTGCCGCAATGCGCTCACCGAGATCGAGCGCGGCGAAAAGGCCGTCGCCGCGGCGCAGATCGAGCCGGCCGGCGTCGTCCGATTCAGCTGTCCCACCGGGCTCATGGAACTGATCGACGACATCCTGCCTGCCTTCATGGCGCAATATCCGAAGGTGCGGATACAGATCATCGCTGCCAACCGCCCCGTCGACCTGATCCGCGAGGCGATCGACGTCGCGCTGCGCGTGCGATTAAAGCTCGATTCGGATGCCGAGCTGACCTTGCGGACGCTGACGAGGAGTCGCCGCATCCTGGTGGCGAGCCCCGTCCTGATAAACCGGCTGACGGAGGAGAGACAGGCTGGCCTCGTCGAAATCAAGCAGCTCGCTTCCCTGCCGACACTATCGGCGAGCGAAGAGCGCGGTCCGGTGAACTGGGACTTGTCGGTCCCGATGGCAGCACGCTGATGCTGCAGCATGAGCCACGTCTCTCCACCAGCGACCTCACGAGCCTGCGCAAGGCGGCGATCGCCGGACTTGGCATCGCCTTGCTGCCCGATCACATTTGCCGCCCGCATCTGCGCGCCGGCCGGCTGCTGCGGCTTTTCCCCGACTGGCATTCGCTGGACGGCATCGTCCATCTCGTCTTCACCACCAGCCGGGGTCTGACTCCGGCCGTGCGCGCCTGGATCGATCATCTCGCACAACATTTCGCCGACCGGCTGGCTCGAGCCGAAGGTGCGTCCCCCGGTGACGATCGGGGAGCGATGATCGGGACGTGATGATCGGGACGTGATGATCGGCGCGTGATGGTGGGGGCGGGGCGCTTGACAGCCGGGCCGCGGCACCCTAACACTTAACCCCATGGTTAAGTATGAGGATGCCGCGCTGGATCGCGTCTTTGCCGCCTTGGCTGATCCGACGCGGCGCGCATTGCTGGCGCAGCTCCGGGGCCATGACGGCGTGGCGGTCAGCGACCTCGCGAAGCCTTTCCCGGTTTCGCTGCCGGCGGTCATGAAGCATCTGGATGTACTGGCGGCTGCCGGGCTGATTACCAGGGCCAAGACCGGCCGCACCGTCGCCTGCCGCTTGACGGCGGCTCCGATGGAGCAGGCCATGACCTGGCTCGCCTTCTATCAGGCGTTCTGGTCCGGTCAGCTGGACCGGCTCGCCGCTTTCGTGGAAGCAGGGACATGCAAAGAGACGCAGAAAAAGAAGGCACGCACAAGCAAGGCACCGGCAAAGGCGAAGAAGGTCGCGGCGAGGCCGGGGAAAGGCCCAGCCTCACCCTCACCCGGCACTTCAAAGCGCCGCCGGAACTCGTCTACCAGGCCTGGACCGACCCGAGAAAAATAGTGCATTGGTTCGGGCCCGATGCCGGGCCGGTGCTGAGCGCGGAAGCCGATGTCTGCGTCGGCGGCCGCTACCGCGTCGTCCTCCGGACCCTGGACGGCGAAGAGCATGATGTCAGCGGCCTCTATCGCGAAGTCGTACCCAATCGGCGGCTGGTCTTCAGCTGGACCTGGCGCACCATGCCGGAACGGACCTCGCTGGTCACCGTCACCATGCAGGCGCAAGAAGGCGGCACGCTCTTCACGCTCAACCATGCGCAGTTCTTCGACGAGAAGGCGCGCGACGACCACAACCGTGGCTGGAATGGTTGCCTCGACAAGTTGGGGGGGTTTCTTATCGCCGCCTGAGGCAGAGGGCTCAGCCGGCGGCCAGCTGCCACAGCAGCACGAGATTGGCGCCGGCGATACCGAGAAAGATGAACCAGGCGACGGCGCGCAGCACGGGGCCGTTGGCGAAGCCGCCCATCAGCCGCCGGTTGCCGGTGAAGCGGATCAGCGGATAGAGCGCGAAGGGCAGTTGCAGGGTGAGGATCACCTGGGTCAGCACCAGCAGCCGGCCGACCGAGCCTTCGCCGAACCAGACGACGCCGATGAAGGCGGGAATGAGCGCCAGGGCGCGGGTGATCAGCCGGCGCTGCCAGCAGGGGATCTTGATCTGCAGGAAGCCGTCCATGATCACCTGCCCCGCCAGCGTGCCAGTGAAAGTCGAGCTCTGCCCGGAGGCCAGGAGCGCCAGGCCGAAGATGGCGGCGGCCGCCGGTCCGGCCAGCGGCTGCAGCAGGCGATAGGCCTGGTCGATATCGGTGACCTCCTGGTGACCAGTGACATGGAAGGCGGTCGCGGCGGTGATCAGGATCGCCGCATTGACGAACATGGCGAGCAGCAGCGCGACGGTGATATCCGCCGTGGCCAGGCGCACCGCCTCGGCCTTCTGCGCGCGCAGCTCGCCAACCAGCCGCGTCTGCACCACCGATGAATGGAGATAGAGATTATGCGGCATCACCGTGGCGCCGATGATGCCGATCGCAAGATAAAGCGCATCGGTGTTGCCGATGATGCTGAGATGGGGGACGAGGCCCGACGCGACATCGGCGAAGGCCGGCTGTAGGAGGATGAGCTCGACCAGGAAGCAGAAGGCAATGGTGCCGACGAGGCCGAGCACGATCGCCTCCAGCTGCCGGAAGCCGTGGCCCTTGAGGCTGAGCACGATGAGCGTATCGAGCCCGGTCACCAGCACGCCGGCCCAGAGCGGCAGGTTGAAAAGCAGCTGCAGGGCTAGGGCCGAGCCGAGCACCTCGGCGATATCGCAGGCGACAATGGCGATCTCCGCCAGCAGCCAGAGGGTGATCGCGACCGAACGGCGATATTCAGAGCGGCAGAGCTGCGCCAGGTCGCGCTCCGCAATGATGCCGAGGCGGGCGCAAAGGCTCTGCAGGATGATGCCGGCCAGGCTGGAAAGGCCGACGACGAACAGGAGATTGTTGCCGAAACGCGAACCGGCCTCGATATCCGTGGCCCAGTTGCCGGGGTCCATGTAGCCGACCGAGATCAGCAGCCCCGGACCGGCGAAGCGCAACACCTTCTTCCAGAACGGCAGGCCCAATCCGACCGCGACCGTGCCGCGCACCTCCGACGGACAGAAGGGCGCCGTCGCCGTGGTCGGTAATCTGAACATCCTGTCCTACCTGCCTTCGATTTTCGCGATACGCCCGGAGCGATCCTGTCGTCCGGAATCAGAATACGATGAGAAACCTCAGCGCGGAAAGCGTCAGTAGCGCTCGAACCGTGCCGCCATCGCCTTCTCTTCCTGGCGGATGCGGATGGTGAGCGGCACGGCATAGAGGACAAGGCCGACGACCAGGGTCGCCCAGGCATGCAACGCCAGGGCAAAGCCCACAAGCTCGGGAAGGATATTCAGGAAATAATTGGGATGGCGCACCCAGCGGAACAGCGGATGAGTCACCAGTTCGTGGTCCTGGGCGATCAGCAGCTTCACCGTCCAGAAGCGGCCCAGCAGGCGGATCACCATCAGCAGCACCAGCATGCTGAAGACATAGAGCGCCAGGCCCAACCAGGTGACGATATCGGCCGCGTCGGCCCGCAAGCTACCCTCGACGATCGCCGCGACATAGAAGGCGATATGCGTCAGCGCCAGCAGCGTGCTGTTGCCGGCGCCGATCTCGACGGCGCCATTCGCCTTCAGAGCGCGCTCATGACGGATCGAGATCGCCAGGGTGGTGAGGCGAAGGATGACGGCGATGACGCAGAAGGCGATGAGGTTTGCTGGCATGATCCATACGATTGAAATAGAAGACCTCCCCTGCTTACGTGAGGAATTCGGTCTTGTCACCTGCGCGTTGAAGGGGCGAGGTTTGGGCGCGGACCACCGCAGCTCAGGCCGGTCGCAGGGAACTGGGCGCCACGCCAAAATGCCGGGTGAAGGCGCGGCTGAAGGCGCTTTCCGATTGATAGCCGATCTGGGCGGCGATCTCGGCCATGGTGAGCGATCCGCCCGCGAGCTTGTTGCGCGCGAGATTGAGGCGGAGATCGGTGAGGAATTCCAACGGCGCCATGCCGGCCGTTTTCTGGAACAGCCGCACCAGCGTGGCGCGCGAGGCGCCGGCGAGATCCGCCAGCTCGTCGAGGGTCCAGGCCTTGTCGGGCTGTTCCACCAGGGCGATGACGGCGCGGGCCGCCTGGCGCTGGCTGAGCAAGCCGAGCAGGCCGAGGGCGGTATTCTGTTGCGCAATATGCAGGCGCAGCACCATCACCATCAGCGCACTGGCAAGATTATTGGCGATGGCGAGAGCCCCCGGCAGCGCCGTCGTCAATTCGTCACGGATGGTGACCATGGTCTGCTGCAGCCATGCCGCCGGGCTGCCGTCATCGGCTCGCAAGACAATGACCGGCGGCAAGGCGGCCAGCACCAGGTTCTGCTGCCCCAGCTCGAATTGCAGCCGGCCGCAGACCAGTTCGGTCTCCATCGCCCCATCGCTCGCCGCTTCCGCGACATTGGTCTTCACCGTGACGGTATCGGTCGGATAGCTGCGCAGACCCGGCGTCCGTTTCAGCCCGACCGGCGTATCCTTGCCGCGGACCACATGCGCGCCGCCATGCGGCAGGATGGCGATATCCCCCGCCGACAAGGCATGCGCCCCCTGCCCCGCGACATCGATGACGCAATCGCCCCGCATGATCAGGTGAAACGGCACCCAGCCGTCGCGCTCCGGTGCATGGCCGGAGGCCCATTGCGCGCCGAAGCGGCACAGGCTGTCGAAAACCGGCCGCACCCGCAGTAGGGGGGCGAGGCTGCTCAGCGCGTCTCCGCCGGGCACGCCAGGATGAGCCACAGCCGGCTTGCTGCCAGCAGCTGTGGGAGCGTCTGCCGCCGCTATCGGCTTGGCCGCCCGGGCCAGGGTTTCAGCCGGTTTCTTTGATCGGGTCGCCGCCGTGGGTTGGGCCATATCGCCTGTCGCAAGCTGGTCGTCGCATGGATGGCGCCAGCCTATCGCAAGCCGTCATCGAAAGCCATGGAGCGGCCGCGGCAATCTGCAGCTTGCCCCATTCGGCCGGTTAAGACGCCGCTATCGGCAATTCTCCAGCTTGATCCGCGCGGCAATGAAGCTGAGCCGCCCGGTCATTCAATCCTGGCCGGGCTCGGCTTAGGTTTGATGTGTCGGAACAAACGGACCGGCAAGCGAAACCCAGACAGAGAAACCTAGAGAGAACGGAGACCATCATGTCGATGCTCAATTGGAACACCTACCGTCAGCAGATCATGAGCGGCGTCGGTGAAATCGGCAAGCTCAGCCCTGATACCGTCAAGGGCTATATGGGCCTTGCCGGCGCCGCCCAGAAAACCAACCAGCTGGGCCCCAAGGTCAACGAACTGATCGCCCTCGCCGTGGCCGTTAGCCTCCGTTGCGACGGCTGTATCACGGTCCACACCGATGCCGCCATCAAGCACGGCGCGACCCGCGAGGAAATCGCCGAAGCGCTCGGTACCGCCATCACCGTCAATGCCGGCGCCGCCATGGTCTATTCGACCCGCGTCTTCGACGCTTATGCCGAGCATGGCAAATGAGGTTGCCGACCAAGCCGCAGCACCGATCGAGCGAAGATCGATGCCGCGGCCGGACGGACTCCATCGGACGACCCGCTAGCAAATCATTCAAACCGCAACGCTGATCCCGGCCGCAGCCGCTCCTCGCGCTGTGCCGAACGGACAGCCCTGAAGAGGAGATCGGATCATGAATTATTTCCGCACCTACGCCGAACCGGCCCTGGCTATCCTTGGCCGCAGCGACCGGCTCGGCCTCGCTTTGATGCGCATCGCCATCGCCGTCGTCTTCCTGTGGATCGGGGCGCTGAAATTCGTCCCTTACGAAGCCGACAGCATCACGCCCTTCGTCGCCAACAGCCCGGTCCTGTCCTTCTTCTACAAGCACCCCGAACAGTACAAGGCGCATCTCACCCATGAGGGCCAGCTGGTGCCGGAGCAACGGGCCTGGCAGCAGGAGAACAACACCTATGCCTTCTCGACCGGCCTTGGCATTGTCGAGATGACCATCGGTACGCTGGTGCTGCTCAATCCGGTATCGGCTTGGATCGGCCTCATCGGCGGGTTCCTCGCCTTTGCGACACCCTTCGTGACCTTGTCGTTCCTGATCACCACACCGGAGGCCTGGGTGCAGCCGCTGGGCGACGCCGATTTCGGCTTCCCCTTCCTGTCAGGCGCCGGCCGGCTGGTGCTGAAAGATACCGCCCTCCTGGCCGGGGCGCTGCTGGTGATGGCCGATTCAGCCCGCAGCGTGCTGCGGCAACTGCAGGAAGGCCGGAACCAACGAGGCTTGCGGAGCGGCGCGCAGGACAAGGCGGAAAGCAAGATCGTCCTGGCGGCATCACCCAAATCGCGGCAGTTCTGAACGCCCCTTTCAGAACGCCCGGCGCCACCCGCGGAGCAATCCGCGGGTGGCTTTTCTTGCCAGGAAATAGCGCCGCGCCTCAGGCGCCGATTTCCACCACGATCTTGCCCTTGGCCGAATGGTCGGTCATCGCGGCATGGGCCTGCGATACAGTTTCCAGCGTGAAGCGGCGCGGATCGAGGGTTGGCAGCAATTGGCCGGCCTCCGCCAGCTCAGTTGCGCGGCGCAGGATCTCGCCATGATGCGCCCTGCCCTTGCCGCTCAGCAGCGGCAGTAGGGTGAAGACGCCGGAATAGGTGGCGGCGCGGAAGGAAAGCGGCGCCAGGCGATGCGTGCCCCAGCCGAGGCAGCTGACGACATGGCCCTGATAGCGGCGCACGGCCGCGAAGGATGCGTCAAGGGCGGTGCCGCCGACGGTGTCATAGATGATGTCGAAGCCCTCGCCGCCGGTATAGGCCTCGACATATTGCTCCGCGCTCTGGGTCTTGTGGTCGATGAAGGTGGCGCCGTAGCGTTCCACCAGCGGCTGCTTGGCCGCCGATTCCGTGACATAGACCTCGGCCCCGAAGGCCTTGGCGATCTGGATCACGACATGGCCGACACCGCCGCCGCCCTGCACCAGCAGCTTCTTGCCGGCGGCATTCGCGGGGCTGAGGCCGGCGCGGTCCACCAGCCCTTCCCAGGCGGTGATGAAGATCAAAGGCAAAGCGGCGGCCTCGCGCGGCGCGAGGTTATGCGGCTTCCGTGCGAGGAGCGCCGCATCCACCGCCGCATATTCGGCCAGCGATCCCGGAACGCCGCCCACACCGCCGGTCATGCCATAGACTTCATCGCCGGGCCGGAAGGCGGTGACATCGGGTCCCACCGCCTCGACCGTGCCGGCGAGGTCGATGCCGAGGATCGCCGGCAGGACCTGCTTCGCGTGATCAGCCTGGCCGGCGGCGATCTTGAGGTCGAGCGGATTGACGCCGCTCGCCTGGATGCGGACCAGCACCTCGCCCTTGCCCGGTACCGGACGGGCGATTTCGCGCAGCTGCAGCGGCGAAGCGTAATTCTCCAGCACCGCGGCCCGCATGACGCGGCTGCTCGACGAAAGGCTGCCGGATGAAGCGGGGGACATGGTCTTCTGTTGGTCGGTCATGGTGGCTCTCCGTGAAAGGATGGATGACCCTGAAAATCTGCTCCATGCGAAAAAGTTTATAAATCAACTGATCTGCACGATACTCAAACAATAATGTATGATCCGCCTGGGCGAGCCGGCGCCAATCGCGATGAACATGCCCGGGGTAAACCGCGCCCTGGATGAGCGCAATTGGGGAGGAACGTCATGGAATGGAGCGATCTGCGCGTTTTTCTGGCCATCGCCCGCGCCGGCAGCCTGGGTGGCGCCGCACGCCTGATAGGCCAGACCCAGCCGACCATGGGCCGGCGATTGCGGGCACTGGAGCAGGCGGTCGGCCAGACCCTGTTCCAGCGCGGCAGCGACGGCTTCATCCTGACCGATGAAGGTGCCGCCGTGCTGATCCATGCCGAGCGGATCGAGGAAGAAGTGATCGCCTTCGAGCGGCAGCTGGCCGGCCAGGGACGGCAGCTCGACGGCCTGCTGCGCATCTCCGCTTCCGATTGGTTTGGCGCTCATGTGCTCACGCCGGTCTTTGCCGCTTTTACCAGGACCCATCCGCAGGTCACCATCGAACTCGTCACCGATCAGCGGCTCTACAGCCTGGCGCGACGCGAAGCCGATATGGTGTTCCGCATCCGCGCCTTCGACGAGCCGGATGTCATCCAGCGCAAGCTGCTGCATATGGATTATGCGCTCTACGCCGCCGAGCCGGCGGTCGATGTCACGATCGGCGACGGCGCCGGCCTCGCCCTGGTGACGATGGATAGCGGCTTCGCCGATCTGCCTGATGCCGTCTGGCTGCGCCGCCTGCTGCCGCAGGCCCGCATCGCCTATCGCAGCAATAATCGCGATGTGCAGGCCCAGGCCTGCCGCGACGGCGCCGGCCTTGCGGTGCTGCCGCGCCTGCTGGGCGACCGCTTCCCCGGCCTCTATCGGCTTGATCTAGCTGAAGCGCCCCCGGGGCGAGATGTCTGGGTCGGCTATCACCGCGATCTGCGGCAGCTCGCCCGCTTGCGCGCCTTGCTCGACGCAACGATCGCGGCGCTGGGTGGTTAGCGCGCCTGGTGATGACGGCGCTGAGTGACGTAATCCCTGGCAGACAAGACGCGGGCAATTAGCCGCGCGATACCGTCAACGCACCGTCCGTTCCATCGGGACCACAGCGGTATTTGTGGGCATGGTGTGAGCATGCGCGGATTGATACCGCGTGAAAGCCGCCAGAGCGATCACGGTGAGACAGGCGATGAGAAAGCCTTGTGAAACCCGACTGCATAAGCACATGGCGATACTCCCCATAGAGGGCCCCTTGCGGGACTCTTCCCTGCCTTCTGTCTTAACCCAGCCCGATGCGCTCGGCCAGCAACAAATTGTAACTGATGGTGACGAAATTCTTCACATGTTCACACGCGCAGCGACCGCTGCCGGTGCCCTGATGCCTCACCTGCCGCGTAACCGCCACGCCGCACGGGAACGATGCGGAAGAGCGGATTGTTAGCCCCAGGTCACGGGCCCCATTGATGAACCGCGCGGGGGCGCGGCGGCATCCAGCGGACCAGAAGCAGCAACGGGAGAACAGCATGGCGTATCGCAGCTCGGATGCCGTCTGGCATGGCGACCTCAAGCACGGCAAGGGCGAGATCAAGCTTGGCAGCGGCGCCTATGAGGGCAGCTATTCCTTCGCTTCCCGATTCGAGAGCGGCGACGGAACCAATCCCGAGGAACTGATCGCCGCCGCTCATGCAGGTTGCTTCTCCATGGCGCTGGCCAATGCCCTGTCACAAGCCGGTCATCCGCCCAGCCAAATCCACAGTCGCGCGACGGTGAATTTCGGCCCGGTCGGCGGCGGCTTTGCCATCACCGGAGTCGATCTCGTCACCGAGGCCGCCGTGCCCGGCATCGACGCCGCCGCATTCGAAACCCTGGCCCAGCAGGCCAAGGAGAACTGTCCGGTCTCCAAGGCCCTGAAAGCGATCGAGATCAAGCTCTCGGCGAAGCTGCTTTAGGCCTCGTTCCCGCCTTACATCGGCGGCGTGATGCCTTTTTCGCCGACCAGCACGCGGGCGGCGGTCTGCGGATCGTTGGGCGCAGCGAAAACGATGACCTTGGCGCCCGGCGTCAGCAGCGCGCGATCCGCCGGTTCCATCATCACGATCGGCGCCTTATCCGGCACCTCCACCTTCTGCTGCTTGTCGCCGTATTTGACCATGAAACTATGGCCGTCCGTGCCGACCACGTCGCCGACCAGGCCGTTCAGCATTCTGCTGGACTGGCCCTGATCCCAGGGGCGGTTGCCCTCCCCCGTCCCTTTCATGCTGGCCGGGAAGATGTGGACCTCCAGCGCCTTCAGGCTGCCGTCGGCCTGCGGCATGGCGGCGGTGCCGATATAGCTGCCGGGCTTGATCTCGCTCAGCGTGGCGCGGGTGATGCCGGTGACGGCCAGGTCGGAGCCCAGCTTGAACGTCATCTTCTGCCCGCCGCGCGCGGTCACGGCGAGAGTGGTATCGCTGATCGTATCGATGGTACCGCGGATACGCTTGGGCGGCGCGGTATCGGCGGAACCCGCTGACGGCAGGATGGATGTCGTCAGCATCAAGGCAAGGCCGGCGATGGCTAGGCGAGCGATCGGGTTGCTGCCGACAGCGATCCAGTTTGGCGTTTTCATGACAATGGCTCCCGGAATGGGTGACTGAAGACGGCCCCGGTGAACACCTCGCCGGTCCCGCTATGCCGTCCCGGCCTCGGCCGAAACAACGCAGATGGGACCGCCCCACATGCAGAATGTCGCGCCGCTGGCTTTATTCCACATCAAGAAAACGTGTAGGTATCCCTGTCAGCGCGCTGTCGGCCAGGCCGCGCGCACGAACAGCAGCACCAGCCCGGCCCCCAGCCACATCATGATGCCGCCGAAATTCATCGTCGCCGGCAAGCCGTACCAGTCGACGATGCGCCCGCCGACCGCCGCGCCGCTGGAAAGGGCGATCTGCACCACGGAGACCAGCAGCGCCTGCCCGGCTTCCGGATGATCGGGGGCGGCCTTGTACATCCAGACGGTGATGGCGATCGGGATGATGCCGAAGGCGAGGCCCCAGATGGCAACCAGCGCCGAAATTGCAAGGCTGCTGCCGCTCGCCAGATTGAAGGCGGGAATGATCACGCCGCCGATCACGGCGATGCCGATCATGGTGGCCTTGAGGCTGCGCGCGGTGGTCCATTCGCCGATGAAATTGGCGACCACGCCGGTCAGGCCATAGACCAGCAGCAAAACGGCAACCAGTGTGCCGTCGAGGCCGCTGACCTGCTGCAGGAAGGCCTTGAGATAGGTGTAGGAGGCGAACTGGCCGATGAAGACCAGGACAGAAACCAACAGGCCGACCCGCGCCATGGTATGACGCAAGGGCGCGACAAGATGGCTGAGCCGCATCGCCTCGTTGCCCGGCATGCGCGGCAGGAAGGCGACCTGCGTCAGGAGGACGAGGCCGGTCAGCACCGCCGTGCTGACGAAGGCCATGCGCCAGCCGAAATATTCCGCGATCAGCGCGCCCGCCGGCACGCCGCAGACGGTGCCGAGCGAAATGCCGGTAAGCACGATGGCGATCGCCTTGCTGGCCGATGCCGGCGGCACCAGGCGCTGGCCCGTCGCGGTCGCATAGGTCCAGAAGCCGCCGACACAGATGCCGAGCAGGAAGCGGCCGATCAGCACGACGATAAAATTCGGCGCCAGCGCCGCGACGACATTGGAACAGATGATGAGCGCCATCAGGCTGCAGAGAACGACGCGGCGATCGAACCGGCCGGCCGCGACCAAGGCGATGGGCGCGGCGAAAGTCGCCACCGCCGCCGGCATCATCATCATCAGCCCGGCAACGCCGTCGGTCACATGCAGGCCGGCGCTGATATCGGTCAGCAGGCCGACCGGCAGCAACTCGCTGGTGACCATGACGAAGGCGCCGATGGCGATCGACAGTACCGCCAGCCAGGCCCGCAGATCGGCGCGGGCCGTGCCAGTCGAGGCGGCACGGTCGGGCGGGCACAAGCCCCCCGTTCCGTCGGCGGCGGCAACATCGCATTGGCTGGTCATGGATCTCTCCGGAAACGCTGGCACGTCGCGGGCTTGAGGGACGCCGCGTCGAAGGTGGATGACTGTGCTGAGTCGCGCTATCCGATGCTTGCACCGGCTTGCGCCGGCCGACCGATCGGTGAACAGCAGAGCAACGCGACATGATTCATCGGTCGCGTCGGCGCGCCGCTGATGAATCGGCGAGACAGACCTAGCATGGCAGCAAGGCATCGTCGCCCATAAATAGAGTATGGTCATGCGCGATCGCGCGACTCCGGGCCTGTGCCATGCAATTACGTCATATGACCATCATGTGACTGAGCATCGGCTCCGCTGTATGCAGCGGGATGACCAGGAAGCCGGTGGCGATGTCACGGTGGACTCTCGCTGATCGGAAACATCCGCAGGGCAGCCGATCAGGCTTCGGCAGCCGGGCCGTTGCCGAACAGCAGTGCGCGGGCAGCCGAGGCCACATCGGCCCGGCGCATCAAGCTTTCGCCCACCAGGAAGGTCCGCACCCCCGCTTCACCGAGCCGCAGGATATCGTCATGGCTGCGGATGCCGCTTTCGCTGACGATGATGCGGTCGCCGGGAAGGCGCCGCGCGAGATCGAGCGTCGTCTGCAACGAAACCTCGAAGCTCCGGAGATCGCGGTTGTTGATGCCGATAAGCTTGGTGTCGAGGGCCAAAGCGCGATCGAGTTCCGCCGCGTCGTGAACCTCCGGCAGCACATCCATGCCGAGATCATGCGCCGTCGTGACAAGCTCCCTGGCATCGGCATCGCTAAGCGACGCCATGATGACGAGGATGCAATCGGCGCCCCAGGCCCGCGCCTGATAGACCTGGTAGGGCTCGAACAGGAAATCCTTGCGCAGCACCGGCAGGTGGCAATTGTCGCGCGCCTGGCGCAGGTGGTCGGCATGGCCCTGGAACGAGGGTTCGTCGGTCAGAACCGAGAGGCAACTGGCGCCGCCATCCTGATAGGCCTGCGCCAGGGAAGCAGGGTCGAAATCAGCGCGGATCAGGCCCTTCGAGGGGCTGGCCTTCTTGATTTCGGCGATCAAAGCCGGCCGGTCCTGACGCAGATGCGCGGCGATGCGGGGAACGAAGCCGCGCGGCGGCGAGGCCACTTTGGCAAGGTCCTGCATGGCCTCCGGCGAGACCCGCGCCTTCGCCGCTTCGATCTCTCGCCGTTTATAGCTTTCGATGCGGGTGAGGATATCCGGCTTGCGCAGCGTCAACCTGCTCCTGCTCGACATAAGCGATCCTTTCACTTCAGCATGCGATGATAATGGAGCCGCTCCAGCCTGCCTGTTGCCTGGAGGGAGGCGGCATCGACTGGTGGCTGATGATGACAGCGCCGCCCGGAGGCGAAACCTAATCGTGAAAGGCTACGTCACAATTTCAGCCGCACGCCGCTTGGCTACAGCCGTAACCTTGTTTCCGGCCGAGGCGATTGCGGGGCGAGATGAACGAGATGAAGGGGTGCCGAAGGGAAGCACCGAAGGGACTGGCCGCGCCGTTATCGTGCGATGATAATGGAATCTCTGAAGGGGGCGATCTCACGCCGGCCGCCGCGGCACCACCAGCTTTGCGACCAGGACCTGCAAGGTCTCGCCGCGCTGATTGCGGGTGACGCTGCGCAACGTCACCATGCCGCGATCAGGTCTCGAGCGCGACGGCGCCAGCGCCATGACTTCGCTTTCCACCTGCAGGATGTCGCCCGGCCGCGTCGGCTGCGGCCAGTTGATTTCCGCCGCGCCACCGATCACGCCGCCGGCAATCGGCGCACCGCCATCCAATAAGAGGCGCATGGTGACGGAAGCCGTGTGCCAGCCGCTGGCGGCGAGGCCGCCAAAGAAGCTGTCGCGCGCGGCCTCGGGATCGACATGGAAAGGCTGCGGATCGAATTGCCGCGCATAGGCCTGGATCTGCGCGGTATCCAGTTCATGGCTGCCGCTGGTGAAGCGCTGGCCGATCTCCAGATCCTCGAGATAATGCAGTTTGCCGCCGTCAGCGCTGCCGGGGCGCCCCGCCTTGCCCGTGTCATTCATGATCCGCTCCCTCGTCATGATGCGGAAGCCGAGGCCGGCCCGATTCCCGCGCCGCAAGGCCGATAACTTGCATAATGATAGTATTTAGGCTATATAAACCCTATGCAACGCAAGACTTTCGGCAATCTGCAATGTCCCATCGCCCGCGGCCTCGACCGGGTCGGCGAATGGTGGAGCATCCTCATCCTGCGCGATGCCTTTCACGGCCTCACCCGCTTCGATGAATTCCAGAAGAGCCTCGATATCGCGCCCAATATGCTGACCCGCCGCCTGGCTTCGCTGGTCGAGGCGGGCTTGCTGGAAAAGCGGCAATACAACCAGAAGCCGCCGCGCTACGAATATGTGCTCACACCGCGCGGCCGCGACTTCCGTCCGGTCCTGATCGCCATGCTCGCCTGGGGCAACCGGCAATTCGCCGAGGAAGGTGTCGCGGTCGATGTGATCGACACCAAGACCGGCACGGTCGCCGAACCGGTCGTCGTTGATCGCCATACCGGGCGTGAATTAACGGAGCAGGATTTCACCTTCGCCCCCGGCCCGGCCGCCAATGAGCGCACCCGCCGCCGCATGGCGCTGCTCAATGAGCGGCGCGCGGAGGCCGAGGGCGGCGCTTCCGCCAGCCGAACCTGACCCGCGCCATTTCGACCGAGACGGCTCAGCCTGCCCGCGGCTTGTCCCGATCCATCTTGCCTGGCGCCTTGCGGCGCTCCGATGTCCCCTTGCCTGATGCCTTGCGCTTCCCTGCCGCACTCTTCGCCATCAGCCGGTCGAGATAGGCGCAGAGCATGTCGCCCATTTCTCCCGCCAGCCGATCCACCTCGGCCGGCGCATATCCTTGTTCGGAGACCTGCTTCCCGACGCTGCTCAACGACATCATGATGATATTGGCGGCGCGGGCGCGCTCCGGCTTGGCAAGGCCCGGAATAGTTTCGCGCATGAAGAGCGAGACACGACGCATCCCGGCCATGACAAGCTCACGGGATTCCGGCGCATCGCGGATGAGCGGCACCGCGTCATGCAGCGCGCGCCGCAAATCGGCCTCCTCGCATTCAGAGCGAAAGAACGCAGTCGCCACGGCCCGCAGCCGCTCCTGCGGCGCGCGCGCCCTGTCGGCCAGGATCGCGCGCAACAAGCCGCTGGTGCGCTGCCACTCCTCCTCCTGCAGGCGAAAGAGGATCGCCTCCTTGCTGGGAAAGTACTGATAGAGCGAGCCGATGCTGACGCCGGCTGTCTCGGCTACCCGCGCCGTGGTGAAGCGCCGTGCGCCTTCACGCTGCAAAACGCGAATAGCGGCCTCAAGAATATCGGCGACGAGCTGCGCCGAGCGCTGCTGTTTGGGCTGTTTCCGCACGGAAATACGCGGTGCCTGGGACTTCTTCATGGAGCTTCCGGGAATGCGATTAGAAAAATGCGACGGTTTGCTCATATTTTATCGGCAGGCATTCAAACGCAAGACAAACCGGAGCTTTCCATGACCATGACGAACACACTTACCACGGCGCCACTGGCGCCCCTGCTGAAGAAACTCTTTGCCGAGGCCGATGTCTCGAGCGAACGCGTTCACGGGCAGATGACGGATCTGTCCGATACCGAACTGGCCGAACTGATGAGCAGCAAGACCGCCTATCGGGCCTTCTACGGACGGGTAAAGGATGCGCATCTCGCCGTGTCGCCTGAAGCCGGCAGGCTGCTCTATATGCTGGCGCGCAGCACCGGCGCCCGCCATATCATCGAATTCGGCACCTCCTTCGGCATCTCGACCCTGCATCTTGCGGCGGCATTGCGCGACAATGGCGGCGGCCGCCTGATCGGCAGCGAATTCGAGCCATCGAAAGTGGCGGCTGCCCGCGCCAATATCGCCGCCGCCGGCCTTGCCGATCTGGTCGAGATCCGCGAGGGCGACGCCCTGGAAACCCTTGCCCGCGATCTGCCAACGGAGATCGACCTCGTCCTGCTCGACGGCGCCAAGGGGCTCTATCCCGAGGTGCTGGCCCTGGTGGAACCGCGCCTGCGCCGCGGCGCCCTGGTTCTGGCCGATAACGTGAAATGGAGCCCCGACTATCTCGCCCGGATCCGGTCCGTCGATCAGGGATACCTGTCCCTGCCCTTCGCCAGCGATATGGAGCTTTCCATGCGGATCGGCTGAAACGCACTGACATGATGTTAATTAGTTGAAATAACGTGATAATATCTTAGTCTGCCGAGCGACGGCTCACGACTGGGCTGGCGGCTTTGTTTGAGGCTTGCATTTTGATAGTTACGATCTTAAGTTACTATCATTATGAAAGCTTCGAACGAGGCCGCCATGCCGGACACCACGTCAGAGACCAGCCGCCGCAATAGCCGGGATGCGAAAGAAGCCGGCGCTGCGGAGACCAGCACACCGGAAACCAGCGCGCCGGCCGCAGCCGGTCCGAATACCCAGTGCCCGATCGGCCGCAGCCTGGAGCGGATCGGCGATGGCTGGACGCTGCTGATCCTGCGGGATGCGCTGCAGGGCGTGACCCGCTTCGACGAGTTCCAGCAGCGGCTCGGCATCGCGCCCAGCATGCTGACACGGCGGCTGAATTCGCTGGTTAAGGACGGGCTGCTGGAACGCCGGCCCTACTGCCAGCATCCGCCGCGCATGGAATACGTGCTGACCCCATGCGGCCGCGATGCGCGTGAGGTCATCCACGCGCTCTATGCCTGGGGCAACAAGCATTTCGCCGCCGAAGGCCAGGCCATGCGGCTGGTCGACACCGTCACCGGCAACGAGGCGGAGCCGGTTCTCGTCGACCGCCATAGCGGACTGCCCACCACCGATTCGCGCTTTGTCTTCGTGCCCGGCCCCGCCGCCAATGAACGGCTGCGGCGACGCTATCCCACGCTGGAAGAGATCCGGGCCAGGCGCGCGGGGGAAGCGGCCGCAAAGGCGGAGCGGAAGTCATGAACGCTCTCACCCCCGCCCTTGCCGATGGTGGAACGCTGGCGACACCGGCTGCGGCCCCGGCGACAAAGCCGCAAGCAGCGCCGGCACCGGGCCTGCCCGCAAGCGAGTTGCCGCTGGCGACCAGGGTCTTCGCCTTCGGCGTCATGTGCGTCGGCTTCTTCATCGCGCTGCTGGATATCCAGATCGTCTCGGCTTCCCTCGCCGATATCGGTGGCGGCCTCTCCGCCAGCCCCGACGAGACCGCCTGGGTGCAGACCAGCTATCTCATCGCCGAGATCATCGTCATTCCGCTCTCCGGCTGGCTGACGCGAGTCATGTCGACGCGCTGGCTGTTCGCCTTCTCGGCGATCGGCTTCACGCTGACCAGCCTCTTATGCGGCTGGGCCTGGGACATTCAGAGCATGATCGCCTTCCGCGCGCTGCAGGGCTTCCTCGGCGGCTCAATGATCCCGACTGTCTATACGACTGCCTTCTTCTATTTCTCCGGCAACCAGCGCGTGGTCGCCGCGGCTCTGGTCGGCGGCCTCTCCTCCCTGGCGCCGACCCTGGGGCCGACCATCGGCGGCTGGATCACCGACAGCTATTCATGGCACTGGCTGTTCTTCGTCAATCTGGTGCCGGGCATCTTCGTCGCCGTCGTGGTGCCGCTGCTGGTCAAGATCGACAAGGCGGATTTCAGCCTCCTGCGCGGCGCCGATTATAGCGGCATGCTGCTGATGGCGATCTGCCTCGGCTGCCTCGAATACACGCTGGAGGAAGGGCCGCGCTGGGACTGGTTCGGTGACGATACCATCCTCGCCACCGCCTGGATCACCGCCATCACCGGCCCGCTCTTCATCTGGCGCAGCCTGGTTGCCGAACATCCGATCATGGATCTGCGCGCCCTCAAGAGCCTCAACTTCTCCTTGGGCTGCTTCTTCTCCTTCGTCACTGGGATCGGCATCTTCGCCACGATCTACCTGACCCCGGTTTTCTTGAGCCGGGTGCGCGGCTTCAGCGCCTATGAGATCGGCTGCGCCGTCTTCTCGACCGGCCTGTTCCAGGTCTCGGCCATCCCCTTCTACACCTTTCTGGCAAAACGCATCGATCTGCGCTGGCTGATGATGTTCGGCCTCGCCTGCTTCGCCGCCGGCATGTGGCAGTTCACCTATATCACCAGCGACTGGGGCTGGCAGGAATTGCTGTTGCCCCAGGGCCTGCGCGGCTTCGCCCAGCAATTCGCCCTGGCGCCGATCATCACCCTCACTCTCGGCGGTGTCGCACCGGCGCGGCTGAAGCTTGCCTCGGGCCTCTTCAACCTGATGCGCAATCTCGGCGGCGCCATCGGCATCGCCGCCTGCGGCACGGTGCTGATCGACCGCACCAACCAGCACTACCTGCATATCGCAGAGAATCTTGAGGCCGGCAGCAGCCTGGCGGGCGCCAAGCTGCAGGCGGTGACACAGTATCTCGCCACCCGGATGGACGGCGACACGGTACGTGCCCATGCCACGGCCTTGAAGACGCTCTTCACCGCCGCCTGGAACCAGGCCCTGACCCAGACCTTCGCCGATGCCTTCCTGCTGATCGCCCTCTGCTTCGTCGTCGCCTTCGCGATGGTGCCGCTGATGCGCAAGGTCGCGCCGCCGAAGGCGCCATCGGCCGACGCCCATTGACCCGTTCAACCATATCGACCCGTTCAAGGATGAGTTTGCTATGACCGCTCCACAAATGCGCTACAAGCTGTTCGGCCGTCAGACCGGCCTGCGCGTTTCCGAATTCGCCTTCGGCGCCGGCAATTTCGGCACCGGCTGGGGCCATGGCGCCGATGCGGCTGAATCGCGCCGTATGTTCGACGGCTTCACCGCCGCTGGCGGCAATTTCATCGATGCCGCCGACAGCTATCAGTTCGGCGAGGCGGAAACGCTGCTGGGCGATTTCATTTCCGCCGCCCGCGACGATTTCGTCATCACCAGCAAATACACCATGAGCGCCGGGCGCGATCTCGGCGTCAGCCGCACCGGCAACAGCCGGAAGAACATGGTCCATTCCGTCGAGCAGAGTCTGAAGCGGCTGAAGACCGATCGCATCGACCTCTACTGGGTGCACGTGCCGGATCAGATGACGCCGGTCGAGGAGATCATGCGCGGCCTCGATGATCTGGTGCGCAGCGGCAAGGTGCTCTATATCGGCCTCTCCGATTTCCCCGCCTGGCGCGTCGCCCGCGGCGCCACCATCGCCGAATTGCGCGGCTGGGCGCCGCTGGTCGGGCTGCAGCTGGAATACAGCCTGGTCGAACGCACAGGGGACCGCGAATTGCTGCCGATGGCGGAGGCCTTCGGTTTTGGCGCCGCCCTGTGGTCGCCCCTCGGCGGCGGTTTCCTCACCGGAAAATATCGCCAGGGCGAGGAAGGCCGGCAGCAGAAGCTCGGCATCCTCATTCATGGCGACACCGACGCGCAGAAGACCGCCGTGCTCGATGCCGTCCTCGCCATCGCCAAGGAAATTGGCGCCACGCCATCGCAGGTTGCCATCGCCTGGCTGCGCGCAAAAGCGGCGGTCGCCCGCACCTCCCTCATCCCCATTCTCGGGCCGCGTACCAAGGCGCAGCTCGACGATGCGCTGGGTGCGCTGAACGTGACTCTGTCGCCTGAACAGGTGCAGCGCCTGAACGAGGTCAGCGCCGCGTCGCCCGGCTTTCCGCATAACTTCATCAATAGCGAGCGCAGCCGCAACCGCGTCACCGGCGGCAAGGCCGATCTGGTCGACCCGCCCTATCTGCCGGTGGCGTAATGCCAGTGGCGTAATGTCAGTGGCGTAATGCGGGTGGCGTAAGCTTCCTCAGGCGACGGAGGGCAGCGTCATCTCGGCGCGCTCCTCCCCCTTGCCACGCCCCTCCGCTTCGCCGCGTCCCTTGCGCAGATCATAGGGCGAATAGCCGAACAGGCGCTTGAAGGATTGGCTGCAGGAGCTGCGCGAGCGATAGCCGTTGCGCGCGGCGATGGTGCCGAAGGGCAGATCGGTCTCGATCAGCGCCCGGCGCACGCGCTGCAGCCGCCAGCGCGTCAGGTAATCGAGCGGCGCCATGCCGACGCGCGCCCGGAACCGCTCGGCGAAAGACGAGCGCGACATGCCGGCCGCACTTGCCAGATCGGCCACCGTCCAATCGGCGGCGACATCGTCATGGAAGCCCTTCAGCGCCCGGCCGATGCGCGGATCGGCGAGACCCGCGAGCCAGCTTGCCTCGTCCGGCCCGGTGGCGGCGAGATGCGCGCGCAGGACCTGGACCAGCAGGATGTCGCCCAGCCGGTCGACGATGACGGCCTCGCCCGGCGTGCCGCCGCCAAGCTCGGCGCTCAGCAGTTTCATGGTCATGCGCAAAGGTGCGGCATGCAGCGAGGCGGCGGGAATATGGATAATGGGCGGCAGAGCCGCGCGCAGCCAGGCGGCGCCTTCCGCGTCGAAGACGAAGCGTCCGCCGATCGATATCTTATCCGGCGGACCATCGCCGAACCGCACCACGCCAAAGGCGTCGCGGTGCTCGGCGAAGAATTCCTTGCCGTCGCGTTCGGGCAGCCCTTCGGCGGTGGCGATACTATGGGCCTGGCTGTTGGTCAGCAAAAAACAATCGCCCGTCTTGAGCTCCAGCGGCTGCGGCCGGCCCTCCACCCGAAGCAGCATCTCTCCCAGCAGGACGGCGCCGATCTTGACGTGCTCGAATGGTCCGAAACGGAAGGCGTAGTCGCCGCTGGTCTCGCAGCGCGTCTGGTGCACGCGCTCGATCGTCAGCATGGTCAGCATGTCGGAAAGCGGATCCATCGGGCACCTTTCGGACGGCTGGATACACAATATGGAGCAATAGAGACACATCGTCCGATGCGCAAGAGCGGATTTTAAGCTATATAAAACCCATACCGCTGATCTTCTGTCTTGATCTGCTGCTTTGAGTGCCGGGTCGCCTCCTGATCCGACCGCCCCAGAGCTGTTGCCACCACCCGCATTGGAAATACGCCTGATGTCCAATCACTCGACCCGTGATGCAATCGTCCTTGGCTTGCTGACAATGGTCAGCCCTTTCGCCATCGACATGTATCTGCCGGCCCTGCCGGAGATCACCCGTCTTTTCGCCGCCACTGAACATGAAGTGCAGGCGAGCCTGATGTCCTTCATGTTCGCCGCCGGTTGCGGCCAGCTCGTCGCCGGTCCGCTCTCGGACATGCTTGGCCGCAAGCGCCCGCTCTACGCCGGCCTCATCATCTTCCTGATCGGCAGCATCGGCTGCACCTTCGCGCCGACGATCGGCACGCTCATCGCCTGCCGCCTCATTCAGGGCATGGGCGCCTGCGCCATCATGGTGATCCCGCGCGCCATGGTGCGCGATCTCCATACCGGGCCGGAGGCGGCGCGGATGATGTCGCTTCTGATGATGATCTACAGCGTCTCGCCGATCCTCGCCCCCCTGGTCGGCAGCTTCGTCGCCGATCATACCGGCTGGCGCAGCATTTTCGGCCTGCTGGCGATTCTCGCCGCTGCCGGGCTCGTCATGCTGCGGCTGTTCCTGCCGGAATCTCGGCCGGCCTCGGCCCGGGCGCAAAGCGGCGTCAGCACCGCCTTCCATAATTACCGCATCCTGCTCAGCGATCCGCATTTCCTGGCCGTCGCCGTTGTCGCCTCCATGAGCCTGGCCGGTTTCTTCGTCTATATCGGCAATTCGTCCTTCGTCATGCAGACGCATTATGGCCTATCGCCCGCGGGCTATTCGCTGGTCTTCGCGATCAATGCCATCAGCTTCGTCGTTACCTCGCAGACGACCGGGAAGCTGGCGCGGCGCTTCGGCTTCCGCCAGGTGATCCGCACCGCCATCATCGGCCAAGCCGGGGCGGTGCTGCTCCTGCTGGCGCTGATACTCGCCGGCGTCGACATGCTGGCAATCGTGATCGTGCTGCTGGCGGTCGTGTTCGGCTTCATGGGCTTCATCCTGCCCTCCACCTTCGTGCTTGCGATGGAGCGGCATGCGGTCCGCGCCGGCACGGCTTCGGCCCTGATCGGCACGCTGAACTTCGCCGGCGGTGCCGTCGCCGTCGCCGCCGTCTCGCCCTTCATCAACGGCACGCCGCTGCCGATGGTGGCCGGCATCGCCGCCTGCACCCTCATCGTCCTGCTGGTCGGCCTGGCCATGATCGGCAAGCGGTCGGAGGCGGAAGTTCCCGGCCCTGCGACGGAGGGTAAAGCGGCCTGACGGGCCGTTAACGGTTCCTGCAAGACTCTGCTCAAGAACTCGACGGCGGCGGTATCGGCTTCATCCCCGGTGCCGCCGTTTTATCGCCCCTTCAAATGGATGATGGTCGTCATATATATTTAAGGACGGTCATCCAGCAAGGAGGCGAGCATGCCCCGGGTATCCAAGGAACAGGCGGCGCGGCACCGCGAAGAGATCATCCAGGCCGCGGCGCGGCTGTTCCGCGAACGCGGCCTCGATGGCGTCAGCGTGCCGGAACTGATGGAATCGGTCGGCCTCACCCATGGCGGCTTCTACAAGCAGTTCGCCTCCAAGGACGAGCTGATGGCGCTCGCCCTGGATGAAGCCTTCCGCCAGTCGAATGAACTCGGCAAGAAGCTGCGGCAGGAGCAGAACGATGACCCCGCGGCGACGCTACGGGCCTATATCGAGCTCTATCTGTCGCCGCAACATCGCGCCGATGCCGGTCATGGCTGCCCCAATGCGGCGCTCTGCACCGAAATCGGCCGGGCGGACCGGAAAGACCCGATCCATGGCGATTACGCCCGCAATCTCGGCAAATCGATGGAGAGCCTCAGCAAGCTGATGCCTGAGCGCGACCCCGCCAAAGCGCGCGCCAACGCCCTCGCCACCCAGGCGCTCCTGACCGGGGCGATGGTCATGGCGCGGGCCAGCCAGGGCCATCCGATCTCGGATGAGATTCTTCAAGCCGTGAAGGCCAAGCTGTTGGATAAATAGCGGAATTTCGCGACCAGCCGCGCCCACAAGATCCTTTTGAAAAAAAATCTGCCCCCGTCGCTGAGGGCTTGAATAAATAGATTATAATCATAATCTATTTATTATCAGACGGCGCAATGAGGGAACCCTGCCGCTGACCAACCTTGTGGAGAGAAAAATGACGACTTCGCAGACTTCAGCCGCCCCAGGTTCAGCCGGCAGCGGCACGGCTCTGATCACCGGCGCGTCCACGGGCATCGGCGCGGTCTATGCGGACCGCCTGGCAAAGCGTGGCCACGATTTGATCCTGGTGGCGCGCGACAAGCAGCGCCTGGAAGCCCTGGCGGCGCGCCTGCGCAGCGAGACCGGCCGCAAGGTGGAAGTGCTTCCCGCCGATCTCGGCAATCCCGCCAATCTGCGCGTGGTGGAGGAGCGCCTGCGCAGCGACGCGGCGATCACCACCCTCATCAACAATGCCGGCGTTGCCGTTGCCGGCACGCTGGATGTCGTCGACCCGGACCGGCTGGAGGCGATGATCGGCATCAATGTGACGGCGCTGACCCGCTTGTCGGTGGCAATCACGCCGCGGCTGATCGCCCGGCGCGGCGGCACCGTCGTCAACATCGCCTCGATCCTGGCCTTGGTGCCGGAGATGTTCAGCGCCACCTATAACGCGACCAAGGCCTATGTGCTCTCCTTCACCCAGTCGATGCAGGCGGAACTCGGCCAGCATGGCATTCGCGTCCAGGCCGTCCTGCCGGGCGCGACCCGCACCGAGATCTGGGAACGCGCCGGCGCCGACGTCAATGCGCTGCCGCCGGAGATGGTGATGCAAGTCGACGAGATGGTGGATGCGGCGCTGGCCGGCTTCGATGCCGGCGAGCTGGTTACCTTGCCGGCCCTGCCGGATGCCGGCCAGTGGGACAGCTTCGTCAAGGCGCGCCAGGCGATGGTCCCCAATCTCTCGCGTAGCCACGCCGCGGCGCGCTATGGCGTGAAGCAGGTCGTGGCGGCCTGATCGCTGTTCAATCCTGATGCCGGCCGCCCCGCTGCGCAAAGAGGGCGGCCAGCTTTCGCTATCCGAGCCCAGGTCAAAGCGCGGCAGAGCCGCCCTTTGACGGGCTGAGGAAACAGCTGACCACGGTGGAGGAATTCATCAAGGCGAACTGGTCGAAATTCGTCCAGGAATACCCTTTGGCCTCTCGACGGGGATAGACCTCAGAAGCACCGGCCACCGGCCAAAGTAACAAACGTCATCTGGCCGCCGGTATTACATATGAGCGTACCAGAAGGCCCGGGCCGTCAGCAGCACGGCCCAGGCCAGCATCACCCGGCGCAGGAAGATCGGCGGGACGACATTGGCGAATTTGACGCTGAGCCAGCCGCCGACCGCCGTCCCCGCCATCACCGTCAGCGCCGCCGGCCATTCGATCGTGCCGGCCAAGGTATAGACGACGATGCCGACCACGGTATTGGCGGCGATCAGCAGGTTCTTGATGCCGTTGGCGCGGCGCAGGCCGAAATTGCCGAAGATCGAATAGGCGGCCAGCAGCACGATCCCCATGCCGAGGCCGAAATAGCCGCCATAGACGCAGAGTACGAATTCGACCAGGGCCAGCACCGCCGGATGCTGATGGAAGCCATGCTGGCCGAAGCCCTTCATCAGCGCATAACGCATCAGCGGCGCGCCGCCGAACAGCACGGTCGCCGCCAGCAGCAGCCAGGGCATCGCGCGCTCGAAGGCAGCGGCGCCGAAATGAATGAGCAGATAGGAACCGATCAGCCCGCCCACCGTGGCGATGGCGGCACGCTGCGGCACCTGGGCGGTGGCGAGATCGACATCGCGGCGGGCGGCAATGACACCGACCAGATTGGCCGGGAACAAGGCGACGAAGAGCGAGGCATTGGCGACCATGGGTGTCAGGCCGGTGCCGATCAGCAGCGGGAGCAGCAGGAAGGCAGCGCCGCCCGCCAGGCTGTTGATGAAGCCGGACAATACTCCGCCGCCCACCAGCAGCAAATTCGGCAATACGAGATTCATTGCATCAATTCCGGCAGCGGCACGCCTGCTTCCGTCGGCCGGTCCTTGCCCCGGCCATCGACGGCAATCGCATGCGCCAAACCCGCTGCCTCCTCCCCCGCACAATCAGCCTGCCACCCCGAGTGACGGCAGCGGCAGCGAGATTAAATCGAGATGCGCTTCATTTACATCTGCAGAAAACGAGGGCGGGTCGGGCGTTCATGGAAGGGCGACGGATTCGACCGGAAATGATCGGCGTGGCTCAACGGCCAAAAGATATGCGCGGCGCGATCGGTCTAAGCGTGCGCTTTCGCCGCCCGCGCCGCTTCCTGTTTGGCGGCGAATTCCGCGTCCTGCCGGCGGCAGGCCTCCGCCAGCGGACGGGCGTTGAACCGCTCGAGGTAGCGCATGATCACCGGGTCTTCCGGCACCAGCTTGAAAGAGGTGGTCCACCACAAGGCATTCCCCCAAAGCACATCGGCGACGGTGAAGCGCTCGCCGAGGAACCAGGGGCCGATACGAAGCTGGTCGATCAGCACCCGCATCATCGTGTCGTAATCGCCATAGCCGGCGGATGACGGCGGCGGTGCCTCGCGTTTCAGCGCCTTGTCCAGCAGGGCCGGCTCGAAACACCCGGCATAGAAGGCCATCCAGCGCAGATAAGGGCCGCGCAACGCCTCGCCGATCTGCGGCGCAAGACCCATCTCGGCATAGAGATCGCCGAGATAGATGAAGATCGCCACCTGTTCGGCGATCAGTTCGCCCTCATGGCGGATCGCCGGAACCTTGCCCATGGGATTGATGGCGAGATAGGCCGGCCGGCGGGTCTCGCCCGCCTTCATATCCAGCAGATGCAGATCATATTCGGCGCCCAGTTCCTGCAGCAGCAGCAAGGTGCCGCCGGACCGCGATTGCGGCGCATGATAGAAATCGACCCGTCGCGTCATGACCGTCCTCCCCTCGCCAGGCTTCGCAAGACCGACCTGCCCCGCCTGGACCAATTTTCCTTGCGTGACTTTAGAACAAAAAGTGAACAATATGCAAGCCGCCTCGACTATCGAAATCGGGCCGACCGGAGTCACGGGAAAGGCCGGGGCGATGCTATGGTTGCGCCAACAGGAGGTCCCATGTCCTTGCATCCGTCTTCCCTCTTCCAGCAGCCGCATCACATCTGCATCGTCGTGCCGGATATGGCCGCCGCCATTCAGTACTATGAGAGCATCGGCATCGGTCCGTGGCACGATTACCCGCCGCTGCGCGAATATACCGAGCTGGAGATGCCGAACGAGGCGGGGTTCCATGCCCTCGTCTTCAAGTATTGCGACCTCCGCGGCCTGCAATTGCAGCTCTGCGAGCCGGGCGTTGCCGATACGCCGCAGCGCCGATTTCTTGAGAGCAAGGGGCCTGGCGTTTTCCATGTCGGCTTCTCGGTCGATCACCTCAATGCGGCGGAACAGGCCGGCAAGGCCGCCGGCCTCGCGCCGCTGATGCGCGGCCGCCGGCCGGATGGCAGCGGCTTCACCTATTTCGATACGGCCGACAAGGCCGGCGTCATCCTGGAGATCCGCAAGGCGAAGAGCGCATAGCATCTGCCGCCGGCGATCAGATGCCGAGGACGATCGACCCATGACGTAGGACAGGAGAGCCGGCGGATGGGCTGCGATGATACGGCAAAGCTTGATCTCGCTGCGGCCGCTCGGCCAAGATGGGCGCATGATTGACCAGCCCCTCCTGCAACTCGATCAGCTCCTGCTGACCCAGCCCGAACAGACCGTCCCCTTCCGCATTGCAGGCCAAGCCGGCGCGCGATCCGTGCCGCCGCAAGGCGCGGCGATGCACGCCCTGTCGCTCGATTTCGCCATCGGCCAGTTTCATCTGCTGGCCGGCGAGGATGTCAGGCCGCTGGCGCGGCTGCTGCGCGTCATCGCGGGATACGAACCCATGCGGCAGGGCCGCCTGCTGATGCGCGGCCAGCCTCTGGCCGGCATTCCGCTGGGTGCGCGCGGCATTGCCAGCCTGACCGGCGATCCGCGCCTCTTTCCGCAACTGACCATCGGCCGCAACATCCTGTTTCCGTTGAGTGGCGATCGGCGCATCGGCGACACCGCGACCGCCGTTGCCGGCGCTGCCCTGCGGGTCGGCCTCTCCGCCGCCGCCCTCGACCGCTATCCCGACGAGGTCAGCCAGGCGACGCAGCTCCGCGCGGCGCTGGCGCGGGCGCTGGCCTTGGGGCCGAGCCTGCTGTTGCTCACCGATCCCCTGCGCGACCTGCCGGCAGGCGAGGCCGCCGGCCTGCTGCAGGATCTGCGCCGATTGCAGCGCGAATTGAGCCTCACCGTCATCTGCGCCAGCGACCGCCTGCCCTATTGGGCGCCGGTCGCCGACCGCGTGGTCCTGCTGGAGACGGCCGGCGGCACGCTTGGCGGCATCATCCAGGGCGGCAGCGCCGAGGAGATCTATCTGCGCCCTGAAAGCCGGATGGCGGCCCGCCTGTCCGGCGCGGTGAACCTGCTGCCGGTGGAGATACTCGGCCGCGAGGGCGACGCGCTTTCCTGCCGCAGCCCGCTGGTCGACCCGCCGCATTTCAGCCTGCCGCAGCGCCAGGTCGCGGCGAGCCTGTGGCAGCAGTCGACGGCATTGCCGGAAGCGGCCGAGGCCGCCGGAGAAGCAGTAAGGCCGCAAGCCAGCCTGTTGCTGCGGCCCAGCCTGCTGCGGCCGGGCCTCGGCATCCGCCGCCAGGACTTCCGCATCGAGGGCCGCATCCAGGACCGTTTCAGCGACGGCGCGACGGTGGTCCTGCAAGTCATGGTACCGGGCTTCGGGGCACCGGTGATCGCCACCATGCCGGCTCCCGCACCCTTCCCGCTGGAACCGGGCATGGCGGTCAGCCTCGGCTGGAATCGTGGCGATATGCGCCTGCTGCCAGATTCGCCGCCGCCCGAACGCAGATGAGCAAAACCCCGCTCTGGCGGCCGCGTCTTGCCCTCGCGGCGCTGATCATCCTGGCGCTGCTGCTGCTTCTGCCGCTGCTCTTCGGCCTTGCGCTCAGCTTCCAGGAAAATGCCGCCGAGGATCCTTTCTCCGGCGCCTTCGGCCTCGCCGGCTGGGCGGATTTCATCACCGACCGCGGCCTGCCGCCGCTGCTTGCGCGATCGCTTGTCGGCGCGTTCCTGGTGGCGATCGCGGCAAACCTGCTGGCGATCGGTCCCGCCTATCTGGTCGCAATCATCGGCGGCCGCTGGCGACAGGCGGTCCTGACCCTCAGCCTGACGGTACTCCTCGGCGATCAGGTGACCATCGTCATGGGCTGGTCGGAGATCGGCCGGCAGCTAGCCCGCTGGCTGGTCGACGCCGATGCCAGCAGCGGACGCTATGTGCTCGGCGATCTCATGACCTTCCTCGCCGAGACGCATCGAGCCTTGCCGCTTGCCATCCTCTGCCAGAGCTGGGCGATGGCGCGACATGACCCGGCCCTGATCGAGGCCGGGCTGGAATGCGGCGCCCATCACGGCCGGCTGTTGCGCTGGGTGGTCTCGCCGCTGCTGCGTCCGGGCCTTGCCCTCGGCGGGCTTTGCGGTTTCGCGCTCAGTCTGGGCGCCGCGCTGGAGCCGGCCCTTCTCAACACCGGCGCGGTCGCCTGGGGCGAGCGGCTGCGCCAGGTCATGGAGATCGAGGGCGACTGGCCGCAGGCCGCGCGGTTTGCCGTCCTCGCCGTCATCATGCTGGCGCTGGCGGCGGCGGCAACCGCCCTGCTGCTGGCACGGCCGGAGCGCCGCTGCGGCTCCGCTTCCCGGCGCGACGCCGTGCAATCACCTCAGCAGGACGATCGGCGGAACTGGGCCCTCGCCCGCTCCCTCGGCTGGCGGGACCCGCTGACGCCGCTGGCGCTCTTGCCCGTGGCATTCCTCGCCTTGCCGCTGCTGTGGATGCTGGTCCTGTCGCTGCGTTATCTCGCCGGCATCGCCATCACCGCCGGGCCGGGCCTGTTCCTGCAGGCCGTCATCGGCGATCCGCGTCTTTTGCCGGCCGTGGTTCCGACTTTGACGGCGGCGCTGATCGCCGCCTTGCTCGCCGCCGCCGGCGGGGCCGGCCTCGCCGTCATCTGGCGGCGCATCCTGGCCCATGACCGCCTCTCCTGGCGATCCTGGATGCTGGCGCTGCTGAGCGCCTTTCCCTTCCTGATGCCGAGCCTGCTCCTCAGCACGCTTCATCTCGCCGCCCATTTCTTTCTCGCCCTCTATCTGCCGAGCGGCCTCGGCATCCTCGCCGTCGCTTTGGCCGACGGGCTGCGCGCCATGCCGCTTGCCGCCCTCGTCATGCTGATCTACTGGCGCCGCCTGCCGGCCGATCTCGATGAAATCGCCGCCGAGTTCGCGCTTGATGCCGACCGCATGCGCCGGCAGATCATCAAGCCCGTGCTGCAGCCGGCCTGGGCGATCGCGCTGCTGATGGCGGCCCTGCTGTCGATCAGCGATTTCCAGCTCGCCAATGCCCTGTCCGGCGACCGGCCGATGCTGGCCCCGAGTCTGCTGGCCAGTATCGCCACGCAAAGATCGCCGATCTATCTTGCGCTGATCGGGCCGCTGCTCGTCTTGACGGCCTGGGCCTGCCACCTGATCCTCAGGCGCCTGGATCGCCGCGAGCAGGCCCGCGCGCCGCAGGGCGGGGCCGGCGCTTTCGGCCTCAGCATGAACGTCACCGCGAGGAAGACCTGATGTCCGCCGATCTCGATCTCTGCTACACGCCCGCGACCGACCTCGCCGCCCGCATCCGCACCGGGCGCCTGTCGCCGGTCGAGCTGATCGACAACGCGCTCGCCCGGATCGACGCGGTCAATCCCAAGCTCAACGGCTTCTGCTTCGTCTATCCCGAAGAAGCGCGTGCGATCGCCAAGGAACGCGAGGCCGAGGCGAAAGCCGGCAGATTGCGCGGACCGCTGCATGGCGTCCCCTTCGCCATCAAGGACCTGACCCCGACCAAGGGCAAGCGGACGACGCTCGGCTCCTTCGCCTATGAGCATAACGTGCCGGATCATGACGCGCCGATCGTCGAGGCGTTGACCAAGGCCGGCGGCATCCTGATCGGCAAGACGACGACGCCGGAATTCGCCTATTCCAGTTTCACCGAAAGCCCGCTTTGGGGCATCTCGCGCAATCCCTGGGACCCGAACCGTACGCCCGGCGGCTCCTCGGGCGGGGCCGGCATCGCCGTCGCCACCGGCTGCGTGCCGCTGGCGGAAGGCTCCGATATGGGCGGCTCGGTGCGCATCCCGGCGAGCTTCTGCGGCACCGTCGGCTACAAGCCGAGCTTCGGCCGCATTCCCTTCACCATCCTGCCGAGCCAGTTCGACCAGTTCTCGCATTTCGGCCCGCTCACCCGCACCGTTGCCGATGCCGCCCTGTTCCTGCAGGTGACACAGGGGCCGGACGAGCGCGACATCCAGTCGCTGAAGCCGGCGCTGGATTTCACGAGCAAGCCCAATCTCGATCTCAAGGGGCTTCGGCTCGCCCTCTGCCTCGATTTCGCCAACCGCGTCTGGCATCCGGAAGTGGAAGCGGCGGTGCGGCGCTCGGCCGACATATTGCGGGCGGCAGGCGCCGAGATCGAGGAAGTCTCGCTGAGCGACCAGTGGGGCTTCGATCTCGATGAGGCCTGGGCCAAGCACTGGGCGGTCTATCTCGCCACCTTCTTCCATCACGTCCTGCCGCAATACCGCGCCAAGATGGATCCGCGCGTGGTCGATTACATCGATCGCGGCCTCGCCATGTCGGCGGTGGAATTCAAGTCGATCGAGATTCAGCGGACAGAGGCCTGGAAGGAGCTGTCGCCGATCCTGGCGCGCTGCGACGCCCTGCTCTGCCCCACCATGGCGCAGCCTGCTGTGCGGGTGGGACGTGCGGATACCGAGTTCTGGCAGCTCGACGCGGCGGGCAAGTACCGCTGCCTCGACGTCACCTCGGTGTTCAATTTCGTCAGCCAGTGCCCGGCGCTCTCGGTCCCCTGCGGCTGGGCGAAGGAACCGGCAACACCCTCGGGCGCCGGCCTGCCGATCGGCCTGCAGATCCTCGGCCGCCGCTTCGAGGATCTGACGCCCTTGCGCATCGCCGCCGCCCTGGAACAGCGCCAGCCCTGGGCGCAGATGCGGCCGCCGGTTTGACGCAACCGCGCCTAGCGCAACGCCAGTTCGGCATCGCGTACCGCCATCGGCATCCGGTCGAGATGGCGATACCAGCGCTTTTCCAAACGGTTGAAGCCCCAGAGCATCAGATAGGTCAGCGTCAGATAGATGAGACCGATGGTGATGAAGAACTCATAGGTCGCGAAGGTGCGGGCGATGATGGTGCGCGCGATGCCGGTCAGGTCCAGGACGGTGACGATGCTGGCCAGCGATGACGATTGCAGGATGAAGATCACCTCATTGGTATAGGCCGGCAGCACGATGCGAAAGGCGACCGGCAGGGTGATCCGCCGCAGCCGCGTCCAGCGCGACATGCCGAGCGCCTTGGCGGTCTCGATATCGGCATGGGGCACGTTGCGAATGGCGCCGGCGACGATCTCGATCGTATAGGCGGCCGTGTTCAGGGTGAAGGTCAGCAGGCAGCACCAATAGGCCTGGCTCAGCACCGGCCAGACGAAGGAGTCGCGGATCGCCGCGAATTGGCCGAGGCCGAAATAGATCAGATAGAGCTGGATCAGCATCGGCGTGCCGCGAAAGAAATAGGTATAGACCCAAATCGCGGCGGAAGCGCTGCGGTAGCGCGATGCCCGCAGGATACCGAGCGGCACCGACAGGAGGATGCCGCCGAGCACCGTCAGAACGGTCAGTTGCAGGGTCACGGACAGGCCATGCAGCAGATCAGGGGCGCTGCGCCAGACGAGGGCGAAATCGATGCCGCCGAACATCGCCGCCTCACCCTGCCAGCCGGACGCCGGCGGCGGCGCGGCGGGCGCAATACATCCGCAACAGATCCGACACCGCCGTCATGGCGAGATAGAGCAACGAGGCGAGAAAGAAGGTCACGAAAGGCTTCTGGCTGACCGGCATGATCAGATAGGCCTGCCGCGCCAGCTCGGTCAAACCGATAACCGAGGTGATCGAGGTCGCCTTCAGCAAGGTAAGCCACAGATTGCCGAGCCCCGGCAGGGCGAAGCGCCAAGCCTGCGGCAGATGGATGCGCCAGAACACCCGCCGCCGCGTCATGCCGAAGGCGAAGCCGGCCTCGATCTGGCCGCGCGGCACGGCCAGGAAGGCGCCACGGAAGATCTCTGTCGCATAGGCGCCGTAGACGAAGCCGAGCACCAGCGTGCCAGCTGCGAAGGCGTTGATGTCGACCCGCACCGCCTTGCCAAACAGCGCGATCAGAGTCTGCAGCAAAGTGGTGCCGCCATAATAGATCAGCAACATCAGCACCAGCTCTGGCACGCCACGGATGATGACCGTGTACGCGGTGGCCAGGCGACGCAATGATCGGTGACCCGAGAGCTTCGCCAAGGCGGCCAGCATGCCGAGCGCCAGCACCACCAGCATGGCCGCCAGGCCGACGGCGAGGCTCATCCCGGCGCCGCTGAGGAGCAGATGGCCGTAACCCTTTAGATCGAGAAACGCGGGCAGCGTGATGCCTCCCTTGCACCGGCTTGAGTACAGGCCTCCGGCATCGCGCCGGAGGCCTGCCGCCCGGTCAGCGACCGTGCTTACTGGCCGTAGATGTCGAAGTCGAAATACTTGTCATTGACCGACTTATAGGTGCCGTCGGCGCGCATGGCGAGGATCGCCTTGCTGATCGCGTCACGCAGGCTGTCATTGCCTTTGCGCAGGGCAATGCCCTCGCCTTTCGAGCCCATGGCGGCCTCGGTATAGATCTTGCCGATCCGCTCATACTGGTCGCCGTTGGTCTTCATGATGCCATCGCTCAGCAGCACGTAGTCGTCGAAGCGGGCATCCAGGCGATGGCTCTGCATGTCGAGATCGGCGCTCTGCGAGCTGTCATAGACCACGACCTCTGCCTTCGGCCATTTGTCGCGCGCCCAGCTTTCATAGGCGGTGGCGCGCTGCACGCCGATCTTCTTGCCGGCCAGGCTGTCCGCATCGGGATAGCCGTCGGCGCCGGCCTTTACCCCGGCCGATTTGAACGCCACCAGGGCCGTGGGCGCCTGGTAATAGGGAATGGTGAAATCGATCTTCTCCTCGCGCTCCGGCAGGATGCCCATCGAGGAGATGATGACGTCATATTTGTTGGCGAGCAGCCCGGGGATCATGCCATCCCAATCCTGCTTCACGAATTCGCAATCGGCGTCGATCTTCTTGCAGATCTCCTTGGCGAAATCGACGTCGAAACCCTGCAGGCTGCCGTCCGGCCCGACCTGGTTATAAGGCGGGTAGGCGCCCTCGACGGCCACGGTCAGTTTCAGCTTGTCGGCCAGGGATGGCGCGGCGCCGGCGGCAAGGACAAGCAGCGCAAGGCCGAACGACTTCAAGCAGAGCGATTTCAGGCGTGTCATGGATCCCTCCCCAGTATCGGATGTAACGCAGATGGAACGCGAAAGACGGCGACATGCGGCGGCATTCGAGGTCGGCGCAGGGGAACCCCATCCCCCTTCGTCTCCTCCGGAATTTGCCCTCGCAGTTAGTAACTGATAGTTTAGTAATGAAGTCAATTACGATTCCTGTTACACTTCCTATTGATCATATATGTGGTCATTCTAGGTCTTCGTGCCTTCATCTGAATGTCACGATAATGAATGGTTAGTTATTAAAGGACGCGAAAGTCGAGATGGCGGAAAAAGCGTTACGAACGAAAAAGCCATCCGGGCGGCAGCGCAAACCGGAAAGCGGCGGTCCTGCGCCCAAGCCGGCGGGCGCTCCCAAGCCCGCCGGCGCATCTAGGACGGCAGCCGCACCCAAAAGCCGCAGCCGCAAGAATCCGCTCGACCGCAAGCAGGAATTGGTTCAGGCGACGATCGATGTGCTGGCGGCGCGGGGCTATGCCGGCACCACCCTGAACGAAGTAGCGAGAGCGGCGGGCGTCTCCACGGCGCTCATCATCGTGCATTTCAAGAGCAAGGAACGCCTGCTGCTCGAGGTCCTGAAATGGATGGGAACCGAGTATTTCGGCGTCCTCTATGCGAGCCAGATCGGCATCGGTGAGCGCGCCACGGATCTGCTGTGGAATCTGGTCCAGGCCGAGTTCGAACCGCGCCTGCTGACGCCGCGCTACCTGGCGGCCTGGAAGGCTTTCTGGTCGGAAACCAATGCGCGCAAGCCCTATACCGAATTGTTCGGCGCGCAGACGCGGCATTTCCTCAAGCTGACCACGGATCTCTGTACCCGCATCGTCAAGGAAGGCGGCTATGCCGGCCATGATCCGCATGTCATCGCCCGCCTGATCGACAGCTCTCTGGGCGGGTTGTGGATGGATATGACCGCGACGGCGACCCCGCTGACGATCAAGGAGGCCCGCCGGATCGCCAGCAGCCAGTTGGCGCTGTTCTTTCCGCGCCATTTCACCGACCGCGGCCCGCGCTGAAACGACATCCAGGCCGCCATGCGTCTCGTCAGCTATAACATCCAGTATTCCCTCGGCGCGGACGGCGAATACGATCTCGCGCGCAGCCTGGCAACGGTACGCCAGGCCGATATCATCTGCCTTCAGGAGGTCGAGCGGAACTGGCGGCGCAGCGGCATGGCCGACCAGCCGGATCTGATCGAAAAGACTTTGGCCGACCGCTATTGCGTCTATGGCGCGCAGTTCGATGCCGATGCCAGCTATCGCTACGCTGCCTCCGGCCGCGTGGTCAATCGCCGCCGTCAGTTCGGGCAGATGACGATCAGCCGCTGGCCGATCGTCGCCGCCCGCTGCCACACCTTTCCGAAGATCGATACCGGCGCGCGCTTCAACCTGGTGACCGGCGCCCTGGAGACGGTGATCGCGACACCGGACGGCCCCTTGCGGCTGTTCAATATCCATCTGAGCGACGCAGCCAGCAGCGAACGCCTGGTGCAGATTCGCCACCTGATGAACCTGCTTCATAACGCCGCGACAGAAGGATCGATCTGGAACGGCAGCGAGGCCGACGCCCGGCATTGGCAAACCGATATGCCGCCGCCGCCCATGCCGACCGAGGCCATCCTGCTGGGCGATTTCAATGCCGAGCCGCAGTCGATGGAATACGCCACCCTGCTGCTCGGCACGCTGCTGTCAGATGCCGGGGCGGCGGAACCGGGATCGGAACGGCTGCGATTCATCGACAGCTGGGTCGCCGCCGGTCACGACCTCGCAGACGGCGTTACCTATCGGGCAAATGCCGCCCAGGGCGCCGACTGGGACCAGCGCCTCGATTACTGCTTCCTGCCGGAGACCATGGTGCGGCGCCTGAAGAGCACCTGGATCGACGAAGCCGCCATCGCCTCCGACCACCAGCCGGTCTGGGTCGAATTGGATTGACGGGGGAATTCGGTATCCCTTCGCGGACGTACCGCCGGGCCGGCATCATTCGCGAGAGCGTCGCGCAAATGAAAACCCCTCCCGCAACGGGAGGGGCTTCAGTTTACGGCTGATCCTGCGCGGGCCGGCGGGTATCCGGACGCGCCATCCCAGCCTCACTTCTTCCGGGCGGCCTTCTTTGCCGATTTCTTCTTGGCTGTCTTCTTGGCGACCTTCTTCACAGCCTTCTTGGCTGCTTTCTTGGCCGTCTTCTTGGCGCCTTTCTTCTTGGCGGCGGGCTTCTTCGCTGCCTTCTTCTTGGCAGCGGGCTTCTTCGCCGCTTTCTTTTTTGCCGCCGGCTTCTTGGCAGCCTTCTTCGCTGCCTTCTTCACGGCTTTCTTGGCGGCCTTCTTGGCCGCTGGTTTTTTAGCAGCCTTCTTCGCTGCCTTCTTCTTGGCAGATTTCTTCTTGGCAGCCGGCTTCTTGCTGGCGGCTGCGACCGGAGCGGGCGGCGACGGCGGTGTGCTGGCGACCGGCGCAGCGACGGGTGCGGCAACCGGCACAGCTGGCGCCACCGCCGCCGGTACTACGGCTGGCGTCGCGGCTGTCGGCTCGGTCGGCTGATCTGGTGTATCGGGCATGATAATGACAAACCTCCCTTTAGGCATTGAATAACATTGGCGATGAACCGTCCCCCGGTTCATCCATCCACGTCCCGATCCTCAACGACGTCCGGGATGCTTTGCGGGCGCATCGCATCGGGAATTCGTCTGGTTCTCGGACGCTCATTCGAAGCGGTATCAAATCTTGCAGAAACTGCCGGGACCGGTAATCGCCCGCCCCATGGCTCCTGGTGACCTGATCTTCCGATGGCTATCGGCCATCGATTACGCCGCTCTTTCTCCCCTCGCCCCACTGACCGGTCCCGACGGTGATCGTGTCGATTCCATATCAGGGGAGCGGCGGCATTCTGCCACAATCTACCGCTCTTGTCGCAGCGAGTTATGCAAGCGGTATCAAAATCCCGTTGCCGCCGACCGAGCAGCAGCGCCGCCCGGAATTCACGCTGAACGCCTGCCTGCCTCATCGTCACGGCCACCGGCGGGAGACCTCACTCGCAGCGATGACCGCGCCGGCCAAACCCCTGTTTCGCCTGCCTTACCCCGGCGATCTGCCCATCGCCTAGCCGCTTGCACGGGCTGCATGGCCGCGCAGCTTGCCTCGTCCCCGCCCCTGGGCTAGCAAGAAGGCCGTGAACTTCAGCCAGCAAGGAAAGCGGCGACACCATGAGCACCAGCAGCACTTCGACCCGGGACAATCTGCGCAGCGGCGGTCAGATCCTGATCGACCAATTGGCCATCCATGGGGTGGAGATGGCCTTCTGCGTGCCGGGCGAGAGCTACCTCGCCGCCCTCGACGCCTTCTATGACAAGCGCGACCAGATGCAGCTGGTGGTTTGCCGCCAGGAAGGCGGCGCTGCCTATATGGCCGAGGCCTATGGCAAGCTGACCGGCCGCCCCGGCATCTGCTTCGTCACCCGCGGCCCCGGCGCAACAAACGCCTCGGTCGGCGTCCATACCGCCTTCCAGGATTCGACGCCGATGATCCTCTTCATCGGCCAGGTTGCCCGCGACCAGGTCGAGCGCGAAGCTTTCCAGGAAATCGACTTCCGCCGCATGTATGGCCAGATGGCGAAATGGGTGGCGCAGATCGACGATGCATCGCGGATTCCCGAATATGTCAGCCAGGCCTTCCACCGCGCCGTCAATGGCCGCCCCGGCCCCGTCGTGCTGGCGCTGCCGGAGGACATGCTGACCGACCGCGTCGCCATCAGCGACGCCGGCCCCTACCGGGTCAGCCGCGGCGCCCCCAGCGCCGACCAGATGAGCGATTTGAAGGAACGCCTCGCCAAGGCCAAGCGCCCGCTGATGATCCTCGGCGGCGGCGGCTGGGATTTTGCCGCGGTGCGCGATATCCGCGCTTTCGCCGAAGCCGCCAATTTGCCGGTCGGCTGCTCCTTCCGCTGCCAGGACCTCTATGACAACAGCGCGCCGAACTATGTCGGCGATGTCGGCATCGGCATCAATCCGAAGCTCGCCGAACGGGTCAAGACCAGCGACTGCCTGATCGTGGTGGGGGCGCGCCTCGGCGAGATGACCACCTCCGGCTATACCCTGCTCAATATCCCGGTGCCGCACCAGCCGCTGGTCCATGTCCACGCCGATCCGGAGGAGCTGGGCCGGGTCTACCAGGCCGTCCTGCCGGTCAATAGCGGCATGGCGCAATTCGCCCATATGGCCGCAGCCCTCGGCAAGATCGATCACACCGCCTGGGACGCCTGGACCGAGAGTGCGCGCGCCGATTACCTGGAGAACATGAAGCATTTCCCGGTGCCGGGCGCCGTGCAGATGGGCGACATCATGCAGTATCTGCGCGGCCATCTGCCGGACGATACCATCATCACCAACGGCGCCGGCAACTACGCCACCTGGGCGCATCGCTTCTATCAATATAAGACCTTCCGCACCCAGCTCGCCCCCACCAACGGCTCGATGGGCTATGGCGTGCCGGCGGCCGTCGCCGCCAAGCTGGCGGCGCCGAAGCGCACCGTCGTCTCCTTCAACGGCGATGGCTGCTTCATGATGAACGGCCAGGAACTGGCGACGGCCGTGCAGTACGGCGCCAATGTCATCTTCCTCGTCATCAATAACGGCATGTACGGCACCATCCGCATGCATCAGGAAAAGACTTATCCTGCCCGCATCTCCGGCACCGAGCTGCACAACCCGGATTTCGTTGCGCTCGCCCGCGCCTACGGCGCGCATGGCGAGCTGGTGGAGAAGACGGAGGACTTCGCTCCGGCTTTCGAGCGCGCGGAAAAGGCCGGCAAGCCGGCCTTGATCGAAGTCCGCATCGATCCCAACGCCATCACCCCGCGCCTCACTTTGATGCAGATGCGGGAAGCCGCGCTGAAAGCGCAAGGGAAGTGACGCCTGGCACGCGCCACAACCGAAAAGCCGGCGCGGTAATGCCTCTCGTTCCGTCATGCCCGGACTTGATCGGGGCTTCCATGTCGGCATGCGACCCCGCATCCGCCATGGATTGCCGGGTCAGGCCCGGCAATGACAAAAGAGATTTCCGTCCATGACCGAGCCCCGCCTGCCCACCGACGTGCTTGTCATGGCGACCGTGCGGCGCTGCAATGGCGACGGCAATTTCGCCGCTATTCTGCATCGCGGCGACAACTGGGGTGGTGCCATCATCATCAAGCTGAACCTGCTTGACGGCACCAATAAGGTACTGACGCAATCACGCGATCTCGACGGCAAGATCGCCTGGCTGCCCGCCAATAAGGGCGCGCTGATGAGCGAAGCAGAGGCCGGCGAGTATATCGAGCGCCAGGTCAAGCGCGACCCCGACCTCTGGGTGGTGGAGATCGAAGACCGCCAGGGCCGCAATCCCTTCGAGGGCAAGATCCTGTAGGGGGCCGCGACCGACCGGCGACCTCAACGACGCTTTCCTGCGATTATCCCGCGCTGCCGGCCATCATGGTCCTGGCGACCAGGCCATAGACGGTCGACCAGGCAGCGCGTGTCTCATCCGTGAAATCCCGGCCGAGCCCCTGTTCCAAAGTCTGCAGCAAGGCGGCGCCCACCAGATCGTAATGTGCCGGCTTCACGCCATAGCCGCCATGACGCTGTCCCAGTTTCTGCAAGACCGGCGCCAGGGTATCGAGGTCCGTCAATTTGCCGATCGCAAAATCAAGCATCTGCATCAGCCGGACACCCTGCTGCCGCAGGTCGCCCTTGAACAACGGGCGTAACTCAGGATTGCTGATGAAAAGGTTCTGATAGAAAAGGGTCGCCGCCTCCGAACCAATCGACTTAACCTTGACCCAGCTTGCCTGCACCAGCGTGATCGTTCCGGCCATATCGGCAGTATTGGCAGTCATCGCATATTTCTCGTCTGTCGTTTCGCCTGAATCATGAGACGGCAGGCTGACCGTCCCGCATCAGGCCGCTATCGGCGGGAAATTGACGCCGCCAACCAGCCGGGGCAAGCCACAACCCTCGGTGTTGTGAGATCGGTCACCTCCCTGGCTCCCGTGACGCAAGCCGCCGGCGGCGAGAGACATTGCGGGTGACGAAAGACACCGGCCTGCGACAAAGCCATTTACTTTTCTGCGGCAGTTGGCACAGCATTCACCTGGGGACTTGCAGACCTGGATCGTTTCCAATGCGGAAGACAGCGCTCGCGGCAAAGGTGTCGGAGACAGCTAAGGTTGCGCCTTGCCGGAGGCAATCGCGCCAGGTTGTCGCGACCGGAGCCAAAGCATGATCCTGCCGACTTTTCGCTATCACCCCGATCCCCTGGCGAGCGGCAGCATCGTCGCCGCCGGTGGGTCCTGCGCCGTCTGCCGGCAACGACGCGGCTATCTTTATACGGGCCCGATTTACGGCGAGGGTGACGATATAAGCGATATATGCCCCTGGTGCATCGCCGATGGCAGCGCCCATGCAAAGCTCGACGTCACCTTTGTCGATGACGAGGCGCTGGCCGCTGACATTTCGGCGGCGATAGAAGTGGAGATCACCTGCCGCACGCCCGGATTTGCCAGCTGGCAGAGCGAGCAATGGCCGTGCTGCTGCGATGACGCCGCCGCTTTCCTGAAACCCGTCGGCATCGCCGAAATCCGCCGCGACCATTACGAATGGGAGGGCCTGCTGATGGGCCATATTGTTCAGAGCATGCGGCTTTCCGGCGGCGCGGCGCGCCGGCTGCTGGAGTCACTCGATAAGGAGTCCGGGCCGACCGCCTATGCCTTTCAGTGCCTGCACTGCCATCGCCTGCATTTCTATATCGATCAGTTGTGACACATCCTTGATGGCACCGGGATCCACGCGATGATCGTCCTGATCTGGATCTGTATCGGCCTTGCTATGCTGCTCTGGCCCTTCGTCGCCGCGCTCAATTTTGACCTGACCAGCTCGGATGCCGCCGGCAATGGCATTGCCCAGGCCTTTGCCATGCTCGGCACGATCGGCATCTGGTCGCTGCTCGGCATCGCCGCCCTGCTGGCCGGCATGCGCGGCCTCATTCCCCTTTGGTCGCTGCTGGTCGCTTTGCTGCTGATACCGCTCTCCGGCTTTGCCGCCGGCAATGTCATCGCGGTTCTCGCCGCACGGGTCGAGGTGCAATGGCTGGCGATCGTGGTGATCGCCGTGCCGCCGCTCCTCGCCCTCTATCTCGGCTGGGCCGCCATTCCCGCTCTTCACGGCGTCATCGCGCCGCGGACGGCCGCCATCATCATCTGGGCCAGCGTCGCCGTGATTGCCGCCCTGCCCTGGCCCCAGGTGATCGCGCTGCCGGCCCTTCAGCAGAAGCGGATCGATGACTGGTACGCGCATCGCGACGCGCTGACGGCCCGTTTCAACGCGCTGGCCGCCAGCGGATCACTGGAAGACTGGTGGCATTTCCTCGATAGCGCTGAGGATCAGCGTGAAGCCGTGGTGCGGCAGATTCGCAACTTCACCGATCGCCAGCAGCGGATCGAGACGCTGCTGAATGCCGGTGACGGCAACGGCTTCCCATCGCTCTACGACCTGGATCTCGCCCCCAGTGCCGAGCTCTGCGCTGGGGCGCGCCACTTCCTGCAGGGGCGCATTCCCGGCTTCAAGCCGGCATCGGATAAGGCCCGCTACAAGGACATCCGCGACATTGTCGAGCCTTACGGCAACACGTTGCGCTGGCTGGTTCAGAATCGCTGCCCGCTGCAGCCGGAACTGGATCAGCTGGAGGCCGTCATCCGCAGCTATCCCGATGCGGAGGAGGCCATTCTTCTGCTGACGGACCTTGACGAGATGCGGCGCGATCTCAGCAAGTAGACGCCTGCCGAGATCGCGATGTCAGTTGTCGGTGTTACGAGCCGCCGATGTCCCGGGCCGCAGACGGTACAGGCCGTAGGACGTTACAGGCCGGCTTCGAGAACCTGGCGGATCTCGTTGTCGCCGATCATGCCCTCCGCGCCCAGTCCATAGGCGCAATGCATCTCCAGCGTCCCACCGGCGAAGCTGATATGCTTGGCGCCTGCTTGCTTGACATTTTTCAGCTTGATCAGCTTCAAGCCGTCGCGCACGGCCTGGCGGCCCATTTCATCCTGGCAGATCATGCGCAGCGCCATGTTGAGGCGGTGGCAAGAAATGTTGTCGAGAAAATTCAGCGCCGTGGCGTCATCGGCCAGACTTTCCCAATCGATCTCATAGGGGATGGGCTTGCCGCAAATCTCCTCGATCTCCTTGACGCGCGCCGGCAGCGTTTCCTGCTTCAACGACTCCACCTTGCGTCGCTCATTCAGCCCCATGATACCCTCTCCATATGCCAGCCGCGGCGGGCGCGGCCTGTCCGCCCCGGCGCCCTTACCCGGCATCCTGTCCCCGGCAGCCAGGGTGGCAAGCGGGACCCGAACAGACAAGGCACAAGGCACATCGCTGTGCGATGCATCACCCGGCAATGGAAAGGGTTGTCCGGCGCCGGCGATCGACAATGGTTTCCCTGCGCCGACAAAAGTGCAAAGGCCCGGACGACACAGCCGGCCGGGCCTTGCTCATCTCTTGGCGCACCGGAAGCGCGCCGGCGACCATGATCAGACGATCTTGGCGATCTCCTTGAAATCGAAGCGCGGCGAACGTGCGAACAGCTTTTCCTGGCTGCCATAGCCGATATTCAGCAGGAAGTTCGATTTCACGTTCGTGCCGGCAAAGAAAGTCTCGTCGACCACGGCGTTGTTGAAGCCGGACATGGGACCCGTATCAAGGCCGACGGCGCGCAAGGCGAGGATCAGATAGGCGCCCTGCAAGGTGCCGTTGCGGAAGGCGGTGGTGGCGGCGAATTCGGCGTTGCCGCTGAACCAGGGCTTGGCATCCATATGCGGGAAAAGCCGCGGCAGGGCCTCATAGAATTCGAGGTCATGGCCGATGATGGCGGTGACCGGTGCCGCCATGGTCTTTTCGACATTGCCCTCGGCGAGGGCCGGCTTCAGCTTCGCCTTGGCCTCGGCGCTGCGCACGAAGACGAGGCGGAGCGGCGAGCAATTGACGCTGGTCGGTGCCATCTTGGCGAGATCGACCGCCCGGGCCAGCAGCGCGTCGCTGACCGGCTTATCGAGCCAGGCATTGAAGGTACGAGCTTCCAGGAAAAGCTGATCGAGGGCTTGGGCGTCGAGCGGCTGACGGCTGGTGGTTTTCAACGGCGCGTTCATCGAGGGTTCTCATCTCTGATCTGCGGGCAATCAGACATGCCAGCTTGCACTCATCAGAACAATCGGCCAAAATACGATGATATCCATCTAATAAATCGATATATGCTCGACAATCTCACCCTGGATCAATTGCGGATGCTGATCGCGGTGGCCGAAACCGGCAGCTTTTCCGCCGCCGCCCGCCGCCTCGGCCGGGTGCAATCCGCCGTCAGCCAAGCCGTGCAGGGGTTGGAAGCGACGCTGCGATTGCAGCTCTTCGAGCGCGATGGAAAGACGCCGCGTCTGAGCGATGCCGGCCGGATCATCCTGAACGATGCCCGCGACCTGGTACGCGGCGCCGAGCTGCTGCGGGCGCGGGCCGAGAGCATCACCAACGCGATCGAGCCGGAACTCAGCCTGGCCGTCGATTCGATCTTCCCGAGCGCCATCCTGACCGAGAGCCTTCAGGCCCTGGACAAGATCTTCCCGCATCTGCCGGTTCTGCTCTTCACCGAAGGCCTGGGTGCCGCCGAGCAGCAGCTGCGCGACGGCAATGTCCGGCTGGCGATCTATAGCCCGCTGGTGACCGCCGCAACCGATCTCGTCGGCGAGCGCATCAGCGACATTCCCTGCGTGCCGGTGGTTGCCGCGCATCATCCGTTGGCTGCGATGCCTCTACCGGTTTCCCGCGCGGCGCTGGCGGACCAGACCCAGCTTGTGCTGACCGATCGCAGCACGCTCAGCCAGTCCCTGCGCGGCAATCTCGTCAGCCGCCGGCAATGGCGCTTTGCCGATCTCCATACCCGGCTGGAATACCTGCTGGCCGGGCTCGGCTGGTGCCATATGCCGCTGCACCTGATCGAGCCGCATCTGGAAAGCGGGCGCCTCGTGCGGCTGCGGCTGGAAGAGGATACCAGCTTCCTGGTTCCGCTCCATATCGTCCATGAGCAGACCAGGCCGCCCGGAAAAGCGGGCCGCTGGCTGATCGACGACCTGAAGCAGCGGCTGGCGGCGGCGGGACTGGTCTAGAGCCGGATCACAACCAGCCCGACTTCTTGAAGCGCCAGTACAGAAACCCGCAAACGCCGACCATCAGGCCGATCGCGTAGAAATAGCCGTACTGCCATTTCAGCTCCGGCATGATTTCGAAATTCATGCCATAAATGCCCGCCACCATGGTCGGGACCGCCAGCATGGCGGCCCAGGCGGCCAGCCGCCGCATCACGTCGTTCTGCCGCATCGATTCCATCAGCATCTTGGATTCGACCACGGATTTCACGGTTTCGCGCAGCGCCTCGATCCGGTCCATCAGGATATTGGCGTGGTCATAGACATCGCGGAAATAGGGCTGCGTCGCCTTATCCATGGCGGGCACGTCATAGCGCATGATGCGCTGGCAGATATCGGGCAGCGGCGCCACGGCATGGCGCATGTCGAGCAGGTCGCGGCGCAGCAGCGAGATCTCGCCCAGCACGTCGCGGCTCTGGTCTTTGCCCGAGAAGATGGCGCCCTCCAGTTCCTCGACCTTCTCCTCCAGCGCATCGATCACCGGGAAATAATTGTCGACGATGAAATCCATCAGCGCATAGAGGATGAAGTCCTCGCCATGCTTCAGCTTGTCGGGCGCATGTTCGCAGCGATCGCGCACCGCGGCATAGCTCAGCGACTTGCCGTGGCGGACCGAGATGATATAGCCGCGGCCGACAAAGAAGCAGGTCTCGCCCAGGGCAAGCGCGTCATCGAGCCACTGGCAGGTCTTCATGGCGACGAAGACGGTGTCGCCATAGACTTCCAGCTTCGGCCGCTGATGGGCGCGATAGGCGTCTTCCACGGCGAGCTCATGAAGACCGAACTGGTGCTGCAGCGGCAGCAGCATCTCATGCGTCGGCTCCAGCAGCCCGATCCAGATCAGCTGCCCGGCCGAGATCTTCATATGCTCGGTATCGGCGATATCGATGTCGCGGATTTTGCGGCCGCCCTGGTAAAGCGCGCAGTTCACCACGTGATTCATGACATGCATTATCCTGTAATCGGGCCTATCCCCGATCACCCGATAACGCAATTCCGGTGACTATCGCAAGCCCGCTCTGCCGCTGGGTTGCGTTCCCCGTGCGCCGGCGCACAGATTGCCGGGTTGACGGCAAGATCGGCGCGCTTGCCTGAATCAGCCTGCGACCGAAGGCAGATGCCAGCCGTCGCCTGCCGCCTATTGGCTGTTGCCGCCCCCGTGATGGCTGCCGCCATCGCCCGGGTTGCCGTCGCCGTGGTTGCCGTGATGGTGATGGTCGTGGTGATGGTGATCATGGTGATGATGCCCGGTACTGCCGTCGCCGTCGCCGGTCCCGCCATCGCCCGTGCCACCGTCGCCGCCTGTCCCACCGGTGCCGCCGTCACCGGTACCACCGTCGCCCCCGTCGCCAGTACCTCCGTCGCCGCCTTCGCCGCCTGTCCCGGTGCCGCCATCGCCGCCGGTGCCACCCGTTCCGCCGGTGCTGCCGCCCGTACTGCCGCTCGGCCCTGAACTCCTGCCGGCGGTTCGCGTGCCGCTGGGGCTGCTATGATGATCGGCACGATCCGAAGATGGCGAGGACGAGGGAGAAGAACCTTGCGGCGAGGGAGGACCGCCGGCTGCCGTCGCGAAGGCGCCGATATCACCCACCTTCGCATCCGAATCGGCATCCCCCACCATGCCCGACTGCCCTGCCATGACCGTCGTGCCGGTACCGACACCGAGCGGCTTCAAAAAGATCTCGCCCTCCAGCACGTCGACTTTGGTGACGCCCTTCTCGCCGACATTGATCAGGATATCCGTACCGCGGATGCCGATCGTCGCCGCAGGCGTCCGCAGGATCACGCCCTGATCGTTCTTGCCGTTGGAGGTAAAGCGAAAGATGCCGGCGCCGAGATTGACCAGCCCGTTGCTCATCTGCGCGTTAGGATCGAAGGCATAGTTATCGAGGACGACCGTGCTGCTTTCTTCAAGCCGCAAGGCCGACCCGTCGACGAAGGTCATCTGCACCGCCGATTGCGGCTGCGTTTGCACCTGCTCGTTCTGCACCAGATGATCGTCTTTCTGGACGGGCTCGCCATTGGCGCCCGGCGGGGTATGCGTCGCCGTATTGACTACGTCATCGACATTGGCGATCGGTGCTGCGACAGCGAGCATCGGCAATGAGATCATGGATGAGAAAACTAAGAGCACATCCCAGCGACCGCACATGGCCATCGTACAACCCTCCCCCAAACCTTCGCTTATATCGATCGCGCGCCTAATGGTTGTCAACGACTCCCAGTGCACCGCAACAGAATTACGCGGCGCGATGCACCGAAGCCACATTTAGCCCCGCCGTCCTTAATGTTAATGAAAATGACAGCAGGTTCGTCCATACCAAATAACATCTAATGGTCGTGTTTCACGAAGTGACCGAGCCGAGCCCATTGCTCTATACATCCGCGGCGGGACGGTTATCCTCGTCACAGGAAAGCCGGATCAGCCGCCTTTCCAAGAGGCTCCGAATGCGTATCTCGATCCAGCGGGTTTCCGTCCAGCGTGTCCTGCCAGCGCTCATCCTGATCGCTATGGTGCTGTTCCGGATTTTCGACCCGGTCGTCTTGCGCCAGGAACGGCTGCAGATATTCGACCTCTTCCAGCGCGCCGCACCACGTCACTACATCGACGCACCGGTGCGCATCATCGATATTGATGATGCGACGCTGGAAAAATATGGCCAGTGGCCCTGGCCCCGCTCCCTGCTGGCGCAGCTGATCGACGATCTGCAGCAGCAAGGCGTCGCCGCCATCGGTCTTGACATCGTCTTTGCCGAGCCGGATCGCACCGCCCCGCAGGCGATGCAGAAGATCTGGAAGGCGGGCGACAAGGCCAATGCCTTGCGCGACATCCTCGCCACTTTGCCCGACCCCGACCGGCAACTGGCTGCCGCCGTCAAGACCGCACCGGTGGTCACCGGCTTCGTGCTGACGCCGGATGCCAATTTGCAGGCGCCGCAACGCAAGGCCGGCGTTGCCACCGCCGGCAACGACCCGCGCCTCTACGCCCTGGGCTATGCCGGCGCGGTACCGGGCCTCAGCATCTTCGACGATGCCGCCCGCGGCAGCGGCATGCTCAATTCCAATCCGGATCGCGACGGGGTGACGCGGCGCGTACCGATGGTCATGCAATATAACGGCAAGATCTTTCCCAGCTTGTCGGCCGAGGTATTGCGCGTCGCCCAGGGCGCCTCGACCTATTTCGTGAAATCGACCGGGACCGGCAAATTCGCCGATTTCGGCCGTTATGTCGGCATCGCGCAGATCCGCATCGGCCAGTTCATCGTGCCGACGGATCGCAACGGCCAGGTCTGGCTTTACGATACCGGGCATGAGACGCGGCGCTTCGTCTCGGCTTGGCGCATCCTCGACCGGCAGCCGGTCGATCTGCGCGGCATGGTGGTTTTCATCGGCACCAGTGCGCTGGGCTTGAAGGACCAGCGCGCGACCCCGGCCGAAGCCGCCATAGCGGGCGTCGAAATACACGCGCAGATAACCGAGCAGATCCTGACCGGCACTTATCTGCAGCGCCCCTATTGGGCGGACCCGGTGGAGATCATCTTTCTGGTGCTGCTGGGAACCGGCATGCTGCTCCTGCTGCCTAAGCTGGGTCCGATCGGCTGCGCTGTCGCCGGCGCGGTCGGCGTCGGTATAGGCCTTGCCCTCGGCGCCTTCGAATACCAGGAGCATGGCTGGCTGTTCGACCCGATCTATCCTTCGATTGCCGCGCTGCTGGTCTATCTCAGCGGCTCGCTGATGGGCTATCTGAAAGCCGAACTGGAACGCCGCCATGTGCGCCATGCCTTCTCGCATTACCTGGCGCCGGCCATGGTGGAGCGCCTGGCGGCCGATCCCAGCCACCTGAAACTGGGCGGCGAGATGCGGGACGTCACCATCCTGTTCCTGGATATCCGCGACTTCACCACCATCGCCGAAGGCCTCGATGCCGAGCATCTCACGCACCTGATCAACCGCTTCCTGACTGTGATGACAGCAGCGGTGCTGGAGCATGGCGGGACCATCGACAAATATATCGGCGACAGCCTGATGGCCTTCTGGAACGCACCGCTCGACGATTCCGATCATGCCGGCAATGCCTGCCGCGCCGCTCTTTCCATGCGCCAGCGACTGGTGGCGCTGAACAACGCGATGCGCGAGGAACATCAGGCCGCGCGTGAAGCCGAGCAGTTGTTGCTGCTGGAAGGGGAAATACCGACGGTCCCCCTGGAGCCCGTTCAGATCCGCATCGGCATCGGCATCAATACCGGCGTTTGCTGCGTGGGCAATCTCGGCTCGCAACAGCGCCTCAACTATTCGGTCATGGGCGACAACGTCAACCTTGCCTCGCGGGTCGAAGGCCTGACCAAGTTCTACGGCGTCGACATCATCATCACCGAGGCGACCCGGCAGGCCGCACCCGGCTTCCAATGCCGCAATCTCGACGTTGTCCAGGTCAAGGGCCGGACAGGCGAGGTCACGATCTATGCACTGCAGGATGAGGAGCGCGTCGGCGCGGAAGCGATCACCGGCAGGCCCGATATTTGCCGGCCCAATATTTGCCGGCTGGGCGGTTTCAGGCGGCCGGCCGCCATTGCCCCTCATATTCCATCTGGCGAGCCACGGCCGCAGCCGCCGCGCCGCCGCAGAGCCGCGCCACCAGGTGCAGCGACATATCGATGCCGGCGGAGATTCCGGCCGAGGTGAGGATACGGCCGTTATCGATGAAGCGGCTATCGCCGACCACCTCGGCTTTCGGCGCCACCCGACGCAGAAGATCGAGCGCCCCCCAATGGGTGGTGACGCGCAAGCCGTCGAGCAGTCCCAACCGGCCGAGCAGCAAGGCGCCGGTGCAGATGCTGGCGACGATCTCAGCCCCCCACGCCTGGGCCTCAACCCAATCGAGCAGGCGCCGGTCCTGCACCGCCCGCCGGCTGCCGATACCGCCCGGCAGCAGCAGGATATCCGCCTGCGGACAGCTCTCATAATCATGGCCCGGCGTCACACGCATCCCCCCGACCGTGACCACTGGCGCGGCCGCGACGGTATGTACCTGGAAAGAAGGCTCGGTCGTCTGTGCCGCGATCGAGAATACCTCGAAGGGCCCCGCGAAATCGAGCACCTCGACTTCGGGAAACAACAGGATCGCCACCGAACGCGGCTTGCCACACGCGGTCTTCAGGTGATCGCTCGTTTGACGAGCGGTACCGACAGGGTCGGACATGAATGCCTCCTTGGCTTCGATAAAGCGGCGCGGACGACCGCGACCGGCATCACGCAGCCGTTGCGCCGATCTGGAAATGCTGACGGAACTGGCTCGGCGTCACGGCAAGATGCCGCTGGAAAGTGCGCCGCAGACGCTCCGCCGTGCCGAAGCCGAAGCGATGGGCGATGCGGTCGATGCTGTCGCCACCGGCCGCCAGGGCCTGTCGCGCCGCATCGAGCCGCGCCGCGGCGACGAAGGCGGCCGGCGTCAGGCCGGTTTCGGCGACGAAGCGGCGAGCGAAATGGCGTGGGCTCATAGCGCAACGGGCCGCCAGGATCTCGACGGAAAGATCGCCCTCGAGATGCTGCAATATCCATTCCTGCAGTACCTTGATTTTGCCGGGGGCGGTTTCCTGGGCCTGCAAGGCGGGGCTGAACTGCGCCTGGCCGCCGCTGCGCCGCATATAGAGGACGAATTCCCGCGCCAGTGCCTGGGCGACCTCCACGCCATGGTCTTCCTCGATCAAGGCCAGGGCGAGATCCATGCCGGCGGTGATGCCGGCGGAGGTATAGAATTTGCCGTCGCGCAGGAAGATCGGATCGCGCTCGACCTTGACTGCCGGATAGGCGGCCGCCATCGGCGCGCAACGCTCCCAATGGGTCACCGCCCGCCGCCCGTCCAGCAGGCCGGCCTCCGCCAGCAGCAGGGCGCCGCTGCAGACCGAGGCGACGCGGCGCGCGGCGGCGGCCTGACGCTGCACCCAGCGAAGCAGGCGCCGATCCGCCAGCGCGGCGTCGACGCCGGCGCCGCCCGCGACCAGCAAGGTGTCGAGATCCGGCATCACCCTTCCCGCCGCCGACGTCGCCATCAATTCGATCCCGCCGGTGCTGCGAAACAGGCCGGCGCGCGGCGCGATCAGCGCGACATCATAGGCCGGGCCGCCGATGAATTCGTTGGCGGTGGCAAACAGCGATATGGGCCCGGCGATATCCAGCAGATGCGCTTCGGCATAGACCAGCATGCGGATCTTGCGCAGGACCGGGCCGCCGGCCGGCACAGCCGCCTTTATCCTTCCGCTTCTCGCCATCGGTTCACCTTTCCGCCGGATACCGGCGCCCTCCAACCCGTCCGCGCCATCCTGGGACAAAACTGTTATGGCAGCAATGACATCAAGGACGTTTTTTCTGCCATCCCTTCCATCGGCGGCGCGGAGGCTGATAGACTGCCGGCCGTGGCGCCGGGATGGCGACGATATGGGGGTATCGAACGGGATCGCCGCGATGAAGAACGCCGATCGCATCAACTTCTATCTGGCTGGCTTGCGGCAGCCCGGCGACGGCCGGGGCCGGCCGCCGGCATCCGACGCCCCCGCCCGCCCGGGCATTCGCTCCGATGGCAGCCAGTCCGGCGGCGCACAATCCGCGGCGCAAAGCGAGCCGGGGCAGCCGCCGCGCAAGAACGTCCGGGTCGAAGAAGTCCCGGTCGCGGAAATCCCGCTCAAGCAAGCCGCACGACCGACCGGCGCCGGATCGGTCGGGGCCGCCGGGGGCTTCGCGGCCGCCTTACGCAAGCAATTACAGGATGGCGGAGAGGGCGAGTTGGCGGCCACGCTGGACCAGGCACAGTTGCGCCGGCTGCTGGAACGCCTGGATCACCGCCGCGAACGCTTCGGCCTTCCCCTTGACCTGTCGCCCGAGACCGCCCGCAAGCGACAGCGTCAGCTGATCCTCGGCCTGCTGCTGGCCGCGCTTATCATTGCCCTGCAGGCCTCGGCCGTGGTCTGGCTGTATCAGCGGGCGGAACAGCTGCTGGGACGACCGCTGAGCCCCGCCTTGCTGCTGACCGCCACCCAGGCCGATCTCGACGTCGTCTTCCGTCCCTCGGCCAGCGCCGGCGACATCGCCGTGCTGCTGCGCGAACTTCAGCTGCATGTCGTCGACGGCCCGAACAGCAGCGGCCGCTATGTGCTGCGGCCAGAAGCCGGCATCGAGCGCAGGCACGCCCTCAATGCCCTGCGCGACCGCCGCGACCTCGTCTACAGCGCCGAAGCGGCCTATTGAGGCCGGAAATCCTCAATAGGCCGGTTCTTCGGTAGGTCGCGACCCGCAAGGGGCCGGAGGGCGTCATCCCGCGCGAATCTTGGTGATGAAGGTATCGACCTCATGGCGCAGCTTGACCGCGTCGGTCGATAGCTGGTTGGCGGCGCTCAACACCATGCCGGAAGCATGGCCGGCTTCCTGCACCGCCGTCGATACGCCGCTGATGTTGCTGTTCACCTCATTGGTGCCGCTGGCCGCCTGCTGCGCATTGTTGGAGATCTCGCGCGTCGCCGCCGATTGCTCTTCCACCGCCGCGGCGATGGCGCTGGCGATCTCGTTCACGCGGTCGATGGTGGTGCTGATCGCGCCGACGGTCGTCACGGCATCGCGGGTGATCGACTGCATGCTGTCGATCTGTGCGGCGATCTCCTCGGTGGCGCGCGCCGTTTGCGTCGCCAGCGTCTTGACCTCGCTTGCCACCACCGCGAAGCCCTTGCCGGCATCGCCGGCGCGGGCCGCCTCGATCGTCGCGTTGAGCGCCAGCAGGTTGGTCTGGCTGGCGATCTCATTGATGATCTGCACGATGCCGCCGATCTTGTCGGCAGCGCCGTTCAGGCTTTCGATGGTGTCGCCCATGCGTCCGACCTCGCTGACCGCCTGACGCGTCGACGAGGCGCTCTCGGTCATCTGCCGGGTGATCTCGGCGATCGAGGCGGAAAGTTCCTCCGCCGCCGTCGCCACCGTCGTCACGCTGGCCGAGGCCTCGTTGGCGGCGGCGGCCACCGCGCCCGCCTGAGTGCTGCTGGCTTCGGCGACTCCTGCCATGCTCTGGGCATTGGATTGCAGATGCGCGGCGGCCTCCGACACCGCTTCGACGATGCCTTTCACGCTCTGCTCGAATCCATCGGCCAGGGCCTGCATCATCTGCTTCTTTTCCAGCGCCGCCGCCTTCTCCGCCTCCGCGCGCTGATGGCGCAGCTCGTCGACCTCGACCAGCTTCTCGCGGAAGACGTTGATCGCCCGCGCCATCACGCCAAGTTCGTCACGCCGTTCCATCGCCGGCACCTCGATTGCAGTATTGCCGCCGGCCAAGGCGCCGACCGTGGCCGTCAGGCGGTGCAAGGGTGCTGCCACCTGCAGCCGCATCAGCACGAAAATGATCACCGACAAAGCAACGACCAGCACCGCCGAAGCGATGACGGTGTACAAGGTCAAATCCCGCGACGGCTGCAGGATCTTGTCTTCCGGCAGGTCCACCATCACCGACCAGGGCGTGCCCGTCTGGCCGACTTCGACCGGCTGGAAAACACGCAGCAAATCAATCTTGCGAACGTCGGAGAAATCCGCCAGGTCGAAGGCCTGGCCCTTGGTGACGCCGTCCTTGGCCTTGGCGAGATCCGGCTCCTGCGCCTCGATCGGCTTCATCAGCTGCTTGAGATCGGCATAGGCCGCCCAATTGCCCTGGGCGGAAATAAGTGACACCGCACCGGTTTCATAGGGCTTGATCTCGGCCAGGCGATTCTGGATGGCGGCCAGGTCGAGATCGAGGCCGACCACACCCAGCACCTTGCCGTCGACGATGATCGGCGTGACGAGACTGGTCATGATCACCGTTTTGTCGCCGACCACATAAGGATAGGGCTCGATGATCTGCTGCTTGCCGGATTTCTGCGCCAGCAGATAATAGTCGCCGGCCCCCGGCTTGTCGTAATCGGTGAGCGGCGTCACGTCGAAGCCGCCATCCTTGGCGAAGACATAGGGCACGAAACGGCCGGTCGCGTCATAGGCCTTGGCGTCCGGGAAGGTCGCCTTGCCGTCGGCATTGACGAAATCCTGGTCCTTGCCGTCGAAAGCATTGGGCTCCCAGGCGGTCCAGACGGCGACATATTGCTGGTTGGCCTTGACGGCGCTTTCCAGCAAGGCGAGGTAGGTCTCGCGATCCTTGATGCCCTCGGAATAAAGGCCGATGAAGGCGTCGCGCATGGTTTCGGTCACGCGCAGCGCCACGTTGATGTCGCGCTGGACGCCAGCCGCCACATGGGCACCGAGTTCCTTGCCCGATTGCACCGACAAATCCTCGGTGGTGCGTGCGCTCTTTACCGAAATCAGATAAGTCGTGGCCGCCAGCCCGACCAATAGCGCGACGATCAATGACACGACCATCTTGGTACTCAAGGACGCCCGCATGGATACGGCGCCCGACTTCACGTCCGGCATGTTTCTTCCCCGCTGATGCGATTCAAAACGCATTCACTCTTATTGCGAGGCTATCGTCACCCGAGTGGGATTAAATAATAGTAAACATTATTTCCTTACGGGAAAAATCTGAGAATTTACGGCTTAAACATCATCCGCGCCGAGGCGCCTCATAATCGCCCGGCATAGCGGGTCAGGAGCAGCCGCCAGATGTCGAACGGATGCCCGTCGATACTGCGGTAGTCGAAGAGGTCGAAGCCGTGTCGCCGCAGGCGCCGGAGCTGCAGCAGGGCTAGTTTCGCCGGCAGGAAAGCGGGCACGGCGCGGCGCGGCGGAGAGAGATCGCGCAAGGCTGCGAGGTTTCGCTCGGCATGGCCCGCCAATTCGCCGATGGCGGCGGCCAGCTTGCCCTCGCGCTGCAGGTCGCGGCGCAGATCGAAGAGATGATCGAGGTTGACGCCATGCCGCTGCAGCACCGCTTGCGGCAGCATCAGGCGCTTGTCCCGGGCATGGAACAGGCAGGCGCGGATCAATCCGGTCAGACCGTAGCCGATGCCGGCCAGGCGCGCGCCCTCCACCACCAGCGGATCCTGCGGATCGACCCCGCCGATCACCAAGGATAGGCGGATGAGATTGCCGCCGGTCGCGTCGAGATAATCTTCGACTTCCGCGAGGTCGGTGCCCGGGCCGGTCGCCTCGCCTGCCGCCGCATTGGCGGTGAAATCGCTCTCCCGCGCCGTCACCATCTGCTGCAGCCAGGCGATCGGCAGGTCATAGGCCCGCTGCACCTCGGCCAGAGGCGAGGCCACGGCATGACGCCGCACCGGCCCGCCCCGCTCGATTTCGTCCAGAGCCTCGCGCCACCATTGCAGGCGGATGAAGCCCAGCATTTCCTCGGAAACGGTATCGGCCACCCGCGCCAGTTCCAGGTTGAACGCAGCCACCACCGCCAGGGCGCCTCGTTGCGCCGGCGGCGCGGCCAGGATGGCGAGATAGCGGTCACGATCGCCTTTGGCGAGTTCCGCCAGGGCGTAATCCGCATCGCTTGCCATCATGCCCGGCCCCGGGCCACGTCGACCGGCACGCGAGCAGGCAGGGCCATCGCGCGCAGCGGCATTGGATCGCGCGCACCGCGATCCGGCCGCAGCCGCAGCGAGCGGATCAGTCGCGTGGCGGTCACGGCGACCATCACGGCGGCGGTCATGGCGGGAACAAGGTCAGGGTCGAGCAAGGTCGTCATCCGGTTTCAATTCCGATTGCGATCACTGACTAACACGGCTTCGCCGCTTCTGCACAAGCTCCATCCTCTACCGATTTGCCGAGATCGATCTGCCGCTGCCGATTTGCGGGGGGCGCGACGGGAACCCGGCAAGCAACCGGCGTGTTTTTCAGCCATCCGCAGCGACGAGATCCTGCATCGGCGCGCCGACGAAATGACGGAAGGCCGGAAGCGGACGAACCGATCGCACCTTTCAGGACCTCATTCTGTCATCAAACCTGGCGCTGGTTCGACAAGTGGGCCGCAAATCCGTCGTTTTCAGGGCAATTTTGCCGGAAAATAACCGAGTAGAATTTAGGGATGAAACCGACCGGCGATGCCGCTAGAGATGATGCCGTCACGGAGAAATCGCCTCATTACCTAGAGAACAAAGAAAGGTATGACATGACGACCCATACGCTCCCCGAGCTTCCCTATGCCATGGATGCGCTGCAGCCGCATATCTCCAAGGAAACCCTGGAATATCATTACGGCAAGCATCATCAGACCTATGTCACCAACCTCAACAACCTGATCAAGGGCACCGAATTCGAGAATGCCTCGCTGGAAGACATCATCAAGAAGTCTTCGGGCGGCATCTTCAACAACGCGGCCCAGGTCTGGAACCACACCTTCTATTGGCATTGCCTGTCGCCCAATGGCGGCGGCGCGCCGAAGGGTGCCCTGGCCGATGCCATCAACAAGAAGTGGGGCAGCTTCGACACGTTCAAGGCCGAGTTCACCAAGGTTGCCGTCGGCACCTTCGGTTCCGGCTGGGGCTGGCTGGTGAAGAAGGCGGACGGTTCGCTGGATTTCGCCAGCACCAGCAATGCCGGCACGCCGCTGACCACGGCCGACAAGCCGCTGCTGACCTGCGACGTCTGGGAGCATGCCTATTACATCGACTACCGGAACAAGCGTCCCGACTATGTCGGCGCCTTCTGGAATCTGGTGAACTGGGATTTCGTGGCGAAGAACTTCGCCTGATCCCGGCAAGCCAAACCGGCTTTACCGGCAAACAGCCGGCGTGCGGAACGGCACGCCGGCTGTTGTCTTTCCGCCATTGTGGATGGATGGCAGGAGCGCCTCTCCTGATGGGGCCGCCCGCCAGAATCTAATGCGCAGATCGCGTCGCATCCCATGACGGAGGTCACAAAAACCTCAAAGATCCTGGCAGCCGCCGAACCTGCACAGCCGGCCGCGAGGCAAGGAGGCGAAACCAAGGATGTGCCGAATCACGTCACTCCGCCGGCCCCGCAAACAAAATGAGATTGCCGTCAGGATCGAGGATGATGAAGTTTCTGGCGCCCCAGGGCTGCTTTTGCAGCGTTTGGTGGAAGCGCAAGCCGGCCGCCTGATAGTCGAGAAACAATTGCTTGATCTCGGCAGTCGTATCGACGGTGATCGCGGCTGACAGCAATTGCTCGCGCTCGCGGATATCGCCGGCGAAGACCGGCTCTCGAACCAGCCGCAGGCACAGCCTCGCCCTGTCGCGTGTGACCAGGCCATAGAACGGCGGGTCCCCGTAGAGGAAGTCGATGTCGAATCCAAGCGCCTCGGTAAAGAACCGGGCTGATGCCGCGACATCGCGAACATAGAGCTGGGCGTCCGTCGCGCTGAGAATGGGACGCGAGGCGGGTGTACTAGTCTGGCTGCTCATGGTTTCGGTTCCCGATTTGAGTGCCGACCAGCCGTCAAACCCCAATTGGCGCCCGACAAGCTCCTGCGCATCGGCAAGCGCAAAGGGTGCATCCAGTACCTGGCGGTCGTCCAGGTGCCGAAACCGGGGCAAAGCGGCCCTGATTGCCGCCGCAACCGGATGATGCCGCTCGCGATGCCAACGCAGATATTGCTTGGCCTGCTTCCTGAGGTTCTCGAGATTGGGCATGGGCGCAGCTACGGTTGGAGAACGTAGGTGGGCATCGCCCCTTCGGCAGCTTGGCGAATAGCGACGCGCCGATGCGCCCTACAGCAACTGGAAAATTGTGCCAGCCTGGAACAAATACTGTCAAGACGCGCGCCGATCTCGCCGGCTCGCCCCACAGCCGCCATGTCGTCTAATCGACGGCAAACATCGCGGCGCAAACCTTGCGGCCTTCCGCAAGCAGGACGTTATAGGTGCGGCAGGCAGCCCCCGTATCCATCACCTCTGTGACGATCCCGGCCGCCCGCACCGACTGGCGCAAGGGCGGCGGCAGCATCAGCATGCGCGGCCCGCAGCCGAGCAGCATCAGGCTGACCTCGCCCGCTTCGCCGGCGGCGATGACGGGCGCGAAATGGCCCAGCGTCAGATCGGCAAAGGCCTCGACCTTCCAGGCCAAGGTCTGGCCGGGAAAGACGATGATGGCGCCCTGATAGGCCGTCCCGGAGACCTTGAAGCCGCCATCGCCATAGGCTTCCACCAATTGCCGGCCTTCAGGAATGAGTGGGGTTACATCCATGGGGAATGCCTCATGCCGTGGAGCTTGGATGCTCAGCTAGGAGATAAGAGTAAGAGATAAAAGCAGGACGGCGCGGAATGATCCGCGCCGTTCGCATTTTGATCGCTTGTCCGGCGCCGTATGCTCAGCGCCCCTGCTCGACCGTCTTGCCTTCCGCGGCCTCTTCCTTCCGGCCGATGCGGTGCAGATGCATGTAGAGCAGCAGCGGCGTCGCGACGCAGATGGTTGAATAGGTGCCGATGACGATGCCCCAGATCAAGGCCACCGAGAAGCCGTGCAGCACATCGCCACCGACGAAATAGAGAGCCAGGACCGACAGCAATGTGAGGCCGCTGGTAACGGTGGTACGGCTCAACGTCGTGTTCAGCGACAGATTGATGAGATCGCCCAGCGGCATCTTCCTGTAGCGCTTGAGATCGTAACGGATGCGGTCATAGATGACGACCGTATCGTTCACCGAATAGCCGGCGATGGTCAGCACGGCGGCAACCGTCGTCAGGTTGAACTCGATCTGGGTCAGCGCGAAGAGGCCGATCGTGGTGATGACGTCGTGGAACAAAGCGAGCAGCGCGTTGATGCCGAACTGCCATTCGTAGCGGAACCAGACATAGGCCATGATGCCCAGCATGGCGAGGGCGAAGGCCCAGGCAGTGCCGGATTTCAACTCGTCGCCGAATTTCGGCCCGACTGTCTCGGTGCGGCGATAATCCCAGTTGCTGCCGAGCGTGTCCTTGATTTTCTGGACGGCGACCTGCTGCGCCTTCTCGTCGGCGACATCCTTCATCGGCACACGGACGAGCACGTCATTGGCATCGCCGAATTGCTGCAGTGAGATCTCGCCGAGGCCAAGCCCGTCGAGCTTATGGCGCAAGTCGCTCAGATCCACTGTCTGCTGGCTGCGCACCTCGAGCAGGATGCCACCGGCGAAATCGATGCCGTAGTTGAGGCCGCGGGTGAAGAACAGGGCGATGGAGGCCAGCACCATGAAGACGGAGATGGCGAAGGTCAGCTTGTGATAGCGCATGAAATCGATGCGCGTACCGGCCGGAATGATGTGAAGCGGCTTGAACATGTATCCGGACCTCTTAAAGCGGCAGAGCCTTGGGCCGCGCGCGGCGCAGCCAGATCGAGGTCATCAACCGCGTGACCCAGATCGAGGTGAAAATGGAAGTAACGATGCCGATGATGAGCGTGATGGCGAAACCCTTGATCGGGCCTGAGCCGAATTCGAACAGGAAGGCCGTGGCGATCAGATGGGTGATATTGGCGTCGAAAATGGTGCCCTGGGCCTCGCGATAGCCCGTTTCCATCGCCGTCACCGGCGAGCGGCCATTGCGCATTTCTTCGCGCACGCGTTCCAGGATGAGGACGTTGGCATCGACCGCCATGCCGAGGGTCAGGACCAGGCCGGCGATGCCGGGGAAGGTCAGCGTGGCGCCGAGCAGCGACAGGATGGCGATCAGCAGCACAGCGTTCAGCACCAGCGCGATATTGGCGAAGATGCCGAACAGGCCATAGAGCACCACCATGGCGACGACGATCAGCACCACGGCGAGCACACAGGCGAGCTTGCCGGCAGCGATCGAGTCAGCACCGAGATCGGCACCGACCGTGCGCTCCTCCAGCACCGTCAGCGGCGCCGGCAGCGCACCGGCGCGCAGCAGCACGGCGAGGTCCTGGGCGCTCTGCGCGTTGAAATTGCCGCTGATGATGCCGCTGCCGCCCATGATGGCGCTGCGGATCACCGGCGCGGAAATGATCTTATTGTCGAGCACGATGGCGAAGCGCTTGCCGACATTCTGCGACGTGGCATCGCCGAAGCGCTTGGCGCCGATCGTGTCGAAGCTGAAGGAAACGACCGCCTGGCCGTCCTGGAAGGTCTGCTGGGCATTGGTGAGGTTTTCGCCGGAAACCATCACGCGCTTCTGCAGCGGCAGCTTCTGTTCTTTGCTGCCGGGCGCGCCGTCGACCCATTCGCTGGTCGGCGGCACCTGCCCGCTGGCGGCAGCGGCTTCATCGACCAGGCGGAAGGTCATCTTCGCGGTCTTGCCGATCAGGTCCTTCAGATGCTGCGGGTCCTTCACGCCCGGCAGCTGCACGACGATACGGTCGTCGCCCTGGCGGATGATGGTCGGCTCCTTGGTACCGGTTTCGTCGACGCGCTTGCGGATGACCTCGATCGACTGGTCGACCGCCTGGATCTTCAACTGCTCGGCGCCGGCATCCGTGAACTGGATGGTGACCGCGCCATCATTACCGACCGAAAGGCTGAGCTGGCCGGCTGCCTTCTGCAGGATCGGTCGCGCCGCCTCGACCTGGTTGGGATCGGTCAGCTTCAGGACCACCTGCTGGTTCTGCACGCCGAGGTTGGTGTAACCGATACTGGCGCCGCGCAATTGGGCGCGCAGATCATCGACCACGCTCTGCAGGCGTTCGGCCTGCAGCGCCTTGGTATCGACTTCATACAGAAGATGCGAACCGCCCTGCAGGTCGAGGCCGAGGCTGACCACGGTCTTCGGCATCCAGCCGGGCAGGCTGTCGAGCTTGCCGCGATCGATCAGATTGGGGGCCGCGAAGAAGATGCCCGCCAGAATGATGGCGAGGATCGTGGTGATCTTCCATTTCGAAAACTGCAGCATCCCCGCTTAAACCTATCATTCCTGTCGCAATGGTCGGGATCGGCGATGTCGGATTGCGCCGCGATGGATCAGCCGGCGGGGCGTGACGCCCCGCGGGATCTCAATTCTTGTTCGCCGGCGCCTTGTCGGACTTCTTACCGGCATCGACCTTGTTGGTGATCACTTCGGTGATCGCCTGGCGCAGCATGCGGACGCGCACGCCGTCGGCAATTTCGACCTTCACCTCGTTGTCGTCGGTCACCTGGGTGACGGTGCCGAGGAAGCCGCCGCTGGTGACGACCTTGTCGCCCGCCTTCAGCTGCTGGACCAAGGCGCGATGTTCCTTCGCGCGGCGCTGCTGCGGACGGATCATGAGAAAATACATGATGCCGAAAATCAGGATGAAGGGTGCAATGCCCGTCAACGACCCCATGATATCCGGCGCTTGCCCGGCACCCGCGGCCTGGGCCCAAGCCTGAGAAATCAACATAATCTAATCCCCTTGGTTACGGTTATGGGGTTGCAAACTGAATCGGCCTTCTGCCGCAATTTGCGCCAAAGCCGGCCGGACTATAACGATCAGCGCCCGAAAAGCAATGGCTGGCCCCCCTCACAGATAGGGGCGCAAGCCGCCAATGCCAAGTGCTTGATTCCCCGAAGAATGCCCGAATCCGGGCCCTCCGCTCGGGCGACCGGCCCGGATCCCGCCGGGTGGCGTCAGCTGGTCGTATGCCGCCGCAATTCGACCAGCAGCGCCTTGGTGACGAAGCCGTCCTGCGGCCAGCCGATCTCCTTCTGGAAGGCGCGGGCCGCCTTGCGGGTCTTGAAGCCGAGGATGCCGTCGGCCTCGCCCACGTCATAGCCATGACGACTGAGGAGTACCTGCACCTCGGTGCGCTCGCTGAGGTTCAATTGCGGCTCATTAACCGGCCAGGCGGCGACCACGCCCTGCCCGCCCTTGATCTGGTCGCCGAGATAGGCCACCGACAGCGCGTAGCTGGTCGAATTGTTGTAGGCGAGGATGGCGCGGAAATTCGGCGTGACGAGGAAGGCCGGGCCCTTATACCCCGCCAGCAGCAGGATCGAGGTATCGCCCGGCAGCGCCGGCAAGGGCCGGCCGTCGATGCGCTTGACGCCGAGCGCGGCCCAATGGCTGATCGGCTGCTTGATATCGATCTCCGCCTCGCCATAGGGGAACTTCGCCGGCAGCTTCACCTCGAAGCCCCAGGGCAGTCCCGGCTGCCAGCCCTCATGGCGCAGAAGATTGGCGGTCGAGGCGAAGACGTCCGCCATCGAGGTCCACAGATCGGGTGCCCCGGTCCCGTCACGATCCACGGCGACGTTAAGATAGTTGGACGGCAGGAACTGACTGTGGCCCATGGCGCCGGCCCAGGAACCGATCATCTGCTGCGGCTTGATATGGCCGCCATCGGCGATGTCGAGGGCGGAGAGCAACTCCTTGCAGGCGAAGCTGGCGCGATTGGCGCGATAGCCCAGATTGGACAAGGCCTCGAAGACGTTCACATCGCCGAAATTGCTGCCGAAATCGGTTTCCAGCCCCCAGATGCCCATGAGGACGCTGTCCGGCACGCCGTAATCCCGCGAGACGCCGGCAAGGATCGAGGCGTTCTCACTGTATTTCTGCTTGCCCTTGGCGATCCGCGCCGGTGATGCAGCGCGGCTGAGATAGGTCCAGACAGGGGTGACGAATTCCGGCTGCTTGCCGGCGCTGGCGCTGATCGACGGATTTTCGCGGACATCGGCGAACGCGACCTGGATCATATCCGAGCGCTTGCCCTGATGCAGGGCATAGGACTGGAATTCAGTGACCCAGTCGCGATAGCTGTCGGCCGTGGTCGGGCAGTTGGTCTGGTTGAGGTCACGGAAATCGGTCATGCCCACCGGCTGGCCCAACGTTACCGTGGGCTGGGCAGGCTTGGCCTGGCTGCCGGCGACCGTGGCGGTCGGACCGGGCGTGGTCCCGGCAGGCGCCGCCATCTGCGCCGGTCCGGCACAACCGGCGAGCAACAGGAGGCCCAAGGGCAGCAGGCAATAAGGCCGAATCATCTGATCGAGTCCCACTAGCAAGAGATTTGCCGGGAGCATAAGCGGCGCCCGGCAATTTGTCATGTCGCGCGAGCGGGCGCTCACAGGAGATACCGCTTGGCAAGGCCTAGCGCCATGCGGCACAAGTGACGCCCGCATGCGTCCCACGCGCTTGCGGCAGCGAACATAGGGCGCGACAGTCGGAACGGTGAGAGCGCTCGATTGAACGAGTGAACGGGCAAAGAACCGCCGGCCAAAACGGCGGCAAAGAAGGATTGCCTGGATGCAATCCGGCGAAGGGTGGCGGGATAACGGTCTGCCGCCCCGATCATCAAGGCGCCTGAGAATGAAGCGGCTTGATAAGCAAGAAAGCGCGCGGCGCTATGAGGCGGGGTGAATAAATGATCGAAACGGCAAATGCCCAGACGCATCGTCGCGGCGTCATCCTGGTCGCCGCAGCCGCGATTTGCTGGAGCACGGGCGGCCTGATCGCCCGCTTCATCACCGTCGATTCCTGGACCCAGGTCTGCTGGCGCGGCGGCTTCTCCGCCGCCTGCCTGCTGGCCTTCCTGCTCTGGCGCGACGGGCGGCAAACCTGGCCGCTGTTTCGCCAGCAAGGCCTGCCCGGGCTGGTCGTCGCCCTCTGTTTCAGCGCCGCTTCCATCAGCTTCATCATCGCGCTGCGCCATACGACGGTGGCGACCATCCTGGTCATCCAGAGCACCGCGCCGCTGATTGCCGGGATGATCGCGTTCCTGTGGATGCGCGAGCCGATCTCCCTCACCCGGGGCCTCGCCATGCTCCTGGCTCTCGCCGGTGTCACCATCATGGTCTCGCAGCACGACATGGGCGCCGATCCGGCCGGCCTGCTGCTGGCCGCCGTCATCGCCTGCTCGCTCGCCGTGGCGACGGTGGTGACGCGGCGTTTCCGGCAGATCCGCATGACGCCCGCCTGCTGCCTCTCCGGGCTGATCATGGCCGTGGTAGGGGCGGCATTGGGAAACGCGGCGGAGACCGACGCCCTTAATATCGGCCTTCTGTTCCTGTTCGGCGCCGGCCAGCTGGCCGTCGGCCTGATTTGCTTTTCTTTCGGCGCCCGCCTGATCCCGGCCGGCGAGGCGGCCCTGATCGGCCTGCTGGAGTGCATCCTGGGCCCGATCTGGGTGCTGGTGTTCCTGGGCGAGAATCCGGGTTTCTATGCGGTAGTCGGCGGCGCCCTGGTCGTCACCGCCGTCGCCTGGAACATCATCGCCGAAACCCGGCGCATGCAGCGTGCGGTTGTACAAGCCGGCTGACCGGCTGGCGCAGCAAAACTGTATTACTCACCCCAGTATGTAAGGTACATTTCCGCGCGCTTTTAAAGTCCATTGTTTCAGGGGATTAGGTAAGCGCGCCGACGCGATTTTCCGAGTTCCCTGGCGACGCGGCCAAGCCCAGAGCAACCCGATACCGCCTTCCGTTGCAAAGGCGAATTGACGGCGGCCATGCGGCGCCCTCGCCCCTCGAACTTTCAGCCCAGCCGTGCTATGACTGCCGCGCCCCGGCCGTGTAACGAAGTGTCAAAGCATCGCTGATGCTGATTGACCATGCCTGGGAGCCGTCGATCGATAGACGAGAGATCATGGGGACCATGTCATCAACGTTAACGAATACCACCGAAAAGTCTCTGCGCGGCTTCCATTTGCTGCACTCCCTCAGCGACGACGAGATCAAGGCGCTGTCCAGCCGGTGCCGCTGGCGCAGCTATAACCGCGGCGAGACGATCCTGGACAAGGGTGGCGAAAGCCGCGACGTCTTCTTCATCCTCAAGGGCTCGGTCGCGATCGTCAGCTTTTCCGGCGCCGGTCGCGAAGTGACCCTGGCCACCCGCAAGGCCGGCGATTTCTTCGGCGAGCTGGCGGCGATCGACGAAGAGCCGCGCTCCGCCAGCGCGACCGCGATCGAGAAAACGGACCTCGCGATCATGGCGCCGGATGTTTTCCTGGAACTGCTGCATGGAAACGGCCCGGTCAGCTTCTGCCTGCTGCAACGCCTGGCGTCGGTCATCCGCACCAGCGGCCTGCGCATCATGGAGCTGTCGACGCTGCAAGCGGCGCAGCGTGTCTATGCGGAATTGCTGCGCATGGCCCAGCCCGATGCCGCCGTGCCGGGCCTGTGGGTGGTCCGCCCGCTGCCGCCGATGCATGAAATCGCCAGCCTGACCAGCACCACGCGCGAAACCGTCAACCGCGCCATCAGCCAGCTTTATCCCTCCGGCCTGCTGAAGCGGAAGGGCCGCAACCTGTTCCTGATGGACCGCGGCAAACTGGAAGAGATCGTCCAAAGCCTGCAGGCGCATCACGGCCGCAAGGCAAAGGGCTGAGGCGTCATACGATCAGCGCCTCTGCATGCCTGTGCGAATAGCGCGAACCTTCGGCACGCGCCGGTTCGGGGAGAGGCAGACGCGCCTCGGCCGGACCGGCACTCACGATGCGCCGCAGAGGTTCGCCTTCCGGTCCTGCTTCATCTGATTGTCAGACGATGAAGGCAGCAATTTCGGCGGCAGGCCCGGCAATAAGGGCTATGATATCAACCGCCTCGCAAGGCCGCGGCAAGCAAGGGCGGTAATTGGATTTTTGTCCAAAGACAGCGCCGATCGTGGTAAAACCGGCTGCAATTGGCCTTTCCCTGCAGGCCATGAGTCTGAATCCAATTCGTACCGTTAATTCGAGAAACCACAGCTTGGACGCGTGCCGCGTCGGGGAGCGCCCCATTTGCAGTTCGCCTTCGCAGGATACGTTCTCGATCTGGATCGGCGGGAGTTCACCCGCGGAGCAGAGGCAGTGCCGCTCGGGCCGCAGGTTTTTGACTTGCTGGCCTATCTGCTCAAGAACCGCGCGCGTGTCGTCAGCAAGGACGACCTGATCGACGCCGTCTGGGAAGGGCGTATCGTTTCGGAATCCACCCTGACCAGCCACATCAACGCCGTGCGCAAGGCGATCGGGGATACCGGCGAGAACCAACATCTCATCCGCACAATCGCTCGCAAGGGCTATCGGTTCGTGGGCGAGGTGCAGGAACGCGACGGCTCGAAAAAACCGGTTCCGTCGACGCTGCCCCAATCCACGGCGCAGCTTGCGACCCAGCTATCCGCGCCGCCTCTGGTTGTCCCGGATCGGCCGTCCATCGCCGTCCTGCCGTTCATCAATCTCAGCGGCGATCCAGCCCAGGATTACTTCGTCGACGGCGTGGTGGAGGACATCATCGGCGCCATGTCGCGCATGCGCGGCATCTTCGTCATCGCGCGAAATTCATGCTTCTCTTACAAGAACCGAGCCGTCGATGCGAAGCAAGTGGGGCGCGAGCTGGGCGTCCGCTACATGGTTGAAGGCAGCTTGCGCAAGGCGGCCGACCGCGTGCGGATCACCGGCCAGCTCGTTGACGCGGCCACGGGCGCCAATCTCTGGTCAGAGCGTTTCGAAGACAAGGCCGACAACATCTTCGAGCTACAGGACCAAATGACCGCAAGCGTCGTCGGCGCGATCGCGCCCCAGCTGGAACGTGCTGAAATCGACCGCGCCAGGCATAAGCCGACTGAGAGCCTGGATGCGTACGATTACTATCTGCGCGGCATGGCGAACCTGCACCTCGGGACCAGGGAATCCATCGAAGAGGCACTGCGCCTGCTCTACCAGGCGATCGAGCGCGACCCGGAATATGCGGCTGCCTATGCCATGGCGGCCTGGTGCCACATCTGCCGCAAGATCAACGGCTGGATGCGCGATCGGACAGAGGAGATGGCGGAGGGCGCGCGCTTGACCCGCCGCGCGATAGAGCTGGGCATCAACGATGCGGTTGCCCTCGCGCGTGCGGGCACCGGCCTCAACCATTTTGTCGGCGATCTCGAGGGCGGCATCGCCTTGCTCGACCGGGCGAAGATGCTCAATCCCAATCTGGCGGCCGCATGGTTTCTCGGCGGCTTCGCGCGGGTCTGGCGCGGCGATCCGGACGGTGCGGTCGCGCACTTCACCCAGGCGATGCGCCTCAGCCCGCTGGACCCGGAAATGTTCCGCATGGAGGCCGGAATGGCTGCTGCGCATCTTTTCGCGGGACGATTTGACGAAGCATCATCCTGGGCCGCGAAGTCATTCAGTGTCCTGCCGAGCTTTCTGCTCGTCGTCGTCTTCATTGCGGCAAGCCACGCGCTTGCCGGGCGGATCGATGACGCGCAAAGGGCAATGCAGCGATTGCGCGAGATAGATCCCACCCTTCGCATCTCGAACCTTGCGGACTACATCCCGATGACGCGGCCACAAGACATCGCCGCCCTCTCCGAGGGACTGCGCAAAGCGGGCCTGCCGGAATAAAGCCGCCACCACACCGCACGACCATAAATTTGAACCGCCGAGAATCTAAACCGCCGGCCGCACCGGGATGCCGAAATCGGGAAAGACGCTTTTGATGTCGGACATGTAGTTTCCGTAATCTGGCGATTCTCCGTGCACAAAACCGAGCTGGGGCGCCGCGCCGCTCAGGCGCCGGAGCACGATGGGCGCGGCGGCAGGAATGAAATGGAGCGGACTTGGATTGGCGAGCGTCATCAGCAATCCCCGTCCGATGCCCGAGCCGTCCGGCTTGGTGACCATGATGATCCGCACCGCGCCCCGGTCGATCGTGACCAGGTGCATGAATTGCTTGTTCTCCGGAATGTAGACCCGCCCCGCCTGCGAATAGCTCTGATCAGAGCGCCGCTGCTCTTCAAAGACAAGGCACGCCCCCTCCTCATCCCAGCGGATGGAAATGAGATAGGCATTGATGATCTTCGGGTCGCTGAAGGTCGGCCGGAAACAGACATACTCGCCTTCCAACCCCTCCACGCCGGACCGGAAATAGCCGCCGAGTTCGATCGGCGCCCGCTTGGCGTCGCTCGCCGGTAGGATCTCATAAGGCGGCCTCAACGCAGCACCGGCCGGGTAACCGATCTGTCCGCCACCGGTTTCGCCAGAATCGGAGAGCCGCATGGAACGACCCGAGCTGGCGAAGAGGATGGGGGCGAGTGCCCCGCTGCAGGCGCCGAGCGCCATCGCAAAGGTGATGATCAATGCCTGCCTGTCGTCATCGATCTCCTGCAGTCTTGTGACGATGAAACCGCCGAGCGCAAAAGCGCAGGCATTGAGGAACGCGCCGGCAAGGGCGAGTTTCAACTTCCCCCAGGCCAAGCTGCCGAGATACGCGCAGATCAGGCCGATGGAGATCGTGCAGACGAAGGGCAGGACGACCCATTGCCAGGCATGCCTGAACTTGTTGACCGATAATTGCCAATCCAGCGCGCCGTACAGGAGGAAACGCACAAGGAAATCGAAGAGGATTCGGAAGGAAATACAGAAGACGACGACGATTATCGCCGCCAGCAGCAATTCCCAGACGGGCGGGAAAGCGAACTCCGTACCCTCCCGCCTCTCCTGAAAGCGTTGCGCAACCAGAGAGCCCGCAAACATCGCCGTAGCGAGCTGAATGGCAACGACGATCGCAAGCTGTATCTTGTCTGCGAATGTCTGGATCGAGGCGCTGCCGGGGAATTGCAGCGACAAGACGAGAAAGACGACGGCCAGTGCAAAGATCGAGGCGGCGAACTGGTCGCGGCCATATCGTGACTCGGTATCGGCGGCATCGAAGCCCATGCTGGCGAGGCGCATCTGCCGGCCGCGCGGCGTCGCATCCACAAGAAGGACATATCGCGCGATGAGACTGCAGACCGGGATCGACAGATCCTGGATCGCCTGGTCGAGCGTCTCCGCCGTTTGATGGCTGGGTTTCTGCGAGGTGAAGTAGGACGCGCCGGCTTCCAAGGTTCGCTGATATTGCACCTTCGCCTGCTTGATCAGCGGTCCGTTCGTGCTTAACACAGCGGCATAGGCCTCGCGCCCATGCTTGCTGCGCGTGAAGCTGAGCGCGGTTCCTTGCAGATAGGGAATGACAAAGAGCCAATAGAGGAACATGGCGCGCGTGAAACGCGCCTGGGGCGTGCCGTTATTCATGTCGAAGTCGACGGATTTCACCCCCGCATTGTCGACCAGCTCCTTTTTGACGATCCTTGTCAGTTCCGGCTTTGCCTCGACCGCCGCGCGGAAGGCGAGATTCAAAGCCAGCTGATCGGCTTGCCTCGGTATCGCCGCCAAACGCATGCAGAACGACCGCGCAGCGTTATCGATCTGACGGATGCGCGGGATCTGCGACACCACGACGATGAAGAGCGCCGCAACCAGCGGCGCGGTCATCGCCATGTCTTCGCTGCTCGCCGAAAACCCGAGGGGACCCAGGGTCTTGCTGCCGCCCTTCACCATCATGATGGTGAGCAGCCAGATCAGGATGGTCAGCGCGTAATAATAGGCGACGCCGCAATGGAACAGGAAAAAGGTCGTGCCCGAGCGATTGGTCGGCGGACGGTTGAATTTGACCCATGCGGCAACAAACAGCAGAACGGCAGGCACCAGCCACACGCCCCTTTGAAAAAGAGATTCAATCATGCCGCATTCTCCCCAGGCGGTGCCGGCCCGCTCACCTCGCGGCCCGCAGCCAGTTCGGCTAGTCTTCAGCCGAATTCAAATGGGACACCAAGCTGCGCCCCCTCTTCGGCAAATCGCTGGTTTGTTGTTCAGCAGGAATAATGCCGCCAGGCTTCGTCCGCCGCGGCAACCGACCACCTACATTCCTTGCTGCTTTAAAAGTATAGCAGAAACGCACGACGAAAATGATCCAGAAGGATGAGGATTCGCTCGCCCGGACTGGCTGCATACAGTGCACCTCATCCGGCTGTGGTCCTCCCCTGGACGCCCTCACACGCCTGCATATCGATCAGGAAAAAGTTTGATCGGCCTCCGAATATGCGAGGATAAATTGCACTGGCTTATCTGAGGAGGTCGTCGCATGATTGAAATCTGCGACGAGAGCTGAGCGAGGATCGCCGCGTTCACGCGCAGTGCCCGGAGAGAGTGGACGGAGCAGAAACGCGCCGGCCGGGCCATACGGATTGACGAGCACGACGCCCGGGATCGGGCGTCGAATTGGTGTCAGATCACGATCGACAGGATAAAGCGTTCCGCCCGCACTGGCCGCGCTTTTCCCGCTACGTAGTACACACAAGAAACATCATGTTCGGCGCTTCGGCTTCCGGGGCGCCTGAGGCGTCGCGCGAGAGCCAGGGGATGACGGCGCTCTGCCGATGCATGTGCGGTGAATATCGGGGGAAGCCTGATGAGGAAAATGAAATCGCTCAGCGCTGCCGTCGGGCTGGCTCTGTCGACGCTGCTGCTCACGACTTGCGACACCGAGGCGCCCCGGTCGGGCGAGGTGATGGACGAAGCGCGTCTTGCCGGGCGTGATGCCGCTTCCTTCCCCCAGGCCGATGAAGACTACTTCCGCGAAATGGATAACGGCGTCGCCCTGACGCCTGACGAGGTCAAGGGACGAAACATGTGGCTGGTCTGGAGCGGCGGCAACGATCGCTTCTGGGACCGCATGACGGGCTACACTTACGGGGCTTTCGATCTGCTGAAGATCATTGCCTCCCGTCCGGGCCAGAATTCACTAGGCCAGGAAATCAACCGCGACACGCGATGGAACTATCTTGGCCTGGTGAACGAGCCCTGCTTCGATCGCGCCGCCGGCCCGGATCCGAAGCGCTTCAACCTCTGGCTCGACGCGCGCCAGGCGGGTTGCGGCCCCGATCCCTTCGAGAACGAGCAGAAATATCCGGGCGTTGCCATCGGCGCCCGCGGCAAGACCTTCGCGGACGGCAAGAGCCTGCCGGTCGGTTCGTTCTACGGCTACGCGACCGGCATCATCGGGCTGCGGCTCTTTCCCAATCCCGATTTCGACGAAGCGGCCGAGAAGCGATGGGATGCCGAGAAATATTATACGGACCCCAGCTATTACAACGACCCGAAGCTCGTCCGGCCCTATCGCATCGGCATGTCCTGCGGCTTCTGCCATGTCGGTCCCAGTCCCATTCATCCTCCCGCCGATCCCACGCATCCGCAGATGGCCAATCTGAGTTCGACCGTGGGCGCGCAATATATGTGGGTCGACAGGCTCTTCATCTATGACGCGCGCAAGGACAACTTCATGTTCCAGCTGGTGCATACCTACCGGCCCGGCGCCATGGATACCTCGCTGGTTTCCACCGACAACATCAATAACCCGCGCACCATGAACGCCGTCTATGCCCTCGGCCCCCGCCTCGATATCGGCAGCCGCTGGGGCCAGGAGAAACTCACCGGCGGCCAGCTCAACAACAAGCAGTTCAACGACTTCGTGAGCAGCGGCCCCCTCACCAAATTCTTTGCCAAGCCGGACACGGTCTGGACGCCGCATGTCCTCAAGGACGGCGCCGATTCGGTCGGCGCGCTCGGGGCACTCAACCGGGTCTATCTCAATATCGGGCTTTTCAGCGAAGAATGGCTGCTGCATTTCCGGCCCGTCATCGGCGGCAAGCCGATCAGCCCGATCGAAATCGCCGTCGCCGAGAAAAACTCTCCCTATTGGCAGGCGACCGAGGCGGGAACGCCCGATACCGCCCTGTTCTTCCTGAAATCGACCCAGCCGGATCATCTCAAGGACGCGCCCGGCGGACCGAAATATCTGACCGCCGATCCCGCCACCCTCGAGCGGGGGAAGACCGTGTTCGCGGAAACCTGCGCGCGCTGCCATTCCAGCAAGGCGCCGACGCCCGCCGCGGGCCTCGATCCCAACGGCTGCGCCGGGCCGGGATATCTCGATTGCTGGAAGCGCTATTGGGCCTGGACCCAGACCGAAGACTACAAGGGCAAGATGCGCGCCATCGTCCAGGCGCCGGACTTCCTCAATAACAACTATCTCTCGGCGGATTTCCGCGTGCCTGTCACCCTGCTGCGGACGAATGCCTGCAGTCCGCTGGCGACCAATGCCATCGCCAAGAATATCTGGGATAATTTCTCGTCGCAGTCCTACAAGGACCTGCCATCGGTCGGCAAGATCACGATCTACGATCCCTTCAGCGGCGACCCCTCGGCCTATCAGATGCCGGCCGGCGGGCGCGGCTATACACGGGTACCGTCGCTCATCAGCCTGTGGTCGACGGCACCCTTCCTGCTGAACAACAGCGTCGGTCCCTTCAACCAGGACCCTTCCGTCGATGCCAGGATGCAATCGTTCCAGGCATCGATCGAGCAGATGCTGTGGCCGGAGAAGCGGGCGCATGACGCCCTGCTCGGCAACAAGGTACCGGGCGTCATCGACCGCACGACGGTGCGCAGCCAGATCATCATTCCCGAAGGCTATGTGCCGGATGTGTTGACGCCCCTGCAGGGCAAATTGCACCGCTGGTTCCCATGGCTGGTAACATCCGGCGGCGATATCACCCTGGGTCCCATCCCCTCCGGTATTCCCGTCAATCTCCTCGCCAACATCAAGCTGCTGGCCGAGGAGGAAGACCCCGTGGCCCATGCGAAAGATGTGGTTGATGTCATCGCGAAACTGAAACTCGACCTGATCTCGCTGGCGCCGGACCTGCGTTCCGACACCGCGACGGACGAGAAGCTGCGCCAGGAATTCGCCAATCTCGCAAAGCCGCTGATGAAGATCAGCAAGTGCCCCGACTTCGTGGTCAATCGCGGCCACTATTTCGGCACGGAGGCCTTCAACCAGCAGACCGGCCTGACCGATGATGAAAAAGCCTTCGGGCAGGAACCGGAATTGAGCGATGATGACAAGCGCGCGCTCATCGAGTTCCTGAAGACCTTTTGATGATGGATGCCGGGTCGTGATGGATACCGGGTTGGGCGCGGATTGCGATTATCTGGTCGTCGGCTCCGGCGCCGGTGGCGGCACACTGGCGGCCCGCCTGGCCGAAGCCGGGCGGCGCGTCATTCTGCTGGAAGCGGGCGGCGATCCCCGCCGTGAGGCCGCGCCGCGCCTGCCGGAAGACTATGACGTGCCGGCCTTCCACCCTTTCGCCTCGGAAAATCACGAGATCTCCTGGGATTTCCGCGTACGGCACTATGCCGATGACCAGATGCAACGGCGCGATCCGAAATGCGGCGCGGAGGGCGTCCTCTATCCCCGCGCCAGCGCCCTCGGCGGCTGTACGGCGCATCACGCGCAGATCTTTCTCTATCCCCATGATTCCGATTGGGACGGCATCGCCGCGCTGACGGGCGATGCGAGCTGGCGCGCCGCCGCCATGCAGCGCTATGCCGGCAAGGTGGAGGATTGCCGCCATCGCCTGCTGTGGCGCCTGCTGCATCGCCTCGGGCTCGACCCGACGGGCCATGGCTGGAACGGCTGGCTGCCGACCGAGCACGCCCGCCCGCGCGAAGTGTTCAGGGACGACGACCTTATCGGCCTTGTGCTCGATTCGGCCCATATGGCGCTGCACGGCACGCCGCGTTTGCTGGCCAGTCTCAAGCGGCTGCTGATAGGTCAGGCCGATCCGAATGACCGGCGCATGCTGCGCGCGCGGGCCGAGGGTGTCTGCTACACCCCGCTCGCGACCGACGACCATCGGCGATATGGCACGCGGGAGCGCATCCTGGACGTGGCGCGTCGCCATCCCGATCGCCTGCGCATCGAGCTCAACGCCCTGGCGACCCGCGTTATCATCGATGACGGCAACAACGCCGTCGGCGTCGCCTATTTGAAGGGCGCGCAGCTTTACCGGGCACATTCAGGCCCCGACAATCCGGGCCGCGCGCACAATCCGGCCGCCGAACAGCGCATCCTGCGCGCCGCCCACGGCGTCATCCTTGCCGGCGGCGCCTTCAACACGCCGCAACTGCTGATGCTCTCCGGCATCGGCCCCGCCGATCATCTCCGGCGGCATGGAATCGCGGCCAGGATCGATCTGCCCGGCGTCGGCCGGAACCTGCAGGACCGCTACGAAGTCGGGGTGGTGAACCGGCTGCACCAATCCTGGCGGGTGCTTGAGGGCGCGCGTTTCGAAAAGGGCGATCCGCTCTACGAGCTGTGGCGGACGAAGCGCTCCGGCATGTATATCTCCAGCGGCGCCGCGATCGCCGTTTCCAAGAGATCGGACGAGGCCCGGCCCGACCCCGATCTCTTCTGCATGGCGTTGCTGGCGAAATTCGCCGGCTATTTCCCCGGCTATTCGCGCCTCATCGCGGAGCGTCACGACTATCTCACCTGGGCGATCCTCAAGGCGCATACCGGCAACCGCAGCGGCACCGTCGAGCTGCGATCAGCAGACCCCCGCGACACGCCGATCATCAATTTCAACTATTTCCCTGACGGCAATGACGTCGCCGATGCCGGCGAAGACCTGAGCGCCGTCGTCGCCGGCATCCGCTTCGCCCGCCGGCTGGCCGAGCCTTTGCGGAAGCGCGGCATCATCCTGGAAGAGGAGCTGCCGGGATCGCATCTGCAGAGCGATGCCGCACTTGCCGCCTATATCCGCGACAATGCCTGGGGGCATCACGCCTCCTGCAGCTGCGCCATCGGCGCGCGGGAAGCCGGCGGCGTGGTCGACAGCCGCTTCCGGGTGCACGGCGTCAACCGCCTGCGCATTGTCGATGCCTCGATCTTTCCCCGCATTCCCGGCTTCTTCATCGTCAGCGCCGTCTACATGATCGCGGAGAAGGCGGCAGATGCCATTCTCGCCGACGAAGCCGGTGCATCGCCGACATCCGTTTACGCATCGCCCGGAGAAGGAGCCATATGATGCTTCTCTATGCCCTGCATGGCGTTCTCGTCTTCTTCCTGCATCTCGAGCGCCGCTTCGAGCCGTTCTTCCGGCCGGGGCTGAACGCCCTGCTGCGCGAGCCCTCGGCCCGGATGATCCAGTGGCTGATCAATGCGCGGCGCCCCAACGAGGGGATGCGCATCGCCGAGGAAAGGCCGGAACCGGATGAAGAGATTTTTCTGCAGAGCATGATCGATACTATGCGCGTGCATCTGGAAAAGGATTTCAAGCCCGGCACCTTCGAGCGCGCCGGCAATACCAAGACCCACGGCCTGATGCGCGGCGAGCTGATCATCCGTGACGACCTGCCCGCCCATCTGCGCCATGGCATCTTCGCCATGCCGCGCCGCTTTCCCGCCTGGGTCCGCTTCTCCGGTCCCGGCCCGCATGTCGAGCCGGATATCGACGATGTCGGTTTCGTCAGCATCGGCGTGAAGCTGATGGATGTGCCTGGGCCGAAGCTGATGGAGGAAGAGAAGCATACCCAGGACCTGCTCTCGATCTGCACGCCGACCTTCGTCACGCCGAATACGCGCGCCAACGCGCAGCTTCAGGTCTGGAGCTGGCGCCACCTACCGGTCTTCTATTTCTTCGATCCCAAGGCCACGCATATCCTGGATTTCCTGATGCAGAGCTGGTGGAACGAGACGCAGACCAATCCGCTGGGCGCCACCTATTACAGCTGCGTTCCCTATCTGCTCGGCGAAGGCCAGGCCTGCCAATACAGCTTCCAGCCGCGCACCAAGGTCTATCGCCATATCCCCCGCCTGCCCTTCAGGCCGCCGGACAATTACCTGCGCGACAATATGGTGCGCACCCTGGCGGAGACGGATGTGGAATTCGACCTGACAGTTCAACTTCAGACTGATCCCCATCGCATGCCGATCGAGGATGCGAGCGTGCTGTGGCCCACGCGCCTGTCGCCGCGCATTCCGGTCGCGACGCTACGGATCCCGAAGCAGAGATTCGACAGCCCGGCACAGATGGCGTTTGCCCACAACCTGCGCCTCAATCCCTGGCATTGCCTGGCTGAGCACCGGCCGCTCGGCAATCAAAGCCGCGCGCGACGCCGCATGTACCAGGAGCTCGCGGTCTTCCGCCAGAAGATGAACAACGAGACCCATATCGAGCCGACCGGGAACGAGATCTTCGATTGAGCCGCAATGATCAATCGCGGGCGAGCCACTGTAATGCCCGCAGGCCCGGCAGAAAGAAATAGGCGCCGCCGCGCACCTGGACGAATTGCGGCATGCCCTGGCGGATAAGACACGGGCCTTCGGCACTCGGCTGCCGGAACCGGTCGGTCGGATGGCCCGCGGGGAAGGGCTGGCGATTGCCGAGCAGCGGATCGGCTTCGTCACCGAGGCCGGCGAACCTGGCATTGTTGAGCCAAGCTCCCTGAACGAATTCGAACTGCCGCGCGATATTTGCATTGAGGCAGATGAAATGCAGACCGCTTTGCGGATCGGGGGCATCCGGCAGGGTGGCATCGGCCGGCGCCAGCCAGCGCCCGTATTCCCTGCCCCGACGCATGAGCCGATGAAAGCGCGCGGAGGCGATGGTATCGGCCTCTGCCGTGCCGATCAGCCCGAGAATGGCCAGCAGCTTACGGATCAAGCCTTGCCTTCCATCAGGAAAATCGCCGGTGCGCGGATTGGCGCGCCGGATATGCGCGGCGACCGGACAACCATATCCCGCCCTGTCCTGCATGAAATCGAAGCCGTTATGCACCCGTTCCTCGTCTTCGATCCCTGGAATATCGGCGCTTCCGAGACCGGGCAAGGGATAGCCCGATCGCCGCCGCCCGACCATCGCCTCGGCAAGCGCTTCCGCGTCAGCTGCCCCGGCCGACTGGTGCATCCAGCGCCAGAAACCGCGGACATCCTGATCCAGCTGGCGGAAGACCAGATAGCTGCCGTTGCGGCCGAGATCGCGGCGCTCCGGCTGGTCGATCGCGGCAGGCAACATCCCGCTTCCGGCAGCGGCGCCATCCAGCAACGGCCGTTCGGTAAAGAGACCATATTCATTGCGATAGCCGAGCAGGATCTCCCCCAGGGCCATGACGTTGCGGTAGGCCATGTTTTCGCTGGCAGTCGATTGATGCGCGCCCTGCCAATCCGGCGCCGGCTGCGAGATGCCGTCCATAAAGCCGAAGGGTTCACGGTCCCCCATGTCACTGGTATCCAGCCGGGTGACAAGAGCCATGCCGGACGACACGATCTCCGTCTGGACACGCTCGGCGAAGGCGTCGATCCGGCCGGCTTCGGCAAACAGCATCACCAGCAGATGGGGTTCCCTCTCGCCGGTTCCCCATCGCCAGTTCTGCGGCGTATTGGCGGCAATATCGCCAAGCCGGGCCGAGCGGCTTGGATCGGCCGCCATGCCGGCGGCGAACTCGGCCGAGAAACTGTCAACCACTTCTGGGGCGCAACCCAGTGCGCGCAGCCCCGCCCCCGAGAGCGCGAGCTGCGTGATCTCGCTCAGATAGCCGCTTTCCAGATCCGCCATCGTCGCCGGATGCTGGCTTCGCAGCCAGGCGCGGGCCGCGCGTGGATCGGTTATCCGGAGCAGCAGGTAGCAGCAGCCGGCAAGCTTGCCGAAGCCGCTGCGAATGATCGCCTGCACGTCGCGGAGATCGTCATCCGACAATGCGTCGGCCGAAGGCATTGCCGTAAGTGAGCCTGCCGGTTTCTCCATCAGATCTCCGCCAGCCAGAGACGCGCTTCGTCATCGGAAAGATGGGTGCGGTCGAACCCCGCGCGGATCCGGGCATTGCGCGCGAGATCACGCGTCGTCAGTCCCGGATAGGCCTTGTACCAGACATCCGTCCGCAATTGATGACGGCGGAGGAAATTCTTGAACTCATGTTCCCGCGACGCCCCGCCGGAAACCAGGAAACTGACGGCGGGATAGCCGATGCCGTTGGAAAAGACCAGGTTGAGCCCGAAGGCGACCTTGTTGATGAAGTCGTCCATATAGCTCTCCAGGCTACCATCATAATTGCTGGCAAAGACGACGCGGCGGTCATCGTCCAGCAGGACCCAGCGGGCGAAATGGATCGTCCCCACCCGCGCCAGCCGGCCGCGGGTGTAGATATAGGTGGTCGACCAATTGACGGTATAGAGGATCACCCTTGTCAGATAGCGACGGAACGGGCCCGGCTTCAGCGAGCCGATGGCGCTGAAGGGATTGGTGACGTCGTGGTCTTCGCGCGCCGACATCTCACGGATGCGCCCGGCATCCACCCGCGGCGTGACGACGGGGTCGCTGGTCTCCTTCCGCCGCAGGATCAACAGAAAGAACGGTGCACCCAGGATCAGGAACGGTGACAGGACGAGCCCGATCAGCGGCAGGGACAAGAGCCCGGCGATTTGCGTCAGACATTCGGGAATTGTCTTTCCGGCGACAGGCGTAAGCCGCGTGCCATCCTTCGACAACGCATCCCGCAAGGCCTGATGCAAGAGCGCCGGCGATGTTTCGCTCAGTCGCGGCAGGGCAGACAGGAGCGCGTCATGAAGCTGCGCCTCCTCCCGGACCTGGCGAACCGTGCGGCCGACCCAATTCACATAATAGGTCGTGGGCTTGACGTCGCGCGCCCGCATCCATTGCAAGAGATCGGTCGCCTCGTCCATCCCATCGCAATGACGGAAGATCTCTCGCAGGCCATCGGCCGCCCGCGCCGCCAGATCCTCCAGCAGCGCATCACCCGGTCCGTCGCAATCGGCAATGAAGGTGAGATAGATCTGTTCTTCCGGCAATGGGCTGTCGGGATAGGCCTGGCGGTCGCCCAGGGTTTCATCGTCAAGGATGACGAAGCGGGCAACATGGATATTCTCGAAACCGGCAAACGGCACCAGCCCGTTCTGCGGATCGGCCAGGCCGGGAGCCACATTGAGCGTTGCCAGCAGGCCGCGCAGCGCCTCCACCCGCTCTCGCCGGACGGGGGCCAGGATCATGATATGCCCTTGCTTGATCATTGCCGAGAACCGCTCGACAAGATGATGGAGGCGCTAGAACTGCAGCACGAAATCAATCAGCCGGGTTTTGTCCCAGAAGACTTTGCCGAGATACATCTTCGGCTGGATCATCCGGATCTCGTCGCGGATCCAATGTGCGACGAGCGAGGTGTCGGAATAATCGAGCACGATGCATTCCTTGCCGTCCAGCCAGCTCGGCGCTTTATAGACCTTGGCAATGATGGCATTCAGCCCGAAAGGCAGGATGCGGTTCTTGAGATAGCCGGCCTTGGCGTCGAAGACTTTCCCCTGCCAGGCAAAATGACTGATCAGCGTGGCGATGTTCTTGCTCATGGAGGTTCCCGGCGCGATGATCGCCGTTCCCTCGGCCTGGCCATCCGGAATAGGTCCGGCTTCGTGCTCGGAGAACAGCTTGTCGAGATCGGTTTGACTCATGGCGAGCAACTGAGCGACATCGTAGGCCATTTTGCGCACTCCCCCGTTATCTGTCAGCCCTTATTTCCGGTATAGCTGCTGCTTTGCATGCGTGACGATCCGCGATCGTCACGCGCCTACTCCCCTTGGATTTTCGTGAGCCACTCCGTCATTTTTAAACCTCGTTCCTGGACGGTGCAACCGCGGCGGTTCTTGGCGCCGAAACGTTCCCCATAATGCGGTGCACCGGGCCTTCATCGGACTTTTCCTGAAGCGGCATACCCGGATGTCAGTAAATGGTCTAAGCGGCCATCGCTCTCACGACGCCACGGCAATGCTGGCGATCGGTGCGCTACCATTGAAAAGCGGCACCAAGTTCCGCGACCGATAAGCCCCCGTCGCGAACTTTCCGGGAATATCGTTATCCGAAAACCGGGCGGGTTTCCCGAAGCGGGCGACAACGCTGCTGTGGAGGGCCTCATTGATCGTCGGCAACGGCTTTCCATCACCTCCCAGCGGCCGATAGAGCGCCTCAAATGGCGAGACATTGAACATCGTCTCGCAGACGCATCTGAAGGTCGGCGTCAGCCTGTCCTTCGCCGACCATCCCTGCCGTGGATCGTGCTGGGAGGCCAGGGGATCAAGTATCGCCGCATCGGGAAGAACGCTCCAATCGATTGCCAGGCCATCGGCCTCGGCCTTTTTTGCCATCCAGACCAGCGGGATATCGGCTAGGCCGCGGTCGACGAAGCCGCCACCGACATCGGAATGACAGCCGCTGAACCAGACCTGCTCGATCACACTGCCGGCCGGCGCCGTGCCGGTCCAAAGCGTCGGCACGAACTCATCCCGTTCCTCATCGATGGCCAAAGCGTGGCAACCGTGCTTGACGATGTGAGACGGGCTGGTGTCGTGGAACCCGTATCGCTGATTGACAAGATTGCTGCCGAGGAAATGGGTCGGTATGCCAAGTGCGCCGACCGTATCCCAAACACCGAGAAACCTGATCTCGACGTCGAGATGGCAATCCGTGCCGCAGGCGTTTTTGAAATCCTCCGGGGAGTGCGGGCCCTCTTTACGGTAGTAATCCCAGGCTTTGCCGAGATCACTGAGTTTCTGCCGCTTGAGCAGGCCGCACGATCCGATGAATCCCGCCACGCTGCGCGCCGTGAAGGCGCCGCGCGAAAAACCGAACAGGAATATCTCGTCGCCGGGCAAATAATTCTGGGCAAGGAACATATAGCCCGAGCGGATGATGTCGTCGATGCCAAGGCCGGTGGCGCCGTCTACGATCCGCTCGATATTGAGCCCTGTAGCGCCGATGCCGCGCAGATACAGCACCGATTGCTGCACGCCGCCGGTATCCTGCGTCGCGTGGATGGCACGCGCGATGCGGACGACATTGGTCTCGGCCTTGTCGCCATCGGCGCTGTTCCATGTGCCATCGAAGCAGAGAACCAAACGTCGCATCTCGCCCTCCCCGAACAGGAACACGCGGTTTGATCTGTTTCTCGCCAATACCGGTCGACCGTGGCTCTACCGATCGCAGCGGCGCGCCATCACTCGGCCGTCGTGATTGTTCGCCAGGAAGAGCCGATCCCCTTCCCGCAATCTGGACCTTTCCGGACAGTTTGACCAGCGAAGACCCGCCGATGCGACAGAAACGGGTTTGTCGATTATCCCTTTATGTCATTCATTTGGATGAGGTGATTTTCGCGCCGTGCCATCGCGCCCGTCTTATCGCCCTCAGAAGTTGACCGAAGTCGACAGCAGGAAGGTGCGTGGTGCGCCAAGGCTGAGATAGCCGCCGCCAGTGGACGACCAATAGCTGGTATCAAAGACGTTCTCGACATTGGCGCGCAGGGTGACCGGCGTGTCATGGACATCGACGGTATAGCGCGCGCCGAGATCGACGCGGGTCCAATCAGGGATCTGCTGGTCGTTGGCCGCGTCGAGATACTGCTTGCTGGTATAGATGACGCGCCCGGTGAGGGTCAGGCCCGGGATGAAGGGTGTGTCCCATTCCGCACCGGCATTCAGCTGGAAGGTGGGAACGCCGATTGCCTTGTTGCCGTCATTGGAACCACCCGCCGTCTTGGTCAGCTTGCCGTCGATCAGGGTTGCGCCGCCAAGGACGCGGAAGCCGGTGATCGGCTCGCCGAACAAATTGAGTTCGAGGCCGCGGTTTCGCTGCTTGCCGTCGACCACATAGGTATTGGTCGCAGCATCGGTATAGGCGCTCGGCTGGGTAATCTGGAAAGCCGCGAGAGTTGCGGTCATGGTTCCGAGGTCGACCTTCGCACCGACCTCGTATTGCTTGGTGCGATAAGGCGCGAAGATCCGTCCCTCATTGGTCGTGCCGGTGGGGGCGGTCGGCCCCTGGGCCAGCCCCTCGATATAATTAGCATAGACGGCGACATTCTCCCACGGCTTGACGAGAATGCCGACCGCCGGTGTCACCGCATGTTCGTTATATTCCGATGTCTGATCACCGGTATTGACGTCAAAATTGCCGATCTTGATCTGCTGCAGCCGGGCGCCGGCCGTCAACTGGATTCGATCATTGACGAAATTCATGACATCGGCCGCGGCAATGCTGTTCAGTTTCGTTTCCGCCGACTTGCCGCTGCTGACATGCGGGAAGTCCGGTTCATCGTGATAGACGGGATCGAAGATGTTGTTGCCGGCCGATGAGCCGAAGAAGAAGCCATAGCCCTGCTTCATACGCAGGGTCGAGGCCGCCAGCGAGAAGTCGTGGCGCATCGCGCCCATTTGCACTGCCGCACGCCCGCCGACCTGGGCCGAGATCGCTTTCTGGAAGAAAGGGAATTTATAGGCAGTGCCGCTGAAATCGCCATCCTCGTTGATGATCGTCTGCGTCGTGCCGACCGTCGTCTGATCCGAATCCCGCGCGCCGAAGGCGGCAAAGACGGTTACGTTATCGGTGAGGTCATACTCGCCGCGCACCATGCCGAAGAGATCCCTGGTCTTGGCATAGGCCCATTTCTCGGAAAAATTATGGCTGGCATCCGGCGCGTCCGGCACCTCGAGGCCGGATGCCAGATTGATCTGCGAGTAGCTGCTCTTGAAATCCTGATCCTGGTAGCCGATATCGGCGGCCAGCCGGAAGCGATCGCCCCGGTAATCGAGGCCAAGATTGCCGACGCCGAATTCTTCCGACTGGTGATCAATCGCCGTATCGCCGTCGCGATAGACGCCGCTGAAACGCGCGCCGAACTGCTTGTCGGCGCCAAAACGGCGGCCGAGATCGATCTCGCCGCCAAACTGGAGAGCGGAATCATAGGTGCTCGTCAACTCCGTCAGCGGATCGTCTCCGGCCAGCTTGGAGACGAGATTGATGCTGCCGCCGATCGAGCCACCGGGCGACACGCCGTTCAGCAGGGCATTCGGCCCGCGCAGGATCTCGATCCGTTCGGCGATCGCGGCGGAGATCTTCTGCCGCGGCAGGATGCCGTAGAGGCCGTTGAGCGCCACATCGTCGTTATAAACCGGAAAGCCGCGGATCATGTACTGGTCGGCATAGGAACTGCGCGACCAGATGTTGCGCACCGAAGGATCGTTGTCGATCACATCGGCGAGGCTGCGGGCCTGCTGGTTCTTCACGGTCTTTTCAGTGTAGTTGGTGCTGCTGAAGGGGGTATCCATGATATCGCGATTGCCGAGCAGCCCGACCTGCCCGCCGGTCGCCACCTGGCCGCCGGGATAGGCGGGCGGCGGAGTGCCGATCATGCCGGTATCGCTGCCGCTCTCGCCGGTTACCGAAACGCCCGGCAGGACCGTGCCGTCGCCGACCGGCAGTTTCTCCAGCGTCACCGTGTTGGCGTCGATATGGCGAAAGGTCAGCCCGGTACCCCGGAGCAATCGGCGGAGCGCCTGATCGGAGGTAAAGTCGCCTTCAAGGCCGAGCGAGGTCACGCCTTGCGCCAGGTGCGCGTCGAGAAAGAACTGCATGCCCGTGGCCTGCGCGAAGGCCGACATGGCCGTATCGAGATGCTGAGGCGGAATGGAGAAATGATGCGTGTCGCTTGCCGCCACCTGCGTGGGCGTTGCCGTCTCTTTCGTCGCCTGACCTGGCGCGATGAGGTTCGGCGCGGTCTCGCCAAAGGCGGGAGAAGCCGGGAAAATCAGACATGGCAGGAGAAGAAGATGCCGCTTGCGGCTCGGCCGCTGCCCCGATTGGTTTGCCGAGAGCGCTTTCCTGCGCCGCGCGTCGCTCTTCTCTTTAGAACCTACAAAACGCATACCGTCCCCCTTACCCGTACCGGCGTGATTCCCCCTGCGTCCCGCATTGCAAATGAGACGCAATATTATTAAGGACGGTTGGGAGCGGCGGGACCATTAGTCGCGGCGGCCTTTTTCCGATTTATGTTTCCGAAGGGAAATCCCGCTGCCGAAGGGCAGCGGCCGGTGTCACCCGATCGGGCGGATCAGCACCACGAGGCCAAGAAAATCCTCGACACGCAGCGGCAGGGTTTGGGCGATGGTATGCAGGGCCGCATCGGTGTCGTCGGTGCGGAACGAGCCGGTCACGCGCAGGCCGGCCAGTGCCGGGTCAGTAATGATGATGGCGCCACGCCGGTATCTGTCGATTTCCCGCACCACGTCCCGCAACGCCACATTGGTAAAAAGCAGCCGGTCGTTGCGCCAGGCCTCGGCAACCGCGAGATCGACGGGAAAGACCGCGCCTGGCATTTCCTGCACCATGTGCAAGCCTTGTCCCGCTTCCACGCGCCGCGACGGCTGACCCGCCACTTCCACGGCGACGGCATGCTCACGTACCGCCAGATCGACGACGTCATCCCTGACGCGCAGGCTGAATTGCGTGCCGAGCGCCTTGATCCGCGCGCCGCCGGCCTGGACGACAAAAGGACGGGCGATATCCGCCGCGACCGTAAAGAAGGCATCGCCTTGCCGCAGCACGATCTGCCGCTGCCGGGCGGTGAAATCGGCGGAGAAGGCGGTTTCGGCGCCGATTTCCACGACCGAGCCGTCCGGCAGGTGAAACTGCCGGCGCTCGCCGCGACCGCTGCGATAGTCGCCCCAGGGGCCGATCCGCTGCAGCAGGACGCCGCCGCCCAGCAAGAGCCCCGCTGCCGCCGCCACCGACAGCAAGCGCCGACGCGACATGCCGGCCGAAGCCGCGATTTCCGGACGGGACGCCAGCGCATCGGCTTGAGCCGCAATCGCTTCATCCGCCGTCAATGCGTTCAAAGGATAGAGCCGTTTCAAGACCGGCGCCGCAGCCGCCATGTCTTGATCCAGCCGCTGCACCAGCGCCGCCACCTCCTCCCAGGCCTGCCGATGATCGGGATGCGCTGCCAGCCACCGACGGAAGCCCTGCCGATCCGCCGGTGATAGCTGCTCATCGTGCAGGCGCACATGCCATTGCCGTGCCTGTGCCAAGGCATGATTAGGCTGTAATCTCATATTCTCCCCGATCGTTCAGTCGCGCGGTCCGATGCCCCGGCTAATCGCGGTGCCGCTTTCTTGACGCCTTATTGTTGAAGACGTTTCAGCGCAACGGGATCATTAGCCGAATTACCTTCACGCGCACTGAAGAGTCTTATCTAGCGGCGGTATTCGGCAAGCTGGGCCAGAGCGTTTGTCATATGGACCATCACCGTATTCTTCGATATGCCAAGACGCGTGGCGACTTCCGCATAACTCAGGCCATGCAGCTTGGTCAGCAAGAAGACCTCCCGACAACGGGGCGGCAGGCGGTTGAGCTCCTGCAGCAGTTGCCGCAGCTCGTGACGGGCGGCGACAATGCTTTCCGGCGACGGTGCCAGATCCGGCACGGCGGCCACGTGATCGGGCTCGGCCGAAACCTCTATGCCATGACTTGCACGCCGCTGATGATCAACGGCAAGATTGGCGGCAATGCGATAGAGATAGTTGCGCGGATGCGTGATGTTGCCTGCAGATTGCCCTCTCCTCGAAGGCTCTGCGCCGCCTAGGCCGCCCGGGCCCGGTACGGCCGCGACGCGCAGCCAGATCTCCTGCACAAGGTCCTGCGCCAAAGCCTGATTCCCCAAGCGCCGCAGCAGAAAACGCATCAATCCCTGCTGATGTTCGGCGAAGGCGGCGAGCAGCCGATTGCGGCTCTCCGTCATGAAAACTGCAACATCCGATATATCTGTCTGAAAATCCCACCGTGCTGCGGCCGCCCAGGTCTGCCCCGGAGCATCCTTTTGACAGCACGCCGTCAGAAACTACCCATATTGCGAATAATTCTCAATATCAAAATATGAAAATGTGCGCCGGATGCTATCCTTCAGGCGGCGCGCCCCGGCGAACAGTTGAGCGGCAGGCAGGCGGGCGGGCGTGAGACGCCGGCCTACCCGCCCGTTACTTACCCTTCTGTTACTTATACGTTCAGCATCACGTCATAATCCTTCACCCAGGCGCTGAGCGAACGCGCGCGCTCGAGGCCGGAGCGCTGGGCGAGCGAGCTGATATTGCCGAGCGGCTGGGCCAGAATGCCCTCCACCGCCTTCTTATTGAGAAATGCCTTGGCGGGATGCGATCTGTCCTGCAAGACGTCGGCGACCTCGTCGCGAACTGCCTTCTCATAAGCCGGGTCCTGCGTCGAGGGATAGGGGCTCTTTTGCCGCTCGATGATGGATCGCGGCAACAGATCGCCCGCCGCGGCCCGCAGGATGCTCTTTTCGCGGCCATCGAATGTCTTCATGTGCCAGGGAATATTGAAGACATATTCGACCAGGCGATGGTCGCAGAACGGCACCCGTACCTCGAGGCCGACCGCCATGCTCATGCGATCCTTTCGGTCCAGCAGGAACTGGACGAAGCGCGTGAGATGGAGATAGCTGATCTCCCGCATCCGCCGTTCGGCCGGGTCTTCGCCCTTGAGCACCGGCACTTCTGCGAGGGCCTGGTCATAGCTGTCGGCCTGGAAGGCGGGAAGATCGAGTCCTTCCAGCAGCTCCGGCTTCAGCACCTGCGCACCGTCGAAGGTTCCGCCGGTGGTCACGAGCCAGGGGAAGGTATCCGCTGCCACCGCCTTCGGATCGTGGAACCAGCTATAGCCGCCGAAAACCTCGTCCGCGGATTCACCGGACAGCGCCACCGTCGAATTCGACCGCACGGCCTGGAACAGGCGATAGAGCGAGGAGAACATGTCGCCGGAAGCGGAGAGCGGAAAATCGCTTGCTTTCAGGACTGCGCGGGTGAGATCGGCATCGGCCAGCTCGCGGCTGTCCAGCACGACCTCCGTATGATTGCAGCCAATATGGCCGACAAAGTCGCGCACAAACGGCGTGTCTGAGGACTTGTGCAGATCATTTGCCACAAAGCCGACGCCATGATCGGCGAAGTCCACGGAAAAGGAGCGAATGCGCTCCCCCTGCCGGGCAAGGATGGCACGGTCGGCCAGGGCCGTCACCGCCGAGGAATCGAGGCCGCCGGAAAGCAGGCTGCAGAGCGGCACATCGGAAATCACCTGGCGCCGCACGATATCGTCAAGCAGCTCCGCCACTGTCCTGATGGTCTTCCGCAGATCGTCCTCATGTTCGCGCGCTTCAAGCTTCCAATAGCGCCGCTTGGCGATGCCTTCGCGGTTGACGCGCACCACCTGTCCCGGCCGGACCTCATACATGCCGGCATAGATCGTCGCCTCCGGATTCTTTGCCAGAACCAGCAGCTCGCGCAAGCCGTCCTTGTCGACGCGCGGCTGGACGGCGGGATGGGCGAGAATCGCCTTCGGTTCCGAGCCGAAGAGCACCCCGTCACCGGAAGGATAGTAATAGAGCGGCTTCACGCCCATGCGGTCGCGGATCAGGAAGAGCTCTTCCGTACGGGTATCCCAGATGGCAAAGGCGAACATGCCGTTGAGATGCTCCGCCATCTCGTCGCCCCATTGCAGGTAGCTGCGCAGCACCACCTCGGTGTCGCTGCGGGTCTTAAAGCTGTGGCCAAGCTGGATCAGCTGATCCCGCAATTCCGTAAAATTATAGACTTCGCCGGTATAGATGAGGGAAGCGATGGTCTGCCCTTCCTCTTCCGCCTGCATCGGCTGCACGCCGCCGGTGAGGTCGATGATGGCGAGCCGGCGATGTCCGAGCCCGACATGCCGGTCGATCCACATGCCGCGCGCATCAGGTCCGCGCAGCGCCATCGTCTCCGTCATTGCCGCGATGACGCTCTCCTGTGCCCGGAGATCGCCATTATAGCTAACCCAGCCAGCTATTCCGCACATTGCATTTCCTTTCAAATCGGGAATTTTTCAGATCGGGGAAGTTACGCTTTCAAGTCGCCCGACGGAGCCTCATCGACCGATCAGACCGAAGCGGGCGATCAGCAGCGCCTCTTGCCAGCCAAACACGCCAACCGGCTCTGCGAGACGCTGCCAGCCCCGCGCCGTCAACGCCTGCAGAACCATCCGCTGAAGCCGCAAAACCAGGGCTGCGGCCCGAGCGTTATAAGGGGGACACTGATCGAGCACGGAGTCCGCGGCGGCAAAATGCGCCTCGGCCGTCGCAGCCAGTTCATCGCAGACACGTGGCAGCGCCGGATGCGCAAGCACCGCACTGGGAATCGTCGCGAAGATGCCGTGCTTGCGGAGCAGGTCGCGCGGCAGATAGAGGCGATGCCGTTCCGCGTCCTTCACCAGATGCCGAAGGATCGCCGTCAGCTGCAGGGCACGGCCAAGCTCCGCCGCGGCTTTTTCCGCCGACGTCGACCGCAGCCCGAAGACCCGCATCGCGAGGCGGGCGACGGAAACCGCGCCGCGCTGACAGTAAAGGTCCAGCTCCGCTGCACTCGGCGCACGCATTGCCGCCCGCGCATCCATTTCCGCATATTCGACAAGCGCGAGAAAGTCATCGCAGCGCAGCCGGTACCTGCGGATCGGCTCCGCGAGACGATGCGTGACCGTGGCTCCCGCTTGACCGGAAAAGAGCCGCGCGATTTCGCAACGCCGTTCCGATAGCAGGCCCTGCTTCAGCAAGGCCGGCCTTTCCGATTGGACGATATCATGCAGTTCCCGGCAAAAGGCCAACAGCGCGTTCATGGCTTGGCGATGGCCGATCGGCATCAGGCGTATGACCTCGAAAAGCGGTGCGCCGACAATCTCGGCGTGCTGGTCGACCGCATCCGCCGACGCGTCGAGGCCGTAATGCGCGACGATATTTTTTTGAGGGAGGTTCCTGTCAACCGATCCGGCCGAGGCCATGCGCGATGACAGGGAGAGATGGGCAAATACGTTCATGGCAATCTCCTTCGGGACTTATCCCTGGACCGGAGAGGCCTCTCGGCTTTCCGGTGCGCCGCTGCGCATCGATACGCGCCGCGGCGACATGGAGATCCTGTCGGCTGCTTATTGCCGCAATGTTGCGAGCAGGGAGAATGCGGTTACAGCGGTAACTGAAAAGCGTCTAAAGTTGGATAGTATGGGAAGTTGCGACAGCATGATTGACGCAGCAGCGAGATTGACGCGGCAGGCGCATTGCTCCACCCGCACCGCGCCTTCGTACCGTCAGCAAATCGTCACATATCAATCCCGGCCGCGGAAGCGCTTGCCGGCATCAGGCATGCGCCTCAATGAACCGCTTGAGATAAGGCGCCGTGCGGCTTTCCCGGCTGCGGCAAAGTTCCGCTACGGTACCGGCAACAACCACTTTGCCGCCTTCCGCACCGGCGCCGGGGCCGACATCGATGATCCAATCGCTGCCGGCCACCACGCGCATGTCATGTTCGACCAGAATGACGGTATTGCCGGCATCGATGAGCCTGTCGAGTTGCAGAACGAGCTTCTCGACGTCGCTGGGATGCAGGCCTGTCGTCGGCTCGTCCAGCACATACAGCGTGTTGCCGCGTTCCGCCCGCTGCAATTCGGTCGCGAGCTTGATCCGCTGCGCCTCGCCGCCGGACAGTTCCGTCGCCGGCTGGCCGAGACGCAGATAGCCGAGCCCGACCTCGCGTACCACCGACAGGGCGCGAAAAAGCTGCGGCTCGTCGGCAAAGAACGTCCAGGCATCATCGACGGTCATTGCCAGAACATCGGCGATGCTTTTCTCACGGTATTTGATCTCCAGTGTCTTGGCGTTGTAGCGCGTGCCGTGGCAGGTCGGACAAGGCGCATAGACACTTGGAAGGAATAGCAGCTCGACCATCACAAAGCCTTCGCCGCTGCAGGTCTCGCATCGTCCCTTGGCCACGTTGAAAGAAAAGCGGCCGGCATCGTAGCGTCTCGCCCGCGCTTGCTTGGTATTGGCGAAGATGCGGCGCACATTGTCGAACAGCCCGGTATAGGTGGCGAGATTGGATCGCGGCGTCCGGCCGATCGGCCGCTGATCCACCTGCACAAGGCGCTTAATGTCGGCAAGGCCGCTGACGATGCGCCCGCCCGTCACGCTGTCGGGTTCCTGCTCCAGCCCTTCAAGCTCCCTTTCCTCTTCCTGACGCAGCTCCTGTCCAAGCTGCGTCGAAACCAGCTCGATGAGCGCCTGGCTGACGAGGCTGGATTTGCCCGAGCCCGAAATTCCCGTCACCGTGGTCAGCACGCCGAGGGGAAAGGCGATATCGAGGCCCCGCAAATTGTTCCGCGTGATACCCCGCAACTCCAGCCAGGCCTTCGGCTGGCGTGGCGCACGATCGAGAATGGGGCGCCTTTCAGCGCCGCCGGCGAAGAAATGACGGGCGGTCTGGGATTTCTGGACCGATGCAAGGCCGGCCAGCGGCCCGCTATACAATATCTCGCCGCCATGCTGGCCCGCAGCCGGCCCAACATCGACGATCCAATCGGCATGGGCGATCACATCCAGTTCATGCTCGACGACGAAAAGCGAATTTCCCCCCGCCTTCAACTGGTCGAGCGCCGCCAGCAGCGCTTCGGTATCGGCGGGATGCAGCCCGGCCGAAGGCTCGTCCAGGACATAGACCACGCCGAACAGGTTGGAGCGGACCTGAGTCGCCAGGCGCAGCCGCTGCAACTCGCCCGGCGACAATGTCGGCGTGCTGCGTTCCGGCGCCAGATAGCCGAGGCCAAGATCCAGCATGACTTTCAACCGGCCGACCAGATCCTCGGCGATGCGCGTGGCCACCTTCGCCTTCTCCGCATGATGGACGGCCATCTGCGCCAATGCCGGCGCAGAGCCATCCGCATAGGGGCGCAGCATTTTCATAAGTCCCGTCAGCGGCAGGCTGGAAAGAGCCGCAATATCAAGGCCGGCGAAGGTGACGGACAGGGATTCCCGGCGCAGCCGCTTGCCATGGCATAGCGGGCAGGCGCTGTTGACGAGATATTTCGACACGCGCCTTTTCATCAGCGCACTCTCGGTATTGGCAAAAGTCTGCAGCACGTATTTCCGGGCACCGGTGAAGGTGCCCTGATAGCTCGGCTCGTCCTTGCGCTTGAGCGCGCGTCGTACTTCATGCGGCTCATAGCCGGCATAGACGGGGACCACCGGCTGCTCCTCGGTAAACAGCAGCCAGTCGCGGTCCTTCTTGGGGAGATCGCGCCAGGGCGTATCGATATCGAAGCCGAGGGTGACGCAGATATCGCGCAGATTCTGCCCGTGCCAGGCGGGCGGCCAGGCGGCGATCGCCCTTTCGCGGATCGTCAAGCTGTCATCCGGCACCATGGAGCGCTCGGTCGCGTCATAAATACGGCCAAGACCGTGGCAGGTCGGACAGGCCCCTGCCGGCGTATTCGGCGAGAAGGCCTCGGCTTCCAGATGCGGCTGGTGCTTCGGATAATCGCCGACGCGGGAATAGAGCATCCGCAGCAGGTTCGACAGAGTCGTCACGCTGCCGACCGTGGAGCGCGTGGTTGGCGCACCGCGTTGCTGCTGCAGGGCGACGGCCGGCGGCAGGCCTTCGATCTCATCGACTTCGGGGACCGCCATCTGATGAAACAGGCGGCGTGCATAGGGCGAAACCGATTCCAGATAGCGCCGCTGCGCCTCGGCATAGAGCGTCCCGAAGGCGAGCGAGGACTTGCCCGAACCCGAGACGCCGGTAAAGACCACCAGCGCATCACGCGGGATATCGACATCGACATTCTTGAGATTGTGCTCGCGCGCGCCGCGGATACGCACGAAGCCGGTGCGATCATCGATTTTTGCCGCTTTGGGCTGCCTGTCGGTCTTATTCATAACGTCCCTTCGTCTGCCATATGCCATCGCGACCGGCCGGACCCCGCGCTCCCGCCCCCTATCCCGCCGACGTCCCCGGGGAAGGTGACGGATACCACCGCCCGGACGGGTGTGGAACCATTGTCTCAATTCGGGGTTGCTTGCCGTGACTTGCGCATACCTAGATGCCAGAAGAGGGGGTTTGAATGCTACTGCTCATCCTGATTTTGATTCTTCTTTTTGGCGGCGGCGGCGGTTATTACGCGCATCGCCGCTATGGCGGGCGTGGCCTCGGCGGTGTTCTCGGCCTTGTGATCATCATCCTGTTGGTTTTCTGGCTGTTCGGCGGCCTGGTCGGCCCGGGACATATGTAAAGCCCGTAGAAGGGCTAGTCGCGCCGCGCGGCGGACAGGCCATCGTCAGGCTAGCGGGATTGCCGGGATTGGCGCAGCCGCGATTTATTTCGTAGGCCGAATTGCCAAACCCGGCGCCCCGTCCCATATTGATTTCACTTCCATCCGGATCGCATTCCCGCGGTCCCATCAGCTTTCCTTTGATGCTTTGCGGTCACGTCCTTGGCGTGCCGGCGACGAAACTGCGATCGCATCTCTGGAGGCGCCCCTTTGGAGTGACGTCACATCATGAATCTCGGCCATGAAGGTAAGCGCGTCCTGATCACCGGCGGCTCGAAAGGCATCGGCCTTGCCTGTGCCCTGGGATTTGCCGCAGAGGGGGCGAAGATCGCCATCTGCTCGCGCTCGCAGCAGAATCTGGATCAGGCTTTGAAACGCCTGCCCGGCACCCTTGGCGTTGCCGCCGATTGCAGTTCGGCCGACGCGGCCCAGGCGATGGTGGAGCGCGTAGAGGCCGAGCTTGGCCCGATCGATATTCTCGTCAACTCGGCCGGCGCGGCACGGCGCGCGCAGCCGAAGGACCTCACACCCGCATTATGGCGAGCGGCGATGGATGCGAAGTATTTCTCCACCATCAATGTCCTCGATCCCGTGGTCAAGCGGATGGCGCAGCGCGGCAGCGGTGTCATCGTCAATATCATCGGCACGGGCGGCAAGATGGCCTCTCCCGTCCATCTCGCCGGCGGAGCGGCCAATGCGGCCCTGATGCTGGCCACGGCAGGACTTGGCACCACTTATGCGCCGTCAGGTGTCCGGGTCGTTGGCATCAGCCCGGCACTGACCGAGACCGATCGCGTGCTGGAGGGGCTGGCGGTGGATGCCGCGGCGGGCAATATCACGATCGAGGCGGCCCGGGCGCGCAGCATTGAGAAGATCCCGCTGGGCCGCATGGCCACGCCGGAGGACATCACGAACAGCGTCCTGTTTCTCGCTTCCGACCGCGCCGGCTATATCACCGGGACAACCATCGCTGTGGATGGCGGATTGCATCCGACCGTGCTTTGACGAGTCCTGATTAGGTATTGATCGCGTCCTTGATGCGCTCAGCGGTCAAGGGCAGGTCGCGCAGCCGCTGGCCTGTCGCATCCGCAATGGCATTGGCGATCGCCGCCGCGGCCGGTCCCTGGCCGGCTTCGCCGGCGCCAAGGAAGGGCAGGCCCGGCCGGTCGATGATATGCACCTCGATACTATCCGGCACGCTTTGGAAGCGCAGGATCGGATAAGTCGACCAGTCGACCGAGGTGATCCGCGTACGATCGAAACTGATGCTTTCATAGAGCGTCCAGCTTGCCGATTGCAGGATGGCGCCTTCGATCTGGTTGCGGACCCCGTCGGGATTGACCACCTGTCCGGTATCGATCGCCGCGATGACGCGGCGCAGGCGCACGCGACCGGAATCCCGATCGACCTCCACTTCCATGGCGACGGCGCAATAGGCGGCGAGATTCTTGTAGCGCGCAAAGGCGAAGCCGGAACCGGTGCCGTTCGCCGTATGCGGCCTGTCCTTCCAGCCGAAGGCATCGGCCGCGGCCGACACGACCGCGCGGGCGCGCTCGTCTTTCAGATGGCGCAGGCGGAACTCGACCGGGTCCATCCTTGCCGCCAGCGCCGCCTCGTCCATGAAGCTTTCCAGCGAAAAGATGTTCATATAGGCGCCGAGCGAGCGCATGGCGGATATCCGGATCGGCATGTCCGGCAGGAAATGATGAACCACGCGCGCCGTCGGAAAGTCATAGAGGGGAATGGCGTTGCGGTCGCCCCCGCCCTCTGGCTGCGGTATCGGCTTTGGCTCCGGCACCGGAAAGGGCGTTGCGATATGCTGCGCCGCCAGCAGGGCGCCGGCGCTGCCCGGCCGCATGTTATGGGTGTTGCTCCAGACATCGAAGGTGAAGCCGGCAACGCCGCCGTCACTGTTCAGGGATGCCGTCGCGCGGGTGACCATCGCCGGACCGAAGGGCTCCCAGGCGTGTTCCTGCTCACGCATCAACTGCACCCGGATCGGCCGGCCCGGCACCTTGGTTGCCAGCAAAGCGGCATCCGCGCCGGCATCGTCGGCGGCGTTATGGCCGTAGCAACCGGAGCCCTGCACATGGATGCAGCGTACTTTCTCTGCCGGCAGCCCGACCATCTCGGCAATGGCCTTCCGGTCGGGATAGACGCCCTGGGTATGCGTCCATACCGTCAACATGCCGTTCGGGTCCAGCTGCGCAATCGCGCAGGAGGGGCCGATCGAGCCATGCGACTGGAAGGGCCGCGAATAGTCTGCGACGATGCTGATCTGGCCCACCGACGGAGCCGATGTCTTGTCAAGAATGGTGTAGTCGCGCGACGGCAGGCCGCGGATCACTTCCGCGGTCTTCGCCTGATCGGGAAGCGCGCGTTTCTCGTCCCATTGCGCGGAGGCAGCCAGTGCGCGCATGGCCTGGACCGCCTGGAACTCCTTTTCGAAGACCACGGCGAGAAAGTTTCCGTCCCGCACCACATTGACGAAGCCCGGCATTTTGCGGATCGCATCGAGATCGGCCTGCTGCAGCGTCGCGCCATAGCTGGGCGGACGCACGATCCGCGCATGCAGCATGCCGGGCAGGCGCATATCCTGCAGGAAGGCCTCGCCGCCGGTAACTTTGGCGGGGATATCGACGCGCTGCACCGGCGTGTTCATCACCTTGAAGGAAGCGGGATCCTTCAGCCTGGATGTCGGCTGCGCCGCGACATGCAGCAGCTTGTCGGAGACCAGGGCGCCATAAGAGAGCTTGCGGCCGTCCTGGGCGATGACCGCACCCTGCTCGGCCCGCAACGCCTCGGCCGGCAATCCCCAGCGCCGCGCCGCGACACCGATGAGAATGTCCCGCACCTGCGCCGCCGCATTGCGAATGGCCGTGCCGCTGTCCTGGATGGAATGGCTGCCGGCGGTATAGCCTTCGTTGGCCGTCAATTGCGTGTCCGCGGTGACGATGGTCAAGCGCTCCAGCGGCAGGTCGAGTTCCTCAGCCGCGATCTGCAGAAAAGCCGTCTTGATCCCCTGCCCCAGCTCGGCCTTGCCGGTGAAGACGGTGACCGCGCCATCTGGTTCAACGTTGATCCAGGCGTCGAGATGCGGCTCGACGGCAAGGCTGCCCGGCAATTTGCTGTCGCCCATCTCGGGCGTCTCGGATTGCTGGCCTCCCGGTTGCTGAGCAAGGGCGGCCGGCAGCATGGAGAAGCTGACGATCAGCGCGCCGGCGCCGACCAGCGCCTCGCGGCGGGAGAAGCCGATACCTGCTTCCCGCGCCACTCTCGACCGGGTCATTGTGCCGCCTCCTGGCTCCGCGCCGCGCTCATCATTTCGGCGGCGCGATGGATGGCGCGCAGAATGCGCATATGGGTGCCGCAGCGACAGAGATGCGGTTCCAGATGGCGCCGGATTTCCACGTCCGAGGGATGCGGGTCCTGCTGCAGCAGGGCCTGGGCGCGCATCATCATGCCGGGAATGCAATAGCCGCATTGCGCCGCCTGCTCTTCGATGAAGGCCTTCTGCAGGATCGAGGGATGATCGCGCGTGCCCAGCCCTTCAAGCGTGGTGATCGACTTGCCTTCCAGCAGCGTCACCGGCGTCACGCAGGAGAAGACGGCCTCGCCGTTGACGATGACCGTACAGGCGCCGCATTGGCCGAGGCCGCATCCGTATTTAGCGGCATTCAGCCGCAAATCCTCGCGCAGGACATACAGCAGCGGTGTTTCGGGCACGACATCCACTTCATGCCGGCTTCCATTGACGATCAGAGCAACCATGGCAACCTCACTTGCTTGCGGCCACTGAATCGGCTGGGCCTGAAAGCGCGCCGCGTGCCGCCTTGATCCTGGATTCCAGATCGTCCCAGTCCGGCTTGCCGGCCATCGAGCGCAGGTATCGCGCCAGGTTGGCCACCTCCGCATCGGACAGCACGCCGCCGAAATTCGGCATGATGGGCGCCTTTGTTCCCTCGCCCGCCGGCAGCCCGGCCAGCACGATATTGATGAGATTTTGCGGGCTCTCGCCGGTCACGGCGGTGCTGAGCGGAAGATGGATCCCGCCATAAGGAACCGGCCGGCCACTTTCATGACAAGTGGCGCAGGCGGCGGCATAGATCCGCTCACCCGCATCGCCGGCCGCGGCAATGCTCGCCACGCCCTGGCTGCCCGCCGATTGCGGTCGGGAACCGAGCTTGTTATCGGAATTCGCGGCCACCGGCGTCGCTTCTTCCTGCGCGGGCTGCACAGTGCCGCCTTTCATCCGCGAGGCGATATAGACGGCGATGGCCCGTATATCTTCCCCGGGCAGATCGCTGAGATTGCCGACCACCGGCGCCATCGGACCGCGGGCGACGCCGTGCAAACCATGCCAGCCATTGGCGAGATAGGCTTGCAGCGATTGCGCATCCCAGGCGACGGACGCCTGCGAAGACTGGTTGATGCTGAAGGCATGCCAGCCCTCGGCCTCACCGCCGGCGAAGGCCTTGTCCCGCTCTTCGGCACCGAGGGCATTGCGCGGTGTATGGCAGGCGCCGCAATGGCCCACCCCCTCCACCAGGTAGGCGCCGCGATTCCAGAGCTGGTCATGCGACGGGTCGGGCCGATAGGGCCCCTTGTCAAGATAGAGCAGATTCCAGCCGCCGAGGATCAGCCGGATATTGATCGGGAAAGGCAGCGTATTGCGCGGCGTTTCCGCGTGAACCGGCTGGCGCGTCATCAGGTAGGCGTATAGCGCCTTGTCGTCGTCATCCGACATCAAGGTGAAATGGTCGTAGGGAAAGGCGGGATAGAGATGGCGTCCCTTCCGGTCCACCCCTTCCCGCATGGCGCGGACGAATGCCGCCTGCGACCACAGGCCGATGCCGGTCTGCGGATCGGGCGTGATATTGGTCGCATAGATCGTGCCGAACGGCGTCTCAAGCGGCCGGCCGCCGGCAAAGGTCTTTCCTTGCGGCGCCGTGTGGCAGGTATTGCAGTCGCCGAGCGCCGCGAGCTGCGCGCCCCGCCGCACCAGGCCGGGATCAAAACTGGGCGAGGCCACGGGAACGATTGGCTCCAACGCCGGACGCCAGGCGAAAAGAACGGCACCTGCAACCACCAGGCAGAGCGCTGCAGCGGCAAGACCGAAAAGATAAGACCGTCTCATTCTATTGCGTCATCGGCTTCGGACGCCTGGGCTCAGGGGAATGACGGAGCGAGCGGCAGCGTATTGCGGGAACTGCGGAACGGGCATTCCGGTTCCGTGAGGGAACCGGAATTTCCGACAGAAATCGGATTCTCAGGAACAACCGGACGCACTTCGGTCCGGTCGCGCTGGCACTTGATTATCAGATGTAGATGCTGCCGGAATTGTAAAGGGGCAAAAACCGGGCCTGTCTCATCCTTTGCCGGCGCCAGCTTTCTTGCGTGGGCTCATCCAGGCATCAGGAAGGAAAGCGCTCGATCAGTGTCTTCACCTGAGCCTCGGTCAGCGGAGTGACAGGCGAATTGCGCAAGAGCAGGAAGATCCGCGCCGTCTCCTCCAGCTCTTCCGTCGCATAGAGGGCGTTCTCCAGGCTGGTGCCCGCGACGACGGGGCCATGATTAGCCAACAGAACCGCATGATGCTTGCCGGCAAGCTTTCCGACAGCACGCGCCAGATCCTCGTCACCCGGCGGATAGTAGGAAACCAGCGGCAGCCGCCCCACGCGCATCACGTAATAGGCCGTCAATGGCGGCAGGCAGTTCGCGCAGTCAAGTCCGTGCATGCAGGAGACCGCGACCGAATGAGTCGAATGGAGATGCACGACGGCAGCGGCATTCTGCCGCTCGGCATACATGACGCGATGGAGAAAAGCCTCCTTGGTCGGCTTCTCGCCGTCAATGTGCCGGCCCGCCGCATCGAGCCTGGCGAGGCGCGCCGGGTCGAGATTGCCCATGGAAGCATTGGTCGGCGTCATCAGCCAACCGCCATCTGCCAAGCGAACCGAAATATTGCCGGTCGAGCCGAAGGTCAGACCACGCTGGAAGATCGACAATCCGACGCTGCAAATCTGTTCTCTCAACCGGGCTTCCGACATCACGCGTTCCCTTCGATTGTGGCGTTCGCCTTAGTTGAGCTTGTCCCAGGCTTTCAGGAAAAAGTCGGCAGCCCCGAAATTTCCCGATTTCAGGGCAAGGGCCACATCAGGCCCGGACAGGCTGCGGGTCCAGGGGACGCCGGGATCGATCTCCGGTCCGATGGCGAGCGTCTCAGCGCCCAATGCCTGAACCACGGCACCCGAGGTCTCGCCGCCGGCAACCAGCAGCTGATTGAAGCCGCGTGCAACTAGACCCCGGGCAACCTCCGCCAGCAGATGCTCGACGGCGGTGCCGGCGGCCTCGCGGCCGAGCTTGTCCTGAACCTGCTTGACGACTTCCGGCTCGGCGCTGGAATAGACCAGCAACGGCCTACCGGCGGGCTGAGCGTCGATCCAGTCCAGGACGCGCGCTGTCGATTGGCGACCGCCGGCAAGATCGAGTGCGTCGATCTGAAAGGCCGGCAATCCCGCCGCGATCGCCGCCGCCACCTGGCCGCGTGTGGCCGTCGAACAGGAGCCGGCGAGGATCGCCCGCCGGCCCGCCGTCACCTGCATGATCGTGGGAACCGGGCTCAGCGCGGCGATGAGTCCCTGTGCCAGATAGGCGGCGGGCAGGCCCATGGCGATGCCGGACCCGCCGGTGATCAGCGGCAGATCGGAAACCGCCGCACCGATCGCCCGCAGATGCGCATCGGTCAGGGCATCGACGATCTGGATGCGATGCCCTACCGCTGCTTCACGCGTCAGCGCCGCCCGGATCGCCGCCGATCCGGCATCGACATCGGCAAAGGAAACCAGCCCAACCGGGAGACTGGTCTGCCGCTGCAAGACACGACAGAGATTGGCGTCCCGCATCGGCGTCAACGGATGATCCTTCATCGGGCTGTCGCTCAGCAGCACGCCGTTGACGAAAAGATGCCCATTGAAGATCTGTCGCCCCGCCAGCGGAAAGGCCGGACAGGCAATCGTCTGCATGCCGCCCGCGAAATCCAGCAAGGCGGCGGCGACGGGGCCGATATTGCCCTGATCGGTCGAATCGAAGGTCGAGCAGTATTTGAACAGCAGCCGTTTCGCCCCGAGTTGGCGCAGCAGGCGCGCCGCCGCAAGCGATTGCGCGACCGCTTCTGCTGCCGGAATGGTACGGGATTTCAGCGCCACGACCAGCGCATCGACGGCACCGAGATCGAGATCGGGTGCCGGCAGGCCGGTCGACTGGACGGTGCGAAGCCCCTCGCGCGCCAGCATGAGAGACAAATCGGTCGCACCCGTCAGGTCGTCGGCGATACAGCCCAGCAGCATGAAATAGGATCCGGAAGCTCAGGGGGTTTGAATGCCCCTGGTGTTGAGGAAAACAGCGTAGAGCGAGGTGGTGGCGGCGATGAAGAGCCGGTTGCGCCGCGCCCCGCCGAAGCAGACATTGGCGACGGTTTCGGGAATACAGATCTTGCCGATCAGCTCGCCCTGCGGCGAAAAGCAATGCACACCGTCTCCGGCGCCGACCCAGAGATTGCCGTAGACGTCGACACGAAATCCGTCCGGCACGCCCGGATCGATTTCAGCGAAGACCCGGCTGCGGCGTAACGTGTTGTCATCTGCAACATCGAAAGCGCGGATATGATGCGGCTGTTCGGCCCCATGCGACCGCCCGGAATCGGCCACAAAAAGCGTCTTCTCGTCTTGGGAAAAGGCCAGGCCATTGGGTTTGTCGAAGTCATCGGCGACGATCTTCACAATGCCGTCCGCAGGGTCGACGTGATAGACGTTGCAGCGGCCGATCTCGCTGTCAGCCTTGTATCCCTCATAATCGGAGAGAATTCCGTAGGGTGGATCGGTGAACCATAGGCTGCCATCCGACTTCACCACGACATCGTTCGGCGAGTTCAGGCGCTTGCCTTGATATCTCTCCGCCAGAATCGTGATGCTGCCATCGGGTTCCGTGCGGGTGACGCGGCGGGCGCCGTGCTCGCAGGTGACGAGCCGACCCTGCAGGTCGCGCGTATTGCCATTGGAGAAGTTGGACGGGTAGCGGAACAGGCTGACCTGACCGGTTTCCTCTTCCCAGCGCAGCATCCGGTTATTGGGGATATCGCTGAAAACGAGAAACCTGCCATCGGCGAAATAGACCGGCCCCTCCGCCCAGCGCGTTCCGGTATGGAGCTTCTCCAGCCCGCAAACCGGCAGCAGGTAACTGGCGAAGATCGGATTGTAAGCCTGGTAATACGTCATCTCTCCTCCCCGTACCAATATCCCCCACCCGTATACGGCGGCGCGAAACGCTGACTGCGCCGCGCTGTAGCCGCCGGCCAAGTGACCTACTTCGTTCCGCCCTGGCCTGGCTTCGCCTGCGCCGACCGATTGCCGCGCACCGACCAGTAATAGGTCTCTACGTCACCGAGATGGCGGCGCATTTCCGCTTCGGCGCGATCCGGATCGTGGGCTGCGATGGCTTCGAAGATGCGGCGATGGCAATCGGTAGCGGCCTTCAACGCCTCGGGATGCTTCAGCGAGGTATGGCGCTGGTTCTGCAGCACCGCCAGCACGCTGTTATAGAGCGTGTTGATCAGTGAATTGTGGGAGATCCGGGCGATGCCGAAATGGAAATCGTCATCCGTTCGGGCGAATTCCTCGAGATCCTCGCCACTTGCCTCATTGGCGACCAGCAGCTTCTCGAGCTCATCCAGCTCCTGGCTGCTGGCATTCTTGGCCGCCTCCCGGGTCAGGGCGACTTCGGTGAAGAGGCGCGCCTGCTGGAAGACCTGCATGCCCTCGGGACGCGACACCAGCAGCAGGGCCGCCGTCGACAGATGCTCGATGAGCTCCGTCGGATTGGGTTCGGTCACGCGCGCCCGTTCGCCGCCACTGATTGAGATGAGGCCCTTCTTGCTCAGCCACAACAGCGCTTCGCGCACGGCGGGACGGCCGACCTGGAAGCGCTCCATCAGATCCCGCTCGGAAGGCAGAATTTCCCCGACCGCCATCTCGCCGGAGAGAATCATCTGCTCGAGATGATTGGCGATCTGGTCGGAGAGACGATGCCGTTTGATGGCAAGTGGCGAAATTACAGGCGGCACGGTTCATTCCATCGATGGTGAGACTCGCTCAGTTTAGCAGCCCTGTTCCGAAAGCACACGGCGTTTAGCCGCGACGAGGGCGGCAAGGCAGCGGTCGCGCCAGCCGCGGCGCGCCGGCAGCTCGGCCGCCGCCGTGCGTGTGCGCCGCTGCTTCTCAATCACGGCCACCAGCTCAGCATCCCATTGGCGCGGATCGGCCTGTTCCTTGGCCAGGCCGTGATACATCGGCCCGAGGTTACGGCAATATTCGGCGACGCCATTCTGGGCATTGAGATCGATCGTCTCGAAAGGTCCCATGAAGAACCAGCGCAGGCCCAGCCCGTCGGCAATCGCCTTGTCGACGTCGTTCACGCCGCAGATGCCGTCCTGCACCAGGCGGAAGGCCTCGCCCAGCAGCGCGCTCTGCAAGCGGTTGACGACGAAGCCGTTGATCTCGCGGCTGAGGCTGATTGGCGATTGCCCGACCGTCTCCATCATCTTCGCAGCCCGCGCGGTGACTGCTGCATCGGTCCAGGGGGCCGGCACCAGTTCGACCAGCGGAATGAGATGCGGCGGATTGATCGGATGGACGACAAGGCAGCGCTCGCGATGGGCAAGCCCCTCGGTGAAACTCGAGGCCGGCAGGCCGGAGGTCGAGCTGGCGAGGATCGTTGCCGGTGCTGCCAGGGCATCGAGCTGCTTATAGAGTTCGCGCTTGATTTCCACCCGTTCCGGCGCACTTTCCTGCACGTAATCGACACCGCTCAGGGCGTCCGCAAGTTTGGGGCTTGGCTTCAGGCGCGCCAGCACGGTCTCGCGCGGCTCGGTTCCGGCCAGGCCCTGCGCGCCGAGATCGTCGAGTGCCTGTGCGACAAAGGCCAAGGTGGCATTGATCGCCGCTTCCGACTGGTCGTAGACCGCGACATCAAAGCCGGCCCGGGCGAAGACCAGGGCCCAGGACGATCCGACGACACCGCATCCGACGACAGCAACTCGTGGCATACCGACTACTCCATAATCAAATAAAGCGACCAAGCAGGACGCGGGGCGCCGCCGCTGATGAAATTCACCCGTTATTGGCGGCGATCGCCGCCTTCCGGCGCCGGATGCCGGCATAGACGGAGAGCGCGACGGCGATGATCAGGATGCCGCCATTGAAGAAGTATTCGACGTAGAACGGCGCTCCCAGCTGCTGCACGCCGGAGAAGGAGAAGGCGAGAATGAGGATGGCCAACAGCGTGCCGCCGACATTGACCCGGCCGGGGCGGATGGATGTCGCGCCGAGCAACGATCCGGCGAAGGCCGGCAGCAGGTATTCCGGACCGACCGACGGCGTACCCGAACGCAGGATGCTGGCCAGGATGACGCCGGCGAGAGCGCAGAGCACGCCGGAAGCGGCCAGCGTCATGGTGACGTTGCGCCCGACATTAATGCCGGACAGTTCCGCGGCACGCGCATTGGAGCCGATGACATAGAGGCTGCGCCCCGCCGGCAGGCGCTCGAGGATGATCCATAGAACGATCGCCACCACCGCGACATAGATCGCCGGCAACGGCACATAGCCGATCACCTGGGTGATATTGGTGAAGCTGTCCGGCAGATCGAAGCCGGGCAGTTGCTGCCCGTCGGTATACCAGTTCGATACACCGTAAAGCAGCGATCCCATACCCATCGTGGCGATGAAGGAATCGATCTTGAACCGGGTCACCAGGACGCCGTTGACAACGCCGACGACCAGGCCGATGGCGACCACGATCAGGGCGGCGAGCGGCCAGGAAAGGCTGTTGTTCACCTGCAGGCCGATCACCAGGACCTGGGCCATGCCGACATGATAGCCGACGGAAAGATCGAACCGGCCGGTGGTCAAGGGCATCATGACGGCGAAGGCCAGCAAGGCAGTAACCGACTGGCTGGTCAGAATATTGCCGATATTGGCGGTACTGAGAAAACTCGCCGGCTTCAGCAGCGAGAAGACGACCAGCACCAGGACAAAGACAACGGCAAGCCCGTAGGTCGAGAAGACCTCCGACAGGCGATGACGCGGGGTCGATTTCGGCGAGTTGGTCACTTGGCGCTTGTCTCCAGCGAGGGAATCAGCGGGGTTGGCCATGTTCCGCTCCTTCATTGATGATAGGCCCGCGATGATAGGCCGGGGCAAGGCCGGCACCCATCGAGGATCGGGCGATGAGAGCGTCCATGGTCAGCTCGTCGCCCTGCAATTCGCCGGCAATGCGGCCGCGATCCAGGATCAGGGCACGGTCGCAAAGCGCCGAGACCTCGTCGAGATCCGACGACACCACGATCACCGCGGCCCCTTGCCCTGCGGATCCATCGCGCGTCACCTGGCGCAGCATGTCATGGATGGCGAGCTTGGCGCCGATATCGACGCCAGCCGTGGGCTCTTCGAGAATGACCACTTTCGCCTGCGCCTCCAGCCAGCGGGCGATGCAGACCTTCTGCTGGTTGCCGCCGGACAGCCAGTCGATCAATGAAGCGGCATTACGCGGCCGCACATCGAATTGATCCAGCCGCAGCGCGGTTTCCCTGGCTTCCGCACCGGGGGAGATGAAGCGCCAGGCAGATCGGCCGCGAATGCCCGGATTGATGAACAGATTCTCCGTCAGCGACATGCCGGGACAGATACTCTCGCCGAGTCGGTCGCCCGGCAGCAGCACGATGCCGGCGGCGATGCGCTCCTTGATGCCGTCCTCCAGGGAGAGATCCCGTCCTTCCAGCGCGAGGCGGCCGGCATCTGGACGCTTGGCGCCGAAAATGGCACGGCCGACCGCCTCCTGGCCACCACCGCGCAGTCCCACCAGGCCGAGAATTTCGCCGGCACGCGCCTCGAAGCTGAGCGGACCGCGGCGATCGACCTTGAGATCCGTCACCCTCAGCAGCGCGGAAGCGGTGGACGGTTTGGCGCTGCGATGCGCCCGCACCAGATCGACTGACCGGCCGAGCATCTGCTCGACGATCTGTTCCGGCGAAGTCTCATTCATCGCGACCGTATGAACGTGGCGGCCATCGCGGAAGACCGTTACACGGTCCGCAAGTCCGAACAGCTCGTTCAAGCGATGCGAGACATAAATGATGCTAGTGCCGGCAGCGCGCAATTGATGCATGGCGTCGAACAGACGCTTGGCATCGTGTTCCGGCAAGGCAGCCGTCGGTTCATCAAGCACCAGCACGCGTGGATTGCGCGCCAGTGTCCTGACGATACCGAGAATGGCCTTTTCCGGCGCGCTCAGCGTCACCACCAGACGCTGCGGGTCGATCGGCTCGACTTTCATCGTATCGTAGATGCGGTTGGCCTGGCGCGTAACCTCCCGCCAATCGATCAGGCCGTTGCGCCGGGGATAGCCGGCGATCAGCGCGATATTCTCGGCCACGCTGAGATCGTCCACCAGGGCCAGGTCCTGGTGGACAAAAGCGAGGGGGAGAGTTTCCTGTCGTGGATCGACCTCGCGTCCATCCAGCAGGATCCTTCCCCCATCGCGTTCGTAGACACCGGCGAGGATCTTGATCAGGGTCGATTTGCCCGCACCGTTCTCAC